>Ga0182005_1000001_pt1 | contig 1014869 bp, 920 predicted proteins | sample Sormic07211103_1_FD_123021 | JGI IMG/M metagenome (GOLD analysis project Ga0182005, IMG submission 123021) | Rhizosphere microbial communities from Sorghum bicolor, Mead, Nebraska, USA - 072115-103_1 MetaG | ecosystem: Host-associated > Plants > Roots > Rhizosphere | place: USA: Nebraska...
AGCGTCGTCCATGGCCGAGTTGATGCGGAAGCCGGTGCTCAGGCGCGTCATCGAAGTCGACAGTTTGGATTGGGTATTCGAGATCGAATTTTGTGCCGACAGGGAGGCAGCGTTGGTGTGAAGACTCAGCATGGTGTCATTCCTAATTGGGTGGTTATGGTGAGGAGCGACGGTTTATCTGCTCCTACCAGTACAAGACGACCACCGCTTCCACTTTATTAAATGCCGTGTGGAAATTTATTTTTCTTTGCCTGAATGCTAAGTTGTATCAAGTTCAGTCGGCCACGCCGCCGTGTTCCGCTTCCCATTGCTTGCGGCTGCTTTTCAGGATGTCGAGGACCAGCAATGCCTTCGCTTCGTCGGCGCACAGGTCTTCCAGGAACATGGCGTTATTGTTGCGTACCCATTCCAGCGGCATTTCCCACCAGGCCAGCTCCAGCAGCGCGGCACGGACTTTTTCCGTGAAGCGGTAGCGTATCAGGCGTGCCGGCGAGCCTGCATAAATGCCATAGGGTTCCGAGCGGAAATTCGGTGGCAGCAGCGAGCGTGCGCCGATGACGCAGCCGTTTTCGATCACGCTGCCGCCCAGCACCATCACTTCGTCGCCGATCCACACATCGTTCTTGACCACCGTGTCGGCATACTGCGGCGGGGGCACGTTTTTCAACCCGCCGCCGAGAAGCGACAGCATGTAGGTGGACACGGTACGCATCTCGTGCTGGCCGTTGAGGATGAAACTCAGGCGCGAGCCGCCGGCCACATAGCGTCCCACGCACAGGCTTTGCTGTCCGCTGTCATATTTCACCAGCGAACCGACGCCGAAACAGGAACCGCGCCCGATGTAGAAGTGGCCGTTCTCCGGTTCCTGGTCCAGCCAGTCGCGGAAGAATTGGTGGGGCAGGGTGCTGATGGCGCCATCCGCGTAGCCCAGTACCGTGAACTGGGCCGACCAGCGATGGTTCTCCGCCACGCCTGAAAAATTGGTTTCGGTGGAAATGTGCATCAGGCGATGTTCCGTACGGGTTCTTGTTGCAGGACGGGGGCGGCGATCATGGCGATGATGGCATCGACGGTGGCCATGTCCAGATCCGGATAGATGGGCAGGCAGATCACTTGCGACGACGCCAGCCGCGCCACGGGCAGATTCGCGTGCGCGGCGGACGGCATGCCGCGGTACATGGGGAAGTCGCTGATGAGCGGGTAAAAATAGCGGCGCGCGTAGATTTCCTGATCGCGCAGCAATTGAAACAGGGCGTCGCGCGACAGCGGGTAGCCGGGGCCGACCAGGATGGGGAAATACGCGTTGTTGGCCGCCTCGGCATCCCCTTGCTGCACGCAGGTGATGCCTGGAATGCCGGCCAGCTGCTGGCGGTAATGCGCATCGATGGCCTTGCGTTTCTGGCGCGCGCCGTCGATGCCCTTGAGCTGCAGCAGGCCGAAGGCGGCATTGATCTCGCTCATCTTGCCGTTGATGCCAGCGGCCACCACCGTGACTTCATCGACGAAACCGAAGTTCTTCAGGTGGTCGATGCGCTGCTTGGTCTTGGCGTCGGGACAGACGATGGCGCCGCCTTCGAAGGTGTTGAAGATCTTCGTGGCGTGAAAGCTGATCACGGACAGGTCGCCGTGATTGAGCACGCTGCCGCCGCGGTGGCGCACGCCAAACGCATGCGCCGCATCGTAGATCACCTTCAGATTATAGTTGTCGGCAATTTTCTCGATGGCCTCGATGTCGCATGGGCGGCCGTAGCAATGCACGGGCATGATGGCCGTGGTGTGCGGCGTGATGGCCGCCTCGATTTTGGTCGGGTCGAGGTTCAGGCTGTGCGGCTCGATGTCGGCAAAGACAGGCTTGATGTTGTTCCACAGCAGCGAATGAGCGGTGGCGACAAACGAATACGGCGTCGTGATCACTTCGCCGTTGATGCGCAGCGCCTGCAAGGCCGTCATCAATGCCAGCGTGCCATTGGCGAACAGGCAGATGTGCTTGACGCCCAGGTAGTCGCACAGCGCCTGTTCCAGCTGCTGGTGGAACGGGCCGCCATTGGTCAGGATCTTGTTGTCCCAGATCGTTTCCAGATAGGGCAGGAAATCCTCCAGCGGCGGCAGTAGGGGCTGGGTGACATAGATAGGTTTGTTTTTTTGATTGCTCATCATAATCCGATCGGCGGGTTGGGCACGGCCACGGGGGCTTCGAACGAAACGGGCGGCAAGCCTTCGCACCAGCGCTGCCAGGCCATGCGCAGGCCATTTTCCAGCCCCTCCGTGATCAGCTTGGGCTTGCCCAGGACGGAGCGCTCCAGGCGGTGCCGCATGCTGAAGCGGTAGGCGCCCAGCAACATCGGATTGGCCGCCATGGCCACGCTCTTGCGCACGAGATCCTCTTCGTCGGTGGCGATAAAGTCATCGAGTTCGACCTGGCGCAAGATCATGTTGCCGGCGCGGCTAGGCATGGTCGGGCCTGCCGTCGTGAGCGTGGGCACGCCCATCCACAGCGCATGCAGGGTCGTCGTGCTGCCGCAGTACGGGAAGGCGTCGAGGCAGATATCGATGCGGTGATGGATGGCCATGAATTGCGCCATGCCCGTGCGTCCTTCGAAGGTCAGGCGCTCCGGCGCAATGCCTTCTTCCGCGAACCAGGCCGCCAGCTGCGGCGGCGCTTCCGATTTCGGCATGGCCGCCACGATCATCCTGGCGTCGGGGACGGCGCGCAGCACCCTGGCCCAGCGCGCGATGACCTGGCGATTGATTTTATTGGTGCGGTTGAAACTGCCAAACGTGATGTAGCCATTGGTCAATACGGGCGCGGGCTGGACGCTGGGCGCCAGCTTGGACGGCAGGAAGGGCACGCAGGCGGGGAGCAGCATCAGTTTCTCGGAGAATTGGTCGCCCAATTCATCCGGTGGCGTGAAATGCTGATCGCCCAGATAGTAATCGATCGATTGCAGCCCCGTCGTCAGCGGATAGCCGATCCAGCTGGCCTGGACAGGCGCGGGCTTGCCAGCAAACATGAGCAGCCGGTTCTTGCCCGTGTGGCCGGACAAATCGATCAGGATGTCGATGCCATCGTCGCGGATCAGCTGGCCCAGGTCCGGATCGGACAGGTGCTCGACCTGGCGCCAGTGGGGAATGACTTCCTTCAGGCGCTGCGTGATATCGTCGTTATGCGGATTGTTGTGATAGGCATACAGCGACAACTTGGCGCCATCGGCGATATTTTCCAGGATCGGAATGAGGAAATGCGGCACCGGATGGTTGTGCAGGTCGCCTGAGACGAAGCCGACTTTCAAGGTGCGCAGCGGGTCGCGGCTGTTGCTGTGACTTGCGTGTCCCTTGGCGATATGCGGTTCAAAGGTGTCGCTGAAACGTTGATGCTCCGCAAAGAGCGCCTGCGGAGCGATCTCGGTGCTATGCGACAACAGGAACAGGTAGTTGCTGAACAGGGTTTCCCACAGCGGGCAGACGGCCAGGCCCTTGCGGCAGGTTTCAATCGCTTCTTCTATCCTGCCGATATTGCTGAAGGTGGCGCTGATGTTGACGTAGGCGTCACGATAGTCGGCATTGATCTCGAGTGTCTTGTGGTAGCAATCGAGCGCCAGCAGGGGCTCGTTCATGAGCACGTAGCAATTGCCGAGCGCAAAGTGCGCGCGCTCGAATGCGGGGTCGATCTCGAGCACGGCCAGATAAGTCTGCTTTGCTTGGTCGAACTGCTTCTGTGCCTGCCGCGTCGAGCCCAGGTTGCACAGCGCCGAGATGTTTTTCGGTTCCAGTTCCAGCGCGCGCTCATAGGCGGCGGTGGCGTCGTCGTATTGTTCCAGCTCTTGCAGGGCGACGCCCAGGTGGTTATGCGTTTCGCTATCGCCGGCATCGAGTTCCAGGGTGCGGCGGTATGCCTCGACCGCGAGCGGATAGCGCTTGATGGTGCTGTAGTAATCGGCCAGCTGCCTGTGATTCGCGGCGCTGCCGGGGGCCAGAGTGATGGCTTGCTGGAAATACTTGAGGGCATTGTCCCGGTCTTCGGCGGCGCCGTAGGCAATGGCGAGCTGGCCGCAGGCTTGCGCATCGTCCGGCTGCAGGCGCAGCACTCTGGCGCAGTAGTCGATGGCCGCCGTGTAATTCTTCTGTTTGCATTGAAGCAATCCCAGATTGCTCAGGGCCTGGCTGAAATCGCCATCGAGCGCGATCGCCTGTTCATACGCGGCAATGGCTTCCTCCGCCTGGTCCAGCGACTGGAGCGCGCGTCCCAGGTTGTTGTGCAGCTTGGCGTCGCCGGGATGCAGTGCGATGGCGCGGCGGTAGCTGGCCACGGCACCCGCATAGTCTTCGGCCTCGTGCAGCGCCGCCGCCAGATTGGCATGCGCCGCCGTGGTGTGGGGCGCCAGTTGCAGCACGGCCCGGTAGCTGACGATGGCCGCGTGCCATTGCTGCAGGTCTTGCTGGGCATTGCCCAGGTTCAGGTAGATTTCAGCATCGCCCGGCAGCAGGGCCAGCGCGCGTTGATAGCAGGCGACGGCTTCGGCGCTGCGCTGCATCGCTTGCAGTGTATTGCCCAGATTGAAATGGCCCTTGGCGTAATCGGGACGCAGCGCCAGCGCTTGCCGGTAAGCCTGTTCGGCCTGCTCCAGCTTGCCTTGCGCCTGCAGCGCCGCCGCCAGGTTGCCATGCGCCTCGACAAAGTCCGGATTCAGTTCCAGCGCCCGGGTATAGCTGTCGACCGCTTGCTCGTACATGCCCCGTTCCTGCCATGCGGTGCCCAGGTTGCCATGTGCTTCGGCATCGTTGGGCGCCAGCTGCGTGGTTTTCAGCAGGGCGTCGAAAGCATCCTTGCCCTGCAATTGCAGGGCGGTGCCCAGCACGCTCCAGGCAAAGTCCGAAGTGGGGTAGCGCTGCGTCAGGTCGCGGCTGGCCGCTTCCAGTTCCGCATGGTTGCCCGCTTGATACAGCGCAATGACGTGCTGCGTTTCCTGCGCCGTCGGCGTGCTGGCGATGGCCGTTTCGATGCGGCTGCGCAAGCCCTGCGACTGTTCGTTGTCCAGGCCGCGCGCGATGGCCGCCGTGACGATCTCCAGCGCCTGTTCGCGTTCGCCCGCCTTCAGCAAGCCATCCGCATACGACAGCCAGAACTGGCCTTCGTCGGGGTTCACCGACAGCGCCTTGTGCAGGTACGGCAAACCGGCTTGGTATTGCCCGACCTGGCCCGCCAGCAAGCCCATATTGTGGTTGGCAATGGCGTGATACGGCTGCGCCTGCAAAATCGCCAGGTAAAGCTCTTCCGCCTCGGCGTACCGGCCAGCCTGGTGTTCGGTGATTGCCTGCTGCAATTCGGCATCGAGGGGCACTGCGGGAAGGGCGTTAGCGTTCATGGGCGGGGGGAGGTGAAATAGTTAGCAGAGGGAATTGTAACTGGTGGAAGTGCTTCTGAGAAACTTTCCAGGTGGAATTTATTGAGGAATGCTGTCGCAATGCAAACATGGTGTTGCTGGCTGGTCAAAGCGCGGGGAAAAGTGGCTGTTTTAGGGGGCTTGGCGCCCGATGGAGCGGATGACTTGCGCCGGGCTGCTGGTATGATGCCCGGCATTGGCGCCTTCCCTGGTGGATGGCCGCTGCCCGCTATCGTTCATTTTTCAGCTGATATATGCAAAACATTTTAATCATAGGCTCATCGGGCCATGCGAAGGTCGTGATCGACGTGGTCGAGCGACAGGGGAACTTTCGCATTGCCGGCTTGATCGATGCGTTCCGGACGGTTGGCGAGGAAACCTCGGGCTATCGCGTGCTTGGCGCCGAGTCCGATTTGCCGGTCCTGGTGGAACAGCTCGCCGTGTCCGGGGTGCTGGTGGCCATCGGCGACAATTTTGTGCGGGCAAGCGTGACGGCCCGCGTGGCGGCATTGTGCCCGCAACTGCCATTCGTCAGCGCCGTGCATCCGCAGGCTAGCATCGCCAGGACCGTGCGCATCGGCGCGGGCAGCGTGGTGATGGCGGGGGCGGTGATCAATCCCGGTTGCGACGTGGGGGAGGGCTGTATCGTCAATACGCGCGCCTCGCTCGATCACGATTCCGTGATGGAGGCGTTTTCCAGTCTGGCGCCTGCCGCCGCGACGGGTGGCAATTGCTGTATTGGCAGGTGCAGCGCCCTGGGCATGGGCGCCTTGCTGCTGCAGCGCATGCGGATTGGCAGCCACTGCGTGGTCGGCGCCGGCGCCGTGGTGACGCGGCCCGTGGCCGATCTGTGCGTCAGCTATGGCGCGCCGGCAAAAACCATACGCAGCCGCCAGGCGGGCGACAAGTATCTATAGGAGCGCGGCAGCCGTGGCGCTGCCGTCGCATGCCTTGCCGTTGACTGAACGGCAAGGCATGCCAGGCTACCGGATTACATGTTCGGATAGTTCGGTCCGCCGCCGCCTTCCGGTGTGACCCACACGATGTTCTGCGTCGGGTCCTTGATGTCGCAGGTCTTGCAGTGCACGCAGTTTTGCGCATTGATCTGCAGGCGCTCGGCGCCGTCGTCGTTTTTCACGAACTCGTACACGCCGGCGGGACAGTAACGCGCTTCCGGACCCGCATACGTGGCCAGGTTGACGTCGACGGGCACGCTGGCGTTCTTCAACGTCAGGTGGATGGGCTGGTCTTCCGCGTGGTTCGTGTTCGAGATGAAGACGGACGACATCTTGTCGAAGGTCAGCTTGCCATCGGGTTTCGGATATACGATCGGTTTCGACTGGGCCGCCGGTTTCAGGCATTCGTGGTCGCCATGCGAATGGTGCAGGGTCCATGGCGCCTTGCCACGGAAGATCAGCTGGTCGATGCCCGTCATCAGGCTGCCCAGGTACAAACCCTTCGACAGCCATGGCTTGACGTTGCGCGCCACGTGCAGCTCTTCATGCAGCCAGGATTTCTCGAACGCGACAGGGTAGCTCGTCAGTTCATCGTGCTGGCGCTGTTCGCCCAGCGCGCCAAAGGCCGCGTCCGCCGCCAGCATGCCGCTCTTGATGGCCGCGTGGCTGCCCTTGATGCGGCTCATGTTCAGGAAGCCCGCATCGCAGCCGATCAGCGCGCCGCCGGCAAACACCAGTTTCGGCAGCGATTGCAGGCCGCCGGCCGCAATCGCGCGCGCGCCGTACGAGATGCGCTTGCCGCCTTCGAAGAACTTGCGGATTTCCGGATGCGTTTTATAGCGCTGGAATTCCTCGTACGGCGACAGATACGGGTTTTCGTAGTTCAGGCCCACCACGTAGCCGACCATGACCTGGTTGTTTTCCAGGTGGTACAGGAAGGAGCCGCCATAGGTTTTCGTGTCCAGCGGCCAGCCGCTCGAGTGGATCACCAGGCCCGGCTTGTGCTGGGCCGGGTCGATTTCCCACAATTCCTTGATGCCGATACCGTACGACTGCGGGTCCTTGCCGGCGTTCAAGTCATACTTGGCCATCAATTGCTTGCCCAAGTGGCCGCGCGCGCCTTCGGCGAACAGCGTGTACTTGGCGTGCAATTCCATGCCCAGCTGGAAATCGGGACCGGGCTGGCCGTCGCGCTTGACGCCCATGTTGCCGGTCGCCACGCCTTTCACGGAGCCGTCGTCGTTGTACAGGATTTCCGCGGCAGGGAAGCCCGGGAAGATTTCCACGCCCAGGTTTTCCGCCTGCTGGCCCATCCAGCGCACCACATTGCCCAGCGAGACGATGTAGTTGCCATGGTTTTCAAAGCAGGCCGGCACGGCAAAGCCTGGCGTTTTATAGGCTTTCGTTTCTGTCAGGAACAGGATGCGGTCTTCCGTCACTTCCGTGTTCAGAGGCGCGCCCAGTTCCTTCCAGTTCGGAATCAGTTCCGTCAGCGCTTTCGGGTCCATGATGGCGCCCGACAGGATATGCGCGCCCAGCTCGCCGCCTTTTTCCAGCACGCAGACGGACACTTCCTGGCTCTTTTCCGCGGCCAGCTGCTTCAGGCGGATCGCTGCCGCCAGGCCTGCGGGGCCGCCGCCGACGATCACCACGTCATACTCCATGGTCTCGCGCGGTCCGTACTGTTCAACTAAGTTATTAGGCTGTGTCATGGTCTCGATTGTTAGTCACTAAATGGGTGGGTGAGGAATCTTCGAAGAAATTTAAGCACGAGTGTGCTTGTTTTTGGCGAGGATTGCAACTTTGGCGCCATTTTGCGTGACATTGCCCCTCGCCGCAATCTAAATCCGGCCATTTTGTGTAATGATGGCGTTTACCTTTGCTCAAGCGTGGCGCAGGGTATTTTGCCCCGGTGCCAGAGGCACGGCGTAAAGTGTTATCTAAAATAAAACAGGAGTAGCTCGTGGGCATAGAAGTCAATTTCGAGGGCAAGATTGCCCTGATTACCGGCGCATCGAGCGGCCTCGGCGCGCGCTTTGCGAAAGTGCTGGCCCAGGCGGGCGCCCAGGTCGTGCTGGCGTCGCGCCGCACCGAACGCCTGAAGGAATTGCGCGCCGAAATCGAAGCGGACGGCGGCGCCGCGCACGTGGTGTCGCTCGACGTGACCGACTTCGCCAGCATCAAGTCGGCCATCGCGCACGCGGAAACGGAAGCGGGTCCCATCGATATCCTCGTCAACAATTCAGGTGTCTCCACCACGCAACGCCTGGTCGACGTCACGCCCGAAGATTACTCGTTCGTGATGGACACCAATCTGCGCGGATCGTTCTTCGTGGCCCAGCAAACGGCCAAGCGCATGATCGCGCGCGCCAAGGGCGACCCGAAGAAACAGCACCGCATCATCAATATCGCCTCGATGGCGGGCTTGCAGGTGCTGCCGCAGATCGGCGTGTACTGCATGAGCAAGGCGGGCATGGTGCACATGACGCGCGCCATGGCCGTGGAGTGGGGCAAATATGGCATCAACACCAACGCCATCTGCCCCGGCTACATTTCCACGGAAATCAACGAAGATTATTTCGCCACCGAGCAGGGCAAGAAGCTGATCGAGATGCTGCCGAATAAACGCCCGGGCAAGCCGGAAGACCTCGACGGCCTGCTGCTGTTGCTGGCGGGAGAGGATTCGCATTTCATCAACGGCGCGATCATTTCCGCAGACGGTGGAATGAGTACCTTCTAACGCTGCAGCTGCAGTCCCACCAGCTTGTGCACCAGCTCGGACGAGGTCGAGGCGGCGAACTTGCGCATCAGCTTGGCGCGGTGCATTTCCACCGTGCGGGGGCTGAGGTCGATCTGGCGGGCGATGACCTTGCTGGTCTTGCCTTCCACCAGCAGGGCGGCGATTTCGCGCTCGCGCGGGGTCAGTTCCGCCGTCACGGGGCGTTTCTCGCTGACATCCTCGAACGTCCAGATGCCCGCTCCCAGCGGTTGGTTCGGCAGCATGGCGTGGCCCGTCACGTGGCACCAGAACAATTCTCCATTACTGCGGCGCATGATGCGCTCGTCCGAATAGCGGCCCCTGGCGTTCATGATGGGGATGATGCGGTCACCGGTGCGCAGGAATTCGTCGTGCGTGGGGTAGAGTACTTCGAAGGACTGGTCGTCGAGCTGGGCGCGCGCATAGCCGAACATGGCCGCCAGCGCTTCGTTGCAGCTGCGCATGATACGGTTTTCCGACATGCACATGCCCACGGGCGCGTGCAGGAAGATGCTTTCATAATCGATGGCTGACGCGGCGTTCATCTGATACGTATCACTCTCACAGGGGGATGGCCGGCACGGCGCCGGTAGTTCTACGGTATTGTACTTTCCACTCGCGTATTTTATGCTGAGTCGCTGCCTGAGTCATGGACTCAAGACCAAAGCTTAACAAAAGATAGAGGGACACCCATGAATAAAGTTTATCCTGACGCCGCCTCGGCGCTGGCCGGTATCGTCCAAGATGGCCAGACCATCGCCGTCGGCGGCTTCGGCCTGTGCGGCATTCCCGAAGCCCTGATCGGTGCCTTGCGCGATTCGGGCGTGACGGGCCTGACGGCCATTTCCAACAACGCCGGCGTGGACGGCTTCGGCCTGGGCCAGCTGCTCACCACGCGCCAGATCAAGAAAATGATTGCCTCCTACGTGGGCGAAAACAAGGAATTCGCGCGCCAGTACCTGGCGGGCGAACTGGAACTGGAATTCACGCCGCAAGGCACGCTGGCCGAGAAACTGCGCGCCGGCGGCGCCGGCATTCCCGCCTTCTTCACCAAGACGGGCGTGGGCACCATCGTTGCCGATGGCAAGGAACTGCGCGAATTCGACGGCGAACAATACGTGATGGAACGCAGCCTCGTGGCCGACGTGTCCCTGGTCAAAGCCTACATGGCCGACCGCGCGGGCAATTTGGTCTACCGCAAAACGGCGCGCAATTTCAACCCGAACGTGGCCATGGCCGGCAAGATCACCATCGTCGAGGTGGAAAAGCTGGTCGAAGTGGGCGAGATCGACCCGGACCAGGTCCACACGCCGAGCATCTTCGTGCACCGCATCGTGGTCAACGCGAACCCGGAAAAACGCATCGAGCAGCGCACCGTGCGCGCCGACTAAATACAAGATTGGGAGATGACAATGGCTTGGACACGTGACGAAATGGCCGCGCGCGCGGCAAAGGAATTGCAGGATGGCTTTTATGTGAACCTGGGCATCGGCTTGCCGACCCTGGTGGCCAACTATGTGCCGGACAATATCGAAGTGTTTTTGCAGTCGGAAAACGGCTTGCTGGGTATCGGCCCGTTTCCTACCGAGGATGAGGTCGATGCCGACCTGATCAACGCCGGCAAGCAGACGGTGACGGCCTTGCCGGGCGCCGCCTACTTCAGCTCGGCCGATTCGTTTGGCATGATTCGCGGCGGCAAGATCAACCTGGCCATCCTGGGCGCCATGCAAGTGTCGGAAAAGGGCGACCTGGCGAACTGGATGATTCCAGGCAAGATGGTCAAGGGCATGGGCGGCGCGATGGACCTCGTCGCCGGCGTCAAGCGCGTCGTCGTGCTGATGGAACACGTGGCCACGGCCAAGGATGGCACGACGTCGCACAAGCTGCTGAAACAATGCGACTTGCCGCTGACGGGCGTGGGCGTGGTCGACGTCATCATCAGCGACCTGGGCGTCATCGACGTGACGGAAAACGGCTTGAAGCTGGTGGAACTGGCGCCGGGCGTGACCAAGGAGCAAGTGCAGGCGGCCACGGGCGCGGAACTGGACGTTTCCGCCTTGTAAATGGATGGTGGTCTGGAATAGAAGGGCGGACAGCGATGTCCGCCCTTTTTTTTATGCGCCCGCCTTGCCGCGCAAGCCGTCGAGGCTGTAGGCGCCGGCGCCCGCTGCCGCGAAGTACAGGAAGGTGAAGCAGTACATCACGGCCATTTCGCCGCCGTTCAGGATCGGCAAAAAGCCGGCCGGCGCATGCGCGATGAAATAGGCGGCCGCCATCTGGCCCGACAGGATGAAGGCGACGGGACGCGTGAACAGGCCGACGAGCAGCAAGGTGCCGCCCACCAGTTCGATGACGCCGGCCGCTCCCATCAGGGAAACCAGTTGCAAGCCGTCGAACATGGCCACATGCGGCACGCCGAACAGCTTGGCCGTGCCGTGCTGCAGGAAGAGGAAGCCGAGGATGATGCGCAGCAGGCCCAGCAAGCGTGGGGACCAGGTGGCGTAGAGGGTGGGCGAGAGGGACATGAGTACTCCATTCAAAAAGTGGATGGTTCGGTGTCAAGCTTGCATTAACGCAATGTCATTATGCGGGAGCCTGGCGGCGAACAGTAAGCAGTACTGTAATGGTTTTGCATTCATTGATCATCATGATAAATATTGATGGATGATTTACTGTGGGTTGATGGTGCGTTAAAACCCGCGCGCAATGAAAAAAGCCCCGCGGATCGCTCCGCGGGGCTTTTCAATGTTGAGTACCGCTTACTTGACGATATTCACGGTCGGTGCAACGTAGGCGTCGTCGCTCGGGTGGGTGGGATGGGCCAGCTCGCTGTGCAGCTTGTCCATGTCCAGTTCTTTTTCCCATTTCGATACGACGATGGTGGCCACGCCGTTACCGACGAAGTTGGTCAGCGCGCGGCATTCGCTCATGAAGCGGTCGATGCCCAGGATCAGCGCCATGCCGGCCACGGGGATGGTCGGCACGACGGCCAGGGTGGCGGCCAGAGTGATGAAGCCGGCGCCCGTGATGCCGGACGCGCCTTTCGAGGTCAGCATCGCCACGCCCAGGATGGTGAGCTCTTGCCAGATCGTCAGGTCCGTGTTGGTGGCTTGCGCCACGAACAGGGCGGCCATGGTCATGTAGATGTTGGTGCCGTCCAGGTTGAACGAGTAACCGGTCGGCACGACCAGGCCGACGACTGGCTTCGAGCAGCCCAGGCGCTCGAGTTTCTTCATCAGGGCCGGCAGGGCCGATTCCGACGAGCTGGTGCCGAGCACGATCAGCAGTTCTTCCTTGATGTACAGCAAGAAGCGGCCGATGGAGAAGCCCGTGTACTTGGCGATGGCGCCCAGCACGACGAAGACGAACAGGAAGCAGGTCAGGTAGAACGAACCCATCAGCTTGGCCAGCGGGATCAGCGAGGCCAGGCCGTATTTACCGATGGTAAAGGCCATCGCGCCGAACGCGCCGATCGGTGCGACTTTCATGATGATGTTGACCATGCCGAAGATGGCATGCGACAGCTCGTCGATCAGCTTGGTGACGGGCCGGCCGCGCTCGCCCAGCAGGGACAGCGAAAAGCCGAACAGGATGGCGATCAGCAGCACTTGCAGGATGTCGCCCTTGGCGAAGGCATCGACGAAGGTCTTCGGGATGATATTCATCAGGAAGTCCACCGTCGACATGCCTTCGGCGTGCGTGTATTGCGCGATCGACTTGGCATCGAGGTGGGCCGGATCGGCGTTGAAGCCGGCGCCCGGTTTCAGGATGTTAGCAACCAGCAAGCCGATGGCCAGCGCGAAGGTGGAGACCACTTCGAAGTACAGCAGCGCCTTGCCGCCCACGCGGCCGATCTTCTTGACGTCCTGCATGCCGGCGATGCCGGAGACCACCGTACAGAAGATCACGGGGGCGATGATCATCTTGATCAGTTTGATAAAGCCGTCGCCCAACGGTTTCATGTCGACGGCGTTCGAAGGGTAGAACACCCCCAGCAGCACGCCAGCCACGATGGCGAACAGCACCTGTACGTACAGGATTTTATAGAATGGTTTTTTCACGAGTGGTCTCCTCTTGCGGGTTGATGCTGCGAATCATCCGCCCATTGGCAGGCGTGCTCAATTGTGGATAACCGCAGATATGCAGTTTCGCTATATCGGGTATTGCGCCATGGCGAATGTGCCGGTGCTATGCTGCGACGCAGCATTTCAGGCGCGCGCTTGGAGCATTGCCCGCGCTGCGCTACACTGCCGTAGCGTCGCGCGCGGGATACTCCTTGGCAGGCAGAAAGCGGTGCTCTTTTTATATCAAATAAGGAATCGGCATGATCGAAGCCAGCATCAAATCCGTTCAGTGCATCTCGCCGGCGGGCTTGCATACCATGTCGTACAAGGAATGGGGCGCGCCCGACAATCCGAACGTGCTCGTCTGCGCCCACGGCGTGACGCGCGTGGCGGACGACTTCGACAACCTGGCGCGGGCCATGGCCAGCGATTACCGCGTGATCTGCCCCGACGTGGTGGGACGCGGGCGCTCGGGCTGGCTGGCCAATCCCCAGTTCTACCGCGTGCCCCAGTATGTGAGCGATATGGTGACCCTGCTGGCGCGCGTGCTGGCCAATGGCGAGCGCCAGACGGTGGACTGGTTCGGCACCTCGATGGGCGGCTTGATCGGCCTGGGCCTGGCCTCGTTGCCGCACAGCCCGATCAGCAAGCTGGTCCTGAACGATATCGGCCCGACCCTGGCGCCGGAAGCCTTGCAGCGCATCGGCGACTACATCGGCCAGGACTTGCGTTTCGATACCTTCGAGCAGGGCGCCAAATTTGTGCGCGACGTGTCCGCCAGCTTCGGCCCGCACACGGACGCGGAATGGCATAAACTGGCGGTTGATGTGTTGCGGCAAGACAAGGATGGCCACTGGCGCCGCCACTATGATATGGGACTGGCCATGCCGTTCCGCTCGGCCACGCCGGAATCGGCGGCCAGCGACGAAGCCATGCTGTGGGCCGCGTATGATGCCGTGCGCTGTCCTACCTTGCTGGTGCGCGGCTCGGAATCCGATTTGCTGTCGCACGAGACGGCGCAGATCATGCTGGGCCGCGGCCCGAAGGCGCAACTGGTCGAGATCGCCGGCGTGGGTCATGCGCCCACTTTCGTGCACGACGACCAGATCGCCATCGCGCGCAAGTTTTTGCTGGGCAAGTAAGAAGGCAACAAGCCATACCGCTGTACAGATTTTGAAACAACCGAAAGAAGAAGCATGGAAATTACACGACTGCACGTAGGCAAACGCCTTTCCGAAGTAGCGATACACAACAACACCATTTACCTGGCTGGCCAGATCGCGGAAGACACCACGCAAGGCATCGTCGGCCAGACGCGCGAAGTGCTCGGTCACGTCGACCGTTTGCTGATGGAAGCGGGCAGCGACAAGACGTGCATCCTGTCGTGCCAGATCTACATCGCCGACATGAAGGACTTCGACGGCATGAACGAAGTGTGGGACGACTGGGTCGCTTCCGGCCACACGCCGCCGCGCGCCACCGTGGAAGCGAAACTGGCCAATCCAGCTTGCCTGGTGGAAATCGTCATCATCGCTGCAGAGCGCTAAGTTATTCAGTTATTGAGTTGTTAAGTTTATAAGGTATCACATGGTTTCCATCTCGGCCCCGAATAGCGCCACCTCGGAACAACTGGTAGAGGGCTTGAGTGCGCCGGACTGCGCGCGCGTGCTGGACGCGCTCGCGTATGCCACCGAAGCATATGGCGACAAGCAGACCTTTGCCGGCCGTTCCGCGCTGGACTTCGCCATCGGCGTGGCCACGACGCTGGCGTTCCTGCGCAGCGATGCGGAAACGCGCATCGCGGGCCTGATGTTCGAGCTGACCCTGCTGGAACCGGACACGGCGGCCGACATCGAGCCGCGCTTCGGCAAGCAGGTGTGCGACCTGGCGACAGGCGTGCGCCAGCTGATCCGTTTGCGCGCGCTGACCCAGGCGCAACACGGCGGTGCTGGCGGTCGCGGCAAGAATGCGGCGCAGCAAGCCGTGGCCCAGGTGGAAACCTTGCGCAAGATGCTGCTGGCGATGGCGTCCGACATGCGTGTCGTGCTGGTGCGCCTGGCCGCTTGCGTGACGACCTTGCGTTACTTTGCCGAATTAAAGCTGTTCAATGAAATGACGCGCGAATACGGCAAGGAAACCCTGGATTTGTACGCGCCGCTGGCCAACCGCCTCGGCATCTGGCAACTGAAGTGGGAACTGGAAGACTTGTCGTTCCGCTTCATCGAGCCGGAAGCGTATAAACGCATCGCCAAGATGCTGGAAGAAAAGCGCATGATGCGCGAGGGCTTCGTGTCCTCGGCGATTCTGCGCCTGCAGACGGAACTGGCTTCGGCCGGTATCCAGGCGGAAGTATTTGGCCGCCCGAAACATATTTACAGCATCTGGAACAAGATGCGCGGCAAGGAACTCGATTTCACGGCCCTGTACGACGTGCGCGCCTTCCGCGTCATCGTTGCCGACGTGAAAACTTGCTACACGGTACTGGGTGTGGTCCACAATATCTGGACCCCCATCCCGAAAGAATTCGACGATTACATTTCGCGGCCGAAGCCCAACGGTTACCAGTCGCTGCACACGGTGGTGACGGCCGAGGATGGCCGTCCGCTGGAAGTGCAAATCCGCACGAATGAAATGCACAGCTTTGCCGAATACGGCGTGGCCGCGCACTGGCGCTACAAGGAAGAGGGCGGCTCGAACTTTGCCGGCCAGAAATACGACGAAAAGATCGCCTGGCTGCGCCAGTTGCTGGCGTGGAAGACGGAGGTGGCCGACGCCGTCGTGGGCCAGGAAGAAATCCAGCGCGAATGGGTGGAAAAGCTCAAGTCCGCTACGCTGGACGACCGCATCTTCGTCATGACGCCGCAGGCGCGCGTGCTGGAATTGCCCGTGGGCGCCACCCCAGTCGACTTTGCGTATCACCTGCACACGGACGTGGGCCACCGCTGCCGTGGCGCCAAGGTCGACGGTATCATGGTGCCCCTGAATACCCAGCTGAAGAACGGCCAGACCTGCGAAATCATCACGGCCAAGGGTGCGCCGGGCACGGCCGGGCCGTCGCGCGACTGGCTCAGCGCCGGCTACGCCGTCAGCACGCGCACGCGCTCGAAGATCCGCGCCTGGTTCCATGCCATCGACATGCAGGAAACCCTGGCCCACGGCCGCGCGCTGGTGGAAAAATCGCTGCAGCGCGAAGGCAAGACGGCCGTCAACCTCGAGGCGCTGGCGCAAAAGCTGGGCTTTGCGAAAGTCGACGAGCTGTTCCTGTCGGTAGGCAAGGATGAATTCAGCCTGCGCCACGTGGAGCAGGCGCTGCACGACAATGGCGAAGTGGTGGTGCCGGAAGACGCCGTGCTGGTGGGCAAGAGCCGCGCCTCCAGCGTGGAGCAGGGCGCCAAGTCCGGCGTGCTGGTGGTCGGTACGGAAGGCTTGATGACCGTGCTGGCCAAATGCTGCAAGCCGGCGCCGCCGGACAGCATCGTCGGTTTCGTCACGCGCGGCAAGGGCGTTTCCATCCACCGCGCCACCTGCAAGAACTTCGAGGAAATGCGCGCCAAGTCGCCCGAACGCGTGATCTTCACGGAATGGGGCAGCACGGGCGGGCACGATACCGTGTATCCGGTCGACATCTTTATTCTGGCAGGCGACCGCCAGGGCTTGCTGCGCGATATCTCCGAAATCTTTTCGCGCGAAAAGATCAACGTGATCGGCGTCAACACCCAAAGCGCCAAGGGCCAGGCCCGCATGACGTTTACGGCCGAGATCAGCTCGACGGCGCAACTATTAAAAGCGCTGAATGTGATCAAGGATGTGAGCGGGGTTTTAGAGGCCCGGCGCAGTTGACGCAATGAACTGCCGGGGGCAGTCGCTTTGCGATCGAATTGCGTCCCATTGGGAAGCAATTCCCCCCAAGCCCGCTAACGCAGAGCTCTGCGCTAACGTGGCCGGGGGTCTGACCCCAGTCCTTGCTCGTGGGTCTTATCACCCTGATGCAAGCCCGCCATCGCCGCCGTCTCCGGCTGCAGGGTGATGTGATCGATGCCATGCTTGGCCAGCAACATCTTCTTGATCGCGCGCAATACCTTCGGCCAATGCTCGAGGTGCTCGATTTCCACGTGGCCGATCAGGGCGGGCTGGCCCGGCGACATGTCCCACACATGCAGATCGTGCACGGCGATCACGCCGTCCACTTGCTCGACGTCCGTGCCCACTTCGATGTAGTCGATGTGCAGGGGCACGCCTTCCATCAGGAAGTGGTAGGACTCTTTCAATACCCCGAACGTCGATTTCAGGATCAGCAGCGATACCAGCACCGACAGCAGCGGGTCGATCTGCATCCAGCCCGTAAAGTAAATCACGGCGCCCGCGACGATGGCGGCGACCGAGCCGAGCAAGTCTCCCATCACATGCACGAGGGCGGCGCGCGTGTTGACGCTTTGCTTGTCTTTCGACAATACCCATGCCACCACCACGTTGATCGCCAGGCCGATGAAGGCGACGATGAAGACCATGCCGCCCTTGACGGGTTGCGGGGCGGAAAAGCGCAGCACGGCTTCATAGCAGATCCAGCCCACCACGCACAGCATGGCCAGGCCGTTGACGAAGGCGGCCAGCGCCTCGGCGCGGCCGAAGCCGAACGAGTGGCGCGGCGACGGGGGGCGGCGCGCGATCAGTTGCGCCAGCAGGGCCAGGCCCAGCGCGGCCGCGTCCGTGACCATGTGGCCCGCGTCGGAAATCAGTGCCAGCGAATTGGACATGAAGCCGGCCGCCACCTCGATGCCGGCAAACGACAGGGTCAGGCCCAGCGCCCAGGCGAGGATGCTCTGGCTGCGGCCCTCGAACGAGTGGGTATGCTTGGCGTCGCCCTTCAGGTGGGCGTGCAAATGGGTGGCGTCGTGTTCGGTGTGCGTCGGCTGCATGGAATACTTTGTGGAATGAACTTGCCGCCAGTGTAATTGAAAAGCAACAACATAGTCGGCACGACAAAAAACCTGCAGGCCTAAAGGCACTGCAGGTTTTTGCTGAGATACATCATTTACTGCGCGGCCGTCTCGCCAAACTTGCCTTCGCGGAAATCCTGTACGGCCTGGAATACTTCCGCCTGGGTATTCATGACAAACGGACCATACTGCGCGATCGGCTCGTTCAATGGCTGGCCGGCGACGAGGATCACGCGGCCGCCTTCCGGTGCTTCGATGCGCACGCCGTCGCTGCCTGGCGTATTGGCGAAGATCGCCATGCGCAGGGCGGGCACGGCCTTGCCATCGACCCGCACTTCGCCGCGGAACGTGTACAGGAAAGCGTTATGGCCTGGCGGCAAGGGCTGCTCGAAGCTGCTGCCGGCAGGCAAGTCGATATCGAGGTACAGCGGTTCCGTCAGCTCGCGCTGCACGGCGCCCGTCACGCCATGGCTGGTCCCGGCGATCACTTGCACGGCTACGCCCGCGTCCGTCGTGTAGCGGGGGATTTCGCTGCTCGTGAAATCGCGGTACCACGGCGTGCGCATCTTGTCGCGCGCGGGCAGGTTCAGCCACAGCTGAAAACCTTCCATCACGCCTTCTTCCTGCTCCGGCATTTCCGAATGGATCACGCCGCTGCCAGCCGTCATCCATTGCACGCCGCCCGACGTCAGCAAGCCTTCGTGGCCCGCGCTGTCCTTGTGGCGCATGCGCCCCGTGATCATGTACGACACCGTCTCGAAACCCCGGTGCGGATGCTCGGGGAAGCCGGCGATGTAGTCGTTCGGCTTGTCGCTGGCAAAGTTGTCGAGCATCAAAAACGGGTCGAGACGGCGCTGCAGCTGCTGCGTCAGCACGCGGTTGATCTTCACGCCGGCGCCATCCATGACGGCCTGGCCGGCGATCACGCGCTCGACGGCGCGCGGTGTGTTGACGGTAGTGATGTCGCTCATTGTGTTCTCCAGTTGGGAAGAACGGCGCTCGTGCGCCGTCCCGGTTTGATGCCCATCAATCTTTGTACTTATACCAGGATCGCGTTGATCTCGGCATCGGCTTGCGCCTGTGCCTTGGCCACAGCTTCCGGACCCATGCCCATGCCTTCCGAATACACGTATTGCACGTCGGTCATGCCCAGGAAGCCAAACATGGTGTTCAGGTAAGGCACCTGGCTATCGTTGGCGCTATCGCGGTGCAAGCCGCCACGGGACAGGCCCACATAGACTTTCTTGCCGGTCAAGAGGCCCACGGGGCCGTTTTCCGTGTATTTGAAGGTGACGTTGGCGCGGGCAATCGCGTCGAACCAGCTTTTCAGTTGCACGGTGATGCCGAAGTTGTACATCGGCGCGCCGATGACGATGACGTCGGCCGCTTGCACTTGCGCAATCAGCGCGTCGTCCAGGGCGATGCGGGCCGCCTGTTCCGGCGTGCGCTTGTCGGCCGGCGTGAACAGCGCTTGCAGGGTTGGCTCGTCGAGCACGGGGTGCGGTTGGGCAGCCAGGTCGCGGCGGGCCAGGGTGGCGCCAGGGTTGGCGGCTTGTACGCGGGCAACGATGGCGTCAGCCAGGCGGGTCGAGGCGGAACCGGTGCTGCGGGCGCTGGAATTGATTTGCAGGATGTTCATCTTGTTTTCTCCGTTGTGAGGTGTCTTGCGATGGATGAACTATAGCAATTCCAAAAAACATCCGGAAGCCGTTAAAATGGATAACATTAATCCACCAATGGAACAATAAAGACTATGGATATCGATCCCGGAGATTTGCTGCTGTTCGCCCGCGTCGTCGAGTGCGGCAGTTTTTCGCGCGCCGCCGTGCGCGTGGACTTGCCCAAGTCGACCCTGTCGCGCCGCATCTCGCAGCTGGAAGCGAAGCTGGGCGAACGGCTGCTGCTGCGCACCACGCGCAAGCTGGCGCTGACGGAGTTTGGCGCCAGCCTGCTCGAGCACGCGCGCAAGGTGGTCGAGGAAACGGAGGCGGCCGGCGCGCTGGCCCAGCATCGGCAAGCTGGCCCCAGCGGCTTGCTGCGCATTTCCATGCCGGCCGACTTCGGCGACGCGCTGATGCGCCAGGTGCTGGCCGAATTCGTGCGCCGCTATCCGGCCATTTCGCTGGAACTGGACTTGTCGGCGCGCAGGGTGGATTTGCTGGAAGAAAACTTCGACCTGGCCATCCGCATGGGCAACTTGCCCGACGACGCCAGCCTGTCCGCGCGCCGCGTGGCCTTCAGTACGCTCGCCTTGTATGCCTCGCCGCAATACACGAGCGTGCACGGCTTGCCCGAGCATCCCGACGATCTGTATGGCCATGATCTGCTCAGCTTGCCGCGGGCCGTGCATGGCCTCGTGCATTGGACTTTGATCCGCGGCAAGACGACGTGGGAGCGCGATTTGCCCGTGCGCCTGCTGGCAAACTCGCCGGAATTGCTGGTGCGCATGGCCTGCACGGGCGTGGGCATCGCGGCCAGCACGGACCGCTTTGCCAAGGCCTATGTGGCGACGGGGGAGCTGGTGCGCGTGCTGCCGGAGTGGAGTTTCCCGCTGGTCACGGGCTGGGCCGTGTTTCCTGGCCGGCGCCTGATGCCGGCCAAGACGCGGGCGTTTCTCGATTTGATGGAAGAGATGTATCAAACGGATGCGCCTGTGTAGGCGCGTCCCGTTGGCTTACCTGGGCACGTTGCCCATGACTTCGCCCAGCTGCACGGGGCCGGCCGGTTGCCAGTTGGCATTGAATTGCACGGTGTCTTTCGGGAACAGCATCACGACGGTGGAACCGAGCAGGAAGCGGCCCAGCTCTTCGCCCTGTTTCAGCACGACATTGTCGTTGGCATAGCTCCAGTCGCGGATCTCGCCCGTGCGGGGCGGGTTAACGACGCCGTGCCAGACGGTGGCCATGCTGCCGACGATGGTGGCGCCGACCAGGGTCATGACGAAGGGGCCGTTGGCCGTGTCGAATACGCAGACGACGCGCTCGTTGCGGGCGAACAGGCCGGGAATGCCGCGCGCCGTCGTCGGGTTGACCGAGAACAATTCGCCGGGCACATAAATCATGCGCGTCAAGCGGCCGTCGCACGGCATGTGGATGCGGTGGTAGTCGCGCGGGCTCAGGTACAGGTTGGCGAAGCTGCCATGTTCGAACTGGGCCGCCAGCGCCGCGTCGCCGCCCACCAGGGCAGTGGTGCTGAAGTTGTGGCCCTTGGCCTGGAAGATCTGGTCCTTGTCGATCTTGCCGAACTGGCTGATGCGGCCATCGACGGGGCAGACGTAGTCGGCCTTGGCCAGCGGACGGGCATCGGGGCGCAGCGCGCGCGTGAAAAAGTCGTTGAAGCTCGTGTAGTGCGTGATGTCCGGGTCCAGCGCCTCATCCATGTTGACGTTGTAGCGGCCGACGAACCAGCGGATCAGCCGCGTGGTCATGGCGCCGCCCTTGGCACCGGCGATGCGGCCGGCAAAGTTGGTCAACGCCCCCTTGGGCAGCAGATATTGAGGCAAAACGGCAAGACGGTCAGACACGATGGGAAGCCTTTGACGGGATGATCGGAATAATGGCGAAAACGCATTATAGCGGCGATGTGGCAGGCAATGATATGTGCCGTATGCAAGGGTGCGTATCGCAGCCAGCCACCGAATTTAATTTGCCATAGGAATTATTTTCAGGAAACTGTGCCATAAGAGCAAAATTGTCGCAAAATACGGCTGCCTGTTTTTTAGCTTTTAGCCATTTTTATTCAGCCAACTTTTTTCAGCCAGCTCATGATGCCACGCCGTTGCCTCCGCCTCACCGTTGTTTGTTCAGCTGTCCTGTTTGCCTGGAATGCCCAGGCCCAGCAATCCGAAGCGCCCGCCACCGATAAACCCGCCGCCGCGCCGCTGAAGGCCGATAAAGCCGCCGCGCCCGCCATGCAAACCGTCGAAGTCAAGGGCAGCGGCTATGATCCGCGCCGCGACGATACGGCCAGCAAGATGATTGTCAGCAGCGAGGAAATCCTCAAATATGGCGACACGAACGTCACCGATGTGCTCAAGCGCCTGCCCGGCATTACCGTGTCCGGCGCGGCGGGCCGTTCGGGCGGCGAAATCCGCATGCGCGGGCTGGGCAGCGGCTACACGCAGATATTGCTCAACGGCGAGCGGGCGCCGGCCGGTTTTTCGCTCGACACCCTGTCGCCGGACGTGATCGAGCGCATCGAAATTCTGCACGCGGCCAGCGCCGAATACAGCACCCAGTCGATCGCCGGCACGATCAATGTGGTGCTGAAAAAAGCCGTCAAAACGGCGCAGCGCGAACTCAAGCTGGGCGTGCAGGGCAGCGACGTGAGCTTTTCGCCCAGCATGAATCTGCAATTGTCCGACCGCGACGGCAATTTCTCGTACTCGATGGCCGCTTCGCTGTTCCGCTACGATTACCACTACGACAATCCCGGACTGGAGCTGGGGTATGCGCCAGACGGCCGGCAAAACCTGCTGCGCCGCACGAATGGCACGGGCGATGGCCGTCCGGAAGGCATCAATCTGTCGCCGCGCCTGAACTGGGTGCTGGCCAACGGCGACAACGTGACAGCGCAATTCTTCTTCAACGGCGGGCGCTCGAACCACCGCAATTTCAGCCGCGCGGAAACGGAGCAGGGCGTGCGCCCCGACTACGACACGAATACGGGCGGTTCCAGCAACCACAATGCCTTCGGCCGCAGCGACCTGACGTGGATGCACAAGCTGGCCGGCGGCGCCAAACTGGAACTGAAGATCGGCGCCTCGGCCGCCCGCAATACGTCCGACAGCCTGCAGCAAGGCTTTATCGACGGCAGCGGCCTGGCGCTCGAGCGCAAGGTGGGCGTGAAGGCGACGGAAAACGGCGTCAGTTCCACCGGCAAGTATTCCTCGCCCTTGCTGCCCGGTCATGCCCTGTCGATGGGCTGGGATGGCGCCTACACGGAGCGCGATGAAACGCGCCGGCAGCGCGAAGCGGCCTTGGGCGTGCGTCCGCCCGTCAACAGCGACGAGGGTTTCGACGCCACCATCAAGCGCCTGGCCCTGTACGTGCAGGATGAATGGGAAATCACGCCGCGCTGGTCCATGTATGCGGGCGTGCGCTGGGAAGGCATCGATACGCGCAGCGCGGGCGATACCTACGACGAAGTGAACCAGCGCACCAGCGTGTGGAGCCCGCTGCTGCAAACCCTGTGGAAGTTGCCCGATACCAAGGGCGACCAGGTGCGCCTGGCCCTGACGCGCACCTACAAGGCGCAGCCCACGGCGAGCCTGATTCCGCGCCGCAATACCTCGACGAATAACAGCCAGACGGACCCCGACCGCGAAGGCAATCCCTATTTGAAACCGGAGCTGGCGCTGGGCATCGATGCTTCGTACGAGCACTACTGGGCCGAAGGTGCCTTGCTCAGCGCGCGCGCCTCGGCCCGCCGCATCGACGGCTATACGCGTCAGGGCTTGTTGTTCATCAATGACCGCTGGGTATCCACGCCCGTCAACGACGGCCGCGCCAATACGCAGACACTGGAACTGGAAGCGAAGTTTCCGCTGCGCGCCGTGATGGCCGCGCCCGTGCCGGCCATCGACCTGCGCGCCAGCGTCAGCCGCAACTGGTCGCAAGTGGAGCAGGTGCCGGGGCCAAACAACCGGCTCGACCAGCAAACGCCCGTCAGCGGCAACGTTGGTCTCGATTACAAGACGCCGGACGGCGTCTTGAGCACGGGCGGCAGCTTCAACTTCCGCAATGGCGGCCCCGTGCGCATCACCGAGCGCCAGAGCGCCTATACGTCGCCGCGGCGCGACCTCGACATTTATGCGCTGTGGAAATTCGATGCGAAGAACCAGCTGCGCCTGGCCGTGTCGAACCTGCTGGCGCAAGACTTCGAAAGCGACACCATCTATGCGGACGCCAGCGGAACCATCGTGCGCAACAGCATTTCGCCGAGTTCGCCGCAGGCGCGCGCGACCCTGGAAATGAAGTTCTGATCGTGCTGTTTTCGTGCTGAAAACCCCGGCCGGCATCCCCGCTAGCCTATAATCTCGGCAATTGCGCGCACGGCCAGCCCGTGCGCGCCGCCTTTTCATTTGCCAAGATTGCTTTCCCCATGACGTTTTCCTCCCTCGGCCTGATCGATCCCTTGGTCCGCAAACTCGATGAGCTCGGCTATGCCAAGCCCACGCCCGTGCAGGCACAGGCAATCCCGGCCGTGCTGGCCGGGCGCGACCTGATGGCCGCCGCCCAGACGGGCACGGGCAAGACGGCCGGCTTTGCCGTGCCCTTGCTGCAGCGCCTGACCCTGGAAGGCGTGGTGGCGCCCCAGTGCGTGCGCGTGCTGGTGCTGGTGCCCACGCGCGAACTGGCCGAGCAAGTCTATGCGAGCTTCCGCAGCTATGGCGGCAACTTGCCGCTGCGCAGCTTTGTCGCGTATGGCGGCGTGCCCATCGAGCCGCAGATCAGCAAGCTGCGCAAGGGCCTCGACGTGCTGGTGGCCACACCGGGCCGTTTGCTGGACTTGCAGACGCAGGGCGCCGTCAAGTTCGAGCAAGTGCAGACGCTGGTGCTGGACGAGGCGGACCGCATGCTGGACCTCGGCTTCGAGCGCGAACTCGATATATTGCTGATGACGATGCCCAAGCAGCGCCAGACCTTGCTGTTCTCGGCCACGTTCTCGGACGCCATCCGCGCCATGGCGAAAACCATGCTGAAAGACCCCGTGTCGGTGGAAGTGAGCGCGCGCAACAGCACGGTGAAAGCCGTGAAGCAGTCGGTGATCGTGTGCGACAAGAAACGCAAGCCGGAACTGTTTTTGCACTTGCTGAAGAAAAAGCGCTGGGGCCAGGTATTGGTTTTCGTCAAGACGCGCAAGGGCGTCGAGCTGCTGGTCAACACCTTGCTGGAGCAGGGCGTGCGCGCCGATTCCATCCACGGCGACAAGACGCAGCCGAACCGCCTGCGCGCGCTGGCCCGTTTCAAATCTGCCGAGGTGCAGGTGCTGGTGGCTACCGACGTGGCCGCCCGTGGCCTCGATATCGATCAATTGCCCGTCGTCGTCAATTTCGACTTGCCGACGGTGGCCGAAGACTATATCCACCGCATCGGCCGCACGGGCCGCGCGGGCGCCTCGGGCGAAGCCATTTCCCTCGTCTGCGCCGATGAAGTCGAATTGCTGTCGGCCGTGGAAGCGCTGACGCGGCAAACCCTGAAACGCAACGAGGAGCCAGGTTTCGAGGCCGAGCACCGCGTGCCGGGCACGTCCGCTGGCGGCACGATCCAGAAAAAAGCAGTGAAAGTGCTGGCGCCAAAGGCGGCGGAGCGGGCCAAGAAAAGGCGTTTTTATAAATAATCGGGGTGCAAGGCGCGCAGCACGGATATCGCATTCGTGCCATCATGCGCCATGACCTCGATACCTTTGTTCCCGCTCAATACGGTGCTGTATCCCGATGGCTATCTGCCCCTGCAGATCTTCGAGGTACGCTATCTGGACATGATACGTCAGTGCATCATGGGCGAGCAGCCGTTCGGCGTGGTGCAGCTGCTGGACGGCGCGGAAGTGCGCAAACCGGGCCAGCTGGAAGCCCTGGCGCCCGTGGGCACCCTGGCGCGCATCATCGACTGGGCCGCGCCCCTGTCGGGCTTGCTGCAAATCAAATGCATGGGCATGCAGCGCTTTCATATCGTCTCCAGCGAACAGCTGAAGCACGGCTTGTGGATGGGGCGGATTGAAACCTTGCCGCCCGATAAAACCATCCCCATTCCCCAGGAGCAGCAGAACGTGGCCGACGCGCTCGGTGCGCTGATCCGCACCTTGCAGGAGCAAAAGATTCCGCCTGACCAAATGCCCCTGCAGCCGCCGTACCGCCTCGACGAGTGCGGCTGGGTGGCGAACCGCTGGTGCGAGCTGCTGTCCCTGAGCGCCATGCAAAAGCAATTGCTGCTGAGCCAGGACAATCCCGTGCTGCGGCTGGAACTGGTGCAGGATATGCTCACGGAAAACGGCTTGTTGGAAGAGTAAAACACGCCAGGCCGCATGTTTTCTCATGCTTCCGTTGTGCAATTGCAATTACTATTGAGAAATACTTTACGCTTTGCCTCCGCTGGCATAAGATAATGCCCCTGGGCAAGATTGCCCTGGGCAACATTCAAGAGCAGACGACATGGCAAAAGTAAGCGCGGAACAGATCAATGCGGCAATGGAAGCGATGGCGGGCGAAGGCCAGGCCATCACGGTGCGCGCCTTGCGCGAACGGCTGGGCAACGGCGCCTGCCTGGGTACCATCAGCAAGCTATTGCAGCGCCGCAAGGCGGGCGCGCAGCGCCAGATCGCTGCCGCCGCCGAACTGTCGCCCGTGCTGCAGCAAGCCATCCTCGATTATGTAGGACAGGAATTAAGCGCCAGCCACAGCGCGCATGAAGCCGAGATGAACGACAATCAACAGGAATTGATGGACCTGGCCAGCGAAAACGAGCGCCAGCAAGAGTTGCTCGACCTGCAGGCGGGCGAGCTGGAAACCTTGCGCGAGGAACTCGAACGCGAGCGGCAGGTGGCGAACCAGGCCCGCACGGACCTGGCCAAGGCGCAGTTGCGCCTGGAAGGCTTGCCGCGCCTGGAAGAGGCGGCCGAGCAGGCGCGCATGGACCTGGCCAAGGCGCAGTTCAAGCTCGAAGGCATCCCACGCCTGGAAGAGGCCGCCGAAGCGGCGCGCGCCGAATTGATCCAGGCCCAGCTGAAGCTGGAAAGCCTGACGCGCGTGGAAACGGAACTGGCGGCCACCCGCCTGGAACTGGAAGCGGAACGCGAAGAGCTGGGCGAAACGCGCGCCGAGCTGGACGAGGAACGGACTCTGCGCATCAAGGCGCAGCAGTTTATTGTAGACCCGATATTCAAGACCCCTGTCTGAGGACGCCTGGCCTAAGCTGCTGCGCGTCGGTATAGGTAGCCTGCGATGCTCACCGCACTTCAGTGCGGTTGCGCTTCTCGGCCACCTCTCCCTTCCGCTCGCGACGCTTTTGCCAGGCGTCGATGCATCGTGCTGCCTTGGGTTAAACGGCGCACGGAGTCATGTCGCAGGGCGCCGCAGAATCCATGCTGGACTTGGGTGTAAGGGCCTGGCATGGAAACGCTGATCGTCATGGGGGCTTCCGTGGGCGGCGTGAATGCGCTGTCCACCATCTTTGCCGCCTTGCCGGCGAGTTTCCCTGCGGCGATTCTGGCCGTCATGCACGTGGGGGCGCGCAACAGCGTGCTGCCTGAAATCTTAGCCAAGTCTTCCGCCTTGCCGGTGCGCTTTGCCGCAACGGGCGACGCCGTGCGCGCCGGGTGCATCCTGCTGGCGCCGCCGGACCGGCACATGCTCGTCGCCAACCTGGCCGGCCAAGCCACCGTCGAGCTGACCCGTGGGGCCAGGGAGCATCACACCCGTCCCGCCATCGACCCGCTGTTTCGCAGCGCGGCCGCCGCTTTCGGGCCGAAGGTGGTGGGCGTGATCCTCAGCGGCTACCTCGACGATGGCACGGCAGGCTTGCGGGCGATCAAGGCCCGGGGCGGCAAGGCGCTGGTGCAGGAGCCGCAGGAAGCGCAAGCCCCATCGATGCCGCACAGCGCGCTCGCCCATGTGGACGTGGACTGGCGTTTGCCCGCCGCCGGCATGGTTCCCATCCTGCTGGCGCTGGCCGGCACCGGCCGGGCCGCATTCGCTTAAAATAGCGCACGCCCGGCCCCTGCCGCGCAAGGTATCGATAGCAAAGAAGGTTTATGTCAGTAGAGAAAAATTCACCTGCCCCGTGGCAAATCCCGCCATCCACGGCGCCGCGCGCGCTGCCGCCCAGGCCGCCAGCCGAATTCAGCTCGCCCGAAGCGGCCCTGGCGCGCAAGCAGGCGCGCGAAGACAAGGATGCGCAGGTGCGCGGCGTTACGTCCATCGACGCCATGCGCGAGGCCATCAAGCGAGCGGCGCGCGGCTTGCCAGCCATTACCGAAGTGCCGCGCCTGGCCATGCTGGACGCCGCCGCCTTTCGCGCGCGCGCCGCGCTGGGCTTGCCCTTCCTGATGCGCGGGCTGGTGCGGCGCTGGCCCTTGTCCAAGCTGGAGCCCGGCGTCTTGCGCGAGCAGTTCAGCCACGTGCCCGTGCGGGCGCGGGTGGGCGACTACATCAACACGGCGTTCGCGGCCGACCGCGCCATGCAGGACATGTCGATGGGGCAATATCTTGACTTGGTGGAAGAAGGGGCGCACGCGTTGCCGCCATATCTGGGCAACCTGGAGTTGCGCGAGCTGAACCGCCTGTGCCACTGGCCCACGTATTTCGACAAGATGGGCCCGCCGCGTTTCTGGGTGGGGCCGGCCGGCACGGTGACGCCCCTGCATTGCGATTACGACGACAATATCTTCGCGCAAGTGTGGGGCCGCAAGCGCATCTTTTTGTCGCCGCCGCACCACGACGTTTTTCTGTACCCCAGCGAAGCGAACGCCATCCTGTTCGGTTCGCCCTTCGACCCGGAAGCGCCCGATTTCCAGCGCTTTCCCCTGGCGCGCCAGGCGGCCATGATCGAATGCCTCGTCGAGCCGGGCGACATGCTGTACGTGCCCGCCGGCTGGTACCACCAGGTGCGCGCACTGACGTTTTCGCTGTCCTCGAACCGCTGGGCCAGGGCCATGCCGCTGGCCTTGCATGACGGCGCGGCGCTGCGGCGTACGGAAACTTGACCTTATGGCGCGATGGCCAGTGCCGGCAGGCGCACCGTGCTGAGGTGGCAAGGCGCCTCCCAATCGTGCTGGCGGCGGAAACCGGATGAGTGTGGCCAGCCAGGAATCCACGGAGAATCATGATGACGTCAACTTTGCACAAACCAACCTTGCACAAGCGCTATCTGGGCGCCTTGCTGGCACTTGCCTGCGGCGATGCCGTCGGCACGACCGTGGAATTTTCTCCGCGCGGCAGCTTTGCGCCGGTGACGGGCATGACTGGCGGCGGTCCGTTCGGCTTGCAGCCGGGACAATGGACGGACGATACGTCGATGGCGCTGTGCCTGGCCGAAAGCCTGGTTCAGAAAGGGGTGTTCGATGCGGCGGACCAGATGGTACGGTACTTGAACTGGTGGCAATGGGGCTACCTGAGCTCCACCGGCACCTGCTTCGATATCGGCGGCACGGTAAGAAGCGCGCTGGCCAGTTTCCAGCAGACGGGCAATCCCTGGAGCGGCTCCGCCACGCCTGACACGGCGGGCAATGGTTCGCTCATGCGCCTGGCCCCCGTCGTGCTGTTTGCCTATCCCGATGCCGAAGCGGCCGTGGCCTATGCTGCCGACAGTTCCCGCACCACCCACGCGGCGGCGGAAGCCGTCGAAAGCTGCCAGCTGCTCGCCGCCTTGCTGTGCAGCGCGCTGGCGGGCACGGCGAAAGACGCGCTGCTGGACAGTATCGCGTTCCGGCCTGCCGAACCGAAGCTGATGGAGCTGGCCAGCGGCAGTTTCCTCGCCAAAACGGAGCAGCAGATACGCGGCACCGGTTATTGCGTGGAATCGCTGGAAGCGGCTCTCTGGTGTTTTTTTCATACCGACAGCCTGTAAGCGGCGGTATTGCGCGCCGTCAATCTGGGTGAGGATGCCGATACGACCGGCGCCATCGTCGGCCAGCTTGCCGGCGCGTATTATGGCGCAGAGGCGATTCCGTCGCTGTGGCTGGATGCGCTGGCCATGCGCGCCGATATCGAGGAACTGGCGGGCAAATTGTTCGAGCTGGCCCGGGACTAGCGCAGGCTGCACCCCACCAGCAGCAGCATCGGCCGCTCGCGCTCTTCGGCCAGGGCCGGCTGCTGCGCCACCTGTTCGTCGCTCGGTCCCCATTCTTCCACATGCTCCAGCTGGAAACCCGCTTGCAGCAGCGCATTGATGGTCGTGCCCAAGGTGCGGTGCTGCTTGATCACGCCGGGCGCCAGCCAGTCCGACACGCGCGGGCCTTGCTGCTGGTAACTGTCGACGGGCCAGCGCTTGCGGCCTTGCCCATCCGTCAGCCAGCCCGGCTGGCGCGGCGCCATGAAGATCGGGTGCTCGATGGAAAACACCAGCTTGCCGTCCGGCTTCAAGCCGTGGCGGATGGCGGCCAGCAAGTTGGCGAAATCCGCGATGTAGTGGAAGGCGAGCGAACTGTAGATCAGGTCGTAGCTGGCGGGCGGCAAGGCCAGTTGTTCCAGGTCCAGCCGGGCATAGCTGAGGGCCGCATGCTCTCCCATGGCGCTTGCCTGTGCCAGCATCTTTTCCGACACATCCACGCCCAAGACCCGCGCCGCGCCCTGTTCTGCGGCCCAGCGGCAGAACCAGCCATAGCCGCAGCCCAGGTCGAGTACCTGCTTGCCTTGTACGTCTGGCAGCATGGCGCGCAGGGCCGGCCATTCGGGCGCGCTGTCGAGGCCGCCGATCGAGCGGGGCAGCTGGCTATAGGCCGTGAAAAAGGCGTCGTTGTCGTAGATATTCTGTGTCATGGCTCAAGGTCTTTGGCAGGATGGCGTTTGGCGTGGCCGCCGCGCTGCGCCCGGTAAATGCCAGCGTGGCCGGAAAACAGATAGGCGACGACGCAGGCGATGGCTGCGTACACGCCGATGTCCGCGCCGAACAGTTCCATCGCCATCAGGGTCGAGGCAATCGGCGTGTTGGCGGCACCGGCGAAGACGGCAACAAAGCCGATGGCGGCCAGCAAAGTGACGGGCTGGTGCAGCAGCGGGCCCAGCGCATTGCCCAGGGTCGCGCCGATGAAGAACAGGGGCGTGACTTCACCGCCCTTGAAACCGGTGCCCAATGACACGATGGTAAACGCCATCTTGCCGAGGAAATCGTATGCAGGCAGCGGCTCCTTCAGCGCGTCGACGATGGTGGGAATGCCCAGGCCGATATATTTGTCGGTGCCCAGCAGCCACACGGCGATGGCGACGGCGAGGCCGCCCGCCAACGGGCGCAGCGGCGCGTAGGCGATCCAGCGCTTCATCAGTGCGCTCAAGCCGTGCGTGGCTTGCGCAAACACCTTACCGGTCACGCCGAACAGCACGCCCGCGACCACCATGGCGGATAAAGTCCAGGCGGAGAGGGCGGGGATCAAGGGCACGGCGTAATGCGTATGCTGGACGCCCCACAGCAAGCCTACCTGGTCGGCGATGACGGCGGCAGCCAGGCAGGGCAGCATGGCTTCGTAGCGCAAGCGGCCGATGGCCAGCACTTCCAGGCCGAAGATGGCGCCCGCCAGCGGCGTGCCGAAGACGGAGGCAAAGCCGGCGCTGATGCCGGCCATCAGGATGATGCGGCGGTCTTCATTGTTCAGGCGAAACATGCGCGTGAGCTGGTCGGCCAGCGCGCCGCCCATCTGCACGGCCGTGCCTTCGCGCCCGACGGAAGCGCCGAACAGATGCGAGATGACGGTGCCGCCCAGCACCAGCGGCGCCATGCGCAGCGGAATGATTTTTTTCGGATCGTGGATTTCATCGATGAGCAGGTTCGCGCCGCCTTCCACCGTACTGCCGTAACGCAGATACAGCCAGCCGACGGCAAAGCCGGCCACGGGCAGCAGCCAGATCAGCCAGGCGTGCGCCAGGCGCGTGCGCGTGGCCCAGTCGAGGGCGAACAGGAAAGCGGCCGAGGCAGTGCCGGCCAAGACTGCAACAATGCTGGCCAGCAGCAGCCATTTCAACAGATGCTGCAGCAGATCGGCGAGGGCGCTCAGGCGGTGCATCGGGCATCCAGTCAAGGTTGTTGGGTGGAAATCCTTACATCCCCAGTTCGGTTGCCAGTGCCTGCCCGATGGCCCGCTGTTCCGCCAAAATGGCGCGCAGGTGGTGGGGGCGCGTCTTGACGTTCGTCATGACCACGCGCAGCACGTTGGTCGGGCCGGGGTAGCGCGTCGATTCGAGTACCGTGCGCGACACGAAGCTGTGGCCTTGCGCCTTTTGCCGGTTTTGCAGCTTGGCATTCAAGGTGTTCAGCTGCTTGTTCAGCTCGGTCGCCGCCTCCACCTGGCCGCCGGCCAGCAAGGCCTCCATGCGCTGGCGCAGGGGCGCGGGCACGTAGCGGTAGGTCAGGATGAAGGTGTCGGAGCGCGTGACGAGTTCGAAATCCTGCTGGTCGGCCAATAGCTGCTGCAACTGGCCGGACAGGGTGGCCGCCTGCTGCAGCAAGGCCGTGTAGCCGGACACGCCCAGCACTTTGAACGAAGTCCACAGTTTCAAGGCATCGAAGCGGCGCGAGCCTTCCAGCGAGGTCTGGCCCAGGTCGCCCGAGTTGTCGCGCAAGATGTAGTTGGCGTTGTGCTTCAACAGGTTCAGGCTGGCGCTGTCCTTGAACAGCACCATGCTTTGCGCCATCGGCACCCATAGCAATTTATGCCCGTCGATGACGACGGAGTCGGCCAGGGCGATGCCGTCGTACAGGGGCCGGTACTGTTCCGCGATCAGCAGGGCGCCGCCCCAGGCCGCATCCACGTGGAACCAGATGTTTTCCCGCGCGGCAATCGCCGCCATGGCGGCCAGCGGATCGATGGCGCCCGTTTCCGTCGTGCCGGCGATGCCGATCATGGCGACGACCTTGATCTTGCGCGACTTCAAGTCGGCAATCGTCGCTTCCAGCGCGGCGACGTCGATGCGGTTGTCGCGGTCGACGGCCACCAGGTGCAGGGCGTTTTCGCCGAGGCCCAGGGTCGCCAGCGCCTTTTTCACGGAGTAATGACTGCGGGCCGAACCGATCACGGCCAGCCCCGCGTAGCCGGATTCTTGCATGGCGGCAAACAAACCGCGCTTGCGCGTGCCGGGCAATTGTTTTTCCAGCGCCACGGCCAGCGCCGTCAGGTTGCCCATGGTGCCGCCATTGACGACATTGCCCAGCGCGCCGCTGGTGGCGGCCATCGCCTGCGTGTAGACACTGTCAGCCTGCTGGTACACCTGGCGGTGAAGCCAGCCCAGGATCTGTTTTTCGATCAGGGTCGACACGTAGGCCGTCTCGATCTTGACCTGGTTCTGGTTCAGGGTGGCCGTAAACGCTTCGGCCAGCACGCTGATCCAGGGCAAGGCCTGCGTCATGTGGCCGATGTATTGTGGATGGTTCAGCTGGGCCGTATTGGCCAGCACGGTGGTGTCGAGCTCCTGCAGGAATTGCGCCACGGGCATGCCGTGCGCGGGCAGGCAAGTGTCGGACAGCTGCGTCAACAATTCCGCGTACGGCGTGTGCGGGTATGGTGTGTCGCGTTCGGCTGCCAGCCAGCCGCCCAGCATGCGCAAGGCCTGCTGCAGGGGCGCGGGCGAGCGTTGCAGCGCATCGATGGAAAAATGCTGCTGCAGCAGCTGTTCGATAGGGGTCTCGGTCATGGCGCGTTGTCTTCTCTACGGATTGCTGGTGCCACGGTGACAAACGAATTGCGCCCAGGCGGAAGCGGGATTTTACCCGACTCCGCCTGAGCGCATCAGTTTGCTATATCGGTTTGCTATTGTTGCTGGCGATCAGAAATAGTTGAGGCCCAGCGCCGACTTGACTTCATCGGCTGTGCGGGCCGCCACTTCGCGCGCCTTGAACGTGCCTTCCTTCAGCATCTGGATGACCTGGCCCTTGTCTTTGGCGAACTCTTCGCGGCGGGCGCGGATCGGCGCCAGCATTTCCTGCAAGACCAGGTCCAGGCGCTTCTTGACGATGCTGTCGCCCAGGCCGCCGCGCACGTAATGGGCTTTCATTTCGGCCAGCGCGGCTTTTTCCGGATCGAAGGCGTCCAGGTAGGTAAACGCGATGTTGCCTTCCAGGTGGCCCGGGTCTTCCACGCGCAGGTGCAGCGGGTCCGTATAGACTTTTTTCACGGCGGCCGTGATTTCGGCCGAGGTCGCGCCCAGGTTGATGGTGTTGCCCAGCGACTTGCTCATCTTCGCCTTGCCGTCGATGCCGGGCAGGCGGCCGATGTCCGGCACCAGCGCCTTGCATTCCATCAATACTTCACGGTTGTACATGCGGTTGAAGCGGCGCACGATTTCATTCGTTTGCTCGATCATCGGAATCTGGTCTTCGCCCACGGGCACCACGCCCGCCTTGAAGGCCGTGATGTCGGCCGCCTGGCTGGCCGGGTAGGTCAGGAAGCCGGCCGGGATGTCGCGCTCGAAGCCGCGCAGGCGGATTTCTTCCTTGACGGTGGGGTTGCGCTCGAGGCGCGCCACGGTGACGATGTTCAGGTAGTAAAAGGTCAGCTCGGCCAGTTCCGGAATCTGCGACTGGATGAAGACCGTGGTCTTGCTCGGGTCGATGCCGACGGCCAGGTAGTCGAGCGCCACTTCGACGACATTGCGGTGCACCTTGTCGATGTCATCCATATTGTCCGTCAGCGCCTGCGCGTCGGCCAGCATGATGAATTGCTTGTAGCTGTTCTGGTAGGCGACGCGGTCGCGCAGGCTGCCCACGTAGTGGCCCAGGTGCAGGGGGCCGGTCGGGCGGTCGCCCGTCAGGATCACGGATTGCGAAGCGATGGCGGCGGCGGACAGCGGTGCTGCCGGGGCGTTGTCGGTGTCGGGAGTATCGGGAGTGTTAGGCAAGCTCATCAAGTTTCCTTTTGAGCCGCCTGCATCGGGGATGATCCAGGCTGAGCCTGTTACGCCACCGATCGAGGCGGCGTGGATCAAATTCACATCACTATAAAGTGGCCGCGCGAAAGTGAGCGGGACCACCAATTCAAGCAGGCGTGTTGTGACGGGATAAATTTCATGGCGTTATGGTTGCAGTTCGTGCGCGTTCTGTCAAGTTGCGTGCCGATATATCTGCTGCGCTGCGTCAGAGGCGAGCCTACTGCGGAACTTGCTTTCCGGGTACTATTGCCATTCGGCCACTTTCACGTGGCATGAATCATTGGAGAACAGTATGCGCGTGTCGTCCCCCGTCCGGCTCACCGGCCTGGCTTTTGTTATCAGTTCCTTGTTTGCCGTACCGGCGATGGCGCAAACGCCGCCGATGACGCCCGATATCGGCGCCAAGCTGGTGCTGCCCGATATGAATGATTACGTCAAGCGCGTGGTGATGATCCCCATGCGCGACGGCGTCAAGCTGTACACGGTGATCGTCGTGCCGAAAGACGCCAAGAGGGCGCCGATCATGCTCACGCGCACGCCGTACAACGCGGCCCGCCGCGCGCAGCGCGCCACCAGCGCCAGCATGCTGGCCACCTTGCCGCAGGGCGACGATACGCTGGTGGAAAACGGCTACATCCGCGTGTTCCAGGATGTGCGCGGCAAGCATGGCTCGGAAGGCGATTACGTGATGACGCGCCCTGTGCGCGGCCCGCTGAACAATACCAAGGTCGATAACGTCACGGATGCGTGGGACACCATCGAGTGGCTGGTGAAAAATGTGCCGGAAAGCAATGGCAAGGTGGGCATGCTCGGTTCCTCGTACGAGGGCCATACGGTGCTGATGGCCCTGGTCGACCCGCATCCGGCGCTGAAGGTGGCCATTCCCATGAGCGCCATGGTCGACGGCTGGCGCGGCGACGACTGGTTCCACAACGGCGCCTTCCGCATGCCGAGCTTGTCCTACCTGGCGTGGCAGACGAGCGTGCGCGGCAGCGGCGAGGCGCCCGTGCTGGGCGTCTACGACGACTACGACGCGTATCTGCGCATCGGCTCGGCCGGTGATTTCGCGAAGAAATTCGGCATCGACAAGCTGACCTACACGAAAAAGCTGTTCGAGCATCCGGCCTACGACAGTTACTGGCAGGAACAGGCGCTCGATAAAATCCTCGCCAAGCGTCCGCTGATCGTGCCCACCATGCATGTGGTGGGGCAATGGGACCAGGAAGACATCTATGGCCCCTACGCCACCTACACGGCGATGGAAGGGCGCGACAAGCACAACAACCTCAATTACCTGGCCATCGGCCCGTGGCGCCATAGCGGCGTCAACTATGATGGCTCCAGCCTGGGCGCCCTGAAGTTCGACGGCGATACGGCGCGCCAGTTCCGCGAAAAAGTCATGCAGCCATTCCTCAATCAATACCTGAAGGATGGCGCGTCGGAAGCGAACACGGCGCCCGTCGTGTCCTACCAGAGCGGCAGCAACCAGTGGCAGCGCCTGCAGCAGTGGCCGCTGGCCTGCGAGACGTGCGACACCAAGCTGACGCCGATCTACCTGCAGGATGGCAACAAGCTGGGCTTTGCGCCAGCGCCAGCGGCGGCGGACGCTGCCAACGGCGCCTTCGATGAATACGTGGCCGATCCCGCGAAACCCGTGCCGTTTGTCGCGCGTCCCGTGCGCCTGAACGACGCCGACGTGTGGAAGCCATGGCTGGTCAGCGACCAGCGCGGCTATGCGGACCGCACGGACGTGCTCAGCTATGTTTCGGAACCGTTGAAAACGGCCGTGCGCATCGCCGGCGCACCGATGGTCAACCTGTTCGCCGCCACCAGCGGCACGGATGCCGACTGGGTGGTAAAGCTGATCGACGTGTATCCGGACGAAGTGCCGTCGCAGCCGGCCATGGGCGGCTACCAGCTGGGCGTGGCGATGGATATCTTCCGCGGGCGCTACCGCGACAGTTTCGAGCACCCGACGCCGATACCGGCGGGTAAAGTGGAACGCTACCGCTTCGCCTTGCCGAACGCGAATCACGTCTTCCTGCCCGGCCACCGTATCGCCGTGCAAGTGCAGTCGAGCTGGTTCCCCCTGTACGACCGCAACCCGCAAAACTACGTGCCGAACATCTTCCTGGCGCAGCCAGGCGATTACAAGAAGGCGACGCAGCGCGTGTACCACGCGGCAGGGGCGGCCAGCGCCATCGAGTTGCCGATCGCGCCGCTCGACGCCCGCTAGCCCATGCGCATGAGGATGGCGCCCGCCGCGATCAGGCCGATGGCCAGGTAGCGGCGGGGGCTGATCTTTTCGCGCAGGAACAGGGCCGCAATGGCGATGGCGAATAAAATCGACGTCTCGCGCAGGGCCGCGATGGCGGCCACGGGCGCCTGCGTCATGGCCCACAGGGCCAGGCCATACGAAGCGAGGGTGCCGAAACCGCCGAAGGCGGCCAGATGCCATTGCGTTTGCGCATACGCCAGCAGGCCGGCGCGGCGGCGCAGCAGCGTCCACAGCAGCAATCCCGTACCGTTCAAGACAAAAATCCACATCGTGTAGGCGGCCGGCGCGCCGGACAGGCGCACGCCGATGCCGTCGATCAGGGTATAGCTGGCGATGACGCAGGCGTTGCCCAGCGCAAAGGCGGTGGCGCGCCCCGTGCTTATCCTGGTGCCAGGCGTGGCGGGCCGGCGCGCGGCAACATACAGGCCGAGGATGCCCGCGCAGATGCAGGCGACGGCGCCCATCTGCATGGAAGACAGGCGTTCGCCAATCAGCGGCCAGCTGGCCAGCGCTACGAGCAGCGGCGCGCTGCCGCGCATCAGCGGGTAGGCGTGGCTCATGTCGCCCGCCTTGTAGGCGGCTGCCAGCAGAGAATAATAGGCGAGCTGGGCCACTGCCGAGGCCGCCAGATAGGGCCAGCTGGCGGGGGCGGGGGCAGCGACGAAGGGCAGGACTGCCAGCGAGATCAGGGCCGCGCCCACGGAGACCAGCACGGTCGTGAGGAAAGTATCCTTGCCCGACTTGACGATGGCATTCCAGCTGGCGTGCAGCAGGGCGGCAAACAGGACGACGGCGACGACGAGACCGGACATGCGGGCCTTAGCGCGGGCGTATGCTCTGCGACAACAGTTCCTGGCGGTGATGGCGCTGGAAACCTTCCATCAGGGTGCCCGAGCGGCTGGCTTTTTCCAGCAGTTCGCGCAGGGCCGCCTGGTCGTCCGCCGTCAGCGACTTGCGCGACAGGTAGACGCCGCTCATTCCCCACGGCAATTCCGGCAAGGCTTCCAGGCGCAGGCGGTCGGCCAGGCCATACACGCGGGCATCGTTTTGCGCCACGCCGGCGAGGATGGTGGGACTCATGATGGTGGCGTCGATGAAGCCGCTTTGCATCAAACGCGCCACGGACAGCGCGTCGACTTCGTAGAACAGGCGGCCCTGGCTGCTCAGTTCCTTGGCCAGCGCCTGGTAGGACACGCCATAGTCGTAGCCGCGCACGAGCGCCACGCGCAATTCGCGCCGCTCGATCAGTTCCTGCATGGTGTTGATGGGCGTGCGCGTGCCCTGCAGCGAGATCAGCAGGGGACGGCTGCCCATCAGGGGGATGAACAGGCCGTGCTGGTCGCGCCGCGGCGTGCTGCTGGCGGGGATCAGCATATCGGCCTTGCCCGCCTCGAACATCGCCTCCAGGCGCGCCCGGGGCACGGCCGTGAAGATGAAATTGCAGCCGAGCTTGGCGCCCATGCTGCGCAGCAAGTCGGGATAGATGCCGCCGATGGTGGCGCCATTGACCACCACGCTGGCGCCGATGGCCGAGACGGGCACCTGGATGTCGCGCGAGCATTGCGCGCCCGCCAGGGTCGGCAGCGCCAGCGCCAGCATGGCCATGGTCCGGCGCCAGACGCTGGAATAAAAGTCAGTCATACCCATCCTTGCTCACCATCGAATCGCGGGCGTCGGCAACGTCCGCTTGATTATTCCATTCTCGCCTATCTATTTCTCAAATGCAATATTATCCTGCCGACTACTTTGTGGTGGAAACCGCAAGTCGGGCCAGCCGCTGCGCCTGGAAGTAGCGCCAGGCCACCACGATGCCCAGGGTTTGCATGATGGCGCACAGATAGAAGGTGCTGCCGATGCGCCAGTCTTGCGGCGGCAAATGGCTCACTTCGCCGAGGATCATGCTGCCGAGCAAAGGCATGATGATGATGCCCAGGCTGCTGATCGATTGCAGGGAGCCCATCAGTTCACCCTGTTCGCCGGCGTTCGATGATTTCGAGATGATGCCCTGCAGGGCGGGACCGGCGGCAAAGGCCAGCAGGTTGCACAGGATGAGCGCATACATCATCCAGCCCTGCGTGGCCAGGCCGTACAGCAGGTAGGTGAGGGCGCCCGAGGCCATGCCCAGCAGGGACAAACGCACTTCGCCGAAACGCTTGATGAGGATGCCCAGCAAGCCCGCCTGCACGACGGCCGCGCACAGGCCCACGCAGAACAGGGCGATGCCGTTCTGGCGCGGCGTCCAGTCGAAGCGGAAATGCGTGTACAGCACCCAGGTGGTGTTGAGCATCATCTGCGCAAACGTCATCAGGCCGAAAGCCAGCACCAGGCCGCGGATTTCCACGCGGCGCACCAGTTTCAGCAGGGCCGCGAACGGATTGATGCGCGCCAAAGTAAAGGGCGCGCGGGGACCGGGCTGCAGCGATTCGGGCACGAAGAAATAGCCGTAGATGAAATTGGCCGCCGACAGGCCCGCCGCCACGTAAAACGGCAGGTGCAGATTGACCTCGCCCAGCAGGCCGCCCAGCATGGGCCCGCAGATGAAGCCCAGGCCGAAGGCGGCGCCGATCTTGCCGAAGCTCTTGGCGCGGTTGTCGGGCGTGGAAATGTCGGAGGCATAGGCGGACGCGACCGACATGCTGGCCGACGAGACGCCGCCGATGATGCGGCCGATGAACAGGCAAGCGAGGTTCGGCGCCCAGCCCGTGGCCAGGAAATTGATGCCCATGCCGGCCATCGAGTACAGCAGCACGGGACGGCGTCCCACGCGGTCGCTGATGGCGCCCAGCATGGGCATGAAGATGAATTGCAGCAAGCCGAAGACGGCCGCCATGATGCCGTACCAGAACGCCTGCGCATCTTTGCCGTCGACAAAGTCGCCGATCAGGATGGGCAGCACGGGCACCACCAGGCCGATGCCCAGCATGTCGATGAAGACGCAGACGAGGATGAAATTGAGGTTGCCGGCGCGCGCGGGCGCGGCGGCGGACGGGGAGTGGCTGTCGGGGCTGGTTTTATCGGACATGCATGCTTTCGGCGCGTTGGCATCGCGCCGTCGCGTTACAGGATGCTGCTGACGCGCGGCGCGATAGCTGAGGCTTGCATTATAGACAGCATGCGCGCTGCTGGCTATCGCCACCAAGCTTATGCGCTCATTCCCCATTCGTCGGCAAAGGCGGCGCGGAAATCCGTCAGCACGGCCAGGCGCTGTTCGGCCAGCGCGCGGCCCGCCGCCGTCTGCATCTTGCCGGGCAGCTTGTCGAGCTTGGTGACGATATGGTCGAGCGCATACGCCTTGTCGTCGAGCGGCCGATGCCGGGCCAGCGGATCGCTGCCATGCGCCAGCGCGCTATCCATGCGCGCGGCCGTGTAGAACAGGCGCGCCAGTCCCACGGCGCCCAGCGCGTCGATGCGGTCCGCATCCTGCACGATTTGCGCTTCGATCGTCTGCGGCGGCAGGTCGGCGGAAAAACTGTGCGTTTCTATGGCGTGGGCCACGCCGGCCAGTTTGTCTGCCGGGAAATCCAGTTCCGCCAGCTGGCGGCAGGCGAGAGCGGCCGCCTGGCGCGAGGCCAGGTGGCGCTCGGGGTGGTTTTTCGGCAGGTTGACCAGGTCGTGCAGATAGCAGGCGGCCAGCACGGTGAGGGCGTCGGCCTGCGCATGTTCCCGCAGCAGGACGCTGGCGTTGCGCCAGACGCGGTGCAGGTGGTTGATGTCGTGGGCGCTGTCATCGCCCAGGCCAGCCGTGGCCAGCGCCAGCAGGCGAGGTTGCCATTGGGAAAGTAAAGAAGGCATGGTTCAAAGTCGTCAAAAGCAGGGGCCGCCAGTGTGGCATAAAACGCCGCCCCGTGCGGCGGGGCGCGCGATGCTGCGGCGTGCCGTATTCGCCACATAAATTGCATTTTTGAAAACTCCAAATCAGACGGCCGCTCTTTTTTAGTGCATGTAAAATTTACATGGGGTAACATTGCCGCACGGAAATTAGAAGCATAAGCTAATTGCGAGAAAGTATTTGCAAAAACATAGCAGTGGCGGCCATTCCATCGTGCATGGCGCGTCACGTCCAGGGTTGCGCGCAGCGTGCCCTGGCTTGCGCCCCAGGCGAGTTAACGAAAGGATCATCATGAACACCAATTCCAGCGACACTGGCGCAACCGTTGCCAAGGCTGCCGAATACCTGGCCTTTACCCTAGGCCAGGAAGAGTATGGCATCGACATCCAGAAAGTCAGCGAAATCCGCAGCTATGAAACGCCGACCCGCATCGCCAACGCGCCCGAGTTCGTCAAGGGCGTGGTCAACCTGCGCGGCATCATCGTGCCGATCGTCGACATGCGCATCAAGTTCAACCTGGGCACGCCCAGCTATGACCAGTTTACCGTCGTCATCATCCTCAATATCGGCAACCGCGTCGTCGGCATGGTCGTCGACCGCGTCTCCGACGTCACCACCCTGATGCCGGAACAGATCAAGCCGGCACCGGACATGGGCCGTTCGATCAACACGGAATACGTGATCGGCCTGGGCACCATCGACGAGCGCATGCTGATCCTGGTCGATATCGACCAGCTGATGTCCAGCGCCGACATGGGCCTGATCGAAAAACTTGCAGCCTAGGCCGCCAGGAAAAGTCCAGGACGGCGTTGCATTGCCTTGCCGTACTTTCGTACTGTCTTCGGCAACGCGCCTTGCCCTGAACATTTCCTGACAGCCTGGTGCCGAGAGGGTTTTTTGGAAACAATTGACCCCAAGCATTGTTTGCTTTTTCTGCAAGGCGCACGCTAGCACCTTTCTGGCGCACGGTTCAGCCGAACCGTGCGCCAGTTTCACTTTCGTTTCACTTTTTACGCCAATTCGCTACAGCGGCCAGCCAGCGCCCGCCCATGAGCGAGATCGTCAGCTTGTCTCAGGTTGACGGCAGGGCTTTTTAGGATAGTCACATGAATGTATTACGCAACGTCAGCATCGGTGTCCGCCTCGGACTCGGTTTTGCCGTGATTTTGCTGTTTTCCATGCTCATTACGGGCATCAGCGTCTGGCGCCTGCACGACGTGGCCAGCGCCACGCGCGTCATGATGGAGCAGCCGCTGGCCAAGGAACGCTATATTTCCGACTGGTATGGCCGCATCGACAGCGCCGTACGTCGCACCATCGCCATTGCCCGCAGCAGCGACACTTCGCTCAGTGGCTATTTCGCCGAAGAATCGAAAGTCTCGTCGGCCAGCTCGGCCGAACTGCAAAAGAAGATCGAGGCGCTGATCGACAAACCGGAAGAAAAGGCCATGTTCGCGGGCTTGCTGGAACAGCGCAAGCTGTACATCGGTTCGCGCGACCAGGTCTACAAGCTCAAGGGTGAAGCGCAGGTCGACGCCGCCAATGAAGTGTTTGAAAAGACCTTCGTGCCGGCCGCCGCGAAATACCAGAAGATGGTGCTGGACTTGCTGGAACACCAGCGCGCCAGCATCGACACGACGGCGCGCGAGATCGACGCCGTCGCCAGCACCAGCCGCAACCTGATGCTGGTGCTGGCCGCGCTGGCGCTGGCTTTCGGCGTCGTCTGCGCGTGGGTCTTGACGATGGGCATCGTGCGCCCCCTGCGCACGGCCGTGGATATCGCCCGCAGGGTCGCCGATGGCGACTTGACGGCGCAGATCGACGCCAGCGCCAAGGATGAGACCGGGCAACTGCTGCAAGCGTTGAAGGACATGAACACGAGCCTGCTCAACATCGTGGGCGAAGTGCGCAGCGGCACGGACAGCATCGCCACGTCTTCGACGCAGATTGCCGCCGGTAACCAGGACCTGTCTTCCCGCACGGAAGAGCAGGCTGGCTCCCTGGAGGAAACAGCGTCTTCGATGGAAGAGCTGACTTCCACCGTGAAGCAGAATGCGGACAATGCGCGTCAGGCGAACCAGTTGGCGGCCTCGGCGGCCCAGGTGGCCGTCAAGGGCGGAGAAGTCGTGGCGCAGGTGGTGGGCACGATGGAATCGATCAACGCTTCGTCGAACAAGATCGTCGACATCATTTCCGTCATCGATGGCATCGCCTTCCAGACGAACATCCTGGCCCTGAATGCGGCCGTGGAAGCGGCCCGTGCCGGCGAGCAGGGCCGCGGCTTTGCCGTGGTGGCGTCCGAAGTGCGCAACCTGGCCCAGCGTTCCGCTTCGGCCGCGAAGGAGATCAAGACCCTGATCGGCGCGTCCGTGGAGCAAGTCAACGCGGGCAGCATGCTGGTGGCGCAAGCCGGTTCGACCATGAACGACATCGTCGACAGCGTGCAGCGCGTGAGCGACATCATCACGGAAATCACGGCGGCGAGCAGCGAGCAAAGCGTGGGCATCGACGAGATCAACCGGGCCATCGGCCAGATGGATGCCGTGACGCAACAGAATGCGGCGCTGGTGGAAGAGTCGGCGGCGGCGGCCGAATCGATGCAGCACCAAGCGCACAACTTGGCGCAAGTGGTCAGCGTGTTTAAATTGAATGGCCAGCAGGCCAGCGTCAGCGGTTCGAAGGGCGTCAAGCGCCCGGCGGCGCCGCAAACCGCCTTGCGCATCGGCACGCGCTGATGGCGCCTCGGCAGCCCCGTGCAGCCGCAACCCCTTTTTAGTTAGTCTGGTTCCGCTTTTTTAGGATATTCACATGAATTTGTTAAGAAACGTCAGTATTGGTGTGCGCCTCGGCCTGGGTTTTGCCGTGATTTTGCTGTTTTCCATGGTCATCACGGGCATCAGCGTGTGGCGTCTGCACGACGTGGCCACGGCCACGCGCACCATGATGGAGCAGCCGCTGGCGAAGGAACGCTATATTTCCGACTGGTACAGCAAGATCGACAGCGGCATCCGCCGCACCACGGCCATCGTGCGCAGCGCCGATACCTCGCTGGGACCGTATTTTGCGGAAGAAGCGAAACAGTCGTCCGTCGTATCGAGTGAACTGCAAAAGAAAATCGAAGCTTTGATTTCCGGCCCGCAAGAAACGGAGCTGTTCCGCCAGGTCAGCGAAATGCGCAAGGTCTATCTGGATTCCCGCGAGCAAGTATCGAAGCTGAAGGCGGCTGGCCAGACGGAAGAAGCGGAGAAGGCCTTCCAGGCCGTGTTCGTGCCAGGCTCGACGAAATACCAGAAAGTCATCATGAACATGCTGGAACACCAGCGTGCCAGCATTGACGCCACCGCGCGCGAGATCGACGAAGTGGCAAAGACCAGCCGCAACCTGATGCTGGTGCTGGCCGCGCTGGCGCTGGCTTTCGGCGTCGTCTGTGCGTGGGTCTTGACGATGGGCATCGTGCGCCCCCTGCGCACGGCCGTGGACATCGCCCGCAAGGTGGCCGATGGCGACTTGACGGCGCAGATCGACGCCAGCGCCAAGGATGAAACCGGGCAACTGCTGCTGGCCCTGAAAGACATGAACACGAGCCTGCTCAACATCGTGGGCGAAGTGCGCAGCGGCACGGACAGCATCGCCACGTCCTCGACGCAGATTGCCGCCGGCAACCAGGACCTGTCTTCCCGCACGGAAGAGCAGGCCGGTTCCCTGGAAGAAACAGCGTCGTCGATGGAAGAGCTGACTTCCACCGTGAAACAGAATGCGGACAATGCGCGTCAGGCGAACCAGTTGGCGGCCTCGGCGGCGCAAGTGGCCGTCAAGGGCGGCGAGGTCGTGGCGCAGGTGGTGGGCACGATGGAATCGATCAACGCTTCGTCGAACAAGATCGTCGACATCATTTCCGTCATCGATGGCATCGCCTTCCAGACGAATATCCTGGCCCTGAATGCGGCCGTGGAAGCGGCGCGTGCAGGCGAGCAGGGCCGCGGCTTTGCCGTCGTGGCGTCCGAAGTGCGCAACCTGGCCCAGCGTTCCGCTTCGGCCGCGAAGGAGATCAAGACCCTGATCGGCGCTTCCGTGGAGCAAGTCAACGCGGGCAGCATGCTGGTGGCGCAAGCCGGTTCGACCATGAACGATATCGTCGACAGCGTGCAGCGCGTGAGCGACATCATCACGGAAATCACGGCGGCGAGCAGCGAGCAAAGCGTGGGCATCGACGAGATCAACCGGGCCATCGGCCAGATGGATGCTGTGACGCAACAGAATGCGGCGCTGGTGGAAGAGTCGGCGGCAGCGGCTGAATCGATGCAGCACCAGGCGCACAACCTGGCTCAAGTGGTCAGCGTGTTCAAATTGAATGGGCAGCAGGCCGGTGCCGGCGGGCTGAAGGGCATCAATGGCACCGCGCGCCCGGCAGCCAAGGCACCGCAAGAAGCGCTGCGGATCGGCCGCGCCGCCTAAGTTGCTTGCCCAGTAACGGCCGGGGTCGTACCCTGAGGGTACGACCCCGGTATTTAAGCCTCTGGGGTGAAGCTTGCGATCGCCAGCTGCGACAGCCGGTCCGCCTCGCCATTGCGGTGGCGCGGCAGCCAGCGCAAGCTCACATCAGTAAATTGTTCCAGCAGGGCCACTACGGTGGCCCTCTGCGTTTCCAGCCCCTTGGCGCCCACCGGCGTCGTTCCCAGCACATCATTGATCACCACCTGGCTGTCGCCGTACAGCAGCAGTTGCACGGGCGGCGGGCGCACGCCGAGTGCCGCCTGCAGCACGGCCGTCAGGGCCGCATATTCCGCGTCGCTGCTGCTGCCATAACCGGCTGCCTCGCTCACTTCGATGCGCTCGCCGTTTGGCCCCAGCAGCAGGGCGCCTATGCCCAGCTTGCCCGGGTTCGGATGGGCGGAACCATCGAACCAGCCACGCCAGGCCAGCGGGCCGCCATCGTCCTGCCGCTTGAGCGCCAGCTGCGCGCGGCGCGCCTGCATCCTGGCTTCCTTGCGCAGCTTTCGCGCCGCTGCTTCCGGCGTCATGGCTTGATCAGGAAGGTGTCGATCAGGCTGCCGATCCAGCACGCGACCAGCACACCAACGGCCACCGTCATGGCGGGGCCGTCGTTGGCCGAGAGCGCCTCCACTTTTTCCATGATCAGCGGCACGTCGAGGGGCAGGGCGCCGCTGTCGATCTGTGCCATAACCTGGTCTAACCGTGCCATGATCTGGCGCAATACGATCGCCAGCGCGACCAGGGCCGGCACGAGGAAGAGGCAGCCACGGGCCTTGCGGTGCAAGACAAAATGCCCGCTGCCGGGAAAGACGAGGGCCGACAGCAGCAGGGCGAGATGACGTTTGGAAAGGGAAGAGCCGCTCATGCGTGCCTTTTGTAGGGGAAAGAGCGGCTCATCATACTATTGCCAGCCGAATTTGCGCAGATACACGCGTTTCATGAACGTCGTCAGCACGGTGTAGCAGACGAGGATGCCCAGCAGCCATGGGAAATAGCCCAACGGCAAGGCTTGCAGCTTGAAGTAGGTCGCCAGCGGGCCCATCGGCAGGAACACGCCCACGGCCATGATGACGGTGGTGGCCACCAGCAGGGGCACGGACGCGATGCTGTCGATGAAGGGCAGCTTGGGCGTGCGGATCAGGTGCACGATCAGCGTCTGCGTCAGCAAGCCCACGACGAACCAGCCGGATTGGAACAGGGTCTGCTGCGCCAAAGTATTCGCGCCGAACACATGCCACATCAGGATAAACGTGCTGATGTCGAAGATCGAGCTGATGGGGCCGAAGAACACCATGAAGCGGCCGATGTCGCGCGGGTTCCAGGTCAAAGGCTGCTGGATCAGTTCGGCGTCGACATTGTCGAACGGGATGGCGATCTGCGACACGTCATACAGCAGGTTTTGCACCAGCAAGTGCAGCGGCAGCATGGGCAAGAACGGCAGGAAGGCGCTGGCCACCAGCACGGAAAACACATTGCCGAAGTTCGAGCTGGCCGTCATGCGGATGTATTTGAGCATGTTGCTGAAGGTGCGCCGGCCTTCCAGCACGCCTTCCTCGAGCACCATCAGGCTTTTTTCCAGCAGGATGATGTCGGCCGCTTCCTTGGCGATATCGACGGCCGAATCGACGGAAATGCCGATGTCGGCCGCGCGCAGGGCGGGCGCGTCGTTGATGCCGTCGCCCATGAAGCCGACGATGTGTCCATTGCCGCGCAGGGCGCGCACGAGGCGCTCCTTGTGCAACGGGCTGAGCTTGGCAAACACGGTATTCTCTTCCGCCGCCCGGGCCAGGGTGGCGTCGTCCATGTCGTCCAGTTGCGGGCCTTGCAGCACGCCGTGCACGGCCAGGCCGACTTCGCGGCAGATCTTCGCCGTCACCAGGTGGTTGTCGCCCGTCAATACTTTCACGGTGACGCCATGTTCCGCCAGCGCGCGCAGGGCGGGCGCCGTCGATTCCTTCGGCGGATCGAGGAAGGCCACATAGCCGATCAGGGTCAGCGCCGTTTCATCGGCCACGCCATACACGGTTTTATGGGGCGGCACTTCCTTGACGGCCACGGCCACCACGCGCAGCCCTTCCGCATTGAGGCCATGCGTGGTTTCCAGCACCTTGTCCAGCAGCGCGGCGTCGAGCGGCACGTTGACGCCGTTCAGGCGCAGCTGGCTGCAGGCGGCGAGGATTTCCTCGACGGCGCCCTTGCAGATCAGTTCATGGTGATCATTCTTTTCGGAAACGACGACGGACATGCGGCGGCGCACGAAATCAAACGGGATTTCATCGACTTTCACGTAATCGCGGGCCAGCTGCATTTCCGTCTGCAATTCCACGTGGTCGAGCACAGCGCGGTCCAGCAGGTTTTTCAGGCCCGTCTGATAGTGGCTGTTCAGGTAGGCAAATTGCAGCACTTCATCGGATTGCTGGCCGAACACGTCCGTATGGCGCTCGAGCACGATCTTGTCCTGCGTCAAGGTGCCCGTCTTGTCCGTGCACAGCACGTCCATGGCGCCAAAGTTCTGGATCGCATCCAGGCGTTTTACGACGACTTTCTTTTTCGACAGTTTCACTGCGCCCTTGGCCAGGGTGCTGGTGACGATCATGGGCAGCATTTCCGGCGTCAGGCCCACGGCGATAGAGAGGGCAAACAAAAACGCTTCCATCCAGTCGCCCTTGGTCCAGCCATTGATGAGGAACACCAGCGGCGCCATCACGAGGGCGAAGCGGATCAAAAGCCAGCTGACGCTGTTCACGCCCGCCTCGAACGCCGTGGGCGTGCGCTCGGTGGCCGTCACGCGGGTGGCGATGGTGCCGAAATACGTGCGGTTGCCCGTGGCCAGGACCAGCGCCGTGGCGGCGCCCGAGATCACATTCGTGCCCATGAACAGCAGATTGGCCAGTTCCATGGGGTCTTTGCCATGGGCATCGGCCAGTTCGGCCATCTTTTCCACCGGCAAGGATTCGCCCGTCATGGCGGCCTGGCTGACGAACAGGTCTTTGGCGGACAGCAAACGGCAATCGGCGGGGATCATGTCGCCGGCCGACAGCACGATGAGGTCGCCCTGCACCAGTTGGCGGATCGGCAGCTCGATCTGCTGGCCATTGCGCAGCACGGTGGCGGTATTGCTGACCATGGCTTTCAGGCGTTCGGCGGCCCGGTTCGAGCGGCCTTCCTGCACGAAGCGCAGCAGGGTCGATAAAATCACCATGGTGCCGATGACGATGGTCGCCTTCGGGTCTTCCGTCAGGTAGGAAACGATGGCCAGCACGGTGAGCAGCAGGTTGAACGGATTCTTGTAGCACAGCCACAGGTGCTGGTACCAGGCCAGCGGTTTTTCATGTTCGACTTCGTTCGGCCCCGTTTGCGCGCCGATGACTTGCGCCTCGGCATCGCGCAAGCCTTCCAGGCGCGTGTGCAGGCGGTTCAGGGCGCTGTCCAGGTCTTCATGGGCGGCGGCCAGCAGCTGGCGCGCCAGATGGTCGGGCACGGGCCGGGCAGTGCTGTTTTCCAGCGGCATGGCGCGGCGGCGGAAGTTGCCAGCCGTATGGCGCTTGCGCAGGAACGATTCGAATAAGCGGGTGAAGAGATTCATTGCTCTTCCTTTCACGACGAGGTGTTGACGGGCGGCGCAGCCGCAGGCAAGACTTGCGTGCCGCCAAGACACAATCGTGCTGGCGGGCAATCCGGGTCAGTAGCCGGTCGCGATCGGAAAGAGGGGGGAGAGGCGCGCAGCCGGATTGGCCGCGCGAGACACCGCACCTTGCTCAGCAAGGCACGGAGGAAGGAGAGTTCCGCGTTGCTTGCTGTTTAGCTGCCGAGGCAATCGCCGATACAGGATCGGCTACTGTCACTAGAACAAGTACCCACGTGGGACTCCGTAAAATGAATAATGCACGGATGATAAAAGTGCATGCAGGCAAGGTCAAGCAAAGATCGCCTACATTACCGAAACGTAATGTTGAACGGATCCTGGCCAGCGCTTTTCTGCTGTCATTCATCCTGGCCGCGATTGTTATAATCGAGAAAAACCGTCATGTTGGACGAAAAGGCAGGCAGGACAGGCCCATGAAAGGCATTGGTCATATGGCAAGACTCAAAGAGATCAGGGTAGTGGAAACACCGGTCAGCTATTCCAATCAGCGCGCCTGGTCTTTCCATCCGGGCGCGCATCATGTGCGGCAGTTGCTGATGCATTTTTTGCCGTCCGATTTCGTCCTTGATGGCTCTTCGCTGCTGTCCGTTATCTTCGGCGAAAAACCGGCCGACGAGGCGCAGTGCAGCCAGGCGCTGGGCTGCACCAGCTATTATGTGGAAGACTTCGATGTCGGCGCCTACATGGCCTGTTCTCCGTCCGCACAACAGGAGAGCATGCTGCTGGAACTGACCGCGGTGCTGCTCTGGCTGACAAGTGATGCCGACGCCGTCCATCAGGCGGCACGCCGTGTGCGCGACTGCGCGTTTACACTCGACATCCCGGTGCGCAAATTATGGCGTTCGTCGCCGGACAAACAATATCGCGTCGAAGTTTACCGATGCCTTGGCCCGGCCATCGGCGAAGTGTGGCGAGCTCACCTCGTCGACAAAGCCGGAAAACCATTGACTGTCGACGGCATCACCGACACGCCAGGCTACCTGGACCGTACCTCCCACTTCAACAAGTCCCGCTGGGACGGCGCCTTGTTTCAGATCGTGCACACCACGATGAATTCCGTCGTGTATAGCCTCGACACGACGCGGAGCGACACGTGATGGCTGACGCGGAAAATTATTTTGAAGCGGAATTACTGAAGCACTTGCATGGCGCGCTGGAGGCAGGGATCATCTTGGTCGAGGCTGACAACGCCGGGTATTTTTCCAAGCTCGCGCAGTGCTATCCCGTTGCCGGTTCAAAAATACGCTGGAGCCACATACCCGGTTCCATCGAGCGCCACGAAAGCGCAGCGCACCTTCAACTCGCCGCCGGCTGCGATTTTTTTGGCGAGATGGTTGCGCTGCATGGCTTGACTGGCCAGGCTGTTCATATCGGCGACAGCGCCGTCGGGTTTGCCTTGCTGGCGTCTGTCGAGGAATTTGCCAGGCATCTGGACGCGCTGCTGTCCATTCCACAGCACCACTATTTTGTGGCAGCCGACTATTCGTGGTGCCTTGCCCTGGGCATGGAAGGCGGCATGTCCTTCGGTCGTATGGTCAATGGAAATGCCGGCACCCGCTTGTGCACGGTTATCTCAGTGGAACTGGCAAGCGCCGGGTCAGCGGACGCATGCTTTGACGATCCGTCCAGAGACCGGGAAAGACTTCGAACTTCAAATCGTCACGGTTGACGCCGGTATCGAAATAGCGGCACAGCCTGTCACTCAGGTCTGCATCGCCCCACATATTGGTCAGCTCATGGCGTTCGATCAGGTCGCGGCTTGCGGGCAGTGCCAGTTCTTCTTTCAGCGCGGGTATCACGCTGTAGTCGAGGGCACAGTCAGCACCCAGATCGACCAGATCGGCACCGCGAAACGGGAAGCCTCCCTCGAAATTGACAAGCGGCCTCAACCAATAGCGCTCGTGGTCGCCGACAATCACAGGGCTGCCGGGTTGGAATTGCTCGACTGCAAGCTGTCGCAAGACGATTTTCCCGACAAAGCCACTGAAAAGGACTGGTGTCGTATCGAGCGCCAGGCCGCTCCAGTCACCGGTGGCGCTGCTGGCAGCGTAAAAGCGCATGATCGAGTTCCTCGTCATCTGTGCTAGCGCATATAAATTCTCGCGCAGCTTGAGGCTGACCAGGTCGCCTTCCTTCCAGACGATACGCTTTACCATGGGATACTCCTTGTCGGCCATCCTGGCGCAGGGTGCCGGTTTTTGCCGGTTGGATTCCACCGTACGGTGAACGCGCTGAACAGCAGAAGGGCAAGCGGGCTCATTTCATGAGGGCTTGCAGGTGGTTAAGGAAAGTGAATCGGCCAGGATCTGCCACAGCGCCGCATGGCGCTGCTGCAGGGCGGCGCCGCCCGCGTAGATCAGTTCCACGTGCAGGCTGTCGACGATGCCCAGGTAGGCTTGCGCATACAGGTCGACGCGTTGCGGCGGCAGGCGGGGTGCCAGCCGGCCCAGGCTGGCCACGTAGTGCCGCTGCAATTGCGCCAGCAAGGCTTCGTAGCCCGTGCCCACTTCCACGCGCAGGGGCGCGGGGGGCAGATACGCGGTGCGCAGCAGAAAGCGCAAGTGGGGCGAATCGGCATAGCGCTGCGCCATGCGGTCGCAGTACAGCGAGCCGGCCAGCTGGCCGCCCGGTGCCGCCAGCGCCGCCTCGTCGGCGAAGCAGGCATCCATGAAGGCTTGCTCTTCGGCCAGCGCATCGGCAAACACGTCGAGGAAGAGGGCGTCCTTGCCGGCGAAGTGCGAATACAGCGAGGCCTTGCGCATGCCCGCCTGCGCGGCGATGTCGCTGAGGGACGAGGCATCGTAGCCGTGCTCCGAAAAGTGCACGACGGCGACGGCGCAGATGTTATCGGCCGAGGCCGAGCGTTTCTTCATATGAGGGTGTAGTTGGGTGAAGCGTCAGTGCGCTCCCAGGCCGGTGGCGTGTGCCGGATGGATGCGCGCAGTGGCCAGGGTCAGCCATGATACCAGCAGGCCGGCCGCGGTCAAGAACAGCAGCCAGGGCAGCGGCCCCCGTTCGGACAGGCCGGCCGCCAGGGGCGTGGCCAGGGACGACAAGCTCATCTGGATGGCGCCCAGCAGCGCGGCCGTGGAACCGAGCGCGCGCTGCTGCGAGCCCATGGCCATGGCCATCAGCGCCGCTTCCGTCATGCCCAGGCCAAACAGGGCCACGAACATGCCCGGCACGACGGCGGCGATGCCGGCGCCCGCCCAGGCACCGAGCAGGGCCAGTGCCGCTCCGCCCAGCATGGCCAGGCTGCCCGCCACGCTCAAGCGCGCCACGCCATGTTTTTCCACCAGGCGGCCGCTGGCCATGGCACCGAGCAGCACGGCCACACCCGTCGCACCAAACACGAGGCCGAAACTGCGGGCGGACAGGCCGAAATCGCGCTGGTACACGAACGACGCGCCGCCGATATAGGCAAACAGGAAAAAGAACGCGGCGGACAGGGCCAGCGCGGGCAGCAGGAAGGCGCGGTCGAGCGCGATGCGCGCATACGTGCGGTGCATGCCTTGCGGAGCAATGCGGCGTGCAGGCGGCAAGGTTTCCGGCAGGAACAAGGCGCTATTGAGCAGGGTCAAGGCGCCCAGCGCGGCCAGGGCCAGCATCACGGCGCGCCAGCCATAGTACGCGTCGAGCAAGCCGCCCACGGCGGGCGCCAGCACGGGCGCCAGGCCCACGATGGTCATCAACAGGGCGAACAGCTGCGCCGCTTTGACCCCATCGGCCACATCGCGCACCATGCTCATCACCACGACCAGGGTCAGCGCCGCACCCAGGCCCTGCACCGTCCGCGCCAGCAGCAGGGTGTGCAATTGCTCCGCCTGCGACGCCCACACGGCGGCCGCGATATAGACGGCGATGCCGGCCAGCAACGGACGGCGCCGGCCCAGCATGTCCGTCAGCGGCCCGCACAGCAGCTGCCCGCCGCCCAGGGCCAGCAGGAAAACGGTCAGGCTCAGCTGCACGTTCGCATACGAGGTATGCAGCTCGCGCGCCATGGCCGGCATCGAGGCCAGGTACATGTCGATGCCGGCCGGACCCAGCACGGCCACCAGGGCCAGGGAAGCCGCCAGCCCGAGACTGGCGGCGGGGAGAGTGGTTTGCTGCTGCATTGCGTTTCCTTCATCGATCAAAAACACGGCATGGACATCGCCGTCTTTTTTATTGTACACTTACTGCCTACCGGTAGGTAGCTTGTTCAATCAATGAAAAGGATGGGAACGATGAAAGAAGCAACAATGACGGGAGAGACGGCATGACGGAAGTGGGCATTTCATTCAGCTGCGTGGCCGCGGCGCTGCTGTTTGCCGCCTGGAGTTCGCACCGCAGCCGCTGCGAGCGGCGTGATGTCGTGTTGCTGACGATACTCGGCACTACCCTAGGGCTGCCTGGCGCCGTCTTGCTGGCTTTATAACGCGGCGCACAAAAAAAACGGCAGACCTTGCGGCCTGCCGTTCTGTTTTACTCTTGCCCGGCTAGCCGGGCAAAGCAGTTTTACTCTTCTTCATATGAGCTGATCGGGGCGCAGCCGCAGAACAGGTTGCGGTCGCCGTACACGTTGTCGGCGCGGCCGACCGGCGGCCAGTATTTGCGCTGACGCAAGGAAGCGACGGGGTAGGCCGCGATTTCACGGCTGTACTTGCGTTCCCAGTTGTCCGACATCAATACCTGTGCCGTGTGCGGCGCGTTCTTCAACGGGTTGTCGTCGTGGTCGAATTCGCCGCTGGCGACCTTGGCGATTTCACCGCGGATGGCGATCATGGCGTCGATGAAGCGGTCGATCTCCGCTTTCGATTCGCTTTCCGTCGGCTCGATCATCAGCGTGCCCGGCACGGGGAAGCTCATGGTCGGCGCATGGAAACCGAAGTCCATCAGGCGCTTGGCCACGTCTTCGTTGCTGATGCCGGTGGCGTCCGTGATCGGGCGCAGGTCCAGGATGCACTCGTGCGCGACCAGGCCGTCGTGGCCCGAGTACAGCACGGGGTAGTGCGGCGCCAGGCGGCGCGCGATGTAGTTCGCCGCCAGGATCGCCGTCTCGGTCGCCGCCGTCAAGCCTTCCGCGCCCATCATGGCGATGTACATCCACGAAATCGGCAGGATGCTGGCCGAGCCGAATGGCGCGGCGCTGACGGCGCCGATACCGGCCGCGTCGCGCTGGTAGCCCGACGAACGCTGGTTCGGCAGGAATTTTGCCAGGTGGGCGCCCACGCCGATCGGGCCGACGCCTGGTCCGCCGCCGCCGTGCGGGATGCAGAAGGTCTTGTGCAGGTTCAGGTGCGACACGTCGCCCCCAAAACTGCCGGGAGCGGCCACGCCGACCAGCGCATTCATGTTGGCGCCGTCGATGTAGACCTGGCCGCCGTGCGAGTGGATGATCTCGCACAGTTCCTGGATGCCTTCTTCAAACACGCCGTGGGTGGACGGGTAGGTGACCATCACGCAAGCCAGGTTGGCGCTATGCTTTTCCGCCTTGGCTTTCAGGTCGGCCAGGTCCACGTTGCCGTTGGCGTCGCAGCTGGTGACGACGACCTGCATGCCGACCATGTTGGCCGATGCGGGATTGGTGCCGTGCGCCGACGATGGAATCAGGCAGATGTTGCGGTGGCCTTCGCCGCGCGACTCGTGGTAGGCCTTGATCACCAGCAGACCCGCGTATTCGCCCTGCGAGCCGGCGTTCGGCTGCAGCGAGACGGCCGCGTAGCCCGTCAAGGCGCACAGCATTTCTTCCAGTTGCGCGATCATTTCGCGGTAGCCCACCGTTTGCGCGTCGGGCGCGAACGGGTGGATGTTCGAGAACTCGGGCCAGGTGACGGGAATCATTTCGCTCGTCGCGTTCAGCTTCATGGTGCACGAGCCGAGCGGGATCATGGTGCGGTCCAGCGCCAGGTCCTTGTCGGCCAGGCTGCGCAGGTAGCGCAGCATTTCGTGTTCCGAGTGGTAGCTGTTGAAGACGGGATGCGTCAGGTAGGCGCTCTCGCGCGCCAGCTGCGCCGGCAGGGCGCTGGTGACGCCCGCTTCCACGCTATCGAGGTCCGGGGCGGCAGGCGCGTTGGCCAGGCCGTGCGCGAACACCTTCCACAGCAGCGCGATATCGTCGCGCGTGGTGGTTTCGTCGAGCGACACGCCGACGTGGGTGTTGTCGATCTTGCGCAGGTTGACGCCGTGGTGCATGGCCGTCGCGTGCAGCTGCGCCGCATCGGCCACATTGATGGTCAGGGTGTCGAAGTAGCTCGCGTTGACGACGCCATAGCCGAGGGTCTTCAGGTTCGCCGCCAGCACGCCCGTAAAGCGGTGCACGCGCTGGGCGATCTGCAGCAGGCCGGCAGGGCCGTGGTAGACGGCGTACATCGAGGCCATCACGGCCAGCAGCACTTGCGCCGTGCAGATGTTCGATGTCGCTTTTTCGCGGCGGATATGCTGTTCGCGCGTTTGCAGGGCCAGGCGATAGGCCTTGTTGCCTTGCGCATCGACGGTCACGCCCACCAGGCGGCCCGACATATTGCGCTTGAATTCATCGCGCGTGGACAGGTAGCCCGCGTGCGGGCCGCCGAAACCGAGCGGCACGCCGAAGCGCTGGCTGTTGCCGACGACGACGTCGGCGCCCCATTCGCCAGGAGGCGTGAGCATGGTCAGGGCCAGCAGGTCGGCCGCGACGATGACCATGGCGCCATTCGCGTGCAGTTTTTCCACGCCGGCGCGGTAGTCGCGCACGACACCGTTTACGCCAGGGTATTGCAGCAGCACGCCGAAGCAGGCGTCCAGCGACTCGATTTCAGCCGGATCAAAAGTGCGTACTTCGATGCCGATCGGCTGGGCGCGCGTCTGCACCACTTCCAAGGTTTGCGGCAGCACGTCATTGGCGACGTACAGCACGTTCGATTTCGACTTGCCCACGCGCTGTATCAATGTCATCGCCTCGGCGGCGGCCGTGCCTTCGTCCAGCATCGAGGCGTTGGAGATGCCCATGCCGGTCAGGTCCGTGATCACTTGCTGGAAGTTCAGGATCGCTTCCAGGCGGCCTTGCGAAATCTCGGGCTGGTAAGGCGTGTAGGCCGTGTACCAGGCCGGGTTTTCAAAGATATTGCGCAGCACGACGCCTGGCGTAAACGTGTTGTAATAGCCCTGGCCGATCAGGGATTTCAGCACCTGGTTCTTGCCGGCGATGGCTTTCAGGCGCGACAGGGCTTCCTGTTCCGGCATCGGCTGCGAGTAGGCGCCCAATGGCAGGGCGCCCTTGTTGCGGATGTTGCTTGGCACCAGGGCGTCGATCAGCGCGGCGCGCGATGGATAGCCGAGGGTCGCCAGCATGGCTTGCTGTTCGGTGGCGGAAGGGCCGATGTGGCGGGCGATGAAGGCATCGCGTGCTTCGAGTTGGGTCAGGCTGGTGCGGGTCATGATATAGAGGCCAAAAAAGACTGAAAAACCGGGATGCGGCGCGCGGGCGCGGCGGCGGGGTATAGCTACAAAATTAAATGCAAACGGGCCGCAAACGCGGCCCGTGAATCAAACGCGATTAGGCGCTGGTGGTGGCGCCATAGGCGGCAGCGTCGAGCAAGCCGTCCAGGGCCGACACGTCGGCTGGCTTGATCTTGAACAGCCAGTTGGCGTAGGCGTCGGCATTGATCGACTCTGGCGAGTTGACCACGTCGTCGTTGACGGCCACGACTTCGCCGGCGATCGGCGCGTAGATGTCGCTCGCTGCCTTGACCGATTCCACCACGGCGGCGTCGTCGCCGGCACCGTAGCTGTTGCCCACGGTTGGCAGTTCGACGAAGACGATGTCGCCAAGGGCGTCCTGCGCGTACTCGGTGATGCCGACGGTGATCGTGCCGTCGCCTTCAAGGCGTACCCATTCGTGGGAAGCGGTGTACTTCAGGTCTGCAGGAATGTTCATGTGTGGCTCCAGATGGTAAGGGTTCGTTATTGATTATGGTTGTACGGTCTTGCGGGCGGCTCTATAAACACGCTTACGCAGCCAGGATTTTACCGTTACGCACGAAAGGCAGCTTGACGACGGAAGCGGCCAGTTGCTTGCCGCGGATTTCCACGTGCACGGTGTCGCCCACGTTCACGCCGTTCGGCACGCGCGCGAGAGCAATGGCTTCCTGCATCGTCGGGCTGAAGGTGCCGCTGGTGATTTCGCCAGTGGCGTCGCTGCCGGCGATGATGACTTTCTGGTGCGCGCGCAGCACGCCGCCTTTTTCGCGCAGGATCAGGCCCACGAATTGCGCGTTCTGGCCCTTGGCCAGCAGGGCGGCCTTGCCGATGAAATCGCGTTCGCTGACCAGGTCGATGGTCCACGCCAGGCCCGCGTCGAGCGGGTTGACGGTTTCGTCCATGTCCTGGCCGTACAGATTCATGCCCGCTTCCAGGCGCAGGGTGTCGCGCGCACCGAGGCCGGCCGGCTTGACGCCGGCGGCAGCCAGGGCGTTCCACAGCGCTTCCACCTGGGTGGCGGCCACGCCGATTTCAAAGCCGTCTTCGCCCGTGTAGCCGGTGCGCGCCAGCATGACTTCGCCGAAGGCCGTGTCCTTGACGATGACGACGTTGAAGGGCTTGATGGCTTCGGACGCGGCTTGCGTTTCCGGCAGCACTTGCCACACCTTGGCGCGCGCGTTCGGGCCTTGCACGGCTACCAGGGCCATCGCGTCTTTGCCATCGCGGCGCTGCGTGATCGTCAGGCCGCTGTTGGTGCCGGTATTTTGCTGCTGCATCCAGGCTACGTCTTTTTCAGCCGTGCCCGCGTTGACGACGAGGCGGAACCAGTTTTCGTTGAAGAAGTAGACGATCAGGTCATCGATGACGGTACCTTCGGCATTCAACATGCACGAGTACAGCGCCTTGCCCGACACTTGCAGCTTGTCGACGTTGTTGGCCAGCAAGCCGCGCAGGAAGGCGCGCACGTTCGGGCCTTCGATATCGACCACGCACATATGGGACACGTCGAACATGCCGGCGTCGCCGCGCACGGCGTTGTGTTCTTCGATTTGCGAGCCGTAGTTGACGGGCATGTCCCAGCCGCCGAAATCGACCATGCGGGCGCCGAGGGCACGGTGGGCGTTGTTGAGTGGGGTCGCTTTGAGCGTCATGGATTCCTCGGGACGAAGGTAAAGGGGGAAGTTAACAAAACATAGAATAGCCAAACACGGCTTTCCAGCGTGATCACTGACCCCCCTGTCCTTTGTACCTGAGAGATTACGGGGGCTTGCCCCGTGCGCCCCTTCGGTGGGCCGCCGGCATGTGCCGCGGCCGCTCTCCAGAGTTGAGCTAAAACGTGTCGCCAAAGCAACAGCTTCAGTCCGCCTGATCGGTCCTTTTGCCTGAGAGTTTTTGGGTAGTGCCCCTTCGGCGGCAACGCTGGGTTGCCCTCTCCCGATCAAGTGGGAGGAATATATGCCAGCAGGGTGTTTCTGTCAATCTGAAAAGACGTTGCCAAATTGCAGAAAAAGCCCCGGTTTGCGGGGCTGGGAGGGGCGCTGGCCCGGTGCAAAAGGGCGCCCGGGCGCGCGGGAATGCGCTATGATGAAATCCTGGCTTTCTTGCGGGTGCCTGCCATGAACACTACACAAAGCGAGACGCAAAACAACACCGAGCAGCACGGTTACTTTACCCTCTCCGGCGACGTCAACAGCGACATGGTGCGGCGCGTCTTCAATGCCGCCGCCGACATCACGGAAGACAAGCTCACCACCGCGCACATCCTGATCCAGTCCAACGGCGGCTATGTCAGCGATGGCATCTGTCTGTACAACTTCCTCAGCAAGTTGCCCCTCGACATCATCACCTACAACGCGGGCGCCGTGGCGTCCATCGCCGTGACCCTGTTCCTGGCGGGGCGGCACCGCCATGCCAGCGACACGGCCCGCTTCATGGTGCACAAGTCACATGCGACCGCCTCGCCCGGTTCGCGCCCCGATGCGCTCAGCATCATCGTCGAGGGCTTGCGCGCCGACGACATGCGCACCGAGCGCATCCTGCGCGGCCACGTCAACCTGACGGAAGAGCAGTGGCAGGTGCACGCGTATTCCGACCTGCACCTGACGGCCGACCAGGCGCTGGTAGTGGGCATGGTCGAATCGATCCGCGACTTTGCGCCGCCCAAGGGCAAGCGCCTGACGAATATCTGAGGCGTCGCCGGTGCGGCATCCGCGAGAATATTTTCTTATGGCAATTTTCGAGGTGGAAATTGTAATGGAATGTAATTCTTGCTCGTAGTTGATGAAAACCCGGGTGCAAGCAGGGCCAGTCGTGGCATAGTGCACGCTGATCATGAAATAAGCGTAGGCACGATGACTTGGTGGAATGGGATTTCTTTTGCGGCCGACATGTCCGTGATGGGGCCGGCTGGCGTGGCGATCGCCCTGTGGCTGCTCGTGTCGCGCCAGTGGCGTCTGGTGCTCAGCTGGAGCTTGTGGTATGGCGGCGGCCTGGCCCTCGTGGTGCTGTCGAAGCTGGCCTTCATGAGCTGGGGCGTGGGCAGCAGCACGCTCGATTTTACCGGTTTCAGCGGCCACGCCATGCGCGCCGGCGCCGTGTTTCCCGTGCTGATGTATGTGCTGCTGCAGCGGGCCGAACCGCGCTGGCGCCATGCCGGCGTGCTCGTCGGCGTGGCCTTTGCCGTGCTGGTGGCCATTTCGCGCGTGGTCGTGCATGCGCACAGCGTGTCGGAAGCCGTCAGCGGCTGCGTGCTGGGCCTGGCACTGGCGCTGGGTTTCATGTGGAATGCCCGTGGTGCCGTCAATTTCGCCGTCAGCCATGCGCTGGCCCTGGCCAGCCTGGTATTGATGGTGGCGTTGAGCTTCAAGGCCGAACCCATGCCGACCGAGCAATGGCTGCAAAAACTGGCCATGGTGCTGTCCGGCCATGAGCGCGTTTTTTCCCGCGCGGACTGGAAACTGGCGCAGGATGGCCGTCCTGCCCGGTGATCCGCTGCCAGCAGGCGCCTGGCGCTACGGTTTTTTGGCCAGAAAAGCATCAGGAAATGGTATGATGAACCACTTTTTTTGCGGCGAGCGGCCAGGCTGCCGTCGCAATGGTGCATCTGAACTGAATATGAACCGGGTTCGCCGATAATTCAACCGCCAGCATAGGCCAGGAACTCTAAAACACGTGCGTCTCTCTTCCATCAAGTTGTCGGGATTTAAGTCTTTCGTCGATCCCACCAATTTTCAGGTGCCAGGCCAGCTCGTGGGCGTGGTCGGACCGAATGGCTGCGGCAAGTCGAACATCATCGACGCCGTGCGCTGGGTGCTGGGCGAGTCGAAAGCGTCGGAATTGCGCGGCGAATCGATGCAGGACGTCATCTTCAACGGCTCGACCCACCGCAAGCCGGCCGGCCGCGCTTCCGTGGAACTCGTGTTCGACAATAACGACGGCAAGGCGTCCGGCCAGTGGGGGCAGTACGCCGAGATCGCCGTCAAGCGCACCCTGACGCGCGACGGCACTTCCACCTATTACATCAATGGCCAGCCCGTGCGCCGGCGCGACATCCAGGACATCTTCCTCGGCACGGGTCTCGGTCCGCGCGCCTACGCCATCATCGGCCAGGGCATGATTTCGCGCATCATCGAATCGCGCCCCGAAGAATTGCGCGTCTTCCTCGAAGAAGCGGCCGGGGTCTCCAAATACAAGGAGCGCCGCCGCGAGACGGAAAACCGGCTGCAGGACACGCGCGAGAATCTGCTGCGCGTGGAAGACATCTTGCGCGAACTCAATGCCAACCTGGAAAAGCTGGAAGCGCAGGCGGCCGTGGCCACGCGTTTCCACGCCTTGCAGGCGGACCAGGAAGAAAAGCAGAAACTGTTGTGGCTGCTGCGCAAGAACGAGGCGCAAAACGAGCAGACGCGCTATTTCCGTGAAGTGGAGCAGGCGCAGACGGACCTGGAAGAGCAAACGGCCAAGCTGCGCAATGTGGAACTGACGCTGGAGCAGATGCGCCAGGCGCACTTTGCCGTGGGCGACCGTTTGCATACGGCGCAAGGCCATCTGTACCAGACGAATGCGGAAATCGGCAGCCTGGAGGCGCAGATCAAGTTCGTCATCGAATCGCGCGCCCGTTTGCAGGCCCAGCTGGCGACCCTGACGGCCCAGCGCGACCAGTGGAACAGCCAAGGCAGCGAATACCAGGAACAGATCGAAGAGGCGGAATTCCACCTCGAGGAACTGGCCGCCAAGGTGGAACAGTCGCAAATGATGGCCGAGCAGAAGGGCGAGCAATTGCCCGAACTGGATGCCGCCTGGCGCGCCGCCCAGAACAGGAGCACGGAATCGCGCGCGCGGATTATGCAGGCCCAGCAGCAGCTGGAACTGGAGTCGGCGCACCAGCGCAATGCCTCGAACATCCTGGCCAGCCTGTTGACGCGCCGCGAGCGCCTGCAGCAGGAAAAGAACAGCCTGAGTTTGCCCGACAGCAGCCACCTGGAAAACCTGAAACTGCAGCTGGAAGAAAAGCAGCAAACCCTGGAAGAGCAGGGTTTCTATCTGGAAGAAGCGCTGGAGCAGCAGCCGAAGCTGGAGCAGGAGCGGGCCGAGGCGCAGGCGCAAGTCAATGCGGAAACGGCAGCCAACGCCCAGCTGGAAGCGCGTCTTTCTGCTTTGAAACAATTGCAGGAACGGGTGCAGACGCAGGGCAAGGTCCAGCCGTGGCTGAAAAAGCACGAACTCGACACCTTGCCCCGCCTGTGGCAAAAGCTGCAGATCGAGGCGGGCTGGGAAGCGGCCATGGAATCGATCTTGCGCGAGCGTACGTCGGCCCTGCAATTGTCGAACATCGACTGGGCCAAGGCTTTCTTTGCCGACGCGCCGCCGGCCAAGCTGGCCCTGTATGCGCCATCGACCGTGGCGCCGCTGCCGTTGCCGGACGTGCCAGGCCTGAAACCGTTTTTGAACTTGTTGAAACTCAACGATCCCGGCTTGCGCGGCTTGCTGCAGGATTGGCTGTACAACGCCTACGCCGTGGAAGACGCGGCCGAGGCGCTGGCCGAACGGGCGAAATTGCCGCCGGGCGGCTATTTCGTCACGCGCGCGGGCCACGTGGTCACGGCCACCAGCGTGCGCTTCTATGCGGCCGATTCGGAGCAGGAAGGCATGTTGGGCCGCCAGCAGGAAATCGACAATATCGGCAAGCAGTTGCGCGCCCAGCAACTACTGGCCGAAGAGGCACGCGCCCGTTCCGTGCGGGCCGACGCGGCCGTCGCCACCCTGACGCGCAACCTGTCGGATTTGCGCTTGCGCATACAGCAGCTCACTTCCTCCGTGCATACCCTGCAACTGGACGTGGTGAAACTGTCGGAAGTGGAAGCGCGTTTCAACCAGCGCAGCACGCAGATCGGCGCCGACCTAGCGGAAATTGCCGCGCAGGAAGCGGAGCAGCAGCAGATCAAGGCCGAATCGGAAGAGAAATTCGAACAGCTCGACATGGAGCTGGGCAACTTGCAGGAAGCGCACGAAGACGGCCATACGGACTTCCTGCAGAAGGAACAGCGTCTGGCCGAGGCGCGCGAAGCCTTGCGCGACCTGGAGCGGGCCGCCAAGGATACGGAATACGCGGAAAAAGCCCACCGCGCGAAGATCGAGGAATTGCGCCGCAATATAGCCACGGCCAGTACGCAGGCCCAGCAAGTAACGGCCAGCCTGCAGGCGGGCGAACTGGAGCTGGCCAACCTGGAAAGCGGCGCGGCCGCCGACGGCTTGCAGGACTTGCTCGAGCGCCGCACGACGCAGGAGAAGGCGCTGGCCGACGCGCGCCATGAACTCGATCAGATTACGCAGCAACTGCGGCTGTCCGAAGATGCGCGCACGCAATCGGAACGCAGCCTGCAGCCGCAGCGCGACAAGATCATGGAAATGCAGCTCAAGGAACAGGCCGCGCGCCTGAACCAGGAGCAATTCGCCCAGCAACTGCTGGAATCGGGCGCCGATGAAGCGGCCTTGACGGAAAAACTGCATCCGGACATGCGTCCATCGTATCTGCAGGGCGAAGTGACGCGCCTGACCAACGCCATCACGTCCCTGGGCGCCGTCAACCTGGCCGCGCTGGACGAACTGGCGCAGGCATCCGAGCGCAAGAATTTCCTCGACGCCCAGAATGCCGATCTGACGGAAGCGATCAACACGCTGGAAGACGCGATCCACAAGATCGACAAGGAAACGCGCGACTTGCTGCAAGACACGTTCGACAAGGTCAATCACCACTTTTCCGAGCTGTTCCCCATCCTGTTCGGCGGGGGACAGGCCAGGCTGACCATGACGGGCGACGAGATTCTCGATTCCGGTGTACAAGTCATGGCGCAGCCCCCCGGCAAGAAAAATGCCACCATCCACCTGTTGTCCGGTGGAGAGAAGGCGCTGACCGCGACCGCATTGGTGTTTTCCATGTTCCGCCTGAATCCGGCGCCGTTCTGCCTGCTCGACGAAGTCGATGCACCGCTGGACGATTCGAACACGGAACGCTTCTGCCGCATGGTCAAGCGCATGTCCGACCAGACCCAATTCCTTTTCATTTCGCATAACAAGATTGCGATGGAAATGGCCCATCAATTGATCGGTGTGACGATGCAGGAGCAGGGCGTATCGCGCATCGTGGCGGTGGACATGGAGTCCGCCGCAAATTTTGCAACCGAGGCACAAGCAGCATGACAGACCTTCAAATTACCTTGTTCGGCGCCGGCGGCGTCTTTATCGTCGGTGTTTTCTCCTACAACAAATGGCAGGAATACAAGGCCAAGAAAAGCGTGGAGCGGGCTTTTTCCACCGACCACGATGACGTGCTGATGCGCGACGGCGATGCGCCGGCAGTGGAAGCCCAGGAACCGGTCTTGCGCCAGGAGCCGCGCTTTGACGCCGCGCCCGCCGCCAAGGCCGAACCGTCGTTCGGCGCGCCGCCCGCTAGCGCCGTGCCCGACGCCCCCGTGCATGCGGAACCGTCGCTCGGCGATGCCGGCGTGGAAGCGCCTGCCGCCGTGGCCGCGCCGCTGCAGCAGGAAGTCAGCGCCGCCAGCGAGCAGGCGACCAGCCTGGTCGACCCGCTCATCGATTGCCTGCTGCCTTTGTCGCTGGAAGCGCCCGTGCGCGGCGACAAGATCCTGCCCGTGCTGCAAACCTTGCGCCTGGTGGGCAACAAGCCCGTCCACTTTATCGGTTTGCACGTGAATGGCGACTGGGAACCGATCACGCATGGCGGTGTCTACACCAAGATGCAGGGCGGCGTGCAGCTGGCCAGCCGCAGCACGGCCCTGAATGAACTCGAATACTCGGAACTGGTCACGCGCCTGCGCGGCGTTGCCGACGAGATCGGCGCCGAGCCGGAAGTGCCCGACATGATGGAAGTGATGGCCGAAGCGCGCAATCTGCACCGCTTTGTCGCCGGCCACGACGCCCAGCTGGGTGTCAACCTGCACACGAATGGCGCGCCATGGGCCATTTCCACCTTGCTGTTCGCGCTGGAAAAGCAGGGCTTCGACGTGCGTCCGGACGGTCGTTTCGTCATGCCCGACGGCGAAGGCAGTTATCTGTTCTCGCTGTCGACGAATGTCACCCTGGCCGAGGAAACCACGCCCCGTTTGACACTGCTGCTGGACGTGCCATGCGTAGCGCCCGCGCGCGACGGTTTCGGCGCCATGGTCGCCTGCGCCAAGGCGCTGGTGGGCCGCCTCGACGCCACCATCGTCGACGATTACAACCAGGCCCTGTCCGATGCGGCGCTGGCCGAGATCGCCGGCCAGGTGCAAGAGTTTTACCAGGAAATGGATGCGGCCGACATTCCGGCTGGTTCCACCCGCGCCCTGCGTTTATTTAGCTGAAGAATCCCGCAACAATGACTGATCCGATCAACCAGGACGCCGCCGCACGCGTCCTGGCACTCACGGCCGAACTCAATCGGCATCTGCACGCCTACCACGTGCTCGACAATCCGACCATCCCCGACGCCGAGTACGACAAGCTGTTCGTCGAACTACAGGCGCTGGAAGCGGCCCATCCCGAACTGCGCGCGCCCGACTCGCCCACCCTGCGCGTGGGCGCGGCGCCCCTGCCGCAATTCGAGCAAGTCACGCACACGGTACCGATGCTGTCGCTGAACAATGGTTTCACCGATGACGATATCGTCAACTTCGACCGCCGCGTGCGCGAAGGCCTGGGCCTCGATGCGCAGGACGTCGCGTATGCGGCCGAAGTGAAATTCGACGGCCTGGCCATCAACCTGCGCTATGAGCACGGCCTGTTCGTGCAGGCGGCCACGCGCGGCGATGGCGCCACGGGCGAGGACGTGACGGCGAATATCCGCACCATTTCCGGCATCCCGCTGCGCTTGCATGGCGACAAGATTCCCGCCGTGCTCGACGTGCGCGGCGAAGTGATGATGTTCAAGGGCGATTTCGCCCGCCTGAACGAACGCCAGCGCGAGGCGGGCCAGAAAGAATTCGCCAACCCCCGCAATGCGGCGGCCGGCAGCCTGCGCCAGCTCGATTCGCGCATCACGGCGCAGCGCAAGCTGCGTTTCTATGCCTACGGCATCGGCGCCCTCGATGGCGCCGCCATGCCTGCCTCGCACTCGGCCTTGCTGGACTGGTATGAAACCCTGGGCATCCCTGTGTCCAAGGAGCGCAAGGTGGTGCAGGGCGCGCAGGGCTTGCTCGCATATTACGCCGATATCGGCGCGCGCCGCCCCGCCTTGCCGTATGAAATCGACGGCGTGGTCTACAAGGTGAACGCGACGGAAGACCAGCAGGAGCTGGGTTTTGTGTCGCGCGCGCCGCGTTTTGCGCTGGCGCACAAGTTTCCCGCCGAAGAGGCGCTGACGCAGGTGCTGGGCATCGATATCCAGGTGGGCCGCACGGGCGCGATGACGCCCGTGGCGCGCCTGGCGCCCGTGTCCGTCGGCGGCGTGACGGTGACCAACGCCACCTTGCACAATGAAGACGAGGTGCTGCGCAAGGATGTGCGCGTGGGCGATACCGTCGTCGTGCGCCGTGCTGGCGACGTGATTCCCGAAGTGCTGTCCGTGGTGCTGGAGAAGCGTCCTGAACCGGAGCCGGCGCCGTTCAAGATGCTGGAAGCGTGTCCCGTGTGCGGCTCGCACGTGGTGCGCGAAGAGGGCGAGGCCATCGCCCGCTGCTCGGGCGGCCTGTTCTGCTCGGCTCAGCGCAAGGAAGCGTTCCGCCATTTCGCGGGGCGTCGCATGATGGATATCGAGGGATTGGGGGAACGTTACATCGATACCCTGGTCGAACTCGAATATGTGCATGGCCTGGCTGACCTGTACAGCCTGACTTTGGACAAATTACTGGAAATGAAGCTGCGCGCCGACGAGCGCGACGGTTCGACGCCGGAAACAGTGCAACAAGGCAAGATTCCCACCAAGTGGGCGGAAAACCTGCTGGCAGGCATCGAGGCCAGCAAGCGCCCGCCGCTCGAGCGTTTCCTGTTTGCGCTGGGCATCCGTCACGTGGGCGAATCGACGGCGAAGACCCTGGCCGAGTGGTTGGGCAGTCTGGCCTATGTGCGGCAGGCGCCTGCGGCCTTGCTGCGCGTGCTGCCCGACATCGGCGGCATCGTGGCCGAGTCGATTGCCGATTTCTTTGCCGAAGAAAAGAATCAGCAGGCGCTGCAGGCATTGCTGGATGCAGGTGTCACGCCGCAGGGCGAACACGCTCCCAGCGCCAAGCTGCGCACGCAGCTGGAGCAAAGCAAGCTGCTGGCGGCCATCGGCATCCCGAAGCTGACGGAGCCGCGCAGCAGGCAGCTGGTAGAGCGGGGCGTGACCCTGGCCAGCCTGGCGGCGCAAGGCGCCAGCTTCCATGCGGGCTTGCCCGCCGCCGTGGCCGAAGCGCTGGCGCAATGGCTGGCCGATGAGGGCAATGTCAAGCTGCTTGGTCAACTGGACGCCCTGCGAAATGAATTACTGTCACAATTGCCTGAAATGCCAGCCACTGGTGGCAAGCTGGACGGCAAGACTTTCGTTTTGACGGGCACCTTGCCGAACATGAGCCGCGACGAAGCCGCGGAGCTGATCGAGGCGGCCGGTGGCAAGGTCAGCGGTTCAGTGTCGAAGAAGACAGGCTATGTCGTGGCCGGTTCGGACGCCGGCAGCAAATTGGCCAAGGCCCAGGAACTGGGTGTGCCCATACTCGACGAGGCGGGTTTGCTGGCCTTGCTCGCGCAAGACTAATTATTCAAAACATTACAAAATATCCATGAAAAAAATCAAAAAAGCAGTCTTTCCTGTCGCCGGCCTGGGCAGCCGTTTCTTGCCTGCGACCAAGGCGCAACCGAAGGAAATGTTGCCCATCGTCGACAAGCCATTGATCCAGTACGCGGTGGAAGAAGCGGTGGCGGCAGGCATCACGGAAATGATCTTCATCACGGGCCGCAACAAGCGCGCCATCGAAGACCATTTCGATACGGCCTATGAGCTGGAGTCGGAGCTGGAAGCGGCCGGCAAGCGTCAGTTGCTGGAGATGGTGCAAAACGTCATTCCCAAGCATATCAATTGCATTTACATACGCCAGTCGGCGCCGCTGGGCCTGGGGCATGCCGTGCTGTGCGCCCGCCCCGTGATCGGCGACGAACCGTTTGCCGTCTTGCTGGCCGACGATTTCATGGACGTGGAAGAGGGCGTGCGCCCCGTGCTGGCGCAGATGACCGATGTCTTCCAGTATGAAAATTGCTCGCTGCTGGCGGTACAGGACGTGCCGCGCGCGGAAACCAAACAGTACGGTATTGTGTCGGCAAAGAATTATCAGCCTGACCTGGAGCTGGTTTCGGCCATCGTGGAAAAACCCGCGCCCGAAGAGGCGCCATCGACCCTGGCCGTGGTGGGCCGTTATGTGCTGACCAGCCGCATCTTTAATCACCTGGAAAATATCGGCACTGGCGCCGGCGGCGAAATCCAGCTGACGGACGGTATCGCCGCCCTGATGCGCGAAGAACGCGTGCTGGCTTACCGCTACCAGGGGCAGCGTTATGACTGCGGCTCCAAACTGGGTTATCTGAAAGCAACGACGGCGATGGGCATGAAACATCCGGAAACGGGCGCGGCCTTCCGTACTTATCTGCAAGAACTGCAAGCGGCAATGGAAGCAAAATGACGGTACGTGAAATTCTGAAGATGGGTGATCCGCGCCTGTTGCGGATGGCCGAGCCCGTGCGTGAATTCGATACGCCCGAATTGCATGCCTTGATCGCGGACATGTTCGACACCATGCATGCGGCCAATGGCGCGGGCCTGGCGGCGCCGCAGATCGGTGTCAACCTGCAAGTGGTGATCTACGGATTCAAGCAGAACCTGCGCTATCCCGACGCGCCGCAAGTGCCCGAAACCGTGTTGATCAACCCCGTGCTGACGCCTTTGTCGGAGCGCAAGGAAGAGGGTTTTGAAGGCTGCCTGTCGGTGCCCGGCCTGCGCGGCAGCGTGCCGCGCTGGAGCGAGCTGCACTATGAAGGCGTCGACCAGTTCGGCCAGCCCATCAGCCGCGACTGCGACGGCTTCCATGCCCGCGTGGTGCAGCATGAAGTGGACCATCTGCACGGCATTTTGTATCCGATGCGTATCGTTGATTTTACGCAATTCGGTTATACGGAAGTGATGTTTCCTGATCTCGACCCGAACGACGACGATTGATCGGCGCCTGAGAAAACGTCCATGGCGGGGACGTCCGGGGTCAGACCCCCGGATGCGTTAGCGCAGAGCTATGTGTTAGCGGTGTTGAGGGTCTGACCCCAGTACTAAACTAGCGCACCTTGCGGCTGCTGCCCAGGTTATCGAGCAAGGCTTTCAATTCATCTTGCATGGCCTGCGTCAGGTTCAGGAAGCGGCAGCCGATCTGCATCTGCTCGCCCAGCAGGAAGGAGCGGAAGGTGCGCGACAGGCGGATTTCCAGGTCGGCGATCATGACCTTGTCCGGCCCCAGTTCCAGGCGTACGCGCGACAGCTTGCGCCCCACGTACAAGCCCACCGTGTCGCGCGGGTGGGCGCGCATGCCGATGCCGCCGGCCGAGAAATCATACAGCTGCAACTCATACGGACGCCCCTCGAGCACGAAGGCGGCCAGGTAGTACACGCCCAGCGGCGTTTCCAGGCGCGTCGATTCGCGCCGTTCCAGCACCAGGCAATGACTGGGGAAGTTCGTCAGGTAGACGTTCGGCCGCTCGGGATACGCTTGCCATTCGCCATTGATGGTGAATTGCAGTTTGGCGCTTTGCACCCACGACACAAACGTGGCGCCACCCGGGGGCAGGGTCGCGCCTTCATTGAGTTCCAGTACGAATTGCGGCAAGTCATCGTCGACGGACAGGATGCGCGCCATGATGACGTCTTCGCCGCCCGTCGGGTAGATGGAAATGGCATCGCCATTGTCAGCCAGGCTGCACAGGGTTTCACCGATATCCCACGGATCGCTCATATGGTGCGGCTTGGTGCCGGGTGCCATCGGCTCGGCCACGTCAGCCAGGCTGGGCGCGCCTTTGCGCAGGGGATTGGGGATGGGATCGTTCACGACAGCGTATCTCTTTTATTCTAATGGGGAATAGTGTATAGGTTTAAAGCAATATTTACTAAGTAAATCACAATAATTGTTTTTATATCACTATATTCCTGTTGCTTATATATCCTGGACTGGCATGCCGGCTTGACGTCGCCGCTTAAAACTGTTCGTCCGCGCTCAGATAACGCCATTGGCCCGTCGGCAAGTCGCCCAGCTTGACCTTGCCGATACGTACGCGTTTCAACCCCAGCACTTTCAGGCCCACGGCTTCGCACATGCGGCGGATCTGGCGTTTCTTGCCTTCGCGCAAGGTGAAGCTCAGCTGGTCTTCATTTTGCCAGCGCACCTTGGCCGGCAGCAGCGGCTTGCCGTCGAGCCACAGGCCGTGGTTGAGCCTTTTCAGTTCGCTGTCGGGCAGGGTGCCGCCCTTGGTGTAGCTCACGCGCACCAGGTATTCCTTGTCGATATCGGTATCGTGGCCGATCAGCTGCTTGGCCACGCGCCCATCCTGCGTCAGGACCAGCAAGCCGACGGAATCGATGTCCAGGCGGCCGGCCGCCACCAGGCTGCGCAGCTGGGTCGGATGGAACTGTTCCGGGCTGCGGTCTTCCGCCCAGCGGTTTTCCGCCTTGATCAGGGCCACGGCGGGCGTGTAACCGTCTTCGGCCTGGCCGCTGACGTAGCCGACCGGTTTGTTGATCAGCACGGTGACGCGCTTCGATTGCTCGGCCGCCGCCTGGCGTTCCACAGTGACGCGCTGGCTGGGGTAGACCTTGCTGCCCAGCTCGGACACCACCTTGCCATCCACGCGGACCCAGCCGCGTGCGATCCATTCATCGGCTTCGCGGCGCGAGCACAGGCCCAGTTCGGACATGCGTTTGGACAAGCGTAATAATTCTTCGGTCATGTTATTTCAGTTTCAGTAAGGGTAGGCGCTGCGCGGTAAGTCTAGACTTTCAGCGCATCGAGTAAATCGGTTTCCAGCAATATCTGGTTGCGGGCATTGTTGAGCGCGGGGCCGTCGACGAGGAAGACGTCTTCGACCCGCTCGCCCAGGGTCATGATCTTGGCCGTGTGCAAGTTGATGCGGTACTTGGTCAGCACGTTGGCGATCGCATACAGCAAGCCCGTGCGGTCGTTGGCGGCTACCGACAGCAGGTAGTACTGGCCCTTTTCATCGGGGCGCAAGTCCACCGTCGGCTGGAAGGGGAAGGTGCGCGACAGGCGCGACAGCCGTCCCTTGCCCGGCGGCGGCAGCGGCGTCTGCGACTGCAGCAGCTCGCCCAGCTCATGCTCGATCAGGCTGATGATGTCGCGGTAGCTCTTGGCGAAGTTCTGCTCGGTGACGAGGAAGGTGTCGAGCGCATAGCCATTTTTCGTCGTGTGGATCTTCGCGTCGAGGATGCTGAAATTCTTGCGGTCGAAATAGCTGCAGATGCGCGCGAACAGGTCGGGCTGGTCGGGAATGTACACGGCCACCTGCAAGCCTTCGCCGATGGGCGCCAGCCGGCATTTTACCACCGGCAACTTGCTGTCGAGCTTGTCATACAGCGAGCGCGTCTGCCAGGCGATGTCGGACGCGTCGTGGCGCAGGAAGTACGCCACGTCCAGCTGCTGCCACAGTTTCAGATGGGCGTCCGGCGGCAAGCCGTACAGGCGCAGGGTGGCCAGCGCTTCCTGCTGGCGGTTCTTCAGCTCGCGGTCGGCCGTGTGCGGCTCGCCGCCCAGTACGCGCAGGGTGATCTTGTACAGGTCTTCCAGCAGCTTGCCCTTCCAGGCATTCCACACCTTCGGGCTGGTGCCGCGGATGTCGGCCACCGTCAGCAGATACAGGCCCGTCAGGTGGCGCTCGTCCTTGACCACTTTCGCAAAGGCGGCGATGACGTCGGGATCGGACAAGTCCTGCTTTTGCGCCACTTGCGACATGGTCAGGTGATTTTCCACCAAGAATGCCACCAGTTCCGTGTCCTCGATCGACAGGCCGTGGTCCTGGCAGAACTGGGTGGCGTCGGCCACGCCCAGTTTCGAGTGGTCGCCGCCGCGGCCTTTGGCGATGTCGTGGAACAGGGCCGCCACGTACAGCAGCCACGATTGCGAGAAATCGGCCATCAGCTGGCTGCAGAACGGGTATTCGTGCGCGTGTTCGCTCATGGTGAAGCGGCGCATATTGCGCACCACCATCAAAATGTGCTGGTCGACCGTGTACACGTGGAACAGGTCGTGCTGCATCTGGCCCACGATGCGGCGGAAGTTCGGCAGGTAGCGCCCCAGGATGCTCATCTCGTTCATGCGCCGCAGCGCGTGGATGATGCCGACCGGCGCCTGCATGATGCGCAGGAAGAGGGCGCGGTTGACGGGATCCTGGCGGAAAGCGGCGTCGATCTTGAAGCGCGCGTGCCACAGCGCCCGGGTGGCGCGCGAGGTCATGCCCTTCAGGGCCGGGCGCTCCGTCATCAGGACGAAGATTTCCAGCATGGCCGACGGATATTGCTCGAACGTGTCGTCGGCGCTGATGTCGATCAGGCTGTTGACTTCATTGAAGCGTTCGTTGATGGGCACGGCCACGTCGTCTTGCGGAAACAGCCGCGCCTCGATGTTTTGCAGCAAAATCGTGTTGAGCTGGGTCACCGTCTTGGCGGCCCAGTAATAGCGCTGCATCAGGAATTCGCTGGCGCGGCGCATGTGCGGCCCGCTGCCCGTCGCTTGCAGGCCCAGCGATTCGGCGATGGCCGTCTGCACGTCGAACACGAGACGGTCTTCGCGCCGTCCCGCGTGCAGGTGCAGGCGCACGCGGATATCCTTGAAGGCGCGTTCCTTTTCCATCAGCTGGCGCGCTTCCGTCAGGGTGATCAGGCCGCCCGTGGCCAGCGTGCGCCACGAGTTCGCCAGGCCGGCCGCCTTGGCTACCCACAGGATGACCTGCAAGTCGCGCAGGCCGCCCGGGCTTTCCTTGCAATTCGGTTCCAGGCTGAAGGCCGTGTCTTCGTATTTGGCATGGCGCTGGCGCATTTCCGCTGTTTTTGCCTGGAAGAAGGCCTGCGGGTCCATCGCCGCGTCATAGCGCTGCTGCAATTGTGCGAACAGGTCCGCGTTGCCGCACACGAGGCGCGCTTCGAGCAAGCTCGTCTGCACGGTGATGTCGGCCTTCGACTCGACCAGGCATTCGTCGACCGTGCGGATGCTGTGGCCGATTTCCAGGCCCAGGTCCCACAGCAGCTGCACCAGTTCCTCGAGCTTTTCCTGCGTGGCCGCATCGGGCGCCTGTTGCAGCAGGATCAGCAGGTCGACGTCGGAATACGGAAACAGTTCGCCCCGGCCATAGCCGCCCACGCCCACCAGGGCCGTGCCGGGCGGCAAGCCCGCTTCCTGCCACGCGCGCGCCAGCACGCCATCGACGCTGTGACGCAGGCTGCGCAGCAGTTTTTCAGGCTTGCCGTCGGCCTGGAAGGCCGCAATGACGACCTGGCGGTCGGCTTTCAGTTGCTGCTTCAGCTGTTCCCGAACTTGCTTTTTCATCTGGGCCCTGGGTGGCGGTGCGTGGGGTGGAGGTATCAGGCTTTATTGACGATAAAGGCGGGCGGCGGCGGCATGCCGGGCGAGACGGTTAGCACTTCATAGCCCGTTTCCGTGACCAGCACCGTGTGTTCCCATTGCGCCGACAGGCTGCGGTCCTTGGTCTTGATGGTCCAGCCATCGTTCATTTCGCGGATTTCGCGCCGGCCCGAGTTGATCATCGGCTCGACGGTGAAAATCATGCCCGCTTCCAGGCGTTCCAGGGTGCCTGGCTTGCCGTAATGCAATACCTGCGGTTCTTCGTGGAAGACCTTGCCGATGCCGTGGCCGCAGAACTCGCGCACCACGCTGTAGCCGGCTTTTTCCGCGTGCTGCTGGATGGCGTGGCCGATATCGCCCAGGTGGGCGCCCGGCTTGATCTGGTCGATGCCCAGCCACATGCATTCATAGGTGATTTCCGACAGGCGCTTGGCCAGGATGGTCGGCGTGCCGACGAGGAACATGCGGCTGTTGTCGCCGTGGTAGCCATCCTTGATGACGGTGATGTCGAGGTTGACGGAGTCGCCGCTCTTCAAGACCTTGTCGCCGGGAATACCATGGCAGATGACGTCGTTGACGGAGGTGCAGATGGCCTTCGGGTAGGGCGTGTAGCCGGGCGGGCAGTAGTTCAGCGGGGCAGGGATGGTACCCTGCACGTTGACCATGTATTCATGGCACAGGCGATCCAGTTCGCCCGTCGTGACGCCCACCTTGACGAAGGGGGTGATGTAGTCGAGCACTTCGGCGCCGAGCTTGCCGGCAACGCGCATGCCTTCGATGTCGGCGGCGGTATTGATACGGATGGTGGACATGGTGTAATTCGCAATCTGCAAGAATTCAGGTGAAAAGCACAGACGATTCCTGCTGTATGGGGAAAAGTCTGCAAATATGTCGAAATTATAAACGAGGCGCCCTGAATCCGCCGCCTCCTTCCTATGGCCGGGAAGGGAATTATGCGTGGAAAACGGATGAAAAGACGGTGCCGCCACGCCTTGCACCATCATGGTGCGTTGGGTGTTTCCATCGGGCGCGCGATTTGCGGCGTGGACTTGATGCTGCAGGCATTTCAGTGTAGAATCCCGGGTTGCTTGAATTCTCTTTTAAGCAATGCAGTAAAACAGTGTCTTTAATTTATATAAACACGCGAATCCGGTCGACAAGGGTGCCTGTATGGTGACTGATCGGATTCCAGACCCAACCCTGGAGTTAATAATGTCCGTAACAATGCGCGAAATGCTGGAAGCCGGTGTCCACTTTGGTCACCAAACCCGTTTTTGGAATCCAAAAATGGCACCGTTCATCTTCGGCCATCGCAACAAGATCCACATCATCAACCTGGAAAAAACCATGGCGATGTACCAGGACGCAATGAAGCACGTGCGTCAACTGGCTGCAAACCGTGGCACCATCCTGATGGTTGGCACCAAGCGTCAAGCTCGCGAAATCATCGCTGCTGAAGCACAACGCGCTGGCGTGCCTTTCGTTGATCAACGTTGGTTGGGCGGCATGCTGACCAACTTCAAAACGATCAAAACCTCGATCAAGCGTCTGAAGGACATGGAAGTGATGATCGAAGACGGTTCGATCGAGAAGCTGTCGAAAAAAGAAGCGCTGATGTTCTCCCGCGAAATGATCAAGCTGCAAAAATCGATCGGCGGCATCAAGGACATGGGCGGCGTTCCTGACGCAATCTTCGTTGTCGACGTCGGCTACCACAAAGGTGCGATCACCGAAGCAGCTAAACTGGGTATCCCGGTCATCGGCGTTGTCGATACCAACCACTCCCCAGAAGGCGTGAACTTCGTGATCCCAGGTAACGATGACTCCTCGAAAGCCATCATGTTGTACGCTCGCGGTGTTGCTGATGCAATCATCGAAGGCCGTGCAGCTGCCGGTAACGAAGTTGTTGAAATGGTTAAAGCAGCCGCTGGCGACGAATTCGTCGAAGTAAACGAACAGGCTTAATTGGCCAGGCTATCGCAGGATAGCCGTTTGTAAGCACAGCAGTAAGGGAAAAGGGGTGGCAGCAGCTCCCCCTTTTTTTTAACAAAAAAACGATAGTGACAGCTGGCGAGGCATGCATGCCCGGCCGCGACTATCGACTCACCGAATCAGGAGAAACACATGGCAGCGATTACAGCAGCGATGGTAGGCGAATTGCGCGGCAAAACCGACGCACCAATGATGGAATGCAAAAAAGCACTGACCGAAGCCGAAGGCGACATGGCGCGTGCGGAAGAGATCCTGCGCGTCAAGCTGGGCGGCAAGGCATCGAAAGCATCGGCACGCATCACCGCTGAAGGCGTCGTGGCAACCTACATCGCCAACGGCGTAGGCGCCCTGGTCGAAGTGAACTCGGAAACCGACTTCGTTGCGAAAAACGACGATTTCCTGGCACTGGCCAACAACGCTGCCCGTCTGGTAGCGGAACACAACCCGGCTGACGTCGCTGCCCTGCTGGCCCTGCCACTCGACGGCAAGACCCTGGAAGACGTGCGCGCTGCCCTGATCGGCAAAATCGGCGAAAACATGACCATCCGCCGCTTCCAGCGTTTCGAAACCAGCGCCAAGCTGGCTTCGTACCTGCACGGTTCGCGCATTGGCGTGATCGTCGAATTCGACGGCCCGGATGAGCAAGTAGGCAAAGACGTGGCCATGCACATCGCTGCCATGAAGCCAGTGTCGCTGTCGTCGAACGAAGTGCCAGCGGAACTGATCGAAAAAGAGCGTTCGGTTGCCCAACTGAAAGCCGAAGAAGACGCAGCCAAAGCGGCCGCCGAAGGCAAGCCAGCGCAATCGCCGGAAATCCTGGCCAAGCGCCTGGAAGGTTCCGTACAGAAGTTCCTGAAAGAAGTTTCGCTGCTGAACCAGGCTTTCGTGAAAAACGACAAGCTGTCGGTTGAGCAAATGCTGAAGGCGGCTAACACCAGCGTCAAAGGTTTTGCCATGTACGTGGTAGGCGAGGGCATCGAGAAGAAGCAAGACGACTTCGCAGCAGAAGTCGCAGCACAGATGGCTGCCTCCCAGGGAGCGTAAGTAAAGCGGGCCGAGAGGCCCGTTTTTTTGGCCCGCCCGCACCTGTCGTGCCGGGCGGCGGCATGGGCAGCTTCCACCCGCCTATCCGGCGCTGCAAGGCGCTGCGCCATGTCATACTCGAATAACCTCATTTATGGAGCCCCAGCTCATGTCAAAACCAGCCTACAAGCGCGTCCTCCTCAAGTTGTCCGGCGAAGCCCTGATGGGCGATGATCCCTACGGCATCAACCGCGCCACGATCGAGCGCATGGTGGCCGATGTGGCCGAGGTGGCGAAGTTGGGTGTGGAACTGGCAATCGTGATTGGCGGCGGCAATATCTTCCGCGGTGTCGCGCCTGGCGCGCAAGGCATGGACCGTGCCACCGCCGACTACATGGGCATGCTCGCCACCGTGATGAACGCACTGGCCCTGGCCGATGCCATGCGCCATGTCGGCATCACCGCGCGCGTCATGTCGGCTATCGGCATCGAACAAGTGGTCGAGCCGTACGTCCGCCCGAAAGCCCTGCAGTACCTGGAAGAAGGCAAAGTGGTCGTCTTCGCCGCCGGTACCGGCAATCCGTTCTTCACCACCGACACGGCAGCCGCCCTGCGCGGTTCCGAGATCAGCGCCGAGATCGTCCTGAAGGCCACCAAGGTCGACGGCGTCTACACGGCCGATCCGAAGAAGGATCCGAACGCCACCCTGTTCCACACGATTACGTTCGACGACGCCATCGCCAAGCACCTGCAAGTGATGGATGCCACCGCATTCGCACTGTGCCGCGACCAGAAACTGCCCATTAAAGTGTTTTCGATCACCAAGCCAGGCGCGCTGATGCGCGTCATCATGGGCGAAGACGAAGGCACCCTGGTTCACGTATAGAAACAAGGAGCACCGGGAAGCCGTCCATGGCTGCGTTGCAGCGCCTCGCCGTACATTCGGCGCTGCGCCTTGCCCTGAACGGTTTTCGGCACTCCCGACTGCGCTAGTGTTCTCATCGCAAGCGAAGTAGCAATATTCATTATTATCAAGACAAGGAGTACAGCAATGTCCTTAGCTGACGTTAAGAAAAATACCCAGGAACGCATGACGAAGTCGCTGGAAACACTGCGGGCCGATCTGGCCAAAGTGCGTACCGGCCGCGCCCATACGGGTATCCTGGACCACGTGATGGTCGAATACTACGGTTCGCCGACGGCGCTGACCCAGGTGGCCAACGTGACCCTGATCGACGCGCGCACCATCGGCGTGCAGCCGTACGAGAAAAAGATGGCCAACACCATCGAAAAGGCCATCCGCGACGCCGACCTGGGCTTGAACCCATCGGCACAGGGCGACCTGATCCGCGTGCCGACGCCGCCGCTGACGGAAGAGCGCCGCAAGGAAATGGTCAAGCTGGTCAAGAGCGAAGCGGAAGACGCGAAGATTGCCGTGCGTAACATTCGCCGCGATGCGAACGAGTCGCTGAAGAAGCTGGTCAAGGAAAAAGCCTGCTCCGAGGACGATGAGCGCCGCTCGTCGGAAGAAGTGCAGAAACTGACGGACAAGTTTATTGCCGACATCGACAAGATGGTTGTCGATAAAGAAAAAGAAGTGCTGACGGTCTAGTTTTCAGTGCTTTTGACGCTGCCCGGGAAAGCATGGCTTTTCCGGGCAGTGCTATTTGGCGCATAATAGTTATCTTTTATTTTTGGTATTCGTGTTTTCATGATCTATTCGAGTTCGACAACGGCAGTACCTGAGGTGGGCACGGTGCCGCGCCATGTGGCAATCATTATGGATGGCAATGGCCGCTGGGCAACCAAGCGCTTCCTGCCGCGCGTGGCAGGCCACGTCAAGGGGGCGGACACCGTGCGCCGTGTCGTCGAGACTTGCCTCGACCGGGGCATCGAATATCTGACCCTGTTTGCCTTCAGTTCGGAAAACTGGCGCCGCCCGGAAGAAGAGGTGTCGATGCTGATGCGCCTGTTCGTCACGATGCTGGAACGCGAGGTCGTGCGCATGCACGCCAACGATATCCGCCTGAAGGTCGTGGGCGACCTGTCGCGCTTCAATGAAGAGCTGCAATCGCTGATCGCCAACGCGGAGCGCAAGACGGCGAACAATACGCGCCTGACGGTGTCCATCTGCGCCAACTATGGCGGCCGCTGGGACATCATGCAGGCAGTCAACAAAATGACGGCCGAGGCTGCCGCCAATGGCCAGCCTGCCGGACACGCTTACACGGAAGAGCAACTGGCGCCGCACCTGGCCATGGCCTATGCGCCCGAGCCCGACCTGTTCATCCGCACGGGCGGCGAGCAGCGCATTTCCAATTTCCTCCTGTGGCAACTGGCGTACACTGAGTTGTTTTTTACCGAGACTTTCTGGCCCGACTTCAATGACGAGTGCCTCGACGCGGCAATCGCGTCTTACCAGCAGCGCGAACGGCGCTTTGGCCGTACCAGCGCGCAATTAACCGAAAAGACAAACTGATGCTGAAAACACGGATAATCACCGCCCTGGTCCTCCTGGCGGTCTTGCTGCCGGTTCTGTATCTGAATTATTTCCCCGCCTTCGCCGTGATCGCCACGGCGTTCTTCGGCGCCGCCGTCTGGGAAAGCTTCCGCATCTTCAAAAATCGCCAGGCGCTGCTGATCGCCGCCGTCTGGACTGCCGCCTTCGCCTATACGTTTTTTGTCGGTAACGGCATGGCGCAGCTCAATTTCTGGTTCGCCCTGTGCGTGGCCATCTGGCTGATCCGCTTCGTGCCCTCGCTGGCGACGGGCTTGCCGCCCACCGAAGGCCTGGGCAATACCTTGCTCAGCCTGGTGTATCCGGTGACCATCGTCGGCTGCTTCGTCGCCATCATCGCCTTGTTCCTGCATAGCCCTTTGTACCTGCTGTCCGTCATGGCCCTCGTGTGGATCGCCGACATCGGCGCCTATTTCTCGGGCAAGGCTTTCGGCAAGCGCAAGCTGGCGCCGAGTATTTCCCCTGGGAAATCATGGGAAGGCGCCATCGGCGGCGGCATCGCCGTGCTGGCCATCTCCGCCATTACCATCGTGGCCGCGCCATCGCTGCCGGTGCTGCAAGACACCTTCGCCGTGCAGCTGCAATTGCGCCGCGGCTGGCTGGTGGCCTTGCTGGTGCTGCTGCTGGTCGTCGCCGCCAGCATCGTCGGCGACCTGTTCGAATCCCAATTGAAACGCCGCGCCGGCATCAAGGACAGCAGCAACCTGCTGCCCGGCCATGGCGGCGTACTCGACCGTATCGACGCGTTGATCCCGGTCCTGCCATTTGCCGCCCTCGTGGCCAGCTGGCTTTAAGGAAACTCATGCAATACATCACCATTCTAGGCGCGACCGGCTCGATCGGCGTGTCCACCCTGGACGTGCTCGCGCGTCATCCGGAGCAATACAGCGTGTATGCGCTGAGCGCGCACAGCCGTGTGGCAGAACTGGCCGCCCAGTGCCTGCAATTCCGTCCCCGGCGCGCCGTCGTCGGCACGGCGGATGCCGCCCTTGAACTGACGCGCTTGCTGCGCGGGCAGAACGTCGATACGCAAGTCGAGTACGGCGAGGAAGCCCTGTGCGCCATCGCCAGCGCACCGCAGGTGACGGGCGTGATGGCGGCCATCGTCGGCGCCGCCGGCCTGGCGCCCACCCTGGCGGCTGCGCGTGCCGGCAAGAAAGTATTGCTGGCCAATAAAGAAGCGCTGGTCATGTCCGGCCAGCTGTTCATCGATGCCGTGCACGATAACGGCGCCGTGCTGCTGCCCATCGACAGCGAACATAACGCCATCTTCCAATGCATGCCGCACGCCCATGGCCGCGCGCCTGGCGCCGCCGGCGTGGCGAAAATCGTGCTGACGGCTTCCGGCGGCCCCTTCCTCACGCGCGACGTCGAGACGCTCGACACCGTCACGCCGGACCAGGCATGCAAGCATCCGACCTGGGCCATGGGACGCAAGATTTCCGTCGATTCGGCCACCATGATGAACAAGGGCCTGGAAGTGATCGAGGCGCACTGGCTGTTCGGCGCCCCGGCCGACCAGATCGAGGTGCTGATCCATCCGCAAAGCGTGATCCATTCGATGGTGTCGTACATCGACGGTTCCGTGCTGGCCCAGCTGGGCAATCCGGACATGCGCACGCCGATCGCCCATGCGCTGGCCTATCCGCAGCGCATCGCTTCCGGCGTGGCGCAGCTGGACCTGGCGCAAGTGGCCACCCTGCAGTTCGAACGTCCCGACTTCCGCCGTTTCCCCTGCCTGGCACTGGCCTTCGACGCCTTGCGCGCGGGCGGCACGGCGCCGGCCCTGCTCAACGCGGCCAATGAAGTGGCCGTGCAAGCTTTCCTCGACGAGCGGATCGGCTTCCGCCAGATCGACCGCGTCATCGCGCATGTGATCGAGACGGTACCGCATGGCGCCGCTTCGAGCATCGAAGCCGTGATGGAGCAGGACCGCCTGGCCAGAGCGGCCGCGCAAGCGTATATCGCGCAAAGGCTGGCTGCATGACGCTCATCACCACGTTGCTGGCCTTTATCGTTGCGCTCGGTTCGCTGATTACCCTGCACGAGCTGGGCCACTACCTGGTGGCGCGCTGGTGCGGCGTGAAAGTGCTGCGTTTCTCGATCGGCATGGGGAAAGTGGTGTATTCGCGCAAGTTTGGCAAGGACCAGACGGAATGGGCGATTTCCGCGCTGCCGCTGGGCGGCTATGTCAGCATGCTCGACAGCCGCGCGCAAGACCTCAGCGATTTGCCGGAAAGCGAATTGCGCCGCGAATTCACGCGCCAGAGCGTGTGGCGCCGCATCGCCATCGTGGCCGCCGGCCCGCTGGCCAATTTCCTCGTCGCCATCGTGCTGTACGCGGGCCTGTTCATGCATGGCATCGAAGAGCCGTCGAGCAAGCTGGGCCCCGTGGCCGAGCAGACGGCCGCCTATGCGGCCGGCTTGCGCAGCGGCGATACGGTCGAGTCGGTGAATGGCAAGGCCGTGGCCAGCTGGTCGGAATTGCGCTGGGAACTGATCCAGGCCACCCTCGACAAGTTGCCGGCGCGCATCGAAGTGCGCCGTCCCGACCGTGGCCAGCAGGAAGCGACCTTGCCGACGGCCAGTTTGACAGAGACGGACCTCGAAGGCGACGTGCTGGGCAAGCTGGGCCTGACCATGGCCCGTTCCGCGCCCACCCTGATGGAAATCATGCCCGGTGGCGCCGCCGCGCGTGCCGGCCTGCAAAAGGGCGACGAGCTGCTGGCCATCGACGAGCAGCCCGTGCACGACGTGGCGGCCGTCATCGCCACCCTGAGCCAGGCACCGGGCCGGACCCTGCAATTGCAGCTCTTGCGCCAGGGCCAGGACCTGACCCTGCCCATTACGCCGGACGCCGTGCCGGGCGCCGGGGCAGAGGGAGCTGTAACAGTTGGTAAGATACAGGCAAAGCTGGGACAGGTGCCGGATATGATCACCGTGGCATCGGGACCATTCTCTGCCGTGGGCAAGGCGTCCGCCAAGGTCTGGGATACCAGTGTCATGAGCCTGAAAATGCTGGGTAAAATGATCACGGGCCAGGTGTCGCTGAAGAATGTGACGGGACCCATTACCATCGCCGATTACGCGGGCCAGACGGCGCGCATCGGCCTGGTAAGCTACCTGAGCTTCATCGCCTTCATCAGTATCAGTCTGGGCGTGATGAATTTGCTACCCATTCCTGTTCTGGATGGCGGGCATTTGCTGTATTATTCGCTGGAAGTTTTGACCGGACGCCCCTTGCCGGAGCGCGTAGGCGAGATTGCCCAGCGCCTGGGGATCGGTTTGTTGCTGACCTTGATGGTGCTTGCCGTCTTTAATGACGTGTTGCGATTGCTGAATTAGGGCGGTGGTTGATGCCATTGCGTGAGTCGCACAAGCAATCTTTTGTGTATGTTGTCCATTGATTTACCCATTGAATAACCCCAATGAAATTACATTCTGCTCGTTTTGCCTTGCCTTCCTTTCGCCGCAGCCTGATCGGCGCCGCCGTCATGGCCATCTGTTCCGGCCACGCGCTGGCCGTCCAGCCATTTACTGTCAAGGACATCCGGGTCGAAGGGATCCAGCGTACTGAAGCGGGCACCGTCTTTGCCTACCTGCCGGTGCGGGTCGGCGAAACGTTCTCCGACGAGAAAAGCGTTGCCGCCATCAAGGCCCTGTATGCGACGGGCATGTTCAAGGATGTGCGCCTGGAAGCCGATGGCGACGTGCTGGTGGTGCTGGTCGAGGAACGCCCGGCCATCGCCACCGTGGAATTTACCGGTACCAAGGAATTTGAAAAGGACGTGCTGGTCAAGGCCCTGAAGGAAATCGGCGTCGGTGAAGCCAAGATTTTCGACAAGGCCTCCGTCGACCGCGCGGAACAGGAACTCAAGCGCCAGTATCTGTCGCATGGCCTGTATGGCGTGAAGATCACCACCACCGTCACGCCGATCGAGCGCAACCGCGTCAACGTGGTGTTCGCCGTCGACGAGGGCGACGTGGCCCGCATCAAGCAGATCAACATCGTCGGCAACAAGGCTTTTTCCGACAAGGAACTGCGCGAGCAGCTGGCCCTGAACACGGGCGGCTGGTTCAGCTGGTACACCAAGGCCGACCAATATTCGAAGACCAAGCTGACGGGCGACATCGAGTCGCTCAAGTCCTTCTACCTGGACCGCGGCTATATCGAGATGCAGGTCGACTCGACGCAGGTGTCGATCACGCCCGATAAAAAAGATATCTACCTGACGATCAATATCACGGAAGGCGAGAAGTACAAGATCGCCGGCACCAAGTTCGAAGGCGAGATGTTCGGCCGTGAAGAAGAGCTCAAAGCGCTGAACCTGATGCGCGAAGGCGAGATCTACTCGGGCGCGCGCCTGACGGCGACGAACAAGCGCATCCAGGACCGTCTGGCGACCTTCGGCTATGCGTTTGCCAACGTCAATGCGAATCCCGAGATCAACCGCGAAAAGCATGAAGTCGGTTTCACCTTCTTCATCGATCCGGGCAAGCGCGTGTACGTGCGCCACATGAATATCGCCGGCAACACCACCACGCGCGATGAAGTCATCCGCCGCGAATTCCGCCAGTTCGAATCGTCCTGGTACGACAGCAACAAGATCAAGCTGTCGCGCGACCGCGTCGACCGCCTCGGCTACTTCAAGGACGTGACCATCGACACGCCGGAAGCGCAGGGCACGACCGACCAGGTCGACGTCAACGTGACGGTGGTGGAAAAGCCAACGGGTAACTTCCTGATCGGCGGCGCTTTCTCGCAGTCGGAAAAGTTCACCCTGTCGGCGTCGATTTCGCAGGCCAACTTCGCCGGTAGCGGCAACACGGTCGGCATCGAACTCAATACCAGCCATTACAGCCGCACGATCGCGTTTTCGCAAACCAATCCGTACTACACGGACGATGGCATTTCGCGCAGCTTCGAAGTCTACCTGCGCACGACGGAACCGCCGGCGCTGAACATCGGCAGCTACAAGATCAAGCAGACCGGTGGCCGCGTCAGTTTCGGCGTGCCGTTCTCGGAAGTCGACACCGTCTTCTTCGGCATCGGCGCCGAGCGCTCGCGCATCGAAACCGACATCACCAGCCCGATCCGCTTCAAGCAGTACGTGATCGACAACGGCGGCCCGTCCGATGGTATCGGTTCGGCCACCACGAATTCCATCCCGCTGACGGCGGCATGGCAGCGCGACAGCCGCGACAGTGCCCTGACGCCATCGATCGGCCGCTACCAGCGCGTCAACCTCGAGGCTGACCTGATCGGCGACCAGAAGTACTTCCGTGCCATCTATGAGCACCAGTATTTCCGTCCGCTGTTCAGCAAGGTCACCCTGGCGCTGAAGGGCGAGCTCGATTACGGCCACGGCATCGGCAAGCACGTGTATCCGGTCTTCAAGAACTTCTACGGCGGCGGCATCGGTTCGGTGCGCGGCTACCTGAGTTCCTCGCTGGGCGCGGTCGAACCGAGCACCAACGATGCCTTGGGCGGCGCGTCGCGCCTGATCGGTAACGCGGAACTGCAGATGCCATTCCCCGGTTCGGGCAATGACCGCAGCTTGCGCTGGTTCGGTTTCCTTGACGGCGGCCAGGTCTACCAGGAAGGCGAAAAAATGCGGATCTCGCAATTGCGCTATTCTGCTGGCTTGGGCATCAGCTGGATTTCACCGGTGGGCCCGCTCAAGCTGAGCTATGCCAAACCGCTGAACGCCAAGCCGACGGACCGCCTGGAGCGCTTCCAGTTCCAGATGGGCACCGGTTTCTAACCGGCCATCTGAACGGGGGCGACAGCTTTTACCTTTTGACCATGGAGTATCATGAACACCGCATCCGCTACCCTGCCCAAGACCCTTGCCGTGATCGCATTGTGCTGGAGTTCGCTGTTGCCGGTGCAGGCGCAGGCTCAGGAGTCGAAGATCGCCTGGATCAGCAGCGAACGTATTTATAACGAATCGAGGCTGGCCAAGCTGGCCAGCGCCAAGCTGGCCGAAGAGTTCCGCTCGCGCGAAAAAGCCGTGCAGGAACTGGCCGCCCGCTTCAAGGTGGCCAACGAAGCCCTGGAAAAGGACATGCCGACCCTGAGCGAGGCGGAGCGCGCCAAGCGCCAGCGCGAGTTTTTCGAGCTGGACAAGGAATTGCAGCGCCGCCAGCGCGAGTTCCGCGAAGACCTGAGCCAGCGCACGAACGAAGAGCGCAGCGCCATCGCGGAAAAAGCCAACACCATCATCCAGCAGATGGCGCATATCGAAGGATATGACATCGTGCTGCAGGAAGCCCTGTGGGCCAGCCCGCGCATCGACATTACCGACAAGGTCCTGAAGGCGCTGGACAAGTAATCGAAATGGTTTTAAGCCTGCCGGTGCATGCGCTGCGTGCACTGGCAGGCGTTCTTATAAAGGTAAAAGATGGGCACTCGACTAGGAGAATTGGTCGAACGCTTCGGCGGACAATTGGCGGGCGATCCCAATCTGGAAGTTTCAGGGATCGCGCCGCTGGCCGACGCCGGCGCTTCGCACATCAGCTTTCTCAGCAATAGCAAATTCCGCGCACAGGCGGCCCAGAGCGGCGCCGCCGCGCTGATCCTCACGCCGGCCGACGACGCGCTGATCGGCGCCGAGTACGCCGGCGCGCGCATCGTCACCCCGAATCCCTATGTGTATTTCGCGCGCGCGGCGCAGTATTTCGCCGCCCTGCACGAGATCAAGGCACCAATCGGCATCCATCCGGGCGCCTTTGTCGACGCCAGCGCGCAGGTAGACGCCAGCGCCTCCGTCGGCGTGCACGCGGTGATCGAAGCGGGCGTCGTGATCGGCGCCGGCTGCGTCATCGGCCCCGGCTGCGTGGTGGGGCGCGACGCCGTCATCGGCGCGGGCACGCAACTGCTGGCCAACGTGACCTTCCACGCGCGCTGCGTGATCGGCCAGCGCGGCATCATCCATTCGGGCGCCGTGATCGGTACCGACGGATTCGGCTTCGCTAACGAAGGCGGCGTGTACATCAAGATTCCGCAGACGGGCAGGGTGGTGATCGGTGACGATGTCGACATCGGCGCCAACACCACCATCGACCGCGGCGCACTGGCCGACACCATCATCGAAGACGGCGTCAAGCTCGATAACCAGATTCAGATCGGACACAACTGCCATATCGGCGCGCACACGGCCATGGCCGGCTGCGTCGGCGTGGCCGGCAGCGCCATCATCGGCAAGTACTGCACCTTTGGCGGCGCCGCCATGGTGCTGGGCCACCTGACCATTGCAGACCGCGTCCATGTGGGCTCGGGCAGCATGGTCTCGCGCTCGATCGCGGAACCGGGCCAGTACACGGGCTTCTATCCGCTGGCCAAGAACGCCGACTGGGAAAAGAGCGCCGCCATCGTGCGCAACCTGTCAAGCATGCGCGAGAAGATCCGCGCGCTTGAAAAAACAATTAAAACACTGACCACGCAAGACGAAAAATGACTACTGAAAAAAAGACCCTCGACATCCTCGCCATCAAATCGCTGCTGCCGCACCGCTACCCGCTGCTGCTGGTCGACCGCGTGCTGGACTGGGAAGCGAACAAAACCATCACCGCCATCAAGAACGTGACGGTCAACGAAGAGTTCTTCCAGGGCCATTTCCCGCACAAGCCGGTCATGCCCGGCGTGCTGATGATCGAAGCGCTGGCGCAGACGGCGGCCTTGCTGTCGTTCCTGACGATGGGCGTGAAACCCGATGAAAATTCGGTGGTGTACTTCGTCGGCATCGACAATGCGCGCTTCAAGCGTCCTGTCGAACCGGGCGACCAGCTGAAGATGGACGTGGAAATCCTGCGCGTTTCGCGCGGTATCTGGAAATACAAGGCCGTCGGTACGGTCGACGGCAAGTTGGCGGTGGAAGCGGAACTGATGTGCACCATCCGCAGCGCGCAGGATGCGAGCCAGTCTATGAGCCAGCCAGCGGGGCAGTAATATGGCGGCCATCCACTCCACGGCTGTCATCGATCCGAAGGCTGAGCTCGACAGCTCGGTCGAGGTGGGTCCGTACACCATCATCGGTCCGCACGTGCGCATCGGTGCTGGCACCAAAGTTGGCCCGCATGTGGTCATCGACGGCCACACGACGATCGGCAGCGACAACCACCTGTTCCAGTTTTCTTCCATCGGCGCGCAGCCGCAGGATAAAAAATGGGCGGGCGAGGCGACGCGCCTGGAAATCGGCGACCGCAACACCATCCGCGAGTTCTGCACCTTCAACACGGGTACCGTGCAGGGCGGCGGCGTGACGCGCCTGGGCAATGACAACTGGATCTCGGCATATGTGCACCTGGCGCACGACTGCCTGGTGGGCAACAACACGATCTTTTCGAACAATGCCCAGCTGGCGGGCCACGTGGAGATCGGCGACTGGGTCATCATGAGCGGCTTCGCCAATGTGCACCAGTTCTGCAAGATCGGCGCGCACGCCTTTGTCGGCATGAGCACCAGCCTGACGCAGGACGTGCCGCCGTTCGTGCTCCTGAACGGCAATCCGGCGCAGGCCCACGGCGTCAATATCGAAGGCTTGAAACGCCGCGGCTTTACGCGCGAGCAGATCAACGGCATCCGCACCGCGTACAAGCTCATTTACCGCTCGGGACTGACCCTGGAAGAATCCAAGGCGGCCCTGTTCGAAGAAGAAGCGGCATCGTCGCCCGAGGTGGCGGAACACATTCGCGCCATGCGCGAATTCCTTGGCGTGGCGTCGCGTGGCATCGTCCGCTGACCAGGACCGCGGCCTCGGTGTCGCCAATGTCGCCATCGTCGCCGGCGAGGTGTCGGGCGACCTGCTGGCCAGCCGGCTGCTGTCCGGCCTCGTGCCGCAGCTGCCCGGCGCCCGCTTCCACGGCATCGGCGGCGAGCACATGGCCAGGCAGGGTTTTGTTTCCGACTGGCCGCTCGACAAGCTGACCGTGCGCGGCCTGTTCGAGATCATTCCCCGCTACCGCGAGATCAAGGGCATCCAGAACGCGCTGCGCGACCAGCTGCTGGCGGAGCGTCCGGCCGTCTTCATCGGCGCCGACTACCCGGGCTTTAACCTGGGACTCGAGCAGCAGCTGAAGGAAGGCGGCATCCCTACCGTGCACTACATCGGGCCGCAGATCTGGGCCTGGCGCGGTGGACGCATCAAGAAAATCATCAAGGCCGTCTCGCACATGCTGGTGATCTTCCCGTTCGAGGAAGAGATCTACCGCAAGGCAGGCGTGCCTGTCACCTATGTCGGCCATCCGCTGGCCGAGATGATCCCCCTGCAGCCCGACGAAGCGGCCGCGCGCCGTGTCCTTGGCTTGCCGGAAGACGCGAATGTCGTGACCCTGATGCCGGGCAGCCGCATGGGCGAACTCAAATACAATACCGTGGCGTTTGTCGGCGCCTGCAAGCTGCTGCTGGCGCGCGACCGTTCGCTGCGTTTCGTTGCGCCCATGGCCGGCGAAAAGCAGCGCCAGTACTTTCTTCAATTGATTGCAGAGGCGGGCTTGCAGGACGTCGAGATCCTGCTCACCGATGGCGGCTCGCACACGGCCATCTGCGCCGCCGATGCGGTGCTGGTGGCTTCCGGCACGGCGTCGCTGGAAGTGGCGCTGTACAAGAAGCCCATGGTCATCGCCTACAAAATGATGCGCGCCTCGTGGGAAATCATGCGCCACATGGGCTACCAGCCGTGGATAGGTTTGCCGAACATCCTGGCGCGCGATTACGTGGTGCCGGAGCTGCTGCAGAACGCGGCCAGCCCGCAAGCGCTGGCCGACGCCATGTGGCAGCAGCTGAGCGACGTGCCGGGCCGTTTGCGCCTGGTGCAGCGCTTCACGGACATGCACCACAGCCTGCTGCGCGACAGCGCGCGCGAAAGCGCCAACGCCGTCATGCAGGTCATCGCCGCCAACCGCAAGTAACGCCCGATCACCGCTTCAACCGCAGTACCAACCAAAGATTCAACGTGAAAAATATCTATCCCGGCTTGTTTGACGACTTGCCATTCTCGCTCGACGAAATCATCTGCGGCGTCGACGAGGCAGGGCGCGGTCCGCTGGCCGGCCCCGTCTTCGCCGCCGCCGTGATCCTCGACCCGAACCAGCCGATCGACGGCTTGCGCGACTCGAAGAAACTCAGCGAAGCCAGACGCGACCTGCTGGCGCCGCAAATCAAGGCCAAGGCCCTGGCCTGGGCCATCGCCGAAGCGTCGGAAGAGGAGATCGACCGCCTGAACATCCTGCAGGCGTCGATGCTGGCCATGCGCCGCGCCGTCGAGGCCCTGGCGACCGTGCCGACCCTGGCCCTGATCGACGGCAACCGCTGCCCCGTGATGCCGATACGCGGCATGGCCATCATCGGCGGCGACGACAAGGTCGATTCGATTTCCGCCGCCTCGATCCTGGCCAAGACGGCGCGCGACGCGGCCCTGGTGCACCTGCATGCGGCCTATCCCGAGTACTGCTTCGACCAGCACAAGGGTTATGGCACGAAATTGCACCTGGAACGCCTGCACCTGCACGGCGCCTCGCCCGTGCACCGCCGCTCGTTCGCGCCCGTGCGCAACGTGATCGCCCTGTTCGGCGGACAGGAGGTGGCGGCATGAAGACGATCACCTCGCGCGACAATGCGCAATACAAGGATTTATTGAAGCTGGCGGGCAGTTCGCAGGCGCGCCGCAAGTCGGGCCGCACTTTGCTCGACGGCGTGCACCTGTGCCAATCCTACCTGCAGCTGCGCGGCATGCCGGAGCAGTGCATCGTCAGCGAAAGCGCCTTGCGCAATCCGGAAGTGATGGAGATCGTCGGCCAGCTGGAAAGCCAGCGCGCGCACGTACTGGGCTTGCCCGACGCGCTGTACCACGCGGTGAGCCAGGTCGAACATGGCGTGGGCGTGATGTTCCTCATCGAGACGCCGGAACGGGCCGTCACGCAGCCCCTGAGCGTGTCGGCGGTGCTGCTCGATAACCTGCAAGACCCGGGAAACGTGGGCTCCATCCTGCGCAGCGCGGCTGCCGCCGGCATCACGCAGGTGTACTGCAGCGCCGGCACGGCCTTCTGCTGGTCGCCCAAGGTGCTGCGCGCGGCGATGGGCGCGCACTTCGTGCTCGACATCTTTGAAAACGTCGACCTGGCGGCCCTCGTATCGAACGCCAAGGTGGCGACGCTCGCCACCAGCGGATACGCCACGCAGCGATTGTACGACGTCGACCTGCGCCAGCCCGTCGCCTGGCTGTTCGGCCATGAAGGACAGGGCGTGGCCGACGACCTGCTGTCGATGGCGACGCACCAGGTGGTCATTCCCCACCTGGGCCAGATCGAATCGCTGAACGTGGCCGCCTGCGCCGCCGTGTGCTTCTTCGAACAGCTGCGCCAGGGCCAGTCCTGACACTTTCACACCAAGGCCCGCCATGCCTGATCATCCGGTTTTTCCTTCGCTCGCCGACGGTGCCGCACGCGACGAGGCCTGGTGGCGCCAGGTGGCCGCGTTCTATCCCGCGCCGCCGGACGCCATCGTCAATCTCGAACACGGCTATTTCGGCGCCATGGCCGCGCCCGTACAAGCGGCCTTCGAACAGGCCGTGCGCTACACCAACGAGCAACTGAGTCCCTTCGTGCGCGGCGAATTCACGCGCACGCATGTGGATATTCTGCGCCAGCGCGTCGCCGCGCTGATTCACGCGCAGCCGCACGAGATCCTGCTGACCCGCAGCGGCACCGAGTCCATGCAGGTGCTGATCACGCAATACCACGGCCTGGCGCCCGGCGATACGGTGCTGTGGAGTAATCTCGATTATCCGGCTATGCGCACGGCCATGCGCTGGCTGGCGCAGCGCCGTGGCGTCACCAGCACGCAAGTCACCTTGCGCTTGCCCATCGGCGATGACGAGATCATCGCCCGTTACGCGCAAGCCATGCGCCAGGCCGTCAAGCCCAAGTTGCTGCTGCTGTCGCAGGTGACGCCGGCCAATGGCCAGCAACTGCCGCTGCAAGCCATCATGGCGCTGGCGCGCGAACACGGCATCGACGTGCTGCTCGACAGCGCCCATGCGCTGGGGCAGGTCGACGTCGACGTGCAAGCCATGGGCGTCGATTTCGCCGGTTTCAATCTGCACAAATGGCTGGGGGCCCCGGCGGGACTCGGTGTCGTGTATATCCGCGCCTCGCAGCTGCACAAGATCGAGCCGCATTGTGGCGATGACGATTATCCGCTGGACGATATCCGCAGCCGCCTGCACATGGGCATGCCGCCGATCGGCGCCATCCTGGCCGCGCCTGCCGCCTTGGACTTCCATGCGCGCCTGGGCGGCACGCCGGCCAAGAACGAACGCCTGGCCTGGCTGCGCAATTACTGGGTCGAGCGGGCGGCGCAGTTGCCCGGCGTGCGCATCCTGTCGCCGCTCGATGCCAAACGCGGCACGGCGCTGGTCGCCTTTGCCGTCGACGGCATGGAGGCGCGCGCGCTGCAGCAAGCCTTGCTGCAGCGCTTTGGCATATTCACCGTGCAGCGCAATATCGGCGATGCCGACATCGTGCGCGCCACGGTGGCCGTCACGACCACCACCGCTGAACTGGACCGGTTGGTGGCGGCGCTGACGGTGCTGTCCCGCGAGGCGAACGCCTGACAAAACCGTAGCGAGCGTACGCGCAGCAGGTTTGGTCAGGCGTTCTAGTACTCGCGGCGGTTCGGCTTGATCTCTTGCAGGATCGTCGTCGAGATCTCTTCGATCGACTTGGTGGTCGAGGAGAGCCAGCGGATGCCTTCGCGTTTCATCATCTTTTCCGCCTCGTTGACCTCGTAACGGCAATTTTCGATGGCCGCATACTTGCTGCCAGCGCGTCTTTCGTTGCGTATTTCCGACAAACGTTCGGGCGTAATGCTTAATCCGAAAATTTTATTCTTAAATTCCAGCAGGGCCGATGGCAGCTTGTCGCGCTCGAAATCGTCGGGAATCAGCGGATAGTTGGCCGCCTTGATACCGTATTGCATGGCCAGATACAGGCTGGTCGGGGTCTTGCCAGAGCGCGAAACACCCACCAGAATGACATCGGCCGAGGACAGGTTCTTGTGCGACTGGCCATCGTCGTGCGCCAGCGAATAATTGATCGCCTCGATGCGGTTCTTGTATTCCTCGCTGTCGACGATGTTGTGCGAACGCCCGATGGTGTGGGTCGACATCACGCCCAGTTCCTGCTCCAGCGGGGCGACAAAGGTCTGGATCAGGTCCATGTGCATGCCGCTGGACTTGCGGATCACGGCCGACAGGTCGTTCTTCACGAGGGTGGAGAAAATGATCGGGCGCTGGCCATCGGCGGCGAAGGCTTCGTTGATCTTGCGCGCCGCATCGTAGGCCTTGTCCATGGTATCGATGAAGGGCAGGCGGATCTGGCGGAAGCGCAGATCGAACTGCGTCAGCACCGAGTGGCCGAACGTCTCGGCGGTGATGCCGGTGCCGTCGGAAACGAAGAAGACGGTGCGGGCCGCAGCGGGCAGGGGAGGGCGTGGTTCTTGTGTCATGGGTCTTCGGATCGAGATTGTGCGTCGTCAATTTGCGCCGCACAAGGTAAAATGGCTGCAACGGTATGATTGTGCTGCACGACGCCAAGAATAACAAGAAGACTGTCTGTGCGCCGCGCGTAAAGATTTCTATCATCAGTAAGGGTGTCATTATGACCAACGCAGTATCGCAACAGCAGGAAGACAAGGACGCGGTGTATGTTGCCTCGTTCGAGCATTTGCGCATGACGGATGTCGAATCCGTCGGCGGCAAGAACGCCTCCCTGGGCGAAATGATCAGCCAGCTGGCGGAAGCCGGCGTGCGCGTGCCCGGTGGCTTCGCCACCACGGCGCAGGCATTCCGCGATTTCCTCTCGTATAGCGCCAACGGCGGCTTGCCGCTGGCCGAACGCATCGCCCAGCGCCTCGAAGGGCTGAACATCGATGACGTGCGCTCGCTGGCGCAAGCCGGTGCCGAGATCCGTCAATGGATCGTCGAAACGCCGTTCCAGCCACGCCTGGCCGCTGAAATCGATCAGTTCTACGCCAAACTGGTGGCCGATTCCGACACCGAAATGTCGTTTGCCGTGCGTTCCTCGGCCACGGCGGAAGACTTGCCGGACGCGTCTTTTGCTGGTCAGCAAGAAACCTTCCTGAACGTGGTCGGCATCGACAACGTGCTCGAAGCCATGAAACAGGTGTTCGCGTCGCTGTACAACGACCGCGCCATCTCGTATCGCGTGCACAAGGGCTTTACGCATGCTGAAGTGGCCTTGTCGGCCGGCGTGCAGCGCATGGTGCGTTCCGACCTGGGCGCGGCCGGCGTGATGTTCACCATCGATACGGAATCGGGCTTCAAGGACGTGGTCTTCGTCACCTCCAGCTATGGCCTGGGCGAGACCGTGGTGCAGGGCGCCGTCAATCCCGACGAATTCTATGTGCACAAGCCGATGCTGGAAAAAGGCAAGTCGCCTGTGATCCGCCGCAATATCGGCTCGAAGCTGCTGAAGATGGAATTCACGAACGAAGCGAAAGCCGGCCGTTCCGTGAAAACCGTCGATGTGCCAGTGGAAATGCGCAACCGCTACTCGCTGAACGACAGCGAAGTGGTGGAACTGGCAAAGTACGCCGTCATCATCGAAAACCACTACGGCCGTCCGATGGACATCGAATGGGGCAAGGATGGCCGCGACGGCAAGCTGTACATCCTGCAAGCGCGTCCTGAAACCGTCAAGTCGCAGCAAAAGGCGACCGACGTGCAGGAACGCTTCAAGCTGAAAAGCACCGGCACCGTGCTGACGTCCGGCCGCGCCATCGGCCAGAAGATCGGCGCCGGCCCCGTGCGCGTGATCCACGACCCGGCCGACATGGAGCGCGTGCAGCCAGGCGACGTGCTCGTTGCCGACATGACGGACCCGAACTGGGAACCGGTCATGAAGCGTGCATCGGCCATCGTCACCAACCGTGGTGGCCGTACTTGCCATGCAGCAATTATTGCCCGTGAACTCGGCGTGCCTGCCGTCGTCGGCTGCGGCGACGCGACCGACGTGCTGAAAGACGGCACGTTCGTCACCGTGGTGTGCTCCGAAGGCGACGAAGGCAAGATCTACGACGGCTTGCTGGAAACGGAAGTGTCGGAAGTATCGCGCGGCGAATTGCCGAAGCTCGATACCAAGATCATGCTCAACGTGGGCAATCCGCAGTTGGCGTTCGACTTCCAGTCCGTGCCGAATGCGGGTGTGGGCCTGGCGCGCCTGGAATTCATCATCAATAACAATATTGGTGTGCATCCGCGCGCGATCCTGGAATACCCGAACATCGATGCCGACCTGAAAAAGGCCGTGGAATCGGTGGCGCGTGGCCACGCTTCGCCGAAGGCGTTCTACATCGACAAGCTGGCCGAAGGCATTGCGACGATTGCCGCCGCGTTCTGGCCGAAAAAAGTCATCGTGCGCCTGTCCGACTTCAAGTCGAACGAGTACAAGAAACTGATCGGCGGTTCGCGCTACGAGCCGGACGAGGAAAACCCGATGCTGGGTTTCCGCGGCGCGGCGCGCTACCTGTCGGCCGACTTCTCGGAAGCGTTCAACATGGAATGCGAAGCGATGAAGCGCGTGCGCAACGACATGGGCCTGACCAACGTGGAGATCATGGTGCCGTTCGTGCGCACCCTGGGCCAGGCCGAGAAAGTCATCGACCTGCTGGCGAAAAATGGTCTGAAGCGCGGTGAAAACGACCTGCGCGTCATCATGATGTGCGAAGTGCCGTCGAACGCCATCCTGGCCGACCAGTTCCTCGACCATTTCGACGGCTTCTCGATCGGCTCGAACGACCTGACCCAGCTGACCCTGGGCCTGGACCGCGATTCCGGCATGGAATTGCTGGCCGCCGACTTCGACGAGCGCGATCCTGCCGTGAAAGCGCTGCTGGCCCTGGCCATCAAGGCTTGCCTGGCACGCGGCAAGTACATCGGCATCTGCGGCCAGGGGCCTTCCGACCATCCGGACTTCGCCGTCTGGCTGATGGAGCAGGGCATCGAGTCGATGTCCCTGAATCCGGACTCGGTGATCGATACGTGGCAAAAGCTCGCTGCGCTGAAAGCGTAAGCGTCTTTCCCGTCCGCTGAAAAACCCGCTGCCGCTCACCCGGCAGCGGGTTTTTTTATGCCTGCCGTGGAGCGCACGGCAGTATCCGATGGGCTTGCGCCAGATCAGCTAAAATGATTCCACCAATACATTGAAACGGGAGTTCACATGGCAAGCAAGAAACCGAGCAAAGTGGCAAAGATCGACATCGGCATTTCCGAAGCGGACCGCGCGAAGATCGCGGAAGGCCTGTCCGGCCTGCTGGCCGACAGCTACACCTTGTACCTGATGACCCACAATTTTCACTGGAACGTCAAGGGACCGATGTTCAACACTCTGCATCTGATGTTCATGACGCAATACACGGAGCAGTGGGCCGCGCTGGACCTGATCGCCGAGCGCATCCGCGCCCTCGGCTATCCGGCGCCGGGCACCTACAAGGAATTCGTCAAGCTCGCGTCGATCAAGGAAATCGACGGCGTGCCGCCGGCGCTGGACATGGTCAGCCACCTGGTATCGGCGCAGGAAGCGACCGCGCGCACGGCGCGCCGCCTGTTCCCGCTGCTGGAAAAAGCCAATGACCAGCCGACGGCCGACCTGATCACGCAGCGCCTCGATTTGCATGAAAAGACGGCGTGGATGTTGCGCAGCCTGCTGGAGGAATAAACGCCGGGCCGGCGCCGCTAATTCGCCCCTGGCTATTGACGCCATCCGGAATTGCGTTAGACTGCTTGTATATAGGTGTTTGGCAAGAATAATATCAGGCAGTACTGCGCATTAAACCCCGTCGCTTATATAGGCTGCGGGGTTTTTTATTTTGGATTCACAAAAATGGAGGCATCATGGCTGAATGGGTAGGCTGGTTTGTCGCGGCTGGCGCGGTATTGATCCTGGAATTGTTTACAGGCACGTTCTATCTGCTGATGATCGCCATCGGCATCGGTGCTGGCGGACTGGTGGCGCTGGCGGGTGGAAATGGCAGCTGGCAGGCCCTGACGGCCGCCGTGGTCGGCGTGGCCGCCACGCTGTTATTGCGGCGCAGCCGTTTTGGCAGGGCGGGGCGGCGCGATGCGGCGCAGGATCCGAATGTGAATCTCGATATCGGCCAAAGCGTGTCGGTCGCGCATTGGGTCGATGGCGCGGCGCGCGTCATGTATCGCGGCGCCTTGTGGGATGTGGAACTGATACCCGGCAGCGATACGCAGGCCGGTCATTACACCATACGTGCCGTGCGTGGCAGCCGTTTGATTGTTGGATAACCTGGAGAATAGATTATGGAAGTAAGTATCGGAAGCATGTCGCTGATCTTGTTATTGCTGGCGTTGGTATTTGTCTTCAAGACGGTCAATGTGGTGCCGCAGCAGCATGCCTGGGTGGTGGAGCGCTTGGGTAAGTTCCATGCGGTATTGGGTCCTGGGTTGAATATTGTCGTGCCTTTTGTTGACCGCATCGCTTACAAGCATGTGCTCAAGGAAATTCCACTCGATGTGCCGCCGCAGGTGTGCATTACGCGTGACAATACGCAATTGCAGGTCGATGGTATTCTGTATTTCCAGATTACCGATGCCATGCGTGCTTCATATGGCTCGTCGAATTATATTGCCGCCATTACGCAACTGGCGCAAACGACCTTGCGTTCGGTGATCGGTAAAATGGAACTCGACAAGACATTTGAAGAACGCGACCATATCAATACGGCCATCGTGAATGCCATCGATGAATCGGCGGCGAATTGGGGCGTCAAGGTATTGCGCTATGAAATCAAGGATTTGACGCCGCCCAAGGAAATCCTGCATGCGATGCAGGCGCAGATTACGGCCGAGCGCGAAAAGCGCGCGCTGATTGCCGCTTCGGAAGGGCGCAAGCAGGAGCAGATCAATATCGCCAGCGGCGAGCGTGAAGCGAATATTGCCCGTTCGGAAGGCGAGAAGCAGGCATCGATCAACCGCGCCGAAGGCCAGGCCACGGCCATCGTTGCGCTGGCGCAGGCCAGTGCCGAGGCGTTGCGCCAGGTGGGCGCCGCCATCCGCGAGCCGGGCGGTGAAGATGCCGTCAACCTGAAAGTGGCCGAGCAGTATGTGGGCGCCTTCGCACAATTGGCGAAAACGAATAACTCGATTATCGTGCCGGCCAATCTGGGCGATATGAGCGGTTTGATCGCCACGGCGATGCAGGTGGTAAAAACGCAGAAGCCGAAAAGCGGCGTGGCTATTCCGTGATTGCCTGCAGCTCGGGTGAATAGCAAATCCGTAGCAAGTTTGTCGTCAATACTGCCCGCTGTATAGCGGGCAGTTTGCATTTGCGCCGCCATGATTATCTGGCGGCAGCAGGGAAAGAGTATCTGCGGGCGAATGTCTAACGCTGATAATATTTTCTTCATGCTATGCTGTGCGCACTTTCTCGATTATGTGCTGTCGTGCGGCGCTGATTTCTTTGAATGGCGTAAAATCTGCCGCGCATGCATGGCGATGATTGCGCCTATGTCCGGTGCGGATGTCGGATGGCGTTTGATGCGAGGCGCGATTGGCGATAGTATTGGCTCGTAGCTATTTTCGAATTGCAATTTAGAATTACTATAAATTGCAATGAAACAAAAAATATTGCAGAATAAATGCGGCCGATGGCGCTGTATTGCATCGCTGCCGCACAAAGCAGAGGTAGAGGTACCTGGGCAGAAGGTCCATGTGCGATGTTCCCTCCTTGATTGATGATTTGCATCGCTTGAAAGCCGGGGAAGTCGGTTTTTTGGTAAAAGAATTGTAAAAAACAATCAAATCTTTAGAAAAATCACCGCAGTCGCGTTACAATTGGATAGAATTTAACTGTTCAGTTATATTTTTCAACTCACACAAGGAAATATCATGGATCTGTCCAGCTTATCCCTGTCCGAACTGCGCACCTTGCAGGACGACATCAAGAAGCAAATGAAGAAACGCGAACAGGACGATCTGTCCAAAGCGCGCGAACAAATCCTGGCGATTGCTCAGAGCGTCGGCGTTTCCGTAAAAGACCTGGTTGGTACGGGTATCCGTGCTAAAACCGGCACGGTTGCGGTACGCTATCGCAATCCGGATGATGCGACGCAGCAGTGGACTGGCCGTGGCCGTCAGCCGAAATGGGTCAAGGAATGGACCGATTCGGGCAAGTCGCGTGATTTGCTGAAGGTTTGATTCTGAAGGTTTAAAAAACCGTTCATTCGGATGCTTGTCCTGTGGAGTCGTGCAGGGGTAATACCAGGCAGCACGCAAGCATCCGGAACTTTACTGTTGTCTTGGGCCAAACAGGCCAAGCTGATGTATATCGCCGTATCCCCATGGCATTTTCGCCGCTCCACGTTTTTCCCGCCTTATCTCTTTCCTTCCCTGTTTTATTCCCGTCGCGCTGAGTTTTTCCGCTGGCCGCAGGCAATCGGCAAAATAAAACCCGGCATATAGCCGGGCTTGCTGGTATCGGTGCAGCATGCTGCGCGCAGTGCAGGATCAGCGGCGGTGCGACTTCATTGCCGCCTGTACCTCGCGCGCGCCATCGCGGTCGCGTTCGGCCGCCCGCTTGTCGTGCTGTTTCTTGCCCTTGGCCAGGCCGATTTCGCATTTCACGCGGCCGCCCTTGTAGTGCAGGTTGAGCGGCACCAGGGTATAGCCGGAGCGTTCCACCTTGCCGATCAGTTTATCCATTTCCGCGCGGTGCAGCAGCAGCTTGCGCGTGCGTACGGCTTCCGGGTGGATATGGGTGGAGGCGGTCGGCAGGGCGCTGATGTGCGCGCCGAACAGGAAGAGTTCATCGCCGCGGACGACGACGTAGGCTTCCTTGATTTGTACGCGGGCGTCGCGGATGGCTTTGACTTCCCAGCCCTCCAGTACGATGCCCGCTTCGTAGCGATCCTCGATAAAGTAGTCGTGGAAGGCTTTTCTGTTGTCTGCTATGGTCATGAGATGGTAAATGTGCGCGGGTCGGTTAAACTACTGTCTCGCGCAAGCGCGATAAAATCAAATGTATCCAACATCATAGCAAATGGTTCTTCAATGGCAGTAGTACATAAATCAGTTTTTCTCGGCTATAGCGCCGAACAAATGTTCGCGCTGGTGGCGGCGGTGGAGGATTATCCCAAATTCCTGCCCTGGTGCGGTGCGGTCGAGATTCGCGAGCGGGGCGAGAACACGGTTGTCGCCAGCGTGGGCATACATTACCACGGCGTGCGCCAAAGCTTCACCACGTCCAACGAGAACGTGCCGCCGACTTCCATCAAGATGAAGCTGGTGGACGGTCCTTTCAAGACCCTCGACGGCGTATGGACCTTCAAGGCCCTGCGCGAAGATGCCTGCAAGATCGAACTGGACCTGCATTACGAGTTTTCCAGCCGCGTGCTGGAACAGATCATCGGCCCCGTCTTCGGCATGATCGCCAACAGCATGGTCGATTCCTTCTGCAAGCGCGCGGAGACGGTATATGGCTGAGGCCAGCATTCACGTGCAAGTCTGTTACGCCTTGCCGGATAGCAGCTTCCTGCGTGCCTTGACGGTTCCTGCCGGCACCACCATCGAGCAGGCGGTGACACGGAGCGGCTTGCTGCAGGCCATCCCCGGCATCGACCTGGCCATCAATATGGTGGGCATCTATGGCAAGAGGAAGCCGTTGGATACCGTATTGCACGAGCATGACCGGGTGGAGGTCTACCGGCCCTTGCAAGCCGACCCGAAAGAAGCGCGCCGGCGCCGCGCCGGCAGCAAACCTGCCAAGGCCTGACCTGGCAGCGCATCTTCAGGTGCGGGGCCGGGCAGCCAAATGACGGGCGTATCGCTGCCTGGTGCCGCGCCTTAACACATTGCCCTGGAAGCGGCGGCGATCATCAAGTGCGGCTTGCCTCGATGCCTCCATTCAAAAAGGCCAGGAAGCCTCCGGCTTCCCCTCTTCAGTAACACATTCTTTCGTAGATCGATGCCGTGCCGCACATCCGCAGTTGACCCGGATGGTTGCGTTAAGGCGCCAAAGTTTTGCCAAATAGTAAATATTGGATGCTACGATAGTCGAATCGCCAAGGAGGATATATGGGATTCGCCAATAAATTTGTAGCGTCGTTGCGTTCGTCAAACTTGAGGGATGACGCGTTTCATCACGGATTGGACGTGATCGCGGCTGCTGCGCTGGCGGGCGACCTCGGTGCTTTGCTTTGTCGCGTGAAATACGCGGATGTCCTTGTCGACAGCCAATCCGATGGCAACGGCGGTAACCTGGTGCAATTGCTGCGGATATGGACGGCTGCGGTGACGGCAAAGGGCCAGGCGCGCCGCTGGGTCAGGATCAATTCCGAACGCGATATCTGCACGGCGCAGGCCCTGTATAAGCGGGTTGCCCATGCGTCGCTGGCATATTGGCTCGATGACAGGTGCAAGCCATGCAAGGGCACCGGCATGTCGCCCACACGTTTGCGCGATTGCACGGCATGCACGGGCACGGGCACGGGCAAGGCCGAGGTGGAGTGTGCCGGCGGTTTTGAGCGCGAGCGTATCAAGGATATGGTCAGCGAGCTTGCCGCCACGGTCGCCCGCCATGCGGAGCGCTCCAGGCGTCGTTTGCGCTAGCGGCGCTGCATGGCGCCGGCAGAAATGGGCATATAAATTCCGCAAACTGTGTTTATGTACAGTGTTTTTGTGTTAAGATATGCGCATTGCATTTCAGTAAAAGTTCTTCCGGTACCCCGCGCCGCGCATGCAGCGCCGATAGCTGGAACAGATGAGCGTAAGCGGGCGGCACAGGAGCTGCTCACCCCACGCCTGCCAGTTGCTCTTGCCTGCAGTGCGGAGTGCACAAGTGGCTGAGCGATCGCTCGCTGGTTGTTTTATTTATTTTATATTTTGTTTTCTCCGTCTTCATTTGAGCAGGGCCCGCTTCGGCGGGCTTTTTTATTGCCGCAACGATAAGCGGCGCACGGCCGGAAGGCTGGCCATTGGGCGTCATGCCCGGAAAGAGAGACCATGCCGTTCAAATTCAACGCAGACGGAAGTATTGCAACGACGGGCGAGGGGCGTGCCAAGCGCCCGATCTTTATCTATCCCGATGGCCGGGAAGCCGCCTTTGATGCCGATGCGGCCGTCGCCGCCATCGGCAGGCTCAATCGTGAAGCCCAAGGGCAGCGCGAAGCGAAGGAGGCGGCGCAGCGGCGCCTGAAGGAGGGCGCCGGCGCCGTGCCGGCTTGACGCGGGCGTGCCTGGCCCGTTTGTACGTTTTTTATGGAAGGTTCCGGGAGCGAGGGTGCCCGGATGGGTGCTGGTGTCATGGGCTGGATGGCCCGTCTGTATTTCACTTTGATAAAACTGACATGAAAGGCTATATACCATGAGCAATAATACTATCAACGCGATGCCGTCGCGTCTCATGCCCGAAAGGCTCGCGCCGCTTTTTCAGGCGGGGGAGGGGCGGACGCTCGCCTGCGGCCAGCCTACGGGCATCTTGCGCGGCCTCAGGAATGCCGGCCGCATGGTCGCCAATTTTACCAGTGGCGTGTGGACCGTCGCCGGCGGCACTCCCGTGCTGACCCAGGGCTACACCGGTTATGATGCGGCTGGCAATGCTGTCGGCATCACCAGCCGTACCGGCCAGACGGAGCTGCTGCGCTGGTCTCCGACGGTCAATGTGACGCATGAAATCAAATTGGCAAACTTTGCCGTCTCCGCGCGCGTCAAGGAGCTGAAAGGCAAAATCGGCCTGTGGGTTTACGTTGACAACCTGCCCGGTTATGAGCCCGGCGGAACCCCTGCCGGCTCCATCGGTTTCACATTGACGACCGATGCCGCCGGCTCGAATGCGAATGCGCTGACGGTGGGGTTCAACTCGAACCAGGTGCGCGAGGGCTGGAATTTCCTCAAATTCGTCATGCGCGACCCGAACGCTTATATCAGCGGTTCCGGCGTCACCGAATATCATCCCTTCGGTGTGCTCGGCGGTTCCTATCGCACCGGCGCGGCGGCAAACATCAAGGATGCGGCCATTACCGGCATGAAAATCGACATGTCGAACATGGCCGGGGCGGATGTGTATTTCGATTCCATCTGGACGGATTTCGACACGCAGGCGCAGATCGTGCTCGGCACCGATTCCGTCGGCGCTGACATGGCCAGCTATTATCTGCCCATTTTCGATTCCTACAAATGGAAGGGCTATGTCGCGGTGCCGAAGCGCATTTGGCTGAATGGCGACAAGGTGGTGAGCGACTGGAGCGGCGTCAATCCGTTCTTGCAAGTCGCCTATGACGCCGGCTGGGAGTGCATCAACCACACGACCAATCACCTGGGCGGCGCCGACGCCATGAGTACCATCACGTCGCCCGGCGCCCTGCTGTATGAAGTGCTTCCGGTGACGGCTTTGTATCTGAACTCCGGCATGACACGCGGCCTGGAATTCTATGCTTCGCCGCAATCGTCGAGCAGCCGCCTGTCAGAAAAGATCATCAAGGGAACGGGCATCAAGATGCAGCGCCACGCGCGCAAGATCAATGTGAGCGTGACGCCGTTTGGCATCGATAACCCGCATCACGTTGGCGCATGTGATTGGGGAAGCGCGACGGCCAGCGGGATTGCCAAGGTGACCGGCGGTGTCACCGGGCATATCCCCGGCTGGCAAAAAGCATCGCAGATCAAGCGCATGGCTGATGTGATCGTTGCCTATGGCGATACCTGGTTTCCCTTCTGGCATGGCGTCACCGCACTGGGCGATACGGGCAGCGGCGAGGATGCCACCGGCGACAACTTGCTGTTGACCAAGTCGGCATTTGAAAAATCGTGCGAGTACATTCGCCAGTTGCAACTGGCGGACAGCTTGCGTTTTTGTGATGGTTTTACGGGCTTTTATTACGGGACGGGACAATAATGAATATCCATGACATCGAATGGCGCAGCTATTGCTGCGGCGACGCCTGCCAGTATGCGGAAGTGGCAACCGAAGCGGGCTTTCTGCAGGTGAAAACCAGCCACGAAGCGGCGGACTCATCCTATATGGTCAGGCGCTATGGCAAGGATCGCATGCCGCTGGATGCGGACTATGTCCCCATGACCGTTGCCGAGCTTGAGGGCGAATTGCAGCGCGCATAAATCCACGTCGCCGGTCGCGGCCGCAGCCGAGCCTGGCGACCGGCCCGGCAGTACTGCAGGCCCTGTGTTGTATGGCGCATCAACGACAAATCCGCTCCGGCGGGTTTGTCTGTTCGTCACGCCGGATCCTGTTTGCAGCCTTGCAAAACGCCGTTGTGACACGGCAGGCATGCTGCTGCGGCCTGCGGTGGCATACGGATAAAACAGCATATGATCTGCCTGCCTGTCCTCTCATGCCTGCGGCAACGCCGCTGGAGCAGTGGAAGTTTGCCGAAGTTCAAGACAAAGTTCCTGGATTTCTGTATAACTTGCTTTCAGTCGCCTTAAGCAAGCATCCATGCGGGTTCCAGTCGTTTTACCGTTTGCATGGGCGAAACGTGGGCGAAAATCTAAGCGACCCCGGCCTTTAATCCATCGGTCATTTTGCAGTATTGATCAGGCAATACGCCGCCTTCCTGTTCCACCCAGCGGCCGTAAGTCCTGGTGATCATAGTCGTATCGGTATGGCCCATTTGTTTCGCCACGTACATCGCGTTGGCGCCCGTCGAGAGCAGCGTCGATGCAAATGTGTGCCTTGTTTGATACGGGTTCCGGTAGCGCACCTGGGCCTTCTTGATCATTGCCGCCCAGAAGAGGCTCAGGCGCTGCGTGTTGTCCCATCCCTGGCCGGTGGCCGGATCAAGGAACACCAGGCCGCCAGCGAGGAAGCTATGTTGTTTCTGCGCAACCAGTGCCTCTACTGCGCCGCGCCGCAAGTCGACCAGGCGCCGGCCGGCACGAGTCTTCAATTCCTCTCGCGACTCGCCCATCACGCGCGAACGTTCCACCTTTGCCTTGAATCCGGCCCAGTCGATCGATTCCCAGCGTAGCGCGATGTATTCGCTTGGGCGCATGCCCGTGTAGAAGGCAAACTGAAAGACGTTCCTGGCCTGGCCCTGAGCAGCCCCGAGGATGGCCGCAATCTCCTGCGCGGAAAAAGGATCCACTTCGTATTCGGCCTTGTACGCATCACGATCTAATGTTTTCTGCAACTTTACTCGGTCAAGCGGATTGCTATCAATCAGGTCGTCGTTTATCGCCAGCTCCAGCGCGCCCCGCAGTGGGATGAGAACTTGTCGGACCGAGGTGGCTTTCAGCGACAGATCGACAATCCAGGTGCGCAGTGCCGCCGGCGTAAGGTCGGTAAGCAGGGTGTCGCCCCATTGACCCAGCAGTACTTTGTTGAGCACGCGCTTGTAGCTTTTCAATGTGCTGGGCGCGAGGATGCGCTCGTAGATGTCGAACTGCTGTTTAAGCAGGTCGCCAACGGTGACATCCTTGCCCCGAGGCTGTAAGCCGAACTTCTTCAACTGCGTCGACTCGGGGAAGTACTTCGCATAGCTGAAATTGCCCAGCGCAATTGCGTTCAGGATCTCGCCGCGCAGCCGCTCGGCGTATTTGATGTTTGCCTTGCTGTGCGCGAGCTTCAGTGTTTCCCGACACTCGGTGCCCCGGTACATAAATTTTATGCGGATCGATTCGCTTTGGACGCCCGACCGGAGTTCGACGCCTGGCGGGCTGGACTTGTTTGTTCCCATTTTGCTACCCATTCCTCTACTGCCGGCAAATTAATCCACAGCCGGCCATCCACAATTTTGCATTGATTGCCATCGAGCCACTTGCCAGCCTTGCGGCGGGCCTGCACGGAATCGACGGAATCACCTGATATTTCGACGTAGCGCTCCAGCTTCACCCAAGCCAGAGGCTGACGCTCTGCCTCTGCCTTGGCGGCCGCCGCGCGCGCATTGCGCTCGATGGTCTCAACCAGCTTGGCTACCATGTCGTGCTCGGCCATGTTCATGGCGTGCTCCCGGCTGGCAAGTCGCCGGCATGCCCACTACCACCGCAAGCGGGGCAGTCCAGTTCGCCGCTATCCAGCTCGGTGCCGTTATTCAAGAAGACCAGGCCGCCCGGCGTTGCCGCAATGGTCTGGCCGGCGGCGCGTGCGGCCGCGATGGCCTGCTGTGTTTCGGGCGAGAGTGGGGCGTGCCGGCGAGCCAGCTGCGCCCCAAGCTCCTTCAGCCGGGCTTCGGCTTTCTCGGCGCGCTGCTGCCATGCATGGACGCAAGTGCATTGGCCACGCCACTCGCCGTCCAGCCCGTGCACGTCTCCAGTTCCGCCGCAGGCGCTGCACAGGGCGCGCATTTCGGTGCACGTATCCTTGGCGGCAGGCCGCGGAGTAGGGGCGGCAGCGATGCAGGCTTGCTCGCGGCCAGCAGCAACCAGCACGCGGAACACGTCGCTGTTGCGCAGAAGCGCGCCTGGCTCATTCAAGCCCCACAGGACAGGCAGCGCCGATATTTGATCCATCAGCCGCCCGATGATCGGCTGGGGTGCAGCCGCCGGCAAAGGTGAGTGCTTCGGCTTCGCCGCCTGCTTGGCGCGGATCACCTCCACCTTCGTCCAGATCCTGGCCAGCTCCGTCTCTCCGGCGGCGTGCATGTCCAGGCCCTGGGCCAAGCACAGGGCGGCCAGCGTGACCATGACGCCGCCGACTTCCTGCGTGCGCTCGCCGACCGGGCGGCCGTACACATAGTCGACCAGTTGGTGCGCCTCGCTGGCCGTGCAGCCGCACGCCTGCACCAGTTCCAGCGATTCTTCCAAGAAGCGGTGATTGCGCTCAGCGCCGTCGGCCGCGATTTCAGCGCCGAAACACGCCATCATCCAGGGCTGCACGCGGCTCTGGAAGGAATCGGCGGGCGCTGCGTCGGCAGTCACGCCCAGCAAGGCCAGGCCATCGCCGGTATAGCCGCGCTCTACGCAAGCCTGGCGCACGCTGGCCAGCAGTGGCGAGCCTTGGCTGCAGGGGGAGGGGTAGTGCTTGTTTTCTGCCGCGCGCGCCGCAGCGGTGGCAATGCTGCGGACAAGGTCTAAGAGGTCGATCATTGCGGTTGCTCCAGTATGGTTATTTCGGATGGCTCGACAGGCTCGGCCAATCCCTCGATGTACACGGTCATTTCGGCATCGCCCTTGTGCCAGCAGAATCCGGCGATAAAGCAATTCAGGCCTTGGTAGCTCACTTGCCTGGCCAGCTGCTTCGCGCGGTGAATGCGCAAGTCGTGCTGGTCGGCCAGCTCGCGCGGCGATTCGGCCGGCGCCGGCTTGCGGGCGCTCATGCTGCCGTCGCCGGGCGGCGGGCCCATACCCAGTACGGGCCATCTTCGGAGTCGTGAATAGACAGCGTGAACCAGCCATCACCGGCCGGTTCCTCCGGATGCCAGTCGGAGACGTCCGTTCCAGCCTGGTCGAAGTAAACAATATGGGCCGGATGCGTATCATGCTCGGCTTCAAGGGTGGCGTAGGCAGTGTCCAGGCCCTGGGCAGTAAGCCATGCGAGATACTGCGCCTCATGATCTTCATCGAACTCTGGCATATCTGGATGCCTATACCATCCCTCGGCATCGCGCACGACTGGCGCCCATTCAATAAGCTTGCTCATACTTTCCTTTCAGGTTGTCGCGGCCAGGACGCCCGCCAGGGTGGCTGCCACGTAAATCAGGATCAGGGCCGCCGCCACGCGCGCGGCGCCGGGGCTGCGCTCGCTGTTCGGCACTTCGTCGTTGTCGGTCATGCTGCCTCCGTGGTGGGCATCTTGATGCCGCGCCAGGCGTAGAAAGCTGGCCTGTCACCAGGCGAGATGCGCATGCAATCTTCGCCGAACGTGAAGGTGGCGTCGTGCTGCGCCCCTGGAAACTTGAAGTAGAGGAGCGCCTGGGCATATCCGAGCTTGTCTGGCCCCTGCAGCGGCGCACGGCTTACCCAGATGCTGCCGATCTTGCAGTCCGGATACCTGACCGCAAAGAATTCGATCAGGGCCGCCTGAGCTGCCTTTTGCGCGCGTCGTTCGACAAACTCCCCCATTACGCAGCTCTGGCTGCAGTAGACGGCATCGCCATCCGTGACAACTTCCAGATGCTCGTGCTCTTCACCTTCATCCTCGGCTTCCTGCTGCATGGCTTCGGTGACGCGCCGGCCGCAGTGCCGACACTCGAACCACCAGCCGTGCTCGATCAATACCGCGTGCGGCACCGGACCGGGCGCATACTGGTCGAACTGCGGCTTACGGAGGCAGTGCTCGACCTCGTTAAAGCCGCAGTCCAGTTCGTTGGCGCCTTCACGGCGCGCTGCGGCCCCGCTGGTGGCAAAGCGGATAACGCAGTGGCCTTCACCAGGCTCGCGCACCTCATAGGCAAGCAGCGGCTTCATGGCGTTACTCGCTTGAAGGTGATTGCCCAGCACCACGGATTGGCTTCCCAGTCGCCGCCGGTCGATTCCCACAGATCGCGCCAGGTCGTGCGCTCGGTTGCGCGGCCATCTGCGCCAGTGCCTTTGCACACGATGTCGAAGCGATCCTGCGATTCCGCCAGCGCTGCCATATCGATGCCTTCGGCAACAATGTCGGCATCGCTGATGTCCTGCAGGCGCTCGACGCGCACCGACACAATCTCCAGCAGGATGCGGCTGGCCCAGCGCGGCATGTGGATGGAAGGCCGCCACACAGGCTGCTCGGCTTCATATGGGCGCTCATTGTCCGCCCGGTAGACCAGTAGTTCGTGCGCCTCTGGCACTTCCAGGTATGGGCCTTTCTGCACCTCGAAGTGGTCGCAGTACCACGTCTCGCGCACCCAGATGCTATCGCCGGGCTTTCCATAGGGGCAGTGAAGCACCGGACCGCCGTACGCCCAGCAGACCGGCATGGGTAGACCATCATTGCCAGTTGTGCAGGCGCCCATGGCAGGGTCGAGCTGTTTGACGACTCGCCGCGTCTGCGTCTTGCTGCCGTCGAGCAGCGCGCGCACCATCGGGGCGCTGAACAAAATAGGGCGCTCTTTCATACTGCCTCCGGAAATTCATCATGAGTACGGCCGTACAATTCGCGGCCGGATGCCTTCTTGCCCACCAGGTACATCGGCTCAGCCTCGAAATGGATATCGTCTGGGCCGTAGCGTCCGAAATTCCAGGTCGTGCCGGCCCAAAGAGCGCAGAGATACTTGCTCAGGGTCGGGTTTGAATCCTTGATCGCCAGCTCGGTGGTGTAATGGCCACCTGGCAACCACTCGCCCCATTGCTTGAACAGGAACGGCACATCGGCGGCCGCGCACTGGTCGCGCAGTTCGCGCGCCCAGAATGGGTGCATTGGCCGTGCGCCGGGGCCGGACTCGCCGCCGACGATCACCCAGTCGATACGGGGCAGGTCAGCCATGGGATTGCCGTCTTCATCTTCGCAGCCGGTTGTGCCCGGGAGCGGGTAAATTTCGCGGTGGCCATCGATATCGATGCGTGTCAGGTTCACGGGCCCCAGTAACGGTTCGATGCTCAGGAACCGGTGCGCCGCCGGCACTGCCAGCAGCTTCGGGATATCACGGTCGGCCTCGGCCTGTTCACGACAGTGGCGCCGAGCCAGACGTTTGGGAAGGCGTTGTCGCGCCAGTTCCAGCGGCCGTGGTTGATCGCCAGCACGGCCTGATCCAGCATTGCCGCAGCGTTGCCGATTCGTTTCGTCAGCAGCAGCCAATCCAGATTCGGCGTCTGCTCAATGAGGCGCATCAGGTCGAAGCGCCACTGCGGATCGACAGAGTTGTCGAACACATCGGCCAAACTGGCGCAAAACACGCGCTGACGGCGGCCGTGCGCGGCGAAAAACTCGGCGTGCGCCTTTTCCCACGCCAACGGCTTGCGCCAGTTCGCCGCACTGGTGCGCCGGCGCGGCGCGCCCGGACCCCAGTTCACGGCGGCGCCGCCGGCGAAGCGCGCGTTGCGCGTCTCGGCGTAGCAGTGGTCGCAGCCAGGTCCGACTTTCTGGCAGCCTTCCCACGGATTGAAGGTGTGGTCAGCCCACTCTATCTTTGTATTTTCGCTCATGATATTATTTCTATAAGGAAACTATGAAGTCACTATGAAAATCGAACCGGATAACATCGCCAAACTTATCGGCGGCATTTCTTTGTTGGTTGGGCTAGGATTCGCTGTCCCCGCCATCCTGGCCTATTGGACCAAGCACGAAGTCTGTCAGCGAGTGCTTCTAAAATATGCCAACGATGGCGACTCCTTGTCATGCGAAGCTGCTAAGGCGAGAGAGAGTAAGGAGCAACAGGCTGAGAAGAAGGCGAAGCAGGAAGCACCTGTCGTGAGCCATTCGAAGCCTGCGCAGTAACTACACCAGCAATCTCCATCGCCTCCAGCAGCCGCGCTACCCGGTTGTAGCCGATACGCAGATGGCGCTGCACCAGCGATATCGACGCGCGCTGCTGCGTGCGCACGACCTCGACGGCCTGGTCGTACAGCGGATCGCTCGCGCTGCCATCACCGGGCGGAACGGCGCCGGGCGCTTAGCCATTCAGCTGCAGCGCTGGTCGCTGCGGGCGAACAGGGTCATCGCCCACTGCCGGTCGTAGGCTCGGTTCCATGATCTCAACGGCGGCTACCAGCAGCAGGTCGGCGGATTGCGAGCCGCCGGGAAGCTCCTTGGCCAGCGTCAGCGCCGATTTGATCGCACCATCACTGGTTTGCGCCATGTGTTCGCGCACGCGGGCAACGGCCGGCTGCACGGTGCTGTCATACAACTCGTTGAGCACATCACGGTAACGGGCGCGAAGCTTGTACAGATCGGCAGTCAAGTTCACCGCGCGCTCTATCTTCTGCTGGCCGGCAGCAGCCGGGCCCGACGCCAGCGTTTCCACTTCAGCCTCGCCACCCAGCGCCTCGACCAGATCGGCCAGCAGCTTGGCCAGCTCGCCGGCCATCAGGGCGAAATCGCTGTCGAAGCGCTCGTCGTCGTTGCGCGTGGCGCTTTCCTTGATAATTTCCAGCGGCTTGACTGACTTGATGGCCAGGCTCTCGTCCAGCACGAAGCTGATCTTGTCGCTCCAGGTCATGGCCAGGCGGGTGCACTGCTTGCCGGCGGCGATGTGGCGGCGGATATCGTCTGCTTCCAGGGTGTGGCGCTTGTACGCCACCTGGGCCTTGCTCTCGCCTGTGGCCCGCATGATCGCGTCTTGGTCGACCGTGAAGCCGGCAGGGGATTCGTCTGCTTGCAGCCAACCTGTCATCATGGCCACTGGCGATCGCTGCACGCGCAGGCTTTCCAGCGGCAGCTTGTCGACGGATTTGAGCAGCAGCTTGACCACCTCGTCTGCCTTTGCCGGGGTTGCTGCGTCCACCACCAGCCAGCCATTCACCGGGTCGATCCACACGGCCGTGGTGCTGACCAGCGGGAACGCGCGCGGCAACAGCTCGTCGGTGACGCGCTCCTTCAGTTCCTTCATGGCCTTCTTGCCGGGCGCGAAGCCCTGGGCTTCTTCCATTTCCAGCGCGCGGGCGGCCGCCACCTGGTTGACCACGGTCGACGGCAGCAGCTTCTTCTCGGTTTTCAGCAGCAGCAGGAACTGGCCGCCCACGGCATGCACGAGCGGCTGGCCGGCGCCGCGCGGCGCGGCCCAGCCCTGGCGCACCAGGTCCATGCTGGTGGCGGGCGTGAACTGCTGCTGTGCCAGCGCCTGCTCGAGCACGGCGGCCGACATGGCCCAAGGGGCAGGCAGGCGGTAAATTTGGAGGTTCTTGAAAAACATGGCGGCTGCTCGCTTAATCGTTGTCGTTGTATGGGAAGGTCGTTTCGAAATCGTCGGCGTCCGCGTCCGCTTCGATGATCAGGCGGGTCTTGGCCGTGTACATCTGGAACAGGCGCTTTTCGAAATTGAAGAGAGGGCCGACGAAAATCTTGTTTTTGATATCGGCGCCGCTCAGGCTCAGGCCCCACACTTCGCCGTCGCCACGGATCCGCAAATGGATTGCGCAAGAGGTATGTCGTTCCTGATCAGGGTCTTCATCGATCGAGATATCGATGTAGCCGTCGTGCCGGTCGCTACGGTTGATGTTCAGCGTGAATTTTTCGCCGTGCAGTTGGTGTGCGTTCCACGCGTCTTTCTTGCTTTCAATAAATTCATCCAGCAGCTCTTGTAGCGTGATCGTGGCCGGCGCTGGCTCAAGCAACTCGGCAATATCCTTGTCCAGTTTCTCGGTGAATTCCGTGGACATGACCGCGCCAACACGCTTCTTGATGATGTCACCCACCAGTTGGCGGTAAGACGGCAGATCGATCTTGTCGAGGTCGATTTCGATAAGCGTGCCGATCTTTTCCTTGAGCGCCTTGCCGAAGTCGCTGTAATCACGCAGGTGCTCGCTGATGCCGGCGGTGACGGCCGCGCCGATCTGCTTGTGAATTGCTTCCTCGATGGCGCCGGATGCGACTACCTTGTCGAACGCTGCGGCGACTGCTTCTTTCAGTTGGTCCATGATCTTCCTCGTTGCTGCCGCCGGCCTTCATGTGAATGCAAGCAGCTGGTTAATTACGTTGTCCAGGTCCTGCCTGGTGTATTTGGTCAAAATCCGGGACAAGATCACGTCGATGGTTGCGCTGTACAGCGACTCGAACTCGATCTCGTCCATCTGTGCAAAAGAAACGCTTTTTGCCTCCAGTCGCACCTCGCCCTTGAGGTTCACCGTCGATTCGAAGAATCCGGCCAGGATCGCCACGTCTTTGCGGAAACGTTCCTTGTTCTTCGCCACCGGCTGGCCCTGGTAGGTCAGGCCGCCGCGCGGCTCCCACTGGTCGAAGGCGAAGGACACCAAGGCGAAGTACTTCTTGTGGAATTTGTAATTCCGTACCTTCTTGAAGTCTGCGTGCATCAGCGCGCCAACCTTCATCTTCTGGATGAACTCGGCCGCCGCCTCGTCGTGCGGGACGAGGACGTTTGCCGTTTTCATGAGCACGATTTCTGTCAAGGCGGTGCTCCCGCGCGGCGCCAGGCCGTCACGCTGCAGGCGCCAGGTCGGCCACGTCGATCACGATGCCGCGGCAATACGGCTCTCCGTCCTCCACGATTTCGAACGTGGCGTGTGGCACGTCGGTGCGGTAGGTCCAGCTGTAGCCGTCTTCCTTGCCCCAAAGAGCATCCACGGCGCGCACCTGTGGCGCCCGGGCGAAATAGTCCTTGAGGGCATCGTCGTCGTGCTGGATATCTTCGCGGAACGGCAGCAAGCCCTTGGCGTCGAGTAGTGCGATGGTCGGCGCGCCGCGCTCATCGTCCACGAAGCCACGGAACTCAATCAGGTCGTCGCTGGCGCCAAAGATCACGATCAGGCCGGCCGCCTTGGCCTGCTGCTCTTCTTCCTTGACCATTTCCTTACCGTATTCGCGCCCCGTCAGCAGGCCAGCCAGCAGTTCCTTGCTCAGCTTGACCGGCGCCAGCTCGACGGCCGGCATGCCCATGTTCGTGTACGGGTGCTTGTCGGCATGCGGCTTGATGTGTGCGTAAAAGTGCTTGCCGACGGATTCGGCGCCGGCGAAGGCTGCATACTCGGTGGCCGTGACGTTGGCGTAGTGGTACACATCCGCTGGCGCGCCCTTGCGGAAGAACTGCACGGCCAGGGTTTCGGTCGCCGGGCAGTGGCCGATGGCGGCGATCTGCGAGGATTGGATGGCTTGCAGGGTAATTTGTGGTGCTTCGACTGCTGTGTTCATTGGTTTCTCCAGGTGGTGGGCGGGGCGGTGTTTATGCGGCTTCGACGACCAGGCCGGCACGCGCGGCGGCAAAGTCGAACTTGGCCAGGCGGTCGATGGCCTCGGCCGGCGTCAGGCCGAACTGCTCGAACATCACATCGAGGATGTCGCTGTCGGATGGGTAGAGGTCATCGGCAGCGGCGTCGAGCAGGTCAGGTGCTGGCGCTGGGCGGCTCGGCGCCGGCAACGGTGCGGCGGCTGCCGGCGCGCGGCGGGTGGCGATAGGGGCGGTAGATTTGGGCGTCGCCACTTGGGCGACCGGCTCGGCGGCGCGCTCGGCAGCGATCTGCGAGGCTTGCTCCGCCAGTTGGCGCTGTGTGTCCGCTGCCGCTCGCTCGCGCTCAGCCTGCGCTGCCTCAGCTGCCTCCGCTGCCAGGCGGTCCGATTCCACCTGGGCCAGCCGGATTGTCTCTGCCGCTGCCTTTTCTGCCTTGACGCGCTCCTCTTCCCGGATCCGGGCCCGCTCGGCTTCAGCCTTTGCTTCCTCGGCGCGCTTGTGATCAGCGATGCGGCTGGTGATGACGAGCTGGAAGTCTTCCATGGGCTTGCCGATGATGTTGGCCATGTCCATGAACAGGAAACCGTAGGTCGCGGCGTGCTCGCGGCACCATGCCTGCTTGGCGCGGTAGTCGGCGGCTTGTGTGTTGGCCGCAATCTTGGCGTTGGCCAGGGTTGTGCTGACGGCATCGCGCAGGCTGCCCAGGGTGCGCTTGTTCTTCATGGCGCCGGCAAAGTCCGGCTGCTGCAGTTGCAGGCGCAGCGGCGTAATTTCGGTTTCGAGCGCGGCCACGTGCGCGGTGAAGGCGTGCCGGCCTTCGTTCAGGATGGTTTCCTTGATCTGTTCCTTGCGGGTTTTGACCAGCTTTTCCAGTTCCAGGCGCTTGGCGCGGAACTGTGCCTTGATGTGGTCGACCGTGCGCATCACTTCGTCAATGGTCGCGGTCTGCGCCAGGGCGGCGGCCTTGGCCAGTTCCAGCTTGTCTTCCGCCTCGCCGCAATACCTGACGGTGTTTTCGGCATTGGCGAAGTCTTCGTCGGTTTCCAGCTTGGTGTTGATTTTGGCAATGAACTTCTCGGCGGCGGCCTTGTACGCCACGAGGTTGCTGCTGACGACCTTGCCTTCGGTCTGGACGACCAGGGCGGGCAGGGCGGCGATAGGCTCGGCAGCTGGCTTCTCGATAATGTCCACCTGCGTGTAGTTGGCGACGTCGATATCGAACTGCTCCCAGCCAGCCACGATGCGCGAAAACCATGCGGTGTCCGGATATACCCACATCCAGACCATGTTGTCCTCGGTGCCGTCGGATGCCATGAACAGCCACTTCTCGGCGCCGGTCACCAGCAGTTGCTGCTGAACCTGCGGCTGGTGCTCTTCTGGCAGCGCGCCGGTGCCAATCGACGCGGCCAGCTCCGCATTCCATTGCTTGTGCTCGAAGCCGATGGTCTCTGCCATGTTCAGGCCGTCACACGAGGCGCTTTCGCGGCCCAGCGACAGCGTGGCAGGGTACAGGTCGTCGCCAATGATGCGCTCTGCCAGCGGGCGCGCCAGCGCTTCGACTTCATGGCCGTAGTCCAGGATGTTTTCCTGCACCCAGTCGCTGAACTCCTTGGCCAGGCCTGTGGCCTTCATGCGCACCAGCTCGCTGCGAGTTACCTTCTTTGACAGGCCCAGCATCGCGGCCGCCTCGCTGGCGCCATGGTGATCGAAGCGGAAGGCGTGCCAGTCGTCGCTGCCCTGGAGCAGATTGTGGATTTCGCGGGTGAGAGTATTTTCGCGTTGCATGATGTGTCCTTGGTGATTTTTTTGTGGTCTAGCGATTAGTCGTTTTCGTGCGCCCAGCTGTCGATCGTCATTTTTTGCGCCTCGGTGAAGGTCGCCCGGGTGCTGAGCATGGCAATCAGCTGCGCCGGCGTTTTCTTCTTGCTGTGGATGGTCTGGCGCCATTCCGGCGTTTTCTGCTTGAACAGCTCGTCAGTACATTCCGGCAGCTGGACGATGGTGCGGTCATCTGCAGCCGGCGCGGCCGGCGTGATGTCGCGCATTTCACGGTTCGTTTCCTCAAGCTCGTCTGGCGTGTACACGCCCAGGATTACGTCAGGGGCGTACAGGCGGCTCCAGCGCTTCACGGCGAGGTAAGCCAATTGCTGGCGTGGATCGGTCGCCCAGAGCGGCGAGTTGCGCACGGAGGCCTGGACAAGCAGCAGTTCGAGATAGCGCGGCTCGTTTTCGCCGCGCAGCGTTGCCCAAATGCGCACGCCGCAGCCTTCTTCGCTCTGCATGGGGTAATCCGGCACGCGGTATTGATAGGCTTTTTTGTAGTCTCTATCGCCCGGCTTTCCCTTGGCCGGTGCCTCGCAAACGCGTGTTTTTCCGATGATTTTTTCCCATGGCCCGAACCATTCGTAGTTGAAGCGGTCGAGCGTGACGCCGCTGGACTGGATGGCTGCGTTCACCAGCTGGCCTTCGTAGCCGAGCGTGCCGTTCACCAGGTGCGTCTTCTGCGCCACCGCAAACGGGTTCATCTTCCACTGCATGGCCTGCATGACGACAGCTGCACAGTCGGCCGAGCTGCCTTTCAGGTGATCCGGGATGGTTGAGCGGCCCTTGGCCATGATGTCGGCCAAGCGCATGATGCTATCCATGCTCGCAACGTCGAGGATCAGGGAGGCGCTGCTTGTGCTGGCGACGGACAGATCGCCCTGTCCGTACTGCGCTGTTTGCAGGGCCGTTTGACCCTCTTGGGTTGCTGCGTTCATGACTTTTTCCTTGTGAGTTTTATAATTTCTGCCTTCAACAGCGCCAGGCGGACGGCGTAGACGATGGCGTGGCCGGCATGCCAGTTGCGCAGGGCCTGGCTGGCCACGTCCATCACGGCTTGGCTGACGACGTCCACTGCGCCTCCCGGTGGGCGCGGCCCAGTTGCTTCACACGCGAGGCGGATGCGTCCAGGTCGATCAGCGCTTCGATCTGCGCGGTGATCAGTTCCTTGCGCATTTCTTCCAGCCCGGCCAACTCGCGGCGCACGCCGGCCAGGCGCAACTTGTTCATGTTGTGCTGGTGCTGCGCCTGGTAGTGACGGTGGGCTGCCAGGAGGCGGTGGAAGAGGGCGATCATTTGCGCACCATCGCCGTCACGCCCAGGGCGCCATCGTCATAGGCCGCGTCCTGCAGTGCACCCAGGTCGCCAATGGCGGAATAGCTGCGCACGCCGTCGGCGGTGCGAATGGTGATGATGTAGCTCACGATGCGCTCCCTTCACGGCCAGCCAGCAGCACGCGGATACCGTTACGTGCGGTCGTGGCCTTGGCTCCGTAGCAGGCGCCGGCCGGGATATGGTCGGTCGCGTCCAGGCAGCCGCTGTTCAGCGCCGATTCGACGCCCGCGTCCTGGTGGGAAAAGGCAAGGGCGGCAGACACGGCCAAGCGGGACTGGCGGCCGGCGGTGACGTTGCGGGCCGCGATCACGCTGCGCTCCCTGCGAAAGCTGCGGAAATACCGGCGTCTTCGCCGACCACGTAGCGCCCAGTCGTCAGGCCGCAGAACGGGCAGTGGCTGGCGACGCACGGCATTTCCTTGCCCTTGGCGTTGGTGAATCCCTTGCCGGTGCCACGGATGCGGAACGGGATATTGATCACGCTGCGCATGCTGTTGTCATCCGTCATGGCGAAGCCGGTGGCTTGGCACTCGACCTGGATGTCGCTACCGGCCTTGGCCACGATGAACGGGGCGCTGGCCAGCTTGGTTTCGATTGTTTTTACGCAGTCGCAATTCATGTTTCCGCTCCTCTGATTAATTGGCGCCCCGGCAGGGAATCGAACCCTGCTGATGCCGGCCGCACTGTCCGGCACCCAGTCCACTACGGGGCTTTCAATCCTGCGTACGCCAGGAAGCGCGGCCGGTGCGGGTCGTAACTCCGGCGCTTGATACATCGCGTGCCCGCTGACGCAATTCATAGTGCTGGCGGCCCTGTCGATCCGTCGGGCGTGTGATTCCTGCGGCTGGTGGGCCGCCAACAAGGGAGGCGTTTGGTCAGACGGCGGGATTTGCTTTCGGCTCGGCCCCGCTTGCATAGTGCAAACGCCTCTCTTGTTGGCCGCCGGTTACGCCGGCGAAACGGGCCAGGGCGACTGGCCGGGGTGAAATTAGGCTGCCGACACCTGCGAAGGGCGGAAGCGCTGGCTTTGCGTCGAGCCGTCCAGCAGCACTTCCAGGAAGTCGCCACGCACGCCCGGATGCGTCTGCACGAACTTGCCCGGGCGCGCCGCTGGATCGGTTTTCGTGCCCTTCACATTCACCTTCTGATCTTTTTTGAAATTCGACATGCTGTATTTCCTTAAAGGTTGGTTGTGGCGCCGGGCTTCCCCGGGCGCCTGATCCTCACGAAGATCAATCGGGGCATGCTGATCCCACAGGGCATTTATCCGGCCCGCCGGCCTGTCCCGCCTTGAACTACGGCGCGGGCGACCGCTAAACCTTTGCCAGCTCTGCAGTCCAGCCCAACTCGCGGCCATAAAACGTGCCGCTGCAAGACGCCATACGCGCATCGACCCGCGCCAGCTCATGCGCTTGATTTGGACTTCCTGCCCAGGCTGTTGCCTTAAAATTTCCATCCTCAAACTTGATCAACACGTTGTACTTACGCAGTGCTGCGCGCGCCGGTGGGGCGCTGAACAGGCCGGGCAGCGCGTCGCGGGCACTCATGGCGGTTAGCCGCGCGCTGGGATTGCGATTGCCGGGATCACTTCGCCGTGGGCGATGAGGACCGCTTCGAGTGCTGCGAGCTCTGCTGGGGACATGTCGTACTCCTGTGTTTGCTTTCGATAACGCATTAAACACCATGTTTATAAACATAGTCAAACGTTTTGTTTAATTTTGTGGATTTTTTGTTTAGTGCATCAGGATGGGTGACGCGACGTTGCCTTGCGGGGAGGGAGGGGGCGGCAAGCGATTTTGCGGCGGCCTATCTATCGAGGGAAGGGCAGGAACGTGAGGATATTGTTCGTTCAAAGATTTTTGGACGAAAAAAAGCCCGCGCGCGGCGGGCTACTTGGCGAGAAAAAATGGGGGGAGGCTACAGTGGCTCTTTCGCAAAAATCTGGCCGGTCTTGGTGCTATAGATCCAGACTTGAGACAAGGTGGTCACGATCGATGGACCCGACATAGCGATTTCTGTTGGGCTGTCCATGGTTGCTTTCATGTAGTCGCTGTATCGTGCGGCATATGGTGCGCTCAAGTTCGCAATGTATAGGATGCCAATGTTTTCTTTGCTCTCCCTAGCAATCTCTGGAGAAACCTTAAAGGAAAAATCTGACGGGATGTTGACCGACCTGGATATAGAGTTTACATTGGCAAAAGTAATTCCGCAAACATCGTAGGTAAAGCTGGTAATTTCGACTTTTCTGCCATATCCATTCTCACCCACGTAAGTTCTGGAACTTGATAGCTCTTTGTTTATTGGTGCGGAAGTATAAAAATTTCCATTAATCCGAACCGATCCACTACCGTGTGAAACTATACGGATTCTCATAGTTTCTGTGTCAGCATCGTATTTCGGCAACATCATAGGTTTCGACGGAGAAAATGCCAGTACACTCGATCCCGTCAGCTGCCCGTACAAGCGAGCATCTTTCACGAATTCAATACGATCCGCGAATGCCTTCGAACTCTCAAACTCATCTTTCTCTAGCTTGATCGAACTGAGAAGCCGTGAAATTTCGACGCAGCTGTGGCCTCGATAGTTGGCTGGCAGCGATTCTACGCTTGCATCGAAGGGCGCCACGTCGTAAGAACTGTAGCTTGGTGCCTTCTTTTCCTGCTGTTTAACCTGCTGCTTTTTAGCGCTAGTTTTTGATTTTGGGGCTTCTTGCGCCTGCAGGTGTGCATGGAAGCTACTCAAAAATGCGATTGCAAAAAATGCTTTTTTCATTATGTGTTTTTTTTGAGCAATAAGATTATTAGTGTTTCTAGTTTGGAATTTTTGCATAGAAATTAATCGCCATTAAATTCTATCCCCTTCACGCCTCACGACTCTGCCGATAATAATGCACTCACCGTTTCTGCACATCTTACGGTGGAATTTTCTCTGGTCAGCATTATCGGAGGTTAGCCACCATTCGCCAATGTCACGCGAGAGACGTTTAACCACAACCTCTCCCTCATAATTCACTGCAAAAACCACACCGTCAGCTGGTTTGTTGTCATCCGTATTGAGGATGACAACATCATCTTCGTGCAATGCCGGCTCCATACTTTCGCCTTTAACTTTTATGGCGATTAGCTTTTCTGGGTTGTATCTATGCTTCGCCACCCATTTTGGGTCCAGTGCAATAGTCCCGCCATCTTCAAATTCCGGCTCTGTTTTAAATCCCGTCATTCCAGCGGACAGGCGAAGTTTTACTTTTCTAATGAGGATGAACTCGGTGTCATGTAGCGCCTTGACTTCGACCTTGAGTGCGCCAGGAACGCCCGATGCTCCGGGCGACAGCGCCATCGGCCCCTCCCCAGTCTCAAGCCAAGTTGCCGAGCAACCCAAAATACTTTGAGCGTTGATCAGCCCCGCCTTCGAGATCCCTCGCGCCTCCCAGTTATTTATCACTTGCGAAGAAACGTTTAAGGCGCGCGCGACCTCGGCCTGGCTTTCAATGCCCTTGAGAGTCTTTGCAGCCTCGTAAAGTCGTGTCATCTGTATATGCATGCCTAATTTTCTCGTTAACTAAACAAAATGTGTTACACAGAATGTTGATTTTTGTTTGACTTGTTTATAAACATAGTGTTTAATGCGGTGAACATTACCAACCAGGTGGAAACATCCATGATTGACGACGACAAGAAGCAAATCACCACGCTTGGCGGGCCGACGAAGGTTGCCGCCTTGCTCGGCTATGACAAGCACGGCGGAGTGCAGCGCGTCCAAAACTGGATGACACGCGGGATTCCCTCGAAAGTGAAGCTTGATCGGCCGGATATTTTTTCCCAGGCATCACCGCGCTGCGCCAGCGATTCGGTTCCAGCGCCAGGCCACGCCGGCCGGCAGCCGCCCACTACCAATGCCATCTTCGACACCGTGCCGCTGCGGGCCGCTGTCGGCATCGACGTGGGCGCGAAGCCATGATCCGCCTGATCCCAATTTCCCCGCCTCGTTCGGCAGACGACTTCGTGTGCATTCCGATTCTCGAGCCGCACCAGTTGCCTCGCGGCGCGCCGCTCGAGGAGTGCGCATCGCCAGCAAGCGAGCGCCCACCGTAAAACAGCACCAAGTACCACCCTGCATTTTCGCTGTACCCAAACCCTGTAACACCGACCACCAGGAGAAAACCATGAAACAGAAGCAAAAACGTACCGCGCTCGTCAAGGGCTACATAACTGATGACAACAAGGATGCCTTGCAAGCCGCATGCACGGCGATGCGCAAGACCGTCAGCGACGTGCTGAACGAATGCACGATCGTGATCATCCGCAATCACCTGGACGCCAGGCCGAAACGGAATGATACGCCGCCGTTTTCGAACGGGGCTAGACCCAAATCACGGGAAAAGCTGGGCCCACTCCAGGCGCAGCGCCCCAGCTTCGGCCTGGTCCCTCGCGTCGTGCGGATGCGGGTTTAACGGCATGGAGGCAGCTATTGAATAAACCAGCCGAGGTGACAGCCGAGGAAAAGGAGCTGGTATTCCAGCGTTCGATGATTTACCGCCAGGCCGAGAAAGACCTGCAGGGCGCCAAGGACGGGGAGGGCGAGAGCGCGGCGAAGGCCGCGCACAAGGAAGCGCGCCAGAAATGGCGCGATGCCACCGACAGGGTGGCGAAGAAATACGAGGTGCCGCGGCGCGAGCCTCCATAACGGACCCGCACCCGACAGCTACAGCATTACACGGCCGGAATCGGCAACTTTAATCACCATCAATTAGGAATATGACATGACGCAAACAACTGCAATTAAGCCATACCGCTCGCTGGACGACGCCCACGGCAATAACGAATTGCTTGACATGCTGCTGGCCAAAGGCCCGAAGAACGATGCAGCGCTTGCCCGCGCGCTGGAAGTGGCGCCGCCAGTGATTTCCAAGATTCGCCACGGCCGCCTGCCAATCGGCGCCTCGCTGCTGATTCGCATGCACGAGGTGTTCGACGTGTCGATCCGCGAGCTCAAGCGCATCGCGCGCGCTGAGGTGGCGGCTTGACCTGGGCGACATTGCGGGCGGCGCCCGGCGCAAGCACGGCGCAGGGCGAGCAGGGCGGCGACGCCCGGCAAGATCCGCACGATGGCGCGTTGCCTGTCGATCCTGGCCATGTGCGGACGCGTCAGCACTACGAAGCAATGCTCGAAGAGCAGCGCGCCAGCCAATAAAAAAGCCCGCTTGCAGGCGGGCTTCCTTGAAACGCTATAAATCTTTGAGAGAATTTATGAGCCAAATTGTACAACACAAAGGCATCACGATAGCGAATACGCTGATCGCGGTCGATAAAGAAGGCCGCTTTTGCCTCAACGACCTGCACAAGGCCGCGGGCGCGGAAAGCCGCCACCAGCCTGCATTCTTCTTCCGCCGCCCGGAAATCCAGGAACTGGAAGCGGAATTAAACTCTGCGCCGGCGCAGAGTTTGCAGACCATCACCACCCAAGGCCGTAACGGTGGCACCTACGTCTGCAAGGAACTGGTCTACGCCTACGCTATGTGGATCAGTCCCAAGTTCCACCTGGAAGTCATCCGCACCTTTGATGCCGTGGCCACCGGCCAGACGCCGGCCGCCGCGCCCGCGCGCAGCGCAGTCTCGCCCGCCAAGGAATTCCGCGCCATCTTCGGCATTGCACGCCTGATCGGCCTCGACAAGAATGCTGCGGCGATCAGCGCAAACCAGGGTACGGCCGCGCTGACCGGCGTGAACATGCTGCAGCTGATGGAGCGTACGCACCTGGCCACGCCCAGCCAGGAGATTTACTACACGCCGACGGAGCTGGGCAGCCGCTTCGTCAAGAGCGCCAAGGCGTTCAACCAGTTGCTGGTGCAGGCCGGTCTGCAAGAGAGTATTGCAGGCCATTGGGTACCGACGGAAAAGGGGCGCGCGCACGCTTTCGTGGCGGACACCGGCAAGGCGCACTCCAGCGGCACGCCTATCCAGCAAGTGAAATGGCGCGACTCGGTCCTGGCGGAGGTGGCATTGTGAATAGCCTGTCGAGCAATCCGTCGAGCCCAAGCAAAGGTGCGCATCCATACGCCCATGCAAAAACGATAAGCGGTTTAGTTGATCAAATCGAGCACAGCACCGGAATTGATCAGTTCAAGGCTATAGGCATCAGCCTCGATGAGCGCTGCACTCAATTTTTTAAACGCCGCTTGAGTGGAAACGATAACCGGAGGGGTAATTCGCTCTCCCGTATCTTCGCGACCCACAAAAAATATTTGCCCCCTGAAACGATTATCCGCTTCTTGAATCGCATCGACATGGTAGATGAAGCCACCGACGCAATGCATTTCTTTGGTTTTCATGTCATCCCTTCTTGCTCAAGAGTTAACCCTATCATTGCTATCAGTCTTCTAGGCGCTCGATACACTTTGATTGATGCGCCGCATGCGTTTGCGGTATCGGGAGGTCAGGGATGAATTCCGCACGTCATTCCGCCAACGCCGACCGCGCCGCCGAAATTCTGGCCACAGTCAAGCGCTGTGGCGCCGCGACCATCGGCGATATCGCCCTTGACCTGACGCTTCACCGCGAGACCGTGCGCAAACGCCTGGCCAAGCTGGTCACGGCCGGCCAACTCGTGTTGATCGAGCCGGCAGCTGCGCACGTTCGCGCCCTGTACGGCATGCCCGATCTGGATGATCAGGCTGAATTCGACCTCTACCGTAATCGCAGCAGCAACTGGCCGCGCGGCGAGCACGGCCGTGATCCACTCGTCGCCGCCATGTTCGGCGCACCAGCTGCAGAGGTGCGCCCATGAAGCGCGACCTCATTACCATCGCCAAAGAATTCCGCCACTTTCATTTTTGCTGCGGCCTTGGCGGCGGGAAGCAAGGCTTTAATGCAGCGCAGCCACAGGTCGGCAATATGGCCGCGACGCTGCGCTGCATCGGCGGCATCGACAATGATCCTGCGGCGATCCGCGACTTCGACCGTGCCGGCCCCGGCCGCCCTGGTACCGTCATGGACCTGTTCACGCGAGCCCAATATACGGCCTTTCACGGGAAAGAGCCGCCCCCACGCTGGCGCGAGGCTACTGCCGTCGATATCCGTCGTGCGGCCGGCAATGAATCGCCGAACATCGTATTCATCAGCTCCCCATGCAAGGGGGCCAGCGGCCTGCTGAGCGAAACGTTAAGCAAGACGGCAAAGTACCAGGCGTTGAACGAGTTGACGCTGCGCTGCATTTGGCTGATGTGCGAGGCCTGGGCCGACGACCCCGTCGACTTGATCGTGTTCGAGAACGTGCCTCGGCTCGCCACGCGCGGTCGGCACCTGCTCGACCAGATCAATCAGCTACTGCAGCAGTTCGGTTACGCCGTGGCCGAAACCACGCATGATTGCGGCGAGCTGGGCGGCCTGGCGCAAAGCCGCAAGCGGTTTTTGCTCGTGGCGCGCAACATGGAAAAAGTGCCACCATTCCTCTATGAGCCAGAGCGGAAGCGCCTGCGCGCCGTCGGCGACGTGCTGGGCCGCATGCCGTTCCCTGGCGATGCCGCTGGCGGCCCGATGCATCGTATTCCGCGCCTGCAGTGGAAAACGTGGGTGCGCCTGGCGTTTGTGGAGGCCGGCAGCGACTGGCGCTCCCTGAATAAGCTCACCGTCGAGAATGGCCACTTGGCTGATTACCTGATCATGCCTGAGCGCTTCGGCGACTACCTGGGTGTGAATGGCTGGGACGAGCATGCCGGCGCCGTGTCCGGACGCGGTACTCCGACGACGGGCGCGTATTCGGTCGCCGATCCGCGCATGGATACGGTTGCTGAATACAGCCAGTACGGTGTCATGCCTTGGGACGCAACCAGTGGCGTGGTCAGCGCGCAGTCAGCGCCTGGTGGCGGCCGTTATTCCGTAGCCGATCCACGCCCACCGGCCGGCCCGATATTCAGCAAGTACGCGGTCACCCGCTGGGATAAACGCACGGGCACCGTCATTGGCGGTGACGACCAGGGCGCCTACGCCGTGGCCGATCCACGATCGAGCACGGGCTTCGAAGGCGCAGGCAAGTACCTGGTCACGCCGTTCGATGAGGCGGCCGGCACGGTGATCGCTGGCAGCACGACCGGCCAGGGCGCATTCTGCGTCGCCGATCCCCGCGCGATCAATCGCCAGAAAGGTGATGCATTCCTGACCGGCGGCCATTACGGCGTGCTGCCGTGGAATGGCCAGAGCGGCGCTGTCAGCGCATCGGCCGGCTACGACAATGGCCGCTGGAGCATCGCAGACCCGCGCATCGACGAAGCGCCGCAGCTGCCGGCCCTGAACCAGAAGACGGTCGCGCTTATTCGCGCGCTCGACAGCACCTGGCACCGGCCATTCACCACGCTGGAACTTGGGGCGCTGCAATCGCTGATCGATCCGGACGAGCACTGGTCGACCGATCCGCAAATCCAGCGTGAAATTGACGAGCACAAGCGCCGGACCGGCGCCAGCGCCTTCCCGCTGCTCGATGGCACGAACGATAGCGCGCATCGCGAACGCATCGGCAATGCCGTCCCGAAGCTGGCCGCGCAGGCCATCGGCGAGGTGATGGGCACCACGTTGTTGCTGGCAGCTGCTGGCGAGACGTTCATGCTCAGCGCCATGCCGATATGGGTGCAGCCCGTGGCGATCGCGATTGCGGCGTCGCAGGCTGGCGCGGGAGGTGAGTTGTGATGGCGAACACTCGAACCGAAGCCGGCCGCTTCATGGCTGGCAAAAGCTATTCGCCGGCCACGCAGTTCAAGCCTGGCCAACATCCGGCGCCGGCGACAGAAATTCAGCCTGGCCAGCGGCTCTCGCCGGCCACGGAATTCAAGCCCGGCATGGACGCGCACAACCGGCTACCTGTCGGCGCCGTGCGCGTGCGCCGCGAAACGCATACCGGACTCGATCGCGCCTGGGTAAAAACGGCCGAGCCGAACGTATGGCGCAAGCGGGCGGTGCTGGTATGGGAGGCGGAGCACGGACCGGTGGCGCGCGGCCTGGTCATTCACCACCGCGACCGTGACAGCTTGAACGACGCGCCGGCCAATCTCCAGGCGCTGACGCGCAAGGAGCATGCGGACGAGCACCGTTGCGAACTAGAGTCAGCCCGCGCGCGTAACGGTGCCAACTTCGCGCATGAGCGCGAGATTGCGAGGGTGGCGTGAACTTATCCGGCCTCCGTCGCAAGCCTTTGATTTACCCAGCGCTTCCCATATTCGCGTCCGCTGTTCAGGGCTTCATCGAGCGTATTGCAAGCAGGGATGTCTGCAAGGCGGTGGCACTCACCCCCAAAGTTCGGGCAAATGTCCACTACGTTAATAAACATTGGCCTCCCTTCTATTTCCCGTTCCTGAACGTCAGAAAGAATCACAAAAGTTTTGTACGGGACGCTATCGCTCATTTCAGCCTCGACTTAATAAAAGGATATCGTAACATGATCGCCAACCCCGCTCAAATCACCCGCCACCACATGGCGAACCAGGCCGCGCCCGCCTATTCGCTTATCCGCAAGGTCTGCGCCTGCGGCAAGGCCAGCACCGCTAAACAACTGTCCCAGCACGGCAAATGCGCCGCCTGCGCGCTGGCCGCCGTCCGCGCCGCAATCATGCCCGGCGACTTCGCCAAGCTGCAGCACATGCTGGGCGCCGTGCAGCAATATCCGAAGTCAAAGTGGGGCTGGCGCAATTATTTTGCCGCCGGCAGCGGCCAGCAGCACGAGGCCATGCAGCGCCTGGTGTCCGCCGGCCTGGCCACAGCCAGCCGGGCCGCCAACGAAATGACCTACTTCCATGCTACTCGCTTGGGCTGCAAGGCTGCTGGCCTCGATGCCGCTGGCATCAAGCGCGCGATGGAGGATGCATCGTGACCATCAAAATTTCGACCGCAACCGTATTCCACGGCGGCCGGCGCCGCTGGTTATCGCTGGCTGCCGCGTGCAATGCCGAGGCTGCCGCCATCTTGAGCAGGTTTTGCGACTGCTCGCCCGGCAACGGGCATGACGTCGCGCCGGAAACTTGCACCATGCATCAGGATGCCGATCGCTATCACCAGGTTCGCGCCAAACTGGTGGCCCGGGCGCGCCGGTGCGCTGTGGCGTCGCCTGCCGACCTGCCTGCACCCGAGCAGCGCGCGCTGGCCGCCTGTCGGGAGTTGGTAGCCGCAGCCGGCGAGGTCAAGCGCATCAGCAAGGTCATCGGCGACAGCCTGAGCGCATGCCCGATGATGAAAGACCCTGTCGAATTCAACGACAGAGGCCCGGCTACACATCTTTCGCAGGCCTACGCCTCCGAAAACGTCGAGAACGACAGCGGCCACGGCATGCACAAGGAATGGATGGAGCCGAGCGACGCGCTGAAAATTATTAGCGCATGCCCGCATTGCCTCGCCGCCCACAAAGCAATTCAAGAGCGCAAGGTCGCGCGCCGCCGGCTGGGCGCGGCACGCCGTGCTGTGACGATGATCGGGCGCGCGCCATGAAATTACCCGGCTGCAAGCCTATTTACATACTCTTTTGCTTTTTCCATCGCGTTCGATTCTGCCAAGGTCGGAGTATCGAGCGCGCTTACGATATCTGCGCCATGAATTTTGGCGCCATCTTTGTGGACTCGAAAGATGCCAAACCACTGGCCCGGGGTTTTGCTTTCGTAGGCGCCAAATTCAATGACGTGGCCCTTGTAGTCGCGCTGGGTTGTCGTAATCGGCATATCAGAATCCTTAATAAAAAGGAAATTTTAGCATGATGCGCCGATCACCACTAAAGCCCGGAGCTGGCTTTAAAAGCCGAGCCTTCGCGCGCGGCGAGCGCATCGAGGCGCGCGAAGTGTCAAAGCTCAAGCGCGCCTCGCCAATGGCCAGCACCGGCATGCTCTCCGTGCAGTCGCACCAGCGCACGGCGAAGACGCGCAAGGCCGGATTGAAATCAAAAGAGCGCGCCGTCACGGCCGCCGAGAAATTGCTGTGGTCCCGCTTGGCCGCGCTGGGCTGCGTCGCCTGCGCGAAGGACGGCAATTTCAATCCTCACGTCAGCATTCATCACGTCGACGGCCGGACGAAGCCTGGCTGCCACCAGCTCGTGCTGCCACTTTGCGCCGGTCACCACCAGGACGGTACCGGCCAAGACAAGACGATGGTCGCGGTTCATCCATGGAAGGCGCGTTTCGAAGCGCGCTACGGCACGCAGGCCGAACTGATGGATGAGTGCGCGCAACTCTTATTTGAAAAGCAGGGCGCTGCGGCGTCGCCTGCCACCATTCAACCTACATTGGAACACCCATGAGCGCATTTAGCCCGCAAGAGCAAAAACACCTGAAAGAAGCCGCGTACAGTGAATTCCTGCGCGCCAAGATCAAGCTGGCCCAGCGCAAGGGCTTCGACGTGCCGCTGGCCGATATCCACCCTGGCCTCAAGCCACACACCCGCGACATCGTGCGCTGGGCCTTGGCCGGCGGCCAGCGCGCCATCTTCGCCTCGTTCGGCCTGCACAAGACCAGCACCAACCTAGAGGTGATGCGCCAGATCGGCATCCACCGGCCAGGCCTGCGCCTGATCGTGCTGCCACTGGGCGTGCGCCAGGAGTTCATCCGCGAGGCCGCGAAGCGCTTCACCGGCGAGTACGAAGTGCAGGTGCGCTTCATCCGTACGGACGCCGAGATCGACGGCCAGGACGTCGTCTACCTGACGAATTACGAATCGGTGCGCGAGGGCAAGATTGATGTGCGCAAGTTCCGCGCCGTCGGCCTGGACGAGGCCAGCGTGCTGCGCAGCTACGGCAGCAAGACCTATCAAGAGTTCCTGCCACTGTTCGAGCAGGTCGAGTTCAAGTTCGTCTACACGGCCACGCCGTCACCTAACCGTTTCAAGGAATTGATCCACTATGCGGGCTTCCTGGGCGTGATGGACACCGGCCAGGCCCTGACGCGCTTTTTCCAGCGCGACAGCGAGAAGGCCGGCAACCTGACGCTGTACCCGCACAAGGAACAGGAATTCTGGCTGTGGGTGGCCAGCTGGGCGGTTTTCATCCAGCGCCCGAGCGACCTTGGCCATTCGGACGAAGGCTACGATCTGCCGGCGCTGGATGTGCGCTTTCACGAGGTGCCGAGCAACTACAGCACGGCCGGCGCCGAAAAGAACGGCCAGGGCCTGCTGATCCCGAACGTGGCCATGGGCCTGTCGGCCGCTGCCGGCGAGAAGCGCGACAGCATGGCCGCGCGCGTCGCCAAGGTGGCCGAGATCATGGCTGAGGATCCTGATGATCATTTCCTGATCTGGCACGACTTGGAGGACGAGCGGCACGCCATCCAGGCGGCCGTGCCCGGCGTGGTCAGCGTGTGGGGCACGCAGGACCTGGACCAGCGTGAGCAGCGGATCGCCGATTTCAGCGATGGCAAGATCAAGGATCTGTCGACCAAGCCAATCATCGCCGGCAGCGGCTGCAACTTCCAGGTGCACTGCCACCGCGAGATTTTCGCGGGTATCGGCTTCAAGTTCAACGATTTCATCCAGGCCGTCCACCGCGTCCAGCGCTTCCAGCAGCAGCACGCCGTCCGTATCGACATCATCCACACGGAAGTCGAGCGCAAGGTACTGGCCGACCTGATGGAAAAATGGCGCCGCCACGACGAAATGCAGGCCAAGATGGGCCAGATCATCCGCGCCTATGGCCTCGACCAGCTGTCCATGCAGGACTCGCTCGCGCGCACCATTGGTGTCGAGCGCGCCGTCGTAGCCGGCGAGCGGTTCTCGGTGGCTAACAACGACTGCATGCTCGAAGCCATGCAGCAGCCGGACAACTCGGTGGGCATGATCATCACCAGCGTCCCGTTCGCCAACCATTACGAATACACGCCCAGTTACAACGACTTCGGCCACACCCAGGACAACGACCATTTTTGGGCGCAGATGGACTTCCTGACGCCGGAACTGCTGCGTATCCTGCAGCCTGGCCGCATTTACGCTTGCCACGTGAAGGACCGGATCAATTTCGGCAACGTTACCGGCGCCGGCGTGCCGACTGTCAGCCCGTTCCATGCCGAGGCGCTGTTTCACGGTATTAAGCACGGCTTCGACTACATGGGCATGATCACCGTCGTGACAGATGTGGTGCGCGAAAACAACCAGACCTACCGCCTGGGCTATTCCGAAGTGTGCAAGGACGGCACGAAGATGGGCGTCGGCTCGCCGGAATACATCCTGCTGTTCCACAAGCCGCAGACGGACCGCTCGCGCGGCTACGCCGATGTACCGGTTACGAAGGCAAAGCCGCTGTGCCTGGATGATGCCGGCGACCGGATCCCGTTTGATCGCAAGGCCGCGCCCATTCCCGGTACCGGCTACAGCGTGGCACGCTGGCAGGTCGACGCGCATGCGTTCTGGCGCTCCAGTGGCGATCGCCTGCTGGGCGCGGCCGAGCTGGCCAGCTTCGGGCCGGGCAAGCTGGCGAAGCTTTTCACCAGCATGTCGCTGGACAACGTCTACAACTACGAATACCACGTCGAGGTGGGCGAGGCGCTGCTGTCCGGCAAGGCGCTGCCTGCGGATTACCTCAGCCTGGCGCCGGGCAGCGCTGACCCGGCCGTGTGGCACGACATCGTGCGCATGCGCACTTTGAATGGTGAGCAGTCGGCGCGCGCGGTCGAAAAGCACGTTTGCCCGTTCCAGATCGATATCGTGGACCGTCTGATCGGCCGTTACAGCAATCCGGGCGAGGTGATCTATGACCCATTCTGCGGCCTGGGCACCGTGCCCGTGCGCGCCATGAAGCTGGGCCGTCAGGGACGCGGCAGCGAGCTGAACCCGGCATATTTCGCTGACCAGGTGCACTACTGCCAAGCGATGGAGCGCGAAGTCAGCATGCCTACGCTATTCGATATGGAACTGATGGACGAGGAGAATGCGAAGTGACGCGCGCAAATTTCCGGGAAGCCGTGCTGGGCTCGATGCCTGACCCGAAATCTCGCTCAATTTCTTCTGGGATGTCAACGTCGCGTAACAAGCTTGTTTTGACCGCACCTCCCATTGCTGTGGCTGCTCGCGACATTGTGAGGTCAACGACAGGCGTCCGTGACGCCCCTCATTTTCTGGCATCTTTGACTTGCCTGCGCGCCGTTGGCGCCGCTAAAACAATAGGAGAAAGGCCATGATGCCGACACCCCCCGTGAACATGCGCCGCATTGCGGCCTGCACCACCACTCATGTTCTGCGCCTCAGGGACGACACCGAACTGTGTGACCGTCACAAGGCCCGTAGCCAGGCGCGAAAGCTCAAACCCGAGGGTGAGCCGCTAGTCGCTGCCTTGTTCGGCGCGGCGCATGCGCAGGAGGCTCGCTGATGGGCCGCATTCGCACTGTAAAACCGGAGCTGTTTAAGCATGAAGACCTGTTTGACCTTGAGCAGCAGTCCGGGCTTCCAATCCGCACCGCATTCATGGGCCTTTTCACCTGCTGCGACAAGGAAGGGCGCTTTAAATGGCGCCCGCGCGCGCTCAAGCTCGATATTCTTCCATACGACGAAATTGATTTTTCACGCGTGCTTGACGCGTTGATGACGCGTGGATTTGTAGTGAAATATGAGGTCGAAGGCGAGTTTTTCGGCTTCATTCCGACGTTTTCCAAGCACCAAGTCATAAATAATCGTGAATCTGACTCGGAATTGCCAGCGCCGGACGAATGCTTATGTATATCAATGACTTCGACGCGTGCGGCACGCGTGGATGACGCGACAGTCACGCCCCTTAAGCATGCTCAAGTGGAAGGGAAGGGAAAGGAAGGGAAAGGAAGGGAAGGGGAACAGGAAGGGAAGGAGACTCTTGTCGAGCAAACCCAGCTCGACCCCGTGACGACGATCTTCGCGTTCTGGCAAAAAGTCATGGACTCGCCCAAGTCAGTTCTGGACGACAAGCGCAAGCGGCTGATCGTCAAGGCGCTGAGGGGTTACTCGCCGGCCGACATCTGCAAAGCCATCCGTGGCTGCTCGAAGACGCCTCACAACATGGGCCAGAACGATGCGAGAACGAAGTACAACGGCCTGGGCCTGATCCTGCGCGATGCCGACCACATCGACCGCTTCATCCGCAACGATGCTGGCCAGGCCCGCGCCAACGCAGGCAACGAGACTATCGAGCAGACGAATGAGCGGGTCATGCGCGAGTTGATGGGCGCCTCCGCGCCAGCTGGCGACATCATCGACATGGTGCCGGCATGAACGCCGTCGACACACCGCGCTTCATGCAGCTGCTGGCCGAGACCTTGGCTGCCTACGGCAAGCCGTTGCCCGAGGCCGCGATGGCGCGCGCCTGGCTGGCCAATCTTGAACCGTACCCGCTGCCCACGGTGGCAGCCGCCTTGCAGGCCTATCGCGACGAGAACGGCGAATTTGCGCCGGTGCCGGCCGGCATCGCCAAGCGTTGCAAGCTCATGGACGGCCGCCCGGGCGCGGAGGAGGCATGGGCTATCGCGCTGACCAGCCAGGACGAAATGGCCAGCGTGGTTTGGACGACCGAGATTGCTGAGGCCTTCCGCATCTGCCGGTCAGTGCTCGACTCCAGCGGCGCCATCAGCGCCCGCAAGCCGTTCCTGGAGGCCTACGAGCGCATCGTTGCCGCAGCGCGCGCTGCGCGGCACCCGGCCGAGTGGGTGGCGTCCGTGGGCTGGGACAAGACCCGCCACGTCGAGGTGCTGGGTAATGCGGTGAGGGCAGGGCTCCTTCCGGCGCCGGCCGTGGCAGGCCTGCTGCAGGGCAAGCAGGACCAGACGCCGGACGACGCCGCGCGCGCCCAGCTTGCCGCCATCAAAAAAATGATTTCCGACGGCGCTGCCGCGAAGGAAGCGGCGCGCTTGGAGCGCGTCGAGCAGCAGCGCCTGGCGGACGAAGAATTCAAACGGTCGACCGCTAAGCGCGTGCAGCTTTACCTAGCTGACGGCAGAAATGCACCTGGCCCGGCAAGCGCGAATGCTGCTCAGGATTTGCCAGAGGCACCGCCGCACTGCGCAAGGGCCATGACCGCTACGAAGTGACGTACCCATCAGAAAAAACGGCTTAAAAGGCTTTAAATGAAAAATCAAGAAAACAAAATCGCAGCAAACAAACGCCTGGCCGAGCTGCTGGGCTGGACCAGCATTGTCGAGGTGGGTGGCGCCCTGGTCGGCACGCCGTCGGCGGGCGCCGCCGCAAGTCGCGGCCAGGCGCTGGTACCGGACTGGCTGGGCGACTGGGCGGCGGCCGGGCCGCTGCTTGCGCGGTTCGAAATTTACCCGATGTTCATGTCGACCTATGTCGGCGCAGGCGGCGCCGTCGAGCTTTATTCGGTCCATGGCGGCGACCGTGACGCGGCCGTACGGTTTGCCATCGTCAAGGCGGCAATGCTTCACCTGGAGCATGCGCAATGATGGCCCGTGGCTTGCAAGCGCTGGGCCGCCTCAAGGTCGGCGCCATGAACCAGACGGAGGCGGCCTACGCCAGGACGCTGGAGCTGCGCAAGGCCGCCGGCGAGGTGGCCTGGTACAAGTTCGAAGGCCTGAAATTCCGCCTGGCCGACAACACTTTTTACACGCCGGATTTTGCCGTGCAGCTGGCCGACGGCGCGCTGGAGGCGCACGAAGTGAAGGGGTACTGGCAAGAGGATGCGCGCGCGAAGATCAAGATCGCGGCCGACATGTACCCGCTGCGCTTCATTGCCGTGCAGGCGCTGCCGAAGAAGGCGGGCGGGGGCTGGAAAGTGGAGGAATTCTGATGGCTGCGAACAAGAAGCCGCGCAAGCGGTACATCCCGAAGCCAGCCGTGCTGCCGGCCGGGCTGCGCGCAGACCTCGCATTCGAAATGCCTGGCTTCCAGGCCAGTGAGGCGATGGGGAAGGGGCACTTCCAGGAGCAGCACGTCTACGACCTGCTGAGCAACGCCGATATGGCGCGCCGCATTGCGCCAGCTGGCCATGCCATCCTCCCGGTGGCCCAGGCCATGGTCGAGGCGATTGCCGAAATCCAGGCGCGCGCCCAGCGCACGGGCACCTTCGGCGTCAACGGCGACGAAATGCGCGTGCTGCGCGATGGCGTCGGCAAGACGATGGTCTTCCTGCGCGGCGTACCGAACGTCGCAATTGCGCGCGCTGGCCTTGCAGCCGTGCGCGAATTCAACCGGACCGGCGTGCTGCGTGTGTGAGCGGCCCCGAGGAGTGGCAGGGCTGGCACAGGGCTAAAAAGGGTGTTAACGTTGGCATACAAAATGAAAGGCAAGACATGGGCTTTACAGACCGCTACATCGCATCGATAGGTTCGAGCAACCTGATGGACGACGCGCAGCACCATCAGACGGACCCGCTGGCAGCCGCGGCGCTGGCCGGTGACATCGGTGCGCTGCTGTGCCGCGTGAAGTACGCAGACGGCACGCTCAACCGGATGTTCGAGGGCAACCAGCAGAACCTGGCGCAGCTGCTGCGTATCTGGACTGCAGAAGTCATCCGGCGCGGCCGGGCGCGCCGCTGGCTGCCGGAAAACACGGCCTGGGACGCGCAGTCGGCGCAGGCGCTGTATCACCGTGTGGCCGAGAAGTCGCTGGCGCACTGGCTCGATGGCAAGTGCAAGGGCTGCAGCGGCACCGGCGTCAAGGTGCTGCTGGGGAATGGACAGTGCACGTCGTGCAAGGGAACCGGCGTGGCGCCAGTGTACGGCGTGGCTGGCTTGGAGCTGGAGCGGGTCAAGGACATGGTGAGCGAGCTGAGCGCCATTTACGACAGCCATTCTGGCCGGGCAGGCGGTCTGTTACGCGGCGGAGATATGTAGTGCAGGTTTTCTTTAAGCCTGTGTTTACAAACAGTATTTCTGCGGTATACTTCAGACCATAATTCAAGAAAATTCTTCCGGAAATCGTAATGTGCGCATCGCGCCACCGATAGCTGGAACTCGCGACAGTACCCGGACCCAGCGCCGTACCTGCACGCCTTGAATTTGCCGCTCACCACGCACTATGGCCGTGGGAGCAAGCCAAGCCCGACGCGCAAGCGACTCGGGCTTTTTTCATTGATTATGTTTTGTGTATTGCAAAAACTGCTAAACGCCACTGGATTGGTTGATTTGCAGGGTGCTGCGCATGAATTTGCGGTGGCAGGATGTGCCCTTTAGCAATTCCGATTTCATGACCACATCCATCGCAACGATAGATGCCCGCGTCCGGAGCTGCAATGCCTGGGTTGTGCAGTAGGTCAAACGCCCTATGGTCAATCTTCGAAACAAACTGATCATATTTAAAGCTAGCCATTGATTCCCTCCGTTTGAGTTGATGAAAAGTGTATTGGTTTATGCCAACTTCTTATTATTGCACATTGTCGCTTTGAAATTTTTAAATGATAACAATTGCATTTTCTTGCCTCACTGGCGCAACCTGTATCCATACAGCAACAGCGACATCGTGCGCGATGAAGCAAAATTCGCAGGCATTTAGACCGCGAACACGCTGAGCCGCAGCGCTTGTCGGCTGATGACTCGAAGGTAGTCATGTAAGCCGACCGGCCAGCAGGTTTGCTGCTGTGTGGCTGACGCGCGGACCTGACGGCTTGAAAGCTGCATAAGGTCACCGGTTCGATTTCGCGGGTGTAGCTCAATGGCAGAGCGGAAGCCTTCCAAGCTTTCCACGCGGGTTCGATTCCCGCCGCCCGCTCCAAATTCTCCTTGCCCGGTACGCTGGGTTTCGCCGCTGGCCGCATCACTGCGCTGGCGGTTTTTCTATTTGAGGTGCTGCATGTTCGATATCGACTTCCGCCGGATGATTATCACCATCGCGTTGGCGGGCGCCGTGATCGGTGGTACCGTCGTCGCGCTCATGCTGCTGGCTTGGCCCTGGCTGTGGGCCATCGCCAAGCCAGCGCTGCACGCCTGGACGACCTAACACTTGCGACTGCCAGCGCGCTCCAGTGGCAGGGCTTACAAAACGGGCGCAGCTCACCGACGTAGCAAAGATCCAGAGGACTCCAGCCGCGATGCACCGCGGCGCCTGCTGGGGGCGGGCGGTGGCACAACGAAAGCAGTCATGCAGAAAATTCAACACCCATCGAATAACGGCGTGCTCGGTGCGCCTGCCGGCTGGGACCAGGCCGAGTTGCCGTGTGGCGCTCTGCCGATCACGCGCACGCACGTTGGCGATCTGCCTGCAGTGGTGTCGTATTGGCGCCCAAGCGCCGAGGAGCTGGCCGTGCTGAATGCCGGCGGCTCTATCGCGCTTTGGGTGCTGGGCGCGACCATGCCGCCGGTCAATTTAAGCATCGAAGGCGCGTGAGACACTACATTTAGTAGGTGACGAGCGAAAGTGTCAAAAATCACCGGGATGAGACCGCCAGAATTACCGTCAAACACTACATCTAGTAGGTCGGAATGAAGAAAAACCGAAATTCCGCTGCGCCCACCTCAGCGCGCCCGATGCCACCGCCCGAGTTCGCCGACCCGCTGAACAACCGTTACATCCCCGCGCCCGAGGTGCTCAAGTGGGCGCGCGCAACCATCCTCCCCGAAGGCGGCGAGCTCTACAACGAAGACCACGCCCACCTGGAATATGTCGACGTACAGTTCCTGTGGGCGCCTGGCAGCTTCCAGAAGCAAGGGCGCACCGTGCTGGGCCAGTGCGAGGAAATGACGTTCCGCTGTGGGCCGTGGCAGAAAGGCCGCCAGCAACAGCAGATGGCCGACTGGTTCGGCGCGGTGCCGGACTTCCTCATTACCCTGGACGCATCATATTGCCTGACCTGCAGCGACGCCGAATTCTGCGCGCTGCTCGAGCACGAGCTTTATCACATCAGCCAGGAGCAGGATGAATTCGGCGCGCCGGCCTTCAACAAGTACGGTCTGCCGAAGCTGTGCATGCGCGGCCATGACGTCGAAGAGTTTGTCGGCGTGGTCCGGCGCTACGGCGCAAGCGAGGACGTGCAGCGCATCATCGACGCGGCAAAGACGGCGCCAGAAGTGGCGAAAATCAACATAGCGAGGGCGTGCGGAACGTGTCTGCTGAAGGCCGCGTAGGCTTTACGTTGCTTTACAGGAAACTAAAACATGGCCGCACTCAAGGACGAGGTGAAGCTGTACATCGTCAACGCGCTGGCCTGTTTCGACTCGCCCACGCAGGTGTCGATAGCGGTAAAAGAGGAATTCGAGCTCGATGTGAGTCGCCAGCAGGTGTCCTGCTACGACCCGAATACCTACGTCGGTAGGAACCTGAGCCAGAAATGGCGGACGATTTTTGAAGAGACGCGCGCCAAGTTCCGCGCCACTGCCGAGGAAATCCCAATCGCCAGTAAGGCATTCCGCCTGCGTGGCCTGGGCCGCCTGGCGCAGAAGGCCGAGAACATGCGGAACTTGCCGCTGGTGGCCAGCCTCTATGAGCAGGCCGCCAAGGAAGTGGGCGACATCTACGTGAACAAGGGCAAGGCCGAGCCGGCCGACCAGGCGCCCACACCTGTCGCCATCACCTTCGGCGTGAAAGACGCCAAGCGCCATGACGACAATCCAGTTTGACCTGAACGTCCCGCAAGCGAGCTTCCTGCAGCTGCCGCACAAGTTCAAGGCCTACGTGGCCGGGTTCGGCTCGGGCAAGACGTTTGTGGGCTGCGCCGGCATCTGCGCCCACTTTTGGCAATGGCCAGGCATCAACCAGGGCTACTTCGCGCCGACCTATCCGCAGATTCGCGACATCTTCTATCCCACGATGGAGGAGGTGGCCTACGCGATGGGCCTGCGCATCAAGGTGAAGCAGGGCGACCACGAAGTCGAGGTGTACGAGGGCCGCCGGTACCGTGGCACGGTCATCTGCCGCTCGATGGAGAAGCCGGAAACCATCGTTGGCTTCAAGATCGGCCACGCGCTGATCGATGAACTGGACGTGATGCCGCTGAAGAAGGCGCAGACGGCCTGGCGCAAGATCATCGCCCGTATGCGCTACAAGGTGCCGGGCTTGATGAACGGCATCGACGTGACGACGACGCCCGAGGGCTTCAAGTTCGTCTACCAGCAGTTCGTGAAGGCCATCCGGGATAAGCCGGAGCTGGCCAGCCTGTACGGCCTGATCCAGGCCAGCACGTTCGACAACGAGCTGAACCTGCCAGACGACTATATCCCGTCGCTGATGGCCAGCTACCCGCCGGCGCTGATCGACGCTTACCTGCGTGGCAAGTTCACCAACCTGACCAGCGGCAGCGTGTACGCTGATTTCGACCGCGCGCTGAACCACACGAACGAGATCATCCTGCCCGGCGAGCCGCTGATGGTGGGGCTGGACTTCAACGTCCAGAACATGACCGCCTGCGTCAACGTGGTGCGCGATGGCCTGCCACGCACGCTGGCCGAGCGCGTGCAGGTGCGCGACACGCCAGCCATGGCCAGGATCCTGAAGGAAGACTTCAAGGACAAGGGCCACCAGGTGAAGATTTTCCCGGATGCGTCCGGGCAGAACACCAGCAGCAAGAACGCCAGCGAGTCCGACCTGTCCATTTTGCGCCAGGCGGGATTCCTGCTCGAAGTGAACCACTCAAACCCTGCGGTCAAGGACCGGGTCAACGCCTACAACGGTATGATCCTGAACGCCCAGGGCGAGCGCCGCTGGAAGATCAACACCGACCAATGCCCGACGACGACCGAGGCGCTGGAGCAGCAGGTGTGGGGCGCCGACGGCCAGCCAGACAAGAAATCTGGCCATGACCACCCGAATGACGCGAACGGCTACTTCCTCGTGAAGCGCTACCCGATCGTGAAGAGCACGACGACCACCGCGCCGCTGCGCATGTAACAACAAGGATTTCCATGACCGATGTACGCACACAATCAGCCGAAGCGGCCAAGCTGAACGAGGATTGCGCGCTGATCGCCGCGCTGCTGGGCGGCACAAAGACCATGCGGGCGGCCGGCAGGAAGTATCTGCCGCAGTGGCCGGGTGAGGACAGCGAAAGCTACGATCTGCGCCTGGCCGTCGCCACACTGTTTCCAGCCTACGCCCGCACCATCGACGTGCTGTCGGCCAAGCCATTCAGCAAGCCGGTGACGCTGGGCGAGGATGTGCCGGAACGGATCAAGCCATGGCTGCAAGATGTCGACCTGTCTGGCCGTGACCTGCATAGCTTCCTGTCGGAAATTACCCAGGAGGCGATGGGCTATGGCTTCGCTGGCATCCTGGTCGACTTCCCCAAGGCAGGAAATCTGGTCACGAAGGCGGACGAGCAGGCCGCTGGCGTGCGCCCGTACTTCGTCCAGGTGCACGTGCAGAACGTCCTGGGCTGGCTGCCGAAGAATGCGACCAGTCTTGACGGGCTGACCCAGCTGCGGTTGCTGGAAAGCGTGTCCGAGCCGAATGGCGACTTCGACACCAAGGAAATCGAGCAAGTGCGCGTCCTGGGGCGCGGCACCTGGCAGACTTGGCGCCAGCGCGATACGGCTGGCAAAAAGGACTGGGTGCTGCACGAGGAGGGGGCCACCTCGCTGAAACGCATCGCATTCGTGCCCGTCTACGGCAAGCGACTGGGCTACATGCAGGCCACGCCGCCGCTGCTCGAGCTGGCGCATAGCAACGTCGAGCACTGGCAGAGCAAGAGCGACCAGCAGAATATCCTGCACGTCGCGCGCGTACCGATCCTGTTTGCCAAGATGCTGGGCGAGGGCGGTATCACGGTCGGCGCCGGCAGCGCGGTCAAGTCCGAATCGCCAGAAGGCGACCTGAAATTCGTGGAACACGGCGGCAAGGCTATCGAGGCCGGCCGTCTGTCCATCCTCGATCTGGAAGACCGCATGCGCCAGGCCGGCGCCGAACTGCTGGTGATCAAGCCGGGCAACGTGACCGAATCGCAGACCCTGGCCGACAACGAGCAGGGCGCATGCGCGCTGCAGAAGATCGCGGGCAACGTCGAGGATGCAGGCGACCAAGCGCTGCAGTTCATGGCTGAATGGGTGGGCGAGGCCGAAGGTGGCCATATCACCATTTTCAAGGACTTCGGCGCCGCTTCGCTGGCCGAGGCCAGTGCCGAGCTGCTGCTCAAGAGTGCCGCCAGCGGGAAAATCTCGGGCGAGACGTACTTCAACGAGCTGCAGCGCCGCGGCATCCTGTCGCCGGACCTGGACTGGGAGACGGAGCAGGAGCGCATCCAGTCGGCTCCGCCCGACTTGGTGGGGGCATAAATGGGGGCGCTCGAAGAGTGGATTGCCGAGCTGTTCCTCGTGCATTCCCTGAATCTGCAGCGTTTTTCTGCGGACGTACAAGGCAAGATCGTTGCGCTGATGGGCGCCTTGTCGAAGGAGCTCGCGGGCAAGTTGGGCGAGGGCGAGGTGTCGAGCTATGGCAAACAGCGGCTGGCTGCGCTGCTGCGCGAATCGAATGCGGTGATTTCCTCGCATTACAGTGGCATGGAAGCGGAAGCCATGCGCAACCTGCTGGGCATGACGCGCATCGAGGCGGACTACACTGCCAAGGTGTTGGCGCAGGGTCTCAAGATTGAGTTGGGCGCCAAGCTTCCGCCGGCCACTTACCTCGAAAAGCTGGTCGGCGACACCTTGATCAAGGGGGCCTCGTCAGCCAGCTGGTGGAAGCGCCAGGAGCTGGCCACGCAGTTCAAGTTTGCTGACCAGGTGCGGCTCGGTGCTGCACAGGGCGAAACGACGTCACAGATTGTGGCGCGAGTTATCGGCACCAGTGCCAAGGCCGCCGGCGGCGATGCGGAGGTCATGCCCGGCATCTTAAAGACGTCCGAGGCGAACGCCCGCGCGCTGGTGCACAGTTCGGTGCAGGCCGTGGCCAACGCCGCGCGGCTTGCCAGCTTCCAGGCGAATGCCGACCTGATCGAGTGCCTGGTGTGGCTGGCCACCTTGGATTCGCACACATGCTTGCTGTGCGCTGTTCGTGATCAAATGGAATATACGCTGGACGATCAGGAGCCGATTGGGCATACGCATGAATGGGCGGGCGGCCCGGGAGCCATCCATTTCAGTGACCGCTGCGTGCTCAGCACGCGCACCAAGTCTTTCAAGGACTTGGGTATCGAACTGGACGAGCCGGGCGAGAGCACGCGACCCAGCGACGGCGGTGCGGTCAGCAGCAAGATGAACTTCGCCAGCTTCCTGGCCAGCAAGGACAAGGCCTGGCGGGCCGAGTACTTGGGCCCGGGCCGTGCCGAGATGTACGAGGCGGGCAAAATCACGCTGAATGACTTGATGAACCTCAAGGGCAGGAAGCTGACGCTGGAGCAGCTGCAGGCGAAGTACAAATAGAATTTTTCATACCAACGAAGGCCGCACGGGCAACCAGGCGGCCTTTTTTATTGCCGCAAGCGGACGCGACGCGGCGCACGGCCGGAAGGCCATTGATAGGGCGGATGCCCGGAAAGAACGACCATGCCATTCAAATATGACGCAAACGGCAATATCGCCATGGATGCCGATAAGAAGCCGATCTTCATCAATACTGATGGTGCCGAAGCGCCGTTCGATGCTGATGCTACGGTCGCCACCATTGGCCGCCTGAATGGCGAGGCCAAGGCGCACCGCATCGCCAAGGAAACCGCCGAAGCAGCATTAAAGCCATTTAAGGATGCCGGTATCGAAGACGCGGCAGCCGCAGCCCAAGCGATCACGTTGGCTAAAAACATCAAGGACGGCGACCTGGTCACCGCAGGCAAGGTTCAGGAAATCAAGGACGCCGCCACGCGCACCGCGCAAGAGCAGGTCGCAAACGCTACGCGGGCCGCCGAAGAAAAGCAGCGCGCACTGACCGAGCAGAACGAAAAGCTCACGCAGAACCTGAACAACCACATCATCGGCGGCAGTTTCGCCAGTTCCAAGTTTATTTCCGAAAAGCTGGCCATTCCTGCAGATATCGCGCAGAAGGTCTTCGGCGACCGCTTCAAGGTCGACAACGGCAAGCTGGTCCCGATGGGGCCGGATGGCAACCCGATTTTTTCCGCCACCCGCCACGGCGAGCATGCCGATTTCGAAGAAGCTCTTCAGGTCATGGTTGGTCAGTACGCCAACAAGGACATGATCCTGAAAGGTAGCGGCGCCTCCGGTGGTGGCGCGTCTGGTGGCGGTGCTGGCGCCGGTGGCGGCAAGACCATCACGCGCGCGCAGTTCGATTCGATGGATCAAGCGCAGCGCGCCGCCGCTTTCAAAGACGGTGCGAAGATGGTTGATTAATTGATATTTACGTAAGACCGGCCCGCCTTTGCGGGCTTTTTATTGCCCTGGCGGTGGATGCCAAAGGGGTGCTTTGGGCTGGATGGCCTGTTTGCAACAACTCCCAAATCACTCTCTTTGAAGGCCACACACAATGCCAAACGTATTGAACAACCTCGCCGCCGATATGTACCGCGCGGCGGATATCGTCGGTCGCGAAATGATCGGCATCATTCCATCGGTCACCCTGAACACCGCTTCGGTGGCTGTCGCGATGGGCGATACCGTGCGCTCGCACTTCACCCGCGCCGCAGTGGTGCAGGGCATGACGCCATCCATGACTATTCCGGAGGGTACCGACCAAACGGTCGATAACAAAACGCTGACCATCGACACACCGGCCAGCGTCCAGATTCCATGGACCGGCGAGGATATGCGGCACGTCAACAACGGAGCCGGTTTCGAAACGATCTACGGTGACCAGATTGCCCAGGCTTTCCGCGCCATCACCAACCAGATGGAAGCGTCGGCCTGGCAACTGGCCTACAAAGCCGGCTCGCGTGCCTTCGGCATCGCTGGCACCACGCCATTCGGCTCGAACTTCAACGAAGTGGCCGAAGTGCGCCAGATCCTGGTCGACAACGGCTGCCCGGATGATGGCCAGCTGTCGATGATTTTCAACACCGCCGCCGGCACCAAGCTGCGTAACTTGTCCAGCCTGCAGAAGGTGAACGAGTCCGGCACTGACCAGCTGCTGCGCCAAGGCGTGTTGCTGAATCTGCAAAACATCATGCTGAAGGAATCGGCTGGCATCGGCATCGCGACTAAAGGTACCGGAACGGGTTACACCACCAATGCCGCTGGCTATGCAGTTGGTGCCACCTCGATCACTCTGATTTCCGGCGCCGGTACCTCCGTTGCAGGCGACACCGTGACGTTCGCCGGTGACGGCAATCAGTACGTGGTCGCCGCTGGCCTGGGCGCGCCTGGCGTTCTGACCATCGCCGAGCCCGGCCTGCGCCAAGCAATCCCAGCGGCCGCGACGGCAGTCACTATCGGCAATAGCTACACCGCAAACATTTGCCTGCACAAAGCAGCGTTCGAAGTGGCGATGCGTCCGATGTCTGACCCGGCCGGCGGCGATGCTGCCGTCGACAAAATGCTGATTCAAGACCCGCGCAGCGGCTTGATCTTCGAAGTCGCTGCCTACAAAGGCTTCAAGAAGGCAATGTTTAACGTTTCTTGTGTCTATGGCATGAAAGCGTGGAAGTCGCCGAACATCGCAGTTCTCAAGGGTTAATCTCCCACCATCAACCAAGGGGCCTCGGCCCCTGTTTTTAGAGGTGACCATGTCCACCGTCCCGACCGTAAAGATCGTATCCCTCCAATCGCACGAGAATCCTGATGGCTTCATCGTGATCAACAAAGCCGACTTCGACCCCGACGCGCACGAGCTGTACGGCGACGACAACGACCTGGGCGCGCCCACCGAGCGTGCACCAACCATGGCCGAACTGTTGGCCGCGCGCGACCAGCTGCTGGCGCGCGAGCGCGAACTGGAGGCCGAAAAGGAGCGCATTACCGCGAAGGAGCAGCTCCTGGCCGAGCAGGCGCAGGCCAACGAGGCCGAAGCGCAGCGCCTGCGCGATGAGGCGGCAAGCCTCCAGACTGCCAAGGATGCAACTGCTGCCGCTGCACAGGTGCAAGTTGCAGCGGCCACGGCCACGGCCGAAAAGCCAGCCAAAGCTGCCAAGGCGTAATCCTCGGCCAGCGCCGCCCCGTACGCCGGGGCATTCCATAAACCGCATTCCCGAAAGCCACTATGCCAACCATCACCGCCGGCGGCACGCCGCAAACTATCATCTTGCCCGTGGGCCAAGTCTTGAACGTCAGCGGCGGCGCCGGAACGGCTGGCGTGGCCTATCTCCTCGATCCAATGCTGGGTGGCACAAACTCGGTGCAATCGTGGATGATTGGCGTTGGTGCGCTATTGCCAATCGGGCCGTATGCAGACCAGCAGCGCTTCCTGGTGACGTGTTCATCAGGGAGTGTTGATGTGAGCTTAGGTAATGCGGTGCTGGGTGCGCCGCGCGTTGTAAAAAATGTGGCTGGACTTGCTGACAGCGCTGGCACGCTGCTGCCAGCAACGGGCCCAGCCGGAGTATTGAATTTCAATCCCGCTCGAATGCGAAAATGGTGCGCTGCTAAAGCGCGCGTGCTGTCGAAGGCTGGCCGTGGCATCGTCGCCCTGATGGGGGATTCTCGTACTACAGGATTCGGCGCGGCAGGTACCGCCAATTTTGTCGGCGCCCGGGCAAAGAACAGGGCTGCGCAACTTGCCGCATTTTTGAATGCGCAGGGCCTGCCCGCTCATACAGACAGTTTCTTCTGCGATGGCAATATCAATTCGGTAGGCGCCACCGCGCCCCAATACGATCCACGCATCACCATGGGGGCGGGCTGGACCAACAGCGGCGCTTTCAACGTAGTGCAGTGGACGGGTTTTGGCATCGCGTTCTCGAACCTGACCACGCTGAATGCAATGTCGTTCACTCCGGACAACCCGACCGATACGGCGGACGTCTATTACTTGACGCGCCCAGGTTTCGGCTCATTCACTATCAGCGTGGGTGGTAATGTTATTAAAACCATAGATGCCAACGTGGCGCAGAGCATCAAGAAGGAGACCGTGACGTTCCCGCGCGGTGCGAACACTGTCACGTTCACGCCTGCGGCACTGGGTTCAGGCGTGTTCGTTTATGGCTGCGATTGCTATGACTCGACGATGCCAAAGATTTCCGTATGGACTCTCGGAAATTCCGGCGGCGGAGTGGCCAACCTGACCTACAACACCTATCCCTGGGAGGGCACGCAGCCCTTCAAGCTTGGAGTCATGACGCCCGACATCGTGATTCTTGATATCGGCGTCAACGATGCGAACAGTGCGATGGCCCTGGCCACGTACTCGCAGCGCCTTACTACCATTGTGGACAACGTGCAGACAGGCGGGAGCAATTGCATTCTCAGCACATTTTTGCCCGCCAGTCTGGCTTCCTGGCCAAGAGCGGCGCCGCCGTTGGTGCAGCCGTACTGGGATGCAATCACCGGCGCTGCAATAGCGAAGGGATTGCCGCTTATCGACCATGCTTCACGATTCGGATCGTATGAGCTTTCAAACCCGCTTGGTTTGTATGCGGACACCCTGCATCAGAATGGTGTGGCGATGGCGGATCAGGCCCAGATCGATGGTGCTGTATTGCTAGCGGCATAAGTAAAAAATGGGTTCGGAGGCGTTTGCGGCGCGCCAAATGGCTGTTATTAAAAAGGATATCCATGATCATCACTGAAACCGGCGCCGGCTTGCCCGACGCCGAGTCCTACGCCAGCGTCGCTGCGGCGGACGCGCGCTGTGCCAGCCTGGGCTCGACCGCCTGGGCTGGGCTGGCCGATGCCGACAAGGAAATCGCACTGCGTAAGGCTATGATCTTCATGGGCACCTACCGCACGCGCTGGGCTGGCCGCCGCGTGCATCAGCGCCAAGCGCTGGATTGGCCGCGCTACAACGTGGCCGTCGACGGCTTCATCGTGCCCAGCACCACCGTGCCGGTCGACGTGGTCAATGCCTGCATCGATCTGGCGGTACGCGCCGGCAGCGGCGAGGACTTGCTGCCAGACCTCGACACCGGTTCGAACGCGATCAAAAAAGACAAGACCGGCCCGCTGGAGACGGAGTACTTCCAGAACACCACGGACGCGCGCGAGCGCTTCGTCGCTGTGGACGCGCTCCTGGCGCCTTACTTCGGCTCAGCCGGCGGCGGCAATTCGATGAAGGTGGTGCGAGCATGACAATCATCGCCTGGGACGGCCAGACCCTCGCCGCAGACAAGCAGGGCACCAATTACGGCTGTGCTTACGCTGTCACGAAAATCCATCGGGTACCAGGAGGCCTGGTGGCGTTCAGCGGCTCCGGCTCGCATGCCGCCGCGCTCTTGAAATGGTTCGAGGCCGGCCGGCCTGCCGATGCTTATCCAGTTGGCACCGAAGAAAACGGAGCGGGCAGCATGTTCATCGCCTCGGATCGGAAAATATTCATATATGCCCATAACGGACCGCACCCTGAATTAATCGAGGAGAGGTTCTTCGCGCGTGGTGCCGGCCGCGACTACGCCTTGGCTGCAATGCATTTAGGGAAAAGTGCACGCGAGGCGGTGGAGGTGGCATGCTTTTTTGATACGTCATGCGGCAAAGGCATCGACGTGCTGGAGATCGAATGACCGACTACACCAAAACCGCCGCGCGCGCCGACCAGTCCCTGCGCCGCAAAGGCGGCATCGTGGTGCTGCGCCAGGTCGTGACCGGCGAATACGACCCGGACCTGGGCGCGGCGCCCACCGTCACCACGGACTATGAAGGTACGGGCGTGAAGATCGCCTACGAGGCCGAGAACATCGATGGCACATTGATCCAGGCAGGCGACCAGAAGCTACTGCTTTCGCCGCTGCAGCGCAATGGCCAAGCCATGCCGGTTCCGACGGCGGCCGACCTGGTGCTGTTCGGCGGCGCCAGCTACACGGTGAAGAGCGTCGAAACCACAGCGCCGGTCGACGTGGCCGTGCTGCACACGCTGCAACTCAGGGGGCTTTGATGGCAAGCATGTCCTTTTCGATGCAAATCGCTGATTTCATCGCCAAGACGAAGGCCAGCCAAGATCTGGTGGTGCGCGCTATCACCATGAAGATTGCTGAAGAAATCGACAGCAGGTCGCCTGTTGGTGACGCCACATATTGGAAGAGCAAGCCACCACCGGGTTACGCTGGCGGCAGATTTAGGGGTAATTGGCAATTATCTATAGGCTCGCCGACTGCCGCCACCCTTGATCGTATCGATAAAGATGGCTCAGCCACGATGGCGGCGAATGGGGCTACCATAAAGACCGCTAAATCAGGCGATGTTATCTATCTGGTGAACAATCTTCCCTATGCAAGAAGAATCGAAGAGGGATGGTCCGGTAAGGCTCCGATTGGCGTGGTTGCCATCACGGTAGTGAAATTTAGCGTCATCGTTGACAATGCAGTGAACGGCGTGCGCAGCGGCACCACCGCCAGCGAATTCGCCCAAGGCTATTCGACCTACAAATTATGAGCCAACCAACAATACGCGCCGTGCTGGAATCGGTCCTGGCCAGCCTTGCACCGGCCATCGACACCGCATGGCAGAACGTGCCATACACCCCCGTCACCGGCCGGCCGTATCAAGCTGCCTACCTGCTGCCAGCGGAGCCGAACAACTATTCTATGGGCGACGGCGCACGCCAGGAGCGCGGCATCTTCCAGGTCAGCTTGCTGTATCCGCCAGGGCAGGGCACCGCGGCGGCCGGTGCGCGCGCTGAAATGATCGCGGCGTTATTCAAGCGCGGCGCAAACTTCACGAAGGGCGATGTGACCGTGCAGATCGAGCGCACGCCCGAAATCGCGGACGGCCGCGAGGACGGGGACCGTTGGATGGTCCCTGTCAAGATCAGGTATTTCTGCAACCTGTAACCCGCATCACCCCACACAGATCGCCTCGGCGGTCTTTTTTTTCGACCAAAGAAAGGCAATCCACATCATGACCACTGCAAACGGCATCGACAGCCTGCTCGTTATCGGCAAGCAACCAGCGGAAGGCACGAAGGCCTTGGCCGCCGCCGGCCGCCTCTATCCGCGCGTCACCGCGACGTTCGACACGGACGCCGACAAGTACTCGAGCAACGAAATTGACCCGAGCCAGCAGCAGGGCGATACCCGCCTGGGCAACTTCCGCACCTCCGGCGCCATCAAGGGCGAGGCGAGCTGCGGCACCTACGCCGTGCTGCTGGCCGCGCTGCTGCGCCGCGACTTCACGGCCGGCGGCGTTACCGCAGCGCAAAACACCATCGCATCGGGTGCTACGGGCCTGACGCGCAGCGTCGGCTCGTTCCTGGCAGATGGCCACCGCGCCGGCACCGTCGTGCGCATCGGCGGCTTCCTGACCACCGGCGCTGCCAACAATGCCAAGAACTTCTTCGTCACCTCGGCTACCGCGTTGAAGCTGACGGGCCAGTTCATGGACGGCAGCGCCATGACGGTGAAGGTGGAGGGCGATCCCGTGACCGTGACCGCAACCGGCAAGCGCAGCTTCACGCCGCTGACCGGCCACACCACGGACTGGTTCACCGCAGAAGTGCAGGATCCGGGCATTGCCGTGAATCGTTGCTTCATCGACCAGCTGGTGAGCAAAGTCGACATCGCCGTGCAACCGAACGGCATCACAAGCATGGATTTCACCTTGATGGGCAAGCTGGAAGGCCCAACCACGCCGGCGGCGTATTTCGCGGCGCCAGCATCCACGCCTGGTACCGGCAAGTTCTCGGGCGCCACCGCGATGCTGTCGGTGGCCGGCATCCCTTCGCAAATCTGCACGGGCATGTCGCTGTCGCTGGATGGCCAGGTCAAGATCGATCCCGTGATCGGCTCCAAGTTCGCCACGGCCGCATCGCGCGGCAAGGTGCTGGGCAGCGGCCAGTTCACGGTGCTGATGCAGGACTCGGCATACATCGACTACTTCAAGCAAGAAGTCGAGATGCCTTTGGCCTACGCCATGGCGGCAAGCACGGCGCCGCTGGCCGACGTCATGACTATCGCCATGGGCCGCATCAAGATCACCTCGGCGAAAGTCGATGATGGCGAGAAAAACAAGATCGTCACGTGCGCTTTCGACATCCTGCGCTACCAAGGCGCCGACGCGCAGCACGAGGCCACGACCGTGGCCTTCCAAGACACTAGTTTGTAACCAATCCGCCCGGCCACACGCCGGGCTTTCCATGAAGGGCTCTGCCATGCAAGAACTGAAATTCAACGAACACAATTTTGCTCTGGTCGAGCTCGATGGCCGCACTTGGCTGACCGCCGCCGATATCGCAGTCGCACTGGGCTACAAGCGGAGCGACCAGGTGTCGCGAATTTTCGAGCGCCATAAGCGCGAATTTTCGACATCGATGACCTCGATTGTCGAGACCGTCAGTTTGGGAAACGCGAATCTGGTCAATGAAGTTCGCCTGTTCAGCCTTCGCGGCGCGCACTTGATCGGCATGTTCTCCCGGACTGCAAGTGGCCAGGCTTTCCGCGCCTGGGTACTCGACCAGTTGGATGAGGTGGACCGCCAAGCCGCGCCCACCCGCTCGCTGATGGCGGCGTGGTTCAAGGCTAGGGCGGCCGTCGACGCGCAAGACAAGTTTGCCAGCATGTGCGGCAAGGGCCTGAGCGAGCATAAGCAGGTCAAGCCTCCGTTGAAAAAGGCACTCGACCAGATCGCAACACAGATTCAACCATCACTTCTTTCTTGACCCGGCCAAGCGCCGGGTTTTCTTTTTGGCGCAAGCGCCACCCCAGCACCGACCGGTCGCTGTCGCCTTCGTGGGCGCGGCGGCCGGCACGGGCATTGTTTATTACCCACGAAAGGCATTACCCATGAATACGACCCAAGCAACCCTGAATACCGCACAAACCCTGGCCGTCGCCGGCTTCGATATCGCCAACCTGTCCGCGCCTGCCGCGCGCGTGACCTTCGACGTACCCGTGATCTTCGACGCCGACGGCGAGCCCGTGGCCGGCATCAAGATCGTCGGCAAGAATTCCGACGAGTACCGCAAGGAAAGCCACGCCGTGCGCGCTGAAGGCTATAAGAAGTCGGCAAAGCGCAAGACCGCCATCGACGCCTCCACCGACGAAGGCGCGGATCAGCTGGTGCACGTCATCGATGACAACCAGAAGCGCCTGGCGCTGGCCGTGGCAGTCGACTGGTACGGCTTCACCAGCAACGGCGCCGTCGTGCCGTTCGACAAGGGCCTGATTGCCACGGCGTTCGACAAATACCCGACCTGGCAAGAGCGCGTCACGGCCGCCCTGGAAAATGACGCCAATTTTTTGAAGGTCTAACCCAGGCCCTGCTGCTGTACGCCGATCACCTGTTTGATCGTGCGGCAGCGGCAGGCGATGGCAATGCCAAGGGCGACCACTTGGACACCGCCCGGCAAAACCCGCTTTACCGGGCGCCCGAGGCGCCAGCGGTGCCGCAGCTGCCGCCCGAGCTGGCCTACATCTGGACCTGGTTCACCCAGATAAACCAGAAGCGCCAGTGCGGTATGGCCGTGAACGCGCTCACCAGCGCTGAAATACTCGCCTGGCAGGCGCGTCACGGTGTCCGCTTCGATCCGTTCGAAGAGGGCGTGATCGATCGCCTCGATGCGCTGTTTATTTATCACCAAAACAAGAAGGAAAAATAATGCCTGATATCGCCGAGCTTGGCCTTTCGATTGACACGCGCCAACTGGAGCAGGGCGCCCAGGCCATGGATCGCCTCGGCGCCGCCAGTGAGAGTGTCGAGAAGAAGGTCGACAGCGCGACGACGGCCATAGACAAACTTGGCAAGGCGAGCGCGGACGCCAAGGGCAAAACTACGGAAGGCGCAGCCGCTGTCGATGCTGTGGGCGAGGCAGGCGCGCGCGTGGTCCAAAAGGTGGATGCTGCGACCGCTTCTATCGACGCGATGGGCGCCACCGCCACCCGCATTCGCACTGTTTTCCTCGGCGGTAGCAACACGCTCGACGGCTTCATGGGTTCGTCGATGGGCGTCTGGCGTAGCAGTGAGGCTGCCGCTGCAGGGATTGATAGTCTTGGCAATGCCGCGGAACGCACCTGGAAGAAGCAAGCTGACTACAACGGGGCCATGAACGATACTGCGCGCATTATGCGGCAGGCCGCCGACGCTGCGCGCACCCTGGAAGAGTCCAACCACCGAATGTTGCTTGAGCTGCAGCGCGAGATCGACACTTTCGGCATGGCACGCGGCGAACTGGAGCGCTATCGCGCCGCCGAGTTGGGCCTGGGTAGCGCGGCCCAGACCAAGGCAGCGGCATTAGGCAATAGCATAGATGCCATGCACCGCGAAGAGCGGGCCGCCCGCGATGCAGCGGGAGCGCAGGATCGGGCAGCAGCCGCTGGTGATCGTTTTATCAAGAACCTGCAGGACCAAGTGGCCACGTTGGGAATGACGACCCAGCAGCTACAAACCTACCGCGCCGCCCAGTTGGGCGTATCCGATGCCGCAGCTCCGTTAATCAACAAGCTGGCGGAGACAGGAGAAGGCGCCAAGAAGGCTGGTGGCCATATGGAAGGCTTCAGCTTCCAGTCGGCCAGCGCGAAACGTGAACTGCTCGTGCTCGCTCATGAATTGAGCCAAGGGCAGTTCCAGCGCTTCGGTGGTTCGATGATGGTTCTTGGCGAACAAACTGGCGCGGCCGGCCTGCTCTTCAGTAGCACCGGCCTGGCCGTGCTGGGCCTGGCGGCGGCCATTGCAACGGTCGGGTACGCCCTGATCAAAGGCGCAGGCGAGCAGCGTGAAATGAATAATGCCCTGATCTCGACCAACAACTATGCCGGCGTGACCAGCGACAGGTTGAATGATATGGCACATGCGGCAACCGAGGCTGGCGGAAGTATTCGTGAGGCAAAGAAGGTCGTTACGGAACTGGCTGGCACGGGCAAATTTACGGGCGACCAGATTGCCTACATCTCCGATGCGATCATCGCGCTTGAGCATGCAGGCAGCAGCACCATTAAGAAAACCATCGCTGAATTCGAATCACTGGCCGTACAAATGACGGGCAATGGTGCGCGCTCGACGGAAGCAATTACCCGTGCCGCGCTGAAGCTTGATGATACCTACCACTTTTTGACAATTGAAGTATTTGCGCATATTCGCGCCTTGGAAAAAGAAGGGGAGCAAAAGGCGGCATCCGCTTTGGCAACAGAAGAATTTGCAAAGGCAACAAAAGACGGTGCTGAGAAGATGGTAAAAAATCTCGGATCGGTGGCAACCGCTTGGCATGGTGTCACCGAGGCTATTGGCGAGGCTATGTCCGCAATCGGTGACTTCGCCAAGAAAGGTTCATTAGCTAAGGATGTGGACGCTCACAGTTTCCGCCTAAATGAATTTGACCGCGAGCTAAGGGAAAGTAATGTTCGCCTGGGCCGAAATCCAGATGCTATCTCACCTACATTGGACGCGGCTCGCACTAAAATTGTCCTGGGATTAACGGCCGCTGTTGAAAAACTGAATATCGCCGAGGCCGAAGCTATTGCACAGGGAGATGCGCAGCAAAAAAAATCAGCCTTGATGCATGATATGCAACGTATGCAGGCGGCCGATGATAAGCGCAAGGAAGAATCTCTTGGCCGACTGAATGTCGAATTGGAGAAGAATAGGAGGACGCAGCAAGCGCTCATCGACCTGAAATCGAGTGATCCCCTTATCCTGGCTATGATCACGCCGGAGGCCATTGAGGCGCGCCGTCTCGCGACCATCAAGGAATTTTCCAAAAAGCCCACGGGCGTAAAGACTGACCAGGTAGAAAACACGCAGCTTGCGGACCAAATCAAGCAGTATGAGAAAGAGGCTGCAGTCGCCAAGGCGCACTATGATGCCCTGGGCAAGCTTGATGACATGTATCTGAGGGGCGGTGAGTTATCAGTTCAGCAGGCATACGAGAACAAGCGCTCGTATGCAACCAAAACATATGAAGCCCAGATTGATGCATATGACCTGGAGCTCGATGCTTTGACCAGCCACAACAGCCGGACCAAGGGCGAGGCTGCGAAACACGAAAAGCAGATCAACGAGATCCTCGGGAAACGTGACGCGGCCGAGAAAGCCTTCTTTGACGAGAGTTTCCGTCGGGACGAAGAGGAACGCCTGCGCCAGGCGGCCATCGCCACTGCCGCATCCGATGCTGCAAACAAGGAAATCGCCGCCATTAACGCCCAGGTTGCCGCTGTTGAGGAGCAAATCCGCACCTACGGCTTGTTGCCGGCGCAAAAGACCGCTTTGGCTGTCGCAGACCTTGAAGAGCAAAAGGCTGCCCTTGCTAGTTTCGAGGGCAACGAGAAGGTCATTGATGGTATCAATCGCAAGATTGAAGCGTTGAACCGTCTTGGCATTGTGCAAGGGAAGGCTTCGACGCAAGAGCAGGGCGGCGACGTGGCCAAGGCCAAGGAGCTGCTGGACATTCTGACGGCTGTCGATACCGCAACGAAGTCGGCAGCGCAAGGTATGACGGCGTCCTTCGGCGCGGTCGGCGCTGCCATCGGCGGGCTGACGACAGCATTATCTGGCTATGCCGTACAACAGCAGGCTATTGCTGCGCAGTTGGCAGTTTCCACTAAAGATGCGCATGGCGATCCTACCAAGGTCGCCAAGGCTCAAGCCGCGGCAGCCCAGCAGGGCGCGCAGGCGCAGATCAAGTCGTATGGAGACATGGCCAGCGCCGCCAAGGGCTTCTTCAAGGAAAACAGCACCGGCTACAAGGTGATGGAAACTGCAGAAAAAGCATTTCGCGCATATGAAATGGCGATGGCCGTCGAGTCGATGATCAAGAAGATTTTCTTCAAAGAAACGGAGGTGGCAGCCAATCTGACTTTGAACGCCACCAAGCTGACAGGCGAGGCGACGACCACGGCCGCGTCCACCGGCCTGGCCGCGACCGAGGCCAGCGCTTGGGGCATTACGGCCGTGGTGAAAGCCTTGGCCTCGCTGCCGTTCCCTATGAACCTGGCGGCAGGCGCCGCGACGCTGGCGGCCGTGGTGGCAATCGGGGCAAAAATGTTCGGTGGTATGGGCGGTGGCAGTGTCAGTCTGTCCGAACAACGCCAGGCGGCCAACGGCACCGGCACGGTGTTGGGTGATTCGTCGGCGAAATCGGAATCGATCGCGCACTCGTTGGCCATCATGGAAAAGAATTCCGGGCTGGGCCTGGCGCACACCATTTCCATGGATTCATCTCTGCGACAGATGGTGGATGGCATCGGGAACCTGGCCGGACTTCTGGCCCGGTCGGGCGTGGCCGCCGCCGGCGGTGGCGCAGCGGCTGGAGTGCAGACTGGATCAGTGTCGACGTTGGGCAAGGGCGGGCAACTCGCGCTTTCTGGCGCTGCCACATACGGCGGCGCGATGTTGGGCGGTGCAGTCGGTAGTGTGCTCACGATGGGCACCATCGGCGGCACACTGACCACGATGGGGGCTGTCGCCGGCCCAATCGGCATGGCGATCGGTGCGGCAATTGGTTTTGCGGTGTCGAAATTATTTAAGACGTCGACGTCGGTGAAAGACCAGGGCATCACCGGCAATGCCATGTCGCTCGGTGACGTGGACGCCTTGGGCTTCACTGCCCAAGCGTATGCCGATATTAACGTCAAGAAGAAGGCGCTCGGCATCAGTTATAGCAGCAAAGACAGCACGCAGAAAGCAGCGCTTTCGGATGAAATGAACAATCAGTTCACTATGATCATCAGCGGTATGGGGCAGACCATCCGCAATGCGGCAAATGTGCTGGGCTTGGGTGGCGATACGTTCAATGCCCGGCTCAACTCTTTTGTGGTCGACCTGGGCAAGATCAGCCTCAAGGATTTGACAGGCGAGGAGCAGCAGAAAGCGCTGGAAACCGCATTTTCCAAGATGGGTGATGACATGGCCCGCTGGGGAGTGGCCGGCCTGCAGCAATTTCAGGTCGTAGGGGAGGGCTACCTGGAAACCCTGGCGCGCGTCGCCAACAACTATGTGCAGGTGACGGACGTGCTGGCGGTGCTGGGCAAGTCGTTCAGCACGACCGGCCTGGGTGCAGTAGCGCTGAGCGAGCACCTGATCGAGGTGTCTGGCGGTATCGAAAAGTTGACCAGCGGCACCGGCTACTTTGTGCAAAATTTCCTGTCGGAAGCCGAGCGCATGGCGCCAATCACTAAATCGGTGAATGAAGCCATGGGAAAGCTGGGCCTGTCTGGCGTGAAAACGACGGATGCCTTCAAGGCCGCCGTGCTGTCAGCCGCCGACGGCGTGGCGACCGGTCGTGCTGGGGCGGCCGAGTTGTACGCGTCCTTGCTGGCATTGGCTGAGCCGTTCAAGGCTGCGGCAGATTACGCGGCTGAGCTGGCAGCGGCCACTGGTGAGTATGCCGCAGTGGCCAAGACGGCGAGTGAGATCGCCACTGAGCACCGCGACCTGCAGCAACAATTGAACGAATTGACGAAAAGCGAGACGGAGTTGCTGGCCATCCAGCGCGCCGGCATTGCCGATGTCAACAAGGCATTGTTCGACCAGGTGCAGGCCGCCAAAGCGGTGGTGTCGGCCAAGGACGCACTGGGAAAGGCCTACGACAGAGAGGCAGCAGCGGCCCAGACGGCGCTGGATAAATCGAAGTCGTGGGTGTCCACGCTTAACGGCCTGAACGCCAGTATGGCCCTGGGCGGCCAGTCGACGCTGACGCCGGAGCAGAAGTACGCCGAGGCGCGCGCCCAGTTCGAGAAGACACTGGCGGCAGCGAATGCCGGTGACACGACGGCGCAGTCCGGCCTGTCGGCTGCCGAGCAGGCCTTCCTGACAGCTTCTCAGGTGGTCAATGCCTCGGATGCCAAGTACGCAGCAGATTACGCCCGCGTGGTGGCGGCCAACAACGAGGCGCTGAAATGGGCTTCGGCCCAGGTCGACGTGCAGCAGGCCAGCCTGGATGCCCTCAAGGCCCAGGTGTCGGGCCTGATCACCATCAACGACAGCGTGCTGACGGTGGCGCAAGCCATCGCCAACCTGCAAGCGGTGATGGGCACGGCGACCGGCCTGGGCGTGCGGTTCGACGGCTCCCATGCCGGCGGCCTGGCCAATGTGCCGTTTGATGGCTACGCGGCCGAACTGCATCGCGGTGAAGTGGTGGTCGACGCGCAGGCGGCAGCGGCCATGCGCCGTTACTTCGGTGGCGCACCAAGCCAGGGCGGTGGCAATACCGATGCCCTGGTGGCCGAGATCAAGGGCCTGCGGGAAGAGGTCAAGGGGCTGCGCGCCGATCAGGACAAGCAGACCGGCGCCACCATCCAGGCCACCGTCGTATCGAATGACAAGGCCGCTAAAACGGTCGTGGCCGGCGTCGACAAATCCGCCAAGGCATCCGCCTGGGCGAAACAAGTGGAGTACTCCCAATGAACGATGCGCAATTTTTGGCATGGCTGCAAAACCCGTCAGCCACACGCATGGTGCTGATCGAGGCGCAGGTGAATGTGGCCGGAGTGGAAGTGACGCGGTTTATTTCCTCCTGGCCGTATGTCACCGGCCCGGCTGACACCCCGCCGGGCACCGAATACTTGCCGCTGGCCACCGGCGGGCTGGCCTTCACCGAGCAGGTCAGCCTGTCCGGCGAGGCGGGCTTGTCAGGCGGCGATATCGAGCTCGATAACGCCGATGGCGCCCTCGATGGCTGGCTTACCGACGTCTGGCGCAATCGGCCCATCAAGGCATGGTCCGGAGATCCGGCCTGGCCGCGCAGCGACTTCCGGCTGGTTTTTGACGGCATCGTCGCCGATATCGGCAGTTCGGCACGCGAATCGATCAACCTGTCGCTGCGCGACAAGCTGCAGCGCCTGGACACGCCGATTGCCGAGACGAAGCTGGGCGGCACCTCGCCAAACAAGGATGCCACCCTGCCGATCCCGTTTGGCGAGTGCCACAACGTGACACCATTGCTGACCAATCCGGTCACGCTGGAATATGGTTTCCTGGGCGCGGTGGAGTCGAGTTTCGAGGTACGCACCAACGGCAAGCCGATTGCCGTGGCCCTGAATGACCAGGCCGGGCGCTTCAACCTGACCACCGACCCATTTTCCACCACGATCACGGCCAGCGTGCAGGGTGACAAAGGCGGCGGCTACGCACCGCGCATCGCCCCGCTGGTGCAGCGCATTGCCACCGCATACGGCAAGGCCTCGGACCGGTTCACCCTGGCCGACCTCGACCTGGTCAACCTAGCCGCTTTCGACGCCGCCCACCAGCAACTGGTGGGCCTGTACGTTGCGGACCGGACGAACCAGGCGCAGGCCATCCAGCAGCTAGCGGCCAGTGTGGGCGCCCAGGCGGTCATGTCGCGCACCGGCCAGTTGCGCCTGGTGCAGATCGCGCTGCCGGCAGCCGGCGTGCCGGTGGAGATCGGCCCGGAGCACATGCGACTCGATTCCCTGCGCCCGGTGCAGCGCCTGCCCGTGGTGGCGGCCGTCAAGATCGGTTTCGACAGGAATTGGACGGTGCAAACGAACCTGACCACCAGCATCCCGCCGGCGCATGCGGACCTGTACGCCACGGAATGGCTGACCGAAACGGCGGTCGATGAGGCGGTGCGCACGCGCTACCGCCTGACGGACGACCCGCCGCAGATCGACACCTGCCTCAAGACCAACGCTGACGCCCAGGCGGAAGCGGCACGGCGCCTGGCCCTGAACAAGGTGCAGCGCACGATTTATGAATTTGACGGAGAACCCGAGATGATGATGCTGGAACTGGGACAACCCGTGGTGCTGCGCGATGATCGCTTCGGCCTGCAGGATGGCATGCCTGGCGTGGTGGTGCTGCTGTCGCACCAATGGCTGGCCGGGCGAGTGACGGTGGGAGTGCTGGTATGACCGCCATCGGCGGCGCGCGCGATACGCTGCTGCAGGCCACGGCGGAGCGCTTCAGCACCACGGCCGATGGCAAGGCGATCCTGCTGGCGGGCAGCACGCCGGTGTTTCGCGTGAACAGCGCCGGCGCCGGCGCGCCCGGCTCGATTGCCATCATCGCCAAGCCGGTGAACGTGGTGGGCGATATCGTGTTTTCGGTGTCTGCAGGCACGCAGCTGACCGTCAACGGCAACGTGGCCACGGTCGATTTTGCCACCATGACCACGGATACGGCCCTGGTACAGGCGCGTATCCGTGAATTCGGCGTCGACTACATTGGCAACTACATGATCAGCAAGGTCTTCGATGGCGCCGCCGGCGACACAGGCCTGGCCGGCATGAACACGGGCCAGGCCTTCGCCTACAAGCGCGCGGCTGCGGTACCTGTTGATTCGCCGGGTGACGTGATCTTTACCTTTGCTACGGCCGCCATCACGACGCCGGCCGGCAACGACCTGGCCAATGGCTGGTCGAAGAATATCCCGGCTGGCACGGCGCCACTATATGTGCGGGTGGCATCGGCCAGCTCGCGCAGTGCCACGGACAATATCGCCGCCAACGAGTGGGCCGGGGCCGTGCTGCTGGCGAAGGATGGCGCCGATGGTGCGAACGGCAATAATGGCGTGGATGGCCTGAATGTGGCGCCGGTGCGCATCTACCAGCGCGGCGCCACCAACATCGCGCCAGCGCTGCCCACGGCCGCCTGCACCTTCACGTTTGCCACGGGCGCGCTGACGGGCCTGAACAACGGCTGGTCGACGCAGGTGCCGACGGCGGGCGGCGCCTACCTGTTCACCTCGGGTGCCACGGCCGCGTCGCGCACGGCGACCGATGATATCGCTCCCGGCGAGTGGGCCGCCGCCGCACGCCTGGCCGCCGACGGCGCCACGGGCCAGCGCGGCACCGTCACCGTGACGGCGCCGGGTTATTCCACCTGGTCGGATGCATCGGCCGTCTATGAACTGGGGCACGCCGGCTACGGCGCGCCGATCAACCGCGACGTGGTCACGCTGTATGACGCGACGCATGCGGTGACGAAGTATTTTGATAACGGCGCCTGGCTGGTGCTTGGCACGGTGCTGAATGGGAATTTGCTGGTCGATGGCAGTGTGGCGGCGAAGGCGGTGTCGGTGGACAAGCTATCGGCCTTCGTTTCCAATCTGGGCGAGGTGACTGCTGGCGACCTGTACGGCACTACGCTGCATGGCGGCTCAGGCTACCCCACAAACGTGGCTGACTGGCCGACAAATGGCGGCACTGGCTTCCACCTGAGTGCCGCTGGACTGCTTCTGGGCAACGCAAGGACGGCAGGGGGATACGCTGCTATCTTTGCCGACGGCACGGTAGCCATGCCAGGATTTAAAGTCAACGGCCAGGTTGCTACTTTTTCTGGCGTGCTGTCTGCCGCTACCGGCTCCTTCCAGCTTATCCGCAGTCCAAATCGTATTGCCTCAGGCACTGGTGCAGGGTATGACCTGACAGATAAAGGATTTTCTTTTTTCAATTCCGCCAATACATTAAAGATGAAAGTAGGTGAGACATAATGACGGCGATGCAGCTTTTCAACGATGACGGCACCAAGAACTGGGATTCCCGGACCGTCGCCGGCGGCATCATTGCCGACGTGCGCCAATATGCCAGCACCGAAACTGCTGAGTTGACCTATCCCATTTTTGCCTTCCGCTCGGTCGAGATCGTGCCTTTATTGCTGTGGGTTGAAGCGGGCACGATGGGCGTCGTGGCCGATACCGCACTGGGTTATCCACGCGTCACCGTAACCGTTGCCAGCACGACCAGGCGGTTTGCCGTGGAGGTGTATTAATGTCTACATTTGTTCAAATCGTCAATGACACCGATGAGCTGGTGATCTCTGACCGCGGCATCACCTACGGCTACATCGGGCGCGCGCAACTGTCCGGGGTGGCGCAGGCAGGGGGCGGCACCATCACGAAAACGCCAGGGCAGAGCGTCTATACCATCGATTGGGCTGGCGACATTGTCGTTGCCCTGCCGGTCAAGGCGAACGGCACCACGGCGCTGCGCAATATCAGCAAATCCGGCAACACCTGGACCATCAACGTGCATAAGGGAAACGGCGCTTTCGATGCCAATGGCTTCGATATCCAGGAGGCGACCGAGGTCTATGTGTTCGGCGCGCCGGTGCTGGTGCCCGGTTTTACCGCAGCCTTGTATGGCGACGACACCAGTGTTTGCGCCGATCTCACCCGGCAGCCGCTGACATACCGTGCACGCATTAATATCGCGGCGGGGGCGCTGTCCTGGGGTATGCCTGCTGGCGTAGCGATCCCTGCCATTGTGGGCACGCCGATGGACTACAACGTGACCTCTGTTCGGGACGGCGCCTTTTACATCATCAGGAACCAAGCACGCGGCTGGCAGCTGGTGGCCGGCACTATTCAACGCAATATTTTCCAGAACCGCTGGCGGCGTGAAGACGGCGGCGCGAGCGCGGTCGACACCATCCGACAAATCTCCGCCATTCTCATCGATGCAAGTGGCCTTGCCTGAAAGTTACCATGCCCATTCTCAAATCCATTACCTTGCCCAACCATGCTGTTGGTGAATTCCACGTGGTCCGGCGCTTGGAGGTCGATTTTGTCAAATCGATTGCCATGCTATCGGTCCTGAGCTATCCGAACGAGGCGGCATATCTTGCCGGCGCCGGGCCGATTTATACCACCCCTGTCCTGGTGCCGGCGACGGCATGTGCCGCGCCGTTGTTGGCCTCGGCGGAGGTGTGGCTTACGGGTGCTGCGGAAAGCATCTTTGCGGGCGGCGTGATCACGACGGACCAGGCTCAAGGCCTGGATGCGATGAAATTGCGCCAGTGGGACCAGATCAAGGTGGCGCGCGATGCGGCGCTCGCTGGCGGTATTGCGTTCGACGGCAGTATGTTCGACAGCGACCCGGTGTCGATCTCGCGCATCACCGGCGCAGCCATGCTGGCCATGATGGCGCTCTCTGCCGCCACGCCGTACAAGGTGACATGGGTGCTTGCTGATAATGCGACACGCGAGCTGGATGCAGCCGAAACCATGGCCCTGGGCGCGGCGGCCGGCGCGCACGTGCAAGCCGTCATCGATCAGGGGCAGGCGTTGCGCGTCGAGCTGGAAGCTGCCACCACAATAGGGCAAGTTGTAGCTGTAACATGGCCGGTACCCGTCTTGCAGGGGTTTTGATGACCAATCTTCGCATCGTCTACGACAACGCCGCCGACCGCGCCGACTTGAGCGCATCGAGCCAGGTCGGCACGCTGGGGCCGGCCAATCTGCAGACCGACCGCAAGTCGGCCGTGCTGCGTGCCACCGTGCCGGCGCAAACGATCACAGCGATATGGCCAACACAGGAGCCCATTGCCTGCGTGGCGCTGATCTTCACCAACATGACCAGCAGCGCGCGCATGCGCGTGCGCGGTTACGCCCAGCCGGGCGACGCCGTGCCGGTACTCGACACGGGCAGCGTCTTCCCTTGCCCGGCTGCCGTGCATGGCGCCTATCCCTGGGGCGCGCTTTCGCTGGGATGGAACGCCTACAAATGGGGTGGAGCGAACACGTGGGCGCGCGGTGGTGGCGCCGACGGCGTAGCCTGGTTCGCGCCCGTGCGCGTGCGCCAGCTGGTGATCGAGGTTTCCTCGCCACAAAGCCCGGAAGGTTACCTCGAGATATCGCGCCTGGTGGCGGGCAATTACTGGTCGCCGGAACACAACGCTGAGTATGGTGCCCAGCTTCAGGTGCAGGACAGCAGCGAGGATTACCGCACCGCTGCCGGCGACCTCAAGACCCAGATTCGCCCGACCAGCGATAGGCTGAACATCAATCTGGCGCACCTCACGCCCAGCGACCGCGCGCGCTTCATGCGCATCTTGCGTGAGAACGGTAAGAGCAACGCCATGTTGTTCAGCTTGTTCCCGGAAAACCCCGATCCGCTGCTGGAGCAGGACCACATGCTGTATGGCAAGGCCAGCAATATCGACGCGGTGGCCACGCCGTATTTTGAAACCTATTCCGCACCACTGCAAATCGAAGGAATTTAAATGGCTGATTTTTTTTACGACGGTATGCCGAATGTCAACGAGCGGCTGAACCAGCTGTATAGCGCATTTTCGGCCGGTCCATACAATGCGCTGCCGCTGTCTGGTGGAGTTTTGACCGGTGACGTGTCGTCGCGGGGCGCTCTCAGCGTCGACAAGCAGGTGACCGCCGCCGCGCGCGCGCCAAGGTTTATGGCCGCAGCAGGAGCAAGTTTTGGATGGTGGCGGGTGGCGAAATTCAATCTTCAGCCTGGTAGTGAGGCGGTGGTGCGCATTTCGGGAACCACAGGTTATTCCGCTGTCGATGGTAGCTCGAATGGCGTGTTGACGACGATCCTGCTGCGAGCAGACAACGATAGTAAAATCCGCGGCTCATTCTATGGCGTCGGTGCATCGTCTAACGACACGATCCGGGATGTGAAAATCGGGCTGGATGGCGTGGTATATGTCAGTGCGGCAGCATTTTTCCAGTTTTCCGTCTACATCGATAGCAATATGTGGCTTTCGCAGCCGGTTGAATTTCTCGGCGCCGGCATCCTGCCACCGGATACCGCCATTGCCGCAGTCAGAATTTGGGGCCTGAAGTTGGGCGCAGGGAACACATTCACGGTGACTCCGACAACGCTGGAAACCGTCTGTAATTATGTCGGGCGCCATGTGTACCCTGCTGTGGATAATGCCTATGACATGGGCCAGGCGGCTGTGGCCTACCGGACAATCTATGCACGTACGGGCACCATCAACACCTCCGACGCACGGCTAAAGCGGGATTTCCGCGACCTGACTGTGGCCGAGATTGCCGCCGCAAAGGATCTCGCCCGCGCCATCGGTATTTACCGCTGGCGTGATGCGGTCGACTGCAAAGGCACAGACGCGCGCGAGCACGTCGGCCCGACCGTACAGCGCGCCATCGAAATCATGCAAGTGCACGGCCTGGAGCCGTTCAACTATGGTTTTATCTGCCATGACACCTGGGAGCAGCAAACCATCGAGCATCCGGCCATTGCGGCTCGGCCAGCTATCCCGCCTACCGAGGCGGCGCCAGCAGTACTGAATTCGTTCGGAGCTGTCATCACGCCGGTTGTGATGGCCAGCGCGGGTTTTCCTTCCATTGAGGCACGCCCAGCCTACACGGAGGTCACGCACGAGGCCGGAGACCGCTACGCCTTTCGCTATGACGAACTGGCCATGTTTATCGCCGCCGGCCAGGAGGCGCGGCTGGCGGCGCTTGAAGCGGCATAAAGAATCACCGCACCACCACAAACCCGCTTCGGCGGGTTTTTTTATTTCCACCACCTGAAAGGCAATACATGGCCCTCGAAACGACCGCCGCTGGCGGCGCACTGATTAAAATTTTTGGCATCCCGGTCCTGGCCGGCGCTGCCGCAACCTCACTGGGATTCATGTTTATGTGGCCAAAGACAAAAAAAGAGGCGTTCGCGCGCTTCTTCGTGACGATCATTTCTTCCTTCCTGCTGGGGCCTGCGCTGGTGGTAGCTGTGCGTTCCTGGTGGCCCGGGCTGTTCGAGAACGCGAAAGAGGTGGCCGTGCTGTATGACAGCGAGCCTGCCCTGGGCTTCCTGTTCATCGCTGCGCCGCTGATGGTGGCTGCCGGCTTGCCCGCCTGGTGGGTGCTGGGCGCTACGGTGCGCTGGCTCGACAAGCGTAAGGACAAGGACATTGGCGAGATAGCGCGCGACGCGGCCGCCGTCGTCCGTGACGTGCGGGGTGGCCTGTGAGCGCCGTCATGCTGGTCCAGCTGCTAGCCATCATGCCGCTGGCCCGTTCGCGTGCGGCCGCCTTTCTGGCGCCGTTGAATGCAGCCATGGTCGAATTCGGGATTACGACGCCGGCGCGCCAGGCTTCATTCCTTTCCCAGGTGGGTCACGAGTCAGGCCAGCTGTTGTATGTGCGCGAGCTGGCCAGCGGCCAGGCATACGAGGGCCGTGCCGACTTGGGCAACACGCAGCGCGGCGACGGCGTGCGCTTCCGGGGGCGTGGCCTGCTGCAGGTGACTGGCCGCACCAACTATGCCGCCTGTGGCAAGGCGCTTGGCCTGGATCTGCTGGCCCAGCCCGATCTGATCGAGCAGACCGTCAACGCCTGCCGCTCGGCTGGCTGGTTCTGGCAGACGCGCGGCCTGAACGCGCTGGCCGATGCTGGCGACCAGGAGCGGGTGACGCGCCGTATCAACGGTGGCGTGAACGGCCTGGCCGAGCGCCTGGCCTTGTACCAGGCAGCGCGCAAGGTGTTGGTGTGAGCGCGCTGGTTAAGCTGGCGGGCAGGTTGCCTGGCTGCCTGTACGGCGCCGTGCTGGTATGCGTGCTTGCCGGCGCCGGCATGCTGTACCAGCGAGCGCAGGGCGTCGCCCAAGGCCGCGCAGCCGTGCAGGCGCTGTGGAATATCGACAAGAAGACCCGCGCGGTAACGGAAACGAAGGCGGAGGCGCAGCGCGCCGCCGAGAACCTGGCGCAAGCCAGGCAACAGGCTGTCAAATCGGCGGCCATCAAGAAAGTCTACGATGACGAAATCAACGATGTGCGCGCTCGGTTTGCTGTTGCTGAGCGCATGCGTAAGCCCGCCTTCTGTGCAAGTGCTGGACCTGCCGCCCCGGCCGGTGCCGGTGGCGCCGAAGGAGGCGTTGCAGCCGATCCCGCCGGCGGGTTACTTCCTGACGCGGTGGCGCGACATATTCAAGCCTTGATCCTGCAGACGGAGGAGGTTGCCGCGACGGGCCGCGCATGCCAGGCATTCGTGCGTGAAAATGGCATGGCGCCATAAAGAGATGGCTGATTGTCGCTGCGCTAACAGCAGCAATCAGCCGGTGGCACCTGGTGAGTGGGCTTGGATTACCTCATAGGAGGAATTCGACTCTATCATTAGGAGGTACACATTTTGGCATTACCCATCATCCCCTGGATCGGCGGCAAGCGACGCCTGGCCGACCGCATCATCCCGCAATTTCCCCCGCACACTTGCTACGTCGAGGTTTTTGCCGGCGGCGCCGCGTTGTACTTCATGCGGCCGCCGGCCGAGGTCGAGGTGCTGAACGACGTCAACGGCGAGTTGATCAACCTGTACCGCGTTGTCAAAAATCACCTAGAGGAATTCGTGCGCCAGTTCAAATGGGCGCTATCAAGCCGTGAGGTGTTCAAGTGGCTGCAAGAGACGCCACCACATACCTTGACGGACCTGCAGCGCGCGGCGCGCTTCTTCTATCTGCAGCAGCATGCCTTCGGCGGTAAGGTCGACGGCCAGACGTGGGGCACGGCCACGACCGTGCCGCCGCTTAACCTGCTGCGCATCGAGGAGAACTTGTCGGCCGCGCACCTTCGCCTGTCTGGCGCCTATATCGAGAACCTGGATTGGTACAAATGCATGGAACGCTACGACCGGCCTCACACGTTGTTTTACCTGGACCCGCCGTACTGGGAGACGGCAGGGTATGGCGTGGAGTTTGAATTCGCTCAGTACGGGAAGATGGCTGAGCTGATGGCCAGGCTCAAGGGTAAGGCAATTTTGAGCCTGAATGACCACCCGGACATCAGGCGTGTGTTCGCGCGCTTCCAGATGGACACGACCGGTATTCAGTACAACGTGGGTGGCGGCGGAAAGGAGGTAGAACGCAAGGAATTGATTATTTATAGTTGGGATAGGGCGGCTGATCCAGCCGGGCTATTCTAAGGAGTTCAGCAGGCGGGGGCCAGCCCTCATGGCCGGCGAGATCGTCCTGACGCTAGCGCGAGACTGGCCTTGTGGAAGGAAGTATAAGTGAAACTGGAGGCGATTATTATGGGATGTAAAGAATAATTTCCGCTGAATCATGTTGATCTGCTATTGTTGTAGTAAATTTTATTTCTGACGGATATTTCATGGATGAAGAACATTGTGTAGATAGCATGTACCGAACTGTTGTAAGTGGGAATAAATTTATTGGACCCGATGCCACACTTACTATTTCTAATGGAAGGAGTATTGATATTTTGTATAATGATTTTTTTTGCAATGGTACTCCTGTAAAGGTTAGGAATGTTAATGGGTTAAATGCAATTGGAAATCGTCATTTCCAAAATGTAAAATACTCCGGCCGTAGGCCTGGCTATTTTTTGAGCGAGGAGGCAATTGAGTTTTGTCGTTATAAACTTAAATATTTTGGTAGTGGGGTTTAATGATTTTGAATTATTTTCATGATGTTTTTTTTGATAATTTATTCTGAAATTTTATTGATTTTTCGATAGGTGATAATAATGTTCGATCTTGAGGATGTGGATAATGCAAAACTTACGTCAAATAAGACAACAGGTAAGAATTTTTTACGCGGGAAGCGTATAAGTAATTTGATTGCTGACGGCAATGAGGCTGGCATCGGGAATGATATTAATAATGGATTTTCTGGTGTTGTTAAAAAAATTGTTATTGGTGTTGTTATAGTGGTGGTTGGTTCATTTGCGATTTTTGTAATAAATAAATGGTTTCCTGGATTTAAATAGTTGCGATTTGAATAGGAATGTTGATTTTCCTGGAGTGGTTGGCTAATTTAAAATCGTGTGAGATGAATGATTTTTCATATAATATTTTCCACATACGAAACTTTTTCGTGGGTATGTTCAGCGTCGTTTAGGAAAGATTGGTGGTATCGAAATTGTTGATGTCGAACGTCTGAAGGCGCACATAGACGAGCAAATTGGGGTTAAAGGTATTGCGAAAGAGTGTTCTTACATAAATTCACATAACCGAAATAATTTTTTAAAAAATATAAAAGATCAATGGCAAAATGAATTTCGATTATTCTGGGCACATCCTAATGAAGTTGAAATTGATTTGCCGGCAGGTCTCGTACGACCGTTGCCAAAAATTTTGAAGTTGATTCAAAATTATGGTTTTCGCTGAGTTATATATTTCATAATAATAATTCCAGTCTGTTTGACGTATTATGAAGTAATTTCTGTATTTTTTTCGTGAGATGGTATTTTTTTATCTTATGGTTTTAATTGTTGCATTTAATATGGTAAATAGACGTGCGCTTATTGCACTCCTAGTAGTAAAGTGCATATCAAGGACCGTTCCGATGTTTATTCTCATCACCTCGACTTGCCGCCCGAGGCTTTGCTATATGGAGGCGATTTTGCGTGGATCGCACGACGCTTGCAGGGGGGAGCTTGCGCCCGCCATGTTCGGCGGGGGGCACAAGTCGGTCCGCTAGACCTACGATACCCGCACTGAAAGGTAGCTAATAAGCCATCCTTCCGTAGCGCTTGAAAGCGTAATCAGTTGTGCATCATTCTGGTCGCCAACATCTTCGAACCCAACTATGAAACCGGTAAGCCGGTGCGTTGGCGCATCGAGCGCGCAGACGGCGGCCCAGTCGCCATTGCAGGCATATGGGAATACCGCCCGGCGGATCTGCTGCTGTCGTTCTCGATGCTGACGATCAACGCCGATGGGCACCCTCTGATGCAGCGTTTCCACAAACCTGACGACGAAAAGCGCATGGTGATGATCCTTGACCCTGACCAGTATCAGGGCTGGCTGGACGGCTCGCTGGTGTCGGAAGAGGACGTTTATCGGCAATATCCAGCCGAGCAGCGTGTCGCGCAGCCCGACCCTTTGCAACCGCGATCACGTTCGAAAGCACCTGCGCCGGCCGCGCAAGCGGAGCAGGGCGGGCTCTTCTAGTTACAAATTTCGCCTTCTGGTTTTCTAAGCTTGGCAATATACTGTGTTTTTATACAGTATATTTGGGATGAATGATGAAGGTTTGGGCATCAAGGCGTCGAGAGGAAGGGGCAGTGCTGGCAGCCCCTGCACCGGTAGTAGAGGGCGCCATGCTGCTCGAACTGTTTGTGGTCGACGTAACGCTGGAGGGGAACCGACGCCCTTCAAAAGTGGCACGCCTGCAGACGATAGGCGCGCCGCGCATCCTGGCGCAGATGGCCAAGCCCAAACTGGTACGGGTTCAAGGATGGAATATCGTGTTGAGTGGCATTGAGGCAACGAGGGATGAGTCCGGCCACACCCGTGAGGTCGCCCAGACCTGGGTATGCAAACTTTTCGTACCAGAAAACGCTATCGGATTCCGCGCCAGGGAACTGTATCGATCCGGAGTGGCGCTACCGAAAAAACTTGCACGTGAGAGCGGTGGCTCGCGCGGGTTGCTGGCGGTGGCTGATGATTACTCAAATGTGCTTCAGCGCCAGACCACGTGCGCTGAGCTGCGCAGCCATCAGATTTCCACATTTCCGGAGGGCCGCATGATCGACTGTTATATTGAGTGGATGTCGGAAGAGTCGTTCGAACTGGGCGGCCTGCAGTTGCGCTCGAGTTTTGAGAGCCGTCCGGAGCAGCTGGAGCGCGGCGGGTGGCTGGTTAGCATTGACATGAAAGAACGCGAGCTGACGAAGCGCGAGGCGCGCATGGTTCGATAGAATGCCGATCGAGTTTAACGCGCGAGGATGAACTGGCATCGGGCAAACGAAAAGTTATGAGCAAGATTCGAAAACCCCTCAGCATCGAGCAGCTGAAAGAAATTCAAGGTCGCAATGACTCGGCCGATGTGCGCGCGCTTTTGTGGGAGGTTCGGCGCCTGCGCGAGATCGCGGCGGCGGCCGATGAATTGGAGCGCAGCTTGGGGCCGCGCGTCGGCATGTCCGGGCTGATCCGTGCCTCGCTTCGGGTGCAACTGGACGGCGAGCCTTGCTTTGCGATAATGCAACCACCTGAATGAGCTGACGGCCGATCAGCGTGCCGGGCAAGATCGTCCGGCGGATGCCCAGCCGGCCACGCGCTGTTGCTGGTCGACCAGCACGATGACTTGGCAGCCGGCCGCCGCGCTGCCATAGTTCAGTTGCAGGTATTCGCCCTGGTGTTGATAGCTGGAGGGCGTGCCGTAGCGGGCGGCGAGGGCGAAGCTGTCCAGTCCGATCAGATCACTGCTGCTGCGCTCCGCAGTGCCGCTGGCAGCGCAACTCAGCAGAGCGGGCAAGAAGAGGGAGCCCAGCGCATGCTTCATTGCAATTTTTCCTTTTGGCGTTATGCTTACAGATGGTGTCTTCTATATAGTATGTGCGGCACCTGCCATCCTGATCTTGCGCAGCCTCATATCAGCACGGGAAGGTAGGTGAGGCGGCCAAATACGGGGGGCGAAATTTGGGCGAAAACGTGGACAGTTCCAGACTTTTCCAGGCATTTATGGGGAAGCGTAAATGGCATTCCCACTATGTCTACGGAGGTTTGCGAATGTTTAAGACAGGAATCAAGAATTTCTGTATAATCTGCTTTTGCGCCAATAGGAAATGCTATGCGTCTACTTCAAAAAGCACTCACATTCGATGACGTGCTGCTCGTCCCAGCCTACTCCAACGTTCTGCCCGCCGATACGTCCCTCAAAACTCGCCTGACCCGCAACATCACCCTGAATATTCCCTTGCTGTCCGCAGCCATGGACACGGTGACGGAAGCCCGCCTGGCGATCGCGATGGCCCAGGAAGGCGGCATCGGCATCATCCACAAGAATTTGAATCCGAAGGACCAGGCACGTGAAGTGGCCCGCGTAAAGCGTTTCGAAGCTGGCGTGCTGCGCGATCCGATCACGATTCCGCCGGACATGAAAATCCGCGACGTGATCGCTCTGACGGAACAATACGGCATCAGCGGTTTTCCCGTTGTCAAAGGCAAGGAAGTCGTCGGCATCATCACCAACCGCGATTTGCGCTTTGAGCAGGAACTCGACGCGGAAGCCTCCGCCAAGATGACCCCGCGCGAAAAGCTGGTGGTCGTCAAGGAAGACGCCGATACGGCCGAAGCCAAGCGCCTGATGAACAAGCACCGCCTCGAGCGCGTGCTGGTGGTCAACGACGCATTCGAATTGCGCGGCCTGATCACCGTCAAGGATATCCAGAAGTCGACCTCCCACCCGTTCGCGTCGAAAGACAGCCAGGGCAAACTGCTGGTCGGCGCTGCCGTCGGCGTGGGTGCCAAGGATGAAGAGCGCATCGACCTGCTGGTCGCCGCCGGCGTCGACGTGCTGGTGGTCGACACGGCCCACGGCCACTCGCAAGGCATCCTGGACCGCGTACGCTGGATCAAGACCAAGTACCCGCAAGTGGAAGTAATTGGCGGCAACATCGCTACCGCCGCCGCCGCCAAGGCGCTGGTGGAATACGGCGCCGACGCGGTCAAGGTTGGCATCGGTCCAGGCTCCATCTGCACCACGCGTATCGTCGCCGGTGTGGGCGTGCCGCAAATTACGGCCATCTCGAATGTTGCCGAAGCACTGGAAGGCACGGGCGTGCCATGTATCGCCGACGGCGGTATCCGCTTCTCGGGCGATATCTCGAAAGCGCTGGCCGCTGGCGCCTCGACCGTCATGATGGGTTCCATGTTTGCCGGTACGGAAGAAGCACCGGGCGAAGTGATCCTGTACCAGGGCCGCAGCTACAAATCGTACCGCGGCATGGGTTCGCTGGGCGCGATGTCCGATGGTTCGGCTGACCGTTATTTCCAGGACGCCACCATGAAGGCCGACAAGTTCGTGCCTGAAGGTATCGAAGGCCGCGTGGCCTACAAGGGCAGCGTGCTGGCGATCATCTTCCAGCTGGTGGGCGGCGTGCGTCAATCGATGGGTTATTGCGGTTGCGCGACCATCGACGAACTGCGCGAAAAGGCGGAATTCGTGGAAATCACCTCGGCCGGCATGCGCGAGTCGCATGTCCATGATGTGCAAATCACGAAAGAAGCGCCAAACTACCGCTCCGAGTAAGCGCAACAGGAAAAATTGCCCATGGCTGCGTTACAGTGCCTCGCCGTACTATTCGTACTGTCTTCGGCACTGCGCCTTGCCCTGAACAATTTTTCCGCTGCGCTATAGCGACAGACCAGACCGGCGCCCAGTGCGCCGGTTTTGCAATTGACCCTGAATAAAGCCCCGACCATGCACTCTAAAATCCTCATTCTCGATTTCGGTTCCCAAGTCACCCAGCTGATCGCCCGCCGCGTGCGCGATTCCGGCGTGTTTTCCGAAGTCTTCCCGTATGACGTCAGCGACGAATTCGTGCGCAACTATGGCGCCGCCGGCGTGATCCTGTCGGGCAGCCACAATTCCACCCTGGACGGCGACTCGCCGCGCGCGCCGCAAGCCGTGTTCGAGCTGGGCGTGCCCGTGCTGGGCATCTGCTACGGCATGCAAACCATGGCAGCCCAGCTGGGCGGCAAGGTGGAAAACGGCCTAGTGCGCGAATTCGGCTACGCCGAAGTGCGCGCCCGCAGCCACACCAAGTTGCTCAACGGTATTGCCGACTTCGTCACCGACGAAGGCCACGGCATGCTGAAAGTGTGGATGAGCCATGGCGACAAGGTGCTGGAAATGCCACCAGGCTTCAAGCTGATGGGCAACACCCCGAGCTGCCCGATCGCCGCCATGGCCGATGAAGAGCGCCAGTTCTACGGCGTGCAATTCCACCCGGAAGTGACGCACACGGTGCAGGGCAAGGCCATGATCGGCCGTTTCGTGCATGAAATCTGCGGCTGCAAGTCGGACTGGAACATGCCCGACTATATCAGCGAAGCGGTGGAAAAAATCCGCGCGCAAGTGGGCACCGATGACGTCATCCTGGGCCTGTCCGGCGGCGTCGACTCGTCCGTCGCGGCGGCCCTGATCCACCGCGCCATCGGCGACCAGCTGACCTGCGTCTTCGTCGACCATGGCCTGCTGCGTCTGGACGAAGGCAAGATGGTGATGGACATGTTCGCCAAGAACCTGGGCGTGAAAGTCATCCGCGTCGATGCGGAAGACCAGTTCATGGGCCATCTGGCCGGCGTCACCGATCCCGAGCAGAAGCGCAAGATCATCGGCCGCGAATTCGTCGAAGTGTTCCAGGTGGAATCGGGCAAGCTGGTCAACGCCAAATGGCTGGCGCAAGGCACGATCTACCCGGACGTGATCGAATCGGCCGGCAAGGGCAAGAAGGGTCAGACCATCAAGAGCCACCACAATGTGGGCGGCTTGCCGGACACCATGAAACTCAAGCTGCTGGAACCGTTGCGCGAGCTGTTCAAGGACGAAGTGCGCAAGCTGGGCGTGGCCCTGGGCTTGCCGCATGACATGGTCTACCGCCACCCGTTCCCGGGCCCGGGCCTGGGCGTGCGCATCCTCGGCGAAGTCAAGAAGGACTACGCCGACCTGCTGCGCCGCGCCGATGCCATCTTCATCGAAGAACTGCGCAACACGCCGTACGAATTCGTCGCCGGCCAGGCCGTCGACCCGGATGCGTTGCCAGCGAACTGGTACGAAGCGACGAGCCAGGCGTTCGCCGTCTTCCTGCCCGTCAAATCGGTGGGCGTGATGGGCGACGGCCGCACCTATGAATACGTGGTGGCCCTGCGCGCCGTGCAGACGCAGGACTTCATGACGGCCCACTGGGCGCACCTGCCGCACAGCCTGCTGGGCAAGGTCTCGAACCGCATCATCAATGAAGTGCGCGGCATCAACCGCGTCGTCTACGATATCTCGGGCAAGCCGCCGGCGACCATCGAATGGGAATAATCTCCCGTCCGGCAGCGTAAGGTAACGCCGGGTCAATGCAACAGCTAAGCCCCTGATTTTTCAGGGGCTTTTTTTGTCGGTGGCGCTTGCAAAATGGCCGGTGATGCCGGCGTCGGCTATGCCGTCTGCCCCAGGCTCGTCAGCCGGGCCAGCGTCTCCTGCGCATTCATGCTCTTGGCCAGCTTGACGGCGGTCATGCCCCGGCTGTCCACGGTATCGATGCGGGCGCCGTGTTGCAGCAGCAGGTCGAGGATGGCAAGGCGGTTGAACATGGCGGCCATCATCAGCGGCGTCTTGCCGTCCAGGCTGGCGCCTTCCACCTTCGCGCCATGCTGGAGCAGCAGTTCGGCGATCTCCAGGTAGCCTTTGTAGGCCACGCCGGCCAGCGGCGTCTGGCCCTGGTCGTTGGGCACGTTGGCGTCGGCGCCCGCTGCGAGCAGCAGGCGTGACGTTTCCAGGTGGCCATGGTAGCTGGCCAGCATGATCAGGCTGTCGCCTTTCTCGTTGCGGAAGTTGACTGGGACGCCCTGCGCGACCATGGGGCCCAGTTGCTGCGTATCGCCTTCGCGCACCAGGGCAAACAGGCCCTGGATGAATTCCAGGGTTTCGGCATCCATCGTTGGCGGGAGTTTTCGGGCATCGGTATTCATCGTGTTCTTTTCGCGAAAGTGGGCTATGCCTTTAGTCTACTATGCGGTCGGCGCAAACGCATTTTCCGCCAGGCCTGCGCGGCGCCGATGACGGAGAACCGCTGTCAGGTCCGCGATGCATAGACGATCCTCATCCCTGTCGGCGCAATCAGCATCTAGCTACCGCCGGCGCTCAGGACTGATGGAATGCTGACGAGTACGGTTTCTCTTTCGGCAGCAGGTGCCTAGCTTCCTCTAACTTCTGTTGAATAAGCAATCCGTGAATGGCGTGGGCCAGTGGCGTCACGTCCTCTATCCTTGTAATCCATTTCTGTACATAAAGCTCAACGGCTTCTTTGCCGAGGCCAATCTGAATGGCTCTGTGTAGTTGCGGCTGCAACAGCAGATCCCGTTCCGGATCCCATTGGATGCGCACGGCTGATGCTTCTTTTTTCTTTGTCCATTCATCCTTGCTGATGGACGCGTCTGCGTGGCTCAGGCAGCCGTGCTCCAGTGCCCATTCAAATCCTGATCTGCTGATATCGATCGCCAGAATACGTTTCTGCCCGACGTCTTTGAATCCCCATCCAGCGCGATACATCATCCATAAAAAAGATGGCTTAATCCAGGTCATGCGTTCCATCTTAAATGGCGGCGAGGTGAATGTGCCATTCGCCAGGGCCGCCTCCGCGATCACATCGGAATAGGCTTGATAGACGCGTATGGTTGCTTCGTCGTAGGAAGCCCTGATCTGACGATGAGGGATTGCTGTTGTCCAGTGACTATGATCTTGCATTTTTACCTCGTAGATGCAGGGATAGGCCCGGCAAGTTGAACAATGATGCCGGCAAGGCCGTTGTCCCGTGTGGATAGCTTGGTGCTCTGCTTGAAAATGTCCGCTATTAAACTATATTAGAAAATGCATGTTATTTTTATATCGGAGTCGGTTGTGTGCGTAGGGGCATGGGACTCCGATACGGAAATTTAATATTTCCAGAAAGTCAAAAGGAGGGACGGGTCATGAGTGCAATGTTAGAAAAGAAATCCCTGGACAAGCCGGACGAAGTGCGCCCATTCAAGGACGGAGCGGGCCGGATGGCTGTTTTTACGCTAGGCGGGCAGACCATGGGGCGCGGCGAATTTGAGCCTGGCTGGCGCTGGAGTCTGCACGTAAAGCCGATTGCAGGAACCGATTCGTGCCAGGCAGCTCATACCGGCATGGTCCTCGAGGGGCGGATGGTGGTACGCATGAATGATGGTGCCGAGATGGAATATGGACCGGGCGACATCTTCTATATGCCGCCCGGGCATGATGCCTGGGTCGTTGGAAACCAGCGTTGTATCCTGTTCGATGTCACCGGCGTCGCAAGGTATGCCAAACCGCAATAAGGGCGGCAGATGAAGACAGCCGCTCACGCGCCCGCCGCCAGCGCCTTTTGCCGCGCTGCCAGCGCCGCGCCGATGAAGAGGGCGATGGCCGAGGCGATCAAGCCCCGTTCCAGTCCCGCAGGGCCGTCGGCGATCCAGCCGACCGCGATGGGGCCGGCGATCTGGCCCAGCGCGAACACGGTCGTATAGGCGCTGATGCCGGCCGTCCACGATTGCTGCGGCAGGTTATGCCGCACCAGCGCCGTGGTCGAGGCCACCACCGACAGGAACACGGCGCCGAAAACCAGGCCGGAGAGGAAGACGACGGGCACAAAGCTCGTCAGGGCGGGCAGGATGGTGACCACGCCCAGCACACCGTTCAGGATCGCCAGCGATTCGCCGCCCTTGTAGCGGTCGAGCATGCGCGCCCAGATGCGCGACGACGCCACCACTGCCAGCCCCAATACCGTGTAGAACACGGTGATCGAGGTGGCGCTCATGCCTTGCTGCTTGAGCAGGGCGATGACGAAGGTCATGTAGCCGATGTAGCCGACGCCAAACATGAAATAGCCGGCCAGGCTGGGAGAAAAGTCGCGCCAGGCGAAGCGCCGTGGCGTGTCGAGCGTGCGCGGCGCTTCGCCGATCGCCTTCGCCGGCAGGGCCATGAGGGCGGTGGCGGCCAGGCAGGCGATGCCCAAGGCCAGCCATGGCCATTGCCAGGCATGCGCGGCGCCGTGCTCCTGTGCGGCGGCCAATGCGGCCGGCACCAGCAGGGCCGAGAGCGCAATGCCGAAGCCCGTGCCGCCGTAATACAGGCCGATGTAGAAGCCGGCGCGCTGGCTGTGCATGGAACCGAGCCGCGCCGCCAGCACGCCGCCGGCGATGAAAATGAAGGCGCTGGCCACGCCCGCGCACACGCGCTGCAGGAACAGGGCGGCCGTATCGCTGACCAGGCCCGACATCAGCATGAAGACGCTGGCCAGCACGGAACCGGCGATCAGCAGGCGCCACACGCCCAGGCGGCGCATCAGGGCCGGCGTGGCCAGCGCGCCGAGAAAATAGCCGAGCGCATTGAAGGTGTTCATGGCCCCGGCCAGCAGGTAGGACCAGCCCAGGTCGGCGCGCATGGGCGGCAGCAGCAAACCGTAGGAAAAGCGCGACAGGCCCAGGGCGACGGCGGCGCCCAGCGACAGCGCCAGCGCCGTGGCCAGCGGATGGGACGGGGAACGATCGTGTGTCGGCATGGCCTGGATACCCGTCTGTGTGCGAGCGTGGAGTGGGCGCCGGGCGGGGCAGGCCGGCGGGCGAGGTCTGTGCGGGACAGTGGCGCTGGCTGCACGCTTTTTTACTGCTAAGTTAGCGAATCGGACCCGGGAAGTCAAGCCGCGCCGCGCCTGTCATTGCTGGCAACAATGTAATCTTTGTCATCGTTACTTTTAGAGAGAATTGTGAGACATGCAATCTCATATAATTGCAATTAGGAAATTAACTTGCCAAAATTCAATTTTGCGAGTTACTCCTGATCCTCCATATCTTAAGGGCACTATGAACAAGAATAAACCTGGCGCGTTGTTGATTGCAGCGCTGATTGGCGCGGCGTTGGCTGGCTGCGCTTCCGAATCGTCGCAAGCCCTGGCTGTTCCCACAGTCGCCAGCGCGGCCCGACCTTACGTTGGTCCACGCACCCTGATCGCTGTCGGCAAGTTCGACAACCGCTCGAACTTCATGCGCGGCATCTTTTCCGATGGCGTCGACCGCCTGGGCAGCCAGTCGAAGACGATTCTGATTGCGCACCTGCAAACGTCCAACCGTTTCAATGTCCTCGACCGCGACAATATGGCCGAGCTCAAGCAGGAAGCCGACTTCAAGAAGCAGGGCCAGAACATCAAGGGCGCGGACTTCGTCGTCACGGGCGACGTGACCGAATTCGGCCGCAAGGAAGTGGGCGACAAGCAATTGTTCGGCATCATGGGCCGCGGCAAGACGCAAGTGGCGTATGCCAAGGTCACCTTGAACATCGTCAACATCGCCACCTCGGAAGTCGTGTACTCGGCCGGCGGCGCCGGCGAATACAGCCTGTCAAACCGCGAAGTGCTGGGCTTTGGCGGCACCGCCAGCTATGACGCCACCCTGAATGGCAAGGTGCTGGACCTGGCCATGCGCGAAGCGGTCGAGCGCCTGGTGGCTGGCGTCGAAGCGGGCGCATTGCGCAAACAATAAGGTATCCCATGACAACAATGATGAACAAGGGCACAGCCCTGCTGGCCATGCTTGCCTGTGCCGCCCTGACCGGTTGCGCCACGCAATCGAAGACCCTGTACCAATGGGAAGGCTACCAGCCGCAAGTGTACGAATACCTGAAGGGCGAAAGCCCGGAGCAGCAGATCGCCGCCATGGAAAAAGACCTGCAAGTGATCGCTGCCAAGGGCAATCATGCGCCGCCGGGCTTCCATGCCCACCTGGGCATGCTGTACTCGATCGCCGGCAAGCCGGAGCAGGTCGCCGCGCAGTTCGAGGACGAGAAAAAACTGTTCCCGGAATCGGCGCAGTACATGGACTTCCTGTTGGGTAAATTGAAAAAAGGCGAGAAATTATGATGTCGCGCATGTTGAAAATGGCCTTGTGCCTGGGTCCCGCCATCTTCATGGTCGGTTGCGCCACCAAGCAGGCCGCCTACGACTACACGGCCTTCAAGGCCGCCAAGCCCCGTTCCATCGTGGTCTTGCCGCCGTTGAACAACTCGCCGGAAGTCAATGCCGGCAACAGCGTCTACGCGCAAGTGACCTATCCGCTGGCCGAAGCGGGCTACTACGTGCTGCCGGTGGCCGTGGTCGGCGAGACCTTCAAGCAGAACGGCTTGACGAATGCCGCCGATATCCACGGCGTCGATGCGAAAAAGCTCAACGAGATCTTTGGCGCCGATGCGGGCCTGTACGTGACGATCTCCAAGTACGGCACGACGTACGCCGTGATCGACAGCGTGACGGTGGTGGCGGTCGATGCCAAGCTGGTCGACCTGAAGACGGGCGTCTTGCTGTGGCAGGGCGCGGCCAGCGCGTCTAGCAATGAAGGCAATAACAGCGGTGGCGGCGGCCTGATCGGCGCGCTGGTGACGGCGGCGGTCAAGCAGATCATCAACACCAGCACCGATGCCAGCCATCCTATCGCCGGCACGGCGAATGCGCGGCTGCTGTCGGCCGGCGTGCCGAACGGCTTGCTGTACGGCCCCCGTTCGGAGCGCTACCTGGCGCAGTAAGCGTCCTGCCGCATCGGCAAGGCATGTGCCGCTGTACTGAATGACCGGCGCCGGGGGACATCACGGACTCGTCCCCCCGGCGCTGTCTTTCCTGAGTCCGGGCAGATCCAGAGCAAAGGGCAAGCGATGACTATTCAATTCAAGGTCAACTACAATGTGTCGGCGGACGAGCTGCAGGGCAAGAGCGTGCTGGTCTTTTTGAAACCGCAGAACCCGCAGCGTAATTATCAGATCCACGCCTGGCAAGTGCTGGCCGGCGCGCCCGGCACTACCGAATCGTTCCACTACACGCCGCAGATCTCGACCGACGTGACCAGCCGGGACATCAACGACAGCAATATCGTCTCCGGGCGCAAACCAGTGCAGCCGGGGCAGCTGCTGTCGGCCGTCAGCCCGAACGGCATGACGCCGCCGTTGCTGCAGCCTGGCTCCACGTCCCTGGCGCAAACCAAACTGACGCCTCAGCAGTGCGGCGTGATCAACCACACCAATCCCTACATCCAGTTCGACAGCAACTGGTACGTCAACGACAGGCCGGTCGTGACCATGCTGCAGGTCGATACGCAAATGACGGTCAGTTTTGAGCACCTGCCCAACTTCTATTTCATGGTGGCGTCGCCGCCGAGGGTGGGCCAAACCTATATCGTGCAGAATTTCTCGGACATGACGCAGTACGTGATGCCGGAGACGGTCACGGAAGTGGACGTCACTGTGCACCGCAAGCAGGGCCTGTGGCACTTCGACTTCAGCGCGAGCTGAGGCGCGCCGGGATGCGCCGGCGCCAGAACGGCGCCGACGGCCAGCGCGTTTCCTGGCCGTAGCAGTACGCCAGGTGGCGTTCGTACGCCGCGCCGATGGCCGCCAGCTCCCCATTGTAGCGTTGGCAGGCTTGCGGTTCTCCCCGCAGCGTGCGGTCGGCGGCTTCGGCCGCGGCCAGGCCCGTGTACAGGGCGTTGAAGATGCCTTGCGACGACAGCGGATCGAAGCTCAGGGCGGCGTCGCCGACGGCGAACCAGCCCTGGCCCGCGCCGGCGTCCAGGCTGGCCGTATGGGCGGGCGTGGCCATGGCGGGCGTATCGGCCGCATAGCCTTGCTGCTCCAGCAATTCCCGCGTCGCCGGCAGCCGGCGCGCCGCCGCTTCCAGCCAGCCGGCATCGCGCAATCCTGTCTTGGCCAGCAAGTCCGCATCCGTATGCAGGGCCAGCACGCGGCGCTGGCCGGGCAGGGGCGCGCTGTACCACCAGCCATCTTCGCAAGCCTCGATGTGGGCAAAGCCCCGCTGTGACGGCGCCAGGTCGCGCCCATATTGCCAGACTGATATTAAACGGTCGCCGCGCTGGCGCCGCGCCCCGATTCTGCGGGCCAGCCGGGCGCCGCGTCCCGTCGCGTCGATGACGATGCGCGCCGCCGCATCGCAAGGGCCGTGCCGCGTCTGCAGCCGCACGCGCCAGCCGCCGTCCTCCGGCGTGATGGCGTCGACACTGGCCGGGGCCAGCAAGGCGGCGCCGCGCCGGCGCGCTTCGTCGCGCAGCCACAGGTCGAAGGTGCCGCGCGCCAGGTGCCAGCCGTGGCCATCGGGATCGCTGAGGAAGTGGTGCTCCGTCCAGGCGCCGTTCCACCAGGCGCGGTTGCCGTGGTAGGGCGCGTGACCCTGGCGCAGGAAGGCGTCAAGCAGGTCCATGTCCCGCAGCAGGCGCGCGGCGGCCGGCGGCAGCGATTCGCCGATGCGCGCCAGCGGCGCGGCCAGCCGGTCCACCAGCAAGACGCGGTGCCGCCCCGCCAGGTTGAGCGCGGCCGTGGCGCCGGCCGGACCGGCGCCTACGATCAGCACGTCGGCCTGCAGCAAGGTCACAAGCGGTGCCGCTGCAGATGGCGCGCTTTTTCCGTGCCTTCCAGGTCGACGTCGACGAACTCGTCCGGTATGGCCGCCGCCGCGCGCAGCAGGTGCTTGCCGGCCGTGGGCGGCGGCAGGTTTTCCACCTGCAGGAACGCGGGGAAGCCGCTCACGTCCGTGGGGCCGGGACGCACCTCGACCACGCCCACTTGCGCCAGGTCGGCGATCATGTTGTTGATCTGCTCTTCATAGCTGATGTTGCCCAGCGGACGTATCCACGCGGCGCGCCGGGCGAAAGCGGCCAGGCGGTCGTCGACGGGAACTTCGCGGTTCATCACCGTATCGTAGGCCAGCTTGCTCATCACCTGGTTCGGCACGCGCGCGGGCCAGAACGTGGGCACGTAGGGATCGTAGTCGGACTGGTAGCCGGAGCGGCAGCTGGCCGTGTCCGTTTGCCATGGCACGGCCATCCAGCGCGTCACGCCGCCCGCGATCTGTGCCGAGCAGGGGCTGCTGATATTGTCCGGCGTCAAGACGGCGCCATAGTCGGGTTCGACCCAGCCCGGCGGCCGGTGCGCCAGGCGGAACGGCGCGCTGTACATGCTGGCCTGGCGCATGGGCCAGGTCATTTCGCAGCCGGGGTGGAAGGCGTCTGCCAGGCAAAATTCCATGGCCGCGCGCAGCAGGGTGTCCGGTTGCAGGGCCACGTCCACCTCGGCCAGGCTTTGCGGCGGCGTCTTGCCGGGCGCGTAGTCGGCCGTGAACTCGCCGGCGGCCCATTGCTTGAGGAAGCGCAATTGCAGATTGCTCAGCGCGCAGTTCTGGCGCGGCGTGTCTGCCGGCGGGATGGCCATCGCATCGCCATACAGCCACGGCCACGGCGATGGCGCCCAGGCGTCGCGCTCGAACTGGCGGAACTGGTTGTAGATGACGTTGCGCCACTCCTTGCGGTTTTCGGACGGGCTGGCCAGGCGCGCCATCCATTCGTCGCGGCTGAACGGCGTGCTGCCGTCCCAGCCGAAGGCGGCCGCGAAACCGGCGTTGACCCATTGCAGGTTGGACAGGCGCTCGAAAATGGGGCGGATATCGTCCTGGAACGAGGGAATGGCTGGCGCTGCCAGTTTTCCTGTGGAAACAAACAAGTCGCGCATCAAGTCCCACATGGTGCGCACCGACTTTTGCTGCGGCGCGTAGTCGGGCGGCGCGACGACCACCCAGGCCATGTCGACGGGCAAGGCCTGGCCCTGGTAGTGCACCGTGGCACAGACGGGACCGTCGGCCGTGTCGTCGTACCAGCCTTCGTTGTTGGCAAAGGTGATGGCGCGCGCGCCATTCCACGACGCCGACTTGCCATGGCCGCCCAGCACGATCAGCCGTCCCATGGCATCCGTGCGCAACTCGCCCAGGTAGACGGGCATGCCCATGAAACGGCCCCCGTCGAAGGTCACGGCCGGCTGTTCGCTGCCGCTGATCTTGCGCTCGCCCGGCGTGATGGACAATTGCGCGCGGTCGGTGACGGCCATGTTGCGCAGGAACGAGGGCTGGGTGACATTTGCTTCCGGAATATCGAGCGCGATCTGGAACTGGTACCACGCCGCCTTGGTGTTGGCCAGCGTGACGGCCCATTCGATGTCGGCATTGCCGGAGTTTAATTCGGCCACCGCCACGCCGGCGGCATTCAGGCCGTAGATGCGAAAACCGGCCGCCTGGCGCTTGATGGCCCCGGACGCATCGCGGTAATACCCGGCCGGCCGCGCCGCCGGTTCCGGCACCTCCGGTCCCAGAAAGTATTCGCTGGGACTGTTGCCCACGCGGGCAATGCCGATGGGCGGATAAATCGCCGCCTTGACGATGACGGTATCTTGGGAGGAGCTGGACATGGCATGCCTTTCCAGGTGGCGTGGAGGGAAGGAAAATATACCGCATAAAAAATGCGCCAAATGCGCACATAGTCACCGCTTCGTGAATTCGTGCGATGGGCGCCGGACACAAGGCGTGCGGCGGCGCGCCAGGCGAGCTTCCTCCAGCCACGTTAAGATAGCGGTATTTTCAAGATTGCGAGGGGCCCAGGTGCGCGTGTTGCTGGTGGAGGACGATCCGATGATCGGGGAAAGCCTGGTCGAGGGCTTGCGCGGCGAGTGCTATGCCGTGGACTGGGTGCGCGACGGCCACGATGCGGAGCTGGCGCTGGCCGGCTTCGCCTACGATTTGATGCTGCTGGACCTGGGCTTGCCCGGCAAGGAGGGCATGGAGGTGCTGCGCGCCATGCGCGCGCGGGGCGCCGAGTTGCCCGTGCTGATCATCACGGCGCGCGATGGCACGCCGGCCCGCGTGGAAGGACTCGACAGCGGCGCCGACGATTACCTGGTCAAACCGTTCGATCTCGACGAGCTGCTGGCGCGCATCCGCGCGCTGCTGCGGCGCCGGGTCAGCCGTTCGCGCTCCGTCATCGAGCATGGCGCGCTGATCCTGGACCTGGCCAGCCACGACGTCACGTACGAGGGCGAGCAGATCAAGCTGCCGCCGCGCGAGTTTTCCGTGCTGCGCGCCTTGCTCGACCATCCGGGCAAGGTGGTGTCGAAGCGCCAGCTGAGCGAAAAGCTGTACGGCTGGGACTGCGAAGTGGAAAGCAATACCGTCGATGTGTACGTCTACCAGCTGCGCAAGAAGCTGGGCGCGGATGCCATCCAGACCGTGCGCGGCGTGGGCTACAAGATGCGGGTGGCATCTTGCTGACCATCCGCCGCCAATTGCTGCTCGGTTTGCTGGCCGCCACCTTGCTGTGCGTGCTGGGCGCCGGCATTTCGCTGTTCCGCTCGCTGCTCGAGGAAACCAATGAGCTGGCCGACTTGCAGCTGCGCCAGCTGGCCGTGGCCTTGCCCGACGAGTTCGAGCCGCAGACGGGGCTGGCCGCCGCGCAGGAGCCGGAAGAAGCGTTCGTGCTGCAGGCGTGGGACGAGGACGGCCAGCCATTGCCCGTCCTGCAGGGCCAGCCGGCATTGCCGCGCTATGCGCTGGCCGGCTTTGCCGATGTCACGGTGCATGGCGAGGACTGGCGCCTGTACGGCGAGACGCGGCGCGGCCGCTACGTGCAGGTGGCGCAGGCGCAGGCCGTGCGCGACCAGCTGGCCTGGCAGATGACCATGCGCGCCGGCGCGCCCCTGCTGGTGTTCGCGCTGATCCTGGCGCTGCTGATCGTCGTCGTGGTGGGGCGCGCGCTGGCGCCGCTGCACCGCCTGGCCGAATCGGTGGCCGGCCGTTCGCCGGATACGCTCACGCCGCTGGCGGCCGACGACATGCCGCCCGAACTGCGGCCCGTGGCGCTGGCGCTCAACAGCCTGATGGGCCAGTTCGAGGCGGCACTGACGGCGCAGCGCACCTTTGTCGCCGATGCCGCGCATGAATTGCGTTCGCCGCTGACGGCGCTGAAACTGCAGCTGCAGGTGGCCGAACGGGCCGGCAGCGAGGAAGAACGCCGCGTGGCGCTGGCGCGGCTGCATGAACGGCTGGATCGCAGCACGCATCTGGTGCGCCAGCTATTGAGCCTGGCGCGCCATGAAACGGCGCTCACGGCCAGCCAGCTGCACGCGGTGGACCTGGGACAGTTGCTGGAAGCGGCCGTGGCCGATCACAGCGCGCTGGCCGACAGCCGCGCGATCGACCTGGGCGTGGTGGAAACGCTGCCGGCCCCGGTGCTGGTGCAGGCCGATCCCGACGGCTTGCAGGTCTTGCTGAATAACCTGATCGACAACGCCTTGCGCTACACGCAGCAGGGCGGCCGGGTCGATCTGCAGGCGGCGCTGGAAGAGGGCCGGCCCCTGCTGCGCGTCTCCGACAACGGCCCCGGCGTGCCAAGCCAGCACCATGCACGGCTGTTCGACCGCTTCTTCCGGCCCGACGGCAACGACGCCTGGGGCTGCGGCCTGGGCCTGTCCATCGTGCGCCACATCGCCGAGCACCACCAGGCCGACATTGCGCTGGCCGAGGGCGGGGCGGGGCGGGGCTTGCAGGTGACGGTGCGCTTTCCGCAAGCGGCCTGAACAAAAAAAAAGCGGATGCCGGCGAGGGCATCCGCTTCTCAGTCACGCGCGAGGCGCTTAGGCCAGCTCGGTGATGAATTGCTCGCGCGCGGGGCGCACTTTTTTCAGGTCCACCAGCCAGTCGCCTTCGTCGGCGCGGTAGCCGAGCGGCAGCATGACGACGGAGCGCAAGCCTTTTTCGCGCAGCTTCAGGATCTCGTCGACCTTGGCCGGATCAAAACCTTCCATCGGCGTCGAATCGACTTTTTCCTGCGCCGCGGCGATCAGGGCCGTGCCCACGCCGATATACGCCTGGCGCGCCGCGTGCTGGTAGTTGGTCTCGGCATCGCGCTGCGGATACGTGGCCAGAATTTGCTGGCGGTACGCTTCCCAGCCTTCATTCTTGAAGCCGCGCACGGTATTGACCAGGTCAAAGCGCGCGTTGATGCGTTCTGCCGTGTAATTGTCCCAGGCGGCAAACACCAGCAGGTGCGAGGCGTCCGTGACTTGCGACTGGTTCCACGCATGCGGCTTGATCTGCTCGCGCAGGGCCGGATTCGTCACGACGAAGACTTCGTAAGGATGCAGTCCGCTGGAGCTGGCCGTCAGGCGCACCGCTTCCAGGATGCGCTCGACCTTGTCTTGCGGCACCGTTTTCGTCGGGTCCATTTTCTTGGTGGCGTAGCGCCATTGCAGTGTTTCGAGCAAATCGGACATGTGAATCCCTTTCAGAGTGAATAGTTCAGATTGGAAATGATAGCGGATTCAGCCATTTCAAGTGCGGCCCCTCAAAGAGTTGTATAGATGAGCTGTCGCCTACCATTTACAGCCCCACCATGGCCAGCTCCACTGCCGGGTAGCGCGCGCCTTGCACGCTGGCGGGCGCGATGGCGGCGCCGATGGCGGCCAGGTCGGCGCTGCTCAGGGTGAGTTGCGCTGCGGCCACGTTCTCTTCCAGGTGGGCCAGGCTGCGGGCGCCGGGAATCGGCACGATGTCGTCGCCTTGGGCCAGCAGCCAGGCCAGGGCCAGCTGCGCCGCCGTGGCGCCGCGCGCCGCCGCCAGGCGCTGCAGTTCGGCAACCATGTGCGCGTTGGCCGCCATCGCGGGCGGCTGGAAGCGGGGCAGGCTGTGGCGGTAATCGTCCGGCGCCAGCGCGGTGCTGGATGCGAGCCGGCCCGTCAGGAAGCCCCGGCCCAGCGGGCTGTAGGGCACGAAACCGATGCCGAGCGCGCGGCAGGCGGGCAGCACCTCCGCTTCCACGTCGCGGCTCCACAGCGAGTATTCGGACTGCACGGCCGCAATCGGGTGCACGGCGTGGGCGCGGCGCAGGGTGGCGGCCGACACTTCCGACAGGCCCAGGTGGCGCACCTTGCCTGTGCGCACCAGTTCGGCCATGGCGCCGACCACGTCTTCGATGGGCACGGCCGGGTCCACGCGGTGCTGGTACAGCAGGTCGATGCACTCGATGCCGAGCCGGGACAGCGATCCTTCCACCGCCTGGCGAATATGTTCGGGGCGGCTGTCGACACCGGCCATGCGTTCGACGCCCTCGCCGTGCTGCAAGATCTTGAAGCCGAACTTGGTGGCGATGCTGACTTTGCCGCGTAATTCTTTCAGTGCGCGGCCTACCAAGTCCTCGTTGGCGTAGGGGCCGTAGACTTCGGCCGTATCGATCAGGGTCACGCCCAGCTCCACGGCCCGGTGCAGCACGCGCAGCGAGGCGGCTTCGTCGGCGCCGCCGTAGGCAAAGCTCATGCCCATGCAGCCCAGGCCGATGGGGGCGACGCGCAAGCCGGAGTTGCCCAGTGTTCTGTGTTCCATTGTCATTTCCTTTCAAAAAAAGATGCAAGGAGTATGGATGAAGGAACAGCATGCGATAAGATGGCTAATCCTGCATGCATTACTGAATTTTTCTCATGAATGTTTTCCTCGACAATGGCTGACCTCAACGAATTGACGGCCTTTGCCGCCGTCGCCCGCCTGCGCAGCTTTCGCAAGGCGGCCCTCGAACGGGGCGTATCCGCCTCCGCCCTCAGCCACGCATTGCGCGCGCTGGAAGAGCGCCTGGGCGTGCGCCTGCTGAATCGCACCACGCGCAGCGTCACGCCGACCGAGGCGGGGCAGCAGCTTCTGGCGCGGCTGGCGCCGGCCATGCGCGAAATCGACGATGCCTTGCAAGACTTGAGCGCCATGCAGGATGTGCCCGCAGGCAAGCTGCGCCTGAACGTGCCCCGTCCGGCCGCCCGGCTGCTGCTGGGGCCCATGCTGGCCGGTTTTGTCGCTCGCTATCCGCGCGTGCAGGTCGAAGTGGTCACCGATGACGGCATGATCGATATCGTGCGCGACGGTTTTGACGCGGGCATCCGCTTCGGAGAACAGGTGGCGGCCGACATGATCGCCGTGCCCGTGGGCGCGCCGCAGCCATTCGTGGTGGTGGCGTCGCCCGCCTACCTGGCGGCGCATGGCGCACCAGGCACGCCGCGCGACTTGCTGGCGCACGCCTGCATAGGCCGGCGCTTTCCCAGCGGGCGCCAGTATGCGTGGGAGTTCGGGCGGGAGGAAGACACCGTCAGCATCGCCGTCGGCGGCCCGCTGGTGTTCGACGACGATGAACTGATGCTGCGCGCGGCCCGCGATGGGGCGGGACTGGCGTATGTGTATGAAGCCGATGCGCGCGCCGATATCGCGGCGGGGCGCCTGGCGTGCGTGCTGGAGCGCTGCCTGCCGCCACCGCCCCGTTACTTCCTGTACTACCCGAGCCGGCGGCAGATGCCGCCCGTGCTGCGCGCCTTTGTCGACATGGTCCGTGCCGACGCTCTTGCCTAGGCGGCCGGCGGCGCGCCGTGCTCGACCGGCCACTTGACGGTAAACACGCTGCCGCCCGCCTTGCCGCGCGTGCAGACTGCGCTGCCGCCATGCGCGCGCGCGATGGCTTCGACCACGGCCAGGCCCAGGCCGCTGCCCGCATGCGGGTCGCCGCCGTCGCTGTCGCCGCGGCGAAACGCTTCGAACACATGCGGCGCCAGTTCCTTTGCAATGCCGGGGCCCGCATCCTCGACGCTCAGGTAGTACTGGCCGGCCTGCACGCGGGTGCGCACGCGCAGCAGGCCGGGATGCGCATAGCGGCGCGCGTTGTCGAGCAGTGCCAGCACGATTTGCCGGATGCGCGCCGCGTCGCAGCAGACGGGATGGTCGGACAGGTGCAATTGCAGCGTAAAACCGGCCGCTTCCATTTCCTGCGCCAGCAGGCGGCCCACTTCCTCGATTTCCAGGGTCAGGTCCGTCCACGCCATGCGCAGCTGCATGTGGCCGCTGTCGGCCAGGCTCAGGGTGCGCAAATCTTCGATCAGACGGCCCAGGTCCTCGACTTGCGCCAGCAGGCTGGAAAACGGCACTTCCTCGGGCTTGAACACGCCGTCGACGACACCCTGCAAGGTGCCGCGCAGGATGGTCACGGGCGTGCGCAGTTCGTGCGCGATGGCCGCATTCCACGTTTCGCTTTCCTTCGCGCCCCGCTGCAGGCGCTCGGCCATGCTGTTGAAGTCATCGACCAGCATGGCCGTCTCGCCCAGGCTGCGGTCGCCCGCGAAGGCGCGCGCGGACAGGTCGCCGTGGGCCACGCGGCGCACGCTGTCCATCACGGAATTGATCGGTTTTAAGATGCGCGCGGCCAGCTTGAAGGCGAAAAAGGCGGCCAGCCCCAGGCCGAAAATGGTGATGGCAAAGATCCACAGCCATTCGACGGTGCTGGGCGACCAGTCGTCGGGCTCGGACAGCATGCCGGGATCGATCTTGAAGGCGACGGCGAAGAAGATCCACGAGCCGATCCAGATGATCAGGATGCTGCACACCATCAGCACGGACATCGACAGCACGATCTGCCGGTTCAGGCCTGTAAAGCGCATCAGGCGTCGCTTTCCAGACGGTAGCCCACGCCGCGCAGGCTGGCCGGCATGTTCATCACGCCCGCTTCCTCGAGCTTCTTGCGCAGCTTGCTGACGTGGCTGTCCACCGTGCGTTCCATCGAATTGCTTTCGGGCATGCACGACTCCAGCAATTCCAGGCGGCTGCAGACGCGGCGCGGCGTGCGCGCCAGGTGCGCCAGCAGGCGAAATTCCGTCAAGGTCAGGCTCAAGGGCACGGGCGCGCCGTCGCGCAGCACGCTGGCCACGTACGTTTCCTGGTCGATCTCGATGGGGCCGCAGCGCAGGCGCTGGCCGCCGACCGGGTGGTGGCGCACGCGCGAACGGCGCAGCACGGCCGCCACGCGGGCCACCACTTCGGCCGGATTGAAGGGCTTGATGATGTAGTCGTCGGCGCCCACGCGCAGGGCGGCCAGTTTGTCGGCATCCTGGTCGCGCGCCGTGAGCATGATGACGGGCGTCTCGCCGCGCCGCCGCACTTCGGCCAGCACGCCCCAGCCGTCGACGCGGGGCATCTGCACGTCGAGCAGCAGCAGGTCCGGCGCCAGCGCCAGGTGCTGCTGCAGCGCTTCCTGGCCATCGAGGGCGAAGGCCGTGCGGTAGCCGTCGCGCTCCAGGTAACCGGCGAGGATGCGGGCGATTTGCGGTTCATCTTCGGCGATCAGGACGAGGGCGGAAGGGGGCGTGGTGGCAAGAAAAGAGGGCTGGCTGGCGCTGTGATGATAGTTCATGCAAATAGTCTAGCATTCTTCTTTCTCTCCATCGAATCTCCACATTTCTTTGACGAAATATCCACCTTGGCCTTTTATGCTGCGCTTATCTGTCGACCGGACCGCCGGTTGGGATCTGCCATAGAGAAAGACCATGCATCCGAGCTACTTCACCAAGAAAAACATGTTGATCGCCGCGGCACTGCTCAGCCTTGCCGCCTGTTCCAAACCCGCGCCGGACGAGGCGGCCGCGCCGCCCGCCGCCGTCACCGTGCTCAAGCTGCAGGCGGCGCCCGTCGTCCTCAGCGACGAATTGCCGGGCCGGGTGGCCGCCTTCCGCACGGCCGACATCCGCCCGCAGGTGGGCGGCATCGTGCTGCGCCGCCAGTTCGAGCAGGGCGCCGACGTGACGGCGGGACAGAAGCTGTTCCAGCTCAACCCCGCGCCCTTCCAGGCGGATGTCGATTCGGCCGCCGCCGCCCTGCAGCACGCGGTGGCCACGGCGAACCGCGCCAGCAGCCAGGCCGAGCGCCTGAAACCGCTGGTGGAAGCGGACGCCATCAGCCGCCAGGCGTATGACGATGCCGTGGCCCAGCGCGAGCAAGCCGTGGCCACCGTGGCGCAGGCGCGCGCGACCCTGGCGCGGCGCCGCCTGGACCTGGCCTTTGCCAGCATCGAGGCGCCGATTGCCGGGCGCATCGGCTCCGAACTGGTGACCGAAGGCGCTCTCGTGGGCGTGGCCGACGCGGCGCCGATGGCGCGCATCCAGCAGATCGACAAGGTGTATGTCGACGTGCGCCAGCCGGCCGCCGCGCTGGCCGCGCTGCGGGCCTCGGGTTCGGACGGCACGGGCGGCGCGGACAAGCTGCCCGTGACCATTTTAGGCGCCGACGGTCAGCCGCATCCCGTCACGGGCCGCATCCTGTTCTCGGGCATCAGCGTCGATGCGGGCACGGGCGACGCCGTCATCCGCGTGCTGGTCGACAATCCGCAGCGCCAGCTCTTGCCGGGCATGTTCGTGCGCGCCCGTATCGCCCGCGCCGTGCAGGCCAACGGCGTGCTGCTGCCGCAGCAAGCCGTCTTGCGCAGCAGCGGCGGCCAGGCGCAAGCCTGGGTGCTGGACGGCACGAACAAAGCCAGCTTGAAACCGATCGCCGTGGGCGACGTGGTCGAGCACCAGTACGTGGTCAGCGGCGGCCTGAAGGCGGGCGACACCGTCGTCATCGAAGGCCAGGAACGCCTGCAGCCGGGCGCCACCGCCGCACCGCAACCTTGGAAGCCGGCCGTCGTGGCAGCCGCAGCTGCCGCCAAAGCGCGTTGATGCGCCATTTGAATCCAATGAAAGTCTAACGACATGCCTCAATTTTTCATCAACCGCCCCGTCTTTGCGTGGGTGGTGGCGGTCTTTATCGTCCTGTTCGGACTGATCGCCATACCGCAATTGCCGATTGCGCGTTTTCCTTCCGTGGCGCCGCCCAGCGTCAGCATCAGCGCCAACTACCCCGGCGCTACGCCGCAAACCATGAACGATTCCGTGGTGGGCTTGATCGAACGCGAACTGTCGGGCGTCAAGCACCTGCTGTATTTCGAGTCGTCCACCGATACCTCGGGTTCGGCCTCGATCACCGTCACCTTCCAGCCCGGCACGGACCCGGAAATGGCGCAGGTGGACGTGCAAAACCGCCTGAAAGCCATCGAACCGCGCCTGCCGCAAGCCGTGCGGCAAAACGGCTTGACGGTGGAATCGGCGTCGTCCGGCTTCCTGATGATCGTCAGCCTGATTTCCGAGAATGGCCAGCATGACGAAGTGGCGCTGGGCGACTACCTGGCGCGCAACGTGACGGAAGAGCTGCGCCGCATCCCCGGCGTGGGCAAGGTGCAGCTGTTCGGCTCCGAGCGGGCCATGCGCATCTGGGTCGATCCGGCCAAGCTGGTGTCGTACAACATCGCCATGGGCGAACTGACGGCCGCCATCGCGCAGCAGAATGCGCAGATCGCGCCGGGCCGCCTCGGCGATTCGCCCGCCGTGCACGGCCAGCGCGTGACGATTCCGCTGACGGTGCAGGGCCAGCTGCAAACCCCCGCCGAATTTGCCGCCATCGTGCTGCGCGCGAACGCGGATGGCTCGAAAGTGACCATCGGCGACGTGGCGAAGGTGTCGCTGGGCGCGCAAAGCTTCAATTTCAGCATCCGCGAAAACGGGCAAGCCGCGTCGGGCGCCGCCATCATGCTGTCGCCCGGTGCCAACGCCGTGCAGACGGCGGCCGCCGTGCGCGCGCGCATGGCCGAACTGGCGCACACCATGCCGGCCGGGATCAAGTACTCGGTGCCGTTCGATACGGCGCCGTTCGTGAAGATCTCGATCGAAAAGGTCGTCGTCACCTTGCTGGAGGCGATGGTGCTGGTCTTCCTCGTCATGTACCTGTTCTTGCAAAAGATACGCTACACCCTGATTCCCGCCATCGTCGCGCCGATCGCCCTGATGGGCACATTTACCGTGATGCTGATGGCCGGCTATTCCGTCAACGTGCTGACCATGTTCGGCATGGTGCTGGCGATCGGCATCATCGTCGATGACGCCATCGTCGTGGTGGAAGCCGTGGAGCGCCTGATGGCGACCGAGGGCCTGTCGCCGAAGGAAGCGACGTCGAAAGCCATGCGCGAAATCACGGGCGCGGTCGTGGGCATCACCCTGGTGCTGACGGCCGTGTTCATTCCGATGGCGCTGGCCAGCGGTTCCGTGGGCGCCATCTACCGCCAGTTCACCCTGGCCATGGCCGTGTCGATCCTGTTCTCGGCGTTTCTGGCCTTGACCCTGACGCCGGCCCTGTGCGCCACGATGTTGAAACCCATCGGCCCGCACGACCACGATAAAAAAGGCTTTTTCCTGTGGTTCGACCGCCAGTTTGAGCGCATGACGTCGCGCTACGAAAAGGGCGTGGTGGCGATGCTCAAGCGCGCGGGCCGCTCGATGGTGCTGTACGGCGCCATCGTCGCGGCGCTGGGCGTGGCCTTCATGCAGCTGCCGTCGGCCTTCCTGCCCGAGGAAGACCAGGGATATTTTATTACCTCGATCCAGCTGCCGTCCGACGCCACCATGGAGCGCACGCTCGATGTCGTCAAATTGTACGAACAGCACGTGGCCACGCGCCCCGGCATCGAAGTGAACCAGTCGATCCTCGGCTTCAGCTTTTCCGGCGCGGGACCGAACGCGGGCCTGGCCTTCACCATGCTGAAGGACTGGAAACAGCGCAACGGCGCCACGGCGCAGGAAGAAGTGGCGCTGGCGCAGGCGGCCATGTCGCAGGCGAAGGAGGGCGTGATCATGAGCCTGATGCCGCCCGCCATCGATGAACTGGGCAACTCGTCCGGCTTTTCGATGCGCCTGCAAGACCGCGCCAGCCAGGGCATCGCTGCCTTGCAGGCGGCGCAGAACCAACTGCTGGGCCTGGCCGCGCAAAGCAGCAAGGTGGCGGGCGTGTATCCGGACGGCTTGCCGCCCGGCGCCAGCGTGCGCCTCGACATCGACCGCACCAAGGCCGAGGCGCTGGGCGTGCCGTTCACGGCGATTGCCGACATGCTGACGGCGGCCATGGGGTCGACCTATGTCAACGATTTTCCGAACGCGGGCCGCATGCAGCAGGTGATCATCCAGGCCGACGCGCCGTCGCGCATGCAGCTCAACGACGTGCTGGCCTTGCGCATCCGCAATAACGCGGGCGGCATGGTGGCCCTGGGCGAACTCGTGCGACCCGTGTGGAGCGAATCGCCGCTGCAGCTGGTGCGCTATCAGGGCTACCCGTCGGCGCGCATTTCCGGCAGCGCGGCGCCCGGCGTGTCCAGCGGCGACGCCATGCTGGAAATGGAGCGGCTCGTGAAGCAATTGCCGCCGGGCTTCGCGCTGGCGTGGACGGGCCAGTCGCTGCAGGAGAAGGAATCGGCATCGCAGGCGCCCATGCTGATGGCGCTGTCGATGCTGGTGGTCTTCCTCGTGCTGGCGGCCCTGTATGAAAGCTGGTCGATTCCCGTCTCCGTGATGCTGGTGGTGCCGCTGGGCTTATTGGGCGCCGTGCTGGCCGTGATGTTGCGCGGTATGCCGAACGACGTGTTCTTCAAGGTGGGCATGATCACCATCATCGGCCTGTCGGCGAAGAATGCCATTCTGATCGTCGAATATGCGCGCCAGCTGCAGGCGCAGGGCAAGGGGCTGGTCGAGGCGACGGTGGAAGCGGCCCGCTTGCGCTTGCGCCCCATTTTGATGACGTCATTGGCGTTCGCGCTGGGCGTGGTGCCGCTGATGCTGGCCACAGGCGCCAGCGCCGAGACGCAGCACGCGATCGGCACGGGCGTGTTCGGCGGCATGATTACCGCCACCGTACTGGCCGTGTTTTTCGTGCCCGTGTTCTTTGTCGTGGTGCTGGGCGCCGTCGACAAGATGGGCACGTACTTCAACAAACGCAGTGATCGCATCGCCGTCAAGGCGGTGGAAGGAGAGTTGTAATGCGTTTCTTTTTTCTCACGCCCTTGGCCGCGCTGGCCTTGTCGGCGTGTTCCCTGACGCCGCCGCTGGTCAAGCCGGCGGCACCGATACCGGCCAGCTATGCAGAGATTGCCGCGCCAGCCGCGGCCGACACCGCGGCCGACCTGGGCTGGCGCCAGATGCTGCTCGATGCGCGCCTGCAGCGCCTGGTCGATATCGCGCTGGAAAACAACCGCGACTTGCGCGTGGCCTCGCTCAACGTGGAAGCCGTGCGGGCCCAGTACCAGATCCAGGATGCGGGCCGCTATCCTGCCGTCGGCGCGAATGCGGGCGGCGTGCGCCAGCGCGGCGCCGATGCGGTGACGCAGAATCAGTTCACAGCCGGCATCGCCATGAGCGCGTTCGAGATCGACCTGTTCGGCCGCCTGCGCTCGCTGTCGGACGCCGCGTTTGCCCGCTACCTGGCCACGCAGCAGGGCCAGCGCGCCGCGCACATGGCCCTGATCGGCGCCGTGGCCGACGCCTACCTGGAGCAGCGCCTGGCCGAGGAGCAGCTGGCGCTGGCCCGGCAAACCCTGCTTGACTGGCGCCAGGCGCTGGTGCTGACGCAGCGCCTGCACGGCGCGCAGCAGGGTAGCGGCCTGGACGTGGCGCAAGCGGAAGGGCAGGCGGCGACGGCGGAAGCGGACGTGCAGGCGCGCGAACGGGCCAGTCTACTTTCGCGCAACAACCTGGAATTGCTGCTCGGTGCGCCGCTGCCAACGGATTTGCCGGCAGGCCGGCCGCTCGATGGCCAGCCCGTGCTGACGCAGCTGCCGCCCGGCCTGCCGTCGGACTTGCTGGCGCGCCGTCCCGATATTTTGCAGGCCGAATACGCGCTGGCGGCGGCGAATGCGGAAATCGGCGCCGCCCGCGCCGCCTTCTTCCCCCGCTTGTCGCTGACGGCGTCGCTGGGCTTTGCCAGCCCGGAACTGGGCGACCTGTTCCGCGGCAGCGCGCGCAGTTGGTCGTTCGCGCCGCAAGTGACGCAGCCGCTGTTCCAGGGCGGCCAGTTGCGCGCGGAACTGCAGCTGTCGCGCCTGCGCAAGGACGTGGCCGTGCTGCAGTACGAACAGGTGATCCAGACGGCGTTCCGCGAGGTGCGCGACGGCCTGGCCGGCAGCGCCACGTTTGCGCAGCAGATCGCCGCGCAGGAGCGCGTGGTGGCGGCGGCGCGGCAGCGCCAGCGCCTGTCGCAGCTGCGCTACGACGCGGGCCAGGACAGCCGCCTGGAATTGCTCGACGCGCAGCGCCAGTCGTATGCGGCCCAGCAAGCCTTGCTCGACGCGCGGCGCGACCAGTTCAAGTCGGCCGTGGCGCTGTACAAGGCGCTGGGGGGCGGCCTCGAGGAGTGAACCTCGGTCTACCAGGGCAGCGCCACGGGCACGCTGTCGCGGTGCTTCGCCTGGTAGTGGGAACGCAGGAATTGTGCCAGGAAGGTGAATTCGTTGTAGCAATGCATGAGCAGGGCACGGGCGAATGCATCGGGGAAGAGGGCGGCGATCTCTTGCGGGCTGTGGCCGGCGTCCGGCAAGTCCTGGCCCATGTAGAAATGGCTGCGCAAGGTCATACCCCAGGCCGTGTCGCGGCCCATGTGCAGCAGGCGTCCGCCGATGACGGCGCCGTCCGCCGTGCGGGGCGGCGCATAGCTCATGCCCACCCTGGCGCACACGGCGGCGGAAATGCGGCCCTCGGCCCGCGCCGCTTCGTATTGCCGTCCCTCGAAGAATTCACGCGGATCGCGGAACTGGATGGCCAGCTGTTCGGCCGGCATGCCGCTGAAAAATTCTTCCGCCAGATGGATGGAGCCGATGTGCGTCTCGGCGCTGCCTTCGATCCAGTCGCTGGCCAGGTGGTCGACCGGGTGCCACATCAGGTAGCGTTCCGTGTCGGGCCGCGAGCGGAACCACCATTCAAACATCTCGCCAGTGCAATTTGGCAAGTCGGTGCGGCACGCCACGTGCAGCACGCCGCTGGGCAGCCGTTCAAAGCCCGTTTCCAGCGCCAGGGGAGCGGGCTGCAGCAGGGCGTGGACGTCGTTGAGATCCATGGTCTTACCTTTCAGTGTGGGTGGTGGAAACAGTCGCGGGGCCGGCGGCGTGGCGGCGCAGCAGCGGGGCGGCGGCCACGGCCGCGCCCAGCAGGGCCAGTGCGGCCGTGGCGGCAAACATCGTGGCGTGGCTGCCGGGCAGATAGGTCATGAAGGAAGAGAGAAATTGCCCGCCGAAAATGGCCATCGACAGATAGGCGAGGTTACGGTTGCGGCTGGGCAGGTGGCTGCGCTCGACCGTCATGTGCGTGCACAGGGGCACCGACAGGCCGAAGCCCATCCCCAGCGCCACGGCGCCGGCCAGCAGCATGGGCAGCGCGGCGGTCCCCGCAAACAACAGGTGTGCCAGCGCATAGCAGGCGAAGGCGGCGCCCAGGGTACCGTGTTCATGCAGGCGCCGGACCACCTTGGGCATCAGCCAGGCGGCCGCCACGGCCAGCAGCGACACGAAGGACAGCAAATACCCGGCCCGGTCCTCGCTCCAGCCCAGCTGCTGCAGGCGCAGGGGCAGGATGATGATGGCGGCGAAAAATACCGTCATGGAGAGCGCCGCCAGCGCATGGACGAGGAGCAGGGCGCGCGACGGGCCGGGCGCTGGCTGCGCGCCATCCATGCCGGCATCCCCGGCCGGCTCAGGTGCGGGCACGCAGCGCCAGGCGCATGCCAGCAGCACCCACGAAGCCAGATACAGCAGGAAGGGATAGCGCCAGCCCGCCGTGGCCAGCAGGCCGCCCAGAGCGAGGAAGAGCACGCCGCCCAGTTCGATCGTCATGCCTTGTCTGGCGATCATGCGCAGCCTTGCCTGGCCGCCGAACAGGGCCGAGATCAGCCCCGTGCCCGACGCCATCACGAGCGCCGTCGGCGCACCCAGCAGGAAACGGTTGGCGAACACGGCCAAGTGGCCATGCAAAAACATGCCCGAGACGCCCAGCAAGCCGTACAGGAACAGCCCCGCCAGCAGGGTGCGGTGCAGTCCCAGGCGCTGCATGAGCATGGCGGCGAAGGGGCCGGACAGCACCACGCCCAGCGAGGGCAGCGTGACGAGCCAGCTGGCGGCGTCGGCCACCCCGAGGCGCGCGGCGATGGACGGCAATCCCGGGACCAGCACGCATCCCACCATGATGGTCAGGCTGGCAACGGAAAGGAGCGTGCACGTTCCTGTCTTCGATATACTGCGGCTGGACATGCGCCTCCCCCGGTGCTTGAGTTAAAAACCGTTAATCGGAACACTGTTCCGAATGATGGAACAATTATAGGGCCATGTACAATGCCGGTCAATGCCGTCACGGCAGCTATCGTCATGCACAATTGGGTAAAGAGATGAGTGAAGAAAACGAAGGCAATAGCGGCAAGCAAGTCATTGCGCGCGCGGCGGCGGTGCTGCGCGCGCTGGAAAATCAGACGGGCGGCCTGAGCCTGGCGCAGATCGCCAAGGGCGCGGACTTGCCGCGCACCACGGTGCACCGCATCGTCGCCGCGCTGGAAGCCCAGCAACTGGTCAGTTCCGGCGCCGGCGGGGTGAAGCTGGGGCCGGCCATCGCGCGTCTGGCGGCGTCGGCGCATACGGACGTGGTGGCGGTCCTGCGGCCGTATGCGGAAGCGTTGGGCCGGCGCACGCGCGAAACGGTGGACGTGTGCGTGTACCGCGGCCTGCATGCGGTGTCGGTGGACCAGTACTGTTCCGACCATGAACTGCGCGTCGTGTCGGCCGTGGGAACGGCCTACCCGATCCACTGCACCGCGCATGGCAAGGCCTTGCTGGCGCAGATGCCGGAAGACGCGCTGGCCCGGCTGTTCGGCGAACGCCTGGAAGCGCGCACGGACCAGACCATCACGGCGCTTGCGCAACTGCTGCCGCACCTGGAGCAGGTGCGCGCGCAGGGCTACGCCATCGATATCGAAGAGCACGCGCCGGGCGTGTGCGGCATCGGCGTGGCCCTGACCACGGGGACGAGCGAGCGCTACGCACTGTCGCTGGGCGTGCCGGCCCTGCGTTTCCACGCCCAGCGGGAACTGCTGCTGTCGGCGCTATTGCAGTGCAAGGCGGAAGTCGAAGCCGTGCTCGGCGTCAAGCCGTAAACGTCCCGATCGGGCGGTTGCGCGCCAGGCTCCAGCCCGCTGTGTGTTGGGCGCCGGACTGGCCGTCCGCCTGCTGCACGCTGTAGCTCCAGAGGATTTCCGTAAAGTTCAGCTTGAACTGCTCGGTCGGCATGTCGTTGGGATGGGTTTGCAGCTGGATTTCGCTGATCAGGGCGTCGCGCAGGGCGATGGTGATGATGTTGCTCGTCTTGTCGCCCGATTTGCGGGCGATGTAGATTTTGGTCGGCTGGGCCGCGCCGCTGCCCAGCGGCTGGGCGCGCAGGCATAGATCGACCAGTTTCACCGAGGTCGCATCGATATATTTGACACAGGTAAATTCGGTGATCACGGGCCGCCCCGACGTGCGGGCCGAGTTACTGACGTCCGTCGTGACCTGCTGCTTCATGCCCTGATGCAATGACACGAGTTCGATGCAGCGGCCCATGTCCTGCAGCGCGCCGCCATCGCGCCAGGCGCTGTCGATCAGGCTGCCGTCGCTGCTGCCGATGCCGCCGTCCGGCATCTTGCCGAACACGAGTTCCCCGTTGCCGGGTTCGAGCAAAATCACATCCATGACGCATTCCTCCGCTTGAGTGTCAGCCGCCGTGCGCGAGGCAGCCCTTGAGCCGATGCGGCCGGGTCCAGCCGGCTTCGCCGGCGTGGTCGACAAAACAGATGGTCAGCTGGGCAAAGCCTTGCGCGGTGAAGTACACGCTGGCCGTGGCGTCCTGGCGCTCGCGCGTGATGAACCACTGCGCGTCGCCTGGCGCCAGGCCCGGGCTGGCTGCGCGGTGCACGAGCAAGTCGGCATTGCCGCGCTGCACGATGGCCACCCGCACGTCGGCTTCGCCCATGTTGTTGGTCTGATAGATACGCGCCACTTTCCTGACCCCAGTTCTCATCGTGCCTGCGACTATACACCGATTAAGTTGCTTAAAGACAAGCAAAAATGGCGGCGTGCACACTTTTTTTGCGCCGCTGCATCCAAATGCGCGCATGGCGGGTAGTACCGGGGTGCGCTCGCCGCAACAGCGGCTTGGGCGGCACGTCCATTTACTCACTTACCGGAGTCACGCTCATGTCCACGTTGCCATCCTTGCCATTTTCCAGGCTGCTGCTCGCTTCCGCCGTCGCCATCGCCTTGTCCGCCTGCGGCGGCGGCAGCCACGATGCGGTCGTCGTCACGCCAGCGCCGCCCCCCGTCGTCACGGGCGACGTGTTTGTGCTCACGGCCAGCAATCAGCTGCTGTCGTTCGACCGCGCCGCGCCGGGCACCATCCGCAGCGCGGCCGCCGTGACGGGCTTGCAGGCGGGGGAAAACCTGCTGGGCATCGATTTCCGGCCCGCCGATGGCCAGCTCTACGGCGTCGGCAGCACGGGCCGGCTCTACACCTTGAATGGCAGCACGGGCGTGGCCACCTTGAAAGCCAGCCTGGCAGCCGATGCGGCCGACACCACGGCGCCCTACACGGCGCTGGCCGGGACGGAATTTGGCGTCGATTTCAATCCCGTCGCCGACCGCCTGCGCATCGTCAGCAACACGGGGCAAAGCCTGCGCATCAATGCCGATACGGGCGCCACCACCACGGATGGCAACATCAATGGCGGAGCAGGCAATACGGCCATCACGGCGGCCGCCTATACCAACAGTTTCGCGGGCACGGCCGGCACCACCTTATTTGTCATCGATGGGGCCAATGCCACCCTGTACACGCAAAATCCGCCGAACAACGGCACCCTGGCCGGCGCCGTGCCGCTCGGCGTGGCGGCCAGCAGCGTGGCCGGCTTCGACATCGACGCGCGCACGAATACGGGCTACGCCGTCATGACGGTGGCCGGCGTGCGCAATCTGTACACCCTGAACCTGGCGGCGGCCACGGCGCCGGCGACCCTGGTGGCGGCCATCGGCGTGACGGAAGCGCTGCGCGGCATCGCCTTGACGCCGCCGGCGGCGCCCGTCGCTTACGGCCTGACGGACGATGGCCGCATCGTCACCTTCAAGACGGCCGCGCCGAACACCTTGGACGCCAACATGGCCGTCACGGGTCTGGCGGCGGGCGAGCGCCTGCTGGGCTTTGATATCCGTCCCAAGGATGGCTTGCTGTACGGCATTTCCTCGGCGGCCCGCATCGTCACCATCGATCCCGCCACAGGCGCCGTCACCGTCAAGGCGACGCTGGCCGCCGATGCGGCGGACACGAGCGCGCCGTACACGGCCATCGCCGGCACGGCTTTCGGCGTGGATTTCAACCCCGTCGCCGACCGCCTGCGCGTGATCGGCAACACGGGGCAAAGCCTGCGCATCAATGTCGACACGGGCGCCGTCACCACCGATGGCGCCATCAACCGGGCGGGTGCGGCGCCGGCCGTGACGGCGGCCGCCTATACCAACAGTTTTGCGGGCTCGGTGGCGACCATGCTGTTCGATATCGACACGGCCAGCGCCAGTCTCGCCCTGCAGAATCCGCCGAATGACGGCACCCTGGCCAACGTGGGAGTGCCGGGCGCGCTGGGCGTTGCCGTGGCGGGCGACGTGGGCTTCGATATCGCGGGCGGCGCCAACGGTCTGGCACTGGCGGCCCTGCGCACGGCGGCCGGCGGCCCCAGCTCCCTGTACCGCATCGACCTGGCGACGGGCGCGGCGGTGCCAAGCGGCGGCGCGGCCACGCCGGCCGCGTCCGCCATCGGCAATGGGACGGTGGGCTTGACCGATATCGCCATCGCGCTCAAGTAAACGGGGCAAGCCCGGCAGGCGCCGCCCGGCGCCTCACGACTTCTGCATTTGCTGCTGGAAGGTGAGTTCGATGAACTCGGCCGGGCGGCTGATGGCGACCAGGACGGTGACCCGCAAGATGCCTTCCAGGATGTCGTCGGCCGTCATGGTTTCACCCAGGCCGACGTGTACGCTGAAGGCATCGTCCGGTGTGGCGCCCGCCAGGCCGCCGCGCTTCCAGATGCCGGTCAGGAAGTTAAGGGCCATGCTCTTGATCGTGAGCCAGGTGCTGGCCACGTTAGGCTCGAACACATACGCCTGGATCGCCAGGCGCAGCGACTCTTCGAGCATGATCATGGTGCGGCGCACGTTGATGTAGCGCCAGTCGAGGCTGTTGCCGTCGAGGGTGCGGGCGCCCCACACCAGGGTGCCTTCGTCTTCGAAGCTGCGGATGGCGTTGACCGACTTGCCGCTGCTGCTCGCGTTGAGGTCTTCCTGGTTCTCGTGCGTGATGTTGACGGCCGGCGCGCTGACGGCAGCCAGGCCGACATTGGCCGGCGCCTTCCACACGCCGCGCGCGTTGTCGATCCGGGTATACACGCCGGCCATCGCGGCGCCTGGCGGCAGCAGATTGAGTTGGCCGTGCATGTCCCGCAGTAGCTGCTGGTACAGGGGACTCACGTCGCGCAGTGCACGGTCGATGGCGGCGATGCCGCTGGCCTGGCCGTTTTCGGAAGAAGCCGCGATGGCCATTTGTTCGAACAGGGCCGACACTTGCCGCTGCCCGCCGGCGTCCAGCGCCTGCAGCAGCACGTCTCGCAGCGCACCCCGCTGGCTGGTGCGGATGTGGGTGAAATTGAGCTCGTCCAGCGCAACGACCGTGGCCTGTACCCATGGATAGTAGGCGGCGCCAAAGGCCAGCGAGTCGCTGCCGATGCCGTCGCGGAAAGCGGTCGCGGCCCCATCCGTCAGCGGCGCCGCGCCATGGTGGATGTCGAGGATGGCGAAGCGGTTCCGCATCTGCTGGCCGCAATGCATGAGCATGTGCCGTTGCAGCGCATGGCAGTCGTCCAACGGCAGCAGCATGGCGTCGGGCACGGCCAGCAGCGTGGCTTCCTGCTCCCGCAGCAGGGCATCAATGCCGGCGCGCAGTGCGCCGACGTCCGGCGTGTCATGATAATCGCCGACGGAGACGATATGGCAGGCGCCGCCGCCATTCATGTAAAAGAGCTGCATGCTGCGATACAGCAGGAACCGGCCGGCGGCCTGGCGCAGCGTGCACGACGCGCCAGCCGCGCCGGACGGGCGGCCCGCCTCCAGCATGAATTCGGGCACGGGCGCGCCGCCGAAGCAGGCTTCAAATTCCGCCATCGAGCTGATGCGCCACGGCTGCTTGCGCAGGGAGCGGCCGCCGTGGCTGGCGCTGGCGGTGTAGCCGACAAAGGCCGGCACGGCCGTCGCCACTTCGACGACGGAATTGGGAAACGCGTTTTGTTCCACGATATATACGCCGGGAGTCTTGTAGGGCGCCATGTGCATGCTTTCCTGATTGGTTGGAGGGAGCGGGGTGGCATCGGGCCACGCATCTGGCCACGCGTCTGGCCACGCATCTGGCAAGTATAGCCAGTGATCGGAAAGGCATGAGCATTTCTCGCTTTACATTTATTTGATAATTCCAGTAGTATTGAAATATTGAATATTATTCGCGCTTTTTCCTGGACCACTGCCCCATGCTCACCGCCTTCCTGATCTTTCTCGCCACCTTAACCCTCGTCATCTGGCAGCCGCGCGGCCTGGGCATCGGCTGGAGCGCCGTCATCGGCGCCTGTATCGCCTTGCTGGCCGGCGTGATCCACTGGGCCGACATCCCCGTCGTCTGGCATATCGTGTGGAACGCCACCGGCACGTTTATTGCCGTCATCATCATCAGCCTGCTGCTGGACGCGGCCGGCTTCTTCGAATGGGCCGCCTTGCACGTGGCGCGCTGGGGCGGGGGCAGCGGGCGCAAGTTGTTTACCTTGCTGGTCTTGCTGGGCGCGCTGGTGTCCGCCGTGTTCGCCAACGACGGCGCCGCGCTGATCCTCACGCCCATTGTCATCGCCATGCTGCGGGCCCTGAAGTTTTCCGCCAAAGCCACCCTGGCCTACGTGATGGCGGCCGGTTTCATCGCCGACACGGCCAGCCTGCCGCTGGTGGTGTCGAACCTAGTCAATATCGTCTCGGCCGACTATTTCAAGATCGGCTTTGCCGAGTATGCGTCCGTGATGGTGCCCGTCAACGTCGTCGCTGTGGCCGCCACCCTGGCGGCCTTGCTGATCTTTTTCCGCCAGGATATCCCCCGCGACTATGACGTGGCGCAGCTGAAACGCCCGGGCGCCGCCATCCGCGACCTGGGGACCTTCCGCGCCGGCTGGCTGGTGCTGGCGCTGCTGCTGGTGGGCTTTTTCTCGCAAGAAAGCCTGGGCGTGCCCATCAGCCTGATCGCCGCCGTGGGCGCCGCGCTGCTGCTGGGCGTGGCGGGCAAGGGGCACGTGATTTCCACGCGCCATGTGCTGCGCCATGCGCCATGGCAGATCGTCGTCTTTTCGCTGGGTATGTACCTAGTCGTGTACGGCTTGCGCAACGCGGGCTTGACGGCTTACCTGACGGGCATGCTCAATCACTGTGCCCAGTACGGCGTATGGGGCGCGGCCATGGGCACGGGCGTGCTGACGGCCTTGCTATCGTCCGTGATGAACAACCTGCCGACGGTGCTGGTGGGCGCGCTGGCCATCGACCCGACGACGGCGCAGGGCGCCGTGCGCGAAGCGATGATTTACGCCAACGTCATCGGCAGCGACCTGGGACCGAAGATCACGCCCATCGGCAGCCTGGCCACCTTGCTGTGGCTGCACGTGCTCGACAGCAAGAATATTCACATTTCCTGGGGCTACTATTTCCGCGTCGGCATCGTGCTGACCGTGCCCGTGCTGCTGCTGACCTTGGCGGCGCTGGCGCTGCGCCTGTCCTGAGCTCCGTGTATGGTGGTGTCTGACAGCAACTTTTTACTGGAAAACCATGAAACTACTGCTCGTCGGCGGCACCGGCCTCGTGGGCCGCGAAGTGCTGCGCCTGGCGCTCAGTGACGCGCGCGTCAGCCAGGTCGTCGCCCCCGTGCGCAAGCCCTTGCCGGCGCATCCCAAGCTCGAAGCGCCGCTCGTCGATTTCGATCGCTTGCCGCCCGACGCGCCGTGGTGGCGGATGGACGCCGTCATCTGCACCCTGGGCACGACCATGAAGGCGGCCGGCACGCGGCAGCTGTTCCGGCGCGTCGACCACGACTATCCGCTGGCCGTGGCGCGCCTGGCGCTGGCGGCCGGCACGCGCGCGTATGCGCTCAATTCCGCGGCCGGCGCCAATGCCGGCTCGCGCATCTTCTACAACCGCGTCAAGGGCGAGTTGGAGCGCGACCTGGAGCAGCTGGGTTTTAGATCGCTCACCTACGTGCGGCCCGGCCTGATCGGCGGCGAGCGCGACGAGGCGCGGGCGGGCGAGGGCGCCGCCTTGCGCGTGCTGGGCCCCGTGCTGCCGCGCCGCTGGCGCATCAATCCCGCGCCGCGCATCGCCGCCGCCCTGCTGGAAGCGGCGCTGGCCGCCGCGCCTGGCGTGCACGTCGTCGCTTCGGAACAGCTGGCCTGAACGCGCACCCCGTATAATCGGCGTTCATGTTCTTTTGAGTACGCAAAATGCAAACAGTACGTCCTTACCGCGCCGGCGACCGCGACGCCTGCCTTGCGCTCTTTGACGGCAACACGCCGCGCTTTTTCGACCCGTCCGAGCGCGCGGGCTTCGCCGCCTGGCTGGAAGAGTCAACACAGCCGTATCTCGTCATCGAACGTGAGGTCGAGGGAACGGCACGTATCGTCGCCTGCGGCGGCCATGCCATCGAGGCGGGCGGCACCGTCGCCAGCCTGTGCTGGGGCATGGTGGCGCAGGACGTGCACGGCCAGGGGCTGGGCCGCGCGCTGACGCAGGCGCGCCTGGACGTCATCCGCGCCGTGCCGCAAGTGGCCAGGGTGAGCATGCATACCAGCCAGCACACGCAGGGCTTTTATGCGCGCTTCGGCTTCGAACCCGTCAAGGTGACGCCCGATGGCTTCGGGCCCGGCATCGACCAGTGGGATATGATGTTGCAATTGCCGGCGCGCGGCGCGCACCGATGAGCGCCGCCAGACACGGAGGCGCCATGGCGGATGACCGCCACCCGCGGGCGCCGCTCGTCATCGTGGCCAGCAACGGCACCGGCGGCGACATGCAACCGTTTATCGCGCTGGCGCAGGGCTTGCGGCAACGGGGTCGGCGCGTGCTGCTGCTGGTGCCGGGCTGGCAGGAAGCGGCCGCGCAGGCGTCAAGGCTGCCGTATCGCACCTTCGGCACGCAGGAAGAGGGGCAGGCCATGCTGGGCGACCCCGGCCTGTGGGATGAGCGCAAGGGCTGGGGCGTGGTGTGGCGCGGCCTCGTGCCGTACCTGGGCGCCGTACGCGACGTCGTGCAAGGCTTGCCGGACGGTGAAGAGTGCGTGGTGCTGTGCCATCCCTTCCTCGTGCCGATGGCCGCCCTGGCCAGGTCCGCGCGGCCGGACCTGCGCATCGTCGCGGCCTATCTGGCGCCATCGAATCTGTGCAGCAGCCATGATTTCCTGGCGGCCGGCTCGCTGCGCATTCCCGCCTGGGTGCCGCTGTCCTGGCGCCAGGCCCTGTGGCGGATGATCCACCGCGGCATGGTCGACCCGGTGCTGCTGCCTGGCCTGAACGGCGCGCGCGCGCAGCACGGACTGCCGCCCGAAGCGCATTTTTTCGCGCACATGCTGGCCGCGCCCGATGCCTCGCTGGGGCTGTTTCCCGCCTGGTTCGCCGCCCCGCAGGCGGACTGGCCGCCGCATTTCGTGCAAGCTGGTTTCTCCGGCGCCGCCCCGCATGGCGCCGCGGCGCTGCCGCCGGAACTGGAACGCTTTCTGGGCGAGGGCGAGCCGCCTATCGTCTTTACGCCCGGGACCGGGCACCAGCACGCGCAGCGCTATTTCAGCATCGCCCTGGACGTGTTGCGGCGGCTGGGAAGGCGCGGCCTGTTCCTCACGTCCCATGCGGCGCAGGTGCCGCAGCACCTGCCCCCCAGTGTCATGTGGCAGGCGTACGCGCCGTTCGCGGCCCTGCTGCCGCGCGTGGCGGCCGTGGTGCACCACGGCGGCATCGGCACCTGCGCGGACGCTTTTCGCGCGGGCATCCCGCAACTGATCGTGCCGTTCGCCTACGACCAGTTCGACAATGGCTGGAGGATCAAGCGGCTTGGCGTGGGGGATGTCTTGCTGGCCAGGCGTCTGTCGGCCGGGCGCATGCGGCGCCAGCTGGCGCGTTTGCTGGCCGCGCCCGAGGTTCAATTGGCGTGCGGCGAGGTGGCCCGCCGGATGGGGCAGGGGCCGCAGCCGGCGCACTTGCTCGATCAGGTCGAAGCGGCGCTGGCCGCCCGGACTGCTTAGGGCATGTTGTGCGGCGTATCGTCGAGGGCGATGACCCGGTCGTCGGGGCCGGGCACGCAGCCGTCGGCGACCGGTTCCCAGCCCCGGTGCACCACCACCTGTTTGCCGTCGTGGCAGATTTCCACGCGCTCGCTGGCGGGCAGGCGCTGGCGCGCGAATGCTTCCAGGCTGGCCGGCAGGCTCACTGCCAGCCGCATCGTGCCGATGGCTTCGGGCGGATGGTCGTCCATGTGCACGAGGGGCACGAAGATCGATCCGAGCATCAGCCAGCGGGCGCCCACGTCCACGGGAGCGGGGTTGTAAGGCGCGGCGCGCAGCCAGTCCTGGGCGCGTGCGCGCAAGTCGCTGCCTGCGGACAGTTCGCCCCAGGCGGCGGCCAGCATTTCCACCACCCACTGGTTGCAGTTCTGGTATTTCAAATTGAAGGCGTACGCGTTGGCGCTGTAGCGGCCCGCCAGCAGCTCTTGCACGCGCACGGGATCGAGCAGGGCGCGGCGCACGGGCGGCACGGTTTCCGCCGGCAGTTTCACCAGCGAGATGTAGCCGAGCGCAGGATTGGCCGTGCCCATGGCGAAACCGGCCGTGCCCTGGTCGAAGATGCGCGGACGGCCTTCGTCGCAGGCGTAGTACAGCTGGCGCGCGGACCAGCCGTTGTCGTTGTCGTGGCGCCAGGCCAGTGCCGCATGCGAATAGCGGATGCCGAAGCGGGCCAGGTCCAGGCCGGAGCGGCTGATCAGGGCCACGCTGCCTTCGCTGGCGGCCAGTTCCTCGCGCACGACGGCGGCAAAGCGCAGCAGCCGGTCCTGTTCCGTCGCCGTGAGTTCCTGCGCGCGGTCGCAAAAGCGCGACGAGGCGAGCGACGTGCCTGCCTGGGCGGTGGCAGCGCTGAAGATGGCGCAAACGCCCAGCAGCAGTGCCGGGCGGTGCAGGAGAAAACGGATCAAAGGCTGACGGGACGCGTGGCCAGTTCGCCGTACCAGTCGTCGGCCAGCACGAGGAAGAAGGCGGCGCGCGTGTCGTTGCGCGAGAATTCGATGCCGTAGGCGCGGTTTTGCGCATGCACCACGTCGCCCTGCGCCAGTTGCTGCTTGTCGAGCGCCGCTTGCGGCAAGTCCAGCACCAGTGGCGTCGCCGTGGCGTCGGCCTGCATGGTCAAACGCGTCATGCCGTCGCGGCCCGGCACGGCGGCCACGTCGATGATGCGGTAGGGGCCATTGGCCACCTTGTTGTCGCGCGAGGAGCTGTTGCTCGAACCGTTGAGCGAATCGGAAATGCTGCCGCTCGACTGGGAGCCGGCGCTGGAGGCCGAGGAAACGAAGCTGTCGGCGTTGGCGTTGCACGCCATGGTCAGAGCTGCGGCCAGGCCGAGCATGCGTAGGGAGGTAGTCAAGGCAGTTTTCCAGTGCACATCAATGAAAGCGGACCGGGTCCATCCCGGCCTGCGCCATCATAGCAGATCGGCCATCAGCTGAGGAGCACCTCGATCAGGCCCTTCGCTTCGGCCGACGGCTGCGTGCGCAGCGCCTGCAGCACGGGATCGTGCTCCAGGTAGGCTTGCAGCGGCGCGCTGACGGTGATGCCGGCCTGCGGCAGCGGCGAAGGAACCGGCGCCAGCGCCTTGGCCAGCAGCAGCGTGTCGCGCAAGCCTTCGGGCGGCAGCATGATGGTCGAGCCGGGCAAGGCATTGACGGCGTCGGCCACCTGCTGCGGCACGCCCAGCTGGCGCATCAGTCCCCGGCCGATCACTTCCAGCGCGGACGCCATCTGCGTTTCGAGCTGGGCATACAGGCCCGGGGTCTTGTCGGCCTGGGCCAGCAAGTAGAATCCGGCCACTTCATGCACGATGCCGGCGAACAGCGCCGTGTCGGCATCCGTGTGCGTGACGGCGTTTGCCAGCGCATGCGCCAGCACCGCCACGTGCACCGTGTGCGCCCACAGCTGGGTGGCATGGGCGCGCAAGGCTTCGTCGCGGATGCCCGCGTTCAGCTGGCGGATGACGGCCGCCGTCGCCAGCGCATACAGGTTGCGGTGGCCGAGACGCTCGACGGCGGCGCGCACGCTGGTGATGGCGGGCGCCTGGCCGGGCGCGAACAGGGCCGAATTGGCCAGCGCCACGGCGCGCGCCGACAAGGTCGGTTCGCACAGCAGCAGCCGGCTGATGTCGGCCGAATGGCAATCCGGATTGGCCAGTTCCTTTTGCAAAAGCAGGGCCGTGTTGATACTGGTGGGAAAGGCCAGGGTTTCCGTTTCGGCGCTGGCCAAAAGTTGCGCCAGGCTGCTGAGCGTGTTGACGTGCATGGATAGGGGCAGGGAAGTCGCGATGTCCGATATTATCAGGCAATTGCCGCTTGCATGGCGTTCGCATGCCGAAGCCGCCATGCGCGGCATGGAGTGTGCTGCGTTCCGGCGCCTTATGGCAGCAGCAATGCGTGCTGGCTGGCCGTGTGGAAATCGCGCCACACGCGGTTGATGGTGCTGTCTTCGCGGGCCGCGTACAGGCCGCAGTACGGATACAGGCCGTCGACGGCCGCGCGGCACACGGCCACCAAATCCAGCGAACTGGCCTGCACGGCTTGCATGGCGTCAGCGTCCAGCGCCGCGCCGCCTGCCACCGTTGCCCAGCTGTCGTCCAGCACGGCGTAAAAACGGGCGCGGGCGGCGATCAAGGCGTCTTTCCTGCCTTGCAGCATGGAAATCACTTCCGGCACCTCCAGCAGGGGCAGGCCGGCGCGCGCATGGCGGCGGTGGCGCATGCATTCTTCGGCCAATTCCATGAAATGCGCGGCCATGCCGGCCACGTTGGCGGCCAGCGTCACGTAGGCCAGCGAATAGAACGGGTAGCGGTACAGGGGACCGTCGGCCGTCGCGGTATCGGGACTGATGGTAAAACCATGTTCCTTGCTAAGCCACTGGCCGTCGATGCGGTAGCTGTGCGAGGCGCTGGCGCGCATGCCGATGCTGTTCCACGACGGCACCAGCTGCACCAGCGCGGCGGGCACGAGGAAGGCGCGGATGCGGGGCTTGCCGTCCGCATCGAGCAGGGGCTGGCCATCGCGCTGGAGGCGGGCGTTCAGGGTGAAGTGGGTCGCCATGGGCGCGCCGCTGGCATAGTCCCAGCTGCCCGTGATGCGGTAGCCGTCGCCTTCTTCCTCCGCATGACCGGTGGCCGCGCCGCTGCCGCCCAGGCAGACGCGGGGCGTGCCGATGATGGCGCGCGCCAGTTCCGGCGCCAGAAAGCCCGCGAACCAACCCGCGCCCGCGCACAGGGTCAGCACCCAGCCCATGCTGCCGTCGGCGGCGGCCACGGCTTCTTCCAGGCGCACCACCTGCGGCAAGGGCAGTTCCGCGCCGCCCGCGCTGCGCGGCGCCAGCATCGTCAGCCAGCCGCGCCGGTGCAGCAAGGCTTGCTGGGCCGGATGCAGAAAGCGGGCGGTATCGGCCGCCTGGGCGTGACGGGCGATGCGGCGCGCGTCGCGCCCGGAAAGGGTAGCAAGGGTAGCGAGGGCAGCGTGCGGCATGGGCAAAGTCCGGCAATGGCGAAGGCGGGCATTTTCGCACAGAGCCGGGCGTGCCGCGACGCGGCCGTTCAAGCGGCCTTGGCCAATCCTTCCGCATCCCAAGCAGCCTTGACGCTGTCGCGCAGGGACACCCGGCCCAGGAAGGCTTGCAGATTTGTCAGCGCGGACAAGTCCACGCCCACGTTCGGCGCCCAGCCCGTGATGACGAACAGGTAGGCGTCGGCGACCGTGAACGTGTCGCCGGTCAGATAGGACCGGCCTTCCAGGCGGCTGTCCACCCACTTGAATTTCTTGCCCAGTTGCTCGATGAACAAGGCCTTGGTGGCGGCGTCGAAGCGGGGATCGAACAGGGGACTGAATGACTTGTGCAGCTCGGACGTGATGTAGTTCTGCCATTCCAGCACCTTGTAGCGGGCCAGGCTGCCCACGGGCGGCAGCAGGTCCTGCCTGCCGGCCTGTTCGGCGATGTACTGGGCGATGACGGGGCCTTCGCTCAAGGTCGTCCCATCGTCGAGCGCCAGCAGCGGCACCTGGCCTTTCGGGTTGAGTTCATAGTAATTGCCGCCTTCCTGCGTGCGGTGCTGGCCCAGGTCGACCTTCACCAGGGTGAACGGTGTGCCCGTTTCGCGCAGGATGATGTGCGGTGCCTGCGAGCAGGCGCCCGGCGAGTAAAAGAGTTTCATGGCGATCCTATCCTCGAACAGGTTGGGAAGACGCCACTATAGTCCTGCGGGAGCCGCCGGTAAATGCGTGTTCGTGCGGTGACTGTCGACGTCCGGAGCAGGCTTGCGCTGGCTCAAAGCCCGGGATAGCGCAAGGGGGCAAGCCGCAAGGAAAACGCGCGCGCCTTGCTGCTGGTGCTGACTTGTCACGCGCGCCCGCCCAAGCTGCCTCCGCCATCCACTGCCAGGACCTGGCCTGTCACGTAACTGGCTTGCTCCGATAGCAGGAAGCCGGCGGCGGCAGCGACTTCATCCGGCTGTCCCAGCCGCCGCATCGGTATCGTGGCAAGCACCTGGCGTTCCATTTCGCTGCCGACGGGGCGCGTCTTGCGGAACAGTGCCGTTTCCACGGGGCCTGGGGCGATCGCATTGACTGTCACGCCGTGCTGGGCCAACTCCAGCGCCCAGGTTCTCGTGCAGCCGACCAGGGCGCTTTTGGCGGCGGAATAGGCGGTGCGGTCCACGCTGCCATAGACTGCGCGGCTGCAGATATTCACGATGCGGCCATAGCGGCGCTGCTTCATCGCATCGACGAACTGCTGTGTCACCTGGATGGCGGTGCGCACATTCAGGTCGAAGACGCTCTGCAAGGTGGCAAAGTCGATTTGACCCAGCGGCTGGGGCGAGGCAATGCCCGCATTGTTGACGATGCCATCGATATCAAACTGTTTTTCAAGCGCCTTGAGCACTTCCGCCGTCTGCGCCAGATCGGCCAGATCGCAGGCCACCAAGGTGCCCGGAAAGTCCACGCCCTCAGTGTGCCGGGCGATGCCGACGACCCGATGGCCTTGCTGATGCAGCAGGGTGCTGATGGCATGACCGATGCCGCGTGTCGCGCCGGTGACGAGGAAAGTACGAGGTTGCATGGGAGACGATGTCCTTTGGCCTGAAAATGCTCACCTGCGAAGGCTACACTTTTTTGCGACTTCATGCCGCCGCAGCGGCTGACCACTCGCGCAGCAATTGTCCGAACGCTTCGGCGGCCGCCGTGCTGCCGGCGGCGCGCCGGACGAGCTGAAACCGGGCGGCGGGCAGGGCGGGCAAGCCATGCTGGCCATCGATGACGACCATGCCCGGCTCTAGGTCGCCTTGCGGCAGGGCCGTGATCGCCAAGCCAGCCAGCACGGCCGCGCGCAAGCCCTGCTGGCTGGGCGAGGTGAACGCCACGCGCCAGTCCAGGCCCGCGCCATCGAGGGCATCGACGCCCACTTGCCGGTGCATGCAGGGCGCCGGTGAAAACGCCAGCGGCAGGGGCAGCGCGCCGTCATGGCGGAAATCCTGCGCCGCGGCCCAGACGAAGCGCGTGCGGCGCAGCACGGCCATCTCATCGCCGCTATCGGCCAGGGCCATGACGACGGCCAGGTCCAGCGCGTCGGCGGCAATGAGGTTCTGCAAGTCAAGATAGGTGCCCACCGTCACGTCGAGGCGCACGGCGGGAAACAGGTGCGCGAATTGCGCCAGCAGGGCGGGCAGGCGCGCGCCCATGAAATTTTCCGGCACGCCGAAGCGCACGGCGCCCGCGATCGAGGAACGCTGGAAGCGCCGCGACAGGGAATCCTGGGCCGCCAGGATCTGCCGCGCGTGGCGCAGAAAATCCTCGCCGTCTTCCGTCAGGCGCAGGCTGCGCGTCGTGCGCTGCAGCAGCGCCGTGCCCGCCTGTTCTTCCAGGCGGCGGATCTGGTGGCTGACGGCGGACTGGCTCAGGTGCAGCCGTTCGGCGGCGCGCGTAAAGCCGCCCGTGTCCGCTACGGCAACCAGGGCGCGCAGCAGGGCGGTATCGAAGTCCATGGGATTCCCGTGATTCATGATGAAAATGAATGAATTGTACAAAATTTTATCATTTCCCTCATGAGTCGAGGCTTTCTAGAATGGCGGCTCGCGGTGCGCCGTCCCCACGCGCGCCTCCATGACTACCGACATCAAGGCTTCGATGCACCTGACTACTTCGCAACACAATACCCTGACCCTGGCCGCCGTGTGCCTGGCCTCGCTCATGTTCGGCCTGGAAATTTCCAGCGTGCCCGTCATCCTGCCCACCCTGGAAACGCTGCTGCATGGCGACTTCAAGGATTTGCAGTGGATCATGAATGCCTACACGCTGGCTTGCACCACGGTGCTGATGGCCACGGGCACCCTGGCCGACCGCTACGGCCGCAAGCGTTTGCTGCTGGCCAGCCTGGCCCTGTTCGGCGCCAGTTCGCTGGTCTGCGGCTGGGCCGGCAGCACGGGCGTGCTGATCGCCGCGCGCGCGCTGCAGGGCGCGGCCGGCGGCGCCATGCTGATTTGCCAGGTGGCCGTGCTGTCGCGGCAGTTCCCGGCCGGCGCCGCGCGGGGCAGGGCGTTTGGCGCCTGGGGCATCGTGTTTGGCATCGGCCTGGGTTTTGGCCCCATCATCGGCGCGGCCATCGTCGCGCTGTCAAACTGGCAATGGGTATTCCTCGTGCACGGACCGCTGGCCGTCGTCGCGCTGCTGCTGGCGGGCCTGGGCGTGACGGAATCGCGCGACCCGCAGCGGCGCAAGCTGGACGTGGCGGGCATCGCCACCCTGTCGCTGGCCGTGTTCAGCCTGGCCTGGTGCATCACGCAGGGGCCGGCCCTGGGCTTTTCCGACCCGCGCACCGTGGGCAGCCTGGCCGTGGCGCTCGTCAGCCTGGCGCTGTTTGCCGCCATCGAACGGCGCCAGCTTGAGCCGATGGTCGATTTTGCCGTCTTCCGCATCCGCCGCTTCTCGGGTGCCTTGCTCGGTTCGGCCGGTATGAACTGCAGTTTCTGGCCGTTCATGATCTATCTGCCCCTGTACGTGCAGCATGGTCTCGGCTACAGCAGCCTGGGCACGGGCCTGACCCTGCTGGCCTACACCTTGCCCACCTTGCTCATGCCGCCGCTGGCCGAGCGGCTGGCGCTGCGCTACCGCGCCGATGCGGTCATTCCAGCCGGCATGCTGGCCATCGGCGCGGGTTTCCTGCTGATGCTGTGGGGCAGCCATGCGGACGCCGCCAACTGGCTGACCATCCTGCCCGGCTGCCTGCTGGCGGGCACGGGACTGGGCCTGACGAATACGCCCGTCACGAATACGACGACGGGCGCCGTGCCCGGCGAACGGGCCGGCATGGCGTCCAGCATCGATATCAGCGCGCGCATGGTCAGCCTGTCCATCAATATCGCGCTGATGGGTTTTATCCTCGTCGGCGCCATCCAGTCCGCCTTGCGGCCCCATCTGCCTGACGGACTGGACGCGGCCGCCTTGCGCGCCATGGCCGAGGATTTGTCGGCAGGCAAGGGCGCCGGCGCGCTGCCGGCCGGCGTGGCCCAGCTTGCGCTGGCGCAAGGCTTTGGCGCCGTGATGCTGTATGGCGGCGTGGCCGCCTGCCTGTTCGCCGCGGCCAGCTGGCTGGTGTTCGGCGCCGGGAGGGTGGGTGCGCCAAGTGCTGGAAGGCTATAATCGGGGCACGTTGACAAGTGTTGCTCAACGTCATTACGAGGCTGCCCATGCATAAACTGATTTCCGAACTCACCCGCCTGTACCTGTTCGAGGAGCAGCAGCACTACATCGATGCGCAGGGCGGCGTCCAGCCGATGACGCCGGCCGTGCTGGCGCGCCACCTGTCGGGCGAGCAGACGGTGGCGGTGCGCCTAGTGAGCGGACACGGCCTGGCGCGCGCGCTGGTGCTGGAGTTTGGCGGCAAGGGCGGCGGCGAGGCGCACTGGAGCGCGCTGTGCACGATCGCCAATGCCGTGCAGCACGAGCTGGACTTGCCGGCGCCTGCCGTCAGCATTTCGGGCACGGCGTTCCAGCTGTGGCTGTCCCTGGCCACGCCCGTGCCCGTCGCCCAGGCGCGCCAGTTCGTGCAACTGCTGCGCTCGACCTTCTTGCCCGCCTCGACGGACATCCTCGCCGTCGCGCCGCCAGACTACGTGGAACAGGCGGCGCTGCCGCCATGCCTGCAGCCCTCGGGCAAGTGGGCCGCCTTCATCCACCCCAGCATGGGCGCCGCCTTCGTCGACGAGCCGGGCCTGGACATGCCGCCGCCGCCCGCCGCCCAGCTGGGTTTCCTGGAAAGCTTGCGCAGCATCAATCCGGGACAATTCGCGCAGGCGCTGGCCAAGCTGCAGGGGCATGCAGGACTGGCCGACGCCACGCCCGCTCCCGTCGCCGCTCCATTGCCAGCGGCAACGTCCGCCATGGCGCCGGGTTTGCTGTTGCAGGACGCCACCCTGGAAGACATCGTGCGCTGGCTGCATGCGCGCCATATCGAGCCCACGTTCCGCCATCGGCTGCCCTGATCGTTTGGCTGGCTGCCGGCAGCCTTGAAGAATTGTTGCGGAAGTGCAACTAGCGAAATAAATCCCCCGCTTGTGATATTTGGAGATTGCCTTTTTGGCATGCTGGCAGGAATATGCAGACTCTTCAATTCCAAAAAAGGGGATGGCCATGCAACGTACACGCTTTTTTGCCGCAACGCTGATCTTGTCGCTGCAGTGCTGTGCCGCCTATGCTGTCGTCTCCGTCAAGAGCCTGACGGCCAATATTCAGAAGGAAAAGAATGCCGTTGACCTGGGCAATGAGCTCAACAGCTTTTTCAAGAATGGCGGCTGTGTCTTGCCCAAGGAGCTCACGAAAAAGCTGGACAAGAAAGACAAGGCCTACATTCCAGGCGAGCTGAAGAGCATACTGGCCAGCGATCTGGCGGCGGAAGTCGACAAGTATTCGGGCCAGAGCGTCTTGCGGGTGCTGAATACGGCCTTCTTCATCGATACGAAATCGCGTGTCCGGCAGCTGACATTGACCGGGGCGGAAACCTATACGGGCTTCGATCCGCTGCGCAATATGGATACGCAGGCGAATAATTTTGCCTATGCCATGGATTGTTCGGGCTTTCTCAATTCGTCCATCAGCGTGGCCGGCGGCATTTCCGGCAATGACGGCGCCATCGCCGCAAAAAACGCGCTGGAGACAAAAAAATCCATGCTGGCGGTCAAGGCCTCCGTCTTTTCCCCCGTTGCGCTGGCGCTGGCGCCCGATATCGGCGGCAACCTGACCCGCCGCCAGCGCATCAGCGTGCTGTATTCCCTGTCGCGGGAAATCAGGGGTGCCGACCCCGCCGCACCCGACAGCACCAAGGTGTCGTCGGGCAGGATGTTTCCCGCCGTGTGGATTTCCAGCGCGGGGGCATCGTCATTCCAGGGCCAGACTACGCTATCAGGCAATGCCGGCGCGGGGATCGGCGTGCTCTCCGCCTCCGCGAATACGGCTGGGAATGCGACGTTCTCGAAAAGCGTTTCGTTCAGCCAATTCGATACCTATATCGTCAACTCGCAGGACATTGCTACGGTGGACGCCGATTTGAAGACCATTAACGAGACCGTTGCCCAGCTGGTCAACGCGACGCCCAATGCCACGCGCGTGGTGCAGGTGGATCAATCGTTCCAGGTGGTTTTCGACTTGCCGCGCCTAATCTGCCAGAAAAGCTGGACGATCCGCAGCGCCAGGACGCCGGATGTGCTGTTGCCCGGCACGGTGCAGACGGCCGATGGGCAATCCGGCTGCGAAATGACGATCCGGCCCGCAGCGCCATTGGCCAATGACGAAACGGGCCTGGTCCTGGAGGCGGCCAGCGACTTGACGCCGGAACTGAAGTTCATGCTCAAGGCGCCGATGCGCTAGCCTGGCTGGCGGTGCAGCGCCGTTGCCAGCATTGCGCAAAACGCGTCGCGTGCCGGGTCGGGCACGACCGCATTGACCCGAAGCAGGCTGGTCACCTGGGGCAGGGGCGCCAGTCGTTCGAGTTCGGCAAAGCGCCGCACGGTGCCGCCCATGCTGCGTTCGTTCACGATTCCCACGCCCAGGCCGGCGGCGATGGCCGTCAGCATGCCGCTGATGGAGGGGCATTCCAGCGCCACGGTCCATGCCATGCTTGCCGCATGCAGCTTTTCTTCGGCCAGGCGGCGATAAAAACAGTCGGGTCCATAGCTGATGAGTTTGACAAGCTCTCCTGACAGGTGCTGCCCCGCCAGCGGGGCGCACCAGTGCAGGTTTTCCGTCCACAGCGGCCTGTCGTCGGAGGCTGCTGTGCCGGCAAAATCCTGGTGCACGATGATGTCGAGTTCGCCGCTGGCAAAGCGTTGCCGCAGGTGCTGGCTTTGTTCGATCACCAGTTGCGCCTCGACCTTCGGATACCGGTGCGCGAACAGCGCGATGACCTTGCAGACCTCGGGCAGGGAAACCTGTTCCGCCACGCCGATACGCAGCTGGCCGCGCATGGTTGAAGGCGAAAAGCAGGCGACGGCCGCATCGTGCGCCTCCACGATCCTGGCCGCATGCTGCAGCAGCGCGGCGCCCTGGTCCGTCAAGTCCAGCGTCTTGCCGCCGCGCAGCAGCAACTGGCATCCCAGCTGCTCCTCGAGCCGCTTGATTTTCCAGCTGATGGCGGACTGGCTCAGATGCAGCAGGGAGGCGGCCTGGCTCATATTGCCTGTTTGCACCACGGTCCTGAAAACCCGCAGTGCGTCGACGGAAAGGCGCATATTCATGTCGGTCATGACAAAAGTTGATGGTTGGGTGCGAAGAATGTCACTTGTGTCATGTCCAGTCAATGCTTAGTCTGCAGTATTGACACTTGAGGACGACGATGAAGATGACTCCGCCATTGCTGAACGGCCAGGCCCTGATCAACGGCAGCCGCATTGCGACGGGCATTCATGGCGCTGGCACGCCGCTGGTGCTGGTCCACGGCACGCCCGCCCATTCCATCATCTGGCGCGAACTGGTGCCGCTGTTCGTGCGTGCGGGTTTCCAGGTGCACCTGTATGACTTGCTGGGGTATGGCGCTTCCGAGCGCCCCGTCCATGCCGATACGTCCGTGGCCGCCCAGGCAGGCATTTTGCTGGCGCTGCTGGACCATTGGCAGTTGCCCAGAACCCATTTGTTCGGCCACGATATCGGCGGTGCCATTGCGCTGCGGCTGGCCTTCGGGCATGCGCCGCGCCTGCACGGCCTGACCCTGGCCGATATCCCCAGCTATGATTCCTGGCCGTCGCCCACGTGGAAATCGATGCGCGATGAGTATGCGCGCCATGCGCTACAGGCGCACGACGCCCACCGCCGCGCCATGGTGCGCCAGCTGAAGATGGCCGTCTTCAGCAAGGAGCGCATGTGCGATGACACCCTGGAGCGCTATCTGGCGCCCCTGTGCGGCGTGGTGGGACAGCCATCGTTCTACCAGCATCAGGTGGCGCATTACAACGCTTGCTATACCATGGACTTTGCGGAGCAATTGCCGCGGCTGGATCTGCCCGTGCAAATTCTGTGGGGCGTGGAAGACGCGTGGCAGCCGGTGGCGTATGCGCGGCGCCTGCAGCGCGACATCCCTGGCGCCGCCGTGCACCTGTATGAACAGGCCGGGCATTTCCTGATGGAAGATGTGCCGCTGCCTGTCGCCGCGCAAGTGATTGCATTCATTCAGAACCTGGAAAGGAGCTAGGCCATGCAATTGATTGGAATGCTCGATTCTCCCTACGTGCGGCGCGTCGCCATCTGCATGAAAGTATTGCGGCTGGAATATGAACACCGGAGCCTGTCGGTGTTTTCCGATTTCGATACGTTCAGGAAAATCAATCCGGCCGTCAAAGTGCCGACCCTGGTCACGGATGACGGGCAAGTGCTGATGGACTCGACGCTGATCATCGGCTATCTGGAGGAGCTGGCCGTGGGCGCGCCCCGCCTCCGGCCGGAACCGGGCCCGGCCCGCTTGCGCGCGCTGTGCCAGACGGCGCTGGCGCTGGCGGCCTGCGAAAAAGCCGTGCAGATCGTGTATGAGCGGCGCCTGCGCCCGCCGGAGAAACAGCATCAGCCCTGGCTGGACCGCGTCCAGCTGCAATTGCATGGTGCCTGGCAACAGCTGGAAGCGTCCGTGCGGCACGACGCGCCGGACTGCCTGGGCGTCGCCGGTATCAGCATCGCGGTCGCCTGGAGTTTTACACAGTCCATGTTGCCCGATGCATTGCCGGCGGGCGAGTATCCGGCCGTGGCCCGGTTTGCGGCTTTGGCGGAACAGCAAGCGGTGTTTATCGCGACGCCGATGGCCTGAGGCCGGTTGCGGAGGGCTGATTGAGCATGCGTCACATGCTCAATCAGGCCGCCATTTCCGCGCGCAGCGTCGATATCAGCTGCGCCGCGCCCATTTCCCGCGCCAGCGGCGCCCCTTGGCCCGCCCATTGCGCGGCGAAGTCGCTGTCGCCATGCCGGCTGGCCAGCGCATTCAATTGCTTGGCGGCATCGTAGGCGACGGGATAATCGGCCGGCGGCGGGCTGCCCGGCGCCTCGCCATGGTCGATCAGCCGGTTCACCATGCCGCGCGCCAGGCGGCCCGAGAGGACGCTGGTCAGGCGCGTGCTTGCCGCCCGTTCGCTTTGCAGGTTGGCGCGGTAGCCCGCGTTGGCCGACGATTCCGGGCACAGCACGAACGCCGTGCCCAGCTGGGCGGCCGCGGCGCTCAGGTCCAGCGCGGCGCGGATGCCTTGTCCATCCATGATGCCGCCGGCGGCGATCAGGGGGAGAGCAGTGCGGCCCGTCAGCAGGCGCAGCAGCACGCTGGTGCTGTGGCGCTCGTCGGGCGCCTGCGGGTCGAAGACGCCCCGGTGTCCGCCCGCTTCCACGCCCTGCGCCACGATGGCGTCGATACCGGCCTGTTCGATCAGCGCCGCCTCGCGCACACTGGTGGCCGTGGCCATGGTGTAGATGCCGGCCTGGCGCAGGGTGGCGATCTGTTGCTGCGCCGGCAAGCCGAAATGGAAGCTGACGACGGCGGGGCGCTGTTCCAGCAGCAGGGCGAACGCTGCCTCGTTGCCGAGAAAGGTTTGGTAGATCTCGTCGAGTTCCGCTGGCACGGCCGCGCCCAGTTCCGCGAACAGGGACGCCAGATGGGCCAGCCAGGCCGCTTCGCGCCGCGCATCGCGTACCGCCGGCGCATGGCAGAACACATTCACGTTGAAGGGGCGGTCCGTCAGCGCGCGGGTTTCCTCGATCATCTGGCGCGCCTGCGCCACGGTGCCGGCGCCGATGGCCAGCGAACCGAGGCCGCCCGCGTTCGAGACGGCGGCGGCCATGCGCGGCGTGGAAACGCCCGCCATCGGCGCCTGGATGATGGGGTGCTGCAAGCCGAGATGGTCGAGGAAGCGCTGGGAGGTGCTCATGATGTTTCTTTCATGAAATTAAGGATGTTGCGCAATATTCTTATTTGAAGAATATAATAGCATAATAATTCTTAAATAGAGAACATGATGGACATGGAATCCCTGACGATTTTCTGTGCCGTGGCCAGTGAACTGAGCGTCACCCAGGCCGCAGCCAGGCTGGGCCGCGCGCCGTCCAGCGTCACCACGCGCATCCAGCAGCTGGAAGCCGATATCGGCGCGGAACTGTTCGTGCGCACCAATAAACGCATGGCCCTGACGGCGGCGGGCGAACGCTTTCTCGAATATGCGCAGCGTTTGCTGGCGCTGGCGGAAGAGGCCAGGCATGTCGTCACGGGCGGGCGCGAGGGCGGCACCTTGCGCATCGGCAGCATGGAAAGCACGGCGGCCAGCCGCCTGCCGGCGCTGCTGGCCGCGTATCACGCCCGCCATCCGGACACGCGCCTGGCGCTGAGCACGGGGCCGTCGCGGCCCCTGATCGAGCAGGTGCGCACGGGTCTGCTCGACTGCGCTTTTGTCGCCTTGCCGCCAGCGTTCGGCGGCGCCGCCGCCTTGGCGGAGCTGGGCCTGGCATCGACGGCCGTGTGGCGCGAGGAATTGTGTCTGCTGCTGCCCGCCAGCGAAGGGCAGGCGCGCCGCGCCGAGGACGTGCGCACGCGCTCGCTGGCGGCCTTTGCGCAGGGCTGCACCTACCGCGGCATCGCCGAACAGGTGCTGGGCGTGGCCGGCAGCACGCAGTGGCGCGTGCAGGAGCTGAGTTCGTATCACACCATGATCGCCTGCGTGGCGGCCGGCGCCTGCGTGACCGTGCTGCCGGCCAGCGTGCTGGCGCTGTCGGACGCGCCGGCCACCCTGAAAACACTGTCAGTTGGGCAGGCCGACACGGTGCTGGTGTGGCGCGCGGGCTTCGACGTGCCCGCGTTCCAGCATTTGCTGGCGCAACTGGGCGAGGCGGCGCCGTGAGCGGGGCGGCCAGGCTGCGTGCGGCCATCGCCGCGGCGGTCATTCTCGCCATCGGCATGGGCTTCGGCCGCTTTGCCTTCACGGCCATCTACCCGCACATGGTCGAGGAAGGCATCTTGAGCTTGCGCGAGGGCAGCCTGGCCGCTTCGGCCAACTATGCCGGTTACTTGCTGGGCGCCATCCTGGCCATGCGCGCGCGGGCCAGCAGCGCGCACCGGCTGTGCCTGTGGTCGGTGGCCGGCACGGCGCTGTGCCTGGGCGTGCTGGCTGTGCCCATGCCCGTCTGGACAATTGTGATGGTGCGCGGCGCGGCGGGCGTCTTCAGCGCCCTGTCCATGGTGGCCGCCTCCTTGTGGCTGCTGGAACAGCGCCGGCAGGCGCGCGGCGCGCCGCTGCTGTACGCGGGCGTGGGCGTCGGCATCGCCGTGTCGGCCGAATTGCTGGTGCTGGCATCGCAGCTGGGCTGGCACAGCGCGGGCATGTGGCTGCTGCTGGCCGGGGTCGCCGTGCTGGCGGGGCTGGCGGCCGCACCGGCCATTGCCGTGAGTGGCGAAGCGAGCCTGGATGAAATGAAAAAACCTGCCGTATCCGCGCCGGCGTCCGTGGCGCCGTGGCCGCTGGTGCTGATCTACGGCTTGGCGGGGCTCGGCTACATCGTCACGGCCACCTACTTGCCCGTGCTGGTCGGTGCGGCCTTGCCCGGGCTGAACTCCGCCCACGTGTGGGCCGTGTTCGGCCTCGGGGCGGCGCCGTCGTGTTTCCTGTGGCACCGGCTGCACGAGCGACTGGGCACGCGTCAGGCGCTGCGGCTCAATTTGCTGTTGCAGGCGCTGGGCGTGGCTTTGCCCGTGCTGGCGCCCTCGGCCGCCGGTTACCTGCTCAGCGCCATCCTCGTCGGCGGCACGTTTGTCGGCACGGTCACGATCGCCATGCCGGCCGCGCAGCGGGCCGCCGTCAAGGCGGGGACCAACATGACGGCCATCATGACGCTGGTGTATGGCGTGGGCCAGATCATCGGTCCCGTGCTGGCGGGCAGCCTGTATGCGCAGTCGCACAGTTTTAATAGCGCGCTATTGGCGGCAGCCGGCGCGCTGCTGCTGGCCATCGTTGCGAGCCTGCGCCTGTAACACTCAAAGATCGAAGGCGCGGCGCATGAAGTCGTGCCGCAGCGCGTTGACCCGGGCGGAATCGCGCGTGTAATACAACTTGTTCGTCAGCAGTACCGCATAGCGGCCGCGCCGGGGGCTGATCCACAGGGCCGTGCCCGTGAAACCCTGGTGGCACCAGACGTCATCGTTTGGCCCGGTGCCCGCCGCCGGGTGCCAGAACAGGCCGCGCGACGGGTTCAAGGAACCCGTTTGCACCGTCAGCGAATCACGCACCCAGCCGGCATCGAACACCTCGCCGTGCCGGTGCGGCGCCAGCATTGCCTGGAGGAAACGTTGCAAGTCGGGCACATTGGAAAACAGCCCGGAAATGCCGCACACGCCGCCCAGCAGCCGGGTCGAAAAATCATGCGTCACGCCGGCAAGGTGCGCGCCCGCCTGCTCGCAATACTCGGTCGGCGCGACCAGCTTGCCATGCGCAGCCGGCAGCGGGCCAAAGCGCGTGGCGGCCATGCCCAGCGGGCGCAGCACATGCTGTTCCAGGGCCTGGTCCAGGGGCATGCCCAGCAGCCGCTCGATGACCAGGCCGAGGATCAGGGCCGCGCGGTCCGTGTAGTCGACCGCCTGGCCTGGTACGCCCTCGAGCGGCTCGCGCAGCACGCCGCGCACGATATCGTCGTACACCTCGCCATAGCTGGCGCGCAGGCGGGCGCGCAGCGGCAGGCCGGCCGTATGCGTGAGCAGCTGGAAAATCGTGATGGGCGCCAGCGCATAGCCGTGCGTGCCGGGCAGCACGTCGGCCAGCCGGCTGTCGAGGCTCAGGCGTTCCTGCTTCAGCAGCCGGCCCGTCAGCGACCAGACGCTGATGATCTTGGTCAGCGACGCGATGTCGAACAGGGTGTCGACTTGCATCGCGGCACTGGCGGGATCGGGCGTGAGCCGCCCGGCCGCGCCTGCCACGCCGTCGTCGACGGTGCCCACGGCCCAGGCCGCGCCCGGGAAAATGTGTTCGTGCACGCCAGCCTCCGCCAGCGCTGCCAGTTGCTCCGTATAGTTGCTTATCTGCATATTGATTGTGCTGTGTTTATCTTGTTATCGTCCGTCGCTGCCACTCCCAGCCAGCGCGCCACCGACCGCGCCAGCCATTCGCCTTCGTCGAGCGGCAAGTCGTGGCCCGCGTCGCCGTGGATCAGGCAATCGGCTTGCCAGGCGCGTGCCAGGCGCTGCGAGCAGCGGTGGTCGACCAATTGATCTTGCGCGCCGGCCATCACCAGCACGGGCATGGCCGGACGGCTGGCGGGGGCGCGGTAGCGGGCGGCCGATAGCAGCTGGCGCAGCGCATTGCGCCGGCTGACCGGGTATTCCTGCTGGTAGCTGAGCCAATCGGCCAGCAGCGCCGGATTGCCATGGGCATGCCTGCGGCTGGTCAGGCGCAGGATCAGCGCCTCCTGGCTGCGTGCATCGCCGACCAGCAGCTGGCGCAGCAGGGCGCCGTAGTTCTGCCAGCGCAGGCGCCGGTAAAACGGACTGAACGGCCGCATGCTGGTGTTGATGAGCACGCAGCGGGCGATTTCCTGCGGGTAGCGGTGCGCCCATTCGACGGCCACCATGCCGCCCAGCGACAGGGCCAGCAGATGGTACGGTGCGGGGATGCCGCGCGCCAGCAAGTCCTGGCGGCAGCTTTCCACCATGGCGGCCACGCGGGTGGCGCTGTCCTGCGCGTGGCGCGTGCCGTTGCCGGGCAGGTCGGGCGTGACGATGCGCGCGCCGGGCAGGGCGCGCGCCAGGGTGGCGGGGAAGGTGCCCCAGTGGCGCTGTTCGCGCATCAGGCCGCGCAATAAAATCCAGGTGGGCGGCGTCATGATTCGTACCATTGCGCCAGGGCGCGCCGGCGCTGCGCCTTGCGCAGCAAGCCTTCCGGCATCCAGCGGCCGTGGCTGCTGGCGGCGCGCATGAGGAAATCGAACCACACCAGGTGCCGGCGCAGCACGCGCTGCAGGCGGTGCGCGGCCGTGGGGTTGAAGATGCTGACCCGGTTGAACAGCTGGCGCGGGTTTTTCTTGACCCAGCGCCAGGAACCCATTTCCAGCGTCAGGGGCAGGAACACGCGGCCCGTGTAGCTGGTGCCGTTCAGGTACAGATAGTCCCACAGGTCGCCATGCGTGCGGTATTGCCGACTTTGCGGCTCGAACACATAGTTGTGGTTGGGGTAGCTCTGGCTGAACAGTTCTTCCAGCGCGCCGATCTCGGCCAGGTGTTCGATAGGTACCTTGGTGTGGGCGTGGGGAAACCAGATGCGGTCGCGCAAGCCGAAGCCGGAATGGCAATCGAGGGCGATGCTGAACTGGCGCGACAGCAATTCGCGCTCGACGAAGTCGCACACGGCCTGGCTTTCCCGCTCCATCGGCCCGTCCGCCGCACCCCGGTACCAGGGCAGGCGGGGGCTGTAGCGCTGTCCACCGAGCATGAACGGCACTTTTTCGCGCGCGCTCAGCGGCGCGTTGCGCATCAGGTCCACGCCCTGCGGGTTGCAGCGCGTCGCTTGCCACATGCCGCCCGGATTGACCAGCGGCATGAACACGAGGCGCATGGTTTCCAGCTGCTGGTGCAGCGTGGCATCCCAGCGCAGGCGGGCGATCAGGCTTTCCAGGAAAGACAGCAGCACTTGCGTGCCGATGCGTTCGAGGCCGTGGATGCCGCCGAAAAAGCCCAGCACGGGCACGTCGGGGCCGGGATTGCCCATGGCGATCGAATACACGGGGAATTCGCGCCCATCCATGGCGATGCTGCAGGGCGCGGCCACTTCCAGGTGGCTGCCGCCCTCGTCGATGAGGCGCTTCAGCATGACCAGCTCGGGCAGATTCTTTTCGATCATCAGGCGTCTGAAAGGGAAAGTAGCAGCCAGTGTAGCCGAAATCATTGCCGCGCCAGACGTCCCGCATGGCGAAATTTATTGGTGATAAGCATGTCACGAAGCCGTCATGTTTGCTGTGTAGTCTGTTGCAGTTGACGCAAGGATTGTTCATTGTAAACACCCCAGGCGTCCGCTTTACTCCTCACACGATAGCGACACGATAGCGATATGACAGGCAGCCCGGCATCCGTCCATGTGCTTGCGCTGGCCGGATGCCTGGTACTGCTGGGTTTCCTGGCCGCGGTGGGGCCCGTGCGGGCGCAGCCGGCCGACGGTGCCGTCTTGCAGTTCGATATCGCCGCGCAAAACCTCGGCGACGCGCTGGATATATACAGCCGCCGCACGGGCATCGCCGTGCTGATCGACCAGCGTTACGCGCAGCGCCAGTCGGCCGCCGTGCGCGGCCCCTATGCGACGGGAGCGGCCCTGCAAGTCTTGCTGGAGGGTACGGGACTGCAATCGCGCCTGTCCGACGCGCAAGCCGTCATCGTGTATGCCCCGGGCGGTGCCGCGGCAATTGCAGCGGATGTGCCGCCGGCCGCCATGCTGGCCGCCGCCGACATCCCGGGCGCCACGCAGGGCGGCGGCGACCATGCGGCCTATGTGGGCCGGCTGCAGCACGTGCTGCTGGGATTGCTGTGCCGCGCCGCGCAGACGCGCCCCGGCGGTTACCGCCTGGCGCTGCAGCTGTATCTGAACCGCGCCGGCGTCGTCGACCGCGTGCACCTGCTCGACAGCACGGGCTTGCGCGCGCGCGACACGGCGATTGCGCGCGTGGTGCTGGGCATGCGCGTGGGCGCGGCGCCGCTGCCGTCGATGCCGCAGCCCGTCTCCATCCTGCTTCTGCCGCAAGGGCCGGGCAGCGAAGTCGATTGCGCCGCTGGCGCGCAAGGAATCTCCGCGCCATGAGCCTGCCCGACCTGCGCACCAGGCTCAAAGGCCACCTCAGTGCGCGCTACGCCGTGCTGCGCTGGCGCCTCGAGCGCGTGGTCGGCTGCAAGCACCATGCGGCCGATGCGCTGCAGGAAACCTGGCTGCGTCTCGAAGCGATGGTGGCGCCCGGTCCCGCCGCCGCGCCCGTCCACAATCCCGACGCCTACCTGCTGCGCATGGCGGCCAATATCGCCACCGATGCCTACCGCCGCGACCGCATCATCGTCACCGAGCGTGAGCGCGAGGAGCTGATGCACATGGCCGACGAGACGGGCGACGACATCAGCGACCCGGCGCGCATCGTCTCGGCGCGGCTTGACGTGCAGGCGCTGGACGCGGCCTTGGCGGGCCTGTCGTCGCGCCGCCGCGCCATCCTGACGGCGGCGCGCATCGACGGCATGCTCAATGCGGAGATCGCCGAGCGCTTCGGCATTTCCGTGGCAATGGTGAAGAAAGAATTGCAGGCCGCCTTGCAACACTGTAAAACGTGCATGGCCGACGCCGATGCGGCCCAGCGCAGCGATGTGTCGGGCCGCCGTAAATATTGATGAATCCCATGACCGCTTCCGACCGCGATCCACGCGACCTTGTTGAACATGACGACACTGCCATCGGCCGGGAAGCCGCTGCCTGGTGGGCACGCCTGCGCGCCGACGATTTCACGCAGACCGACGCCGACGCCTTGCGCGCCTGGTGCGCGCGCAGCCCCGCGCATGCGCGCGCCTGGCGCGAACTCAGGCAGGTGTGGCAGGCGCTCGATCCCGCCTTGACCCGCGCCGCCGCCGCGCCGCAGCGGGCGAACGTGCTGGCGTTTCCCCTTCGTCCCGGACGGCGCGCCTTCCTCGGCGGCGCGCTGGCGGCCGGCGTGGCCGTGCTGGCCCTGCGCCCGCCGCTGGGCGCCTGGCCGTCGCTGCAGGAGCTTGGCGCCGACTACCGCACGGGCACGGGCGAGCAGCGGCAAGTGGCCCTGTCGCAGCAGATGACGGTGCAGATGAATACGCAGACGCGCATCGATGTGCGGGCGCCGGAAGCGATCGAACTGCTGGGCGGCGAAGCGGAAATCCTTGCCAGCGGCGCGCGCCAGCCCGTGTCGGTGGTGGCGGGCGCGGGGCGTTTATTGGCGCAGTCGGCCCGCTTCAATGTGCGCCACACGGACGATGCCGTCTGCGTGACTTGCCTGGCGGGCGCCGTGGAGGTGGTCTGGCAACAGCGGCGCCAGACCCTTGATGCAGGACAGCAACTGGTGTACGACGAGCGGGGCGTGCAGGCCGCCACGGCCGCACCAAAGGGCGAAGCGAGCGCCTGGCGCACGGGCGCGCTGTCGTTTGCCGGCCAGCCGCTGTCCCAGGTGGTCGATGAAATCAACCGCTACCGGCCCGGCCGCGTGCTGCTGCGCAATGCCGAACTGGGCCGCCGCCTCGTGCGCATGCGCTTTTCCATCCGCCAGATGGATGGCGCGCTGGCAATGATACGCGACCTGTATGGCGCGGAAATGACCAGCTTGCCAGGCGGTATTGTCTTGCTCAGCTGATTTCAGCTGATTCCCGGTTTTCCTTTGGCGGGCTTATTTGAAAATATTTAAAAATATTTTTCAAAAAACATTATCCCTTCCGCCGCCCAGCTACGTCATGGAGGCATGGACGCTTGCGCTAACGCCAGGCTCCGTTCCCTTCTCTCTAGCCAGGAAACCATTGCCATGACCAAGCTTCACACTGCCCAGCGCCCAGTCCCAACCGTTGACACGGGCGCGCAGCGTACTTCCACGCTGGGCAGCCGCCTGCGGCTCACGCCGCTAGCTTACGCACTGACCACCATGCTGATGGCGGGCGCCTTCAGCACGCCAGCGCGCGCGCAGCAGGCGTTCAGCGGCGGCTGGTTCGCGGCCAAGGGTGCGGCGCAGAATACGGCGGCCACCTCGGGCCGCCTGCCGAATGGCCAGCCGCTGCCCTTGGGCAGCCGGCCCGAGGGCCAGCAACAGCAGGCCAATCAGCAGTTGCAACGCTCGCTCAACAACCTGAACCTGGCCGCGCGCGCCATCGCCGCGCAGCAAGCGACCCAGGCGCAGGCGCGCCAGAGTACCGCCGGCGGCGCCAGCGCGCCGAACGGCCTGGCGCAGGGCGGCTTGCAGGTCGACACCAACAGCCTGACGGCCGGCTGGCTCCATGCCCAGGCGCCCGTGCAGACGGTGGCGAACGGCAAGACGGCCGTGGTGGTGCAGCAGACGGCGGACAAGGCCATCCTGAACTGGGAAACGTTTAATGTGGGCAAGGATACGACCCTGACCTTCCAGCAGCAAAAGGACTGGGCCGTGCTGAACCGGGTCAACGATCCGCAAGCGCGTCCCAGCCAGATCCAGGGCCAGATCAAGGCCGACGGCACGGTGCTGCTCGTCAACCGCAACGGCATCGTGTTTACCGGCACGAGCCAGGTCGACACGCGCAGCCTGGTGGCGGCCGCAGCCCGCATCAGCGATACGCAATTCCAGAAAAACGGCATCTACAGCGCCGGCACGGCTGGCGCCACGACGTTGACCGATGCGGACGGCAAGGTAGAGGTACAGGCGGGCGCGCGCCTGGCCAGCAATGCGCCCAAGGGCAGCACGGAAGGCGGCGGTTACGTGATGCTGCTGGGCAAGGAAGTGCACCAGGCGGGCGAGATCGCCACGCCCAAGGGCCAGGCCCTGCTGGCCGCCGGCGACAGTTTTACCATTAAAAAAGGCGTGGGCACGGATGGCAATCCGCTGTCGACCACGCGCGGCAGCGAAGTCACGCCGCAGTTCGCGGCCGGCAGCACGGCGGGCAAGCTCGTCAACACGGGCCTGATCCAGGCGCGCGAAGGCGACGTCACCCTGGCCGGGCGCGACGTGCGCCAGGAAGGCGTCGTGCTGACCTCCACCACGGCGGCCACGCGCGGCACCATCCACCTCAACGCCCTGGGCAGCGACGCGGCCGTCACCGTGGGACGGGGCGCCACCACGGCCATCGTCATCGAGGACGACGGCAAGACGACGGCGCTCGACAGCCAGCGCGACGCCATGCGCGGCCCGGCCGCGACGTCCACGGAAAACATCGTTGCCGTCAACGACCGCCGCGACCAGTCGCGCATCGAGATCGGCAGCGCCGGCACGGTGGAATTCATGGGCGACTCGCTGACCCTGGCCACGGGCGGCCAGATCGCCGTCAACGCAGCCCGCCGCAGCCTGCTGCGCGACGGCGCCCAGCTCGACGTCTCCGGCGCCGTCGGCGTGAAGGTGGCCATGGAGGCCAACAATATCGAGATCAACGTGCAGGGCAACGAGCAGCGCGACGCGCCCGTCAACCGCGACGGCAAGGCCTTGCTCAACAGCAGTATCTGGGTCGACCGCCGCAAGCTGGTATTCGTACCGAAGGGCACGAACGGCTACGACAGCGACCGCTGGTACACGGCAGGCGGCTTGCTGGAAGTGGCCGGCTACCTGGGCACGCAGGGCCATTCCGTCAGCGAGTGGATGGCGCAGGGCGGCACCGTCAGCTTCGGCGGCAAGGATGTCGTCACGCAAGCAGGTTCTGCCATCAACCTGTCGGGCGGCACCCTCGACGTGCAGACGGGCGCGGTGCGCCAGACCTGGCTCAAAGGCTTGGACGGCAAGCTGCATGAGGCGGGCAGCGCGCCGGCCGACTTGCCGTACGCGGGCGTGTACAAGGGTTACGAGGAAGAACATGCGCGCTGGGGCAAGGATGCCAGCGCGTACTACGCCAATCCATTGATCGCCGCGCAACAGCGGCTGGAAAACGGCTACACGGTGGGCCGCGATGCCGGCAAGCTGGTGGTCGCCACCGGTTCGGCCGTGCTGGAAGGGGGCATCGCGGGCGAGGTCTTCCAGGGCGAGCGCCAGACCCAGGCGCCGCAGGCGCTGCTCGACGGCTACCAGCAGTCGCAGTTCGCCGCCGCGCAGCGGGGGCAGCTGATCGTCGGCCAGTACCAGCCGATGTTCGACAAGCGCACGGGCGTGCTGCAGTACGCCTTGTCGGCCGTCATGGACGAGGTGCGCCTGACGCGCGTGCAGGACGGCATCGCCGCCGGCCTCGACGTGGCGGACGTGCTCGCGTCAGAGCGCCAGGGCAAGCTGCTGCTCGACACGGGCTTGCTGAATGAGCAGCATCTTGGCGCCATCCGCCTCGCCGCGAAAGGCGCGATCACCGTCGACAGCGCGCTGCAGGTGGCCGACGGCGGCAATATCACCCTGTTCGGCAAGGACGTGGCCATCAATGCCAGCCTGCGCAGCCATGGCGGCAGCATCATGGCCGGCAATGTGCTGAACCAGGTCGGCGCGCTGGGCATGTTGGACACCGTCGTCAATCCGGGCGGGCCAGCGGGCAAGCTGGTGCTGGCCGATGGCGTCACGCTCGATACGAGCGGTCTGTTGAGTGACGTGCTGCGCGATCCGCTGGCCGCCGCCGGCCTGCCCTATATCAATGGCGGCAATGTGTCGCTGCGGGCCAATGGCGACGTGCGCATCGGCAGCGGCAGCCTGATCGACGCCGGCTCGGGCGCGGCCATCCTGTCGCAGGCGAAACAGCAGGGCGGCAAGGGCGGCAACGTGACCCTGGCCAGTTATGGAACGACATCGGACCTGGTGCTGGGCGAGGGCGCGCAGCTGCGCGGCCATGGCGTGACGGGCGGCGGCAAGCTGGAATTGCAGGCGAACAAGATCGTCATTGGCGACATTGAAAAACCCGGGGCCGGCACCCTGCACTTGGGCGGCGACTTTTTTGAGCAGGGTTTTTCCAGCTACAGCCTGGTCGGCAAGCAGGGCTTGACGGTGGCGGACGGCGCGCAGGTGGACGTGCGCATGCCCGTGCTGCGCGTGGTGGACAACGAGAAACTGGCCTTGTGGACGCCGGAACAGGTCACGGAAAATGCGCTCAAGGGTACCTTGACCCAGCGCAAGGGTGCCAGCCTGGCACTGCAGGTGGGCGATATCCAGTCCGGCGCGGCCGACATGGCCAGTGCCGAGCTGCTAATAGGTAAGGGCGCCGTCGTGAGCGTCGATGCGGGCCAGTCCATCAAGCTGGCCAGCGTGGGCCAGCTGACGGTGGACGGGCGCCTGAACGCGTGGGGCGGCAAGATCAGCCTGGGCGGCGTGGGCGTCGACGTGAACGTGTCCGAAGCGGTGGAAGCGGCCGGCCATGGCCGTTCCCTGTGGATAGGCGAGAACGCCGTGCTCGACGTCGCGTCGCGCGCCGTCACGGCCACCGATGCACAGGGCCGGCGCTACGGCAAGGTGGCGGACGGCGGCAGCATCGTCGTCGGCGGCGAGATCGATCACGCGCAGGGCAGCACGTCGGCGGCCAGCCTGTTCGTCGTCGTGCGCGACGGCGCCGTGCTCGACGCATCCGGCGCGCACGCGGTGCTCGACGTCAACGGCGCGGCTGTCGACGTGGCCAGCGCGGGCGGCAGCATCGCGCTGGCGTCGAACAACGGCTTGTACCTCGATGGCCAGCTGCTGGCCAGGGCGGGCGGCGCGGGCGCGGCGGGCGGCAGCCTGTCCGTGGCCACGGGCACGCCCGAGTACCGCAAGGAACTGGCGACGGACAAGGTGCTGCAGGGACGCCAGCTGATCCTTTCGCAGCGCCAGCTTGCCAGCGACCTGGCCGCAGGCATCGGTGCGCAGGATGGCCAGCAGGCGCTCCAGTACGGCCATGGCCGCCTGTCCGTCGAGCAGGTGGCGGCGGGCGGTTTCGGCAACCTGGCCCTGCTGGGCGCCGTCAGCTTTGGCGGCGACGTGGCGCTGAACATGCAGCAGAGCTTCCAGCTGTATGGCGCGCCGGCGCTGGCGCCCGGCAGTTCGCCGGACGCGCGCGTCAAGGTGGCGGCGCCGTACGTGCGCCTGGCCAGCGTCAAGCCGGTCGGACGCGATTTCTATGTCAGGCCAGGTACGGCAGGACCAGCGCCGCTCGCCAGGCAGATCGGCTTTGAAGGCGAGCTGATCGACGTGCGCGGCCTGGTCAATATCGTTGCCGACGACGCGCGCCTGAGCAGCCGCGGCGACGTGCGCTTCCTGCTGTCGCCGCTGGGCTGGGACGGCAACCAGCCGACGACGGTGCTGTCCACGCCGGGCGACATGACCCTCAGCGCGGCCCAGCTGTACCCGGAAACGGGCGCGGGCGCCGCCGTGCGGGCCGGCTATGGCATCGTCGACGGCAAGATTGGCTACGATCCGGCGCGCAGCCTGAACATCGCCCGCAGCACGGCTGACGTGCCGCTCATGCCGTATTCCGCTTTCGGCTCGCTGGAACTGGCCGCCGCGCACATCGAGCAGGGCGGCGTCGTGCGCGCGCCGCTGGGGCGCCTGGCGGTTGGCGCGGCAGGCTATGAGAACGACAGGAGCCTGACCGTTAACTTGTTGCCAGGTAGTATCACCTCCGTCAGCGGCGCCGGCCTGGTCATGCCGTATGGCGGCACCGTCGATGGCCAGACCTGGAATGTCAACGGCAAGCCGGCCACCTTGATGGGTGTGGGCGGCATCAATGTGCAGGGCGGCCTGCGCATCGGCGTGGACATCGCCGGCGCGGCCGTGGACGTGCGGCCGGGCGCGCTGCTCGACCTGTCGGGCGGCGGCGAACTGACGGGTGCAGGTTTCATTTCCGGGCGCGGCGGCTCCACCGACGCGCGCTACCATCCGCTGGTGCAGGTGGGCGCGAATGGCGGCTTCGTCCTGCCGGGCCTGGCAACGAATCCCGTGTACGCCATCGTGCCGGGCGCGCAAACGCCGCAGGCGCCGTCGGGCGGCGACAAGGCGGCCTCCGATGCGGCCATCGGCCGGCAGGTGACGATAGGCAGCGGCGTGCCGGGTCTGCCCGCCGGCACCTACACCCTGATGCCGTCGACCTATGCCTTGCTGCCGGGCGCCTTCCGCGTGGAACTGAACGGCCTGGCGGGGCAAGGCAGCGCCGGCTCGCTGGCGCAGCCGCTGCGCAACGGTTCCTGGGCCGCGCCCGGCACCTTGTCGATCGCCGGCACGGACATCCGCGCGCCGCTCGCCAGCCAGCTGATACTCACGCCGGCCAAGGTGTTGCGCACGTATTCGCAATACAACGAAACCGGCTACGCGGCGTTCGCGCTGGCCGATGCGAAAACGCGCGGCATTCCCCGCGCACTGCTGCCTGCCGATGCGAAAACGCTCAAGCTGACCCTGGCGCAAGGCGGCGGCCCGGACACGTTCCAGTTCAAGGGCACGGGCAAATTCTCCACGGCCGAGGGCGGCTACGGCGGCACCGTGGTGCTGGGGTCGAGCAATGTCACCGACGGCGACATTGAAATCCTCGCCGACGGCGCGCCGGCCGCCAGCGGCGCCGGGCTGGTCAGTGTGCGTGCCTCGAGCCTGAACAATATCGGCGCGGCCCGTATTGTGGTAGGCAATGCACCGTCCGTGGAATATGGCCAGGGCGGCAACTACGTGAACTTCGGTTTCAACACGGCGCGCGCCATCTATCTGCGCGCGGGCGCCATCCTGTCGGCGCCGGAAGTGTTCCTCGTTGCCCAGGACCCGAGTAATTATCTGCTGGGCGACGGCTTGATCGATATCGCGCCCGGCGCCGGCATCAGCACTGTGGGGCGCGGCAAGGCCGCTTACGACGCCAACGACGGCTTCCTCTACCAAAAGGGCCGCGCGGACGTGCACATGCTGGCCGCCTCGAACGGCTTGCTCAACGTGGCGCCCGTCAGCGGCACGGCGCGCGGCGGCATCCGCATCGGCGTGTGCGGCGACACCTGCACCGACAAAGGAACAGCGAGCCTGTACTCGGAAGGCACCTTGCTGCTGTCGACGAATGGCAGGTTTGAACTGGACGACACGGCCCGCTACGGCACGCGCAACCTGAGCCTGGCCGTGGGCGCCATCAACATGGGCAGCAGCGAGGCGCTGGCGGCGGCCCAGGCCAACGGCACGCGCTCGAGCGGCCTGGCCATGAACCAGGGCGTGCTGGACCGCCTGCTGCGCGGCGACACCAGCACGGGCGCGCCAGCCCTGCAGGCGCTGATGCTGAACGCGGCCGACAGCGTCAATTTCTATGGTGACGTGGTGCTCGACACCTACGACAAGAGCACGGGCAAATCCACCCTGGACCGCCTGGTGCTGACCACGCCGGCCATGTATGGCCAGGGCGGCGCCGATACCGTGGCGACCATCCGCACGGCCAACCTGATCTGGGGCGGCGCCCTGTCGCCGGCCGGCAATGTCATCACGCATGGCGCCGGCACGGGCAGCGGCACCCTGAACCTGGAAGCGGAACGCATCGATTTCGGCTTCGGCCCGTTCACGCAGCCGGCCGGCGTCGCCTCGTTCGACCGCCTGGCGCTGGGTTTTGGCAACGTCAACCTGAAGGCGTCGGGCCAGGTGACGGCCAACCACAAGGGCAGCCTGTCCGTCTACCAGGCGCAGGGCGCCTACGAGGCGGGCAAGGGCTACCAGTACAGCGGCGGCAACCTCAATATCAGCACGCCGCTGCTGACGGGCGATGCCGGTTCCGCGCACAGCTACACGGCGGGCGGCGCACTGAAGGTGGCGGCCCCGGCCGGCGCGGCGCCAGCGGCTCTCGTCAGGAATAATGATGGGCTGGGCGCCCAGCTGGCCTTGAACGGCGACAGCGTGAGCGTGGCGACGGCCGTGGTGCTGCCGAGCGGCAAGCTGACCATCAACGCGCAGCACGACATCGCCGTGGCCGACGGCGCGCGCATCGACATGGCGGGCCGCACGAGCACCTTCTTCGACGTGGACAAATACAGCTGGGGCGGCGACGTGATCCTGGACAGCCGCGCCGGCGATATCCGCCAGGGCGCGGGCAGCCTGATCGACCTGTCGGCCGAGAACAACCGCGCCGGCAGCCTGAAGGCCGTGGCCCTCGATGGCGCGGCCGGCATGGTGGACTTGCAGGGCAAGATACTCGGCGGCGCCAGCGGCAGCTACGACGCGGGCGGCACCATGGTCCCGTACAAGAAGGGCAGCGTGGACGTGCGCGCGCAAACGCTGGGCGCGGGCGGCACGCCGGACAGCCGGTTCGCGTCGCTCAACACGCGCCTGAACGAAGGCGGCGTGACGGGTGCGCGCAGCTTCCAGCTGAAGCAGGGCGACTTGACCATCGGCAATGAACTCAAGGCGGGCGAAGTGCAGGTATCGCTCGACAACGGCCGCCTGACGGTGGCCGGCACGATCGACGCCAGCGGCGAGCGCGTGGGCAGCATCCGTCTGGCCGGCAAGCATGGCCTCAGCCTGGCCGGCAACGCCGTGCTTGACGCGCATGGCACGCTGTTGCGCGTCGACAGCTATGGCAAGATCATCGACAGCCCGAACCGGGCCATGGTGGAGCTGAACGCGGGCGAAGGCGTATTGAGCCTGGCCGGCGGCGCGCAGATCGACGTGCGCCATGCCACGGCAGCCGTGGCCGGCAAGGGCAAGGGCGAATACGACGGCGCCGCGCGCGGCACGGTGGAACTGAGCGCGCCGCGCCTGGGCAGCGGCGGTTCCCGCACGGACGCAGACGCCGCCACCTTTGGCGATATCGCCATTGCGTCCGGCGGCGGTTTGACCATCCGTGGCGCGAAATCGATCGCCATCAACGCCATGCAGCGCTACGACGATGCGGCCTACGCCGCGGACCTGTCGGCCAGCGGGCGCCCGTACCAGGTGATCAACCAGGCATATCTTGACAGCAAGCATGCGGACAGCACGGCCTTCATCGACGCGGCGCTGGCGAATACGAACTTGCGCAACGGCAAGCTGGCGGGCCTGGCCACGGCCGCGTATGCCGATGCGCTGCACTTGCGCCCCGGCGTCGATATCGTCAGCAAGACGGCGGACGGCGACCTGGTGGTGCAGGGCGACCTGGATCTGTCGGACATGCGCTACGCCAGCCTCAATCCGCGCTTTCAGGCAACAAATGTGCGCGGGTCGGGCGAGGTGGGCAACCTGTTGCTGCGCGCAGGCGGTGACTTGAGCATCTACGGCAGCATCAACGACGGTTTCGCGCCGCCGCCCGCCACCAAGGATGACGGCGGCTGGGTCTTGCTGCCGGGACGCGACATCAATGGCAGCGACGTCATCGTCCCGGGCCAGGGCGTCACCCTGGCCGACGGCACCTTGTTCCCGGGTGGTATCGCGCTCAATTACGACGTGCCCGTCAAGGGTTTCGATCTGCTGGCCAATACGCGCCTGCCCGTGGCCGTCGTGCTGGACCAGGCCATGACGGTGCGGGCCGGCACCGTGCTTGCCGCCGCCGTGCGAGACGGCGACGGCAATATCGTCCACGCGGCCGGCACCTTGCTGGCGACGCAACAAGTGTTTACGCCCGGCATGCGCCTCGATGCGGGCAGTGTGCTGGCGCAAGCGATCAAGGTGCGCGCCATGACCTGGCCCAAGGGCGTGCCGCTGCCGGGCGTGGCTGGCGAACGCTCCGTCTTCGCGCTCGATGGCCAGCTGGCGCTGGCCGTGGGCGCATTGATTCCGTCCGGCACCGACGTCAAGCTGATGCCCGATGTGAAGTCGATTCAGCTGCGCCCGGAAGTGGCGGGCAGCCAGGGCAAGCTGTGGGCCATCGCGCCCATGCTGGCCGAAGGCTCGCAAGCGTGGGGCATGCGCCTGGTGGCCGGTGCCGACCTCGATGCGGCCGACACGCGCAGCGTGCAGGCGCACCCAAGCCACGGCACCCTGCGCCTGGCCGACAGCCATTACGGCATGTATGGCATCCTGGTGCCGCCGAAGGGCGTGCAGTACTGGAGCGAAGCGGCTGCGGAGCTGGGCGTCGAAGGCATCGTGGCGGGCGAAGTCATTACCGAGGAATTCACCAGCCAGTTCGGCCAGACTGTGGCGGAGCTCTGCGCCAGCGACCCGTCCCTGTGCGTGCTGAAGGTGGCCTATGTGTGGACCAAGGCCGGCGCGGAAGAGTATGCGGATCCCGGCGTGAAGGCGGGCGACGTGCTCGACCCCGTGGCGCTGCAGTGGCCGACGGTTTGCGAGGATAATCCCACCTGGTGCGGCACGGCCAATTCCACATTCGACTACAAGGCGTCGAGCCTGCGCCACAGCGTGCTGCGCACGGGCATGGGCGACCTGGACCTGGTCAGCGGCGGCGACCTGCGCATGGACAGCCTGTATGGCGTGTACACGGCAGGCATGTCATCCGTGGCGACGTCGGCCGGCGATCCGTACAACCAGGCGCGCGGCCGCAATGCCGACGGCAAGGTGCTGAGCAATCCTGACGGTGCGCACGAACACCTGGTCGACGGCGGCGCCGACAGCGTGTACCGCGCCTGGTACCCGGACCAGGGCGGCAACCTGCTGCTGAACGTGGCGGGCAACCTGACGGGCTCGCTGATGACGGGCAGCAGCGCGATCAATCTGCGTCCCGTCAGCTCGGACAGCGGCCACGACAGCGCGGCTGTCGGCAACTGGCTGTGGCGCCAGGGCAGCGGCGCGGTCGCCACGGGCGGCCAGGCGCAGCCGGTGGCGTGGTGGATCAATTTCGGCAGTTACGTGGGCGATGCCAGCGGCAACAAGGGCGCCGACAAGCTGCTGGGCTTTACGGGCTTCGGTACCCTGGGCGGCGGCAACGTGCGCGCCGACGTGGCCGGCGACGCGGGCGTGCAGGCGCTGCTGTCCGGCAGCAGTTTTGACGGCAATATCAATACCCGTTCGCAGGGCTTGCTGCTGGCCGTGGGCGGCACGGGCCGCGTGCAGGCCGATGGCAGCCTGCTGCTGACGGGCGGCGGCGACCTCGATCTGCGCGTCGGCGGCGCCTTGAATCCGGCCGGCACGGCAGGCCTCAACCACATGAATGGCGCGTTGGTCGATGTGCGCGGTCACGCGGCAACGTCGGCCACGCAGCTGGGCAGCGTGGCGCTGGAATACGGCTCGCAGCCTACCCAGCACGTGCCGCTGGAAACGCGCGCCTACGATGCCTTCACCGCGACGCGCGCCGCGCCGAAGGGCGGCATGACCCTGGTGCCGGGCGACGCCACCTTCACGGTGGCGACCCTGGGCGACCAGGTGTTGCAGGACGTGGCCGACCCCGGCCGCGTGCCTTTGCTCAGCGCGTCCCCGTTCACCGGCGCCGCGGGCGAGGCGGGCGTCGGCTACACCTGGTTCAGCCTGTGGACGCCGCGCACGGCGCTCGACCTGTTCTCCGCCGGCGGCAACATGACGCCGCTGACGGCACCGGTCGGCACGGCCACCGACCTGGCCATCGTTTACCCGTCCATCGTGCGCGTCGCGGCGCCGAATGGCAGCTTGTACTACGGCAAGGCAACCGCCAGCTGGAACAGCGCCAACAGCTATGCCGAGCCGCTGGTGCTGGCGCCATCGCCGAATGCCCAGCTGGAATGGCTGGCTGGCGATTCCATCTATGCGGGCGGCTATGCCGTCAGCCAGTCCGGCGCCGGCGCGGACAGCATGGCGACGCCGTTCAAGCCGGCCTTCGTGGGCTGGAGCGCGAATGCGGCCGATGCTAATCCCGTGACGGGCAACATTTCCAGCACGGGTGCGCCGGCGACGCGCTGGAACTTCCCGCTGTTCGCCTTCGGCCCCGATTCCGCCGCCGGACCCGCCAACAGCGGCACGCAAGCGGCCCGCATCTATGCCGTGAAGGGCGATTTGATCGGCGTCAATAGTGGCCGCATGGTCGCCTTCTACGACGCCAGGCATGCGGGCACCACCTGGTATGAGGGGGCGCAACCGGTCTGGATGAAGGCGGGCCGCGATATCGTCAGCAGCGGCACGGCATTGCTGGAGGGCATAGATGGTAGCGAGAACACGAGCGGCATGATATTCAGGAATTACGGCAATCTGTTCGTGCACAACAATGCGTTTGACGTCTCGGTGGTCTCGGCCGGGCGCGATATCCTGAACAGCTCCTTCAACGTGGCCGGCCCCGGCACGCTCGATATCAGCGCGGGACGCAACATATTGATGCAGGACAAGGGCAGCGTCGTCAGCCTCGGTCCCGTCGTCGCCGGAGACAAACGCCCGGGCGCCGGCATCGCCATGCAGGCGGGCGTGGGCGCGGCCGGTCTCGACTACCTGCGCTTCGTCAAGCCGTATCTGGACCCGGCCAACGTGGCGCAGGCGGGCGTGCCGCTGGCCGAGCAGGCCGGCAAGGTGGTGAAGTCGTACGCGACCGAATTGACGACCTGGCTGAATGAACGCTACGGCTTCAAGGGCACGGCCGCCGAGGCGCAGGCCTTTTATCTGGCCTTGCCCGAGCCGCAGCAGCGCGTCTTTGCCCGCCAGGTGTATTTCGCGGAACTGAAAGCGGGCGGGCGCGAGTTCAACGATGCGGACAGCGCCCGCTACGGCAGTTTCCTGCGCAGCCGCAATGCCATCGCGGCCTTGGCGCCGGCCAAGGACGCCAGCGGCAAGGCCATCGATTATGCGGGCGACATCGTCATGTACCGCGGGCTCTACGCCAAGCGGAACGACGGCGAGCAGCGCTGGGACTATTTCCCCCGCAGCGGCTACGTGCACACCAACTTCGGCGGCGGCATTCAATTGCTCACGCCGGGCGGCCGGCAGGTGTTCGGCATCGAAGGCGAAGCGCCGCCGTCGACCTCGGGCGTCATCACCAAGGGCGGCGGCAATATCGAGCTGTTTTCGCACGGCAGCATCCTGCTGGGCCAGAGCCGCGTCATGACGACGTTTGGCGGCGATATCCTCGGCTGGTCGTCGGAGGGCGACATCAACGCGGGGCGCGGCTCGAAGTCGACCATCGTCTACACGCCGCCCAAGCGCGTGTATGACAACTGGGGCAACGTGACCCTGTCGTCCGACGTGCCGAGCACGGGCGCCGGCATCGCCACCCTGGCGCCGATCGCGGAAGTGCCGGCCGGCGACGTGGACCTGCTGGCGCCGCTGGGCACCATCGACGCGGGCGAGGCGGGCATCCGCGTCTCGGGCAGCGTCAACCTGGCCGCGCTGACGGTGGTGAACGCGGCGAACATCCAGGTCAAGGGCGAATCCAAGGGCATGCCGGCGGTGGCGTCCGTCAACGTGGCCGCCATGACGAACGCCAGCGCGGCTGCCACGCAGGCCACGGCCGCCGCCCAGGACGTGGTACAGCGCGAGCGCGCCGCCACCCGCGCCGCGCAGCCGTCCGTGTTCACGGTGCGCGTGCTGGGCTTTGGCAACGACGCCCCGCCCGACAGCGCGCAAGCGGCGCCGCAGGATGGCGCGCGCACCGAGGCGGCCGACTACAACCCCCGCAGCGCCGTGCGCGTGCTGGGCCTGGGCACGCTGCCGGAATCGGCCACGCGCCAGCTGACGGCCCAAGAGCGCAGCAGGTTGTCGCCATGATGGCCGGCATGGCTGGCGCCTTGCCCTTGCGCATGGCGGGTGCCATGCGGCAGGCAGGCATGGCCTGGTACCGGCCCGCCATCCGGCCCCGCATGCAGGCGGCCAACGACGTGGCGCCCGTGCCAACGTCGGCGCCAGGGCAGGGCGCGCGGCTGCAGGCTGTGTTGGAAAACAATTACGCGGCCCTGCACCGGCGCCTGGCGCGCCACCTGGGCTGCACAGAGCTGGCCAGCGACAGCCTGCACGACGCCTGGCTGCGCCTGGGCGCGCTGACGGCCGGGGACGGCGCGGCGCTGGCGCACAGCCCCGTCGCCTATGTGTTTCGCGTGGCGTGCAACGCGGCCATGGACAGCCTGCGGCGCAACCGCGCCTGGCTATATGCGGACGAGGGCGATGGCGATGGGGATGGCGCTGGCGCTGGCGGCCTCGTCGATTTCCTCGCCGATACGGCGGCCGGGCCTGAACGCCTGGCCGAACTGCAGGCCGACGTGCGCCGGCTGGCGCAAGCCGTCGACTTGCTGCCGCGGCGCCACCGGCAAGTGCTCGAAGCGCTGCGCGTGGACGAGCTGACCCGCCAGGAAGTGGCCGAGCGGCACGATATGTCGCTGCGCAACGTCGATACGGCCTTGCGCCAGGCGCTCGACCATTGCGCCCGCCACACGGGCTACGCGGCGCAGGGCGGCGTCGGTACGACCCGGCGCAGCCTGAGCCTGCGTCAAGGATAGGCGTCCACCGATGTTTTACGTTCGTTCGCGTACAGACGCGTAACCATCCTGCCGCCAGACTGCTGCTTCGGGCCTGCATGCGCCCACCCAGCCAGTCCACAGCCAGGAGGAAGCGCGAGATGACAGATTGTAATCACATCAATGCCGGCAGGCGCGGCTTGCTGATCGCCGGCGCGCTGTCGGCCACGGCGGTGGCCGTGCCCGGCGTGACGGGGGCAGCCGAAGCGGCCCATAGCGCGGCCCAATCAGGACAGGCGCCGCCCGTCCTGATGAAGGTCAGCCTGAACGTCAACGGCCAGCGCCACGGCCTGGAACTCGACACGCGCACCACCTTGCTCGACGCCTTGCGCGAACACCTGCACCTGACGGGAACCAAGAAGGGCTGCGACCACGGCCAGTGCGGCGCCTGCACCGTCATGCTCGACGGCCAGCGCATCAATGCCTGTCTGACCCTGGCCGTGATGCATGACGGCGCGAAAGTCACCACCATCGAGGGGCTGGGCACGCCGGAGAAACTGCATCCGATGCAGGCCGCCTTCATCGCGCATGACGGTTATCAATGCGGCTATTGCACCCCGGGGCAGATCTGTTCGGCCGTGGCCGCGCTGGGCGAGATCCGCCAGGGCATCCCCAGCCACGTCAGCGCGGACTTGAACGCGGCCCCCTCGGTGACGCCCGAAGAATTGCGCGAACGCATGAGCGGCAATATTTGCCGCTGCGGCGCGTATTCCAACATCATCGAAGCCATCACCGAGGTGGCGGGGAGGCCGGCATGAGAGTGTTCAGCTATCAAAAGCCCGCCACGCCGGCCGAAGCGGCGGCCGCCGCCTTGACTACGCCGGGCGCCCGCTTCATCGCGGGCGGCACGAATCTGCTCGATCTGATGAAACTGGAAATCGAAACGCCCGCGCATTTGATCGACGTCAATGGCCTGGCGCTGGACAAGGTGGAGACGACGAAGGACGGCGGCTTGCGCATCGGCGCCCTCGTGCGCAACACGGCGCTGGCCGCGCACGCGACCGTACGCCGCGACTATGCCGTGCTGTCGCGCGCCTTGCTGGCCGGCGCCTCGGCGCAACTGCGCAACAAGGCGACGACGGCCGGCAACCTGCTGCAGCGCACGCGCTGCCCGTATTTCTATGACACGAACCAGGCCTGCAACAAGCGCGTGCCGGGCAGCGGCTGCTCGGCCATAGCCGGCTTCAGCCGGCCGCTGGCCATCCTGGGCGGCAGCGAGGCGTGCATCGCCACGCACCCGAGCGACATGGCCGTGGCCATGCGCGTGCTCGACGCCGGCATCGATACGGTGCGGGCCGACGGCAGCACGCGCACCATTCCCATCGCCGACTTCTACCGCTTGCCGGGCAGTACGCCGCAGCTGGAAACCGTGCTGCAGCCGGGCGAATTGATCACCAGCGTCACCTTGCCCCGGCCCGTGGGCGGCACGCACGTCTACCGCAAGGTGCGCGACCGCGCCTCGTATGCGTTCGCGCTGGTGTCCGTGGCGGCCATCATCTTGCCCGATGGCACGGGCAGGCTGGCCCTGGGCGGCGTCGCGCCGCAGCCGTGGAGAATTGCCGCCGCCGAGCAGGCGATACCCGCTGGCGCGGCCGCCGTGAGCGAACGCCTGCTGGCCGGCGCCAGGCCGACGGCCGATAACGGCTTCAAGCTGATCCTGGCGCAGCGCACCGTGGCGTCCGTACTGGCGCAAGCGCAAGCGAAGAAAGGTTAAAGCCATGAAATTCACGACACCTGCCACCACCAATCCCATCGATCAGCTGAAAGTCGTGGGCCGCCCCACGGACCGCATCGACGGCCCCTTGAAAACCACGGGCACGGCGCCATACGCGTATGAACAGAACAAGGCCGCGCCGCACGCCGCCTACGGCCACGTCGTCGGCGCGGCGATTGCCAAGGGGCGCATCGCTTCGATCGACACCAGCGCGGCGCGGCGCGCACCTGGCGTGCTGGCCGTGGTGACGGCGGAATCGGCGGGCAAGCTGGGCAAAGGCAAGATGAACACGGCTACCTTGCTGGGCGGCCCGGACATCGAGCATTACCACCAGGCCATCGCGCTGGTGGTGGCGGAAACCTTCGAGCAAGCGCGCTCGGCCGCGCAGTTGCTCGACGTCAAGTATGTCGAGCAGCCGGGCGCCTTCGAGCTGGCCAAGGCCAAGGGCAGCGCGGCCAAGCCGAAGGATGGCAAGCCCGACAGCAAGACGGGCAACTTCGCCAGCGCCTATGCCCATGCCCCCGTGCGCCTGGACGCGACCTACACGACGCCCGACCAGTCGCACGCCATGATGGAGCCGCACGCCTCGATTGCCGCCTGGGAGGGAGATCAATTGACGGTGTGGACGGCAAACCAGATGGTGGACTGGGGCCGGGGCGACCTGGCCCGCACTTTGGGCATACCGAAAGACCAGGTGCGCATCGTCTCGCCGTATATCGGCGGCGGCTTCGGCGGCAAGCTGTTCGTGCGCGCCGAAGCGCTGCTGGCGGCCTTGGGCGCGCGCGCCGCGCAGCGTCCCGTCAAGGTCGCCCTGACGCGGCCCATGATGTTCAACAACACGACGCACCGGCCCGCCACCATCCAGCGCCTGCGCCTCGGCGCCACGCGCGACGGCAAGATCACGGCCATCGGCCATGAATCGTGGTCCGGCGACCTGAAGGGCGGCCAGCCGGAAACGGCCGTGATGCAGACGCGCCTGCTGTACGCGGGTGCCAACCGCATGACGGCCATGCGCCTGGCCGTGCTCGATTTGCCGGAAGGCAACGCCATGCGCGCGCCGGGCGAGGCGCCGGGGATGATGGCGCTGGAAATCGCGATGGACGAGCTGGCGGAGAAATTGAAAATGGACCCCATCGTCCTGCGCATCCTGAACGACACGAAAGTGGACCCGGAAAAGCCCGGGCGGCCGTTTTCCCAGCGCCGCCTGATCGATTGCCTGCGCACGGGCGCCGTGGAATTCGGCTGGAAGGAGAGGTCAACGCAGCCGGGCATGCGGCGCGACGGCCGCTGGCTCGTGGGCATGGGCGTGGCCGCCGCCTTCCGCAACAACCTCGTCATGCAGTCCGCCGCCAGGGTGCGCCTGGACGGCAACGGCATCGTGACCGTGGAAACGGACATGACGGATATCGGCACGGGCAGCTATACCATCATCGCCCAGACGGCGGCGGAAATGCTGGGCGTGACCTTGAACCGGGTCGTCGTGCGCCTGGGCGACTCGGATTTTCCCGTCTCGGCCGGTTCGGGCGGGCAGTGGGGCGGCAACAGTTCGACGGCCGGCGTGTACGCGGCCTGCGTGCGCCTGCGCCAGGCCATCGCCGGCAAGCTGGGCTTCGACGAGAAAGAGGCGCGCTTTTCCGATGGACAGGTGAGCCAGGGCGAGCGCAGTGTGCCGCTCGCTGCCGCCGCCTTTCATGGCGACGTCGTCGCGGAAGACCACATGGAATACGGCGACCTCGACAAGAAATTCCAGCAATCGACGTTCGGCGCGCATTTCGTGGAAGTGGGCGTGGACAGTGACACGGGCGAAGTGCGCGTGCGGCGCATGCTGGCCGTGTGCGCGGCCGGCCGCATCCTGAACCCCAAAGCGGCGCGCAGCCAGGTGATCGGCGCCATGACCATGGGCGTGGGCGCGGCCCTGATGGAGGAACTGGTGGTCGACCGGCGCCGCGGCTTCTTCGTCAACCACGACCTGGCCGGCTACGAAGTGCCCGTGCACGCCGACATTCCGCACCAGGATGTCATTTTTCTCGACGAAACGGACCCCATGTCCTCGCCCATGAAAGCCAAGGGCGTGGGCGAGCTGGGCATCTGCGGCGTGGCGGCCGCCATCGCCAATGCCGTCTACAACGCCACGGGCGTGCGGGTGCGCGACTATCCGCTGACCCTGGACAAGCTGCTGCGGGGGCTGCCCGTGATGGCTTAGCGCCCGCGCCGCCGCGCGCGTGACAAAGCGTGTATTTTTGGTAATTTTCAAGTGCTATGCTCGGAACGCATGCTGCGGGGCAAGTTCCCTCTCCGCAAGGCCATGCCGCCAGGAGAATGCATGAACAACTCATCAATGCCGCCGCGGATACTGATCGTCGATGACGAGCTGGCGCACGTGCGCGCGCTGTGCGACACCTTGCGCGGCCAGGCGTACGACACGACGGGGCTCGCGTCGGGCGAGGCGGCGCTGGCCCTGCTGGCCGTCGAATCGTTCGACTTGCTGCTGGTCGACCTGATGATGCCGGGCATGAACGGCATCGCCGTGGTGGAAGCGGCGCGCAAGATCGATCCGGACCTGGCCTGCATCATCATGACGGGCGAAGGCACGATCGCCTCGGCCGTGCAAGCGATGAAGGCGGGCGCGCTCGATTATGTCGTCAAGCCGTTCAAGGTGTCGGGCATCCTGCTGATACTGGCGCGGGCGCTGGAAACGCGCCAGCTGCGCATCGCCAATGCGCGCCTGGAGCTGCTGCTGCGCCAGCACACGGCCGAACTCGACGCCATGAACGGGGATTTGCGGCTGGCGCGCGAAGTGGCCGAGCGGGCGAACCAGGAAAAGACCAATTTTCTGGCCAGCATGAGCCACGAGCTGCGCACGCCGCTCAACGCCATCCTGGGCTTTTCGCAGATGCTGACGTCCGATTCCATTCCCTCGACGGCGCAGGAAAAGAAAACCTTCGCCTCGCACATCTTCGGCGCCGGCCGGCATTTGCTGACCCTGATCAACGATATCCTCGACATCGCCAAAATCGAGTCGGGCAATCTGTCGCTGTCGATGGAGTCCGTGGGCCTGGCCGACATCTATCACGAATGCTGGCAAATGATGGAGCCGCTGGCGCGCAAGCGCGGCATCACCCTGACGTTCGTCGAGGCGGGCAGCATGCACGTGCTGGCCGACCGCACGCGACTCAAGCAGGTGCTGCTCAACCTGTTGTCGAACGCCGTCAAGTACAACCGCGAACAGGGCGAGATCCATGTCGATTGCCAGCCCGTCGATGCGCGCCAGCTGCGCCTGTCCGTGCGCGACACGGGCGGCGGCTTGAGCGCCGCGCAGCTGGAGGCGCTGTTCCAGCCCTTCAACCGCCTGGGACGCGATGCGCGCGACGAGGAGGGCACGGGCCTGGGGCTGGTGGTCAGCAAGCGCCTGGCCGAAGCCATGCAGGCCAGGCTGGGCGTGGCCAGCACGCCCGGGCGCGGCAGCACCTTCTGGCTCGATATCGCCAGTTGCCCCGAGCGCCAGCCGCTGCAGGACAGTCCGCGCCTGCCCGCCATCGTCCGGCCCGCTGAAACGATGTCCCTGCCGGACCGCAAGACGCTGCTGTATGTGGAAGACAATCCCCTGAACGTGACCCTGGTGGCGGGCCTGATCCATTTTCGCCCCGATCTCGACCTGCTGTCGGCCGGCGACGGGCAGGCGGGCCTGGACATGGCGCGCCGCCACCTGCCGCAGCTGATCCTGATGGACAGCGATCTGCCCGACATCAGCGGCACGCAAGTCATGCAGCTGCTGCGTGCCGATGCCCGCACCGCGCATATCCCCGTCATCGCCCTGACGGCCGTGGCCGGACCCGGCGATATCCGCCAGGGGCTGGCGGCGGGCTTCTACCGCTATCTGACCAAGCCGATCGACGTGGTGGCGTTTTCCGAGGCCATCAACAGCGCGCTGGAGTCGGCCACGGCGCAGTGCAGCGCATGAACGGCGCGGCGCCAATGCGGCGGGCGGTCTGGCTGGCGGCCGCACTGCTGCTGGTGGCGCTGGCCGCCGCGGCCCTCTGGCGGCTCCACGCCCGTCCCGCGCCGCCGGCCGGCGCCGTGGAAGTGCTGCGCCTGGCCGTGAATGCGGAATACGTGGGCAGCTGCCCCGTGCTGGCCGCGCACGCGCAGGGCGATTTCGCGCACGAGGGCATCGACGCGCTGCTGCGGCCGTATTCGTCGGGCAAGGCGTCGCTGGAAGCCGTGCTGCAGGGCCAGGCCGAACTGGGCACGGTGTCCGATATTCCCGTGGTGCTGGCCAGCCTGCAGAAGCAGTCCGTCGTCATCATCGCCAGCATCTTCGAGGCCGAGCGCGACCACGGCATCGTGGGGCGCCTGGACCGCGGCGTGTCCACGCCCGCCAGCCTGAAGGGCAAGCACATCGGCGTGACCCTGGGCACGTCCGGCCAGTTCGCGCTCGATGCCTTCTTGAACCGCCAGAAGCTGCTGCCCGCCGAAGTTACCGTGAGCAACTACGCGCCGCAGCAGCTGGCCGGGGCGCTGGCGCGGGGCGAGGTCGACGCGGCGGCCGGCTGGGAACCGTTCCTGACGGGCATGACGCATGCCATCGCGGGCAAGGCGGCCATCTTCTATGGCGAGGATGTGTATGCGGGCCTGTTCAACGTGGCCGGCACGGGCGACTATGTGCGCAGCCACCCGGCGACGATGCGCAAGGTGCTGCGCGCGCTGCGCGCCGGCGCGCGCTTTTGCCGGGACGAGCCCGACGCCGCGCGCGCGCTGTTTGCCAACGCGTCGGCCAGCGAGGCGGCGCGCCTGCGGGCGGCCTGGCACGGTTACCGCTTCAGCGTCGTGCTCGACCAGGGCTTGCTGCTGGCGCTGGAGGACGAGGCGCGCTGGGCCATCAGGAACCGCCTGGCCGGGAACGGCGAGATGCCGAACTTCCTCGATGCCGTCTACCTGGACGGCCTGGAAGCCGTGGCGCCGTCGGCCGTGACGGTCATCCATTGAGAAGGCCACCGTGAAAATCGTCACGCGCTTCAAGCTGGCCGAACTGTTTTGCGTGGCGCTCGTGGCCATCATCGTCGCCGTGCTGTTCTCCACCAGCATGGCGACGCAGCGCGAACTGGCGAAGAACAAGGCGGCGGCCGACATCCTGCAAGCCGTCACGTCGCTGCGCTACCTGTCGATCGAATATGCGCTGCACCATGGCGCGCGCACGCAGGCCCAGTGGCAGCGGCGCAGCGAGTCGCTGTCCACGGGGCTGCTGGCCACGCCAGCCTTCAACGGCGGCGAGGAACGCGCGCTGCTGCGCGAATTGCAGGGCGACCTGGTCCGCGTGGGCGCTTTGTTCCAGCTGTTTGTCGCGAATCACCGCGAACTGGGGCAGGACCCGCAGCGGCGCGAGGTGCTGAGCGAGCTGGAGTCGCGCCTGTCCGGCCAGATCATGGGCAAGGTGCAGGGCATGATCGCCGATGCGATGCGGCTGTCCGAATTGAGCCGGCAAGGCGTGCTCGATGCGCAGCAGCGGGCGAATGTGGCCGTGATACTGTTCGGCGGCCTGATCATCGCGCTGGTGGCCGGGTTGATCTATTTCACCATGACCAGCGTCACGGGGCCGCTGGAAAAGCTGCGCCAGGGCACCCTGATCGTCGGCGCCGGCAAGCTCGATTTTGCACTCGGCGTGCATACGAAAAATGAAATCGGCGACCTGGCGCGCGCCTTCGACGGCATGACGGACAAGCTGCGGCGCACCACCGTCTCGCGCGACGAGCTGGCGCACGCGAATGCCGCCCTGGAAACGCAGATCGCCGAGCGCCAGCTGGCCGAGCGCAAGGTGCATGAGCAGCTCGAGCGCCTGAACCTGCTGCAGCAGATCACGCGCTCGATCGGCGAGCGGCAGGACTTGCGCAGCATCTTCCAGGTGGTGGTGCGCAGCCTGGAAGAGCAGCTGCCCATCGATTTCAGCTGCATCTGCCTGTACGAACCGTCCGCGCACGCGCTGCAGGTGACGTGCGTGGGCGTGCGCAGCGAGGCGCTGGCGCTGTCGTTCATGATGAGCGAACACGCGCACATTCCCATCGACGAGAATGGCCTGTCGAGCTGCGTGCGCGGCAAGCTCGTGTATGAAGCCGACATCGCCGAAGTGGCGTTTCCGTTTCCGCAGCGGCTGGCGCAAGGGGGGCTGCGGGCCCTCGTCATGGCGCCGCTGCTGGCCGAAAACACGGTCTTCGGCATCCTGATCGTGGCGCGCCGCGCCGCGCACAGCTTTACCAGCGGCGAATGCGAATTCCTCAGCCAGCTGAGCGAGCACGTGGCGCTGGCCGCCAACCAGGCGCAGCTCTACGGCGCGCTGCAGCGCGCGTATGACGATTTGCGCCAGACGCAGCAGTCGGTGATGCAGCAGGAACGCCTGCGCGCGCTGGGGCAGATGGCCAGCGGCATCGCGCACGACATCAATAACGCCATTTCGCCCGTGGCCCTGTACACGGAATCGCTGCTGGAGACGGAAACCAATCTCAGTCCGCAGGGCCGGCATTGTCTGGAAGTGATCGAGCGTGCCATCGACGACGTGGCCGCCACCGTGGCGCGCATGCGCGAATTCTACCGCCAGCGCGAACCGCAACTGGCGCTCTCGCCCATCGACGCCAACCAGGTGGTGCAGCAGGTGCTGGACCTGACGCGCGCGCGCTGGAGCGACATGCCGCAGCAGCGCGGCATCGTCATCGCCCTGCGCACGGAGCTGGCGGACGGCTTGCCCATGCTGCCGGGCAGCGTGGGCGAAATCCGCGAAGCGCTGACGAACCTGGTCTTCAACGCCGTCGACGCCATGCCGGAAGGCGGCACCCTGAGCGTGCGCACCAGCTGCACCGGCGCGGCGGGCGAGGCGGCGCGGCAGGTGCGCATCGAAGTGGCCGACACGGGCGTCGGCATGGACGACAATACGCGCCGCCGCTGCCTGGAGCCGTTTTTCACCACCAAGGGCGAGCGGGGCACGGGCCTGGGCCTGGCCATGGTGTACGGCATGATGGAGCGCCATGGCGCCAGCATCGACATCGTCACGGCGCCGGGGCAGGGCACGGCGGTGCGCCTCGATTTCCCCGCCTGCGCCGCGCACGAGGGGATGGAAGCGCCCGACACGGCCCACCTTGTGCCGCCGCGCCTGCGCATCCTGGTGGTGGACGACGACCCGATGGTGCTCAAGTCCCTGCGCGACATCCTGGAAATCGATGGCCACGACGTGGTGTCGGCCGATGGGGGCCAGGCCGGCATCGACTGCTTCCAGGCCGCATACGAGCGGCATGAATACTTCGCCGTGGTCATCACGGACCTGGGCATGCCCCACGTGGACGGGCGCAAGGTGGCCAGCGCCGTGCGCCGCTGTTCGCCGGCCACGCCCATCATCATGCTCACGGGCTGGGGCCAGCGCCTGGCGGCCGACAGCGACTATCCCGAGCACGTCAACTGCGTGCTGGGCAAGCCGCCCCGGCTGAAGGAGTTGCGGCGCGCCCTCAATACCGTCATGTCGACGGGATAAGGCCTGAGAGAGGGGCAAGGCCGTCAGCGCCTTGCCAGGTTGCTAGCAGGGGCGGGCGGACTATGCTTTCGTGCAAGTCGTTTCGGTAATATCCAGGTTCGCGGCCTTGCCGCTGGCATCTGAAAAGACCGTGTCATACAGGAATTTTACCGCGTAATCTTTTACCACCAGGTTGCCGCTGGCATTCAGACGGAATTCCCGGCCCCGTCCAATCGGCGCATCCTGCGTGCTATAGATGCCAGCAAAGCCGATCTTGTCTGCAAGGTGGATCACCGGATAGATGCGGTCGTTGACTAATTGGCTGGCAAGATTGCCGGCGCCGCCATAATGCGCGGTATCGGGGCCGGTGATGATGCCCTGGTTTAAGGACAGCGTTTGTGCCGATGCCCCCAGATAAGGGTAGTAGGCGAGGCCCGATATCTGCAAGGTATCGCCGGCGCCGGCGGCGATCTGTCCCAGCGTTGGCGAGCCAGTTGCACATTTCCACTTGCCGTCCAATGTACCGCTGCTGATGGCCGCGGTGACCGATGGCGCGGGTGCGGCATCGCCACCACCTCCGCCGCCGCCACAGGCGGAGAGCGTGGTTGCAAGTAGAGTGATAATAATTTTTTTCATAGTAGGATCAGTGATGCCGGCAAGGCGTGCCGTGGCGCGCCGTGATTCTACGGATATTTCCACAGGGAAAACTCACGAATTGTCACATGGCTGAATGTCAATGGGAACGTTGGATCGACATCGGAATCATGGTCTTTCCGCTATACTGGCCCCCCAATATTGCCGCCATTAGCCGAAAATCACCATGGACCTGAGTACCCACGCCGCCGTCGTCAATTGCGAAGCGTATCGCGACGGCAGGAAGATCGCCCATTTCGACATCGACAAGGTGGGCGACTTCCTCGGCGACCCCGATTGTTTCGTCTGGATCGGCATGGCCAGCCCCGACGCCACGGCCATGCAGGCGCTGCAAGCGGCCTTCGGCTTGCACGAACTGGCTGTCGAGGATGCGCAGGGCGCGCATGAGCGGCCCAAGCTGGAAGAGTACGGCGACACGCTGTTCATGGTGATGCACACGGCCACCCTCGATGGCGACGCCATCGTCTACGGCGAAACCCACGTCTTTCTCGGCCCCCGCTTCATCATCACGGTGCGCCACGGCCCCTCGGCCGGCTATGCGAAGCTGCGCGAGCGCAAGGAAAGCGTGCCCGAGAAGCTGGCCAGCGGGCCCGGCTACGTGCTGTATTCCATCATCGACTTCATCGTCGACCAGTACCAGCCCTGCATCGACCATTTGCAGGCCCGCTTCCAGCACTACGAACTGCAGCTGTTCAAACCCAGTTTGAGCGAAGACAAGCTGCAGGATTTCTACCAGCTCAAGACGGAACTGCTCAAGCTCGATGCGGCCGTCAATCCCCTGCACGACATCTGCACCCAGCTGATCCGTTTCCATGGCGATATCGTGCCCAAGGAAAACCGCATCTATTACCGCGACATCCTCGACCACGTCAAACGGGTCACGCACACGGCGGGGCAGATGCGCGAGCTGGTCAATTCAGCCATGCAGGTGGCGCTGGGACAGATTTCGATCCGCCAGAACGAGGTCGTCAAGCGCCTGGCCGCCTGGGCCGCCATCCTGGCCGTGCCCACCATGGTCTTCAGCCTGTACGGCATGAACTTCGAATTCATGCCGGAACTGAAGTGGCGCGGCAGCTATCCGGCCGTGATCGTCGTCATCATCGCCGGCTGCTACTGGCTGCACCGGCGCCTGAAGCGCGAAGGCTGGCTGTAGCGTCGGCCATGCAAATATTGGAGAGTTTTGCCGCGCCATCAGCTGCTACGATGACACTGTCCCGGTGGATGCGCTGGATGGCAGGTGAATGAACCTCCTTGGCGTGGATAGCGGTCCGGCCGGCGCTGCACCCCATAGCCGCCGGTGCGGACCACATTGCCTGTCCGACGCCACAAGGCTCCTGATTTTCAGGAGCCTTTTTTTGCCCGTGCCGCTTATGCCTGCACCCACACGCACGTCGCTTCCAAGTTTGGAAAACGGCAGAAGTCATTGCCCTGTGCATGGAAGTTGATCTGTATCAATGTATTGCTTTATGGAATTATTTTTAGATTTATATTCTTTACAATGGAATTTTCCTTGTGAAATACATCGCCCATTGTTCTTGTGAATTCCAGCTCATACAACCGTTCAAGGCGCATGGAATAACCGGAATAACTTTACTTAAAGCAGCTCAATGACGACACCAACACCAACACCAACACCAACACCAACACCAACACCAACACCAACACCAACACCAACACCAACACCAACACCAACACCAACACCAACACCAACACCAACATCAGGGATTAGCACTGAATCACTTGCCAAGAAAATTGGCGTATGTGATGGGATGACTAATTTGCTGTATAAATTCGCAATTGCTGCGGGTGCATGCATTACATTGATATATTTATTTAGTATTAAGTTCTTTCCCACTGGGATGACCCCGGGTGAAGTCGTGTTTTTCGGTTTTGTTGCGTTGACATTTGGCATCTTGTACTGCTTGCTATTATTTTATGGTGCGTTGTCATCCATTTGGTTCATCAAGGTTCTTTCCTGGATTGCGCATTTCATCCGCTGGTTGCGGCCGGGATCTTCCGTTGTGCCGTATACTTTGCCCGCCTTGATCAATGGCATCGAGTACCTCGTGGTATCAGTATTTATTTGTTTTTTTGCAATATATATTTCATATATTCAGGATGATGCCGCTGTTGCCATGTTATTGCTGACGTTCTTTACTGCCGGCTTTATATCTATCTTGCTGGCGACCGTTGGCAGGCATGTGCCAGCAGCTGGCGGGGCGTCAAATTTTCCCCTGTGGAGACGGATCATTGCGGCCGCGACAGTGCCTTTAGTGATTGTCTTGCTCATTGGCCCAACCATGAAGATGGTGCATATGGTCTTTGAAGGCCTGGGTGTGCGTAATCCTAACGTCAGTATTGAAGTTTCAGAAACTGAGCTGGGTGAAATCGAGCGGATTGCTGAAGTGATAGGGCGGCCAGTATTGGATTGTCGTAGAACTCCTGGTGGACGATTATTGGTACACAATGCGGATGTGTTATGGAGCAGCATTGGCAATGTTGCCATGGTGTCGTTCAGCGTGCGAGCAACTAAAGAGCCAGGTTATTTCAGTGCCGATCCAAAAATACTCAGGGAGGCGATCTTGCGACTTGATGCTACCTCGATGCGCATTATTAAAACTGAGCCTAAAATGGATCCCTGTTTTGACGTATCTGCTGACATGTTATTCGAGACAGGTAATGAAACATTAACCTCTGTCGCTGAAACCAGTCTGAATTCCGTCGCAGATGCGATTCTGGCATCAGGCACGCCTGGCCGCATCATCGTGCGCGGCCATAGCGATGCCCGGCCTCTCAGTCGATCAGTTGCTGGTAAGGTCGTTGATAACCAGCATCTTTCCGAATTGCGAGCCGAAGAGGTCGCTAAAGTCCTGAAGCCTTTGCTTAAAGTGCCTTCCGCGATAATTGTATCGGAAGGAGTGGGGCGCCGGGAGCCGAAGGTTAAATGCGTTGAAATGCCAGGCATGACGCAGTACGAACTTGAGCGTTGCCATGCTCCTAACCGTCGCGTGGAGATTCGGGTTCATTACGTGCGCGATACTAAGCCACAGCAACAGGTTGCATCGGTGGGAAAGTGAGCATGTAGCGTTAATAGGCACGTGACGGTAAGGCGCGTGGCAACAAACGGGGTCTTTGGAGTTTGTTGTTCGGCTCATTTGTTTCATGCCTGATGCTAAAGTGCATCATCGGCTCCTTATTTTCAGGAGCCTTTTTTTTGCCCGTGCCGCTTATGCCTGCGCCACCGCGCTGGCCGCTTCCAGGATCAGCGCCGCCACCTCGACCGGGCGCGAAGCCAGCGACGCATGGCTGGCGTTGAGCGTGATGACTTTGCGCGCTTGCAGGCGCGCCGCCATGCGCTCCTGGTTGACGGGGGAAATCATGCGGTCGGCGCTGGAAATCTGGTACCAGCTGGGCTTATGCTTCCAGGCCGGGTCGCCGACGGTGTCGCCGAAGGTGCTGGCCAGCGGCGCCTTCTGCACCACGCCCAGCACGGCGCCTTCTTCCGCATCGAGGTCCTGGCAAAAGCTGTCATGGTATTGCTCGGGCTTGACCCACAGATAGCCGTCGCTGTCGCCTTCCAGGTTGGCCGCGCCCAGGGGCGGGTGTTCCTGCGTGATGCTGCCCGGGCTTTCGCCCGCGTCGGGGGCGAAGGCGGCGATGTACACGAGGCCCGCCACATTCGGCGCATTGCCGGCCACGCTGATGACGGCGCCGCCATAGGAGTGTCCCACCAGCAATACCGGGCCAGCCGCCTGCGCCACCATCTTGCGCGTGCGCTCGGCGTCGTCGGCCAGCGACGTCAAGGGCAGTTCGACGGCGCGGATGGCCGTGTGGCCCTGGCGCCGCAATTCGAGGATGACGCGGCTCCAGTGGGCGGCGCCGCCCCAGAAACCGTGGACGAGGACGATGGTGACTGGCTGGCTCATGCGGATACTCCTTGTGGCAAAGGAAACAGCGGAGACCGCACAGTTGCAAAGGAGTAACGGCGCGGCGGACAGGTGCGCATCCATTGTAGACCCTCCGCCGCCGCCATCGTTGCCTTACTTTTCCCAGTGCATGGCATCGATGGCGGCCACCACCGTGGATTCATATTCGATGAAGAAATCGCTGTGGAAGCCGTTGCGGATGAGCAGATGGGTGCAGCCGGGCAGGGCGGCGGCCAGACGCTCGCCATCGGCCAGGCGCAGCGGGCGGAAAACGTCGAAAAACGTCAATCCATCGGCCACGATCCGGGGATCGGACTGCGGCGACAGCCATGGCAGCAGGTTGCCCACGGTGCCGGGATCGACGGTGATGACCAGGGCCGGGGCGCGCACGCGGCGGTAGTCGGGCGAAAAATTGTGCGCCGCCTTGCCCATGGCCCTGGCGATGGCGGGTGGCGTATTCGGCCGCACGGAACCGTCGGGCAGCACTTCCAGGGCATCGCGCCAGTTCGCTTCCAGCGCGGGCCACCAGTGCTTGTTGACCTGCCTGGCATAGGCGATCGAGGCCGCCATCGACGCCAAGTCGGTCGGTCCGGGCTCCGGTGCCTCGAAGGACAGCTTCTCGCTTTCCTCGTCTTCGCCGCCGCTGGCCAGGTAATCGAAGGTCGTGTCCAGGTACACGAGTCCGCGCACGCGCCGCGGATGGCTGCCGGCGAACAGCGTCACCTCGTTGCCGGCGATGGAATGGCCGGCCAGGATGATGCGCTCGATGTGCAGGGAGTCGAGCACGGCCAGCAGGTCGGCCACCAGGGTGGCGGGCGCATATGTCATATCGTTGGCATCATTCACCGGCAGCGGCTTGCCGGAGGAACCGTAGCCGCGCCGGGTGACGGCGAGCACGCGGTGGCGGCGCGCCAGCGCGGGCGCCAGGCTGTCGAAGGCGTAGGCGTTGGCGCCCAGGCCCGCCAGCAGCACGATCACGTCGCCGCTGTCGCCCCTTGCCGCTGGCCAGTCGCGCACGTGCAGGCTGACGCCGGGGGCGACGGCGATCTGCCGGTCCGTCGCGCGGGCGCCGTGCGGCCCGCTGCCGCCGCCGCAGGCGGCCAGGGCGGCCAACGTGGCTGTGCCCAGCAACAGCAGGCGGCGGGTGCGGCAATGCGTGCTGACGTCGGGTGTGTTGCTCATGCGGTACTCCTGTGTGGTTGGCGCATGAGCAGTATCGGCGCCGTGCATGAAGCGCGGATGAGGGGCCGGTGAAGGAAGGGTGAAGGCCGCCCGGCCGCGCTAGTGCGACACCAGCACCGGTAACGTCATCTGCTGCAGCACCGTGCGCGTGACGCCGCCCAGCAGCGCTTCGCGCAGGCGCATGTGGCCGTAGCAGCCCATCACGACCAGGTCGCACTGGCGTTGCGCGGCCATGGCCAGCAGGGCCGCGCCCACGTCCTGGCCCGGCGGCGTGTCGTGCTGCAGTACTTCGACGTTGACGCCATGGCGCGCCAGGTACAGGGCCAGGTCGGCGCCCGGCTGCTCGCCGTGCGCGGCCGGCTGGGCGTGCGAATTGACGACGGCCAGGGTGACTTGCCGCGCCCCTTGCAGCAGCGGCAGCGCATCGGTGATGGCGCGCAGCGCTTCGGCGCTGCCGTTCCAGGCCAGCAGCGGATGCTGGGCGATGCCCGCTGGCGCGGCGGCCGGCGCGTGCGGCACCATCAGCACGGGCCGGCAGCAATGGAGCATCAGGTATTCGGCCGTGCCGGCGATCACGCGCGAGGGCGTATCCTGCGCGTCCGTCTGGCCCAGGATCAGCAAGTCGCAATAGCGTGCCTGCAGCAGCAGCGCGCCTTGCGCGTCGTCGTCGGCGAAGCGCGTTTCGTAGGTGCCCAGGCCTTCCTCGAGGGCGATGCGCTCGAAGTCGTGCAAGGCCTCGCTGGCCTGGCTGCGCAGCGCCTGCATCTGCGCCGGCGCAAACTGCAGCGCGTTGACGCCGCCGCCATACGCATAGCGCGAAATGCCGCTCATGGCCGAGCCGATCAGGTGCGCGCCCTGGGCGACGGCCAGGCGCACGGCCAGGCGGATGCGCTGGGCGCAGTGGCGGGAATTGTCGACGTGGACCAGCAGGGTGGTGTAGGGCATGGCGTTTTCCTCGGTAGTTGGTTGTCAGGTCTGCAGCACGTAGCTGCCCGGCGCGTCACCCAGATCGGGTCCCATGGCCGGCGGCGCCGCTTGCGCACCGGGGCGCTGCGCCAGCCAGGCTTGCCAGGCGGGCCACCACGAACCGTCGTGGTGCGGCACGTCGCGCTGCCAGCTGTCCGCGTCGACGTAGGGTGCGTCGTGGCGGTGCGTGGCCAGCTGGTAGCTGCGGTGCGGCTGCCCCGGCGGCGAGACCACGCCCGCATTGTGGCCGCCCGAGGTGAGCAAAAAAGTGACGTCCGTGTCGGTCAGCAGCTGCAGCTTGTAGACGGAGCGCCACGGCGCCACGTGGTCCGTCAGGGTGCCGACGGCGAAGATGGGCGCCTTGATGTCGGGCAGGGCGATGTGGCGGCCGGCCGTGCGGTAGCGCCCTTCGGCCAGGTCGTTGTGCAGGAACAGACGGCGCAGGTATTCCGAATGCATGCGGCAGGGCATGCGCGTGGCGTCCGCATTCCAGGCCATCAGATCGCTGTCCTGCTCATCGAGTCCCAGCAGGTAGTGGCGCAGGCGGCGCGACCAGATCAGGTCATTTGAGCGCAGCAGCTGGAAGGCGCCCGCCATCTGCTTCGTATCGAGGTAACCCTGCTTCCACATGGCCGCTTCCAGGAAGCTGACCTGGCTCTCGTCGATGAACAGCGACAGTTCACCCGGCTCCTTGAAGTCCACTTGCGAAGCGAGCATGGTCAGGCTGGCCAGCCGTGCATCGCCGTCGCGCGCCATGCTGGCGGCGGCGATCGCCAGCAGGGTGCCGCCCAGGCAGTAGCCGGCCGCGTGCACCTGCGGCGCGCCCGTGATGCGGGCAACGGCGTCGAGCGCCTCCATCACGCCCAGCTGGTGGTAGTCTTCCAGCGACAGCTCGCGGTCTTCTTCCTGCGGGTTTTTCCAGGAAATCATGAATACCGTGTGGCCTTGCTGCACCAGGTAGCGCACCAGCGAATTGTGCGGCGACAGGTCGAGAATATAGAACTTCATGATCCACGCGGGCACGAACAGCAGCGGCGTCGCATGCACCGTGGCGGTCGCGGGGGCGTACTGGATCAATTCGATCAAGTCGTTGCGGTAGACCACCTTGCCGGGCGTGACGGCCACGTTTACGCCCACCTTGTAGCGGCGTGCATCGGGCGCATGCGCGCCCATGGCGGCGCGCTGCCAGTCTTCGACAGCGTGGGCCATGCCGCGCGCCAGGTTGGCGCCGCCGCTTTCCAGGGTGGCTTGCTGCACCACGGGATTGGTCAGCATGAAGTTCGACGGCGCCAGCATGTCGAGCCATTGCCGCACGGTGAACGTGACGACATCCTCGTGGTGCGGCGCGACGCCGCGCACGCCCGTGGTGGCGCGGTGCCACCATTGCTGCTGCAGCAGGAAGCCCTGGTAGACGAGGTTGTACGGCCAGCGCTGCCAGGCCGCGTCCTCGAAGCGCCGGTCCTGCGGCAGCGGCGCGATGCACGGCGGCTCGAAGGGCGCACCCGGCAGCGCGGCCTGCAGGGCGTACTGCTGCCAGCGGCCGATCTTTTTCCACGCTTCCTGCAGCAGCGCCTGCTGTTTCGATGGCGCCAGCGCCAGGTGGCTGAGCCAGTCGGCATACGCGTTGCCCAGCGCGGCCGGCGAAATGCCGCCCGTGAACTTGCCCAGCCAGGCGTTCAGCAGCAGGTCCAGGGTGGCGCCTTCCGGCGCGCTTTCCGGATAGTCGGGCGCCGGCACGCCTTGCCAGGCGCTGCCCTGGCGCTCGTGTTCCACTTTGTGCTGCGCCTTGCTCGGCTGCGTCTTGCTCATCCGGGGCTCCCGTCATTTTTTTACAGGATAGCAAGAGCTTGTTTAAAAAATTATGATCTACATCAAGTTTGGCCGGATGCGTGCAGCATGTGGCTTGCCGCCTGGATGGCCGCGTCCGTTTCCTGCACAAACAGCCGCAACTGTTCTTCCAGCGCGTCGAGCCGCGCCAGCAATGCGCCATGCGGCGCGCTGGCCGCCTCGCGTTCGATGGCGGCGACGATGGCGACGGCCGGTGCGGCACGGAAGTTGGCCAGCAAGCCGGCCAGGGTATGCGCCTGCCGGCTCACGGTGGGACGGTCGCCCGATTGCAGGGCCGCGCGCAGGGCCTCCAGCTGCGCCGGCAAGCCGGCCAGGAACGATGCGCCGATGATGCCGATCACGTCGGCGTCGGCCAGGGCCAGCGCGGCGCCGTAGTCGAAGCCGGGCAGGCTGTCCGCCGCCGGCATCCGCTGGCCTATTTGCAGCACATGCCGCTCGATCAGGCTCTGGAAGGCGGCCGTGCGGAACGGCTTGGACAGGTAGTCGTCCATGCCGCCGGCGATGCAGCGTTCGCGGTCGCCTTCCAGGGCGCTGGCCGTCATGGCGATGATGACGCTCCTCGGCATGCCCTGCGCTTCGCGCGCGCGTATCTGCGCGGTGGCGTCGAAACCGCCCATTTCCGGCATTTGCAGGTCCATCAGGATCAGGTCGAAATGGCGGGCCGCCTGGCAATCGAGGGCGATGCGGCCGTTTGCCGCATGCGTGACCCGGTGGCCCGCATTCGACAGCAGCACGGTGGCCAGTTCGCGGTTCATGGCATTGTCCTCGACCAGCAGGATGTCCAGCCCGGGCGTGGCTTCGCGCACGGCGTGGCGCATGGCCACAGGCGCGGCGCCGGGCATGCTGCGGCAGGTGCCCAGCACGCTCGTGGCGGTGGCCAGCAGTTCCTCGGGACTGGCGGGCTTGAGCAGGTAGCCGTCGATGCCCAGTTCGCGGCAGCGCGCCGCGTCGCCCAGGCTGCCGCACGACGACAGCATGACGACGGGCACCTGGCTCCAGTGGGGCAGCGCGGCCAGCGCCGCTGCCGTGTCGAAGCCATTCATGCCGGGCATGGCGCAGTCCACGATGATGCAGTCCGCCGGCAAGGCGCCGCGGCAGTGCTCCAGCGCCGCCTCGCCCGACCCGCAGGCGGTGACGCCGGCGCCGCTGTGCTCGAAGATCCGGCGCAGGATGCTCAGGCTGCTGGGGTTGTCGTCGACCAGCAGGATGCCGCGTCCGGCCAGCGTGGCGTCGGGCGGCGGCGAGGGCTGCTGCTGGCCGATGGGCAGGGCCAGGTCCACGCTGAAGCAGCTGCCCTTGCCCAGTTCGCTCGACAGGCCGATGCTGCCCTCCATCATCGTCACCAGACGGCGCGTGATCGACAGGCCCAGTCCCGTGCCGCCGAAGCGCCGCGTGGTCGAGCCGTCTTCCTGCTGGAAGGCGTCGAAGACGGCCTCCTGCATGTCGGCGGCGATGCCGATGCCGGTGTCGCGCACGCACAGGCGCAGGCGGGCCACGCCGTCGCCGCTGGCGCGCAGCCGGGCGCTGACGACCACCTCGCCCTGCGGCGTGAACTTGATGGCGTTGCCGGCCAGGTTGGTCAGCACCTGGCGCAGGCGGCCCGGGTCGCCGAGCAGGGTGTGCGGCAGCGCGGGATCGATGTCGAGCACCAGTTCCAGGCCGCTGGCCTGCGCCCGCAGGGCGTGGGCGCGCATGGTTTCCTGCAGCAGCTGGCGCAGGTCGAAGGGGATGCTTTCCAGGGTCAGCATGCCCGCCTCGATCTTCGAGAAATCGAGAATGTCGTTGATGATGCACAGCAGGGCGTCGGCCGAGGCCTTGACGATTTCCAGGTACTTGCGCTGGTGGCCGTCGAGGTCGGAATCGAGCACCAGGTCCGTCATGCCCAGGATGCCGTTCATCGGCGTGCGGATCTCGTGGCTCATGTTGGCCAGGAATTCGCTCTTCGAGCGGCTGGCAGATTCGGCCACTTCCTTGGCCAGCAGCAGGGCGCGCTCGGCCGCCTTTTGACTGGAAATGTCGACGATGGTGCCCACCAGGCCGTGCAGGCTGCCGTCGGACTTCAGCAGGGCCGCCTTGCTGCACAGGACATCGACCTGCCGCGTGCCGACGGTCACCCGGTCTTCATATGTGTGGTTACCCCGGTCCTGCAGCAGCGCCACGTCGTGCTGCCGCGCTTGCTGCGCCTGCTGCTGCGGCAGGAGGTCCGCCACCGTCAGGCCCGCGATGCGCGCCTGGTCGAGATGGAAGAAGGCGCAAAAGGCGCGGTTGGCGCGCAGGTAGCGGCCGTGCACATCCTTCAGGTACAAAGGGATGGGGATGGTCTCGATCAGCGCATCGACGAAGTTGAGGTTGTGGCGCAGCTCGCGCGCCGCCTGGCGCCGCTCCGTGATGTCCGTCAGGCTGCCGGTGATGCCCGCCAGCCGTCCCTGGCCATCGCGTTCGGCGCGCGCGCACACGTCGATCCAGCGCACGTCGCCGTCGCTGGTGACATAGCGCGCTTCATGGCGCATGCCGTCCACGTGGCCGCCCAGCAGCTGTGACAGGCCGTCGGCGGCGCGCTCGCGGTCGCGCGCATCGACGAATTGCAGGACGCGCTTGCCCAGGCTGTCGGCGATGGAAAACCCCGTGATGGTGTGCCAGGCGGGATTGAGGAAGGTCCAGGCGCCCTGCAAGTCCGTGCGGAACACCACTTCATTGAGGCTGTTGACGACGTTGCGGTATTCGCGCTCGCTTTTCGCGATGGTCTCGGCCATGCGCTTGCTGTCGCTGATTTCCGTGCGGATGGCGATGTACTGATAGGGCTTGCCGGCCGCATCGAGGAAGGGCACGATGGTGGCGTCCACCCAGTATTGCTGGCCATTCTTGGCGTGGTTGCAGATTTCGCCGTGCCAGACCTGGCCGGCCGTAATGGTTTGCCACATCTGCGCAAAGAAGGCGTCCGGATGCGCGCGCGAATTGATCAGGCGGTGCGTCTGGCCGACCAGCTCTTCGCGCGCGAAGCCGCTGATGGCGCAGAACTTGTCGTTGACGTAGATGATGACGCCGGCCGTGTCGGTGATGCTGACGATGGCATGCTGGTCCATCGCGAAGCGCTGGTTCTGCAATTCGATGCGGCGCAGTTCCTGCTGCGACACCAGCTCGGCCAGCAGCGCCGACAGGCCCTCGATATCGCCTTCCTGCGGCAGGCGCAGGCCGGAATCGTCGTTGTCGAGCAGGCGCACGGCCGCCACGCGCAGCGACTGGATCACGCGATTGCGGCTGGCCAGTTCCGTGCGCAGCAAGTCATTCGTCAGGCTCAGCTCATTCGAACTCAGTTCCAGGCTGCGCGAGCGCAAGTCCAGGTCGCGTTCGGCCTGTTCGTAGCTGCTGTCGATGCGCAGCAGCAGGGCCGGCAGGCCGGCCAGGAAACCGGCCAGTTCGGGCGGCGTGTCCGCTTGCCCGCCCAGTGCCTGCGCCTGTTCCAGCAAGGCGGCGCAGGCGCTTTCCGAGTCGATGCCGCAGACGCGGTTCAATTGGCGTGCCAGGGTGCGGTTCATGCTTCGCTCATGACGGTGACGGTCATCGTCTGGTTGTGCAATTGGCACGCGCCGTGCGGCTGGGCGATGCCGATTTCGCCGTTGGAGTAAAAACCGGCGATGCAGGCCGCGCCGCCCAGCTGGTCGGCCACCGCTTCGACCTCTTCCTCGACGCGGTCGCCCATCACCAGCTTGCGCCCCACGCAGCTGACCAGCAGGGTCAGCTGGTCGCCCTGCGCATCGGCATGGGGCACGACGCCGCGCGCGGCCGTCTCGGCCCCGTCGATCAGCCGGTTGGTACTGGAATGCATCAGCTTCAGGTAGCCGTCGGCGAGGATGTCGCCGGCCAGGGTCAGCGAACCCTGTTCCTCGTCGACGGCGAGGATGGTGCGGAAGACATTGCTTTTCTCATGCGCGGCCGTGAGCATCTCAAACGGGAACAGCAGCCCCGAGCCGGGCAGGCCGCGCGCATGGTCGCCCAGGTACAGCTTGTAGATGTCGAGCGCCCGCGCGCCGTCCAGGCCATACAGCACGTTGTCGACGCAGCGCGTCACCTTGCGCGCGGGGCCGAACGCTTCCCAGCCCGCATGGCTGCCGTAGCCGAGGCGGATATGTTCGCCGTACAGGCCGACGGCGACGATGGTATTGTCGGCCGCGCCGCGCGGACCCAGGGTCCAGGTCTGGAGGAAGGCGCCGCCGTCCGCCGCCAGCCCGCCCGACACCGTCACGCCCGGCGGCAGGTTCGCCTGCAGGCCGGCGATGAGGGCGCTGCCGTTGATGGCCACGCCCGTGCCCAGCATGAAGACGGCAGCCAGGCCGTCCTGCGGCAAGGCCTGCGCCAGGCGCTCGCCCGCCTCGCGCGAATCCGCCATGTCGCAGATGATGGCGTCGGCAATCGCCACCGTCGTGTGGGCGAAGCGGATGGCGGTGATGACGCAGCTGTCGTCGTAGACGCGCTTGCCGGCGATCTCGCCGGCCGTGGAGCAGCCGGCGATGACGGCGCCCGGCAACTGGCGGCGCAGCGCCGCCGTCAGGCCGGGCGTGGCGAAGTAGGGGCAGGCGCCGAAGACCAGCACCAGGTCGGGCGCCATGGCGGCCAGGGGCGCCAGGGCGGCATCGAAGTCCGCATGGCTGTTCAGGATCAGTTGTTGCACGCGCATGGCAGGCTCCTCGCTTACAGTGGGTGGGCGTCGTGATGGACGGGGTCGGGCAGGCTGCTGCGGATGGCGAGCACCTCGTCCCAGGCACCCAGGAAGGCGTCGAGGCACAGCGGGCAGAAATGGCTGCCCCTGTTTTGCTCCAGGTACTGGCGCGCCTGGGCCAAAGGCCAGGCCGGCTTGTACGGGCGTTCCGAGCTGAGCGCGTCGAAGACGTCGGCCACGGCGACGATGCGCGCCGGCAGCGGTATCCGTTCGCCCGCCAGGCCGTCCGGATAGCCGCTGCCGTCGTATTTTTCGTGGTGGCCGCAGGCGATTTCCTCGGCCAGGCGGATCAGCGGCGAGTCGCTGCCGGCGAGGATATGGCCGCCGATCTTCGCATGCTGGCGCATGATGGCCATTTCATCGGGGTCCAGCCGTCCCGGCTTGAGCAGGATATGGTCGGGCGTGGCCAGCTTGCCCACGTCGTGCATGGGCGCCGCCTTGAGCAGCAGGTCCTGCCATTGCGCGTCGAGGCCCAGTTCCCTGGCGATCAGCGCCGAGTAGCGCGCCATGCGCATGATGTGGGCGCCCGTTTCGGGGTCGCGGAATTCGGCCGCCCGCGCCAGGCGCGCGACCAGCTCCATCTCCCTGGCCGTGACGCTGGCGATGGCCTCGGCCACCTCGTGTTCGAGCAGCTTGGCGCGGTCGGCCAGCATGGTCTGCGCCGTGCGCAGGGCCAGCAGGTTGCGCACGCGCAGGCTGAACTCGATGGTGTCGACGGGCTTGGTGAGAAACTCCGTCACGCCCAGCGAAAAAGCCTGCTTGCGCACGGCGCGGTCGTTTTCGGTGGTGACCATGATGATGGGGATGTCGGCCATGCCCTCCATCTTGCGGAAAATGCCGAGGAATTCGTTGCCCGACAGGCTAGGCATCCGGTAGTCGAGCAAGACCAGGTCCGGCACGTTCGATTCGCACCAGGTCAGCGCATCGATGGGATCGTTCATGCAGACGGACTCGATGGCGCTGGCCTTGCGCGCCAGGGTCGACAGCAGGCTCAGGTTGGTGTCGTTGTCATCGACGATCAGGATGCTCATGGTGTCTCCGGCGGATGGCGGTCAGTGGCGGGCGCGATGGCGAGGACGGCTTCAGGCGGCCAGCTCGCCCGTGGCGTGCATGCCCAGGCCCGCCAGCAGGCTGTCCATGTCCAGCACGATGAGCATGCGCTCGTCGAGGGCGCCGATGGCCGTCACGTGGCCGGCCATGGCCGAGCCGTGCAGCTGCGGCGGCGGCTTGATCTGCGCCGGCGCCAGCGGCACCACGTCGGCCACGCGGTCGACCACGATGCCGGTGGCGCCATGCGCGAAGACGAGGATGATCACCACCGTCGAGGCGTCGTACGCGGGCTCGGCCTGGCCCAGCGCGATGCGCAGGTCGAGCAGCGGCACGATGCTGCCGCGCAGGTGGATGAAACCCTTGAGGAAGGCGGGTGCATTGGCGATGCGGGTGACGGCGCCGTAACCGCGGATTTCCTGCACCAGGCCGATGTCGATCGCATATTCCTCCTTGCCGAGTCCGAAGACCAGCAATTCGCGGGCGCCCGCTTGCGCCGGTTGTCCCGCTGCCGCGGCATGTGTGGTGGTCGTTTCCATGTGCTTGCTCCTGTCAGGTGCTGCGTGATGCCTGAGATTGCGAGGGGTGCCGGGCGGGGTTCAAGCCTGCTCGACGCGGTTGCGGCCATTCTTCTTGGCCTGGTACAGGGCGGCGTCGGCCTGCATGAAGCCGGCTTTCCAGTCGCCGTTGTGGGGCAGCGGCGCCAGGCCGATGCTGATCGTCGCCGTGATGGACGCGTGCTCGAAATCGATGTGCGCCGCGGCCACGGCAAGGCGGATGCGCTCGGCCACCTGGCGCGCCTTGGCCAGGTCCGTATGGGGGAACAGCAGGCCGAATTCCTCGCCGCCCACGCGGGCGACGACATCGGCCGCCCGTGCCTGGGCCAGGATCGTGGCCGCGACGGCTTGCAGCACGGCGTCGCCGGCGGCGTGGCCATGCTGGTCGTTGACCAGCTTGAAGAAATCGATGTCGGCGATGCCGATGGTCATCGGATGGCCCGAGCGCCTGGCCCGCGCGGCCGAGCGCACGGCGTCGGTCTCGAAGGCGCGTCGGTTGGGCAGCTGGGTCAGGGGATCGCTGAGGGCGATGCGCTGCAGCTGCTGCCAGCGGGCCGCATTCTGCTGTTCGAGGGCGAGTTCGCGGCGCTGGTCGATGAAAAAGGCGCCCATGAAGTTTTCGTCGTCCAGGGTGCCCAGGTCCATGGCCTTGAGCACGATGGGCAGCATCGAACCATCGCGGTGGCGAATCGCGAAATGGCGCTTGTGGCCCAGCACCCTGGACTGCTTGTAACCGGCCAGGTAGGCGCCGATCCGCGCGCCATGCTGCTCGCGCACGGCGTCGGGCAGCAGTGCCTCGATCCGCTGGCCCGGCAGGCTGCCTGCGTCATAACCGCTCAGCGCATACATGGCGTCGTTCGCATAGCGGATGCGCGAGCCCGCATCGATGATGACGGCGGCGTCGTCGGCTGCGTCGAGCAGACGCAAGGCCAGGGTTTTGTTCATGTGCTTGTCCCCTACAAAGAAGGCGGAGATACCGGGCGGTCGCGGCAATCAGGCTTGCCGCATCGCCTTGCGTTCTCCTTTGAGCTCATCATACACCAAATAAAAATGATTTCAACGAATATTGTGATTTTCATGATTTGTGTTGATTTTTCGCACAGTCAGGCTCAGGCTTGGACGGCGTAAAGAAGCCTGTCACTTCACTTTTCTCTATGGAGTGGAAAATTTTTCACGCGGTTCATCCTCCTGTCTGGCAGGAAAAATCATTTTTCGTGAATTTATTTATTGTATTTGGTGAATTTATGCAGCAAAATGCAGTGAAGCAAGACCGGTCACTGCGGATAGAGGAGATGGACATGCATACGACGATGTCGGCAAGCAGCAGCAAAGAGGCGGACAACGGTTCTCCACACGAGGCGCAGGTCCGTCATGCGTCCGTGCGGCGCCTGAAGGCGATCGGCTACCTGGCCCTGTTGCTGGCCGTGGTGCCGGCCGCCGCCTGCATCGCGACGGGGCACGCGGGCGTGCCGGTGCTGTTCAGCACCACGTGCGGCGTGGTGTCGTGCGTGGCGCCGCCTGGCAGCGTCCCCGGCTGGTAGTAAACCTTACCAGGCCTGGCTGACGGCATGGATCAGCAGGCCGGCCAGGCCGCCGACGATGGTGCCGTTGATGCGGATGAATTGCAGGTCGCGCCCGATCGCCAGTTCGATGCGTTCGCTCATTTCTTCCTTGCTCCACAAGTCGAGCCGGCCGGCGATGAAGGCGCCCACTTCGCCCCGGTAACGGCGCACCAGCGCGCCGCTGCCGGCGACGATGGCGCCATTCAGCCATTCCCGCGCATGGTCGTCCTTGCCCAGTACCTGGCCCGTGTTGCGCGCCAGGCTGGCGACGGCTTGCGCCAGCACGGGGGCGTCCGCGTGCAGGTCGGCCAGCAGGCGCGCGCGGATGGCGTCCCACAGCTCGCCCAGCATCGCTTGCACCGTATCGCTGGCGATCAGCTGCAGCTGGTAGCGGCGCACCGTGTCCTGCCACTGCGGGTCGGCCTTCAGGTGCAGCGCGCTGTCGGCGATCCAGCCGGCGATGCGCTGGCGCAGCGGGTGGGCCGGGTCGATGCGCACGGCGAGGGCGAATTTTTGCAGCGAGGCGATCATGCGCGGCTCGTACGCTTTCACGGCCTTTTTCACGAGCGCGTTCTCGATCTGGAAGGCGCCCAGCACGAAGTCGCCGATGGCGGCGTGGTGCGCCTCGTCGTCCAGGTAGGCGGCGCCCCGGTCGAGCAGGAAGTCCAGCAGCTGCTGCGGCTTGCCGTCGGCGATCAGCGCGTCGATGCAGTCGGCCGCCACGTCCGATACGTTCAGCTGGCCCAGGTAGCTGCTGGCCTGTTCGCGCAACAGCCGGCCCAGCGTGTCGTGGTCGGCCATCGCCAGCAGCTGTTTCACCACGCCGGCGCTGGCCATGCCCAGCTGACGCGCATGGACCTCGTCACTGAGCCAGGCGCCCAGGCGCGCGGCGGGATCGGCTTGCACGATCCGCTCGGCGATGCCTTGCTCGGTAATGAAATGGTTTTCCACGAAGGCGCCCAGGCTGCGCCCGATGTCCGCCTTGCTGTTCGGGATGATGGCCGTGTGCCACAGGGGGATGCCGAGCGGGTGGCGGAACAGGGCGACGACGGCGAACCAGTCGGCGATCGCGCCTACCATCGATGCTTCGGCGAATGCCTCCACATAGCCCCAGGCGGGGTGGCCGCCCCGTTGCGAGCGGGCCACGGCGAAGACCAGCGCGGCGAGCAGCAGCAGGCCGGCGGCCAGCAGCTGCATGCTGCGCAGGCGCGCGCGCTTGAGCTGGTCCGTGCTCTGGTCCAGCTGGGCGATGAGGTCGGGGGAAGGTTGCATGGATGGCGGTCTGCACGGTTGCGAGACCGCCATCTTACTGCGATGGCGCAGTGACGCGCTTACTGTTGCGGATGCAGCAGCGAACGGCGGCGCGCGTAGCCGAAATAGATCACCAGGCCGATCACCAGCCAGATGGAAAAGGCCATCCAGGTGACCCAGCTGAGGAAGGTCATCAGGCCCACGCACAGGATCACGGCCAGCGCCGGCACGAACGGTACGCCGGGGCAGCGGAACGCGCGCGGCAGGTCGGGACGCTTCTTGCGCAGCACCACCACGGCGACGGAGACCATGGTGAAGGCGGCCAGGGTGCCAATGTTGATCAGCTCGGCGAGGATGTTGAGCGGGATCGTGGCGGCGATCAGGCCGAAGACGATGCCGACCAGCCAGGTGGCGAAGAACGGCGTGTGGAAGCGCGGGTGCACGGTCGACAGGCGCTTGGGCAGCAGGCCGTCGCGCGACATGGCGAAGATGATGCGCGTCTGGCCGAAGGCCATCACGAGGATCACGGTGGTCATGCCGAGGATGGCGCCCAGGTCGACGAAGCCGGCGATCCAGTTTTCGCCCGCATACTGCAGGGCCAGCGAGACGGGATGGTCGACGCCGAGGAATTTCTGGTACGGCACGATGCCCGTCATGATGGCCGAGACGACCACGTACAGCACGGCGCACACGGCCAGCGAGCCGATGATGCCGATGGGCAGGTCGCGCGACGGTTTCTTGACTTCCTCGGCGGCCGAGGTGACGGCGTCGAAGCCGATGAAGGCGAAGAAGACGAGGGCGGCGGCGCTCAGCATGCCGTGGTAGCCGAACGGCATGTAGGGCTGCCAGTTGGCCGGCTGCACGTGGCGCGCGCCGAAGATGATGAACAGCAGCACCACGCCCACCTTGATGGCCACCATGATGTTGTTCAGGCGCGCCGATTCGCGCACGCCCCAGCCCAGCATGGCCGTCAGCAGCAGCATGATGACGAGGGCCGGCAGGTTGATGAAGGTGGTCACGCCAGGCAGCGCGCCCGGCGCGGCCGTCAGGGCCACGGGCAGCGCGATGCCAAAGCCCGACAGCAGCGACTGGAAATAGCCGGACCAGCCGACGGAGACGGCGGCCGCGGCCAGGCCGTATTCGAGCAGCAAGTCCCAGCCTATCATCCAGGCGGCCAGCTCGCCCAAAGTCGCATAGCTGTAGGTGTAGATGGAGCCGGCCACGGGCACGGTGGAGGCGAATTCCGCATAGCACAGGGCGGCGAAGCAGCAGGCGACGGCCGCCACGACGAAGGACAGCGACAGGGCGGGGCCGGCCGTCAGCGCACCCGTGCCGGTGAGTACGAAAATACCGGTGCCGACGATGGCGCCTATGCCCATGAGCACAAGGTCGAACGGTCCCAGCACCTTGGCCAGACCTCCCGGCTTCTTGCTGTGGGCGATCATGTCATCCAAATTCTTGGTTCTAAATAAGCTCACTGTGTCTCCTGGTGGTTTTTGTCATGGCGCCATTGCCGCCTCGTGAGTAGCACGACGCAGCCAGATTCTAGCCCACGCGCCCGTGATTCCAGAAGGAAAACTGTACGCTACCGTGCGCACCGGCCCTGCCAACTTGCCCGGCAGGCAAAAAAAACAGCCCCGGACGGTAGGCCGGGGCTGGAAAGGAGACTGCTACAGTTGGTTACTTGGAAAAGTGTGCTTCGATCTCTTCCAGGGTCTTGCCTTTGGTCTCAGGCAGCAAAAACGCGGCGGCCAGGAAATACAGCACGGTGCAGCCGGCGCCGAAGAAGAACAGGGTGGAATAGCCGTGCAAGCCGACGGTGGGCAGGAAGATGGCGGCGATCACGGTCGAGACGAACTGGTTGACCAGCAGGGCGATGCTCATGCCGTTCGAGCGGATGCGGGTCGGCATCAGCTCGGACAGGGCCAGCCACACGCACACGCCTGGTCCCACGGCAAAGCTGGAGACGAACACGCAGATGGCGATCGCCACCAGCCAGCCGTGCGTGGACGGAGGCACGGGGCCCAGGCTGGCCTTCTCGATGCGCAGCGGCGCCTCGCGCCCGGCCGCCGGGTCGGCGAACGGATTGAGGTGCAGCTTGCGGAAGAACACGCCGATCACGCTGTCGGCCTGCACGGCGTCTTCGCGGGCAATGCTGACCTGGCGCAGCACGGGATCGTCGCTGCGCAGGCTTTTCACGTTGGTGAACGGGCCGTAGGCATAGGCGATGGTCAGCTGCTGCGGCGTGCCGTCGGCGGCGGCGCCCAGGGCCGTCAGGGTGGCTGCATCGAGGTGCACGGCCAGGCCGTCGTTCTGCACTTGGGTGGCGATGGCGGGGCGCACGTCGGCCAGGTGCGCTTCGGCGCCGCGGAACAGCAAGCCGGCCGCCAGCAGCGAGACGACGATGCCGCCCGTGCCCAGCATCAGCAGGAACTTGCGGCCCTTGCGGTCCACCAGCAGCACGGCCACCACCGTCATCACGGCGTTCAGCACCTTCAACAAGACGTCCGCCATATTGGCCGAGGCGCCCGACAGGCCTGCCTGGTTCAGGATATTGACGACATAGGCGAGGATGGAATTGATGCCCGTCGCCTGCGTGCAGGCGAGGATCAGGCAGGCCAGCAGGAAGGGCAGCACGTAGCGGCGGCTCAAGAGCTGGTCTTTTGCCCTGGCATGGCCGCTGGCCTTGGCCGCGTTCTCGGGCGTGTCGAGCATTTCGCGCAGTTCCAGGTCGGCGGCAGCGGGCAGGCGCGTGCGCAGCAGCGACTGGCGCGCCTGTTCGACACGGCCACGGCGCGCCAGCCAGCGCGGCGATTCGGCCAGCAGCAGGGCGCCGACGGTAAATACGAGGCCAGGCGCCAGGCAGACCCAGAAGATGCTGCGCCATGCGTGGTCCTTGGCCGTGAAGATGGCGGCGATGCGGCCCGCTTCCGGCAAGGCCTGCGCCGCCTGCGTGGCCGTTTCCACCGTCTGCGCCTGCAGCAGGCCGATCAGGGCGGCGGCCACCAGGCCGATGGTCAGCAGCAGCTGGAACAGGGCGGCGCCCCGTCCACGCTGCTGCGCGGGCAGGCATTCGGCCAGGTACAGGGGTACGACGACGCCGATCAAGCCGCCGCTGATGCCTTGCAGCAGGCGGCCCAGCAGCAGCGGCGTGTAGCCGTCGGCCAGGGCGATCAGCGGGATGCTGGCGCTGAACAGGGCGCCGGCCAGGAACATCACCCAGCGCCGGCCCAGGATATCGGCCAGGGCGCCGGCGAACAGCGACGACAGCACCGAACCCAGGAGCACGGCGGCGACGATAAAGCTCAGCTGCTGGGCCGTCAGTTTCCAGGCCACGGAGGCCGTCGATTCCAGGTAGGGCAGGGCGCCGGCGATGATGCCGATGTCTATGCCGTACAGCAATCCCCCCATGCCGGCAATAAATAGCAGGTAGCGCATGGCCCACACGGGGGCCTTGTGTGACGTGTCGTGCATGGTAACTCCGGGACGGGGTTGAGGTAGGTTGAGGTGGTCTAGCGGGTGGAAAGATCGATGGCCGCGCCTTCGACGAAGACGGACACTGGCTGTAGTGTGGAATCGAGGACGACGATATCGGCCCAGGCGCCCGGTGCCAAACGGCCCCGTTCGGATTCGCCCAGGTAATCGGCCGGGTACAGCGACAGGCGGTTCGAGGCGTCGGCCAGGTCCAGGCCCAGGTCGACGAAATTGCGCAGGGCCTGGTCCATGGTCAGCACGCTGCCGGCCAGCGAGCCCGTGGCCAGGCGCACGCAGCCCATGCATTTGTAGACGCGCTGCGTGCCCAGGCCGTATTCGCCATCGGGCATGCCGGTGGCCGAAGTGGCGTCCGTCACGCCGTACAGGCGCGGGATGGCGCGCAGGGCCGCGCGCAGGGCGCCCTTGGCTACGTGCTGCAGGTCGGGGATGATTTCCGCGTATTCGGCATGCGCCAGCGCCGCGCCCACCATGCCGGGGTCGTAATGCGTCATGCCCGTCATGCCGTTGTACAGGTGGGTGAAGCCGGAGACGCCGGCCTTGAGCGCCGCCACGCCTTCGTCATACGTGCCGGCGCTGTGGCCGATCTGCACGCGGATGCCCATCGCCGCCAGTTGCGGGATCAGTTCCAGATGGCCGGGGATTTCCGGCGCCATGGTCAAGACCTTGATGGGGGCGATGGCATGGAAGCGCTGCACCAGCGCCAGGCTCGCCTGCACCACGTCGGGCGGCTGCGCGCCCAGGCGGTGCAGGTTCAAAAACGGTCCTTCCAGATGCACGCCCAGCATGCGCGCGCCGTTGGCGGGACGTTCGGCGATGACGCCGGCCAGGCCTTGCAGCGCGCGCACGATCGACGGCTCCTTGGCCGTCAGGGTGGTGCCCAGCAGGGCCGTGGTGCCGTGGCGCGCGTGCACCTGCGCCACCGTGGCGCCCGCGTTTGCGCCTTCCATGATGTCGACGCCGGCCGCGCCGTGCACGTGCAGGTCGATGAAGCCGGGCAGGATGGTCAGCGCGCTGTCGGCGGCAGGGTCTTCCTGTATCTGGACGATGCGCTGGTCAAAAGTGATGGTGCCCGTGATCCAGCCAGATGGGGTAAGGATTCTGCCGCTCAGCATGTGTTATTCCGCTATAAAAAGTTCGATGCCCAGCTTTTGCAGCCCTTCGCGGTATTCCTGGCTGATGCTGGCATCGGTGATGACGGTATCGACGCGGTCCAGCTGCACGATGCGGTGCAGGCTGACGCGGCCGAACTTCGAGGCGTCCGTGAGGACGATGATTTTCTTGGCCCGTTCCACCATCTTGTGGTTCAGGCTCGCTTCCGCTTCGTGGTGGGTGGTCACGCCGAACTGCAGGTCGAAACCGTCCACGCCGAGGAACAGCTTGTCGAAGCTGTAGGCCTGCAAGCAGGTTTCGGCCTGGCTGCCCTGGATCGACAGCGACTGCTTGCGCAGCAAGCCGCCCGTGAGGATCAGGTCCACGCCGGGCGCGTCGGCCAGTTCCCACGCGATGTTCAGGCCATTCGTGGCCACCGTCACGCCCGTCGCGTCGCGCAGATGGCGCGCCAGCGAGATGGTGGTGGTGCCCGAGTCGATGATGATGTTGTCGCCCGGTTCCACCAACCGCGCCGCGTAGGCGCCGATGCGCTCCTTCTGCTCGTGGTTGATGGCATCCTTCTGACGTATCGTATGCTCGGGCGGCGGCGTGCGCGTCAGGGTCGCGCCGCCGTGGCTGCGCGTGGCCATGCCTTGCGCTTCCAGCGCATTCAAGTCGCTGCGGATGGTGACCGCGGACACGCCGAGCTTTTCCACCAGATCGGTCACCTGCACCGAGCCCTGCTGGGCAAGCATTTGGAGGATGGATTCACGGCGTTGGCTGGTATTTCGCATGGTGGCGGGCTCAGTAAAAAATGAAAATACCGAGCTTAACAGATTGCCGCTTCGGCAATGACGGCCACTGCCGCATTGCGGTTGCAGGCGCGCGCATATTGCGCCAGCAAGCTGCCGATCTTGTGCTCGATCAAGGCTGGCGCTTCCGCTTTCAGGCTGCCCTGCACCACGGCCGCATACTGTTCCGGCAAATGCTGGCTCAGCAGCGGCAGCGGAATGGCCACGGCATCGAGGTTGGCCAGCAGCTTGCCGACGGCGGCCGCCACTTCCGGCTCGCCCCAGTAATAGCGGCAGCGGTCGCTCAAGCCGTAGCGGCGCATCAATCGCTGTTCTTCCGGTGTGCCCAGGTAATGCTTGATCCAGTTCTTCGGCTTGGCCACCATGACGTCGTCGAGCACCTGCATCAGCTGCGAGGTGGCGTGCGCCGGCAGCAGTTCTTCCTCGATCTGGCACAGGGCGAACAGCGCCTCGCGCAGGGCGAAGGTGGCGGCCGGGCCCACTTTCAGGATGGCGAAATGGTCGCGCACCATGGCGTGCAGCGCCGATTCGCGCTGGTAGTCGGTCGAGTGGGCTTCGAACACGAGGCCCGGCTGCTCGGCCACGAAGGCCGACAGTTCGGCGGCGGCCTCCGCGTCGTAGTGCTGGATGCTGCTCTGGTCGAAATCGACGCCCGGCTGCACCACCATGGCGATGACGCGGCGCCAGGCGTCGTGCAGGCCGTTGTCGAGGAAGGCGCGGCAATGCACGTCCAGCGTGCGGCGCGCCGCTTGCGGGCTGGTGACGGCGCCGGCCTGCGCCAGCGATGCTTCGCCGCCGGGAACCGGCACTTCCGTGCCGATCACGTAGACGGGCGGGGCGAAGCCGGCGGCGGCGGCGGCCGCCTCGGCGACGATGCACAGGCGCGCCGAACGGGCGGCCACGGTTTCATCGTCGAGCTGCAAGGGGTCATCGGCACAGCGCATGCTGCAATCGAGGTGGATTTTATGGAAGCCGGCCGCCGCATATGCGGCGATCAGGGTCTCGGCGTGGCCCATGGCGGTGGCCGCATCGAGGTGCTGCCAGGCGTTCGGGCCCAGATGGTCGCCGCCCAGCACCAGGCGCTCGGTCGGGAAACCCTGTTCCCGGGCCAGTGCCAGCATGGTGTCGCGGAAAACGTTTGGTGTCATGCCCGTGTAGCCGCCGAACTGGTCGACCTGGTTCGACGTCGCTTCGACCAGCAGCACGGTGTCGTATTCGCTGGCCACGCGCATGGCGGCGCGCAGCACGCTGGGGTGGCTGCAGCAGACGGCGTACAAGCCCACGCGCTCGCCGCGGCGGTGCGCCTTGATCACTTGCTGGATGGGCGACAGGGTAAAACCCGGGTTTTCCGCTTGCTTCATCATGTTGACGCCTTTATATGTTGTCGTATCAAAAGAGCCGCGCCGCGCGCGCCGCCGGCGTCGCCAAAGCGGGGCGGCAGGATGGGCGGCACGTGCACGCCGGGGAACAGGTGGCGTTTGACGGCGGCCGGCAGCTTGTCGTACAGGTGCGGCAATTTGGACAGGCCGCCGCCGAGCACGATGACGTGCGGGTCGTAGGCCAGCACCAGGCCGGCCAGGGCGTGGCCCAGCAAGTCGAGGTGCACGGCCACCGTGCGTTCGGCCACGGCGTCGCCCATGTTGGCGCGGGCCACGATGGCCAGCGGTTCGGCGCCATCGCCGCCAAAGTGCGCGTGGAGTTTGCTCATGGCGGGGCCGGAAACGTAGCGTTCCAGGCAGCCCGCCTTGCCGCACGGGCAGGCGTAATCGATCAGGCCATGCTGCGCCAGCAGGGTGGCGGGCAGGCTCCAGTGGCCCCACTCGCCGGCCACGCCGTTAAAGCCGCGCAGCAGCTGGCCGCCCACGCAATAGCCGCCGCCGGCGCCCGTGCCGAGGATGGCGCCGAACATGCTGGCGGCATGGCCGGCCGCGCCGCCTTGCGCTTCCGACAGGGCGAAACACTGGCAATCGTTGCCGATGGCGACAGGGCGCTGCAAGGCTTGCTGCAGGGTTTGCGCCACCAGGCGGCCGTTCAGGGCCGGCACGTTGGAGCTCAGTTGCCGGCCGCTGGCGCTGTCGATCACGCCGGGTAAACCGATGCCGACAGGCGCCGTCGTGCCCAGTGCCGCGTCGCCGCGCGCCACCAGGTCGACGATCGCCTGCACGAAGGCGCTAAAATCGTCGCCCGGCGTGGCGACTCTCTCGCGGAATACCTCGGTCAGCGCGCCGTCGCGGTCGGCAAAGGCGACCAGCTCCATCTTGCTGCCGCCGATGTCGATGCCGTGGTAGCCGGCCGTGTGATTAGAATTGGTCATGGCCATAGATGGTGACGCCCTGCACGACACGGTTGACGATGCCGCCGGCGAATGGATTGTCGGGGCGCAGTTGCAGCAGCGCGGACTGGTGCAGCGCATATTGCTGCGCCATCAGCAGCCACAGCGGGGCCAGCCAGGCGTCGGGCCAGGCCGGCGCGTCGGCCGACAGGTCGCCGCCGATGCCGACCGTCAGGCACGTCTGCGCCACGCTGTCGCGCTGCAGCTCCTTGAGCAAATCATATTCGTACTGACGCGCCAGGGGCTTGCTGCTGCGCAGCAGGATCACCAAGGACTCCGTGGTGACGGCCGATTTCGGGCCATGGCGGAAACCCAGCGGGGTATTCGCCATCGCCATCACGCGGCCGCCCGTCAATTCCAGGATTTTCAGGGCCGCTTCCTTGGCCAGCGCTTCCAGCGGGCCGCTGCCCAGGTAGACCACGCGCTGCACGGGTGTCGAGCCCAGGTCCGCCACGGGGGCCGACCAGTCGCGCAGGGCGTCTTCGCCCAGTTGCGCCAGGGTCTCCAGGCGCGCCACGTCGACGTCCTTGCCCAGTACCGACAGGGCTGCCAGCAGCATGCTGCTGAAGCTGCTGGTCATGGCGAAGCCGCGGTCGCAGCTGCCTTCCGGCATCAGCAGGTTATACGTATTGCTGTCGTTGGCGCCCTGGCGCGCCAGCTTGCCATCGGCGTTGCAGGTGATGTTCAGGAAGCGCGCGCCGGGCACGACCTGGCGCAGCAGCTCCACGGCCGCCAGGCTTTCCGGGCTGTCGCCGCTGCGGGCAAACGAGACGAGCAGGGTGGGCGCATCCGTTTCCAGGTACAGCTCATGGTGCGTCAGCAGGGTGGTGGTGGCGATGGCGCGGATCTGCGCGGGCCAGGCGGCATTCAGGGTGTCGACGACGATTTCGCCCACATAGGCCGAGCTGCCGGCGCCCGTCAGGATCACGCGTTGCTGTGGATTGGACAGCGCGTCGCCCAGGAAGGCGGCCAGGCTGGCTTGCTCCTTGCGCAAGATGCCGGCCAGCGCGCGCCAGATGGCGGGCTGGTGGACGATTTCCTCGGCCGTGTGCAGGCCGCCGATGTCGCGCCAGGTTTGAATGTCACGCTGAAGAAGGGTAGTCATGAGAGGTCAGTAAAGTGTTTGTTGGAGAAAGCATAAATACTAAATTTCGAAAAGTCAAATACGAAAGTAAAACGAAAGTAAATAGTTGTGTGACTTGCGAAATAATGGCGTCGTACTGGTGTTTTCCTGGAGCGCAGTCATGTTGCGGTGCCGCATGAAACCCAGTCCTGCTGCCGCCTGTCGCTGAAATGCCACGATAACGAAAGTATGTTTTGTGACATTTTGGTGAAACGTAAGAAAAATGCGCCAATTCTGGGCATTTTATTAATAAATAGGCTTAATAACTTTCTTTTGATTGACGATATTTATTTTTCTTCTTAAAGTATTTCCATCACTTCGATTTTCTGAAAGCCAGCAGATGAAACCTCTCCCGCTTCCCCGCCGCGCCCTTGCCGCCTGTGTCCTCGCCGCCCTTGCCACCCTGGCTACCCCTGGCCTGCAAGCCGCGCCTATCGGCAATCTGCAGTCGCTCTCCGCCGTGCATGCGGCCGACGTGGCCAAGGGCGAGGCGCTGGGCTGGGATCTGCGCAGCGACACGGGCGTGCAGCTGCGTATCAGCCTGCCGCAGGCGGACGTGCTGCGCATCCAGGCGGGCGGCAAGGGGGGCTTGACGGGTCCCGGCGACAAGGCCGCCCCCATCGTCGTGGGCCAGCCCGCCGCGCAGGTGGCCTACGAGATCAATGAACAGCTCGGCCATATCCTGATCAGCACCGAAACCCTGAGCCTGCGCATCGACCGCAAGCCCTTGCGCCTTACCTTGTACCGCAAGGGCGATGCGGTGCCGCTGTGGCGCGAAGTGCAGCCGCTGTCGCTCGACGACACGCAGGGCGTGCAGGTGCTGTCGAGCTTGCCGGGCGAGCGCTACTTCGGCGGCGGCCAGCAGAATGGCCGCTTCGAATTCAAGGGCAAGCAGGTGCCCGTGTCGTATTCGGGCGGCTGGGAAGAGGGCGACCGCCCGAATCCCGCGCCATTCCTCATGAGTTCACGGGGCTGGGGCGTGCTGCGCAATACCTGGTCCGACGGCAATTACGATTTGCGCGACAAGGAACAGATCTCGCTGCAGCACGCGGAAGGACGCTTCGATGCGTATTTCTTCGTCGGCAAGGACTTGCGCGACGTCGTCGCCCGCTACACGGAATTGACGGGCCGCGCGCGCATGCTGCCGCGCTGGGCGCTCGAATACGGCGACGCCGATTGCTACAACGATGGCGACAACGTGAAAAAGCCCGGTTCCGTGCCGAAAGGCTGGAGCGACGGCCCCACGGGCAAGACGCCGGACGTGGTGGAAACCGTGGCGCGCCAGTACCGCGAACACGACATGCCGGGCGGCTGGATCTTGCCCAACGATGGCTACGGCTGCGGTTACACGAACTTGCCGGAAACGGTGAAGGGCCTGGCCGGCTATGGCTTCCGCACGGGCCTGTGGACGGAAAACGGCGTCGACAAGATCGCCTGGGAAGTGGGCCAGGCGGGCAGCCGCGTGCAAAAGCTGGACGTGGCGTGGACGGGCAAGGGCTACCAGTTCGCCATGGATGCGAACAAGTCCGCCTACGACGGCATCCTGAACAACTCCGACAGCCGCCCGTTTTTGTGGACGGTGATGGGCTGGGCCGGCATCCAGCGCTACGCCGTGGCGTGGACGGGCGACCAGAGCGCCAGCTGGGACTACATCCGCTGGCACATCCCGACCCTGATCGGCTCGGGCCTGTCCGGCCAGGCGTATGCGTCCGGCGACGTGGACGCCATCTTCGGCGGCAGCCCGGAAACCTATCTGCGCGACTTGCAGTGGAAGAGTTTTACGCCCGTTCTGATGGGCATGTCCGGCTGGGCCGCGGCCGAGCGCAAGCATCCGTGGTGGTTCGACGAGCCGTACCGCGACATCAACCGCCGCTATCTGAAGCTCAAGATGCGTTTGACGCCGTATATGTATACCCTGGTGCGCGAAGCGGAGCAATCGGGCGCGCCGCTGGTGCGCGGCCTGATGTGGGATTACCCGCAAGACCCGGCCGCCTACACGGAAGCCTATAAGTATCAATTCCTGCTGGGGCGCGACGTGCTGGTGGCGCCCGTCTACCGCAGCCAGGCCGTCAGCGGCGGCTGGCGCAAGGGCATCCACCTGCCGCAAGGCACGTGGTACGACTACTGGGATGGCCGCCAGGCCACGGCGGACGCGAAAGGGCGCGACCTCGATATGCAGGTGACCCTGGACAAGCTGCCCGTGTTCGTGCGTGCCGGCGCCATCCTGCCCATGTATCCGGAAATGCTGTACGACGGCCAGAAACCGAAGGACCAGCTGACCCTCGATATCTACCCGCACGGCGATTCCGAATACACCCTGTATGAAGACGATGGCAACACGCGCCAGTACCAGGGCGGCGCCTTCAGCCAGCAAGTCATCCGCATGCGCCAGACGGGCGGCGACGTGCAGGTCGACATCGGCGCCGTCGATGGCAAGTACCAGGGCCAGGAAGCGCGCCGCGGCTATGCGCTGCGGATGCTGGCGGGCCAGCGACCTGCCGCCGTCAAGGCGGGCGAACGGCTGCTCGCGGCATCCGCCGACCGCGCCGCCTACGACAAGGCGTTTGATGCCTGGTATTTCGACGCGGCTGACCGGCAAGGCACCCTGCACGTGAAAGTGGCGGCGCAGGATATCCGCCAGCCCTTGACCATGCAGGTGGCCGGCGCGCTGGGCGTGGCGCGTATCGATGCCGATTTCCCCGTCGCCCCCGTGCCGGGCCGCGCCTTGCCGGCCGACGCCATGCAGGTGGTGGCGCGTCCTGCGGAAGAAAGCGGCTATCCGCTGGAAAACGCCTTCGACGGCAAGCCGGAGACCTGGTTCCGCACCGTGCGCAGCCCGTCCGTGAAAAGCGGTCCCCATGAATGGGTGATCGGCTTTACGGAACGCCGCCTGGTCGATGGCATCGAACTGGCGCCGCGCAACGACCAGCACTGGAAGCATGGCCAGGTGCGGGATTACGAAATCTACATCGGCGACAACAACGGCGAGTGGGGCGCGCCGCTGCAGCGAGGCACCCTCAAGCTGGAACAGGGTAAGCAGACGATCAATTTCCCCGCCACGGCCGGGCGTTTGCTGCGCTTCCGCGTGATGAGCACGCAAAATCCGGAAGGCGATGGCGCCGCGTCCACCGACCCGATGGTGACGGCGGCGCAGGCCGGGCCGGTGGCGCGCGCGTTCGACGCGGCGCTGGCGACCGACGTGGCGCCCGTGACCTTGTCCGCATTCCGCGTGCTCGAACACCGCGTGGCCGAAGCAGAAGAGGTGCAGCGCTATCTGTCGGACCTGGCGCTGCCGAAGACTGTCGCGAAAGACCGGCCGGCCGGCAAGGCGGCCGAAATGCGCATGAACGGGCTGTGGTTCCGCAAGGGCCTCGGCGTGGGACCCGCCAGCCGCATCGACTTGCAGCTGGCGGGCAACTGGAATCTGCTGCGCGCCGACCTGGGCGTGGACGATAGCTGCCGCAGCGCGGGCGGCTTGCAATTCCAGGTCTGGAGCGGCGAGCGGCTGCTGTACGACAGCGGCCTGGTCACGGCTCCCGGGGTGGTCAAACCCGAAATCGACGTGCGCGGCCTGAGCCAGCTCAGTTTGCGCACCCTGGGCGCGCGCGGCGCCCACCCGGCCCAGGTCTGCGGCAACTGGGCCAACGCCGTACTGACCGGCACGGAGGGCGCGACGGTCAAGCCGCGCTAACTACTTCAATCATTTCACCAAAACGAGCCCCTCTTCGGACCGGGGAGGGGCTCTTGCAGCCTGACGAAAACAAATCACTTATAAAAGGGAGATGGGAATGCACTTGAAAAAACTGATGGCCGCCATGGTAGCGGTAGGGCTGGCGTCGACGGCGCTGGCAGCGGAGGAGGAAAAACTGGCGCGCGTCGAAGTGACGGGTTCCAGCCTGAAGCGCATCAACGCGGAAACGGCGTCGCCCGTGCAGGTGATCAACGCCAAGCAGATCGAAAACATGGGCGCGCTCACCTTGCTGCAAGTGCTCGACAACCTGCCCGCGGCCCGTCCGGCGCAGCAGGACTTCCGCTCGATGTTCACGGGCTCGGACGGCGGCTCGCAGGCGAACTTGCGCGGCCTCGGTGCGCAGGGCACGCTGGTGCTGCTCAATGGCCGCCGCCTGTCGTTCTATGGCGCGCCGGCCGGTTTCCAGACCATGTTCGTCAATATCGACGCCATCCCGGCCGCCGCCATCGAGCGCATGGAAATCCTGACGGACGGCGCGTCGGCCGTGTATGGCTCCGATGCCGTGGCCGGCGTCATCAACGTGATCACCAAGAAGTCGTATCAAGGCCTGGAGGCGCGCGCCAACGGCGAGTTTTCGCCCAGCGTGAAAGCCTATGGCGAACGCCAGGCCAGCGTGCTGTATGGCGTGGGCGACCTGGCCAGCGACGGCTACAACGTCTACGGTTCCGTCAACGTCTACCAGCGCGACCGCATCGCGCTGGCCGACACCTGGCAGAAACGTCCTTCGTATTTTTATGTGAACAATCCCAATTTCATCCCGAACATGCGCGTGGGCGTGGGCAGCGAACCGGGCGTGATGAATCCGGGGACCTTCTTTGTCTTCGACAAGGCCAACAACAATGCGCGTACCCAGCGCGCCGCGCCCGGCTGCAACAACAGCATCACCGAGGCCTCGGGCACGCGCTGCGTGTGGAATGCGCTGCCCAACCAGCTCGACACGGGCCCCACCTCGGAACGCGCCACGGCCTACCTGAGCGGCCGGCTGAAACTGGGCGGCGACATGGAAGCGTTCGCGGAAGGTGCGTTCACCCACATCAAGATGCGCGGCGAGAATGGCCCCTCCAGCTTCAACAGCGGCAGCACGAACAACTGGTTCGCGCGCAATACGGGCACTACCCTGAACACCTTCGCCACGCCTTTCCTGAGTCCGAACAACGTCTACCTGAAGGGCAAGCTCGATGCCGACATGGTGGCCAAGATGGGCGGCGCGGCGGGCTTGAATTATCTGCTGCAGGATGCCACGGGCCACTTCGGCCAGAAGAATGTCGATGAAAACTACCGCGCGCTCGTCGGCCTGCGCGGCAGCATCGGCGGCGGCTGGGATTTTGAAACGGCGCTCAGCGTGGCGGGCAGCCATTCCACGCTGTTCCAGACGGCCAACCTGAATATCAATGGCTTCAAGCAGGCGTTCGGCCCGTTCACGAAAGATCCCGTCAGCGGCCGCACGTATATCTCCGACAATCCCGCCTACAAGTTCGGCGAAATCAGCGAAGCCAATGCGGCGCTGCTGCGTGCCGCCTATCCGACCTTCGCCATCGAATCCTGGACCAAATTGATGACCTGGGACGCGAAGCTGGAAGGCACTTTGTTCAAGCTGGGCGAGCGCGAAGTGCGCGCCGCCGTGGGCACCAACGTCATGCGCGAGAGCTTTCTCACGCCCGGCAACGCGGATGCGGCCAATGGCCTGATCACGCAGCAGGGCGGTTCCTGGTTCGATGGCAAGCGCACCATCGCCGCCGTGTTTGGCGAAGTGGTGGTGCCGCTCAGCGACACCCTGGAAGTCAATGCGGCCGCGCGCCTGGACAAATACCCGCATTTCTCGGCCAACCTGGCGCCCAAGCTGGGCGTGATCTGGCGCGCGCGGCCCGACCTGATGCTGCGCGGGACGTATTCGGAAGGCTTCCGCGCGCCCAACCTGGCGGAAGCGGGCTCGGGCGGCGTCTTTGCGCAGGTGGGCGGCATCCGCGACACGGTGCGCTGCGATGAAACGAATGCCATGGCGCGCGCCCTGATGAAGTCCAGGGTGGCGACGGACGCGGACCTGGGCAAGAGCCTGCTCAATTCGAACTGTTCGACGACGGTGGGCGGCCTGACGCCGCCGAACCAGAACCTGCGTCCGGAAAAGGCCAAGATTTCCACCGTGGGCCTGGTGCTGCAGCCGGCCAAGGACGTGAGCATCTCCATCGATTACTGGTTCATCAACCGCCGCGACGAAATCGTGCGCCAGGATTTCAACGAGCTGTTTACGGAACTGGTGGACAAGTACGGCCCGACCCTGGCCGGTACATCGAGCGCCATCCGCAACGACCTGACGGATACGGACCGGGGCAATATGGCGGCGGTGGCGGCCATGTGCGCCAATCCCGTCAATGCGGGCGTGTGCGCGGGTGGCGTGCCGAAGTATTCCGTGGGCAACCTGGGCGGCTTGATCAACTCGTATTCGAACCGCGGCCGCACCCTGATGGACGGCGTGGACATCGATGCGCGCACGCGCTTTGCGCTCGGCGACTGGGGCAAGCTGAGCACGGGCATCGCCGCCACCATCCGCAAGCGCGACACCCATGACAGCGAAGACGGCAGCGACATCAAGGGCAATACCGTCGGCTACTACGATTCGCCGCGCTACCGCGCCACCGTCAACGCCGACTGGAGCTACCGCAATTTCGTCAGCAGCGTCTTCATCAACTATTCGGGCAAGACGCGCTGGGCCTACGGTCCCTGGGACAAGGACAACACGCCGGAAAACTGTACCGCCGCCTCGGTATCGCTGCCGGCCGGCCAGTGCAAGGGCGCGCCGTCGTACACCACGGTGAACCTGGCCTTCAGCTGGAAGCCGGTGAAGAACCTGGACGTGGGCCTGAACGTGAAGAACGCGTTCAACAAGCAGCCGTACTACGACCCGAACGGCTGGGAAGGCTACAACCATAGCCAGGACCTGTTCGGCCGCCAGTTTGCCCTGTCGGCCAGCTACAAGTTCTTTTAAGGCGTGACGCCGCCCCGGCCTGCCAGCGGGCCGGGGCATTGTCATGAAAAGAAAAAGACAATATTCCGAAATACGCAATACGAAAGATAAACGTAAGTGAAAGGTGATTGCCATGGCTACTTTCGCGTTTTTCCATCAGGATTGCCGTGCGGAATGTCCCCTGCGGGCCGCCTTATTGCCGATGCGTGTATCCGTCACGCCACGATAACGAAAGTTATCTGCCGCATCGCGGATTCAATCGAAAGATAAAACGCCTTTAATGCATGAATTTCCCATTAAATTGTCGCTTTAACTTTCTTTTTGTTGACGATACTTATTTTTCTTTTTAAAGTAATCCCAAGAAAACGAAAATCAGCCGAAACGGACTGATTTCCCGGAAGGGACGGCTGCCTGGCTCTCCCTTCCGACGCTCACCATAAAAATTGCATCCCCCCGACTTCGCCCTGGAGCGGGGAGGGCGCGTATAACCCTCGATATAGACGGAGAGACACATGCATACCACCCGACTCAAATTGCGCGACATCAGCCGCGCCGCCGCGATCGTGATCGCCCTGGCGGCCGGCGTGCCAGGCCAGGCCTGGGCACAGTCGAACGCCACCAGCACCATTTTCGGCGAAGTGAGCGCGCCCGCCGGCGCCACCGTGGTGCTGGAAAACCTGGCGACGGGCGTGCAGCGCACGCTGACGCCGGATACGTCGGGCCGCTATGTGGCCAACTCCATGCCGCCGGGCCGCTATGCGGTGCGCGTGCTGCGCGCCGGGTCGGTGGAAGCGTCGCAGGAAGTCGAAGCCCTGATCGGCGCGGGCGCCGAAGCGAACTTCGGCCCGGCCAGCGCGGCCGGCCCCGTGGGCCAGGAGCAGACCGTCGTCGTGAAGGCGTCGCGCAATCCGATCGACGTGTCGAACACGAACAATGGCGTGATCTTCACGGCCAAGGAATTGAAAGCGCTGCCAGTCGGCAATGACGTGGCCTCCATCGTGCAGTTGACGCCGGGCGTGTCGCGCGGCACCAACAGCGTGTACGGCAATGCGCCGTCGATCGGCGGCTCGGGCCAGTCGGAAAACGCGTTCTATGTCAACGGTTTCCCCATCACCAACATCCTGACCCAGGTGGGCGCGTCGGAACTGCCGTTTGGCGCCATCTCGAACCTGCAGGTGCTGTCGGGCGGCTACGGTTCCGAGTTTGGACGCTCCACGGGCGGCGTGATCAACATCACCACCAAGAGCGGCGGCAACAAGGTCGAATTCGGCGGCAAGGTCTCCATCATTCCCCGTTCGCTGAAAGGCGAGCCGGAAAACACGTATTACCCGAACACGGGCGCCAATCCCAAGACGGACGGCAATCTGCTGTACTGGAACCGCGACAACGGCAGCACCAGCAAGGTGGTGGGCCTGTACGGCAGCGGTCCGCTGATCAAGAACAAGCTGTTCGCCTTCGTGGCGCTGGAACAGACGCGCACCGACAGCCAGGCCGTCGCCGCCACCGCCGACTCGGGCACGGCCCTGGCGCGCGGCTGGAGCACCAGCCAGAGCAAGGTTGATCGCATGACGGCCAAGCTCGATTTCAACCTGACGGACGACCATCACTTCGAATATACCAAGCTGTATGACCGCACGAAGACGGACAGCCAGGCGTACGGCTACAGCTACGCCACGCATGCGAGCAACGGCGTACAGGCAGGCAAGGGCGAGACGACGGTCAACTGCTGCGGCTCATCGGCCGCGCCGGGCGCCAACATCGACATCTTCAAGTACACGGGCTACCTGACGGACAACCTGACCGTGACGGCCATGATGGGCGAATCGCGCACCTCGCACACGCGCACGCCGAATGGCTACAATCCGCTGCTGGCGCAAACGTCGTCGAACGCATCGACCCAGGTGCCGGGCCTGAGCTATGCCAATCCGCAGACGGTGACGGGCACCCTGGTCGACCCGTCGTCGGAAGACCGCCAGAAAGCCAAGCGACTCGATCTCGAATACAAGCTGGGCAAGCATTCGCTGCGCGGCGGCATCGACCGCATCGACGTGGAATCGAAGGTGGGCCTGAGCCTGGCCGGCGGCTACCGCTGGAGCTACCAGCGCGCGACCGATCCGAACCGCCCGATCAACGGCGCGTTCGAGACGCCGGCCCAGGGCGGCGGCTACGGCACGCAGGGCTACTACGTCAGCAAGGACTTGAACGCCAACCTGGCGCGTCCGACCAGCGTGCAATCGGCGCAATACATCCAGGATCACTACCAGGTCACGGAACGGGTACTGCTGGACCTGGGCCTGCGCCGCGAACAGTTCACCAACTACAGCACCGATGGCGTGGCCTTCATTTCGCAGCGCAACATGATCGCCCCGCGCGTGGGCGCCACCTGGGATTACCTGGGCGACGGCACCCTGAAATTCTTCGCCAACGGCGGCCGCTACCACCTGCCGGTGCCGTCGAATTTGTCGAGCAACATGGCCAGCCCCTTCCTGGCCACCAGCGAGATGTACACCTACACGGGCGTCGATCCCGTCACGGGCGCGCCGACGGGCCTGCACGCGATCAGCAAGCCGTATTCGGCCAACAATGCGTATGGCCAGAGCCGCGATGCGCGCGAAGTGACGGCCATCGGCTTGAAGCCGCTGTCGCAGGATGAATTCTCGCTCGGTTTCGAACGCGCCCTGAGCAAGAAGCTGGTGGTGGGCGCCAGCGTCCTGTACCGCAAGCTGAACGACACCAACGACGACGTGTGCGATGCGCGTCCGCTGGAAGCCTGGGCCACGCGCAACAGCGTCGACACGAGCAACTGGGGCGGCTTCCAGTGCGCCATCATCAACCCGGGCCGCGACAACAGCCTGATGGTGGACTTCGACGACGGCAAGGGCTTGCGCCGCGTGGATATTTCGGCGGCCGAGTGGGGCAATCCGCTGCCATCGCGCACCTACCGCGCCCTGAACCTGTTCGTCGAGCACCCGTACACGAACGGCTGGTACGGCAAGCTGACCTACACCCTGTCTGCGCTGAAGGGCAATATGGAAGGCCAGACGGACAGCATCGGCGGCGGCGACGTGGGCCTGACGGTCAGCGACGACCACAAGGAACTGATGTACAACGCCTATGGCTACCTGCCGGGCGACCACCGCCATGCGTTCAAGGCCTACGGCTTCATGCAGGTGATCCCGGACGTGACGGTCGGCGCCAACCTGTCGCTGACCTCGGGCGCGCCGCGCAACTGCATCGGCGCGCTGCCCGATAACCTGAGGTTCGAGAACGACTACGGCGATTCCTACTTCTATTGCAATGGCAAGCCGGCGCCGCGCGGCAGCCAGGGCCGCCTGCCATGGCAAGCCCAGCTGGACATGAATCTGGCCTATACTCCCAGCGCCGTCAAGGGCCTGAGCCTGAAAGTGGACGTGTTCAATGTGTTCAACAGCCAGACCGTGACCCGCTACAACGAAACGCGCGAAGACCATGGCGCCATCGCCCGCAGCTATCTGCAGGTGGCCGGCCGCACGGCGCCGCGTTCCGTGCGCTTCACGGCGGAATACACCTATTAAGAGCCTGTCCCAGTAGATGAATACATCCCCTGCTGGCGCCCCTCAGAAGCGGGGACTGCGTTGATCGTCGTCGCGTGGCTCGCCACGCGTCCTCCTCACGCCTTGTCCGCGCTCCTGATGAACTGCCAGCAGAAGACGCTCCCTACCGGGATAGGCTCAAAACTGCAACCGGCCCGCCGTGCGGCGGGCCGGCGACGATCATTACCAATGGAAGCGAGAAGAGACCAATGACGACACAATTCAATCGACGCAATTTCCTGTCCGCCAGCGCCGCGCTGGCCGGTGGCGCCATGGCCGGCAGCGCCTTGCTGCCTGGCGAGGCCAACGCCGCACCTGCCGCCGGCCGCGACAAGGTGCGCCTGGGCCTGATCGGCACGGGCATGCGCGGCCAGGTGCTGCTGGCCGAACTGGTGCGCCGCGACGACGTGGAAGTCGTTGCCCTGTGCGATATCGAGCCGATCATGCTGAAACACGCGCTGGGCCAGGTGGAAAAAGCCGGCAAGCCGCGTCCGCGCACGTATGGCGAAGACCGCGACCAGAAAGCCTACAAGCGCATGCTGGACGCGGGCGGCCTCGATGGCGTGATCATCGCCACGCCGTGGGAGTTCCACGCGCCGATGGCGATCGCCGCCATGCAGGCGAAGATCGCCGTCGGCTGTGAAGTGGTGGCCGGCATCACCCTGCAAGACCACTGGGACGTCCTGAACACCCAGCTGAAAACGGGCACGCCGTACATGTTGCTGGAAAACGTGTGCTACCGCCGCGACGTGATGGCGGCGCTGCAGATGGTGCGCGCGGGCCTGTTCGGCGAACTGCTGCACCTGCAGGGCGGCTACCAGCATGATTTGCGCGCCGTGAAATTCAACAGCGGCAATCCCGCCAAGCCGTATGGCGGCGGCGTCGAATTCGGAGAGAAGGGCTGGTCGGAAGCCCATTGGCGCACGCAGCACTCGGTCGAGCGCAACGGCGAACTGTATCCGAGCCACGGCATCGGCCCCTGCGCCATGTACACCAACATCAACCGCGGCAACCGTTTCACGCGCATCAACGCCTTCGCCACCAAGGCGCGCGGCTTGCACGACTATATCGTCAAGCAGCCGGGCGGCGCGCAGCATGCGAACGCCAAAGTGAAATTCAAGCTGGGCGACGTGGTCACCACCACACTGGCGTGCGAGAACGGCGAAACCATCATCCTGCAGCACGATACGAGCCTGCCGCGCCCGTATTCGCTGGGCTTCCGCGTGCAAGGCACGGACGGCCTGTGGATGGACTTGAACAATTCCATCCATATCGAGGGCGTCAGCAAGCCGCACCAGTGGGACGACTTCAAGGCTTACCAGGACAAGTATGAACACCCCGTATGGCGCAAGTATGCGGCGCAAGCCGAAGGCGCGGGCCACGGCGGCATGGACTTCTTCGTCATCCACGCCTTTGTCGAAGCATTGAAGGCCAACGCGCCGATGCCGATCGATATCTACGATGCCGTGACGTGGAGCGCCATCACGCCGCTGTCCGAGCAATCGATCGCCGCCAACTTCCAGACCCTGGACTTCCCGGACTTCACGGGCGGGCAGTGGAAATCGCGCAAGCCGATCTTCGCCCTCGACGGCAAGTACTAAGCCTTAACGACCCGCTACCGCACCAGTTGCCGTAGCGGGTTTTTTCTTTCCCTATCCGTTTTTCAACCGCGGCGCAGGCGCGCAGGCCCTTGTTCGTCCGCCGCAAGCCGTACCACACCAGGAGACGTTGATGAAACACACAAGTTCATTGCTCTTTGCATTCCTTCCCGCCATGCCGATGCTGCTGGCGGCCTGCGGCGGCGCCACCGCCACCGGCTCGGGCGGCACCGCCTTGCTGGCCGCCACCGTGGCCGCGCCCGCCACGTCCGCCACTGTGGAACTGGCCGGCAATGCCTTCATCACCAGCGGCGATAAAGGCGCCGTCATCAACGAGCGTGGCCTGGCCGGCTGGAGCAATCCCGATGCCGTCGCCAGCACGTATTTCCGCGTGGCCGAGGCGGGACCCGTGCAGGTGGCGCTCGACGCCAGCCTGGCCGATGGCGGCAACAGCACCATCCGCGTGAAGATCAACGGCACGCCGTTCGACGTCAAGCTGGCCGGCAAGGAGCGCAAGACCTATGCCGTCGGCACGGTGAACGTGGCGGCGGCCGGCTATGTGAAGGTCGACTTGCAGGGGCTGTCCCGGGTCAAGGAAACGTTCGGCGACGTTGCTGCGCTGAAGGTGACGTCGAACGCGGCGCTGACCTACGCCAACGACCCCGCCAATTACTACTGGTCGCGGCGCGGCCCGTCCGTGCACATGGGTTACACGGTGCCGGCCAATACCGAGTATTTTTATAACGAGATGACGATCCCCGTCGGCCAGGACGCCATCGGCTCCTACTTCATGGCCAATGGCTTCAGCCAGGGCTACATGGGCATCCAGGTGAAATCGCCGAGCGAGCGCTGGATCCTGTTCTCCGTGTGGGATGCCGATAATGGCGCGAAAACCACCCTGGTCAGCAAGGGCGCCGGCGTGGTCGACAATGCGTTCGGCGGCGAGGGCACGGGCGGGCAGACCTATCTGTCGTATAACTGGGCTGCCGGCACGACCTACCGTTTCATCACGCGCGCGCGGCCCGACGGCAATGGCGGCAGCGATTACTCTGCCTGGTTCTTTGCGCCGGAAACGGGCAAGTGGCGCTACATCGCTACCTGGAAGCGGCCGGCGATTTCCACGTATTTGACGGGCGTGCATTCCTTCCTCGAGAATTTCATCGATACCCTGGGCTACACGGAGCGCCGCGTCCAGTTCGGCAACCAGTGGGCGAGGAACGCTGCCGGCACCTGGTCGGAAGTGACGGCGGGGCGCTTCACGGGCGACGCCACGGCCACCAATGCGCAGCGCATGGATTACGCGGGCGGCGTGGAGAACGGCAAGTTCTACCTGCATAACGGCGGCTTCTTTGCCGATTACGTGAAGACCAGCCAGAACTTCACGCGCCCCGCGACAGGCCAGGCGCCCGCCATCGATGTGAATACCTTGCCGATGCAATAGGCGTGGGTTCTTAGCCCGGCCGCTTGCCCACCATCGCTTCGATGCCGCGATAGTAGGTGAGCGGCCGGTATATCGTCACGCCCATCAATGCCGCCGCGTGGATGATGTCGTTTGTATCGCGCCGGTACACCACCAGCGCATCCATTTCGTCGGTACCGTTGCCGTCGATCTGGATCAGCTCATAGCCGCCTTCTTCCACGGCGCGCTGCGCCAGTTCCGTATCGAGCCACTCGAAATACGGCAGCGCGCTACCACCACTTTCCTTGAGCAGTTCGTACGGGAAGTCGGGGAATTCGTCGAACATGTCCTGTATCTGTTCGTGCAGCTCATCGAGCTTGTCGCTCGACGCCATATAGCCGCCCAGGTGCGAGAGGATCGCGACCGCGTAGGCTTGTGCATCGCTGTCGATCCACTCGTCGCGTGGCGCGGAGGGCGCGGCGGTGATGGCGGCGACGGCCTCGTCGAGCTCCTCGCCTTCGAGGTCACCGCAGGTCAGCTTGGTCAGCAGTTCGGATAGCAGCATGGTTGCCTTTCAATAGAGGATGCATGGCCAGGAGGCCGGCTTGTTGATGATGTTGCCGATACTATCATTGCCGCGTAGCCGGGCGCGTTCTGCAGAATTTGCAATGTGGGCTACGCCGCCGGATACGATCAGCAAGGAAATTTTGGAAAGAAGCGCGTCAAACAAGCGTTGGCGGGGCGCTTGCGCCGCAGCAGCGCATGGATATAGAATGCGAATCATTATTATTTGCGAATCAGGGAGTATGCGACGTGTCGGCGGCCCAACCCGGCGCTCATCAGGAGGTGGGCAGCCTGTATCACGAACACCACCGGTGGCTGCAAGGCTGGCTGCGGCACAAGCTGGGCAACGCCTTTGACGCGGCCGACGTGGCGCACGACACCTTCATGCGCCTGCTCAATCGCGACGAGAGCATCATCGCGCGCGAGCCGCGGGCCTTTTTGACGACGGTGGCCAAGGGCGTGCTGGGCAATCTGTACCGCCGGCGCGACGTGGAGGCGGCCTACCTGGAAACCCTGGCCAGCCTGCCGGCGCAGCACGCGCCCGATCCCGAGGAGCAGGCGATCCTGCTCGAAGCCCTGTTCGACATTGACCGCCGCCTCGATGGCCTGGCGCCTGCCGTGCGCCGCGCGTTCCTGCTGTCGCAGCTCGATGGCATGCCGCAGGCGGCCATCGCGCTGGAACTGGATGTCTCGCTGGCGACCGTGCAGCGCTACCTGGTCAAAGCCATGCACCAGTGTTTCTTTGCTCATCCGGCATCGTGACGGGCGCCTTCACGCCGGAAGCGGCCAGCCTGCAAGCGGTGGAATGGCTGGTGCGCCTGCAGGCCGGCGACGCCACGCCGGAAGTGGAGCAGGCCTGGCGCGCCTGGCGCGACAGCGACCCGGAACATGAGCAAGCCTGGCAGCATGTGGAGGGCTGCATGGCGCGCATGCGTGCCTTGCCCGCGCCGCTGGCGCACGGCACGCTGGCGCGCAAGCCGGTCCATGCGCAGGCGAATGCGGCGCGCCGGCAGTCGCTCAAGCTGCTGGCGCTGCTGGCTGTGGGCGGCGGCGCCTGGCTGGCGGGCGGCGATGAGCAGGCGCGCTTCTGGCTTGCCGACTACCGCACGGGCACGGGAGAATTACGTCACGTCGTGCTGGACGACGGCACGCGCATCGCGCTCAATACGGCCTCCAGCATCGACGTGCGCTATGACGCGGACCAGCGCCTGGTGACGGTAGTCAAAGGCGAGATCATGGTCAGCACGGCGCGCGATCAGGCTGGCCGGCCGTTTTTCGTGCAAACGGCGCAATGCCGCTTGCAACCGGTGGGCACGCGCTTTGCCGTGCGCGTGGAAGGAGAGCGCACGCAGCTGGGCGTGTTCGCCGGTGCCGTCGACATTCAACTGGAACAGGCGCCCGATGCAGCGCGCAGGCTGCAGGCGGGCCAGCAAACGACGTTCACTGCGGACCGTATCGGGACCGTCGGGACCTTGCCTGCCGGTGCGGATGCCTGGACGGCCGGCATGCTGGTGGCGCACGATATGCCGCTGGCGGAGTTTATCGGCGAACTGGCCCGCTACCGCCCTGGGCGCCTGGCTTGCGATCCGGCCATCGCCCACTTGCGCGTGTCCGGCATCTACCCGCTGGCCGACACGACGCAAGTGCTCGACATGCTGACGCGCACCTTGCCCGTCGACGTACGCCAGACCACGCGCTTCTGGGTGAGCGTGGTGCCGCATCGGCAGCATGCATAAATATTTTCCGGAAAGTGAGGGGTTTGCGATTTTCGCGTGACATAGCAAGTGAACCCTTCATTCACTTTCAGGAAAACAGTCCGCATGCCCAGCACAACACTTATTCACGTTTCTTCCGCCTCCCGTACCTGCCGCCGCAGCGTGGCGGCGCTGGCCGTCAGCCAGGCTCTGTGGCTGCTCGCCGCCAGCGGCGCGACCATCTTTGCTCCTGCAGCCCAGGCCGCGAATGCGGCGCGCATCGAGCTGGCGATACCGGCCGGCTCCCTGGAACAGGTGCTGGCGCGTTTCGGCCAGGAGACGGGCACCATGATTTCCTACCAGGCCGCCGCCTTGGCGGGCAAACGCAGCGCCGGCCTGGCGGGCAGCTACAGCGTGCCTGAAGCGCTGGGCGCCATCGTCGCCGGCTCGGGCTTGCGCGCCGTGCCGCAGGCGAATGGCGGTTATGTGCTGGAAGCGGCGCCGGCCGATGGCGGCCAGACCATGCCCGAGATGAAGGTCACCGCCCGCGCCGATGTGAACGGCGCGACGGAAGGCAGCGGTGCCTATACGACGCAGACCATGCGCTCAGCCACGCGCCTGGGCCTGTCCGTGCGCGAAACGCCGCAAGCCGTCAGCGTGGTGACGCGCCAGCAGATGGATGACCAGAATCTGCAAACGGTGGAAGAGGTGCTGCAAAACGCGGCCGGCGTGGCCATCAACCGCTACGACAGCGACCGCACCTCGTTCTTCGCGCGCGGTTTTTCCATCGCCAGCTACCAGTACGACGGCATTCCCACCACGGTCGACAATGCCTACAACGTGGGTGACAGCACCCTGGACATGACGGCCTACGACCGGGTCGAGATCGTGCGCGGCGCCACGGGCCTGCTGACGGGCGCGGGGGAACCGTCGGCCACCATCAACCTGGTGCGCAAGCGCGCCTCTTCGGCGCAGCTGGCCGGCGTCGCGGCCCTGAGCCTGGGTTCCTGGCAGAATGCGCGCGCCAGCGCGGACCTGTCCACGTCTCTGAGTGCCGATGGCAAGGTGCGCGGGCGCATCGTGGCCAGCTACCAGGACAGCGAATCGTATGTGAACCTTTATCACGGCAAAAAGGCCATGGCGTATGCCACCGTGGAAGCGGACCTGGCGCCCGGCAGCGTGCTGATCGCCGGTTATGAGTACCAGGACAATCGCCCGCGCGGCGGCATGTATGGCGGCTTGCCGCTGTGGTACGCGGATGGCGAACGGGCCACGTTTTCCCGCTCCACCACCACGGCCGCCACCTGGAGCCGCTGGTTCAGCAGCAGCCAGACGACCTTTTTGCGCCTGGAGCAGCAGCTGGGCAGCGGCTGGAACCTGACGGCCATGCTGAATCACGGCTGGGGCAATTACTCGGCCGCCGAAACCTTCGCCTACACCTGGCCGGACAAGGTCACGGGACAGGGTGTCACGGGCAGCCCCGGGTTTTATTCGGGCACGCGGCGCCAGGACAGCGTCGATGCCTATGTGCAGGGGCCGCTGCAACTGCTGGGCCGCACGCACGACCTCGCATTCGGCGTCTCGGGCAGCAACCAGTTCGCCAGCAATCCGGGCATCTCGGGCGGCGGCGTCGACTACGGCAATTTCCATCAATGGCAGGGCGTGGCGCCGGAGCCGGACTGGAACGACCCTGACTTTTACCGCTGGAAGCTGCTCGACACGGTGCAGCAGCGCGGCATCTACGGCACGGCGCGCTTTTCGCTGGCCGACCCATTGAAATTGATCGTCGGCGCGCGCTACAGCCGCTACAAGGCGGACCACGTCGATGACTGGGGCGGCGGCTACGCCTACGCCAAGCATGCGGTCACGCCGTATGCGGGCCTGGTATGGGATATCGACGCGCGGCATGCGCTGTACACCAGCTACAGCAAGATCTTCAAGCCGCAAGGCTACCAGGACCGGTTTGGCCGCTACCTCGACCCCGTGCAGGGCAAGAATGCGGAAGCGGGCGTGAAGGGCGAGTATTTCGGCGGCAAACTCAATGCGGCGCTGGCCGTGTTCCGCATCGCGCAGGATGGCCTGGCACAGGAAGACACGGGCCATTTTGTCGGTAATTCGCTGACGCAGGCGTACTACGCGGCAGCGGGCACCACCAGCAAGGGTGTGGAACTGGACGTGTCGGGCGAGCTGGCCAAGGGCTGGAACGTCTCGGCCAGCGTGTCGCACGCGGCGGCGGAGGACAACACGGGCGCGCGCTTGAACAGCTATGTGCCGCAGACCCTGGCGCGCGTGTTTTCCACGTACCAGCTGCATGGCGGCTGGCGCGCCTTGTCCGTGGGCGGCGGCGTGAACTGGCAGAGCGGTGCCTACCGCGACGCCACGGGACCGAAGGGCACGGAGCACGTGGAGCAGGGCGGTTATGCGGTGGCCAGCCTGATGGCGAAATATGCGCTGTCGCGTCAGCTGTCCTTGCAGGCGAACGTCAACAACCTGTTCGACAAGCATTACTACAGCCAGCTCGGCATGTACAACCAAGGCTACTGGGGCGCGCCGCGCAACGCCAGCGTCACCCTGCGCTACCTCTTCTGATGCGCTTACCTGGTGCTACAGCGGCCAGGCCTGCTTGGTGACGGCCACGGCGACGATGTAGGCGAAGACCAGCACGGCGAGCGCGAAGGCGGCGCCGCGCACGGCCGGCGTCCTGCCCCGCTTCAGGGCGATGGTGCCCAGCACGATGTAGGCCACCAGCGCGCACAGCTTGGCGGCCAGCCACGGCTGGCTGCCCGGCGACTGGCCGCTCCACACGGCCAGGGCGATGGCGCTGGCCAGCAGGGCCGTGTCGACCAGGTGCGGCAGGATTTTCACCCAGCGTTGCTGCAAGGCGGGCGAGGCGCGCAGCATCCAGACGCCGCGCAACAGGAAAAGACTGCCGCTGGCGGCGGCGCAGCCCATGTGGAAATGTTTGAGGCTCAAATAATCCATGCGTGATGTGGTGGGCGTTGATTGATGGTGGCGCCAGCATAGCCGCCTTTGGCCTTCCGCACCATACGCCGTCGGGATGAGACGGGCCTAAGGCAGGAATTTCACGTAGACGAGTTCAGGATCGCCCTCATCGAGATGGTCGATCTGGCCGCTGCGCACGAAGCCCGCGCCAGCGAACAGCCGTTGTGCGGCCAGGTTCGACTGGTTCGTCGACGTGAACAGTTTGGCCGTCGTGCACGCGTTCGCGGCGGCCGCCAGCAGGCGCCGTCCCACGCCGCAGCGCTGGTGCGCGGGAGAGACCACCACCAGCGAGACAAAACCGTGGCCGAAGAAGTCGCCGTGCGTGAGGACATAGCCTGCCATCTGGCCGGCCCGGAGGGCCACCTGGCAGCGACCCTTGCCGACGGCGGCGCGCACGGCCTCGCCGCGCTCCGGGTGCGTCTGGGCATACGCGTCGCAAGCGAGCATGGCGTCGACGTCGCCAGGGCGCGCCACGCGGGTGATGATAGGGTCTGTATCGTGCAGGCTCTCCATGCCGCTCCTTTTCTCCTGGCGCCGAGTGTGCCAAAAATACCTCCGTTTGTAAAACACCCGCCATCCAGGCTAGGTCCGTACCCCGTCATCTAGTCACTTTTGCCGATGCGGCTATCCAGATTGCCTTCCCGGAATCACCCTGTGGCCGATAGTGCCTTTCGCCGCTGCCACGTAAGCTGGTCGGGACGGCTGGCCAGACGGCCAGTGCATTCATGGAGAAACATTGTGGCTACCCTAGATGGCACTAAGAACAACAGTATTAACAAGGCAGTCGAACCGGGCATGCGGCGCAAGCAGGCGTCCGTATTAATCAGCAGTACCTTCGCATTTACCATCTGCTTTGCAGTCTGGATGATGTTTGCCGTACTGGGCATCCCCATCAAGACCAGCCTGGGCTTGACTGAAACGCAATTCGGCCTGCTGGCCGCCATGCCCGTGCTGACGGGCTCCCTCGTGCGCGTGCCGCTGGGCATCTGGACGGACAAATACGGCGGACGCCGCGTCTTCTTCCTGCTGATGCTGGCCAGCGTGGTGCCGATCTACCTGATTTCCTACGCCACCGCCTACTGGCATTTCCTCGTGCTGGGCATGTTCGTGGGCCTGGCGGGCGGTTCGTTTTCCGTCGGTACGCCGTACGTGGCGCGCTGGTACGAAAAGGAGCGCCGCGGCCTGGCGATGGGCATCTTCGGCGCCGGCAACTCCGGTTCCGCGCTGACCAAGTTCGTCGCGCCGGGCATCGTCGCCGCCTTCGGCTGGCAGATGCTGCCCAAGGTGTATGCGGTAGCCATGCTGGCCACGGCCATCATCTTCTGGCTGTTTTCGTACACGGACAAATCGCACCTGGCGCCATCGGGTGAAAGTTTTTCGGCCCAGATGAAGGTGCTGAAGGACCCGCGCGTGTGGCGCTACTGCCAGTACTACTCGGTGGTGTTCGGCGGCTACGTGGCGCTGGCCCTGTGGATGACGAAGTACTACGTGGCCGAATACGGCTTCGATTTGAAGCACGCGGCGCTGCTGGCCGCCTGCTTCTCGCTGCCGGGCGGCGTGCTGCGCGCGCTGGGCGGCTGGATCTCCGACAAATACGGTGCGGCGAAAGTTACCTGGGCCGTGATGTGGGTGTGCTGGGTGTGCTTCTTCCTGCTGTCGTATCCGCAGACGCAGATGGTCGTGGAAACCGTCACGGGGCCGCTGGCCTTCCATATCGGCCTGTCGCCGCTGTGGTTCACCGTGCTGCTGTTCATCGTCGGCATCGCCATGGCTGTCGGCAAGGCGTCCGTCTTCAAGTTCATCGGCGATGATTTTTCCGACAACATCGGCGCCGTCTCGGGCGTGGTGGGTCTGGCCGGCGGCTTGGGCGGCTTCATCCTGCCCGTGATGTTCGGCGCCCTGGTGGACTTCACGGGCGTGCGTTCGAGCTCCTTCATGCTCCTGTACGGCACCGTCTGCGTTTCCCTCGTCTGGATGCATTTCTCGTTCAAGCCGCAGCGCGCGGCACCCATCAATCAACCCGCAGGAGTACCGCTGTGAGCAAACCAATGAGCCGCTATATGATCAATACCTGGGAGCCTGAGACTCCCAGTTTCTGGCAAAACACGGGCAAGGCCACGGCCGCGCGCAATCTGTGGATCTCGATTCCCGCGCTGCTGCTGGCGTTCGCCGTGTGGATGGTGTGGAGCGTGGTGGTGGTCAACCTGCCCAACATCGGTTTCACCTACAGTAACAACCAGCTGTTCTGGCTGACGGCCTTGCCGGGCCTGTCCGGCGCCACCTTGCGCATCTTTTACTCGTTCATGGTGCCGATCTTCGGCGGCCGCCGCTGGACGGCCATTTCCACGGGTTCGCTGCTGATTCCCGCCATCGGCATCGGCCTGGCCGTGCAGGATGTGAACACGGGTTATCCGACCATGCTGATCCTGGCGCTGCTGTGCGGCTTCGGCGGCGGCAATTTCGCCTCGTCGATGGCCAACATCAGCTTTTTCTATCCGAAGGCGAGCAAGGGTTTCGCACTGGGCATGAATGCGGGCCTGGGCAACCTGGGCGTGTCGGTGGTGCAGTTCGTCGTGCCGCTGGTGATCACGTTCGCCGTCTTCGGCGCCTGGGGTGGCGATTCGCTGACCTGGGTCAAGAATGGCGTGAGCAAGGAGATGTGGCTGCAAAACGCGGGCTTCATCTGGGTGCCGTTCATCGCCTTGAGTACCTTGCTGGCCTGGTTCGGCATGAATGACCTGGCTTCCGCGAAAGCCTCGTTTTCCGAACAGGCCGTGATCTTCAAGCGCAAGCACAACTGGCTCATGTGCTGGCTGTACACGGGCACCTTCGGCTCCTTCATCGGTTATTCGGCCGCGTTCCCGCTGCTGATCAAGATCCAGTTCCCCGATGTGAACCCGCTCGATTACGCCTTCCTGGGCCCCTTGGTCGGCGCCCTGGCGAGGGTCGCTGGCGGCGTGATTTCCGATAAACTGGGCGGCGCCCGCGTCACCCTGTGGTCTTTCCTTCTGATGATAGGCGCCGTGCTGGGCGTGCTGTACTTCATGCCGCAAGCGGGAGTGGGTGGCAGTTTTAACGGCTTCTTCTGGATGTTCATGCTGCTGTTCGCCGGCACGGGCATCGGCAATGCGTCGACCTTCCGCATGATCCCCGTGATCTTTTTGACGGAGCACCAGCGCGCTGCGGCCGGCAAGGGCAAGGCGGCGCAGGAGCAGGCGATCGTCGACGCCAACAAGGAAGGCGCGGCCGTGCTGGGCTTCACGTCGGCCGTGGCGGCCTACGGCGCCTTCTTCATCCCGAAAAGCTATGGCACCTCGATTGCGCTGACGGGCAGTCCCGACGCGGCCCTGTGGTGCTTCATCGGCTTTTATGTCAGCTGCATCGCCATCACCTGGTGGTGCTATGCGCGCAAAAATGCGCCGATGCCTTGTTAGATGTCCGGGGGCGTCATGGAAGAACTGGAAAAATTCGTCAACGGCTTCAGCCTGTTTCAGCAGCAGTATTTCAGCGAGCCGCAAACCTTGTACGACAGCCTGCGCGACGGGCAGCGACCTTCGACCTTGCTGATCGGCTGCTGCGATTCGCGCGTCGATCCCATGCTGCTGACGGGCAGCGACCCGGGCGACATGTTCGTCGTGCGCAATATCGCCAACCTGGTGCCGCCGTGCACGCCCGACGCGCCGCCCGGCGTCAGTTCGGCCATCGAATTCGCCGTCTGCAAGCTGGAAGTGGCCAGGGTGATCGTGCTGGGCCATGCGCGCTGCGGCGGCATTCGCGCGTTGCTGGAACCGCAGCCGCGCGCGGAAGGGCAGGAAACGGACTTCGTGGGACAGTGGATGCGCATCGCCGAACCCGTGGCGCAGCGCGTGCGGCGCGACCTGGCGCACCGCTCGTCGGAGGAACAGCACCATGCGTGCGAACTGGCCAGCATCCTGCAGTCGCTGGACAACCTGCTCACCTACCCGTGGCTCAAGCGCCGGGTGGAGCAGGGTGTATTGAAACTGCATGGCTGGTATTTCGACATCGACAGCGGGGCGCTGATGGCCTATTCGGCGCGCCAGCAGCAGTTTTTGCCGCTCGTGTGTCCGATAGAGCGGGCGCGTCATTTGCATGAGCGCCCGTGGCCGGATTCAGCTAAAACGCAATAAATCCCCGCTGCGGTCGAACGCCAGCAGGCTGTCGATGCGGCCTTGCTCGATGGCCGTCACCATGGCGCGCAGGGGCGCTTCGCATTCCTGCGCGGCGGGCGGCTGGCCCTCGCGGCCCGCCAGTCCCGCCACGAAGACCACGTCCCAGTGCGTCTGCATCTGTTTCGACTCTTCCTTCAATGTCTCGAAGCTGCCCAGTTCATCGGGCAGCTTGTCGGCGCACATCACGGGCGTGAGGGACTTACCCTGGCCGCCAGGCTGGGCCTGCGCCTGGGTAAACGTGAACAGCAGGCGTTGCGGCTGCTCCTGGTTGCGGGCGCTGCGCAGCAGGCTGGCGTAATCGGTAATCGGCATGATGCTCTTTCTCTGTGTTGAACGATGACGACAGGTATACCGCAGCTCGGTCGCGGCGCCCATAGGCAATAGTGACTATCCGGGTGACTACGCGCCTATGCATTCCTGGTGCCGGAAACCGACTTCTTGCCAATACCGCCGCGCAGGGCGCGTCGATAGACTGTTTGTATCGACGCGTGGGCCATCCGGCTTGCAGCGTTTTTATGACCTGGCGCCGCTCCTGCGGCGCAATGTGGAGGTAGCATGAGTCACTTTCTGGACCGTCTTAAATTTTTTAGCAAGCCCGCCGAGCCGTTCTCGAACGGCCATGGCACCGTGGTCGATGAAGACCGCACCTGGGAAAACGCCTACCGCCAGCGCTGGCAGCACGACAAGATCGTGCGCTCCACGCATGGCGTGAACTGTACCGGCTCGTGCAGCTGGAAGGTGTACGTCAAGAATGGCCTGATCACCTGGGAAACCCAGCAAACCGACTACCCGCGCACGCGGCCCGATCTGCCCAACCACGAACCGCGCGGCTGCCCGCGCGGCGCCAGCTATTCCTGGTACGTGTATTCGGCCCAGCGCGTGAAATACCCGATGGTGCGCGGCCGGCTGATGGAAATGTGGCGCGAAGCGCGCAAGACCATGGACCCCGTCACGGCCTGGGACTGGATCAGCCAGGACCCCGTGCGCTCGCAGCAGTACAAATCCATCCGCGGCCTGGGCGGCTTCGTGCGCGCCACGTGGGAAGAATCGAATGAAATCATCGCCGCCGCGAACGCGCTGACGATCAAGAAATACGGCCCGGACCGCATCGTCGGCTTCTCGCCGATTCCCGCCATGTCGATGGTCAGCTATGCCTCCGGCACGCGCTACCTGTCGCTGATCGGCGGCGTGGCCCTGAGCTTCTACGACTGGTATTGCGACTTGCCGCCGGCCAGCCCGCAAGTGTGGGGCGAGCAGACGGACGTGCCGGAATCGGCCGACTGGTACAACTCGACCTATCTGATGGTGTGGGGCTCGAACGTACCGATGACGCGCACGCCCGACGCCCACTTCTACACGGAAGTGCGCTACAAGGGCACGAAAACCGTGGCCATCTCGCCCGACTACGGCGAAATGGTGAAGTTCGGCGACATCTGGCTGGCGCCGAAGCAGGGCACCGATGCCGCGCTGGCGCTGGCCATGGGCCACGTCATCCTCAAGGAATTCCACTCGGAAGGCCAGAGCGCCTACTTCCGCGACTATGCGCGCCAGTACACGGACTTCCCCATGCTGGTGCTGCTCAAGGAGCATAACGGCACCCTGGTGCCCGACTACTTCCTGCGCGCTTCGCACCTGGACAACAACCTCGACGAAACCAACAACCCGGAATGGAAGACCCTCGTCATCGACGAAACCACGGGTGCGATTACCGCGCCGGCCGGCTCCATCGGCTTCCGCTGGGGCGAGTCGGGCAAGTGGAACCTGGAACAGAAGGCCGGCGGCAGCGGCGCGCCCATCGTGCCGATGCTCTCCATGATCAACGACAGCGACGCTGTCACGGAAGTGGGTTTCGCCTACTTCGGCGGCAAGGACGCGTCCGACATGCTGCTGCGCAAGGTGCCGGTGAAAACCATCCGCCTTGCCGACGGCACGACGGGCCTCGTCACCACCGTGTTCGACCTGACCCTGGCCAACTACGGCATCGACCGTGGCCTGGGTGGCGAGAACGTGGCCGAGAGCTATGACGACGACGTGCCGTACACCCCCGCGTGGCAAGAGAAGCACACGGGCGTGAAACGCGCCGACGTCATCACCGTGGCGCGCCAGTTCGCGGAAAACGCGGACCAGACGCGCGGCAAGAGCATGGTCATCGTGGGTGCCGGCCTGAATCACTGGTACCACATGGACATGACCTACCGCGGCATCATCAACATGCTGATGATGTGCGGCTGTATCGGCCAGTCGGGCGGCGGCTGGGCCCATTACGTGGGCCAGGAAAAACTGCGTCCGCAAACGGGCTGGACGCCTTTGGCCTTCGCCCAGGACTGGGTGCGCCCGATGCGCCAGATGAACGGCACCTCGTTCTTCTATGCGCACACGAGCCAGTGGCGCCACGAAAAGCTGGAAACGGGCGACATCGCCTCGCCATCGGCGGCCGGCGGCACGGGCGACCTGACCCTGCTCGACTACAACGCCAAGGCCGAGCGCATGGGCTGGCTGCCATCGGCGCCGCAACTGCAGACCAATCCGCTGGAAGTGGCCAAGGCCGCCAAGGCGGCAGGGCAGGCGCCGGCCGCGTATGCGCTCGACCAGATCAAGGCGGGCCAGTTGCAGTTCTCGTGCGACGACCCGGACAATCCGGCCAACTTCCCGCGCAATATGTTTGTCTGGCGCTCGAACATCCTGGGCAGCTCGGGCAAGGGCCACGAGTACTTCCTGAAATACCTGCTGGGCACGCAGAACGGCTTGCTCAGCGACGAAGATGACTGCATCACGCCGAAACAGGTGAAAGTGCGCCCGGCCGCCGAAGGCAAGCTCGATCTGCTGGTGGTGCTGGACTTCCGCATGTCGACCACCTGTTTGTATGGCGATGTGGTGCTGCCGACGGCCACCTGGTACGAAAAAGACGATCTGAATACCTCGGACATGCACCCGTTCATCCACCCGCTGTCCGAAGCCGTGCAGCCGCTGTGGCAATCGAAGTCGGACTGGGAAATCTACAAGGGCATCGCCGAGAAATTCTCGGAAATCGGCGGCGAGCTGCTGGGCACCCAGCAAGACATCATTTTGACGCCGCTGATGCACGATACCCCGGGCGAACTGGGCCAACCTTTCGATCCCAAGGACTGGCGCGCCGGCGAATGCGATGCGATTCCCGGCAAGACCATGCCGAACATGACGGTGGTCGAGCGCAATTACCGCGACGTCTACAAGAAGTTCACTTCGATCGGACCGCTGCTGGAAACCATCGGCAATGGCGGCAAGGGCATTTCCTGGAAAACGGGCCATGAAGTCGAGGTCCTTCGCGGCATCAACCGCACGGTGCTCGATGAAGGCGTGTCGCAGGGCCAGCCGCGCCTCGATACGGCCATCGATGCGGCCGAGATGATCCTGTCGCTGGCGCCGGAAACGAATGGCCACGTGGCCGTCAAGGCCTGGGCCGCGCTGTCCGCCATCACGGGACGCGAGCACACGCATCTGGCGCTGCCGCGCGAGCATGACAGCATCCGCTTCCGCGACGTGCAGGCGCAGCCGCGCAAGATCATTTCCTCGCCCACCTGGTCGGGCCTGGAAAGCGAGGAAGTCAGCTACACGGCCGGCTATACCAATGTGCATGAACTGATCCCATGGCGCACCTTGACGGGCCGTCAGCAGTTCTACCAGGATCACCTGTGGATGCGCGACTTCGGCGAGGGACTGTGCGTGTACAAGCCGGCCATCAACACGAAGACGACGGAAGCGCTGCTGGGCACCAAGCCGAACGGCAACAAGGAACTGGCGCTGAACTTTTTGACGCCGCACCAGAAGTGGGGCATCCACTCCACGTATTCGGACAACCTGCGCATGCTGACATTGTCGCGCGGCGGGCCGCACGTGTGGCTGTCGGAAACCGACGCGAAGACGGCGGGCATCGTCGACAACGACTGGATCGAAGTGTTCAACGTGAACGGCAGCCTGACGGCGCGCGCCATCGTCAGCCAGCGCATCCCGGCCGGCATGACGATGATGTACCACGCCCAGGAAAAGATCATCAACGTGCCTGGCGCGGAGATGACGGGCAAGCGGGGCGGCATCCATAACTCGGTGACGCGCGCCGTGCCCAAGCCGACGCACATGATCGGCGGCTACGCCCAGCTGGCATACGGCTTCAATTACTACGGCACGGTGGGCTCCAACCGCGATGAATTCGTATTGGTGCGCAAGATGAACAAGGTCGACTGGCTCGAAGGCCCGTTGCAGGAAGAAGGAGCATAGTATGAAAATCAGAGCGCAAATCGGCATGGTGCTGAACCTGGACAAGTGCATCGGCTGCCACACCTGTTCCGTCACCTGCAAGAACGTGTGGACCAGCCGCGACGGCGTCGAGTACGCATGGTTCAACAACGTGGAAACCAAGCCCGGCATCGGCTACCCGAAGCAGTGGGAAAACCAGGACAAGTGGAATGGCGGCTGGCGTCGCACGGACTCTGGCAAGATCGAGCCACGCCAGGGCAGCCGTCTGAAGATCCTGGCCAATATCTTCGCCAACCCGAACCTGCCCGCCATCGACGAGTACTACGAGCCGTTCACCTACGACTACGAGCACCTGCAAAGCGCGCCCCTGTCGCAGACGCCGCCGACGGCCCGTCCGATCTCCGTGCTGACGGGGAAAAAGATGGAGAAAATCGAGTGGGGTCCGAACTGGGAAGATGACCTGGGCGGCGAATTTGCCCAGCGCAGCAAGGACAAGCTGTTCGACAACATGCAGAAGGAGATGTACGGCACGTTCGAAAACACCTTCATGATGTATCTGCCGCGCCTGTGCGAGCATTGCCTCAATCCGACGTGCGTGGCGTCTTGCCCGTCCGGCTCCGTGTACAAGCGCGAAGACGACGGCATCGTGCTGATCGACCAGGACAAGTGCCGCGGCTGGCGCATGTGCATCTCCGGTTGCCCGTACAAGAAGATTTACTACAATTGGTCGTCCGGCAAGGCGGAGAAGTGCACGTTCTGCTTCCCCCGCATCGAGGCGGGCCAGCCTACCGTGTGCTCGGAAACGTGCGTGGGCCGCATCCGCTACCTGGGTGTGCTGTTGTACGACGCCGACAAGATCGAGGCCGCCGCCTCCGTGCCGCAGGAGCAGGACCTGTATCAGGCGCAGCTCGGCCTGTTCCTCGATCCGCACGACCCGGCCATCATCGCCGAGGCGCGCCGCCAGGGCATCCCGGACCTTTGGCTCGAAGCGGCCGTCAAGTCGCCCGTCTACAAGATGGCCGTCGAGTGGAAAGTGGCATTCCCGCTGCATCCCGAATACCGCACCTTGCCGATGGTGTGGTACGTGCCGCCGCTGTCGCCGATCCAGGCAGCCGCCGAATCGGGCAAGCTGGGCGTGAACGGCATGCTGCCGGACACGCAAAGCCTGCGCATTCCCGTGCAGTACCTGGCCAATTTGCTGACGGCCGGCGACCAGCCGCCCATCGTCACGGCGCTGGACCGCATGCTGGCCATGCGTGCCTACATGCGCAGCAAGACGGTCGAGAAGGTGGAGAACCTCACGGTACTGAAACAGGTGGGCCTCACCAAGGCGCAGGTGGAGGACATGTATCACATCATGGCCATCGCCAATTACGAAGACCGCTTCGTCATCCCCAGCAGCCACAAGGAAATGGCCGAGGACAGCTTCAACGAGAAGGGTTCGTGCGGCTTCAGCTTCGGCAACGGCTGCTCGGACGGCAGCAGCGAACCGACCTTGTTCGGCAAGAAAAAACACGGTTCGGCCATCTTCATGCAGATGCCGAAGTCGCGCAAAACGGCGCCTGGCGCCTAAGGAACCGATATGAACAACGCTATGCATCACTATCAAGTCCTCTCGCGCCTGCTGCTGTATCCCGAGCCCGAGCTGATCGCGCACCTGCCGCAACTCGAGGCCGCGCTGGCGGCCGTGCCGGAGCAGCACGCGCTGTTGCGGCCCTTGCTGGCGCACCTGGAAAGCAGCAGCCTGATCGACCTGCAGCAGCAGTACGTGGCCACGTTCGACCGCAATCCCTCGCACTCGCTGCACCTGTTCGAGCATATTCACGGCGAATCGCGCGACCGGGGCCAGGCCATGGTCGACCTGATGGAGGAATACAAGCGCCACGGCCTGCAGATGGTGGGCGACGACTTGCCCGACTTCGTGCCCCTGTTCCTGGAGTTTTTGGCGCAGCTCGACGAGGCAGTCTCGGCGCCGCTGCTGGGCGACGCCGTGCACGTGCTGGCGCACGTCGGCCGCAAGCTGACGGCCAACGGCAGCCCGTATGCGCCCGTCTTCACCGTGCTCGAACGCCTGAGCCCCGTGGCGGCCGAAATGCTGGCCGAACCGCCGGTGCGCGACATGGATGAAGCGCTGGAAACCTTCGGTCCCGGTGCGGACGGCGTCGAGCCGCTGCTGCGCCAAGTCCCGGGCGGCGTCCATCCCGTGCATTTTCACCCGCAGCCGCGGCGCGCAGCTTGAACCGCGTCCGCATGAGGAGAGTACATCATGAGTAATTATCTGCATCAATTTGTGTATGGCATTTATCCATACATCGCGCTGGCCATCTTTTTCCTGGGCAGCCTGATCCGTTTCGACCGCGAGCAATACACGTGGAAGTCCGATTCCAGCCAGCTGCTGCACCGCGGCAGCCTGCGTTTGGGCAATATCCTGTTCCACATCGGCATCATCGGCCTGCTGTTCGGCCATGCGGCCGGCTTGCTGACCCCGGTCTGGGTGTGGGACACCTTGGGCGTGTCGCATAGCCTGAAGCAGGGCGTGGCCATGGCGGCCGGCGGCGTGATGGGCGGCCTGTGCCTGGCCGGCATCCTGATCCTCCTGGCGCGCCGCTTCGGCAATGCACGGCTGCGCGCCGTCACCACGGCCGGCGACAAGCTGGTGATGGTGTGGATTTTGCTGACCTTGCTGCTGGGCCTGTCGTCTATCTTCGTCTCGGCGTCGCACATGGATGGCCACATGATGGTCTTGCTGATGAACTGGGCGCAGCACATCGTCACCTTGCGCGGCGATGCGGCCAGCTTCATCGTCGATGCGCCGCTGGTGTTCAAGCTGCATCTGTTCATGGGCATGTCGCTGTTCGTCATCTTCCCGTTCACCCGTCTGGTGCACGTATGGAGCGGCTTTGGCGCCATCGGATACCTGGGCCGCGCTTACCAGTTAGTTCGCCGCCGTTAAGAAAGGAGTCATATCATGGGAATCTCCGTCAATGGCATCGATATCGACGATGCCGACATCGCGCAGGAATTGCCGCATCACGACGGTGCCGGCAATCCGCTGAAACAGGCCGTGCATGAACTGGTGCTGCGCCGGCTGCTGCTGGCCGAGGCCGAACGCCTCGGCGTGCAGGGCGGCAGTATTGATGACCGCATCGAGGCGCTGTTCGCGCAGGAAGTGCACGTGCCGCCCGCCGACGATGCGGCTTGCCGCACCTTTTATGCGCAGCGCCCGCAGCTGTTTCGCAGCGGGGCGCTGGTCGAGGCGCGCCACATCCTGTTTCAGGTGACGCCGGAGGCGCCTTTGGAACTGCTGCGCACGACGGCGCAAGCCGTGCTCGATGCCCTGAAACTGGCGCCCGAGCGCTTCGCCGAACTGGCGGCGCAGTATTCGAACTGTCCGTCGGGCGCCCTGGGCGGTAGCCTGGGCCAGCTGTCGCCGGGCCAGAGCGTGCCTGAATTCGACGCCCTCGTGTTCCGCCTGGAGGCGGGCGCGCTGGCCGGCCATTTGCTGGAAACGCGCTTCGGCTACCACATCGTGCAGGTGCTGCGCCGGGTCGAAGGCCAGGCCATACCGTACGAAGCGGTGCAGGCGCAGATCGCCGACCGCCTGGCGCGGGCGGCGTGGCAGCGCGCCGTGCACCAGTATCTGCACCTGCTGGTGGGGCGGGCCGACATCGCCGGTATCGAGCTCGAAGGCACAGCCAGCCCATTAGTGCAATAGACCGGAAGGCGTAGGTCGCTAGGCCTTCTGGGGCACAGCCAGATCGTGCCCCAGCCTTTACAATCACGGAAGAATCAGGAGTAGCGTCATGGGTAGCGTCAAGTTGCAGGACCGTTTTGGCCGTTCGATCGATTATGTGCGGCTGTCCGTCACCGACCGCTGCGATTTGCGCTGCAGTTATTGCATGCCCAAGGGTTTTCGCGGCTTCGAGGAGCCGAAGGACTGGCTGACGTTCGACGAGATCGAGCGCTTGCTGGGCATTTTCGTACGCCTCGGCACGCGCCGCGTGCGGCTGACGGGCGGCGAACCGCTGTTGCGGCGCAATCTGCCGCAGCTGGCGCAAAGGCTGTCCGCGCTGCCCGGTCTGGATGACCTGTCGCTGTCGACCAACGCCACCCAACTGGGCAAGCATGCCGTTGCCTTGCGCGCGGCCGGCGTGGACCGCATCAATGTCAGCCTCGATTCGCTCGACCGCGCCTGCATGCAGCAGATCACGGGGCGCGACAGCCTGCAGCCCATTCTGGATGGCCTGATGGCGGGCAAGGCGGCAGGTTTCGCCCCGATCAAGATCAATATGGTGGCCATGCGCGGCATCAACGACGGCCAGATCGAGGCCATGGCGGCCTTCTGCATCGAGCAGCAGTTCATCCTGCGCCTGATCGAAGCCATGCCGATGGGCAGCACGGGCCGCAATGCCAGCTACATGCCGCTGGGCCCCGTGCGCGATCGCCTGGCGGCCCGCTTCGGCCTGGTGCCGCAGGCGATGGAACTGGGTGGTGGCCCGGCGCGCTACATGGCGACCCCTGATGGACGCTCGAGCATCGGTTTTATTACGCCCATGTCGCAGCATTTTTGCGCCACCTGCAATAGAGTGCGCCTGTCCGTCGATGGTACGCTGTATTTGTGCCTGGGACAGGAAGAGAAGTTCGCGTTTGGCCCCATGCTGCGCGGCGGGGCCACGGATGCGCAGATCGAGGCGGCGATCCGCGCCGCCATCGAGCTGAAGCCGCAGCAGCATGATTTCAATACGCAGCCCGATAAAATTATCAGGTTCATGGCGCAGACGGGCGGCTGAGTGGAGGTGTCACTGCTGGGGTCAGACCCGCCGGGGAAATACGTCCCAGTGGGCCGTATTTCGATCCGCAGGGACTGACCCCGGATCTTTGCCTGTGGGTGGAGTGATGTCGCTGACTTGACTGCATAGGGGCCACAAACAGGCATTCATTAGGGGTAGTATGAAATTCAAGGCGATGTTTTCTTCCTGGCAGAAGCTGTCGACCAAGATCGTCGGCGCGCTGCTGCTCATGCTGGTGCTGGCCTTGAGCGCCATCGGCTGCACCCTGTTTTTGTCGTGGCAGCTCGAAGGCAGTTCGGCCGCCATCAACGAGACGGGCCGGCTGCGCATGCAGACCTACCGCCTGACATTGCTGCTTGCCAGCGACGCGCGCGAACAGGCGCGCCAGCAAGTGCTGCTGATCGACGAAACCCTGGCCAAGATCGGCCACGGCGACCCGCAACGCCCCCTGTTCCTGCCCCCCAGCACGGCCATCAAATCCGAATTCGAGCGCATCGGCGTCGCCTGGCGCGGCGCCTTGCGTCCATCCGCGCTGGCCGCCGATTCCGCCGCGCGCGCGCGCCAGTTCGAGCATGACGCCGACACCTTCGTGGGCCAGGTCGACCAGCTGGTGCGCCTGATCGAGCACGACAGCGAACAGCGCACGTTCTGGCTGCGCGCTTCGCAGCTGATCCTCGTCGGCATGGCCGTCATCGGCACGGTCAGCATGATTTACCTGATGTTCATGCTCATCATCGAGCCGGTGACGCGCCTGCGCCTGGGCATGCAGCGCATGAAGGAGCGCGACTTCAGCGTGCGCCTGGCCGTCGAGAGCAATGACGAATTCGGCCAGCTGGCCAGCGGCTTCAACCAGATGGCCGACCGCCTGCAGGCGCTGTACGGCAACCTGGAAGAGGGCGTGCGCAGCAAGACGGCCACGCTCGAATACCGCAACCGCGAACTGGCGCTGCTGTACGAAAGCGCGGCCTTTTTGCAGCGCCCGCAACCGCTGGAAGATATCTGCGGCGGCTTCATGCAGCGCATCGTCGATTATTTCGAGGCCGACGGCTCCACCGTGCGCGTGCTCGACGCCGAGCGGGGCAACCTGCACATGGTGGTGCATACGGGCCTGTCCGAGGAACTGGTGGCGTCCGAGCATTGCCTGAAGGTGGGCGACTGCCTGTGCGGCACGGCCGTCGAGATGAAGGTGGCGAAGGTGCACGACATGCGCCGCATCGACAAGGCGCACGAGCTGCGCTGCCACCGCGAGGGTTTTGCCACCGTTTCCGTTTTCCATATCCACGCGCACGAACAGCACCTGGGCTTCTTCAACCTGCATTTCCGCCATGCGCGCGTGTTTTCCGCGCGCGAGCTGGCCTTGCTGGAAACCCTGGGCCAGCTGCTGGGCATCGCGCTGGAAAACCTGCGCCTGGCCGCGCGCGAGCGCGAAATGGCCATTTCCGAAGAGCGCAACCTGGTGGCGCAGGGCCTGCACGACAGCATCGCGCAAAGCCTCAACTTCCTCAACCTGCAGGTGCAGATGCTCGACGACTCCGTGCGCAATGCGCGTTTCGACGAGGTGGCGGGCATCGTGCCGGCCCTGCACGCGGGCGTGAAGGAAAGCTACGAGGACGTGCGCGAACTGCTGGCCAACTTCCGCAGCCGCCTGATGGAAGATGACCTGATCGGCTCCCTGCGCGCGGCGCTCGACAAATTCCGCCGCCAGACGGGCATCGACGCCGAGCTGCTGGCCGACGTCGACGGCGCGCCATTCCCCCGCGAGCAGCAATTGCAGTTATTATTCATCGTGCAGGAAGCGCTGTCGAACATCCGCAAGCACGCGCAAGCCAGTCACGTCGAGGTACGCCTCGCCGATCACCAGGATTTTACGCTGACGATCAGCGACAACGGCGTCGGCTTCGACGCTGCCGCCGTGCTGGAAAAGGGCGACAGCCATGTCGGCATCCATATCATGCGCGAGCGCGCGCAGCGCATCGACGCCACGTTCGACGTGCATGCCTGCCCCGGCGGCGGCACGACCGTCGAACTGCATCTGTCGCGCGAGCAGCGCCGCGCCGCCTAAGCCACTATCTGAAAGTACAAAAAAATGGAGACTCCCGATAAACCGATCACCGTCATGCTGGTGGACGACCACGCGCTGTTCCGTAGCGGCATACGCTCGCTGCTGCAGCGGCACACGGAATTTTCCGTCGTGGGCGAGGCGGCCGATGGCGTGGAAGGCATCAAGCGCGCCATCCAGCTGCAGCCCGACGTGGTGCTGCTGGACCTGAACATGGCCGGCATGTCCGGCGTGGAAGCGCTGCAGCTGATGCAGCACGACTGCCCCGACACGGCCATCGTCATGCTGACCGTGTCGGAAGACGCCGAAGACCTGGCCACGGCCCTGCGCGCGGGCGCCTGCGGCTATTTGATCAAGAATATCGACGCCGACTATTTGGTGCGCGCCATCCGCCGCGCGGCGGCCGGCGAAGTCGTCATCGCCGAAGCGATGACGGGCAAGCTGGTGGCGCAGCTGCAGGCGGGCACGCGGCGCGAGGAGCCCGTGTCGGAACTGGACAAGCTCACGCCGCGCGAAAAGGAAATCATCGACTGCCTGTCGCGCGGCGAGAGCAACAAGGGCATCGCCCGCACCCTGGACCTGGCCGAAAGCACGGTCAAGATCCACGTGCAGAACGTGCTGAAAAAACTCAACCTCACCAGCCGCGTGCAGGCGGCCGTGTACGCGGTCGAGCACCGCCAGGGCAAGTAGCCCGGTAGTTGGGGTCTGACCCGCCGGGTCAGACCCCATGGTGACTTGTCGCTATCTCTCTAGTCCTTTTTGCCGATGGCTGTTTTTGTGCTTTTAAAGTAGTATATTGAATATATCTTTAAAGGCGACTCCATCATGGCCATCACACCGATCAGCGAACCATCACCTTCTCCCGCCGCCTCCGGCGCGGCGCCCTGGCAGGCCGGCCACGCCGTCTGGCAACTGGGTTTCCGCCCGTTCTACCTGCTGGCGGCCGTGTTTGCGGCCATCGCCATTCCCCTGTGGCTGGCCAGCTATGCGGGCTTGCTGCCGGGCGCCCTGCAGGTGGGCCTCGGTTGGCATATGCATGAAATGGTGTTCGGTTTCGCGCTGGCCGTCGTCGTCGGTTTCCTCTATACGGCGGGGCGCAACTGGACGGGCTTGCCGACGCCGCACGGCGCTCCGCTGATGGCGCTGGTGGCGCTGTGGCTGGCGGGACGCGTGGCCATGCTGTGCGGTCCCGGGCTGGTGCCGGCGCTGATCGACTGGCTGTTCCTGCCGCTGGCCGCCTGGCCCCTGTACCTGGTGCTGCGCCGCTCGGGCAATACGCGCAACCTGTTCCTCGTCGGCCTGCTGGCCCTGCTGGCGCTGGCCAACGGCCTGTTCCACGCGGCCGTGCTGGGCTGGCTGCCGCTGTCGCTGTTCCTGCCCGTGCAGGCGGCCATCTTCATCATCGTGCTGATCGAATCGGTGATCGGCGCGCGCGTCATTCCCATGTTTACCCGTAATGGCGCACCTGGCAGCACGCCGGTGGCCAGTCCGCAGCGGGCCTTGATTGCCGTGGCCTGCATGGCGGCGGCCGCGATGGCGTGGCTGGCCGGCGCGCCGGCCTGGCTGACGGCGCCGCTGGCCTTGGCGGCAAGCGGTGTGTCGCTGGCCAATCTGCTGGCCTGGCAGCCGCAGCGCACGGTGCGCGTGCCGCTGCTGTGGATTTTGCACCTGTCGTATGCGTGGATCGGCATCGGCTTTGCGCTGCTGGCGGCCGCCAGCCTGGGGCTGCTGCCGGCCAGCGCCGCCTTGCACGCGCTGACGGTGGGATCGATGGCGGGCCTGATCATCGGCATGATGACGCGCACCACCCTGGGCCACACGGGACGTGCGCTCAAGGGCGGCAGGGCGGAAGCGGCGATGTACTGGCTGATCCAGCTGGGCGCACTGGCGCGCCTGCTGGCCGCCGTCGGCCCCGCTGCGCTGGCCATGCCGCTGCTGCTGGCCGCCGGCGCTTGCTGGTCGCTGGCCTTTGGCCTGTATGCCTGCGTGTATGCGCCATATCTGTGGCGCGCCAGGGTGGATGGCCGCGAAGGCTAGACGAGCGTCAGAACGGACGCCAGGCCAGCAGCTTCTTGATTTCCGGCGTCCAGTAGGACAGCGATTCGCCCACGACGAATAGCAGCATGCCCAGCATGAAGGCTCTCAACAGCAAATCCCTGCACCAGATCATGGTGTCTCCTAAAATTTCATATTGGCAAGTCTATCATTGGCATGCGCTGCCATGTTGCGTTTCTGGCACGGTTGCCTGGCCGGGCGCCGGCGTCTGTGCCGTGAATGCGGCGACGGCATCGATGGCGTGTGCCAGCGCCTGTTCCAGTGCATCGAGCGCGGCCGACGCATCGTCGCCCCCGTGCAGTAGCTGTTCGGCCTGCTGGGCGGCTTGCAGGGTGGCGGGCAGGGCCAGGCTGCCCGCCACGCCGGCCAGCTTGTGCGCCAGCGCGGCGGCGTCGCCGCGTGCATCGGCCGCCAGCAGCGCGCGCATGGCGCCCACCGTGTTGCGGTAAGTGTTGCCGAAGTGCGACAGATGCTGGCGGTAGGGCGCTTCGTCGAGCCACTGCGCCATCCCTTGCGCGAGGTCGATCACGGGCGCCGCGCCGCCCGTCCGCACGGGCAGCGCCGTTTCGGCCATGACTGGCGGGAAGGCCGGCAGCCCTTGCGCGTGGCGCCGGTGCGCGCGGGCGATCAGGGCGATGGTCTGCGGCACGTCGAACGGTTTGCTGATGAAATGGTTCACGCCCGCTTCCAGTGCCGCCGCGCGCTGGGTCTGGAACGCCCCGGCCGTCAGCGCCACCACGGGCAAGTCCTGGAACTGCGGCAGCTGGCGCAGCGCGCGCGTCGCCTGCAAGCCATCCATCACGGGCATCTGCACATCCATCAGTACGATGTCGACGTCGGACGGGTGGGCCAGCAGCCAGTCCAGCGCCTGCTGGCCATCGCAGGCGAACGAGGGCAGGGCGCCCTGGTCGCACAGGATATGGTTGACCACGTCGCGGTTGATGTCGCTGTCGTCGACCACGAGCACGCGCACGCCGGCCAGCACGCGTTCGCCCAGCGCCGCGTGGCCCGCGTCCAGGCCGGCCGCTTCGGCGCGCCGCCGGCGCGCTTCCATCGTCGCGTTGTACAGGCTGGAAGCCGTCACCGGTTCGTTGAGGATGGCATCGGCCGGATTGGCCGGGTCCGTATGGCGGCGCGCGGGCGCCGTCGCCGGCGCGCCGCTGGCCGCCAGGATGACGATGGGGCAGTCCTGCGGCGGCAGGTGCTCGCGCAGCGCGCGCGCCGTGGCTTCCCCGTCCAGGTCCGGCATGCGCGCGGCCAGCAGGATGACGCCGGGCCGCGCGTCCTCGGCGCAGGCGAGCGCATGTTCGAGTGCCGCCTGGCCGCCGGACACGGCATGCACGCTCCAGCCCAGGCCCTGCGCCACGGCGGCCACGGCGGCGCGCGTGTCGGCCTTGCCATCGGCCAGCAGGACGCGCAAGCCCTGCATGTCGGGCGAGGACGGAGCGCTGGCGGGCAGCAGTTGCAGCGGCACCGTGAAACTGAATGCGCTGCCCTGGCCCAAGCCGCTTGTCAGGCGTAGCGAGCCGCCCATCAGGCGCACCAGCTGGCGGCAGATGGTCAGGCCCAGGCCCGTGCCGCCGAAGCGGCGCGTGGTGGAACTGTCGGCCTGGGCGAAGGCGGAAAAGATCGCCTCCTGCACCTCGGGCGCGATGCCGATACCCGTGTCGCGCACGCAAAAGCACAGCACCGCGGCGTCGCCGTCGCGGTTCTCCAGCGCGCTCGTCAGCTCGACCGTGCCTTGCGCGGTGAACTTGATGGCATTGCTGGTCAGGTTGACCAGCACCTGTTCCAGCCGCAGCGCGTCGCCCATCACCTGGTCGACGCCATCGGGCAGCGGCCCGATGCGCACCTCGATCGGCTTGTCATGCGCGGCCACGCCCATGCTGGCGGCGATTTTTTCGATCACGTCGGCCAGGTGGAACGGCGCCCGTTCGATGGTCATGTGGCCCGCCTCGATTTTCGATACGTCGAGCACGTCGTTGATGATGCCCAGCAGGGACTGGCCGGCGGCGCGGATCTTGCGCGCCATGAGCAGCGCTTCGCCATCGAGGCCGTCCCTTTCCAGCAGCCAGGCCATGCCGAGGATGGCGTTGAGCGGCGAGCGGATTTCATGGCTCATGTTGGCGAGGAATTCCGCCTTGCTGCGGTTCGCCGCTTCGGACGCGTCGCGCGCCAGCAGCATGGCTTCCTCGGCCTGCTTTTGCGCGGAGATATCCTGGGCAAAGATCAGGGTGGCCGGTCCATCCTTGAGCATCACGCGGGTGGTGGTCTTGAACATGGGCACGGGCAGGCCCTGCTTGCCCAGGCCGACGGCCTCGAACACCTGTTCGCTGGGCGAATCCGCCTCGATCAGCGCTTCATTGGCGGCCAGCGCCGCCAGCGATGGCGCCGAGATCATGGCGGACCAGGGCAGGCCGTTCAGATTGTCATCCGCCGTGTAGCCGTGCAGCCTGCGGTAGCGGGGATTCGAGTAGATGAAGCGGCCATGGCGCAGGATGGCGATGGCCACGGGCGCGTCTTCGATCAGGGTGCGAAAGCGCGTTTCGCTGTCGGACACGGCTTGCATGGCCTGGCGCTCCCTCTCCTGTTCCGCATGCCAGGCGGCTTGCTGGCGCCGGCGCCGCTGGCTCCAGAACAGCAGGCTGGCCGCGGCCAGCGTCAGCATGGCAAAGGAGAGAATGTAGCCCAGCGCCTGGCGCCGCAGCGGGGCGGCGATGGCCGCCTCTTCGCGGCTCAGGCCGATGAAGAGGGCGCGGTCCATGTGCAGGGCCGGCGGGGCGATGGTCGCCATGGCCATGATGCGGGGGGCGGCGCCGCCGGCAATCTCGACGCCGCTCAGGACGCCTGCCTGATAGCCGCTGTCGCGAAAGCGCCGCAGGAAGCCGCCGGGGATGTCCATATTGGCGCCATTGGCATTCCTGGCGGGATAGTTGAGGAATTGCCGGCCGTCGCCATGCAGTACCACGGCCCAGACGTCGGAGGCGTACATGGCGGTGCGGAACTTGGCCGTGAAGTATTCGGGGGCGAAGGTGGCCACCACCACGCCGGCAAAGCGGCCTTGCTTGTCCTGCACCATGCGCGACGCCGTGATGACCAGGTCGCCCTTGAAGGAATGGAAGGGCGCCGAGATGTACAGCATGCGCGCATCGGGGGCGTCGCGCGCCGTCTGGAAGTAGCCGCGGCGCGAAAAATCCTGGTCCGCCAGTTCCGGGATGTTGGTGGCGATCGGCTTGCCTTGCGCATCGATGACCAGCATGGTGCGCACGCCCGGCATGGCGTCGACCAGCGCGGCCAGGCGCCGGGGCAGCGCTTGCCCGGCGTCCGGTGCCGTGCCGGCGGCAAGATAGTCGCGGATCACGCCGCCCAGCACCAGGTTGGTCGCTTCCAGGTCGACTTCGATGTTTTTTGCCAGCAGCGCCGTCAGCACGCTCAGGCGCTCGCGTTCGGCCGCGTCATGGCGCGTCGCCTCGGCCAGATGCGCGTAGGCGAGGGCGGCAGCCACGATGAGCAGCCCGAGGAGCAGGAACAGCCATTCGATCCATTGTCTGCGCACCGCCGCCGCATCTGTGTGATAGGTCATGTGGCGATGCTATACCCGATATGGATGGAGAACAACTTTTGCGCACAACTATGCATGTGATAGTGTGGTCAATTTGCCGTCAAGAGGCAGCTGCAGGCGGAAGACGGCGCCCTGGCCCGGCGCGGATGCCACGCCGATGCTGCCGCCCATCAAGGTGATGAGCTGGCGCGCGATGGCCAGGCCCATGCCGGCACCGTCATGGGCGCGGCTCGGCGAGTCGTCCGCCTGCGAGAATTTGTCGAAGATGACGCCCTGCTGCGCCTGCGCGATGCCGATACCCGTATCGCGCACCTCGATCCGCAGCTCCGCGCCGCTGTGCATGACGTGCACGTCGACCCGCCCCGCGGCCGTGTAGCGGATGGCGTTATCGAGCAGGATATCGAGCACGCGCACCAGGCGGACGCGGTCGCAATCGATGCTGTGCGGCGTGGCGGGCGCGACCTGCGCGGCCAGCTGCAAGCCCTTGTGCGCCGCGCGCGGCCGGTGCGGCGCCAGCGCCAGTTCCAGCAGCTGGTCCAATGGCGCGGCGCTGGACTCCAGCCTCACCTGGTCTTGTTCGAGCGCGCTCAATTCCATCGCCGCCTCGACCATGGACAGCAATTGGCGGCCGCTGTCGTGTATCGTTTGCGCGTAGGCGGCTTGTTCCGGCTCGCGCAGCTGCTCCTGCAGCAGCTCGGAAAAACCGAGGATGCCGTTCAGGGGCGTGCGCAATTCATGCGACATGTTCGACAGGAAGCGGGACTTGGCCTCGCTGGCGGCGATGGCCCTGGCGCGGCTGTCGACCAGGCGGCCGATCAGCAGCACCAGCGCGGCCCACGACAGCACGATCAGCGCGCTCGTGATGGCCGCCATCACCAGCGCCTGGTCGCGGCGCGAGACGTAGTCGGCCAATACCGCGTCGCGCGCCAGCCCGACCAGCATGTAGAGCGGGTAGCCGGCCAGTTTTTCGAACGCATAAAAGCGCAGGGCGCCATCGACGGGACTGCGTTCGGTGAAGCCGCCCCGCGTTTTACCTTGCATCAGGCAAAATACCTTGCTGCCGCCGATATCCTGGCCGATGGTGTTGACGGCGCCGACCCGGCGCGCGCGCACCACGCCGTCGCTGCCGACCAGTTCAGTGGAGCTGTTGTCGCCCAGGTCGACTTCGTCGTACAGGCGGGTAAAGTAATACGGGTCCATCGAGACCACCACCACGCCCTTGTAGCGGCCATCGGCATGGTTGATGCGGCGCGTCATCTGGATCGACCATTTTTTCGAGACGCGGCCCAGCACCGGCTTGCTGATATACAGTTTGCCGCTGTCGCCCTGCATGTGTACGCGGATGTGCTCGCGGTCGGCCAGGTTGGTCGGCTGGAAGGGGCGGCTCGACAGCACCATGTCGCCCCGTTCGTCGACGATGGTAAACAGGTTGTACAGGGGGCCGGGATTGAGGCCTTGCTGCAGGTCCGCCACGATGTCGAGGCGGCTGCCCAGCGCCTGGTAGCGGCTGCGCAAATACGTGGCTGCCTGGTCCGCCGCTTCGATCGTGCGGATCGCATGCTCGTCGAAGACGCGCGCCATGCTGCGGGCATCGCGCCCGGCGCCGTCGATGGCGGCGTCGTAGGCATGCCGCAGTTGCAGCATGGTGATGCCCCACAAACCCGCCAGCAGGATGGCCATGAAGAGCGACAGCAGGGTGCGCGTATCCCAACGCTCCCAGCGCTCCCAGGCCTTGGCCTTCCAGTGTCTGTGCTGCCGCATGCCGCCTCCGCAAGGTCCGCCAGTTGTGCCGTTGGGCGAGGATGCCCGGCGTGACTGGCGCGTCGATTTGTCAATTATAGCGAATATAATTGATTTTACCGAATAAAATGATTTTTATGCGAAAAGTGTTGTATTGCGTTCCGGCCCGGGTGGTTAGCGTATCGCCGCCTGGCGCGTCAGCCAGCGGTCGACCATTTCGCGCAGCTGGGCGGCCGTAAACGGCTTGGGCAGATAATCGTCCATGCCGGCCGCCAGGCAGCGTTGCCGGTCGTCCTCGGTGACGCCGGCCGTGAGGGCGATGACGGGCAGGCGCGGCGCGCCGCTGGCCGCTTCGCGGGCGCGCAGGGCCTGGCACGCCTGGTAGCCGTCCATGACGGGCATCATGCAGTCCATCAGGACCAGGTCGTACTGCTGCTCGGCCAGCGCCTGCAGGCCCAGCGCGCCGTTCTCCGCCGTGTCGATGCGGTAGCCGCGCGCGCCCAGCTGCAGGCACACCAGCTGGCGGTTCAGCGCCGTGTCCTCGACCAGCAGGATGCGCGCGCCCCCTTCCGGGGCCGTTGCGGGCGGGGCGGCCGGTTCGGATGGCGGCGCCAGTTCTGGCTCTGGCTCCGGTGCCTGGACCGCCTGGCAGGGCAGGCGCACGGTGAAGCGGGAACCGCCGCCGGGCGCGCTGCTGCAGAAAATCTCGCCGCCCAGCAGCGCCACCAGGTGCTTGCAGATGGTCAGGCCCAGCCCCGTGCCGCCGTAGGCGCCGCTGATGCTGTCGTCGGCCTGGCAAAACGGCTCGAAGATGCGGCTCAGCTGCTGCGCCGTCATGCCGATGCCCTGGTCGCTGACCATGGCGACGAGGCAGGCGCTGGCGCCGTCCGGCGTGGCCGGTTCCAGGTGCAGGCGCACGGTCACCGTGCCGGAGGGCGTAAACTTGATGGCATTGCTGAGCAGGTTGCCGAGGATTTGCGCGAGGCGCGTGCGGTCCGAGCAGATCAGCGGCGGCACGCTGTTGCCGATTTCGCTGACCAGACGCAGCTGCTTCCCGTCCGCTTGCGGGCGGTGCAGCGCCAGTACGTCGTCGAGCAGCTGGCGCGGATCGACGTCGCGCAGCTCGATGCCCATCTGGCCTGCCTCGACCTTGGACAGGTCGAGGATATCGTTCAGGATGCGCATCAGCTGCTGCACGCCATCGCCGATGCGTTGCGCATGCTGCCGCTGCGACGCGTCGGGCGCGCTGTCCCGCAGCAGTTCGGCCATGCCGGCGATGCCGGCCATCGGCGTGCGGATTTCGTGGCTCATGACGGCCAGGAAGCGCGACTTGGCCGCATTCGCCGCTTCCGCGCGCGTTTGCAGCGTCAGCGCCATGGCCGCGTCGCGCTCCTGGCGCCGCAGCAGGGCCAGGATCAGCGCGATGGCCCCGGCCAGCACGAGCAGGCTGACCACGGCCGCCCCGCCCATGGTGCGCAGCATGCGCCGCCAGCCCGCCAGGTAGACCTCGTCCGTGACGGTCACGTTGATGGCCAGCGGATAGTCGCGCACCAGGCGTATGCCGGCCAGGCGGTCGACCGTGCGCCCCTGTTCGGCCGCGCGCGGCGCCTCCACTTGCAGTACGCCATCGGTCTTGCCCTGTTCCAGCAGGCGGTAGGTGCTGCCCGTCAGGTTGCGCTTGCCCATCATGGCGGGCACGGCCGGCCAGCGGGCCAGCAGCGTGTAGTCGCTGCGGTAGAGGGAAAAGGCCGTGTTTTCGCCGATGCTGGTGTTCTGGAAGAATTTGCTGAAGAAGTCGCACGACAGGCCGACCAGTACCACGCCCAGGAAGCGGCCGTCCGGCCCGCTGATGCGCCGGCTGATATAGAAGGTCCAGGCGCCATTGCCCTTGTTTTGCACGGGCGCGCTGACATGCATGCCGCCGTCCGGGTGGCGCCGGTGATACTCGAAGTAATCGCGTTCGCCGAGCCGGATGGGCGGCGCGGGAAAGGCGCGGCTGAAGGCCAGCACGCTGGCGTCGCTGCCGACGATGGACACCACGTCCACTTGCGGCACGCCGCCGATCTTGTGCCGCAGCGTCTGGTGCATGGCCTGGGTGCCGACGGCGGCGGCCAGCGCCTGCGCGTCCGCGGGAACCCCGATCTCGTTGCTGACGCTGTCGAGCACCAGACGGGCCGCCGTCATGCTCTGCGCCGTGTTTTCCGCCAGCAGCAGCGACAGGTTCGACAGATCCTGTTTCCAGTCATCGACGGCTTCGCGGTGCAACAGCACGCCGGAAACGGCGATGCGCAGCGCCAGCAGGCCCACCAGCACCAGGCCCACGACGGCCGTCACGCTGCGCGGCCGATAGCGGTGCACCAGGCGCAGGGCGGCCTGGCGCGCGTTCATGCCTGCGCGCCCGTGTACTCGCGCATGCTGCGGCGTACCTCCTGCTCCACTTCGCCGATCAGCGACGCCGTTTCCGCCAGCCAGTCCGGTGCCGCCAGGCCCTGGTGGCGCACCAGCTGCTCGAGTGCCGCCAGGCGCGCGACCAGGGCGCTGGCGCCCAGCAGGGCCACGGTGCCGCGCAAGGTATGGCAGCTATGCACGATGGCTTGCGCCGCACCGCCGCGCACGGCCTGCTCGACGCGCGCAAACATGGCCGGCGACGTGTCGAGGTAGGTCTGGGACAGGGCGCGGAACATGTCCAGGTCCTGGCCGGTGGCGTGGAACAGCACGGCGGGATCGATGTGGCGATAGGCTGACATGGCGGCTCCGTGGCGAGGGGAAAGCGGTGGCGGCGCGAAGGCGGCGCGTTAGGCGGCCAGGCTGTTGCGCCGCGCGTGGCCGGCGCAGCAGGCGCGCAGATAGCCGCGCAGCTCGTCGTAATTGACGGGCTTGGCAAAGAAGACGACGCCGGGCGGCACGCCGCCGCGCTCTTCCAGTTCCTCCGGCGTCAGACTCGACAGCATGGCGATGTGCATGTCCGCCAGCAGCGGGTCGGCCAGGATGGTGCGGATCACCTCGTAGCCGTCGATGCCTTCCATGACGATGTCGGCCAGCAGGATGTCGGGCTGGTCGCGGGCGATTTCCATCAGTGCCTGGTAGCCGTTCTCGCAAAAGCGCAAGTCCGCCTGCAAGCCCCATGAACCGATCTGCTTTTCATACAGCGCGCGTTCGATGGGATTGTCTTCGATCACGAGGATGGACGGCGGGCGGCCCGATGGGGCGGGGCGGTTGGCGCGTGCCGCGCGCTGGTCCTGGCCCGGCTGGCCGGGATTGCCCTTGTAGGCCTCGACGGCCGCGAGGGGAATGCGCCGGTGGCCGCCCTTGGTCTTCCAGGCTTCGATCACGCCGGCCTCGACCAGTTGCTGCACCGATGTCACCGAGATGCCGAGGATTTCGGCGGCCTTTTGGGTAGTGCAAACGTCTGCAGTGTGCATGATGGGCTTTATAGTCGCATAGGAAGTTGAAGGAGATGATACGCAATCGCGCTTAAAAAATCAATTTCAACGATTTAGATGAATTCACTAAAAACCTGGCGTATGGCGGGCCGGACTCGCGTGCGCGTGCGGCAGGGGCCGAGATGGGCCTGCGGTTCCAGGATCTCGCGCCATTCGCTCCACTCGGCGTTGCTGTGGCGTAGCAGGGTTTCCATGCGTTCCCCGTCCAGGCCCAGTACCCGCGCGGCGGCCAGGGCCGGCCCGCGCGGCCCCGCGCCGTTGCGCAGGATCAGGTCGGCGAAGCCGCTGGCCAGCTTCAGCAGCCAGGCCAGGTCCGTCATGCGCCCGGCGCGCCCGAAGCCGGGCGGCGCGGCATGGCAGCGCACGGCGTCGCACAGGATGTCCGGCATGCCCCAGCCCCGCATGAGGATGGCCGATAGCGCCAGCTGGTGGTAGCCGAAGCGCTGCGACTGCGCGCACAGCAGCCGTGCCGTGGCGCCCTTGCCGTACTGGTCCAGCAGTTCTTCATATTCCTGCGGATGCAAGGTGGCCAGGGCCAGCTGGCCGCAGTTGGCCAGCAAGCCGCAGCTGTACAGCTCATTGGCCGGTGCCAGCTGCAGCGCGTCGCCGGCCACGCGGGCGGCGCACGCCATGGCCAGCGAGTGCGACCAGAAGCGCTGCGTGTCGAAGGGCGCGCACGTGGCTGCCGGCACGGCGGGGGCGGCGAACGCCTGGCGCAGGGCGGGCAAGCCGATGGCCGCCAGCATCGCGGCATTGACCGCCGCGTGCCGGCGCTCGCCCGGCGGCACGCCCGTATTCGCCAGGCCGATGACCTTGCCCGTCAGGGCAGGATCGCAGCCCAGCTGTTCCGCCAGCTCGTCGAGCGGCACCTGCTGCTGGCACAAGGCCGTCAGCCACTGGCTGCGCCAGGCGGGCGAAGGCAGGATGGCGCCGCCGAGCAGGCGCGCCAGGTCGATGTGCGCGCTCATGGCCGGCTCCCGACGCCGCTGCGGTCATCGGCCTGCGCCGCGCCCGCCGTCTGCAGGACCGTGACCGCTTGCGACAGCGCATCGAGCGCCATCAGCAGTTCCGCATGCAGGCGGCGCAGCGCGCCCGTATCGTTGGAAAAGCCCGCATGCACGGCCTGGCGCGCCAGTGCCTGCAGCGGGAGCAGACCCATGGACTGGCTGCCGTCGAGGATTTCCTGCGCCAGCACGCGCGCCGGGGCCGTCCGTTCGCAGCGCAGCGCGTGGGCGATGCCGGCCAGGCGGTCGCGCGTCTCGGCCACGAACAGGGCCAGGATCTCGCCCTGCAGGCGACGGTCGTAGCCGAACATGGCATCCAGGCGGGCCGCGTCGAACGGCGGCGCGTCCGGCACCCTGGCTGCTGGCGGCGGCGGTGCGCTGTCCGCCACCTTGGCCGGCGGGACCGTTTTGCGCATCTGCAGCAGCGCATGCAGGTCGGCCGGTGCCGCGCGGCCGGCCCGGCGCCAGCGGGTGCGGCGCCAGAGCAGGGCGGCCAGCAGCAACGCCAGGCCGGCCAAGGCCAGCGCCGGGCGCATCAGCGACAGGTCTTCGCAGCGAAGGAAGGGGTGGATGGCGAGTAAGGTGTTCATGACCGTGCTCCAATGAATGCTATCTAGGCAAGTGATCCGGCGTGATGGCGGACCTAAAAGACGTCCCAGTCGCCCGCATCGGCGGCGGCCGGCGCCGCGTTTCTGGAATGGCCCGCGGGGCGCGTGGCGACCAGCTTGAGCGCCGCCTTGTGTTGTGCGGGCCGCCGTGCGGCAGGCGCGTGCGGCGCCGCGCCGGCCTGGGCTGGCGCCAGCTTGAAGGCGCCTACCACGCCAGCGAGCCTGGCCGCCTGCTCCTGCAGCGATTGCGATGCCGCCGCCGCTTCTTCGACCAGGGCCGCATTCTGCTGCGTGACTTCATCCATCTGCGTGACGGCGCGGTTGATTTCCTCGATGCCCGTGCTTTGCTCCGCGCTGGCGGCCGAGATTTCGCTGACGATGTCGGTGACGCTGCGTACCGTGTCGACCACTTCCGTCATGGCCGCGCCGGCCTGCTGCACCAGCTTGCCGCCCTGTTCGACCTGTTCCACGGAGTTGCTGATGAGTGCCTTGATTTCCCGGGCGGCCGCCGCCGAACGGTGGGCCAGGTTGCGCACTTCGGTGGCCACGACGGCAAAGCCGCGCCCCTGTTCCCCGGCGCGCGCCGCTTCCACGGCCGCATTCAGGGCCAGGATATTCGTCTGGAAGGCGATGCCGTCGATGACGCCGATGATGTCGGCGATCTTGTTGGACGAACTGTCGATCGCTTCCATGGTGCGTATCACGTCGCCCATCACTTCTCCGCCCCGCTGCGCCTTGTCCGAGGCGCTGACGGCCATTTGCTTGGCCTGGCGGGCATTGTCCGAGTTTTGCCGCACGGTGGCCGTCAGTTCTTCCATGGCCGAGGCGGTTTCTTCCAGCGAGCCGGCCTGCTGTTCCGTGCGTGCCGACAGGTCCAGGTTGCCGGCCGCGATCTCGGCCGAGGCCGTGCCGATGCTGTCCGTGCCGGAGCGCACTTCGGCGACGATGCGCACCAGGCTCGCGCTCATGTCCGCCATGGCCATCATCAGCTGGCCCACCTCGTCGTTCGACGTGGCATTCACTTGCACGCTGAGGTCGCCGCCCGCGATGGTGCGGGCCACGCCGATGGCGCCGTCCAGCGAGGCGACGATGCGCCGCGCCAGCAGCAGGCCCATGCCGGCCACCAGCGCCGTCACGGCCAGGGCCAGGCCGATGGAAATCCAGCGCGCGTTGGCGGCGGCGGCGGCGCCGTCGGCCGCGCCCCTGGCGGACAGGTTTTCGTTGTAGCGGTGGTGGGCGGCGAGGGCGTCGACCAGTTCCTTGATGATGGGCTGGTTCTGCATCAGCAAGTCGCGCGCCGCGTCCAGTTCGCCCGCCTTCGACAGCGCCAGCACCTTGTCGCGCAGCGTGTCGTAGCGCGCCAGCACGGCACGGTCGGCGGCCAGCAGCGCGCGGTCCTGCTCGTCGGTGATATCTTCCTTTTCATACTGGTCGAGCGCCTTGCCGACCGCCGCGCGCGCCTCCTGGATGCCCGCTTCCAGCTTGTCGCGCCTGGCGGCATCCTTGCTGGCCATGTGCTGCCAGACGGCCGTGCGCATCTGCGCGAACGGCACGAAAGCCTGGTTCAGGCTCAGCAGGCTGGGAACGGTGTTGACGGTGGCATAGCTGGCCGCCGTGTACACGCGGTCCATCTGGTAGATGCCAAAGCCCGTCAGGGCGGCCAGTCCCAGGACGACGGAAAGGATCAAGGCGTACAGCCGTTTAGCGATGGTCATGATGGGTGCCGCTCCAATGAAGTGAAATTCAAGAAAAAGTGTTTGGTTCGGGATGTTTTTTTTCATTCTACGATAAAAATTTGTTTTATTCGAGAAATTTGTTGTTTATTTATTCGATTCAATGATTTTCATCAAAATCGCATGATTGTGGCGGGCTGGACGGTAAGCTCGTGTATAAAAAGCCACACGGCACGCCCTGGCCGTTCTCGCGTGTGGCACGCTTTGCCGATTAGTGAAAAAATGGGATTTGCTTGATTGCCATCAAATACGGTGCGCAGGCGCGTGCCGCCGACTGACTCTTGTAAAGGAGCATCATGACTGCCTCTGCCCGGCCTGGACCCTTGTTAGTATTCACCGCAGTCATCTTCATCCTGCTTGGACTGGCGCTCGTGGGCGGCGGCGCCTGGCTCGTCAGCCTGGGCGGTTCCTGGTATTACGTGGTGGCCGGCATCGGCATGCTCGTCGCGGGCGCGCTCGTGTGGAAAGGGCGGCGCAGCGCCCAGCTTTTCCTGGCCCTGCTGCTGTTCGGCACCCTGATCTGGTCCGTCATCGAAGTGAAGTTCGACTGGTGGCAATTGCTGCCGCGCCTGGACATCTGGTTCGCCGCCGCCGTCTGGCTGCTGCTGCCATTCGTCGACCGCCGCCTTGATCCCCCATTGAGCGCCGGCGCAAAGCCGCGCGACGCGGGCAAGAGCGCCCTGACGGCGGCCGTGGTGCTGACGGCCACCGTGGGCGTGTTCTCGCTGTTCCAGGATTACTACACCCTGCATGGCGAAGTGCCGGCCGAGAACATGGCCGCCGTGCCGCAAGGCGATTTCGCGCCGGGCGTGGCGCCCAACGACTGGGCCGCGTATGGCCGCTCCGGCTATGGCGACCGCTATGCGCCGGCCGCGCAGATCACGCCGGCCAACGCTGCGCAGCTGAAACAGGCGTGGGTGTACAACACGGGGGACTTCAAGGGGCCGAACGACCCGGGCGAGATCGCCAACGAAGTCACGCCGCTGAAAGTGAACGGCATGCTGTACCTGTGCACGCCGCATAACATCGTCATCGCGCTCGATCCGGACACGGGCAAGGAAATCTGGCGCCACGATCCGAAGATCAACCGCGACGCGTCGAGCTACCAGCACATGATCTGCCGCGGCGTCGCTTATTGGGACGTCAACGCGGGCCGCGCCAAGGGCGACCCTGCGCCCGAGGCGGCCGGCATGGAGTGTCCGCGCCGCATCTTCGCGCCCACCATGGATGCGACCCTGATCGCCGTCAATGCCGATACGGGCGCAGCCTGTAAAAGTTTTGGCGAAAACGGCGTGATCGGCCTGTACCACGGCATGGGCATGAAGAAGCGGGGCTTCTTGATGCCGACGTCGCCGCCGGCCGTGGCGCAAAACGTGGTGGTGATGGCCGCCAGCGTGACCGACAATTTTTCCACGGAAGAGCCGTCGGGCGTGATCCGCGGCTACGATCCCGTCACCGGCAAGCTGATGTGGAACTGGGATGCCTCGAACCCCGACGACACGGCGCCGATCGCCGATGGCAAAACCTATACGAACAACTCGCCCAATTCCTGGGGCGTCTCCAGCGTCGATGAAAAGCTGGGCATGGTGTATATCCCGATGGGTAATGAAACGCCCGACACGTGGGGCGGCAACCGCAATCCGAACGGCGAGAAATACAATAGCGCCATCGTCGCGCTGGACCTGGCGACGGGCAAGGTGCGCTGGGTCTACCAGACCGTGCACCACGATATCTGGGACATGGATATCGGCGGCCAGCCCACCCTGGTCGACATCGATACGCCAAAAGGCAAGGTGCCTTCCGTCGTGGCGACCACCAAGCGGGGCGACATCTACGTGATCGACCGGCGCGACGGCAGCCTGGTCGTGCCGGCGCCGGAAAAACCCGTGCCGACGGCCAACGCCGCCCCTGGCGACAAGCTGTCGCCCACGCAGCCGTTCTCGGCCCTGACGTTCCTGCCCGAGAAGCACATCAGCGAAACGGATATGTGGGGCACGACGCCGTTCGACCAGCTCGCTTGCCGCATCATCTTCCGCCAGCACCGCTATGAAGGGCCGTTTACGCCGCAAACGGTGGCCGAAGGCAAGATCAAGGGCGCCATCATTTCGCCGGGCCCGCTGGGCATCTTCGAATGGGGCGGGGCGGCCGTCGATCCCGTGCGCCAGCTGCTGCTGGTGAACCCCGACTACATGGGCTTCCTGGAACGCCTAGTGCCGCGCGCGCAAGCCAATGCGCCGGGCGGCACGGGCACGGAAATGGGTTTGCAGCCGCAGACGGGCGTGCCGTTCGCCGTGGAAATCAAGCCCTTCCTGTCGCCGCTGGGTTTTCCATGCCAGGCGCCGCCCTGGGGTTATATCGCTGCCGTCGACCTGCGCACCATGAAGAAAGTGTGGATGCACAAGAACGGCACCACGCGCGACAGCGCTCCCGTGCCTATCGCCTTGCCGCTGGGCGTACCGAGCCTGGGTGGCATGAGCACGACGGGCGGCGGCGTGGCCTTCCTCAGCAGCACGCTCGATTACTACATCCGCGGCTACGATGTGCGCAACGGCAAAACCGTCTGGAAAGCCCGCCTGCCGGCCGGCGGCCAGGCCACGCCGATGAGTTATGTCTCCGACAAGACGGGCAAGCAGTACGTGGTCGTGATGGCCGGTGGCCACGGTTCGCTGGGCACAAAGATGGGCGATAGCCTGGTGGCGTTTGCCTTGCCGGACGAGGCGGTGAAGGAGGCGGGGAAAGCAAAATAGCGCATGGACGCTGCGGCGCCATCCTGCGGATGGTGCCGCATGAAATTGCGCATCGCGGCACGCTGCCGCCTATGTTTGTTTTATTTGAAAGGCACCCATGAGTACAGCCAGGACGGGATTGATCGGGGCGCTCAGTGCCGTCCTGAGCTTTCTTGCGGTATTTCTCGTCTACACCAGCCTTGAAAATCTCCCGGGCATGGTGAATGCATTGGCCATCGCTGCATGCGGATTGGTCATCGGCGTTTGCCAGGGTTTTCTTATCCAGCGTCCGCAGCATCGCACCATCGGCATGGCGACCTTCGCCGGCCTGTTGATCTTATGGCTCCCGGTGGTGTTGGTTACTTACGGCTTTGCCTTGCTGGCACTGCCCCTGCTGGCTGCATTTGCGCTGCTGGTGTTCTTCGGTGCCAGACTGGGCAGCCATTTACGCGCATCGGCTTGCCGGCCCGCATAGCGAGCCGCCGGCATTGCTGGCGCTTGCATGGCGTTGCCGCAAACTTGTTGCGGCAACGCCCATCGATTATTGCGCCGCCAATCCCAGTTTCAGCCCCACCAGCTTGCCTGGCGTAGCCTCCGTTTTTTCTGGCGCGCCGGCGCTGACCCTGGCCGCCGGCGTGCCGTCCTGCTGCAAGGCCGCCAGGATGACAGCGCTGCGCTGGGCGCCCAGCTTGCTCAAGGCATCGGCAGGCAGCGGCTGTTTGGCTTCCAGCTGCTCGCGCAAGCCGGTATAGAAAGCGCCCGTGTCGGCCACTTGCGGCTCGCCCTCGATCAGCTTGCCCAGGCGTTGCAGGACGGGGATCTTGGCCGCTGCCGGCGCGGAGGCGCTGGCGGAGGCGGCCGCTGGGGCAGGTGCGGCCGACTCCGCCGCCTTTTTCTGCTTGTCCAGCTCGGCCTTGCCGAAGCGTTCGCCGTACAGGTCGCGCAGGGCGCCACGGACCTTGCGTTCACCCAGGTTCAACGGACCCGGTTCTTCGCCCGCTTCGAGCTTGATGCCGGCCTTGGTGGCGACGGCGCGGCGCACGGCCTGGGCGCGCAGGGCGGCTCCGTCCGTGTCGCTGTACTGGCCAGGCACGGCCAGCTTCAGCTGTTCGCGCTTGGCGAGGATTTGCGCCACCTGCTTGAGCTTTTCCCGCTCGGGCGGCAGCAGCACGGCGCTGCCCGCATCGAAGTCGATGGCTTCGAGCTTGTCGGCGCTGATGCCCAGCAAGTTGCCCAGCGCGCGGAACGGCGCCGTGACGATTTTCGTCAGCACATTGCCCACGGCTTTCCAGACCAGGGCGCCATAGCTGAATTGCGGGTCGTTCATGTCGCCGGACACGGGCAGGCCGAGGTCGATGCGCCCGTCGCTATCCTTGAGGATGGCCAGCGCCAGTTCCAGCGGCAGCTTCAGGGCGTCCGGACTGTCGATGCGTTCGCCCAGGGTCAGCTTGTCGAGCACGATCTGGTTGGTGCCGTCGAGCTGGCGGTTGCGCACCTTGTATTGCAAGTCCAGCGAAATCTTGCCTTCCGCCACTTTATAGCCGGCGAATTTCATCGTGTACGGCGAGGCGGATACCATGTCGACGTTCTTGAAGACCACGTTCAAGTCCGTGTTGTCGGTCGGGGCGAAGGGATTCAATTGTCCGCGCACGCGCGCCAGGCCGAATTCGTCGATGCGGCCGTCCAGTTCGATCTGGCTGCGCGCATCGCGCTTCGTCGACAGGCCCGTGACGACGCCGTTCAATTCATAGATTTTCGCCGCAAACTGGGGCCGCAGGCTCAGGTCGGCAAAGTCCAGCTTGGCATTCTGCAGGCGCACGCGGCGTACGCGCACGGGGAAACCGGCGTCGGCCGCAGGCGCGGTGGCGGTAGCAGGAGCGGGTGCCGTGGCCGGTTCGGGCGCCTTCACCAGCAGGCGCTGGGCGTTCAGGCTGCGGTCGTTTTCGATGATCAGCTGGGCATTCGGTTCGACCACGCGCAGCTCGGGGATGTCGACAAAGTCGGGGCCCACGCTCGCTGTCAGCTTGTCGGCGCGCACGCTTTTCCATGAGGCGAAGCGCTTGCCATCCGTTTCATTGAGCACGAGGCCGGCGATATCCACGCCGCCCTCATAGCGTACTTTCGGCGCTTTCGGTGCGCCGCCGCCCGTCGTCAGGCGGCCGCTGCCGGAGAGGGTGCCGCCCGCCAGCTTCAGTTTCACATGCTGCGCCAGCAAGGGTTGCACGGGGGCCAGGGTCAGCTGTTTGAGGTTCAGCTGCGCATCGACAGCGCCCGTGCCCGGCACGAACTTGCCGTTGGCCGTCAATAGTCCGCCTTCGCGCAGGCCCACGCCCAGCTCGAACGGCAGCGCCTGCTTCATATCGTTGCTGACCTTGTGCAGCGACAGCCGCGCATCCTGCAGCGTGCCTTTGATGCCCGTGCCCGCGTCATCGAAACGGGCGCCGAACTTGCTCAGTTCCACCTTGTCTACCGTGGTGGACCACGGCGCGGACGGCGTCTCCTTGCCTGCGTCGGCCTTGCCGGAGGCAAACACGGGCAGTTTTTGCGCAATCGCAAATTCTCCCTGGCGGTTGCGTGCCAGGTCGATCTGCGCGCCGCTGGCCGTCACGGCGCCCAGGTGCACGCTATGCGCCGCCAGGTCGATCTTGCCTTCCGTAAAACCCAATTGGGCCAGCTTGAATGGCGTTTGCGCACCGCGCTGCATGGCCAGGTCGGCCAGGCTGAAATTGGCACCGTCGATGACGGTCGCCATCCCCGCTGGCCCCTGCTGCATGCCCAGCTGCAACTGCAGTTGCAGCTGCTTTGCGCTCAATTGCAGGGCCGGCGAGACGGTTTCATCGATGGCGGACACGTCCACATTGTCCAGCGCCAGCTGATGCAAGTCCACTTTCCATTTGCCGGGTTTCGATGGCGCGGCGGAGGCTGCAGGTTCGGGATTGCCCGGCAGCACCAGGTTCGCCACATCGATCTCGCCCTTGCTGTCGCGCCGCACGGCCACCTTGCCGCCGTACAGATTGATTTTATCCACGCTGACGTTCTGGCGCGCCAGATCCACGTTGACGCCGGCGATGCCCAAGGTGTTCAGCGACGTAAATGCGTCTCCTTTTCCGTCACGTACCAGCGCCAGGTCGCGCAAAGCCAGGCCCGCGCCCTTGACGGTCGCTTCCAGCTTGCCGTCGGCATAGGAAAAGGCGTAGGGCAGGCGCGCCGACAGCGTGCCGCTGCTCACCGTCGCCCGCGTGTACGCCTTCAAATACGCGGCCAGGCCGGGCAGGGAAGCGTCGTTCAGTATCAGTTCGCCTTCGCCGCGAATCGGGCTGAGCGAAGCCGTGCCGCGCCAGTGCAGCTTGCCTCCGCGCGCCGCGTCGGCGCTCAGGCTATAGCTGCCGTTGGCGTCGGGCAGGGTGGAGATATTGTCGAGCTTGAAGTTGATCGGCGTGAAGTTATCCGCATAGCCCGCCTTCTGGTCTTGCCAGTCCACTTTGCCTTGTTCCAGCGCAAAGTGGGCGATGACGAGGCGCGGCATGCCGCCGTCGCTCTTTTCCGGGTGCTTGCGTTGCCAGGTGGCCAGCACTTCGGCCAGGTTGAACTTGCCGTCCGGCGTGACCGTCAGCTGCGCCTGCGGCGCCGTGATGCGGATTTCCGCCAGGCTCCAGGCACGGCGCACGATGGATTTCCATTCCAGCTGCACGGCCAGCGCGCCGATGGACAGCAGCGGCGCACCGCTCTTGCCATCCGCGCCGGGCGCTTCCTTGAAAGCGATCTTGTCCGCTTCCAGGCGCAGGGTAAACGGGTTGAAACGTACCTCGTCTATGCTGGCCTGGCGCGCGAGTTCTTTCTCGGCAAATTTGGGCAGCTGGTTTTTGATAACGTAGGGCACCAGCCAGAAGCCGGCCGCGCTGTAGGCGGCCAGGGCGCAGCCGGTGCCGACGGCCCAGCGCTGCCAGCGTTTCCAGCGAAATGTTTTCGTCTGCACGCTTTTGTTGTCGATTGTGTTCACGAACTTACCTTTTGATCTTGTTGGGGCGGCACATCCTGCACGCCGTGACTGTCAGTATGCCTTTTTGCTGACTCATCTGCAAAATTCAAACGTGTTCAAGTGACAACAGGCGCCACGGTGGCCTTGTTTCTCCTGTAAAACTCACACAAACTCACTCTTACTTGATAATGATTCTCATTATCGGTATCATGCCCGCTAACCGTAAGTTTCCATCCGTACATATTTTCTCATTGAAAGCCTGATGTCATGCCTGTCGTCTCTCCTCGCACCCGCTTACTTCCAGTCGCCGCAGCCCTGTCGCTGGCCTTCGCTTCCCACGCCGCATTGGCGGTCAATGGGGCCAGCGGCCAGGACGATCTGACGGCTGGCGATGAGAAAGTCATGCAAGCCGTGCAAGTGACGGGCACCCGCGCGCAAGGCCTGGTGCCTGTCACCACGGAGGCGGGCAGCTTTCGTGGCGCCAACATCCTGGACGTGCCGTCGACCGTCAACGTGATCACGCGCGAATTGCTGGAGCAGCAAGCCGTGTCCGGCCTGTACGACGCCGTACGCAATACGGCCGGCGTGACGCGCCAGCAAAACGGCGGAGAAACGTGGGATCAGTTGGTCATCCGTGGCATTGCCGTGGAAAACCGCACGAATTACCGCCTCAACGGCTCCATGCCCATCATGAATTTCTCGCAAGTGCCCATGGAAAACAAGGAGAGGGTGGAAGTGCTGAAGGGCGCTTCGGCCCTGTACTACGGTTTTACTTCGCCGGCCGGCGTCGTCAACTTCGTTACCAAGCGGGCTGGCAGCCAGCCCGTCACCAGCATGGGCCTGAGTCTTGACGACCGTGGCAGTGCCGTGGCGAATGTCGACGTGGGCCGCCGTTTTGGCGCGCAGCAGGAATTCGGCGTGCGCATCAACGCGGCCGGCGGCACCCTGGGTTCCTACCTCGATCATGTCGGCAACGGCAACCGCAGCTTTCTCTCCACCGCGCTGGACTGGCGGGTGACTAATAAACTGCTATTGAAGGCCGACCTGGAATACGACCGCCGCAAGGTGACGGAGCAGGCGGGCGTGGCCTTGCCCACCGCCGCGAAAGGCGTGATCAGCCTGCCGCGCGCCGTCGACCCGCGCAACTTGATCGGCCCCGACTGGTCCAATTTCGAGGCGCAGACGAAAAACGCGCAATTGCGCGCCGATTACGCCATCGCCGATGGCTGGGCCTTGACGGTGGAAGCGGGCCACTCGGAAACGGCGCGCGACCGCCGCCTGGCCATCTTTCGCCTGAATAACGCGGCGGCGCTGGCCACAGGCGCGGGCCGCATCACGGGCAATATCCAGCACAGCGTGACGGCGTCGGACCTGCTGCGCGCGGAACTGGCCGGCAACTTCAATACGGGTTTGATTGCCCATGAATTGACCCTGGGCGCCTCGCGTACGGACAAGTCGCAAGATCCTATCTACCAGAGCAACTACACGATCGCGTCGCAAAACCTGTACCAGCCCGTACCCGTGACGAATGTCGTGTTCGGTCCCAAGCCGACGTCGCCCACGACGGCCGCGCTCGACACGCGCGACACGGGCTTGTACGCGCTCGACCGCATGGTCTTCAGCCCGCAATGGCAAAGCGTCATCGGCGTGCGCCGCAGCAGTTATCAGAGCGACCAGGGCGCCAGCCATTACGACGTCAGCAAGACGACGCCGATGGCGTCATTGATCTACAAGGCCACGCCCGAACTGTCGTTGTACGCGTCCACGGCGCGGGGACTGGAAGAGGGCGAAACGGGCCCGACGGGCACCGTCAACCAGGGCGTCAAGATGGCGCCCGGCGTGAGCAAGCAGAAAGAGCTCGGTGCGCGCTGGCTGACGCCGGGCGGGACCCTGGTCTCCGCCGCGCTGTTCGATATCACGCGCCCCGGCTATTACACGAATACCGGCAATGTCTTCACGTCGGATGGCGAACAGCGCTACCGCGGCCTGGAAATCTCGACGCAAGGCAAGCTGACGCGTCAGCTGTCGTGGCAGACGTCGGCCCAGTTCCTCGACCCAAGCTTTGCGCACATCAACGCCGACTACAACGGCAAGGCGCCGGAAAACGCGTCGAAACGCACGGCCAGCGCCTTCTTGGCTTACGCCTTCGACGCCGTGCCTGGCCTGTCCGTCAACGGCGGCGCGTATTACTACAGCGCCCGTCCCGTCAACGATTTGAACCAGGCCTTCCTCGGCGGCGTGAGCCTGTTCAGCGCGGGTGCCCGCTATGCGAGCCGCGTGATGGACAAGGCCGTCGTGTGGCAGTTGAACGTGGAAAACGCGGCCGACAAGCGCTACTGGGCCGGCGCGGGCACGCGGCTGGCGTCCGGTGCACCGCGCGCCATCAAGCTGTCGATGAAGGTGGATTTGTAAGCAAGCTTTGACCTTCGCCCTGTGCGCAGGGGCCTTGCCCTGATACAATATTGCCATGTTCATCAGCAAAGGCAAGGCCGGCATCGTCCTGTGGATCGCGTGTATCGCCATCTTCCTGGCCACGCTCGCCCCTACGGTATCGCGCGCGCTGACGGTCGCCAGCGGCATGGCCGTGCCCAGCCTGGAAATCTGCTCGGTGGCGGGCGGCATGCAAGCCATGCCCGCCCGCTACGATGCGCAGGAACCCTCCGCGCCTGAAAAATCGGGCATGCGCATGGGCGATTGCCCGTGCTGCAGCATGCATGCGGACACCTTGTCGATGCCGCCCACCACCCTCGTGCTCGCTTCCGGCGAGCTCCTCACGGGCTTGCTGCCCGAGCTGTTCTACCAGTCCGCCACGCCCTTGTTCGCCTGGACGCCCGTCCAGCCCCGTGGGCCGCCCGCCGCTTTCTGATCTGTCCCTTTCCCTGAACTGCCTTGCGCCGCGCGGCTATGTGCTGTGCTGCGCTTGCGCCTGTTCGTTTTTACCCATACAGAATCCGAAAGCAGCACCATGAAACAGTTACCGTTATTGATTTCCCTCGCCATCGCCATGCCCGCCGTGGCGCAAACGCGCCCTGAAGAGGTTTTGCCTGAAATGAAAGTCATCGTTGCGGGCGTCCGGGAAGGCTACCGTCCCGCCGCCGACACGGCGCAGATGCTCAGCAGTACGCCCGGCTACAGCGTGGCGGCCGGAGGCGGCGTGTCCGGCTTGCCAGTGGTTAATGGCTTTGCGGATGACCGCATCAAGATTCGCATCGACGGCATGGAATTGACGTCCGCCTGCGCCAATCACATGAATGCGCCGCTGTCCTACATCGATCCGCAACAAGTGCAGCGCATCCGCCTGATCGCCGGCGTGACACCCGTCAGCGCGGGCGGCGACAGCATCGCCGGCACCATCGAGGTGCAGTCGATGGTGCCCGTGTTCGCCCAGCCCGGCGCGCCGCTGCTCACGCAAGGCAGCTTTGCCGTGTCGGGACGCAGCGTCAACAACAGCGTGGCGACCAGCGTGCATGCCTCGGCCGCCAGCGACGTGCTCAGTATCGGCTACAGCGGCGCCACTACGCGCGGCCACAGCTATGAAGATGGCCACGGCAACACCGTGCTGGCCAGCATGTTTGAAAGCATCAACCAGGCCATCGTGCTGGCGGCCAAGCGCGACGGGCAGCAGCTGACCCTGCGCGCCGGCGTGCAGCACATCCCGTACCAGGGTTTCCCGAACCAGTACATGGACATGACGGACAACCATGGCCAGTTCGCCAACCTCGCTTACCAGGGCACATTTGCCTGGGGCGTGCTCGACGCGCGCGCCTACTGGCAGCAGACGGACCATGAGATGGGCTTTTTCACGCCCGAGCGCACGGGCACGATGCCGATGCTCACGCACGGGCGCAACACGGGCTATGCGCTGATGGCCAGCCTGCCGACAGGGGCGGGCGAGTTGCGCCTGGGCCAGGAGTGGCACGGCTTCCGCCTCGACGATGTCTGGCCGGCCGTGCCCGGTTCCATGATGATGGGGCCGCGCACCTACCTGAACATCAATGACGGCAAGCGCGACCGCACCGTGCTGTTCGGCGAGCTGGAAACGCGCCACGATGCGCACTGGACGAGCGTGCTGGGCGTGCGTGGCGAATCCGTGCGCATGGAGTCGGGCGACGTGCAATCGTACGGCACCAACATGATGAACATGCCGGACGTGATGGCCGCCAAGGCCTTCAATGCGCGCAGCCGCAGCCAGCGCGACACGAATATCGATGCCTCCGCGCAAGCGACATTCACGCCCGATGCGGCCAGCAGCTATGCAGTCGCGCTGGCGCGCAAGGTGCGCTCGCCGAATCTGTACGAGCGCTACTCGTGGGGCCGCGGCTCGATGGCCATGACCATGACCAACTGGTTTGGCGATGGCAACGGCTATGTGGGCGATATCGACCTGAAACCCGAGACGGCGTACACGGCCGCGTTCACGGCCGACTGGCATGGCGGCGGCGAGGAGGGCTGGTTCCTGCGCGTCAATCCCTACTACAGCAAGGTCGATAATTACATCGACGTCGACGTGCTGGCGCCTTTCCACCCGTATATGAAAATGGGGGCGAATGGCAACCTGCTGCGCTTTGCCAACCACGACGCCAAATTGTACGGCGCGAATCTGGCCTGGCAGCTGCCGCTGGCCGGCAGCACCCGCTGGGGCCGCTTCATGGCGACGGGCAATGCGGCTTACACGCGGGGCAAGCGCAGCGATGGCGGCGACCTGTACCGCATGATGCCGTTCAACGCCTTGCTGGCCGTCGAGCACAAGCTGGGCGCCTGGAGCAGCCGCATCGAAACGAAGATCGTGGCCCGCAAGGACAAGGTTGATGCCCGGCGCTTCGAACCGGAAACAGGCGGCTATGCGCTCGTCAACCTGCGCAGCAGCGTCGCACTGAACAAGATGGCCAGCCTGAGCGCCGGTGTCAGCAACCTGTTCAACCGCGCGTATGCGGACCCGCTAGGGGGCGTGTATTTGTCTGGACTGAAGGCGAACGGCGGGGCGCTGCAAGCCTTGCCGGCCGAGGGTCGGTCGATTGATCTGGGGCTGCAGCTGAAGTTCTAAGACTGGCTATCAGCGGGCGCCTTCTTGCTGCCGATGTGGTAGGAAGGCGCCTGCCGGCATCGCCAGGCAATCCGGTACGGCGCCATCAATTTCCGCCGCCGCTCTTTTTCCGCCGCGATCCCGTCAGCACGCGCAACGCGGTGGCGATCGGTACCTTGTTCTTGGCCAGGTAGGCGGCGGCTGTGGCGGTATCGAGCATTTCCTGGAAAATAATACCGACCTCGACCTTTTGGGCCGTCAAATCGTCCTGCCTTGCGCAGTCGAAGGTATCCATATTCGTAGAAGTGGCTTTGTCATTCTTGGAGCGCATTTTTGCCTCGGTAGAAAAGAGAAAAAATGTCTCCTTTTATTTGCCTTTAAGATAACTTATTTTTGTGCCTTTGTGGAAATTTTTATTTAATCGATAGTGCATTCAAGAATTAAATTTAGCTATGGGCGGCGCTCCGTGCCTGGGGACGACTGCGGGATACATGATCTCCCGTCATCCATTGCCTGATCAACCATCCTTTGCCAGCGGCGCCCAGATGCGGTCTAATCATGGTTTGTTCCTACACGAGCTTGCCATGCTGCCCACTCCCGCCATCGTCGCGCTGCGCGAAAAATTTCCCCTGATCACAGAACTGATGGCCTTGCAGCCCTTGAGCTGGTTCAATCCCCGCATTGCCCCCGCCGCCGAAGGCTTGAAGGACGTGGGTTTGACGGCGGACGACGTGGCCGATGCCAGCGCGCGCCTGGCGCGTTTTGCGCCGTATCTGGCCAAGGCGTTCCCGGAAACGCAGGCCAGCGGCGGCGTCATCGAGTCGCCCGTCGTGCCGTTGCCCGCCATGCAGGCGGCGCTGAGTTTGGCCTCAGGCATGACGAGCGGTCAGCTGTGGCTCAAGCAGGACAGCCATTTGCCCATTTCCGGCTCGATCAAGGCGCGCGGCGGCATCTATGAAGTGCTGAAACACGCGGAAATGCTGGCGCTGGACGCGGGCTTGCTGAAAGAGGGCGACGATTACAGCCTGCTGGCCAGCGACGCCATACGCGCCTTTTTTTGCCAGTATGCGATCGCCGTCGGTTCCACGGGCAACCTGGGCTTGTCGATCGGCATCATGAGCGCCAAGCTGGGCTTTCGCGCCACCGTGCACATGTCGTTTGACGCGCGGCAATGGAAGAAGGATAAATTGCGCAGCCATGGCGTCACCGTCGTCGAGTACGCGACCGACTACAGCGTGGCCGTGGAAGCGGGGCGCAAGCAGGCGGAGAACGACCCCACCTGCCACTTCGTCGACGATGAAAACTCGCACGATCTGTTTCTCGGCTACGCGGTGGCGGGCCAGCGCCTGAAAGCCCAGTTCGAGACGGCCGGCGTCGCGGTCGATGCGCAGCATCCGCTGTTCGTCTACCTGCCGTGCGGCGTCGGTGGAGGCCCCGGCGGCGTGGCCTTCGGCTTGAAGCTGGCCTTTGGCGATTTTGTTCACTGCGTGTTCGTCGAGCCGACCCATTCGCCGTGCATGCTGCTGGGCGTGCACACGGGCTTGCATGAAGGCATCAGCGTGCAGGAGATCGGCATCGACAACCTGACGGCCGCCGATGGACTGGCCGTCGGGCGGCCGTCCGGCTTCGTGGGGCGCGCCATGCAGCGGCTGATCGACGGCTACGCCACCGTCACCGATGAAGAACTGTACCGCTTGCTGGCGACGCTGGAACAAACGCAAGGCTTGCGCCTGGAACCGTCCGCCGTGGCCGGTTTCGCGGGCATCAATCCCGTGCTGGCGGCGCCGCAATACCGGCAGCACCTGGACAAGGCCACACACCTCGTATGGGGCACGGGCGGCAGCATGGTGCCGGAGCAGGAAATGGCGGCTTACGTGGCACGTGGCCGCGCGCTGCTGGCGGCTGGAGCCGCTTGATGCCGGCCGGCGCGCCGCGCATGTCCACGCTGACGGCCAGCCAGTTCGCCAACCTGCACACGTTCCTCGTGGCGGCGCGCCACGCCAGCTTTGCGCTGGCCGCGCAGGAACTGGCGCTCACGCCCAGCGCCGTCAGCCACCGCATCGCGCGGCTGGAAAGCAGCCTGGGCTTGCGGCTGTTCCAGCGCCTGACGCGGCAAGTCAAGCTGACGGCCGACGGCGAGCGCATCTTCGCCGCCCTGCAAATCGGCTGGGATGGCTTGCATGCGGCGCTGGCCGGCGGCGATGCGCTGGCGGGCAGCATCACCGTGCATGCGCGCCCGTCCATCGCCCAGTGCTGGCTGGTGCCGCGCCTGGCAGGTTTCGCTGCGCAATATCCGGACGTGTCGATCGACTTGCGCGTGGGCAATGAAAGCGTGGACTTTCGCGCCGGCCAGGTCGACCTGGCCTTGCATTATGGCGACGGCCACTTTCCCGGCCTGGCCTCGCGCAAGCTGATGGACGAATGGCTGGCGCCCGTGTGCAGCCCGCAATATGCGCGCGAACACGGCTTGTTTGATACGCCGCGACAGCTGGCCAGCGCGACGCTGCTGCACGATACGCTGGCCTGGCCCGCCTGCGCGCCCGATGCCGAATGGCGGCTGTGGCTGGACGGGCAGGCGCCCGAGGTGAACTTGCCCGCGCGCAGCCTGCGTTTCGACCGCGCCGACCTGTGCGCGCAGGCGGCCATCCACCACGCGGGCGTGGCCATGGGCCGGCGCCAGCTGGTGCAGCCGTGGCTGGCCAGCGGCCAGCTGGTCTTGCCATTCGGCCCTTTCAGCTTGCCCAGCCCGCAGGCGTATTACCTCGTGCACAGCGGGCGCGCCGCGCCGCCGGCGAGGGTGCAGGCGCTGTCCGATTGGCTGCTGGGGCAGGCAATTTGATACACTGCGCCCCTCATTGAAACGTGCACGAAAGTATGCCCATGCAGCCATCCCCATCGACCCCGACCGCGCCGTCGCAATTGCGCGAGTTACGCAGCACTGCGCTGGCCTGCCTGCTGGAACCGGACCCGGCGGCCAAGGTGGCGATGGTGGCGGCCATGGCCGAGGCGCAACTTTCTCTCGATGCGCAGGCGGCTTTGGCGCCGACCGGCGCCGTGCCGGGCCGGCCCGAGCGTCCGGAACTGGTGCCGCCGCGCCTGGTGGGACGGCGTTCGATGATCACGCCGGAAGGGCGCGCCATGCTGGTGCACGCGCTGGCGCATATCGAGTTCAACGCCATGAATCTGGCGCTGGACGCCCTGTGGCGCTTCCCTGACTTGCCGGCCGAGTACTACGCGGACTGGCTGCGCGTGGCGAAGGAGGAAGCGACGCACTTCGCCATGCTGCAGGCGCACCTGCAGGTGCTGGGCCACACGTATGGCGACTTTCCCGGCCACGACAGCCTGTGGGAAATGGTCGACAAGACGCGCGGCGACGTGTTGGCGCGCATGGCGCTGGTGCCGCGCACCCTGGAAGCGCGGGGCCTCGACGCCATCCCGCCGCTGCGCGCCAAGCTGGCGCAGGCGGGAGACATGGCCGCCGCCGCCATTCTCGACATCATCCTGCGCGACGAGGTGGGGCACGTCGAAATCGGCAACCGCTGGTATGGCTATCTGTGCGATCAACGGGGCCTGGAATTGCGCGCCACCTATGCCGAGCTGGCGCTGCGCTACGAAGCGCCCACCCTGCGCGGGCCGTTTAACCTAGAAGCGCGGCGCCGGGCGGGGTTTTCGGAGCTGGAATTGTCCGATCTGCCCGCCTGACCCTGCCTAGGGATGGGCCGTGATGCTGATATGCCAGTGGCTTAGGTGTCCCTTTTCGATGTGTACTTTTGCCGGCTTGAGCCAGGCGCCCGCACCGGGGATCTTGTCGGTTGGCGCGGCGGAAAAACGTCCGTCGACGAGGGCCAGCTTGACGAAGCTGGGGCCGATGTAGACGACGCGCGTGCTGGCCGGCGCCGCTTCTTGGGCCAGCATGGCCCGGTTCGCCGCGATCCACGCCTGCAGCGCCGCCAGCTTCGGCTTTTGCGCGGGGTTGGCCACCACTTCCGCTTTCGCGTCGGTGATCAGCTTGTGAATGGCGGCGCCATTGCCCTGGCCGCCCAGCGCATCCGTGTAGCCGCCCATGCCGTCCGCATAGCGCAAGTCGATCTGCTGGCCGTCGCTGTGGCCGCTATGGCCGAGGATGGAGCGGCCCGTCGCCGTCTGCGTCACGTGCTGGCCGCTGATGTCGTCGAAGCGGTAAGCCTTGCCCGCCAGCCAGGCGATGGCCAGGCGCGTGGCCCAGGAATCGCCGCCAGCGTCGCGCGTGCCGTAGCGCCGCGCCGCCAGCGCCGCTTCGTTGTTGGCCAGGTACAGGGGGATGTAGGCCGTGTCGCCCTTGAACTCCACTTGCCCCCCTTCGGCCGGGTCGGAACTGGCATCGGTATTGTCGATGCGGCCCTTCAGGCGCACCGTAACGACGGCCTTCTTGTCGAGCTTGGCACCGGCAAAGGTAGGCAGCACCAGGCTGGGAAATTTCACCTTGCCGGCGCTCTTGGTATTGGTCTGGGACAATAAATTCTGCGTGCTGAAGGTGGGATCGCCGCCGCCGGACGAAATGCCGATGTTCACTTCCGTAATCGTCGCCGCCGCCGGCGTGTAGCGCAATTCCAGCGGCAGGGTGTGGGTAGCCGTGGCTGAGCCTTGCGATACGGACACGTACGGCCCCCGCAGATTGCCCGTCAGCTTGATCGGCTGCAGCACGGGGTGGCCGTCCTTGTTGGGCGACAGGAATTTTGCCAGCGTCACCTTCAAGCCCTTGCACGCGAGGCTCAGTTCCACCGTCGTCACGGTGGGCAGGGCGCTGTCGCCGATATTCGTGGCGCTGACATTGCCGCCCAAGGTCAGTGCGCCGTCCTTGGTTTGCTTGCTGACGTCGACGCATTCCGTCCTGACGATGGTGCCCTGCGTGTAGTGGCTCTGGTTGACGGCGCCCGTGGCGGCCAGGTTGACCCCGGGCAAACCGGTCACGGAATAGGACCAGGTATCGTTGTACTGGCTTTGCGCCGTCGTGTAGACGGGATACTCGGCCGTGCTGACGGTGATTTTCACGCCCACGTTTTTCGTGCCCTTGGGCACCGTGAAGGCGATGGGCGAGGTGATGGTCTGGTTTTGCGCGTCCGCCGTGGCCGTGAACGTCTTGCTGCCCTCGTCATCCTGCGGCGTGACGTCGTCCGCGGCACGGGGGCTGGCAGGCTGCGCGCGCGCGGGCGGCCCGGCGCCGTCCTGCGTGACGGTGCCCGCCACATAGCTTTGCGCCGCACTGCGCTGGGCCAGTCCGGTTCCGTACGGATACACGATGCCGACGCTGATGGTGCTGCTGTTGTCAAACACGACGGCGCTGACGCTGACCACGTTCGGATGAACGAGGTCGTTCAAGGTCAGCTGGTAGGTATCGGGCAGCACGCCATCGAAATGGAAGGTGCCCGTGGCGTCGACCACGGCCACTTGGCGCTGGTGGCTGTTGTAGCCGGCCAATAGCATCTTCTTGCCGGCCAGTCCCGTGGCGTTGCCGCCCTCCGGCGTGCGCAGCTGGCCCTGCAGCACGGCAGAGGACTTGAGGACGGTCAAGGCATAGCTGGCCGTGAATTCGCCGTCCTGCGAGACGAAATTGAGGTTCAGGTCGTAGCTGCCGTTGGGCAAGAAAATCATCAACTGGTGCATGGCCGTCGGGCTGATGGTGAAACTGCCGCTGGCCGCATCGAACGTCCAGTAGTTCTTCAGGCTGACGGCCGCGCCGTCCGGCATCGACAGCAAGCCGTCGCTGTCGTCCTGCAAGGCCAGCGACGGCGTACCCACGAGGCGGAACGCCATTCCGTCAGGCTGCAGGCGGTTGTTCGGCCCCAGTCCCGTGATGGCCAGCACGGGCGCCGTGGGGGGCAGGTTGCCGTCGTCGTCCGGTTCCACATGGGTTTCCACGGCCGTCGGCAGTTCCGTCTGGATCAGCAGGTCCAGGGTGGTGGACTTGCCGCCCTTGCTGAGAGAAAACTGCGCGTGCTGGTCCACGCCCGTGTCGCCCGGGGTGGAAAAGCGCAGGCTGCCGTCCTGCAGCAGCACGTCCGTGACGGCGCCGCTGGCCTTGACGCTGTCGGCGCCGTCCGCGAACCCCAGGTCGGCCAGCGGCAGCACGACCACTTGCGCGGGCCGCACGGGATCGAGGGCTATGCTGGCGCTGGTGTTGAAAGTCCAGGCCAGGCCGGCGCTCTGGAAGGCGATGCTGCGTTCGATGCGCAGGGTGATGGTGTCGTCGGGAACGACGGTGGCGCCCGCGTCGATGCTGCCGGCCAGCACCTCGCCATCGATGATGGTGCTGCCTTCGGGCGCGCTGGACAGCACGGCTTGCACATTGCCAGCCGCCTCGCTGCCATTATTGCGGATATGCACGCGGTAAGTGTAGTCCCAGGCCGTGCGGCTGACGCGCTGCTCGGCCACTTTATCGAGCAGCGTCACTTCGAAGTCGCCGGCAGCCTGGGCGGTGGCCGCGCCGGCGGCCAGCATGATCTTCGGCGCGGGTGGCTGCGTAGGATCGTTGGGGCCGCCGCAGGCGCACAGGCCCGCAGCCAGCAATGGGACCAGCGCGGCGGCCGCCAGCTGGCGGCGCCGCAGGCACGCCAAGGCCAGCACGCCGGCCAGCAGCAGCCATGGCGTGGACGGCAGGGCGATGGCGGCCGGCTGCGTGATGCCCGTGTCGAGTTCGATGAAGGAGACGGGGTCGAGGATGGCAAACGGCTGGGCGCCGGGGCTGCCCGCGCCCAGGTAATCGAAAGTGACGGAAAAGCCCGTGGCCGTGGCGCCGGGGACGATGCCGCCCGCCAGCGCCAGCGCGTCGAAGTAGCCGCTGGCGGGAATGGCCGGATCGGGCTGCACCAGCAGCATGTCCCAGCCCGTCGCCGTGGAGGCTTTCTGCAGGTTGGCGTAGGTGCCCACGCTGAAGAACACGGTGAATTCCTCGATGGGCACGGCCAGGGTGGTATTGCTGACCGTATAGTCGTAGCGCCACTGCGTGCCGCCCAGCGACGTCGCCGTGTAGCCGATGCTGGTGGCGTGCGCTGCCGACATTGCGCACAGCAGCAGCGCCAGCAGCACCTGTTTGATAAAGCTCATGATCGTTCCCCCATAGACTGGCGCCAAGCGTGCCCGGGCAAGAGCTCAAGCAGGAAGCGTTCCTGAATAGATAATCTTTATAAAACAGGGGCTTGAATGCTGGTAGACGCGTACTGCACATGACCCTGTCAATTCTGCCGACACGTCATCCCGCGATTTTCGGGCGGGCAGGCGTATCCGTTGTTAAAATGATCGAATTGAAAAAAATTTAACTTGTATATATGAAAAAGTGTATTTTCCCCTGTTTCTTGCTGACCGCCCTCCTGGGCTGTTCCTCGGATGACATGCTGCATACCCGGCTCGAGGCCTATGGCAAGGATCTCAGCGCGTCGGATGCTGCTCGGGATGGGCTGGTGTATCGCGGCTTCAGCAAGGTTGAAAACGCACCAATGCGGGCCTATGTCGTTGATTTCAAAACTAAAAATCCTGACCTTCTTGAACTTCCTGATGAAGTCAAGAATAAGGCCAGCTACAAGATAAATACCGGGCGCAGGCAGCGCTGGGACGAAATGTTTTGCACATCCCGGTTGCAGCAGATTTTGGTGTGGGAAAAAGTGGATGTGATAACAGGACGCACGGTTGATGACGCAGGGAAGATACACCTGACTGCCATGTGCACTGACCGCAGGAGGTGGAAGCGCTGAGGGGGAAATATTGTTTTTCATCGTCCTTTTCGTCATGGCTGAGCCTGTCAGCGCTGTCCTACCCGTCTTGTCGAAACCGTCTGATTGTATGCCTTGCGGAAACACGCGATGATCGTGTCCATGCTGCAACAGCCAACCAGTCCGACGGAGTATGCGATGCAAAAGCCAGGCCAGTCCCTTCACGTGAACAAGCCATTCCTGCTGATCTGCCTGTTCACCTTTTCGACCTTGGCGGCCACTTTGATGAATGCGGGCGATGCACAGACGGGCGAGGCGGCGCCGGCCGCCGTGGCGCGCGAAGCGGGGCACGGTGCCTTGCCCGTCTGCAGCAGCGATGCCCTCACGCTGTCGGCCCAGTGCCAGCCCCAGCCGGCGCGCCAGGCTTGACCGCAGCTTGCAAGCGCTGCTGCAGCAAGGCCAGCACGGCCGCTTCCTCCGGCGCCAGCGCCGGCAGCTCTTCCCGTAACTGCTCCTGCGCCCGCGCGCGCATGCCTTCCAATAAACTGCCATCCAGATACGATTCCAGCACGGCCGGGTGCACATAGCACTTGCGGCAGATCGTCGGCGTATTGCCCAGTTTTTTTGCCACGGACTCGATCGCCTGCACGATGTTTTTCTTGGCTTGCGCATCGGAATCGACCTGCTCGAATGCCTGCAGGGCCAGCGCGGCCAGCAGGGTGCCGGACCAGGTGCGGAAATCCTTGGCCGTGTAGTCTTCGCCCGTCACTTCGCGCAGGTAATCGTTGACGTCGCCCGAATCGACGCCGTGGCGCGCGCCTTCGTCATCGACATATTGAAACAGTTCTTGGCCCGGCAGCTCGCGCATGCGCGCAAGCACCCTGGCCAGCTTGCGGTCGCTGAGGCGGATATCGTGGCGCACGCCGCTCTTGCCCTTGAAGTGGAAGGCCACGGCACTGCCGTCGACCCGCACGTGGCGCGTGCGCAGGGTGGTCAGACCGAACGATTTGTTCGCGCGCGCATATTCCTCGTTGCCGATGCGCATCATCGTCAATTCCAGCAGGTGCACGATGGTGGCCAGCACTTTTTCACGCGGCAAACCGGGCAGCTGCATGCCGCGCGCGACGGCGGCGCGGATGGCGGGCAGGGCGCGGCCAAAGCTGAGCATGCGCTCATATTTCACGTCGTCGCGCACTTGGCGCCAGCGCGCATGGTAGCGGTATTGCTTGCGGCCTCGCGCATCGCGGCCCGTCGCCTGCAGGTGGCCGTTGGCGCGCGGGCAGATCCACACGTCCGTCCAGGCGGGCGGGATGGCCAGCGCCTTGATGCGCGTCAAGGTGTCGGCATCGCGCAGGACCTGGCCATCCGCATCGCGGTAGCGGAACTTGCCGGGCTTGCCCAGGCGGGCGATGCCGCTCTGGTGATCGCCCGTGTAGCGCAGGCCGGCGGCGCGGGCCGTGGTGGTGGCAGATAGTTCCATGGTGATAGCTTACCTTGCAGGCCGCGCACCCGCCGCGCCATTATGCTAAGGTGCGCATTCGTAACGCCGTGCGCGGCAGACAGGAGCAGCAGATGTTTGGCAGAAAAAAGAATCTGGAAGAAGACCACGCCCCCCAGGTCGACAAGCAGTATGAAAAGAAGTACACGGATGACAGTTTCTGGGACAAGGTCGTCAAGTTCGCCAAGACGGCGGGACGCGAAGTCATCGAAAAAGCCCTGTGGCTGTACTACGCGGCCCAGCAGCCGAACACCCCGCTGTGGGCCAAGACGGCGATCTACGGCGCGCTCGGCTATTTCATTTCGCCCATCGATGCGATTCCCGACATCACGCCCGTGATCGGCTATGCGGATGACCTGGCCGTGCTGGCGGCGGCCGTCGCCACCGTCGCCACCTACATCACGGCCGAGGTCAAGGAACGCGCCGCCGAGAAACTGCGCGGCTGGTTCGGCGCCTAGCCGCCGGCAGCGGGCTGGCCCGGCTGGCCCTTGACGGCATTGCGGTACTTCGCCCTGGCCTCGGCCTTCTTCACCGCCTCGGCGGCGATGTTCTGCGCCTTGATGCGGGCTTTTTCACTCTTGCTGCGCTGCTGCGCCACGTCCTTGTTGCCGATGCGGTTCGTCATGCTGCTCTCCTCGTTGATGGTCAAGTTTGACCAGCACAGCATACGTTCTTGCCCGGGCGCTACCGTGCGCCCGTTCACACAAGCGCCATGCCTACCTGGCTGGCGCGCCGCTGCCGCCATGCGCGAGCAGGCGCAGCACGACTTCTTTCTGGAATGAACGAAACTCCTTGTCGGCGCTGACGTTGGCGAAGGCCAGCACGGCCGTCTTGCTGGCCCGGTCGACGCAGACGACGGACGCGGCGCCCGGGTCGCCGCCGCTGTGCGTGGCCAGCGCCCGGCCGTCGACGTCGCGCAAGAGCCAGACGAGGGCCTGGCGCACGGATGAATCGGCGGGCACGACGGGGGCCGCTTGCGGGGCGAAAAACAGTTGCAGCGTCGCGTCTTGCAGGTAGCGGTGGCCATCGACCCGGCCGCCATTGCTGAAGATGGCCAGGAAACGGGCGAAGTCCTGCGCCGAGCTGCGCAGCAGGCCGGCCGGCCAATCCGGGTAGCCGACGGGCGGCAGCGCTTGCAGGCCCGGCTCCTTGTGCGCGTACGGCTGGGCGACGACGGCGCGCCGCGGCAAGCCGGCCAGATTCCAGGCCGTGCTGTCCATGCCCAGCGGTTCGAACAGGTGCTCGCGCGTATAGGCGTCGAGGCCATCGGGATTCAAACGGCCGACCAGATAGCCGAGCAGGGCGATGCCGACATTGCTGTAGCGCCATTCCGTGCCGGGCCGGGCGGCAAACGACACATCCGCGTCGTACCAGGCGCCGCCGCGCGACAGATAGCCCTTGACGAAGTCGCGCAGCGGCAAGCGCGGGTCGCCCTGCACGGCAAACGCCGTCGTCTTGTCGTACACGGCGTCGGAAATACCCGAGGTGTGGCTGAGCAAATGACGGAAGGTGATGGGCACGTCGGGAAACTTCGGATGCATGAGCGGGAAGTCCAGATAGGCCGCCACCTTGTCGTCGAGCTGGAAGGCGCCCTGTTCCAGCAGCATCATGACGGCCGTGGCCGTGACGAGCTTGCTGACGGAGGCGACATGGAACACCGTGTTCGCATCGGCCTTCTTGCCGGCCTGGATGTCGGCCCAGCCATAGCCACGCGCGAAGATGGTCTGTTCGCCGCGCACCACGGCCACGCTCATGCCCGGCGTTTCCGTGCGGGCCAGGCCATCGCGCATGAAGCCGTCAAATTCCGTTTCCCACACCAGCCTGGCCGGATCGGTGGCGCAGCCCGTTTGCAGCAGGGCCAGTGAGACGCCCAGTCCCAGCACGCTTCTTCGTTTCATTGATTCTCTCTTTTGCCATTTTTGATTATCTTAACAATATTTCCGCCCGCCATAGGGGCGATTGACAAATCATTGCTCCGCAGCAATGACAAAAGGGATCAGTTGACGCTTATTTACGCCAGTAGCGTTCCAGCAAAGGCTTGACCGTCAGGCCGTGCGCGACGATGGAGAGGATGACGACGACGAGGGTGATGTTGGCCAGTTCGCGCGCCAGGTCGCGCGGCAAGCCATGCGCGATGGCATAGCTGAGGTAGTACAGCGAGCCGATGCCGCGCACGCCGAACCAGGCGGCCAGGCCCCGCAGGCGCACGCTGGTGCCCGAGGCCAGCAAACCGAGCATCACGCTGGCCGGACGCGCCACCAGCAGCAGGAACAGCGCCACGCTCCACGCCTGCCAGCTCCAGGCGGCGGCCGTGACGGCGCCGCCGAGCAGCAGCACCAGGGTCAGTTCGGACAGGCGTTCCAGGTGTTCCTTGAAGACGAGGGATTCGCCGCTGACGGTCAGCGTCACCTCGCTGTCGTGCGGCTTGGCGGCGGACACGGCATGCGTTTCCTCCGCCTGCAGCAAGCCTTGCCGGTCTTTTGGCGCGCCGGCCAGCCGCAGTTCCGTCTGGCGCAAGGCCACGCCGGCAAAGAACACGGCCAGGAAGCCCCACGCGTGCAGCCAGGTGGACACGCCGTAGACGAGGGCGATCAGGCCCAGGGCCGCCAGGTCATCGAGCACTTCATGCTTCGGCTCCTTGGCGCGCAGTTGCCAGCCCAGCCAGGCCAGCAGCGCGCCGCCGGCCGCGCCCAGGGCGATGGCGCCCGCGCTGGCCCAGCATAAATCGCGCCACAGCCAGGTGGCGCCATGCGGCCCCAGTTCATGCAGTCCCAGCAAGCCCAGGCCCAGCATGACGAAAGGAAAACCGCTGCCATCGTTCATGCCCGCCTCGCTGGTCAGCATGAAGCGCAATTGCTCGCTGTCGCCCGCATGGCGCAGCTGCACGTCGGTGGCCAGCACGGGATCGGTGGGCGCGAGGATGGCGCCCAGCAGGATGCCCGCGCCCAATGGCAGGCCCAGCACCAGGCAGGAAAAGGCCGCCACCAGGGCCACGGAAATGGCCATCGACAGCCACGCCAGGCGCAGCGAAGGCAGCCAGCGCGCCAGGCTGAACGGTACGGGCATCTTGACGCCGGCGGAAAACAGGGAGATGAGGACGGCGATTTCCGTCAGGGTTTCCAGCAGGGGCGCCTGTTGCACCAGATCGAACGAGAACAGGCCCAGGAACAGGGGCCCGAGCAGCAGGCCCACGCCCAGATAAGCCATGGCCGAAGTCAATGGCAGGCGCGCGATGCCGTCGGCGCCCAAGCCACGCGCCAGCATCAGGCAGCCGATCAGGATGAACCAGGCGGTGGTGCTCATGCCAACCATTGTAGCGGTGCATGGGCCAGGGCAGCGCGCCGCAGGCTATTTTTACGCCTTGTACAACTGTACCGTATCGTTCTGCGCCTGCATGGCGTGCAGCTCGATGGGGTCGTGCGTGGAGCGCAAGCGGGGCAGGCCGTGCGGATAATTGGTCGTGATAAAGGCCAGCATCTGCTCGCGCACGATGCAGCGCAATTCAAACGCCGTGCCCGAATCCACCGCGCTGATCAGGAAACGCACGCGCACGGCCCGCTCGTTCGAATCCGTCGCCTGCACGGTGCAGACGCGGCCGTCCCATTGCTTGGCCGATGCGCAGATGCGCGTCAGTTCCGCCCGCAGGGGCTCGATCGGGATGCTGAAATCGAGCCACAGGAACACCGTGCCCAGAATGTCCGAGGAGGTATGCGTCCAGTTCTCGAACGGATTTTCGATGAACCATTGCAACGGCACGATCAGCCGGCGTTCATCCCACACGCGCACGACCACGTAGGTACCCTTGATTTCCTCGACCGTGCCCCATTCGCCATTGACGATCAGCACGTCATCGATGCGGATCGGTTGAGAAAACGCAATTTGCAGCCCTGCAATGAAATTACCGAGCACGGGGCGGGCGGCGATACCGGCCACCAGGCCCGCCACGCCGGCCGAGGCCAGCAGGCTGGCGCCGATCTGCCGCGCGCCGGGCAAGGTCAGCAGCACGAAGGACACGCCCAGGAGGACGACGATGGCATGCGCGCTGCGCGTGAGCACGCGGGCCTGGGTGATCCGGCGCCGCGCGCGCAGGTTGTCGGCCGCGTCGACGGGATTGATCTGGGAAATCGTGATGCTGAGCGACTCGATGCATTGCATGGCCAGCCAGGTCAGCGCGATGATCAGCGCCACGCTGGCCAGGTGCGACATGGCGACGAGGCCCGGCGTGTCGTCGGGCGCGCTGGCCAGCACCATGCGCAGGCCGAAGACGATCAGGCACAGCTGGCTGGCGCGGAACGCTACGCGCGCCACGTTGCTGGCCAGCGCGTGGCCCTGGGCCAGTCTTTTCAGCAAGCCGATGCCGGCCCGGTGCACGCCGATGGCGACCACGGTGACGAGCAGGGCGGAAACGAGCACGGTCAGCGCCGAGCGCAGCGGGCCTCCCATCAGCGAGTGAAACGTGCTGAGATCCATAGGCGAAAACTCCTTATTGATAAGTGAAATGGATGTCGGAAGCGGGTATTTTACGGGCAGATGACGTCGCGGGGGCGTGCGTTGCCGTACGGATAAGACTTCGGTCAAGGTGGATACTGGAAGAAATTGCTGCGCTGCGCCATGCCACGTTGACGTTTCAATACGGAAAGCAAGCGGGCGTCGCCGCATTGGAAACATAGCCATACTTGCCATGCTTTTTGTTTTTGCAAAGGAAACCGATGATAGTACGATCACTCCGAATGTCCTTGCGCTTCATCCTGCCACTTGCCCTCGTGCTGGGACTGTTTGCTTATATCGTGGTACCGCTGCTCGATAACATTACCCTGCGCTGGTATGTGCGCGACCTCGACAGCCGGGCTGAATTGCTCGCTGGAACTCTCCGCCCCTCGCTCACCGAATACCTGCCTGCGCAAGATGCCGCGCGCATCGGCGAACTGTTCCAGGGCGCCACGCGCGACGAACGCCTGATCGCCATCGGCTTTTGCGACAACGGGGGCCACTTGCTGTACCAGTCCGCGCAATACCCGGCCTCGATCGGCTGCTGGAGCACGCCATCGACGGGCGGCCTGTACAAATCCCTGGCGCAATTGCCGCAAGGGCAAGTCCACCTGAGCGAAACGCCCGTGATGCAGGACGCTTCGCAGCTGGGCCGCCTGGTGCTGGTGCAGGACATGAGCTTTGTCGAACGGCGCAATACCGATACAAAACGCTTCATCTTTGCCTTCCTGGCCGTGCTGGCCGTGCTGATTTCCCTGATGACCGTGTTCGTCGCCCACCTGAGCTGGCGCGGCTGGCTGTCGGCCGTGAAAGATATCTTGCGGGGCGAGTTGCTGCCGAAAAGCAATGGCGCAGTGGCCGCCGCCACGGCGCCCGCCGCCGCGCCCGCGCCGCCGCCGGAAATGCAGCCGCTGATCGGCGACTTGCGCGAATTGCTGCAGGAATACCATTTGGAACGCCAGGGCGATAACGGCTGGTCGTCCGACTGGACGCCGGACAAGCTGCGCGCGCTGCTGGAAGCGGACTTGCAGGGCGACCAGGTGCTCGTCGTGTCGAACCGCGAACCGTATATCCACACGAAAGCCGATGACGGCAGCGGCGATATCCGCGTGCAGCGTCCGGCCAGCGGCCTGGTGACGGCCGTGGAAGCCGTGATGCGCGCGTGTTCCGGCACGTGGATCGCGCATGGCGCCGGTTCCGCCGACCGCGAGACGGTGGACAAGCTCGACCACGTGCCCGTGCCGCCCGATAACCCCAGCTATACCTTGCGCCGCGTGTGGCTGACGGAAGAGGAAGAGCAGGGTTACTATTATGGTTTCGCCAATGAGGGCATGTGGCCGCTGTGCCATATCGCCCATGTGCGCCCCGTGTTCCGCTCGTCCGACTGGGAACAGTACGTGAAGGTCAACCGCCGCTTTGCCGACGCCGTGATCGCCGAGGCGAAGACGGACAATCCCGTCGTGCTGGTGCAGGACTATCACTTCGCCTTGCTGCCGCGCATGGTGCGCGAAGCCTTGCCGAAGGCGACTATTATTACTTTCTGGCATATCCCCTGGCCGAACTCGGAATCGTTCGGCATTTGCCCATGGCGCGAGGAAATCCTCGACGGCTTGCTGGGCAGCACGATCCTGGGTTTCCACACGCCATTCCACCGCAAGAACTTCCTCGAAACGGTGGACCGCTACCTGGAAACCCGCATCGAGCCGGAAGCGTCGACCATTTCGTATGGCGGCGAGATGACGCAGGTCGAGGATTACCCGATCTCGATCGCCTGGCCCGAGGATGACCCGGCGCAGCCCGACGTGGCCGCGTGCCGCGCACAGATACGTGCCGAACTGGGCGTGGCGCCCGATCACTTGCTGGGCATCGGCGTGGACCGCCTCGATTACACGAAAGGCATCGTCGAGCGCTTCCAGGCCGTCGAGCGCATGCTGGAACAGCAGCCCGGCATGGTCGGCAATTTCACTTTCGTGCAGATCGCCGCCCCCAGCCGCGCTTCGCTCGATGAATATCAAAGTTTTGACGCGCGGGTGCGCAAGATGGTCGAGCGCATCAACCGCCGCTTCGGCAGCGGAGATTACGTGCCCATCCTGCTGAAGGCCGAACACCATGGTCAGGACGACTTGCAGCGCTATTTCCGCGCCTCGGAAGTGTGCATGGTGACAAGCTTGCATGACGGCATGAATCTGGTGGCCAAGGAATTCATCGCCGCGCGCGACGACGAACTGGGCGTGCTGGTGCTGTCGCAATTCACGGGCGCCGCGCGCGAGCTGCATGAAGCGCTGATCATCAATCCTTATCACATCGAGCAGGGCGCCGATGCCCTGTACCGCGCCCTCGTGATGCCGCCCGTGGAACAGCGCGAGCGCATGAAGAGCATGCGCGCGCGCGTCAAACATTTCAATGTCTACCGCTGGGCCGGGCGCATGCTGCTGGACGCGGCCCGCTTGCGCCAGCGCGACAAGGTCATGACCAAGATCGACGCCCACAGCCGCATCAAGCGGCGCAAGGGGATGTGATGGCCGATATCCCTGACGATAGCGCAGCCCTGTTGCAGCTGCTGAGTGCGCCCGGAACAGCCGTCTTCCTCGACTTTGACGGCACCCTGGTCGACCTGGCGCCCACGCCCGACGGCGTGCACATGGCGCCCGGCGTCATCGAAGCGCTGGCGCTGCTGGCCGAGCGCCATGGCGACGCGCTGGCCCTCGTTTCCGGCCGCCCCGTGGCGCAGATCGACGCCATGCTGGCGCCCCTGGTCTTGCCCGTGGCCGGCGTGCACGGCGTGGAGCGGCGCGGCGCCGATGGCGTGCTGCACGTGGCGGCCACGCCCGATGTGGCGCCCGTGCTGGCGCGCGCGCAGGCGCTGGCGGCGATTCACCCCGGCTTGCTGGTGGAGCAGAAGCGGGGCGCCGTGGCCCTGCATTACCGCCTGGCACCCCACCTCGAGCAATTGTGCCTGCAGGAAATGACGGCGGCCGTGCAAGCGTGCCCGGGGGTGTTGCTGTTGCATGGCAAAATGGTCCTGGAAGCCAAGCCGGCCGCCACCGACAAGGGCGGCGCCATCGCCGCCTTCATGCAGGAAAGCCCCTTCGCCGGCCGCCGGCCCGTGTTTGCGGGCGACGACACCACCGACGAGGCAGGCTTTGCCTTTGTACAACAAGCAGGCGGGCAGGGCGTCAAAGTGGGCAGCGGCCCCAGCGCCGCCACCCTGCGCCTGGCCAACCCCGGTGCCTTGCGCGCCGCGCTGCTGGCCGCTTCCGTATCCCCGACATCGAAGGAGTAGCCCATGACGACATCCTATGACACCCCCAGCGGCGCGCACGCGACCGCTGCCAGCACGCCGCCCGCGCAAGCGTCCCTGAACTGCGGCGTGGTGGGCAATTGCGCCTTCAACGCCCTGATCGACCAGGCTGGGCAGGTCGTCTGGTCCTGCCTGCCCCGTTTCGACGGCGACCCCGTTTTCAACCGCTTGCTGGACGCCACGGAAAACGGCAGCGTATGGGCCATCGACATCGAAAACTTTGCCCGCAGCGAGCAATTCTACGAACCGAACACGGCCGTGCTGCGCACGCGTTTGTACGACACGCAGGGGCGCGGCGTGGAAATCACGGATTTCGCGCCCCGTTTCCTCAGCCGCGACCGCATGTTCCGCCCGCTGATGCTGATCCGCCGCGTCCGTCCGCTCGACCACGCCGTGCGCATCCGCGTACGGCTGCGTCCCCGCTACGACTGGGGCCGGCTGGCGCCGCAGATCACGCAGGGCAGCCACCACATCCGCTATGTGGGGCCGGAACAGACCTTGCGCCTGAACACCGATGTGTCGCTCAATTATGTGCTGAGCGAAACGTATTTTGTGCTGGGCGGTACCGCCAACTTCCTGCTGGGCCCCGATGAAACGCTGGCCGGCGGCATCGACGAGACGGCGCGCATCTTCGAAAAAGAAACGATTAATTATTGGCGCACCTACACGCGCCGCCTGGCCGTGCCGCTGGAATGGCAGGACGTGGTCATCCGCGCCGCCATCACATTAAAACTGTCTTTATATGAAGACACGGGCGCCATCATCGCCGCCATGACCACCAGCATCCCCGAAGCGCCGGGCAGCAGCCGCAACTGGGATTACCGCTATTGCTGGCTGCGCGACGCCTTTTTCGTCGTGCGGGCATTGAACAGCCTGTCCGAAGTGGGCACGATGGAAGAGTATCTGCGCTGGCTGACGAATATCGTCGCCCGCTCGAAAGGCGGCCACATCCAGCCCCTGTACGGCATCGGCCTGGAAGAGCAGCTGCCCGAATCGATACTCGACCACTTGCCCGGCTACCGGGGCAATGGCCCCGTGCGCGTGGGCAACCAGGCGCAGGAACACTTCCAGCACGACGTCTACGGCAACATTGTCTTGGGCGCGGCGCAGGCCTTCCTTGACCATCGATTGTTCCACCGCGCCGGCAAGGCCGAGTTTGCCGCGCTGGAAGCCGTGGGCGACCAGGCCTTTCGGCTGCATGCGGAACCGGACGCGGGCATGTGGGAGCTGCGCACGCGGGCCAGGGTGCACACTTCGTCCATGCTGATGAGCTGGGCCGCCTGCGACCGCCTGGCCAAGGTCGCCCATAAACTGGGCTTGCCGGACCGCGCCGAGCACTGGAACGGCCGCGCCGTGCTGATCCGCGAACGCCTGCTGCGCGAAGCGTGGAGCGAGGAACGCCAGGCGTTTGCGGAAAGCCTGGGCGGGCGCGACCTCGACGCCTCCGTCCTGCTGATGGCGGAAGTTAACTTCATCGACCCCATGGACCCCCGTTTCATCGCCACCGTCGACGCGCTGGAAGCGTCGCTGTGCGACGGCCCCTACATGCGCCGCTACGAAGCGCCCGACGACTTCGGTAAACCTGAGACCGCCTTCAACATCTGCACCTTCTGGCGCATCGACGCCCTGGCCCGCATCGGCAGGAAGGACGAAGCCCGAAAAATCTTCGAAACCATGCTGCTGGCACGCAACCACCTGGGCTTGCTGTCGGAAGACACGCACCCCGTGACGGGAGAGATGTGGGGCAATTTCCCGCAGACGTATTCGATGGTGGGGTTGATCAATTGCGCCGTGCGGTTGTCGGCGCCTTGGGATAGTGCGATTTAATTGTACTGTGCTCCAGTCCCGTGAGCAGTCCATGCCGGTCACTATAATGGGCGTGTTGACCTGCTTGCGGGCGTTTTAGCGTCTGGTCATAACAATCGTTGGCGCGCAGGCACACGAAACGCCGAATGGCATCCACACAGATGAATACGAAATATCGAGATGACGACCGTAAGCGAAATTTTAGCGACAATAAATGAGAGTATTTTTTTTGAGACTATTTTTCAGAAAGATACTGACTGGGATGCTGCATTGTGCGCCAGGGACTCTTTTGAGTTTGATAGCGCATGGTGTGCCAGCTACGAAAAAGTGACCTCATCTTGTCCACCCGAAGGCGCCCTGGTGAAGGAGATCAGGGAGATCGCATTCAAGAAAGTGTATCAAGTCACTGAAAATTCCGACCTTGCTGGATATGTTTCGGACGACATGGGCTTGATTGCGCAGGCATGTCACAATAAAGTCGAGATCGACTTTATCGACAATCTCTGGAAAACCTATATGCGCGGAGAATTTCCAAGGTGAGCCTGTTCAGCACGGCGCTCTCGCGCCTCCATTTCAGCTACCAGTTGCGCGCTCGCCACGCCCATACAACCTGCACTCCGCCGCCAACGCCAGCAAATTCGGGTCGCGCTCGCGGCTGCTCAGCATCAGCAGGGTGATTTGCTGATGCGAGCCGTAGCGCGCGTCGAGGGGCAGCAGTTCGATGCGCGAACTGAAGGCGCGCACGCGGCCGGGCAGCAGGCTGTAGCCGATGCCGCCGCTGACCAGGTTGATCAGGGAGAAGATGTCGCCCACGCGCATGGCCGTGTCGGGCACGAAGCCCGCCAGGTCGAAGGCGTGGTTGAAGCTTTGCGAGGTGACGAAACCTTCGCTGAGCGTGACGAATTTGTCTTCGCGCAACTGCTGCAAGTCCACCGAGGCCGCTCCCGCATAGGGCGAGGCGAGCGGCGCGGCCAGGTAGACGTCATCCTGGAACAGGGGCACGGCCACCAGGCCCGCATGCTGTTCGTCTTCCTGCACGCCGATGATGATGGCGTCCAGGCGGCCGTCGGCCAGGCTTTGCAGCAGGTCGCGGTTCGAGCCCAGGGTCAGGTCGATGTCGAGGCCCGGCCGGCGCAGTTTCAGGGCGATTACCAGCTGCGGGATGCAGTGCAGGGTCAATGAATACAGCGAACCGATCTTCAGGCGCACGGGGTTGATGCCCGACATTTCGCGCACCTTGCGCACGCCTTCCTCGCATTCGGCCAGCGCGCGCCGCGCCGATTCGGCAAAGGTGTAGGCCGTATGCAGCGGGATCAGACTGCGCCCCTCGCGCTTGAACAGGGGGCAGCGCAAGCCGTCTTCCAGCGAGTGCAGGGCGCGGTGCACGCTGACCGTGCTCTGGCCCAGCGCATCGGCCACCCGCGCCAGGTTGTTCAATTCCATGAAGCTGAGAAAAACTTCCAGCTTTTTCAGGGTAATTTCTTCGTTGATGGCCATGACTAGCCTCTTTCAAGGGAGTTCATTAACTTCAGGGTAATGAACATGGTAGCAGGTTGATTGTCGCGCTGGCGCTTTCGTTCTATCGTCTGGATTCGATAGCTCATTCCGGAGGCATGATGTCAACCGCCACAGCAGCGCCAGCGCAGCGGCAAAAACAATGGGACACGCGGCGCACCGAGAAACGCCGACGCGTCGATGCCGTGCGCCCTTACGCGAACGGTCCCGTGCTGCAACCGGGCGACATGGTCGCCGTGCTCGAAGCGCTGCTCGCGCCGGGCGACCGCGTCGTTCTTGAAGGCAATAATCAGAAACAGGCCGACTTCCTCGCCCGCATGTTGACCCAGGTCAACCCCGACAAGATCCACCATCTGCACCTGATCATGCCCAGCGTCAGCCTGCCCGAACACCTTGACTTGTTCGAGCGCGGCATCGCCCGCAAACTCGATTTTTCGTTCGCCGGCACGCAAAGCCTGCGCATCGCCCAGTTCCTGCAGGATGGCTTGCTCGAAGTGGGCGCCATCCACACGTATATCGAGCTGTATGCGCGCCTGTTCGTCGACCTCACGCCCAACGTCGTCATGGTGGCCGGCTACATGGCCGACCGCCAGGGCAATCTGTACACAGGCCCCAGCACCGAGGACACGCCCACGCTGGTGGAATCGGCCGCCTTCCGCGACGGTATCGTCATCGCCCAGGTGAACCAGATCGTCGACGACGTCAGCGACTTGCCCAGGGTCGACGTGCCCGGCTCGTGGATCGATTTCGTGGTGCAGTCCGACAAACCGTTCTTCATCGAGCCCTTGTTTACCCGCGACCCGCGCGTGATCAAGCCCGTGCACGTGCTGATGGCCATGATGGCGATCCGCGGCGTGTATGAAAAACACCAGGTGCAGTCGCTGAACCACGGCATCGGTTTCAATACGGCCGCCATCGAGCTGATTTTGCCCACGTATGGCGAGCAGCTGGGCTTGAAGGGCAAGATTTGCCGCAACTGGGTGCTCAATCCCCATCCCACCCTGATCCCCGCCATCGAGACGGGCTGGGTCGAGAGCGTGCACTGCTTCGGCGCGGAACTGGGCATGGAAGGCTATGCGGCCGCGCGGCCCGACGTGTTTTTCACGGGCCGCGACGGTTCCATGCGCTCGAACCGCGCCCTGTGCCAGCTGGCGGGCCAGTACGCGGTCGACCTGTTCATCGGCGCGACTTTGCAGATGGATGGCCTGGGCAATTCCTCGACCGTCACCAACGGCCGCCTGGCGGGCTTCGGCGGTGCGCCCAATATGGGCCACGACCCGCACGGTCGGCGCCACCCGACGCCGGCCTGGCTGGACCTGATCGAGACGGACGACCCGCTGGCGCGCGGCAAGAAGCTGGTGGTGCAGATGGTAGAGACGTTCCAGGATGGCGGCCAGCCGACGATCGTCGAATCGCTCGACGCCGTCGCCGTGGGCCATGCCAGCGGCATGCCGCTGGCGCCCGTGATGATCTATGGCGACGACGTCACCCACGTGCTGACGGAAGAGGGTATCGCCTACCTGTACAAGGCCCGTTCGCTAGACGAGCGCAAGGCCATGCTGGCGGCCGTGGCCGGCGTGACGCCCATCGGCCTGCGCCACGACCCGAAGACGACGGCGAAATTGCGCGCCGATGGCCTGATCGCGCTGCCCGAGGATATCGGCGTGCAGCGCGGCGCGGCGAACCGCTCGCTGCTGGCGGCGAAAAGCATCGCCGACCTGGTCGAGTGGTCGGACGGCCTGTATCAACCCCCCGCCAAATTCAGGAGCTGGTAATGATGACAATGATGATGACGACAGTGCCGGTGCGGGAACGCGCCGCCGCGCTGGGACGGCAGGTGCTGCAGGCGCTGCTCGACGAAGTGACCCTGACGCCGAAACCGGGCCTGGTCGATTTGCGCAGCCGGGGCGCGCATACGGACTTGAACTGGGCCCTGATGTGCCATTCGGCCTGCGTGCTGCAGCCCGTGTTTGCCGCCATGGCCGATGCTGGCGCGCAGAGTGAAGACGACGACCTGCTGCGCCAGCGCATCGGCGCCATCGGCCGCGATGGCGAGGCGCTGATGCTGGCAGCCACGGGCGGCGTGAACACGCACCGGGGTGCCATCTGGGCCCTGGGCCTCTTGGCGACGGCGGCGGCGCAGCAGGGCGTGCGCGGCGCATCGCTGGCGCCGCAAGCCGTGGCGGCGCGGGCCGGCGCGCTGGCCCGTTTGCACGATCGTGGCGCGCCTGTCGCCACCGGCAACAAGGGCGAGCTGGCGTGCCGCCAGTACCAGGTGGACGGGGCGCGGGGCCAGGCCCGCGCCGGCTTTCCCCTCGTGACGGGCGTGGGTCTGGCGCAGCTGCACGCCTCGCGGGCGCGCGGCGACAACGAAACGACGGCGCGCCTGAATGCCTTGCTGGCGATTATCAGCCAGCTGGACGACACCTGCGTGCTGTCGCGCGGCGGCGAGGCGGCCTTGCTGGCACTGCAGGCGGGCGCGGCGCAGGTGCTGGCGGCCGGCGGCGCGGCCACGGCGGCCGGCACGCAGGCGCTGCTGGCGCTGGAATCGGTGGCGCTGGCGCGCGGCGTGTCGCCGGGCGGCGCGGCCGATCTGCTGGCGGCAACCCTGTTCCTGGACAGATTACAAGAAGGAGAAGCGCATGGAGACGCGTGACTACACATTCCCCGCCGGGCAGCCGGCATCGGGGCGCGCCTTGGCTGGCGTCGTCGGTTCGGGCGACCTGGAAGTGCTGCTGCAGCCCGCCGACGATGGCGTGACCCGCATCGTCGTCAACACCTCCGTCGACGGCAAGGGTGCCGTCTGGGATGCGCTCTTGCTGCGCGTGTTCGGCGGCGAGCCGCTGCCGGCGGCGCGCATCGTCATCAACGACTGCGGCGCCACGCCGGGCGTGGTGCGCATGCGCATCGAGCAAGCCTACGAAGAATTGCAAGCGGGGAGGGCGGCATGAGCACATTGACGGAATTGCTGGAGCGCGACAGCTTCATCGAACGGGGGGCGCGCAGCCGGGCACGCGCCTTGCTGGATGCGGGCAGCATGCGCGAACTGCTCGACCCGTTCTGCGGCATCGCTTCGCCGTGGCTGCCGCGGCAGGGCGTCACGGCCCAGGCGGACGACGGCGTGGTGGTGGCCAAGGGCCTGTTCGACGGCCAGCCCGCCGTGGTGCTGGCCATCGAGGGCGCTTATCAGGGCGGCAGCATGGGTGAGGTGGGCGGCGCGAAGATCGCCGGCGCGCTGGAACTGGCGGCCAGGGACAACCGCCAGGGCGTGCCGACGCGCGCCATGATCCTGTTCGAGACGGGCGGCGTGCGCCTGCAGGAAGCCAACCTGGGCCTGGCGGCCATTGCCGACATCCATGCCGCCATCGTCGACCTGCGCCGCTACCAGCCCGTGATCGGCATCACGGCCGGGACGGTCGGCTGCTACGGCGGCATGTCGATCGCGGCGGGCCTGTGCAGCTACCTTGTCGTGACGCGCGAGGCACGATTGGGCTTGAACGGCCCCGCCGTGATTGAGCAGGAAGCGGGCGTGGAGGAATTCGACTCGCGCAACAAGCCATTTATATGGAGCCTGACGGGCGGCGAACAGCGCTTCCACAGCGGTCTGGCCGACGCCTATGTGGCGGACGACACGGCGCAGATGCGCGCCACCGTGGCCGAACTGTTTGCACGCGGCGTGCCGGCCCGGCACCGCAGCGACCAGGCGGAAAGCTACCTGGCGCGCCTGGCCGATGTCGACGCGGGGCCGCAAGCCACGCCGGAAGCCGTGCGTTTGATCTACAGCAAAGGAGCCGCAGCATGAACGCCATCACCAATTCCAGCCGCGGCGCCGTCTGGCTGGCTGCACTCACGAATAACACTGCGCCGCTGGACGGCTATCCGCCTTCCGTGCGCGTGGTCGATGCGCCGCTGGCCGGCGAGCCGGCGCGCTACCTGGCCGTGCTGCCCGACCCGGACAACCGTTTTACGCGCGCCCGCACGGGAGAAATCGGCCTGGTCGAGGCGTGGCAGCTGGCGCGCGCCGTGCAGCAGGTAGTTGTTGAAGACCGCGACCTGGCCGTCAAGCGGCCCATCGTCGCCGTCATCGACGTGACCAGCCAGGCGTATGGCCGGCGCGAAGAAGCGTACGGTATCCACCAGGCGCTGGCCGGCGCGGCGGGGGCTTACGCCGAGGCGCGCCTGGCCGGCCATCCCGTGATCGGCCTGATCGTCGGCAAGGCCATGTCGGGCGCGTTCCTCGCGCACGGCTACCAGGCCAACCGCCTGATCGCGCTCGACGATCCGCAAGTGATGGTGCATGCGATGGGCAAGGCGTCGGCCGCGCGCATTACCCTGCGCACGGTGGCAGCGCTCGAAGCGCTGGCCGCGACGATTCCACCGATGGCCTACGACATCGGGAACTACGCGACCCTGGGGCTGCTGTGGCAAACCTTGCAGGTGGCGCAGCCGGACGCGCCGTCGGAGCTTGATCTGGCGCAGGTGCAGGGCAGCCTGCAAGCGGCGCTGGCCGACATCCGCGCCGATCCGGAAAGGGACCTTTCCAGCCGCCGGGGCGCGCCGCAGCGCCAGGCGTCGGCAAAAGTCAGGGAGGTGCTACGGCAGCAGTGGTAAGTGAAATAACAGAGAAGACACCAAGTCATTCCTATTCCAATAACGGAGACAATCATGATCATTTACGGAACCGCATTGCTGGCCCTGTGCCATTTGCTCGGCATCTTCCTGGGCGACCTGCTCGGGCAGCTGATGGGCGTCAAGACCAACGTGGGCGGTGTGGGCATCGCCATGCTGCTGCTGATCTGCGCCCGGCTCTACATGCAGCGCCGATCCTGGCTGCCGCAGATGACGGAGCGGGGCGTCGAATACTGGGGCGCCATGTATATTCCCGTGGTGGTGGCCATGGCGGCGCAGCAGGACGTGGTCGCGGCGCTGCGCGGCGGGCCGGTGGCCGTGCTGGCCGCCATCGGTTCCGTGGTCGTCTGCGGCGCCGTGATCTCGCTGATGAACCGGATGGAAAACCCGGCCGCCGTCGCCGCCACCGATTCGGACCAGATTCTCGTCAAGGAGCACCGTCATGCTTGAAATCTTTGAAAAAGCCGCCATCCACAATGGCCTGGTGACGGCATTCGCCTTTGTCGGCATGATCATGCTGGTGTCGATGGCGCTGTCGAAATACCTGACCTTCGGCCGCGTGCACGGTTCGGCCATCGCCATCGTGATCGGCCTGGGGCTCGCTTACTGGGGCGGCGTGCATAGCGGCGGCCACAAGGGCCTGGCCGATTTGTCGCTGTTCGGCGGCATCGGCCTGATGGGCGGCGCCATGCTGCGCGACTTCGCCATCGTCGCCACCGCCTTCGAAGTGCAGGCGACCGAGGCGCGCAAGGCCGGCCTGATCGGCCTCGTGGCCCTGCTGCTGGGCGTGGTGCTGCCGTTTCTCGTCGGCGCCGGCGTGGCTTACGCGTTTGGCTATTCGGACGCCGTCAGCATGACCACCATCGGCGCCGGCGCCGTCACCTACATCGTCGGCCCCGTCACGGGCGCGGCCATCGGCGCCAGCTCGGACGTCATGGCCCTGAGCATCGCGGCAGGCCTCATCAAGGCCATCCTCGTGATGGTGGGCACGCCCGTCGCGGCGCGTTTCCTGCGCCTGAAGACGCCCCGTTCGGCGATGGTCTTCGGCGGTCTGGCCGGCACCGTCAGTGGCGTATCGGCGGGACTGGCCGCCACCGACCGCAAACTGGTGCCGTATGGCGCGCTGGTGGCCACGTTTCATACGGGCCTGGGCTGTCTGATGGGACCCTCGTTGCTGTTCTTTGCCGTCAAGGCGGTGGTGGCCTGATGGAAACCTGGCGCGCCCATGATTTGCTGTGGGTGTCCGGCTTGCCGGACGGCGCATCCATGCCTGCCTGGGCCGATGCCGCGTGGCTGGCCGCCGCACCGCTGGTGGTGCGGCGCGCCAGCTGCGCGCCCGGGCGGATTCCCGCGGGCGTGCGCGGCCTGCTGCGCAGCGAGCGCCACGCGTGCGAAGTGGATGCTGCCGCCGTCGTGCGCCGCGTGACGCCGGAAGTGCTGGCGAGGATGCCGCTGCCTGATTTTTCCTCTGCCGCGCTGGACGCGCTGCGGCAGGCAGCGCCGCTGCTCGACGCCACGGGCTGGGCCTGGGGCCCGACGGGCGGCGTGGGTTTCACGCTGGCCAGCGGCTTGCCCGTGCTGCGGGCAGACAGCGACCTCGATCTCGTGCTGCGCATCGCCGCGCCGCCGGACGCCGCCCAGGCCGACGCCTTGCGCGCCATCGCCGCCAAGGTCACGGTGTGCCGGCTGGACCTGCAGATCGATACGGGTCATGGCGGCTTTGCGTATGCCGAGTGGGCGGCGGGGCGGGGCCGGGTCCTGCTGAAAACGGATCGCGGTCCCGTGCTGACGGCCACGCCATGGGAGCCGGCATGAGCGTATTGTTTACCTTTCCCGGCCAGGGCGCCCAGTCTTCGGGCATGCTGCACGCGCTGCCCGGCGACGCGGCGGTGGCGGATACCTTGGCCGAAGCGGCTGAAGTGCTGGGCCACGATCCCTTGACGCTGGACACGGCTTGCGCGCTGGCGTCCACGCGGGCCGTGCAACTGTGTCTGCTGATCGCGGGCGTGGCCATGGCGCGCTCCCTGGCCGCGCGCGGGGCGCTGCCCGACATGGTGGCCGGCTTTTCCATTGGCGAGTATGCGGCGGCCGTCGTCGCCGGCGCGCTCGATTACGGCGATGCCGTGCGCCTGGTGGCGCGGCGCGGCGAGTTGATGGAGCAGGCGTATCCCTCTGGCTACGGCATGGCGGCCATCGTCGGCCTTGATCTGGCACAACTCGAACCCTTGCTGGCCCGGGTGCATGGCGCCGCCACGCCCGTGTATATCGCCAACCTGAATGCGCCGCGCCAGCTCGCCATTGCCGGCAGCGAGCCTGCCTTGGAGGCCGTGATGGCGCTGGCCCTGGCGCACGGCGCCGGCAAGGCCAAGCGCCTGGCCGTCAGCGTGCCGTCGCACTGCCCGCTGCTGGAAGGCGCCGCGCTGGACTTGCGCGCGGCTTTCGACGGCGTGGCCATGCGCCGGCCGTCGCTCGTCTATCTGAGCAGCAGTGCGGCGCGCGCGCTGTTCGACCCGGCCCGCATCCGCGACAGCCTGGCCGCCAACATGGCGCAACGCGTGCAATGGGCCGCTACCGCGCGCCTGGCGTGGGAGCGGGGCGCCCGGCTGGCGCTGGAAATGCCGCCGGGCAGCGTCCTGACGCGCCTGACGGCGCCCGACTTCATCGATGGCGTGGCCCTCTGCTGCGATGGCAACCGGGGCGACAGCCTGCTGGCGCAGGTGCGGCGGGAGCGCGATAGTGCCGCTTAATCGGCCGCCACAGCCTTTTTCTTCGCCTGCAGCCGGCGCGCACGGCGCTTTCTTTCCCAGATGACGATGCCCGTCACCGACAGCATGGCCACCATCACGCCCATTAAGGACATCAGTATGCGTCCCGGCAGGCCCAGGATGCGGCCCGAGTGGAGGGGGAATTGCAGTTGCACGAAGACGTCGGCCGCCGTGCCTTCCCAGGGTTTGTGCTGGCCGATGATGCTGCCGTCCATGCCGTCGACGTAGAGGTTCGACAGGCCCATGCCGGCTGCGCCGAACTCGTCGGCCGGGTCGAAGAAGGAGACGTTGTAGAACGAATAATTGCCGCCGTAATAAATGCCGCCGATGGGTGCCGTGATGCCGCGCTGCACGGCTTGCTTTTTCGCGATGTCCACCGCCTGCTCGAAACCGATGACGGGCGTGATGTAGCTGCCGTATGGCGCCGGCGTCTGCGTTTCGTACGGTCCCGGCGTGGTGGTGGAGACGAGCGACATGACGGGATAAAACACTTCGCGGTACAGGTTCAGCGAGAACGACGTGAATGCGACGACAATGATGATGGGCCATACCCACAGGCCGCCCGCGCGGTGCAGGTCGAAATTGAGCTTGTAGCCGCCGGCCGCCCAGCGCAGCACCCACGACGGTTTCCACCGTTGCCACCAGCTGGCGGCGTCGCGGTGGCGCGGCGCCTCGTCCGGGGCGCGCGGGCGCAGACGGCGCGGCGTGGTCAGATAGAACGCCACCATGCTGTCGAGCAGCCAGATGAGGGCCACGCTCCCCATCAGCCAGTACCCCCAGCGGTCCGTGCCCCAGAAGGCGGGCACGTGCAGGCTGTAGTGCAGGTGGCGCAGGAACGGCATCAGGCTGCGGCGCGACAGGGAAATGGCCGTCGAATCGCGCGTGCCCGTGATCTGCGCCGTGACGGGGTCGATGTAGACGGTGTTGTAGCCGAGCACGAACGGTTTGTTCGTGGCCGGATCGGTCAATGGGCGCACCATGAAGGCGGCCGCATGGCCTTCTTCCAGGCCCAGGGTCATGTAATTGACTTGCGCGCGCGGGTCGGCGGCCGCCACCTTGTGCGCCAGCGCAAACGGCGCCTGCAGGGGGCCGCGGCCCGGCGTGTCCATGATGTCGGCATTGAGCCATTCATCGAGTTCATGGTCCCACGACGTGACGGCGCCCGTGAGTCCCGCGACGATGAGGAACAGGGCGACGGTGAGGCCGGCCCAGCGGTGTATGACAGTCCAGAAAGCGCGCATGCGGTACAAACCTTCAACATGAAACCGGCTTGTTGCCGCCAGCAGGCGCCAGAGCGGCGCACAGGGAAATGCCAGGCACACGCCCGGTAGTTTGATAATGGGAATCGTTCTCATTATCCGCCGTGACGTGGCGTTTGTCCAGCGCCAATGGTGTTGCCCAAGGTCAAATCGCGCATGTTAAGATGCTAGCAAGAAGTTAATTTACATTCCACATGGAAATATCCAAGGCTGAAGCGGCATGCGTATAGAAGATCGGAACAATGTCCGCGTAAGCGAATGCAGCGGTGCGCCGCAGGCGGGCGCGGCAGCCACCATGGTATTCATGCACGGTTTTGGCTGCGACCAGACCATGTGGCGCTACCTGGAGCCGCTGTTTCGCCCCCGCTACCGCACGGTGCTGTTCGACCTGGTCGGCAGCGGCGCTTCGGACCTGGGCGCCTATGATTTCGATAGCTATGCGCGGCTCGACGCGCATGGCGCCGATCTGCGCCAGGTCATCCATGCGGTCGAAGGCGGCCCCGTCATTTGCGTGGGCCATTCCGTCAGCGCCATGAGCGCCTTGCTGGCCAGCATCGCCGAGCCGGACCTGTTCGCCGCGCAAGTCATGCTGGCGCCGTCGCCGTGCTATGTCGACGATGCGGCGGCAGGCTACCGGGGCGGCTTCAGCCGTGCCGATATCGACGACTTGCTGGACGCCATGGACAGCAATTACCTGGGCTGGTCCGCCAGCATGGCGCCGGCCATCATGGGCGCGCCCGGCCAGCCGGCGCTGGGCGAGGACCTGGCAAGCAGCTTTTGCCGCACCGACCCCGCCATCGCCCGGCATTTCGCGCAAGCCACGTTTTTGTCCGATCACCGCGCCATCTTGCCGCACAACAGCACGCCGGCCCTGATCGTGCAATGCAGCGACGATTTCATCGCGCCGCTGCCCGTGGGCGAGTATTTGCGCGAGACGCTGCCGCACAGCAGCCTGCACGTGGTCGAGAATGCGGGCCATTGCCCGCACATGAGCGTGCCCGATGCCAGCTACCGCGCCATCCGCCACTTTCTCGACGGCCTGCACCTGTAATGCGGGACGCGATGCCTTCCTTGCCTGACGCCCATACCTTGTTCCAGCATGCGGCCTGCGGCTTGCTGCTGTGCACGGCCGACGGCACCCTTGTGCAGGCGAACGCCACCTTTTGCGGCTGGCTCGGTTATTGCGCCGGGGAATTGCTCGGGAAAAAGAAACTGCAGGATTTGCTGACCATCGGCGGGCGCGTGTTCCACCAGACGCACTGGCTGCCGCTGATGCAGGTGCAGGGCAGCGTGTCGGAAATCCTGCTCGACATGCGCCAGCGCCATGGGCAATCCATCCCCATGCTGTTCAATGCCGTGCGGCGCGTGCACGAGGGCGTGCGTTATGACGAGATCGCCGTCTTTGTCGCCAGCGACCGCCGTAAATACGAGCAGCAGCTGCAGCTGGCGCGCAAGGAAGCAGGCGAGCTCAACGAGCAGCTGGCGGCCGCCGACCGGCGCAAGGACGAGTTCCTGGCGACCCTGGCGCACGAGTTGCGCAATCCGCTGGCGCCCATGCGCAACGTGCTGGAAGTGCTGCGCCTGGCGCAGCTGGACGACCCGCAGCTGCGCTGGGCCCGCGACGTGCTGGGACGGCAAGTGGGGCACATGACGCACCTGGTCGACGATCTGATGGAAGTGTCGCGCATCACGCGGGGGCGCCTGGAATTGCGCCGCGCCAGCGTGGAGCTGGCGCCCGTGGTGGAAGCGGCCCTGCACAGCGTGGCGGAGCTGGCGGCGCAGTCGGGCCACAGCGTGCACGTGGAGCAATGGCCGCAGCCGATCTGGCTCGACGCCGACGCCACGCGCCTGGGGCAGATGATCGCCAACCTGCTGACCAATGCCGTCAAGTACACGCCCGCCAACGGCGTCATCGGGCTGGAAGTGACCTGCACGGATAACGAAGTACACATTACCGTGCGCGATTCGGGCATCGGCATCGCGCCCGAACACCTGGATACCGTCTTCGACATGTTTTCGCAGCTGGAGCCGGCCCTGTCGCGCGCCCAGGGCGGCCTGGGCATCGGCCTGTCTCTCGTGCGGGGCCTGGCCGAATTGCATGGCGGCAGCATCAGCGCGCGCAGCGATGGCGTGGGGCAGGGCAGCACGTTCGAGCTGCGCCTGCCGCTGCCCGTCGTGCCCCTGCAGGCGCCGCCCGAACCCAATCGACGCTTGCTGGCCGGCACGCGCGAGGGCAAGGTGCTGGTCATCGACGACAGCGCCGACGCGGCCGAAAGCCTGGCGCTGGCGCTCGACATCCTCGGTTATGAGGTGCGCACGGCCTACGATGGCGCGGCTGGCATTGCGGCGGCGCACACTTTTATGCCGCGCGTGATCCTGCTCGACATCGGCTTGCCGCACATGAACGGCTACGACGTGGCGCGGCTGTTGCGCAGCGAACCCTGCGGCCAGCATGCCATCCTCGTGGCCGTCACGGGCTGGGGCCAGGACAGGGACCGCCAACTGGCCTCCGATGCGGGTTTTGACTTGCACCTGACCAAGCCCGTGGATTTTTATGAGCTCGATGCGGTGCTGCAAAAGAAGCTGCAAACGGGGTGAGGCCGGCATTTGTATATGAACGACATGGAACAACTGACAGAATTGGAAATCGCCGTTTTCCAGCTGCGCCTGGGTTTTGGCCCGGCGGACCGTTGCGTGGACTGGGCCGTGGAACGCTTGCGCCTGGACCAGGAAGGCGACGATCTGGACGTCGTGCTGCTGGCCAGCGCCCGGGGTATTGACGAGGTGCTGCCGCTGGCCGAGGCCATCATCAAGCGCTACCGGGGCGCGCAGCGGCTCAGTGACCAGTTTCTTGCGGGTAAATACATCGTCGAATTGCGCGCCGCCTACCTGGCGGGCCGGGAAAGCGTGGCCTCGCTCGATGCCATCCTGACCCGCCTGTACCGGGCGCTCGCTTACCCGGACTGGCTGGTCATGCTGAGCCGCAATTGCGAGTATGCGACGGACGTGGCCGACTTTGAGCAGCCGTTCGAGCGGGAGTTCGATTACGTTGCGTGCTTGTGGTCCGAGGCCTGTAGTGCTGCCGAGTTTGAGCAGCGATACTCCCGCGTGACGTCGAACCGGCACGATGTGAGCGCTACCTGATGCAGAACCCACCATGAAGAAAATCGATATCTTTGTCTGTTCCGAGGCCGAGATGCGCGCATGTGCCAGCTGGCAGGATGCCTTCAATGCGTTTCCCGTCACCGGCATCACGTTGCCGGGGGCGCTCGATTTCGCGTCCCTGGCGCAATTGCTGACCCGCTCGACAGCGCCTGCCCTCCGGCCTGCGCCGATGCAGGGGCGGGAGCTTTATGTGTTGACGGACGCCATGGCGCAGGCGATCGGGAGCATGGCGGCCGACGACTTGTCGGATATCGCCGTGGCGTGGTCGAAGACGGCTCCTTGGACGGGTGCGGATATCAATCCCTTCGACCTGGCGGGATTTCTCATGGAGCTGCAGTCGGCCTGGCATCAATCCGTGACACCGGACAAGGCGCTGTTTGCGTGGGTCGACGCGTAATGTCGGCATACTCATGGCGGGTGATCGCTATCGTATAATTTGCGCAATTCTTTTCGCTGGGAATAATGTGCAAAACAAGACGATAGGACTCATCGGCGGCATCGGCTGGGCTTCCACCCTGGAATACTACCGCCTGCTCAATGAAATGCTGGTGGCGCGCATCGGTCCCGCGCACAGCGCGCGCATCATGCTGGTCAGCATGGACCAGGCCGATTTCGTCGCGCATGCGGCGCAAGCCGATTCCCGTGCCATCGAACAATTCCTCGTCACGCAAGGGCAGCGCCTGCAAGGCATGGGCGCGGATTTCTTCCTGCTGTGCGCGAATGGCGCGCACCGTTTCGCCCCGGCCATCGTGCCACGCATCGGCTTGCCTTTTATCAGCATCGTCGAGGAAACGGCGAAGCGGGTACGGGAGTCGGGCCTGCGCAAGGTCGGCTTGCTGGGCGTCAAGCAAACGATGGCGGGCCGCTTTTATCACGATGCGCTGGAACAGCTGGGCATCACGACGGTGACGCCCGATGCGGCCGACCAGGAAATCCTGCACGATATTATCTACACGGAACTGGTGCAGAATGTCTTTACCGATGCCAGCCGGAACATCTTCCTGAGCATCATCGAGAAACTGCGGCGGCAAGGCGCGCAGGGCGTGATTTTGGGTTGCACGGAAATACCGCTGCTGATCCAGCCCGGCGATGTCGACTTGCCGCTATTTAATACCACGGCGATTCACTGTGAGGCGGCGGTGGCGTTTGCCGTCGAAGACTAGCCGCTTGCATATGCGCGGCGCCCGCAGGGGGCGGCCGCTCATTTCACACCATCAAGCCGGCTGCACACCGCCCACATTCCGGCTGCGGTTCTCGACCAGCACGGAAATGCCGAGCACGACGATGCCGCCGCAGGCCAGCATGGCGCCCACCCAGCCCGTCGAGCGCAAGCCCATGCCCATGGCGATGGCGATGCCACCTGCCCAGGCGCCCAGGGCGTTGGCGATGTTGAAGGCGGAATGGTTGAGGGCGGCGGCCACCGTTTGCGCGTCGCCGGCCACGTCCATCAAACGCGTCTGCACCGCCGGGGCGACGGCGATGCCGGCGCCGATGGCGAACAGGTTGATTGCCGTCAACCAGACATTGCTGCTGGTATAAGTAAACGCGGCCAGGGCGGCCACATTCCACAGCAGCACACCGAAGATGGTCCACAGGCGCGAGCGGTCGGCCAGCCAGCCGCCGATCAAATTACCCACCGTCATGCCCACGCCGATGATGGCCAGCAGGATCGAGATGACGAGGGGCGAGACTTTCGTGATTTCCAGCAAGGTTGGCGTAATAAACGTGTAGACGGCGAACATGCCGCCGAAGCCGATCGCCACCATCAGCAGGGTCAGCCACACTTGCAGGCGGCGGAATACGCCCAGTTCACGGCGCGGGCTCGAATCGCCGGCGGCGACCATGGGCACGAAGATGCGCACCATCAGCATGGTCAGCAAACCCAGCGCGGCGACGAGCAGGAAGGCCGAGCGCCAGCCCAGGGTCTGGCCGATGTACGTGGCCAGCGGCACGCCGAAGATATTTGCCACCGTCAATCCCATCAGCACGCGGGCGACGGCCTGTCCCCGTCGGTCCGGTTCGGCCAGGGCGGCCGCCACCAGGGCTGCCACGCCGAAATACGCGCCATGCGGGATGCCGGCCACGAAGCGGGCGACGACCAGCAAGCCGTAGTTGGGGGCGATGGCGCTGAGCAAGTTGCCGCCGGCGAACATCAGCATCAGACAGATCAGCATCAGGCGGCGCGGCATGCGCGCCAGGAAGATGGTGATCAGGGGCGCGCCGATGACCACGCCCAGCGCGTAGGCGCTGATCATGTGGCTCATCTGGGGCAAGGTCGTGCCCAGGTCGTCGGCCACCACGGGCAGGATGCTCATGGAGGCGAATTCGCCCGTGCCGATGGCGAGGCCGCCGATGGCCAGGGCCAGGTCGGCATAGCCAGCGCCAAAAGGCGCGGTGACGCGCGGAATCAATGGGTCTACGGAGGCGTGCATGTTCTTGTTGTTTGGGTAAAGAATGACAGGGTGGAGAGGCGCGCGGTGGCCCGGCCGGAAGTGGCAATGCGCCACCAGAGTCGACGGCTGGCCGGTATTTTCGGGCGATGAGAGCTGCCCAAAGACAACATTGTAAAAGATTCGGGCAAGCTCTGCTGGGCGGCGGCCAAAATATGCTGCACCGCACATAACAGTGCTTGCTCTTGTTGTTAACGATAACACGGAATGCCAGCGATTTCGCCACAGGGCAGGCGAAGAAAACCCGGCTGTGGCGGAAATGGTCTTAGCTGCGCCTTACTTCGCCAACGATTGCTGCAGCGCTTTCAATCCTGCCGCATAGATGTCGTGGAACAAGTCGGTCACTTCCTGCTCGCTCACACCCACGGGCGTGAAGCGGCCTGACCAGGTGACCCGTGCGCCAGCGCCGCCCGCCAGAGCTTCAACCTGCAGGGTCGACAGGTAATCGCTGGCGGGAAACGGCGCCTGCAGGATCGAATAGCTGTAGCTGCGCGCCGCGTTGTCGTACGCTTCCAGTTGCTCGACGATGACGTCGCCGGCCGGATTGGCCAGGTGGCGGATGCGGCCCCCTGCGCTCAAGGTGCTGCTGGGAATGTAGGGCAGCCAGTCGGGCAGCGAGTTGAAGCCGCCGATCAGTTGCCACACTTGCGTCGGCGTGGCGGCGATGTCGATCGAGGTGGTGGTGTGTGCCATGGTGAATTCCTTGTCTATATCAGAGGGGGGTATTTGGCAGCGGGGCGAACAGCGATACCAGCTGCTCGGCGCGCATGTCTTGCCAGAAAGCGGCGGGGATGACGCTGTTCAAGGCTGCCAGGTCTTCGGCCAGGCGTTCGGGACGGCTGGCGCCGGGGATCACGGCGGCCACGGCCGGATTGGCCAATGAAAATTGCAGGGCGGCCGCCTTCACGCTGACGCCATGGCGCGCGGCAATGGCCTTGATGTGTTCTACCTTGGCAATGATGGCGGGCGAAGCCTTCTGGTATTCGAAGTGCGCGCCGCCGGCCAGGATGCCCGAACTGTAGGGGCCGCCGACGACGATGTCGACGTTCTGGCTTGCCGCGGCCGGCATCAGCCGCTGCAGCGCCCGTTCATGGTCGAGCAGGGTGTAGCGGCCGGCCAGCAGGAAGGCATCGGGCTGCGCTTCGCTTAAATCCAGGGTCAGTTCCAGCGGTTCCACTTTATTGACGCCCACGCCCCAGGCCTTGATGACGCCTTCTTCGCGCAAGCGGGTCAGCACGCGGAAGGCGCCCGTGCGGGCAATCTCGAATTGCGCCAGCCAGTTGTCGCCATGGAAGTCTTGCGCGATGTCGTGGACCCAGACGATGTCGAGGCGGTCCGTGTCCAGGCGTTTCAGGCTGTCTTCGATCGAGCGCAGGGTGGCGTCGGCCGAATAGTCGTCGACGATTTTGTTCTTGCGGCCGAATTCGAACAAGCCGCCTTTTTCGCCCAGTTCGCGGGCAGCCGGGTCTTCCAGTTCGTCGAGGATCAGGCGGCCGACCTTGGTGCTCAATATGTAATCGTCGCGGCGGCGCTGCTTCAGGGCGGCGCCCAGGCGCAGTTCGGCCAGGCCGGCGCCATAGAACGGGGCCGTATCGAAATAGCGGATGCCCGAGTCCCACGCCGCGTCGACGGTGGCCAGCGCTTCTTCTTCGGGAATGTTGCGGAACATATTGCCCAGCGGCGCCGTGCCGAAACCCAGTTTGCCTGTCAGTAAGTGTTTGATCGTCATGGTGTTTTGCCTTCAATGAGTGAGTGAATGGAGACAGAATAGCTGGACAGGTTAAGCCTGTCCAAGACATAATTGGCGCAACTTGAGTCCTTAAAGGTCTGACATGCTGGACATACGCCAATTGCAATACTTCATCGCCGTCGCCGAGGAAGAACACGTGGGACGGGCCGCCGAGCGCCTGCATATTTCCCAATCGCCGCTGAGCCGACAGATCGCCCAGCTCGAAGAGAAGCTGGGCCTGACGCTGTTCGAACGCAGCGCGCAGCGCATCCGCCTGACGCGCGATGGCCATACCTTCCTGGCCGAGGCGCGCGCTTTTATTACCCACGGGAACCGGCTGGAAGCGCTGGCCAAGCGCCTGGGGCGGGGCGACGAGGGCGGCTTGTGCATCGGCTACATCGAAAACGCCATGCATGCGGGCGTCTTGCCCGACGGTTTGCGCACCTTGCGCGCCACGCGGCCGCAAGTCCACGTTGCCCTGTATAACCTGCATTCGGCCGAGCAGATCGAGGGCTTGCGCCAGCGCAGCCTCGATATCGCCTTGCTGTGCGAACCGCCGCTGCCGAACGACCCGGACCTCGATTGCGCGCAAGTGCTGAGCGACCCCATGCTGCTGGCCTTGCCGCAGACGCACCCGCTGGCAACCAAGGCCGAGCTGACCCCGGCCGATCTGGCGGGCCAGGAATGGATTGCCGTGCTGCACAAGGAAAGCGCGTTGAAACACGATAATTTCATCGCCGCCTGCGCGCGCGCCGGCTTTACGCCCGATATCCGCATGGAAGCGACGGAACCGCTGACGGCGCTGGGTCTCGTGGCGGCGGGCCTGGGCATGGCCATGATCCAGCACAGCCTGCGCCAGCACGCGCCGGCCGGCGTCGTCGTGCGCGAGCTGCCGTGGTTCAGCTACCGCACGCCATTGTGGCTGGCCTGGCACAAGGTGAATCTGCGCCCGCTGGTGGGGATCTTCCGTGCATCCTTGCTGGAACAAGCCAGCGGTGTGGCCATGGCGGGGCAAAAAGACGTATAAATAAGGCAATCATCTGTCGGGAGGATTGCCATGTTCGATCTGGAGGTGCCGGTGTGGGAACTGGTGGTGCGCGCCGTCATCGTCTACCTTGCCTTGCTGCTGATGGTGCGCATGACGGGCAAGCGGACGGTGGGGCAATTCACGCCGTTCGACTTGCTGGTGGTCATGTTACTGAGCGAAGCCGTATCGAATGCCTTGTCCGGTGGCGACGATTCCGTTCCCGCCGGCCTGGTGCTGGCCTTGACCCTGATCTGCCTCAACATGCTGATTGCGTGGATCACCTCGCGCAGCCGCAAGCTCGCCGAGCTGGTCGATGGCACGCCCGTGCTGCTGGGCCGCGATGGCGTGATTTTCGATGATGTCGTCAAGAAATGCAGGGTGGCGGGCGGCGATGTCGAGCAAGCGCTGCGCGAGGCCGATTGTCCCTTGCCGGACATGAAATGCGCGTTCCTGGAAGCGGACGGCAAGATCACCATCCTGCAAAAATAGCCGCGGCGGCCAGCCACGCCTAGATTTTCTTGCTGCGCTTTAAGTGCAGGGGCAGCAGCCACCACATGCAGACGATGAGCGTGCCCATCAGGACGCTGGCGACGATGCCAGCCACGTGGCCGAACACTTCCGACATCACCAGATTGGTGCCGAGGATAAACGCCAGCGCCAGCGAAAAGGCGCCGCACATCATGATGCGGTCGGCCACGCGCTTGAAGCGTTCGCGGTCTTGCAGGGGGCGCATGACGCGGTGCTGGATGGCTGGCGCACTGAGCAGCACCAGGCTGGTCATGGACAGGAAAAACGTCAGCAGGAAGACGATCTTTTCCGCCTGCACGATCTTCGCGAAGCCGCCGTTGAAGGGCAGGATGATGAGGAAGGCCGTCAGCATCTGCGCGCCAGGCAAGAGGATGCGCAATTCGCTGAGCAGGTCGGACAGGTCGCCTTCGTCGCCTGGCTGGTCATCCTCGTGCTGCTGTCGCGCGTGGGGCATGGGTGGTCCTCGTGGTGGTGGTGAGGCCAGTCTACGCGCAGGCGCCCGCGCCGACTGTGGGCGGACGCACCTTCAGAAGCATTGCGCGATGCGTTGGCGCAAGCGCCACAGCGGAGACGAGACGATGGCGGTGGCGCTGTGCGAGGCGTCGTGCCCGCAATGGCCGCAACTGTGGCGCCGGTGCGGCGCCAGCGCGAAGCTGCCCAGGTCCAGGTGCGGATGGCCGCAGCGGGCGCAGTCGCTGCAGTCCAGCGGCGTGCCCGACTGCAAGGCGGCGGCGAATGCTTGCGCGGCGGGCGGCGTGATATTGAGCTGCACGACGTCGGCAGGAAACAGGCCGGGCAGGGCGCGGCAATCGATGGCCAGCGCGGCCGCGTCGCGCGCCAGCAGGGTGCCGCCGTCATCGGCCAGCGCGCGCAGTTGCAGCAGGCCATCGGAGCCCAGGCGCAAGGTGGTGGCGTGAAAGCGGCCGGGGTCGAACAGTTCCGGATACAGCACATAGCCCATGGGGCTGGCGTGCTGGCGGCAGCGCATCTGCCGCGTCGCCTGCCAGTCGGCCAGATCGGCCTGCGTGCCCCAGTAGCACTGGTGCGTGCGGCACCAGTGGCGCGCCGCCCCATTGCGAAACTTTCCGGCTGGAAGCAGATCGCACACGATGATGGCGTCTTCGCCCGCGCCGGCGCGAAAGTGGCCCGTGATGTGCTGCGTGGTGGCGGCAAGGCTGCCCGTGCTCGCCTGCAGGGGCCAGCAGATGCCGGGCAGGGTCAGCGGCGTGGGCAATGGCGCCTCCACGCGGCTAGCGGCTTGCGAGCCGATAGCGGGCCGGCATGAAAAAGCCCGCCGACTGGGGCGGGCTGTGCTGACGGGAATGCCTGCGGCATGGCCCGGTTTATTCTTCCGTATCGGCCAGGGTGACGATGGCGCGCGCCCACTTCGAGTATTTCAGGTTCGCCAGATCGCGCACGGTCTTGATATTGAACGCTTGCTTGAGCAGTTCCGCGTCCTTCTCGCTCACGCCTTGCAGCGCATCGACGGGCGCATCGGCGATTTCCTTGAACGTCTTTTTTTCGTAGGCTTTGTCTACCGCTTTATTGATGTTCATGTGTTGATACTCCTCAGTAAGTAGGAAAATTAATTCTACACGGTTTTGTCAATCGTCAATTTACGCTTGCATGTTGTGCCGAACTAAATATGATGGAGGTGGGTAAGGCTGCGGCCGAGCCTGGTTTTGTTCCGCCTGTTAAATTGTAATTATGGCATTTAAATTATGTATAGTATAATTGTTGTGTGTGTCGGCGACTATGCGCCGGCCTTACCGGACGCCGCTGTATGCGGCACTAATTGACAGCGTTCAGGAGAATACGATGAGTTTGCTAGATCAACTTGCAGGACAGGCGATGAGCGCTTTGGGCAACAAGGGTGCGGAGGGGGAAGCCCCGTCGGGACTGATGGCCAGCGTGATGGACCTGGTCAACCAGCATGGCGGCTTGCCCGGCCTGCTGCAGAAATTCCAGGAAAGCGGCCTGGGCGACCAGGTGGCCAGCTGGATCGGCACCGGCGCCAATGCGCCCGTTTCCGGCGAGCAGATCAAGGATGCGCTGGGCGCCGACACGATCACCCAGATCGCTGAAAAAGCGGGCGTCGCGCCGGACGCGGCCTCTGGCGGCCTGGCCGCCTTGCTGCCCCAGCTGATCGACAAGCTGACGCCGAACGGTCAAGTACCTGAAGGCAATGACCTGGTCAGCCAGGGCTTGAATATGCTCAAGGGCAAGATCTTCGGTTGATATTCATTGCCGCAGAACTCAAAAACCTCGCAGCGATGCGAGGTTTTTTGTTTTCAGGCGGCGGCCATCATGCCGAAACGCTGAGGTTCGCTGGTCAGCCTGGCGGTGCTCCCTTCCACCAGATACGAGCAATAGCGACGGCGTTCGGCGATGCCGCCGCGCCGCTCCATCAGCTCGCCCAGCATGGCGACGGCATCGGCGGCCATCTTTTGCACGGGCTGGCGCAGGGTGGTGATGTCGTAGCTGAGCCAGCCCGATGCTTCCAGCGCATCGAAACCGGCTACGGACATTTGCAGCGGCACCTGGATGCCCATCTGGTGGCGCGCCGTGTCCAGGCAGCCGATGGCCATGATGTCGTTGCCGCAAATGACGGCGTCCGGCACACGGCCCAGGCGGTCGATCACCTTGCGCAAGCCATGGCCGCCGCTGGCGTAATCGTAGTTGCCGCTGACGACGATGGGGGCGGGCAAGCCCAGCGTGAACAGCCGGTCCAGCACGCCGGCCTTGCGTTCCTGCGCCACGGCCGAGTCGCCGGGGCCGTCGATGACGGCGAACTGGCGGTGGCCCGCCTCGGCCAGGCGCGAGACGAGCAGGCGCGCCGCTTCGGCCTGGTCGCACAGCACGGCATGCACGGCGTGCTCGCGGGGGCTGCGGTTGAACAGCACCAGCGGCACGTCGCGCCGGGCGAACTCGGCCATCTGCTCGTCCGACAGGCAGGCGGCCACGACGGCGCCATCGACCTGGTATTGCCACACATCGCTCAAGACCCTGCCGACGTCCGCTTCGCGCTCCAGGGTAAACAACAATAAACGCTTGCCCTGGCGGGCGATTTGCTGGCTCAGGTCGGACAACACTTGCGGATAGTACAGATTGGCCAGCTTGGAAATGATGACGGCCACCAGGTTCGAGCGCCGCGTGATCAGGCTGCGCGCGGCCGCGTTGGGGATGTAGTCGAGGCGGATGGCCGCCTGCATGACCTTGGCGTGCGTGGCGGGCGAGACGCTCGCGCCCGGCTTGAAGCAGCGCGATACGGCCGATTGCGACACGCCGGCCAGCAGGGCCACGTCATACGAAGTCACGCGCCGTCCGGCGCCGGGCAGGGCGCGGGTGGCGCTGGCGGGTGTCCGGTCTACAGTATTCTTTTTTCGCATATTGGTCTGGCAAGCAACCTGTCTCAAAGTATTCCTGCAGGCCCGGCCGCTTGTGGCGGCCTGGGCGGGCAGAATGAGCATAGCGTAAAAGATTGCCGCATAGCAAGACTGTTTTCTTAATCATGTTGCAAAAAATATGACTGAATGGCAAGTGGTATGCATGCCCCTCAATCGGGACTGTCGCAGGGGCCGCTGCCATACGGACTGAGGCGTCCTGGCGGGTCCACGCGGCGGGCGCTGAAATCGCTGGCCAGGGTGGGTAACGGAAAATCCGCCGTGGCGCTCGCCTCCGTGCCGCTGACGGTGCCCCGCACAGTCAGGGCGACGTCCACCCAGGAACCAAAGTTGCGCGGATAGCTGATGGTGACGGTGGCCATGCCCAGCGCGTCGCTCAAGCCGCTCGCGCTGACGGTCAGGGGGATGCCCGGGTCGAGCACGCCATTGCCGTTGCGGTCGTAGGCGGCGTCAAAAATGCCGTTGCGCAAGATGTCTTCGTTGGCGCAGCTGTAGTGGGGCAGGGCCAGGCGCCAGACGCCCGTGTCGGGGAACTCGGGCTTGTCCGCTTGCCACACGTACGACCCCTTGGCATAGCGGCTGGGCCAGGCGGCGGCCGTGATGGCGACGCCGGGCACGGCATTGCCGGCGCTGTCCGAGACGAACACGGCAAAGTCCTTTTGCAGCACGCTGGCCGAATATTCGCGCAGCGCGCTGCCCGTGCCCAGCTTGACCGACAGCGCTTGCCGCGCCACCGTCAGGCGCACGAGGGCCGTGGCGGCCGCTTGCGGGGCGCCTTCGATGCGGGCCTGGATCAGTACGCCATCGCGGCCGCTGTCGGCCGGTCCCGCCACATACACGGCGCGCGCCAGGCCGTCACTGCCCGTCGGCACCCGGCCCGCCTGCCGCAGGTAGCCGCCGCTGGGGTCGCTCAAGATGGTAAACACGACGGGCGCATTCTTGACCAGGTTGTTCGCCGCGCCATCGCGCACCACGGCGCTGATTGTGCTGATACTGGTGCTGGCGTTGTCGGCCGAGGCCGCCGAAGTGCTCGTATTGGCGCGCAGCACGGCCGGCTCCGCCTGCACGGCCAGCTTGCTGGCGGGGCTCAATGGCGCGACGAATTCCAGCCGCGTCTGCGCCGAGGGTCCACCGGCCACGGCCGCCGTGATGGTGGCCACGCCCGCGTTGGCCGACTGCACATAGCTGCGCGGCAAGTTGCCATTGCTGAAAATCAAGCTGGCAGGCAAGGCCTGGCTGCAGGCGCTGTCCGCGAACAGGCTGCCGCGCGTGGTCGACAGGCTGGCGCTGCCCGATTGCGCCACGCCCGCCTTGTCGTAGCGCACGTCGATGGGCTGGCACGCGAGGGTCGCCACTTCCGGCAGCACGTCCGCGCCGCTGGCGTCCTGGTTCACGGCCGGACTCAGGCGCAGGTCGCTGCCCGCCACGGCATACGCTTGCGTGGCGGCGGCGCCCAGCGCGCTGACGGACACAGCATCCTTGCCCAGGCTGCCTGCCGTCAGGCGCAGCACCAGCTGGCCTTGCGCATTGCTGAGCGCCGCGCCGCCATCCTTGACACGCACACTGTTGCCGGCGCCCGTGCTGTAGGCGATGGCGGCGCCGGCCACGGGCTTGCGCGCCGAGTCGCGCACGGTGACGGTGAGATCGGCGCCCTGGCCCAGCATCAAGGCGGATGGCCCCAGCAATTCCACGCTGCTGCCCGTGACGGCCACCGTGCCCTTGCCGCTGCGCGTGCCGACATTGGCCGTCACGGTGATGCTGCGGTTGCTGTTGGCGCCTCCGGTGCCCAGCAGGGCGCGCGCCTGGCCGTTCTTGTCCGTCACGGCATCGACGCTGCCGAGGATGCCGGAATCGGCGGAAAAGGAAATCTTTGCGTTTGGCAAGGCCAGGTTGGCGCCATCCTTGACGAGGGCCGTGACGGCCACTTCGCCGCCGGCCAGGCCCGCCGAGGCCAGTTCCGTGCTGGAAAACACCAGGTTGACGGCGCTGGCCAGGCTGGCCGGCTCGGGCGGCGTGACGGGCGGAATCACAGGGGGCGTCACGGGCGGGGTGACAGGCGGCGTGACGGGCGGATTGATGGGCGGTGGCGGGCTGCCGCCGCAGCCTGCCGTGCTGTGCAGCGAGCAGCCGCCGGACGCCTGCGTATCGGTGCCGCCCCCGCCGCCGCAGCCGGCCAGGCAAACGAGCAAGATGGCCAAGCTGGCGGCGGGCAGGTGGCGCAGGGGGGCGAGGGGCATGATGGTCTCCGGGAGCTTGCCGAGTTGCTCGGCATCAATTTCCCAAGAGTAGCTTTTGCGCGCGGCGGGTACTTGATGCAAAGCAAGCTTATGCTGTTGACCGAGCCGAACGGGTTTTGCTGGTGCAATGGCGTGCGTTCTGATAACATAACGCCCCTTTATTCAGGGAAGGGTCGACATGGCCAATGCTTGCGGCGTCGATTTCGGCACGTCAAATTCCACGGTAGGCTGGGCACGTCCCGGGCAGAGCACCATGCTCGGCCTGGAAGATGGCAAGACGACCTTACCGTCCGTCGTCTTCTTCAATGCGGAAGACGAGGAAGTCAGCTTTGGCCGCGCGGCGCTGGCCGGCTATCTGGCCGGTTACGAGGGGCGTCTGATGCGCTCGCTGAAGAGTTTGCTTGGCACCAGCCTCATCGATGGCCAGACGGAAGTGGGCGGCCGCGCGTTGCCGTTCCGCATGTTGCTGGCGCAATTCATTGGCGAAGTGAAACGCCGTGCCGAGCAGTCCGCCGGCCGCGAATTCTCGTCCGCCGTGTTCGGCCGTCCCGTCTTCTTTATCGACGACAATGCGCAGGCCGATCAGCTGGCGCAGGACACCCTGGCCGAAGTGGCCCGCTCCGTCGGCTTCAAGGACGTCGCCTTCCAGTTCGAGCCGATCGCCGCCGCCTTCGATTACGAGTCGCAGATCGCCAAGGAAGAGCTGGTGCTGATCGCCGACATCGGCGGCGGTACTTCCGACTTTTCGCTGGTGCGCCTGTCGCCGGAACGGGCGAAAAAGGCCGAGCGCCGCGACGACATCCTCGCCACGGGCGGCGTGCACATCGGCGGCACGGACTTCGATAAATACCTGAGCCTGTCTTCGGTCATGCCTCTGCTCGGCTATGGCAGCCGCCTGCACAATAACAGCGAAGTGCCGTCCAGCTATTATTTCAACCTGGCGACCTGGCACACGATCAACCTGGCCTACACCAAGAAAATCTGGGTGCAGCTGGCCGACGTGTGCCGCGATGCGCGTGAGCAAGACAAAGTGAAACGGCTGCAAACGCTGATCGACGAGCGTGCCGGCCACTGGCTGGCCATGAAAGTGGAAGAGGGCAAGATTGCCCTGTCCGATGCGGCCGAAGTGCAGCTGGAGCTGGACCGTTTGTCGCCCGCGCAAAGCCTGTTGCTCAAACGCACGCAATTCGACGACGCCATCGGCCACCTGTGCGGTTCCGTGGAAGAAACCGTACTGCGGCTGCTGCGCGACGCGGGCGTGGCGCCGGAAGCCGTCGACACCGTGTTCTTCACGGGCGGCTCCAGCGGCGTGCGCTTGCTGCGCGAAAAGATCGCCGCCCTGGTGCCGTCCGCGCGCAAGGTCGAAGGCGATTTGTTCGGCAGCATCGGTGCGGGCCTCGCGCTGGACGCCGTGCGCAAGTTCGGCTAAGCTGGCCCACCGCAGCATTGCAGAAAGAGCCTTACCCCATGAATGTGTTTGACAAACCGATCGTCATGATCGACTTCGAGACGACCGGCTTGTCTCCCGACATGGGCGACCGCATCACGGAAGTGGCGGCGCTGCGCATCGAGGGCGGGCGGATCACGGACCGCTATGTGACCCTGATCAACTGCAATGCGCGCATTCCCTCGTTCATCACGGGCTTGACGGGCATCACGCAGGCCATGGTGGACAAGGCGCCGCCCGTGGCCGAGGTGGTGCCGCAATTGCTGGACTTTATCGGCAGCGATGCCTTGTCGGCGCACAATGCCAGCTTCGATGAAAAATTCCTGCGCGCGGAAAGCGCCAGGCTGAACCTGACGCCGGCGCACCAGTCGCTCGTGTGTTCCTTGAAACTGTCGCGCCGCGTGTTTCCCGGCATGGCCAGCTACAAGCTGGGCTTGCTGTCGAGCCAGCTGGGCATCGCCTTCAAGAGCGCCGCCCACAGGGCCGAGTCCGATGCGGAAGTGGCGGCGCAAGTGCTGATCCATATCGGCCGGCATTTGCGCAGCAGCTACGGCATCGCCGATGTCGACGCCGACCTGCTCGTGTCGCTGAACAAGCTGGCTGCCGCCAAGGTGCCGCAATTCCTGCAGAAGCACCCATCACGCCGCTGATCGGCGTATCGCATCCAAGCGGGCTCATCAAAACGATATAATTTTGTTATTTCATTTGAGCCTGCTCAAGTCCTTTCCCCGCATCGAATTTAAAATTTAAGCAACACACGATTTCGCCGCCCTGGGCCGCCGTTTTGCGCGTGCTGCCGGCAAGCGCAATGTGGATGGGGGCGCACATGGACAAGCACCATACTGCCAGAGATAGTCACGAAGCGTATATCTGGTTCCGCACGGCTGCCGAGCAGGGCAATGCCTACGCCCAGTTCAACCTGGGATTGATGTACAAGAAGGGCGAGGGCGTGGCGCAGGACGATGCGCGCGCCTTTGTCTGGCTGCGCCTGGCCGCGCTGCAAGGCCTGGCTTTCGCGCAGAACCACCTGGGCGCCCTGTATTACCACGGCCGCGGCGTGGCGCAGAGCGACGAAGACGCCGTGCTGTGGTTCCGCCGCGCGGCTGCCCAGGGCGATGCCTCGGCCCAGCAAAACCTGGGGCAGATGTACCGCAAGGGGCGCGGTGTGCTGCAGAGCGACGAGCTGGCCCTGGCATGGTTTTACCGTGCCTCCGAACAGGGCGTGGCCAGCGCGCAATCCTTGCTGGGAGAAGCCTATGCGCAAGGGATGGGCGCGAAGAAGAACGATGCGCTGGCCCTGGCCTGGTTCCGCAAGGCCGCGTTGCAGGGCGATGCGCAGGCGCAGCTGAACCTGGGGCTCGTCTACAAGCGGGGCCAGGGCGTGGCGCAAAGCGATGCGCAGGCGCTGGCCTGGTTCCGCCAGGCCGCCGCCCAAGGCCTGGCCGTGGCGCAGCGGCAACTCGGCGTGGCGTATGCGGAAGGCCTGGGCGTGGCGCCCGACCAGTTGCGCGCGTACGCATGGCTGCAGCGGGCGGCCGAGCAGGATGACGCCGACGCCCAGTTCAACCTGGGCCTGATGCTGGCGCGCGGCCAGGGCGTGGACCGGGATGAGGCGCGCGCCGTCGCCTGGTACCGGCGCGCCGCGATGCAAGGCCATTGCATGGCGCAATACAATCTGGGCGGCATGTTTGCGGGCGGGCGCGGCGTCGCCCGCGACTTGCGCCAGGCGCTGGACTGGTATGCGAAGGCGGCGGCCCAGGGCGCGTCGAATGCGCAGTTCAACCTGGGCGTGATGTATGCCAATGGCCAGGGCGTGGAGCGCGACGACGTGTGCGCCGTGCGCTGGTACCGCACGGCCGCCGAGCAGGGCGATGCCAGCGCGCAAAACAACCTGGGCGTCATGTATGCGAACGGCCACGGCGTGCCGCAAGACGATGGCCTGGCCGTGCAATGGTATGCGCGCGCGGCCGGCCAGGGCCATGCGCTGGCGCAGTACAACCTGGGCGGCATGTACAACAGCGGGCGCGGCGTGGAAAAGGATCCCGTCTGCGGCTACATGTGGCTGGCGCTGGCGGCCGAGGGCGGCGACAGCGGCGCGGCCAGGGCGCGGGAAGCGGCGGCCGCCAGGCTGGCGCCGGCACAGCTGGAAGAGGCGCAGCGGCGCATGCGGCAATGGCACCAGGTACGCTCGCCGCCGCTGCCGCCGACCGACTGAGGCACCAGCACCGTGCGCGCAGCGAGGCGCGCTGCATGCGATAATTGCTCGCAGGCATGTCGCGAAGGCGGCGCAGTTTTCGGCACAGTGAAAGGTGGAGCATGGTAAGGCAGGCAGGCGAGGATGCATCCGAGCAAAAAGTCATCGACGACATCGCCACGCATGGCTGGCATGGCGTGCATATCGGTGCTGACGAAGAAGGTCCCGGCTATGCTTTTACCATAGGCGCCGGACACAGCTTTGGCCAGCCTGAATTGCTCATCATGGGCTTGCCGCGTGCCATGGCTCACCAGATACTCGACGTGGCGCTCGATGCCGTGCGCAGCGGTGCCATCACGGATTTCACGGTCACCACGGACGCCTTGCTGGACGGCCATCCGTGCGCCTTCGTGCGCGTGCCCGTCGAGCAATACCGCAACTATGTCGGCTATGCGCGCTGGTATTACCAGGGCGATGATTTTACCGTGTACCAGATCGTCTGGCCGTCGCGCGATGGCCATTTCCCGTGGCAGGCGCAAGCGAGCGCGCAGTACGTGGAGAGCCAGCCCCTGCTGGGACCGGCGCCGCCGGCCGCATGACGGCTGGCACCTCCGTCCGCATTGTGACCGGCACGGCGACCTTGTGCGTGTTCGACCCGGCCCTCCTGCGTCACAAGCTCGACGATGACTGCGACTGGTGGAGCATTCCCAGCGCGGAACTGGCGGCCGTGAATGCGGGCCAGGCGGCGTTTTTCAACGTGGGCGGCGACGGCGCGTATGAAATCGCCTTGCACGTCGAACTTGCCGAACCGCATGCGAGCGTGCACCTGGCCGTCGTCTCGGGCCGCATCTTCATCGGCGCCGGGGAAGACGTCACGGGCGGCGGCCTGGAACCGGACACGGCATACGGCGGCCTGTTCGTGGACGTGCCGGCGGGCAGCTACCGCGTGCAGGCGCGCCGTGATGGCACGTTCATCAGCCTGGCATTCGTGCCCGATGCGCGCAGCAGCAATGCGTTTGCCGACCTCGTGCGTATTTGATGCGCCGTTGAACCCTGGCTAGGCATCCATGCGCGCCACGGCCGCGCCTTGGCGCCGGTCCAGGAACAGGCTGTTGCCGTGGATTTTCTTCGCCTGTTTCTTCGCTTCCGCCGCCTGCGTGGCGATCTGGTGGTGCGTGTAGTACTGGTGCGCCTCGACCTTGATCACGCCCAGCGACAGGCTGATCAAGGAATAAAACACTTTCTTGCCTTGCCGGTCTTCGCTGAGGTAGCCGCCCCGTTCGCAGTCGCTGCTGCTGTAGTAGGCGGGGATGGCGGCCGCGAAGTCGTCCAGCATGGCCTGGCAGCGCGTTTCCCAGTCTTCGCTCTGGAACAAAATCATGAAATCGTCGCCGCCGATGTGGCCGATGAAATCGCGGTTCGGGTCGCAATGGCCGCTGAGGATTTCTCCCGTCAACTGGATCACGTCGTCGCCCTTGCGGTAGCCGTACACATCGTTGAAGGGCTTGAAGTGGTCGAGGTCGCAATAGCAGACCCAGAAACGGCTGCCGCTGTGCAATAGGCGGTCGATATGTTCGTTGATGGGCACGTTGCCGGGCAGTTGCGTGAGCGGGTTGGCGTAGCGGGCCGCGTTGATCTGCATCTGCGTGATTTCGCGCATCAGGTCGTGGCCCGTGCCCATGCCCAGGTAACGGCCGTGCTCGGTGATGATGAAGCCGTTGAACAGGTGGTGGGCATCGGACTGCACCATGGTGTAGCTGAGTTCCTGCAAGCTCGTCTCGTGGTCGGCGATCAACGGCGTGGCATCCATGAACAGGCTGCACGATTTCTTGCCATACAGTTCGCGCTGGTAGGGGCGGGCGAAGTGGTCGATCATTTCGAAGCGGCTGATCAGGCCCAGCGGCACGCCGTCGTCGACGACGGGGATGATCATCAGCTTCGGTTCCTTCAGGAAGATGTCGTACACCTCGTTATTATTGAGTTGCGGCGAGACGGCTGCCACCCGGTGCAGCAGCTTGCGGATGGTGGCGCCGTTCTTTTCCAGGCTGCTGCGCTGCGGATACACGGCTACGCCGTTGCGTCCCAGCGCCTGCACCACTTCGGCCGGCAGGGCGCGCGCCGGCACCGCGTTGGGCCGGCCCAGGTGATAACCCTGGCCGAACGCCACGCCCAGGTCGCGCAAGACCAGCAATTCCGTCTGCGCCTCGATGCCTTCGGCGATCACCAGCGTGCCCGATTTTTCCGCGATTTCCTGGATCGAGCGCACGAACTGCAGTTTCACGGGGTCGTTGTTGATGCCCTGGATGAAATGCATGTCGATCTTCACGTATTCGGGCCGCAGTTCCGACCACAGCCGCAGGCTGGAAAAGCCTTCGCCCAGGTCGTCGATGGCGATCTGGAAACCCATGTTGCGGTAATGCAGCACCGCTTCGCGCATCAGCTCGTAGTCATAGGTGGGCTGGTTTTCCGTCAGCTCGATGATGACCCGGTCCGGATTGATGCCGATGTGCTCGATGTATTCCAAGGTTTCGCCATGGCGCGCATTGCGCAGCAGCAGGCATTCCGGGCTGACGTTGAGAAACAGTTTTCCTGGCAACTGCAGCTCGGCAAAGCGCTCGAGCACCACTTGCCGGCACAGGTGTTCCACTTCCAGGGTCAGGTCGTGCGCGCGCGCCACCTTGAACAGATTCATCGGCGCGTGCAGCGGGCTGTCGGACGGACCCCGTATCAAGCCTTCGTAGCCGATGATGTCGCCGCTGTGCATGTGGATGATGGGCTGGAACAGCGCGCTGAGCTTGCGGCCCGCCAGGATGTCGTGCAAGGCATCCGTCCCTTCGATGGTCATGCTGGCCGATGGGGGTTTCAGATAAGCCACGTTCGATGGCATCGCGGGGACCGGCGCGGCGGTGGCGGAAGGGAGGGCGAGAGTGTACATAGGCGGATGTGGCGGCAGGGCCTCTGGACGGGCCATGAACATGTTGCCGATAGTAAAGAAGATTTATGACAGCTTGATGAAACGACTTTTCTTTTGATAATGTTTCTTGTGTGAACGTCAGTTTGCCGATTCTATCGAAAGCGAGATTTATCATGGCAATCCAGCTAAATTTGCCAAACAAAAGATGGCAAATCCATCGGATAACTGTGCTTTAAAAGTGGCAATCCGCGCTATGATTTCTCTTGGCGAAAGTCAACATGGGCAGCCGCCGTGTGTGTGCGGCCTGCTTTCCTCGACATCCAACAATGAGACAAACAACCCATGCAATTACGTAGTGCAACCCTCATATGCAGCTTGCTGGCCGCTTTCGGTGGCAATGCCCTGGCACAATCCTGCCCGGCCGGCGACGGCGCCCCGGTGACGTATCCGGTCAGCAAAAAAGTCGACCAGCAAGACAGCTATTTCGGCACCACCATCGCCGACCCTTACCGCTGGCTGGAAGATGCCAACAGCGCGGAAACGGGCGCATGGGTCGCGGCGCAAAACAAGCTGACGCAATCGTACCTGGGCACCATCCCCGAGCGCGCCGCGATCAAGCAGCGCCTGACCAAGCTGTGGAATTATGAGCGTTTCACTACGCCAACCAAGCAGGGCGGCCGTTACTTCTACAGCCGCAACGACGGCTTGCAGAACCAGGCCGTGCTGTACACGGTGAAAAAGCTGACGGACGAACCGCGTCTGCTGCTGGACCCGAACACCCTGTCGACGGACGGCACGGTGGCGCTGGCCGGCACCTCGATCAGCCCGAACGGCAAGTACCTGGCCTACGCCACGTCCGCCTCCGGTTCCGACTGGAACGAGTGGAAAGTGCGCGACATCGAATCGGGCAAGGATTTGACGGACCACATCAAGTGGGCCAAATTCTCGGGCGCTTCGTGGACCAAGGACAACACGGGTTTCTTCTACAGCCGCTATGACGCGCCGAACGAGGCAACCAAGCTGGCCGATATCAATTACTTCCAGAAACTGTATTTCCACAAGATCGGCACGCCGCAAAGCGACGATGTGCTCGTCTTCGACCGTCCCGACCAGAAGGAATGGGCGTTCGGCGGCAGTGTCGTCAGCGACGATGGCAATTATCTGATCATCACGGCTTCGCAGGGCACGGAACGCAAGAATCGCGTTTTTTATAAGGACTTGCGCCAGAAGAACGCCAAGGTCGTGGGCTTGCTGGAAGAGTTCGACGCATCGTACTCGTTCATCGACAATGACGGTCCCGTCTTCTTCTTCAAGACGGACAACAAGGCGCCAAAATCGCGCGTAATCGCCATCGATACGCGCAAACCCGCGCCTACCGACTGGAAAGAGATCGTGCCGCAAAGCGCGGAAACCCTGGTCGCCGTCAATCTGATCAACAACCAGCTGGTGCTCGACTACTTGAAAGATGCGCAAACGCAAATCAAGATCGTCGACCTGAAAGGCAAGCTGGTGCGTGAAGTGGCGCTGCCGGGCATCGGTTCGGCTGGCGGTTTCGCGGGCAAGCGTGGCGACACGGAAACGTTTTATTCGTTCACCAGCTTCACCACGCCGGCGACCATCTACCGCTACGACATGAAATCGGGCAAGAGCACGGTGTACCGCCAGCCGAAGGTCGATTTCGACCCGAACGCCTTTGAAACGCGCCAGCAATTCTTTACCAGCCGCGACGGCACCAAGGTGCCGATGTTCATCGTCTCGAAAAAAGGCATGAAGCTCGATGGCACGAACCCGACCTATCTGTACGGCTATGGCGGCTTCAATATTTCGCTCACGCCAAGCTTCTCCGTGGCGAATCTTGCCTGGGTGGAAATGGGCGGCGTCTACGTGATGGCCAACCTGCGCGGCGGCGGAGAGTACGGCGAAGCGTGGCACCAGGCCGGTACCAAGCTGAACAAGCAAAACGTCTTCGACGACTTTATTGGCGCGGCGCAATGGCTGGTGGATAACAAGGTCACCTCGCCATCGAAGCTGGCGATCGGCGGCGGCAGCAATGGCGGCCTGCTGGTCGGCGCGGCCATGACACAGCGTCCGGACCTGTTCGCCGCGGCAATTCCGCAGGTGGGCGTGCTCGACATGTTGCGTTTCCACAAGTTCACCGTGGGCTGGGGCTGGGTGCCTGACTACGGTTCGTCGGACGATGCCGAGCAGTTCAAGGCGCTGGTGAAATACTCGCCGTTGCACAACCTGAAGGCGGGCGGCTGCTATCCGGCCACCATGATCACCACGGCCGACCACGACGACCGCGTCGTGCCTGCCCACAGCTTCAAGTTCGCCGCCGCCGCCCAGGCAGCGCAAGGCGGCCCGGCACCCGTGCTGATCCGCATCGACAGCAAGGCGGGCCATGGCGCCGGCAAGCCGACGACCAAGCAGATCGAAGAAGTGGCCGATCGCTGGGGTTTCCTCAGCCGTTCGCTGAAGATGACGCCAGTGGTGGCGGAGCCGGCCAAGGTGGCGGCACAGTAAAACCGGGTAGGTCGGATTAGCGCGGCATCGCCGTGCGTAATCCGACACCACCTGTCATGTCAGCACGATGTCGGATTACGCGGCGTGCCGCCGCTAATCCGACCTACGCTGGCCTGCTTCCGTAATCCTCGCCAGCACCCCCTCCCCGAACACCGCCTGAAACGGCAAATCCTTGCGCTGCGCGTAGCCGATGTAGCAATCGCACTTGAAGCGCGGGCAGGAGCGTTCCCGCAGCATGTCCGCCAAGTCATCCACGTACAGATTCCCCAGCCGCTCGGGCACGAAATGGCAGCGCGCCAGTTCGCCGTCGCCATCGACGGATAGCGACGCCTCGCCCGCCAGGCACGGTTTATTGCGCGAGGGCGAAGGCCTGCGGTTTTGCGCGAACCACGGGTCGACGGCGTCGAGCCAGGCCAGGTCTTCCGCGCTGTAATAGCCGGGGCCGCGCCGGTCATAGGCGTTCAGCCACAGGTAGACGTGGGCCGGCAGCGCTGCGCGCAGGGCGCGGATGGCGTCCCGGTGTTCGTTCATGGCCACGACGCCGACGGAATAGCGCACGCCCATGGCATCGAGCTTCGCGCAGCGGGCGAGAAAGCGGGCCAGGGTCGTCTGGTCCGGGTGGTAGGTGCACCACAGGCCGATTTTCTCCAGCCCGTCCATGTTCTCCAGCCAGTCCAGGGGGCCGGACAGATTCGTTTGCAGCGCCACCTGGCGCACGTGGGGCAGCGCCGCCAGTGTCTGCATCGCGCTCCGGTAGTGACGCCGCACCAGCGCTTCGCCCCAGGGCGTGAACAGCACGCTGATGTCCCGCTTCTGTGCCGCCACCCAGTCCGTAAAACGCGCCACTTCGCGCGCGTCGCGGGCCAGCGCGGCGCGGCTGTCGCGCTTCTTGGCGAACGGGCAGTAGCCGCAGGCGTAGTTGCAGCTGGCCAGCGTGCCCCGGTACAGCAGGGACAGCGTGCCTGGTTGCGCGAAACCCGGCGGCGCTGTCAGCACGCCTGGCCGCCTTCGGCCATCAGCGCGCGCACCGTATCGGACGCCAGCCAGGGGCCGATGGTGTCGGCGTAGCTGTAGCCCCGGTCATTCAGGCGCAGCAGCGGGCCTTCTTCTTCCACCAACTCCAGCGCGTGCAGCTCCGCCAGCTGCGGCAAGTCTGCTTCGCAGCGGGAGCCGAAGCGCGCCGCGTAGGCGTCGCGGTCGAGGCCCGGCTCCGTCAGCAGCGACTGGATCACGTAGCGCCGGCGCTGTTCTTCGTCATCGAGCTGGTAACCGTGTTCGGCCTGGGCGAAGCGCGCCTCGTCGAGCGCCAGATAGTTGTCGATGATGTTGATGGTATCAAGCCGCGCCACCGCGTATTGGCTCGAATAATGCAGGCGCGACGTGTACGAGCGGGCGCCCGCGCCCAGGCCCACCATGCCATCGTTCTGGCAGCAGTACGAAGGGCCGTTCTGTTCCGGCGCATGGGGGGCGCGGAACATGCGCATCGAGACCTGCTCATAGCCCTGCGCGCGCAAATGGTCGCGCGCGGCCGCGTACAGCGCCAGACGGCTGTCGCCATCGCGCGCCAGCATGATGGGGTGGAGCGACTCCGCGCCCTGGCGGCGCGCCACTTTTCCAAGACCCGTCTGCTCGCGCACGTACAGCGGATACAGATAGAGCTCCTCGGGCCGGAAGGCCAGCGCGCTGTCGATGGAGGCGAGCAGGCTGGCGACGGTCTGCCCCGCGATACCGTAGATCAGGTCCAGGTTCAGGGTGGGGAAACCGGCCGCGCGTATCAGGCCGATGGCGTGATGGACGGTGGCGTTTTGCTGGGGGCGGGCCAGTGCGCGCATCTCGCCGGCGGCAAAGCTCTGGATGCCCAGGCTGACGCGGTCGATGCCATGCGCGCGGCACACGGCCAGCCGTTCCGCCGTGATGGTTTCGGGCGACGCTTCGATGCCGGCCGGCGTGTGTTGCAGGTCGATGCCGAGGATGTCGCGCGCGCCGCACAGCAGGGTGTCCAGCTGCGCGGGCGACAGATAGGTGGGCGTGCCGCCGCCCAGCGCGAAGCGGGCGAAGCGCCGTTCGCCCAGCGCGCCGTTGAGTGCGCGCATCTGCACCAGCACTTGCTGCACGTAGCGTTCGACCATGTCGGCGCTGGGGCGGGCCATGGCGAACAGGTTGCAAAAGCCGCAGCGCATCTCGCAGAACGGGATGTGGATGTAGGCGAAGAGGGCGGAGCGGTCCTGTTGCGCCCACAGTGGCGCCAGCGGCGCCGCCTGCGGCAAGGCGCGGTAGGCGGCCTTGTGCGGATACGAATAGGAATACGCCTGGTAGGGCGTGTGGCGCATGCGCTGCGCCAGGGTGCCCGGCTGTTCGGATGGATTCACGGTGCGGCTCCCTTGGAATGCGGTGGTAAAGAATCAATGAAAAAGTGCGCGTAAGGTACGTTCCACACGCTGTCGTGGGCGACCCTGTGGCCACGGTAGCCGTCTTCGCCGTAGGCGCTGCCGTGATCCGAACAGACGATGGCGAACGTGGGGGCGCGCGCGGCGCAGGCGGCGAACAGCGGCGCCAGTGCCCCGTCCACATAGCGCAGGGCGGCAGCGTGGCTGTCGAGGTTGTCGGCGCGGCAGCCGGGCAGGTAGGCGCGGTTCGGCGTATGCAGCGCGCTGACATTGATGAACAGGAAGGTGCGCTGTGCGTTGCCGGCCAGCAGGTGGATGGCCAGCGCCACCTGTTTTTCGGTCGAATGGCGGCCGGCCACGCCCATGCCCGCGCTCCAGTGGCTTTCCTGGAACAGCGAGGGCAGCACGGAGCCCAGCGCCGTCTGTTTGTTAAAGAAGCCCACGCCGCCGATGCAGATGGTGCGGTAGCCGCGCGCGGCCAGCGCGGCGGGCAGATCGGCCTCTTCGAACGCAAACGTGTGCGGCGACGTCGTCTCGCTGCCCGCAAAAGCACTGGCGAACAGGCGCGGATGGCGGCCCGGCGCGGCCGGTGTGGGCAGAAAGCCCGCGAAGAAGGCCTGGTGCGCCGCATAGGTGAACGTGGCGGGCGAGTGACGGCGTTCCCAGCCGCCTGGCGGTAAAAAGCGCCCCAGCACGGGCAACTCATCCGCCTCGTACAGCGCTTGCGCCACGTCGTAGCGCAGGGTGTCGAGCGTGATGAAGACGATGTCGTGGCTGCCGACGACGGCGTGCATGTCGGGGATGGTCGGTGTTTCTTTAAGCATGCGTCAGTTGCGCCGTGTATGTATCGATGCCTTGCCACAGCAAGCCGGGCAGCAGGTCGCCGAAGGCGTTCGCCTCGAGCACGTGGGCCTGGCCGTGGCGCACCACGAGGTCGTAGCCCGTCACGTGGCTGGCCGGGAAGGCGCGCGCGGCCAGGGCGGCGGTTTGCTCCAGCGCGGCCAGGTCGGCTGTGTTCAAGAGGCCGGACGCGTCGCCGCGCCGGTTGTCGAGGTGCAGATTCGTCATCATGTGCTGTCCGATGCGCGCCACGCGGTGCGCGGGCTGGCCCGCCACGGTCACGACTCTGAGGTCGTAATGGCTGTCGCCGCAGCGCGGTTTGTTCAGCCACGCCTCCGCGTACAGTTCCTGTGCGGCCAGCGCATCGACGAGGGCCGCGATGTCGGCGGTGGTCTCGTAGCGCGCCATGCGCTTGACGTTGAACAGGCGCATCCGGCCTTCCGCCCGCGACAAGGCGGCCGACGTGGTGGCTTGCTGGCGTCCGGCCCTGTTCCGACGGTAGGCGACGACGCCTGATGCGGACGAGCCGTAGCGCGGTTTCAAATAGACGCGGTCCAGGTCATGCTGGTGCAGCAGCGACTGCAGATGCTCGTAACCGTGCACGAGTCCTAGCAAGTCAGGTATCGGCACGTCGTGCGCGGCCAGGTGGCGCTGGCACGCCAGCTTGTCCGTCATGCGGCTGATTTCGCCCGGCGCATTGAATACGCGCGTGTGCGGCAGGTCAAGCAGTTGCGCCGCCAGGGCAGTCATGGCGGAAGTAAAGCCGGCAAACCACGCATCCATGGCCAGCAGTTCGCCGTGTTCGGGCGCGGCGGCCGGCGGACGCTCCAGCAGCCTGCAGCCCGCCTGCAGCAAGAGCCGGTGGGCGGCGGGATCGTCGCCGGGCGGTTCGATCTTCAGCAAGCCAGGCTGGCGCAGGGCGGCTTCCAGCAGCGCGGGCTGCGCCAGCCAGTCGCGCCATTCCAGCACCTGCGCGGGCGGCAGGCGCAGTTGCGCGCGCGCCGCCTGCATCAGGCGCACGCGCTTGCTGCCCTGTGTCGCCAGCAGGGTGAGATGCGTGTGCAAAGGGTGAATCCGCTTATTCTCCGACGGCCACGTAACGGTAGCTTTCGCCGTCGTCTTCATCAGCTTCCTGCGGGTCGTCCAGCACCACCTCGAAAGGCAGCGCCTTCAGTTTCGCCTGGTTTTCTTCCGAGATGTAATGGTGCGACAGGTCCAGGCGCTTCAGGTTGCCCAGCTGCGTGTGATTGAGCACGGCCACGGCGCCCAGGTCGCCGATGGTGCCCAGCGACAGGTCCAGCGTGTCGAGCTGTGCCACCAGCGGTTCCTCGGCCAGCCAGACGGCCAGGTCATCGGCGATTTCCGCGTCGCGCAAGCCCAGGTATTTCAGGGTCGGCACGGTCAGTTGCGCCAGCACCTTGCGGTACAGGTCCACGTCGCCGGAAAAGCCATAGTCGTCCGTGCCCAGCCACAGTTCCAGGTGTTCCAGCTGCGGCATGCTCGATTGCGCCAGCGCTTCGGCGATCTTTTGATCGAGGCCGCCCGCTTCGATGGTGAAGCGGCGCAGGTGCTGGTGCGCGAACGGCTCGATGACGAGTTCATTGCCGCCGCGGATGCGCAGCTCTTCCAGCAGCGGGAAGGCGTCCAGCAGCGGCTTGTAGCTGCCTTGCACGATCCACGAGATTTCGCATTCCTCGTACGTCATGTCGCCGATGAACAGCGCGCGCAGCTTCGGCAACTGCGGCGCGTGGGCGATCAGCGCGGCCATCACCTCGTCGGCGCCCGATTCGTACGGGTCGCCCCACATGCCGATGATCAGCGCTTCGAGCGCGCCCTTGTCGGCCTTGTCGAGGAAGCCCGCGATCAGTTCATCCATCTTGCGCTTGTCGTCGTACTCGAGCGACAGGCGGTAGACGATGCCGGGCGAGGCGTCGAACGGCAGGTCCGGGTCGTACTGGACGACTTTCTTGTCGTGGAAGGTGGTGGTGCTGTCGGAAATGGTCATCGCTGTGGCTCCGTGTGGGCGGTGGAGGCCTGGATGCCGCGCGCAGTGTGGCGGAGGGACGAGCCGGGATGTGCCGCGACGCTCTGCGAAGACATCCAGGCCTGGAAATCTTGTCTATACTAAAATCTTAGCATAGCCATATGGACATATTGCGCACTGCTGGCGGCGCCTACCTGTGGATGACTACGAGCAGGGCCTTGCCCTCGGTCTTGCCCAGGTTGCGTATCGTATGCGGCTGGTCGGCCGGATAGCGCGCCGTGCCGCCATTCTTGACCTTTTTCTTCGCCGTTCCCACTTCCAGTTCCAGGTTGCCGTGGATCACCGTCAAATGCTCGGTGGTGCCCGGGTCGTGCGGCTGCGAGGCCAGTTCGCCACCGGGCGCCAGGGTCACTTCATACCATTCGTATTTGCCGGCCAGCTCCATCGGCCCCAGGATGCGCAGCACGTAGCCCGCGTGGTCGCCGGGCAGGGTGGGGGTTTCGTGGGCATCCGTGATGCGGATGGTTTCCACGGCTTTTTCCGCGCTGGACAGCAATTCGCCGATCTGCACGCCCAGGGCGTTGGCCAGGCGCCACGTAATGGCGATGGTGGGGTTGGCTTTTTCGCGCTCGATCTGCGACAGCATGGACTTCGAGACGCCCGCGATGCGCGACAAATCCTCGAGTGTCAGGCCGCGCGCCAGGCGCAGCCGTTGCAGGGTGGCACCCACTTCAGGGGGAGAATTGGTCGAAACGCTGGTTTTCATCGGCAGGTGGCTTGCAAAGTTCAAAAGGCTTGGGTAATATCCACTATATTGAATTTCAGTTCGAAATAGTGGATTTTGAAGGAAATCACGGAAACGTGTAGACTTCAAACAGCGCTTCACGGTACAGCATACCGCGCGCACCGGTCAAGCGACGGCTTTTCCCCTATGGCAGCCAATACAACACGCATACAACAGGGACACACAAGGATCATCATGAGCGAGCAAGCGAAGAACACCTTTTTCAGCGGTCTGCAACAGAACCTCGATCAACTGCGCACGCAAGGCTTGTACAAGCCCGAGCGCGTGATCGCCTCGCGCCAGGGCGCTGAAGTGGTGTGCGACGACGGCCGTACTCTGATCAATATGTGTGCGAACAACTACCTGGGCCTGTCCGGCGACCTGCAGACGCAGGAAGCGTCTATTGCCGCCACGCAAAAATACGGCTACGGCCTGTCGTCCGTGCGTTTTATCTGCGGCACGCAAACCGTACATAAAGAACTGGAACAGGCGATTTCCGCCTTCCTGGGCACCGAGGACACGATTTTGTACGCGGCCGCCTTCGATGCCAACGGCGGCGTATTCGAGCCCCTGTTCGATGAAAACGACGCCATCATCTCGGACGCGCTGAACCACGCTTCCATCATCGACGGCATCCGCCTGTGCAAGGCTGGCCGCTACCGCTATGCGCACAACGACATGGCCGACCTGGAAGTGCAGCTGCAGGCGGCGATTGCCGCCGGCAAGCGCCACAAGGTCATCGTCACGGACGGCGTCTTCTCGATGGATGGCACGATTGCGCAACTCGACAAGATCTGCGACCTGGCCGACAAGTACGGCGCGCTGGTGATGATCGACGAATGCCACGCTTCTGGCTTCATGGGCGCGACGGGCCGCGGCACGCACGAACACCACAATGTGATGGGCCGCATCGACATCATCACGGGTACCCTGGGCAAGGCCTTGGGCGGCGCCATGGGCGGCTTTACCTCGGCGCGCAAGGAAGTCATCGACACCCTGCGCCAGAAATCGCGCCCCTACCTGTTCTCGAACACCCTGGCGCCATCGATCGCCGGCGCTTCGCTGTCGGTGCTGGAGCGCCTGGCCAAGTCGACGGAACTGCGCGACCGCCTGCATGACAACACGGCGTTCTTCCGCAGCGAGATCGAACGCATCGGCTTTACCATCAAGCCGGGCACCCATCCGGTGGTTCCCGTGATGCTGTTCGACGCCCCCGTGGCACAGAAATTCGCCGCCCGCCTGTATGAACTGGGCGTGCTGGTGACGGGCTTCTTCTACCCGGTCGTGCCGATGGGCCAGGCCAGGGTCCGCGTGCAGCTGTCCGCCGCGCATACCCGCGAGCAGCTGGTGCAGGTGCTGGCCGCCTTCGAGCAGGCCGGCAAGGAACTCGGTCTGCTGACCACCACTACCACGACCAATTAACAAGAATTCAGGAAAATAGCATGGAACGCATCTTAGTCATTGGCGCAAACGGCCAAATCGGTAGTGAGCTGGTGGGCGCGCTGGCGCAGCAGCACGGCGCGGACAACGTCATCGCCAGCGACATCGGCACGAACAATCTGTACCAGGCCAAGCGCTACGCGCAGCTGAATGTGCTGGACAAGGACGGCCTGGCGAAGCTCATCGCCGACGAGAACATCACCCAGGTGTACCAGCTGGCGGCCATGCTGTCGGCCACGGGCGAAGCGGCCCCGTTGAAGGCGTGGAGCCTGAACATGGATGGCTTGCTCAATATCCTGGAACTGGCGCGCGAACGGGGCGAAGCGGGCAAGCCGCTGCGCATCTTCTGGCCATCGTCGATCGCCGCCTTCGGCCCGAACACGCCGCAAGTGAACACGCCGCAAATGACGGTGATGGACCCGACCTCGATGTACGGCATCAGCAAGCTGGCCGGCGAGCGCCTGTGCGAATACTACTTCAACAAGTATGGCGTGGACGTGCGCAGCATCCGCTACCCTGGCATCATCAGCTACAAGTCGCCTCCGGGCGGCGGCACCACCGATTACGCGATCGCCATCTTCCATGCGGCCTTGCGCGGCGAGCGCTATGACTGCTTCCTCGATGCGAGTACGACGCTGCCGATGATCTACATGCCCGACGCGATCCGCGCCACCATCGAACTGATGGACGCGCCGGCGGCATCGATCAAGATCCGTTCGTCCTACAATGTGGCGGGCGTGTCGTTCAACCCCGAGCAGCTGGCGAAAGCCATCGTGCGCATGGTGCCGGACTTCAAGATCAGCTACAAACCGGACAGCCGCCAGGCCATCGCCGACAGCTGGCCGCAAAGCCTGGACGACAGCAAGGCCAGCGCCGACTGGGGCTGGAAGGCGCAGATCGGTGTCGAGCAGATGGTCACCGACATGCTGGCCAATGTCGATGCGGGGCAGGCGGCCAAGGCGGCCTGAATTCAGCACCGGCATTTATAAAAACATACTATATAAAGAGACACTACATGGATATGAGCATATTTGACCTGTTTAAGATCGGCATCGGGCCGTCGAGTTCCCACACGGTGGGACCGATGGTGGCGGCGCGGCGTTTTCTGGTCGAATACGGTCCGCTGGACCAGGTGGTGGGTGTCGAGGCGGCCCTGTATGGCTCGCTGGCGCTGACGGGCGTGGGCCATGCCACCGACAAGGCCGTCATTCTTGGCTTGATGGGCGAAACGCCGCAGGACGTGGCGCCCGACGAAGTCGACAGCAAGCTGGCCGCCATCGAGGCGGCCGGCGAGATCGCGCTGCTGGGCACGCACGTGGTGCCGTTCACGGCCGCCACGGGATTGATCTGGCACAAGAGCGAATCCCTGCCCGAGCACCCGAACGGCATGCGTTTTACGCTGAAACTGCTTGATGGCAGCCGGGTCGACAAGGTGTATTACTCGATCGGCGGCGGTTTTATCCGCGAGGCAGGCGAAGCCCAGGCGGAAGCGGCCGTGGAGTCGGCCGCTGCTGCCCGCGTCGTCTTCCCCTTCGACACCATGGAGCAGTTGCTGGCGCATGGCGTGGAAAGCGGCCTGTCGATCCCTGAAATGCTGCGCGCGAACGAGTGCGTCAAGCGCAGCGACGAGGAATTGAACGCGGGCCTGGACCGCATCTGGCACGTCATGCGCGACTGTATCGCGCACGGGCTGGAAACGACGGGCAACCTGCCGGGCGGCTTGAACGTCAAGCGCCGCGCCGCCAAACTATGGCGATTGGCGCAGGAAGCGAAGGCGTCCGACAACCGCGCCAACGACTTGCCGCACGACGCCGTGCACCTGGTCAGCCTGTACGCGATGGCCGTCAACGAGGAAAACGCGGCCGGCGGGCGCGTGGTGACAGCGCCGACTAACGGCGCCGCGGGCATCATCCCGGCCGTGCTGCGCTACTACGCGCAGGATTGCCGCCCCAGCGATCCCGTCGGCGGCGTGCGCCGCTTCATGTTGACGGCAGCGGCCATCGGCATGCTGTGCAAACGCAATGCCTCGATCTCGGGCGCCGAAGTGGGTTGCCAGGGCGAAGTGGGCGTGGCCTGCGCCATGGCGGCGGCCGGCCTCGTGGCGGCTTTGGGCGGCACGAACGAGCAGATCGAAAACGCGGCCGAAATCGGCATCGAACACCACCTGGGCATGACGTGCGACCCCATCGGCGGCCTGGTGCAGATCCCCTGCATCGAACGCAACGGCATGGGCGCCGTGAAAGCGATCACGGCCGCCTCGCTGGCGCTGAAGGGCGACGGCACGCACTTCGTCAGCCTCGACGAAGTCATCGAAACCATGCGCCAGACGGGCGCGGACATGCAGGACAAGTACAAGGAAACGTCCTTGGGGGGCCTGGCCATCCACGTCATCACGGTGAACCACGCCGCTTGCTGATGCGCTGGTGGCGGCGTCGGATTACGCGCTCACGCGCTAATCCGACCTACGGTGAATGGCAATGTCGCAGGTCGGCGTAGGTCGGCTTAGCGCAGAGCGCGTAAGCCGACAAGCACCATCGAATACCTCACTCCTCCTCAAACAACTGCTCCAGCCTGCGCGGGTAGTGATTCAAGAAATCGCGCGTCACGGCATAGTGTTCCGTGTCTTCATACGCCACTTCATGGATGCCGCCGCCCGTAAACATCAGGATTTTCGCATTCGGGTAGGCGAGCAGAATCGGCGAGTGGGTGGCGATGATCAGCTGCGAGTCGTCCTGCACCAGCTGGTGGATCACCGATAAAGCCGCCATCTGGCGGCTGGGCGACAGGGCCGCCTCGGGCTCGTCCAGCAGATACAAGCCTTTTCCCCGCAGCTTGTTGATCAGGGTCGCCATGAACGCTTCGCCGTGCGATTGCGCGTGCAGCGACTTGCCGCCGTAGCTGCCCAGATATTCGGGCATCTCGTCCATATAGGTGGCGACGTTGAAAAAGCTTTCGGCGCGCAAAAAATAACTGTCGTCCGGTTTCTTGTAGCTCTTGCTCAGGCGCAGATGCGCATGCAAGCCCGATTCCTCGTCCGAGGGCAGGGCGATGCGCACGTTGCGCGTGCCGCCATCCTTGCCGAAGCCCAGCCCCACGGCCAGCGCTTCGAGCATGGTCGACTTGCCGCTGCCATTTTCGCCCACGAAGAACGTCACGTCGGGGTGGAAGTCCATGTGCACGAAGTCGCGGATGGCGGGGATGGTGAACGGATAGTGATCGAGGTCGACGACGGCGTCGTGGCGCAGCGCGGCGCTTTGCAAATACGGTTTTTTACTCAGCGACATGACCGCTTCCATGAATGGCCGCAATGCGGCCGACAAATACGAGTGTGGCGCAAATCAGGCGCACGCGCCAGTACGCGTACCCATCTTTATGCGGAGCGTTGATCTCGCCATAAGAAATTTCCAAAATGCAATGTTTTTGCCTGTGCCCGGCGCTGCTGTTTGACAACAGGGACGGGGGCCAGGACGGCTGCGAGCGCATGCGATTCGCCTTGGGGGGCGGCTGGCACTATAATATCCGCTGCCATTCATGATAAACCGCACTCAGCTCAACTGGACTCTTCAAATCTATGCATTACGTGTCTACCCGCGCTGACAAAGCGCCACTGAATCCGCAGCAATTTTCCGACATCCTCCTGGGCGGCCTGGCCCCCGATGGCGGATTGTATCTTCCTGAACACTACCCGCAAGTCACTGGTGCCGAGCTCAATGCCTGGCGCACATTGTCGTATGCCGACCTGGCCTACGAAATCCTGAAGAAGTTCGCCACCGATATCCCGGCCGCGGACCTGAAGGCACTGACGGCGAAAACCTATACCAAGGCAGTCTACAAGAACGCCCGCGCCGGCGAAAACGCGGCCGACATCACGCCGCTGCGCGTGCTCGAAGAAAACATCGTCAAGGGCGGATCGACCACGCTGATGCTGCAGGCGCTGTCGAACGGCCCGACCCTGGCATTCAAGGACATGGCCATGCAGCTGCTGGGCAACCTGTTCGAATACACGCTGGCCAAGCACGACGCCGAACTCAATATCTTCGGCGCCACCTCGGGCGACACGGGCAGCGCGGCCGAATACGCGATGCGCGGCAAGAAAGGCATCCGCGTCTTCATGCTGTCGCCGCACAAGAAAATGAGCGCCTTCCAGACGGCGCAGATGTTCAGCCTGCAAGACCCGAACATCTACAACATCGCCGTCGAAGGAGTGTTCGACGATTGCCAGGACATGGTGAAAGCCGTGTCGAACGACCTGCCGTTCAAGGCGAAACAGAAGATCGGCACCGTCAACTCCATCAACTGGGCGCGCGTCGTGGCGCAGGTCGTGTACTACTTCCGAGGCTACCTGGCGGCCACCACCAGCAACGAACAAAAAGTGTCGTTCACGGTGCCATCTGGTAATTTTGGCAATATCTGCGCCGGCCATATCGCCCGCATGATGGGCTTGCCCATCTCGAAACTGGTGGCGGCGACGAATGAAAACGACGTGCTCGATGAATTCTTCCGCACGGGCGTCTACCGTGTGCGCAAGTCGGCCGAAACGTACCACACGAGCAGCCCGTCGATGGATATCTCGAAAGCGTCGAACTTCGAGCGCTTCGTCTACGACCTCGTGGGCCGCGACAGCGAGCGCGTGCGCGCCCTGTTCACGAAAGTGGAAACGCATGGCGGCTTTGACCTCTCCGGCAAGCCTGGCAGCGATGGCGACGAATTCAAGCTGGTGGCCAAATACGGCTTCAAGTCGGGCAAGTCCACGCACCAGGACCGCCTCGACACCATCCGCGACGTGGCCGACGACTACGGCATCACCATCGACACGCACACGGCCGACGGCATCAAGGTGGCGCGCGAGCACCTGGAGCCGAACGTGCCGATGATCGTGCTGGAAACGGCGCTTGCGGCCAAGTTCAACGAAACCATCCTCGAAGCGCTGGGCGTGGACGCGGAACGCCCGGCCGGCTTCGAAAACATCGAGGACTTGCCGCAGAAGTTCGTTGTGATGGGCACGGACGTGGAAAAAATGAAGGCGTATATCGCCGCCAATACGGGCTTGTGATGACAGACGCCAGCACTGTACGCAAACCGATGCTGTCGGTGGCCGAGGCGCAAGCCTTCATGCTGGGCGCGGCGCGTCCGGTGGCCGAAGTGGAGCACATTGACACCATGCGCGCCAACGGCCGCGTGCTGGCCACGGCGCAGACGTCGACCCTGAACGTGCCCGAACGCGACAACACGCAGATGGATGGCTACGCCGTGCGCGCCAGCGATTGCGCCAGCGGCGCGGTCAGCCTGCCCGTGTCGCAGCGCATCGCGGCCGGTCACGTGGGCCAGCCCTTGCAGCCGGGGACGGCGGCGCGCATCTTTACGGGCGCGCTGATCCCGGACGGCGCCGACTGCGTCGTGATGCAGGAGCAGTGCACGGTGCTTGACGGCGTGGTGACGGTCAACCACCTGCCGCATGCGGGCGAATGGGTGCGCCGCCAGGGCGAGGATATCCGCGCCGGCGGCGAAATCCTCGGCGCCGGCCGGCGCTTGCGCAGCCAGGAAATGGGCCTGGCCGCCTCCGTGGGCCTGGCGCAGTTGCCGGTGCTGCGCAGGCTGCGCGTCGCAGTTTTCTTTACCGGCGACGAACTGGCCATGCCGGGCGAACCTTTGGCGCCGGGCGCCGTCTACAATTCGAACCGTTTTACCTTGCGGGGCTTGCTGGAAAACCTCGGCTGCGAGATCACGGACCTGGGCATCGTGCCCGACAGCCTGGAAGCGACGAAGGCGGTGCTGCGCCAGGCGGCGCAGGGCAATGACCTGATCATCACCTCGGGCGGCGTGTCCGTGGGCGAGGAAGACCATATCAAGCCGGCGGTGGAAGCGGAAGGGCGGCTGAACATGTGGCAGATCGCCGTCAAGCCGGGCAAGCCGCTGGCGTTTGGCGAAGTCAATGAGGCGTTCTTTATCGGCTTGCCCGGCAATCCCGTCTCCAGTTTCGTCACGTTTTTGCTGTTCGTGCGCCCGTTCATCCTGCGCCTGCAGGGCGTGGCGGGCAGTCTGGCGCCGCGCAGCTACCAGCTGCCGGCCGCGTTCGAGCGCCTGAAGGCGGACAAGCGCAACGAGTTCCTGCGCGCCAAAGTCAATGATGACGGCGAGCTGGAATTGTTCGCCAACCAGAGTTCGGGCGTGCTGACGTCCACCGTGTGGGGCGACGGCTTGATCGATTGCCCGCCGGGGTTGTCGATCGCGCGCGGCGACATGCTGCGCTTCATCCCGTTTAACGAATTGCTGTACTAAGGAAGTATCGATGAAGATCAATCTGCGTTTTTTCGCCAGCGTGCGCGAGCTGGTGGGTACGGGCCAGGAAGTACTGGAAGTAGCCGGGCCGCTGACGGTGGGCGAGGTGAGAACCCTGCTGATCGGCCGCGGCGGGAACTGGGAATACGCGCTGGCGCAGGGCCGCGCGCTGCGCACGGCGCATAATCAGGTGATGTGCGATGCCGATACCGTGATCGCTGAAGGCGACGAGGTGGCGTTCTTCCCGCCCGTGACGGGCGGCTGATCCCGCTTTTCAAACAAGATGGCCACTTCATCGAAGTGGCCGTTTTTTCATGACGACCTGGTTTTCGGCTTGTCACCGCTGCACGTGGCGCAGGCGATGGCCTTCCTGTAGCGCCAGTACTTCGAGCCGATGAAGATGGCCGACGCCACCAGCGACCAGGCCAGCGCGCTGAGGATGTCGGCCTGGCTGGTCGTGCCCTTGCTGTATTCGACAACCGTCAGGATGATGAATAAGATCGAACTGGCCAGCAAATAGCGGGAAATCCAGAATCCTGCGCCCATGTGTTTCTCCTCTTGTCGTCGCGTTGTCGCGTGAAGTCCAGCCGCCGGTCGCTGCGGCATATCAGCGCAGTATGCCTCATTTTTTGGCGATCGCGCCATCGGCCAGCCTTAACAACGCCAATCTCGACTAAAATGCCGGGGTTTTCACCGTCTTTCCAGCTTGCCATGACCCATTCCAGCCTTCCTCCGTTCCACATCGCCGTCATCGGCGGCGGCCCCGCCGGCCTGATGGCCGCCCAGGCGGCCAGCGAGCAGGGGGCGCGGGTGGAACTGTTCGACGCCATGCCGTCCGTCGGCCGCAAATTCCTGCTGGCGGGGCGCGGCGGCATGAATATCACGCACGCGGAAGACTACCAGTCCTTCGTCTCGCGCTACGGCAGGCCGGCGCGCTGGATCAAGCCGGCGCTGGACCAGTTCGGCCCGCAAAAGGTGCGCGACTGGGTGCACAGCCTGGGCGTCGACACCTTCGTCGGCTCCTCGAACCGCGTCTTCCCTACCGACATGAAGGCGGCGCCCTTGCTGCGCGCCTGGCTGCACCGCTTGCGCGACGCGGGCGTGCAATTTCACATGCGCCACCGCTGGACGGGCTGGCGCGACGGCCAGCTGGCCTTTGCCACGCCGGATGGCGAACGCCTGCGCTCCTTCGACGCCGTGATCCTGGCGCTCGGTGGCGGCAGCTGGGCGCGACTCGGTTCGGACGGCGCCTGGGTGCCGCTGCTGCAAGGGCAGGGCGTGGCCGTGGCGCCCCTGGTGCCGGCCAATTGCGGCTTCGACGTGGACTGGAGCGCGCATTTCAGCAGCCGCCATGCGGGCGAACCGCTGGCGACGGTAGCCATCACGGCGCGCGATATCGAGGACTGCATGATCAAGCGCCAGGGCCAGTTCGTCATCACGGCGGGCGGCGTCGAGGGCAGCCTGATCTATGCCTTGTCGGCCGCGCTGCGCGAGCAGATCGCGCGCGACGGCAGCACCACCATCTGGCTCGACCTGGCGCCCGACCACAGCCATGAACGCGTGTTCGAGGAAGTGACGCGCCCGCGCGGTTCCCGCTCCATGTCCAGCCACCTGAACAGCCGTCTGGGCATCAAGGGCGTGAAATCGGGCTTGCTGCGCGAATGCCTGAGCGCTGCCGACTTTGCCGACGAGGCCAGGCTGGCGGCCGCCATCAAGCTGCTGCCCGTCACGCTCAAGCGTCCGCGCCCCATCGATGAAGCCATCAGCAGCGCCGGCGGCGTGGACTTCGACGGTATCGACGGCAGCATGCTGCGCGCCATGCCGGGCGTGTTCGTGGCGGGGGAAATGCTGGACTGGGAAGCGCCGACGGGCGGCTACCTGCTGACGGCCTGCCTGGCGCAAGGCAAGGCGGCCGGAGAGCAGGCGGTCAGTTGGCTGGAAGGGAATTTTTGAAATTACAACAGCATTTGATCGTTAGCGCCACGACGCTGTTCACAATCGTAGCGAGCGGCCCCGAGTTGTGGCTGAGAAGCGCAGCTGTACTCTAGTACAGCGAGCATCGCCAGCCGCAAATCGCGCCGCGCAGTAGATTGTGAACTGCGTCATCATTAATGCCAGATGATGTCGCCTGAACCGCTTTTCTGGGTCTCGCGCTGGCGCGGGTTGCCGTGAACGTGGATGTCGCCGCTGCCGCGCAGGGTCAGGTTGGCGGCGTCGCGCACGAAGACGGTGCTCTGGCCCGAGCCTTGCAGGCTGACGCTGGCCTTGTCGGCGGCCAGGTGCTCGGCATCGATATCGCCTGAGCCGCTCAGGTCGGCACGCAGGAATTTCGTGTTGCCGCTGGCGGCGATGCGCCCGGAACCCACCATTTCCAGCACCACGCTGTCGCTGTTGCCGCCGTTGATGTCCAGGTCGCCGCTGCCGTTGACGGTCGCTTGCACCTGCTTGTAGCGGCCCGTGAAGCTGACGTCGCCCGAACCCATGACTTCCAGGATAAAACTGTCGCCGGAAAAGCCCGTGATCTTGGTGTCGCCATTGCCATGCACTTCGACACGCACGAGGGCCGGCAGCACCAGTTCCACCTGCAGCGGCTGGCGATGGTGGAACAGCATGCCTTTCGGGCCGATATGCAGGGTCGTGCCATCGGCCGTCGTGTCGACGTTCGACAGCAGCCGCTGCTCGCCGCTCACCTTCATCGATGGCGTGGCGCCGCGGCGCAGCACGAGGTCGATGGGGCCGGCCAGGTCGATGCTGGTGATATTGGCGGCAATCGGGCGCGTTTCGCTGCGCACGGCGCGGCCGGCAGCGCTGCTGGGGTTGCTGATTCCCTTGGCGCGCAGCGCCGCATAGGACATGGCGATCAGGACCAGGGCCAGCAGGAACATGGACAGGCCGACTTTGAATAAGCGTTTCATGGCAGCCTTTCTAGTGACCTTTGAGGAGGGAAACATTCATCGCGACATAGCGCTTGATGCCGATCAAGGTATAGCGCGTGACGACCAGACTGAGCAGGAAGATGGCGATGCCGCCGAGCAGCATACCCATGCCGAAGATGGTTTGCGTGGTGCGCGCATCGCGGTCCATGTCGGTGGAGATGCGGATGCCGCCGCCGGCCAGCGCTTCGGCCCGCTCCATCATGCGCGACGACGCGCCCGGCGCCTCGGGCTCGGCTTTGACGGGGCCGGGCAGGTGATCGATTTCGATGCCCGCGTCGCCGATGGTGATGCGCGTTTCGCGCCGCTCGCCGCCTTCGCCGCCGTCATCGTCATGGATGAAGACGTGGCGCAGGGGGCCGTCGAGCACCAGTTCGTTAGCACCGGACAAGCCGCTGGCCGTGATGGCGATGCCGGCCAGGTAAAAGCTCAGGCCGACGGCATACAGGGCGGCCAGCAAGGCCGCGTACACGGCGGCAGGCACGACCATGAACAGGTTGAAGATGGCCAGGCCCACCAGCGAGACGAGCAGGCGCAGCAGATTGACGGGGGTTTTCTTTTGTTCGAAGGCCTGGCGGTGGGTGCTGCTGCGCAATGTGAGGGCGATCTTTTTCGGGTCGCCCAGTTCGTCGGCGATCTCGTGTTCGCTGCGGCCGGCCGCCGCGCCTTCGATGAAGGTCTGTTCGTAATAGTCCATGGTCTTGGCTACCAGGTCCGGCGGCAAGCCTGCCAGCGCGCGCCGCAGCGCCTCGAGATAATCTTGCTTGTTCATCATATTCTTCCTGTCCGTCCGCTTCGCCGCTTCATCCCACTGCCGGCAGCAGCATGCTTGCCTGGCTCAGCAGTAATGGCGTTTGTGGCGCCTGCTGTCCGTTGATGACGATCAGGGTGGCGAGCAGCACACAAGCGAGCAGCGCCACGGCTTTCAAGCTGTTTTTCAAGTGCAAGGTGGTGTGCATGGTATTTTCCGTGGCATGGCCGTTGTCGATGATCGGACTGTACCCAAGCGCACGCGGGTGCACCAGCACGGTGCGACAGAATGCAATTTCGCGGGGGCGAGCGACGCCAGGGAAGGATGCACCGTCAAGTCTGTTTTGCCGCCTTGCCCGTGTTCGCCATCCTGGCCGCCGCCACGCCGCTGCGCACGGCCGCCTCGATGGTGGCCGGATAGTCTTGCGTCCGGTCATCATTGGCCGTGTAGTCGCCGGCCAGCAGCAAGCCCGGCATGCCGCTGGCGTTGCCGGGGCGTCGCAGTTCCGGCGTACAGGCAAAGGTGGCGCGCTTTTCCGTGATCAGCTGGGCCCAGGCGGGCTGCGCCAGTTCCGGGCGCTGCAGCACCTGCGCCAGCTGCGCGGCGATCGCCTGCGCCAGCGGCCCATGGCCTTGCTCGGCGGCAGGGCCGGACGCGCTGATGACGACGGCCAGCAAGCCCGCCTGGCTGGCGTCGAGCTGGCCCCGGTCGAAGACGAACTGGCCCCAGTGCTGTTGCTCTGGCGCATCGACGAGCGCGTAGAAGGGCAAGTCCAGGCGCACGCTGGCGTCGTACTGCAGGTAGCAGGTGCTGATGGCTTCCGGCGTGAAAGCTTGCATGCGCTCAATGGCATCGGCCAGGCGCGCGTCCTGCACGGCTTGCAGCAGGCCGGCCGCTTGCACGGACGAGGCGGCCACGATGACGCCGTCATAATGTTCGCCATCATCGAGTCGCCAGCGGCCATCGGGCAAGGCGTGCAAGGCGCCGACCTTGGCGCCCGTGCGCACTGCGCCGCCATGCTGTTCCACATAGCGGGCGGCCGCGTCGGGCAACAGGGTGGAGAGGTCCGCTTTCGGGATCAGCATGTCGGAGGCGCGGCGACGGCTCGCGCCCAGGCTGTCGCGCAGCACGTTGATGAAGACGCGCGCCGAGGCCCGCTCGGGCGGGGTATTCAAGGCTGCCAGGCACAGCGGGTGCCACATCAGGCGGTTCAAGGTGTCCGTCTGGTCGAAGCGCTGCAGCAGTTCGCTGACCGTGCAATCGTTGTACAACTGCCAGCCCATCCATCGCATGGCCGTGGAAAAACGCATCAGCGACAGCTTGTCGGCACGCAACAGTCCTTTGGCGCGCAGCAGGGCCCACGCCAGGTGCAGCGGTGCGGGCAGGCGCGGCGCGATGAAATCCATGCCTTTGGTGCCGGGCGGATAGCGCATCTGCAGGGGCAGGGTGAGGATCAGTTCGGCAGGGTCCTGTCCTGCGAGCTTGATCAGGCGCAAGGTTTCCGTGTACGCGCCCAGCAAAATATGCTGGCCGTTGTCGAGCACCGTCTTTTCCCGTTCGACCCGGCGCGCGCGCCCGCCCAGGGTGCGCGCCGCCTCGTAGATGGTCACCGTGTGGCCGGCGCGCGCCAGTTCCATGGCTGCCGCGCAGCCGGCCCAGCCGGCGCCGATGACGGCGTAGCGTTGCTTCACGCTACTCTCAGCCACGAACCCAGGTCTTCCAGGCCAGCCACAGTTTGCGGATCGGCGTGAGCGAGATGCGCTGTTTCAGCACGTGATAGCCGTCGCGCTCGACTTCATTGAGCAGGGTGCGGTAGATGGCGGCCATGATCAGGCCCGGGCGCTGGGCGCGGCGGTCTTCCGCCGGCAGCAGGGCGAAGGCTTCGTCATACGCTTTTTGCGCGCGCGCCACCTGGAAGCGCATGAGGTTTTCGAAGTTTTCGCTGTGGCGCGCATTGAGCAGGTCGGCCGCCGTCACATTGAATTGCTGCAACTCGCTGATCGGCAGGTAGATGCGCCCCTTGCGCGCATCCTCGCCCACGTCGCGGATGATGTTGGTCAGCTGGAAGGCATGGCCCAGCTTTTCCGCGTACAGCAGGGTTTCCGGGCGGGTCGCGCCAAAGATGCTGGCCGACAAGATACCGACCACGCTGGCCACGTGCCAGCAATAGCGGCTCATGGCCTGGTAATCGAGGTAGCGGGTCTGGTTCAAATCCATTTCCATGCCGTCGATGATGGCCTGCAAATGTTTTTCTTCCAGCTTATACATGTCCAGGTGCGGCTGCAGCGCGCGCATCACGGGATGCGTGGGGTTGCCCTCGTACATGGCCTTGACTTCCTTGCGCCACCACACCAGCTTGGTGCGTGCCACGGCTTCGTCCGTGCACTCGTCGACCGTGTCATCGACTTCGCGGCAGAACGCGTACAGGGCCGTGATGGCCTTGCGGCGCTCGGCCGGCAGGAACAGGAAGCTGTAGTAGAAGCTGGAGCCGCTCTGGGCGGCCTTTTGTTGGCAGTATTCGTCGGGAGACATAGTCAAAAGAGCAAGGGTTGCAGATCGAAGCCGCTATTCTATCGTCTTACAGAGTAGGCGACGGGGGAAAAGCCGTTTTTACTTGTGTCTCTTGATGCAAGCTTTTGCGCGACATGCGCAGGGCGCGCCAGAAAATGATCAGCCAGTCGCGTTTCTCCAGCTTGGGTCGGCGCCGGAACACGTCGTAGTTGACGGCTTCGATGCATTCCAGAATGCGCAAGCCCCCTTGCACCACCAGGCGCAGTTCCCAGCCGATGCGCCCGCGCAAACGCAGGGCCAGCGGCGCGCCCGAGAGCATCAGGGCGCGCGTGCGGGCCACTTCGAAGCGCATCAGGGCGCTCCACTTGCCGTGCGCCTCAGGCCGCTCGAAGGCGGCGGCGGAGACGGCAAAGCGGCTCAGGTCTTCCATCGGCAGGTAGATGCGCTCCTTTTGCTGGTCGATGGCGACGTCTTGCAAGAAATTAATTAGTTGTAAAGCTGAACATATCGCATCGGAATCGCGTACATTCTGTTCATCGGCCGCACCGTACAGGTGCAGCATCAGCAGCCCCACGGGGTTGGCGGAGCGGGCGCAGTAATCGAGCACGTCGTCGTAACTGGCATAGCGCGTCGTTTCCACATCCTGCTTGAAAGCCGATAACAGATCGTGGAACGGCTTGAGCGGCAACTGATGTTTGGCGATCACGGCGGCCAGGCGTTCGAACATGGCGGCGTTCTCGCCGGCATGGCCTTCCTCGCGGGCGATGCGGCCCAGCGCCTCTTCGTAGGCGTGCAGGGCCGCCAGGCGTTCGGCCGGCGTGGCGTCGCCTTCATCGGCCAGGTCGTCGGCGCTGCGGGCGAAGGCATAGATGGCTTCGACGGCGGGCACCAGGCGGCGCGGCAGTAAAAATGATGCAACAGGAAAATTTTCGTAATGGTCTACAGGCATTGAACAGCTTCTCTAGTCTTGCGTTTGTCCGGCACCTCCGCAAACGCTGGAATGTGGACGGACGTTGTACGTCTCAAGATTAATGACGCAAAAGTCACTAAAACCTTTTACGCACGATTATAATTAATAACCAGAAAGTCATTAGGGGAAAATCGCTTCCCGCCATGACCAAGCTGATATTGTCACAAATTTAAGGATATCGCGTGCGAAAAAGTTTGGCTTGGCCCAAAGGGCAAGCAAAAAGTTTCTCCGCATAAAAATATTGCAGCCCGCATAGTAAAGGAAAATACCTTGTTTGCCCTGAAAACCCTGCGCCGCGAGACCGGCGCACCCGCACTTCCCGCCCTGCGGCTGATTGCCGCCGCCGCCCTGGCGCTGACCCTGGCGGCCTGTTCCAAGCCTGCCGTCAAGGTGGAAGACGTGCGCCCCGTGCGCGCGATGGTGTTGTCTAGCAGTAATGTTGACGTGAGTGCCGAGCTGTCGGGCGAGGTCGTGCCCCGCGTCGTGTCGCAGCTGGGTTTCCGCGTGGGCGGCAAGATCGTCGCGCGCAAGGTCGACGTGGGCGCCAGCGTGAAGAAGGGGCAAGTGCTGATGCAGCTCGACCCCGCCGACTTGCAGCTGTCGCAGGCGCAGGCCAAGGCCTCGCTGGTGAGCGCGGAAACGAACCGCGACCTGGCGCGCGCAGAATTGAAGCGCTACCAGGACTTGCGCGAGAAAAATTTCGTCAGCCAGGCCGTGCTCGATGGCAAGGACGCCACCTACAAGGCGGCGCAGGCGAACGTGGAAGCGGCGCAAGCCCTGTACCGGGGCCAGGCGAACCAGTCCGGCTATGCCAGCCTGCTGGCCGATGCGGACGGCGTCGTCACACGCATCGAGGCCGAAGTGGGGCAGGTGGTGGCGCCCGGCGCGCCCGTGGTGCAAGTGGCCAAGAGCGGCGAGAAGGAAGTCGTGATCGGCATTCCTGAAGACAAGGTGGAGACCTTGCGCAAGGTCAAGGATGTCACCGTGCGCCTGTGGGCCGACCCGCAGCAGGGCTTGCCGGGCAAGATACGCGAAGTGTCGCCCGTGGCCGACGCGGCCACGCGCACCTATATCGCCAAGGTCAGCATCCCGGACGCGCCGCAAGTGCGCCTGGGCATGACGGCCGTGGTGCAGTTCGCCTCGCAAACGGCCACGCCGCAGATCAAGGTGCCGCTGACGGCCTTGTTTAATGAAAAATCGCAAAGCTCCGTATGGGTGGTGGAAAACGGCGCCGTGAAGCTGGTGCCGGTGACGGTGGGCGGCGTGGCGGGCAATGAATTGCTGCTGACCTCGGGCGTGAAAGCGGGGCAGACGGTGGTCACGGCCGGCGTCAACCTGCTCAAGCCTGGCCAGAAAGTGACCATCCTCGGCGCCGAACTGGCCGGTAAACCCGATGCTGCCGCTGCCGCCGTCAGCGTGGGGGCGGCCAAATGAAGGGCGGCTTCAATCTGTCGCGCTGGGCCCTCGAACATATCCCGCTGACGCGCTACCTGATGGCCGTGCTGCTGATTGGCGGCATGCTCAGCTACGCCAGCCTGGGCCAGGATGAAGATCCCCCGTTTACCTTCCGCGCCATGGTCTTGCAGGCCTACTGGCCCGGCGCCACGGCGCTGCAGATGGCCGAGCAGGTGACGGACAAGCTGGAAAAGAAGCTGCAGGAAACGCCGTACATCAATGAAATCACCAGCTACTCGAAGCCGGGCGAAACCCTGATCCTGCTGGAGCTGCGCGAATCGGCGCCGCCCAAGGAAACGGCCGCCGCCTGGTACCAGGTGCGCAAGAAGATCGGCGACATCAAGGGCACCTTGCCGTCCGGCGTCGTGGGGCCGTTCTTCAACGACGAGTTCGGCGACACCTACGGTTCCATCTTCGCCCTGTCCGGCGACGGTTTTACCTACGCGGAAATGAAGGATTACGCGGACAAGGTGCGCCAGGAACTGCTGGCTGTGGGACAGGTCTCGAAAGTGGAACTGTTCGGCGTGCAGGATGAAAAGATTAATATTATCTTTTCCCACAAGAAATTTGCCCAGCTGGGCATTCCTTTCGATGCCATCGTGCAGCAATTGTCCGAGCAAAACAGCATCAACGCCACGGGCGTGCTGGTGACGCCGACGGATAACCTGCAAGTGCGCGTGACGGGTGCCATGGTCACCGTCAAGGACCTGGAAAACCTGGAATTGCGCGCCAACGGCACCACCTTCCGCCTCGGCGACTTTGCCACCGTGAAACGTGAATTCGTCGATCCGCCGAAGGACAAGATGCGCTTCAATGGCAAGGAAGTGATCGGCCTGGGCGTGTCGATGGAAAAGGGCGGCAACATCATCGACATGGGCAAGGCCTTGCAGGCGACCGTCACGCGCATGAAGAGCGAATTGCCGGTGGGCATAGAGTTGCAGCGCGTGTCGAACCAGCCGGAAGCCGTGTCCGCTTCCGTGGGCGAATTCGTGCACACCCTGATCGAAGCCATTTTGATCGTGCTGGCCGTCAGCTTTGTCGCGCTGGGCTTGCACACGAAACCGTTGCGCATCGACGTGCGCCCGGGCCTGGTGGTGGCGCTGACCATTCCGCTGGTGCTGGCCGTCACCTTCCTGTTCATGCGCCTGCTCGACATCGACTTGCACAAGATCTCGCTCGGCGCCCTGATCATCGCGCTGGGCTTGCTGGTCGATGATGCCATCATTGCCGTCGAGATGATGGTGCGCAAGATGGAAGAGGGCATGTCCCGCTTCGACGCGGCCACGTTCGCCTACACGTCGACGGCCATGCCCATGCTGACGGGCACCCTGATCACGGTGGCGGGCTTTTTGCCCATCGGCCTGGCCAAGTCGGCCGCCGGCGAATACACGTTTTCCTTGTTCTCCGTCAATGCGCTGGCCCTGATCATTTCCTGGGTGGTGGCCGTCGTCTTCACGCCCTACATCGGCTACGTCTTGCTGAAAGTGAAACCGCACGCGCATAACGACCATGAATTGTTCGATACGCCGAACTTCCGCCGCTTCCGTCGCGCCGTCACCTGGTGCGTGGAATGGCGCAAGACGACGATTGCCGCCACCCTGGCCATCTTTGCGCTGGGTATCTACGGCTTTAACTTTATCGAAAAGCAATTTTTCCCCGATTCCAGCCGCCCGGAACTGATGGTGGAGCTGTGGTCGCCCGAAGGCACGACGTTTGCTGCCAACGAGAAACAGGTGAAGAAATTCGAGGCCTTCGTTGGCAAACTCGACGGCGTGGAAAGCGTCACCAGCTATGTGGGAACCGGTAGTCCCCGTTTCTACCTGCCGCTCGACCAGATCTTCCCGCAGACCAACGTATCGCAAGTGGTGGTCTTGCCGAAGAGCCTGGCCGACCGCGAACGCTTGCGCCAGCAAATCGTCGATGTCTTCAAGAAGGATTTCCCGGAAGTGCGGGGCAGGGTCAAGTTGCTGCCGAACGGACCGCCCGTGCCTTATCCCGTGCAATTCCGCGTCACGGGACCGGAAGTGGCGGGTGTGCGCACCATTGCGGACCAGGTCAAGGACATCATGCGCGCCAATCCGAACACCCTGGGCGTCAATGACAACTGGAATGAATCGGTGAAAGTGCTGCGCCTGGACCTGGACCAGGACAAGATGCGCGCGCTGGGCGTCACCTCGAAAACGGTGATGCAGGCGGCCAATACGATTTTGTCGGGCACCGTCATCGGCCAGTTCCGCGAAGACAATAAATTGATCGATATCCAGGTGCGCCAGCCCCTGGAAGAGCGGGCGACGATTTCCGTGCTGAATGACACGAATATCCCAACGGCAACGGGCAAGTCCGTGCCCATCTCGCAGCTGGCCCGCGCGCATTTCGTGTGGGAACCGGGTGTCGTCTGGCGCGACAAGCGCGAATGGGCCATTACCGTGCAGTCGGACGTGATCGACGGCATCCAGGGCGCGACGGTCTCGACGCAACTGGCGCCACAACTGGACGCCTTGCGGGCCAAAATGCCGGCCGGCTACCGCATCACGGTGAAAGGCGTGGCGGCCGACAGCGGCGAGGCGGAAGCGTCGATTGCGGCGAACTTGCCGCTGGCCATCTTCATCATCTTCACCTTGCTGATGCTGCAGCTGCACAGTTTCTCGCGCTCCCTGCTGGTCTTCCTGACGGGGCCGCTGGGCGTGGCGGGCGCCGCCTTTGCCTTGCTGCTGCTGCACCGTCCGCTTGGTTTCGTGGCCAACCTGGGCATCATCGCGCTGTTCGGCATGATCATCCGCAACTCCGTGATCCTCGTCGACCAGATCGAGCAAGACATCAACGATGGTTCGGCCCCGTGGGATGCCATCATCGACTCGGCCGTGCGCCGCTGCCGCCCCATCGTGCTGACGGCGGCCGCGGCCGCGCTGGCCATGATCCCGCTGTCGCGTTCGGTCTTCTGGGGTCCGATGGCGGTCGCCATCATGGGCGGACTGATCCTGGCAACGGCCCTGACCTTGCTGTTCCTGCCGGCCCTGTATGCGGCCTGGTTCCGTGTCAAGAAGCCGGAGCCGGCGACCGCAAAAGAGGGCTAGCAGGCAGCGCCAAGGTGCCGCCATAAAAAAGGCGGCATTCCTCTGGGAAATCCAGTAGAATGCCGCCTTTGCTTTACCGAGGGCTTGCTCTATCAGTCCACGGTAGCCAGATCGCCCACGAGTTGTTAAAATCAGGGGTGGCAGCAAAGTGGTATGTAAAAGCTGCGTACAAAAGATGCGGATGTGGTGGAATTGGTAGACACGCTGGTCTTAGAAGCCAGTGCTTCGGCTTGGGAGTTCGAGTCTCCCCATCCGCACCAATTCGGGTTGTTCCAGCCCGGAAGTGCAGCACCATCAAGATTTTCCCTGAATTCGTATTTCTCAGCCCAGAGCGCCCAGAGCGCCCAGTGCGGCCAGTTGCCGGCTCGACTGCTGCACCATCTGCGCAATCAGTGCCTGCGCCTGCGGGTAGCCGCTTCTTTCCATTAATTTATCATCTTCAGTCAGTGGCCAAAGTGCCTGCAGGACGCGTTGCCGCGCCTGCGGCCAGTGTTGCTCCTGTTTATGGGTTGATGGGGGCAGCTCCCTGTCCAGCATGTGCAGCGCTTGCCGCGTCATCGCCACTTCTTGTTCCGCCTGCAAGTCCAGCGTGTCGCTCCGGGGCGGCGGCTGTTGCGCAAGATAGCTATCGAGCTTGCGGCTCTGGCGCTCGTACAGGTCGAGCAGCAGGTGCAGGGTGGCACCGCTGGGCCGCCGCTTCGTGTCGAGCGCGTCGAGCACGTCCAGCAGCCAGTGCGTCATCTGGCGTCCGGCTAATCCCAGCTCCGGCCAGGTGGTGCTGAGCAATTGTTCGCCCAGGTAGCGGGCGCGGTCGATGGCGCGCCGGCTGCCGCTCATGTGCTGGCCGATGGGGCCATATTGGGGCGCCAGCGCCGCTTCCTGCCGCTCGGCCAGCAGGCACAGCAAGGCCAGGTGGACGTACACGTGGAAGGCGGCCAGCACGCGGTGGGCATCCCAGTAGTGATTGCCCTCAATATCGGGCGCATTCCACAGCGAGCAGACCTTGGCGCCGTCGTCGCGCGCATAGTCGGGCGCCAGCAGGCTGTGGCCGTGGCGGAAGTCGTACAGTTTCTGGTGCAGGGATTCGTGCAGCAAGTGCTCGGCCAGCCACCACGGGTTGCCGATCAGTTCCTGGTTCAGGAACACGCTGCCATTGACGCGAAATTGCGAACTGGACGCCTTGCCGCGCCAGGTGCCCAGCTTGGGGAACAGGGCGATCAATTGCACGTGAGACAGCGCGCTGGCCGTCAGGCGGGGCAGCAGGGTTTCCAGCAGGCGCAGCCCGCGGCGCAGCAGGGCCCGTTCCTGCGGCGTGGGCGTGGCCAGCGGTGCGCCGTAGTTATCTTCCATCACGGCAAGGAAGGCGCGTGCATACGGCGTGCCTTCCTGCCACGCATGCCAGATATAGGTGTCCTCATCCTGTGGGGCGCCCTCGTCGTGCAGCCGCGCCATCGCCGGCAAATGGGTCACCAGCGGCCCGCCGGCCAAGCCCGCGCGCAAGTGCTCGCGGGCGCCCTGGAACAACGCTGTGCATTGGGGCAGCGGCAAGCCGTACTCGTCACCGAGGTGCAGCTGGCGCATGGCGTGCTGGACGGCGCAGCGCAGCACCGTGTCGCCCAGCAGCTGGCGCTGTCGCGCGGGCGGCGCCGCATCGAGCGCGCTGGCCAGCCGTTCGGCCTCGGGCAGGGCGCTGCCCAGCTTGTGCAGCCGCCGCCGGTAGGCGACGGCCAGCTGGTCGCGGATGTAGCCGCTGTCGCCAAAGGCGCGGTGTGTTACCAGCGCCGTTTCCACGGCGGTCAGCACGTCCGCATCCGGTGGCGCGGCGCGCAAGGTCTGCACGGGCTGCATGGGCCGGGTCAGGCGACGGTGGGGTGGTCGTGGTCGTGGTGGCCGTCTCCCTTCATGCGCAATTCCATTTCATCGACTTCCGTCTGGATTTTTTGCAGGTCGTCGTCCGTGACGCCATCGAGCAGGCGGCTGAGGACCATTTGCAGCTTGGCTTTGGCGTTGCTGGAACCGCCGGGTGCGCTATCGTTCATGATGTTTTCTCCATTAAATTCACTTGGAGAGGGGCGAAGCGGCTTAGGTTTGCCTGAAAAATGGCCAAATTGAGGTAAATCAAAGGTTTTTTGGCCGAAATCTTCGCCGGGAGCGCATTTCTTTGTTTCGGACGGGGCGACAGTTCGCATATACTAATGAACGAAGCAGGCTGGAAAGCCTGTCTCTGGCGAAATAAAGAATGCCGGGGCAAGAGTAAAGACAGGGCCACCGAGGCTGTAGCGATTCGTTCGCTGCCGCTGGTATCCTCTGTGGCCGGGCTGCAAAGCCAGCCACTTTCCCGAAGTCCTTTGTTATAATGCCACGCTTTACCGAATGATGGCCGGCCCTGCATTTACTTAGAAGCAAGGCTGGACGCTCGGAGCCCTGTCGCAGTGCTGGAAGCGGCGGATTGTTTGGTGCCTGGTGCGGGTTTTCCCTCAGCCGGGTAGACCAGGTCCATCGTCCTGCTTTCAGTGCTTTTACAGATGAATATGCGAGCGAGTGAAGCTGGACCCATGTCTTGCCGCCAGTGATGGCGCAAGGGGTCGGGTCTTCTTTTCTCGCACCAACAGTGTTTATTTTTTGGACGATTTTTTACATGGCAACTGCAGTCGAAACCTTGGGCAAACTCGAACGTCGTATCACGATCTCCTTCCCGCTGACGGACGTCCGCACGGAAGTTGAGAAGCGCCTGAAAGTGCAAGCCCGTACGGCTAAGGCACCGGGCTTCCGTCCGGGCAAAGTGCCGTTGAAAATGGTCGCAGCACAATACGGCTACCAAATTGAATCCGAAGTGCTGAATGACAAAGTCGGCCGCGCGTTCAACGACGCCGCCAACGAAAACAATCTGCGCGTGGCCGGTTTCCCGAACATCGTGCCGAAAGAAGAAGCAGCCGAAGGCCAGCTGGCTTTCGACGCCACGTTCGAAGTGTATCCGGAAGTCGCCATCGGCGACCTGACGGCCGTTGAAATCGAAACCGTGCAAGCCGACGTGTCGGAAGCCGAAATCGACAAGACTATCGACATCCTGCGCAAGCAGCGCGTGCACTTCCACACCAAGGGCGAAGCTGGCGAACACGGCGACGGCGGTGAGGCTATCGCTGCCAACGGCGACCGCGTGACCGTCGACTTCGTCGGCTCGATCGACGGCGTTGAATTCCCCGGCGGCAAAGCTGAAGGCTACGCTTTCGTGCTGGGCGAAGGCCGCATGCTGCCGGAATTCGAAGCAGCGACCCTGGGCCTGAAAGTGGGCGAGTCCAAGACTTTCCCGTTGTCGTTCCCAGAGGACTACCACGGTAAAGACGTGGCCGGCAAAACCGCCTCGTTCACCATCACGCTGCAAAAGCTGGAATGGGCGCACCTGCCGGAAGTCGATGCCGAATTCGCTAAATCGCTGGGCGTTGCCGATGGCGACCTGGCCAAAATGCGCGAAGACATCAAAGTCAACCTGCAGCGCGAAGTCGCTGGCCGCGTGAAAGCACGCAACAAGGAAGCCGTCATGGACGCGCTGATCAAAGTTGCTGAGCTGGAAGTGCCAAAAACCCTGATCGCTCAGGATTCCGAGCGCCTGGCTGAAATGACCCGCCAGGACATGGCGCAGCGCGGCATGAACGTCAAGGACGTGCCTTTCCCAGCAGAACTGTTCGCGGAAAAAGCCGAGCGTCGCGTACGCCTGGGCCTGATCCTGTCGCAACTGGTCGGCGACAACAACCTGCAGGCAACGCCTGAGCAAGTCAAGGCGCAGATCGAAGATTTCGCCCAAAGCTACGAAGATCCACGCGAAGTGCTGAAGTACTACTACAGCGACCGTCGTCGTCTGGGTGAGATCGAAGCCCTTGTATTGGAAGAAAACGTCGTCACTTACGTGTTGGGCCTGTCGAAAGTCACGACGAAAGCAGTTGCTTTCGACGAACTGATGGGAAGCAACGCACAAGCGTAAACCAGTTGGTATCCGGATGCTTGCTCTTGCCGCAAGGTAAGGGCAGTATCCCCTAACTGCTTCACAAGGAAATGAAATGACAGGTATGAACCGTAATCCGGCGCTGGACACAGAGATGCTCGGCCTGGTGCCGATGGTGGTGGAACAAAGCGGTCGCGGCGAGCGCTCGTATGATATTTACTCGCGCCTGCTGAAGGAACGCTTGATTTTCATGGTCGGCCCGGTCAATGACCAGATGGCCAACCTGGTTGTCGCCCAGCTGCTGTTCCTGGAAAGCGAAAATCCGGAAAAGGAAATCTCGCTCTACATCAACTCGCCAGGTGGTTCGGTCTCGGCCGGCATGGCCATCTACGACACCATGCAGTTCATCAAGCCGGACGTCTCGACCCTGTGCACGGGCATGGCTGCCTCGATGGGCGCTTTCCTGCTGGCCGCTGGCGCCAAGGGCAAGCGTTTCTCGCTGCCGAACTCGCGCATCATGATTCACCAGCCGTCCGGTGGTTCGCAAGGCATGGCGTCCGACATCGAGATCCAGGCGAAGGAAATCCTTTACCTGCGCACCCGCTTGAACGGCATCATGGCCGAGCGCACGGGCCAGACGATCGAACAGATCGCCAAGGACACCGACCGCGACCGTTTCATGTCCGCCGACGAGGCCGTTGAGTATGGTTTGATCGACAAAGTGTTGACCAGCCGCGCTTGATGAGCCCCTACCGGTATTGCTAAGCAAGTAAGTAAACGCCCGGGCGATCAAACGTTCGGGCGTTTCGCTTTTATTTCGGGTAGCATGGAGCTTGTGCACGTTGTTGACTTGCGCCATGGGTAGCTGCCTTTCCGGCAACTACCGCACTCCGGCTTGCGATTTTGCAATATTGTTAATGCAGTTCCAACCAAAATGCCTTATGTCAGACAAAAAATCCTCTAGCGGCGAAAAATTACTGTATTGCTCGTTCTGCGGCAAAAGCCAGCACGAGGTGAAGAAACTCATCGCCGGCCCGTCCGTGTTCATTTGCGACGAGTGCATCGACCTGTGCAACGACATCATCCGTGATGAAACGTCGAGCATCGAGACGGTGACCGGTACCAAATCCGACCTGCCGACGCCGCAAGAAATTGCCGCCTTGCTCGATCAGTACGTGATCGGCCAGCAGACTGCCAAGCGCATCCTGTCGGTGGCGGTGTACAACCATTACAAGCGCCTCAAGCACCTGGGCAAGAAAGACGACATCGAACTGGCCAAGAGCAACATCTTGCTGGTCGGTCCTACCGGCTCGGGCAAGACCCTGCTGGCACAGACCCTGGCGCGCATGCTCAACGTGCCGTTCGTGATCGCCGACGCCACCACCCTGACCGAAGCCGGTTACGTGGGCGAGGACGTGGAAAACATCATCCAGAAGCTGCTGCAAAGCTGCAACTATGACGTCGAGAAAGCCCAGCGCGGCATCGTCTACATCGATGAAATCGACAAGATTTCGCGCAAGTCCGACAATCCGTCCATCACGCGCGACGTGTCGGGCGAGGGCGTGCAGCAAGCCTTGTTGAAACTCATCGAAGGCACGATGGCTTCCGTGCCGCCACAAGGCGGCCGCAAGCACCCGAACCAGGATTTCGTGCAGATCGACACGACCAACATCATGTTCATCTGCGGCGGCGCCTTCGACGGCCTGTCGAAAGTGATCGCCAACCGTTCCGAAAAGAGCGGTATCGGCTTCTCGGCCACCGTGCGCAGCAAGTCGCAAAGCTCGGCCAGCGAACTGATGTTGCAAGCGGAACCGGAAGATCTGGTCAAGTTCGGCCTGATCCCGGAACTGGTCGGCCGTCTGCCCGTCATCGCCACCTTGGCGGAATTGACGGAAGAGGCGCTGATCCAGATCCTCGTCGAGCCGAAGAATGCGCTGATCAAGCAGTATTCGAAGCTGCTTGAGATGGAAGGCGCGGAACTGGAGATTCGTCCGGCCGCCCTGCACGCGATCGCCAAGAAGGCGCTGGCACGCAAGACCGGTGCCCGTGGCCTGCGTTCCATCCTGGAACATGCTTTGCTGGACGTCATGTACGAACTGCCGAGCGAACAAAATGTGGTGAAGGTCGTCATCGACGAAAATACCATCACCAGTGGCGCCAAACCTTTGTTGATTTATCAAGAGGCTGCCAAGGCCTCCGGAGAAAATTGATTACTGCCGAGACAAATGCATAAAAAGGGTTTTGATTCCTTAATGCATGGCAGTACAATTTAAATCAATGAGTGCAGGCTTCAATCGGAAAGCCACTCGCGGCGCTTAGCTGCGCGTGGCTTTTTTTACTGTGAAAACTGCATTTATTACCGTCATGCGGGTGTGTTTTGCGAAATAGACAGAAAAATGTTTGTTTCACAGAATTATTTATTCTCGCCGGTCTTGTGTTTTGGCAGCGAGCGCCAACATCGTAAACACGCTTTCTATAAGGTACGCCATGACAACTTCCAAATTAACTGAGCAAACTCAACTGCCGTTATTGCCGTTGCGGGATGTCGTCGTTTTCCCGCATATGGTGATACCGCTGTTCGTTGGCCGTCCAAAGTCGATCAAGGCGCTGGAAGCTGCGATGGAGCAGGGCAAGAGCATCATGCTTGCCGCTCAAAAAGCAGCCGCGAAGGACGAGCCGTCTCCTTCGGATATCTATGAAATTGGCTGCGTCGCCAATATTCTGCAAATGCTGAAGCTGCCCGATGGCACCGTCAAGGTGCTGGTCGAAGGCGCGCAGCGTGCCCGTATCAACCACATCAGCGATGCGCCGACGCACTTCATCGCCGACCTGACGCCGCTCGAATCCGAGCCGGGCGACGAGTCGGAAGTCGAAGCCATGCGCCGCGCGATCGTGCAGCAGTTCGACCAGTACGTCAAACTGAACAAAAAGATCCCGCCGGAAATCCTGGCATCCCTGTCGGGCATCGACGATGCCGGCCGCCTGGCCGACACGGTGGCCGCGCATCTGCCGCTGAAGCTTGAGCAAAAACAAGTCATCCTGGAAATTTTCAGCGTGGCCAAGCGCCTCGAGCACCTGCTGGGCCAGCTCGAAGGCGAGCTCGACATCCTGCAGGTGGAAAAGCGCATCCGCGGCCGCGTCAAGCGCCAGATGGAAAAGTCGCAGCGCGAGTACTACCTGAACGAGCAAGTCAAGGCGATCCAGAAAGAACTGGGCGAGGGCGAAGATGGTGCCGACCTCGACGAGCTGGAGAAAAAAGTCGCTTCGGCCAAGATGCCGAAGGAAGCGCTCGACAAGGCCACCAACGAGTTGAAAAAACTCAAGCTGATGTCGCCGATGTCGGCCGAAGCCACCGTCGTGCGCAACTACATCGACACCCTCGTCAACTTGCCTTGGAAAAAGAAATCCAAGGTCAATAACGACCTGTCGAATGCGGAAAAAGTGCTCGAAGGCGACCACTACGGCCTCGACAAGGTCAAGGAACGCATCCTGGAATACCTCGCGGTGCAACAGCGCGTCGACAAGCTCAAAGCGCCTATCCTGTGCTTCGTCGGTCCTCCGGGCGTGGGCAAGACCTCGCTGGGCCAGTCCATCGCCCGCGCGACGAACCGCAAGTTCGTGCGCATGGCCCTGGGCGGCGTACGCGACGAAGCCGAGATCCGCGGCCACCGCCGCACCTACATCGGCTCGATGCCGGGCAAGATCCTGCAATCGCTGTCGAAAGTCGGCGTGCGCAATCCCTTGTTCCTGCTCGATGAAGTCGACAAGATGGGCGCCGATTTCCGTGGCGATCCTTCCTCGGCCCTGCTGGAGGTGTTGGACCCGGAGCAGAACCACACGTTCTCCGACCATTACATCGAAGTCGATTTCGACTTGTCGGATGTGATGTTCGTGGCCACGTCGAACTCGTACAACATTCCGCCAGCCTTGCTCGACCGCATGGAAGTGATCCGTCTGTCCGGTTACACGGAAGACGAAAAGACCAGCATCGCGCAGCGTTATCTGCTGCCGAAGCAGATCAAGAACAATGGCTTGAAGGAAGAGGAAATCTCGGTGGCCGAGTCGGCCTTGCGCGACATCATCCGCTACTACACGCGGGAAGCCGGTGTGCGTTCGCTCGAGCGTGAAGTGTCGAAGATCTGCCGCAAGGTGGTCAAGATGCTGCTGCTGAAGAAATCCGACAAGAAGGTCATCGTCAACTCGAAGAACCTGGACAAGTTCCTCGGCGTGCGCCGTTACGATTTCGGTGTCGCAGAGAAAGAAAATCAGGTGGGCCAGGTGGTCGGTCTGGCATGGACGGAAGTGGGCGGCGATTTGCTGACCATCGAAGCCGTGTCGATGCCGGGCAAGGGCGGCATCATCCGCACGGGTACCCTGGGCGACGTCATGAAAGAGTCGATCGAGGCAGCCCGCACGGTGGTGCGCAGCCGGGCACAGCGCCTGGGCATCAAGGCGGACGTGTTCGAGAAGAGCGACATCCATATCCACGTGCCGGAAGGCGCGACACCGAAGGACGGTCCTTCGGCTGGCGCGGCCATGACGGTGGCGATGGTCTCGGTCTTCACGGGCATCCCCGTGCGTGCCGACGTGGCGATGACGGGCGAGATCACCTTGCGCGGCGAAGTGTTGCCGATCGGCGGCCTGAAGGAAAAGCTGCTGGCGGCCCATCGCGGCGGCATCAAGACGGTCCTGATTCCCGAGCAGAATGTGAAAGACCTGGCCGACATTCCGGACAACGTCAAGAACAAACTGGAGATCGTACCGGTGCGCTGGATCGACAAAGTGCTGGAAATCGCCCTCGAACGCATGCCTGAAGCGTTGGCGGACGTCGCTGCGGTGGAGGCTGTCACGGCCGCCGCGGCCAAGCCTGATGCGGCCGGCGAGGTAGTAAAACACTAACGTTTTACCCCTGTTTTCCCCAAACAAGCGCTTTTAGAGCGCTTGTTTTATATTGAAACGTGAATTGCGCCCCCAAAGCGCTTGACACATATACAGTGTGGCTTGTTTAATACGCCTGCACATTTTTTTCGCCGGACAGCTGTGGTGCCAAAAGTGCCGCAACGATACGGTAAACGTTTTATACCTTTGTAATTGGGGATGCTAGTGAACAAGACTGAATTGATCGACCACATTGCTGAAAAAGCTGACATTTCCAAAGCCGCCGCTGCGCGCGCACTCGACGCTGTTATCGGCGGCGTGACGGAAACTTTGAAAAACAACGACAGCGTAACGCTGGTTGGTTTTGGCACTTTCTCGGTCAGCGAACGCGCTGAGCGTACCGGCCGCAATCCGCGTACCAAAGAAGCGATCACGATCGAAGCAGCAAAAGTTCCAAAATTTAAAGCTGGTAAAGCTTTGAAGGATGCTGTAAACTAACGGACTTCGGTGAGGTGACAATCACTGGAAACATTTGGCGGCGCCTCCGGGTGCCGCGATTTCAAGGTTGAAGTTCTGCGAATCGCAACCTTGAATGCAAATGCAAGCAGTACTGTGTATTTTTCGGAGTGGTAGTTCAGTTGGTTAGAATGCCGGCCTGTCACGTCGGAGGTCGCGGGTTCGAGTCCCGTCCGCTCCGCCAAAAAAAATACGCTCTTAAGGAGTGGTAGTTCAGTTGGTTAGAATACCGGCCTGTCACGTCGGGGGTCGCGGGTTCGAGTCCCGTCCGCTCCGCCAGAATATAGAAGCCCGCGCTGCTGAATAAGTAGCGCGGGTTTTTCTTTTGCAGCGCCAGATTATCTCGGCGCGCCTGTTTTTAAAATCCCGTCCCGCTGTTTGAATAAAAAAGCCTGCGTTTAAATCCGCTTTAAGCTGCGTTTGGTTAAATGCACGAGCCCGGCGTCTTGCCGTCCATGCGGCGCCAGGGCAGGGCGGGCGCCCTGATTTACTCTTGCTATAGCGCTATGGGCATTGTAGAATCAGGAGATAATGGCTTGGGCGTCAGAATCCTGCTTTAGTTCCAGCGCCAAGTTGTTGAATCTAAAGGGGAAGTGGACATCTGTCCCGTCCATTCCGCCGAAGAAATCAAGGCGAACGCATGTTCGCCTTTTTTTATAGTGATCCACTCATCCCGAATTGGCTGACCATGTTTGAATTTATTCGTACCCATCGACGCTTGATGCAGTTTCTCTTGATGCTGGTCATCGTCCCGTCTTTTGCACTGGTCGGTATCAGCGGCTACCAAAGCTTCGGCGACGGCGCGAACACCATCGCCAAGGTCGGCGACCAGGTCGTTACGCAGCAGCAATATGAAGAAGCGCAACGCCAGCAGATCGACCGCTACCGCCAGATGATGGGCGAGCAGTTCGACCAGAAAATGTTCGATACGCCAGAAGCGCGCCAGAGCATCCTCGACAACCTGATCGCCGAGCGCGCCGTGGCCGCCGAAGTGGGCCGTAGCCACCTGGTCATCAGCGATGCCGTGCTGCAAAAAGAAGTGCTGGACATCCCGGGCTTGACCTTGCCGGACGGTAAATTCGACCTGGAACGCTACAAGGCCATGCTGGCCGCCCAAGGCATGACGCCGCAGATGTACGATGCGCGCCGCCGCAGCGACCTGGCCCTGCAGCAACTGGCCGGCGCCGTGCAAGGCACCGCCTTCGCGCCAAGCACCGTCTCCAAGCGCCTGTCCGACATCACCTCGGAAGAGCGTGAAGTGCAGGAACTGCTGTTGCCGATCGCCCAGTACGTGCCGGAAGTCAAAGTGACGGACGCCATGATCAAGGCTTTCTATGACAAGAACAGCAAGTTCTTCGAAATCCCGGAACAAGCCAAGATCGAATACGTCGTGCTCGACGACAGCGCCGCGGGCGAGCAAGTCGACGTCAGCGACGCCGACGTCACCGCCTACTACGCGAAGAACCAGAAAGCCTACACGACGGAAGAAGCGCGCCAGGCCAGCCACATCCTGGTCGCCGTCAAGAAAGACGCATCGGCCACCGACAAGGCAGCCGCCAAGGCCAAGGCCGAAGCCATTCTGGCGGAAGTGCGCAAGGCGCCTGCCAGCTTTGCCGCCGTTGCCAAGGCCAAGTCGGAAGATCCGGCATCCGCGGAACAGGGCGGCGACCTGGGCGTGATCGGCAAGGATGGCTTGCCGGCACCGCTGCTGAGCGCTGTCAGCAAACTCAAGCAAGGCGAAATCAGCGACGTCGTCGCATCCGATTTCGGCTACCACATCCTGACCGTCACCTCGCTCAAGCCGCAGCACGTGCGTGCGCTCGATGAAGTACGGGGCGAAATCACGGCCGACCTGCGCAAGCAATTCGCTGCCAAGAAATACTCGGAAATGGCGGAAACGTTCACCAACACGGTCTACGAGCAATCGGACAGCCTGAAGCCGGTGGCCGACAAGCTGAAGCTGAAAGTGGAAACCGTGGCCAACCTGTCGCGCACGCCGTCGCCGGCACTGGGCAAGGCGCCGTTCAACAACGCCAAGTTCCTGACCGCCATCTTCTCGAACGATTCGCTGAAAGACAAGCGCAACACGGAAGCCGTCACCGTCGCACCGAACGTGCTGATCGCCGGCCGCGTGGTGGAATTCAAGCCCGCCTCGAAGCGTCCGCTGGCCGAAGTCGAAGCGATGATCCGTCAGCGCGTGACGCTGGAAGAAGCGGAAAAGCTGGCCAAGAAAGCGGGCGAGACCAAGCTGGCCACCTTGAAGGCTTCGGGCGACGCTACCGGTTTCGGCGCAGCGCAATGGGTGTCGCGCAGCAAGCTGGACGGCATCAACCGTGCCGCCATCGCGCAAGTCATGAAGGCGGATACGAGCAAGCTGCCAGCCTACGTGGGCGTGGACTTGCCAGCCCTGGGCTACGGCATCTACCGCATCGCCAAGGTGCAGCAGCCGGCGCAAGTCGATGCGGCGCGCCGCCAGCAAGAGAAAGACCAGATCAGCGGCATCCTGGCACAACAGGAAATGTTCGATTACGTCGAATACCTGAAAGCCAAGGCCAAGGTGAAGATCGTCAAGCCGGTCACTGCGCCAGTGGCCCCAGCGCCAGCGCCGTAAGATTTAGTTTCCACGCATAAAAATAGCCGCTTTCGAGCGGCTATTTTTTTGTTTGCGAGTCGGGAACTTTATTTAACCCACAGGCGTAAGACTGGGGTCGGACCCTCAGGGTCCGACCCCGGCAGTTCGGCCTTCGGGGTGAAAATTGAGTGAGCTTATGAACCGGTTTACTTCGCCCCCAGCAACGGCGCCAGCCGCGGCCAGATATTTTTCAAAATGGTCGGATGCGCCTTGGCATTCGGGTGCATGCGGTCGGCCTGGAACAGCTGCGGCTGGTCGGCGATGCCTTCGAACATGAAGGGCACGAGCGGCGCCTTCCATTCCTTGGCCAGCTTGCCGTACACACCATAAAACTGCTCGCCATAGGCGCGGCCATAGTTGGGCGGCATGCGCATGCCCACCAGCACGACCTGCGCGCCCGATTTTTTTGCCGCCTCGCCCATGGCGCGCAGGTTCGCTTCGGCAGCCGCCACGGGCAAGCCGCGCAAGCCGTCGTTGGCGCCCAGTTCGATCAGCACGACGTCGGGCTGGTGCTTGGCCAGCAGGGCGGGCAGGCGGGCGCGGCCGCCGCTGGTGGTCTCGCCGCTGATGCTGGCGTTGACGATGCGCGTGTCGTTCTGTTGCGCTTGCAGCCGCTGTTCCAGCAGCGCCACCCAGCCAGTACCGCGTGCCAGCCCATACTCGGCCGAGAGGCTATCGCCGAGCACCAGCAGCGTTTTTGGTGCAGAATAGGCGTTCGTCATGCCTGACACCAGGAGCAGGGCTGCCGCAGGAAGCAAGGACAGGGTGCGCCGCCGCAGGCGGTTGCCGCCCTTGACACTTATTTGTTCACGAAATTTTTTAAGATAGATCAGCATGCCCGAATTCCCTAAAGCGACTTCCACCAGTTTTCTCCCGTCAGAAGCGGCGGCCCGGCGGCCTGCCGCACTCAACAGTCAAAACAGCCAAAATGCCCGGCCGGCCATCGAAGTGGTCCAGCTGGCCAAGCGCGTACCCGATGCCGATGGTGAGCTGACCATCCTGCATCAAGTTGATTTTACCGTGCAAACGGCGGAGACGCTGGCCATCGTCGGCGCCTCCGGTTCCGGCAAGTCCACCTTGCTGGGCTTGCTGGCCGGACTGGACACGCCCAGCGACGGCAAGGTCATGCTCGACGGTACCGATATCTTCGCCCTGGACGAAGACGGCCGCGCCGGTTTTCGCAAGGAAAAGCTCGGTTTCGTGTTCCAGTCGTTCCAGCTGCTGGCCCACCTGACGGCGCTGGAAAACGTCATGCTGCCGCTGGAATTGCGGGGCGACCCCGATGCGAAGGAAAAGGCGCAAGCCATGCTGGGCAGAGTGAACCTGGGCAGCCGCCTGAAACACTATCCGAAGTACCTGTCCGGCGGCGAGCAGCAGCGCGTGGCCCTGGCGCGCGCGTTCGTCACGGAACCGCCGCTGCTGTTCGCCGACGAACCCACGGGCAGCCTGGACGCCGCCACGGGCGAGGCCGTGATCCAGCTGATGTTCGAGCTGAACCGCGAACGGGGTTCGACCCTGGTGCTCGTCACGCACGACAGCTCGATCGCGGCCCGTTGCGGCCGCACCATCACGATTGCGGCGGGCAGGCTGGTGTGATTGCAGCGCGGTGGTGTTGGATTACGCTGCGCTAATCCAACCTACGGCATGAGGTTATCGGACGTCGCGTAGGTCGGATTAGCGGAACGCGTAATCCGACAAACACGCACAGCCTACCTATGCCGACAAGGCATTGATCAATCTGCGTATCGCCGGGATCAATTCCCCCGCCGTCAGGCCGATCGGGCCGCTGCCTGCCGCCACCAGCGCATCGGCCGCCGCGCCGTGCAGCCAGACGGCGCCAAGCGCCGCTTCCCATTCCGGCCAGCCCTGGGCCAGCAGGCTGCCGCACAGGCCGGACAACACGTCGCCCGTGCCGGCCGTCGCCAGCGCGGGGCCGCCCGTGTTGTTGACGACCACCTGGCCATCGGGCGCGGCGATCACCGTGCCGGAACCTTTCAATACGACGATCACGCCCAGCTGCGTGGCCAGCTGGCGTGCCGCGCCCAGGCGGTCGGCCTGCACCTCGGCCACCGTCATGTCGAGCAGCCGCGCCGCTTCCAGCGGATGCGGCGTCAATATCGTCGCCCCCGCGCCCGTGCGCACGGCCAGCGCCGATTGCAGCTCCGGCTCGGCCGCCATCAGGTTCAGCGCGTCCGCGTCCAGCAGCAGCGGGCTGTCGCTGTCAATGGCCCGTTGCAGCAGTTCCACCGTATCGGCGTCGTCGCCCAGGCCCGGCCCCGCCACCAGCGCGGCAAAGTGCAGGCCGGAGAAATCCACGTCCTGCGCGCGGCGGCACATCAGTTCAGGCTGGCCGCTGTCGAACGCGGGCGGTGTATCGGGAAAGGCGACATACACCCGTCCAGCGCCCGCATGCAGGGCCGTGCGCGCTGCCAGGATGGGCGCGCCCGCCATGCCTTGCGCGCCGCCGATGATGGCCACGCTGCCGTAGCTGCCCTTGTGCGTATTCTGCCGGCGCGGCTGCAACTGGCGCGCGAACAGGTGCAGGCCGCCCAGCTGGGCCCTGGCGGGCGGCAGCAGGGAAGGGTCGATGGCCAGCGCCGCCACTTCCACTTCGCCCGCGTAGTCGCGGCCGTTTGCCGTGTGCAGGCCCGGCTTGTCGCCGATGAAGGTGAGCGTCTGCGTGGCGCGGATGGCGATGCCGTCGACGGCGCCCGTGTCCGCGTGCAGGCCGCTGGGCACGTCGAGCGCCAGCACGGGACAATCGAGATTGTTGACCAGCTGCGCCATGTCGCGGCATTCGCCGTCCAGGGGGCGCGACGCGCCGATGCCGAACAGGCCATCGATCACGAGGTCCCACGGCGCGGCGCCCACGGCGGCCGAGGCCATGCTGGTCGTCGCTTCCATGCAGCGCGCCGCGCTGTTGCGGGCGCGGCTCAGGGCCTGTTCGCGTTCGGGCGACGTAGCCGGTGCTTCGGGCGCCAGCCAGACGAGCACCTCGAGGCCGCTGCCGGCCAGGTGCGCGGCCGCTTCCAGCGCATCGCCGCCATTGTCGCCGGGGCCGGCCAGCACCAGCACGCGCCGGTGGCCCGCGTCGCCGTCTTCCTGCGTGTGCAGCAGCTTCAGGGCGGCGCTGGCGGCGGCCTGGCCCGCGCGCTGCATCAGCAGTCCTTGCGGCAGGTCGCGCATGGCCGCTTGTTCGATGGCGCGCAGTTCGGCGATGGCGTACAGCGGTGTTGCAGAGTCGATCAGGGTCATGGAGCGTGTTCCGTTAGTCAGCATGTCTTCAACATAAGGCCGAAGCGGGCGAAAGGCAAGGCGCGCACGCCTGAAACGCGTCCCTGTTTGGCGGCTACAATAGCCATCTCACATAAGCACGGGGGCAGGACGATGGACTGGCAATTCTGGATCGACCGGGGCGGCACTTTTACCGACATCGTGGCGCGCCGTCCTGACGGCAGCCTGGCCACGCACAAGCTGCTGTCGGAGAATCCGGGCCAGTACCGCGACGCGGCGCTGGCCGGCATGCGCCAGCTGATGGGTCTTGCGCCCGGCGCGCCTCTGCCCGTGGAACAGGTGGGCGCCATCAAGATGGGCACGACGGTGGCGACCAACGCGCTGCTCGAACGCAAGGGCGAGCCCACCGTGCTGGCCATCACGCGCGGTTTTCGCGACGCCTTGCGCATCGCCTACCAGAACCGTCCGCAGCTGTTCGCGCGCCAGATCATCCTGCCGGAACTGCTGTACGGCGACGTGATCGAGATCGATGAACGCCTGGGCGCCCATGGCGAAGTGGTCGCGCCGCTCGACGAGGCGGCTGCCCGCGCCGCGCTGGCACACGCGCATGCGCGCGGCGTGCGCGCCATCGCCATCGTGCTGATGCACGGCTACCGTTACCACGCGCACGAGGCGCGGCTGGCGCAGCTGGCGCGCGCGGTGGGCTTTACGCAGGTGTCCGTGTCGCACGAGGTCAGCCCCATGATGAAACTGGTGGCGCGCGGCGACACCACCGTCGTCGACGCCTACCTGTCGCCTATCCTGCGCCGCTACGTCGACCAGCTGGCGATGGAGCTGCCCGGCGTGCACCTGCAATTCATGCAGTCGAACGGCGGTTTGACGGATGCGCGCGCCTTCCAGGGCAAGGACAGCATTTTGTCCGGTCCCGCCGGCGGCATCGTCGGCATGGTGCGCGCCAGCGCGCTGGCCGGTTTCGACAAGGTCATCGGCTTCGACATGGGCGGCACGTCCACCGACGTGTCGCATTACGCGGGCGAGTTCGAGCGCGTGTTCGAGACGCAGATCGCCGGCGTGCGCATGCGCGCGCCCATGATGAGCATCCACACGGTGGCCGCCGGCGGCGGCTCCATCCTGCATTTCGACGGCGCCCGCTACAAGGTGGGGCCGGACAGCGCGGGCGCCAACCCCGGCCCCGCCAGCTACCGGCGCGGCGGCCCGCTGGCCGTCACCGACTGCAACGTCATGCTGGGCAAGCTGCAGCCCGCCTTCTTCCCCCGCGTCTTCGGCCCCGACGCCGATGAAGCGCTGGATGCGGCCACCGTGCGCGTCCAGTTCGAAGCGCTGGCGCGCACGGTGAACTCGACGCCGGAGCAGGTGGCAGAAGGTTATATCGCCATCGCCGTGGGCAATATGGCCAACGCCATCAAGCAGATTTCCGTGCAGCGGGGCCACGACGTCACCGAATATGCGCTGACCAGCTTTGGCGGCGCGGGCGGCCAGCACGCCTGCCTGGTGGCCGACGCGCTGGGCATGCGCACCGTCTTCATCCACAGCCTGGCGGGCGTGATGTCGGCCTACGGCATGGGCCTGGCCGACCAGAGCGCCATGCGCGAACAGGCCATCGAGGCCAGGCTGGGCAGCGACCTGGCGTGCCAATTCAAGACCTTGGGAGCGCAGGCGAGAGATGACTTGCTGCGCCAGGGCGTGGAGCTTGACCGCATCGCGCTCGTGCAACGCGTGCATCTGCGTTACGAAGGCACGGATTCGGCCCTCGTCGTGCTGTTCGACACGGCCGCCGGCATGCAGGCGCAGTTCGAAGCGGCCTACAAAAAACGTTTTTCCTTTTTGATGCCGGCGCGCGCCCTGATCGTCGAAGCCATTTCCGTGGAAGCCATCGGTGCGTCCGATGCGCCGGAACCGGCCGCGCCCGCGTATGCGCCCCGTGAAGGCGCGCTGGCGCCCGTGCAGACGGTGGCCATGTACTGCGCCGGCGCGTGGCGCGACAGCGGCCTGTATGGGGCGGACAGCCTGCGGCCCGGCGATACTATCGACGGCCCGGCCATCGTCAGCGACGTCAATGCCACCACCGTCATCGAGCCGGGCTGGCGCGCGGACGTGACGGCGCACGGCCATTTGATCTTGCGCAGAGTCGTGGCCGTGCCGGAGCGTGTCGCCATCGGGACCAATGCCGATCCCGTGATGCTGGAAATTTTCAACAACCTGTTCATGTCGATCGCCGAGCAGATGGGCCTGCGCCTGCAGAACACGGCCCATTCCGTCAACATCAAGGAGCGGCTCGATTTCAGCTGCGCCATCTTCGACGCCCAGGGCCACCTGATCGCCAACGCGCCGCACATGCCCGTGCACCTCGGTTCCATGGGCGAGAGCATCCGCACCGTCATGACGCGCAATGCGGGTGCCATGCGGCCCGGCGACGTCTTCATGCTGAACGACCCATATCACGGCGGCACGCATCTGCCCGACGTGACGGTCATTTCCCCCGTGTTTGACGAAGCGGGCGACGCCATCCTGTTCTATGTCGGTTCGCGCGGCCACCATGCCGATATCGGCGGCACGACACCAGGCTCGATGCCGCCCGACTCCACGCGCATCGAGGAAGAGGGCGTCCTGATCGACAATTTCAAGCTGGTCGACGGCGCCACCGGTTTGCTGCGCGAAGCGGAAACCCTGGCCCTGCTGGCGGGCGCCAGCTGGCCGGCCCGCAACCCGCAGCAGAATGTGGCCGACCTGCGCGCCCAGGTGGCGGCCAACCAGAAGGGTGCCGAGGAACTGCATAACATGGTCGCGCATTTCGGCTTGCCTGTCGTGCAAGCCTACATGGGCCACGTGCAGGACAACGCCGAGGAAGCCGTGCGCAGGGTCATCACCACCCTGAAGGATGGCAGCTACGCGCTGAACCTGGACAACGGCGCGCAGATCAAGGTGGCGGTTTCGGTCGACGCGGCGCGGCGCAGCGCCACCATCGACTTCACGGGCACGTCCGCCCAGCTGCCGAACAATTTCAACGCGCCGTCCGCCGTCTGCATGGCGGCCGTGCTGTACGTGTTCCGCACCCTGGTCGACGACGATATACCGCTGAACGCGGGCTGCCTGAAGCCTTTGACCGTGATCATCCCGCCCGGCTCCATGCTCAATCCGCAGTATCCGGCTTCCGTCGTCTCGGGCAACGTGGAAACCTCGACCTGCATCACCAACGCCCTGTACGGCGCGCTGGGCGCCATGGCCGCCTCGCAGGGCACGATGAACAATTTCACGTTCGGCAGCGAGAAATATCAGTATTACGAGACGATATCGGGCGGCTCGGGCGCCGGTCCCGGTTTCGACGGCACGGACGTGGTGCAGACCAACATGACCAATTCGCGCCTGACGGACCCGGAAATCCTCGAATGGCGCTTCCCCGTCCGGCTCGACAGCTACAGCATCCGTGCCGGTTCCGGCGGCGCGGGGCGCTGGCACGGCGGCGATGGCGGCGTGCGCCGGGTGCGCTTTCTGGAACCCATGACGGCGGCCATCCTGTCGAACAACCGCATTGTTCCGCCGTTCGGCATGGACGGCGGCGAGGCGGGCGCGCTGGGACGCAACTATGTCGAGCGCGCGGATGGCACGGTGGAGCAGCTGGCGCATATCGGCAAGACCGCCATGCAGCCTGGCGACGTGTTCGTCATCGAGACGCCAGGCGGCGGTGGCTACGGCACGCCCTGACGGGGAAGGTCAGTTCAGGGCGCCGCCGCCCAGGCGCAGCTCGATCAGTTCCAGCATGCCCTGCGCGGCGATGGACAGGCTGCGCTGCGTGGCCAGCAGGATGGGGCGCTCCGGCTGGCCGTGCGCCAGCGGCACGGCGACCAGGTTCAGTTTGCGGAACTGGAACAGGGTCAGCGCCGGCACCAGCGCCACGCCCAGGCCATGTTCGATCAGGCCGGCCACAGTGGCCAGGTGCTCCACTTCCAAGCCGCTGTCGCGCACGGCGATACCTTGCGTGAGCAGCTCCACGTGCTGGCGCACGCTGGTCGACTTGGCCAGGTGGATCAGTTCGCAGCCGGCCAGGTCGGCCAATTGCAGGCGGTCCTTGTCCGCCAGCGCATGGTCGCGCCGGCACACGAGGTAGAACGGGTCGCTGCACAGGGTGCGCGTGTCGAATTCGGCCAGCCTGGCGCTGGGCGCCGTGATGGCCAGGTCGACCTTGCCTTGGCGCAATAGATTCAGGCACTGGTCGGACAGCGCGTCGTGCAGCTGCACCTGGACGCCCGGGTAGCTGGCGTGGTATTCGGCGATCACGGCCGGCAAGCCATGCGCGGCCAGCGAGGGCAGGGCGGCGATGGCCACGCGACCCTTGCGCCGCGCCACATAGTCGCCCAGGTTGCCGAAGGCCGCTTCCATGTCCGCCAGCAGCGTGCGCGCCACGCCGACAAACATCTCGCCTTCCACCGTCAGCATCACATTGCGCGTATCGCGCTCGACCAGTTTGGCGTTCAAGGCCGTTTCCAGCTTCTGGATCACGGCGCTGAAGGCCGATTGCGATAAATGGCAGCGCTCGGCCGCGCGCGTGAAGTGGCGGCAGTCGGCCAGCGCGACAAACGCCTGCAGCAGCTTGCTGGAGATATTCGGCAGCATAGTTTGACCCATCCAACGTTTGATCCATAAAACAGGATAATCATCCTGAAAAATCGATTTTACAATATAAAGCGCTGGCAGCAGAATGCTTCCAAACCCCGCACAGACGAGGGACACACAACTTACGGAGACAAACACCATGCTGGCCCTGCTCGGACTGTGCACGATCGCCATTTTATTGGCGGCCATCCTCACCAAGAAAATGTCGCCCCTCGTGGCGCTCATCACCATTCCCATCGTCGCGGCCCTGATCGGCGGCTTCGGCATGGACACCTCGAAATTCATCGTTGCCGGCATCACCAACATTGCGCCGGTCGCCGGCATGTTCGTGTTCGCCATCCTGTTCTTCGGCATCGTCACCGACGCCGGCATGCTCGACCCCGTCATCAGCGGCATCCTGCGCGTGGTGGGCAGCCGCCCGACCCGCATCGTGCCGGGGACGGCCTTGCTGGCCCTGCTGATCCACCTCGACGGCTCGGGCGCCGTCACCTTCCTCGTCACGATACCCGCCATGCTGCCGCTGTACACGCGCCTGGGCATCGACCGCCGCATTCTCGCCTGCGTGGCGTCGCTGGCGGCCGGCGTCAACTTCCTGCCGTGGACGGGGCCGATGATACGCGCCTCGGCGGCGCTACATATTCCCGTCAGCGAGATCTTCATGCCCCTGATTCCCGTGCAGCTGATCGGCCTGGCCTTCGTCTTCGGCGTGGCCTATTACCTGGGCCGCAAGGAAGAAATCCGCCTCGGTCTGACGGCAGGCGCGCCCGCCGGCTTCGTGCAGGTGCACGAGCTGACGCAGGCCGAACAGGCCATCCGCCGGCCGAAGAACTTCTGGATCAATATCGTGCTGACGGTGATCGTGCTGGGCGTGATGATCAGCGGGAAGGTCGACCCGGTCGTGATGTTCATGATCGGCGTGGTGCTGGCATTGATGATCAACTATCCGAACGCCGACATGCAGCGCGCCCGCATCGATGCGCATGCCAAGGCGGCGCTGCTGATGGCCAGCATCCTGTTCGCCGCCGGCGTTTTCACGGGCATCATGAACAAGTCCGGCATGCTGTCGGCCATGGCCAAGACGGCCGTCGGCTTCGTGCCGCCCGAGATGGCATCGCACATTCCGGCCGTGCTGGGCGTGCTGTCCATGCCCCTGTCGATGCTGTTCGATCCCGACTCGTTCTACTTCGGCGTGCTGCCCGTGGTGGCGGAAGTGAGCAAGATGCTGGGCGTGGAACCGGTCCAGGTGGCGCAGGCGGCCCTGCTGGGACAGATGACGACGGGCTTTCCCGTCAGCCCGTTGACGCCGGCCACCTTCCTCGTCGCGGGCCTGGCCGGCATCGACCTGGCCGACCACCAGAAATACACGTTCAAATACCTGTTTGCCGCATCGATCGTGATGACCATCAGCTGCATCGTGCTGGGCATCTTCCCCCTGTAGGCGCAGGCACTTTTCACAGGAGCACAGCATGAAAACCATCCGTATCGGCGCCGGCGCCGGTTATTCGGGCGACCGCATCGAACCGGCCGTGGAACTGGCCGAGCGCGGCGAACTCGATTTCCTGATCTTCGAATGCCTGGCCGAGCGCACCATCGCGCTGGCGCAGCAGGCAAAAATGCAAGACCCGCGGCAGGGCTACGACCCGCTGCTGGCCGAGCGCATGCGCGCCGTGCTGCGGCCCTGCAGCGAGAACGGCGTGCGCATCCTCACCAACATGGGCGCGGCCAATCCGCTGGCGGCCGCTGCCGCCATCCGTGCCATTGCGGACGAACTGGGCCTGCCGCACATCAAAGTGGCGGCCGTCACGGGCGACGACGTGCTGGCGCTGGTCACGGGCGGCGATTACTTGGACGACACGGGTGCGCCCGTGGCGCAGCTGGGAGACCGGCTGCTGTCGGCGAATGCCTACCTGGGCGCGCAGCCGCTGGTGGATGCGCTGGCGCAAGGAGCGGATGTCATCGTCACGGGCAGGGTGGCCGATCCGGCGCTGGTGCTGGCACCGCTGATCCACGCGTTTGGCTGGGCCATGGATGACTGGCACCGCCTGGGACAGGGCACCCTGGTCGGCCATCTGCTCGAATGCGCGGGCCAGATCAGCGGCGGCTATTTTGCCGATCCCGGCTACAAGGACGTGGCGAACCTGGCGCGCCTGGGCTTTCCCATCGGCGAAGTGAGCGAAGACGGCAGCGTCGTCATCACCAAGGTCGAGGGTTCGGGCGGCTGCGTCACGGTGGCCACCTGCACCGAACAGCTGCTGTATGAAATCCACGATCCGGCCGCCTACCTGACGCCGGACGTGGTGGCCGATTTCTCCCAGGTGAGGATGGAACAGGCCGGCACCGACAGGGTGGCCATCACGGGCGCCACGGGCCATCCCAAAAGCGGGCTGCTGAAAGTGACCCTCGGCTATCTGGACAGCTATATCGGCGAAGGGCAGATGTCGTATGCGGGGCCGGGAGCGCTGGCGCGGGCGCAACTGGCGCAAGCCATCGTGGCCGAACGCCTGCAGCTGTGCGGCGTGCAGGCTGAGGAGCTGCGTTTCGACTTGATCGGCGTCAATGCCATCCATGGCGCCGCGCTGTCCGCCGCCCATGGCGAGCCGTATGAAGTGCGCTTGCGCGTGGCCGGCCGCACGGCCAGCCTGAAGGAAGCGGCGCGCATCGGCAATGAAGTCGAGACCCTGTATACCTGCGGCCCCTCGGGCGGCGGCGGCGCCACCAAATCGGCGCGCGAGGTCGTGGCCGTGCGGGCCACGCTGGTCGACGCGGCACTGGCGCCTGGCGCCATTCACTTCGGGGAGAACTGACATGAGCACCATCAAGACCATCGCGCTGCGCGAACTGGCGCACGCGCGCGCGGGCGACAAGGGCGATATCTCGAACCTGTCGCTGATCGCGTATGAACAGAAGGACTACGAGCTGCTGCGCCGGCAGGTGACGCCCGAGCGCGTGCGCCAGCATTTCGCGGGCATCGTCCAGGGCAGCGTCACGCGTTACGACTTGCCGCAGCTGGGCGCGCTGAACTTTGTCATGCAGCAGGCGCTGGGCGGCGGCGTGACGCGCTCGCTGGCGCTGGACGCGCACGGCAAATGCCTGGGCGCGGCCCTGCTGGCGATGGAAATCCCCATCTCCTGAACTGGCGGGATTCAGGCGGCCGATGGCGTCCCGTAGGCGGTGGTGCCGCTCAGCTGCGCGCGCACCTGGCCCACGTCGCGCATGGGCGCGCGGCCGAACTGGCGGCTGTATTCTCGGCTGAACTGCGATTCGCTGGCGTAGCCGACCCGGTAGCCGGCCGTGCCCGCGTCGATCTGCTCGACCAGCATCAGGCGCCGCGCTTCCTGCAGGCGCAGCAGCTTCTGGTACTGCATCGGCGTCATGGCAGTAATCGCCTTGAAGTGGTGGTGCAGCGACGACATGCTCATGTTCGCCATGCCGGCCAGGTGTTCGATGCGCAACGGCTGCGCGTAATGGTGCTTGATCCAGTCGATGGCTTGCGCCACCTGGTGCGACTGGCTGCTGGCCAGCGCCATGTGGCGCAAACGCGCGCCGACGGGACCGTTCAGCAGGCGGTAGGTCAGCTCGCGGCGGATCAAGGGCGCCAGCGTGGCGATGTCCCCCGGTTTGTCCAGCAGGCGCACGAGGCGCAGCATGGCGTCGAGCAGGTCTGGGGAGACATCGCTGACGGAAATGCCGCGCGTGGCGGGCAGGATTTTCTGCTGCGCCGCGCCGGCTGCGCCGCTGGCGCTTTCGCTGTCGAGCAGCGCGGCCACGTCGGTGATGTCGATGCCCAGCACCACGCACAGGTGCGGTTTATCCTCGCTCGCTTCCACCACGCGCACCTGCACCGGCAGGTCGACGGACGTCAGCAGGTACTGCATGCGGCTGTAATGGAAGGTTTCTGTGCCCAAGGTGACGTCCTTCGCCCCTTGCGCGATGATGGCCACGCTGGGGCGCGCCGCATGGAACAGCGATTCGGTGACGGAGGACTGGCGGTGGAAAGTGAGGTTGCCGATGGCCGTCGTGAAGTCGCCCGTGCGCGGCGCGTGGCGGATGATCAGGGCGGCTATTTCATCTTGCGGGGGAATTGGTATGGACATGGAGGTCAGTATGCGTGAGGCGAGGAAGGGCAGGGGCTGATCTTACGCAGATTTGGAGGATCGTGCAAAGGTCTTGCAGGATCGCGGTAACGGCGGCGCGGCATCTGGGGCACACTTGGGCAATCGCATGCACGGCACGCGTCTCCCCTCGTCACACACCTATAGATACAGGAGTTTTCATGACCACCATCGCCAAAGGCTACGCCGCATTGGGCCCGACTTCCGCACTGCAACCGTTCACGTTCGAGCGCCGCGCCCCGCGCGAAGACGACGTGGCCATCTCGATCAAATACTGCGGCGTGTGCCATTCCGACATCCACCAGGCGCGCGACGAATGGGGCGGCGCTGCCTTCCCCATGGTGCCCGGCCATGAAATCGCTGGCGTCGTCACGGCCGTCGGCGCCAATGTGACCAAATTCAAGGTGGGCGACCACGTGGGCGTGGGCTGCTTCGTCGATTCCTGCACCACCTGCAAGACGCGCAACGTGGACTTGGAACAGTACATGCCGGGCCTGATCCAGACCTACAACGGCCTGGAAGCGGACGGCAAGACGGCCACGCAGGGCGGCTACTCGGACAGCATCGTCGTCAAGGAAGGCTATGTGCTGTCGATTCCCGACAACCTGCCGCTGGACGCGGCCGCGCCGCTGCTGTGCGCCGGCATCACGCTGTACTCGCCGCTGAACCACTGGAAAGCCGGCCCCGGCAAGCAGGTCGCCATCCTGGGCATGGGTGGCCTGGGCCACATGGGCGTCAAGATCGCCCACGCCATGGGCGCCGAAGTGACGGTGCTGAGCCAGACCCTGTCGAAGCGCGAAGACGGCCTGCGCCTGGGCGCCGACCATTATTACGCCACCAACGACGCGGAAACGTTCAGCAAATTGGCCGGCACGTTTGATCTGATCATCTGCACCGTGGGCGCGGCCATCGACTGGAACCAGTACATCAACCTGCTGAAAGTCGATGGCAACATGGTCATCGTCGGCATCCCGGACGGCGCCGTGCCGCCCGTGAACGCCTTCGGCCTCGTGGGCGCGCGCCGCAGCCTGTCCGGCTCCATGATCGGTTCGATCAAGGAAACCCAGGAAATGCTGGACTTCTGCGGCAAGCATAATATCGTGTCCGACATCGAGATCATCCGCATTCAGGATATCAATGAGGCGTTCGAGCGCGTGGTCAAGAGCGACGTCAGGTATCGTTTTGTGATCGACATGGCATCCCTGTAACACCCGGCGCGCCTGTGTTTTGTTGGATTACGCGCTTTGCGCTAATCCAACCTACGCCTGTCCAGCGGTCCGGTAGGTCGGATTAGCGGGGCCGCCGAGGCGCGTACGCGCGTAATCCGACAACCCCGCCAGCTCCCCATCCCCGCCCAAAATCAAGCACCCGCGTCAATTTTTCTTTCCTTGCGTCAAAAATCGGCATAAAATGAAACCGTACAGTACAGTTTCACTACGTAGATTTAAAAAAACCAGCCATCCCCGGCGTGCTTGCCTGGGCAGGGGAGGCGTCATGGATAAAAAATGGACACTTCAGTAAATAAAGGAGCGCCGGCGATCCCGGCGGTCTTCAGGGGCAAGCGGCTTGCCCTGACGGTTTTCGGCATCTTTCTTGGATTTTCCGGCCTGGCCCTGGCGGCGGGCGGCATCGAACTCATCACCCTTGGCGGTTCCTGGTATTACCTGCCGGCCGGCCTGGGCCTCATCCTCGCCGGCGTGCTATATCTGCGCCGCAAACCGCTGGCCAGTGCCGTCGTCGCCGCGCTGGTCGTCGCGACACTGATCTGGGCCGTGTGGGAAATCGGCTTCGCTTTCTGGCCCATGGTGCCGCGCCTGGTGCCGTTCCTCGTTATCGGCCTGGTGGCCGCCTTGCTGCATCCGTGGCTGGCCGGGCGTGCTCACGGTGGCCCGTCGCGCGGTTTCGCGGCCCTGTTTGCCGTCGTGCTGGCGGCCGGTTTCGCCTCGATGTTCAAGCCGCATGGCGTGACGGAGGCGGGCGCGCAGCCGCAGCAGGATGCGGTGGCGGCCATCAATGACGGCAGCGCCAACTGGGCTCATTACGGCTATGGACCGCAAGGCACGCGCTTTGCCCCGTACACGCAGATCGACAGGCAGAATGTCGACCAGCTGCAAGTGGCGTGGACCTACCGCTCGGGCGAGCTGGCCGAAGGGGCATCCGAATCGCAGAACACGCCGCTGCAGATCGGCGACACCATCTACACGTGCACGCCGACGAGCAAGGTCATCGCGCTCGACGCGGACACGGGCAAGGAGCGCTGGACCTTCGATCCGAAGCCGGCCAACACGAAGACGTGGAACCGCTGCCGCGGCGTCGGCTACTACGAGCCGGCCAAGGTGACAAAACCGTTCCAGTTCGACGGCATGCAGGCGGCCAGCGCGCCGGTGGCGGGCGCATGCGCGAAGCGCATCGTGCAGGTGACCATGGATGCGCGCCTGATCGAGATCGACGCGCAGACGGGCAAGCAGTGCGAGGGTTTTGGCGACAAGGGCTCCGTCGACCTGACGGTCGGCCTGGGCAAGGTGAAGATGAACGTGCCGTATTACGCCTACACGTCCGCGCCCACGGTGGCGCGCAACCTGATCATCCTTGGCGGCTGGGTCTTCGACGGCCGCTCCACCGATGAACCGTCGGGCGTCGTGCGCGCCTACAGCGCCGACACGGGGGAACTGGTGTGGGCCTGGGACCTGGGCAATCCGGCCATCACGAAGCTGCCGCCGGAAGGGCAGACCTACACGCGCAGCACGCCGAATATGTGGTCGGCGCCCGCGTTCGATGATGCACTGGGCCTGGTCTACCTGCCGACGGGGAACGAGCAGCCGGACTTCTGGGGCGGCAAGCGCCCGCCGCTGACAGAGAAGTATTCGTCGGCCATCGTCGCCCTCGACATGGCCACGGGCCGCGAGCGCTGGACCTATCAAACCGTCCACCACGATATCTGGGATTACGACGTGGCCGCGCAGCCGGCCCTGTACGACGTCCCGGACGGCAAGGGTGGAAAAATACCCGCGCTGGTGCAGCTGACCAAGCGGGGCCAGATCTTCATGCTGGACCGCCGCACGGGCAAGCCGATTGCAGACGTGGAGGAAAAGCCCGTGCCGCAGGAGCATGCGGCCGGCGACTGGGTATCCAAAACGCAGCCATATTCGACCGGCATGCCGGCCCTCGGCGCGGAAACGCTGACGGAACGCGACATGTGGGGCGCCACCTTCTTCGACCAGCTGGCTTGCCGCATCAGCTTCCGTAAGCTCAATTACCAGGGCGAGTTCACGGCGCCCAGCACAAAAGAGACGCTGATCTATCCGGGCTACTACGGCGGCTTCAACTGGGGCGGCGCGGCCGTCGATGAGAGCAATGGCTATATGTTCGTCAACGATATCCGCATGCCGCAGGTGGTCAAGCTGGTGCCGCGCGAGACGGTGGACGTGGCCAAGCTGACGTCGGGCCACGGCGTGGGCAGCACCTATCCGATGGATGGCACGCCGTTCGTCATCGACCACAAGGCCTTCAATTCGCCGCTGGGCATACCGTGCCAAAGCCCGCCGTGGGGCGTGTTTGCCGCCATCGACCTGAAAACGCGCACGAAAGTGTGGGAGCGTCCGGCCGGCACGGTGCGCGATGCCGTCATCCACGGCGTGCGCGCAAGCCTGCCCATCCCGCTGGGCATGCCGACCCTGGGCGGCGGCGTCAGTACGGCATCCGGCCTGGTGTTTTATGCGGGCACGCAGGATTACTATTTGCGCGCCATGGATATCGCCACGGGCCGCGAAGTGTGGAAGGCGCGCATGCCCGTCGGTTCGCAAGGCACGCCGATGACGTATGTGTCGCCCACGTCGGGCCGCCAGTACGTCGTGGTGGTCGCGGGCGGCGCCCGCCAGAGTCCGGACCGGGGAGATTACGTGATAGCATACGCGCTTCCCAAGACACAGTAAGAGTTTGCTTCATGCCCCAGTTGCGCACCGTTCCCGCTTCCCCGACGACCCGAAGCGAGGAGCGGCGGCGCAAGCTGCTGGTGGCGGCGGCGGATCTCTTCCTCGCCTCCGGCTACGACGGCGTCAGCATGGACGCCATCGTGGCCGAGGCGGGCGGTTCGAAAGCCACCGCCTACCGTTATTTCGGCAGCAAGCAGGAGCTGCTGGTGGCCGTGGTCGAGTACCTGTGCGCCGACTTCATCATCGCGCTGCGCCAGCTCGATACGTCGCAAGCTGGCCTGGAGCAGGGCTTGCAGCTGATCCTCGATGAACTGGTGGCCGTCGTCACCAGCCCCCGCCACGCGGATTTCTACCGCCTCGTCGTCACGGGTGCGGCCGCCGTGCCGGCCGTGGGCCAGACCTGGTACGAGCACGGCCCTCAAGTGTGGCACGCATTGATATTGCGCCTGCTGGAGCAGCAGCGCGCCCAGGGCCGCATCGCGCCCGACACCTCGTTATCCAACCTGCCGCAGATTTTGTTCGACGCCGTCTTCTCGCACCTGACCACGCGCACCGTGATGCTGGGGCAGGGCGGCAGCGCGGCCACGTTCCGGCCCCTGATCGCTGAACTGATCGAGCTGGTGGTGGCGCGCGTGGCGCGTAGGTCGGATTAGGCAGCGCTCCGGCGGCTCAGGCTTCCGGCGCCGTCCAGACCAGATTCCACAGGTGCCCATCGAGATCCTCGAAGCCCTGGTCATACATGAAGCCATGGTCCTCGGGCGGATGCGGCGTGCGGCCTCCGGCGGCAACGGCCCTGGCGATCAGGCTGTCCACCTCTTCCCGGCTTTCGCAACTGAGGCAAATGACGACTTCATTGGCTTCCTTGGCATTCGCGACCGGCTTGCCGATCAGCGACTGGAAGAAGGGTTCGGTCGTCAGCATGGCCTGGATGGTGTCGCCGACGATGTTCATGAACGCCGCGTTCTCTCCGCTGAAGCGCGCATCGAAGGTAAAGCCGAGAGCGGAAAAGAAGGCCCTGGATTTGTCCAGGTCCTTCACGGGCAGGTTGAGGATGATCTGTTTGTGCATGGCGCCTCCTTGCCAGGGTGGGATTGCGTGGAATAGGGGGAATGGGCAATCGGTGCCACATTCCTGCGACTACGGTCCGTGAAGACTTTACCGCATTTGACAGCGCAGCGGCTCGTCTGAAGCGTTATCAATTATGGAAGAATATATATAAGTGCTTATGTAAATCATGCTACCATGGCTTCATGAAACCTGGACTGGGCACGCAATTACGACATCTCATCGAACTGCTGGACGGCGCGGTCGAGCAGGCCTATGTGGAAGCGGGGCTCGATTACCGGCCGCGCTACACGCCGGTGATGCGCGTGCTGGCCGAGCGGCAGAGCGCCACCATCGGAGAGCTGGCCGCCGTGGCCGGCCTCACGCAGCCTGCCGCGACCCAGACAGTGGCCGTGATGGTGAGGAAGGGCCTGTTGACGGTGGCCGCCGGCGGTGAAGACGGCCGGCAGCGCGTGGTGCGTCTCAGCGCCGCTGGCGAAACGCTGCTGCCGCGCCTGCGGGTGTGCTGGCAGGCGACCAAATCCGCGGCCGACAGCCTCGATGCGGAGCTGGCGTTTCCCTTGTCCGCCTGCCTGGAACAGGCGATCGCCGTACTCGAGACGCGCTCCTTCGGGGCGCGCATCCGCGACGCCAGCTTGCGGCAACACCTGACGAAACCTCCGAATGATGCAGACACGCCTGGCTGAACGCCGCTTCGACGACGTTGCCAGGGGGCGCATTGCGCGTATTTTTTCACACAACGATCAAACGATTCGTAGTCCAACTTGGAGGAAGATATGTCAGGCAGAAAGAAGTTTGTTGCAGGTGTCGTGTTGGGTAGCGTGTTGTCGTTTTCCGCCTTCGCGGCGCAAGACACTCCCTTGAAAGCAGCCGATCGCGCTGCGGTCGTGCAGACGCTGGCAGAAAAAATGAACGCGAATTACATCGAGCCGGCGGTGGCCGAACGGGTCGGCAGCGCGATCGCCAGGAAAAATGCCGAAGGAGGCTATGCGAGCGCCGCCAGTGCGCAGGCGTTCAGTGCGGTGCTGGCGCAGGACTTGCGCGTATTGAGCGGCGACCTGCATTTCGGCACGGCGGTTTACCCAGGTTTGCGCGAGCGCAGCGGCATCGCCGAACTGCCCAGCCGCGCCAAAATGGAAGAATGGCGCGAGCAAACCGCGCGGCGCGGCTATGACATCGAGAAGATCGAACGTCTACCCGGCAACGTCGGCTATATCGAGCTGCGCGGCTTCGGTGGCCCGGAATTCGTCGGCGCGGCGTACACGGCGGCGATGTCGCTCATGGCGGGAACGGATGCGCTGATCCTCGACCTGCGCCGCAACGGCGGCGGCAGCCCGGACAGCGTGGCTTACCTGATGAGTCATTTCTTCCCGCTCGGCGACGAGCGTCACCTGATCGACATGTACGATCGCCCGACCGGAACGACGCGGCAGTTCTGGACCGTGAAGACGGTCGCACAGCGTTACGACAAGCCCGTGTACGTGCTGACCTCGGCCCGCACGTTTTCCGGCGGAGAAGACTTCTCCTATGGCATCCAGGCACAGAAGCGCGGCACGGTGGTCGGGGAAACCACGGGCGGCGGCTCCAATCCCGTAAGCTGGTACAACCTGGGGCAGGACATCATCGTCGCGATCCCGACCGCGCGCGCGATCAATGCCGTCACCAAAACCAACTGGGAGCACGTCGGCGTGAAACCGGACATCGCCGTGCCCGCGGCGCAGGCGCTACAGGCGGCGCATGTCGCCATCCTGCGCACGCTGGCGTCCTCCGCAAAGGAAGGCGACGAGCGCAAGGAACTGCAGCGCGTGCTGGCGATGGCGGAAAAAGGGGAGTCCGACAAGCCGGTCTACACGCTCAGGGGAGAGCGTTGATCGAACCTTGCTTCGCGCTGTGAACAGGTTTTGACGGAATAGTTCTGGCTTGCGGCGGCAAGCGGCGGGCATTTGCATCGGAGTTGTTGGCCGCTCATTTCACATGCAGCAGTTGCTGGCCGCCGCCCTTCAATCACTGCGCAAGAATGGCTTTATCGCACCAGCGGCTGCTCAGGGATGTTCAGTGCCGGTACCTTTGAAAACGCTTCAGCGATGAAGTCCATGAACACGACGGCCCGCGTCGGCAGCAGCCTGTTTGCGACATAGACGATCTGCACCGGCACAGGCAAGGCGGTGTGCCCCGTCAACAGCAACTGCAAATTACCATTCCTGAGTCCTTCCTCGAACAGCCACTGCGGCCCATGTCCGATACCGAGTCCCGCATTGACCAGTTCGCGCACGGCCTCAGGCGAATTCACCCTTACCTTTCCGGATACCGCTACTTCCGTATCCCGGAAGCGCCATGTGGCACCTGACGACAGCAGGGTGTAGATCACGCAATCGTGCCCGCGCAAATCATCGGGCGTGACGGGGACGCCACGTTTTGCGAGATAGTCCCTGCTGGCGACGAACACGCGCTCGAACAGGCCGATGCGCCGCGCGCGCAATGCGCTGTCTTCCAGGTGGCCGATCCGGATTGCCAGGTCCGCGCCCTCATCGACCAGACCCACATAGCGATCATTGATCTGGAGATCGAGCGCCAAGCCGGGATAGCGCTCCAGGAAGGCGGGGACATGCGGCAAAACAAATGCATGCGCCAGAGCGGTCGGGCATGCCACGCGCAGCAATCCGGACGGATCGACGTTCTCCCTGAAGGACGATTCGGACTCGTCGACGGCGTCAAGGATGCGCCGCACTTCCGCATAGTAGCGTTCCCCTTCGGGCGTGAGGGCAAGTTTGCGCGTTGAGCGGTGCAGCAGCCGCGTCTGCAGATGCTCTTCCAATGCCGCCACATGACGACTGACGTTCGGCTGCCCCAGGCCCAGGTCGCGGCCGGCAGCGGAGAAGCTCCCCGTCTCCACCGCGCGCGCGAAGCATGTCATCAAAAGAAACCGGTCCAAAGTTACTCCCCCAGATTCATGCAATTGGAGCATGAATCATATGCAAAGATACGATCTTATCGAATCTCAAGCATGAGCGCATAGTTCTCTCCACGGCAGGTCAGCCAATGCTGGTTGACCATGAATCACCTACAGGAGAATTTTATGTCCCGCTTGCAAGGAAAACGTACTCTTATCACCGGCGGCACCAGCGGCATCGGCCTCGAAACAGCCAGGCAGTTCCTCGCCGAAGGTGCGCGCGTCATCGTCACCGGCGTCAATCCGGAATCGATCGAGAAGGCCAGGAAAGAACTCGGCGCCGAGGTTCTCGTGCTGCGCGCCGATTCCGCCAGCGTCGCCGCCCAAAAGGAGTTGGCGCAAGCCGTCCAGGCGCACTACGGCCAGCTCGATATCGCTTTTCTCAACGCTGGCGTATCCGTCTGGAAGCCGATCGAAGCGTGGACGGAGGAAATGTTCGACCGATCGTTCGACATCAACGTCAAGGGTCCCTATTTCCTGATCCAGGCGCTGCTGCCAGTGTTCGCGAACCCCGCATCGGTGGTGCTCAACACATCGGTCAGCGCGCACGTCGGCTCGGCGCATTCATCGGTATATGCCGCAACCAAGGCCGCATTCCTGAACTTGTCGAAAACGCTGTCGGGCGAACTGCTGGCACGCGGCATTCGCGTCAACGCCGTCAGTCCCGGTCCCGTCGAAACGCCGCTGTACGACAAGCTCGGCATCCCGGATGCCTACCGCGATCAGCTCAACAAGGACATTGTCGCAACGATTCCGTTCGGCCGCTTCGGCACGCCGGAGGAAGTGGCCAAGGCGGTGTTGTACCTCGCTTCCGACGAGTCCCGCTGGACCGTCGGCTCCGAAATCATCGTTGACGGCGGACGTACGCTTAACGGCTGACGTCGCACAACCGCCGAACTATATGGATATGCCCGCTCCGAATGCGTGAGCGGGCTTCATTTTTAAAAGAGAGTATTCACATGCCAGAAACGCGATTGACGCTCGTCAGCCACCCTCTATGCCCATTCGTTCAGCGGGTCGCCATCGTGTTGCACGAGAAAGGGATCGCTTTCGAGCGTATCGATGTTGATCTGCGCGACAAGCCGGATTGGTTCCTCGCCATGTCCCCGATGGCCAAGGTGCCGCTGCTCCAGCTTGTACAAGACAACGGACGCGAGTCCATCCTGTTCGAAAGCGTCGCGATCTGTGAATATATCGAGGATGTGCAAGCCGGGCCGGCATTGCACCCTGCGGATGCGCTACTGCGTGCGCAACACCGTGCATGGATGGAGTTCGCTTCCGCCGCGTTGTCGGACGCATGGGCACTGCTGAACGCCTCCGACCACGAAACGGCAAAGGCCAAAGGTAGTGCTTTCAGGAAGAAGCTGGAACGGCTGGAGGCAGAGATGTCCGACGGTCCTTACTTCGGCGGAAAAGCCTTCAGCATGGTGGATGCCTTCATTGCCCCGGTTTTTCGCTACTTCGACCTGCTCGCAGTGGAGTCAGGCCACCCGATGTTTGACGGCCTCGAACGGGTAGCAATCTGGCGCCGCGCATTGGCCCGGCGTCCGAGTGTCAGGGCGGCCGTTGCGGACGATTATGCCACCCGCTTGCGCCAGCATTTGCAGGATCAGAACGCACTATTGGCGCGTAATCCTTTTTCTAGCGTCGTCTCGACCTGAGCGCTTGCCCTCCCAGCCTGCCGTTGTGGGCTGTAGGGCGATGTAATATGCGCAAACGGCGGCGATGAAACGGCTCACCTTGTCGAACGGCTTATTGTCGATTGGCAAGCAGGGCACAGGCGCCAGTCAGGTCGCAATACCATACTTGTGCTGCGTGGCCGCATACTGCTGCCTGAGCGACTCCAGCTGCGGATGCTTGGGGTCGATCTTGCGGATCACCTGCATCTGGTGCTGCGCCTGCTCGGCCAGCGGGGCTTCCCAGCCCAGCATGTTGAGCTGGCGCAGGATGGCGTCGACGGAGGCGAACAGCACGGGCAGGTTGCCCGGTGTCTTGCGCAGGGCCTGGCGCAGCACGAAGACGGCGCCCTTGAGTTCTCCGCTTTCCGCCTTGCTGGCCGCATCCTGCATCAATTCCTGCACCTGGTTGCTGATCTGCTGGCCCATGCCTTGCGCCAAGTCGTGGCGGCCCGCCTTTTCAAACACGTCGACGGCCGCTTCCATCGTCACGTCGCTGTCGGCTTCGTTGACGAGCTTCATCATGACGTCGGACGCCGCCTGTTCCAGATTGTTCTTCAGGCAGCTTTGCACGAGGCCCACCTTGAGCTGCGTCGACAGGCCGCGCGCCGTGTCCAGGGCGGCGGCGGCCAGTTGCAGTTCGCCGGCGGCGGCGATGTCGTTGCCCGACAGTTCATGCAGCATGGCGGCCGAGATGGCGCGGCACGCTTCCACGTTGGCGCCGCCCCGCAGCGAGCGCTCCATGTCGCGCAGCACGCCGCTGGCCTGGGGCGCATCGCCTTTTTTCACCAGCGTTTTGACCAGGTTGACGTGGTCTTCCGGGTCGCGGAATTCGGAATACTTGGCCTTCGTCACCACCTGCTTGTAGGCCCGTTCGGCCGCGCCGATGTCGCCCGTGTCGAAGGCGATGCCGCCCAGGTGGCGCAGGCGGCGCACCATGTGCGGCGAAATGGCCACCGCGTCCTCGAGGATTTTCTTGGCCTGCAGCTGCTGGCCCATGGCTTCATGGTTTTGCGCCAGCAAGTCGTAGGCGGCCATGAAGCGGGGATAGGTTTCCACCAGTTCCAGCAGCGCTTCCTGCGCATCCTCGTGGCGCTGCTGTTCGAACAGGGTGCGCGCCAGTCCCAGGTGGGCCCAGGCCATGGGCCGCGTGGCCAGCATGTCGGCGTAGATCTGCTCCGCTTCCTTCCATTCGCCCAGGGTAATGTGCAGCTCGGCGCGCAGGCGGGCGAAATCGGCCGCCAGGCGCGGGTGCTGCAGTTCGGCCGCGCGGCAGCTTTTCACGGCTTCGCGCAAGTCGCCCTTGTCGGTCAGCTGATACGTGGGCAGGAAGATCGCGCGCCGCTCGATGGCGCGCGCGATGCGTCCGCTCAGCACGTCGACGGTGAACGGTTTTAATATGTAGTCGGACGGGGTCAGTTCGGCCGCGCTGATCACCTTGCTGTGGATGGCTTCCGAGGTCAGCATGATGAAGATCGTCCACAGGCCGATCAGCTTGTGATGGCGCAAGTCTTCCAGCAGTTGCTGGCCATCCTGGCCGTCCGTGCCGCTGCCAAGGTCGTATTCGCACAGGATGATGTCGAACGGTTTCTTCGTCAGCAAGCGGATGGCCGTGCCGGCATTGACGGCATACTCCACCTTGGTGATGGCGGCCTGGTTCAGCATATTGTGCAGATTGCCCCGCATGCTGGGGTTCGGGTCGACGATCAGGACAGATAAGTCGCTAGTTTCTGGCATGGTTCAGCTCTCGTTCATCTGTTCGGTCATTTGCGGGAACTCTTCTTATATGTATCTGCCTGGCAGCAATATTTTTTATCAGCATACTGCAAAGCCGGGCGACACTGCCAGCAAAATGCATGCAATCGGGCGCGGAGCAGGGCGCCGGGTGCGTCCGGTGGCGTGCGGCGTTGTATTTCGTGGGGCCGCCGCGTTGTGCGGGACTGCCGGCGCCGCATATTCCGGCAAATAGCTGACTAGCATGATAGTATCCTAATTACAACTAATGTTGGATGCCGCTCAATCTTGCGGCCAGGCATGCGCAAGGCTGTACCGGGCGCTTTCTTCTTTCTGGTGTCGATACCCGTATGCGCGTTCCTGACCTTACTTCCCTGCGGCGCATCGCCGTTCCTCTCGCGTTCGGCGGCAACAGCGAACAGCAGCACACGTATTTCGCGGAATTGCACCGGGTCGGCATGGTCACGCAGCTGCTGGGCATCATCGCCTTCAGCCTGACCTGGCTGCTGATGCCGGAACCCTATCACCCGAACCTGACGCACGCCGTGCTGGCGCTGCTGGGCATGTTGACGAGCCTGGTGGTGCGCTACCGCTGCACCACCTTGCCCATGCTGACCATCACGGGAGCCTGCGCCGTGCTGACCCTCACTTTTGGCTTGCGCACCATGGCCGACGCCGTCCAGCACGCCAGCTTCTGGGTCTTGCCCGTGGGCGTCTTCATGACCCTGGCCATCGCCTCCATCTTCAATGGCGGTCTCAGCTACCTGGCCGTGGTGGCGGGCGTGTGGTGGAACGTGGGCCACGGCCTGTATCCCGTCAACGCCGGCTTGCCCGACCAGTCCTGGGCGCCGCTGATGATCGCCGTCAGCATCCTGTTCGGGCTGGCGCTGAATGTCAGCTTCAGTCTATTGCGTTTACGCAACTACCACTCCAAGCTGGAATTGACGCGGCTGGCCTTCCAGGACGGTCTGACGGGCTTGAACAACCGCCGCATGTTCACGCAGCGCGCCCAGCAGATGCATGGCGCGGCCCACGGCGGCATGCTGCATTTCCTGATGATCGATATCGACGATTTCAAGATCATCAACGACCAGCAGGGCCACGATGCGGGCGACGCGGTGCTCGTGCGCACGGCCGCCATCATCGCCGACAAGGCGCAGGGCCATCTGTGCGGACGCCTGGGCGGCGAGGAATTCGGCATCGTCTACGCAGGCAGCCGCGAGGATGCCGGAACCTTTGCCGGCGGCCTGGTCGAGGCCGTCAGCCAGGCTTTCCTGGCCGCGCAGTTCGTGTCGATCAGCGTGGGCGTGGCCGAGCTGGACCGGGGCAAGGAGCTGGGCCACAGCTACCGGCTGGCCGACGAGGCGCTGTACCTGGCCAAGCGCCAGGGCAAGAACCGCTATGTGATCGCCTGATGGTCGGTCGCCTGGGATGGTTGTTGCAAGTTGGCAAAAACTGCCGGTTTCAGGGGCAAAATGGCCCGAAAGCCATAAGTTCCGGTAATAAAGCAGGGGTAAAACGGGTATAATGCGCGCAAAGGAAATTTGCCGTACGAAAGATATTGTCATACCTACCTTTAACCCGCAGCCACGCTGCATCAACCACCTTCCAATCATGTTGATACTGCCGGGTTCCAATGCCCTGTCCCATTTCCGTAGCCACCGTCTGTTAAGCCAACTGCAAGCCGTCTCGCCTGCGATTGTTGCCGTGCAAGCACGCTATGTTCATTTCATCGATGCCAGCGCGCCTCTCACCAACGACGACAGCACGCGCCTTGGCGCCTTGCTGACGTACGGCGAGCCGGCCCAGGCTGACAATACGGAAGGTGCTGCCGAAGAATTCTTCGTCATCCCCCGTTTCGGCACGATCTCGCCGTGGGCCTCGAAAGCCACCGACATCGCGCACAACTGCGGCATGGCGCACATCAAGCGCGTCGAACGCGGCATCGCTTTCCGCATCAACCTGAAATCGGGCATCCTGGGCAGCGCCATTGGCGCCGGCAAATTGACGGACGAGCAAGTACAGGCTGTGGCAGACCTGCTGCACGACCGCATGACGGAATCCGTGCTGCGCAGCGCGGACGACGCCAAGGACCTGTTCCGCACGCTGGAAGCACGCCCGCTCGAATCGATCGACTTGCTGGGGCAGGGCAAGCGCGCGCTGGAAACGGCGAACGTCGAGCTGGGCCTGGCGATGTCGGAAGACGAAATCGATTACCTGGACGCCGCCTTCACCAAGGCCGGCCGCAACCCGACGGACGTGGAACTGATGATGTTCGCGCAGGCGAACAGCGAGCATTGCCGCCACAAGATCTTCAACGCCGACTGGACCATCGACGGCGTGGCGCAGCCAAAATCGCTGTTCGGCATGATCAAGAACACGCATGAACTGCAGCCGAAGGGCACCGTCGTCGCCTACAGCGACAACTCGTCCATCATGGAAGGCGCCACGGTCTCGCGCTTCTACCCGCGCGGTGCAAACCACGAATACGCGGCTTCCACGGAACTGACGCACACGCTGATGAAGGTGGAAACGCATAACCATCCGACGGCGATTTCCCCATTCCCTGGCGCCTCCACGGGCGCGGGCGGCGAAATCCGCGACGAAGGCGCGACGGGCCGCGGCGCCAAGCCGAAGGCTGGCCTGACGGGTTTCACCGTGTCGAACCTGTCCTTGCCGGACGCCGTGCGCAGCTGGGAAACGGCCGCTTCCGTGACGGCGCCGCTGGCGGGCCGTACGGATGCGGAGCAATACGGCAAGCCGGAGCGCATCGCTTCGCCGCTGCAGATCATGATCGAAGGTCCACTGGGCGGCGCCGCGTTCTCGAACGAATTCGGCCGTCCTGTCCTGGGCGGCTACTTCCGCACCTATGAACAGAACGTCGGCGCAGACAAAGATGCCGTGTTCGGCTACCACAAGCCGATCATGATCGCGGGCGGCATCGGCAATATCTCGGCGCAGCACACGCACAAGAACGACATCCCCGTCGGCAGCCTGCTGGTGCAGCTCGGTGGCCCGGGCATGCGCATCGGCATGGGCGGCAGCGCCGCCTCGTCGATGACCACCGGCAGCAACACGGCCGACCTGGACTTCGATTCCGTCCAGCGCGGCAATCCGGAAATGGAACGCCGCGCCCAGGAAGTCATCAACGCCTGCTGGCAAATGGGCGCGGACAATCCGATCATCTCGATCCACGATGTGGGTGCGGGCGGCCTGTCGAACGCTTTCCCGGAAATCACCAACGACGCCAAGCGCGGCGCGATTTTCGACCTGCGCAAGATCCCGCTGGAAGAATCGGGCATGGCGCCGAAGGAAATCTGGAGCAATGAATCGCAGGAACGCTACGTTCTCGCCATCGCGCCGGAAAGCCTGCCCTTGTTCAAAGCCATGTGCGAACGCGAACGTTGTCTGTTTGCCGCCGTGGGCGTGGCCACCGAAGAGCGTCAACTCAAATTGATCGATCCGGAACTGGGCAACGAACCGGTCGACATGCCGATGGACGTCTTGCTGGGCAAGCCGCCGAAGATGCAGCGCGACGTGGTCCACGTGGCCAACGATTTCCCAGCGATTGACCTGACGGGCATGGACCTGGTGGACGTGGCGCAAAAAGTGCTGCTGCTGCCGACCGTGGCCGACAAGTCGTTCCTGATCACCATCGGCGACCGCAGCGTGGGCGGCATGACCGTGCGCGACCAGATGGTGGGACCATGGCAAGTGCCGGTGGCCGATTGCGCCGTCACCACCATGAGCTTCGAGGGCTACCTGGGCGAAGCGATGGCCATGGGCGAACGCACGCCGCTGGCCGTCATTGACGCGGCAGCTTCCGGCCGCATGGCCGTGGGCGAAGCCGTCACCAACATCGCCGCCGCAGCCATCAGCGATATCAGCGACATCAAATTGTCCGCCAACTGGATGGCCGCCTGCGGCCAGCCTGGCCAGGACGCAGCCCTGTACGACACGGTCAAGGCCGTCGGCATGGACCTGTGCCCGGCGCTGGGCATCAGCATCCCCGTCGGCAAGGATTCGCTGTCGATGCGCACGACGTGGAAAGACGAGAACACGGGCGCGGCGAAATCCGTCACCTCGCCGGTGTCGCTGATCGTTTCCTCGTTCGCGCCGGTCACCGACGTGCGCAAGTCGCTCACGCCGCAGTTGAAGACGGACAAGGGCGACACGTCCTTGATCCTGATCGACCTGGGCCGCGGCAAGAACCGTTTGGGCGCCTCCGCCCTGGCGCAAGTCATGGGCCAGTTGGGCAATGAAACGCCGGACGTGGACAGCGCGGAAGACCTGAAAGGCTTCTTCGCCGCCATCCAGCAATTAAACAGCGACGACAAGCTGCTGGCCTACCATGACCGTTCGGACGGCGGCCTGTACGCCACCCTGACGGAAATGGCTTTCGCCGGCCACACGGGCATGTCCGTCAACCTGGACATGCTGACCATGGAAGGCGAGCATTCGAGCGACTGGGGCGACGCCAAGAATTGGACGGGCCAGGTGGCGGAACGCCGCAACGAACTGACCCTGCGCGCCTTGTTCAGCGAAGAGCTGGGCGCCGTGATCCAGGTGCGCGCGGAAGAAAAGTCCTTGGTCATGGACGTGCTGCGCACCTTCAACCTGGGCGCCTGCAGCCATATCATCGGCAAATTGAACGACCGCGACGTGATCGAATTCACGCGCGACGCCAAGCTCATTTACACCCAGCCGCGTGCAGCCTTGCATCGCCTGTGGAGTGAAACGAGCTGGCGCATCGCCCGCCTGCGCGACAATCCTGCCTGCGCGGACGCCGAATACGACCGCCTGCTGGACGTGCAAGACCCGGGCATTTCGCCGATCGTCACCTTCGACCAGAACGAGAACATCGCCGCGCCATTCATCGCCACCGGCGTGCGTCCGCGTGTCGCCATCCTGCGCGAGCAGGGCGTCAACTCGCACATCGAGACGGCCTACGTGATGCACCAGGCAGGCTTTACGGCCGTCGACGTGCATATGAGCGACCTGATCGCGGGCCGTGTGAAACTGGACGACTTCCAGGGCGTCATCGCCGTGGGCGGCTTCTCGTACGGCGACGTGCTGGGCGCGGGCGAAGGCTGGGCGAAAACGATCCTGTTCAACGCCAGCCTGGCGGAACAGTTCGCGCGCTTCTTCAACCGCACGGACAGCTTCGGCCTCGGCATCTGCAACGGCTGCCAGATGATGAGCAACCTGAAATCCATCATCCCCGGCGCCCACGCCTGGCCGAAATTCACGCGTAACAAGTCGGAGAAATTCGAAGGCCGCTTCGCCATGGTCGAAGTGATGGATTCCCCATCGATCTTCTTCAACGGCATGGCCGGCACGCAAGCCGGCATCGCTATCGCCCACGGTGAAGGCTACGCCGACTTCTCGCAAACGGGCGACATCACCCAGGTCACCAAAGCCATGCGCTTCGTCGACAACAAGGGCGCCGCCACCGAAGCGTACCCGTACAATCCGAACGGCTCGCCGGAAGGCATCACCTCCGTCACCACGCCAGACGGCCGCTTCACCGTGCTGATGCCGCACGCGGAGCGCGTGTTCCGCAGCGTCCAACAGTCGTATCACCCTGAAGCATGGGGCGAGGACTCGCCGTGGATGCGCATGTTCAGGAATGCACGGAAGTTTGTGGGGTAATTAAGCTATTTGCGGCGCGGCGTCTTGGTTTAAGGCGCTGCTGCTGGGGTAGGGATGGAGAAAGCCGCTGTCGGGAGACAGCGGCTTTTTGTTTTTTTGAAATACATTACTTCATATTTTTAATGATGGCTTGCAAACTCTGAAATCGTTGCTCGTTAAGAAATTTTATTTCACCTATGCTTCCAAGGTCGAAGATCTCGTCAGCTTTTTTTAGACGACTAAGTAATGGTACTGCAATTCCATCTACCAAATCTGCAAAACCTATCATGTCGGAATAGCTGGCTGGTATTTTGTAGCCTTTCGTAGAGCTGGCAATAACAACATCATGATCTCGAAGTTTGGCAATTACATTTGAACGAAGATATTGTTTTGTTATGTCATGAAATCCTTGGTCTTTTAGATGGTCAAGAATTTCATTTGTTGAAGTGAAAGCTTTCTCAAAAGGGAATCTTGTTTGAAAAAGTAGGTAGCTTAGTGTTGCATATTGTATTCTTATTTCTCTGTCATTTGATTTGAAATTATTTTTTAAAAAACCAGATGCTTTTTGAAGTGAAATGTTGGATATTTTAAGATCAACAGCGCTGGATGATTTGTTGATTGATAAATCCGTTTCGAATTTTGGCGGCCATTCATCTATTCTTATTCTTTTGTTTTGTATGAAGCGAAGAAAACAATCTCGTGTTTGACTGGAAACTTTATCTTCATATAATTTTGCTGTGGTTCCGACTAGAAAATCAGCAAGTTGAACTAGTATTTCATCCCTACTATTAACAATCTCAATTTTCGAATTAAAGAAAAGATCAGGTATATGGTTGTTGGTAATGTATTTACTAAAGCTGTCGATAAAATCAGACCCGCCATGCCCATCGGCATAAATTGTTATATTGCTTACAGAGTTAAAGATTTGATTGTAAAGAAGGCCGTTTATGAATTTTATAAAGGATTTTTTGTGTTGCAGTCCACTATCTTTTATTATTCGAGATTTGTCTGCGCAAACCGCATAAAATTTGAAATCTAAAGATGACATTTCCTCTATCATTTTTATTCTTTTTCCATCACTCAATTTATTCGACTTTATCTCGCCAGAATTGAAGTGTTTTATTCTAATTTTTTCTATTGCTGCTTCAAGTTCCGATCTTTGTTCGATCGGAATTATTACCGCCAGGACTATGAAATAATTTGACGCCCCATCCTTCTCGATTGCCAAATCATGGTTTCCAGATTCATCGACGAAGGCAACGTAATCGCTCATTGGTAGTCCATATAGAATTTATAATTTATGTTATTTTTAAAATATTTACTTTTAGTGTTCATAATCCCTTCGCCACCCCCACAATCACCACCGCCGACGGCACCAGCAAAAACTGCGCGATCAGCGTCCCCGCCAATCTGCTTCCCACCAGCCACACCACCGCGCGCCTGAATTGCGATTCTTCGATCTTTCCTTCGATAACGTCATCCGTCATGCCCGACATGTGCGGGTCGATGAAGACGGCCATCATGACGGTGGCGCCGCCGTTGATGATCGATGACAGGGTGCTGGAGGTGACGCGCACGCTGGGGTCCAGCACGCCCGCGTACAGGGCGGCGAAGACGCCCACTGTCCACAGCGCTGTGGCGATGACATTCATGGCGGTCATGGAAGCGGAGACGCCGGTCTTCTGGCGCAGGCCCGTGACGTTAGCGGGATTGGGCAGGCTGGCGGAGGTCTTGAGGTAGGACAACCCGCCCTTGAAGACGGCGTGCAGTAGCAGTTTCGGTACCGACCTGTGTACCTGGAAATGCTCGACGGCAAGGCAGAAGGCGCGTTGGAAGGTGGGAATCAGTATCGCGCCGATAATCGTGGCCAGACTGGCCGATAGCAGCAGCCAGCGGAAGTCGAGTAGCAGGGCGTCGGCCGCGCCGTGCTGGGCAATGCCTGTTTCCACCCGCTTGGCCAGAAACGGTCCCAGGAAGGAATTCGACGTGCGCGAGAGCAGCAAGAGGATGCTGAACAGGGCCAGCGACACGGCGATGCGCCGCGTGCGGATGCCGGCGATGCGCACGGAGTAGGCGAGGGTGCCGATGATGTGGATGATGAACGTCAGCGCGCAAATCAGCAGCAATTGCTTGTCCATCACAACCTTGCAGTATGGAAAATGTAATTCCATGCTGCCATGAAATTATTTATTTTTCAACTGCAAATAAGGCAATTTTCAAGTTAATTCGTTTTCGTCGTGTTTTGTGTGTTTGTATGCTGACGGCAGTTTTTCACCCCAAGGCAGAAACTGGGGTCAGACCCGACGGGTCTGACCCCGGCTTTTTGCCTGTGGATGAGGTCAATACCACCGGCACACTTAAGCTTATCTCTTGCTTGTATTTCAAGCTTGCACCCTCAACTATCCCTGGTGGCGGCAAGACTTGCCGCTCGATATGAATCAACCAACCCGGAGGTACGCCATGAGTTTCGATTCCTTTTTGAGCAAGCTGAAGTCCAAGGCAAGTGAACTGAAAACCGAGGCACTGAAGTTCAAGAACAAGGATTTCCTCAACGCCGCGATGGCGGGCTCGGCCCTGATCGCCATGGCCGACGGCAGCGTCAGCGCGGAAGAGAAGCAGAAGATGGTGAAGTTTATTGAAAGCAATGACGCGCTATCCGTGTTTACCACTACGGACGTGATCAAGGCTTTCCAGGAATATGTCGGCCAGCTGGAATTCGACAAGGATATCGGCGAAGCCAAGGCGTATCAGGCGCTGGGCAAGATGAAGTCGAATGTGGAGGCGTCGCGCCTGCTGGTGCGCATGATCATCGCCGTTGCTTCGTCGGACGGCAATTTCGACGCCAACGAGCAGCGCGTGGCCAGCAAGATCGCGCGCGAGCTGGGCTTGACTCCGGCGGAGTTCGAGCTGCAGTAAAGCCAGGCCAGCCGGCCCCGGCTGGCTTAACTCTTGTCCCACCACGGCGGCGTGCCCGACGACCAGGGGCACGTTATGTCCACTTCGCGTATCCTGTAGCGGATCTCGATCACCTGCCCGGGGCTGAAGGGACCGCGCTTCCAGTCGCCGGAATCAAAGACGTAGCCTTTGCCCTTGATGCAATGAGTGGTCGGATTGTTGCCGATGGGGCCGGTCGAGTGCAGGGTGACGCGCACTTCGCCGTTGGCGTCCAGCGGGGCGTCGCCGCCCGTGAACAGTGGATCCGAGCCGATGTCGCAGACAGTGGTGCTGCCTATCTTGCTGCAGCGCTTGATATACGTTTGCTGGCGCGCATTGGCCAGGTAATCGTCATGCCGCATCGGCTTGCCGTCGTCATAGGTAAAGCGCAGGACGACTTGCGTGGGCTCGCTGGCCGGATGGCGCGTGGTGCTGGTGCAGGCGGCGCTGACCAGGGCCAGCAGGGGCCAGGCCAGCAGGCGCAGGCTGCGGCGCAGCACGGTGAATATCGGGTTACTGCCAGGTGTCTGCATTGCGCTCCATGGGCCGTTGCCATTCGTTAAGGAATTTGGCGGCGATGATAGCACGCGATGGCAGCGCGCACCTCCCTGGAACTACGCTGCACCTCAACGCGATGCCAGGCCGATGTTTTGCACGTGGGAGGGTACGATGTCGCCGCCCGACAGGTTCTGCGACGGGACCACCATCACCAGTTCGCCATCCACGCTGCCGTCGTCGTTGTGGTCGATGCGTACCTTCAACTGGCGGTCCAGCGCGACGAAGGCGTTGCGGTCGGTGGCGACGATGCGATGCTCTTCCTGTTTGCCGATACGCGCATACTTGACGGCGCCGGCGAGGCGCAGTTCCAGGGTGTCGCCGTTCGACAGGTCATAGGTGCCGACGAATTTCTTGAAATCCTGGCGCATCATGTAGCGCGGATGTTCGGGCACGTCGATGCGCAGGGCGTTGCCGGGCACGGTGACGGTATGCTCCGGTGGCAGGGTTTGCGCGGTGGCTGCCGTGCTGGCGGCGGCGAGGCACAGGAGTGTGCCCAGGATGAAGGTTTTCATGTCGTTGTCCTCGTTGCTTGATGATCGCTGGCGCATGGCGCCTGCCGTCCGCCCTGATTCAATTCCTGCAGCACTTTCTTGCACAGCACCCCATATCCGACGCCCGTGCCGCGCTTGTGTGCGGCCAGGTCAAATCTGGCGCTGATGTCGTCCCACGCCACGCTGCCGGGCAAGGGGCGCAAGTTCTCGTCCAGGTCCATCTCGAAATGAATGAAGCGGCCGTCGGCGCTCAGCAGCTTGCCGTACACGGCGGGCATGCCGGGGTAGGCCAGTTGCAGGTCGAGCATCAGGGCCGTGCCCAGCGCCACGCCATGGCTGGCCGCGCACTGCCGCAAGGCGTCGGGCAAGGGGCGCGCGCGCCACCAGGCCGCCGTCTGTCTGATGGCGGCCAGGGTCAGCGCGTTTTGCTGTTGCACAGAATATTGCTTGCTCATGGCTGCCACCCATGCGGAAGGCGGCTTGCCGCATCAACGCGATGCCAGGGCCATGCTTTGCACATGGGCGGGCACGATGTCGCCGCTGGCCAGTTTTTCGGCCGGCACCACCATCAGCACTTCGCCACCCACGCTGCCATCGTCGCGCAAGTCGATGCGCATGGCCAGTTGCCGGTCGAGTGCCACGAAGCTGTCGCTGTCGGTGGCGATGATGCGGTGTTCTTCCTGGTTGTCGATGCGCGCATACATGATGGCGCCGATGCTGCTTGCATTGCGCAGGTACAGCACTTGTCCGTTCGACAGCTCATAGCCGCCGCGGAACGGAGAAAATTCTTGCGCGCTCATGAAGTGCCTGTGGGCGGGCAGTTCGATCGTCTGCATACGCCCGCCTGGAATGACGACGGTCTGACTGTCGGGAAGCGTTTGTGCATTTGCCAGCAGGGCGCAGATGCCCAGGGTGCCGGCTAAGATCCATGTTTTCATTTTTTTACCCATCCTTGAACGTTGGCGCCGTCCGCTGCCGGTGCGGCGATATTGTTAGTGCCAGGAAAATCGAACCGGCTGGTCCGCACGCGCTGTGGCGATACTGGCAAGGTGCGGGCGACCGGTCTTGCCAGTGTAGGCAGGCAAGTTGTCCTGCACATCATCCGATCGGATGAGGCAGCCTCATGCATCGAGGACGGCCAGGTGCGCCGTGGCGCCATGGATCAGCGCGATCAGCTCGCCCTGGCGCCGCGTATCGGTCTTCAAATAGGTGTGGTGCAGATGCGTCTTGACGGTATTGACGCTGATGCCGCCGCGCGCGGCGATTTCCTCGATGGTGGCGCCTTGCGCCAGCGCCTTGCCCACCATCGCTTCGGCTTGCGTCAAGTCGAACAGCTGCCGCAAGGCAGTGACAGACGTGCTCGCTTGCGTGGGATCGCGCGCGATCAGCAGCGCGCATGGGGGCTGGCAATCGGCAAGCGGGGTGACTGTCAGGGCCAGCGGACATTGCTGCTTGCGCGCCAGGCGCAGCGACTGGCATTGCGCTGCGCCGCCCCTGCTGGCGATGACCATGCGCACGGCGCGCGCCAGATCGGGCGGCGCAGCGTGTGCCAGTTGCGCCGCATGCAAGGCGTGGCCAGCGGGAGTGGCGAAACGCAGTCCGAGGTTGGCGTCGAGCACCAGCACGACGGCGCCCATGGCGTCGAGCGCCGCCAGCGCGCAGTGGCTGGCCAGTTGCGCTTCGCGCAGGCGCTGCTGCAAGCACAGGGCGCGTTGCAGATGGGGCAGAAGTTCCTGCCATTGCTGGCCGCTCAGGTCAGCGCTGTCGAGCTGCGGCCAGTCGCCCGCGCCGCAGGCCGAGTCGTACATGGCGGCGATCAGTTTCCCCACATCCGCCGTTGCTGTACCTGTGTCCATGCTTGCCCCCAATCCTGACTACATCAGTGTGCCGCAGGCGCGCAGGTGCGGAACTGGGTAAGCGGTGTTGCGCAGCGATTCGCCCCACCTTTGTGAGGAAGGTCTGTTCGCTGCCTTCTGTCCTGGGCAACTATCAAGATAGTACAAAGATATCGGTGCTGCAATGGTTTGCGCCTGTCCTTCTGGATAGTGTTCCGCAGGAAACTCGCGCGGGTAAATCACGGCCATGATGTAAGATTCGCACTATGTTCGATTTCACATTTACCGATTGCCCATGAGTTCAATAATGATTCCCGACGTCGCCCTGGTCGACAATACCGAACAACGCACGCCGCTGGTGCTCGTGCTCGACTGCTCCGGCAGCATGGATGGCGAACCCGTCGCGCTGCTCAACGATGGCCTGGCCTTGCTGGAACAGGAACTCAAGTCCGACGTGATCGCCGCCAAGCGCGTGCGCATCCTCGTGATTCAATACGGCGCCCACGATGAAGCCGTGGTGGCCAGCAACTGGTGCGACGCCATGGATTTCACGGCGCCCCGGCTTGAAGCGAACGGCACCACGCCGACCGGTGCGGCCGTGGAGCTGGCCCTGGCCGAAATCGAGCAGGAAAAGCAGCGCTTCCGCGCGGCGGGCGTGGCGTATACGCGGCCATGGCTGTTTTTGATGTCCGACGGCGAGCCGACGGACCGCTGGCAGCAGGGCGCCGAGCAGGCGCGCGCGGCCGAGCAATCCAATAAAGTGGCGATCTTCCCCATCGCCGTGGGCGACAACGCGAATATCGATACCCTGGGGCAGTTTTCCAGCCGGGGCGAGCGGGGCGTGAAGCAGCTGAAGGGTTTGCAGTTCCGCGAACTGTTCCTGTGGCTGAGCGCCAGCATGCAGGTGGTGTCGCAATCGCGCCCGGGTGCGCAGGCGCAGCTGGCCTCGACGGACGGCTGGTCCGTCGTGAGTACGTGAAAGCCCGCTGATCCATGGCGATAACAAATCAGCATTGGCGCGTGTTTGGCGCGTCCGTCACGGGCAAGGCGCACCTGGATAAAGACATTCCTTGCCAGGACGCGCACGCGCATGCCGAGGTCAACGGAGTATTGGTGGCCATAGTCTGTGACGGCGCCGGTTCGGCCCGCCTCAGTGAGCAGGGCGCGCAGTTTGTTGCCGCGCATACCGTGCAGGCGCTGGCCGGACGGCTGGAGCAGGGCGCCACCGTGCAGGATCTGCATGACGGCGCGCTGGCGGGCACCCTGGCGCAGATCCGCGCCGCGCTCGACGACATCGCCCGCGCCGCCAACGCCACCCTCGATGACTACGCCAGCACGGTGGTGGGCGTGGTCATGGGGCAGGAGGCCGGCTTCTTCTTTCACCTGGGCGACGGCCTGGGCGTGGCGCAGCTGATTGAAGGCGGCGAACTGATCTCGTTGCCCGCGAATGGCGAATACGCCAACGAAACATACTTTATCAGCGGCGAGCGCTGGCGCGAACAGCTGCGCCTGCTGGCGATTCCGCAAGCCGTGCGCGGCGTCGTGCTGATGTCGGACGGTTGCATGCCCTTTGCCATGAGCAAGAACAATGCAGCGCTGTACGCGCCGTTCATTGATGCCGTGCAAGGCTATCTGCGCACGGTCGAGAGTATCGAGCTGGGCAATGCGGCGCTGGCGTCCACCCTGGCCGATCCGCGCACGCACCAGATCACGGGCGACGACAAGACCCTGTTGCTGGCCTTGCGCGCATGAGCCGGAAGCAGGGAGTCACGCCCGGATTGAGTCCGGGCGGCAAGATCTGGCTCGATAAGGTCCGCAGCTTGGTACTGGGCAAACTGATTAAAAGCGGCGGCGCGGGCAGCGTGTACCTGTTGCCCGGCGCGCCCACGCAGGTGGCCAAGCTGTACCACCCGCACCTGGACCGGGCCGCCAACCGGCGCAAGCTCGAAGCGATGCTGGAACTGTCGCCGGAGCTGCCCGATCAAGTGGAAAACGGCAAGCGCTATGTGCAGATCGCCTGGCCGCAAGCGGCTGTGTTCGATGGCCAGGGCGGCTTTGCCGGTTTCGTCATGCCCCTGCTGGACATGGCGCAAACGGCCGAGCTGGAACAGATCATGCAGGAGCGGCAAGCGCGCACGGCGGGCCTGCCCACGGGACTCGGGCCCAAGCTGACGCTGGCCGCCAACCTGGCCGCCGTCCTCGATGCGCTGCACCAGCAACAGCATTACGTGGTCGATTTAAAGCCCGTGAATCTGCGTTTTTACCGCGATTCGCTGTACATCGCCATGCTCGATTGCGACGGTTTCAGCATCCAGGGCCATGCCGAGCGTTTTCCTGCCGAGCAATTCACGGCCGACTACCTGGCGCCGGAATTCCAGCGCAAGGGCATGCCTGCGGGCACGGAAATGGCGCAGGACCGTTTCGCCCTGGCCGTCGTCATCTTTCAGTTGCTCAACTTCGGCATCCACCCCTACAGCGGGCGGCCCGGCAATGCGCAGGCGCCCACCGATATTCCCGGCCGCATCCGCGACGGGTATTACGCGTATGGCGTGAAGCGCCACAAGAACATGGCGCCGAACGCCACCAGCGGCCATGCGCTGATGCCGCCCGAATTGCGCGCCATGTTCGACCGCGCGTTTTCTTCATCCCCCACACCGCAGCGGCCATCGGCGGCCGACTGGGCGCAATTGCTGCGCGGCTATGCGCAGCGCAGCGGCGGCAAGCTCGTCGTGTGTGCTGCGAATGCCGAGCACCAGCATTTTGCGGGCCAGGGATGCGCGGCCTGCGCGCGCGACAAGGTCATAGCCTCGGCCGCGCAAGCGTCCGTGCAGGCGCAGCAGATGCAACTGCAACAACCATCGTTGCCGCAGCAGCGCAGCATGCGCGGCGCGCACCATACGGCGCCGGGGCAGGCGCCGGTCTTCATCCCCGTGGCGGGCAACACGGGTGGCGGCATCACGGGCAAGGGCTGGGCCGTCGTGGTGCTGCTGATCGTGCTGTTCCTGATCGGCTTTACGGCCTGGACCTCGTCGCCCGACGAGGCGAAGGACAAGGCCGCGATGCAGGCCCAAGCCGACCAGGCGGCTGGCCTGGAAGTCTTTGGCTGGCGCCCGCGCAAGACAGCCGGTTTCCGGCAATCCGACGCGCGCAAGGCCGTGCAGAGCCTGTCGCAAGCGATCAGCAAGGGCGACGATGACGCCGTCACGCGCGGCTTGCAGCTGCTGTACCGGGCCGGCGAGGACAAGTCTTCTGGCTATCGCGGCGACCCTACGCGCGCGCGCCTGCGTACCACTTTGATGGAAGGCCTGGGCGCGATGCCCGGCTACTCTCCTGAATTGGCGCAGACCTATCTTGACCAGTTGCAAGCCGACCCGCGCGACTATCTGGCGGCGGCGGCCATGGGGCGCATGCACCTGAGCCTGAATGAACCGCAGGCGGCGCGCCAGTACTTCGAGCAAGCCGTGTGGGCCCGACCGACCGATGGCGTGGGCTGGCTGGGCATCGCGGCGACGGCGCTGCTGCGCGGCGGCGACGAGCGCGATGCCGTCAACATGGTGGCGCTGGCGCAGCTGACGGCCTACCGTTACGCGGTGGAGAACGCCGTGCCGACGGAACCGGGCGAACCGGCCGACAATGGCGTCGCCCGCACGATGCAGCGCATGGATCTGAACGCCAGGATGCTGCGCCTGGTTCAGGGGTGGGATTACCAGAAGCGCTGGGACAAGGCACTGGCCGATGGCGCGCTGCTGGCGGCCAGGCTGAAGGCCATGCCGCCCTTGCGCGACCAGGTCGGCGGCGTGCAGCGCGAGACGATGACGACGGTTGAATATGGCGTGCTGGACGAAAAGCATGCAACGGGTGAGAACCGCCTGACCCTGACCATTGCCGCCGACGGCACTCTCAGCTATGCGGCGGCCGAGTTGCCGATGGAGCCGATGCTCAACAAGGTGCTGCTCGACAGCGTGAAGCGCTGGACCTACTTGCCGGCCGTGCAGCACGGTCAATTGCGGGAGGCCAAGGTGGTGGTGCTGGTGCGCTACCGCAACGGCCGGGTCAGCTTTGTGCCGGCCGGTGTGGCCGCCACGACGGAAAATTAAAGGAATAGCATGAAAATCAAGACCTTATGCGCCATGTTGGGCGCTTCCTTGCTGGCCCCGGGCCTGGCGCAGGCGGACATCGTGCAGCGCCAGGTGCTGACAAACATGGCCAGCGAGCAAGATAGCGAAGGCGGCGACGTGTTCACTATCGCGGGCACGACGGCCTGCGGCGGCAAGCAGATCCGCATGGATGCCCGCTCGGTCAATCTGGACGAGGCGCCGTACGACGCGCTGAAAGCCGATCTGGCCCGGCACATCCGCGCCAGGACGCCCATGCTCGTCACCCTGAAAAACTGCCCCGAGGATGCAAGCGTGCCCATCGTGCGCCAGATCGCCGCCTGCACGCCAGCGGCCTGCGCCGATGGCCGGGCGCGGCTGTACCTGCACGAAGGTTTCTACCCCATCGAGCAGGAGAATGCGCCCAACGTGCTGCTGTTGCCCTTGCCGAAAGGTAAATTGCCGGGCACGTGGAAGGTCGATATTTATAGCGTCGCCGGCCACAAGCTGCGCCTGTCCGGCCAGGTCAACCGCGCCGATTATGCCTCAGGCGAGCTGGTGGGCGGCTATGTCACGTATTACCCGAATGGCAAGGTCGAGAAACAGGTGGCGCAGGATGAGCAAGGCCGCCAGCACGGCATCGGCAGCAAGTATTATCCGGACGGCACGCTGGAGCTGCGCGGCAACTGGCGCCACGGCATGCCCGAGGGCGAGCACCAGCGCTATCACGCGACGGGCAAGCTGAGCGAGACGAGCAGCTACCGCGACGGCCAGCGCCTGGACGGGCCCGTGCAAACCTTCGATGAAAATGGCAAGCCCGGCACCAGCTACACTTTGCGTGGCGGCAAGATGGAAGGCGAGATGCTCACGTATTTCCCGGATGGAAAAATCTCCAGCCGTTCAGAAATGAAGGACGGCAAGTCCAATGGCGTGACGACGAATTACTACCCCGATGGCGCCGTGCACGCCAGGATGACGCAGGTCGACGATTTGCCGGTCGGGGAAGCGCTGGAGTTCTATCCCGACGGCAAGGTGCAAAGCCGCCAGCAGTATGGCGACAAGGGCGGGCTGCTCAAGCTCCAGCGTTACAGCCCCCAGGGCGTGCTGGTGCTGGAGCGCAACTGGGACAAGCAATTGCGCGAACAGGGCGTGTCGCGCTCGTGGTACGAAAGCGGCAAGCCCGAGCAATCGATCGACTACGTGAACGACCGGCGCGACGGCTGGAGCCGCAGCTGGCGCGAGGATGGCAGCCTGAAAAGCGAATGCCGTTATGTGGCCGGCAAGGCGCAGGGCGGTTGCGGCGAGCCGTTGCCATCGCAGGAACTGGAACGCAAGGAGCAGGCATGGCGCGCATTGTGAAGCACGTGCTTGGCGCCATGCTGCTGTGGCCGGCGCTGGCCAGCGCCGAGATCGAGCAGCGGCAGGTCGTCAGCGCCATCGCGGCGGCACCCGGCGGCGACGTGCTGACCCTGGCCAGCGACAGCGGTTGCGGCGGGCGCCAGGTGCGCATGGATGCCCGCTCGGTCGGGCTGGATGCAGCGCAATACGCGGTCATGAAGCAGCAGCTGGCGCCGCTGATACGCGACGCGACGCCCTTGCTGATGCGCATCCTGTCGTGTCCGGCGCCGGGCGCAGCGGCGGCCATGCCCGAAGTTAGCAAACTGGGCGGCTGCGAGCCGCAAGCGTGTGCCGATGGCAAGGCGCGCCTGTACCTGAACCACAATCTGCGGCGCGGCGAAGTGAAGGAGCATGCGCGCTATGCGCTCGTCGTGCCGCTGCCGCCAGGCAAGACACCGGGCACCTGGCAAGTCGCGGTATTCCACGTGCGCGAAGGCGAGCCGACGCGGCTGTCGGGCCAGGTCGACGGCCCCGATTACCTGCGCGGCAAGCTGGTGGGCAATTACAGCATGTATTACCCGCATGGACAGCTGGAAATGCAGGTGGAGCAGGACGGGCGCGGCGTGCAAGAGGGCATGCAGACCCGCTATTATCCGGACGGCCAGATTTCCATGCGCGGCACGTGGCGCAATGGCGTGCAGGAGGGCGAGGAGCAGACTTATCACCAGAGTGGCAAGCTGATCGAGTCACGCACCTACCGCAACGGCGCCCGCGCCGACGGTGTGGTGGAAACTTTCGATGAAAACGGCAAGCTGCGCACGCGCATGACGCGGGTCAAGGGCGAGACGGACGGCGAGCTGCTGCTGTTCTATCCCGACGGCAGCGTGGAAAGCCGCAGCCAGTATGTGAATGGCATCATGACGGGCCCCAGCACCGGCTATTTCCCGGATGGCAAGGTACGCAGCACGGCAAGCTATGTGGACGGCAAGCCCGCCGGCGACAGCGTCGAATATTATCCGAACGGCAAGGTCGCCAGCAAGCGCACGCACACCGGCCACTACGTATTGCGCAGCGAGCAGCGCTTCAGCCGGGCCGGCGTATTGCTCTTGGACAAACGGTGGAACGCGGGCGGGCGCGAGGAGGGCGCCTTGCGCTCGTGGTATGCGGATGGTAAACCGCGCCAGCTGATCGAATACGTCGATGGCGAGCGCCAGGGCTGGACCCGGCACTGGCGCGCAGATGGCAGCCTGGAAAGCGAATGCCGCTATGTGGCGGACGAGCCGCAGGGGGAGTGTATGGGTGCGTCTGCCAAGATGTCGTACACGGAGGATGGCATCGCGCCGATGATACCGGAACCGTGAGCAGGGAAGGTTATTGCCGTTCGATCACTGATGCGTGGCCTGCCTTTTTTGCGAGACAGGTACAGGTACGGGAATGACACTGGTTGGCGTCCACGGTTCGTCCGGTCGCAGCACTGTGCTGCTGGCGTAAAACACCGCTGCCAGCCCGGAAGAGACCTTGGCGCATGGCCGTTTGTGCCGGACCGGGCCTTTTGTGGTCGGCTGCTTCCGCCCCAAAGCCGACACTCGCCTAACTTATGTCGAGCCCTGAGCCAGTTGGTCCAGTGCTCTCAACAAAGCCAACGATGCCGCAATTTCAAAGCTTCCCTCGTTCGAATCAATGGCATGTGATGACCCATCTACTATCCGAATCAGGAGACCTTCCGTGCTGTATGTACCAAACCTTGCGTGAGGCTGGAATTGTGCCTCGATGCCTCGGTAAACCGCTGCCTTAAATTCCTCAGGGATCCTTGTAGACGAGACTTCCCATGTGAATGAAAGCGCCGTTTGCGCCGGTTCGACTGACAGGATTACGTGACCGTAGCGATGCATGCCTCCAGCTTGTCGGACGATTAGCCCTTCTCCACGCAGTGGACCTTCAATCGCAAATCTCTTCATTGTTTAGTCACCATCGCCGTTTCCGCCGCTCTGCAAAAGACCGCTCCTGGCCGGTTGCCGCCTAGCCGAAAACCTGTTTGTACCAATACATTTTCGGAGCAGCAAACCAACCTTCATTCCTGATATTTCTAAACTGAGCCAGCTGCTTCATGGGTATTTGATACCGAGAAAAAAGTGCTAGCAAGTCCCGTAAGGACGCTTGACTGAGATTCGATGACCTCATCACAAGAGTATCTTGCTCCCACCGAAGCGTGCCCGAAATTTGCATGCCCCACTCGAACAAATGTCGTTCGTCAAGTTGCGAGGCGAAGGTGATGCCAGAACAGTCAAGTCGAACCATCAATTCTTTCCATTCATTGCTCTGAGTGCTTTCCAATAGCTGCTTCTGGCCGATTACGGAAGGTGAGCATAGCAGACCAACCGCCCGTTTAAGGCGAGAGCGGTGCAGTTTTTGAACAGACACCTATCCTCAGAAAATCCACGGTGTGCTAGCAGCTCAAGGAACGCTCTCTGCGCCGCTACGCTAGGTGACTTCCAAGTCAAGTCACCCGCAGCATCTTTCATGGCAAACACAGCCCAAGTTGTTTGTTCAGGTGCACATTCCACGTACCATTTTTGTGAGCAAATCGTGCATTCATAATTTGAAATTTCATAATCGAGTGGGGGTAAAAAAGTCTCTGTATCCAAATCTTGAAAATAGGTAGAAAACTCCTCCGCTCCTTTGTATTCAAAGCGTTTTTGCCAGTACGTGAGGTTGGCAATCGCCAGCGGGACTTCTTTGCACTTGCACATAAACTTCACACCTTGATTGTCCGATGCTCTGTTGTGGAACGTCGGGTATTGGCCTATTGTGTTGAAAATGTCGAGCGGCAACCATTTCGGGATGTCTCAAATCTCCAAGCAGTCGGTGATCGTTCAATAGCGGCGGTTCTGGCCAGTCCAGGCTGGCAGGAATTCTATCTACAGGTCAACGTACCCGCGTTTTTCAACACAATAGGCCGGCTGCTGTCGTTGTCAGGTTCCGCCCGGAAGTGGATGGCCCTGCGTACTACGGAAACTACTCATCCTTATGTCGCACGACATTGACAGATAGGCCAACTCCAGCACACGGATTGGAGTTCCCTAGCTCGACGCCTACATGCAATGCCGAGTTGCTGGATTTGGCAAGGTCGAGTTCTGCCGCTGCCTTCAACAAAAACTCGCCAATCGCGCGCAGCTCTTTCGGCGTTCCGTGAAAATCCACATCAACAATCGTCACAGGAAGAATACAGCCCTCTGCGTCGGGTTCTTCTGGCCAGCCAACGATGCGCATCTGATCTCCGGGTTGGTTAAATGTCCGCTCTTGGTTGCCGTCGTTGGCAGGTTGCGCCCCATTACGGACCTTAGATACCTTTCTCGCCCGCTGAAGAACCCATTAGTGAGCCAGCCATTCACAGAGCTGGACTAAATCACTTCCTGGTAACGTCTAAAGAAGCAATCAACTCGGCAGCTTGTTTTAAGTTCGCTGGCGCATTCTCAATCTGGCTTTGCTGAAGTGAAATCTGAACGTCAACATCACGATATGAGAAGAACAAATGACAAATTTCTGTTTCGTGACAAATAATAGAGCCGACGGAATATGTCGAATCGTAGCGCGTAGGCTTTCGTTGGAAGTACCAGACATCTCTCCCACATAACTCTGTACATCTATACCATCCAAAGGAGGTAAGTTGAAGTGCAGACCCTACCGTTCCTTCGGCAACGGTAACGTCAAATGGCGACGGAAATCCATTAGCTCGTCGCTCTGCACTCGACTGCAACTGAACGCCCCATTTCCCATAATAAGGCCCGTTGGGAATCTCTAAAAAAGCGCCTTGTGTACTATTGAGCGCACCGCTAATCGCTCGCAACGAAGAAGTGCTGACTATCGCTGTGTTTGGAAATCGAAACGTTACACTGGCGATTTTTAAGTCCACGTTTCGCTGCGACCAAAAGTGCGCGAGTGTGCCCCCTAACGCTAATAAAAGAAAAAACACACCTACTTTGTTCTTACTCATTGCCCTTCTTTCACTCAGACGGCAGCTTCTGGCCCGTAGCGGCAGCAGAGCATAGCGGATTGCTAAGCAGAAAAACTCACAAATTGTCACGCCTCCGCGAATGACCGCTTGTGGCCGAATCCAGCCAATCGTCCACGAACTATATCGGGTCTAAGTCCTTGGGAAATTGGCCGGCACGCTGCCACTGCTCTTGATCGAGGTCTTGCGTCAAGTCACGCAGATTCCAAGCCCTGTTCAAGTGCGCAAACACATGGCCGAGGTCAATGCGAAGATTTACCTCATCGTAGTCAGCCTCTCTACTCATTTCCGATATGAGCGTTGTCAAGTGTTCTTGCGCATCTTCAAGCTCGCACATCAGTGTGGCCCATGCTGCCGGAGCGCTTTCTTTACTAATCATAGAGCAACCTTAAACTGCACTTCAATAACGTCGTGAACTTCCGCTCCTGGCCGATTGTACTCGTTCACTAAGCATCCGCCGCGTAGCTGACATCGGGTTGGCCATTGATAACATGGTCGCGCCAGCCGTGGTCTCAGTTCACTTCGCCGCGCAGCGCCTAACAAGTTCATTTCGATGCTCGAAGAAACGCATGTTTTTCATCGCAAAGGTAGTTCCACACTTTGTACACAAACAAGCCTTTACCTCGGTAAAGGTACTCTCCTCGCCAACCGCACCGCATTCCTGACACAGCCAAACCCATGGAAATTTCTCGGAAAGAGGTAACGTGCAAAGGGCGATGAACTGCTGCGCGACCATGCGTATGCAGTCATCGGATTTCTTAAGATCCAATGTGCTATTGAAGCAAATGTAATCTGGTCTTCTTCTTTCTGTCGGCTCAAGGTCACGTGAAAGGTCTATCCAAATCCAATGAATATACGGTTCATTGTGATCGTCTGCGAGAGTCTGCATTTCAATCAAGCAGTCCCACGGTTGCGTAATACCACGCAACATTCGTTCGCATAAGCTGCTTGAATATGCGCAAAGAGCGACGTACCATTCACTCTGCAATTCGAGCCCCAGGTCGCCTACGCATGACAGAAATAACCGTTCAACTTGATCAGGATTGATATAGGCATCCCAGCGGTAGGCCGCCAACTCCCAAATGCTGGGGACGTCACAACCGCCTTCAAGCAACTCATTTGCCCAATCAACATAGGCGTCAGCTTTTAGCTGCCGATCATCAATTCTTCTAAAAGCTAGTTCCGCGAAATCCACTTATGCTCCTTGCAGGGTTTCGGTCTCCGTGGCTAGGTGCTCGGGTCAGCTAACCGCTGTCTGCAACTGGCCGGTTGTCGTCGTTGGCAGGTTCCGCCGCAAAACAGCCGTTCACGTGCCATAGTCATTAGTTAGAGACTAAAAATCACATCGTTTGTCTGTCAATTCTCGATGAATCGGACACTTTACTCGTCCCTCATCCGCAACAGACCAACCTAATTCACGTGCCTGTTTCGCCTTTTTGAACGCCCAACCCGCAATGGGCTCTGTGGCCGGATCGCTGAGCGTCGGTTCAAATATGTTCAAACAGCCTTCCGTTTGGCACGAAATCAGGAGTTCCGTATAGGCAAGTTCTACGATGGAATCGTCAATAAAAGTCATGCTATGGGAATCCAGTGGAAAAAGCCTGTTGCAAACGTCGGAATATCCTACAGTCGCGTGTTGAGAGGCCAGTAACTATAGGCCAAGTCGAACGACCGGTTTTGGCCGAAAGCGGAACTTCCCGAGACCATGTCTACCTCGGCCTCCTGTGTCAAACATTGTTGTTTTGTGTCTGACTTTAATAAGCGCGCTCCAGTGAGGCTGCCGGATTAATCCACTGCATCGTTGAGCAGCGCATCTATCAGTGAAAAAGCGTGACCGCATCCGGCGCAACATGCGCTGCCAAACAGGAAAGGCAAGCGAAACGCGATGTCATCCAGCAATGGCAAAGCGTCCGCTTGCGCTTGCAACCAGGCAAAGGCGGCAAGGTGGGGTGAATTGTCGGCAGGGCCGGCAATCACCAGCAGCGTTTTCGCTGTTGGCGTAAAGACGGGATCCTCGGCGGCGACCGACAGCCCTTGCGCTACCGGCCACACATAGAGCTCTACGCCGCAGGCAGGACATGCCAGGCAGAACTCCTCGTTGGCAAAGCCGCCCAGCACTTGCGCCACGCCGGCAAATCCGGCGAATGATGCGGCGGCCTTAAGCAGGTAGATGCCGCTCACCGTGTCCTCGACCTGCCGCAGGTCGGCGGTTGCCATGACGAGCGCGGCCGGGACTGCGGCATTAAAGGCCGCGACATAAGGGGATGCCTTCAATTCCTTGTCGAGGCCGGCGCTTTCATGAATCGAGGCCGCCAGCGACAGCACGCCGGCGCGCAGGTCCGGCGATGTCAGCGTCGCCGCCAGGGAAACCAGGTGCGGGAATGCGGCGACCGAAGCCGGATAAATCGAGCCCTGGTGACAAATATGGCCATACAAATCGTCCAGGGCCTCGGCGTCGCCCCGCCGCAGATCTTGCAGCAGCGCGGGAATTTTTTCAGCGCCGCCGTAACCATCCGTCAGGCTTGCCCATGCGGCAGAACGCAGATCGAGTGGCGTCGTTTCAGTCTGTTTTTCCATTGCATCAACTTAAACGATGGACGACAGGCAGTCAAGCCCGACGCTACGGGACCGTGTACTGCCCGGGGCCGGTCCAGGCGCTGATCCTAAACGGGCCGGTGATATGGCCTTGATCCCTGTAGTACGTTACCACCTCGGCCGACAAGGATTTCATAGGAAAGGGTTTGATCTTCATGGGCCTTCCCGTGGTTTTTTGTCTGCTTATGGCCGGTTGCCGTCGTTACCCGGTTCCGCCCTAAAACATACATCCTACGTTTCACCGGTGATGTATCGATTCGCCACAGCTGCTACTGACCTGGCAACCGCTGGCAATTGCGCAGTCACTCTTCCAATAGCATCAATCATGAATCGCTGAGCTGAAGTTTGTTCTGCAGGGTCGTCCAGGTCCGCCGCGGATGCAATGGCATCAAAAAGTCTCTTATTCAACATTTGCATTCAGTTTCGGTGATTGCTCGATGCCTGCAGCGGGGGGCGCCTCTGGCAAATGGCGTTCCCCCAAGACACAGATTGGGGTCGTACCCTTAGGGTACGACCCCGGACCTTGCATGGGTTCCATGATGGAAGTGCCTGGTGGCTTAGCGGTGCGGCGGCGTCAGCACGCTGGCGATGGCCTTAGGTAACGTTTCCGGATAATCGCGGCTGAAGTGCAGGCCGCGGCTTTCGCGGCGGGACAGGGCGCTGTTGACGATCATCGAGGCCACGTCGACGAGGTTGCGCAATTCCAATAAGTCGTGCGTGATGCGGAAGTTGCGGTAGTACTCGTCGATCTCTTCCTTCAGCAGGGCGATGCGGTGCTGGGCCCGTTCCAGGCGCTTGGTCGTGCGCACGATGCCCACGTAATTCCACATGAAGCGGCGCAGCTCGTCCCAGTTGTGGGAAATCACCACTTCCTCGTCCGCATCCGTGACCCGGCTTTCATCCCAGTCGGGCAGGTAGGGCGTGCCCAGCTTTTCCTTGCTTTCGATATCCTGCGCGCAGGCGCGGCCGATGACGATGCATTCCAGCAAGGAATTGCTCGCCAGGCGGTTCGCGCCATGCAGGCCCGTGCAGGCCGTCTCGCCCACGGCGTACAGGCCCGGCAAGTCGGCGCGGCCCGACAAATCCGTCACCACGCCGCCGCACGTGTAGTGGGCGGCGGGTACGATGGGTATCGGCTGCTTGGTGATGTCGATGCCCAGTTCCAGGCAGCGCGCGTAAATCGTCGGGAAGTGTTCGATGAGGAATTCGGCCGGCTTGTGGCTGATATCGAGGTGCACGTAATCGAGGCCCCGTTTCTTGATCTCGAAGTCGATGGCGCGCGCCACCACGTCGCGCGGCGCCAGTTCGGCCCGCTCGTCGTGGGCCAGCATGAAGCGCGTGCCTGCTGCCGCGCCCGCTTCGGGCGGCAGTTTCAGCAAGCCGCCTTCGCCACGGATGGCTTCGGTGATCAAAAACGATTTCGCGTACGGGTGGTACAGGCACGTCGGGTGGAACTGGATGAATTCCATGTTCGACACGCGGCAGCCCGCGCGCCAGGCCATGGCGATGCCGTCGCCGCTGGCCGTGTCGGGATTCGTCGTATATAAATACACCTTGCCGGCGCCGCCCGTGGCCAGCACGGTGTGCTCGGCGGCAAAGGTGTGCACCTTGCCCGTTTGCTCATCCTGTACGTACAGGCCGTGGCAATGCGGTTGCGCATTGCGCTGCGTGGGTTTCATGCCCAGCTTGTCGGAGGTGATCAGGTCGATGGCGCAATGGTGTTCGAACAGGCTGATGTTCGGGTGGGCGCGCACCTTTTCTTCCAGGGTCACTTGCACGGCGTGCCCGGTGGCGTCGGCCGCGTGGATGATGCGGCGCTGGCTGTGTCCGCCTTCGCGGGTCAAATGAAAACCCAGCTCGGCCGAGGCGTCGCGCGTAAATGGCACGCCTTGCTCGATCAGCCATTCGATGGCTTCGCGGCCGTGCTCGACGATGTAGCGCGTGGCGCTCTCGTCGCACAGGCCGCCGCCGGCGATCAGGGTGTCTTCGATGTGCTGCTGGTGGCTGTCGCCCGAGTCCAGCACGGCCGCGATCCCGCCTTGCGCCCAGTTGCTGGCGCCATCGAGCAGCGCGCGTTTGGAAATGATCGCGACGGTGCGCGTCTCAGCTAAATGCAGTGCAACCGATAAACCCGCCAGGCCACTGCCGACAATCGCTACATCAAATTTCATGACATTTATCTTTTTTTAGGGGAAGCATACTATATGCCATTTCCCCTCATTCGGTAATGTATTGAGATAAATTCTGCCAGCGAAAGATAGCCGGGGCTGTAGCTTGTGACGCATCAATGTCTTCTTGGAACAGTTCGCCATCATGGCAAGACCAGCAGCGGGCCGCCTTGCGCGCCGCCTGGTGCTTTTTGCCGCAGGGGGAACCATGATTCGCATCTTCAGCCATTATGTCTCGAAAACAGCGTTTATCTTGCTGTTGCTGGAAATCCTGATCCTGCTGCTGTCGGCCACCCTGACGTCCTTGCTGTGGCTGGCGGACGGCAGCCGCGTGCTGCGCGTGGGCGATATTTACCTGTCGTCCGCGATCTTTGCGCTGGTCATCGTCCTGAGCATGAGCGCGCTGGGCATGTATCAGCACCGCTCGCGCGAAGACATCCGCAACACCTTATTACGCATCCTGCCGTCGTTCGCGCTGGGTTTTGCCGTGCTCAGCGTCCTGATACGCTTCATTCCTGCGCTGCAATTCGGGCGCGGCAGCGCGATGATCTTCGGCCTGGGCGCCATCGGCGTACTGCTGGCGCGCCTGGTGGTGTTCAAATCCTCGCAATCGGCGCTGATGGAAGGGCGGCTGATCCTGGTGGGCGGCGGGGCGCTGGCGCGCGAATGCATGGACTTGGCAGCCAGCAAGATCGGTTTCCACCAGTTTACGGTCGTCGGCTGCATTGATGTTGCCGGGGAGCAACGTTGCGTTCCCGCCTCGGCCTTGCTGCCGGCCGGCCCGTCGCTGCTGGCCACGGCCCAGCGCCATGCCGCGCATGAGATCGTCGTCTCCGTCAGCGACCGGCGCAATGGCGCGTTTCCTGCCAAGCAGCTACTGGAATGCGCCTTGGGCGGCGTCAAGGTGATCGACGCGGCCACGTTCTTCGAGCGCGAAGCGTGCCAGATCCGCATCGATTCCTTGCAACCGAGCTATCTGATCTATGGCGGCGGCTTCGACCAGAGTTTCTTCCGCGCCGCCTCGAAGCGGCTGTTCGACCTGGCTGCCAGCAGCGTCATCTGCCTGGCGGCGCTGCCCGTGATGCTGGCGACGGCCCTGTGCATCCGCCTGGAAGACGGCGGCCCCGTGTTTTACCAGCAAGAGCGGGTGGGGCGCGACGGCGTGCCTTTCAAGGTGCTGAAATTTCGCAGCATGCGCTGCGACGCCGAGCGCGACGGCACGCCCATCTGGGCGCTGGACAACGATGCGCGCATCACGCGCGTGGGCAAGCTGATCCGCAAGCTGCGTATCGACGAATTGCCGCAGATGCTCAATGTGTTTCGCGGCGAGATGAGTTTCGTGGGGCCCCGTCCAGAGCGCGCGTATTTTGTCGAGCAACTGAAGGAGCAGGTGCCGTACTACAACATTCGTCACAATATCAAGCCCGGCATCACGGGGCTGGCGCAGGTGCGCTATCAATATGGCGCCTCCGTCGACGATGCCGTCAAGAAGCTGCAATACGATCTGTATTATGTGAAAAACAACAGCCTGTTCCTGGACCTGCTGATCCTGCTCGACACGGTGCAGGTGGTGCTGTTTGGCAAGGGCAGCCGATGATGCGGGTACAGTCGGCCTGGCTGGCGGCAGCCGATGCGGCGGCGCTCAGCCATGGCCTGGCGTCGCTGGCCTTCTTCGTGCTGGCGCTGCTGCTGATCAGCAACTGGCGTGCGCGGCAGAACGTGCGCGCCTTGCTGGTCGCTTGCCTGGCGACGGGCGGCTGGGCCACGGGCACGGTGGTGCTGGTGCTGCTGGGGCAACGCACTGCGCTGGCCGGCGATGCGCTCGAATTGCTGCGCACCGTGGCCTGGCTGGTGTTTTTGCTGCTGCTGATCGAACCGTCGCGGCCCCGCTTGCGCCTCGTGCTGGCGGGCATCGTCCTCACGGCCCTGGTGCCCGGGCTGTCCGCGCTGGCCTCGTCGTGGCTGGCGCTGCCGTTGCCGGCGCGCATCATCGCCAGCGTCAGCCGTTTGCTGCTGGCCGTGCTGGGCATGTTGCTGGTGGAACAGTGGTACCGCAACACGCCGCCCTTGAAACGCTGGGGCATCAAGTTTGCATGCCTGGGCGTGGGCGGGCTGTTTGCCTACGATTTCTATCTGTACAGCGACGCCTTGCTGTTTCGCACGGTCAACGATGACATCTGGGCCGCGCGCGGCATCGTCGATGCGCTGTGCGCGCCGCTGCTGGCCGTGTCGGCCGCGCGCAATCCGGGCTGGGCGCTGGGCTTGTCCGTGTCGCGCCAGATGCTGTACCGCTCGGCCGCCTTGCTGGGCTCGGCCATCTACCTGCTCGCCATGGCGGCCAGCGCCTATTATTTGCGTTATTTCGGCGGCACCTGGGGGGCATTGATGCAGATGGCTTACCTGGGCGGCGCGGCCCTGCTGCTGGCCGGCGTGCTGTTTTCCGGCAGCCTGCGCGCCAAGCTCAAGGTCACTATCAATAAACATTTTTATAACGCCATCTTCGATTACCGCGAGGAATGGCTCAGGTTTACGCGGGCGCTGTCCGAAAACGGCCCGGCCCTGGGCGAACGCACGATACAGGCCATGGCGCAGCTGGTGGAAAGCCGCGCCGGTGCGCTGTGGATACTGCGCGAGCCCGGGCTGTTCGCCCCGGCCGCCAGCTGGAACTGGCCGCCCAGCACGTGGAGCGAGCCGGCGTCCGGCAGCCTGTGCCAGTTCCTGGAGGCACGGCAATGGGTGATCGACGTGCCGGACTGCCAGCACAACCCGCGCCAGTACGGCGGCTTGCTGTTGCCACCCGCACTGCTGGCGCTGCCCGACGTATGGCTGCTGGTACCCCTGATGCTGCACGGCCAGCTGTTCTCCTTTGTCGCGCTGGCGCGGCCACGCACGCACATCGGCTTGAACTGGGAAATCCTCGATGTGCTGAAAATTGCCGGCAGCCAGGCCGCCAGCTACCTGGCGCACCGCGAATCGCTCGACACGCTGACGGTGGCGCGCCAGTTCGAGTCGTTCAACCGCATGTCCACATTCATCGTGCACGACCTGAAAAACCTGGTGTTTCAATTATCCCTTTTACTCAGCAATGCGGAAAAGCACCGCGCCAATCCCGCCTTCCAGGAAGACATGCTGGGCACGCTCGACCATTCCGTGCAAAAAATGAAGACCCTGCTGCAGAAACTGGCGCGCGGCGAGGCGCCGGAAGCGCCGGCGCCGCTGCTGCTCGACGGCTTGCTGCGCCAGGCCGTGGCCGCCAAGGCCAGCCTGGCGCCCGCGCCCCGGCTGGAAATCGTCGACGGCGAGCTGACGGTGCTGGCCAACCGCGCCCGGCTGGAACGGGTGCTGGGCCACTTGATCCAGAACGCCATCGAGGCCACGGCCAGCGACGGCAAGGTGGACGTGCGGCTGCGGCGCGAGCAGCACATGGCCGTGGTCGAGCTTGACGATACGGGGCAGGGCATGAGCGAACAGTTCATCCGCGAGCGCTTGTTCAAACCGTTCGACACGACGAAGACGGCGGGCATGGGCATCGGCGTGTTCGAAAGCCGCGAATACCTGCGCGAGGTGGGCGGCAGCCTGGAAGTGCGCAGCGAACCGCAGGTGGGCACGACGTTCCGCGTGATCCTGCCGCTGCACGCGCCTTTGGGGTCAGACCCGCCGGGGGAAATGCGCCTCAATGAGGCGCATTCCAATCCGCAAGGACTGACCCACAATTCCGCGGCGTCATCCACTGACAGTAGGTGATCGTATGGCGAAACAAAAACTGCTGGTCATCGAAGACGATCCCGGCCTGCAAAAGCAGCTGCACTGGAGTTTCGACGGCTACGAGGTCTTGCTGGCAGGCGAGCGCGAGGCGGCGCTGGCACTGGTGCGGCGCCACCAGCCTGCCGTCGTGACGATGGACCTGGGCTTGCCGCCCGACCCGGACGGCGCCACGGAAGGCCTGGCCACCCTGCAGCAAATCCTCGCGCTGGCGCCGGACACGAAAGTCATCATCCTCTCGGGCAACCAGGAACGCGCGCATGCTTTGAAAGCCATCGCGCTGGGCGCCTACGATTTCCACCAGAAACCGTTCGAGGCCGACATGCTGGGCCTGGTCATCGCCCGCGCGTTTTACTTGCACGCGATGCAGCAGGAAAACCGCCGCATGCTGCAGACGCAGGCCGATTCGCCCCTGGCCGGCATCGTCAGCCGCGATCCCGGCATGCTCAAACTGTGCCGCAGCGTGGAAAAAGTGGCGCCCTCGTCGGCCAGCGTGATGCTGCTGGGCGACTCGGGCAGCGGCAAGGAACTGATCGCGCGGGGCTTGCACGCGCTGTCGAGCCGCCATGCCCAGCGCTTTGTCGCCATCAATTGCGCGGCCATTCCCGAGAACCTGCTGGAAAGCGAGCTGTTCGGCTATGAGCGGGGAGCATTTACGGGCGCGGCGCGGCAAACCTTGGGCAAGATCGAACTGGCCCACGGCGGCACCTTCTTTCTCGATGAAATCGGCGACATGCCGATGGCGCTGCAGGCGAAATTGCTGCGTTTTCTGCAGGAGCGAATCATCGAACGGGTGGGCGGGCGCGCCGAGATCGCCGTCGACGTGCGCATCGTCTGCGCCACGCACCAGGATGTAAAGGTGCTGGCGGAACAGGGGCGTTTCCGCGAAGACCTGTTTTACCGCCTCAGCGAAATCGTGCTGCGTATTCCCCCCCTGCGCGAGCGGGCCGGCGATGCCGCCTTGCTGGCCCATCATTTCAAGAACAAGTTCTGCGCCAGCGAAGGACGCGGCAGCCTGCATTTCAGCGCCGACGCGCTGCAGCTGATCGAAAGCTATGGCTGGCCCGGCAATGTGCGCGAAGTGGAAAACTGCATCAAGCGGGCCGTCATCATGAGCGACGGCCCGCAGATCGGCGCCGACGACCTGGGCTTGCCCGCCAGCGCCCAGGCGGCGCCCCACGATGAGCCGCTGAACCTGCGCCAGGCCCGCGAAGGGGCCGAATACAAGGTGATGGTGCGGGCGCTGGCGCGGGCCGACGGCAATATCGCCAAGGCGGCCGAACTGCTGGGCGTGAGCCGGCCCACGCTGTACGACCTGATGAACCATCACGGCATCAAGTAGCGTCCGGATACTGATGTGTATCAAATATCAAGATTGTGTAAGGCGTCGCACATACGCGGGCGCCGCCGTGGCGCATCCTAGCCTCATCAACAACGAGGAGGCGCCATGAACGCGATCAGTTTATTAATGCAGGACCATAAGGCCGTCAAAGCCTTGTTTGCGGAATATGAAGGCTTGAGCGACCGCTCGTTTGCCACTAAGAAAAAGCTGGCCGACCAGATCTGCCAGGAATTGACCGTGCACACGCAACTGGAAGAAGAAATCTTCTATCCGGCCGTGCGCCGTCCCATCCACGACGGCGACCTGATGGATGAAGCTCTCGTCGAGCACGCGAGCGCCAAGGAGCTCATCGCGCAAATTACCGCGATGGACCCGGCCGACGACCTGTACGACGCCAAGGTCAAGGTCCTGTCCGAGCAGATCGAACACCACGTCCAGGAAGAAGAGGGCGACATGTTTCCCAAGGTGCGCAAGGCGGACGTCGACCTCGATGCGCTGGGCAAGGAAATGGCCGCGCGCAAGGAACAGCTGACGGGCGTCGCCGCCTGAACGGCCTACAAAATCAACAACCAAGGGAGTATTCCATGCAAGCTACACAATTGTCCGTATCGGACCTGAACAACCCGGGCGTCTCCTGGGGCGCCGTGCTGGCGGGCGCCGCCGCAGCGGCCGCCTTGTCCTTCATCCTGCTGATCCTCGGCGTGGGCCTGGGCCTGTCGTCCGTGTCGCCGTGGTCGTTCAATGCCACGGCCATCGGCGTGTCGACCATCGCCTGGCTGGCCTTCATGCAGCTGGCAGCCTCCGGTATCGGCGGCTACATGGCGGGCCGTTTGCGCGTGAAATGGAGCGCCATTCATACGGATGAGGTGCATTTCCGCGATACGGCGCACGGCTTGCTGGCCTGGGCCGTGGCCACCCTGATCACCGTGGCCGTGCTGGCCGGCGGCACGCGCGCCGTCCTGAGCGGTGCCATCGACGCGGGCAGCGGCGTGGCCGCTGCAGTAAGCCCGGTCGCGGCGGCTGGCGCCGGGGCTGCAGGCGCCAAGGCGGGCGAGGGCGGCAGCAGCGCCAATCCGCTCGATTATTTCTCGGACATGCTGCTGCGCGCCGCACCCGCGCCCGCTGCCGTCACCGGCACGCCAGCCATGGCGAGCCCCGGCGCGAGCGTCGCCGACCAGCGCATGGAAATAGGCAAAATCTTCTCCACTAGCCTGTCCACGGGCAGCCTGGCCGCCGATGACCGCGCCTACCTGGGCCAGGTCGTGGCCAGCCGCACGGGCTTGACGCAAGCGGAAGCGGAAGCGCGCGTCGACGCCGTCTACGGCCGCGCCGCCAAGGCTGCCGCCGATGCCAAGGCTGCTGCCCAGCAAGCGGCGGAAACGGCCCGCAAGGCCGGTGCCCACACGGCATTGTGGATGTTCGTCGCCTTGCTGCTCGGCGCTTTCGTGGCGAGCCTGGCGGCAACGTTCGGCGGCCGCCAGCGCGACCATGAGCGCGTGCTGCGCCACGTCACCATCTGAACCCCTACCTATCATATAAATCAAGGAGTCTGCCATGCGTTCCATCCTCTTGCTGCTGTTGGGCATTCCATTGCCCATCGTCATACTGATCGCCCTGTTCGTCCGCTAAGCGGGCCAACATGAGAAAAACCGGCGCCCGCTGCAAGGTGGGCGCCGGTTTTTGCGTGAAAGCGGCCGCATGTGTAAGATGGCGCCATCTTTCCACCGAGACTATCCATGAATGTGACTGCCATGCGTCCCTTGCTGAAAACCGCCGCCATCGCCGCCTTTGCCTGTAGCGTGCTGGCCGCGTGTTCCACCCTGATCGGCCCGCGCGACGTGAATGTGTCGCTCAGCAAGATGCAGCAAGGCCTGGAGCGCCGCTTTCCCGTCGACAAGCGCGTGCTGTCCGTGCTGGACGTCAAGCTGACGCATCCGCAGCTGTCTTTGCAGCCCGAGCGCGGACGGGTCGCCCTGAGCGTGGACGCCAGCGTGATGCCGCCGTTCATCCGCCAGACCTGGCGCGGCAGCCTGGCCATGTCGGGCCGCCTCGTGCTCGACGCCCAGCGCAATGCCGTCTATCTGAGCGAAGCGAGCGTGGACAAGGTGAGCATCGATGGTATGGACGAGTCGCAGCAGCGCCAGTTCGCCAAGGTGGCCAGCCTGGTGGCCGACCAGCTCATGCATGAAACGCCGATCTATACGTTCAAACCCGATGAACTGCGCTATGCGGGCGTGCAATTCGTGCCCACGCAGCTCAGGACCACGGGCAATGGCTTGACGGTGACGTTCGAGCCGGTGAAGTAGGCTAGGCCCGGAACGCGGGCACAGTGACAGGCGTGGCCGTGTTATTGCGCGGGGTCGCTTCTTCATGGAACAGGTCCGCCAGGTAGTCGCACAGCGCATCGGCGCCAATATCGTCGGGGACAATGAAATCGGCGGGCCGGCGCTTGCCTTCCGCACCCAGATAGAAGGCGCGCCAGGCGCCCTGATTGCCCCGGATGGCAATCAAGGTGCCGAAGATATTGAATCGGAATTCCTGCATCGGGCTGCTCCATGAAATAGCTGGCGGAATAATATGGCGCATTGCCGGCATCGCTGCCGGAGAGAGAGGAAACACGCTGATTCCCTCGATCTTGCTTGGATATTTATTGTGCTATAGTAACATTTACTTATCTTGGAGCGGGCGATGGTCACTATCAGCACGGCAGGAATCCGGTCCGGGGCGCTCTCTGGCGCAGAAGGCAATAAAACGTCATCGGACAAGGCGCCGGCAACGCAGGCGCCAGCCGCCGCGGGTGCCGTGGCGGACGAGGTCGTGATCTCGACCCTGGCCGGGCGTTTGTCGGCGGCAGAGAAAGCCACCGGCGCCACCATCCGGGGCTACGACCACGCCACGCTGGGTGCCTGGGTGAATGACAATACCACCGACATCCTGTATCCGCTGGACGCCGAACACAAGGCGGCCGCCGCCAGGCAACTGCCGCAACCGAATGACGCGGCCTCGGCAAAGTCGGCCGCCGCCGCCACCGCGTTTGTCGATAACAAGGGTCCCAATCCGTTTGCGGGCTTGTCGCGCGAGCAATTGTCCGCCATCACGAACGATGACAGCGGGACCTTTACCATCAACGAGCGCCGCGCCGCCTTTACGCAGGCCTACGATGAAGAGCAAGCCTGGCGCAGCCAGGTCGTGGCGCAAGCCATGCAGGAATACAATACCACCGGCAAGATGACCAATTTCTTCAAGTCGGCGCTGGCGCATTTCAATGAGCTGCCCCAGCTGGAACAGGCGCAATACCCTGACAATTATGCGAGCGGCCTGGAAGACAAGATCAAGCTCGATTTTAATTACTTCAATCACGCGGCCGGCGATGGCCCGCCTACGCCGGGTTCGCTGGCGGACATGCAGAAAAATCAGGATAAAAAAGGCCTGGATCTGTTTGATTTGCTGAGCCGCTGATCGCTGGAGTTGTTCAACTGTCATTGTTGCTCACTGGCAGGCCGACTATAATCCTGCCTCCCATGCCTGGACACAGCATGTTCCCCAACATGAAGTTAAAACAATTAAAGGAATCTTCGTGAAACGTTCACTCATCAGCGCCGCCTGCTGCGCCTTGCTCGCCTTATCTTCGCCATCGCTGTACGCCCAAGCCGCCAATGCTGCCGCGCCCGTCTCCGGCATCGACCTGAAAACCCTGGACCCCGCGGTCAGCCCCAGGGATGATTTCTATGGCTACGTCAACGGCGTGTGGACCCGCAATACGGAAATCCCGGCCGACAAATCCGTCTGGGGCACGTATATCGAATTGCGCGAAATCGCGCAAGGCCAGCTGCGCGGCCTGATCGATGCCACCGTCAAGAACCCGGGCAAGCCCGGCAGCGAGGCGCACAAGATCGCCGATCTGTACACGAGTTTCATGAACGACAAGGCGCGCGATGCGGCCGGCTTCAAGCCCTTGAAGGCCGAGCTGGCCCGCGTCGCCGCCATCAAGGACAAGAAGGACTTGCCCGCGCTGTTTGCTTATTTGCAAGGCAATGGCATCCAGACACCGTTTTCCGCCTATGTGGCGCCCGATGCGCAAGACCCCGAGCGCTACACGGTCAACATCAGCCAGTCCGGCCTGGGTTTGCCCGACCGCGATTACTACCTGAAGGATGACGACGCCAAGCTGCAAGCCGTGCGCGCCAAATACCTCAAGCATATCGAGACCATGCTGGCCATGAGCGGCGACAAGGTCGCGGCCGAACACGCGGCGCAGATCCTCGACATCGAAACGCGCCTGGCGGCCGTGCAGTGGACGCGCGTGCAGATGCGCGACCCCGTCAAGTCGTACAACCGCGTCGATTTCGACAAATTCGCGGCACTGGCGCCCGCCTTCGACTGGAAAGCCTACTTTGCCGCCGCCGGCCTGGCGAAAAAGGAAACCTCGGCCGTGGTACGCCAGCCCAGCTTCCTCAGCGGTTTTTCCGAGGCCGTGGCCGCCGTGCCGCTGGCATCGTGGAAGAGCTACCTGAACTGGCGCATCATCGAAAGCTATGCTTCCTACCTTGACAGCGCCACCGTCAAGGAGCGTTTCGCCTTCGACGGCACGGTGCTGCGCGGCGTGCCGCAAAGCGAACCGCAGTGGCAGCTGGCGCTGCGCTTCACGGATAACGCCATCAGCGACGCCGTCGGCAAGCGCTACGTGGACATGTATCTGCCGCCGGAAACGAAGCCCCGCGTGATGGCCATGTTCGACAATTTCGTCGCCTCATTCAAGGATGGCATCGAGCAGCTCGACTGGATGGGCCCGGAAACCAAGAAGGAAGCCCAGCTCAAGCTGGCCGCCCTGAAGCCGAAGATCGCGTATCCCGATACCTGGCGCGACTACAGCAGCATGCGGACGCAGCCGAACGACCTGATCGCCAACGTGCGCGCCTCGCGCGTGTGGAGCCGCCAGCAGAACCTGGCCAAGTTGGGCAAGCCCGTCGACCGCGACGAATGGTCGATGACGCCGCAAACCGTCAACGCCAGCTACAGCCCGGCGCTGAACGCCATCACGATCCCGGCCGCCATCCTGCAGCCGCCATTCTTCAACGTGAAAGCGGAAGATGCCGTCAATTACGGCTTGCTCGGCATCACCTTCGGCCATGAGATCAGCCATGCCTTCGACGATTCGGGCAGCCAATACGATGCCAAGGGCCGCCTGCGCAACTGGTGGACGGCGGAAGACCGCACGGCCTTCAAGGCGCTGGCCGCCGGGCTCGTCAAGCAGTACGGCGCCTACAGCCCCGTGCCGGGCTACCACATCAATGGCGAGCTGACTCTGGGCGAAAACATCGGCGACAATTCCGGCCTGTCGATCACCTACAAGGCCTACCAGCGCTCGCTGGGCGGCAAGCCGTCGCCCGTCATCGATGGCTTGACGGGCGAACAGCGCCTGTACATCGGCTTTGCGCAGAAATGGCGCGCGAAATTGCGTCCCGAAGCGGCGATCGCCCAGATCAAGAGCGACCCCCATTCGCCGGGCGAATTCCGCGCCAAGGGCACGGTCAAGAACCAGCCCGGCTTCTACGAAGCGTTCGGCATCAAGCCGGGCGACCCGATGTACCTGCCGCCCGAGCAGCGCGTGATCATGTGGTAAATCCGTAGGGCAGTCGCGCACCGCGCCGGGGATTATTCCTTGGCGTGGTTGAGCGTGTACCGGGGCAGCTCCACTGTTAGGTCTTGCTGGCTGATGCGCGCCTGGCAGGACAGGCGCGAGTGAGGCTGCAAGCCCCAGGCCTGGTCGAGCATGTCTTCTTCATTGTCGCCCAGTTCGTTGAGCGAGTCGAAACCCTGCACCACGACCACGTGGCAGGTGGAACAGGCGCCCACCTGGCCGCAGGCATGTTCGATGTCTATCTTGTTAAGCAGCAAGGCGTCGCAGATGCTCATTTGCTCGGGCGCGTCGAACACGGCGCCGTCGGGAGCCAGCTCGGGATGGGGCAGGACGGTGATTTTTGGCATGCGGGATTCTCCTCGGTTATCTTGCAATACCGTCACCTTGGACCTTCCCGCCTTGGCAAGGTCAAGCCCCTGCGCGATCCTGTGCGGCGATGCACGCGTCGAGATGATCGAGCAACTGCAAGAACACGCGTTTATCCGCAACGTGATTCATCGTGGCGCTCGTCAAGACATCGCTGTCCACCGCCGCCACGGCAGCCCTGGCCTGCGCGCAGGCGGCATGCAGCTGCGCGCGGTCCAGTTCCAGCATCGCCATCGCTATGCCTTCGCGCGTAAAATCGTAGGCATCCATGCCGCAACAGCCGGCCACGCAATGCGTTTCCAGCCGGCAGATCAGCTGCCACAGCTCTCCCAGCAAGGCATCGATGTCGACGGCCTGGTCATAGCGGCCGTCAAGATCGATGAATTCGATCCAGGCATCGTCGCCGATCTGGATATCGTATTGGCGGTCGCGTTCGGTCATTTTTCAACATTCTCCTGGTCGGTGGCATCGCATTATAAAAAAAACCGCCCGGAGGCGGTTTTCTGCAGGCGATGGCGCTGCCGCTTACTGCTTGTCGGGCAGGGCATAAGCGAGCACGTAGTCGCCCCGGTCCGGCGACTGGCGCGCGCCGCCGGCGCTGACGACGATGTATTGCTTGCCCGTTTTCGGCGAGACATATGTCATCGGGCCGGACTGGCTGCCCACGGGCAGGCGCTGTTTCCAGATTTCCTTGCCGGTGGCGCTGTCAAAGGCGCGCAGGTAGAAATCCTGCGTGCCGGCGAAGAACAGCAGGCCCGATTGCGTCGACATCGACGCGCCCAGGGTCGGCATGCCGATGGGAATCGGCATCTTCATGCGGATGCCCATCGGGCCCGTATCCTGCACCGTGCCGACCGGTACCTGCCACACGAGCTTGCGCGTTTTCAGGTCGATGGCCGACATGGTGCCGAACGGCGGTTTCTGGCATGGAATGCCCGCTTTTGAAAGGAAACGTTCGCGCATGGCGCCGAACGGCGTGCCTTCCTGCGGCACGACGCCCATCTCGATGCCGCTGGCGCCCTTCGGAATGGCGGCGCGCGGGATCATGTAGTTGGCCAGGCCCAAACGCATGTCGTTGACAAACATGTAGTTGGTGGTCGGGTCGACGGAGACGCTGCCCCAGTTCATGCCGCCCAGCGAGCCCGGGAACTGCAGCGAACGGTCGAGGCCTGGCGGCGTGTAGACGCCTTCGTGGCGCATGCCCTTGAATTCAATGCGGCACAGCAACTGGTCGAACACGGTGCCGCCCCACATGTCGGACTCGTGCAAGGTGGCGTTGCCGATCGACGGCATGCCGACGGAGAACGGCTGCGTGGGCGAATAGCGCTCGCCAGGTACCTTGCCTTGCGGTACAGGGCGCTCTTCCACGGGGGCGATGGGCTGGCCCGTGACGCGGTTGATGAGGAAGATCTCGCCCTGTTTCGTCACTTGCGCCAGCGCGGGCAGGGTGCCGCCTTTGCCGTCAGGAATGTCGTACAGCAGCGGCTGTGCCGGCAGGTCGAAGTCCCACAGGTCGTGGTGGGTGGTCTGGAAGGTCCAGCGCACCTGGCCCGTTTTCGCGTTGACGGCAACGATGGACGAGCTGTACTTGTCGTCCAGCGCCGTGCGCGTGCCGCCGAAGAAGTCGGGCGTGGCGTTGCCGGTCGGCAGGTAGATGGTGTCCAGCTGGGCGTCATACGACATGGCCGACCAGACGTTCGGCGTGCCGCGCGTGTAGGTCTGGCCTGGCGGCGGCAGTTTCGTGATGGCCGGGTTGCCCGGGTCCCAGGCCCACGCCAGTTCGCCGCTGCGCACGTCGAAGGCGCGCACCACGCCCGGCGGCTCGCCGGTGGAGAAATTGTCGGCCACGCGGCCGCCGACGACGACCAGATCGCCCGCGATCAGCGGCGTCGACGTTTGCTGGTAGTAGCCGGGCTTGACTTCGCCCATGCCCACCTTCAAGTCCACGATGCCATGCTCGCCGAAATCGGCGCAAGGCACGCCCGTGGCCGCGTCGAGCGCGATCAGGCGCGCATCGATGGTCGGCAGCAAGATGCGCGCGCGGCAGGCGGCCGGGGCGGCGTCGCTGGAGGCGTTGGCCGGCAGCGGCTGCGCGGCGGGCGCTTCATGGTAGCCCAGGCCGCGGCAGCGCTGCCAGTTTGGCGCGGAACCTTTCGGGTCGTATTTCCAGCGCTCGGCGCCCGTGTCGGCATCCAGTGCCACGACCTTGCCGTAGGCCGTGCAGACGTACAGGGTGTCGCCCGCTTGCAGCGGCGTGTTCTGGTCTTCCGCACCGGAACCATTGCTTTGCGGGATGTCGCCCGTGTGCGCCGTCCAGGCCAGCTTCAGCTCGCTGACGTTGCCCTTGTTGATCTGGTCCAGGGCGGCGAAGCGGTTGCCGGCCGTGGTGTTGCCCCAGTGCAGCCAGTTCTTCTGCTGCGCGCCGGGGGCGACGGGCGTCACGCCCGCCACGACATCGGCTTCGATGACGGACTTGGGCAGGAAGAAATTGACCCCCGTGATGGCCAGGCAGACGGCGATCAGGCCCGCCAGCGCGAAGGCGCCTTTGCCGGCCGGCACGCCGGCGGCGCGGCGCAGGCCCGGATAGGCGAGGGCGACCAGGAATGCCAGCACGCCGAAGACGAACAGGCGCGACACGAGAGGCCAGAAGTTCCAGCCCGCGTCGAAGGGCGCCCAGATCAGGGCGACGATGAAGGCGGCACCGAACAGCAGGGCGCCGGCCGGCTTGCTACGCCAGACGAGCACGCCGGAAGCGAAGGTGGCGATGCCCATCGGCAGGTAAAACCAGCTGCCGCCCAGGTACACGAGGTACGCTCCGCCGATGGCGAGGAAGAGGCCGGACAAGATGAGCAGCGCGGCTGGAAGGTAGCGCAACGGCGACGCTGTCTGACTCCGCGCTGCAGGTGTGGATGAACTGGAAGGGTTCACGATGATTCCTTTTATTGTTGACCGGCCGGCCAGGCGCCGTCCGGTGATGCTGAATATCCAAGACCCGGTTCCCTCGTTGAGCGAGGGGAGAACGCAGGCAGGCAGGTGCGGCGGGTGGGGATGACTTGATAATGCCGGTCAGGCACGAATCTGACGCAACCGGCGAGACCCTGGCGCACGCTGCATGGCGCGGCGCTCAGCCCGAGTTTGGCGTGGTGGACTTGCTGTCGAGATTGGCGATGATGCGGCTGAGCATGGCCAGCAAGGCGTGTTCTTCCTCGGCGCTGAAACCGGCGAGGGCATCGCGGTTGCTGGCATGAATCGCTTCCTTGATCAGGGGCGACTGCTGTAATGCGGCCGGGGTAAGGCCGAACAGGCTGCTGCGTCCATCGCTGGGGTCGGGTTGGCGGCTGACCAGGCCGTCACGTTCCATGCGCGCCAGGGTGGCCGCCATGGTCGGCTGCTCGACGGCAGCGGCGGCGGTGAGGGCTTTCTGCGTCAGCTGCGCGCCATTCGCCAGTTCGTAAAACACGGGCAACTGGCCCGGCGCCATGCCGATCAGCTTGAGCTTGCGCTCGATGACCCTGGCAAACAGGCGCGCAGCCCGGCTGGTCATGTGGCCGGTGGACTGCTCTTTCTGGAAGTCGATCACGGGAGTCTCCCGGTTAAAACAATATAGCATGCTATCATAATTTGAATAAACATAGCAGGCTATGTAGTTTTCCAGGCGTCCAGAAACGCAAAAACCGCCCGAAGGCGGCTTTTCAATGCGGTGCAAGCAAGCGCTTAAATAAAATAGATCAGCGCGATGATGCCGACCACCAGCGCCACGCGGGTGACCTGGTATGCCGTCTTGTTCCACGCCTTGAAGCGGCGGCGGTACTGGCCCATGGACCAGGAAATCTGGAAAAGCTTGCTCACGCCGCCCACCTGGTCGCCCAGTTCGTTGGGCGAGGCGGCGGCCGTCATCAGGGTGCGGCCCAGCCAGCGGTTCAAGCCTTGCGCCCAGCGGTAGCGCATCGGGCGCTCGATGTCGCAGAAAAGGATGATGCGGTCGCTGTCGGCGTCGTTGCGGGCCCAGTGGATATATGTTTCATCGAACATCACGGCCTGGCCGTCGCGCCAGCTGTGGCGTTCGCCATCGACGTCGATGAAGCAGCGGTCGTCGTTCGGCGTCTGCAGGCCCAGGTGGTAGCGCAGCGAACCGGCGAACGGGTCGCGGTGCGGGTTGAGCTTGCCGCCCTGCGGCAGTTCCGCGAACATGGCGGCCTTGATCGAGGGAATCGATTGCAGCAGCGCATAGGTTTGCGGGCACATCTGCTGCGCCGACGGGTGGTTCGCGTCATACCATTTCAAATAGAAACGCTTCCAGCCATACTTGAAGAAGGAATTGAAGCCCACGTCATTGTTCTTTTCGGCCGCCTTGATCTTTTTCATTTCCTGCATGCGCAGCGCTTCATCGCGGATGATCTGCCAGTTCTGCTGCAGCGGCGCCAGTTCCGGGAATTGATCGACGGACAGATAGGGCGTGGCCGGCACCTTGGAAAAGGTGTGCATGAACAGGTTCAGCGGCGCCATGAACGAGGAGTGATCGAAGATCTGGCGGCGAAACGGCAGGCGCACCTTGCCCCGAAAATGAATATGTAAAACAGAAAACACAAAAATGCCCAGCAAGGCCCACTTCATACACAACCTCGTTTTGAAAGAATGGGGCAATTATAACCAGTTAATGCCCCCGCCACCCCGTGCCACGGTGAAGGAAAGATGAAGCGGCGCGCCCGGGCGCTCTGTCCTACAATGGCTTTATTTCATCACTGAAGGGGTAACAATGGAAATCTGGCACGCACCGCTCGACCTGGCCACCCTCAACGCCGCCAGCGAGGGCACGGCCATGCGCCACCTGGGCATCGAATTCTCGGCCTTCGGCCCCGACTGGATCGAGGCGACCATGCCCGTCGACCACCGCACCATGCAGCCTTTCAAGCTGCTGCATGGCGGCGCGTCCGTCCTGCTGGCCGAAACCCTGGGCAGCATGGCCGCGAATGCCTGTCTGGACAGCAGCAAGCAGGTCAGCGTGGGGCAGGAAATCAACGCCAACCACGTGCGCGGCGTGCGCGGCGGCCACGTGACGGGGCGCGCCACGCCCATCCACCGGGGCCGCACCAGCCAGGTCTGGGAAATCCGCATCACCGACGATGACGGCAAACTGTGCTGCATCTCGCGCATCACCATGGCCGTCATCGACGCCCCTGGCGCGGGCCGACACGGCGCCCCTTGACTTGCATCAAGGCATTAAAAGCGAGCGCGTGGAATCATCCATAACGCTGTTCGCTTATAATTCAGTGTGCTGTTGTATTGCGCGAGGTTTTCCCCCGCGCAGCTACATTGCCCGAAATTAGAAGCTGACTGCCCAAAAAACGCCAGTTAGAGACCCATCCCGCGCCATGCGGGAAAGGCAACACGACGGCGAGCAGATCGCCGGCTCTAGCGGAGCCGGCAACAATCAACTTTATATACAGGGCAATAACAACAATGATGTCATTCAATCGTTTGACGATAGGCGCGCGCCTGAGCGCAGGCTTCGGGCTGCTGGTCTTGCTCATGCTGCTGCTGGCCGCCTTCGCGCTGCTGCGCATCGGCGCCATTTCCGGCGCCATGGACGCGCAAGAAAAAGTACAGCTGGAAAAACTCGAACCGCTGTACGTGGCGCGCGAAGCGCTCGACCAGACGGGCCTGGCCGCCCGCAATGCGTATATCTTCCATGACCAGGCCGCCGCCGAAAAAGAGCTGGCCATCCTCGACACCCAGAAAGCGCTGTACCTGGACGCGCTGGCGAAGCTGGCGCCGCGGTTCGCCGGCGATGCGCAATTCGAGAAAGTCAGCACGGGCCTGAAAGCCATGGCGCAGGAATTGCAGCGTCCGCGCCAGTTCCGCGCCACGGGGCAGATGGAGCAGTACGGCACCTTCCTCGTCGAGGAATGCAGCCCCCTGCGGCGCCAGATCGTGTCCGACATCGATGCCGTCCTGAAAAACGTGCAGCGCGAATCGGAACAGGCCAGCGTGGCCGCGCGCGCCATCTATGGCCAGTCGCTGCGCTGGATCGGCGTGCTGGCCGCGCTCAGCGTGCTCATTTGTATTGCGGTCGCCACCGTCATCACGCGGGGCCTGCTGCGCCAGCTGGGCGGCGAACCCGCATATGCGGCCTCGATCGCCGGGCGCATCGCGCTCGGCGAACTGGCCATCGACGTGCACACGCGCCACGGCGATGACAGCAGCCTGCTGTTCGCCATCAAGACCATGCGCGACAACCTGGCCGCCATCGTCGGCAAGGTGCGCCACGGTACGGAAAGCATCGCCACGGCCTCGACCGAGATCGCCTCGGGCAACCGCGACCTGTCGCAGCGCACGGAGCAGCAGGCCGGTTCGCTCGAGGAAGTGGCGTCATCGATGGAAGAGCTGATTTCCACCGTGCGCCAGAATGCGGACAATGCCCAGCAGGCGAACCGCCTGGCGCGCGAAGCGTCGAAGGTGTCGGAGCAGGGCGGCAAGGCCGTGGCCGAAGTGGTGCACACCATGGGCCTGATCAATGCCTCGTCGAACAAGATCGTCGACATCATCGGCGTGATCGACAGCATCGCCTTCCAGACGAATATCCTGGCCCTGAACGCGGCCGTGGAAGCGGCGCGCGCGGGCGAGCAGGGACGCGGTTTCGCCGTGGTCGCCACCGAGGTGCGCAACCTGGCGCAGCGCTCGAGCGCCGCCGCGCGCGAAATCAAGGCCCTGATCGACGACTCCGTCAGCAAGGTGGGCACGGGCACGGTGCTCGTCGAGCAGGCGGGCGCCACCATGCATGACGTGGTGGCCGGCATCGGCCGGGTGACGGGCATCATGGCCGAGATCAGCCACGCCACGCAGGAGCAGGGCGCCGGCATCGAGCAAGTCAACCGCGCCATCGTCGACATGGACCGCGTGACCCAGCAAAACGCGGCCCTGGTCGAGCAGGCGGCGGCCGCCGCGCACGAATTGCAGCAGCAGGCGGCGCAGCTGGAGCAGGAAGTGGGCATTTTTAAACTGGCCCCGCCGGCGAACGGCCCTTTGCGCCTGGGGGCCTGACGCCGATGGCACGGCAGCGCGGCGCGCCGCCAGCCATGCGCCAATAGTCGTATTCCGCGCTACAATGAGCGCTGGATCACCGCCAGGACGACTCATGCAAGTGCGCAGCAGCCACGATCTATCCAGCCCGGACGACGACAAACCGGCGCCGCCCGTGCTGCAGCTGGCCCTTGCCGGTCTCGGCTGGGGCTTGCTCACCTGCATGCTGTGCTTTGCCATCCTGTTCCTCACCAAATGGCTGCTGCCGCCCGAATACTGGGGCGCACACACGGGCCTGTCCAAGTTCAAGCGCGAAATGTCGCTGCCGCTGCTGGTGTTCTGGGTCGTCATCTATTCCCCCATCCTGGAAACGTTTCTCGGCCAGCTGCTGCCGCTGGAAATCCTCAGGCGCCTGGGCGCCAGCCGCCAGCTGAGCATTTTTATCGGCGCCATCCTGTGGGCCATCGTGCATTACATCAGCGGCGGCTTGCTGCACGCCATCGTCGCGCTGGGCTCCGGCGCCATGTTCAGCCTTGTCTACCTGCGCTACCGCGCCCCCGGCGTGGCCGTGGCCTATGCGACAACAACCTTTGCCCGCGCCTGCAACAACATCGCCATCCTCGTCGCGGTGTTCTACGGCCTCGAGGCCTGAATCCCATCCTTCCTGAGCAAATACGGCACCAGCGCCGCCAGCGCCACGGCCAGCAGCGCCAGGCCGCGCAGCAACTGGCGGAAGGCGGCGTCGTAACTGGCGCGCAGCAACGCTTCCTGGCCACCCAGCAGTTGTGTTGTCTGATGCATATCGCCAAGCGCGGCGCGGCTGGCGGCGGCCAGCAGGGGCAAGTCGCTGGGCAGTTGCCGCGCCAGCGCCGCCGCGATCAGACCGGCCAGCATGGCGCCCGCCAAGGCCAGCGCCACGCCGTCGGCGCTGATGCGCACGGTATTGAAGATGCCCGTCGCCATGCCGGCCCGCTCTGTTTCCACCACGTTCAAGGCCATGCCATCCATCAAGCCCCACGGCAAGCCGATGCCGACGCCGATCAGCAGCAAGGAGCCGGCCAGCGCGGCGCCGCTGCCATGGCCCAGCACCTGCGCCAGCCAGGCCAGGCCCGCCGCGGCCAGCAACAGTCCCGCCGCGCACACGGTGCCCACCCTGACCCGGCGCGACAGCAGCGCCGCCAGCATGGGCACGAGCAGCAGCGGCGCGGCCAGGGCCACCATCAAACGGCCCGCCGCCAGCGCGGACATGCCCTCGATGCCGATGAAGCGTCCCGGCAGCATGACGATGAGCACGATGAACAGGAAGGCGGGCGAGGCGGCCAGCACTTGCACGGCGACAAAGCGGCGCTGGCGGAACAGCGTTAAATCCAGCATGGGCTGCGCCGTCCTGCGTTCGATCCTGATAAAAATGAAAAACAGCAGCACGGACGCGGCGACGGGCAGCAGCACGGCCCCGCTGCGCCAGCCGTGTTCGGGCGCCAGCAGCATGCCCAGGGTCAACAGGCCCAGCGCGGCGCTGAAGCTGATGGCGCCGGGCCAATCCAGCCGGCCCTTGCCGCGCGGCGGATCGGCCGGCACGTTGCCCCAGACCAGCAGCATGCCGATGGCGCCCAGCGCGGCCGTGGCGTAAAAGATGGCGGGCCAGCGGGCCAGTGCCAGCATGGTGCCCGCCGCCAGCGGTCCGAAGGCCAGGCCCAGGCCGAAGGTCGTGCCCAGCACGCTCATCACGCGGTTGCGCGCCGCGCCGTGGAACAGGGGTGCCAGCGACGACATGGCGGCGGCGAACGCGGCCGCGCCGCCCAGGCCCTGCATGAAGCGCAGCGCGGCGATCCACGCCACCGAGGGCGCGACCGCGATGGACACGGTCGCCGCGCAAAACAGCGCCAGCCCCGCCAGCCAGACGCGGCGCCGTCCCAGCACGTCCGTCAGACTGCCGGCCACCATCATGGCGCTGCCATAGCTGAGGATATACGCATTGACGACCCAGTTCAGCGCGGCGGCGCTGCCGTGCAGTTCGGTGCCGAGGGCGGGCAGGGCCACGGCCGGGCCCGTGAAGCACAGGGGAATGAGCAAGCCTGTCAGGCAGGCGGCCAGCACTTGCAGCGGGAGTGAAAGACGTGAGGAAGAGGGCATCGGTGTCGGAGATGAAAGAAAGAGCGGCGAGTATGGCGCGCCCGTCATTGAAGAAAAATAGGCTAAACTGCCGAACATATCGGACAAGAATGTCTTTAATGGAAAAGCGTATGGATAGCCTGGGCGGCATCGCCATGTTCGTGCAGGTGGCCGACAGCGGCAGTTTTTCGGCCACGGGCCGTATGCTGGGCTTGTCATCGTCGGCCGTGGGCAAGAGCGTGGCGCGCATGGAGGCGCGGCTGGGCGCGCGGCTGTTCCAGCGCAGCACGCGGCACCTGGCGCTGACGGCGGAAGGGGAAAAATTCCTGCAGCGCTGCAAGCGCATCCTGGCCGAGGTGGAAGCGGCCGAGCGCGAACTGGGCGAATCGGGCGGCGCGCCGAGCGGCCGCCTGCGCATCAGCCTGCCACGCTACAGCGGCTTGTTCGAGCCGGCCATCGCCGCCTTCATGCAAGCGTATCCGGCCATCGAACTCGATCTCGATTTCTCCGATGCCATGGTCAACATCGTCAGCGACGGCTTCGACGCGGCCGTGCGCACGGGCGAACTGGCCGACTCGGGTTTGATGCGGCGCAAACTGTGCACGTTCCGCCGCCTGCTGGTGGCCTCGCCCGCCTACCTGGCGCGCCATGGCCGGCCCGCCGACGGCGCCGAACTGCTGCGGCACCAGCGCCTGCACTACCGTTTTCCCGCCACGGGCCGCCTGGAACAGTGGCCGCTGATGGACGAGACTGCCCAGGCGGCGCCCGGCATGGTCTGCAACAGCGTGGAAATGCGCGTCTTCCTGGCCGTGCAGGGGCAGGGCATCGCCTACCTGCCCGCGTTTGCCGTGCAGCGCGAACTGGCGGCGGGGCAGCTGGTCTCGCTGCTGGATGCGCATACGCAGGCGGTAACGGCGTTCTGGCTGCTGTGGCCGGCCAGCCGCCACCTGCCGCCGCGCTTGCGCGTCTTTATTGATTTCCTGGTAGAACAACTGCACGAGCATGCCTTCGGCGGCTTGCCCTGAGCGCCGACAACCCCGACCTGCGGCCCCACGCCAGTTAGCAGTCCTCCAGCCGCCCGCACCGGCGGCTGCGCGGCATCCCCGCCGCGCCGGCATACCCATTCTTTCCCTGCATCTCCCGCTTTCGTGACATTTGCGTGACAAATGGCAGTGCCTCCCTGCCTGGGCTGTCACTGCTAGGTGCGCACTGAACTTGCCTTTCGATGCGGCACGACCTTGCCTCCATGCCGGCTTGCGCCGGCCTCTTCAATCGTGTTTTTTAAAGTTTAACGACAGGAAACTGCAATATGACTAAAAAATATGCATCCGATACCTTCGCGGCATCTTCCGAAGCGACCGGCGTTGCCGCCATCGACGCTTACCTGAACAGCCTGGCGGCCCCGCAGCGCTTCACCGGCACGGCGGGGGCCGATGTGCTCAGCGGCACCACGGGCGCCGACGTGCTCGAGGGACTGGCCGGCGACGACACGTATTACGTCAACGATAGCGGCGACGTGATCGTCGAACTGGCCAATGGCGGCAGCGATACGGTGTACACCAGCATCAATTACACGGTGGCCGACAACGTCGAGAACGTACACCTGACGGCCAGCGGGCTGACCGTGACGGGCAGCGTCAATACCAATAATGTGTTTCACGTCGATATGGCGGGTGGCAACAGACTCGATGGCGGTGGCACGGGCAACACGATCACCTACATCGGTTCCGGCACGGGCGTGACGGCGACATTGCTGGGTGCGAATGCCCCCGTGACGGCGCCTGCCGGCAGCGATGTGCTGCTTAATTTCGCCAACCTCATCGGCAGCAAATTCGACGATGTCCTGGCCGGTAACGAACTCAGGAATATTCTCATCGGCGGCCTGGGCAATGATACCTTGCGCGGCGGCAAGGGCGATGACACGCTGTCCGGCCTTCAGGGCGACGATACGTATGTTTTTGCCCGTGGCGATGGTGCCGATCTCATCGTCGAGATGGAAGAGGTGGGCAGCCGCAACGTGGTTTCCTTCCTGGCCGGCGTCGGCGCCGACCAGCTGTGGTTCCGCCAGGTGGGCGTGAACCTGGAGGTCAGCACCATCGGTACGGCTGACAAGATCACCGTCAATGGCTGGTTTTCCGGCACGGTGCCCCGCATCCAGGAATTCCGCACGGCCGATGGCCGCGTGCTACTGGGCAGCGACGTGCAAAACCTGGTGCAGGCGATGGCGGGCCTGGCGGTGCCGCCGCTTGGCCAGCTGACCCTGCCGGCCGGCACGGCCGCCATCCTGGCGCCGGCGCTGGCGCAGAACTGGCGCACGGAGGGACCGAACCAGCCCGGCAATGGCGTCTACACCGGCACGGCGAATCCGGACATCATCAAGGGCACGGCGGGCGCCGACGTGATGGCGGGCCTGGCCGGCGACGACATTTATTACGTCAACCATGCGGGCGACGTGGTGCTGGAGCAGGCGGGCGGCGGGCGCGATACCGTGTTTGCCACGGTCGACTATACCCTGGCGGCGAATGTGGAAGAGGTGCACCTGAGCGCCGCCGGCCTGACGGTGACGGGCAATGGCGGCGATAATGTCTTCCACGTCGATGTCGCGGGCGGCAACCTGCTGCGCGGCAGCGGGACGAACAACTCCGCCACCTATGCGGGCGCCAGGACGGGCGCCACGGCGACCATGGCGCCGGCCGGCGCCGCCGCTGCGGCGGGTGCGGGCAGCGACGTGCTGGTCAATATTTCCAGCGTGACAGGCAGCGCCTATGACGACGTGCTGACCGGCAACGAGCTGGCCAATACCCTGTCCGGCGGCCTCGGCAACGATACCTTGCAAGGCGGCCAGGGCAACGACCAGCTCGCGGGCGGTCTGGGCGACGATACCTATGTCTTCGGCCGCGGCGACGGCGCCGATATCGTCACCGAGCTGTCCGCCGATGCCGGCTACGACAGCATCGCCTTCCTGGGCGGCGTGAACATCGACCAGCTGTGGTTCCGCCAGGTGGGCGCGGACCTGGAAGTGAGCACCATCGGCACGACGGACAAGGTCACCATCCGCGCCTGGAACGCGGCCACGCCAAATATCGAGGAATTCCGCACGGCTGCCGGCCACGTCCTGCGCGGCGCGGACGTGCAGCTGCTGGTGCAGGCGATGGCGAACCTGGCGCCGCCGCCGCTGGGCCAGCTGACCTTGCCGGCCGCTACGGCCAGTGCCCTGGCGCCCGCGCTGGCCCAGGCCTGGCACTTCAACGGCCCCACGCAGCCGACGGGGCAGACCTTCACCGGCACGGCCAATGCCGACGTCATGTACGGCACGGCCGGCGCCGACCTGCTGGAAGGCCTGGGCGGCGACGACACGTATTACGTCAACCATGCGGGCGATTTCATCGTCGAGCGGGGCAACGGCGGCAACGATACCGTCTACACCAATGTCAATTACACGGTGGCCGACAACGTCGAGATCGTGCGCCTGACCGGCGCCGGCCTGACCGTGACGGGCAGCGCCTACACCAGCAACAGCTTTTTCGTTTCTACCCCGGGCGGCAACGTGCTTGACGGCGGCGGGGCGGGCAATTTCCTCAACTACAACGGCGCCAGCGCGGGCGTGACGGCCGCCTTCGCGCCCGTCGGCGGGCCCCTGGCCGCGCGTGCCGGCGTCGACGTGCTGGCCAACTTCAACGCCGTCATCGGCAGCACCTTCGATGACGTGCTGATCGGCAACGACATCAGGAATATCCTCATCGGCGGCCTGGGCAACGATACCCTGCAAGGGGGCAAGGGCGACGATGGGCTGTCCGGCGCGCTGGGCAACGATACCTATATCTTCGCCCGCGGCGACGGCGCCGACACGATTTCCGAGGCGGACGAGGCGGGCAGCCGCGACGTGGTGTCCTTCCTGGCCGGCGTCAGCGCCGAGCAGCTGTGGTTCCGCCAGGTGGGCACGGCCCTGGAAGTGAGCACCATCGGCACGGGCGACAAGGTCACCGTCACCGGCTGGTACGAAGGCAGCCTGCGGCGCATCGAGGAATTCCGCACGGCCGATGGCCGCGTCTTGCTGGGCAGCCAGGTGCAAAACCTCGTGCAGGCGATGGCGGGCCTGACGCCGCCGCCGGCCGGCCAGCTGACCTTGCCTGCAGGCACGGCCGCCATCCTGGCGCCGGCGCTGGCGCAGAACTGGCGTACTGCGCAGCAATTTGGCGCCGCCAGCCAGGGCGGTTCCGGTGCCTGGCAAGCCGATCCGGCGCAACTGGTGCAAGCGATGGCCGGTTTTGCCGTGCCGGCCGCCGCATCGGCGCCCTGGTCCGGCCACGGCAACCCGTCGACGCAGATCCAGCTGGCGGCAGCGCAATGATCGCTTACGTTGATCGCTTGAGTACGTAGGTCCACCCCCGCGCAGCCGGGCCGGCTTTGCACGTCCCGGCCCGGCTGCGCCATTGAATTTTTGACATGATACGATGACCGCACTTCCATATCGCCACGCTACCTCGTCCACCGAACCCGCGCCCGACACGGGCTTGCTGTCGCTGCTGCTGATGGCCAGCCTGCACGGCATCGCCGCCGACGGCGCCCAGCTCAAGCACGCTTTCGGCCAGGCCGTGTTCACGCGCCAGACCGTCCTGCTGGCCGCGAAACAGCTGGGCTTGACGGCCAAGCTGGTGCGCCAGCGGCCCGAACGGCTGGCGCAAGCGCCGCTGCCTGCCATCGCCATCGGTCACGACGGGCGTTTCTTTATCCTCGGCAAGGTCGACAGCAGCGACGGCGCCGTGAGCAAGGTGCTGATCCAGCATCCGGGCCAGCCGCCGCAGATCCTCGGCCGCGACGACTTCCTCGCCGCCTGGTCGGGCGAACTGATCTTTTTTACCAGCAAGGCCAGCTATGCGGGCGAGACGGCCCGTTTCGATTTCAGCTGGTTCATCCCCGCCATCGTCAAATACCGCAGGCTGCTGGGCGAAGTGCTGCTCATTTCCTTCGTGCTGCAGCTGATCGGCCTGGCCACGCCCCTGTTTTTCCAGGTGGTGATGGACAAGGTGCTGGTCAACCACGCCATGCAGACCCTGAACGTGGTGGCCATCGGCCTGGTCTGCGCCATCGTCTTCGAGGCCGCACTGGGCCTCATCCGCACCTATGTGTTCGCGCGCACCAGCAGCAAGATCGACGTGGAACTGGGCGCACGCCTGTTCCGCCATTTGCTGGCCCTGCCGATCGCGTACTTCCAGGCGCGCCGCGTGGGCGATTCCGTGGCCCGCATCCATGAACTGGAAAACATCCGGTCCTTTCTCACCGGCAACGCCATGACCCTGGTGCTCGATGCGCTGTTTTCCTTCATCTTCATCGCCGCCATGCTGTGGTACAGCGCCGCGCTCAGCGTGGTCGTGCTGGCGTCGATTCCCGTCTACGCGGCCCTGTCGATGCTGCTCACGCCCTTGCTGCGGGGGCGCCTGAACGACAAATTCAACCGCAGCGCGGAAAATCAGTCTTTTCTGGTCGAAACCATCAGCGGCGTCGACACGCTCAAGGCCATGGCCGTGGAACCGCGCTGGCAGCAGCAGTGGGAAAAGCAGCTGGCCGGCTACGTGTCGGCGGGCCTGTCGGCGAACAACATCGGCATGCTGGCCAGCGGCGGCGTCACCCTGGTGAGCAAACTGGTGACGGCGGCCATCATGTGGTGGGGCGCCACGCTCGTCATCGACGGCAGGATGACGGTGGGCGAACTGGTGGCCTTCAATATGCTGGCGGGGCAGGTGGCCTCGCCCATCCTGCGCCTGGCGCAGCTGTGGAACGATTTCCAGCAAGTGGGCATCTCCATGAGCCGGCTCGGCGATATCCTCAATGCCCGTACGGAAGCGGGCAGCCAGAAGGCGCGCCTGCCGCGCATCGCCGGCGCCATCGACTTCCAGCAGGTGGGTTTCCGCTACCGGCCGGACGCGGCCGAGGTGCTGCGCGAGGTGTCGATTACCATCGCCCCCGGCGAGGTGATCGGCATCGTCGGGCGTTCCGGCTCCGGCAAGAGCACCCTGACGCGGCTGGCGCAGCGCCTGTACATCCCCGAGCGGGGCAAGGTGCTGATCGACGGGCAGGACATCGCCGTCATCGATACGGCCTCGCTGCGGCGCCAGATCGGCGTGGTGCTGCAGGAAAACATCCTGTTCAACCGCTCCGTGCGCGACAATATTGCCCTCAGCGCCCCGGCGCTGCCCATCGATGCGGTCATCGCCGTGGCGAAACTGGCCGGTGCCCACGACTTTATCTGCGAACTGCCGGAAGGCTACGACACCATGGTGGGCGAGCACGGCACGGGCCTGTCGGGCGGCCAGCGCCAGCGCATCGCCATCGCCCGCGCCCTGATCGGCGACCCGCGCATCCTGATTTTCGACGAGGCGACGAGCGCGCTCGACTACGAGTCGGAAAAGATCATCCAGGACAATATGCGCGGCATCTGCGCGGGGCGCACCGTGCTGATCATCGCCCACCGCCTGTCGGCCGTGCGCGAAGCGCACCGCATCGTCGTCATGGAGCGGGGGCAGGTGGCGGAACTGGGCAGCCACGACGCGCTGCTGAAACGGCCGGGCGGCATCTATGCCCACCTGTACAGCCTGCAGCAAGGCAGCGCCGGGAGCGCAACAGGGGACGCAACATGAACGCCGGCCACCGTGTCGCCGCGTATGGCGAGTTATTGAAACGCTATGGCCAGGTGCTGCGGCACAGCTGGCAAAACCGCGCCACCCTGGGCGGCCCCGTGCTCAGCGAAGACGAGGCGGCCTTCCTGCCGGCCGCGCTGGCGCTGCAGGAGCGGCCCGTGTCGCCGTCGCTGCGCCTCACTGCCAGGGTGCTGATGCTGCTGGTCGGCTGCGTGGTGATGTGGGCCGTCTTTGGCAAGGTCGACATCATCGTCCATGCGGCAGGCAAGATCATTCCATCAGGTAACACCAAGACCATCGCTTCCGTCGACGTGGCCGCCGTGCGCGCCCTGCACGTGCGCGAGGGGCAGGCCGTGCAGGCGGGCCAGCTGCTCGTGGAACTCGACAGCCGGGGCCCCGACGCCGAGCGCGATAAGGCGGCCGGCGACGCCGTGGCGGCCGCCTTGCAGGTGGCCCGCGCGCGTGCGCTGATCGCCGCCGTCGACACCCTGACGATGCCGAAGCTGGCGGCGCCGGAGCATGCGTCCGCCGCCGAGCGCACGGCCGCGCAGGCGCATGTGGATGGCCAGTACGCGAGCTTTCGCGCCAGGCTGGCGCACCTCGACGGCGAAATCGCCCGTTACGCCCAGGCGCTGCCGCTGGCCACGCAGCGGGCGGGCGATTACCGGGCGCTGCTGGCCACGCGCGACGTGGCCGAACACGCGTGGCTGGACAAGGAACAGGCGCGCATCGACCTGGCCGGCCAGCTGGCGTCGGCCCGCAGCGAGCGGGCGGCCCTGGTGGCGCAGACGAGGAAAGATGCGTATGACGCGCTGGCGGAAGGGGCGCGAGTGGCGGCCGCCAGCGGCCAGGATGCGCGCCGCGCGGGCGCCCGCGGCAGCCTGCTGCGCCTGACGGCCCCCGTCGAGGGCACGGTGCAGCAGCTGAAGGTGCATACGGTGGGCGGCGTGGTGCCGGCCGCGCAGGCGCTGATGCAGATCGTGCCGCGCCAGGGCAGGCTGGAAATCGACGCCATGCTGGAAAACCGCGACGTCGGCTTCGTGCAGGCAGGGCAGGCGGTCGCCGTCAAGATCGACGCCTTCGACTACACCAAGTATGGCACCGTGCCCGCCGTCGTCAGCAGCGTCTCGCGCGACGCCATCGAGGATGAAAAAAAGGGGCCCGTCTACGCCGTCAGGATCACCTTGCGCCAGCCGGCCATCGTCATCGATGGCAAGGCGGTGCCGCTGTCGGCCGGCATGGCCGTGCGCGCGGAAATCCGCACGGGCACGCGCAGAGTGATCGAATACGTGCTCTCGCCGCTGGTGCAGCACCAGAAGGAGGCGCTGCATGAACGCTAGGCACGCCGCCATTTTCTTTGCCGCCGGTTTGTTCCTGGCCGCCGCGCCAGTCCGGGCGCAGATGCTGGACGCCGCGCCATGCCCGTCCACGTACGACGGCGATGTGCCGTTGACCCTGCCGGCGGCCGTCGACCTGGCCCTGTGCCGCAACGCGCAGGTGCACGGCGCCTGGGCCGGCATCCGGCTGCAGGCGGCCGCCGTGGGCGAAGCCAGGGCTGCCTATCTGCCCACCCTGAATGCGGGCCTGAGCCGGGTGCACGACCGCACCGCCTATCCGGGCGCCGGCACGCCGTCCGGCAGCCTGGCCAGCAATACGGGCTCGCTGAGCTTTTCCTGGCGGCTGTTCGACTTCGGCGGGCGCGCGGCGGGCCAGCGTTCGGCGCAAGCCATGCTGGACGCGGCCCTGGCCAACCGCGACGCCGTGCTGCAAAAGACCCTGACGGCGACGGTCAGTGCGTATTTCGAGGCGCAGACGGCGCGCGCCAGCGTGCGCATGCGCCAGCAATACCAGGCGCTGGCCAATGAAACGGTGCTGGCCACGCAGCGCCGCGCCCGGCGGGGGCTCGGCTCGCACAGCGACACCCTGCAGGCGGCCAGCGCCCTGGCCAAGGCGGCCCTGGGCGCCAGCCGCGCCGACGGCGAGTTCCAGAAGGCCCGTGCCGTGCTGGTCTACACCCTGGGCTTGCCGGCCGATGCGGGCGTGATCCTGGACGACGACGACGGGGACGGCGCGGCGGCGGGCCTGCGCGAGGGCTTGCAGGATGAGCTGCATGCCTGGCTGGCAAGGGCCAGGGAGCGTCATCCGGCCATCCTGGCGGCGCAGGCGCAGCTGGCGGCGGCGCGCGACAGGGTGGACATTGCCCGCTCGGAGGGCCGCCCCAGCATCGACCTGACGGCCAATATCTACCAGAACGGCCGGCCCAACCAGGGCTTGTCGCCGGCTTCCACGCGCGAAACGCTGGTGGGCATCTCGCTCAACATTCCCCTGTTCGACGGCTTTGCGCGCCACTACAAGGTGCGCGGCGCGCAGGCACAGGCGGGGCAAAGGGAGGCCGAGGCTGAGGAAGTGCAGCAGCAGACCCTGATGGAACTGGTGAAAACCCATGCGGAGGCCAGCACGGCGCTGGCCAACCTGGATGCGTCGCAAGCGTGGCTGGATGCGGCGCAGGACGCGCTGGCCAGCGTGCGGCGCAAGTTCGGCCTGGGCGCGGCCGATATCCTGGAAATGCTGAACACGCAGTCGGCGCTGCTCGAGGCGCAGCAGGAGCGTATCCGTTGCCAGGCGGAATGGCGATCGGCCCGGCTGCGGCTGCTGGCCAGCGCCGGCATGCTGGCACGCGACGATGTCGCGCAACGGGGGAGCAAATTGCGCGCCCCGGCGGCCCAATAATGACTATATTGGTGGCTGTCCTTCCCGCATAGGGAAGGCGTTCCTATTTCGGACTAGGGAGACATCATGCACAGCGTACAAAAGATTACCCCATGTTTATGGTTCAACGGCAACGCCGAGGCGGCGGCCCGGTTTTATACGGAAATATTTCCCAATTCGAAGATCGGCCAGATCCTGCGCTATGGCGAGGAAGGCAAGGAAATCCACGGCCAGGAGCCGGGCAGCGTGCTGACGGTGGCCTTCGAGCTCGATGGCCAGACGTTCACGGGTTTGAATGGCGGCCCGTTGTTCCAGTTTTCCGAAGCGATCTCATTCCAGGTCAATTGCGAAACCCAGGACGAGGTCGACCACTACTGGAACCTGCTGTCCAAAGGCGGGCCGCCGGAAGCGCAGCAATGCAGCTGGCTCAAGGACCAGTTCGGGGTATCGTGGCAGATCGTGCCCACCATCATGGTCAAACTGCTGGGCGACCCCGACCCCGTCAAGGCCCAGCGCGTGATGAAGGCCATGATGGGCATGAAAAAGATCGACATCGAGCAGATCAAGCGGGCCTACGCGGGTTAGCGGCCCGCCGGGCGGGGAGGGGCGGGCGCACGCCAGCGGCGCGCCCTGTCCAAGATGGCTGGCATTTGTTATAGTCCCAGCCATCTTTTCATTCGCCTACAGACCCTGCCATGACCACTAGCACCAGCAGCACCATCGCGCCCCGCACCTTCGGCACGCCCCTGTCGTCCACCGCCATCAAAGTCATGCTGCTGGGTTCCGGCGAACTGGGCAAGGAAGTGATCATTGCGCTGCAGCGCCTGGGCGTGGAAGTGATCGCCGTCGACCGCTATCCGAACGCGCCGGGCCACCCCGTGGCGCACCGCTCGCACGTGATCGACATGAGCGATGGCGTGGCGCTGGCCGCCCTGATCGACCTGGAAAAGCCGGATTTGATCGTGCCGGAAATCGAAGCCATCGCCACCGAGACCCTGGCGGCGCTGGAAGCGGCGGGGCAGATCACCTGCATCCCGAACGCGCGCGCGGCCGTGCTGACGATGAACCGCGAAGGCATCCGCACCCTGGCGGCCGAAACCCTGGGCGTGGCGACTTCTCCCTACCGCTTCGCCAGCAGCCTGCAGGAACTGCAGCTGGCGTGCCAGGAGATCGGCTTTCCGTGCGTGGTGAAACCCGTGATGTCGTCGTCGGGCAAGGGCCAGTCCAAACTCGATAGCGCCGCTGACGTGGACGCCGCATGGGCGTATGCGGCCAGCGGCAGCCGTGTCGATACGGGCCGCGTCATCGTCGAGGGTTTCATCGACTTCGATTACGAAATTACCTTGCTGACGGTGCGCGCCGTCGGTGCTTCGGGACAGATCGAAACGCAGTTCTGCGAGCCGATCGGCCACCTGCAGGTGCACGGCGACTACGTGGAATCGTGGCAGCCGGCCCGCATGGCGCCGCTGGCCCTCGAGCGTTCGCGCGACATCGCCCGCAAGGTGACGGACAACCTGGGCGGCCTGGGCCTGTTCGGCGTGGAGCTGTTCGTCAAGGACGACATGGTGTGGTTCTCGGAAGTGAGCCCCCGTCCGCACGACACGGGCATGGTCACCATGGCCAGCCAGGTGCAGAGCGAATTCGAGCTGCACGCGAAAGCCATCCTCGGCTTGCCCGTCAACGTGGCGCTGCGTTCGCCCGGCGCCTCGGCCGTCATCTACGGCCAGCTGGAAGCGAAAGGCATCGCCTTCGAAGGCGTGGCCGAGGCCTTGATGGTGCCGGGCGCCGACCTGCGCCTGTTCGGCAAGCCGGAATCGTTCGCCCGCCGCCGCATGGGCGTGGCGCTGGCCACCGCCGACGATATCGACACGGCCCGCCAGTGCGCCGTGCTGGCCGCGTCCAAAGTCAAGCCGGTGGCGAAGTAAGCCTGTTTACCGATACAACAGTCATCAACATGGAAGCAGGGGCATGACGGAACTCGATACTTATCTCGCGCAGCACTATCTGGACGAGACGCAGCTGGCGGCAGCCGCCGCCATGGGCATGGACGAAATCGATGCCCTGATCCGGGCTGGCCTGGTTCCCGCGCCTGCATACGTGGTCGATGACGGCGGCAATCTGTGTTCCTTCGTCTTTGGCGCCATGGCGGCGCCCGGGTCCAGGGCCGGCCGCTATTTTCCGCCGTCCCAGCTGGGATGGATCGCCATTGCGCGTCACGCCCTCGCCGAGGGGACGGAAACGGCGCAAGCGCGCCTGAAAGCGCAATTTACGTCCCGCTATGCGGCCGCGCTGGCGACCCTGAACCTGACGACCTGGCGCCTGCGCGACAGTTTCGACGACAGGGGCGCCCCGATCGCGGACGGTTTACGGGCCCGTACCGACAGCGCCTGGACATATTTTTTGAACGGCACGTTTTCCCTGTGCGTCGCCAATCCCATGTCGGAAGCCCACATCGCCTGGAAGGAAGTGCTGCAGGAAAAGCTCGCGCAGCAAAGCGAAAACGGCAGCAAGACGCTGCTGCCGCAGCAGCAGGCGCAGGAAATGCATGCGCTGATCGATGCCTATGCCGCGGCGGCCATGCCTTTTTCTCCCGTCGAATACGCCTTGAGCAGCCGCAAGCGCCTGGTCGAGAACTTGCGGGCCAATATGCGCGTGGCCGAAACGGGCATCGCATGACGGCATCCGTGACGCACAGCCTGCCGCAGGCCGATGCCGGCGGCGACGACATCAAGCGCAAGCTGCGCGGCCACATCGCGCGGCGCAACCTGGCCGGCGCCGCCAACGACTGCAAGTGGAACGAGCTGCTGGCCTTCATGCGCGGGCGGACCGACTGGGTGCCGTCGTACCGCTACGGCTCCGTCACCGGCTACGTCTCGGGCTGGGATACGGAATGGGACTACCACCCGCCGTTCCCGTTCCTGGGCGTGGAGTGGTTCGACATCAGCCTGTACTCGGAAGAACACGTGGCCATGCTGCTGCCGAAGAAAATCATCGACCATGGCGTGTGGATCGTGCCGGAGCTCCAGCGCATCGGCTTCGATTTCGAGGTGCGGGACAGGGTGGCGCGCCTCTGGGGCTATCTGCCCCGTAATTATCACGACTTCCCTCCCGCCGACTAATACAAAGACCAATCTCATGCCTGAAAACGATATTCCACAAGTGCCGCAACCGGACGACGCCGTCGTCGGCAAGGAGGCGGGCGCGCAGATGCTGGCAACGGCTTGCGCCGCGCGCGACGCCTTTTATGCCACCTTGGGCACGGTGGACGCCGACGTGCTGGCGCCGCTGGTCAACCCGGCCTTCATGGGAGGCCCCCGCTGGCCATCGCTGCGCCAGGCCTGGAGGGTGATCCGCCGTGCCGATACCATCATCATCGCCAGCGACGGCTTGAGCGATCCGTTCGAGGATGACGACGACGTGTTTGTGCCGCGCGGCCACCTGCTGGAAGTGTGCATCGAGGCGCCGCTGGCCGCCTTCGACGGCAAGGACGTGGCGCATTCCTGGCTGTTCGATGTGATCTACCAGGTCAGTCAGAACGTGGCCGACCATGGCTCCATCGACTTGCTGGTGCAGCGCCACGGCAGCGTGTCGATGGTGCTGGACGTGCGGGATGCGCCGGCAGGCCTCGAAGACGAGGACGAACAGGTGGGCGTGCTGCTGGCCCAGGGAGCGGCCACGCTTCCCCCGGCGTTCGCCACGCCGTATGGCGACGTGCTGCTGCTCACCGTCACCGCGCTGCAGCCGGCCGAACTGGCGTTCATCAGCGAGGCCGCCGACAAGGCGCAATCGCGGCGCGATCTGGCCGCCGCGCTGGCAGCCTCGCCGACGGGGCATTGGAGCGTGTCCCAGCGGCCGGCCGTCATTCCCCGCTAGGTTCTTCGACGGGAGGTACGGCCACGGGAGGCACGGCCGGTTCCTCGGTTTTCCGTGCTTCCTTCGCTTCGACGACGGCCGGCGCCGGCGGCGGTTCTTTCCACTTGCCCGCAGCCTTCAGCTTGTTCTTCAGCCCCGGCAGGGGAAAGCCCAGCGCATAGGCTTTTTGCGCGTGCGCGCTGGCCTTCTCGTATTCCTTCTTTTTCACGTACATCAGGCCCAGGTTGTACTGGATGGTGGCCTGGTCGGGCGCCAGGCGGCTGGCCGCATCCAGCTGTTCCAGCGCCATCGCATCCTGCCCAGTGGCCAGCAGGTAGTTGCCAAACACCATGCGCGCCGTCACGTCGTGCGGCGCGAAGGCGATGGCGCGCTCGAAAAAGCAGCTGACCGTGTAGCGGGCGCCGGGCGGCTGCGCGCTTTTCAGGCGCAGGCCCAGTTTCGCCATCGAGGCCAGCGCCCGGTGGTGGTTCGGGAAGTGCTCCAGGGTGTAGCTGATGTCGCCGCCCAGGCTGCTCGTCATGCCTTGCGTGAGCGTTTCCACGGCGCGCGAAAAATGGAATTTTTCGACCACGGACAGGCCTTCGCGGTCTTCCGCGCTCGTATAGTCGCCGCCCGTGGTGCCTTTGACGTAGGGCGGGCATTCGGCCGCCGCCATGCCGCAGCAGGTGGCCAGGGTGCAGGCAAGTATCGGGTGCTTCATGCTGTTCTCCTGTGGCTGACCTGGTCCAGCACGTCGGCCAGGGCGTTGCTGCGGGCTTGCCGCGATTGCAGGGCGATGGCCGTGGGGCTGGCCAGCGGCGCGCGGCCCTGGCGCGCCAGTTCCAGAAAGCGCAGCAGCGCGCGTGCGCAGTCGCCGCTCGAGGCCAGCTGGCCGATGGTGTCGATGCCGCAGTGGCGCAGCTTGGCCGCGCTGTCGCCCGCCAGGTCGGTCAGCGCCAGGATGGGGCGGCGGCAGCGCAGGTATTCATACAGTTTGGCGGGGATCTGTCCGTTGCAGTTGGCCGCCTGCAGCAGCAGCAAGCCGTCGGCGGCCAGCATTTCCTGCAGCGCCGCGCCGTGCGGCTGCAACGGTTCCAGGCTGACCAGGTCCCCGATGCCGTATTTCGCCAGCAGGCTGGCCAGCCACGCATCGTGGCCCGTGGCGCGCAGCACCAGCTGGAAATTGCGCGCATGCAGCACGCCGTCGCGGCGCAGCCGGGCCAGGGCTTCGAACAGCGCCTGCGGGTCGCGTTCGGACGGGTAGATCACGCCGCTGTGCAGCAGCAAAAAGCGGCTGCGGTGGCCCGTGCGCGCAGGGCTGTCCGGGTAGCCGTCTTCATCGTAGCCATTTTCGATCAGGTGGAAGCGCTCGCGCGCCAGCTGCCCCAGGCGCCGCCGGTGCGCATCGATGGCGCCCGGCGTGGTGCAGACGATGGCCGCGCTGCGCGCCGCGATGCGCTGTTCGATCCACGCATGCATGCGGTGCAGGCGCGGCTCGGGCGGATACGGCGCCAGCGGGTCGCTGTCATCGAGCATGGGGTCGCGCTGGTCGGCGACCCACGGCAGGCCGCTGAGTTTTTGCAGGGTCAGCGCGATCAGGTGCGCCGTGGCGATCGGATACGTCGACCAGATGGCGTCGGGGCGGTATTCGCGGATCATGCGCAGGCCGGCCGGCACGGCGCTCAGCCACCAGGAACTCCAGCGGTCGGGCAGGGCCAGGCAGCGCGGATAGCGCCCGGCGATGGCCAAATGGCGCGCCGCGTCCAGCGCCAGGGTGCGCCGCACGGTGGCGCGCTCCCCGATCTGCGCCAGCTGCGACATTCCTTTCTGCGCATACGCGACGGGGCTGGGACTGAGCACCAGCGGCTGCCAGCCGCAGTCGGGCAAATGGCGCGCAAAGCCCAGGGTGCGCAAGATGCCGCTGCCGCCGGCCAGCGGCGGAAAATGGTAGGCCACCATTAGCACCCGTTTTGGTCTGCCTGCAATTGGCGTGGTTGCTACCATGACCGCAGCCAGCGTGCGCACAGCCGTTCCACTTCGCCGCGCCAGGCGGCGCTGGCGAAGGTGTGGTTGGCGCCCTCGACCTGGGCCTGCGTCCATTGCGCGCGTGCGGCCACGCCGCGCCATGCCGGGTCGCCAGCGAGCAGCGCTTGCCACTCGCGCGCGCCGAGGTCGTCGCCGCTGAGAATCAAGAGCACCTTGCCCTGGAATTGCGCCAGCGCCCGCAGCAGGGCCGGCGCGGGCGCATCGTCTTCCTGTGTTGCCGGTGTCTGCGTGGCGGCCGCCACCTGCCGCAGCGACGCCAGGCTGGCGCCCAACTGCAGTCCGCCGCCCGCCAGCTTGCGCCAGAACGCGCCTTGCAGCAGGCGCGGCAAATAATAATGGCGCAAGGTGGCGCGCGCCAGGCCGGCGCTGCTGCGCACCCAGGGGTTGAGCAGCACCAGGGCATTGACGCGCGCATCGCGCGGCGCATGGCAGGCGGCCGCCGTGGCGCCGTCGCACAAGCCCCACAGCGCCACTTCGCGCAAGGACGGCACGGCATCGAAGAATTGCGCCAGCGCGCCGGCGATGTCGGGACCGGCCGCGCGGTAGTCGCGCGGACTGCCTTCGCTGTCGCCCATGCCGCGCAGGTCGAAACGCAGCACGGGCCAGCCGCATGCGGCCAGGGCGCGGGCCAGCAGGACGAACTGGCGGTGGCTGCCGACCCGGTACTGCGGCCCGCCCGTGACGATCAAGACGCCGCGCGGGCCAGGCGCGGCGGGCAGGCTGAGGATGCCGACCATATGCGCCTGCGCCTCGTCGTCTTCGGCTGCGCTGCAAAAGCGCAGCGCCAGCTCGTGCACGGCGTGCCCTGCGAGGTGCTGCTGACTGCTGTCGCGTTTCATGGCGGCGTCCTCTCTTCATCGAGCCAGTCGCGGCAGAGTAGCCGCGTGGCGTGCAGCAGTTGCGGACACGCCAGCAGTTCGCCGCTGTGCCAGAACGGCCCGTCGCCGAAGCTGGCCACGTGCACGGCGGCGCCGTGTTCGCGCCATTCGCGCGCCAGCGGCGGCAAGGGTGCGGCTGCCTGTTCCGCTCCCCGGTAATCGAGCCAGTAGACGGGCACGGACGGCAGCAGGGCGGATGCGCTGACACCATCGATGGCGTGCGCCAGTTCCGGCGCCAGCAGGTAGCCCGCCACTTCCACAGGCTCGCCTTCCGCCAGCGCGGCGCGCGCATGGCCGGGTGCTTCCCGCGTGCCGCCGGCCAGCATGCCGGTTGCCAGGCGCAGGCGCAGGAAGCGGTCGATGACGCGCCGTCCATCGAGTTCCGGTTGCCACAGCAGCAAGCGCGCCAACGGCAGCGGCGCGCGGCCGGCGAAATCGAGGGCCAGCAGGGCGCCCAGGCGCAAGCCCCAGACGCTCAAGGGACCGTCGACGCGCTGCGCCAGCCACGCGCAAGCCAGGTGCAGGTCGTTGTGCCAGATGTCCCAGCGCGCTTCGCCAAAGTCGCCGCTGCTGTCGCCGCAGCCGAACAGGTCGATCTGCAGCACGCTGTAGCCGGCGGCGGCAAAGGCGCGCGCCTGCGCGGCGGCCACGTGGCGGCTTTTATTGAGTTCTTCCGCAAATGGATGGACGTAGACGATGCCGCCGCGCGCGCTGCGGCCCGGCGGCGGCAGGTGCAGCAGGCAGTAGCGCTGGCCGCCGCTGGCGGGCAGGAAGAAGGGCAGCAGCGGCAGCGCGTCGATGGCGGCGCTGTTCATGGTCGCAGCTTTGCAAACACGAAATCGTGCAGGGTGCCCACGGTGGCGAAGTGGCGCGCGTGGATGTCGTCGTCGGCGACGATGATGCCGAAATGGTCTTCCAGCGCGGCGATCACGCCGATCACGGCCATCGAATCGAGTTCCGGCACGCTGCCCAGCAGCGGCGTATGGGCTTCCAGCGCGCGCCCGTTCAAGCCCAAGGTGGTGTCGAGGATGCGTTTTACTGCTTCAAGATGCGGCATGTCAGCTCCAGGGAAGGGTAGTGCGGCAGGGACGACGTATCGAAGGCCAGGCAGGGGATGTCGTCCGGGCGGCGCGACAGGTGGATATATGGCGGCAGGCTGGCGGCCATCCATTGCCAGCGCCCGCAGCGGAGAAAGGTGGCCGTGCCCAGCGCGTGCGTGCCCAGGCGCGCATGGGCGCCCAGCGAGGCGCGGTTGAAGCGCGAGATGCGGCTGCACGACCAGCGCACGCCCTGCGCGTGCAGCACGGCGTTGGCTTCTTCCCACAGGCGCGCGAAGACCAGGCCGCCCCGCTGGCCGGGATGCACCCACACGTCGAGGTCCCACGACGACTGCTGCGACGCCAGCGCATAGCGGGCGCGCACCTCGTCTTCCTGGCAGCCGTGACGCAGTAGCCAGATCCAGCCAGCCATGCCGTCATTGCCGGCGCGGGCCACCAGGCATTGCGCGCCTTGCCGGTAGCGTTCGCCCAGCACGCCGCGGCGGCGTTCGGGGCCGGGCGGCAAGTCCGCTTCCGCCAGGCAAGGCGTGACGGCAATCGACCGGCCGCGCCCGCGGCACAGCGAACCGGGCGCCACCGCCTGTGCGACGAATTGATAACGATATAGCGCGCAGCGCCCGCCCGGCACGCGGTCCAGCAGCCGCGCCACGGCCAGCCAGGCACTGTCGCGCCAGCCCAGCTGGGCGATGCTGGCGGCCAGCCTTTGCGGCAAGGAAAAATGCGGGAGCATGGACATGGGCGAACGGATGGGGCGGCTGTGCAGCCAACGCTGTCCATTAGAGCGCAGCGGCCGGGGGGCGGTGTTGCGCCGGCTCAAGCTGTGTTGCTGAAACTGTTGATTGATAAATATCAAGACCGCTGTGGCCGTTTGTCTGAATCATAGGGGAATGCATGGCAATCATGGCAACCCGGGGATGAAACGATGGCGACACTGATACATGAGCTGATCTTCGACATGGCGCAGCGGGCGCCCCACGCGGCGGCCCTGTCGTGGCAGGGCGAGGAAACAAGCTATGCCGCGCTGGCGCAAGCCGTGCGCGAAACGGCCGCTACCCTGCTGACCCTGGGTTTGCAGCGCGGCGCGCGCGTGGCCGTGTACCTGGAAAAACGCCCGGAAAACGTCATTGCCATGTTTGGCGCGGCGGTGGCCGGCGGCGTGTTCGTGCCCGTCAATCCGCTGCTCAAGCCGGAGCAGGTGGCGTACATCCTGGCCGACTGCAACGTGGCCATCCTCGTCACCTCGCGCGAACGCCTGGCGCAGCTGGTTCCCGCGCTGGCGACCTGCCCGGACTTGCAGACGGTACTGCTGACGGGCGAACCCCTGCCGCAAACGAGCCTGGGCAAGGTGCGGCTGCTGCCGTGGACCGCCGTGCCCACCGATGTGTCCGCCACTGGTGCGCCAGCGCCGAGGCCGCATGCGGCGATCGACATGGACATGGCCGCCATTTTATATACCTCGGGTAGCACGGGGCGGCCGAAAGGCGTGGTGCTGTCGCACCGTAACATGCTGGCGGGCGCGCTCAGCGTGTCGGGCTATCTGCGCAATACGCCCGAGGACCGGATTTTGTGCGTGCTGCCGCTCAGCTTTGATTACGGCCTGAGCCAGCTGACGACGGCGTTTGCCAGCGGCGCCTGCGCCGTGCTGATGAATTATCTGCTGCTGCGCGATATCGTCGAAGCCGTGGAGCAGGAAGCCATCACGGGCCTGGCCGCCGTGCCGCCCCTGTGGGTGCAGCTGTCGCAGCTGAGCTGGCCCTTGTCCACGCCCTTGCGCTACATCACCAATTCGGGCGGCGTGATGCAGCGCTCCACGCTCGACAAGCTGCGCCAGTCGTTGCCGCGCACGCAGGTCTACCTGATGTATGGCTTGACGGAAGCGTTCCGCTCCACCTATCTGGCGCCGGAACAGCTGGAGCGGCGCCCCGGTTCCATCGGGCAGGCGATCCCGAACGCGGAAGTGCTGGTACTGCGTCCCGACGGCAGCGTCTGCGATGCCGACGAGCCGGGCGAACTCGTGCACCGTGGCGCGCTGGTGGCGCTCGGCTACTGGAATGATGCGGCGCGCACGGCCGAACGCTTCAAGCCGCTGCCGCCGCAGGCCAGCGGCCTGGTGCTGCCGGAACTGGCCGTCTGGTCGGGCGACACCGTGCGCCGCGATGCGGAAGGCTATCTGTATTTCGTGGGACGCAGCGATGACATGATCAAGACGTCCGGCTACCGGGTCAGCCCGGCAGAGATCGAGGAAGTCGTGTATGCGAGCGGGCTGGTGGGCGATGCCGCCGCGCTGGGCCTGCCCCATGCTGTGCTGGGCCAGGCCATCGCCTTGCTCGTCACGCCCGCGCCCGGTGTCGAATTGCTGCGCGACAGCGTGCTGGCTGCCTGCCGCGCGCGCCTGCCCAGTTATATGGTGCCGCTGTGGGTGGAAATCCGCGACGGCGTGCTGCCGCGCAACCCGAACGGCAAGATCGACCGGCCCCTGCTGGCCAGGGAACTGGCGCAGGCGTATGCGGTCCAATCAGGAGATGCGGCATGAAGGACTTGATCCGTTCGAACAGTACGGAATTACCGCTGCATTCGGCCCTGGGCCAGCAGTTCGCCGTGGAAAACGACATGCTGCAGATCGGCGGCGTGGCCTTGCGCCGGCTGGCCCAGAGAGTGGGCGGCACGCCGTTTTATGCGTATGAACGCGCGCACATCACGCGCCGCGTGGCCGAACTGCGCGCCGCCTTGCCCGCCGGCGTGCACGTGCATTACGCGATGAAGGCCAATCCCATGCCGGCCGTGGTGCAGTGGCTGGCGGGCTTGGTCGATGGCATCGACGTGGCCTCGGGCGGCGAACTGGCCACGGCGCTCGATACGCCCATGTCACCGGAGCGGATCAGTTTTGCTGGGCCGGGCAAGAGCGAGGGTGAGCTGGCGCGGGCCGTGGCTGCGGGGGTATTGATCAACGTGGAATCGGGCGCCCAGCTGGAAAGGACGGCGCTGGCCAGCGAACGGCTGGGCGTGACGGCCCGGGTGGCGGTGCGCGTGAATCCCGATTTCGCCTTGCGCCGCACGGGCATGCGCATGGGCGGCGGCGCGCAGCCGTTCGGCGTCGATGCGGCCCTGGTACCGGCGCTGCTGGGGCGCATCGGCCAGCTGGGCCTGGATTTCCACGGTTTTCACCTGTATGCGGGTTCGCAAAGCCTGTCGGCCACCGCCCTGGCCGAAGCGCAGGCCATGAGCGTGCAGCTGGCCCTGCAGTTGGCCGACAGCGCGCCATCGCCCTTGCGCACCCTGAATATCGGCGGCGGCTTCGGCGTGCCGTATTTTCCCGGCGACCAGGCGCTCGACTTGGCGCCCGTGGCCGCAGGCTTGCAGCGGCAGCTCGATCTGCTGGCCCAGGCGGCGCCGGGCGTGCGCCTGAACCTGGAACTGGGCCGCTACCTGGTGGCCGAGGCCGGTATCTATGTGTGCAAGGTGCTCGAACGCAAGGTATCGCATGGCCAGGTCTTTCTCGTCACGGATGGCGGCCTGCACCACCACCTGGCCGCCTCCGGCAATTTCGGCCAGCTGATCCGCAAGAATTACCCGGTCGCCATCGGCAACCGGCTGCACGGCGGGCCGCGCGAGGTGGCGTCCGTCGTGGGGCCGCTGTGCACGCCGCTGGACTTGCTGGCCGACCAGATGGAGATGGCGCGCGCCGAGGAGGGCGACCTGGTGGTGGTGTTCCAGTCGGGCGCGTATGGCTTGACGGCCAGCCCGACGGCGTTTCTCGGCCATCCGCTGCCGGCCGAGGTGCTCGTATGAGCGGCCTGTGCGGCTGGCTGGCGGCGGGCGGCGCTGCGGGCCTGGCCACGGCCGATGGTGCCGCGCCCACCGCGCTGGCCGGCATGGCCGCGCCCCTGTCGCGCTTCGACAGCGCGCCGCAAGCCGCCAGCATCAGCGAAGTGGGCGGCGTGGCCGTGGCCGCCATCGACGGCAGCCGCCATGTGTATCAGCAGGATGGCTTGCAGGTCGCCATCTGGGGCTGGCCCGTGCTCGACGGTTCGGCCGACGACGTGGCGTGCCGCCTCGCGTCCCTGTGGCTGAGCCGGGGCGTGGCCGCCTGCGCCAGCCTGTCGGGACCTTTCTGCTTGGCCATCCTCGACTCTTTTTCCGGCTCTGCCCTGCTGGCCGTGGACCGCGCCGGCATGCATCCGCTCAGCTATGCGAGCAATGCGCAGGGCCTGTTCTTTGCCTCCTCGCATGACGCCTTGCTGGCCCATCCGTCCGTGCGGGGCGCGCTCGACCCGCAAGCGTTGTATCACTATTTGTATTTCCACATGGTGCCCGGCCCGGCCACGGCTTACCTGGGCCAGCAGCGCTTGCTGCCCGGCGAATACCTACACGTGCGGGGCGGCAAGCAATGCAAGGGCAGCTACTGGCAGCTGGCTTTCCAGGAGCCGGCAGCAGGGCGCGCGCGGGCCACCTTCGCCAGCAACAAGCAGGAATTCCTGCGCCTGCTGCGCCTGGCCGTGGAAAGCAGCCTGGGCAGCGATGGCGCCAGCACGGGCGCCTTTCTCAGCGGCGGCACGGATAGCTCCACCCTGGCCGCCATCATGGGACAGGTGACGGGCCGGCCCGCGCGCACGTATTCCATCGGCTTCGATGTACCCGGCTACGACGAAATGGCATATGCGCGCCTGGCCGCCAGCCATGCGGGCAGCATCCACCACGAGCGCTACGTGACGCCCGGCGACGTGCTGGCCGCGATTCCCGCCATGGCGGCCATCTTCGACCAGCCTTTCGGCAATGCCTCGGCGATTCCCGCCTTTTACTGCGCGCAGATGGCGCGCGAGGATGGCATCACGCGCCTGCTGGGCGGCGACGGCGGCGATGAATTGTTTGGCGGTAACGAGCGCTATGCATACCAGGCCTTGCTGTCGCAGTACGAGCGCTTGCCCGTCATGCTGCGCCAGGCCATCATCGAACCGCTGCTGTTCCGTGAACGGAAGGGCAAGCCGTGGCGCCTGGGCGACAAGGCGCGTCGCTACATCGAACAGGCGAGTCTGCCGCTGCCGGCCAGGCTCGACGGCTACAACCTGCTGCTGCGTCATGGCTACCGCACGGTGCTGGAAGCGGGCTTCATCGACACCATCGACCCGGGCATGGCGCCCGGCTGCGTGAATGGCGCGTATTGGGAGCGGCAAGGCCAGGGTTTGAGCCAGATCAATGAGTTGCTGGCCCTGGACATGCGCTTTACCCTGGCCGACAACGACCTGTTCAAGGTGCGCAAGGCGTGCGAGCTGGCCGGCGTGGAAGCGGCGTTTCCCTTCCTGCATGACGCGATGGTGGCGTTCGCGTCGCGCCTGGCACCGCGCGACAAGCTCGACGGCAGGCGGTTGCGGCCTTTCTTCAAGCGGGCGCTGGCGGAAATCCTTCCGCCGGCCATCGTGCGCAAGCAAAAGCACGGCTTCGGCTTGCCTTTCGGCCAGTGGCTGCACAGCCACGCGCCGTTGCGCGAATTTGCGTTCGACAACCTCACGCAGCTGCGCGGGCGCGGCATCGTGCGGCCCGCCTTCATCGACGATTTAAAGGGGCGATTGCTGGCGGAACATCCTGCCTATCACGGCACCATGGTGTGGCTGCTGCTGATGCTGGAACAGTGGCTCAGCCAGCATCCGGGCGCGCTGGGTGCGCTTGCCGGCGGTTTTGCCGCAAACGCCACAGAAACGCCAGCCGTCCTCGATCCCACGGCGTAAAGCGGGGCAGCTGCAGCAAGTCGAGTCCAGCGCCGGGACGCGCCACGCCCCAGTCCGTCGCCACGGCCGCCTGGAAACCGAGGCTGCGCACCATCGCCACGTGCGGCGCGCCATAGTCGCGCCCGGCTTTTCCATTCGGATACGCAAACAGGGTGACGGGCGCCTGGATCACACTTTCCAGCTGGCGCTTGCCGTCGGCGATGTCGCGCTGCGCGGCATGGTCCGGCAAGGTGGACAGAATCGGGTGGCTGGCCGTGTGCGCGCCCAGCCCCATGCCCGCCGCATACATGTGGCGCAGCTGCGCCGTGCTCAGCATGGCTGGGGGGCCGGCCGTCGCACCCGCCTGGCGGCGGATCTGCAGGGCCAGCTGCTGGCGCCGGTCGAACGGCAGGTATTTGAGCCGGCCCAGCAAGGCGGCGATGGCCGCCTGCCGCTGCGCCAGGCTGGCGACGGGCAGGCAGTCCAGGCCGTGTTCCCGCAAGTCCAGCTGGGCACCTGGCGCTTGGCGCACGGCCTCGATCACCGTGTCGTTCCACATCTGTCCGCCATCAAGGTAGTCCGTGGCGATAAAAAACGTGGCGTGCAAGCCGTGGCGCTGCAGCAGCGGCAGGGCCACTTGCGCATTGTCCGCATAGCCGTCGTCGAAGGTGATGCAGGCGGCGCGCGCGGGCAGGCTGCCATCTTGCAGCCGTTGCACGGCCTCGGCCAGGGGCAGCGGCGCATAGAAACGTTTTACAAGGCGCAGCTGGCGCTCGAACAGCGCCGCATCGACTTCGCCGGGAAACAGCGGGTCGGGCCGCGCCAGCACGCGGTGGTAGATCAGGATGGACAAGGTGGCCGTCATGGCTACTCCGCGATGGCGGCCTGGGCCTTGGCCCGGGCCTGGCGCGATGTCGGGGCCGGCGCCTGCCGCTCGACGATGATGCGCGTGGCGATCAGGGCGGCCATCAGGTAGTACGGCATGTCGAAGTACAGCAGGCTGAGGAAGGCGCCGCCCACGGCAAAGCCGATCAGGCTGGCCTGACTCATGGTGGCCAGGCCGTGCGCCCAGCGCAGTTCCGGCTGGCCCCGCGTGCGGCGGATGATGGCGGCCGCCGTGCGCCAGGTGGCGAGGCCCAGCGCCAGGTAAATCAGCAGGCCGACGAAGCCGTGTTCGCCCAGGGCCTGGAAATAGATGCTGTGCGCCGCATGCACGTCCATGGGGTTCGGCGCATAGCGGGCAAAGATGGAGGCATCGGACACGTCGAAGCCGCCGCCGGGAAAGCGGTCGCGCGCCAGGTTCCACGCCATGCGCCACGCATTCAGGCGACCCATGGCGGAACTGTCTTCCTCATAGGTATTGATGGTGTCCATGCGTTCGGCCCAGCGTTCGGGCATGAAGGCCAGCAGCAGCGGCGTGACCGCACCGAGCAGCGCGCCCAGCACCAGCTTGCGGTCGCTTTTCAGCCACATGAACAAGCCCATGGCGGCGATGGCCAGCAAGCCGCCCCGCGAATACGAGCCCAGCGCGGCCAGGGCCGACAGCAGCATCGCCCCGGACAAGCCATGGCGCACCCAGCGTCGATGTTTCTCCGTGTTTTGCTGCAGGTAATACATGAGGGGGATGGTGATGATCAGGGCCAGGGCCAGGGCATTGTTATCTCCAATAAACGTTTCTTCCGGCCCCCAGACCCGTTCCGTGCCGCCGCTGCGGATGGTGAAGATGCCGCCTTTCACGCCGTAATAGCCGATCGAACCCACCAGCACCCAGATCAGGCGCACGATGTCGCGCCGCGTGCGTATCACCATCATGATCACAAAGCTCATCAGCATGATCTTCATGACCTTGTTCCACTGCACCCACGACGACTCGGGCAGCAGCGCGAACAGGGCCGTGACGTTCATCCACGCGACGAACAGCATCAGCAGCACGCTGACGGGCGTGATGGGCAGGCTTTTCGGCTCGCGCGTCATCATGAGGCTGAGCATGGTGGCGATGGCGATGATGAAGGCGAACGGCAAGTGGGTGGCAAAGCCCCAGGCTTGCGTGTGCGGGTTCATGACGCTGACCCAGACCCACATCAGGCCGCCGATGGCCGGCGCCTTCAGGATGAAGGGCAGGGAGCCCAGGATGATGATGGTAATCAGTATGTCGCGCATGAATGGGGGCGCTCCTGGTTGTGCCCGGGTTGGCAAGGTCTTGATGCCTGTCAACGGGCTGGCGGGCAGGCTCAGTACACTGGATCAATACTGCTTTGGTACATAGTTTTGTCATGGTAAGACCAAGGAGGCATGTCCTTGTTGACCGTTCTCATGGCGACCTACAATGGCGCCGGCACCTTGCCCCAGGTATTGCGCGCCTACATGGGCTTGCGGCCGCCCGCGGGCGGCTGGCGCCTCGTCATCGCCGACAATGGCAGCACGGATGCCACGGCCCAGGTGATCGCCGCCTTCCGCGGGCGATTGCCCTTGAGTTCGGTCTATGTGGCGCGGCGCGGCCGCAGTCCCGCGCTGAACGGCGCCGTCGAGCACGCCTTGCGACTGGGCGGCGATGGCGGCGAGCTGTTCGTCTTTGGCGACGACGACGCCATGCCCGCGCACGACTGGCTGTGCCGCCTGCAGGACTGCGCGCGCGCCCACCCCGGCTATGCCCTGTTCGGCGGCGCCATCGTGCCCGCCTGGCGGGAACGGCCGGCGGACTGGCTGCTGCGCCTGACCCCCGTGGGTTTAACTTGGGGCATCACCAGCCCCGATTTGCGCGACGCCCCCATCTATCCGGGCCTGGTGTGGGGCGCCAACATGGCGATACGCCGCCGCATCTTCGAGGCGGGCGCCCGCTATGACGAAAGCATCGGCCCGCAGGGAGCCAACTACGCCATGGGCAGCGAAACCCGGCTCAACCTGGAGATGCATGCGGCCGGCAATCCTTCCTGGTTCTGTCCGCAGGCCCGCGTGGCGCACATCATCCGCGCCCCGCAAGTGCGGCGCGCCTGGATATTGCGGCGCGCCATGCTGTTCGGCCGGGGGCAGTGCCGGCTGGCGACCCTGGCACCCAGCGTGGAATTGCTGGGCGTGCCGCGCTGGATGCTGGGCAGATACGTGCGCGATTCCCTTGGCGCCGTGCGGGCCTGGCTGCGGCGCGACCGCGCCGACCTGTTCCTGCGCCATTGGGAACGGGCCTGGCTGCGCGGCTTCTTCCATGAAGCGTGGCGGGGACGTAGAAAACGCTTGCCGCGCATCGTCATCAGCAGTTATTCGGGCGAGCTGGGCGGCATGGAGCTGCGCATGGCGCACGAGGCGAAAGTGCTGGGCGAGAACGGCTATGACAGCGTGCTGGCGCTGCGGCGTTTTCCCGGCTTTACTGCCTGGGTGCAAGGCTTGCGCGCGCAGCATCTGCAGGTGCGCGTGTATGAACCGCCGCTGTTTCTCGAACACTGGGCCTGGCGGCGCTGGAATTGGCTGCGCGCCAGGGTCACGGGCGCCTGGCGGCTGCGGCGGCTGCGGCCCGACCTGGTCCACGTGGCGTTCTGCTGGACCAGTTATGGCGCTTCCATCCTGTGGCTGGCCCGTCAATGCCGGCTGCCGGCCGTGATCAGCGTGCACAACGCGTTTCCTTTGGAAGCCTTCAGCGCCTGGCAGCGGCCCCGGCTGCAGGAAGCGTTTCGCACCGTCAAGGGCGTGTATGCCGTGTCGCCGTCGGCCCTGCGGCATTTCCTCGACCTCTACCGCGACATGCTGGCGCCGGAAACCCGGCTGGCCGTCATTCCCAATGGCGTCGATACGGATACGTTCATCGTCTCGCCCGAACGGGGCATACAGGCGCGCAAGCAACTGGGGCTGCCGCCGGACGCGCTCGTGCTCGGCTGCGTGGCGCGATTGTCCGCGCAAAAGCGTCCGCAAGCGCTGCTGGCCCTGTTCGCCCGCCTGGCGCCGCAGTTTCCCCGCTTATATTTAGTGCTGGTCGGCACGGGACCGCTGGAAGCCATGCTGCGGCTGCAGGTACAACAGACGGGTTTACAGGACAGAGTCGTGTTTGCCGGCTTCCGGCAGCGCGTCGAGCTGCTGATGCCGGCCTTCGACCTGCATGTGCTGCTGAGTAAGAACGAAGGCTTCGGCATCGCCACCATCGAAGCCATGGCGTGCGGCGTGCCAGCCGTGGGCACGGACGTGCCGGGCACCCGCGATATCCTGCACGACAGCGCAGGCGGGCTGCTGCTGCCGCTCGACGACGAGCACGCCGCCTGCACGGCCGTGGCGCAGCTGCTGATGGACGCGCCCCGGCGCGCCCGCATGGGACGGCTGGCGCGCGAGGAAACCGTGCAGCGCTATTCGATGCCGCGGCTGGAACGCCAGCTGCGCGCATTTTACGCGGGCCTGGTGTAGGCGCGGGCGGCCCGCATGAGCGCCACCCGCCATTCGTTTTTCTTTTCGTTTGCCGAAAAATACACGGTGCTGCTGCTGGGCATCGTCGCCACCATGGTGCTGTCGCGCCTGCTGACGCCGGCCGAGGTTGGTGTGTATTCGCTGGGGGCCGTGCTGGTGGCGCTGGCGCAAGTGGTGCGCGACTTTGGTGTGGGGCAATACCTGATCCAGGAAAAGCAGCTCGATGCCGTGAAACTGCGGGCCGCGCTGGCCACCAGCCTGCTCGTCGCCTGGCTGCTGGCGGCCCTGGTGCTGCTGGCCAGCGCGCCGCTCGCGCGTTTCTATGACGAACCGCGGCTGACCCTCGTGCTGCGTTTGCTGTCGGTCAATTTCCTGTTGATCCCGTTCAGCGCCTTGACCTTGCCGATGCTGCGCCGGCAACTGAGGTTTCGCGCCATTTACGCCATCAACGCGGCCAACAGCGTGGTCAACCTGCTGGTGGCCGTGCTGCTGGCGCTGCAGGGCTACAGCTACATGAGCATGGTGTGGGCGGCGCTGGCCGGCTCCTGCGCCTCGCTGCTGGTGAGCCTGCTGGTGCGCCCGAAGGAACTGCCGTGGCTGCCGGGACGGCGCGGCATGGGCGCCATCGCCAGCTTCGGCGCGTATGCGACGGGGGGCGGCCTGGTCGACGAGGCGGGCGTGGCGGCGCCGGACCTCATCATCGGCAAGCTGATCGGCATTGAAAGCCTGGCCCTGTTCGGCAAGGCGCAAAGCGTACTCAATATCTTTAACCAGGCCATCACAAGCGCGATTTCGCCCGTGGTGTTTCCCCTGTTCGCGGCCCGTGCACGGGAAGGGGGCGGCCAAGGCGGGCAGGGCGGGGCGGAACGCGTGTATTTGCGTACGATCAGCTACATGACGGCGCTGGCGTGGCCGTTTTTTCTCTTCCTCGCCTGCATGGCTTTGCCCCTGGTCAAGGTGTTGTACGGCGCGCAATGGATCGGATGTGTGCCCTTGATCCGCATCATGTGTCTGTCCTCGGCCGTGTATAGCATGTTCAGCATGGCCCGCTACCTGTTCGTGGCGACGGGCCAGCTGCATGCGCAGGTGCGGCTCGATGCCTGGGCAGGCGCTATCAAGGTGGCCCTGCTGCTGGCGGCGGCGCCGTTCGGCCTGGTGACGGTGGCCTGGGCCGTCGTGCTGAGCAACGTGCTGCGCAGCTGGCTCAATTACGGCTGCTTGCGGCGCTTGAGCGCACTCGATTGGCGTATCCTGGCGCGGGCCTTGCGCAAGAGCCTGCTGCTGTGCGGCCTTAGCGCCGTCGCGCCCGTCGCCTCGCTGCTGTGGCTGCCTGCCGATACGCCGGCGCTGCTGGCGCTGGCGGGCACGGCGCTGGCCACCTTGCTGTGCTGGATCGCTGGTATTTTCCTGTTGAAACATGAACTGGCTGGTGAATTTCTGTTGTTGCAACGCAAGCTGGCCGGCCGTTGGCTGTCCGTCAAATGCACGAAAGGATGACCATGCGTGTCGGTATCTTGTCCTACCCGATGCTGTTTCAGCGCGACGGCGGCTTGCAGATCCAGGTACGCGAAACCATCGCCGCGCTGAACCGGCTGCCCAAGCAAGCGACGCGTCCGCTGGACGTGCAGCTGGTCGACGCCAACCACCAGCGGCTGGCCGATTTCGACGTGCTGCACGTGTTTTCGGCGAGCAATGGCACTTACCGCATCATGGAAATGGCCAGCGAGCAAGGCGTGCCCGTGGTGCTGTCGCCGCTGCTGTCGCCCGGCTGGGGCCGCGCCAGCGCCTGGCGCGCGCGGCTGGCCGACCGCCTGGCGGGGCGCTTGACGGAATGGATGGTGCAAACGAGCTATGCGCAAACGCGGCGCGCCCTGCAGCTGGCCGATGTGGTGATCGCTCTGGGCGAGGCCGAGCGCGATGCCATCGTGCAAGGCTTCGGCATGGGGGCTGACGCCATCCGCGTCTTGCCGAACGGGATCAACCCGCATTTCTTCACGGCCAATGGCGATCTGTTCCAGCGCGAGACGGGCATCGCCGGGCCGTTCGCGCTGATGGTCGGCAGCATTTCACCGTATAAAAACCAGCTGGGACTGGCCCAGGCGCTGACAGGCGCCGGCTTGCCGCTGGTGCTGATCGGCGCTGCGCCGCGCGAACAGCAGGCGTATCTGCAGCATTTGCTGGACTTGCCGCACGTCAGATGGCTCGGTGCGCTCGACCACGCCGACCCGCTGCTGGCCAGCGCCTATCATGCGGCGGCCGTGGCGGCCTTGCCCAGCCAGGGCGAGGTCTTTCCCCTGAGCGTGCTCGAAGCGCTGGCGGCCGGCACGCCCGTCGTCATGACGGCGCAAAGCGCGCTGGACTTGCCCGATTCCGCGTTTGCGCTGCGCAAGGTGCGCTGGGACGACGGCGCCGCGCAGCGCCAGGCCATCCTCGAACTGCTGGCGCTGCCGCCCGAGCGCCGCCGCGTGCAAGCGCTGGTGGAACGTTTTACGTGGGAAAGGGTGGCGGCGCAGATCGTCGATTGTTACTACCAGGCGCATTCACTGCCTGCCAGGAGGCAACATGCTGTTTAACTCCTTCGCCTTTCTGTTCGGCTATCTGCCCATCGTGCTGGCCGGCTATTTTTTGCTGGACCGCTGGGCACCTGCCGCCAGCGCATCCGCCAGTTGGCGCCGTCTGGCGCCCGCTACTTGGCTGGCGCTGGCCTCGCTGTTCTTCTATGCCTGGTGGGACGTGCGCTATCTGCCGTTGCTGCTGGCGTCGATCTGCATCAATTACGGCGCCGGCCGCCTGCTGGGCGCCAGCGCGGGGGCGGCCCGCAAGCGCGTGCTGGTGGCGGCGCTGGTGCTGAACCTGGGCCTGCTCGCGTACTATAAATATGCGAATTTCTTCATCGACAGCGTGACCGCCGTCGCCGTGGCCACAGGCGCCGACGCCGCCAGCCTGCCGTGGCACGGCCTCGACATCATCCTGCCGATCGGCATCTCGTTTTTTACCTTCACGCAGATCGCCTTCCTCGTCGATTGCTACCGGGGCGAGGTGCGCGAATACCGCTTCATCCATTACGTGCTGTTCGTCAGTTACTTTCCCCACCTGATCGCCGGCCCCGTGCTGCACCATCGCGACATGATGCCGCAGTTCGCCGACCCGGCCAACGCCCATCCGCGCGCCGCCAATTTCGCCATCGGCCTGTCGATCTTCACGATCGGGCTGGCAAAGAAGGTGCTGATCGCCGACAACCTGTCGCCGCTGGCCATCCCCGTCTTCGCGGCCGGCGCCCAGCCGACCCTGATCGAGGCCTGGATCGGCGTGCTGGCCTACACCTTCCAGCTGTATTTCGATTTTTCCGGCTATTCGGACATGGCCATCGGCCTGTCGCGCCTGTTCGGCGTGAAATTGCCGCTGAACTTCAATTCGCCGTACAAGGCGGCCAATATCGCCGACTTCTGGCGCCGCTGGCACATGACACTGTCGCGTTTCCTGCGCGACTATCTGTACATCCCGCTGGGCGGCAGCCGGCGCGGCGAGGTCATGCGCTACCGTAACCTGATGCTGACCATGCTGCTGGGCGGCCTGTGGCATGGCGCCGGCTGGACTTTCGTCATCTGGGGCGGTCTGCACGGGCTGTACCTGGTGCTGCAGCAGGCGTGGCAGCGCGCATTTGGCGCGGTCCGGGCGCGCTGGTGGCCCGGCGTCCTGACCTTTTTTGCCGTCATGCTGGCCTGGATCTTCTTCCGCGCGCCCGACGTGGCCACGGCCTGGGATATAACCGGCGCGCTGGTGGGGGCGAACGGCGTAAGCCTGCCGCGCGGCCTGGCCAGCCACGGCGCCAGCCTGGCGCAATGGGGCTTGCATCCGGCCTTTGGCGGCATCCGCTGGATCGAACTGGCCGGGCCCGGCTTGCCCGTGCTGCTGGGCGCCATGCTGCTGGCCTTCAAGGCGCCGAATACGCAAGAAATATTCTTTCTCTACGAGCCTGCCATTGAAAGAATATTTCAGCCTGCGGGACGCTGGGCCTTCAGCTGGCGGCCTACGCGCCGCTGGAGCGTGGGTCTGGCCGCGCTGTTCGTCGCCTGTATCTTCGGCATGAACCGGGTCACCGAATTTCTCTACTTCCAGTTCTGAGCATGGACAACGCCGCCCGCCGCTATCTTGTCTGCTTCCTCGCCTGCGTCGGCCTGGCGCTCGGCGCCGTCTCGCTCCTGAATTACCAGGTCGACCCCTACCTGCTGCACCAGTGGGACAGTCCCTTGCTGCAGCGCCCGCGCCAGATCAATGAAAAGCTCGGGGCCTGGGCCAAGACCTACGCCGTGGCGCGCTACCGGCCGGCCGTCATCTACATCGGCAATTCGCGTACGGAAATGGGCTTGCCGACCAGCGTGCGCGCCCTGTTCGACGGCAAGAGCGTGTTCAACAGCGCAGTGTCCGGCGCCTCGATCGGCGACGCCATCCGCCTGGCCGAGCATGCGGCCAGGGTCAGCCGCGTCGACACCATGGTATGGGGCATGGACGCGCCCACTTTTTCCCTGGAGATGGGGGCGGCGCGCGTGGAAGACAGCCTGACGGGCGCCGAGCACGGCTTTTTCGCCCGGCGCGCCCTGGTCAACCTGAAGCGCGGCCTGACTGTGGACATGACGCAGGACAGCGTGCGCATCCTCACCGGCAATGCCGGCGATACCTGCCGCTCCAACCTGGCCGTGTATGGCCAGCGCGACGAGACGTGTACCCTCAAGGGCATCCGGCACTGGCTCGGAACAAGGGACGCCATACCCGTGCGGCTGCAGGAATTCGGCGATGGCCTGGGCCCGACGCCGCCCTCGACACTGGCGTTCGACGCCAGCATCGGCAAGCTGTGCCGGGCAGGCATGCGTTTGCGCCTGTACATCCACCCCACGCACGCGCTGACGATGTATGTGCTGCACTGGCGAGGCAAGTGGGATGCCATGCAGGCCTGGCAGCGCGGCCTGGTGCGGATCGCCGAGCGCCACCGCCAGCGGGGCTGCGACGTGCGCCTGCATGATTTTTCCGGCTTTAACAGCATCACGACCGAAGCGATCCCGCTCGTCAGCGGCAAGCCCGATATGCACTATTACTGGGAAGTGTCGCATTACCGGGACAATGTCGGCCACTTGATCCTGGCGCGCCTGTTCGGCGGCGGCACGCCGGCGCCCGCCGATTTCGGCGTGGAACTGACGCTAGCCAACGTCGACGCCCACCAGGCGGCCATGCGCGCCGCGCGCGACCGCTATCGCGTGGAACACGCACGCGAAGCGGCCTATACGCAGCAGGTGCTGGACGGGCCGCTGATCCGGCGCTGATGTAAGGCGCCACGTACGCCATTTCTCTACTTTCAAAGCTGACCATGGATACCACCGCCCGCCGCTACCTCGCCATCTTCTTTGCCTGCGCGCTGGCCGCGCTGGTGCTGATTTCCGCCGTGAATTACCGCATCGATCCGTATCTGCTGCACCAGTGGGACACGCCGCTGGTGCAGCGCCTGCGTCCCACCTATGAAAAGCTCGCCGTGTGGGGCAAGACGTATGCCGTGGCCCGCTACCGGCCCGCCATCGTGTATATCGGCAATTCGCGTACGGAAATGGGCTTGCCCACCAAGGTGCGCGCCTTGTTCGATGGCAAGAGCGTCTTCAACAGCGCCGTCTCGGGCGCCTCGATCGGCGAAGCAATCCACCTGGCCGAGCATGCAGCCAGGGTCAGCCATGTCGATACCATGGTATGGGGCATCGACGCACCTTCGTTTTCCCTGGAACTGGGTTCGGCCGGCGTAGAGCCGGGCTTGACGGCAGGCGGCCCCGCGTTTTTCGCGCGGCGCGCCTTGCTCAACATCAAGCGCGGCCTGACGGTCGACATGACCCAGGACAGCTGGCGTATTCTCAGCGGTACCTATGACGGCGTTTGCCTGTCCAGCCTGGCCCTGGACGGCCAGCGCGACCAGGGCTGCATCACCGCCCGCAACCATGGCTGGGTGGGCACGGCGCGCGCGTTCACGCCGCGGCTGCAGGAATTCGGCGACGGCCTGGGACCGACGGCGCCCGCGCTGCGCGCCTTCGATGCCAGCGTCGGCACGCTGTGCCGTGGCGGCACGCGCTTGCGCCTGTACATCAACCCCACGCACGCGCTCACGCTCGACGCCCTGTACTGGCGCGGCAAGTGGGCCGCCATGGAGCAATGGCAGCGTGACCTGACGCAACTGGCGCAGCGCTACCGCAGCGAGGGCTGCGACGTGCGGCTGTACGATTTTTCCGGCTTCAACAGCATCACCAGCGAACCGATCCCGCAGGTGACGGGCGTGCGCGAGATGCGTTATTACTGGGAAGCGTCGCACTACCGCGACAATGTGGGCCATTTCATCCTGGCGCGCCTGTTCGGCGGCGAGTTGCCGCCGCCGGCGGACTTCGGCGTCGAGCTGACGGAAGGCAGCATCGCGGCCCACCAGGCGGCCACGCGCGCCGCGCGCGAGCGCTACCACGCGCAGCACGCGGAAGAAACGGCCTACCTGCGCCACGTGCTGACCTTGCCCCGCGAGCCCAAATAGGCGGCCAGGGCGTCAGGCGGACGCCGTGGGGCAGGGCGCTTGCGCTATGATGATGTTTTGCCATCCAGCAAGTTCCAGGACGCCCCATGAAAATCGCCTTCTTTGCCAGCCAGCCCTATGACCGCCGTTTCTTCGACGAAGCCTTGCCGTCCCAGCCCGACCCGGCCGGCATCGAACTGGTCTACCACAGCGCCTTGCTGAGCCAGGAAACCGTGGTGCTGGCGCAAGGCGCGCACGCCGTCTGCGTCTTCGTCAACGACGTGCTCGACGCGCCCGTGCTGGAAGCCTTGCACGGCTACGGCGTGCGCGCCATCCTGCTGCGCTGCGCCGGCTACAACAACCTCGACCTGGAAGCGGCCAGGCGCCTGGGCCTGTTCGTCGCCCGCGTGCCCGCCTACTCGCCGGAAGCCGTGGCCGAATACACCCTGGCCCTGGTGCAGACCCTGAACCGCCACACGCACCGCGCCTACGCCCGCGTGCGCGAAGGCAACTTCTCGCTCGACGGCTTGCTGGGTTCTACTTTGCATGGCAAGACCGTGGGCATTGTCGGCACGGGCAAGATCGGCCTGGCCACGGCGCGCATTTTCAAGGGCTTCGGCTGCACGGTGCTGGGCCACGACCCGTATCCGGCGCCCGCGTTCGCGCAGCTGGGCACGATGGTCGAATTGCCGCAGCTGCTGGCCGAGTCCGACATCGTCTCGCTGCATTGCCCCCTGATGGACAGCACGCGCCACATGATCAGCGAAGCAACGTTGCCGCTAATGAAGAAGGGCGCCATGCTGGTGAACACCTCGCGCGGCGGCTTGATCGACACGGGCGCCGTCATTGAGGCGCTCAAATCGCGCCAGCTGGGATCATTGGCCATTGACGTGTACGAACAGGAAAGCAATCTGTTCTTCCAGGACCGCTCGTCCGACATCATCGACGACGACATCTTCCAGCGCCTGATGACCTTCCCGAACGTGCTGGTGACGGGCCACCAGGGCTTCTTCACCATCGAAGCGCTGCGCGAAATCGCCGCCATCACCTACCACAACCTGCAATGCTTCCTGCAGGGCAAGGCGTGCGAGAACAGTGTATTAGCTGCCTGAAGCCGGTTTCTTGGGCTTGGGCGGCGGCTTGGGTTTCGGCTGCGGCAAGGCATCGGCCGTGCGCCGCGCCAGCTGGCTTAGCCAGTCGCGCTCGTCCCACAGCCCGCCATCGATGAGGAAATATGGCTTGGCTTGCGGGTAGGGCGGCGCTTCCTGCAGCGTGCCCTGGGCGCTGATCCAGGCGCGGCCCGCGTCCGTCGGCTTGATGAAGAGCATGTCGTCGGCGACGATGGCGAACATCTTGCCGTCGCAATACAAGCCGTACTCGCCAAACATTTTCTTTGCGCTGATGCCGCCCGCGCCCGCCATCTGGTCGAGCAAAAAATCCACCGTGCCTTGCTGTGATGCCATGTTGTCCTCCGAGTGAAGGAATAGTGTAGCGCACTGGCCAGGACAGGGCGGTGCGGCTACACTACGGCCATTGATTTTTTCGCATCCCTTATTCTTTCATGACATCCCAACATATTATTCACCGCGGCATCACCATTGCCACCCTGGCCCCCAGCGATGCCATCGAAACGCACTGCGCACCGGGCCAGACGGCCATCCGTGAGCAGGGCGACGGCTGGTGGCTGTATTTTGTCGACGAGGATGGCAAGATCGACGGCTACGACAGCCCCTTCGCCAGCCATGCCGAAGCGCTGTGGGCGGCCAAGGCCGCAGCCGAGTTCAGCGCGCAATGAAGGCCCGTCCGTGGGCCTTCCTGGGCTTGCCGCAAGCGCCCATGCCGGAAGCGGAAAGCGCGGAATACGGCGCCTGCCGCGCCGAGCTGCACGGCAAGCGCCTGGTCTTGCGCATGGCCAAAACCACGCCGACGAAAACCGGCCAGTTCGTCACCATCTGGAAGCGCCCCCATCCCGGCGCCGAGATCGCCCCGCTGGACGAAGCGGACCCCGTCGATGCCGTCATCATCGCCGTCACTGACGGCGCACAGCACGGCTTCTTCATTTTGCCGCGCAGCGTGCTGATCGAGCGCGGCGTGATGTCGCGCGCCGGGCAGGGCGGCAAGCGCGCGCTGCGCGTGTATCCGCCCTGGTGCGCGCCGGAATCCATCCAGGCGCAGCGCACGCAGCGGTGGCAGGGGGAGTGGTTTGTGGCGGCGGGGGATCAACGAAGGCTGGAACAGATACTTGGGCAGTAATTGTTTCCGTTTACTTAGAATATGTCTGCGCCCAGTTGCTGTGTTAGAACGTCTCGAAAGCCCTCCTTTTGGCATGACGGCAATAAAACCTTTACTGAGGCATTCTAATCGTTCGCTATTGGCCAAAACCAGCCGTTCGACTTGCTAAAAAAGTTGATGCGCCTTGTACTACGAGACGTTGAAAGTAGGAAATTTACGGGAATTATGAGATGGAAAGATATGAACTCCATTCGCCTTGCCAGCGCCGCTTTGAGTGGTTTAGGAAGTGGGTGACAATTGTTTCTTGTTTGGTCGTAGCGTTTCTTTTCTGGGGTTTACTAGCTGCTGGATTGACTAGGTATTTTTTCAAGGTTTCTGAGGAAGATGCTCTACTGTATGTTGGCCTTCCAACTGGGTTAGTCGTTCTCGCTATTCTGTGGGCTAATCTTCCAAAATTGACACGTGCACTGGGTTTCGATGACTATTTACAATAGCCTTGTGACGGCAGCAACCGGCCAGAAGCAGACGGACTACTGGACGTCGATATCATCTCAACTGTAGTGGCGGCGAGAATTCAAAGCTATCTAGCTAACTGGAACCAGATGGCGAGCAGGTTCATACTCCGCGAAGTCCCAATGACATCAGCAGAGTGACTCCAACCGGCCAGAAGCGGACGTGCCCGATGTGCAAAAATTCATGATTATTTCTTCGATGCACCCTGCTATATTTAGGCATCGAATTAAGAAAGCTTTCTTGCATGAGCACGTACAACCGAGTCTTTGCAAGGCTGTGGTCAACCTCACAGGTCGATTCTCGACCTTATCGCTTTGCTTCAATTGTTGGAGCTTGCATTGGGGTAGTGAGCGCCGCTTCAGCAGTGGTCGCTATTAACATGATGCTTTTTTTACTTCCGAGGGAAACAATCGGACCATCGGCTGCGGCATCTCTTTCAAGCTTCAGCACTTTAGCTGTATTTTTTCTAGGTGTTTTGCTTGTCCCGTTTGGGGAAACGTTGATAGCTCAGTTGCTTCCGCTAGAGCTTGCGAGAAGCATAGGTTTTAAGGACGCAGCTTGCATTGCAGTTGGCGGAATTGTTTTCGGAGTAGGTCATTACTGGAACGGTGGACTTAGTCACGGATTATGCGCGTCAATAGGAGGGGCGCTGTTCGCTCTAAGCTACGTGACGATGCGTCCTTGGGGCTATTTTCCGGCGTTTTGGGCGTCATATGTCGCTCACGCGCTTAACAACCTGTTGCTCCTGTACGCAGTGCCGGTTGTCTTCCCAAGTCTAGGCTGAGTAATGGCTGCGACCGGCCACAAGCGGACGTAGTGAAAATGAGGACAGATGGTTATGCTTTCAGCTATACAGATATTAACAGCCATCATCAGTGCAGCGTGCGCCGTGCTTACCTGATGTATCTGGGAAATATGCTATAAATGCAACTTATCGCGTTACAGCACCCATTCAGGAGCATCATTTGAGCAGACCTTTCATTGTCATGGGCGACAAGACCAGTCATGGCGGTACGGTCATCAGCGCCGATTTCACCTGTGACATCAATGGCAAGAATATAGCGCGCGTCGGCGACATGACGGTATGCCCCAAATGCAAGGGCACGTTCCCCATCACATCTGGACCGACCGACGTCGTGGACGGCAGTGGCAATGGTTATGCGCGTCACATGGATTCGACCGCTTGCGGTGCAAAACTGATTTCCGGCCAAATCACGACGATCTGGCTGGACCCGTCCAGCATGGCCGACCCGGCTGATGTAGACGCGAACGACATGATGGAAGCTGCCGGCAATATCGCCGCGAGTACCGATTCCGGCATTTGCCTCGAATGCTTGCTGTCCGCTGCCGCCGCTGGCGCGACCACCGTTATTCGGGAGTGACAATATTGATTGACGTCCTGGAACGCCTGAAGCAACTTCAGCAACATCACTCGGCGCTGTGCCTATACGCACTGGTCGACGGTGTTCAATATGAGACACGCCGCCAAGCACGCCTGATGCAGGATGCGACGCGCCATTCGCTGTTCACCGGCACACCCGATGCGGCGCTTGCGCATGCTGGCCCGTGGTTGGTCGACGTGGCGAGATCGACACCTTCCTTTGTTGAGGATCTGGCCGTACTTGAGCACGAGGCGTCTTCTGTTACCTGGCTGTTCGCCGTACAGGACCTCGGTGGCCTGGCGCAACTGCTGCAATTACACTTGGAAACACGGCTACCGGACGGCCGCGCAGCGCTGCTTCGCTTTTGGGATCCGCGCGTGTTGGTGAAGCTGGCACAAATACTTGAGCCGGCACAGCGAGAGGCGATGTTTGGTCATATTCACGAATGGCACTTGCTGCTCGACGGCAAGCGGGCAATCATAGGGAGGCGCGATGCTGACGTTTAGCGAGGAGCAATGGCGTGCCGTCCAGACGGGCGACATGAGCGATTTCGTCATCGCAGTGGCGGACCAATTTTTGGCCAAGCGTGCCGACATGGCAAGCCAGCCAGGTCGGGCGACCGTGATCGAGCGTATGCTGGCAGCGTACACCTACGCCATTCGAATCGGTTTCAGGTCCACGCCGCATATCGTACATTTGATGTACCTGTCAGCCGACGCGCCCGGGATTCATGACGACCGGCTGGTCGATGCCTACCTGCGCAAGCCCGGCGCCACGCCAGAGCAGCGGTTCGACGAACTGATCGCGGTGATGGATAATAAACTGGAAGGGGAATAATAGTGGGGGCACTACCGGCATTGGTGATACGAGCAGTCGTGGATAAAATTTTGTTAGCCTTGGGTGTCGCCGCCGCAGGTGCCGTGATCACGGACGAGGCATTGCGCAAACGCAAAAAAGAGGCAGAAGAGGCAAAAGACGCCCGCGTCACGCCCATTGCGCGTGCCGAGACGCGAAGCGAAACCAAGGAAAGATGCCGTTGCCCGCCAGACAAGGGGACGCTTATGGCTGTTCCACACAGCATGTCGCCAGCCGCACGTGATTATCAAGCCCGGATTACTGGTTTCCTGATTGGTATGGAATGGGTGTTTGAAGGAAAGGACTTTGACGGCTTCCAATCCCGCCTGTGCTTGTTGCAGGAAGCAAAAGCGGATTATGACCAGTTTTTTAAGTCAAACGGTGAGTTTAAATACGACTTTCAAGAAAAAATATTCGAGAATATGGCATTGAAGCAAGCCGCGGCTCAGTCCAACATTGTCAAGAATAACCCGCCAGCTTCGCTGTCATGGTACTTCCAAACGCCACTCGCTTATAAGCACATGCGCCCCCAGTTAACTGAGCTGGGTATTACTACTTTTTACATTCCATAACATGATAATAAAATCTTTATTTAAACGTGATGCTGTGAACCCATCCATTGCGTTCCGACCTACCGTCAAAAAAATCGCAATGGTAGCCCGTTTCTTGCAGAAAACCGAGGCGCTTGGAAAGAACTGGTTTTTGTCGCAGGATACTAAAGAGAAGTCGTTTCTGTATCCGGTTTTCGATGCTTCGGGAGAGCTCACCACAGCGGCCGAAGCCGTACTTGAGACGGAGTTCAAGGGCGAGAAATTCCGATTTCTCAGCGCCTGGAATGGCGAACTCGGAGAGGGTGAGGGCGCGACTATGGCGCTTGGGTTTAGCGACAGTGACTGGCCCGCTTGGTCGTTTAAGATCAGTTACAAAGGCGTCGGGGCGAAACGGCTTGGCATAGATGGAGTGAAAGAGCTACTGTCCATTATCGCGGGTTCTCTGCGGCCGGTATTGATCACAGTTGCACGTAACGATTATTTTGAAAAACAAGTTTTCAAGGATCGTCCAGGTGTTGGCTGGATGTTGTACCTGCCGCGCATACTCACGGTCCAACAGGTGCCCGAGGCACGCGCTTTAGTGCCAGTAATGGCGATGGACCAGCAAGGTAAAGAGAAGCAGATCGGCACCATCATCGTGAGTGTCACCGACGAGCCTTTCAATGATGAGAATCCTGAGCACGTCAAGATCGCCAATGCCATTGAAATTCGTCTGGTCGATCAGGACTTGCTGCCTCGCTATGTCGATATTTGACGAAGGATAACTCACTTCGATGGTACGAAAATATCCTGCCATGCAGGGGATAATCACTGTTCGACAACAAGGTCAAGTTAATTGGCCTTTGCTACATCGTCCTAATCTGCAGTAGCTGCACGCATTAACGCGGGTACGCCGAGGCGCCCTTGCTCGTAAAGACGGGGTCAGCTGAACACCTGGTTGGCATTGAAACCATGTTCGCGGGCGGTGCGAGCTACCGAGGCGCCCGGTAGCAGCGACAGCGCCACCGATGCGCGTTTGAACTCCAAGGGATGCTGGCGATAGTAGGCGCGTTTATTCGTGGAAATGATCGTTTGAGAATTTGTGTCTAAAATCGAAAATTGTGGGCACAAATACTGTGACAAAAGTCGATCATGAATGACGCGGTTCAGGCCGTCCAGACGGCACTGGGACGACGCTTACCCATCTGCCGCCATTCACCAATGTAAGAACTGAAGCATCACCTCTTTTATTTTTGGAGCATCGATTTGGAAAATCTAGTTGTATTGCGAATTTCCGACAATGACGGCGTAGACTTGGATGGTGTCAAACTACGCTCAACAACTGAGGTCGCGGAAGCTCTTGAGAAAATCGGCGCCGAAAATTCGGACATGACCGTTTCTGTCGAGTCCACCGATTCCAAATGGTATGAGTCTATCGGAAAGGCCATTTACGGTAGCCACCGGGCGGGGTTTTCAGGTGAGCGATTTCGCGTACTCATCGACGGCAAGCCTCTGGAAGCCTGACCTACACGCCTGCTGCCGGCCACAAACGGACACTCGAGAAAAATAAATCTAGCTCACAAACAGAGTTTTAGTTTTTAATTCGCAACTCACAAACGAGGCATCTGATGATACTACTGAAGTCGTCACTGGCATTTCTTTTCGCTGTTGCTGTTTCTGGCTGCACTACAACCCAAGTAGCTGGTTCCTGTCTAACCTCTCCGGGTGGTGCCTGCTACGCAGGACCAGGCGGACCACTGTACGCGGGTCCGGGCGGTGCCATGTACGCAGGACCTGGTGGTCCGCTATATGCAGGCCCAGGTGGTGCTTGTTATGCGGGTCCCGGCGGCGCTTGCCAGACCTTGAATGAGACAAGCAAACAATGCCCGTCAATTTGCAAACCCTTGGTATCGGCAGCGGTCCCAAGCAACTGACACCTTCAATCGTCAAGGCTTCTGTCACCCACTCGTCTGTCTGAAATGGGGCCAGGAGCCGACATTCGCTCCAGCGGCAGCTGTTACGCAGGGCACCCCAAATATGAGATTGCATTTATATAAAAACATGACTAAACACCTTTCCCCGGTGCTTAAAAAATTGCAGCGATACCCTACGCGAGCAGCCGAAATGTATCTTTCCGAACGATTCGGGCTAAGTTGGGATGAGACCATGCAGGATTGGGAAATAACTAGTGCTAATGTGGATTTGTTGCCTGGATTTCTAACCGCACTTTCAGAGCCATCGTTGTCTGATGATGAGAGATTTACGTTAATGTCGTTAACAATCGCCTCAGTGGATGAAGCGCTCCAGCTCGGTTTAGATGAGAAAAATATCGAGGAGTATCTGTCTTCGCTGGAATATTTACTTCTTCAGCACCCTCATCTTTACGTATCGGTGGTTTTTTATTGGGCAGAGTCAGCGCTCCTTGAACGGTGTAATGACGAGCAATTTCTAATTTCCAAGAATATGGCACTTTATTGGCCTCAAATTCTGGAAAAACTGAAGGCGAATAATTTTAGCTGGTAAATTTTTCGTCCAAGTGGAAATGCTCGAGCGATTCTTATATAGTGCTGCGTGAACTTCTGCTTTTGGGCGGAACCTGCCAACGATGGCAACCGGCCAAAAGCTGACTGACGTGAACTGAGCGGTTAGACGGGGCGAAGCAGACCTTGGATTTTACGGAGCAAGATCTCCGAAGATCATTCCCCCTCACTTTTCGGGTGTGCTAAAGTCCATCACCTCATTGTTCTGCTATCACTACTTCAAGAAAAATATGGGCTACACGATTCCAATAGGACAGATTGTCAACTATCCGCCCGAAGCAATGAGGGATTTCCACGCGTACGGTTACGAATATATCGACAACCGTCAGTTCGCCTTGAAACCCGCATTTGTGCTTGGATCTGCAGCCAAGGCTGCGCCTTACATTGAACAAGCCAAGACATCCTTTCTTGAAATAGGCTGGGCCGGCGACGGCGACGTCGAACTGCTCTGGGTTCCGCCGTTCGCGTTTCCGTTAGCATTACGGGTTCCTCCAGTTGGGATCGCTGTCTGGCACGTCAAGCAATCCGAAGATGGTATTTCTTATCTACTTTCTCCAATCGAACTACCATTCGAGGAATTTGGATATGCTAACGGCTGAACATAGTGTTCCGCCTGGCGCCTTCGGCGCAACTGAATACAGACGTTACGCGCGTTTGAGATAAGTAGACAATATGTCTCCCAGTTCGCTTCGGGGCGACTTTCGATCGCCGGTAGTCGGCCAGAAGCAGACGCTCAAAGTAGCGTGGACGAATCTTGGCTGAGCGGTTCCCAGCACCTCTCCCACGCCGCTTAAAACTCTTAATGTTTGAATATGACCCTTCGTTTAATAGTGTTGCTCATTACCTTCGCCGTTCACACTTGTTCGACCGCCGCGAGTGATCAGCAGTCGGCGCCCGCTCGTATCGGGCAGGTCGTCATTGATGTGCCGATGGGGCTTAATGGGCCAGATCGTACCTCCCCCAATCCCTCGTCTGAACTGCACGTCTACTTTTCGCAGAAAGGTATACCTCCGACTCTCCTCCAGCTAACGAGAGTCGTTACTCCAGAAGCGCGTCCCGATCTAACTGAGAAGGTCAGGTATGAAGCTGCGACGCATTTCCTAAAAGGCTTCCTGCACACGTTTAGCACGAACGTACAAGGCTGGCAGGTTTCGTCTATTGAGCGGGTGAAGGTCGGAGTGAATTCGATGGCAAGGGCCAAGTGGTCGGGCAGCTACCATGGAATTCCGACCCAAGGAGAAATGTACCTCCTCGTACTCGGCAAAGAAGGATACTGTTTTCATACCTTCGGCCAATCCAATGTTCAGAACGATACTTTGAAATCATCAGTTAAGGCGATCAACGAACTCCGCGTCGACAACGAAAAGTGAGCGCGGCAACTTCCGCTTTGGGGCGACTGCTGGCGTCGCCCTTGTTCTCAAGCATCGGTTTGCTCGGCCATTTCTAGCGCATCGTCAACCTCAATGCCAAGATAGCGCACCGTGCTTTCCAAGCGCGTGTGGCCCAGCAATAGCTGCACCGCCCGCAAATTTTTTGTGCGACGGTAGATGAGGGTTGGCTTCGTCCGACGCATCGTGTGTGTACTGTATGCCGTCGGGTCCAATCCGATTTCGTCGAACCATTGGTGAACTATGCGCGCGTACTGCCTGGTTGAAATATGCGGCGATTCGGAAAGCCGACTGGGGAATAGAAAGTCGCCGTGCCGTAAACCTGCGGCCGAAATCCATTCCCCAAGGCTCTTCCTGGTTCCTGCGGTAAGTTCGAATTGGACAGGTCGCTTCGTTTTCTGCTGCATCACAATGGCCCTCGCTGCTATATGCCCTCCCTGACATACATCGTTGACACGCAGTTGGACCAAGTCGCAGCCACGCAATTTGCTATCGATGGCTAAGTTGAAGAGCGCCAGGTCACGCACTCTCCGGTAGATTTCTAGGCGGACGCGAATTGCCCAGATTTCGCTTACGCGCAGCGGCGCTTTTTGCCCGACTAATTTGCCTTTGTTCCATGGTGTAGGTTGACCAAAAAATTGTGCTTGATATTCCATGATAGGCCTCCTGAATGGAACTCTACTATGCGTCTAAAGAGCATCGGCGGCGTGAGGAAGGTGATGTGGAAATTTACTGGATTTTCATTTGGACAACATGGTATCGTTGCTTATAGGCCGGATACGGCCAAAAACGGCCCTTCATTCCAGTCCGTGTGAAACGTAAGGTCAACAATGAAACGAATTTCAGGCATATCGATAGCGCCGAAGGAATTGGACTAGCTGCAGGCGATCGCCCGAGTGGCGACTCGTACTGCGCTCGACGGATACGAACCAATGCCCGAGGAGTGGGCAAAAAATCTAACGCTTGGAACGGTTTTCGATGGTGACGACCGAATTTTTGAGCTATACGTCGCCGCAGAAAAGCCAGCTGACGCTGTGGTAATCAGTACTGCACGGGTCAACCGAAAATCGAGAAATGTCGTGGTCACAATCTCAAATCTCACGGAGCGAAAGCGAAGCTAGTCTCTTAGTTGCTGAGGAATGGCTACTATGGGGCGGACCCCGCCAACAGCGGCAACCGGCCAGAAGCGGACGATCACGGCAAGCGCATTGGAAACACGATGACTCAAACAGAGCAGTTCGAATTAACAATTAATGGAAGCGTGCCAGATTGGACGGAATCGATATGTGAGGGCTTCGTCTGTGAGTCTTTGCATATCAAAGGTGAACCGCCTGTGCCCGCGAATGTAAGTTACTTAAAATTCAACGGAGCTTGGTTTCGTCTCTATTTTGAATTTCGATGCGTATTCTGGCGCAGCTTTGAAGGGCAATTTCTTCCGTGGAATGCAGAGGCGCCGTGGACTGAGTACGTGGATCTGGCTGATGAACTCAAGATTGTTGGGCAACGTCTTGTGTCATGCGTAGCTAGCGCGACCGCCAAAGGTAGTGTGGTAGCGTTTGTCTTCGAAAGCGGATTGACAGTACTCATCCAGGATAGAGATGATCGGACTTCCTTTGAAATCACTTACCCTCTGCAGACAGGCTCGTTCGACTAGAGAGGCTGCCTCCGGCCAGAAGCGGACAGAGTCACGCAAGGCACCGCTCATTTTTCTCTAACTCAATACGTTCATGTCCAACCAATCGCTAATCGCTCGGATTGAATCCTGTTTGAAACGTGTCCAGGCACAGCAAGATACCGCACTGGCTTTAGCCGACTCGATTAGAGGGAACGGCAAAGCATTAGAGGCTATGCCATACGCCTTGATAAAAGAAATAGAGGGCATGGCCATGGACCTGGATATCGCTCAGTGGCACGATGAAGATGGATTCGTTCCTGAGCTAGGTCCAATTCTTTTGCGAGTCGAAGATTGGCTGGCGAAACTGCCCCGTGACGTGTGATCTCACAGCAGCTATCGACCAGAAGCCAACATTCAAAAAACCGGCAGTCCACAAGCTACCCGCATGAGACCAAACTTCAACGATATAGCCGGACTATGGGAACGAAATGGATCGCTTCGAGACGTCTACGTGCAGAATACTGAAGCTATCCACTGGGATCGCTTTGATCGCCTACTCAACCAATACGAATGCACGTACAGCTTTGATGGGGCTGCGCTCCCATTTCCGGGATCGCGCAACGTTTTGGCGAATCGTGAAGGGTCACATTTGTTGTCGATTCTGTTGGATGGCCCGGTTGTAATCTGCTGTCATTTCTTCGTCTCCGAGCAGTTAGAACTCGATATCTCACCGAAGGAAGTTGCTGGGTCCTTGCAGCATGAGCAGGTCCTGTCATTCGTTGAAAACCTGGCTGAGACCCTAGAACTTCCTGTGGACATCACCCCAGAAAATTGCGAGAAAAACCCGTTTCTAACGTATGTGCCCCAGGCTAAATCGTGGCATATACCCGGTGATCCGCCATAGTGGCCAACGTCCGCAATGGGGCGGAACCTGCCAACGACAGTAGGCGGCCAGCAACAGACGTTCGAGTTAACCAGGATTCGCCATGACTAAAAAGACAATTACCGTAGATGGGGAGTGTTTTAAATCGCTCGATGCGTTCTTTGTACATTTCCAAAATCAAGCTCTTCATGGCCCGTGGGGAAATAATCTCGACGCCTTCAATGATGTCCTGAGTGGCGGCTTCGGCACCCCAGATGAGGGCTTCGTCATTCTATGGAAAAATCATCAATTGTCGAAAAGTCTCTTGGGTTATCCTGAAACTAGCCGAGTTCTGCGGGCTAGACTTCAAACCTGCCATTCCAGTAATATCGATAATGTAAAGCGGAACTTGGCAAGGGCCAATGCAAACGAAGGTAGTACCGTTTTTGATTGGTTGGTAGAGATAATCAAAGACCATGGACCAGGTGGCGCAGAACAAGACGATGGCGTTGAGTTGCTTCTCCAGTGAAAATATTGATGTTGGATTATTGCATGGTACCAATCGGCCAGGAGCAGACGTTGAATAGGCATGCACTGCATCTTGCATGCCTTTACGTGCAAGAACACAATCGTCTTCAACGATTCTGAACGCAAGCCGATTTTGCGTCGAATATGCCCGGGCTGCTTTCAGCGAGGCTGACTACTGCAGGCGCAGCCGTTCGATAGAGTAGAGGTTTTTTAATTCAGGGCGTGCAGTCGCCCGTTTCAAAATATGGAATCAATGACAGTGATGGCAATAAAGTGGAAGGGCCAGGAGGTGCGAAACTACAATGGCCTCATGTGCAGCAATGGTGACTTCTACGAAGTGCACGAAACCGGGATGGCCAGAGGGCATGAAAAACAGGAGCTTGGCGGTTGGCTCAATGTCGCGATTCTGGCGCAAGAAGAGCTGTATGGTGGACAGTACATCGTTAAATGCGGAGAGGCTATGGAACACGGCTCAATCGGCGTCGTCGTTTTGGAATCGCTGCAAAATCATGAACCTGTTTGGACGTTTGTTTCGGATCAATCCAATCCATTTGATCAAATAATAATCAAGGGCGGCTGGGTTGTGGTGCTGTCAACGTCAGGCGCCGTGCTTCGGTTTGATGCTCCAATGAAGGAGGCAAGGTTTCTGCTTCCGAGTAAGTCGATCCATGATTCTATTTCGTTACAATAGAGTCGCTGCATAATCGCAGCTGGCATAACGGCCAAGAGCGGAATCTGCAGCCGTGCAGGACTGAAATAGGGGCATTGTTTTATCGAGTTGAGTAATATGCGCGATAAAATCATGAATCAAGATCGTTTCGCAAAGCTTGCCGGGCCCGATAAAGTCATCGACAATAAGGCATGCCAATCAAGATATCGCCTAAAAAAATACTACTGTGCCTGCTCATCCTCACCCCCGCCTTCAAACACTATTCTTCCACGCCATGCGCGGCGCCTTGCGCCGAGCGGCTGTGGTTCGAGAACCACTTGGACACGGAGCTGGAAGTGTGGTCGGTAGAGCTGGACCGGCATGGCCACGTGGTGAATAAGAATTATCTGATATCGCTGTAGGCCTTCTTGCTAGGCCACCTCGCTCACCACATAGCGGTACTTGCCCGACGCCTCTGCCGCGATCTCCCCGACTTCCTCGATAATGACGTCCACCTGCGCGCCCAGCCTGGCCTGGAAGCCGGCGACGATGGCGCTGCGCGTGGCGTCGTCCAGGCGCGGCAGGCAGACGAGCAGCACGCGCGTGCGCAGTAGGCTTTCCTGGATAATTTTAAAATTGCGCACCTGCGGCAGTTCGCGCACGATGTAGACGAGGGCCAGGCCGTGCATGACGGTGCCGTCGACGGCCGTGAGGAAATCCGTGCTGCGCCCTTCGATTTTCTGCAGCAGGGGCAGGCCGCGGCCGCAGGTGCACGGCTGCGTGCCCAGCGCGCCCACGTCGCCCGTGGCGTAGCGGATGAAGGGGTAGTCCTGCGTGGCCAGGTGGGTGACGACAATGTCGCCCGTGGCCCCTGGGGGCAGCGGCTGGCCCTGGCCATCAAGGATTTCCACGATGACGTCTTCGGCCGTGATGTGCATGCCGCCGTCCGGGCATTCGTGGGCGATGAAGCCCGCGTCGCGCCCGCCGTAGCCGTTCGCCACGGGGCAGCCGAAGGCGGCGGTGATCTGCGCGCGCTGCTCGTCGTACAGGCGCTCGGCCGTGACGAACGCCACTTTGACCCCCAGGCCGTCGAGCGGCAGGTCGCGCGCTGCAGCATGGCTGGCGATGCGGCACAGGGCCGACGGATAGCCGAACAGCATGCGCGGGCGCCAGCGGCGCAATTGCTGCACGTAGCCGTCGAGGCGCGCCGGCGACATGGCGAACGCGGGCAGCAGGGTGGTGCGCAGCAGCGCGTCGCGCAGGCGGCGCACGCGGTCCTGCGCGTGCAGCTCGATGGGCGAACCCCACAGCACGGCTTCGCGGTCGCCGATATCGACGCCCCACCAGCGCGTGGCGCGCCACTTGGCGGCGATGTCGTGGCTGACCCTGCGCCGGCCGAGGAAGAATTGCAGTGGCTCGCCGCTGGAGCCGCCCGTGGCGAACGGGCGCAAGCCCACGGCGCGGGTGGATTTGAAGCTGTCGCGCGCACTGGCGATGTCAAGCTTGCGCAGCAGCGGCAGGCGCGATAGATCGGCCAGCTGCCGGACCTGTTCCGGGTCGAAACCGCTGCGGGCGAACAGGGCGCGGTAGTAGGGCACGTGCGCGCCCGCGTGGCGCAGCAGCGCGCGCAGGCGCGTCAGCTGCCACTCTTGCAGCTGCTCCGCGCTCCACCACTGCGAGCGTTCCAGGCGGCGCAGCAGGCGTGCGCTGTGGTGGCCTTTGAGCCGTTCGTGCAGGGGAAACAGCCAATGGGCGACGAGGCGCGTGTAGGCGCCCGGGCGCGGCGCGGCGCGGATGCGGCGGTAATGGGCGGCCAGCCTGGGCGCGATATCGGGCCAGCCGAAGGTGGCGGCGTGCGCCAAGCCCGCGTCTGCCAGCGCCTGCGCGCGGGGCGGATCGCGCAGCAGCGCCACGATGGCCTGCGCCATGGCGGCCGGATCGCCGGGCGGCACCAGCAACGCCGTCACGCCGTCCTGCAGCAGGGCGGGGATGCCGCCCACGTTGGTGCTGACGACCGGCACGCCGCAGGCCAGCGCTTCGAGCACGGAATTGGGCATGTTGTCGGCCAGGCTGGGATTGAGGACGATGTCGCTGGCCTGGTACAGGGCCGGCATGGCGGCGTTGTCGACGGGACCGGCGAAGCGCACGCCATCCTGCACGCCGAGCGACCTGGCCAGGCGCGCCAGCGCCGCGCGCTGCGGCCCGCCCCCGGCCAGCACCAGGCGCGCCGCGGGATAGCTGTGGCGCACGATGGCGAAGGCGCGCACGGCGCTGGCATTGTCATACAGGTGTTCCAGGTGGCGCGCCACGAGGATGCACGGGCCGGCATCGCCAGGCGCACGCGGCGCGGCAGGCGTAAAGCGCTGCAAGTCGACCACGTTCGGCACGATGTGGGCCGTATGGCCATGCTGCTCGAAGACGCCGGCCAGGTAGGCCGACGGCACGACGATGGCGCTGGCGCGGCGCAGGCTGAACGCCACCAGGCGCGGCGAACGGGCGAAAAAAACGGCCGCTTCGCCGCCTCGGTAGTTGAGCAGGGCGGGCTTGCCTTTCCAGCTGGCGATCCACAGTGCCGGCGCGGCCTGCAGATGCCAGGACCAGCCGGAATTGGCCATGATGTGGAACAGGTCGACCGTATTGGCGGCGTGCCACAGGCGCCATAGCAGCAGTGGCAGGCGCAGCGCGGCGCGCAGGTAGCGGATGCGCGTCAGCCACGGCGGCAGCACGGGGCCGTTGACAGCCAGCAGCTGCACTTGCGCACCGTCGTCGCGCAGCAGGCGCGCCAGCTGCGCCGTTTGATTCGCCATGCCGCCGGCCGGCGGCGGCAGCGGGCCGACCAGCGCGATGCGCAAGCCCGTAAAGATCATGGCGCGACTCCGGCCGCACCCGTCGCCACGCGCGCATACACGGGCGCATAGCGGCCCACGCTGGCGCCCCAGCTGCGCTCCGTCTCGACAAAGGCGCGCGCCTGGCGCCGCAACGCCGGCCAGCTGGCCGGTGCCAGCAGCAGGTTCAAGACCGTCTGCGCCAGCGCCCCGGCGTCGCCGGCGCGAAACAGCATGCCCGTCGTGCCATGCTCGACCAGTTCGCGGTGGCCGCCCACGTCCGACGCCACCACCAGGCGGCCCTGCGCCATCGCCTCGAGCGGTTTCAATGGCGTCACCAGTTCCGTCAATCGCATGGGCAGGCGAGGATACACGCAGATGTCGACCAGCTGATAATAGCTGGCCACCTGGGCATGCGGCACTCTGCCCGCGAAGACCACGGCACCCTCGATGTCCAGCTGCGCCGCCAGCGCGCGCAGCGCCGCTTCCTGCGGTCCGCCGCCGGCCAGCAGCAGGCGCAATGCGGGCTGCGCCGCCAGCATGCGCGGCATGGCGCGCAGCAGCAGGGCCAGGCCCTCGTAGGCATAGAAGGAGCCGATGAAGCCGATGACCAGGTGACCATGCAGGCCCAGTTTGTGCGCCAGCCAGAGGTCGTCGGGCGCGGTGACGCTGAAGGCCAGCGCATCGACGGCGTTCGGGATCACCGTGATCTTATGCGCGGGCACGCCGCGCGCGCACAGTTCGCGCCGCAAGCCCTCGCAGATGGTGGTGACCGCGTCGGCACGGCGCAGCGCGTAGGTTTCCAGCGCCTGCGTGAGCCGGTAGCGCAGGCCACCGGGCCGGCTGCTGCCATGGTCGGCGGCCGCGTCTTCCCAGAAGGCGCGCACTTCATACACGACGGGAATGCCCAGCGCGCGGCCCGCGTTGAGGGCGGCGATGGCGTTCAGCGCGGGCGAGTGCGCGTGCAGGATATCGGGCTTGAGCCGTTGCGCCAGCCGGCGCAGGCGCACGGCCAGGCCGATGATGACGGCCACCTGCCGCAGCACGGGCAGGCGCGCCCACCAGCGCGCATCGGGCGCCGTGCGATAGAAATGCCAGCCGTCGACCAGCTGCTGCGCGCCCTCGGCCGGCCCCTGCTTGGCGCTCGTGAGCTGCATGGTGAACCAGCCCAGTTCGCGCTGCTGCCGCAGGATGGCCAGGGTGCGGAACGTGTAGCCGCTGTGCAGGGGCAGCGAGTGGTCGAGGATGTGCAGGATGCGCATGGCGTCACTCCACTGCCACGGCCGCCGTCTGCACCGGCGCCTTGCGGCCGTCGACGGGCAGGACCTGGCGCAGGAACGCTTCGAACATCAGCAGCGACCACAGGGGCGCGCTGTAGTCGCGCCGCCCGCTCGCGTGTTGCTCGAGCAGCAGGCGCACGTAATCCATGTCGAACAGGCCGCACTGAGCCAGGGTGGGACCGAGCAGCCGCTGCTGCAGGCGCTGGCGCAGCGGGCCGCGCAGCCAGTCGGCCAGCGGGATGGAAAAGCCCATTTTTTGACGGTACAGCAGGGTGTCGGGCAGCAGCGGGCGCAGGGCTTTTTTCAGCAGGTACTTGCCTTCGCCGCGCCGCAGCTTGAATTGCGGCGGCAGGCCCGACATCCACGCCACCAGTTCATGGTCGAGCAAGGGCGAGCGTACTTCCAGCGCATGCGCCATGCTGGCCCGGTCCACTTTCGTGAGGATGTCGCCGGGCAGGTAGGTTTTCAGGTCCAGGTACTGCACCTGCGACAGCGGGTCCTGCGCGGGACTGGCCAGCGCGTGGCGGCGCAGCACTTCGACGGCGCGGTAGCCGTGCAGGCTGCGCCGCAGCTCGGGGCTGAACAGGCGGGCGCGCATGGCGTCGCCCAGCAGGCTGACGCCGTGAAAATACGCGTCCGTCGTATCGCGCGCCAGGCCTTCGAACGTGGTCTTGGCGCGCAGGAAGCGCGGCGCCCAGTCGGCCTTCGGATACAGCCGCCCCAGGGTGCCGAACAGCGACTGGCGCAAGCCGGCCGGCAGCAGCGGGTCCATCGCCTTGCGCACTTTTTCCTCACGCGTGTGCAGGCGGTAGCGCCGATAGCCGGCCAGGCTTTCATCGCCGCCGTCGCCCGACAGGGCTACCGTGACCCGCTGGCGCGCCAGCTGGCACACGCGATACGTGGGCATGGCCGAACTGTCGGCGAACGGTTCGTCGTACAGATTGGCCAGCAGGTCGATCAGCTCGAAGTCGTCCTGCTCGACCTGGCGCGCGTGGTGCGCCGTGCCGTAGCGGCGCGCCACCAGGTCGGCGTAGCGCGCCTCGTTGTACGCGGGGTCGCCGAACGAGATGGAGCACGTGTTGACGGGCGTGGCGCTGGCCCCGGCCATCAGCGCCACGACGGCGCTGGAATCGACGCCGCCGGACAGGAATGCCCCCAGCGGCACTTCGGCCACCATGCGGATGCGCACCGCTTCGCGCAGGCGCGCCAGCAGTTCGTCGGCCGCCTGCGCCTCGCTGGCGGGCGGGTTCGGCGTGAAGGGAATGTCCCAGTAGGCTTGCGGCGCTGGCAGCGGCTGGCCGGCGCGGATGCAGAGGGTATGCCCGGGCGGCAGCTTGCGCGCGTGCCGGAAGATGCTGCGCGGCTCGGGCACGTAGCCGTAGGCGAAATACTCTTCCACGGCCAGCGGGTCGAGTTCGCGCGGCATGGCCGGATGCGCGAGCAGAGCTTTGAGTTCGGAGCCGAACAGCAGGGTGCCGTCCTGCGCCTCGCCGTAGTACAGGGGTTTGACGCCCAGGCGGTCGCGCGCCAGGAACAGCAGGTGGCGCCGGCGGTCCCACAGGGCGAAGGCGAACATGCCGCGCAGGCGCTGCACGCATTGTTCGCCCCATTGTTCCCAGGCGTGGACGATGACTTCCGTGTCGCTGCTGGTGCGGAACTGGTGGCCGAACTGGCGCAGTTCCGCCATCAGGCCGCGATAGTTATAGATTTCGCCATTGAAGACGATGGCGATGCTGCGGTCGGCGTTGAACAGCGGCTGCTGGCCGCTGGCCAGGTCGATCACGGACAGGCGCCGGTGCGCCAGGCCGAGGCCCGGCTCGCGGTGCAAGCCTCCTTCGTCCGGCCCCCGGTGGCGCAGGCTGTGGTTCATGCGCGCCAGCAGCAGCACGTCGATGTCGCGCTGGCCCTGCAAATCAAAGATGCCGCTGATGCCGCACATGGGAGGCCTTTCAGGGAGGGGTGGACAGGGGAGAAGGCTGGCGCGCACCGGTCAGGCGGTCGTACACGGCCAGGTAGGCGCCGGCCATGGCGGGCAGGCTGTGTTCGGCCAGTACCTGGCGCCGCCCGCGCGCGCCGTGGCGGGGACCCAGTTCCGGCATGCTGTAATAATCGAGCATGGCGTCGGCCAGCATCTCGGGCGAACCGGGCGGCACCAGGGTGCCGCTCCAGCCCGACTGCACCAGTTCCGCATTGCCGCCCACCTGCGTGGCGACGACGGGCAGCCCCGTCGCCATGGCTTCGAGGATGGTGTTCGAGCTGCCTTCGGCCAGGGACGGCAGCACGAACAGGTCCATGGCGCGCAGCAGCTGCGCCACGTCGTCGCGCGCGCCGGGCAGCCAGGCCAGATGGGCCACGCCGGCCTGCTGCAGCAGCTCCAGGCAAGCCTGGCGGCACGGCCCGTCGCCGACGATGATCAGGCGCAGGCGCGCGCGGGCGCCCGGCTGGGCCAGCAGCAACAGGAAGGCCCGCACCAGCGAGGCGTGATCCTTGACGGCCGCCATGCGGCCCACGCTGCCGATGACGAAGGCGCCGTTGCACAGGAAACCGGGCGGCCCCACGGCGGCGGGCGGCCCCAGGCGCGGATGGAATTGCACGCTGTCGACGCCATTGCCGATGTGCGACACCTGCGCGGGTGCCGCGCCGATGGCGTCCACCAGCCAGTGTCCCAGGTCGGCGCTGACGGCGATGAAGTGCTGCACCAGCGGCAGCATGCATTTGCGCAGCAGCCGGTATTTGAGGCGGGTGCCGTGCAGGTCGCTCATGTCGCGCCCGTGTTCGCCATGCACGCGCAGGCGCACGCCGGCCAGGCAGGCCAGCAGCTGCGCCTCGAGGCAGCCCAGGTTGCGCGTGTGCACCAGTGCCGGGCGCAGCTGCTTCAGCACGCGGTACAGGCGCAGGTAGTGGCGCCAGTCCTTGCCTTCGCGCTTGTCCAGGCTGATCACATCGACACCCGGGGTGGTCAGGCGCTGGCGAAACGCGGTGGCGTTTTTCAGGCAGACGATGGCGTGCCGGTAGCGCTCGGGCGGCAAATGGTTGATCAGGTTGACCAGGCCGTTTTCCAGCCCGCCCACGTCGAGCTGGTGGATCACGTGCACGATCAGGGGGGCGGCGCCGGCCGCCGCATCCGCCTGCCGCGCGTCGCCGGTATCGAAATCAAGGGCCATGCGGCAGCTCCTGCAAGCGTTGTTCGATGACGGGCAGCGCCGCTTGCAGGAAGGCTTGCAGGCGCGCGCGCGGCGGCGGCGCCAGCTCGTCGTAGGCGGCAAAGACGAGGATGTCGGCGCCATCCTGGCGCCTGCCCAGCAGCTTGGCTTGCGCCAGCAGCAGCTTGACCAGCACGGGCCGGGCCGTGACGATGCCGCCCTGGCGGTAGACGCGCCACACGAGCAGGCGCTCGCCGCCGTGCCCCAGCACGCTTTCGCGCACGGTCATGGGGCCGCCGGCCACGGTGACGGGCCGCACGCGCTGCGCCAGCGCCATCCAGCGGGGGCCGTATGGCAGGGCCTGGTGCGTCAGCAGTTCGGCATCGCGCGCCTGGCGCGCATACCAGTGCAGCTGCAAGCCGACCGGTGCGTCGTCGCCTTCCTGGCGCGCATACGTGGCGGCAAAGCGCGCGGGTGCGCCCGCATACGGCGCCTGCCACGCGGGTAGCGCATCGTGCAGCCGGCGCCAGGCGGGCGGATCGGGCAAGGCCAGCACGGCGGGGGAAGCGGGCGCCGCGCCGCCGTCGCGGTGGCTGGCCAGGGCCAGCGCCGGCCACAGCGCCGCCAGCAGCAGGCAGGCGATGCCGGCGCGCATGACGGCGCGCGGGCTGGCCGCCACGCCACCAGCGACAGGCCGGGGCGGCAGGGCGGGTGGCAACGTGGGGGGCAAGATCGGCGCCGGCGGCCATTCGCGCCAGCGCGCGGCCAGCCAGAACAGCAGCAGCGCCACCAGGCCGAAGAACAGCCAGCCATAGATCAGGTGGTCGACACCCACGGCCAGGCGCATGTCGCTCAGGTGGCCCAGCATCACGATCAGGTAGGCGCGCACGCCATTGGCCAGGATGGGCACGAGCAGGGCGGCGGCCATGACGGCCAGGCGCCGCCGCGCGCTGTGGAAGTTGACATGGGCGAACAGGGCGCCCAGGGCCAGCGCGGCGATCAGGTAGCGCAGGCCGCTGCACGCTTCCACCACCGACCAGTTCCCGGATGGCAGCGAAAAATTGCTGCCATCGCGGAACACGGGCACGCCCGTCCATTGCAGCGCCGTGACGGTGAAGGCGGCCGTGAAGTCGATCAGCGGATCGAGGAAGACTTCGCCGAACGGCACGGCGAGAAACAGATACGCGAGGGGAAAGGCCAGCAGCCGCACGGCCGGCCAGCCGAGGATGGCCAGCACGCAGGCGGGCAGCATGGCCGTGGCCGCATATTGTTCCACCACGGGCACGTTGGCGGCATCGGCCAGCAGCCAGGCCAGGCCCAGCGCGCCCAGCAGCAGCAAACCCCGCCGCGACGGCTGGGGCGCCAGCGCGGCCAGGCGGGCGCGCTGGCGCCAGGCCAGCCAGCAGCTGATGGGCACGATCAGGAAGCCGTGCGCGAACGTTTGCGAGCGGGACCACAGTTCCACCATCGACCAGAAGGTGGCGTGGTACAGCAGCACGACGGCGGCCATAGCCAGCAGCAGGGCCGCCAGCGCGGCCTGGCGCCGGTCCTGCGGCAGGACGGCCGCATCCGGCAAGCGGGCCCTCTGGTCGAGCTGCAGGCTCATGTGGACGGCTCCCGCACGGGCAGCACAGGCGTGGCGGCGCCGCTGGCAGCCGCGTCTGCCTCGGCAGGCAGGCCCAGCATGGTGCCCAGTCCCCGCAGATTGCGTTCCCAGTCGTAATCCTGCAGCACCAGCTGGCGCGCCGCCGCGCCGATGGCCGCGCCGCTGCCTTCGGCCGTGCCGCCCTGGGCATTGCGCAGCACGCGCGCCGCATGGTGGATGAATTCGGCATCGTCGCGCGCCAGCAGCAGTTCCAGGCCCGGCTGGGCGGCGATACCTTCCAGCGCCTGCGGCGTGGCCAGCACGATCTTGCCCATCGCCATCGCTTCCAGTACCTTGTTTTGCACGCCGCGGGCGATGCGCAGCGGGGCCACGACCAAGGCCGCGCCGGCCAGGTAGGGGCGGATGTCGGGCACCTTGCCCGTCACCACCACGCCGCCCACCCTGGCCAGCGCCGTCACGGCGGGCACGGGCGCGCTGCCGACGATATACAACTGCAGCTGGGGAAACTGGCGCCGCAGGGCGGGCCAGACGTGGCGCACGAACCATTGCATGGCGTCGATGTTCGGCCAGTAATCCATGGCGCCCGTAAATACCAGCGCCTGCACGCCGGGCGGATACACGGCGGGCTGGACCGGCACGGGCGTGAAATACGCCGTGTCGACGCCGTTGTTGACGTGGCCCGTCTTGCGCCGCGCCATCGGTGCGCACTGGCGGAACAGGGCCGCTTCGGCCGGCGAGACGAAGCTGGCGGCCGTGAATTGCTGGGCGATATGGCGCTCGTACTGCAGCAGCAGATGCGCTTCGCGCCGGTACAGCTGCGACATGGGCCAGGGCTTGCTGTCGCCGTACTGGCGCCACTTGTCGGAATCGACGTCGACGAAATCGATGACGCGGTGCAGGGCGCGGCCCGCGCTGCCGTCGATGTATTGCGCCATGGGCCCGGAAAAGGCCAGCGCATGGCGCACCTTGCCCGTCGATATCACGCCTTCGACCCATTGCATCAGCCGTGCATCGCGGTAGTACTGCACGCTCATGGCTTGCCGCGACAGCAGCGCCTGCACGGCGCGCCAGCGGGCCGGGCCGCGCCGCAAGTCGATGAAGCGCGTGCTGGCGCACAGGGCGGCCACGGTTTTCGCGTGCTGCCAGTCGTCGTCATCGTCGATGAAGCAGCCCAGGTGCACGCGGAAATGCCGGCTCAGGTATTGCAGCATGTGCCACGAGCGTATCTTGTCGCCCTTGTTGGGCGGATACGGCAGGCGGTGGACGAGAAAAAGCAGTTCGCGCATGGTGTGTCCCCTTGCTTAGCCCAGTTGCCGCACGATGTGCGGCCCCAGCAGGTTGGCCAGCGGCAGCGGCAGGCGGCGCCAGGCGCGGATGAACAGCGCGTATTTCGGATTCAGTGGATTGACTTCCGGCAATGTCTTCGCGCGCACCAGCCGGTAGGCATACGGCAGCGTCTGCGGCGTAAAACCCCAGTTCTTCTTGAAGTCCCAGGCGCCCGTGCCCAGCTTGCTGCGGCCGAAATCGAACAGGCGGTAGCCGCGTGCGCAGGCGCGGCGCATCGTTTCCCAGTACATGAAGTCGTTGGCGCCCGTGCTGCGCGCCAGCACGCTGCCGCCGCCGTAATATGGCAATACTTCGTCGCGGAAATAGAACAGCAGCACGCTGGCCTGCGGCTGCTGGCCGTGATACACGGTGAGGATGTCGCAAGCGTCGCCGAAGACCGTGCGCAGCAGGGCAAAATGGCGGCGCGCGAAGACGGGCGTGCCCAGCCTGTGCACGCTGGCCGCATAGATCGGGTAGAAATGGCGCAGGTCGTAGTCGATGGCGCTGTGCAGACCGCCTGCCATGGCCTTGCGCACGACGGCGCGCTGCTTGCGGGGAATGGCCAGCAGGTTCTGCTCGGCATCGGGGTGCAAAGGCCGGCGGAAGGTCGCGTACAGGGGTTTGTGCAGCCAGGAAGTCTCCATGTCTTCCGGCGCTTCGCGCCAGCGGTATTCCAGGTGGCCCACGCCGAGGCGCCGGGCCAGCGTCAGCGCGGCGCTGTCGAGCGCCTGCCGCACGGCCGCGCCGCCGCCGGCGATGCCGCCGTAGACGCAGAACGGCAGCGAGACGAGCGAGGAGCCGAACAGGCGGCTGCGCAGATGGGCCAGCGGCAGCACGCCGGCGATGCGCCCGTCCTGTTCCGCGTACAGGAAATGGCTGTCGTGCTGAAAACCTTGTTCCATGATGGTTTGCCAGCCGGCCCGGTGAAAGAATGTCGCTTCCGGGCACGTGTCGACAAAGGCATCCCAGCGCGCATGCTCGTGCGCCTGCAGCGAGCGCACGGCGATGGCGGCGCTGGACGGCGCCGGGTCGGGAGGAAGGCTGGCCTCGTGCATCATGTGCTTTCCAGAAAAATACGGTCCATGCGGTCCCAGGCAAAGTCGCGGGTCAGGCGTGCCAGCCGCGCTTCCATGCACCCCAGGTTCAGGTAATGGCGAAAGCGCGTCCTGGCGCTGAGGCCAAGCGGGCGCGGCTGGCCTGGATCGAGCTCCCAAGGATGAAAATAGAATATGCCAGCTTGCCCATCGCGCGAATTGATGCGTCGCAAAAGCCAGCGCGACAGTGCATACGGCATCAATCTGAAGTAACCGCCGCCGCCGGCCGGCAGGTTGCGCCCGCGCAAGCGCACGGTGCTGACGGGCAGTTCCAGCACGCCGTGCGGCCCGCGCGGGCGCCAGGCGAAGCGCGGTGCATCGGGCATGCCGTAATGGTCGTGGCGGATCGGGTAGATGCTGGAACTGTAGCGGTAGCCGGCTTCCTGCAGTACGTCGAAGGCCCACAGATTGGCCGCGCCGATGGAAAAGCTGGGCGCCCGGTAGCCGCGCACGGCCAGCCCCGTTATCTGCTCCAGGATGGCCTTGCTGCGGCGCACGTCGTCGGCGAACTGCGCGGCCGACTGCTCGCTGGCGCGCAGGTGGGCATAGCCGTGGCTGGCCACCTCGTGCCCGGCGGCGGCCACGCGGCGCAGCATGGCCGGATAGCGCTCGGCGATCCAGCCCAGCGTAAAAAAGGTGGCGTGGATGCGGCGGCTGTCGAGCAGCAGCAGGATGCGCTCGATGTTCGCCTCGACCCGGCATTCCAGGCGGGGCCAGTCGGCACGCGCGATGTGCGGCGCGAAGGCGGACACCTGGAAATAGTCTTCCACGTCGATGGTCAGCGCATTCGTCAGCACCGCAGGCGCCGTCATGGTTGTCTCCGGCGCGCTTCCAGCCAGGGCGCGATGACGGCCGCGATGCGCGTGGCCGCGTGGCCATCCCACAGGGGCGGAATGCGGCCCCGCTTGCCGCCCGTGTCGAGGATGGCGCGCGCCAGCGCCAGGATGGCGGCCGGGTCCGTGCCGGCCAGGGTATTCGTGCCATCGGTCACGGTGATGGGGCGCTCCGTGTTGGCGCGCAGGGTCAGACAGGGCACGCCCAGGGCCGTGCTTTCTTCCTGGATGCCGCCCGAATCCGTCAGCACCAGGCGCGCCTCCTGCATCAGGCCCAGCATTTCCAGGTAGCCCAGCGGCGGCAGGCGGACGATGGCATGCCGCGCCAGCAGCGGTTCCAGGCCCGCCAGGCGCAAGCCGGCCAGGGTACGCGGATGGATGGGGAACAGCAGCGGCAACTGGCATGACAATTGCCCCAGCGCCCGCAGCAGCGCTGCCAGCTGCGCCGGATCATCCACGTTCGACGGCCGGTGCAAGGTCAGCAAGCCATACGCGGGCGGGCAGGCGTGGCCGTGCGCGCGCAGGGTGGCGTCCGGCTTGACGGCGCGCGGCAGCTGCTGCCGCAGGCTGTCGATCATGACGTTGCCCGTGAAGTGGATGCGTTCGGGGGCGATGCCTTCGCGCAGCAGGTTGGCGCGCGCGCCTTCCTCGCTGGTGAGCAGCAGATCGGACAATTGATCCGTCAGCACGCGGTTGATTTCCTCGGGCATGCGCCGGTCGCCGCTGCGCAGTCCCGCCTCGACGTGGATCACGGGGATGTCGCGCTTGGCCGCCACCAGCGCGCAGGCCAGGGTGGAATTGACGTCGCCCACCACCAGCACGGCATCGGGCGCCAGCGGCGGATGGGCGTCGAGCACGGCGTCGAAGCGGCGCATGATCTCGGCCGTCTGCTGCGCGTGGTTGCCGGAGCCGACGTCGAGGGCGATGTCGGGCGGGCGCAGGTCCAGGTCGGTAAACAGCTGGCCATTCATGGCCGTGTCGTAATGCTGGCCCGTGTGCAGCAGGGTCACGCGCACGGCGGGCGCCTGGCGCGCCAGGGCGGCCAGGATGGGCGCCATCTTCATCAGGTTGGGGCGCGCGGCCACCACGCACATCAGGTGCGCCGTTTCAACGGACGCAAGAGAGGGATCGGACATTGCGGCCTCCTTAGAATTGCATGGTGAGCGTGGCGCTGACGCCGTTTTCGCGGTAGTCGCCGCCCCGGTTGCTGGCGTGGCGCGTGTGGCGCAGCTCGATGCTGGCCGTCATGTCCGGCTGCAGGAGGCGGTTGTAGCCGGCCGTCACGGTGATGTTGTTGTCGCGCCGGGGCACGCTCAGCGAGCGCACGCTGGCGTAGCCGGCATTGACGTTCACGCTGGTGCGCGAACTGGCTTGCCAGCTCCACCCCACATTGCCGCCGATCTGGCGCGTGCGGTCTTCGCTGCCGAACTCCACGCCGGGCAGCAGGCCGCTGTCGACGCCGCTGGCCGTTTGCGCCGTGCGGTCGACGGCCGTGATGCCGGCGAGCAACGTGCTTTTCGCCGTGGCGCGCGCCATCGTCAGCTTCAGCTGCTTCTGCAGGAAATAGCGGTGGCTGAAGTAATTGATGGCGCCCCGTTCCGGCCCCAGGCTGTTGGCGTAGCGCAGGAAGGCATCGATGCGCAGGCGCCGGTCGCGCGCGTTGGGAAAGATGCCGCGCCACAGTTGATCGAGCAGCTGGGCCGCGTCGCGGTCGCCCAGGCGCGAAAATTGCGTGGGCATGGTGGTGATGTTTTCGCTGTAGCTCAGTTGCCAGTTGGTATGGCGCTGCAGGAAATTGGCGTCCAGGCTGTAGGTGGTGCCAAAGAAGCGCTTGCCCGTGCTGAAGGCCACGCTGGTGCGCGGCGATGGCGTCCACACGCCGCCCAGCGACCAGAAGCGGCCTTCAGGCGCCTTGCCGCTGGTCGAGATATAACCTTCCTTTTCCGTGCCGGCGCTGGCCGTGGCCGCCCATTTGCTGCTGAACGGGTAGCGCAGGCCCACGCTGCTGCGCTGCATGCGCACGGGCATCAGCTTGCTGTCCTGCGTGCGGCGCACGTCGTGGCTGGCGTTCCAGCTCCAGCCGCCGGCGCGCGGCTCGCCGCTGAGCAGCACTTCCATTTCATCGCTGTGCACGGACAGCAGCTCGCCGCCGCTGTCGACCGTGGTGCGCGTGTAGCGCAGCTCGCCCGTGGCCAGGCCGCGGAAACGGTGGCGCAAATACGGGCTGATGCTGGTGGTGCGCACGGTGCTGGCATTGTCCGTGTCGGGCAGATCGTCGATCAACTGGGGACCGAACGGTGAGATGTTGCGCCGGCTCACGCTGGCGTTGGCATCGATGAAGAACCAGTCCTTCACCAGCTCGGCATCGGCCGCGGCGTGCAGCTGGTGGTTATCGGTATCGGCTCGCTGGCCCGACAGGTATTTGTGCCAGCTGTAATCGAGGTGCACGCGCAGGCGGGGGCCCGTGCCGATGAGGGCGATGGCGGGCGCGATTTCCGTGATGAAGTCCGATTGCGCCTGGCCGGGCGGCGCGCGCAAGGCATTGTCCGTATAGCTTTCGCGCAGGCGCAGCGACGGCTTCACCAGCCAGTCGACGGCGCCGGCCGGCGCGGGCAGCAGCAGGGACAGCAACGGCAGCAGCGGCAGCGGCAGCGGCAGCGAAACGCGGCGGCTAGTCGTAATGGCCATAGCCGTAGTAGTCGTTGCCGGGAAACGATTTGGTCTTGTTGTAGATTAAATGGATGTGTTCGCACGACTCGATCTGGCGCAGCGCTTCCTTGACGGCGTGCTGGGTCGTCGTTTCCGCCTCGACCACCATCACCACTTGCCCCATCTGTCCCACCAGCGCGTGCGCTTCGCTGGTGATCAAGAGGGGCGGCGAGTCGAAGACGACGACGCGGTCGGCGTAGCGGCTGGCGATCTCGGCCAGCAACCGGCTCATCGCCCTGCTGGCCAGCAATTCCGTCGCATGCTTGTTGCTGCGCCCGGCGGGCAGGATGCTCAGGTTGGCCACGTTGGTTTTCAGGATCACGTCCGCCATCGCCAGCTGCGGGTCGAGCAGCACGTCCATCAGCCCCGGCTCGGGCGGCAGGCCCAGCACCTTCAGCACGGACGGGCGCGCCACGTCGGCATCGACCAGCAGCACCGTGATATCCATTTCCATGGCGATGCTCATGGCCAGGTTGACGGCGCAATACGTCTTGCCTTCGCCGGGCATGGCGCTGGTGACGACGATCAGGTTGCCGTGGCGGATGGCATCGGCGCCGCTGGCGCGCGCCTGGCGCAGCAGTGGGCGCTTGATGATGCGGAAATCCTCGGCCACCGAGCTGCGCCCGCCATCGTGCGTGAGCATGCCTTGCTCGGCCAGCCGGGCCAGGTTCAGGGCCCGGTACTGGGGCGACCGGGCCGCCGCCGCGCTGTCTGCACCATCCGCACCATCGGGACCATAGGGCACGCTGGCCTCGGCCATGCCCAGGATCGTGGGTTCCTGCTTGCCGCTGTCCTTGCTGCTCATCGTCGCTCCCTTGGTGGCTCTAGAATTTCAGCAGCGCGGCCGTCATGACCCCGCCATACAGCACGAACAGGCTGCCCAGGCAGGCGCCGAAGCCATAGCGGGCGCGGCGGCGCCGCACCTGCTGCAGCGGCGTCCAGTTCATCGATACCGTACCCAGCACGTTCAATCCCGTCGCGTCGCGCAATTCGGAAGGACTGAGGAAGGTGGGGCGCACCTGGCTGATCAGCAGGGCCGCGGCGATGCCAGCCACCAGGGCCGCCCCCAGCGCCGCGCTGAACAGCAGCGGGCGGTTCGGGCCGACGGGCGCATATTGCACCGTGGGCGGGTCGATGATCTTGAAGGCCATCATTTCGGTGGTGGAGCTGATTTCACCCGACAGCTTGGCCGCTTCGCGCCGGCCGATCAGCTTTTCATAGTTTTCCTTGTTGATGATGTAGTCGCGGTTGAGCTGCGCCAGCTGCGATTCCACCTCGGGCACGGCATTGCTTTGCGCCAGCAGGCGTTCGTTGCGCGCGGTGTATTCCTGCACGCGGGCGCGGATGGCGGCCACCTTGGCGTCCGCATCCGTCAGCGCCACCTTCAGCTGCTGCAGCATGGGGCTGTAGTTCTTGCCCGGGTCGCCGGACGCCGTTTTCAGCTTGCTTTCCTCGATCTTGCGTTCTTCCAGCTGAGCAATGAGGCGCTTCGAGGCGATGATGTCGGGGTGCAATTCCGTAAATTGCATGCGCAGGTTGTCGAGGTTCTTGTTGAGCGAGGCGATGCGTTCGTCGAGTTCGGGATTCGTGATGGACGCCGCGTTCGGCTCCATGTCGAGCACGGGCTCGTCGCCCTCGATCTGGCTCTGGATGGCCTTGCGCGCCTGTTCCGCCTCGACCAGTTCCAGCTTGGCATTGTTCAGGCTATCGGACGACATCAGCAGCTGGCTGCCATAGTCGATGCCCTGGCGCGGCAGCAGCAGGTTGTTGCGGATCTTGAATTCCTTGACCAGGTTTTCCGCCGCGGTCAGCTTGTCCTCGTAATTCTTGATCTGCTCGTCGATGAATTGCACCGCCTTCTGCGAATCGCCCTTTTTGCCCTGGAAACTGCCTTCGACAAAGATGGTCAGCAGGCTTTGCACCACGTCGCGCACCAGCTTCGGGTCGCGCCCGCTGTAGCTGATGGTGTAGATGTCATACGCGTTGGTGCCCGTGATCTTGATGCGGCTCATCAGTTCATCGAGCTGGGCTTCGTGCTCGCGCGCGGTCTTCGAGTCCAGGTCGAGGTCGACCATGCGCATGACGCGCTCCACGTTGGGGCGGCTGAGCAGGGTGCGGCTCATGATGGCCACCTGCTGTTCCGTGTTCGGTACGCTGGTCATGCCGGCCATCAGCGGCTTGAGGATGGTTTGCGTATCGACAAACACACGCGCCGACGTCTGGAAGTCGTCAGGCAGGCTGATCACCTTGATGAAGCCGACGATGGCGACCAGCCACGCCACCAGCACCGCATGCCAGCGGTACTTCCAGATGCCTTTCAGGCTGGAAAGCAGTTGCTGTATCAATTGCTCCATGTCGCTTCCTTCAGGTGACGGTGCTGCACGGTAGATGGGCTGGCGGCGCGGACAACGACGGCTCTTGCAAGAAATACTTGCTTGTTGACTAAGCAAAGTATAGGGCGCTTGTGGAGCAAGATTTCCCAAGATGATTGCTTCTTGATACGCCTCAAGGTTCACTTGCCGGGTTTTAATAATCATAGGAAGTTCGCGGCCCAGGCTGGTTCTGCGGGCCGGCCATGGACGCGCCATCGACTCGAAGAGGCCCCGCATGAATCCGTTTCGCCGTGCATTTGTCTGTAACGCGCTGGTCCTGGCCGGCGCCGTCAGCCTGCTGGGAGGCTGCCGCACCCGCTATCCGCTGGCGCCCGCCGACGACAGCGCGCCCATGCATGATTACCTGATCGGGCCGGGCGACTCCGTCAACATCATCGTCTGGCGCAACCCGGAAGTGTCGCTGACGGTGGCCGTGCGGCCGGACGGCAAGATCACCACGCCGCTGGTGGAAGACCTGGAGGCCAGCGGCAAGACGTCGACCCAGCTGGCGCGCGATATCGAGCAAGCCTTGAGCAAGTTCATCCAGCAGCCCGTGGTGACGGTCATCATCACCAATTTCTCGGGGCCGTATGGCGAGCAGATCCGCGTCATCGGCGAGGCGGCCAAGCCGCAGGCGCTGCCGTACCGGCTGGGCATGTCGCTGATGGACGTGCTCATCGCCGTGGGCGGCATCACCGATTTCGCGGCCGGCAACAAGGCCAGCATCATCCGCACGCGCGAAGGCAGCCAGCAGCAGCTGCGCGTGCGGCTCGACGATCTATTGAAGAGCGGCGATATTTCCGCGAATGTCATGATGCGGCCGGGCGACGTGCTGCTGATTCCGGAAAGCTTTTTTTAATAGCGGCCTCGTCCATATCAAAACAGCACTTATATTTGTCATTTTGTACTTTTCGGCAAATTTCATCGTGTTATTTTGCTATCTAAAGGCGGATTTCTTCTGTTTTTTTAGCTAAAGGTGGGAACTTCTCCCGTTTTTGTCTTGTCACAAGGCATTGGCTTCAGTCCGTCTCGACGGCTGCCGATGAACGTGAGGACAAGATGAGCTTTGAAGATGAACCCATTATTTCCTTCGACACGCCCGGTACTTTCAGCGACCTGGTGGTGGGCGAGGGGCAGATCGATCCGGCCATGGAGCATGAGCTCGACCTGCAGCGCTTTCATATCCGCATGGCCAATTCGCGTGGCCGGCGCGAAGCGGCCAGCTTGCTGATCCGCAAGATGTACGGCTGGCGCGGCTATGCCGTCGATCCCGGCATCGCGCATGCCCTGAATAAAATCACCTTGTTTGCGGAAACGGCCGGCACCACCGTCGGCACCATGACCCTGTGCCTCGACAATGACGAGACGGGCCTGCCCGCCGATGAAAACTTTCGCGACAAGCTCGACGTGCTGCGCGAAGAGGGCCGGCGCCTGTGCGAACCGTCGCGCCTGGCCATCGACAAGGGCGTGAGCAAGCGCGTGTTTGCGGCGCTGATTCATATTTCTTATATCTATGCACACAATATTCACGGCTTTACGGATTACGTGATCGAAGTCAATCCGCGCCACGTGGTGTTTTACAAGCGCATGCTGGGCTTCCAGGACTTCGGCGGCGAGCGCGAGTGCACGCGCGTGGGGGCGCCGGCCGTGCTGCTACGGCTGGACCTCGATTACATGGGGGCCCAGATCCGCAAATACGGTGGCCTGATGGAACAGCATGGGGGTGAACGGTCGTTTTACCCCTTTTTTTTTCCGACATGGGATGAGCCCGGCATTACCGACCGGCTGAGGCAGGGGCGCAACTGAGTTTTATTTATCTTTCAGCAATATCGCCTGCATATAGCCGCCCGGAATCGCGTAGGTGATGCCGCTCGGCGCGCTGATGGCGGCCTCCTTGAGGCCCTTGACGTACACCATGTTGACGATGCCGTAGACGAGACCGGTCTCGGGATCGAATAGCGGGCTGCCGCTGCTGCCCGGATACGCCGTCGCGTCCAGCTGGAACACGGTGTAGGGGGCTTTTTGCAGCTGCGCCAGGCGCCGGACGTCGAGGCGCTGCGCGTTTTCGCTGGGCATGACCACCGGCGTCAGCGATGACACGGTGGCGCGGTGCGTCACGTGGTGCAAACCGAGCAAGGTACCGAGCGGAAAGCCCGTGAAGGCCAGGGCCTGGCCTTCACGTACCGTGGCCGCGTCGCCCAGCGCCAGGGCCGGCAGCGGCGCGCCTGCCAGGCGCAGCAAGGCCAGGTCGTGCTCCGTGTCCAGCGCCTGGACTTTGGCGGGGCGAAATTGCGCCATCTCGCCCTGGCCCGTGAGTATGCCGATGACCTCGTTCGGATTGGCGTCGAGCAGTTTCTGGATCACATGGGCGCACGTCAGCACGCTCAAGCCGTCGCCCGCCACGAAACCCGTGCCGATGAAATTCATCGGCGGCGTGCGCGTCTTTTGCAGGCTGCCCACGCCGACGATCGACGGTTTCACGCGCGCGATGGTCTGCGCCAGCGATTCGTCGGCGCGGCACGGCGCGCAAGCGAGGAGCAAGGCCAGGCAAAACAGCAGGGCGCAAGGGAATGTCAACGGCAAGGCTTTCATGGCGGCGCGCTTTCAAGGAGAGGAGGTGGCGGGGAGTGGGCCGGTCGCAGCATCGCGCACAGCAGCATCAGATAGCACAGCAGGGCGATGCGCGGCACGTCGAGCAGGCTGTCGAACAGGCCGACGACGAGAAAACCCAGCAGGGCGGCGGCGCAGGCCAGCGCGCCGGAATCGCCGTCCCTGGCCTGGCGCAGCAGGCGCCGGCCGGCCACGGCCAGCAGGGCCAGCATGGACAGTGCGCCGCACCAGCCCGTTTCCACCAGCAGATGCAGCGCCATGCTCTTGATGTGCCACGGCAAGTGATGGTGGTCGCTGCTGAAAAACCAGTAATTATTCGCCTGCGTAAAGCGCCCGTTGGCGATCAATTCCTCGCCGCCGGGCGCGCGCAGGCTCAGATTGTCGACTTCCAGCACGGACGAGTCGGCCGTGCCGCTGGCCGCCAGTTCCAGCTGCACGGGCGGGCGCAGCAGCCAGGCGCCCGCGCCCAGCCAGCTGCTGTCGAACGGCACTTCGTAGTGCTGCCAGGCCGCCGCGGGATTGCCGGGCACAGGCGGGCGCAGGCGCAATGGCACATTCACGCAACCTTGTGCATACAGCAATTGCCGCTGGCACAACCGTACCAGCAGCACGGGCATGGGGCCGCTTCGGCGCACGTCGAGCGCCAAGGTGTAGCGCGTGTCGGGCTGCACGGGCAGGCGTTGCAGCAGCCGCAGCAGTTCACCGTAGCCGGCGCTGTAGCCGGGACTGGCCAGGCGCACATAGGTATTGGGGGAATTGCCAGGCTCGCCGTCTTCTTCGGCATACGCGATGCTGGCCGGTACTTCGCGCTGGGGATTGTGCCAGTAATAGGTGGCGGGAAAGCTGCCCATGCCCATGCCGAACAGGCGCTCGTCCCAGTCGGAGGGCTGCATGGCCAGCACTTGCCGCCAATGGCGCAAGCGGCCCTGCATGTCGAAGGCGGTGGTGGCAAAACGTTCGGTGGCGTAATAGCTGGCCGACACGGGGATGGCCAGCAGCAGGAGGATGCCGGCCGCGCCCGCGATGCTCAGGCTGGCGCGGTCCAGCCGCCACAGGGGCGGGCGCAAGCGTCCGTTGCCCAGCATCAGCATGGCCAGCAGCACGACCAGGCCGGCCGGCAGCAGGGCGGCAGCACCGGCCCAGTGCCAGCCTATCCAGGCGAGATTGCATGCCAGCATGGTCCACGCCATCATCGCCAGGCCCAGCCTGACTGGTCCTTTGGCGGCGCCAGTGCCGGGCCACAGCACGGCCGCCAGCAGCACGGCCGCCAGCAGGAACAGGAAATACGGGCCTTTCAGCCAGCCGGCCGCGTGCTGGCCGGCCGGCTCCGGCCACCAGGCGGCCAGCAAGCCCTGCAGGCACAGCGCACACAGCAGGCTGGCCGGCGCCAGACGCCATGGCAAGGGCCGTGCCGCCAGCACGAAGCTGGCCGCGAGCAGGACGACGGCGGCGAGCAAGCCCCGGTAGCCGGCCAGGCTGAACATGTACACGAGCAGGACGGTGCCCAGACCGGCCAGCAGCAGCCTCAATAACACACCGCGCAGGGGCGGGCGGCCAGGCGGGCGCCGCGCCGCGCCGGGCGGCGGGCGCAGGGTCTGCCACAAGCCCAGCAGCATGGCCTCCGCCAGCGCCGCATACAGGCCCCGTGAAAACGTGGTGAACGCCGCGTGCAGGGCCAGGGCCAGCAGCAGCATGGCCAGCGCCGCCTGCCAGCGGCTGCGGGCGCGCGCCAGCCACAGCGCGGCAAACGGCAGGCTCAGGGCCAGGTAGCCGTCGAGCGCGGCGCCGCCCGTGTGCATGGCGGAAAATGGCGCCGTGATGCGGTAGTCGCTCGACAGGTTCGACAGGCCGGGAAACACGGCCCGTTCCCACAGCGCAAACAGCGACACCATGGCCAGCCCGGCCAGCATGCCCGGCAGCGCGTAGCGGCGCAGGGCGGAAGGCTCCCCGTCACGCAGCAGCAGCGGCAGCAGCAGCATGCTCCAGGCCCAGGCCTTGCCCAGCCGCAGGCTGTTGTAGGGACTCAAATAATTATCCCAGGCATTCAGGTCGAGCGGTGCCAGCGGCAGCACGCCGCGCAGCAGCGCCGCCAGCCAGGCCAGGCTGCACAGCAGCAAACAGGCGCGGGCGGCGGGCGAGAGCGTGGCTGCCGCGGGCTGGGGCGGGCCGCCCAGGCGCCAGTAGCCGCAGGCCACCGTCAGCAACAGCAGCACGTCGATTTCTTCGAGAAAGAACCAGCCCGTCCACGGCGCCAGGTCCAGCACGGGCAGCAGCGCGGGCACGCAGAACAGCCAGCAGGCGGGGCGCCAGCACAGCAGCAGGAAATAGGCGGGCAGCAGGATGGCAAACAGCAGGCCGGGCCAGCCGTGGCCCAGCGGATAGTGGCGCAGGGCCAGCACGCAGGCCGCGCCCGCCAGCAGGGCCAGCGGCCGCGCTGCCAGGCCGGGCATGGCAGCGTGCACAGCCATGGCTTACAGCTGGGTCAGCAAGGCCTGCGCTGCGGCCCGCTGCGGAAAGTCCTTGTTGGCGGCCAGCAATTGTTCCAGCTGCTTGCGCGCACCGCCCTTGTCGCCCGATTTCGCCAGGGCCGCGCCCAGGTGGTACTGCACTTCGGGCGACTTCGGCGCCAACCCCGCCGCCTTGCGCAGCAGGGCCGTGGCGCGCGGGACGTCGCCCCGTTCCAGCACGATCCAGCCCAGGGTGTCGAGTACGGCGGGATTGTCGGGCGCCAGCTTGAGCGCCTGCTCGGCCGTTGCTTGCGCGCGCGGGTCTTTTTCCTGCTGATACGCCCAGGCCAGGTCGTTCAGCGCCACGACATTGCCCGTGTCCTTGGCAACGACATACTGGAAGTGCTCGATGGCGGCGCGGTATTGCTTGGCTGCCAGACGGGTGCCGGCCAGGTAGGTGCGCGTCGGCAAGTCATCCGGATGTGCCTTGAGCCAGGCGGCCATGCGCGCATCGGCGTCGCGCTCCTGGCCCGACGCCTGCAAGGCGCGGTACAGCTGCACCTGCAGCGGCCCGATGGGGCTGATGTCGAACGCGTGCTGGTACAGCTTGACGGCTTGCTGCGGCTGCTTCTGTTCCATCAGCACGTCGCCCTCGAGCTTGTAGCCGGCCGCCAGCTTCGGCTGCTGTTGCTGCACTTGCCGCGCCACGGCCAGCGCCTCGCGCTGGCGGTTCAGGTTCAGCAGCAGGGCCACTTCGACCACGCGCGCTTCGAGCAGGGTCGGGTCAAGCGCCTGCGCCCGCTTGACGGCTTGCAGCGCATTCTGATGCTCGCCCAGCGCCAGGTGCAGGCTGGCGATGCGCATCTGCAAGGGCGCGGACGTCGTCTGCAGGCTGGCCAGCTTGATGTAGCTGTCGAGCGCGGCCTGCGCCTGGCCGGCGCTGTACTCGACCTGGGCGCGCAGGGCCAGCGCATCGGCGTCGCCCGGATGGCCTGTCTGCAAGGTGCGTGCCAGTTCCAGCGCCTTGTCGGGCGCGCCCGTCTTCAGGTAAAAATTACTTAACAGCAGCGCCGGCGCGACGGCGTCGGGATTGTCGCGGTGCGCCCGTTCGAGCCAGCGCCGCGCTTCGTCCGTGTTGCCCTGCGACGCGGCCAGCTTGGCCAGCGCCGCGCCCAGGTCGGCATTTTTCGGCGCCTTCGCCAGCGCCTTCTCGAAGCGCTGTTTCGCCTGTTCCGGCTTTTTCTCGGCCAGGTCGATCTGCGCCAGGTTGTTCAGGGCGGGCAAGTACACGGGGTCCATGCCCAGCGCCTGCTCGAAACTGGCGCGCGCGGCGGGCAAGTCGCGCAAGGCCAGGTAGACGCCGCCCTTCAGGTTCAGCAGCAAGGGATTCGTGCCTTTCTGCTGTTGCTCCATCATCTTGACCGTGGCCAAGGCCTTGTCGTTCTGCTTGTTGCGCAGCAAGGTCATCACCAGCATCGTGCCCGCCTGCGGCGTGCTCTTGTCGAGCATGCTTGCGCGTTCCAGCTCATTGATGGCGCGACTGTTTTCTCCCATGCCCAGACGGCTGATGCCCAGCGCCGCATGCAGCCTGGCCGTGTCCGGCGCCAGGGTGCTGGCCTTTTCGAAATATGCCGTCGCCTTGTCGTACTGGCGCGCGCGCAAGTGGGCTTCGCCGGCCAGCGACAGCAATTCCACGTCGTCGGGGAAGGCGGCCAGCATCGGTTGCAGCAAGTCGATGGCAGCGTCGGTCTTGCCGCGCATCAGTTCGATCGAGGCCATCATCTTGACGGCATACAGGTGCTTGGGATACACGGCCAGGAAGCGCCGCAGATAGCTTTCCGCCAGTTGCGGCGAACCGAGCGCCAGCTGCACGGCGCCGGCCAGCAGGATGGACGGCATGTGATCGGGCGCCGCCTTGAGCACCAGCTGCAAGCCCTGCAAGGCCGCCTTGTTCTTGCCCTGGCGAAAGTCGAGCAGCGCCTGGGCCTGCAGCAGGCCCAGACTGTTGGGTGCCGTCTTGCGCGCCGTGGCCAGCTGGGCCGCCGCTTCCGTGTAGCGGTTTTCCACGATGTCGAGGTTGGCCAGGTCGATATGCGCCTGGGTATTGTCCGGTTTGATCTTGAGGATCTGCATGTACGCGAGGCGCGCCTCGCTGTTCTTTCCTTGCAGGCGCTGCAGGTCGCCCTGCAGGCGCAAGGCGTCGAGGTTGGCGGGCGCGGTTTTCAGGGCTTGCGCCAGCAGCAGTTCGGCTGCCGGCACCTGCTGCTCCAGCGCCGACAGGCGTGCCAGGCCCAGCAAGGCCTCGACCTGGTCCGGATGGGCTTCCAGCAGGCGCGCAAACAGGGCGCGCGCCTCGTCCTGGCGGCCCAGGGCCAGCAGGGCGTCGCCGCGCAGGGCCAGCACGCTGGCCGGCTGCGCCGCATCATCGGCGATCTCGGTGAGTACCTTGTCGAACTGGCCCAGCATCAGCCAGGTCTTGCCCAGCAAGGGCATTACTTGTTGCGCCGACAGGCCCAGCGACTTTGCCTTGCGCAATTCTTTCTCGGCCGACAGCGCTTCGCCTGTGTCGATATAGATGCTGCCCAGAAGCAAGCGCGCGGCCGCATTGTCCGGTTCCTTTTGCAGCAGGTTCTTCAACTGGATGATGGCGGCCCGTGCCTCGCCTTTCTGCCGGTACTGCTGCGCGTCGGCCAGCAGGGTTTCGCTGCTCTGCGTGCCGTGGCAGCCCGTCAGCGCGGGCAGCAGCAGGGTGCAGCACAGCGCGGCGGCCGGCAGGCCGGGGAAAGGGCGGGGCAGGGAACGGGCCATGGAAGTCTCCGGTAGCGGCATGCATGAACGATGGGCATGGTCTAGCTTAAAAAGATGGCCGCCGGTCTCCTTGATTGCGCTCAACAAGCCGCCGATTGTCCGCGCGCCCGCCGGCTGCCGCTCCGTGTTTCTTGTTCCCGCTCAAGAATGGCCAAACCGGCAACCGTAGAATTTCCTGGACGGCGATGCGCGGGCCGCAACCCTTCGGAGCACAGGCATATGGATAGCAATGTGAATAGCAAGGCGGGCGTGGTGGCGGTGGTGGGGCTCGGCTATGTGGGCTTGCAGCTGGCCGTGGCGTTCGGCATGCGCCAGCGCACGATCGGCTTTGACTTGTCGGTCCGTAAGGTGGAAAGCTACCGGCGGCACATCGACCCGACGGGCGAAGTCAGCCATGAACAGTTGCTGGCGGCGCAATGGCTGAGCGTGGGCTGCGACCCGGCCGAGCTGGAACTGGCCGACTTCATCGTCGTGGCCGTGCCCACGCCCGTCGACAGCGCGCACAATCCCGATTTTTCCGCCCTGGCCGGCGCCAGCGCGGCCGTCGGCCGCCACATGCGGCGCGGCGCCATCGTCATCTACGAATCGACCGTGTATCCGGGCGCCACCGAGGAAATCTGCATCCCCATCCTGGAACAGCATTCGGGCTTGCGCTGGAAGGAAGACTTTCATGTGGGCTTTTCGCCCGAGCGCATCAACCCCGGCGACAAGGACCACACCCTGCACAGCATCCGCAAGGTGGTCTCGGGCGACGACGACGCCACGCTGGACAAGGTGGCGGCCCTGTACGAAGGCGTGGTTGAGGCCGGCGTGCACCGGGCCTCGAGCATCAGGGTGGCCGAAGCGGCCAAGGTGATCGAAAACACGCAGCGCGACCTGAATATCGCACTGATGAACGAACTGGCCATCATCTTCGACCGCATCGGCATCGACACCCTGGAAGTGCTGCAGGCGGCGGGCACGAAATGGAATTTTTTACCATTCCGCCCGGGCCTCGTGGGCGGCCACTGCATCGGCGTCGATCCTTATTATTTGACGCACAAGGCGGAAATGCTCGGTTACCACCCGCACGTGATCCTGGCCGGGCGCCGCATCAACGACGGCATGGCCAAGTTCGTGGCGGAAAAGACCATCAAGGAAATGGTGCGCGCCGGCTTCAAATTGAAAGGTTCGCACGTCAACGTGCTGGGCCTGACCTTCAAGGAAAACTGCCCGGACCTGCGCAACTCGAAAGTGGTCGACATGATCCACGAACTGCAATCGTACGGCGTGCAGGTGCACGTGCACGACCCCGTCGCCGATGGCCGTGAAGCGCTGGAAGAATACGGTTTGACCTTGGAAAGCTGGGAACAGCTGCCGCAGGCCGAGGCCATCATCAGCGCCGTCTCGCACCAGGCCCTGCTGGCCCGCCCGCTGGCCGACTTCCAGGCCAAGGTGCTGGAAAACGGCTGCTTCATCGACATCAAGTCGCATTTCGACCCCCGTCCGTTGCAGGACGGCGGCTTGCACGTCTGGCGGCTGTGATGGCGGCCGATACCCTCGATCCGGCCGGCGGCGACAGCGCGTATGCCCAGGCCTGCGCGCAGCTGGCGCAAACGCCGCGCCGCTGGCTGGTGACGGGCGTGGCCGGCTTCATCGGCTCGCACCTGCTGGAAACCTTGCTGAACCTGGGCCAGGAAGTGCGCGGCCTGGACAACTTCATGACGGGCCACCGCCATAACCTGGAGCAAGTGCGCGCCAGCGTGGGCGAATCGGCATGGCGGCGCTTTACCTTTATCGAAGGCGATATCCGCGACCCGCAGGCCTGCGCGCGCGCCTGCGGTGCGCCGGCGCAGGCCGCCAATGCCGGTGACGGGGAGGCAGATGCTTCTGCCGCTGGCGGCAGCGGCGCGAGCGGCGGATCAGCAGAAGACAGCCGTGCCGATACCGGCGGCCCCGTCGCCGACGTCGCCGTCGATTATGTGCTGCACCAGGCGGCGCTCGGTTCCGTCTCGCGTTCGCTGGAAGACCCGCTGCTGTGCCACGCCGTCAATGTCAGCGGCTTCCTGAACATGCTGGCCGCCGCGCGCGAGGCGGGCGTGCGGCGCTTCGTGTATGCCGCGTCCAGCGCCACGTATGGCGACCATCCGGCCTTGCCGAAAGTGGAACAGCACATCGGCGCACCCCTGTCGCCATATGCCTTGAGCAAATACGTCAACGAACTGTACGCGCAGGTGTATGCGCGCTGCTACACCATGCAGACGGTGGGCTTGCGCTACTTCAATGTCTTCGGTCCGCGCCAGGACCCGCTGGGTGCCTACGCGGCCGTGATTCCCCGCTGGATCGCCGCCATGCTGGACAATCAGGCCGTGCGCATCCATGGCGACGGTGCCACCAGCCGCGACTTCTGCTTCGTGCACAATGCCGTGCAAGCCAATATCCTCGCTGCCACGCGTACCGACCCGGCCGCCGTCAACCAGGTCTACAACGTGGCCGTCAACGCCCGTACCAGCCTGACCCAATTGCACGCCACGATGCAGCAGATGCTGCTGGCCGTGCGCCCGCAGCACGTGCCGCAGGCGCCGCACTACGGCGAGTTTCGCGCCGGCGACGTGCGCCATTCGCAGGCGGACATCGCCAAGGCGGCCCGCCTGCTCGGCTATGTGCCCACGCACACCCTGGCGCAAGGTTTGCGGCAGACCATCGCCTGGTATGTGGCGCAGGCTGGCCGTGCATGAGAACCTGGCCCGCCAGGTCTGAGGCATAAGCTGGCCAGTACACTCCGATATCCGTCCGATCGCCGGCCTTTAGCGTTGCACGGGCGGCGCTGTCGGCGTTGCTGATGACGCTGTCGGCGCGGGCGGCTCCGGCACGCCATCGGCCTTGCTGCGCAGAACCCGCGGCGTGCCGCGGAAATCGGCCGTATGCAGGGTGACGGGGCGGCGCCAGACGCGGGCGATGTACGCCAGCACCTGTTCCGCCCGCTCCAGGTCGAGGCCGCGCCCGTCGCGCTGGTGATCGTGGCGCAGCACCAGGCTGCCGTCGTCGTTGAGCAGGGTGACGGCCACGCATGGCGCGCCATAGTTGTATTTGGGCGCCAGGATGGCTTCGCGGATGGCCGGCAAGTCGCGGCTGGTCAGGCGCGTTTCGCCGTCAAGGCGGCTTTCATGCACGAACAGGCCCAGCCGGTCAGCCAGTTCGCCGTCCAGATAATTGCGTATGAAACTGCAGTCGTCGTCGTCGCGGCAAATCTGGCGCGCCCGCGCCAGTCCTTCGCGCTCGATGATGTGTTCCCACATGCAAAAGCCCAAATGATAGGGATTGACGGCCAGCGCCTGCTGGTGCTCGCCCGCGTAAGGGCGCACCACATCCGAATGCGACTTGATGGCGGACAGATACAGCGCCGGCGGCAGGAAGTGGGCTTCGCGCAGCAGCCGTGCATGCCAGTACGAGGCCCAGCCCTCGTTCATGATCTGGCAGGCGTACACGGGATAGAAGTAAAACGACTCCTCGCGCACGGCGAGGAATATGTCGCGCTCCCAGTCGGCCAGCTCCGGCCCGTATTGTGCGATGAACCACAGCAAGTCGTACTCTGCTTGCGGCGGCACGAGCGGGCGCTGCGCCAGGCGCGTCCCGGCCGCCTCGTGCGCCGCCAGCGCGGCCGCTTCGCCGGGCAAGCGCCGGTAGCGCCGGGCAAAGGGATCGTCCGCGCGGGCGTCGTCTTGCTTGTCCGCCGCTCCGGCTGGCGCCGATGCCGCGGCATACGGCGGGCGGTGCAGTTCGGCGTGGATGTCCACGTGCTGTTCCAGCGCCAGTGCCGCGTCGAGCACGGCTTCGACCTGTTCCTGCCCGTGGCGCTGCAGTGCCGCTTCGAGGCGCTGCGCCCGCGCCGCGCTTTGTTCCAAAATATGCTGGCCCGCCATGGCGCCGAAACGCTGGAACAGGGCATTGCGGCTGGCAAAGTCGGCATGGCCCAGCACGTGGGCGGTGACGAGGGTGTTTTCCGCCACGGAATTGTGTTCGGCCATGTAGGCATGGCAAGGGTCGCCGGGAAACATGACTTCGAACATATGCGAGTTGCCCATCTTTTGATGCACGAGCTGGTGGATGTAGCGCACGCCGAACGACCAGTGGCGCATGCGCACGGGCAAGCCATAGATGGCGATCTCGGCCATGAAGCTGTCCGGCACCAGCTCGAACTCGACGGGGGAAAATTCCAGGCCCAGTTCCCGTGCCAGCGCTTCGATGCGCGGCGCGTAGGCGTCCAGGCCGGCCAGGTTTGCCGGTTCGCTGTGGCGCTGAGCGACATGCCGCGTCATGCCGCGTCCTCCGTATCGGCCGCCTCGTGCTGGAAAAAGGTGCGGATGGCCGCCCAGATATCGTCATTCCTGCTCAGGATGCTGCTGTGCAAGGGCAAGCCCCGCCTTTCCTGCTCGGCGCACAGGCTGTGCATTTCCGTTTCCAGGCTATGCGGCACGCCGGGCACGGTTTCCACATAGCCCATGTAGTTGAGCAGGGCGGCCAGTTCACCGAGGGCCAGGCTGGCCGCCGCCCGGTCTTCGCTGAAATTCTCGCCATCGGAGGCATAGAACAGATAAGCGTTGTAACGGCCCGGCGCATAGTGTTGCTGCAGCAGATCGCGGCTCAGGCGAAAGGCGGTGGACGCCATGGTGCCGCCCATGCCATTGACCTGGAAGAACTCGGCTTCGGAAAACTCCCAGGCCCGTGTCGTATGGGCGATAAAGCGCGTTTCCACGCGCGCATACCTGCGCCGCAAGCCCTGCAAGGCAAAGAAAAAGAAGGATTTGGCCAGCTTGCGCTCGGCCTGCGCCATGCTGGCCGACACGTCCAGCACGAAAAATACGACGGCATTCGCGCTGGGACGGGGCTGTTGCAGCACCTGCCGGTAACGCAAGTCGTCATTGGTGAACGGTACGGGCTGCGCCTGCAGGGCGCGCCGCTTGATGGCTTCCTTGACGGTGCGCCGACGGTCCAGCCGCGAACGGGCGCCATGACGGTCCAGTCCGCTACGTACGAGCCGCACCTCGTCGATGGCGCCCAGGTGACGCGGTTTCAGGTCCGGCAGCTCGAAGGCATCCCACAGCCAGTCGAGAATGTCGTCGATGGGAAACTCCAGCAACAGGCGCACGGCGCCCTCGCCATCGCCGCCTTCGCCTTGCGCCCCGTCCCCGCCCGAGGCGGCAGGGCGCGCCGCGCGCAGGATATCGCCGGGTTGGCCGTCGCCCTGTCCCGCGCCCACGCTGTTGCGCGCGGGCGCCAGGCGGAAACGCGCATGTTCGAGCAGGCGCATGGGCACTTGCACCGTGCGCTGCTGCGGCCCGCCGATCAGGTCGGGCGTGGCGATCAGTTCAGGCAAGTGCGCCTGCACGGCGTCGCGCACTTTCTGGTTGTGGCGCAGCCAGTCGCGCGCGCCGCGCGAGAACAGCCCATACCACGGCTGGGCCAGGGCGGACGCGGCGCCCGCCGGCGCTGCCGCGCCAGTCATGTCTGCCGGGCCGTCGCGCACCGGAGGGCCCTGTTGCTTGCCGCTGCCTGGCGTGGTCGTGGCGGACATGGCTATTCCTGCGCCAGCAAGGTGGTCACGTAGTTGAGCGCTTCGCGCGCGCTATGGGCGTCATAGCCGTATTCGTCGACCAGGCGCTGCTCGACGGCGGAAATCCTGGCCCGCACGTCGTCGTCGGGGCGCTTGGCCGAACCGACCAGGCGCAGCACGTCGCGCCGCTGTTCGAACAGATATTGCTGGATGGCATCGTGCAATTGCGCATGGCTGCCCAGGCCGAACGCCTCGCCCCGCTTGAAGGCGCTCATGGCCTTGCGTACCACTTCTTGCCGGAACGACTGCTTGCCCGAATCGCTGATGTGGATTTTTTCTTCCACGGCGCGCAGGAAGCGCTCGTCGGGACGGCGCTCTTCGCTGGTGATGGGATCGCGGATCTGGCGGTTGTCGAGCATGGCTTCGACTTCATCGAGATATTTGTTCAGCAAGTCTTGTGCTTCTTGCTCGAACGACACGAACAAGGCCTTGTGCACGTCGGCCTTGACCCAGCGGTTATAGAAATCCTTGCGCGTGAGAACCAGGTAATCGACCCACTTGCGCTTGCGCCGCGGTTCGATGCGCGCATCGCTTTCGATGCCATCCTTCAGGGCCAGCAGCACGTCCATGGTCGACAGGCTGTTGCGCTGGGCGGAAATGATGGCGTGCGACAGGGCGTTGATGACGAAACGGGGCGACACGCCCGACAGGCCCTCGTCGGGCGCCTTGTCGCGCTCGCGCAAGCGGCGGATGTCGGCATGCTGCAAGTCGTCCACGTCTTCGTCCGCATACACGCGCAGTTTCTTGACCAGCTCGGCTTCCTTGTCGTCCCCTTCGGGCAGGCGGCTGAGGATGGCAAACACGGCCGCCGCATGCAGCACGTGCGGATCGAGGTGCACGTCGCGGAAGGCAGGCGCGGCCGCCTGGATCAGCTTGCGGTAAATGCGCGCTTCTTCGCGGTAATTGAGCGTGTACGGTACTTGCACGATGACCATGCGGTCGAGCAGGGCCTCGTTTTCGCTTTCTTGCAGGAATTTGCGAAATTCGGCCAGATTCGTGTGCGCGAGAATGGTTTCATCAAGGTAAATCAGGGGAAAGCGCGACACCTTGACATTCTTTTCCTGCGTCAGGGTCAGCAGCAGGTAGAGGAATTCCCGCTTGACCTTGAGGATTTCGATCATTTCCAGCATGCCGCGGCTGGCCGCATACACGGCGCCGGACCAGGACCAGGCGCGCGGATCGCCTTCATCGCCGTATTGCGCCACTTTCGACAGGTCGACGGAACCCACGAGGTCGGCCAGGTCGGCCGTCGTGGGATCGTGCGGCGCATACGTGCCGATGCCGCAGCGGCCCGCCTCGGACAGGTGGATGCGCTCGACGGGCATGCGCAGGAAGTCGCCGCCGTACTGCTCTTCCAGGCGGGCGCGGCAATGGGGACACAGTTCGCCATGCAGTTCGGCATCATAGCTGGCGCGAAAGTCGGCGCGCATGCTGTGCGGCACCAGATGCAGCGGCGATTCGTGCACGGGACAGCCGGCGATGCCATACAGCGCGCCTTCGCTGCTGTGGCTGTACTCTTCCAGCCCCCGCTTGAGCAGGATCACCATGGTCGATTTGCCGCCCGATGGCGGGCCCAGCAGCAACAGCATGCGCCGGCCCACCTCGGAGCCGGCGGCGGCCGCCTTGAAGTAGGCGGCGACCCGGTCGATCGCCTCGTCGATGCCGAACAGCTCGTCGTCGAACAGGCGGCAGCGGAAGCGCCCGGCGGCGTCGGTCTGGCCGTTCCAGCGCATCATGTCCCACAGGTACTGGTGCGCGCTGCGCGTCAGCAGGGCGGCGCGGCCGGGCAGGATCTGTTCGATGAAGTCGGCAAAACTGCCGCGCCAGGGACTGATGCGGTGTTTTTCCGCCCAGGCCGCCATGCCGTGCACAAAACCGGCGTGCTGGCCTGTGCTGGAACCGCCGGCATCCGCCGCGCTGTGGCCTGCCTGTCCGCCCGCAGGCGCGTCGTCGTCGCTTGTACCAGGGCTCGTCATTGTTTCCCCATCCATACCGTTGCTGGCGTTGCTGCCGCTGCTTACCTTGCTCACCTTGCTGCTGTGGAGCAGGCCCAGTTCCCGCCTGTCAGTCAAGTATACGGCGGCGCCTCTGGCCGCACGCCTGATCTTGCTCAACGTTGACGAGGGAACTATTTTTGCCTTCGCTGCCCCTTGCGGCGCAAGGCGGCCACGCGTCCGCGCGGTTCAATCCAGATCAATACCGGCCTGCGGGGGCCGTCCACACTGGTGGTTTGCGGCGACCCACGAGGAGAACACGATGATAGGCAACGAGAATGGTTTCAGCGCCCCGCCTGGCGGCAGCGGCAGGGGACAAAGCGCGGACGATGAAGAGGCCATCGGCCAATTTGCCGTCCCCGGCGCAGACGACAATACGATCGAGAGCGCGTCCGTCGCGGACGTGCCCGACGCCTTGAGCGGCATCAGCATGGAATTGCTGGAAATCAAGCGCAGCATCGAAGACGGCATGCGCCAAAGTATTTCGCAGGCGGGCGGCGTGCGCGCGGCCGATGCCTTCAGCGACGGCGGCAATATCCAGGGCGTGTCCATCGGCCTGGGCGAGGGCGCCAGCGACAGCTCGTCCGGCGAGCCGGGCGTGCCGGCCCTGACCCTGTATGTAGCCGAACCCACCTCCGTCGACCGCGCCAAGGCCGCCATCGTGGGGGCCATGGGCGTACGCGCCGTGGCCAGCGACAATGTCCCCGTCAATATCGTCGTCACGGGCGTGATCGATGCGCAACCGCACCGTTTCCGCTTGCGCCCGGCGCCGGGCGGCGTGTCGGTCGGACATTTCCGCATCACGGCCGGCACCATCGGCTGCCTGGCCGTGGGGCGCAGCGCGCCGCGCAGCGGCCGCTTGATGATCCTGAGCAATAATCACGTGCTCGCCAATTCCAATGGCGGCGTGTTCAACGATTGCATCGTGCAGCCTGGTCCCATCGACGGCGGCCGCTGCCCGCAAGACCAGGTGGCCGTGCTCGAGCGTTTCGTGCCCATCAATTTCAGCGGCGGCGTCAATTACGTCGATTGCGCCACCGGCTGGGCCTGGCCCGACCGCGTGCGGCCCGAACTGGTCTACCTGAGCGGCGGCGTGCCTGCATATTTCCGCATCAGCAATGCGCTGGTGGCGCCCGCGCTGGGCATGATGGTCGGCAAGTCCGGCCGCACGACGCAATTGACGCAGGGGCGCATCACGGGCTTGGGCGCCACCATCAACGTCAATTACGGCGGCGGCAGGATCGCGCTGTTCCAGGACCAGATCGCCATCACGGGCGTGAGCGGAGCCTTCAGCGCGGGCGGCGATTCCGGCTCCTCCATCTGGACGTGGAACCAGCAGCGCAATCCCGTCGGCCTGCTGTTTGCGGGCGGTAACAACATCACGTTTGCCAACCAGATGCGGCGTGTCGTGGTGGCGCTCGACATCAATTTGTACACCTGAGCACGCTGCCAGGTGCGGCCTTGCATAACGCTGCTTTTTGCACGATGATGATTGTATGAGAGGCCGCAGCCATGCATGGTTGTGCCCGGCGAACGGCGCTGCAGCGCCGGATGGCCGGGTGTATCATGGAATGCCTCAGGAGGGTTGTCATGTCAAACAGTAAATTCGTACAATCGCCATATGCCGTCTTCGAAGACGCTGCCATGCCGTACTTGCCGGATGAGATTCCTGGACAGGGCATGGGGCAGTACACCCCGGCCGCACCCCAGGGCCGTCTGGAAGCGGCAAAGCGGCGCAACGAGCGGGCGCTGATGGCCATCGACGGCGTGGAAGGCGTCAGCCTGGGACACACGGCTGTGGGCAAGGAAGCGCTCGTCGTGTATCTGCGCGACTCGTCCGTCAAGCGGCGCGTGCCGTTGCAGATCGAGGGCTATCCGGTGGAAACGAGCATCACGGGCCAGATCGATATCCAGCGCTGGTAGGTACGCAGGCCTGGTCGACTTGCCGCGGATCGTTGCGGTGGAAGGCCTGTTGCCAGGCCCTCCGCGCAGTCTTAGCCTGCCTTATTTGCTCAGGCGGGCTATCGCTTCGGCCACGCCGGCGCCATAGGCAGGGTCGCACAGCGTGCAGTTGCCGATGTGGCGTTGCTTGACTTGCTCCGAGGCGCCCGAGATGGCGCGCGCCGTGTTGTCGAACAAGGCTTGCTGCTGTGCCGCCGTCATCAGGTGGAACAGGGCGCGCGGCTGCGAATAGTAATCCTCGTCGACGCGGTGGTTCCAGTGGTCGGCCGCGCCTTCGATGCTCAGTGGCGGCTCGCGGAAATCGGGCTGCTCGGCCCATTCCTGCTCGCTGTTCGGCTCATAGCCCAACGTTCCCCCCTGGTTGCCGTCGACGCGCATCTGGCCGTCGCGGTGGTAGCTGTGGAACGGGCATTTCGGCGCATTGACGGGAATATGACTGTGGTTGACGCCGAGGCGGTAGCGCTGCGCGTCGCCATACGAAAACAGCCGGCCTTGCAGCATCTTGTCCGGCGAAAAGCTGATGCCGGGTACCACGTTGGCCGGGTTGAAGGCCGCCTGCTCCACTTCCGCAAAATGGTTGTCCGCATTGCGGTTCAGTTCCAGTACGCCCACTTCGATCAGCGGGTAGTCGCCGTGCGGCCACACTTTCGACAGGTCGAAGGGGTTGAGGTGATACGTGCCAGCCTCTTTCTCCGGCATGATCTGCACGTACAGGGTCCAGCGGGGGAAATCCTTGTTTTCGATGCTTTCATACAGGTCGCGGTGCGAGCTTTCGCGGTCCTTGCCCACCAGCGCCTCGGCTTCCGCATCCGTCAGGTTTTGAATGCCTTGCTGGGTTTTAAACGTGAACTTGACCCAGAAACGCTCGTTCTGCGCATTCAGGAAGCTGAAGGTATGGCTGCCGAAGCCATGCATGTGGCGGAAGCTGCGCGGCAAGCCACGGTCGCTCATCACCACTGTCACCTGGTGCAGCGCTTCGGGCAGCGAGGTCCAGAAGTCCCAGTTGCTGTTAGCGCTGCGCAAGCCCGTGCGCGGGTCGCGTTTGATGGCGTGGTTCAAATCGGGGAATTTCAACGGATCGCGCATGAAAAACACGGGCGTATTGTTGCCGACCAGATCCCAGTTGCCTTCTTCCGTATAAAACTTCAAGGCGAAACCGCGGATGTCGCGTTCCGCATCGGCCGCGCCCCGTTCGCCGGCCACCGTGGAAAAGCGCGCGAACATCGGCGTTTTCTTGCCCACTTCGCCAAAAATCTTTGCGCGCGTGTAGCGCGTGATATCGTGCGTGACGGTAAACGTGCCATGCGCGCCCGATCCCTTGGCATGCATGCGGCGCTCGGGGATGACTTCGCGGTCGAAGTGGGCCAGCTTTTCCAGGAACCAGACATCTTGCAGCAGGGCAGGGCCGCGGGGGCCGGCTGTCTGGATGTTCTGGTTGTCGACGACAGGCGCGCCAAAGGCGGTGGTCAGCTTTTTCATTGGACTCATTCTTTCATGGCTAGGCAGAGCAATGGACGCACCGGCGCTACTCAAACACTGGCTGGGTTGAATGCACACTCACCGGGGCTGGTCCAGAGTAAAATTTCTAAAATGCAAATCAGTGTAAACCTTTTCGTACAGGACAGCATGCCACGCCGCCTGGGCAAGCTCAGGCGGTGCACTTGCATCATAACCGCTGAGTCACTGCCGGCCTCACACGCTTGCAAGTTGCAAGTATATAAAGGCCGGCCTCGCTCACGCCACTGGCCTTTTGCCCAGTTTTTAAAACTTGTTCCAGTTATTGTGCCGGTGCTCCGTCGCTTCCTTCATCAGGTGGCCCGCGCGCAAGGCGTCGTCCGCCTGCAGCGTCATGGCCAGTTCCTGGATGGCGGGCGGGTATTCATGGTGGGCCGCTTCTTCCAGCAGCTCACGGCCCTTGGCCAGGTCGCGCGGCACGCCGCGCCCTTCGCGGTAGGCGTTGTACAGCAGGAACATGGCGTGTGGATTGCCCAGTTCGCTGGACTTGGCCAGCCAGTGCGCCGCTATGACGGGATCTTGCGGCACGCCTTCGCCATTCGCCGCCAGCAAGCCCAGCATCAGGGCTGCCTTTGCATGGCCTTGCTGCGCCGCCTGGCGGTACCACAGCCAGGCCTGGGCCGGCGTGGCCGCGCGCAGCATCTGGCCCAGCTCGAACGCCGCTTCCGTGTCGCCGGCGCGGGCCGCCTGTTCGAACAGGTTCAATGCATCGGCGCGGCGCTCCGGACGGGGTTGGTATATCAGCGCCAGTTCGCGCTCGGCGACGGGCATGTCCTTGCCGGCCCAGCTGCGTACCTTCCGCTCGGCCTGGTGGTCGCCCGCCTGGCGCGCGTGCATGGCCATGGCTTCGATTTCGGCCGCCGTGGGCGGTGGTGATGCCTGGCAGGCGGCCAGGACAGTAGCCAGCACGACGGCGGGGAGGGAGAGTGCATGTTTCATCTGGATACCTTTCATCAAAACAGGCCGGAACTGCCGCAGTTCCGGCCCATGGACCTTATTTGCTCAGGTCGATGCGGTACTTGGCGAAACCGCTGGCGTCGAGTCCGCCTTCGGCCGCCACGCTGGCGATGCCGCTGCCTTGCGCCAGCGCCAGGTGGCCCGGCGCCGAGCGCAGGATCACGGGGCCGGCCGTGGCCGTCTTGACGAAGCTCCAGCTGCGCGCGCTGCCATTGGCCGCCAGGGTCACCTTGCCGCCCTTGGTGCTGAGCGACGCCAGGTAGTTGCTGACCACGGCCTGGTTGGCATCGGGCGACTTGATGATGGTCTTGCTGCCATCGATGCCCGGCACGGCGCCGCCGCCACCGGCGCGGTAGTCGTTGGTGGCGACGATGAAATCATCGCCATCGGCGACCGGCGCGCCCTTGTACGTGAGGTTGACGATGCGGCTGCCCGGCTTTTTCGTCACGTCGATCTGGTACGTGAGCGCATTGTTTTCCGCATAGAACACGTCATAGTTATAGATCGTGCCATACGAAGGCACCAGGTCCTGCTCCGCCGTGGCGCTCGGATCGATCTGGGCGAATTGCTTGGCCGACGTTTCCAGCCACGCCTTCAAGTCCGCGCCCTTGATTTTCACGGCTTGCAGGTTGTTGTTGCTATATAAATACAGGTCGCCCGGATTGCGCACTTGCAAGCCGATTGGTGCGGCCGGCGTCGCGCCCGCGGCCACGTCCGTGAAGTCCGACGGCCCGTTGCGGCCCGCCTTGAACGGCGCGCTGCACGAGATGACGGGGATATTCTTGTAGCTGGACAAGGTGGCATCCGTGCTGGTGGCGATGAAGTTTTTCACGTAGTCGAGCTGCGCCTGGTTCACCAGCTGGATGGCGCTGACGTCGCCCACCAGCGCGAAGTAGGCGGACATCTCGAAATCCGTGCTGATGCCCAGCGGCTGTTTGGCGTAGGCGATGGTGGCCGCGTGCTCGGTGGCTACCAGCGGCGCGATGGCCGGGTCGGCTTTCACGAGGGTCGTGCCATCCGTGTACTTGAAGCCGCGCGATTCCACCGTCGTCCTGGCCGGCTGGACCACCCACTTGCCAGCCTGGTACACCATCGTCAGCTTGATGATGCCCAGGCGGCGGCCCCAGCTTTGCGCCATGACGGTGGGCACGCCGTTCACAAAACCGTTGACGGCGTCGATCTTCGCGCTGGCGGGGAAGGCGGCAAACGAGGCGTCCAGCGCGGCCGCGCCTACTTCCTTGCCTTTCGGGAAGATCAAATGCGAGTGGCCGATCATCAGGGCGTCGATGCCCGTGCTGGTCAGGTGATAGCTGCCGTTTTCCATCTTCGGGCTGTAGGCGCTGGTGTCCAGGCCGCCGTGGGACAGGGCCACGACGAGGTCGGCGCCCTTGTTGCGCAATTCCGGCACATACTGTTTCGCCGCTTCCTGCACGCCCGTTACGCTGACCTTGCCGGCGAGCACTTTCTGGTCCCATTCGAGAATTTGCGGCGGTACAAAGCTCAGCACGCCCACATTGATTTTCACGGTCAGCTTGCTGCCGTCGGGCGCCGTGGCGGCGAAATCGCGGGGCAGCAGGGCGTAGGGCTGGAAGATGGGCTTGCCGCTGCTCACGCCGACGACATTGCTCAGCACGGAAGGGAAGGCGGGCGCGCCGCAAGTGCCCGTCGGCTTGGCCACGCCGGGGATGCCGAAATCCGTGTTGGTGATCTGGCTCAGGTAGGGCAAGCCATAGTTGAATTCATGGTTGCCCATGCCGCCCGCGTCGTATTTCAGCGCATTCATGGCCTTGTGCACGGCTAGCGTGCTGCTGCAAGGAACGGGTGCGGCCACGGCTTGCAGGTCGGCCAGCAAGGTGCCCTGGATGACGTCGCCATCATCGAGCAGCACATTGTTCGGGTTTTCCGCGCGCGCCGCCTGGATCAGGGTCGACGTGCGCTCCAGGCCCAGGCTCGTGTCTTCGGCCAGCGCGTAATAGTTGTAGCTCAACACGTTCGAGTGGATATCGGTCGTTTCCAGCAATGCCACGGTGACCGTCGTGCCCTCGGGAATGGCTGGCGCCGTATTCGAACTGCCGTTGCAACCGACGAGACCCGCACTTGCCAGCGCCGCCAGCATGACCCAATTTGTTTTCATTACCGCCCTCGGAAAGATTCAAAGGACGCGACTGTAACGCCGCCATATGACGCGGCGATGACAGCCGTGCAAGGCGCATGGATGCAGGGCTGCACGCGATGGCGCGGCTGTCTGTCAATGCGCCGGCAGTTTTTTCAGCACTTCGTTGCTAAAGTAAGGTTCGTCTTCCACCCAGAAAATATAGTCGAGGTCCAGGTAATTGCGGGCAAAATCGAGCAAATCTTCCACTGAATTTTTTTTCCCGGTACGGGGATTGATTTGGCGCAGGTTGCCGTCCTGTACGGCCATGCCCTTGACCAGGCTCGCCGGATAGTCCTTGATAAAGCCGTAACTCTGGCCCATATGGCTTTTCCGATATGGCATCAGGTCAGGACCGCCCACGCCCATCCGCAGCGTTTGCGCCTGTGCAAACAGGCTGCGCATATAGCCCTTGTCGGTCCACGGCAGCCATTCGCCGGGCAGAAAATTCAGATACACCATGGCGGTGGTGTGGGGAAAAGCCGCGGCCAGGACCTGCATGTTTTCCTTGATGGCATCGACATATTGTTGCGGCTTGAAATCATCGGGGAACGTCGTATTTCCCTTGCCGTCCTCCACGCCAATGTCGATCGAGCTTTCGCTGAAATTGATGCCCTCGATTTTCCCGTCAAATTCCTTGCCCAGCGCCTGGATCAAGCGTTGGTAACGCTCGCGTACCGGCGCTTCCCACATTTTTGGCGACCAGCCATATTCATCATCCGTCACCGCTTTATGCGGGTCGCGTTCCGGTGCGGAAAGCATGCTCTGCTTGATGATGCCGCCCTGGTAGCGAGGATCGCTGAGCAAGTAGGCCGGCACATTATGGCGCGGCGTGAAGGATTTTTCCTGCAGTTGTATCCACAGCTTTTTTCCGATCGAGTCGAGATAGCTGATGTCGTGGCGGATCGCCGCAAAATCGTAACGGTCTTGTTCCGGCTCCAGGCTGCGCCAGGTGTACACGATTTGAGCACCGCTGAAGCGCGGATCGCTTAATGCCTTATCCGCACGGATGTTTTCCCCGTGCGGCTCACGGTGATTGAAGTAAATATAGTGCTTGATCGGGTGTTTTATTTCCGCGGCAATCGCACTGCCCATCATCAAAAAAGCCACTGCAAGAAACGTTGTATAGCTGCGTAAGATCATCGATTCCTTGGAAACTGTAAGCATTTATCTGTTCAGCCGTCAGGCGCTTGCTTCGATAGCCTGGCCGGCCCGATTCCACTATAGCACCTCGATGAGCGTGGCCTGGACTGCGCGGCGTGTTTAGGATGGCAGGTGACGATTGTCATGTCAATGCAAGTAAGTTGCATTATAATTCGCAAATGCAATTGACCTGCATTTACATCGACCATCACGCACTCACCAATCCGAAGGATTCCCCATGCCCCAGCGCAAACTCCCCGTCACCGTCCTGTCCGGCTTTCTCGGCGCAGGCAAGACCACCTTGCTCAACCACATACTGCGCAACCGCGAAGGCAAGCGCGTGGCCGTCATCGTCAACGACATGAGCGAAGTCAATATCGACGCTTCGTTGGTCAAGGATAGTGCCGAGGCGGCCGGCGCGGCGCTGTCGCGCACGGAAGAAAAACTCGTGGAAATGTCGAACGGCTGCATCTGCTGCACCCTGCGCGACGATCTGCTGCTGGAAGTGCGGCGCCTGGCGGCTGAAGACCGCTTCGATTATTTATTGATCGAATCGACGGGCGTGGGCGAGCCGATGCCCGTGGCCGCCACATTCGACTTCCAGGACGAGCACGGCGACAGCCTGAACGACGTGGCCCGCATCGACTGCATGGTCACCGTCGTCGACTGCGCCAACCTGCTGGCGGACTTTCATAGCGAAGACAGCCTTCAGCAGCGGGGAGAAACAGCGGGCGAGGGCGACGACCGCCAGCTGGCCAACTTGCTCACGGAACAGATCGAATTTGCCAATGTCATCGTCCTCAACAAGGTCGACATGGTGGCGGCCGATGAGCGCCTGCGCGTGCTGGCCATTTTAAAAGCCCTCAATCCCGGCGCGCGCGTCATCGAAACCAACCATTCCATCGTGCCGCTCGATGCCATCCTGGGCACGCACTTGTTCGACCTGGAGCAGGCAGCCGCCATGCCGGGCTGGGCGCGGGAGTTGGCCGGCAGCCACGCGCCGGAAACGGACACCTACGGCATCGGCAGCTTCGTCTACCGGGCGAAGGAGCCGTTCCACGCGCAGCGCCTGCACGACTACATTTCGCAACCGATACCGGGCGTGGTGCGCAGCAAGGGTTACTTTTGGCTGGCCAGCCGCCCCGAATGGGTGGCCAGCCTGTCCGGCGCGGGCAAGCTGATGAATATCGAACCCGTGGGCCTGTGGTGGGCGGCCGTGCCGAAGAAGCGCTGGCCCACGGATGCCGCCTCGCTGGCGGAAGTCAAGGCGGGCTGGAGCGAAACGTACGGCGACCGCTACCAGGAGCTCGTCTTCATTGGCCAGGACATGGACCAGGCCGCCATCGAGGCGGACTTGAAGAAGTGTCAACTCAACTATACGGAAACGCGCCAGGGCATGGCCGCCTGGCGCCAGCTGCCCGACCCGTTCCCTCAATGGCAACGGATGGAAGAACTCGAAGATTAACCATCGACAGGAAAGAAACATGACAGAACTGATCCCCGTCACCATCATCACGGGTTTTCTCGGCAGCGGGAAAACCACCTTGCTCAAGCGCATATTGCAGGGCGATCACGGCGTGCGCATCGCCGTGATCGAAAATGAATTTGCCGCCGAAAGCATCGACCATGGCTTGCTGGTGCAGGACCGCGACGAGCAGATTGTGGAAATGAACAATGGCTGCATCTGCTGCAGCGTGCGGGGCGACCTGATCCGCATCCTGGGCGAATTGCATGCCAAACGCGCGGAGGGAACCATCACGTTTGATCACGTCATCATCGAAACGACGGGTCTGGCCGCGCCGGGCCCCGTGGCGCAAACCTTCTTTGCGGAGTCCAGCGTCAGCGAGTTTTATATGCTGGATGCCATCCTGACGGTGGTCGATGCGCGCCATGCGCAGCAGCAATTGACGGAGCACAAGGAAGCGCAGGAGCAGGTGGGCTTTGCCGACCGCATCCTGCTGTCGAAGACGGACCTCGTCGGCAAGGAAGCGCTGGCCGCGCTGCGCCAGCGCCTGGTCGCCATCAATGGCCGCGCCAGCATACAGAAAGTGCGCTTTGGCAATGTGCCGCTGCGCGACATCCTGAACATCCGCGGTTTCAACCTGAACGCCATCGTCGAACTGGAGCCGGATTTCCTGGGAGAACTGGGCCACCGCCATGGCGACGGCGTGCAATCGTTCGTCTACCACCAGTCCCAGCCCCTCGATCTGCTGCAGGTGGAGCATTTCCTCGACGCCGTGGTGCAACTGTTCGGTACCCAGCTGATGCGCTACAAGGGCATTTTGTATGTTGCCGACTTGCCATGCCGCGCCGTGTTCCAGGGCGTGCACATGCTGATGGGCTCGGAACTGGGCGCGCCGTGGCGCGACGCTGAGCCGCGCGCCAGCAAGATCATTTTTATCGGCCGCGACTTGCCGCAGGATATGCTGATCCGGGGCCTGGACCGCTGCGTGGTCAAGGCGAATAGTCCCGTCGAGGGGACCGCATGAGCGTGGAAGCGGGCTTGCCCGCCCTGGCGCTGATCTTTCTTCTTGGCATGCGCCATGGCCTGGAACCCGATCACCTGGCCGCCGTCGATGGCCTGACCTTGCGCAGCCAGGCGGCGCATCCGCGCTGGACGCCGTGGATGGGCGCGCTGTTTGCGCTGGGCCATGGCGTCTGCGTGCTGGCCATCGTGGCCGTCGCCGCGCTGGCATCCAGGCAGTTCTCTCCATCGCCAAACCTGTTCGACTGGCTGGAATGGCTGCCCATCGCCTTGCTGTTGATGATAGCCGCCCTGAATGCGCGCAGCTTGCTGGCCGGCGCGCAACTGGCCGAGGTGCGCGGCCGGCTGCTGCCGGGCTGGCTACGGCGCGCGTCCGGGCCGCTGGGCGCCATCCTCGTCGGCATGCTGTTCGCGCTCGTGTTCGATACGGCCTTGCAGGCGGCAGCCTGGGGCTATGCGGCCGTGGCGCTGGGCGGCATGGCGCCGGCTTTGCTGACGGGTACGGTGTTTGCCGTGGGCATGGGCGTGACGGATGCCTTCGATGGCTGGGTTACGGCAAAGGTCATGCTTACCGGCAAGATGGACATCGTGCGCGCGTTCCGGCGACGCCTGGGCTGGCCCATCGTCGCCATCTGCGTGGCGATGGCCGCTTACATGGCCGCCGGCAAGCTCGATCCTGCCTGGTCGCTGCCGGAAAGCTGGACGGCGGCGCTGGGCGCGGCCATGGTGCTGCTGATGGCGGCCCTGTACGGCTGGACCTTGCTGGGCTTGCGCCGCGTGCGTGCGTAAGGGAAGGGCGTGGGTATAATGGAAAAAAACTGCCGAGTCCTCCCATGCCCGCACCCGATATCGTCATCCGCCTGCTGACGCCAGCCGACACCACCGCCTTTTGCGCGCTGCGCCTGCGCGCCATCCTGGATTCGCCCAGCTCGTTTTCGGCGTCGCGCGAGGATGAACTGGCGCGCACGCCCGAGGAACACGTGCAGCGCATCGCCGGCGGCACCCTGCAGCGCGGCTTTGGCGCCTTCGATGGCGAGCGTCTCGTGGGGTTTGCCGGATTGCGGCGCGAATCGCTGCGCCAGCTGTCGCACAAGGCCGTGTTATGGGGCGTGTTTGTCGATGTGACGCAGCGTGGCCGTGGCGTGGCGCGGCGTCTGGTGAACGCCTGCATCGAACAGGCCGAGACGGACCCTGCCATCATGCAAGTGCACCTGAGCGTGAACGCGGAAAACAACGCCGCCCTGCGCCTGTATGAATCCCTGGGATTTATCGCGTATGGCACGGAGCCGCGCTCGATGCGCGTGGGCGAGCTGTTTTATGACGAGCATCACCTGGCCTTGCTGCTCAAGTGACGTCAGATGGGGCTTACTTGCAGCGCGGGCACAGGCCCTTGATCAGGTAATCGACTTCGCCGCCGCTGAAACCTTCCGGCAAGAGCACGGGCGGCGGCAGCTTGACTTCATTGAAGCAGGTGACGTTCGCGCATTTGGTGCACTGGAAGTGCGCGTGCTCGTGCGCCTGGTGGCCGGCGCCGGCGCTGAAACGCCACACCTGGTCGGCACCCGCGATGCGGTGCACCAGTTCATTTTCCGTCAGCCATTCCAGCACCCGGTACAGGGTGACGGAATCGATATCGCTGTCCTGCGACAGCGCCTGCTGGATTTCATGGTGGGTCAGCGAACGGCTTTGCGCCATTAAAAAGTCGAGCACCTTCACGCGCGTCTTGGTGACGCGGGCGTTGGTGTTGCGGATCAGCGATTCGGCGTGCGGTGTAGAAGAAGATGTCAACATGATAGGCCTGCTTGCGGTGGATCGGCTGGCGGCGTCATCGCCGTGCCTGTGCCACCCTATGGGCCGTATCTTAGCATGCGTGCCGCACAGCATGAAGCCGCGTCATGGTTTGAACGTCCAATAGCGGCCCGCCGGCGTATCGACGGGGTCGAGAAAGCGCTGGTCCGCGCGCGCCTGGTTGCGTATCAAGTAAAACATGTCGGACAGGGCCGAGCGTTTTTCTGCAAAGTACGAATGCTTCATGAAGCTCGTGTCCACGCCCGTGGCGTCGATGGTTTCCACGCCGGCAACGATCAGCATGCCGGCACCGCTGTCGCCGGCGCGCGGGTAGCCGTGCACGGCTTTCGAGGCGGCCAGCGCCAGGTCTTGCGACGAAGCATACAAAGTGACGGGATTGCGCGCGTGGGCCAGTTGCGGCGCGATATCGTGCTTGAAGATGGCCGCGTCGATATCGGGCGCGGAGAGGATGATTTCCGTGATCTTTTGCGCCAGTTGCGGCTGCGCCGCCAGCAAGTCGGCCACGGCCCGCGCCAGGCCCCGGTTGCCCATGCTGTGGCCCACCAGATACACTTGCGCCGCTTCCGTGCTGGCGAGAAAGTCGGCCAGGAAGGCCGTGATGTGGGGCGTGCTCCACTCGATATTGTTTTCATCGATGGTGTAGCCGGCGATATCGCCGCGCGACGGCCAGCTGTAGAACACGGGCGCGCCATCGAAACCGAGGTCGTAGGCCATTTGTCCCGTGCGCCGCGCCGCATCCTCGAAAGTCACGTTATAGCCGTGGATAAAGATAAAGGCGCTCTTGCCGGCCGAAGCGCGTATCTGCGTTTTTAATGCTGCAAAGTAGTTGTCGCGGTCCTGCACCTCGGCCGACAGCAGCACCACGTGCTTGGCCGGGTCGTCGCGAAATTCCAGGCGCCACAGCGACGGCGATTCCAGCTGGCCCATGCGGTGGTCGCGGGGAATGCTGATGTCGCAGCTGCCATAGCTGAGCGGGCCATCGCCGCCGCCATTGCCGCCATTGCCGTTACTCATTCCTGTGCTGCGTTCGCCGCTGAAGCGCTGGGCCGGCGGCTTGCCCACGTCGCGCTGGCGGTCCGTGGCGAAATACACTTTCACCACGGCATAGTTCGACACGACGGCGCTTTTATCGGCCGGGGCGGGCGCGGTTTCCACCTCTGGCAACGGTGAAGGCGGGCGCTGCAGCGCATCGAGCAAGCCTTGCGCGGCAAACAGGGTTTCCATGTCATCGGGCACTTTTGCCGTGGACAGGGCCGCCGCCAGGGCCAGTTGCAGCTGGGTATTGGCAGGTGCGGCCTCCAGCGCGGCGATGGCGGCCAGGATGGCGGCGGCGGCGTCGAACTTGGCGATGGCCAGCTTCAGGCGCTGATAGCGGCTGGCGACGGCCTCGGGCGCGTGGCCGGGCGCGCCATGTTCGATGGCCGCGACGACGGCGGAAGTAATCAAGTCCATGCGCCACCTGCCTCTCTGATCAATATGAATTAAATATCAACTCATATTGCCATAAAAGCACGCGGAAAGCGACTTGTCCAGCATCGCGCGCAGGCGGTGCGCGGCAGATCAATGTTGCTTGTCGTCGCTGAACTGCTGCGCCAAGGATTGCAGGGGCGCCACCGTCAGGCCGCCGCGGCTCACGTGCTCGGGGATGGCCACGCGCACGGGCTTGCTGTGCATATTGGCGGACGACAGCACGTTCGTCGTGGTTTCCGGCGCCGCGTTCCACACGGGATCGACGATGCCTTCGAACACATGTTTCAATTGCTCGCCCCAGGTATCGCGGATCATGCGGAAATACTGGTTCTTTTCATCGATGGTGACGAAGCGCGTGACGGCCAGGCTGCCCGTCTCGTAGACGAGCAGATCGAGCGGCAAGCCGACGGAAATGTTCGAGCGCAGGGTCGAATCCATGGAGATCAGCGCGCACTTGGCCGCTTCATCGAGGCGCGTGAACGGGTTGACGACGCGGTCGATGATGGGCTTGCCATATTTGGCTTCGCCGATCTGGAAATACGTGTTTTCATCGTGCGATTCGATGAAATTGCCGGCCGAATACACCTGGAACAGTCGGCAGCGCTCGGCGCCTATCTGGCCGCCCAGGATGATGCTGACATTGAAATCGATGCCGCAGTCGGCCAGGGCCTTCGCTTCGCGCAGGTGCACGGTGCGCACGGCTTCGCCCACGATGCGCGCCGCATCGTACATGCTGGACACGTTCCAGATGCTGCGTCCGTCCGCATCGACGTGTTCGGAGACGATCTGGCGGATCGCTTGCGAGATCGACAAGTTGCCGGCCGTCATCAGGACCAGCATGCGGTCGCCCGGGTTCTCGAACACGCTCATCTTGCGGAAGGTGCCCACCTGGTCCACGCCGGCGTTGGTGCGGGAGTCGGACAGGAAGACCAGGCCTTCGTTCAGGCGCATGCCTATGCAATAAGTCATCGTCGTAAATCAAATCTAAAGGGGGAGCATTCTACACCAGCCGGGGCTTGAGTATCCGCCGCAAGCCCCGGCCAGCCTCATTCCTGCCCATTTACACGGGCACGATCTGTACGTCCACGTGCAGGGTTTCCGTGCCGCCGCCCTGGCGCACGCCGCGCACGGGCGCGGCCGAATCGTAGTCGCGCCCGATGGCCAGGCGGCAATACGCGTCCGTCATCAAGCGCGCATGCGTGACGTCGATGCTGACCCAGCCCGCGAAATCCGTGTCTTCCGTCCAGGCGTCGACCCAGGCGTGGCTGGCCGCGTGGCCCGTCGTGCCCGGATCGATGTAGCCGGACACATAGCGGGCCGGGATGCCCCAGGCGTGGCAGCAGGCGAGGAACAGGTGCGCGTGGTCCTGGCACACGCCGCGCCCCAGGGCCAGGGCGTCGCCGGCCGTGGTGGTGACCATGGTGGCGCCGCTTTCATACGCCACCTTGCCAACGATGTGCTCGGCAAGGCGCAGCAAATGGCCCGTGCCAGCCGTCACGCGGCGGTCCGGCAGGCTGGCGGCCGTCAGTTCCACAATGGCGGGGTTTGCTTCCGTCAGCGGCGTCGGCATGGTAAACAGCAGCGGCGACAAGGTGTCGACCAGGTTCAGCCGTCCCTTGTGCGGATAGATGGTTTCCACCACGCCCTGGGCGACCAGGCTCAGCGATTGATGGCTGCCGTTGATCGTCAGCATGTGCGACAGATTGCCGTAGGCATCCGTATAGGCGTGGCACTGGCCCGGCGTCGTGATTTGCCAGGACAGGGCCCGCTGCTGCGGCTCGATACGCGGCGTCAGGTGCAGCTGCTGGATGGTGTAGGCCAGCGGCGCACTGTAGGCGTAATGGGTAGCGTGGCGGATGGTGAGCTGCATCAGGCCGCCAAGGGAACGAGGAAATCGCGGCTGACCCGGTTGCCCAGCTCATAGATGTTTTCCAGAAACTCCGTCAATGTATGGTGCAATCCCGCCTTCATGATGTCGTCGATATGGCCGAATTTCAGCTCCGCATGCAACTTGCCGGCGAACCGCTCCGTATCGGCCGACACGTCGTTGCGGATATGTTTCAGGTTTTCCACCACGTCATCCATGCAGGCAAGTAAGGACCTGGGCATGTCGCCGCGCAGCATCAGCAATTCCGCCACCCGTTCCGGGGTGATGACGTCGCGGTAGACCTTGCGGTAGATCTCGAAGCCGGAAACGGAGCGCAGCAGGGCCGCCCAGTAGTAAAAGTCGCGCTGGGTGATGTCCTTGGAGGTGTCGCGCGCGCCATGGAACTTCACGTCGAGGATGCGCGCCGTGTTGTCGGCCCGCTCGAGAAAAGTGCCCAGGCGAATGAAATAAATCGCTTCGTCCTTGAGCATGGTGCCCAGGGTCACGCCGCGCGACAGGTGCGAGCGGTATTTGACCCATTCGAAGAAGGCGCTGGGGTCCGTTTCCAGCAGATTGCTTTTCAGGCGCTTCTGCATGTCGAGCCAGGTGGCGTTCTGGATTTCCCACACTTCCGTCGTCAAGGTTCCCCGCACGGCGCGGGCGTTTTCGCGCGCGCCCGTCAGGCAAGCGAGGATGGACGAGGGGTTGTTCGGGTCGCGCACCATGAAGTCGAGCACGTCGCGCGTGTGGAAGCGGCCGTATTTGTGGTCGTACGCGCTTTGCAGCTCAGAAATGCCCAGGGTGGCGCGCCAGCCTTGCTCCGCGTCCTGCTCGGACTGGGGCAGCATCGACGTCTGCATGTTGACGTCGAGCATGCGCGCCGTGTTTTCCGCCCGCTCCGTGTAGCGGGCCATCCAGAACAAATGATCGGCAGTGCGGCTCAGCATGTTTTCTCTCCTGCAAAAGCGGATGTGGCTTCCAGTACCCAGGTATCCTTGGTGCCGCCTCCCTGCGAGGAATTGACCACCAGCGAGCCTTCGCCGAGGGCCACGCGGGTCAGGCCGCCCGGCACCATGGAAATTGTCTTGCCCGATAGCACGAACGGACGCAAATCGATGTGGCGCGGAGCGATACCGGCTTCGACATACGTGGGGCAGGCGGACAGGGCCAAGGTCGGCTGGGCGATGTAGCCGTCCGGATTGGCCAGCAGGCGCTGGCGGAAATCCTCGATCTGCGCCAGGCTCGACGCCGGCCCCACCAGCATGCCGTAGCCGCCCGCGCCATGCACTTCCTTGACCACCAGTTTCGGCAAATTCGCCAGCACGTAGGACAGGTCGGCCGCCTTGCGGCACTGGTACGTCGGCACGTTGTTGAGGATCGGCTCCTGCGACAGGTAGAACTTGATCATGTCGGGCACGAAAGGGTAGATCGACTTGTCGTCGGCCACGCCCGTGCCGATGGCGTTGGCCAAGGTGACCCGTCCCGCGCGGTACACGGACAGCAGGCCCGGCACGCCCAGCGAGGAATCGGAGCGGAAGGCCAGCGGATCGAGGAAATCGTCGTCGACGCGGCGATAAATGACGTCGACGCGCTTGGGCCCGCGCGTGGTGCGCATGTAGACGGAATTGTCGTTGACAAACAAATCCTTGCCTTCGACCAGTTCCACGCCCATCTGCTGGGCCAGGAAAGCGTGCTCGAAATAGGCGGAGTTGTACATGCCCGGCGTCATGACGACGACCGTCGGGTCATCGACGCCCATCGGCGCGACGGAGCGCAGGTTGTCGAGCAGCATGTCCGGGTAATGGTCGACGGGGGCGATGCGGTTGCGGGCGAACAGTTCCGGGAACAGCCGCATCATCATCTTGCGGTCTTCCAGCATATAGGACACGCCGGACGGCACCCGCAGATTGTCTTCCAGTACATAGAATTCGCCCTGGCCCGCGCGCACGATGTCGACGCCGGCGATATGCGCGTAAATGTCGGAGGCGACGGCAATGCCCTGCATTTCCGGGCGGTACTGGGCATTCTTGTAGATTTGCTCGGCGGGAATGATGCCCGCCTTGATGATGTTTTGCTCATGATAAATATCATGGATAAACATGTTCAAGGCTTGCACGCGCTGCACCAGGCCCGTCTGCATCTGCGCCCATTCCGCGGCGGGGATGATGCGGGGGATGGTGTCGAACGGAATCAGGCGTTCCGTGCCGGCATCGTCGCCGTAGACGGCAAACGTGATGCCGACGCGGCGGAACGTCAGGTCGGCTTCGGCCCGCTTGCGGGCGATGGTCTCGGGCGATTGCTGTTCCAGCCAGTTGTTGAATTCACGATAGTGTTCACGTACCTTGCTGTCCGTACCCACTTCATCTGCAGTCATTTCATTGAAAAAATTTGCCATGTTGTGATTTCCCTTGAGCCGTGTCTGACTATAGCTCAGCAGGAAGCGTGCCAATGCCGCACACCCGAAAGTGTGTAAAAAATGACCATTTTTGTGGCGTAAAACCGTCATTCGCACCGCTTTGGTGCGCTACGGCATCGATTTTGCAGGCAGATGGGGCGCAGGGCAGCCGAGATCAGGCGTCCGGCGTGACGAAGGGCCGGCAGTCGACGGGCAGGTCGATGGTGAACGTGGTGCCCGTTTCCGGCGCACTGTCGACCAGCGCGCTGCCGCCATGGCTTTCCGCCACGTTTTGCACGAAGGGCAGGCCGATGCCCCAGCCGGGCGCGCTGCCTTCGTGTTCGCGGCGCAGGTATTCGAAGATGCGCTGCGTCTGGTCTTGCGCGATGTTGCTGCCGGTGTTGTGCACGCTCAAGATCATGCGTTCGCGCAAACTGTCGATATGAATATGGATGGGGCCATCGTCGCCATACTTGACGGCATTGCCCACGAGATTATCCAGAGCCCGGCGCAGCGAATTTTCGCACCACCAGCCCGTCACGGATATGCCGCTGACCACGCACTTGCCCGGATGGCCGATATTGACGCTGTCGGCCACTTGCCGCGCCAGCGGCAGTATGTCGAAGCGCCGCAGGACGAGCGGCAGCTTTTGTCCCCGGTGGTAGCTGAGCGTATCGAGCAATTCCTGGATCATGTCGTCGAGGCGCTTGCCGTGCTCGAGAATTTTCAGGGCCAGCGCCGCCACGTCCGGCTGTTGCGCGCGCCGCTGCAGCAGCTGCGCACTGTTGAGCATGACGGACAGGGGATTGCGCATGTCGTGCGACAGCCCGGCGGCGATGCGGCGCTGAAAGCTTGCGTGCATGGCGGTAAATTCCAGGATGGCTTCGCGGATACCCGTATCGATCGAGGCGTTGATCACCTTCCAGTCGCGGCGCCGCAGCGGCACGCCCGCCTCCAGCGCGGCGGCGGCGAAGCAGTCGCGGAAAATCTGGTATTCCTGGATCACCTGTTCCGGGCCATAGCTGGTCATGCGCGCCCGTTCGTTGCCATGCACGGCAGGAGCGTTCGTGTTGCTGGTGGCGTCGTCGCGCGGGTAGCCGGGCGTGAGCGCTTCGGCCAGGTTGTCGAAGAAGGCGGGCAAGGTGTTGATGAGGATGGGCGTCAGCAAGGCGTCGGCACCGCGTACCTTGGCGCGCACCTCGTGTTCCCACTGCGTCAGCACGGCATCGCGCATGCTGAAGATGCGCCGCGTGCGCGCGGGCATGTCCAGCGCGTGCATTTTCTGGTCAGAGGCATAGGTCATCGCGGCTCCCCATCGACATCCCGGCATCCGCGCGATGCAAGGCGGGAGCTACAGTATCCTCCAAATCGGCGCGCAGGTGGTGTTCAATTTGGCGCGTGGGCAGCCGTAATGACGGCGCTCAAATGGCTGAGGGCAGCGTCCCATTGCTCCAGCGAAAAGTTTTGCGGATCGTCATGGCCATTCGCAAAGCCCGTATCGAGCACGGCGTGGAAGGCGGGAATCAGCCACGTGCCCTTGCGCACGCTGGCGGCGATGTACAGCAGGGCCAGCCGCTCGTATTGCGCGGGCGTAAAGCCCGGATCGGGCGGCAGCCCGTCGTTGCCCTTGCCGCCGCCGGGCACGGAGCGACGCGGCTGCACCAGTTCCACGTGCAGGAACAGGCCCGTCAGCGACGGCTTGTCCTTTTCCAGCTTGCTGGCGTAGCTTGCCGTGCCAAAGTAGCGCACGGCCAGGGAATCGCCGAGGCGGTTCACGTAGACATGTCCTTTCGGACCGCCGCCGAGCGCGGGGTTACGTATAGTGAAATCGTTGAAATCCCAGCTGGCGTCGTTGATGTGAGCAGGAATGGTTTCTAGCAAGAAATTCGGGTAGCTGGTGTCGTGGATGACGAAATAGCGGGCCATCGGCGCGGCCAGCCGGCCCACGGCGCGCGACAGCGGTGCATCGACGGCGCCGCCCGCGTCCGCCTCGGCGATGTCTTGCTGCGCCAGCCAGGCGCGCAGGGTGACGGGGGCGATGCCCGTGCGCTGGCCGACGTGCCCGGCAAGAAAGGCCGGCAGCGGCGCGCTGTCGCCCAGGCGCGCATACAGTTTCACGGGGCGCAGCAGACACGTGGCTTGCGCCCGCGCATCGCCCTTGAAACCGCTTTTCCAGGCGGCATACGGGCATCCGGCCTGCTTTTGGGCAGCGGCGGGCAGGGACAGGCAGAGCAATAACAGGAGGGCAGGGAGTTTCATGCGGGCATTGTCGCCCAAATCCGGCCGTTGGCACAGGCGCGCACGCGAAGCTGCCCGGGGAAGCCGCTTCGCGCAGGCCGGGTTAAAACGCCACGCTGCCCGACACGACGAAGGTACGCGGCGCGGCCAGCACCAGGCTGCCCGCGTCGAACGAGGAGACGGCCGAGGCCCAGTAGCTGCGGTCAGCCACGTTGTCGATGCGCGCGCGCAAGGTCACGTCATGGCCCGCCAGTTGCGTCAGGTAGCGCGCGCCGATGTCGACGCGGGTCCAGGATGGCAACTGCTTGCTGTTGGCCAGGTCCGCATACTGCGTCGAGGTGTACACGGTGCGGGCATTCAGGCTCAAGCCTGGCGCGCCGGGCACGTCCCATTCGCCGCCCACGCTCGCCTGCATCTTCGGCGCGCCGATGGCGTTCTTGCCGTTGTTGGCCGGCTTGTCCGTCTTGCGCTGTTCCGTGTCGAGCCAGGTCAGGCCGCCCAGCAGGCGCACGCCCGCCATGGGCGAGCCGAAGACGGACAGTTCCAGGCCCTGGTTGCGCTGCTCGCCCGACAAGGTGGCGCGCGTACCGACGATGGCCGGCAAGGGCTTGGCCGTCGTGAACAGGGCGGCGCTCATGCCCAGCCTGCCGCCGTCATACTTGATGCCGATTTCCTTCTGCTTCGACTTGTACGGCGCGAAGACTTCGCCATGGTTGCTGACCAGCTGGTTCTCCTTGCCATCGAAGTAGGTGCCGCTGGCCACGGGACCCTTGACCAGCGCCTCGATGTAGTTGGCGTAGACCGACACGTTCTTGCCGGCCTTGTAGACGATGCCGGCGACGGGCGTGGTGGCGCTCTTGTCATAGCTGGAATATTGCACGGCCGTGCCGTAGGCATATGCCGCATCGCGGATCTGCTGGCGGCGCAGGCCCACGGTCAGCAGCAGCCGGTCGTCGAGGAAGGCCATGGTATCGGCCACGGCGTAGCTGTTGAGGATAGTCTTTTGCGTCAGCCGTGGGTCGCTCATCACGCCGCCCGAGTTCGCGAGCAGGGTAGGCGGCATGGCCACGTCCAGCGGATGGTAGATATTCGTCGGCAAGCCAGCGTAATCGCTGATCGCATACGCATTTTTCGCCTCGTTCCAGTGCCCGGACCAGCTGGCCACCAGGGTGTGCCGGACGGCGCCGGTATGGAGCTTGCCGCGCACGCCCAGTTCGCCCGTACGGATTTCCTGCTTGCGCGCGTTGTCGAAGCGGTACACGCTGGCGTCGCCATTGAGCGAGCTCAACGTCGGCTGGGCCAGGCTGTTGGCTTCCTTCGTCGAGCGGCTGCCGAACGCGGCCCAGGCCACCACATCCGTGGCGAGGTCGACTTCGGCGCGCGCCGTGCCGAACACGTCATGCTCCTTCGAATAGCTCCATGGCTGGGCGAAATTCTTCGACGCATCGGGTGCGCCAGGCAAGGCCGTCAGGCTGCCCGTGTTGACGGAGGGCCGGGGCGCCGTCAGGTCGAAGTTCTGGTAGCCCGCGTCGGCCGACAGGCGGTAGTTGCGGCCCCGGTAATCGAGGCCCACCGAGAACATGCCCACGTCGTGGTCTTCGCGCTTGATGCCGGTCTCGCCCTGGCGCTTGGCGGCGTTCACGCGCACGCCGAATTCCTGGTGCTCGCCGAAGCGGCGCGCCACGTCGATGGCCGCGTAGGCGTGGCCGCCCGATTCCACGCCCACGGTCAATTCCGTCAGCGGCGTGTTGCCGGCGCGCTTGGGCATCAGGTTGATGGCGCCGCCGATGCCGCTGCCGCCAGGCGCCGCGCCGTTGAGGAAGGCGCTGGCGCCACGGAACACTTCCACTCTCTCCAAGAGTTCCGGCGAAACATATTGACGGGGCAGGACGCCGTACAGGCCGTTGTACGCCACGTCGTCCGAATCGAGAGCGAAGCCGCGGATCACATACACTTCCTGGAAGTTGCCGTAACCGCGAGACATGCGCACGGCGGCATCGCTTTGCAGCAAGTCGCCCACGCTGCGCGCTTGCTGGTCGGCAATGAACTGCTGCGTGTAACTGGTGCTGCCAAATGGCGAGTCCATCATGTCCACGGACCCGAGGATGCCCATGCGCCCGCCGCGCGCCACTTGGCCGCCCGCATACGCCTTCGACAAGCCTTGCGCCGAGGCGTCGGCCGAGGCATTCACGACCACGGTCGGCATGGTTGGCGCATCGCCGGCCGCTGCTGCGGTGCTGGTTTGCGCGTGGGCGGCGGCGCTGGCCAGCAGGAAGGCGGCCAGGGCGAACGGAGTAGGGGCGAGGCGGAAGGTGCGCATGGAGTTATCTGGATATTAATGAGAATGATTATCATTATATTCCAGCGCGGCGCCGCGCGTGGGAATGCGTGAGAAAGCGATGAAAAAGTCGTCATTTGTACAACACCCGGCGGGCCAGGCACTGGAATCTGGCGGTAAAAGGTGCGCCAGGCGATACCTTGTGGATTTATTAATGCCTATGGTCAAGTTTCGCTAAAATAAACCATCGCGCCCGGCGCCCACAGGAAACCGCATGCCACTGCACCGCCATCTACAGTCCGCTTCCCTGCGCATGCGGCGGGGCTTGAGCCTGAAAGGCGCGGCCGTCGCGCTGATCCTGGCCATGCACGCGCTGGGCCTGTATTTTCTCCTGCTGCCGGCGCGGCAGCTCAAGCAATACACGGAAGTGGCTTTCATGACCCTGCTGCCGCCCCGGCCCACGCCGCCGGCGCCGCCGATGGTCATGCCGCCACCCATGCCGATTCCCGTGCCGCACGCGCGGGCTCAGGTTCCGTCCGTCGTGCCTGACATGCCGCCCGTGACAGCAGAAGCCATCACCACGCCCGCCGAGGAATTGTCCGCCGCGCCCCCGAACGCGCCAGCTGGCCCCGATTTGCGCACGCGCGCCAGGCTGGCGGCGGGCGCCGCCGACAAGGCCTTGCGCGGCGAACTCAAGCAAGACAAGCCGTGGCTGGCCGCGGCCGACCTCAAAAGCGAAAGCGCCTTCCAGAAACAGGTCGCCTCCGCCTGGCGCGGCGGCCCCGTCATCCGCGTGGAGGAATACCTGACGGCCGACGGCCGGCCCGTCACGCGCGTCGTCAGCGCCGGCGGCGCCACGTGTTTTGGCATGGATGCGAACCCGGGCGCGGGCGCCGACCCGTTCAAGACGGGCGGCAAGGTCAAACGCGTGCCTTGCCCGGGGTAATCTGACAGGCTGCGTGGCGGCGCTTGTCGGCTTACGCCCGGTGGGCTAAGCCGACTTACGGCGGAATCGGGCAGGCAAAGACCGCGCGCCGTACAGGGTTTTAGGGGTGGTAATAAGGGATGCCATCCCCGGCTGGGTCTCAAATATGCTAAGTTGCGTCTGCAAATCTTGTCGACACGACCCAGGACGCCCATGCCACCCGAACTCCTCATCCTCGCCCCCAGCCCTTCGGCTGCCGTCAACGCGCAGCTGGAGCAGCAATACAACTGCCATCACGCCTGGCAAGTGCCGGCGGACGACCGCCACGCCTGGCTGGCCGAACGCGCGCCGGGCATCCGCGCCGTCGTCACGACGGGGGCGCTGGGCTTGAACGCCGCCGACATGGCCATGCTGCCGAAGCTGGAAATCGTCGCCGTCAATGGCGTGGGCCTCGACGGCGTGGCGCTCGACCTGGCGCGCGAGCGCGGCATTGCCGTTACGACCACGCCGAACGTACTGACGGACGATGTGGCCGACATGGCGCTGGCCTTGCTGCTGGCCAGCGCGCGGCATGTCGTGGCACTCGACCGTTTCGTGCGCGATGGCGGCTGGGAACGCCGCGAAGCCATCGCCCCCGCATCTAGCCTGCGCGGCAAGACGGCCGGCATCTTCGGTTTCGGCCAGATCGGGCAAGCGATCGCGCTGCGCCTGGCCGCCTTCGGCATCCATGTGCGCTACTTCCAGCCGCGCGCCATTGCCGGCACCGACGTGCCGCGCGCGGAGTCGTTGCTGGCCCTGGCGCAGGAAAGCGATTATTTGATCGTCTGCGCGCCGGGCACGCCGGCCACGCGCAAGATCGTCGACCGCACGGTGCTCGACGCGCTGGGGCCGCAAGGCACCCTGATCAATATCGCCCGTGGCGCCCTGATCGACGAAGACGCCCTGATCGCCGCCTTGCAGGATGGCCACCTGGGCGCGGCCGGCCTCGACGTGTTCGCGGACGAACCGCGCGTGCCGGACGCCCTGCGCGCCTTGCCGAACGTGGTGCTGACGCCGCACGTGGGCAGCCTGACCGTGGAAACGCGCCATGCGATGGGGCAACTGGTGGTCGATAACCTGGCCGCGCACTTCGCCGGCTTGCCCTTGTTGACGCCAGTAAAGTTATAAATACCCACCCGGGACGTACCGTTTTAATCAAGCATGAATGAAAGAGTAGCTATGGAATTAAGTAAATCGCTGTTGCGCACGCGGGGCGGGCTGGACAGCGGCAAGGTGGGCATGATCGAGCTGTTCTTCGATCTCGTGTTCGTGTTTGCTGTAACGCAACTGTCGCACGGCTTGCTGGCGCACCTGAGCGCCATGGGCTGGCTGCAGACGGGCTTGCTGCTGATGGCCGTCTGGTGGGTGTGGATTTACACGTCGTGGATCACCAACTGGCTCGATCCCGAGCGCATTCCCGTACGTATCAGCCTGTTTGCGCTGATGCTGGGCGGACTCATCATGTCGGCCTCGATTCCCGAAGCGTTCGGCACGCGGGGCCTGGCGTTCGCGGCTGCCTATGTCGCCATGCAGGTGGGCCGGCCCCTGTTTGCCTGGTGGGCCGTGCGCCACGAAGCGCTGGCGCGCCGCCGCAATTTCCAGCGCATCGCCCTGTGGGCCGCGTTGTCCGGCATCTTCTGGATCGCCGGCGGCCTGGCCGCGCCCGAACAGCGCCTCTTCTGGTGGGCCGTGGCCTTGCTGATCGACTTTGCCGGTCCGTGGATGCAGTTCGGCATGCCGGGCCTGGGGCGTTCCTCGACGGCCGACTGGGATGTCGATGGCGGCCACATGGCCGAACGCTGCGGCCTGTTCGTCATCATCGCCCTCGGCGAGTCCTTGCTGGTGACGGGCGCCACGTTCGCGGGACTGGAATGGACGGCCGGCAACTGGCTGGGCTTTTTGTCGGCCCTGGTCGGCAGCATCGCCATGTGGTGGATTTATTTCGATACGGGCGCCGAGGCGGGCCACCACCGCATCGCCCACTCGAAGGACCCGGGCCGCATCGCCCGCAAGGCTTACACGTATATCCACTTGCTGATCGTGGGCGGCGTGATCGTTTCCGCCGTGGCCGATGAACTGGCGCTCGTGCATCCGGACGAAGCGAGCTTCGCCGGCATCAGCGCCTTGCTGGGCGGCCCGATCCTGTATCTGCTGGGCAATGCGCTATTCAAATGGGTCAGCAGCGACCGCTCCACGCCGCCGCTGTCGCACCTGCTGGGCATTTTGATCATCCTGGCGCTGATCCCGATGGCCTACGGCCGCCTGTATTCGCCGCTGACCCTGGCCTGCATCACCAGCTGCGTGCTGGTACTGGTAGCCGTGTGGGAACATATGGCGCTGCGCCGTCCGCCGCCGGAGATCGATCCTTGATGCCTGCGTGACCTTAGCCGGCCGGCGCGATGCCGTCCGGATCGCTGCGCGCATCGAGCTGCAGCTGCAAGAATGCCAGGTCCAGCCAGGCGCCGAACTTGGTGCCCACCTGGCGCATCAAGCCCACTTCCTCGAAGCCCAGCTGCTTGTGCAGGGCGATCGAGCCGGCATTGCCCGCCTCGATGCCCGCCACCATCACGTGCTTGCCCAGGCCGCGCGCCCGCGCGATCAACTCCCCCATCAAGGCCTTGCCGACGCCCGCACCGCGGCTGTCGGCGCGCACGTACACGGAATGCTCGACCGTATGGCGGAAACCCTCGAACGGGCGCCAGTCGCCGAACGAGGCGTAGCCGGCCACGTTTTGATCCGCATCGATGGCGACGAGCACGGGATAGCCGGCCCGCTCGCGGTCGGCCAGCCAGGCGGCGCGGTTGGCCGCGTCGACCGTCCGTTCATTCCAGATGGCCAGCGTGTTGCTGACGGCATCGTTGTAGATGGCCGTGATGGCCTCGATATCGCCCGCGTGGGCATCGCGTACGTGCATGTTGATCTCCTTGCTGGTCGTCTACTATAATGGACAAATCATAGAGCGGCGCCCACGCCTTGTCCAATAAAATCCGAATGGATGCCGATACATGTCCACTAAACCAGACGAATTGAACCAGCGCATCGGGGCCAGGGTGCGCCTCGAGCGGGAAAGCCTGGGCTGGTCGCTGACGGACCTGGCGGCCCGTTCGGGCGTGTCGCGCGCGATGGTGCACAAGGTGGAGCGCGGCGATTGCAGCCCCACGGCCACCTTGCTGGCGCGCCTGTCGGGCGCCTTCGGCCTGAGCATGTCCGAACTGATCGCCCGCGCGGAAATGCGCGAGGGGCGCTTGCTGCGCAAGCTTGAGCAGCCCGTGTGGGTCGACCCGCAGAGCGGCTATGTGCGGCGCCACGTGTCGCCCGCGTCGGACATGCCGCTCGACCTCGTGCACATTACCTTGCCGCCGGGCGCCGTGGTGGCCATGCCGGCCGCCGCCTATGTGGCGCGGCGCCAGCTGATCTGGTCACTCAGCGGCAGCCTCGTCTTCATCGAAGGGGAGACCCGCCACGTGCTGGACGAGGGCGATTGCCTGGAACTGGGCCCGCCGGCCGACTGCGTATTCCGCAATGAAACGGCCAGCGCTTGCACCTATGCCGTGGCCGTCCTGAAGAACCGAGGCTAAGCCAGCGCTACAGCGCGCAGCTGGGCGATGAAGGCGCGCGCGGCGGGCGCCTGTTCGTGGCGGCGGAAGGCCACGGCGATTTCCGAGCTGATCTGCGGCGCTGCCAGCTCGCGGAACACCACGCCGGGCAATTGCACGCTGGCCATCACGGAGTGGGGCACGATGGCGCAGCCCACGCCCAGCGACACTTCCGTCAGCACGGCCACCAGGCTGCCGGGGCGCGACACCACCTGCGCCGCAAAGCCGCCGCGCCGGCTCACCTCCAATGTTCCCAATTCCTGTTCCGGCACGATGAACGCCTGCTGCGCCAGAGCGGCCGGTGCCGCTATTTGCTGCCGGGCGAGCGGGCTGTCGGCCTGCACGGCCAGCACGAAGCGGTCGCGCAGCAAGATTACGCTGTCGATTCCTTCCGGCAAGTGCAGGGGCGGGCGCACGAAGGCGAGGTCGACGCGGCCCTGGTCCAGCAAGCCGGGCAGGGCGTCCATCGCGTATTCGCGCGCGTCGATGTGGATGCCCGGGTGGCTGGCGCGAAAGCGGGCAAACTGGCCCTGCAGCACGCCTGAGTATGCGGCCGAAGCCACGTAGCCGATTTCCAGCCGTCCCAGCTCGCCCCGTCCCGCCCTTCGCGCCACGTCCTGCGCCTGCGCCAGCTGCTCCAGCGCGCGCGCCGCTTCCAGCACGAACAATTCTCCGGCCGCCGTCAGGGACACGGCGCGCTTGCTGCGCTGGAACAGGCGCGTGCTCAGCAACTGCTCCGTTTCCTGCACCTGCTTGGTCAGCGCGGGCGGCGAAATGCCGAGTTCCGCCGCCGCCCGCGCGAAGTGCAGACTGTGCGCGACGGCAAGCACGCAGCGGAAATGCCGCAATTCCATCTCTTTGTCTGTATTCACCATGAGTGAATTATAAGGCGCTCGTCTTATAACAGGAAATAATACAAGCCTGCTTAAAATACAGGCATGAAGAATACCAACTGGACCTTATATACGTGCTCGGGCGTGTGCGCGCTGATCATGCTCGACACCAACGTCGTGGCCGTCTCGCTGCCCTCGATCGCCCGCTCGTTCAACGCCAGCTTCGTCGACGTGGAATGGGTGGTCAGCGCCTACATGCTGGCGTTCGCCTCGTTCCTGCTGCCGGCCGGCAGCATCGCCGACCGCCTGGGACGGCGCAGGGTGATGCTGTTCGGCCTCTCCGTATTTGCGCTGGCCTCCTTGCTGTGCGGCCTGGCGTGGACGCCGTTCGTGCTCAACGTGGCGCGCGCCGTCAAGGGACTCGGTGCCGCGCTGCTGCTCACGTCCGCGCTGGCCGTCATCGGCCACACGTTTCACGCGGAAAAGGAGAGGGCACGGGCCTGGTCCGTGTGGGGCGCCGCCATGGGCGTGGCCATGACGGTGGCGCCGCTGCTGGGCGGCCTGGTCACGAGCGCCATCAACTGGCGCTGGATTTTCTACCTGAACCTGCCCGTCGTCGCCATATTGATGTGGCTGGTAGGCAAGCACGTGGACGAATCGAAGGACGCTTCCAACGCCAGCTTCGACCCGGCGGGCGCACTGCTGTTTTCCGCCGGCCTGTTCTGCATCATCTGGGGCTTGATCGACGCCAGCGTGGCGGGCTGGTCCAGCCATGCCACCATGCTGCGCTTTGCGGCGGGCGCCGCGCTGCTGCTGGTCTTCGTGCTGGTGGAACGGCGCCAGCGCGCGCCGATGGTCGATTTGAGCCTGTTCGGCCGGCGCGTGTTCGTCGGCGCCGTGCTGGGCATGTTCGGCTACGCCATCGCCGCGCAGGTGATGATGACGTTTTTACCGCTGTACCTGCAGAACGGCTTCGGCTTTTCCGCCGTCCTGGCCGGCTGCGCCATGCTGCCGTTTGCCGTCGCCATGGTGGTGCTGTCCCGGCTGGCGCCGCGCGCCATGCGGATACTGGACGACCGCGGCATATTGGTGACGGGCTTGCTGATCGTCGCCGTGGGCAACGTCGCCACGGCGCTGGCCGCCGCCAGGCTGCAGTACGGCTGGGTGGCGGCCGGCATGGTCGTCACGGGCGCGGGGGCGGGATTACTCAACGGCACGACGCAGAAGGCCATCCTCGCCTGCATCCCCCGCGAACGCACGGGCATGGGTTCCGGCATCAGCACCACCACGCGCTTTGTCGGCATCGTGCTGGCCGTCGGCGCGCTGGGGGCCGTGCTGGCCATGCGCACGGCCGCCTCGTTCGAGAAACTGGCGTGGCTGCACGGCTTGAAGGCGTCGCCCGAGATGATAGGGCGCATCGTCGCCGGCAACGCGGCCGACGCCTTCGGCCAGCTGCCGCCCACGCTGCAAGCCGTGGCGCAGGAAGCGGCGCGGCACGCTTTCATCGACGGTTTTGCCAGCGTGCTCTACCTGGCTGGCGGGCTGGCGGCCGTGGTGGCGGCGCTGGTCTTCGTGCTGGCCAGGCCGCTGGAAAAAGTGTAACTCTTCAGCAATATGCGCGTGCGCCGCCCGCACTTGTAATATGATGCCATCGAGAAATACATGGCAATCATATAACACGATCAATCAAGAGCGCCGAACAGAACCTTAGCGAGCGGCAGTGAGTTGTGGCTGAGAAGCGGAGCTGTGCGAAGCACGGGGCCGCCGAGGCAGTGAGCATCGGAAGCCGCAAATCGCGACGCGCAGTAGGTTATGTTCGGTGCGGAGAATCGCATGCGCAGAAAACGCATTATCATCACCAGCGTACTGGTGGCAGTCATCGGCGTGGCCGCTCCCCTGAGCCTGGCCTTCTATTTGTCGTCCGTGCGCGCCGAGCAGGGCGAGCAGGAACGCCTGCGCCTGCTGGCCGGCTACGCGCTCGAGCGCGCCCACCGGTCCATTGCGTCGGCCGGGCTCGCCCTGCGCAGCGCCGATGCGCTGGACCTGGCGCCGTGTTCGGACGCGCATATCCAGCAGTTGCGCCGCATCACCATCACCACGCGCAGCATCGACGATATCGGCTATGTGGAAAACGGCTTGCTCAAATGCACGTCCACGGGCATTGAAGAAGCGCGCATCGCCGTCACGCCCGGCGATTTCACCTTGGCCAACGGCATGGGCATCGATTTCAACCTGCGCCCCGTTGTCAGCGGCGGCAAGCGCATGGTGGGACTGTCCTACCGTGCCTACAAGGTACTGATCGATCCCGTGCGCTTTTCCGACGTCATCGTCGACAGCGATATCCAGATGGCCGTGGCCATCGGCAAGGAAGGCGTGCTCGACACCTTGCACCATCCCGACCCCGCGCTGGTGCAAAGCTTGCTCGCCGGCTTGCCGGCGACGGGAGACGCGGCGCACGACGGCAGCATCCATGCGACGCTGTACCGCGATGGCTTGACGGCCGTCATGATCGAGCCGCGCAGCAAGCTCAACGACAGGCTGCGCCGCGAACAGCTGCTGCTCCTGCCGCTGGGACTGCTGATGGCCGCCTTTATCTTCGGCATCGTCGTGTGGCTGTCGCGCCGCCGGCTGTCGCTGCGCGGCGAACTGGAAACGGCGGTCGAACGGCGCGAATTCTTTGTCCATTATCAGCCGATCATCGCGCTCGACACGGGCGTGTGCGTGGGCGCCGAGGCGCTGATACGCTGGCTCCGTCCCGACGGCAGCATGATACGGCCCGACCTGTTCATCCCCGTGGCCGAGGAAAGCGACCTCATCTTGCCCATCACGGACCAGGTGATCGCCTGCGTCATCGCCGACATGCGCGCCGCGCTGCTGGCCGACCGCGAACTGCACATCGCCATCAACCTGTGCGCCAGCGACATCGAAACGGGCCGGGTGCTCGACGTGCTCGAACGCGCGCTGGCCGGCACGGGCATCGAGGCGCAGCAGATCTGGCTGGAAGCAACGGAGCGCGGCTTCATCAACGTGGAAGCGGCCCGCGCCACCATCGAAAAGGCCCGCGCGCGAGGCCATGCCGTGGCCATCGACGACTTTGGCACGGGATACTCCAGCCTGTCGAGCCTGCAAAACCTGCCCCTTGACGCCTTGAAAATCGACAAATCCTTTGTCGACACCATCGGCACGGACGCGGCCACCAGCAGCGTCACGCCGCACATCATCGCCATGGCGCGCACCCTGAACATGCTGATCGTGGCCGAAGGCATCGAAACCCAGCAGCAAGCCGATTATTTGCTGGAACGCAAGGTCGAATTCGGCCAGGGCTGGCTGTTTGCCAAAGCGCTGCCGGCCTTGGACTTCCTCGCCTTTTACGCAAGCCGCCGCCTGCCATCGTCCATATGAAACAGCCACGCTTTCCCTATCCCTTGCAGCCGCTGCGCGTCCCGGGCGGCTGGCACATCACCGTCAACACCCTGTTCGAGGTGGAGCCTGGCCCCGACACCATGCAATGGTTCAGCAGCGCGCTGCTGCTGTGGGGCAGCTGCCGCGATAGCGGTTACTGCTTCAATTCTCACTTCGAGCCGGAAGACGATCCGCAGGGTGAGTTCGTGCTGGAAATGGGCAAGGTGGCATACGACCGCCACGGCAAGATCGTCCAGGGCAGCGACGCCTTCCTCGGCGAATTTCGCACGCGCAGCAAGGCGCAATTCATCGCCCGGGTCGAGCAATTCATGCAAGACCCGGCAGCCTAGGTTTTACTGCTTGCGCGGCAAGACCACGTCCTGCCCGCCTTGCGTGAGCACGGCGCCGGCGATCTTGCCCGCGGCATCGCGCGTAAAGGCCAGTTCAGCCTCGATGGCGCGGAAGAAAAATTGGTCTTTCGCGCTGGCAAACAGGGCGGCCGAGCCGACGCCCGTGCCTGCCGCTTCCAGGCCATTCTTGCCCAGGGTCACCGTCAACGTGAAATCCTTGTCCAATGGATACTCGCCCACGTATTCGGCCAGCGCGGCGCGCGGCAGTTCGATGGCGACCGGCGGCTTTTTCAGCGGCGGCAAGGGCGTGCCGGGCAGCAAGGCGGACAAGCCCAGCGCGTCGATATCGCGCGCCGCGTTCGTCAACACCACCACGCCCCGCTTGCCATCCGTCGTGAACGCCGCATAGCTGGTGTAGCCGCCCGTCTGGCCGCTGTGCCAGGCGTAGCTTTGACCCTGCCGCTGCTCCAGCAGCCATGCCAGGCCGATTTTCGTCTCGCTGTCCGGTGCCAGCGGCCGCTGCGGTTTTATTGCCAGCGCATACGGGCGCAGTGGCTTGAACATGTACGCTTGCAGGTAGGCAACCATGTCGCGCGCGCTCGAATACACGCCGCCCGCCGGCGCCACCACGTTCAAATCCCAGGCGGGTGTCGGCTCGCCCGACAGCAAATGGCCGGGCGCCAGGCGCGCCCGCATGCCGTGCGTGGGCGTGTTCGACGTCGAGCGCATGCCCAGCGGCACCGCGATGCGTTTTTGCAGCAGCGCTTCATAGCTGCTGCCGGCCTGTGCGGCCAGGGCCGTGCCCAGCACGGCATAGCCGATGTTCGAGTAGTCAAATTTGGTGCCAGGCGCGCGGGGCAGATGGTAGGCGGCGAGAAATTGCCGCTGCTTCGCTTCCGTATAGTCCGCATACGGATTGGCGGGGTCCTTGGGCGCGAAGTTGTCGGGCAGGCGCGGTAGCGAGGAATAATGCGTGGCCAGGTCGAGCAGGCTGATCTGCTTTCCGTCGAAGGCCGGCACCGTATAGCCGGGCAATACTGCCGCCACCGGCGCGTCGAGTTTGACCTTGCCTTCGACGACGGCATCGGCCAGCAGCAAGGCCGTCATGGTCTTGGTGATGGAGCCGATCTGGTAGACGGTGTCGGCGCCCGGCTTGGCGTTCTTGCCGGCATGGACGCTGCCAAAGCCGTAGACGGCGCTGGACTTGCCGTCGATCACGGCAATGACAATGCTGGGGAGCATGCCCGCGCGCGTGAGTTCCTCGGCGCGCTGGCGCACGGCGTCATCGAGGACGGGCGCGGCCAGGGCGGCGCCGCCGAGCAGGCAAAGGGGGAGAAGGGCGATAGTGGGTGTCATGGGAACCTTGTCCAGGGTGGGCTGTATGCACGCCGGCAGCTGGATAAGATGGCTGGCATGCACTGGAAAGGATACGGCGCCAACATGAAGGGCGCCTGAGTTTTATGCCATTTTTGCCGCTTTGCTAAGGCTTGCGCTTGCCTGGCATGGCCTGGCCGTTCTGGTGCAGAACGACGCCCGTGATGGCGCCCTGGGCGTCGCGCTGGAACACCAGTTGCGCTTCGACCACCTTGTAGAAGAAGGTGTCCTTCGCGCTCGCGTACACGGGCGCTTCGGGCTGGCCCGTGGCGCCCACCAGCAAGCCGTCGGGCCCCTGGCGCACGCTGAGGACAAACGTGGGCGCCAGCGCATACTGGCCCGCATATTGGGCCAGCTCGGCCGGGGCGATGGCGATTTCCTTCGGCGCCGGGGCATTCGGCGGCGGCAGGCTGCCGGGCAGCAGCACGCCCACGCCCAGGGCGTCGACGTCGCGCGCCGTGCTGCTCAGCACCACCACACCCCGCTTGCCGTCCAGCGTGTAACCGGCAAAGCTGGCATAGCCGCCCGTCTGCCCGTTATGCCAGGCAAAGGGCTGGCCCTTGACCTGGTCGAGCATCCACGCCAGGCCGATCTTTTTCACGCCGTCGCCATCGCCTTCGCCCGCCAGTACCCGGCGCGGCTGCACGGCCAGTTGCTGCGCGGGACTGCTCGCCCGCATGTACGATTGCATGTAGGCAATCATGTCGCGCGCGCTCGAACGCACGGCACCGGCCCCCGCGATGGCCTGGAAATCCCAGTTCGCGGCCGGATTGCCATCGGCCAGGTGGCCCGGCGCCAGGCGCGCATGCAGGGCGGGCGTCGTCACTGCCGAGCTGCTGGCCATGCCCAGCGGACGGAAAATGCGCGTTTGCAGCAGTTCTTCGTAAGACATATTGGCTTGCGTGGCCAGGGCCGTGCCCAGCAAGCCATACGCGAGGTTCGAGTATTCATACGCGGCGCCCGGCGCGCGCGCCAGCGCATGGCCGGCCAAAAAGGTGCGCAGCTGCGCCTCGCCATAGCTGGCGTAAGGATTGGCCATGTCCGCCGGCGCCAGGTTGGCGGGCAGGCGGGGCAAACCGGAAAAGTGCGTGGCCAGCTGGCCCACGGTAATTTTCTGGCCCGCCAGCGCGGGGATGGCGTAGGCGGGCAGCAGTTCGGCCACCGGCTGATCCAGTTGCGCCTTGCCCGCCACGATGGCGTCGGCCAGCAGCAAGCCCGTCATGGTTTTCGTCACGGAGCCGATTTCATACACGGTGTCGGCATCGGGCACGCCCTGGTCGCCCGGACGCGCGCGGCCGAAGCCGTACACGGCGCTGTCCTTGCCGTCGATCACGGCGATGACCAGGCTCGCATGTTTGCCGTCACGCACCAATGTTTCCGCCCGTTCCCGCATGGCCGCGTCGAGGGTGGGAGCGGCCAGCGCGGCGGCGCCGGACAAAGACAGGAGGGGCAACAGCAGGGTGCGTAAGCGTGGAGGCATCGTCGATTCCGTCAGGAAAGTGATTGGTGGGAATACAGCATAACAGCATCACTGGCAAGATAGCCGTTTTGGCAAGATGGTGCGGCGATCATGGCCGCCAGCTGTGTGCGCATGTCGGAGGCCATGCCGAGCAGCAATTCGCCGCGCCGGCGCGCATCGGCCCGTTTCTTCGACGGCACATCGGCCAGATCCGGCACCCGGTAGGGGGCGCAGGGCAAGTGATAATTGCCGTCGCGCATGCGCAAGGCATGCAATTCCTGCCACGCCAGGTCGTAATCGGCGGCGATATGGCGCCGCCGGCGCGCATTCAGGGCGATGCGGTTGTCATTACTGATCAAGAACAGGTTGGTGCAGGCGAAAAAATCGCCAAAATCGCGCAAGGCCGTCACCATCAGGTTTTTCGGACGGCAACCGTGCAGCGCCCGCGTGGCGTCCTTGACGGCCAGCTTGCCCGCCTCCGAGCGCAAGCCTTGCAGCGCGCCCAGCTGCAAGGAGACGCCATCGGCGCGCGGCACGAACAGAAAGCTGGCCAGGTACAGGGGCAGGCCGTCGCGCGTCAGGCGCAGGCACAGTTCGCCTTCGCGGTAGCTGTCGTGGATGGCCGTCAGCTGCAGACGGTATTGCGCTCCATCCTTGCCGTCGAACGCGGCCAGCACCACGGGTTCGCGCGCGGCCCGCTCGACCAGCGCACGCGCACCCGCTTGCCACAGGAAGCGGTAATGTCCTTCCAGCAAGGCCAGGCGATCCGCGCAACCGAGCCGGCGCGAGGCGTACGGACGGTAGATCTTGAAGCGCAGGCAGGGATGCAGCTGCGCCAGCGAGTTCAAGCCCGGCATGCTGCCGAGGAAAGCTTGCCAGCGCGTGCGCTGGCGGGGAAAGAAGAGGGCGCCCAGCGCCGCTTTCAGGCGATGGCCGCTGGCGGAATGTCGTGGCACGGCGGGCGGCACGGCGGCGCCGTGGTGCAAGGTCAAAGCGATGTCATTCATGGTTCTGCCGGAAAATGGCAGGCGCTGCACAATGAGAGCCTTGCCAATTTGAATGCTACGCGGGCCAGGTGAATTTCATATTAAGAAGCTATTCCCACGGGATGTAGAGGATGGCAACTAAACATTTGCCTTTTGGCAATATGACCGGTTATGCTCGCGGCACTGTGACCCGATGAAATGATTGCACCCCATGAAACTCCGCCTCCGGCTTGCCATTCCCATGCTGCTCGCCGCGCAGGGCGCCCACGCGCAAGACCGCACTACTGATCCTCTGGCGCCGCTGGCGCAATGCATCAACCGCAGCCAGTTCCAGTTCAAAACGCAGGACCGCTTGCCGGCCAGCGCGACCACGCGCGTCGTCAAGATGGCGGCGGGGGAGCGCCGGGTCTCGACGGCCGATGGCTACCGGCTGATGCTGTTCCGCAAGAGCAGCTTGCCCCTCGCGAATCTGAAGATCGAACGCAGCGCCGAAGGCCATTTTGCCGCCGACCGCGAGACCATCCTGGCGCAAATGCAGGAGATGTCGGCCAGCAGCAAGCCGCCGCATCAGGTGCCGCTGGAAACGGACGCGCGCCAGGGCGTGGAAGTGCTAGGATTGAATAACGCCGGCATCGCGGAGACACCGGGCATTATCAGTTTCTATACGCTGCTGCATGCCGCCAGCGGCACGGTCGCCAGCGCCTACGTGCTGAACCAGCCGGCCGACCGGCGCGACTTTGCCACGGATGCCCAATACCAGGCCTTGCGCGACCAATTCATTGCTTCGCTTGCCAACTGCCTGGCCGATCCTGCGCAGTAAGACAAGCGCACAGGAAGGAGACGTGAACCATGAAAAAAGCCGCAACAAGTACGCCGCCCGCCGAGGAAGCGGCAGGCACCGAATCGGCCGCCAGCCTGATCGATGCGAAAATCGCCTCGCTGGCGGACTGGCGCGGCAAGACCCTGGCCGCCGTGCGCGCACTGATCCACCAGGCGGACCCGGACGTGGTCGAGGAAGTCAAATGGCGCGGCGTGCCCGTCTGGTCGCATGCGGGCATGATTTGCACGGGCGAAACGTATAAACTGGCCGTGAAACTCACCTTCGCCAAGGGCGCCGCCTTGCCCGATCCGGCCGGCCTGTTCAATTCCAGCCTGGACGGCAACACGCGCCGGGCCATCGACATCCACGAAGGCGAGCATCTCGATGCCGCGGCGTTCAAGGCGCTGATACGCGCCGCCGTGGCGCTAAATACGGCGCCAAAACCAAAACGGACGACGACTTGAGACACTATCTGTATATCTGGCACGACCCGGCCGAGCGCATGCTGGTCGCTTCCGGCATCGAATTCAAGGATGCGATTCCCGCGCTCCTGGACGCGGACGGCATCGTGCTGCGCAAGGGCAGCGCCGGGACGGCCGGGAAACCCGCCGCCTGGCAGGCCTTGGCGCGGCAGCAACTGCCAGCCCTGGCAGGTGAAGACCTGCATGCCTGCGGCAGCCACGCCTGGGCCGATTGGCAGGGCGCGCCGCCAGCCCCCGGCGATGCGGACGTGGCCGCGATGCTCGGCCACCATGGCGCCCTCACGCCGCCTGCCGCCTTGCGCAGCCGCTTTCTCGCTTTTGCCCACGACGACGGCTGGTACCTGAAACTGCTGTATGCGGCATGGGACGATGTGGCGCAGCTTCTCGCCGGCGCCATCCCGCCAACCTTGGGCGCGCTCGACATCGACGCGCTGCAGCGGGGGAGCGATGCCTACTGGCTGCAGGACGGCGCGGTCCAGGCCGAGCTGAAAACCCACGATATCGACAGCGTGCTGAATCGCCGCTTGTAGCGAATGAACAACGCGCCAGCCATGTGCCTGATTCGTCCCTTCACCAGCGCGGATACGCAGTCCTGCACCGCCATCCTGGCCCTGGCCGGACGCGACGCCTTCGGCCCAGTCGCCGGCAGCGCCGCATTCACGGCGGCGACGCAGGACGAAGACATCCTCGTTGCCGAACGCGGCGGCATCGTCACCGGCTTTGCCGCCGTGTACACGGGCGACGCGCCCGTGTACTTCCTGCACCACCTGTACGTGCACCCGGCGCACAGCGGACGGGGCATCGGCAGGCAGCTGCTGGCCGCCGTGGTGGCGCGTTTCGGCCCCCATCTGAGCCTGAAGACGCAACTGGCCAATACGGGTGCGCGGCGCTTGTATGCGCGCGCAGGCTGGGTCGAGGACGATGGCGACGGCGGGGTGGACGCCAAGGGCGCGTGGATACGCGTGCGCTACCAGGCCGGGGCGCCCGTGCGATGAAAGATCCTGGCGCGATGGACCCGGCCCTGGCGAGAATGATGGGCTGGTTCGTGATACTGCTTGCCATTCCGGCAGGCTATTTTTCCTTCTGGCGCACGTACGACAAGCTCACTTCGCCTGAATGGCCGGTGACGAGCGCCGAAATCGTGCGCAGCAGCATGTATCAGCGCACGGGCAAGTCGCAGGACTGGTGCGTCAAGCTGGCCTATCGCTACACTGTGGAGGGCAAGGCGTATCGCAGCGGGCGAATCGGCGTTTCGCGCGTCGGCAACGCCGGCTGCCACCGCGACCAGGCCGTCACCGCGTGGCGCCTGGCCAGCATGGCGCCAGGTGCGCGCATCCGGGTGCATTACCGGCCGAGCGACCCGGCCGATACCGCCGTGTTCCTTGCCGGCCTCGATTTCCTCGATTATTTCGGCGCCGGCCTAGTGCTCGTCCTGTTCGCGGTGGGCGTGTCGGAAGCACACAAGCGAGCGCCAACCGCTTGATCCGTTCCGCCAGGGCAGATGCTGATACCGGGCGCATAGGCAAAGACCTGTTCGCAGACGGGCAGCGATGCCTGTCAGGATGCCCTTGTTGCCATGCAGACGGATTCAAACATCGCGTTTCCCCTTGTTTTGCAGCGCCAAGTGCGCGGCCATCCCGGCATTGTCGCGCAGCAAGGCATCGCGTTCCAGCGTCAGCGCTTCGGCGCGCTGCTGTGCCGTCTGGGTATTTTCCGCCAGCATGTCGAGCTGGCGGTCTTGCGCGGCCAGCGCCACCTTGGCGTCGTTCAGCGCCAGCAAGGCCGTGTCCAGCTTGGCCAGCAGGGCGTCGGCGGACGCGGCCGCCTGCAAATATTGAAATTCGAACTGGTCGCGCTCGGGACGCACGATGGCCAGCGCCTCGCGGTCGGCGGCCGCTGCATCAGCCAGACGCGTGTGTTCCGCCTGCAGTTGCGCCAAACGCATGTCTTGCTGCACCAGGGTCGCTTGCTGGCCTTGCAGGCGCTGCTGCAGCTGCGCATTGTCTTGCTCGAGACGGCTGATCCGTTGCTGCGCTTGAGCCCGCTCCTCGCTGCGCTGGGCGGCCGCCGCTTCTTGGTAATGGTCGAACTGCGAGCGCACCTGCGCCAGCTGGCGGTTCAGGGCGGCGATTTCCTCGCCCCGGTCGGCCAGGCGTTGCGTCAGGCCCGCATTGTCGCTGTGCAAGGTCGCCAGCGTGACGGCGCGAAAATGGTGTTCTTCCTTCAATTGTGCCAGCGCGTGTTGCGTGGCGCGCAATTCCTGGGTGAGGGCGGCGCGCGCCTCCGTCAGTTTCAAGCGTTCGCTTTCCGTCTTCTTCAGTGTTTCCAGCGCCGCATCGCGTTCCGCGCGGTGTTGCTGCATGCCCGTTTCCAGCTGCTGCGCCACGTCGCGCTGCTGCTTTTCATAGACGCCGCGCATCGCTTCCATCAATTCGGCCGGCAAGCCTGACTCCGTTTTCACTGCGCCCGCGCCCTGGAATTCCTCCTTCCAGCGCTTGAGCAGTGGTGCGATGGTGCTCTTGCTGCCCGTGCTGCCCAGCGCTTCGCGCACATTGTCGACCGTGGGATTGCGCCCATCGGCAGCGACGATTTGGGCTGCTTTCATAACATCAGAGTACAGAATGCCGGTGCGGGCCATGAAATCACCTATGAACGAAATTTAGTAACGTATTACATGATACGTAATATCAGATAATATTACGATATAAATTTTCATCGTTTTTGAAAAATATAAGACGCGATAAGGTCGCTTATCGCGTGTTATAGGGGTGTTTGGCATGCTATTCTGTGTGTCTCCCAGTACAAAACCGCGATTTCGCCGCCGCCATGCCCGATTTGCCCCTGAATAAACGTCGCCTTGCCGTGCCAAAAAGCACCGCCTTGGCTGCTGTGCCGTTACACAGCGCCCTGGTCGATGCCGAGCTGGCCGCGCGCCACCAGGCGTTTCTTGCCGCCGCCACCTCCGACAACACGCGCCGCACCTACCGGTCCGCCATCCGCCACTTCCAGGCCTGGGGCCGGGCGCTGCCTGCCGACGAGTCCACCGTCATCCGCTATCTGATGGCCTATGCGGACAGCCTGAACGCCCGCACCCTGGCCCTGCGCCTGACGGCCCTGTCGCAATGGCATGTGTACCAGGGCTTTGCCGACCCCGCGTCCACACCCACCGTGCGCAAGACCCTGGCCGGCATCGCGCGCCTGCACGGCAAACCGAAAAAGAAGGCGAGGGCGCTGCCCCTGGAAGACCTGGAATTGATCGTCGCCAAGCTGGCCGCCCTGGGCACCAACAAGGCCTTGCGCGACAGTGCCTTGCTGCAACTGGGCTTTTTTGGCGGTTTCCGCCGCAGCGAACTGGTGAGTTTGAAGCTGGAAGACATCCGCTGGGAGCCGCAAGGCCTGGTGATCACCTTGCCCCGCTCGAAAACGGACCAGTCGGGCGAGGGCATCGTCAAGGCGATCCCGTTCGGCGATGGCGTCTGCTGCCCGGCCACGGCCCTGCGCGCCTGGCTGGGTGTGGCGGGCATCGCCAGCGGCCCGCTATTGCGCACCGTCAACCAGTGGGGCCATGTGGGTGGAAAGGGATTGCACGCGAGCAGCATCAATACGATATTGGAAGGCTGCGCCCGGCTGGCCGGGCTCGATTACGTGCCGGAACTATCGAGCCACAGCCTGCGCCGCGGCATGGCCACCAGCGCGCACCGGGCCGGCGCCGATTTCCAGGCCATCAAGCGCCAGGGCGGCTGGCGCCACGACGGCACCGTGCATGGCTATATAGAAGAGGCGGGCCGCTTCGAGGAAAATGCGGCGGGGAGTTTGTTGAAGGGGAAGAGGAAGGCGGCGGGTTGAGGGCGCCCGAGAGCCCCTTGCGGCGGCCCGCCGACAAGGGTTTGAACAGTGGGTTGCGTTGACCATTCAACTCATGGCATACCCCAGCAAATACAGTAGCACGGTAAGGACTGTCAGCATCAAGAGTCTGCTCAGTTTTTTAGATGTGGTAACGCCGGGCCGTGTGCTAAGCCATCCCGTCACCGTAAAAATGAACGACGGGCCAAGAATATAGGCTACCAGCGCGGCAGTGACCCACCAAGGCACCGAACACGGCCCTATTTCATAGCAAGCTTTGGAGTCGTGGTCTAACAACTTGACAGGAAGCCTGAACGACATGTGACTGCCGGCGAACATTGCAGCCCACGTTGTTAGCAGTCCAACAATGAGAAACCCGACCGACAAGCCGATACGTTTCACTTGACCTCCCAAAAGAGGATGAGCCGCGCGTTGCTCAAGTCCGAGTAGCCAACCGAGGTGCCGGGAGTATGAACACTCGATACGCCAATTCTTCTGCCCATCACCGCGATGAAACCTTCAGCATCAGAGACCGTCATTCAAGCTTGAAAATCATGGGTGTTGCTGCCTGTAGAGAACCCAGGTCAATACTGCCATGATAAGCAGAGAGAATAGCGCACTGGTGCACAGTATCCTCGTTGCGTGAGGCTTTCCAGTCACTATGCCCAAAAGCCCGCCCCATGTTATTGGCAAGATCGCGTAGATGACGACGGACACGACTTTCAGCAAACTGGAGCATGATTCGCGACAAACGCTGGTCTTTGCAACGACCTCAAACGCATGAGGCAGCACATCGAAGGCGATGCCAATCAATAACCCGAGGATAATAAAAGCAATCTTCTTAACCATCTTTTGACCTCGGCCAGAATAGCTCGATGTATGGCGTTGTTGCTTCAATGATAATTCTGCAGAACCAGCCAGGCTTTTCGATAGTGCCGGACCGTATCAAGCGGCCGCTTGCTCCCGCGGGCGGATGATCATGCAGGTGGCCGTCGCGTGCGCGTACACTTTGCCCGCTTCGTCGCGGATCGTGCCTTCGGAAATGACCAGGTTGCGGCCCGCATTGATGACCTTGCCTTCCGCAAAGACCGTCACGTTGAAGGGCAGGGGACGGCACATCTTGATGTTCAGGTCTGTCGTGCCGTAGCTTTCGCCGGCCGGCAAGACCGTGTGTGTGGCGCAGCCCGTGACCGTGTCGAGCACGGTGGCGGCGAAACCGCCGTGCACGCCGCCCATGGGGTTCGTGTGGTTTTCATTCGCCGTGGCCGTGAAGATGACTCGGCCGTGCTCGATCGTGTGCGCATCCATGGGCATGGTCTTGGAAATGCCGGGCCGGGGGAACAGGCCTTGCGCGAATGCTTGCATCAGTTGCAAGCCTGTCATGTCTTTCGGGTGCATGGTAACTCCTGTAAGGTGATGGTCGGGTTAAATGTCTTGCTTGAAACGCAGGCGCGAGGCGTGCAGCAGGAAGCGGGCGACGATGGCCAGCTCTTCCTCGCTGAAGCCGGCTTTCAGTTGTTCGTTCAGGCTGTCGAGCAGGGGCAGGGCATGGGCCAGCACCTCGCCGCCCTTGGCCGACATGTGCAGGGTGCCGGCGCGCGCGTCGAGCGCCGACTGGCCGCGCACGATCAGGCCGTTTTCTTCCATGCGCGCCACCAGGCCCGTCACGGCCGAGTTTTTCAGCTGCAGCGCCCGCCCCAGATCCTTCAACTGGCAGCCTTCTTCGCCCTTCAAGGCAAACAGGGCGACCACTTGCGTGCCAGAAAATCCCAGTTCACTGGTGAAAACGGCATCGGCCGAGCGGAACAGGTTCTGGCGCGCCAGGTTGAGCAGGTTGAACAGGCGCGGCGAACGCTCGCCCAGCGGGCAGGCGGCGGTTGTATCGGGGAGGTCGGTATTGGTACGCATGCGGAGTATACTACTACGTATGCGTAATAAAGCAAGCATCAATGTTCAAGTACCAGCGGGAGGCAAATGTCTTTTCTTTGCTTGGACAGCGGCAAATCATGAAGGTCGCGTGCTCAACTGGAGTTTTTCAACGCAATAGGCCAAGAGCCGACACTGGCATCACAAGGTTTTCCCACCCTGCCGTTATTCCTCAGTTTGAGTCGGTAGATTTGCCCAGGCCAAGCTGCCCGAAGCAATCAAATGCTTATCTGCCCGCGTGGTCGTCGCCACCGTGCGCAGCGATGAACATGGCGACGGCCGACCGGCAATAGGATTCGATTTCGTTGTCGTCCTCCGCTATCGCTTCATCGAAGCGTGCGATGATCAGCAGATCGGAACCCTTTAACAGCGCGGCAAACAAGCGGGCGGACCGGAGAGGATCGGGCACATGCAGAACTTCCTTCGCATGCAACTGACGCAGCAGGGCCTCGATTTGGGCGATGACATGGGCGGGGCCGGCTTCGTATTGGAGCTTGCTTAGCGACTGTTGATTCGTCTTGTCGGCCATGATCATGGCTTCGATACGACGGACGTCCGGGTTCAAGAACGTGCGAAGCAGGGATGATCCCACCGCCATGAGCTGATCCTCGGCCGAACCGTCTACGCCTTCAAACAGGGCCTGTGGTGCAAACTGATGGCAGCGGGCCGCGATGGCCGCGCTAAACAGCGCCTCCTTGTTCTCGAAGTGCCGATAGATGCTTAGCTTGGATATCTTCGCCCGCTGGGCGACCTTGTCCATTGTCGTCGCTTGAAAACCCAATTCCACAAAAAGCTCGCACGCGGCGTCGGCGATCGTTTGACCAAGCGCCTCGTTGGCGGGCCGGCCGCGCCGGCCCTGATTTTTTTCAGTCATAAAAATTCCAGTACTTGACAGTATCCAATTCCTTAATTAGGATACCATGAAGTATCCAAAAGGTGCAAACCCAATGGGCAGGTTATCGCGCGCCAGGCGCAGCGCACCCTTCATCCACACACGGAGCCCATCACCATGAATGACGTCATCATCATCGGCGGCAGCTTTGCCGGCCTCGCCGCCGCCCTGCAGCTCGGCCGTGCCCGCCGCAAAGTCACGGTCCTCGACAGTTGCCGGCCGCGCAACCGCTTTGCCGGCCATTCGCATGGCCTGCTCGGTCACGATCACAAGCCGCTGCTGGACATCCTGGTCGAGGCGCGGCAGCAGCTGGCGCGCTATCCAACTATCAGGCTGGTCACTGCCCGGGCAGACAGCATCTCCGGCACAATCGACGATTTCTGCGTCGTCACTGACGATAACGAAAGCCTAAGGGCACGTCGCCTGATCCTGAGCTATGGCGTCGTCGATCAAATGCCTGATGTCCCGGGCTTCGCCGAAGGCTGGGGCACGTCCATTGTGCCCTGCCCCTATTGCGACGGCTTTGAAGTCGCCGGCCAGCACTGGGGCCTTGTCTGGTCCGGTCCGCAGTCGCACAATTATGTCAGGCTGTACCACGATTGGACCGAGACGCTGACGGTCTTCGCCGATGGTCACGACATTCCACCCGATATCCGGGCCGATCTGGCGCGCCGCAACATACCTGTCGTCGATGGTCGAATCATGGAAATCACCCGACACGGAGGCCAAAATGCCACTGTCAAGCTCGATACCGCCCCCAATGTCGCGGTCGACATCCTGTTCGCGCATCCGCGCAACAAGCCTTCTGCAAGCCTGCATGAATCACTGGGCCTCGCTACAGTCAATACGCCACTGGGTATCGCCATCAAGGTGGACGAGCGCCGCGAAACCAGCATACCCGGCATCTACGCCGCCGGCGATCTTGCAAACCCAGCCATGGCCTCGGTCACCACGGCAATATCGCAGGGCGCAACGGCGGGTATCTCGGCTCAGCAGTCGATGCTGGTTTGAGGGTACAGATTTGTGATGAGCATGGCCATCGACCCGACAGCGCCGGTGTGCGCATCCCTCTGCCCGTCATCTATCCGGGAGCGCTGCTGTCGGGGTTGGCGGCGGAGCAGATCGAACGCGCGGCCGCGCTCGCAATTCCTCACCCACTCACGTTCATGAGATCCTCTCCGCGCAGGTCGAGGACCGCCATCGGTTCGCCGCACGGCACGCGATGGAGGTCGTCCCCCGACGTCGACCACTTCCTACACATCGAGGTCCCCGAGGCGATCGCGGAACGGATCGCGGCGTGGGGCCGACTCGTGTCATTCCCCCCTGCCTCGACAAAAGGGGTCTAGTCAAGAACAAATCAGAACAAGGAGATAGCGTGACAGAGCAAAATGCCTATCAGGTCGCCGATTGGAATGATCAAAGCGGAGAGCGCTGGGTCGCAAACCAGGCCCGGCTTGATGCCATGGTGGCGGTGTTCGGCCAAGCCGCGATCGAAGCCGCCGCGCCCGCGACGGGCGAGCGCGTGCTGGACGTCGGTTGCGGCGCGGGCGCGTCGAGTCTGGCTCTGGCCGCTCGCATCGGCGCGCAGGGGCAAGTGCTGGGCGTGGACATATCCGAAGCGCTGATCGGCCGCGCACGCACGCTTACGCCACAACATACGCCGGCCCAGTTCCTGGTAGCCGACGCCAGCAGTGCCGAGTTGCCGGAAGGCGCGTTCGACATCCTGTTCTCGCGTTTCGGGGTGATGTTCTTCGGCGATCCAACAGGGGCGTTCGCCCATATGCGACGCGCGCTGCGGCCGGGCGGGCGGGTCGCTTTCGTCTGCTGGCGCGGCGCGGCCGAGAACGAATGGGTGCGCCTGCCGATGGGCGCGATACAGGGCATCGTCGCGCTGACCGCGCCGCCCGATCCCGAAGCGCCCGGCCCGTTTTCGTTCGGCGAGCGGGATCGGGTGACGCGCATCCTGACGGCAGCCGGGTTCACCGATATCGTTATCGTGCCCTTCGATGCTTCCGTCCCGTTCGGCGAGGGCGGAACGCGGGACGCTGCGATCGACGACGCGGTGAAGATGGCGCTCGAGGTCGGCCCGCTGTCGCGTGCGCTCGCTGATCAGCCAGACGACATCCGCGCCCGCGCCTCGGCCGTGGTTCGTGCCGTCTTCGCGGGCCTCCCTGGCGAGCGGTCGGTGATGATCGACGGTGCGGCGTGGATCGTGATGGCGCGCAATCCGATAAGCTGACAGGGATTTAAAGGAGGGGTTACCCCAGTCCCACTTAATGCAATTCAATAACTGCTCTGGGTTGCGGATTCAATCGGTCAACGCAAGCATTTCATTTGCAGTTAGCGTGAGCACGACCCTACGTTCATTTGCAGTTAATTCGAACCGAAAACGGCGTCGAATGCAAGCATAGCCCTTTTCAAACGCGAGCCACTACAGATAGGCAAACCAGCGTTACGTATAGTGAAAAATTACCAAACCGATAGTGTCATATATGCTGATCTGAGAGGCAATTCACAACGCATTCTGAACTTTGATTTCTAATCGCGATGATGGCGCCCCACATAGCGGGCTCTCGGCCGTATCAGGGCCGCGCTGGCCGCTTGCTCGGCGGCATGCGCGATCCATCCGGCGGAGCGGGCCAGCGCAAACACGCTCATGCCGGCGCCCTGGGGCCAGCCGAACGCCAGCTCCATCGCAGCCAGCGCCAGGTCGGCGTTCGGCCTGGCATCGAGCAGCTCGCCTGCCGTGGCGCAGATGGACAGGATGGCGCGCAGTTGCGGATGCTCGTGCGACAGCGCCGACAGGCGGTCCAGCAGATACGCGGCGCGCGGGTCGCCATGCGGATACAGCGGGTGGCCAAAACCGGCGAATTCCGGCGCGATGGCCGCGTAGTATTTGCCGATGGCGATCCTGGCATCCCTGGCACCCCCGGCGTCCGTCGCGGTCAGCGCCTGCGTCAACATGCGCCGGGCAGCCGCGCTGCCGCCGCCGTGCTTGTCGCCGGACAAGGCCGCCAGCCCGGCCATCAGCGCGGCGGGCAGGCTGGCGCCCGTCGAGGCGACGCAGCGCACAGCAAAGGTCGACGCATTCAATTCGTGGTCGGCCAGCAGCACGAGGGCCGCGCGCAGCAGTTCAGTTTGCTCCGCGTCGGCTTGCCACGCCCGAGCCAGCTGCCGGTGCAGCGGCAGAGCGGACGGCGCCGTGTGGAGCAGGGCGGCGGCCAGGATGCGCATCAGGGCAGGGCCAGATTGCAGCGAGTGCGGAATGTCCGCCGTCGTCAGCATGGCCATGGCGAACATGGCGCGCGCCAGCGGTGGGCCGTCCGGCGCGCCGGCCAACTCTGGCGGCAGGGCAAGCGCGTCCTGCTGAAAATGGTCGATGGCGCCATCGTCCCATAGCAGGCCGGCGGCCAGCTCCAGCGTCGCGTGCTGGGCCAATGCCGTCGCATCACAGCCCCGGTACAACAAGCGCCCATCGAGAATGTGGGAAATCCGCGTCTCCAGCACTGGCAATCCCCAGTGCATGGCGGCCACGGCCGTCTGGCCACCGCGCTTGGCGTCGTTCTTGCGCGCCGCCAGGCGCAGCACGTCTTCCCGCGGATAGCGCTTGCGGCGCGATGCACCATTGCTGACCGAGGCCAGCAAGCCCCGGCTGACATAGGAATACAGGGTGGGCAGGCTGACGTTCAAGAGGCGCGCAGCCTCGGCAGCGGACAGATCGATGTTCATGGCGGCCATTGTAGCGGCTGTCACTTTATATTGATTGACGGAATCAAGATTGACGGGCCGGGCGGCGCGTCACTAGACTCATGCCTTTCCAGGAGTCTCCATGAGCACACACACCATTCGCACCCTGCGCCCCGACGATGCCGCGCCCTTGCTTGCTTTCGAGCAAGCCAACCGGGCCTGGTTCGAGCGCCATATCGACCGGCGCCCCGACGATTTTTACAGCGTCGACGGCATTGCCGCGCACGTCGCGCAATTCCTGGACGAACATGCACAGGGACGCTTGCACCCCTGCATCATCGTGGACGAACATGGACAATTGATCGGGCGCGCCAACCTCAAGGACATTGACCAACAGCTAGGCGTAGCCGAAGTCGGCTACCGCATCGGGGAATTGCAGACGGGAAAAGGGCTGGCCACGGCCGCGCTGCGCCATCTGATTGATTTGGCGCAAGGCGAATGGCGGCTGGCCAGCCTGTGCGCCTACGCCATCGACGGCAATGCGGCATCGATCCGCGTGCTCGAGCGCTGCGGTTTCGTGCAGGGAATTGCCGTGCCCGATATCGCCATCGTGGAAGGCAACGTTGTCGATGGCCATGCCTATGCGCTGGAACTGCGGGCGTCTGGGGTAGACTCTGCCCTGTGATAAACAAGCAAAGTTGGCAAAGATGAATCATGAAGGCGCAAAACGTATCGTCGTCATCGGCGCCGGCATCGTCGGCGCGTCGCTCGCGTACCAGCTGGCGCGCAGGGGCGCACAAGTCACCGTGGTCGAGGCCGGCGGCATCGCGTCCGGCGTGACGGGCACCTCGTTTGCGTGGATTAACACGTCCTGCGCGGGGATTGACCCCATTGTGGCCCTGCGCGGCGGCGCCATCGCGGCTTGGCGCCAGCTGGAAACGCAGGTCGCGGGATTGATGGTGCGCTGGCATGGCGCCTTGTCGTATGGCACGCAGGATGGGCGCGTGTCGCCCGAATCCATCTTGATAGACCGCTCGCGCATCGCCCGGCTTGAACCACGTCTGCGGCAGCCGCCGGAACAGGCCGTCCACGAGCCGGAGCAGGGCGCCCTCGACGCCGTTGCCGCCACCCACGCCTTGCTGGCGGCGGCCCAAGCGCTCGGCGCGACCGTCCGCACGCACACTCCCGTGCTGGGTTTTGCCGTCCGGGACGCGAAGGTAACGGGCGTGGAAACGGCTGCGGGCCTCATCGAGGCTGATATGGTCGTGCTGGCGGCAGGCACGGACACGGCCAGCCTGGTCGCGCAGCTGGGAGTTGACTTGCCGATTCACGCCTCGCCCGCCATCTTCCTGCGCTACCAGGCGCCGCCCGGCCTCGTGCGCGCGATTATTTCCAATCATGCAATGGAAGTGTGGCAAGCCGAGGACGGGACCATGCTGGCAGCGGAAGATTACGTGGACGACGCGCCGGAAAACCAGCCGGCCGCCATCGCGCTACGCACGGCCAGCGCGATACGGGAAGAACTGGAGGGGGCGGAGGCCATCGCGCCGGAATTCGCCTGCATCGGCCTGCGCCCCATGCCCGCAGACGGCGTGCCCGTCATCGGCTCTCTGCCAAATATCAAAGAAGTGTACGTATGCGCCATGCATCCGGGCGTGGTGCTGGCCGCCATCGTGGGACAGCTGGCCAGCGGGGAAATCGTCACTGGCGAGCCAGCGCCGGCCCTGGAGGCTTGCCGGCCCGCACGCTTTCTGGCGTGCTAACTTTTAAGGCACGGCTACCACGAACACGGGCAGGACGAACGGCACCGGCTCCTGCTCATCGCCGTCCTCCGACGGGGCCTGCATGAAATCCTCGTTGCGCCAGTCCCCATTCACCACGCGCTCGGCGATCAGCGCCAGATCCTGCGTTTCGCGCAGCGCGCAGCGAAACGGCAGCCGCCCATGCGAGCGCGACACCAGGCTGAACCGCAACTGGCGGCATTGCGCATCGTGCCAGCAATAGAACAACATATCCTCGCCAGCGAGCGCACTACGGCGCGCCGCGATCACCTCACCGATGAAGGCAACGATATCGGCCGCATGAATCTGCGGCGTTTCCTCGTCCGTGGGCGAAAAGCTCCACATATTGGTCCTGGCTTCGTGATTGATGTCGTCGGGATCGACAAGCACCTCATCGTCTTGCGCCATTTCCAGCCATGCATTGACTGTCTTGCCATTCATCATGTCATTATGCATCCCATGTTTCAAAAGCCGTCCATACCGACCGCCATGCGCCATGCGGAAGTTTGGCCTGCATGGAAATGGAAAGCCCGCCCGCGCCCAAACGATCACCTGGCTGCCATTGCGCATTTTCCAGACTCAGTGCCCGTGCTCTTCCCACATCGACATTTGTCATTGCATTTGTGTCATAGCCGACTTCCAATACGGGATGCAGCACTTTTCCATTGGCTGTCAAATATAAAGTATTGACATGCACCTTGGGTTTATCGAAACGTTCGTAAAACCTTGTTGCTGCGGATTTGAAGCCTTGGTCAATGGCGATGCTGATGGTCGCAGGACCATTGCACCCCAGAAGCGAAGCAAGCGCCCAATAGTCATGATCGGCAGTGACAAGCCTGGCCAAACAGCGTTCTATCCATGCCGCTTCGTCAGTTCTGAATTCCTTCCAGTATGGAGACAATGAATTTTGAAGGTAGCCGACTTCATGCAATGCCCCGACCAGGTTGATTTGCTTGTCCACGCAGTCGATATCTTGCAACAAATGGGTGGTGGCGGCGGCGACTGCATATTCGCCCTTGTCCGTGGCTTTATCTGCGAGTTTTTTCAGTTTGGGGCTAATACTCATTATTTTCCTGGCGCGGGCGATGCCGCGCGCGTTGTTGTTACTGGCGACTCCCGAAAGCGGGGGCCACGGCGTGGCGTGCGTTGACGCAAGCGTGATCGGGTTCCCTATAGATATTGTGCCATACCTCAGCCGCAAGCTCCGCCTCCCTGTCTTGCTGGAACAGCTCTCTGACCTGGATTCTATTGCGCATTAGAAACCTCAACATTTCTGCATCGACATGCATGCACTCACCCCCTCGGCCCATCCGCCAACAACTCCGCCAACCTGTCCGTCAACCACAAACTCGTCTCGCTCAGCTTCTTCCCATGTATCGAAAGCCGCCGCACCGGCAGGCGCGACAAGGCCAGCGCAGGGCAGGGTACTTCCTGCAAGTAGCCCTTGTAGTTGTCGTAATTGGCGATGTTCAGGGGCAGAATCGCCCAGCCCAGCTCGTCCGCGACCATTTCCGCGATGCTGTAGAAACTGTCGGAAAACCAGACGGCGGGGCTGAAGGCCTGTTCGCGGTTGAGCTCGGAATCCATGATCAGTTGGCGGTAGCGGGTCAGCTCGTTGCGGCTCACTTCCTGGCCGTGGGCCATGGGGTGGCCTTTGGCCACGAACACGCCTTGCGCCACGCTGCCGATGTGCTGCTGCTCCAGCACGGGAGAAATCGGGCCGCGGTCGAAGTGGAAGGCCACGTCGGCTTGCTGCTGCTCCACGTATTGCGCCACCTCGGACGCCGTGGCGTTGAGCATCACCAGTTCCAGCGCCGGGTAGCGCGCCGCCAATTCCTTGACCAGGGTGCCGATGGCCAGGTAGGGCAGGGCTTCGTCCAGGGCCAGGGTCAGCTGCGCTTCGGGCGCCTCGCTCAGCAGCTGGGCGCGCAGCTGCAAGCGCTCGGCCTGGCGCAGCAGTTCGCACGCTTCCAGGTGCATCACCTTGCCCGCTTCCGTCAGCACGGCGCTGCGGCGCGAGCGGTCGAACAGTTCCACGCCGAATTCCGCTTCCAGCAGACCGATCGAGGTGCTGACCACCGATTGCGCGCGGCCCAGCCGGCGCGCCGCGCCCGAGAAAGAACCGGCCGCGACGGCCGCTTCAAAGTAACGCATTTGTTCCAAAGTCCATTGCATGGCATCCACCTATCTGTTTTACAGATGGATTTTAACTTGAATGCCATTCAGGGGCGACATAAAATGCTTTTACTAATTCAATAACACGAGATCCGCCATGAAAAACGCCCAAGCCCATACCCCCGCCATCAGCTTCAGCTGGTGTCACGACGCCACCGCCGAAGACGCGCTGTGCAAGCTCTACCTTGACAATGTCAGCGCCGACTATATCTCCCATTCGGAGCTGCAGGGCGAACGGGCCGATGCGCCCGGCAACTGGCGCGCGGACTTGCCTGAAGTGATACGCGGCGAAATCCGCGCCGCCCTGTCGCACGACTGGGCACATGGCGATTCGACCCTGCTGGCCGTCGCCACGTCCGGCGACACTATCGTCGGCATGGCCTTGGTGTCCATCGACACGCGCCAGCGCGCCTCGAAATCGTTCGCCGCGCTGGACGACCTGGTCTTGCTGCCCGCCGTGCGCGGCAGCGGCATCGGCAGTTTGCTGGTGGAGTGGGTGGCCGATGAGCTGAGCAGCCACGGCATCGCCCGTTTGTTCCTCGAATGCGGCGCGCACAACCTGACGGCGCAACAATTCTTCCAGGGCCGCGGCTTCAAGCAAGTGTCCGTCGTCATGCTGCGCGAACTCGATGCGCCGGAAGTGTCGGCCGCCGTGGATGACAAGGATGGCGACCGTGGCTGACGCCCGCCGCCCCCGACAAGGCCAGGCCCGTGGCAGCCTGGAACGTAAATATTTGCGCAGCACCAGATTCATCCAAACCGATAGTTGTTAAATAATACATGAGTTGTTTATGCATCCAATGAAAAAATGGCTGACGCTGGCCATCGTCTCCAGCGCCCTGTTCCTGATCGTGGTCGACATGACCGTGCTCTACACCGCCTTGCCCGCGCTGACGCGCGACTTGCAGGCCACTTCCTCGCAAAAACTGTGGATCATCAACGTGTACGCGCTGGTCGTCTCCGGTCTGTTGCCCGGCCTCGGCACCCTCGGTGACCGTTTGAGCCACAAACCCGTTTTCCTTGCCGGCCTGGCCGTGTTCGGCATCGCCTCGCTGTGCGCCGCGTTTTCGCCGGCCGCCGAATGGCTGATCTTTGCCCGCGTGCTGCTGGCCATCGGCGCCGCGCTGATGATGCCGGCCACCTTGTCCATCATCCGCCTGACCTTTACGGACAACCGCGAGCGTTCGTTCGCCATCGGCGTGTGGGCGGCGATTGCCTCCGGCGGCGCCGCGTTCGGCCCCGTGCTCGGTGGTTTCCTGTTGGAACATTACTGGTGGGGTTCCGTCTTCCTGATCAACGTGCCCATCGTGCTGCTGACCCTGGTATTGGCCACCGTCATCCTGCCGAAACGGGCCGGTAACCGCGACAAGCCATGGGACTTGAAGGGCTCGCTGCAAGTCATGATGGGTCTGCTTGGTGGCGTGTATGCGATCAAGGAGCTGGGCAAGTCGCAGCCCTCGTATGCGCTGGCCGCCGCCTCGTTCGCCGTGGGTGCCTTCTTCATGCTCAAATTCGTGCGTCGCCAGAAGCGCCAAGCCAGGCCGCTGATCGACTTCGCCCTGTTCCGCGAACTGCCGTTTTCCAGCGCCGTGGCAGCCGCCATGGTGGCGTCCGCCGCCCTGATCGGCATGGAACTGGCGCTGAGCCAGCACATGCAACTGGTGCGGGAACTGTCGCCGCTGGAAGCGGGTTTGCTGCTGTTGCCGCTGCCGCTGGCGTCCGTGTTTGCCGGTCCATTGACGGGTTTCATGCTGCCGCGCGCCGACAAGGCCAAGGTCTTGTGGGGTTCGCTGTTGCTGTCCGGCATCGGCATGGCATCGTATCTGGTGCTGCATGACGCCGCCGTCTCGGCGCAAGTGGCCAGCCTGGTGATCCTGGGCCTGGGCCTGGGCGCCGTCATGACGGCCGCATCGAGCGCCGTGATGCTCAACGTGGCTCCCCAGCAAGCCGGTATGGCCGCCTCGATCGAGGAAGTGTCGTACGAGCTGGGCGCGGTGATCGGCGTGACGGTGCTGGGCACCATCATGTCGGCCGTCTACAGCGCCACCCTGGTGATCCCGGAAAGCGCGGGCCTGTTGCCGAACGCACACGACACGCTCGACGCGGCGCTGTTGGCCGCCGAGCAATTGCCGGCCGAACTAGGCTTGCAAGTGTCGGAACTGGCCCGTTCGGCCTTCGACAAGGCATTTATTGTTGTGCTGGCAACTGCTTCCGCCATCCTGATGGTGGCTGCCGCCGCCATCCGCTACCTGCATCTGCGGGCACGTCGCTCCGTTTGATTGCCCTCTTGGGGCCAGGGAAAATGCTGACGCCGCCATGAGCGGTGGCGCTAGCACGATTCGGTTTTGGACGAACGGTCAGACGCAAAACAGTAGGATCAGACACAAAATTAACGCAAGTGAGCCTGGCGGCAATGCTTCGGGAACGGTCGCTATCTGCCAGGAGCAGACAGTCGGCCATAGCCAGCTAGTGTGGCCAGCACATTTTTATATTAGATCAAGAAAGAGCACAGTTCCCATAAAGCCACTTCGCTTGTTAAGCTGCGCAACGTTGGTACTTGCATGGTTTGCAGCATCGACAGTCATTGCTCAGACGTCAATTGCCGAACAACAGGATGCACGGGTCATAGAAAATCTGCGTCAGAACGGCGCGGATCTTACCAAAGTACATAACATCGATTTCTTTCTTGTCTTTATTCGGAAGGCCGACGCGGTTGCCACGGCAGAGAAAATCCGAGCCTTGGGATACGAGATTGTAGGCGCTGACCAGCCACCCACCGCGAAGCAATGGGAAATTCACGCCAAACGTAAGATGGTGCCAGAGTTGCAAGCAATGCAGGCAACTACACGCGCGCTACAATCCCTGGCGGAAGTTCGCAATGGGTATTATGACCGCTGGGGTGCCGTTGGAGTCAAATAGCGAATATTGCCGGATGGACTGCTTCATTGCGCTCACCGACCGCTACGGGGCGGAACCTGGCAGCGGCGGCAACCGGCCAGAAGCGGACTTTTCGTTGGCAATTATTTAAATAAGAAAACATGCACCCACCGTGGAATTTTACCTTTTAGTTTAAGAATGAAAAATTTTCCAAGGAGAAAAGCCGTGGACCATAAGAAAAACAGCAGATTTACACTCAAAGATGTCTTGATAAAAACCAATGCTCAGCGTCTTTGTGAGGCGCCAAAAAGCGAGAAAATTACTCATTACGTTTTTGTTTTTGGCATTGCGATTGTTATAGTGGCCTCTCTTATTTTTATGGATTGATTTTTACTCATGTACTCTATGGCAACTAATACCACAGCATTACAGTTTAAAGAATCGCTCGGAAACGAATAGATCAGGATCGCAACCTACTGGTATCACGCCAAGACTGACAAATACCCTAACCGAACCTATCTCAAGGTCGAAGTCACGAATGAGCAAGGGCGATATTACGTCGCCGGATATTCAATGGGACGGGTCCTGTTAGGTGGGAAGCTTCCCTTTCTGAAACAGTAGATCAGGCGATCAGCAGACTAGCTACTGGCCGCTATGGGCCGAAAGCAGCCGCTCGTATAAGCTCAGGAAACAGCAGCCTGCGTCAAATGCTGTAACCATGGCCTCGGCAAGCTTTGACGCGCAATAGTGTCTAACATTCTTGCACGCGCGGCGCGTCGAACTCGCTTGCCTCATGGCGGGCTTGCGTCGAACTTTATAGTTCGTCCACCTTACTCCGTGACAATGATCTTCCCGTTCATCTCCTCGTGGCCGCTGCCGCAAAAATTGTCGCATAAAAAGGTGTATTCGCCGGCCTTGCCGGGCGTCAGCCGCACTTCGGTGACCTGGCCTGGCTTCAGGTCGGCGCGGATGTTCATGTCCGGGATGAAAAAACCATGGATGAAATCGACGGCCGTGAACGCCAGCACGACGGTTTCATCCTTTTTTACGGTGATTTCATTCGGCGTGTAGACGAATTTCCTGGCCTCGATGGCGATGATCCTTTCCTTTGCAGCAACTTCCCTGACTCCCCGGGCATCGATGGCGGCCAACGTCAGCAGCGCACCGAAGCCGCAGGCCAGCCTTGCACATAGCTGTCTTCTGGCACGGTCCATGGCTTACGTCCTCGTGACGGGAAATTCCGTGAGCTGGTAGTTATTCCCTGCCTGCGCTTCCACTTCGCGAAAACCGAGTCCCTTGTTCGGCGCGGCCGGATCCCACGGCAGGGGCGTGCGCTTTTCCTGCGAGCCGGGCACAGGCAAGGGGAAAATCAGCGACTTGGCGGCATGGTGCGCGATTTGCCCCGTCATGTGGTGATGTTCCTGGTGAATATGGCCATAAAACACCGTCACATTGCTGTACGGCATTAGCAGGGCGATCGCCTTGTCGCCGTCGCGCGTGGCCCAGTCCCATTTGGGCACGAGGTCGAACAGGGGACGGTGGGTAAAGACGACGATGCGCGTATCTTTTGCCTGCTGCTCCAGGTCGCTCTTGAGCCACTCCAGCTGGGCGTCGCCGATGCGCGCGCCGGGGTCGGACACGTTATCGATGGCAATGAAATGCACGCCCTTGTGCTCGAACGTGTAGTTGGACGGGCCGAAATTTTCCTTGAAGGCGGCGCCGTTGTCGAGCGAGGCGTCGTGCTCGCCGGGGATGAAACGCACGGTTTTCACCTTCAATCCCGCCGCGATCTCCCTGAACTCGGCCATGCGCTGGCGGCGCTCCTTCGGGTCGTCCGTCGTGTGGGTCAGGTCGCCCGTGAAGATGATGAAGTCGGGCGGCAACTCCAGCGCATTCACGGTGGCGACGGCCTTGCGGAAGGTATTGAGGGCGTCGGGATTGGCGGCGCCGCTGAAACCCCAGTGCACGTCGGACAGCTGGACGAAATAGAAATCGTCGTAGGGGGCGGCCGTCTTGCCGGCCGCTGCCGCCTGCGCATGTCCATACAGTCCGGACATGAACACGGCGCCGCCGCCGATGGCGGTCAGTTTCATGAAACTTCTGCGGTCCATCATGATATCTCTCCTCGTTTCAGTGGATGCCGGTTGGTAAAACAAGCGCTATCTGGCGGCCGTGGCCGGGCTGGCACGCCCGGCTTCCTGCTGCAAATACGCGATCAGGTCGGCGCGGTCCTGCGCGGACGGCACCATATAGCCCATCTTCTGGCCGGGAATCAGTTTTTCCGGATTCGTCAGCCACTGGTCCAGCGTTTTCTCGCCCCACACGACGTCGGACGCCTTCACGGCCGGCGAATAGCTGTAGCCGGCGGCGCTGCCGGCTTTCCTGCCAAACACGCCCTTGTGCGCGGGACCGACGCCGTTGTAGTCGATCGAGTGGCAGGACATGCACATGGTTTTGTAGAGCACCTGGCCGTGGATGGCGTCGCCGGCGTTGGCCGCGCCGCTGGAAGCCATCAGCATGGCCGTGGCCAGAGCAGCGAAGAAGTACGGGTATGTCATGTCGAAGTCCCTTCCATTTGCAGATATCTGGCATGGACCCGATGCAATCGGGGCCTGCAGATGCTATAACTCCGAAGGCGGTGAAAATATTCCCGTCCATGCCCGTTTATTTTTGTCCCTGCAGCGGGAATAAACGGCAGGCAAAGCGAGTCTTATGCAATGAGACGGTCGACAGGCGGATGGGTGTTGATTTGAATGACATCGATAAAACCAGGTTGTTTGAAAAAATTGCCATGCCTCATCTGGATTCCGCCTACAACCTGGCGCGATGGCTCACGCGCAATGATCAGGATGCCCAGGACCTAGTGCAGACGGCATTCCTGCGCGCCTGCCGCTTCATGGACGGCTACCATGGTGATGGCGGCGGCGCGCGCGCCTGGCTGCTGACGATCGTGCGCAATACCTATTACACGTCGCTGCGCGACAGCCGCCCGCAACACGATGACATCGGCTTTGACGAGGAAATTCACGGGCGCGATGGGGATGGATGCGGCATGGTGCCGGATGCTGCCGGCGGCAACCCGGAAGACATCCTGGCCCGGTCCGACGTGAAGCAGGCGATCAACCATGCCCTGGAAACGCTGCCGCGGCCTTACAGGGAAGTGCTGGTGTTGAAGGAGATCGACGATTTGTCCTACAAGGAGATTGCGGACATCGTCGGCATCCCGATCGGCACGGTGATGTCGCGCCTGGCGCGAGGGCGCAAGCTGCTGTTGCTATACCTGAAACAACATACCGATGAGAAATGAAATGGAGTGCACCGAATCACAGAGCAAGATGTCCGCCTTTGCCGATGGCGAACTCGATGCATCGGCGGCGCGGCAATTGACGCAGCATCTGGCCCATTGCCCGGACTGCGCGAAGGCCTGCGAACAGCTGCAGGCCTTGCGCGCGGCGGTGAGCCAGCATGGCGTGCGCCATGCCGCACCAGCTGCTTTGCAGCAACGCTTGCGCCAGGCGCTGCAGGAAGAGACGAAGGAATCGATGGCAACCCCGCGTCGCCGGAAATGGGTGCAACTGCCGTGGGCGTGGATCAATTTTGGCGTGGCCGGCGTCAGCACGGCCGCGTTCGCCGTCACCCTGGCGCTGTATCTGTCCGTGCCATCGGACGCGGAACGGCTGGACCAGGAGATCGTGGCCAGCCATTTCCGTTCGCTGATGCCCGATCACCTGGCCGACGTGGCCTCGTCCGACCAGCACACAGTCAAGCCATGGTTCAGCGGCAAGCTCGACTTTTCACCGCCCGTGGTTGACCTGGCGCAAGCTGGCTTTCCCTTGGTCGGCGGACGCCTCGACTACATCAGGCAGCGTCCCGTCGCCGCGCTCGCGTATCGCCGGCATCAGCATGTGCTGAACCTGTATGTCTGGCCCGACCAGGCGCAGCGCGATGTGCCGCCGCGCCTGAGCGTCAGGCAGGGCTATCACTTGATACGCTGGAGCCGCTCCGGCATGGAATACCGGCTCATCTCCGACCTCAATGTACCTGAACTGATGGATTTCGAGCGCCGGCTCGCGGCGCAGATCGACCAGGACGCTCGGCCGTGAAAGCGCCGCGCCGGGCGCGCTACTTGAGCAGCGGCGCCACCTTGTCGCGCAAGACCGTCCATTGCGCGTCCAGCACGGCCTGGTTGGGGTCGTGCCCAGCCCGTTTCACGAGGGTAAAACTCTTGACGGGCGCCGTGATGCTGTCGAAATACGTGCGCGCGATGGCAGGCGAGGTCAGCAAGTCCGCTTCGCCCATGATGAAGAAGACGGGCAAGTCGAAGCGCGTGCCCAGCGAGGGCAGGTTCACGCCTGAGAACATGCCGTCGCCGCGCATGCCGATGAACTGGATGTACGAGTAGTCATCGGCCGCCTCGGCATCGGCCAGCGCTTGCGGCGTGGCGTAGAACGGCGCCGGCTGCCACCAGTGTTTTGGCGGCGCATCCGTTGCCAATCCCTCATATTTGCGGTCGAAGCGGCGCAGGATGCCGAAGTTGCGGGGATCGCGCCAGGGCGGCGGACCCAGCGCCGCCAGCTTGTCCACCGTGGGTGCATCGTTCGCTGCTTGCGCCAGCGCAAGCACTTGCCGGTACATGCCGGCCTCGTTGTCGCGCGCATTGACCACCTGCGCCGTGCCGATATACGCGTGGAACAGGTCGGGGCGCTCCTTGGCCATGTGCACGCCCAGGATCGAACCCCAGGAACTGCCCATCAAAATGACCTTGTCCTTGCCCAGGTGCTGCCGCAGATAGGCCGCCACGGCAATACCGTCGTCGCGCATCTGTTCCACCGTCAAGGGGATATCTTCCGTCGGACGCTGTTTTGCATACGTCATGCCCGCGCCACGCTGGTCCCACTGCACCAGGGTGTAATTCTGTTGCCAGCTGGCATAGATGGCGTCGGCAAACGGGCTCAATGCATTGCCGGGGCCGCCATGGATAAACAGGATCACGGGATTGCCGCAGGCGGCGCCCGTGACCGTGATCCATTGCTCGATGCCATTGATGGGCACGTAGCCCTGTTCGCGCACGGCTTGCGCGGGCGAGGCGCAGATGGTGCCAGCGGAAAAAGCGGGTTCGGCTGCCTGGACAAGCCCAAGGCAGGACAGTAGTGAAAGTACTGAACAAATTTTGCGCATATTATCCTGACAGATGTTCCATAACGACGATGCGTCAAGAAAACGTTCAACCCGAAAGCAGAAACTGGGGTCGGACCCTGAGGGGCCGCCCCCAGACCTTGCCTTGGGGTTTAATACTTACAGCGTGCAATCCTGCGCCGTCTTGCCGGCAATAAAGCGTGTGCTGGCCTGTTCAAAGCAGGCGGGCGCCGTCCACAGGATGAAATGCGGGGCATTCTGCACGGTGGACAGGGCCACCTTGCCGGCCTTGCTCTGCACCAAAGCCTGCACTTGCGCCTGCGCGCCAGCGTACGGCGTCTTTGGGTCCAGCGTTCCCTGCAGCACCAGGGTCGGCGGCACCTTGGCCGGCAAGGCGCCGAAATAGGCGTCGCGCGGGTAGGTGGGCAAGCCGCCGCCCAGCAGGATGCGGGGCAGGGGACTGGTCAACAGCAAGTCCGCCTCTTCGCGCTCGAGGTCGGCGGCTGTCCAGTCGGGGCGCAACGAAGGCTGCAGATTGTTTTCCGAATTGCTGATGATGCTGACCAGCGGAATCGACAGCGGCGACTGGGGATAGCTGCCCAGGCCGGCTGTCGCGTCCGTCAACGTGGCGCGCACGGCAGCCAGTTCCGCCTCGCCGCTCCGGTCCAGGTCCTGCAGCAGGTAGGGGATGCGGGCCCGGGCGGCCGGCACGTCGAGCATGCCGCCGAGGAAGTTTTTCAGGTTCTTGCCGGGGATCTTCGCCAGCAGGGCGGGATCGGCTTGCGCCTTGTCCAGCACGCGGCGGTACAAGGTGGCAGCCGGCTCGCCCAATGCCGCATGGCAAGCCGCATCCGCGTCGCAGCGGGCCAGCACCTGCATGCCGACCTGGTTGACCACGTGCGAGCGCTGGCTCAAGTCCCAGCGCGCATCCGTTTGCGGCGGCACCAAGGAGTCGAAAATCACGCCCTTGACGGGCAGCGGCCCCAGCTGCAAGGTGCGCAAGACCAGCTGCGTGCCGTACGACACACTGTATACATACACGGGCGGCTGCTTGCTCTTGCCCCGTTCGCCCTCGATCAGCGCCTTCAAGTCGCGCGCGGCCGTCGTGATGGAAAACTGGCCCGCGTATTCCGGCATCAAGTTGATGCCCTTGAAGCAGCTGGCCCATTCCGCGCCGGCCAGGGCGCGGCCGCCGGGGCTTTGTTCGGACTCTTCCGCCTTGCACAGGCGCGACGAGTGGCCCGTGCCCCGATGGTCGGGAATCAGGAATTCAAAGCCGGGAAAGCTGCGGCGCAGGGTGGGCAGCAGGCTGTAGAACGCGGCGCCCGATTCGCCGGGGCCGCCCGCCACCAGCCACAAGGTGCCCTTGACGGGCTTGCCGGCAGGCACATCGGCGGCAAACTTGCGCACGAAGACGTGCATGGCATCCGCGTCGCCGACGGCGCGGCCCTGGGCATCGTAGTTGCCGGGCACGTTCAAGCCCGAGCACAGGCTGCCGGGGGCGGCCGTATCGGAGCAGGGCGTAAAAAAGATCGGTTCGGCGTGCAGGGAGGTCCCAGCCAGCAGAGTGGCCAGCAGGGTCAAACGGGGCAGCAAGGTCATCGGCTACTTTGGCGAAGGTGAAGATCAGCCGCCAAAGTAGCGTTTTTTACAGCAATTGTCCAGATGGAAATATTTCTGCGGAGGACTACGCTTGCTTGTTATTGCGCAGCAAGCGCAAGCCGTTGGCCACCACCAGCAGGCTGGCGCCCACATCGGCAAACACGGCCATCCACAGGGTCGCCATGCCGGCCAGGGCCAGGCCGAAGAAGACGGCCTTGATGCCGATGGCAAAGCTGATGTTTTGCACGAGGATGCTGCGCGTGCGCTGGCTCAGGCTGATGAATTCGGGCAACTTGCCTAGTTCATCATCCATCAGGGCCACGTCGGCCGTTTCGATGGCCGTGTCGCTGCCGGCCGCGCCCATGGCAAAGCCGATGTCGGCCTGCGCCAGAGCCGGGGCGTCGTTGACGCCGTCGCCCAGCATGGCCACCACGCCAAACTCTTGCTGCAAGGCCTTGATTTCATCGAGTTTATTTTCTGGTAGCAATTCCGCCTTGACCAGGCTGACGCCCACCTCGGCCGCGATGCGCTGCGCCGTCAGCAGATTGTCTCCCGTCAGCATTACGGTGGTCACGCCCAGCGCATTCAGGCGGGCGATGGCGGACGCCGCCGTCGGACGCAGCACGTCGGCCACGGCGATCACGCCCAGCGCACCGGCCGGGGTGGCCAGCACCATGGCCGTGTAGGCTTGCTGTTCCAGGCGGGCCAGGATGGCTTGCAGTGCCGGCGTCAAGACCTGCAATTCCGTCATCAGGCGCGCATTGCCCAGATAATAGGTCTGGCCATCGATATTGCCTTGTACGCCGCGTCCATGCAGGGCGGCAAACTGGGTGACGGGCAAGTGGCTGCCGGCGGGCGGACCCGCCTTGACGATCGCGGCGGCCAGCGGGTGGGCCGAGTTGGCGTCCAGGCTGGCGGCCAGCAGCAGGATGGCGTCGCGGTCGCTGCCTTGCAAGGCCACCACGTCCGTGACGGCCGGTTTGCCCATGGTCAAGGTGCCCGTCTTGTCGACGGCGATAGCCTTGATGCGGTAGCCTGTTTCCAGGAATTGCCCGCCTTTCACTAAAATGCCGCGCCGCGCGGCCGCCGTCAGGCCGCTGACCACCGTGACGGGCGTGGAAATGACGAGTGCGCAAGGGCAGGCGATCACCAGCATGACCAGCGCTTTATACACCCAGGCCATGAAAGGCTGGCCCAGCAGCAAGGGCGGCAGCACGGCCACGAGGATGGCGAAGACGACCACGGCAGGCGTGTAGTAGCGGGCAAAATTGTCGACAAAGCGCTGCGTGGGCGCCTGTTTTCCTTGCGTTTCCTCGATCACCTTGACGATCTTGGCCAGGGTGCTGTTGCCGCTGTTGGCCGTCACGGTGACGTCGAGCAAGCCCCGTTCATTGATGGTGCCCGCATACACGACGTCGCCCACGGTCTTGTCCACCGGCATGCTTTCACCGGTGATCGGTGCCTGGTTGACGGACGACTCGCCACTGGCCACGATGCCGTCGAGCGCGATGCGCTCTCCCGGTTTCACGCGCATGGTCGCGCCGATGGCCACGGTGGCGACGGATACTTGCTGCCAGGCGCCGCTGGCGTCGGCAACGGTCGCCGTGTCGGGCGCCAGCTGCATCAGGCTTTGCACGGCGTTGCGCGCGCGGTTCAGGGACAAGCCCTCGATCAGCTCGGCAATGGCGAACAGGAAGATGACCATGGCCGCTTCCGGCCACTGGCCGATGGCGATGGCGCCAAACACTGCCAGGCTCATCAGGAAATTGATGTTCAGGGTGAACGTCTTCAGGGCAATCCAGCCCTTTTTCAGGGTCGGCCAGCCGCCCGTGGCGATCGACAGCAGGGCCAGGGCGATGACGAGAGGCGAACTGTCTTCATGCGTGGTCCACGCCAGCGCTTCGGCGCCCGCTGCGGCCAGGCCTGACACGACCAGCAAACCCTTTTGCAGGCCGGACAGATTGCCTTCGTCCGGGTCGCGCGCGACGGCAGCGTCCGCCTTCATGGGAATCGCCTGCATGCCGATGCCGTGCAGGGCCGCTTCCACCGTCGCCAGTGTAGGCAAGATATGGTGCACGTCGAGCACGCGGTTCATCAGGTTGAAATCGAGGCCCACGACGCCCGCCATATTGGCCAGCTTGTTGCGGATCAAGCGTTCTTCCGTAGGGCAATCCATGTTGGCGATGCGGTATTTGGCCGTGTTCGCGCCGGCGATGGGGGCGCTGGGCAGGGCTGGCGCGGCGTCGACCGCTGGCGTGGACGAGCACGCATGCTGGCTGGAACAGCAACTGGCCGCCTTGGGTGCATGCTTATGCTCATGGTCGTGCTCGTGGGTATGATCGTGGCTATCGTGCGGCATCGCATTCGTCCTTCCGGTTTCGTGTATGCTTCCATTAGAAACCCTGTAGCCGCTACAGGGTCAAGCGGAATTTGCACGAAAGAATGAAAAGGGGGTGCCATGCGTATCGGAGAACTGGCCAAACGGACAGATTGTGACGTTGAAACTGTGCGTTACTATGAAAAGGCGGGCTTGCTGCAGGAACCGGGCCGCAACAGCGCCGGCTACCGCGAGTACCGCGAAGAACACCAGGAACGGCTGCAATTCATCCGCCATTGCCGTTCCTTGCAGATCGGCTTGACCGATATCCGCGCCTTGCTGGAATTTAAGAACAACCCGGCCGAAGGTTGTCAGAGCGTCAATGAATTGCTCGACCACCATATCCTGCGCATCGCCGAGCAGATGGCGAATTTGCAAACCCTGCAACAGCAACTGGTGACCCTGCGCCACCAGTGCGACCAGCCGCAGCCGTCGCAAGACTGCGCGATTCTGCAAAACCTCTCCGAGGCGGCCAGCGGCCACGACTGCGCTTGCCATACCGAACTCCCACAATCCCATTGATTCATGCTGAAACTGTTACCTGTAAGAACTTTATTCACCTTGTCCCTGCTGTCGCCGCTGAGCCATGCGGCAGATGTTCCTGCCGCCGCCGGCCACTACCTGACCCTGTACGCCGCCCCCGGCGTACCGCAAGACGATGACCCGTACACCTGGAGCACGGTGGGCGGCAAGCAACTGACAAAGGGCGTAACCAAGGCGGACGGCCGCGCCTATCTCAAGGCAGAAGAGGGCGAAGAGACGTATGTGCTGGAAACGGTCAGCATGCGCTGGACGTTCACGGTGCCGGCTCGCTGCTGGCAAGAAGCGCCTGCGGCCTTCCAGTCATGCCTGAAACTCAAGCAAAGCGCCAGCCAATACGATATCCAGCACGATGCGGAGAAACTGGCCAGAGAGAAAGATCAACAGGCCAAGGCGGCTGCCTATGTGCTGGCAGCCAGGGCCAACGACGATGCGCTGGCCTGGCTGGGCAAATTGCCGCCGCAGTGGTCCACGCAGGAACACGCCAGGCGCCTGCTGGCCATCGGCGACAAGATCGAGCGGCATATCGCCAGCGGCTTGCGGCAAGGCGGCCCCGATGCGCGCCAGTTTGTCTGCAAGGCGCCCACGGCCTACGGCGCATTGCCGCGGCAGCAAGCCGTGCTGGCCTATCAGCTGCAGCCGCGGCCCGTGCTGCACGCCGGTGCCGCCTGGGAACAGCTGCTTGCGGCTGCCGCGCAGGGCAACTGGATGGCGCGCCTGGAAGTGTATGAGGCGCTGGCGGAGCGCAAGGTTAGCGAACTGAGCTATGTGGAGCAGGCGCGCCTGGTGCAATTGATGGAATGGCTGCAGCAACGCGAAATCGCCGGCCTGTACAGCTTTTTCAGCGCCCGTACCCTTGGCGATGGTGCCACGCAAGACCGCGTGGCACGCCTGGCCGCCATGCAGGGCAGCGTTGCCGACCAGAGTGTCGTCGGGACGACGCTGCAGGACGAGGACGATCCGGCACTGGTGGCGGCAGGCAAGCGCATGCTCGACTGCGCGGCAGCGGCCATGCGGTCACCGCGCTAACGGGGCAACAGCGGCGGGCCGCCATCGCCCAGGCGGAAGGCGTCGACCACGCGCAATAAATCATGCGCCTGGTCCTGCATGCTTTGCGCGGCGGCGGCCGATTGCTCGACGAGGGCGGCATTGCGCTGGGTCAATTCGTCCATTTCCGTGATGGCATTGTTGACTTCCTCGATGCCCTTGCTCTGGCGCTGGCTGGCCGCCGTGATGTCGTTCATGATTTCCGTCACCTGCTGGACGGAGGCGACGATATCGCCCATGGTGCGCCCGGCGCTGTCTGCCAGCTCGCTGCCTGTTTCTATCCTGGCAACGGAATCCTCGATCAGTTGTTTGATTTCGCGCGCCGCCGTGGCCGAGCGCTGCGCCAGGCCCCGCACTTCCGTGGCAACGACGGCAAAGCCGCGCCCCTGTTCGCCCGCACGCGCCGCTTCCACGGCCGCGTTCAAGGCGAGGATATTCGTCTGGAAGGCGATGCCGTCGATGACGGCGATGATGTCGACGATGCGCCCGGAACTGGCCTTGATCGAGCCCATCGTCTCGACTACCTGGCCCACCACGCGGCCGCCTTCCAGCGCCACGTTCGAGGTCGACAGCACCATCTGGTTGGCCTGGTGCGCATGGCTGGCGTTTTCCCGCACGGTATCGGTCAGCGCATGCATGGATGACGCTGTTTCCTGCAAGGAGTGCGCTTGCGACTCCGTGCGGGCCGACAAGTCCGCATTGCCGAGCGCAATTTCACTCGCTTCCACCGTGATGGTGGAGCCCGCCTGGCGTATGTCGCCCAACAAGGTGTTCCAGTTTTTCAAGACGGTGGCCAGCGCGCGCGACAGCTTGCCCACCTCGTCGTCGCCCTGGGCGTCGATGCGCATGGTCAGGTCGCCGGCGGCCAGCGACTCGGCGGCGCGGCAGGCCTCATCGATGGGACGCACGACGGAACGGGCCACCAAGGTGGCGATCAGGGCCAGCAAGGCAAAGCCGATGGCCATGGTGCCCAGCGACAGCCAGCCGGCGCGCTGGCCCGCGTTTTTTGTTTCCTGCAGCGCGTCGGCCGTGCGGTGGTCGAGATTGAGCAGCACCTGGCGCAGCTGTCCACGCACTTGCTGATAGTGCGTGGCGGCATTTTGCATCGCCGCCACGCCCGTATTCGGGTCCATCGAGGCCAGGTCCAGCGCCTGCGCCACACTGGCACGGTAGCGCTCGAGGCCCGGCAGGGCCTGGTCCGCTTCCGTGGCGGCGCCCGAGAATTTCTTGAGCTCCTTCAAGCCTTGCGCGATGGCATTGAGCTGGCCATCCGTTTGCGCGCCGAATTGCTTGAACTGTTCGTCCGACAGGCTGGCGGCGATGGCGATCTTCGCATACACGTCGGCATGGACTTGGCCCAGGGCAATGGCTTGCTGGTTAGCAAGCCGCTCGGCCGTCAGGGTGACGTCTTTCAGTTCGCGCATGCGGCTTTCGTTCTGCTGCATGGCGAAGTAGGACAAGGCCCCCATGGCCAGCAGGCAAGCCAGCGCGACCACCGGGACGATCAACATCTTCTGTGCGATTTTCATCGGAACCCATATCGTCAAGAGAGGGGAGAACCATCCCGGCGCTGGCGGCGCGGCGGCTGGCTACAGGTAGATGCCGCCGCAGACGACGGTCTCGGCGAGTTTCTCGCAATACATCACCTTCGGCTCGATCTTCTTGGTTTCCGGATTCGTGAATTTGTATTCCTGCCAGAAGGTGCCCTTGCTCTTGGCCAAGTCGACTCGCTCCTTGACGAAGGCCTTGCCGTCGATATCTTTCAATTCGATCAAGTTCTTGCCCACCATTTTCGGGTTGGCGCCATGCGCGACCACCGTGCCGTCAAGTTTATAGACGACCAGGTACAGGTCGTGCAGGATGAATTGCGGTGCCTTGGCCGTGATCTCGCCATACGCTTTGGCGTCGCCGGCGCTCTTGATGTAGGACACGCCTTTCTTGACCATGGCTTCCGCGTCGGCGCGCGTGGCGCCGCCTTCGGCAGCGTTGGCGATACAGGGCAGCATGCCGGCGGCAAGCATGAGCGACAGGCAAACGGCAGGGGCGAACTTGGGCATGAGAATCTCCTTCACATTGCGGCAGGGAAAGGCCGGCAGGGAACCGGCGCGCTTGGGGGGAGTACTGACGGTTCATGGTAGCGCGATGCCAGTGGGCATGCGCTGGTGCAACAGATATTTTTTCAGTGGGGCGTTTTTGCAACGCCACGCGCACCTGGCCGCAATCACGTTTACAGAGTGAAAAGCAGGGGCCGGGCTATCGTGGCGATAGTGTGGCGCGCGCGCCGCGCTACCAGTCGGCCGGGTCTTCCTCCGCCGCCCTGGCCAGGTCGTCGGCCCAATCCTGCTGCACCAGGCGGTAGATATCGGCAAAAAAGGCGCGCGGGTCGGCCATTTCATCCCACAAGGCGGGCAGGGCGTGCGTGCTTTCGGGGTCATGTTCGAGGATGGCCTGAAAATCGTAGGCGGGGTCTTGCAGCGCCTGCGCCAGCACGGCCACCAGCGCATGGCGATGGCGGTAGCTCAGTTCCTTGTATTGCGAGGTGATGTCGCGCCGTATCAGCGCCGCGCGCTGGAGCGGGTCGTTCATGTCCCAAGTGTCCAGTTCCACGCCCAGGGTTTCTTCACGGTCATATACGTCGAAGGGGCCGAGGAAGTGGTACAGCGTCGGCTCATACGGCAGGTCGCCCCAGGGGCCGCGCAGTCCATTTTGTTTTTGCACAATTACTCCCCGTTCACGCGCATTCTGGCAGAGTCCAGCCTTCGTCGCCCATGTCCGTCGGGTAGATGGCGCGGGTCTGGTTCTGGCCCCAGCGCGCATGGTCGAGGATGCCGTCTTCATGCATGTCCAGCACCCATTCCGTGCTTTCCAGCAAGGTGCCATCCTTGTGGTACACGCGGAAGAAGCTGGACGTGCTCAGTGCGCGCACGATGTTCTGCGGCACGCCGTCGCCGTAATGGGGCACATAGGTCTTGATCACGCACGTGCGCTGGTCGTTCCACTGCTGGGCATATACGCTGGCATTGCGCGCGGCGCTCACTTTGATGAACAGCCAGCCTGCCAGCAGGAGGATGAGCAGGAGGGCGGCGGCGATCAGGCCGGTTTTCTTGAGTAGCTGCATGAGGTCATGGCATGGCCAAAAACGAAGTTGCCGCATTGTATGTCAAGAGCAGATATGCTTGCCGTACGGCACGTACAGCAAGCATATCCCCGCTAATTGCCAGCAACTTGGCTATTTAATTTGGCTATTTCCCCACCGCCGTGTGCAGGGTGTTGGCCATTTCCAGGTGATGTTGCAGTGCTGGCAAGGTCTTCGCAGCAAAGGCCTTGATATCGGGATCGCTCGCCTTCTGGCTGGCATCCGTGAACAGTTTCACGGCATCCTTGTGCGCCGCCACGCCGATGGTGGCCGCGTATTCCGCATCGAATTGCTTGCCTTCCAGGCGGCTCAGCTTGTCGATTTGCGCCTGGTGCTTCTTGCCGGGCTGGTCGCTGACCTCGATCTGCTTGCTGCTGGCCAGCTGTTTCAGCTCATCGGCCACTTTCGTGTGGTCCGCAACCATGGCATCGGCGAATTTCTTCACTTCCGCATTGCTGCTCTTGCTTTGCGCGACTTTGCTGGCGGCAATTTCCGTGCTACCCGCGTCGGCGGCCTTGCTGAGAAATTGCTTGTCGTACGCGCCCGGCGCGGCGGCGGCAATGCTGTTGATGGCGATGCCGCTCAGCAGCGCCACGGCGGCGCCGATGGCCACGCTTTTCAGGGACGGGGTACGGGAACTGGTGGTCGGGATAGGCATGGGAACTCCTTTCGGGTATGGTTATTTCTGCAAGCTGATGACAATGTTAAGCCGTCAGTCCGCGCACACCCATAGGACGCTTTCGATACTCTCGGTAGGACTAGTCCTGTTCGCTAGCGCACAATTCGACTTGTTTCAGGGTAAACAAGGCGGCGATGCCCGCATCGCGGCGCCAGGCGGGCATGCCGATATCGAGCCATTCCGCCATCGCGTCCAGGTGAGCGGGCTCCGAGACGCTGTGTTCGAGTTCGTCAAGCACCGTGTCGCGGTCGATGTACAGACTGTCCAGCCAGGCGTCGAATGATGGGGCCAGCTCCATCAGGCCGTGGGCGCGCTTTCCCGTCCAGTCCGGTAACTCCTGCACATAGGCGAGCACGCGGCCGCCGCCTTCCTCGGTCATATCCAGATAAACCATGGAATTGCCGCCATCGCGGGCGAAGGGCAGGATTTTCACGGGCATGTCCGTATGCTTGCGCGCGGCGCGGATTTCACCTACCAAAGTTTCGTCGCAGAAATCGCCTTCGTCGGCGCTGAAAAAGGTATTGAACCCCATTTTTTCCACGCCGCCATTGCCGTCCGGCACATCGCAGGTGTAATCGAACCAGGCGCCGTTGGCCGCTTGCAGGAAGGCCAGGAAAGCGGGCGGCAACGGTGCTTCCAGCAAGGCTTCGATGGCGGCGATCTGCTGCGCCGTGGGGGCCGGCTTGGCGCCCTCGAGCGCCAGGTGGCGGTACTGCGTGTAATAAGTCATTGATTATCCTTGTAAATTTCTTGCGACCGCGACACCATCCTCGCAGCCCGTCTCCACTTTCGCCAGCGCATCGACGAGTCCGGCCCGCAGCACGGCCATCGAGCGCGCCTTGTCGTCGATCTGCGCGATTTTCGTTTCCAGCATGGCCCGCTTGGTTTGCGCATCGAGCGCATTTTCCTGCCAGACGGCAATGACCTCGGCGATTTCCTTCAAAGTAAAGCCCAGCGCCTTGGCGTGGCCGATCAGCTCGATCCGGCGCAAGGCCTGCGCCGAATATTCCTTGTAGTTATTCGTCAGGCCCGGCTGCGGCGCTTCGTCCAGCAAGCCCTGGCGCTCGTAAAAGCGCACCGTGTCCTTGCTGACGCCCGTCAGGCGGGTGATTTCTCCGATACGCATCGATTCCCCTTGACCGTGGACTAAAGTCTACAGTTTACATTAAACACTCCATCTACTCCACACCAATGCCATGACCGCTTTCAACTACACCAACCAGACCGTGCTGATCACGGGCGCCTCGTCCGGCATCGGCCGCGTCTTTGCGGAAACCCTGGCCGCGCGCGGCGCGCATTTGCTGCTGCTGGCCCGTTCCGGCGCCGTGCTCGACAGCCTGGCCAAGGAACTTTCCCAGCGCCACGGTATCCGCGCCCATGCGCTGGTGGCCGACCTGGGCCTGCCTGGCGCCGCCAAGGAAGCTTATGCACGGGCTTGCGCGCTGGGCATGCCGCCTGACGTGCTGATCAATAATGCGGGTTTCGCCACGCATGGCCGCTTTGAAAGCATCGACCTGGCGCGCCAGGCGGCTGAAGTCACCGTCAATTGCACGGCCCTGATGGAACTGACGCACTGCGCCTTGCCGCACATGCTGGCGCAGGGGCGGGGCGCCGTCATCAACGTGGCGTCCACGGCGGCCTTGCAGCCCGATCCCTACATGGCGGTCTACGGCGCCAGCAAGGCTTTCGTGCTGTCGTTCTCGGAAGCGCTGTGGGCGGAAAACCGCAGCCGCGGCGTGCGCGTGCTGGGCTTGTGCCCGGGCGCCACGGACACGGCTTTCTTCGACGTCGTGGCCGCGCCCGAGGCGGCCGTGGGCAAGCGCATGGCGCCGCAAGCGGTGGTCGACGAAGCGCTGCGCGCGCTGGACCTGGGCCGCAGCAGCCACGTGGCGGGCCGGCCGAATCGGCTGCTGGCCTGGTTGCCGCGATTGCTGCCGCGCCAGACCGTGCTGGGCATCGTGGAAGGCATGCTCAAGCCGAAGGTGGCCTAGGCATCAAAAGATCATGGTGGCGAACATGGCCAGCACGGCCGTCGCCATGACGATGGTCGACAGCCAGCCCAGCGCCCGCAGGCGGCGCGAAATGGTCAAGGTGCCCATGATGGCGGGGCGCGAGGCCATCACCATCATCAGGGCCATGATCGGTACGGAAATGACGCCATTGATGACGGCGCTCCAGTACAGGGCCTTGATGGGGTCGAGCGGCGTGAAGCACAGGGCGGCGCCGATCACGGTGGCCGTGACGATGATGCCGTAGAACTTCTTGGCGGCCCGGGGCGCCAGTTCCAGGCTGTTTTTCCAGTGAAAGGCGCCCGCCATGGCGTAGGCGGCCGAGCCGGCCAGCACGGGAATGGCCAGCAAGCCCGTGCCGATGATGCCAAGGCTGAACAGCGCGAAGGCGAAGTCGCCCGCGATGGGGCGCAGGGCGGAAGCGGCCTGGGCGGACGTATCGATGTGCGTGATGCCTTGCGCGCCCAGGGTCACGGCCGTCGTCAGCATGATGAAGAAGGCCACCAGGTTGGAAAAGCCCATGCCGATAGCCGTGTCCATCTTGATGCGCTGGAATTGTCGTGGCGCCTGTTCCGGCGCACGGCGCAATGCTTGCGCGCTGGCATCGGCCTGCAAGTCTTCCACTTCCTGCGAGGCTTGCCAAAAAAACAGGTAAGGGCTGATCGTGGTGCCGAACACGGCCACAATCATGGTCACCGAGGCGGCCGACCAGGCGAACCGGGGCCAGACGGTGCGCAGCGCCACTTCACTCCAAGGAATATGCACGGTCAGCACGGTGGCCACATAGGCCAGCAAGCCCAGGGTCAGCCATTTCAGGATGCGCACGTACTGTTGATACGGAATGAAGACTTGCAGCAGCAGCGATAGCAGGCCGAAGCCCACGGCGTACAAATGGGTGGGGCCGCCGATGATCAGGGTCAGGGCATCGCCCATGGCGGCCACGTCGGCGGCGATATTGATGACATTGGCCAGCAGCAGCAAGCTGACGATGGCGTACAGCAAGGATTTCGGATAGTGGCGGCGGATATTCGTTGCCAGCCCATGCCCGCTGACCCGGCCGATCTTGGCGCTGATGACCTGGATACCGAGCATCAGGGGAAACGTCAGGCACACCGTCCACAGCATGCCGAAACCGAACTGGGCGCCCGCCTGCGAATACGTGGCGATGCCGCTGGGATCGTCATCGGCCGCGCCCGTGATCAGGCCGGGGCCCAGCTTGCCCAGCCAGGTGTCGGATGGGTCGGCCCGGCCGCTATCGGTCTGCATGCGTCGCTCCTGCGTGATGGAGCAAGCAGCGTATCACAGGCGGGCGGCGTCGGACAGGGCGCCGCCCGGGAAACACGCGTCTCAGTAGCGCGCATCCTTGGGCTTGCCGCCCTTCGGCCAATCCTTGACCTTGTCGGGGAAGTCCGGACGGGGCATGTGCGTAAAATATTCCGCCACGTCGACGGCATCCTGGTCGGACAGGTTGCCTTGTCCCAGCGGGAATTTCTGGCCGTGGCCCATCACCATATTCGCCTTGACGAAGCCGGCCGCCGTGTAGGTGCGGGCCATGCCAGCGCCGATATTGAACGAGCGCTCGCCCCACAGCGGCGGGAAGGCGACGACGCCATTGCCGCCCTTGATGCCTTCGCCATTCGCGCCATGGCAGACAGCGCATTGCTCGGCATACACTTTTTTGCCATGCACGGGATCGGGCAGCAGAGCACGGTCGATCTTCGCCACACCGCGTCCCGCCACCTTGTCGCCCGCTTGCGTAGCGCCCTTCATCCAGTCGATGTAGGCGACCATGGCCTGCAGGTCGGGGCCGTCCACGGGCAGCGGCTTGCCGTGCATGGAGCGGCGGAAGCAGCCGTTGATGCGCTCGCCCAGGCTGATGACCTTGCCGGCGCGCGGCGCTTCCGACGGGAAGAAGGCGGAAATGCCGAGGAAGGGCGAACCGCCGGCCACCGTGCCGCCATTCAGGTGGCAACTGCTGCAATTGAGGTCGTTGCCCACGTTTTGTGACAGGCGCGCGCGCGTCTCCGTCATCAGCTGCATGCCGTGGATCAACTGGCTGGCATTCGGATCGGCCGTCAGGGCGGCGAAGCGGGGCGTGACGAAGCCGCCCGCGTCCGGCGCCTTGAGCTTGAGCTCCTTGCGCACTGCGGCGATCTGCGCTGGCGTCACCGGTGCGCCTTGATTGCCCCACTTGCCACGCACAAAGGTGAGGATTTCCGCCAGTTCCGTGTCCGACAGGCGGTCATACGCGGGCATGCCGAACGAGCGGGGCGAGTGCTGCGTGACGGCCGACTGCCAGCCCGTCAGCGCGATATGGATGACGGTGGTGGCGTCCTTCGACTGCACCGAGTCGTTCTGCGCCAGCGGCGGGAAGATGTTGTCCACGCCGCGGCCGTCGCGGCGGTGGCAGGTGGCGCAGAACTGCAGATAGCCGAGGCCGCCGCGCGTGTTGTACAGCGCATCGTTGCTGGCTGCCACGAGGGTCTCCGTTTTCTTCGGCGGCGCGGCCGCGCCATCCTTGGCGGGCAAGCCGTGCAGGTAGTGCGCCAGCGCGTCGAGGTCGGCATCCGTGAAATATTGCGTGCTGTGGGTGATGACTTCCGTCATGCTGCCGGCCGCCGTGCCGAAGCTGTTGCGGCCGGTTTTCAGCAATTGCACGATGTCGCCCGGCGTCCACAGATTGCGCAGGTTCACCGCATGCCAGCCGTCGAAGGTAAAGCCGGACAGGTAGTGCTTGCCGTTGCCGCCATCCTGGCCCATTGTTTTTTCCTGGAAAGCCACGCCGCGCGGCGTGTGGCAGGAGCCGCAATGACCGAGACCCTGGGCCAGGTAGCTGCCCCGGTTCCACTGGGCCGACTTGGCGCTGTCGGGCTTGAACGGCGCGTCGTCGAGAAAGACGGCGTTCCACAGAGACAAGCCCCAGCGCATGCTGAACGGCCATTTCATGTCCGTTTTGCGGTTTTGCTGCGCCACAGGCGCCACGCCCCGCTGCAGGTAGGCGTACAGCGCCTGCATGTCGCCTGGCGTGATCTTCGCGTAGGAAGGGTAGGGCATGGCTGGATACAGGTTGTGGCCGTCCGCCGCCACGCCCTTGCGCATGGCGCGGTCGAACTGGGCAAACGTGTACGTGCCCAGGCCCGTCTTGGCGTCGGGCGTGATATTCGTGCTGTAGATGGTGCCGAACGGCGTCTTGAGCTCCAGGCCGCCGGCCATGGCGGCGCCGTTCGGACTCGTGTGGCAAGCCACGCAGTCGCCCAGGCGGGCGACATATTCGCCGCGCTTGATCAGCTCGGCCGACGCCGTGGGCGTGTTGGCGGGCGCGGCCCAGGCGCTGGAGCAGAAAGCCAGCATGCCCAGCAGCATTGTCGCCAGCCAGGAAGTGATCGAAAAGGAAAATGCGGGAGCGCGGCGCGAGCCGCGGTGGGGAATGGAAATGGCGTTCATGGTGACCCTTTATTATTACGCGCCAGCTTACGCATTCGTCACCACGGCGAACATTGGGAATTTCTTTCGAACAACTAGGTAATCTTCCCTAGTGTTTTACACTGGAAAATCGTGTAGGGGCGCCTGCAAGCTGGTCATGATGCGCTCGCGCAGCCAGCGGTGCGCCGGGTCCAGGTGCATGCGCTCGTGCCAGACCATGGCCATCTCGTAGTCGGGCAGGGTCACGGGCGGCTCCCACGTGCGCAGGGCGCCCAGCGCATTCTTCAGCAAGCGCGACGGCAGCAGGGCCACCATGTCGGACTCTGCCAACAAGGGCGGGACGATCAGAAAGTGCGGCACGGACAGCACCACCTTGCGCGTACGCCCCAGCTTTTCCAGTGCCGTATCGACGTTGCTGCGGAAACCGCCGCCGTTGGGCGAGACGACGATGAATTCCAGCGCGCAGAATTGGTCGAGACCGGGCGCGGCCTGCAGCAGCGGGTGGTCGCGCCGGCCCGCCAGCACATAGTGTTCGGTGAACAGCGTGCGGTGGCGCAAGCCGGGCGGCGCTTCTTCCTGGGCCAGGAAACCCAGGTCGACCTGGCCCGTTTCCAGGTCGTGCGCCATGCGCGCCGGCACGGCTTCGAACACGGCCATGCGCGACAGGGGCGCCTGTACGCGCAGGGCCGGCAGCATCGGCAGCAGGATCGCATACTCGGTGGCGTCGGCCGCCGCCAGATTCCAGCGCACTTCGGCCGTGGCCGGATCGAACGCCGATTCAGGCTGCAAGACTTGCTCAAGCTGGGCCAGCACGGCTTGCAACGGTGCCAGCAGGGCCAGCGCCCGCGCCGTGGGCAGCATGCCGCGCGGACCGGGCAACAGCAGCGGATCGTCGAAGGCCGCGCGCAGCTTGCCCAGCTGCACGCTGACGGACGGCTGGCTCAGGTGCAGACGCGCCGCCGCCCGCGTCACGTTGCGCTCGATCAGCAGGGCATTCAGTGTCAGCAGCAGGTTCAGGTCCAGCTTGCGTAAATTGTCCATAACTATACCTTGTATATCAACTATTCATTTCCACTATGATAGCGCAAGCCCTACAGTGGTTCCTGTGATTTTCACTCTTCACCTTTTACAGGAACTAACTGATGCAACTCCATGAATATACAAGCTTTGATGGGCTAGGACTCGCCCAGCTGCTGCGCAAGGGCGAGGTTTCCGCCGCCGAATTGCACGACGCAGCCCAGCGCGCCTGCGCCGCCGTCAATCCGCAGATCAATGCCGTGGTCGAGCTGTGGCCGGCCGATTTCACGCAAATCGACCACACGGCGCCGTTCGCCGGCGTGCCATTCCTGATCAAGGACGTGGCCGTCACCATGGCGGGCCAACGCAGCGAGTACGGCAGCCGCCTGGGCGCCGGCCATGTCGCCGCGTTCGATTCCCACCTGATGACGCAGTTCCGCGCAGCGGGCCTGGCGACGCTCGGCCGCACGAGTACGCCGGAAATGGCGTTTGCCACCACCACGGAACCGGTTTTATATGGCGCCACCCGCAATCCGTGGAACGTCAGCTTGAGCGCGGGCGGCTCCAGCGGCGGCGCGGCGGCGGCCGTGGCGGCCGGCATCGTGGCCTTGGCCCATGCGACGGACGCGGCCGGTTCCATCCGCGTGCCGGCCGCCTCGACGGGCCTGTTCGGCTTCAAGCCCAGCCGGGGACGGGTATCGAACGGCCCCGCCATGGACGAAATCTTCAGCGGCCTGGGCGTGCAGCTGGGCGTGAGCCGCACCGTGCGCGACAGCGCCGCCTTGCTCGACTGCGTGCAGGGAATCATGCCGGGCGAGCCGTACGTGACGAGCGCGCCCAACTTCACCTGGCTGTCTCAGGTGAGCGTGGCGCCGGGCAAGCTGCGTATCGCCGTGCAGCGCATGGCCAGCAATGGCGCCCGTCTCGTGCCTGCCGTCGATGCCGCGCTGCAAGACACCGTGCGCCTGCTGGAAAGCCTGGGCCACCACGTTGAAGAAGTGCAACCGGCGCTGGGCGTGTCGTGGTCAGCCTTCGTGCACGCCAATGCCGGCATCTGGTGCGCCAACCTGGTGCCGTGGATAGCTGGTCTGGCGCAGGAAAGCGGGCGCGCCGTGTCGCTCGATACGCTGGAACCGGCCACTTTGGCCTGCTACCGCTACGGGCAAACGGTGTCGGCCGTCGATTTCGTCGCCGCCCTCGATGTGCGCAACACGGTCACGCGCCAGGCCGGCACCCTGTTCGGCCAGTATGATGTGCTGCTCACGCCCACCATGCCGGATATGCCGTGGCCGCTGGGGCGCTACGGGGAAAACGAGGAACAGCTCGATGGGCTGGGCTGGACGGCGCGTCTGTTCGAGCATTCGCCGTACACGCCGCTAGCCAACGTGGCGGGCTTGCCGGCCATGTCCGTGCCGCTGGGCATGTCCAATGATGGCTTGCCAATCGGCATGCAGTTCATGGCCGGGTATGGTCAGGACGGAACCTTGCTGCGCCTCGCGGGCCAGCTGGAGCGGGCAGCGCCGTGGGGGCAGCGGCGTCCGCCCGTGTGGGCGGGCAAGTTGTAGCAAGGACTATGGGCGGGTCCGGCAAATGATGCAAGTCACTTCACGGTTTGCACCCAGCGGCAAAAATCCGGGGTCGAACCCGCCGGGTCCGCCCCCAGTCCTTGTTCTTGGGTGAAAAGTATCAGGTGGGCATCGTAGCCAGCCGCGCCGTGCCCCGGTTTTCCATGCGAAAACGAAATCGTTCCCACAGCCGGTCGTGGAAGGGCAGCACGATCACGTTGCAGATCGGCTCGACCACGGCCAGCAAGCCGCCGAACGCCATGGAACCCGTGGCCCAGTACATGACGCTGAAAGCGACGCCCATGTGCATGGCCGTCTGGCTCAGTTTTTCGCCGGCCAGGGCGGCAAAGCCCAGGCGGCTGGCCGCATAACGGCGGCGGATCGCGTGCCAGGCTTTTTCATGCCACGGCAGCAAGCCCACATTGATGATCGGTTCGATGATTGCGGCCAGGCCACCGAGTGCCAGCGAGCCCGTCAGCAAATAGGCGAGGCCGAAGGCGATCGACATGTGCGTGCAGACCTGGCTGAATGTTTTGATGGCGGTGAACAAGGGAGGCTCCTTTCTGTTGAATTCGCTTATCCTTGATTTAGATAGTAACGATTCTCATTTGCAAAAGGAAGTAAAATATTTCAACCGGATCAATAGATTAAGGCTATTGATATCTTAAAATTCATTATATTTACAAGAAATCGGGATGAAGCGGCTCGGCATGCTCATTTGCTGCCTATACAACAGACCAGCATGTGCTGGTGTCACTGGAGTACAGCATGCCCACCCTTTTTGATGACGTATTGACCACGCCACAGCCCTGGTCGCGCCAAGTGATTGCCGAATGGCGCGATATATTTCCATCGCAGCACGGCGCCAGCCTCGAAGACTTCGTCGTGCGCGAATGCCGGCGGCGTGACGCGCGCGTCGACATGCGTACGGTCGTTGGCCAGTCGGAACACTATGCGGGGCAATCCTGGCGCGAGGCGGCACTGGCGCCGCAGTACCGGCAGGACAAGATGCGCGGCGTCTTCGCGCTGTATGAACGCCATCCCGACTACTATTTCAATGGCGACCTCGACAACGGCATCATGCTCAGCTCCATCGATGGCCAAAACTGGTACACGGATGGCGGCGGGAGTCACCGCACGGTGCTGGCCCGGTTTGCCTGCGACCGCATTGCGCGCCAGACGGGGCGGTATCCGCTGGTCAGCGGCGTGTCGACCTGCCATTACCGGGTAGACATGCAGGCCTGGAAGCTGTTTTGCCAGCTCAGTCAGTTAAGCAAGCGCCATGCGGAGGTGATTTTTATACGCGTCACGCGGGAAGAACTGCCACCAACCGCTGTGCCTGGCGGGACGGACATCATGTGGCGGCTGCGCTTCTTTGTGGTGGACCGGCGTTTTGGCGGCGTTCCCCGCGCCGAACACATCGACGCGGCCCGGTTTTGCGCCTATGCGCGCCACGTGCTGGCCCATGACGGCAAGCCAAGCTGGCGCGACCGTGTGCTGGACTGGCGGATGAGCGACCCGGAGCGGCTGGTGTTCCAGCCGGGGGCGTGAACACGCCACTAATATAGATGGTGTGTAGAAGCGGCAGGCCGGAGGAGGGCAGTCTCCTCCGGCCCGCCTGGTGCCTTACGGCAAGGTCTTCAGCACGTTCTTCGTCGGTACGGAGAAGTTATAGCCATCGTGGCGGTCCCAGTTGATCGACCACGTCATCACGCCGCGGAAGTCCGGATACGCCTGCAGCGGCTTGATGGTGCCGCAGTTGAGCAGGCGCGTCAGGCAATTCAGGGCGTTGCTGACGTCGGCATTCGTCGTGAAACCGGAGCCGGCCGAGCTGCGGCCCGACGGCACGCCGAAGCCCACCTGGTCCGGGCGCAGGCCGGCGAAGGTGTTGCCGCCATAGTTAAAACCCTCGATCAGCATGCGCGCCGTGGCCACCAGCTGGTCGGCCGAACCCGCCTTGATGGCGCCCGTGGCGTACGGCGTGTAGATGTCGCCATTGTTGTAGTACTGCGGGTGCAGCACCGTCAGCTCGCTGCGCAAGGCATTGATGATGGGAATGTAGGCGCCCCAGATGCTGCCGTAGCTCGTGTAGCCCCCTTCCACATACACCCATTCCGGCGCCATCGACAGGTAAAAGCTGCTGCCGACCTTGGCTTTCAGGTTTTTCACGGCGATCGGCAGGTAGGTCTGGATGGCCGCGCCCTGCGCCACGCCGTTTTCCAGGTCCAGGTCGATGCCGTCGAAACCGTACTTGGTGATGATGGCGTACAGGCTGTTGGTGAAATTCGTCGCTTCGGCCGTGTTGCCGACGGAAACGGAACCGTTTTGCCCGCCCAGCGACAGGATGACTTTCTTGCCTTTCGCCCGCTTGGCGGCCACGTCGGCGATGAATTGCGCTTCCGTGCCCGCACCCGGATCGATGGTCAGGCTGACATTGCCGCCGCCCGCGTTGTCGCCGAACGAGACGACGATCACATCCCAGTCGTCGCTGACCTGGCTGATCGGATACGTGGCGCCGCTGGGGTTAGTGAAGTTGTGCCAGTAGCCGATCAGCGCGTGCTTCGCCAGGCCGGTAGGCGTAGGTGTTGGTGTCGGCGTTGGTGTAGGAGTTGGCGTCGGTGTCGGTGTCGGGGTGGGTGTTGGCGTAGGCGTAGGCGTTGGGGTAGGAGTCGGTGTCGGTGTCGGCGTACCGCAGTCTCCCACCACCGTCCAGGGCTGGCCGCTGCCGGCGCCGCCGCTGCTGGTCGATGGATTATTGCCTTGCGTCCACCAGTTGGCTGTGTAATTGACGTTGTTGTAGCTGGCCTTGCCTCCGCCATTGTAGGCGGTGCCGCTATTCCACGGCGTGTAGCAGGCGACCGCTTCGGTGGCGCCGGCCAGCAGCTGGCTCGCGCCTGCGCTGGATCCGTCGCTGCCGCCGCCGCAAGCGGCCAACGTCCCGCCGAAGAGGGTAATGATGAGGGTATTCATGACTGTCCGGTTCATTGCATCTCCTTGTGTATTTTTTTTCATGGCCGAGCCGGTTTATCACCGTCCGATTTTTCAGAGTGCAAGCATTGCAGGTGGTAGTCAACTGGTTTTATTCTTTGCGCAAGATCACAATACCAGTTGCGGACTTTCCCCTTCGGATGGGCGATGCGGGCCATACCAGTGCCGGTTTTCCGGTGTGCTGGTATGGTGCCCGGAATGGCGCGGGGAGCAGGGCGGGGAAGGGAGGATGACTCCAACAGCGGCTACGGCGCGGTTTCCTTGTGCAAATCGGCATACGGCACGCGCGACAGGTCCAGCAGCGACAGAAAGCAGCGGCAATGCGCTAAAAGAAATTCCAGGCGTGGATGCGAGCGGGTCATGCGGCTCTCCTGATTGTTTCTCCGATGTTGAGACTTCTCATTCAACATAATCGGCAAGCGACTGATTTCATTGAAATTATATGGGAAGCAATCTACCGCTGGACAAGGCGATGGGCTGGCGCTCATGGAGCGTTTTTGTCTTTTTTTCGAGCGTGCCGTGTTCCTTTCGTCGAAGAAAGCCTGTAACTTCCTGCATGGCAGCGGGCCATGACGAAAGCGATAACGATGAAAAAGATATTGATAGTGGGCGCAGGCGGACAGGTGGCGCAGTGGGTCATCCGCGCCTTCGCGGGCCGTAAAGATTTCACCTTGACGCTGTTGTTGCGCAATCCCGGCAAGCTGCCAACGCCAGTCCCGGCCAACGGCGACGTGCTGGCCGGCGACGTGCTGGCCGGTGACGTGCTGGACCAGGCTTTGCTGCGGCGAACGATGCCCGGTCACGACGTGGTCTACGCCAATCTGGTGGGCGACGACATGGAACACCAGGCCAACAGCATCATCGCCGCCATGCGGGCCTCGGGCGTCAAACGGCTGATTTTCGTCCTGTCGATGGGCATCTACGATGAAGTTCCCGGCAAATTCGGCGAGTGGAACAACGCCATGCTGGCCGAAGACCTGAAACCATTCCGCCGCGCCGCCGACGCCATCGAAGCATCGGGCCTGGCATACACCATCGTGCGTCCAGCCTGGATGACGAACGAAGACGAAGTCGACTACGAACTGACGACACGCCACGCGCCATTCAAAGGCACCGTGGTGTCGCGCAGGAGCGTAGCAGACCTGATCGCCAGCATCATCGAAACGCCGGACCTGCACCGGCACGCCAACCTGGGCGTGAACAAACCGAACACGGACGGGGACAAGCCGTATTTCATGTAGCTGGTGAGCCACCGGCGGCAGCGGCGCGCAAAGGGCCAAAATCGCATTTGCGATTGTATAAGCTGCAAAAAGGGGGATTTGACAAATTCATCCATAACTTCGCATAATTTATATTATGTAAAATTAGATACCGGGGAGATAAGCGTCTCTGGCCGTTCGCGTCCATAGCTCGTTCAAACGCCCGATATGGGCGACCCGCCCCTTATGGCCGCCAGTTGCGCTGCAGCGCCTGACGCTCGGCGGCCGCATCGAGGGGTTGGCCGGCGATGCGCTCGTCTATCGCCTGCAAGATGGCCGGGGCGGCGCTGCCCGCCATGCGGTAGGTCGCCGATGCCGTCGTGTCCGGCCGCGTTTCCATCAGCACGGGGATAATCCACCGGTCGCCCGCCTCGGGTGCCTTGCACGCGAGACCCGCCAGGGCCGACGCCTGGCGGCCACCGTCGTGTAGCGTGAAGCTGCGGCAGAATTGACCGTCGGCCGCGCGGAAAGTGATGCCGATGCTGACAGGCTGACCCTGTCCTTGGGCGCTGGCCAGCTGCTGCGACAGCGCGCGGGCCAGCGCACCGCCTGCTGTTACTTGGCCATCGATGGTGGCGACGGCGTCGGCGGGAGCTCCCTGGCGGTGGCCGGATTCGAACAGGGGCAAGGCCATTTTCCCGATGAGCACGCCAACGACCAGGCTCGCGGCCAGCGCACCCCATGCGGGCAATGACCAGCGGCTGTGGTTGGCGGCTGGCCTCGGCGTGAACGCCGGCGCAGGGCTGGCGGGCGCAGGCTGGGCCTGGTGCAGCGCGTCGCTCAGTCGCTGGGGCACGGCTTCGTCGAGGATCGGGGCGAAAGTGGCGTAGACGTCATCGCGCATGGTCCGGTGCCGGGCCACGCGCCGGGCCATATCGGCGTCGCCTGCCATCGCGGCCTGGACCTGCACGCTGGTGTCGGGATCCAGCTCGCCGTCGGCATATGCCATCAGGATTTCATCAGAGAAATGCGTCATTTTATCCTCTCCGTATCGGACAACTGCGCCTGCAGCGCTTCGCGCGCGCGCGCCAGGCGGCTGGTCAAGGTGCCGACCGGAATGTCCAGCACCTGCGCCGCTTCCTTGTAAGGCAAGCCATCGACCAGCACCAGGGCCACCACCATGCGCTGGTCCTCGCTCAGACGGCTGATCGCTTGCTGTACCGCGAGGCGATGCAACTGCCTGTCGGACGCATCGTCGCCCACGAACTGCCCTTCCTCCTCGGCAGCGAACAGCCGGTCGCGCCGTACCCGCACCCTTACCTCGTCTATCCAGGCATTCTTCATGATCCGGAACAACCAGCTGTCGAGCCGTGAACCCGCTTCCCATTGGCCGATATGCTTGAGCGCCCGTTCAATGGCGACTTGCACGAGATCATCGGCATCCTCGTGGTTGCGCGTGACTGCCCGGCCAAAGCGCCGCAGCCGCGGCAGCAAGGCGGCAATTTCGGCGTGGAGCGGTGCGACGTGTGGCGTCATTGTTATCTGGTAAACGATGGGGTACGGGATTTTAATCCATCCCTCAGCCATTTAGGCTTAATATGGTGAAACGTCCTGTTTCACTGAACGGCCCGGATATCCCCTCATGCCCCCTAGCCTGCTCCTGCTGTTCCCTCCTGCCCGGCGCCTCCTGGCGCTGCTGCCCCTGCTGTTGACCGGCACCGCCGTCCATGCTCAAGGCCAGGGCCAGGGCCACCGCCCGGCGATGAATCCCTCGATGCAAATGCCCTCGCCGCGCGGCCTCGGCAATGGCATGGGCAATGGCAACGGCATGGGCAATGGCAACGGCATGGGCAATGGAATAGGCATGGGCAACGGCATGGGCTTGCAAAGGGATCCGCCGGGCTTGCTCAAACAGCAAAACTGGATGCAACCCGGTAATTCCGGCAATGTTGGCAATGCCGCCAACGCAGGCAAGGCGGCCAACGCAGGCAATCCCGGCGAGGCCGGCGAAGTGGCCGACCTCCAGCAATCGCGTGCGCGCACGGTGAAAAACCTGATACGACGATATCGCGACGTGATCGAAGCCGATCCGCGCGGCGAGCCAGTGCTGCGGCGGCAACTGCTGGCATGGTCGCCGTCACCGGCGGTACTGGAAGCGGTGCGCGCCGATGGTTTTACCGTGCTTGGCCAGCGCGTCCTGGGCGGGCTGGGCGAAACGCTGGTGGTGCTCGGGGTGCCGGAGCGCTACAGCACGGAAGAGGCGCTTGCCCGGCTGCAAGCGCTCGATCCCGACGGCAGCCATGATTTCAATCACTTGTATATCAGCAGCGGCGAGGCCGGCAAGCCGTCTTCTCCCGTTCCAGGCCGTCGCGGCGCCGCGTCCGGCCGTCCTGCCGTGGCCGGCCCGGTGCGCGTGGGACTCATCGATGGCGGCATCGACGGCACGCACCAGGCGTTTCAGCATGCGGCCATTCAGCGCTGGGGATGCGCCGGCCGCGTCGTGCCCAGCGCACACGGCACGGCGGTGGCCTCGCTGCTGATCGGCAGCGCCGATCGCTTTCATGGCGTGTCGCCGGGCGCCAGGCTGTATGCGGCCGACGCGTATTGCGGCAGCGAAATGGGCGGCGCCGTCGACCAGATCGTCGAGGCGCTGGCCTGGCTTGCGCGCGAACAAGTTGCGGTGGTCAACGTCAGCCTAGTGGGGCCGCCCAATCACATGCTCGAACGCGCCGTGCTGGCCATGCTCAAGCGCGGCCATCTGCTGATCGCCGCCGTGGGCAATGACGGCCCGGCCGCGCCACCCTTGTATCCGGCCAGCTATCCTGGCGTGATCGGCGTCAGCGGCGCCGATGCGCAACAGCGCATCTTGCCGGAAGCGGCGCGCGGCCCGCAGGTGATGTTCGCCGCGCCCGGCAGCCAGATGCTGGCCGCCAGCGTCGGCCCGCAGCCGTATGGCGTGGTGCGCGGAACCTCGTTTGCCGCGCCGATCGTGGCAGCCATGCTGGCGCAAAGCATGCGCAAACCCGACCTGGCGGCAGGCCGCGCCGCGGTGGCCAAGCTGGCTGCCCATGCGCAGCGCCTGGGCAGCGGGGAACGCTCTGCGGACGCAGGATACGGACTGGTCGGCGAAGCGTTCCGCATCGCGCCTGAAGCCAGGCCGTAACGCCAGGGCGCGGCCGCGCATAAGGCAGCGAAAAAAAAGTTGCCGATGAGGGATCAAATCCACCTCGGCCGTCGTTCTTCCTATACCTGCCGCACATTTTACGTGGCTTTCAAGGAGACTGAACATGAAATCCCAGCAACCTGCCATCCTGGCCACCCTTCGCGGAGAAAACTCCATGACGCACCTATTGCGTACCTGCAGCATGATCGGCACCGTCACTACCGCAGCCCTGCTGTCGGCCTGCGGCGGTGGCGGGTCGGCAAGCGATACGAACCTGAGCGGGACGCTGGGCGTCGCCATCACCGATGCGCCAGCGTGCGGCTTCGACGCCGTCAACGTGACCGTCAACAAGGTCCGCGTGCACCAAAGCGCCACGGCGAGCGACACCGATGTGGGCTGGACCGATATCACGCTCAGCCCGGCACGCAAGATCAACCTTTTGAACCTGACCAATGGCGCCCTGGAAAACCTGGGGCAAACCCCGCTGGCACCGGGCCACTACACGCAGCTGCGCCTGGTGCTCGACGCGAATGCCGGCGCGGCCAAGGCCAATTCGGTGGTGCCGAGCGGCACCGTCAACGAGGTTTCCCTCGATACGCCCAGCGCGGTCCAGAGCGGCATCAAGCTGATCAGCCAGTTTGACGTGGCTGCGGGCCAGCGGGTCGACCTGGTGCTCGACTTCGACGCCTGCAAATCCGTCGTCAAGAAAGGCAATGGCGGCTATGCGCTCAAGCCGGTCGTCAAAGTCATACCAACCGTACTGAACGGTATCAACGGTTTTGTCGCCCCGGCCTTGCTGACGCAACATGTGATGGTAACGGCACAGCAGAACGGCACGATTGTCGCCGCCACCGCGCCGAACGCCACCACGGGCGAATTCTACCTGGCGCGCCTCGTTCCCGGTAACTATGACGTCGTCATTACCGCCGACAACAGCGCCACGGCCGTCATCGCCAGCGTGCCAGTGGCCACCGCGACCAGCACCACAGCGCTCAGCAGCGCAAGCGCCCCGATCAATCTCGTGGCTGCCGCAACGGGTCCAGGCATCATCGGCGGTACCGTCACCCTGGCGCCAGTGAGCAGCACCGAAGCCGCGACGGTCACCGCGAAGCAGAGTTTCGCGGCCGGCCCTACCGTGACGGTCAAGTATCAGGGCGTCGATATCGCCACGGGCGCCTATGCCCTGAGCCTGCCCGTCGTTGCGCCGCAGCTGGCGCCATACACTGCCACCCTGCCCCTGGTATTCACGGCGCAGACCAATACGCTGCCCGGTACCGGCAAATACAAGGTGGAAGCGGCGGCGAGCGGCTATGCGGTCCAGACCCTGCCATCGGTGGATATTGCCACGGCAAATCAACTTGGGGTCAGCTTTACCTTGATACCGTAAGAGCATCGCCGTCCATGGCCTAGCAGCACGGCGATGCATCCGCGGACGCATCGCCGTGTCTCCTGGATTCAATTTTTACCGGCTATCCCCAGGCTTTCCATGATCCTGGCCGTATTATCCTTGCAGTCCAGCTCATCGGGTTTTGCCTCGATCATCTGAATCAGCGACAGCAGATGCGCCTTGTTCTGCGCCAGCCGCACTTCCAGGGACTCGATGTCGGCGATCTTCTTCTTGAGCGCCACCATCAGCTCATCATGTTTCCATGATGAAATATCCTCCGGCAAGACTTGCCTGATTTCGTCGAGCGTAAAGCCCGCCTGCTGGGCGTCGGTGATGATGGACAGTACCGCCACCGCTTCCAGCGGATAGTCGCGGTAGCCGTTCGATTGCCGGTCCACGGCTTTCAGCAAGCCCTTGGCTTCGTAGAAACGTATCGTGGACGCCGCCAGGCCGCTGCGTTTGGCCAGTTCGCCGATTTTCATCGTTTTTCCTGCTCCCTTATTGTGGTGTGTTATTCCGCAAGGCCGCGAGCAGCGCTTGCGCCACTTCCTTGCTCGATCCGGGGTTCTGGCCCGTGACGAGCCGGCCATCGGTCATGACGAAGCTGCCGAACGGGATGAAGCCTTTATCATATAGCGCTCCCCTGCCCTCGAGCTCGCTTTGCAGCAGATAGGGTACCTGATCCTTGATGCCGGCCAGCGATTCCTCCGTATTCGAAAAGCCCGTCACACGGCGCCCTTGTATCAGCGGCTTGCCGTTTTCGTCCTGCAGGTCGAGCAGGCCGGCGGCGCCGTGGCAGACGGAAGAAACGATACCGCCGTTGCGGTAGATCGCCTCGGCAATGCGCTTGAGGTCCTGGTTGCCCTTGAAATCCCACATCGTGCCATGGCCGCCCGTGTAGAAAATAGCCTGGTAGCCAGCAGGATCGATGTCGGCCGCCGCTCGTGTCGACGCCAAAGCCGCCATGAAAGCGGGATCTTTCAAGTGGCTTTTTGCGGCGGCATCGATATACAACCATCCCAGGCTGCGCTCATCGAGCGGCACGGCGCCACCGTTCGGACTGACGAAGTCGACGCCATAGCCGGCGTCCTTCAGCGCGTCATACACATGCGTCAGCTCCGTGAGCCAGAGCCCGGTATGGTCGTTTCTGCTCGGATACTGGGAATGATTGGTCATGACCACGAGTACCGTACCTGGTTCCCGTTTTGGCGCCGCCGGTTCCGCAGCAACGATCTGCATGAACAGCAAGGGCATGAGCGCGAGGAAAAGCTGCTTGAAAACTGACATGGGATCGTCCTCCTGATGGTTGAGTGGCCTGCGCCATGTGATCCACTATAAGCTTAAAGCCAACTTGAATGTCAAGCGGTAGATGGGCGGTGACAGGAGTTTGTTGTCTCAGGCTGCTGCGTTTCTTCCAGCCAGTGTTGCGAACGGGACACAGGCAAAAAAAGTGCGTTTTAGAGCTTGACCTTCAAGTTAGCTTAAAGCTTATCGTGAGGTCATCGCAACCCTGGAGATAAGCATGAAGCCTTTTACCCCACTGACGCTGCCCAATGGAAGCATCATTCCGAACCGCCTCGCCAAAGCCGCCATGGAAGAGAACATGGCTGACAACGATCACGCACCCTCACAGGAGCTGATCCGCCTTTACCAGTCATGGGCCGACGGTGGCGTTGGCCTGATGATCACAGGAAACGTGATGATCGACCGCCGCGCCATGACGGGACCGGGCGGCGTGGTGCTCGATTCTGCGCAATTTGGCGCCCGCTTCGAGCAATGGTCGCGCACTGCCCGTTCACGCGGGGCGCAGATCTGGATGCAGATTAACCATCCCGGACGCCAGATGCCGGCCGCCATGGGACAGGAAACCATCGCGCCCTCGGCCGTGCCCATGGATATGGGCAACTTCTCCAAGCAGTTTTCCGCGCCGCGTGCAATGACGGAAGCCGACATTGCCGACGTCAAGCAGCGCTTCATCGATAGCGCCAAGCTGGCGGAACAGTTCGGCTTTACGGGCGTGCAAATCCATGCGGCGCACGGCTACCTGCTCAGCCAGTTCCTCTCCCCTATTACAAATAAACGCACGGACCGCTGGGGCGGCTCGCTCGAGAACCGGGCGCGGCTGCTGGTGGACGTCGTCAACGGGGTGCGGCAAGCCGTGGGCAAAGGCTTTGCCGTCGCCGTGAAGCTCAACTCGGCGGATTTCCAGAAAGGCGGCTTCAGCTCGGAGGACGCCAGGCAGGTGGTTTCCATGCTCAACAGCCTGGGCGTGGACCTGATCGAATTGTCCGGCGGCAGTTACGAAGCCCCTGCCATGCATGGCCAGACCCGCGACGGCCGCACCTTGGCCCGCGAAGCGTATTTCCTGGAGTTTGCCAAGGACATCGCCACCGTGGCCACGATGCCCATCATGGTGACGGGCGGCATACGCCGCTACCCGGTGGTCGAGCAAGTGCTGGGCAGCGGCATCGCCATGGCAGGGATGGGAACGGCGCTGGCCATCGACCCGCACTTGCCGAAAGCATGGCGTGCCGATCAATCGGTCAGCCCCTTGCTCAGGGCCATTACCTGGAAAAACAAGGTGCTGTCGTCGATCGGCTATATGGCGATGGTCAAGTATCAGCTGCGGCGCCTGAGCCAGGGCAAGCCAACGAAGCCCAATGTGGCACCCGCCCTGGCGCTGGCGATGCAGCAATGGGAAACCGCCATCAGGAACCGGCAGTATCGCCGCCGGATGAATAGCGGCGTGTGAATTGAATTTTTTAAATCCAATATAAAGGTGGAAGAAATGAACATGAAAATTGCCGCGGCGGTATCCGCATTGATATGGAGTGCCGCCGCAGCCCCGTCATGGGCTGACAATCCTGTCGAAAACAAGCCGGTCATCATCAATATCGCCGGCCATGACGTGCCGGTGACGGCCGGCGGCCTGTACGACCGCTATCGCTCGAACCCGCCTCTATCGGTGATCGCGGCGGAAGCGCCGGAGCTCGACCTGAGCTGGTTCAAGGGAATCAAAAAGGAAAAAGTCGCCATCGGCTTTGACTCGTATTCGCCGAATTTTTATTATAAAAACAGCAAAATCACGGCCGTCTTTACGGCCGACCTGGCAAGGCTGAAGGAACTGATGCCGGAAGACATACTGAAGCAGGTGCAGCCATTGCAAGTATGGCCGGGCCGGGGCGCGGTGGCATTGACGGCCTACGCCTATGAATATTGCGACAACGACAGCTACAATGAAATTTCCCTGGCGATCGTGACCAACAAGCCCGGCACGTCCAGTTTCGGCCCTTTCACCTTGCTGGGACAATCGCTGTCCAACGATTTCTGGGGTTATGTGCTCAAGCTGCCCGTGAACACGGAACTGGCCAGGGTGCGCGGTGTCGTCGGCTACAACCTGCCCAAGTGGCTGACCGGCATCGAGCGCAAGGAAACGGACGCCGCCGTCTCCTTTGAAGTCATGGACAGCGCAACAGGCAAGCTCGATTTTGTCTTCGCGGGGAAAAAGCTGGATGGCCTGTCGCACCAGGCCGAGCTGGTGACGAACAGCTTCACCAACAAGGATCGCGCCGGCCAGCTCACTTATGGCTATGCCGTTTCGCGCCAGCTCAGCCATGCAACGAGCACGAGCGCGGAAGCGGTCGACCTGGCACTGGGCGACGGCAGCTTCTCCAGCTATCTCAAGTCATTGAAGCTGGGGAAGATGATGAAATATGAATATGTACCGGAATTCCAAAATGCGCTGTATGCCCCGAAACCCTTATTAATAGGTCAGTAACAGGCTACTTGCCCGGCGTCTCGTGTTCCATGGCCGCCGCAGCAAGGGCGCGCGCATCGAGCGGCATGGATTCCTTGCGCTCGCTGTAGCGGCTGGTCAGGTAATCGGAGCGGTCGCGCACGACCAGGGTGAATTTGTACAACTCCTCCATGACGTCGACGAGGCGGTCGTAGTACGGCGACGGCTTCATGCGGTCGTTGTCGTCGAACTCCTGGTAGGCCTTGGCGACGGACGACTGGTTCGGGATCGTCACCATGCGCATCCAGCGGCCCAGCACGCGCAAGCCGTTGACGGCGTTGAACGATTGCGAGCCGCCCGATACCTGCATCACCGCCAGGGTACGCCCTTGGGTGGGACGCACGCTGCCCATTTCCAGCGGCAGCCAGTCGATCTGCGACTTGAACACGCCCGTCACGGCGCCATGGCGTTCCGGGCTGCACCAGACCTGGCCTTCCGACCACAGCGACAAGGCGCGCAGCTCCTGCACCTTGGGGTGATCAGGACTGACGCTGTCGACCATGGGCAAGCCATGCGGGTCGAACACCCGCGTCTCGGCGCCGAAATGCTGCAGCAGCCGCTCCGCTTCCAGGGTCAGCAAGCGGCTGAACGAGCGTTCACGCAGCGAGCCGTACAGCAAGAGGATGCGCGGCGCATGCGTGGCCACCGTCGGCGGCGCCAGCTTATCGAGGGTCGGCGTGTCGAGGTGGGCTGCGCTGATGTTGGGCAAATCATGCATGATGGTTTCCTTATTCAATAATTCTATAATAGTCGAATTATGGAATTGATGGAAGCCTGTTTTATAGCAGAGCGGACTCCCCCCTCCCCGTATAAATTGATGTATATCAATCATTTTTTGTATCGTGTGCAGCAGAATATGATCATGCGCAAGCTCTTGTTGAGCAGACTATGCTTCGCGCTTGCGCCTGCATCACGCCCCACCAACTTCATAAGGAATCACATGCTACCCACTACCATGAAAGCCGCCGTTGTCGAGCAACTGGGCCAGCCGCTGGTGCTGCGCGACGTACCCGTGCCGGTGCCCGGCCCCGGCCAGATCCTCGTCAAGACGGAAGCGTGCGGCGTCTGCCACACGGACTTGCATGCGGCGCGCGGCGACTGGCCCGTCAAGCCGTCGCCACCGTTCATCCCCGGCCACGAAGGCATCGGCGTGGTGGTGGAGTTGGGCGCGGGCGTGACCGAGGTGCGGCTGGGCGACCGGGTCGGCGTGCCCTGGCTCTATTCCGCTTGCGGCCATTGCGAACATTGCCTGGCAGCCTGGGAAACCGTGTGCGCCGAGGCGCAGTTCGGCGGCTACACGAAGAATGGCGGCTTCGCCGAATACATCCTGGCCGACCCGCGCTATGTCGCGCATATTCCGGCCGGGCTGTCTGCCGTGCAGGCGGCGCCCATCATCTGCGCCGGCGTGACCAGTTACAAGGGAATCAAGGAAACGGGCGCACGGCCGGGCCAGTGGCTGGCCGTGTCCGGCATCGGCGGACTGGGCCACCTGGCCATCGAATATGCGGTGGCCATGGGCTTGCGCGTGGCGGCTGTCGACATCGATGAAGGCAAGCTCGAGCACGCGCGCGCCCTCGGTGCCGAAGTGACCATCAATGCGCGCCAGGGCGACCCCGTCGCGGCATTGCGCGAAGCGACGGGCGGCGGCGCCCACGGCGTGCTGATCACGGCGCCGTCGATCGATGCCTTCCAGCAAGGTGTGGCGATGACGCGCAAGCGCGGCACCTGCGTGCTGGTGGGCTTGCCGCCGGGCGACTTCCCGACGCCGCTGTTCGACGTCGTCGCCAACTGCGTGACGATACGCGGCTCTTTCGTCGGCACCCGCCAGGACATGGCCGAGGCGCTCGCCTTTGCCGCCACCGGCAAGGTCAAGGCTGGCATCGAATTGCAGCCGCTGTCGGCCATCAATGACATCTTCAGCCGGCTGGAACATGGCAAGGTTGCCTCGCGCGTCGTGCTCGATTTCAGCAGCAGCTGAGCGCGACTCCGGCCGCGCGGCCGCTGTGTCGTATGGTGCGACGGCAAGCAATTGCCGTTGCTATCATGGCATTTCATAAAAGACACAACAAGGACACCGCGATGAAAAAAACACTTTCCGGCCTGCTGGCCTGCGCCGCCCTCGCCTGGCCGCTTGCCGCAGGCGCGGCCGAGCAGGCCCCATCCGCGCTGCCAGGGCACTATTACCTGCAAGGCGTGATGGAAACGGGTTCCGAACTGCTGCTGAAAAAGGACGGCACCTTCGAATGGATGCTGAGCTACGGCAATACCGACCAGCAAGCCAGCGGCGAGTGGCGCGTTGCCGGCGACACGGTGACCCTGGTGACGGGCAACGGCGGCAAGGAGCCGCAGTTCCGCGTGTTCGAGGAAGCGGAAATGCGCATCCAGAAACCTGCCGAAGCGGGCCTGTGGGTGGCCATCGTCGGTTTCCCTAAAGTCGGGCCGATGGCCGGCGTGGAGGTGAAATTCGAAGCACAAAGCGGCAAGACGGCCACGGCCGTCAGCGTGGCGAACGGCGACGCCATCGTCCGCATGCCGGCCTCGGAACGCTGGGTGCGGGCCGGCCTGCGCCGCCAGGGGGCGAAAGCCGACTATCAATGGCTGGCCGTGCCAGCCGAGCGCGCGCAGGAACGCATCGCCGCGTTCGCCGTCACCGACCCGCAATGGCTCAGGGGCCAGGCATTCCAGAAGCTGGCCCTGCGCGTCGTCGAGGGTGGCCTGCGCGTGGACGAGCCTGACAACGGCCTGGCCAGGGGGCTGTACGCAAAGCAGGCGTCCGGCCAGTAGCCCTGGTTCCACCGTGCCCTTCTGCAGCTTCTCCGCACCTGGTCAGCAATATCGACCAGGGCACGCTGCGCACTCAATTTGATATCGCTCAGCCAAGAATAGCCTCGACACCAACACCAAATTTGTTCGGATTAAATTGAATGACTTGATAAGTTGCGATCTGCTCCCGATAGAAGGGATCCTCTGCAAGCACGCCATCCAATTCCTCACGGCTCAGGCTTTTCACGAGGATGACACCTCCTGTTCGCGGCATCTGGGGACCGGAAGCCAAAAAATGACCCGCGGCATAGTGGCGATCAAGAAAACTCCGATGCTCCTCAATGTGAGCCTCGATGGCGGCCAGCGGTTGAACATAATGCAGAAGGACAATAAACATAAGGCTCCTCAAAACTCATTGACAGGATAAGCGATCAAGTATGACAGAGATGCCCCGCCATTTACGCCCGTGCTTGCCCGTGCGCCGTTGACACCCCGCACCGTCTGTCCTATAGTCGCCGGGTTAACGACAAATGAGAATGAGAATCATGTTCAGTTCTATCAAGAAATGGCTGGTCTGCTATCCGCTCGTGGCCGCCAGCATGTTGCTGGCCGGAGGCGCGCAGGCGCAAGCGGCCGATCCTGGCGCCGGCGCCAAACAGTTGTGGCAACTGATTGATTATGTTGCCGTCGATTACAGCGGCGCCGTCGAGCACGGCAAAGTGGTCAGCGAGGCGGAATACGCGGAGATGCTCGACTTTACCGATAACGCGACGACGCAGATCGCCGCCCTGCCCGCCCACGCGTCGCAGGCGGCCATCGCCGCCGCCATCGCCGACCTGCGCAAGGCCGTCATCGCCAAGGCCGATGGCGCGGAAGTCAAGCGCCTGGCGCACCACGCGAACGGCTTGCTGATCGCCGCCTACCCGATCCCCGTGGCGCCGAAAGTACTGCCCAACCTGGCGCGCGGAGCGGCCCTGTATGCGGCCCAGTGCGCTTCTTGCCACGGCGTGGCCGGCGGCGGCGATGGTCCGCTGGCGGCCAGCCTGGAGCCGAAACCGATCGCCTTCACGGATGGCGAGCGGGCGCAGTCGCGCAGCCTGATGGCCCTGTACCAGGTCATTTCGCAGGGCGTGGCCGGCACCTCGATGGCCAGTTTCGGCCAGCTGTCCGAAAACGAGCGCTGGGACCTGGCGTTCTATATTGGCGGCATGTCGCACGACGCGGCGGCAAGCGCGCGCGGCGAAAAACTGTGGCAGGACGATCCGCGCAGCAAAAAACTGTACGCGGACCTGGCCGCCGTGACGACCCTGACGCAGGAAGCCGTGGCCGCCAAGCTGGGCGCGGACGAGGCGCAAGCCTTGACGGCATACTTGCGCAGCCATCCTGACAAGGCCGAGGCGCACAAGCCTGCCGGCCTGGCCCTGTCGCGTTTGCGCCTGGCCGAAAGCCTGGCCGCCGTGCATGCGGGCGACCGCGCGGCCGCCACGCGCCTGGGCCTGTCGGCCTACCTGGACGGTTTCGAGCCGATCGAGCCGATGGTGGGCGCGCGCAACAAGTCCTTGCTGCTGGCCGTGGAAAACGCCATGCTCGCTTACCGTTCCGCCGTTGCCAAGGGCACGGTGGCCGACGCCGAGGCGGCCGGCGAAACGCTGCAGCAACTGTTTACCCACGTGGAAGCGGAACTGGGCGACGCCAAGGCCGACCCGATGACGACTTTTGTCGGCGCGCTGACGATCCTGCTGCGCGAAGGCGTGGAAGCGCTGCTGATCGTGATCGGCATCATCGCCTTCCTGCGCAAGGCCAAGCGCAACGACGTGCTGCCCTACGTGCATGCGGGTTGGGCCAGCGCCCTGGTGGCGGGCGGCCTGACGTGGGTGGCGGCGACGTACCTGGTGACCATCAGCGGCGCCAGCCGGGAAGTGAGCGAAGGGCTCGGTTCCGTCTTCGCGGCCCTGGTCCTGCTCAGCGTGGGCCTGTGGATGCACCAGAAGAGCAGCGCCGGGCGCTGGCAGGAATATTTGCACGAGAAACTCACGGCGGCCATGACGCGGCGCTCGGCCTGGGGCCTGTTCGCCCTGGCCTTCATCGCCGTCTACCGCGAAGTGTTTGAAACCGTGCTGTTCTATTCCGCCCTGGCGGCGGACGGCAACGGCGGCGCCCTGCTGGGCGGCTTCCTGGTGGCCATCGTGCTGCTGGTCGTCATCGCCTGGGCCTTGCTGCGCACCAGCGCCCGCATGCCGATTGGCAAGTTCTTCTCGTGGACGTCCGCCTTCGTGGCCGTGCTGGCCGTGATTTTGATGGGCAAAGGCGTGGCCGCGCTGCAGGAAGCGGGCTGGGTCGGCGTCACCCCCGTCGACTTCATGCGCATCGACCTGCTGGGCATACTGCCGACGGCGGAAACCCTGCTGGCGCAGGCAGCCATCGTGGCCATCATCATCGCCGGCTATGGCTGGAACCGCGTCTCCGCAGGCAAGCGCAAGCTGGCCTGACCTTGCAATAGCCGGCATGGGCAAGCTGCCCGTGCCGGCACTTCCGCACTTTTTCCCCATTCACCTGTTGCCATGCCGCTCAAGGAGCGGCATCGCGCGCATCCACGTAGGCCCAGGCCTGCATGCCCGACGCCAGGGTGACGCGCTCGCGCCGGTAGTCGGCCACCTCGTAGCCGTCCGCCTGCCGCAATTCCTCGGGCGAAATAGCCAGCACGGCGCCCGGCACGCCATCGGTCGGTTCGCCGCGCGAGGCGATCGGATGATGCGTCTTGCCGCTGGTCGCCACCACTTGCGCATCAGAGATGGCCAGCAACGCCAGACGATAGCCGGGTAACTGGTCGGGCCGGCTGTCGAGCAGGCGCCCGAAGGTGGCCAGTTGCACCTCGGGCTGCTGCAAGGTGCCGTAGGAAAACAGCTGTTCTGTCGCTGCCGCTGGAATCATTGCCATCTGTCTCTCCTGGTCGCATGTCGATAGCGTGCATCGTAACGCCTTTTGCCGGCACAGGTCCTGCACGGTTTTGAAAACTGCGATATGATGACCATCATGCAGAACTCATCCAACAAATCATCTGACAAGAAACCTTCGGCGCAAAGCCGCAAGGAAGCCACCCATGAACGCATCGTCGAGGTGGCCACGCGCGCCATCCGCCGCAGCGGCTATGCGGGCACGGGCGTGGCCGACATCATGAAGGAAGCGGGCCTGACGCACGGCGGCTTCTATGCGCACTTCGCCTCGCGCGACGCCCTGCTGGCCGAAGCGGGCGACCGCGCGGGCGCCGAATCGGTGGCGCTGGCGGCCAGGGTGGCGGCCGCCGCCCCGCCCGGCCAGGCGCTGCAGGCGATGCTGGCCGCCTACCTGTCGCCCGAACACATCGCCGCCATCGAGGTGGGTTGCCCCGTCTCGGCGCTGGGCTCGGAAATGCCGCGCCAGGCGCCCGAGGTGCGGCGCGCCGCCACCATCCACATCAAGGAAATGATCGACCTGTTCGCGCGCCAGCTGCCGAACTGGGGCCAGCCCGAAGCGCACGCGCAAGCCATGGCGACGGTGTGCGCCATGATCGGCACCTCCATCCTGGCGCGCGCCGTCGACGAACCGGCCCTGTCGGACGCCCTGTGCGCGGCCACCCTGGCGCAGTTTCAAGAGACAACCCAGCCGTAACGCCCATGGCCCGGGTCCGTTCCGGGCTTTTTTTCAAACAACAATATGACGATCATCATATTCAATACTATCAACCACTGAAGGACTGCCATGAACGATAACAAGATTGCCCTGGTCACCGGCGCCTCGTCCGGCATCGGCGCGGCCACGGCCCAACGCCTGGCGCAGGCGGGCTACACGGTATACGGCACCAGCCGCCGCGGCGCGCAAGCCGATGCGGTCGGCTACACGATGCTGGCGCTCGACGTCACCAGCGATGCTTCGGTCGCTGCCGCCGTGGCCGAGCTGATGCGGCGCGAAGGCCGCATCGACCTGCTGGTGAATAACGCCGGCTTCGGCGTGGCCCCGGCGGGCGCCGAGGAAAGCAGCATGGCGCAGGCGCAAGCCATCTTCGACACGAATTTCTATGGCGTGTTGCGCATGACCCTGGCCGTGCTGCCGCACATGCGGGCCCAGGGCGGCGGGCGCATCCTCAACATCGGTTCCGTCCTGGGCTTTTTGCCCATGCCCTACGGCGCGCTGTATTCCGCCACCAAGCACGCGATCGAGGGCTACACTGAATCACTCGACCATGAAGTGCGCGGCTGGGGCATCCGCGCCAGCGTCATCGAGCCGGCCTACACGAAAACCACGTTCGAAGCCAATCTGCTGGCGCCCGATACGCCGCTGTCCGCCTACCGGCAAGTGAGCGCGGCCGTGACAAGCCGGCTGCAAGCGCTGATGGCCGGCGCCGATGATCCTGGCATCGTGGCCGATACGGTCGTGGCGGCAGCCCGGGCAAGCCAGCCGAAATTGCGCTACACGGCCGGGCCGCTGGCGGCACGCTTGCGCCTGATGCGCCGCTTCCTGCCCGCCGCGCTGATGGACGCCGGCTTGCGCAAGGACCTGCGCCTGGCCTGAACGCCAGCATTTTTTCCCGCATTCAGAGAGAACACCATGCAAGCATTGCAACTTAAAAAATACGGCGGCCTCGATCATGTGGCGTTTGCCGAACTGCCCCGCCCCACGCCCGGCCCCGGCGAACTGCTGGTGCGGGTGCACGCCGTGGGCCTGAACCCCATCGACTACCTGATCCCCAGGGGCGACTTCAAGCCGATCTTGAAAATGCGCTTGCCGGTCACCCTGGGCAGCGACCTGGCCGGCGTGGTGGTGGAAGTCGGCAGCGGCGTCACGCGCTTCAAGGTCGGCGACGCCGTGTATGCGAGCATTTTCGACACGCCACATGGCAGCCTGGCCGACTTTGCCGTCGTACCCGAGCAGGCGGCCGCCCTGAAACCCGCCAACCTCGATTTCGTGCAGGCGGCGTCGATTCCCATGGTGGGCTTGACGGCGTGGCAAGCGATGCACGAGCGCATGCAGCTGCGGCCGGGCCAGAAAGTGTTCATCCCGGCCGGTTCCGGCGGCATCGGCACGTTCGCCATCCAGCTGGCCAGGCACCTGGGCGCCCGCGTGGGCACGACCACCAGCACGGCGAACGTGGAACTGGTGCGCAGCCTGGGGGCCGATGAGGTGGTCGACTATAAACAGCAGCCATTCGAGGACGTGCTGCGCGATTACGACGCCGTGCTGGGCACGGTGCGCGGCGACGGGCTGGAAAAGGCCTTGCGCATCGTCAAGCCTGGCAGCCGCGTCGTCTCGCTGATCGGCCCGCCGGACGCCGCTTTCGCCCGCGCGCGCGGCATGCACGTGGTGCTGAAACTGGTGTTCGGCTTACTCAGCCGCAAGATCATCGGCCTGGCACGGCGGCGCGGCGCCAGCTACGCCTTCCACTTCGTGCGTCCCGACGGCGGCCAGCTGGCGCAGATCGCCGCCCTGCTCGAAGCGGGCACCATCCGCCCCGTCATCGACCAGGTATTTCCTTTTCTTCAAGCAAAACAGGCACTGGCCTACCTGGCGCAGGGCCGCGCGCGCGGCAAGGTGGTGGTGCAGCTGACCGTGCCTTGAACGAGCTGCGCCGCAACGGCTTCGGGCGCCGTGACTATGTGTGAGTTTTTTGTTGGCAATTTCCTCCATACTCGTTGTCAACCCCATGCCTATTGATACCGGTCAATCTCAATAAAGGTAGCTCATGCGCTTTTTCCCGGAATGCTGCTGGCTCGCTCTCACCCTCGCGGCCGGCGTAGTCCATGCCGCCGAACCGGGCGTCACCGATACGCACATCCGTCTGGGCATGGTCAATGCGCAAACGGGCGCGGCCTCGGGGCTGGGGCAGGCCATGCTCGACGGCGCAACGGCCGTTTTCCAGGAAGCGAACCGCAGCGGCGGCATCCACGGCCGCAGCATCGAGCTGGTGGTGGCCGACGATGGCTACGATCCGGACCGCGCCATCAGCGAAACGCTCAGGCTGGTCGAGGAAAAACAGGTATTCGCCCTGTTCGGCAACGTGGGCACGCCCACCACCAACGCCGTCATACCGATCGTGCAGGAAATGAAGGTGCCGCTGGTGGGCGCGTTTACGGGTGCGATGACCTTGCGCCGCCCCGTGGTGCATGAAATCATCAACTTTCGCGCCAGTTACGACGATGAGTCCGATGCCCTGGTGCAGTACTTCACCAGCCGGGGCATCAAGCGCTTTGGCGTGCTGTACCAGGACGACGGCTTCGGCAATGCCGTGCTCGACGGCACCGTGCGCGCGCTGCAGCGGCGCGGCATGGAACTCGTCGCCAAGGGCTCGTTCCAGCGCGGCACGACGGCCGTCAAGGCGGGTCTGGCAGCCCTGATCGGCCACGACCTGCAAGCGGTGATCATGGCCGGTCCCTACACGCCCGTGGCCGCATTCGTGCGCGAGGCAAGCCAGGCCGGGCTGAAGGCGGCGCTGGCCACCGTGTCCTTCGTCGGCACCGACAGCCTGCTGCATCTGCTGGGAACGGAAGGCAACAACATCGTCATTTCGCAAGTGGTGCCCCTGCCCGAAGACCGCCAGTTGCCGATCGCCGCCGACTGCGCCGCGCTGCTGGCTCGGCACGTGCCGGCGGCCAGGCTGTCTTTCGTCAGTTTCGAAGGCTGCATCTCGGCTACGCTGATGGTGGCGGCGCTGCGCCGCACGGGCGCCGATCTCACGCGCGAGCGCCTGATCCAGAGCTTCGAAACGTTCGACCGGCTGGATCTCGGCGGCTTGCGGGTGACGCTGCGGCCAGGCGACCACCAGGCGTCGACGGCCGTTTTCCTGACCCGCATCGCCGACGGCAAAATCGTTCCGGCGGACCCGGCGCCTGGCGCGAAATGATGCGCGTCCATTTTTGCGGCCCGCTCTGGAGCCTGGCATGAAAATCAGGACCAAGCTGATCATCAGTACCACCGTCCTGCTGGCGGGCGTGGCGGCCATGGCGGCAGCCAGCCTGCTGCTGGTGAAAGGCATCGAAACCCATGTCCACGGCTTGACCGACGAGACGGTGCCGCTGTACACGGACGTATTGCGCCTGCGCTATACCGTGCAGGACATGGCTTCGGACTTTTTCGAGCTGGGCAAGGCGCAAGACATGGCGCAGCTGGAGCAGGTGTCGAACAAGATCGGCGACAATATCCAGGCCGCCGAGAGCATCAGCGACGATCTGCGGCGCCATGGCGAATCGCAGGCGCCCCGCTATCACGCGGCCTTCGAGCGGGAATTCCAGCGCATGCGCGTCGCCGTGCGCAAGCGCCTGGAAAACGAAGCCTATTACAAGGCGCAGGCGACGGAGATGCGGCAAGTGCTGGCGCGGATCAAGGTCGCCGCCAAGGGCGCGCGCAGCAAGATCCGCGTCGTCGACAGCCAGGCCCAGGCCACGGCCGCCGAAGTGCAGCTGCAAAGCCAGCGCCTGAACCAGAATGCCCGCTACCTGACCGACCTGCGCAAGAGTATCCACGACATGCAGATCGCGCTGGCCGAAACGGAAGCCGTGAAGAACCGTTTCCGCATCGCTCCCCTGCGCGAGCGGCTGACGGCGGCCGTCGCGCACCTGGCGGGAACCAGCGAGCGCGACATCAGCCCGGCCCAGCAGGCGCTGCGGGCGACCCTGCTGGCCACGGCGCGCCAGATGCTCGATCCCGCCGCCGGCTTGCTGGCCCTGCGCGCCGGCCTGCTGGCCGAGGGCGGCGCCAGTGCGGCGCAGCAGGCGCAATATGCGGCGCTCAAGGAACAGACCAGCACCGCCCTGGCCGCTGCCCACCTGCGCCTGGCCGAGGAGCTCGACCCCATCGAACTGCAGCTGGCCATCGGACGCGACCGGATGGCCGAGGCCGGCCGCTACATGCGCACCTCGGCCCGCATCGAGGATGCCAGCGGTGAAATCAACCTTGCCGTCGACGCCATCAGCATCGACGTGGGCGAAGTCATGCTCGCCACGTCCGCCGCCGACGTCACCCGGCTGGGCCAGGATATCGCCCGGCGCATCAGCGCCCTGCACCGCGACATGGCCACCATGCAGGCCTTACAGCAAAGCATAGGGCAGCTGGGCTTGCTGGCCGAAACGAGGGTCGTCAACACTTACCTGGACGCCGTGGAGCGCTCGGGGCAGCGGCTGGTGCAGGCCAAGGGCAGCGTGCTGGACAGCCAGACGGCGCTCGACGAGGTCATCGACCATGTGCGCGCCTTCGAGCGCGAACAGGCCGCCTATTCCGCACAGCAAGTGGCGCGCATCACGGGGCAGCAGCAGGATGCGGTGGCCAAGGTACGCGACGGCGTGCGGCATGCCTTCGTGCTGATCCTCGGCATCGCGCTGGTCCTGCTGCTGGCCTGCGTGGCCATCACGGGCCTGATCAGCGCATCGATCGCCAGGCCGCTGGCGCGTTTGTCCTACGCCATCGCGCATATCCGCGACGGCAAGGCCCTGTCGGTGCGCGTGGCGCAGCACGGCAGCGACGAACTGGGGCAGCTGATCACGGGCTTCAACGGCATGCTCGAGCACGTCGAACAGCGCGACCTGGCGCTGACGCAGGCCAAGGCCGAGGCCGATGCCGCCAACCGCGCCAAATCGGAATTCCTGGCCAAGATGAGCCACGAGATCCGCACGCCGATGAATGGCGTGCTGGGCATGACGGAATTGCTGCAACGCACGGAACTGAGTCCCAAGCAGCAGCGTTTCGTGCACACGGTGCACCGTTCGGGCGAAAGCCTGCTCAGCATCATCGACGACATCCTCGACTTTTCCAAGATCGAGGCGGGCAAGCTGGTACTCGAACACATCCCCTTCGACCTGCGGCAGGTGATCGACGACGTAGTGGCGCTGTTTGCCAACGGCATCCAGCGCAAGGCCATCGAATTTACCTGCCGCATCGCCTCCGACGTGCCGCAGCACGTGCGCGGCGACCCCGTGCGCCTGCGCCAGATCCTCACCAACCTGCTCAATAACGCCACCAAATTCACGGAACGGGGCGAAATTTCCGTCGATGTCAGCTGCCCCGATGCCGGCCAGATCCGCCTGGAAGTGCGCGACACGGGCATCGGCATGGCGCCGGAAGCGGCCGCCGCCGTCTTCCAGCCGTTCCGCCAGGCCGACAGCACCACCTCGCGCAAGTACGGCGGCACGGGACTGGGCCTGGCCATCATCAAGCAGCTGGCGGAAATGATGGGCGGCAACATCGTGCTCCAATCCGTGGCGGGACAGGGCTCCAGCTTCGCCGTCACCGTCGTCGTCGGCGAAGTGGTGCCCGGGGATGCGCCGCCGGCGCCGCCGCCGCGCGTGTCGCTCGATGCCTTGAACGTGCTGATCGTGGACGACCATGCCACCAACCGCAGTATCCTGCTGCAGCACGCGATCGAGTGGCAGATGGCCGCCGCCAGCGCCGCCGACGGCGCCGAGGCGCTGGACCTGCTGCAAGGCGCGCTGAGCGGCGGACGGCCATTCGACCTGGCGATCATCGACATGCGCATGCCCGTCATGGATGGCGCCGAGCTGGTGCGGGCGATCAAGGCCGACGCGCGCATGGCGGCGCTGAAAATCATCATGCTCAGTTCGCTGGACGCCTCGGCCGAGCTGCGCCAGGTGACGGCGCTGGGCGTGGAATACTGCCTGACCAAGCCCGTGCGGGCACTGGAACTGCGCCACTGCATCGAGGCCATCGGCGGCTTCGGCACCGTGGCGCCAGCGACGGCCGCCCTGCCCGCCCCGCCCGATACGGCGGCCCCGGCCGCAAGCCAGGCACCGCTGCGCATGCTGCTGGTGGAAGACAATGCGATCAACCAGGAAATCGCCCTGGCCATGCTGGAAGACACGGACTACGCAGCCACGCCGGCCGACAACGGGCGGCGCGCGCTGGCCCTGTGGGAGCGCTATCCGTTCGATGTGATCCTGATGGATTGCCAGATGCCGGAAATGGACGGCTTCGAAGCGACCCGGCGTTTGCGCCGCATGGAAGCCGAGCAAGGCCGCAGCCGCACGCCCATCATTGCCCTGACGGCCAACGCCATCCTGGGCGACCGTGAACTGTGCCTGGACGCGGGCATGGACGACTATCTCGCCAAGCCGTACACGCGCGCCGCGCTGCTGGCCGTGCTGGCCCGCTGGCGCCCGCCGGCGGCAGCGGAGACGGCGGCGGAAGCCGCTCCGGCGCAGCCCGCCCCGGCGCCGCCGGCTGAAACAGGCTCCATCCTCGATGCCGCCGCCCTGCAAAACCTGCGCGCCATGCGGCGTCCCGGCCGTCCCGACGTGCTGGGCCGCATCATCGACCTGTTCTACAGCGATGCCCCGCGCCTGCTGGGCCAGCTGGAAGTGGCGGCCGAGGCCAGCGACGCCGCGGCGCTGCAGCTGGCCGCGCACACGCTCAAGTCCAGCTGCGCCAACGTGGGCGCGCTGGGCCTGTCGGCCACCTGCCGTGAAATCGAACAATACGCGCGCGGCAATGACGTCGGCGGCGCGCTGCACCATATCCGCGGCATCCAGCAAGAACTCGACCGTGTCCTCGCCGCCCTGGCCATTGAGAAGGAAGCCCTATGAATACCGCACATCCCCCGCAAGCACTGGTCCTGGTGGTCGATGACGACACCATGACGCGCATCCTCGTGACGGAAGCGCTGGAGCCGGAAGGCTTCCGCATCGAGGAAGCGGCCAGCGGCCTGGAAGCGCTGGCCGCCTTCCAGCGCGGCGTGCCCGACCTGATCCTGCTCGACGTCGCCATGCCCGGCATGAGCGGCTTCGAATGCTGCGCACAGCTGCGCCGGCTGCCCGGCGGCGCGCACGTGCCCATCGTCGTGCTGACAGGCAATGACGACGATGATTCCATCAAGCAGGCGCTGGAAGCGGGCGCCAGCGATTTCATCTCCAAGCCGATGCAATGGCGGCTGCTGGCGCACCGCTTGCGCTACCTACTGCGGGCCAGCAGCGCGCTCACCGAGTTGAGCCGTATCCAGGAAAGCCTAAGCCACGCGCAGGCCCTGGCCCGCCTCGGCAACTGGGAATACCGGGGCACCGGCGGCGACGGCTACTGGTCGCCGGAACTGTTGCGCATCCTGGGCCTGGACGCCGATTCCGGCCCCACCAGCTTCGACCGTTTGCTGCAATGCTTGCCCGAAGACCAGCGGCCCCTGCTGCTCGATGCCTTCATGGAACTGCATGCCAACGGCACCAGCTACAGCCTCGAGCACAAGGTGCTGCAGCCCGATGGCGGCGAGTGCATCGTCTTTCACCAGGCCGAGGCCGTGCGCGAAGGCGGCGAAGTGCAGCTGATGCGCGGTACGGTGCAGGACATCACGGAACGCAAGCTGCAGCAAAGGCGCATCGAATACCTGGCCAACCACGATGCGCTGACGGACTTGCCCAACCGCCAGCTGCTGAACGACCGCATCGGCCAGGCCATCGCCCATGCCCGCCGCACCCGCATGCACCTGGCGACCCTGATGCTGGACCTCGACCGCTTCAAGTTCGTCAACGACAGCTATGGCCACCCGGTGGGCGATGCGCTGCTGCAGGAAGTGGCCCGCCGGCTGAAACTGGCCGTGCGCGAAGGCGACACCGTGGCCCGCCAAGGCGGCGACGAATTCGTCGTCCTGCTGACGGACCTTCCCGACATCGGGACGGCCGAAGAGATCGTGAAAAAAGTACTCGAGCTGTTCGCCGATCCTGTCGTATTAGGCGAACATACCTTGCACGTCAGCACCAGTATCGGCGCCAGCGTTTTTCCCTCCGACGGCGACAGCGCCGACATGCTGCTCAAGACGGCCGACGCGGCCCTCTACAGCGCCAAGGACAAGGGCCGCGACGGCTACCAGTTCTACAACCACAAGATGGGCGTGCTGGTGGAAGAGCGGGCCGAAATCGAACACGCGCTGCACCAGGCGCTGGCGCTGAACGAGCTGGAATTACATTACCAGCCCAAGGTCGACCTCACCAGCGGCAAGATTTACGGCATGGAAGCGCTGCTGCGCTGGCGCCGCGACGGCATCGGGCTGGTGCCGCCGGACCGCTTCATTCCCCTGGCCGAGGAAACGGGCATGATCGTGCCCATCGGCGAATGGGTGCTGCGCACGGCTTGCGCGCAGCTGGGCGTCTGGCATGCCTACGGCTTTACGCACCTGACGATGGCCGTCAACGTGTCGGCACGCCAGTTCCGCCAGGTCGACATGCCGGAACTGGTGCGCGCGGTGCTGGCCGACAGCGGCCTGCCGGCGCACTGCCTGGAACTGGAGCTGACGGAGAGCGTGCTGATGCAAAACCGCGACCTCGTGGTGCGGGCGCTGGAGCAGTTGAAGGAGATCGGCGTCACCCTGTCGCTGGACGACTTCGGCACCGGCTATTCCAGTCTCTCGTATCTGAAGCAATTCCCCATCGACGTGGTCAAGATCGACCAATCGTTCATCCGCGACGTGACCGACAGCGTCGATGGCGCGTCGCTGACCCGCTCCATCATCGCCATGGCCAAGTCCCTGCACCTGACCACGGTGGCCGAAGGCGTGGAAACGGAGGGGCAATTGGGTTTCCTCAATACCAACCGCTGCGACGCCATGCAAGGCTATTACTTCAGCCGCCCCCTGCCCGGCGCCGAGATGGATCTGATGTTGCATGCAGGCACCCATTTACCGCCCGAAAGCTGCCATGCCGTGGCGCCCCAGCGCGTGCTGCTGCTGGTCGACGACGAGGAGCATATCCTGTCCGCCCTGCGCCGCTCGCTGCGCAAGGAAGGCTACCAGATACTCAGCACCACCAATCCGCAGGAAGCGCTGGAACTGGTCGCCTCCCACGCGGTGGGCGTGATCCTCACGGATGCGCGCATGCCTGGCATGTCCGGCAACGAACTATTGCGCCGCATCAAGGGCGTCTATCCCGAGATCGTGCGCGTGATGCTGTCCGGCTACCCTGAGCTGCATTCGGTCACGGCGGCCATCAACGAAGGCTCGGTGTACAAATTCATCACCAAGCCGTGGGACGAAACCTTGCTGAAGGACCACTTGCTGGAAGCCTTCCAGCGTTTCGAATCGGGCGTGCAGCGGCCGCCGCGGGGCCCCCACGGCATCGAGATCAGCAACCGCGCCGCCTAAGCGCGCCGCCAGGAGCCATCATGCAGGAGCAGCTATTCTTCGAAGGCTTGCGCGCCCTGGCCGAAGCCGCCTTTCCCAAGCATTGCGCCTGCTGCGGACGCGTCTTCGCCACGGCGGACGAGTTCATTTTGCAGACGCAATCGATGCGCAAGGATGTCTCGGGGCTCAAGCAAAGTTTCGATGACAACAACGTCGCCATCGTCGAGGTCTACCGCAATTGCCTGTGCGGTTCGACCCTGATGGATTTCTTTTCGGACCGGCGCGACAGGTCCGAGGCATCGCTGCAGCGGCGCCAGCTGTTTGAGCGCCTGCTGCCGCTGCTGCAGGAAAACGGCATGGAACGGGCCGCGGCGCGCGACTATCTGCTGCAAGTCGTGCGCGGCGAGCTGCCTTACCAGTAGCCGAGCACCTTCCACCACGTCGTGCCGACGACGGCAAAGATCAGCAGTTCCACCACGCACATGATGAAGCCAACCCGCCACCAGTTGCCCATCGTCACGAAGCCGCTGCCGAAGATGATGGGCGAGGTACCCGTCGCGTAGTGGGTCAGGGTCATCATGATGGCCGAACCGGCCGTCATCATCAGCATGAACGGCACGTGGTACTCGGCCGGGATCAGATGCAGGCCCACCGTCAGGAAGGCCAGCAGCATGGCGCTGATGTGGGCCGTCGTGCTGGCAAAGAAGTAATGCGAGAAGACAAACACCAGCACGAGGACGCCGGCGATCGGCAGCCAGTCCATGCCGCTGGCGACGATCGCTGCCTTCATGCCGGCCGAAAACCAGGCGATCACGCCCGTCTTGTTCAGCTGCTCGGCCATCATGACGAGCGCGCCGAACCACACCAGAGTATCCCAGGCGCTCTTTTCCGACAGCACGTCGTCCCAGTCGATGGTGCCGGTAATAATCAGCACGAACAGGCCGACAAAGGCGACCACCGTCGCATCGAGCGAAAACGCGGGGCCGAACAGCATGGCGGGCACGTTCGCCCACAGCAACAGCAACAGGGCGAAGGTACCCAGCATGACTTTTTCCGACGGCGACAGCGGGCCCATGCTTTTCAATTCCGCCTTGGCGTAGGTGACGGCGTCCGGCGTGGCTTTCAGTTCCGGCGGCGACAGCCAATAGATAATCAAAGGCATCACCAGCAGGCAGACCAGGCCCGGCAGCAGCATGCACAGGGCCCAGGTGGTCCACGTCAGGTGGAAACTCTGGCCGCTGGCCTTGGCCACGAAATCGACCACCAGCGGGTTCGGCGCCGTGGCTGTGAGGAACATGGCCGACGTGATGGGGTTGGCGTGGTAGTTGACGAGGGCCAGATACGTGCCCACCTTGCCTTCCGTGCCCTTGGCCGGGTCCGAATCGAAGGCGTTGGCGATCGATTTCATGACGGGGTGGACGATGCCGCCGCCGCGCGCCGTGTTACTGGGCGTAAATGGCGCCAGCACCAGTTCGCAGATGGCCAGGCCATAGCCGATGCCCATGGTGCGCTTGCCCAGCAGCGAGATGAACAGCAGGCCGATGCGGCTGCCCAGCCCCGTCTTCTTCAGCCCGCGCGATATCAAAATCGCCACGACGATCAGCCAGATCAGGGGATTCGAGAAACTGCTGAGCGCATCCGTGATGGCGCCCTTCGATGAGGTCGACGTCACCTGCGACAAGGAAACAATGACGATGGCCATCATGGCCATCACGCCGATCGGCATGACTTTCAGGATGATCGCCAGGATCGTGGTCAGAAAAATCGCTACCAGGCCCCAGGCCTTGGGCGTCAAGCCTTCGGGCGCGGGCAGCAATAGCATGCCGATCAGCAAGGCGGTGCAGATCAGGGCGGGGACGAGGCGGAATGGGACGGCTTCCTTGAAATGCAGGAACAGGTCGCGCACTGTTTTATACATCATGATTTCCTTTACTGGACAGGCAGCCGGGCGGGCATTGGCGCCCGCGCGGATTGTGATAATTCTTTTTAGCAACATCATACAAGCTCATACGCGAGTGCCCCGCTCCATTGCGCCTGCAATGCCTGGAAATTGCCGAATCGTTGACTTGAGCGCTATCACGGGAGGAGAAAATATTGCTGGCAAGTGACAATGGGTGACTTTTTTGGCAATTTTTCTCTGTATCTTTTCCGCTAGCTGCCGCCAGATATGCCACCAGGATTGCCAACCTTTCAGGGGAAAACTTGATGAATAGCACGGAACAGTACTCGATCCACCCATCCATCGGCATTGCCCGCGTGGGCAACAGCCATGATTCGTTTTACCTGGCGCCGGAAACCATCGGCGGGTTGCCGATCGAAGCGGACGGCAATAACGATCCGTTGCTGTCCGGCGGCAAGCCCGTGCATGTTTCCCAGTTCAAGGATGCGGCCGGCCGCGTGCGCCGCCAGGCAGCCAGCTTCCGCATCTACAAGTCCGTGGCAGGACGCCCCGGGGAAAAAGTCCTGGTCGACCTGCAAGACCCGAGCATTGCCAAGATCGAGTGGACAGTGCACGTCGCCAACAAGAAGGCGGCCTGGTGGAACTTCATTCCCCTGCTGGGCGACCTGATGTTTGGCCAGTACAACAGCTATGAAACCTGGGAAAATACGCCGCCCGACTGGAAGCTGACGCCCAAGTCCTGGACCAATCTGCGCAACGGCGACGTCACGGAACCGGCGGCACGGCAAAAACTGATCGTCGATCCGGGACCGCGCACGCTCGACGCGCCGCTGGGCAAGGCCCATTTCGACAAGGATGGCGCCGGCGCGTACAAGCACGTGTCCTTCCCCGAGCCGCAGGGCATCACGCAAGGCTATCCGGTGCGCACCCTGGGCGAAATGCGCACGGATTCGCGCGGCAACCTGCTGGTGATCGGCGCTTATGGCCGCGCCGGCGGCTCCGAAAGCATCACGGGCTTTGGCGGCGGCGATACGTGGAATGACGACGTGGGCGACGGTCCCGTCAGCGCGACCATCCATTTCAAGGATGGCAGCACGCCTGTCGTGCTCAAAGCGTGGGTGGTCATCGGTTCGCCGAAGTTCGCGCCCGAGCTGGTGAATATTTCCACCTGGGATGATGTCGTGGCCGACATGGCCATCAAATACAAGAATGCGCTGCTCGAAGCCTATGACGCGGCCCGCTGGAGCGCCAGCGATGGCTGGAATCCCGACTATGTCGTCAATTACGCGCAGGATATCCAGCCATTCCTCGCCAGGATAGGCGATTACCAGTGGGTGGCGACGGTGCCGTCGATGACGGCCTTCATCCGCCCCGCCTTCGACGTGGCCGATGCCTCGGAAGCGAACCGGCCGCACCGGGAAAAATTCCTCAGCTATTTCAGGAAGCCGTCGGCCATCCGGCCCGGGACCAAGGAACAGGTGCCGGGTTTTACCGGCGGCCAGGGCGGACAATTGTTCAGCGCGGCCACGACGGACAATCCCGGCGCGGGCATCCCTCTCGTGCCCTTGAATTCGGGCAGCAATTCCGTGCGCAACAACGTCATCAGCAAGTTTTCGGTATTGACGGATACGCAATACTTTGCCTTGCAGCAATGGGCGGCCGGCAAATTCTCGCCAGAAGCGCCGGGCCTGGCCTTGCCGGGCATCGACCCGCTCGACCACGCGACCATCGGCAATTGCGTGGGCGAACCGATGTGCCCCGGCATCGAAGTGACGTGGAGCGTGCGCAATCCCGTCATCTACGAGAAACCGTACGCCATCCTGCACCGCGTGGATGCCGACTACGAGAAGAACGGCCTGTCGCCGGGCCGCGACGAGTGCGAGCCGCTGGACTGGAGCGATCCGACGGTCGGCACCGGCTGCGAACCGGGCGACCTGACCAAGCGCATGGCGATTCCATGGCAGGCCGATTTCTATGACTGCTCCGTGCAGATGATCAACTTCGACAATCCGGACATCGTCAAGAATCCCGATTCGCTCATTCCCGTGCCGCCCACCTACTACGCCTACTGGTGGCCGCCGCAAAGCCCGTGGAACGTCATCAATGGCGCCACCACCAAGGAAGAACAGGCGCTCGCCGGCGTGCCGGCCGGCATGCAGGTGATGTACAGCCGCGGCATGAACAGTTTTTCGCAGATGATCAGCTCGTGGCACTACCTGGGTTTCATCGTGAACCAGAACGAGGATGCCGAGTCGGGCCGCCAGTACCCGTACTTTGTGGAAAAGGAGCGCAATCACGCCAAGTTCGTGGCTGCCAGCGTGGGGGTCGGCAATGCCAGCAGTTTCATCACGGGCGACGATGCCAACTACCTGCCCGCGTGGTTCCTCAAGGACGAGGATCCGCAGACGGCGCCCGAGAAGGCCTCGCAGCTGTTTGCCAGCGGCGGCGCGCAAGTGGCCCTGCATGACACGCCGAAGAAAATCATGCCGGCCAACCGGCGCCGGTTTTCCCATTGAGCATGTCGATGAGCGTGCCGTCATCGCGCGACTACGATGTCGTCATTGTCGGCGGCGGTGCCGCCGGCACGGCCGCCGCCCTGACCCTGGCCCGCTACACGGGCTTGCGCACCGCCTTGCTGGAAAAGCAGCTGTTCGACGACTACCGGGCCGGCGAAACGGTGTCGTCGTCCATCTTTTCGATGCTCGATTTCCTGGGCGTGGGCCGCGACTTGCTGGACGGCGCCCAGCTGCCCGCGTTTTCCCACGCGGCCGCGTGGGGCAGCGCGGAACTGATGTCGCGCGACGCCGTCTTCAGCAGCCATGGCCACGGCTTGCACCTGGACCGCAGGCAATATGACGCCATCCTGCTCGAGCAGGCGCGCCAGGCCGGCGTGGAACTGTTGCGTCCCGCCCAACTGGTGCAGCTGGAACACGGCGACCCGTGGCGTTTGCGCGTGGCGGCCGACGGCCAGGAAGTGGTCCTGACGGCCCGCTACCTGATCGATTGCAGCGGCAAGCAGGCGGCCATCGTACGCCAACGCAAGCGCCCCATCCACACGGAAGACTCGCTGGTGGCGCTGTATGCCTATTATCAATTGCAAGAACCACAATTCCTGCCGCACCGCACCCTGGTGGAAACGACGCAGCACGGCTGGTATTACGCGGCGCCCCTGCCCGGCGACCGCGTGGCGCTGGCCTTCATCACGGATGCCGACATCCTCAAGCGCCTGCGCCTGAAGGAGGCGGCGCCCTGGCGCGAGGCCGCCATGGCCACGCAACACGTGCGCGATATCATGCCGCGCCTGCCCGCGCCGGGCGCCCTGCGCCACTACGCCATCCACAGCCGGGTAGCCTCGCTGCCGGCGGACGAGAACTGGACGGCGGCGGGCGACGCGGCCGCCTGCTTCGACCCCATCTCTTCGCTGGGCATTGGCCAGGCCATGGCGTCCGGAATCCATGCGGCGCGGGTGGCGGAAGCCTGCCTGGCGGGCGACCGCGGCATGGCGGCGGGCTACCGGCGCAGCATCTTCGCCTCGTTTGAAACCTATCTGCAGATGCGGCGTGGCTTCTACGGCGCCGAACAGCGCTGGCCGGAGGCGCCATTCTGGCAGCGCCGGGCCGCATCCTGATGCCGCTGGCGAAAAACTGAGCCAGGTCAAGAGACCGCATGCCCACGGCCCGTTTCCGGGCGAATTTCAGCCCCGCCTTGCCGTTCGCACTATAATGTCGGCACCGCGTGCGGCAGCATTGGCGGCGATAGACGGTAACAATTTCGTGTGGAGGCCAGTACAATAGCGTCTGGGCCTACACAGGGTTTCACTTTTGCCAGCAGTTGCCAGCAACTAACCATTTTTTTGACCAGCCAACAAATACTATGAGTTCGATGAATGAAGAGCGCGTTTTAAGCGTGCACCACTGGACGGATACCCTGTTCTCCTTTACCACCACGCGCGACCCGTCGCTGCGTTTCTCGAATGGCCACTTCACCATGATCGGCCTGCGCATCGATGGCAAGCCATTGCTGCGCGCCTACAGTATCGCCAGCGCCAATTACGAAGACCACCTGGAATTTTTCAGCATCAAGGTGCCGGGCGGCCCATTGACGTCGCGTTTGCAACACTTGCAAGTGGGCGACACCGTTATCGTCGGCCGCAAGCCGACCGGTACCCTGGTCTCCGACTACCTGCTGCCAGGCAAGCGCCTGTACATGCTGTCGACGGGCACGGGCCTGGCGCCTTTCCTCAGCATCGTGCGCGATCCGGACATCTACGAACGCTTCGACCAGCTGATCCTCGTGCACGGCGTGCGCCAGGTCGACGAACTGGCTTACCACGACTTGCTGGAAGAGCACCTGCCGAAGCATGAGTTCCTGGGCGAAATGGTCAGCGACAAGCTGCGCTACTACCCGACCGTGACGCGCGAAGACTTCCGCAACATGGGCCGCATCACGGAACTGATCGAGAATGGCAAGCTGGCCGAAGATCTGGGCGTGCCGGCGCTGAACCCTGCCGAAGACCGCGTCATGATCTGCGGCAGCTCGGAAATGCTGCGCGACCTGAAAGAAATGCTGGAAGCGCGTGGCTTCAAGGAAGGCAACACCTCGACGCCTGGCGACTTCGTGGTCGAGCGCGCATTCGCCGAGAAGTAATCGGGAGCACATCCGCAACACCCTAGGGGCCCGGCCCCGCCGCTTCCCGCGGCGGCGCCGGGCCTTTTCATTGCCGGCTCAGCGGACCAGCGCTGGACCGCGCTGGTACTGCAAACCATTCATAAAACGCTGCACGGGCGTAAAGGCGCTGCTGAGGATATCGTCATGCGCCGCGTAATAGCGCGTCTCGATCTTCAGCAGGCCCAGCACGGTCGCATCGAGCTTGTCCGTCTGGTACGGCCGGCTTTCCAGCGCGGCGCGCGCGGCCGTCGACTGCGGCGCTTGCTGGTTATCCCAGATCAACATGGGGATTTCATAGCCGCTCTTGTCCGACGCGGAATGGCCCGCGTGATTGCGGCTGTAGCCCACTTCCTGCCCATGGTCGGAAACGAACAGCAAGGAGGCGGCGCGGCCGGTCTTGGCCGTTTCCGCCATGCCGATCAGGGTGCCCAGCACGTAATCGCCATAGCGGATGGCGTTATCGTACTCGTCGCGCTGGTTGCGTATCCAGCTGGACCTGCCCTGGCTGGCCATCTGCGCGCTGACGGCGTCCTGCGCCCGGTCGAAATGGGCGAAGCGGCGGGGATAGCGCATGTCATAGCTGGGATGCGCGCCCAGCAAGTGCACGACGATGAGTTTTTTCGGCGCCGCGTCGCGCAGCGCATGGGCGAATGGCTGGAACAGGTTGCCATCGAAATTGTTTTCGCCGCGGCCAGTGCCGTAGTTGATGAAGTCGCTCTCGTCGGCCTCGCCCGCCAGCAGCCCGATCCAGCCATCGTTGCGTGTCTGGTTCGAGACCCAGAACGTCTTGTAGCCGGCCGCCTCGGCCAGCATCAGCAGATTCGGCTTGGCCATCCACGCATCGGGGTTGCCGATATCGGCCGGCGTGAGCATGGTCATCATCGATTCCACGGTGCTGGACGCGGGCGAAATCACGTCATTGAATACCAGCAGCTTAGCCCGCATGGCATCGAGCTGGGGCGTGGTCGCGCGCGGGTAACCATACAGCGACATCGAGGCGCGGTTGGTGCTCTCGCCGATCACGAGGATGACGGTGCGCGCCTCCTCGCCCGCATAGCGCACGTTCCAGTCGCGCGGCGCGGCCATGGCTGCCGTCAGCGCATGCTGCATCGATTTCATCGCGTCCAGCTGCGCGCTGTACTGCTGGTAGCGCAGCGGCCAGAACAGGGCCGGATTTTCACGCCGCATGGTGGTGTTGACGTGCAGCAGCACGAGAAACACGGCCATGCCGGCGGCAAAGGCTTTGTGCGGCAGGCCCGGCGCGCTACTGGCGCGCGCGCCCTGCCAGCGCAGCAGCTGGCGGTCGGCCAGCAGCACGGCCGCCGTCACGAGCACGAACCAGCCAGCCGCTTGCGCCAGGGCGATGCTGTTGTGCAGGAAGAATTCTCCCGTTTCCGCTTGATCTGTCGCAAACATGGCCTGTAAAACGGCATTGGGATTGGGCCGCATGCCAAAATAGCCACGCAAAAAACCCTTGATGGCGGCATCGAGGTAAAACACGGGTACGACGACGCGCACCAGCACGGTGATCGCGCCGGCGCCGGCATTGCCGCGCCACGCGTGCAGCACGCCGCCCACGCCCAACAGGCAGGCGGCCAGCAGGACGCTCAATTTCAGGCATTCGTTCGCGCTTAACTGATCGAAGAGGAAAAACAGCAACAGGCCAGCAATGCTGAACAGGACACGGCAAAACAGAATCAGCATGGAGGCGATGGAGAGTAAGCATTGAACAGGGGCAAGCCCGCGCGGACGGGCCAGCGATTGTAGCGCAGTCCCTTGCAACTTGTACCATCGTTTCCTGCGCGCTGCTGATTCACGCATGCTACTGACAGAAATTGTCAGTGCTTTTTATTATGATTTCGGCACCAGCTGGCCAGCCAGCCAGTACTATCGATATCTCCACCTGCGACAGGACTTTTCATGACACGTGCCATCACCATACTGACCGAGAACTTTGCCGATTGGGAAACCGCCCTGCTCAACTCCACGGCGCGCCTGTACTACGGCTTTTACACACAGTTCGCCACGCCGGGCGGCCTGCCCGTCACCTCGTCCGGCGGCATGCTGGTCACGCCGCAACTGGCGCTGGAAGATATCGTGCTCGATGAACTCGATTTGCTGATGGTGTGCGGCGGCAGCCACTGGCAAAGCGGCAAGGCGCCCGACCTGGGTCCGTTGCTGCGCGCGGCGCGCGACAAGGGCGTGGTGCTGGCCGGTATCTGCGACGGCACGCGCGTGCTGGCGCAGGCGGGCGTGCTCGACACCGTACGCCATACGTCCAACAGCGCGGGCAACTTGCTGGAAACGGGCTATGCGGGCGCCGCCCTGTACCAGGACGTGCCGTGGGCAGTGGCCGACCAGCGCGTCGTCACGGCACCCGGCACGGCGCCCGTCACCTTCACCAGGGAAGTCTTGCGCGCCCTGGGCATTCACGACGACAACTTGATGGCCTACCTGGCCATGCACGGCGCCGAGCACGGCCAGGCCGCGGCGGCGCGCTAATCGGCGGCCAGCACGCGCAAACGTGCCACGGCGTGCGTGTTGCCCGGGTCCAGCTCCAGCGAACGGCGGTAATGCGTGACGGCCAGCGCCGTGGCGCCATCGGCCTCGTACGCTTCGGCCAGGCTGTCGTGGCCATTCGCCCCTTGCGGGTACAGTTGCACGCCCAACTGGAAGACGGCGACCGCCTGTTTCGGCTGCTGCCGGCCCAGCAGGCGGTAGCCCCAGGCATTCAAGTCGTCTTCGGCGGGTTCCGGCAGCCCATGCTGGCGCCGGATGACTGCCAGTTTCTGCTCCAGCCCGTCGAAGCCGGTGCTGGCCGCCTTGTTGCGCAATAGATGCGCGGCATATGCGCCGCCCCGCTGCTGGCGCAGGCCGGGAACATAAAAGCCGGCGACGGTATCGATCAGCTGTTCCGGCTGGCCGCCGGCCAGGTTGCTGAGGATAATGACGGCCAGGCCATCGTCGGGATACACATAGAAGGCCGAGCGGCCGCCGCCGATGCCGGCCACGGCGCGGTGACCATCGCGGCCGATGGTGGGCCAGCCCAGCGCCCACGGCGCCGGCTTGCCGTCATTCAAGCTGGCCGGCTGCCACAGCCGTTCCACGCTGGCGGGCGCCAGCAAGCGCCCCGATTGCAGCGCGATGAGCCAGTTGGCCAGTTCGCCCGCATTGCTGTTGATGCCGGCCCCGGCGCGCATGAAGACGGGGAAATCCTCGATCACGTTGCGGTAACCGTTGCCGCCCCTGTCCAGCACGTAGGAACTGGCCTTGCCCACGACCACGTCCTTCGCATCGCCAAAGCCGCTGTGCGGCATGCCCGCCACGTCGAACTGCCGGCGCTGGATGAAGCTGGTAAAGGGCTGGCCGCTCTGGCGCTCGATCAATTGCGCCAGCAACACGTAATTGGTCTGGTTGTAGCGGTAGCGCTGGCCAGGCGGGGCTTCCACGGCCAGCGCCTGCACGGCGCTCCACGCCGCAGCGGCGTCGTCCGGCTGCGGCCCCACCAGCTTGCCGCTGCGCTGGTCCAGCACGTCGGGCAAGCCGGAGGTATGGTTGAGCAATTGCGTCACCGTCACGGCTTGCCAGGCGGATGGCAGCCCCGTCAGGTACTGGCCGATGGGCGCGGCCAGGTCGATCTTGCCCTCTTGCACCAGCTGCATCACGGCCACGCCCGTGAACGCCTTGGTGGCCGAGTTGATGGAAAACAGGCTCGCGTCCGTCACGGGCACCCGGTATTGCAGGCTGGCCAGGCCGAAATTGCGCTTCAGCACGACCTTGCCGCCCTGGATCACGGCCAGTTGCAGCCCGGGAATCTGGCGCTCCTGCATTTCGCTGCGCACAAAGGCGGCAATCTCCTGTTCCGCGCGCGATGCCTGCGATGGGCTGGCGGGGGCGGCAGTGGCGATCGAGGTGACGGGAGCTGCCGCGGCGGCAAGCGCCATGACGAGCAGGACGGACGGGAGGCGTGGCTTCAAGATGTGGCTTTCGACAGTTGAAAACGGAATCGCAGCATCCCATACCTATTTATCAACGTCAACGACAATCTTGCCTGTTAGAAAGTTACTCTTCCAGCCACACGTCCTCGTAGCCTTCGCGGTCGAGGATGAACTTCGCGCCGCTGGGCAAGGCCAGGTAGTCGAGCACTTGCGGCAGCATCTCGCGCAGGTGCGCCGCATGCAGGGGCTGGTAAAAGTCGAGGGCGTCGCTGTGCTCGCCGCAATGGATGAACCAGCTGATGGTGCCGTTTTCCGGCAGCGCGATGCGCGTGCCGTAGATGGGCGATTGTTCGAGGCTGCCGATGGCCAGGGCCACCATGGCTTCCGGCGCCTGGGCGGGCATGCCGTATTTGTCGCAGATGCGCTGCTGGCCTTCGTTGATCTGTTCGTTCATCAGCTCGTTCATGGCGTCCTCAGGATCCGATGTATTTGTAAGTCAGCCGCAATGCGCCGTCGTGGCCCGCCACTTCCAGGTGCAGGATCGCTTCGCCCGGCTTGCCGTCGGCCAGCAACAGGCATTCCATGCCCAGCGGGCCGGCGTCGGTGGCGTACACGTCGACGGGCGGACGGCCGCCCTTGCCCGGCACGAAGGCTTGCGCCAGCGGCGCCAGGGACAGGCGCTGCTGCGCGGTAAAATAGCTGTCCACCATGTCGCAGATTTCCCCGGCCAGCGCCGGCGACATGGCCCACTCGCGTTGCAGCGCAACAGGATCGCGTAAATCGAGGGTCCCGACGAACGCGGTGGCCAGCGCATGCGCCTGCCGCCGCTGGCTGTCGCTCACTGCTGCTGCCATGGCCTGCCTCCCTTGCGAAAAGGCGACATTATAGTGCGTGATGTGCCGCATGCGCGTCCGGCTTGCCGATATCAAGCGCATACACGCCCCGCCATACTGCGGCGCAATAATATCTCCCCCCCCCTGCGCATTTAAATCACCGCCATTATTATCGATGGCGCGGCGATAATAAACACGGCCGCGTGATATTTGGTGAGTATTGCGTGAATATCGGCACCCGTACGATTCAATTTCAAGTTGACGCCTATTTATTCCGGCGCTAATATCGAATGGCCATATACCATGGCATACAGCGCAAGCAGTACTTAACCATCACAAGAGGATAGTACAATGCAAAAACAGAACCAACCCAAATTGTTCGCGTTTAAACTGGCTGAAAAACAGGTAGAAAAACAAACGGCGCCTGCCACTGCCTGGAAAGTGCGCGACGGCGTCGCCGTGGCCGGCTGCACGGCCGTCGGCACCAATGACCAATACCGCGATTCCTCGCGCTTCCAGCCGAACGACGGCGGCCAGTACTGCTGATCACGGCATCGCGGCATAACCTCGCCGCAGGCGGGGTTATATTGAATTCCCTTCCGGGTCCCTTTTGATTCGTCTGCCGGGCGTGCGGAGCAGTGCATGCCTGCGCGGAGTGCAGAGGCATTCGATCAGGCGAATACACACGATTCACATCACATCACCTCGCCTGGCCAACAAGCGGTGCTGCCGCTTTTTCCTGCCCGACATATTAATATCAGGCTATTTCAACCATATATCATTCATTGGTTGACGCATTATTTTTTTAAACTTAATATTTAAAGGCCGAATCACCGGCAAATGACAAAGCAGTACTTAACCATTACAAGAGGATAGTACGATGCAAAATCAAACCAAGCTGTTCGCTTTCAAACTGGCGGAAAAAGAAGTCAAAAAAGAAGACAAGCAGCCATGGCAGGTGCGCGACGGTATCGCCACGGCAGGCTGCACCTATTATGGCGACCCTGAAGATTACAACCTGCGTGATAGTTCGCGCTTCGCGCCCAACGATACCGGCATCTATTGCTGACCTTCGCCGCGCCATCAATACAGCGCTGCGCGGAATTTTTATACCATCTCATATATTCAAATTGGCGCCAATTGCAGCCCGGCTTTCCGTGCGCTCGCAATGAATACGCGGGATATAACCCATCACAATAGGACAGAATCATGCACAAGCAAAAAGAAACCAAGCTGTTCGCCTTCAAACTGGCGGAAAAGAAGGAACAGGAAAAACCTGTCCGTCCCGCGCCCTGGAAGGTGCGCGACGGCGTCGCCGTGGCCGGCTGCACGGCCGTCGACAGCGACGAGCAATACCGCTATTCGCGCATGGGTTCCAGTGACGGCGGAGAGTTTTGCTGATACTAAAGGCCAGCTGAAAGCCTTGCCATGGCAAGGCTTTTTATTTTCTTTCGCCGCAGGGCCCTGAATGCATAAACAGATTTTAATTGTCAGCCATAGCGGCGACCTGCACGCCGACCTGGTGGCCTCCATCCTCGCCGCCCGCGGCCATGCGCCATGGCGCATCGATCTCGACGCCTTTCCCCGCGATTACCAGCTGTGCCAGCGCCTGCTGGACGGCCAGTCCAGCGCGCGGCTGCGCCGCCTGCCCGACGGCGACTGGCTGGACCTGCGCCAGGTAGGCGCCGTCTGGCTGCGCAAGGCGGCCGAGTACGCCTATGCCAGCGGCGACCTGACACAGCAGGAGCGCGCCTATGCGCGGCTGGAAACGGAACAGGCCATCTTCAGCGTGCTGTACACGCTCGATTGCTACTGGCTCAGCCATCCTCTCGCCCTGCGCGGTGCCCAATGGAAGGGCGAGCAGCTGGCACGGGCTGCGCGCATGGGCTTTCGCGTACCCGCCACCGTGATCAGCAACGTGCCCGACGACGTGCGCGCTTTCCGCGCCGCCGTCGGCGGGCCCATCATTTTCAAGAGCATGTCCACGCCCACCCTGGCGGCCGAAACGGTCGAGGATGCAGACAGGGTCAGCGGCGGCATCGGCACCACCGTCGTCGACGACGCCATGCTCGACAGCCTGGACGCCGTCAGCGAACTGAGCTGCCAGTTCCAGGAATATATCGCCAAGCAATACGAACTGCGCATCACCGTGATCGGCAAGCAGCTGTTTGCCGCCCGCCTGTATTCGCAGGACGATGCGCGCACGGCCATCGATTCGCGCGACATGTCGGCGCCCATCCGCTACGAAGCGGCCACCTTGCCGGACGACATACACGAGCGCTGCCTCGCTTTCGTGCACAGCTATGGTCTCGAGTATGGCGCGCTGGACCTGATCGTCACCCCCGAGGGCGAATATGTTTTCCTGGAAAACAATCCTGTCGGGCAATTTTTATATGTGCAACAACTGGTGCCCACCCTGCCCCTGCTGGAAAGCGTGGCAGACAAACTGATCGAAGGAGCGCTATGCCACAGCCAGACCTGACCGTGCTGCCGGCGCAGCTGCGCGCACTGGAGCAGGCGCGCGACAGCCGCGCCATCGTCCTGGCCGCCTCGCACCTGGACATGGAACTGCTGCCCGCCCTCTACGAACTGTGCCAGGGCATCGGCCCCGTGGCGCGCCTCGACGTGGTGCTGCACGGACGGGGCGGCATCGTCAACGCGGCGCGCCGCATCGCCCTGCTGCTGCGCCAGCATGCGCGCCACCTGAGCTTTATCGTCCCCTTCCACTGCCAGTCGGCCGCCACCCTGCTGGCCCTGGGCGCCGATGAAATCATCGCCGGCGACCTGGCCCTGTTCTCGCCCATCGACCCGCAGCTCGACGGCGCCGACGGCGGCTCAATGTCCAGCCTGGACATCAAGGTGTTCGGCGACATGGCGCAGCAGTGGTTCGGCGTCGATGCCGGCGAAGCGCGCCAGCAATCCTTGTCCCTGCTGTGCGGCAGCATCTTCCCCCCTTCCCTGACGGCCTTTTACCGCACCACGCTGGAACTGGCGCAGATCGGCGAGGAGTTGCTGGCGTGGCAATTGCCCGATGCCACACAAGAGGCGCGGCGCGCCATCGTCGCGCAATTGGTGACCGGATACCACTCGCACAACTATGCCTTGACGCGCGAAGAGCTGGCCGGCCTGGGCCTGAACATGGCGCGCGATGCCCAGGCTGAACGGCTGGGCTGGGCCATCTCGACCCAGTTGCAGGCGCACATAGGCGGCGCCCTGCGCAGCGCGCCCGACGAACCGTGGAACGATGGGCTGCTGGCCTCGCGCGACGGCGTGCAGCTGCGGCGCCAGCGTCCGGGCGGCTTCGCGCCGCTGTGGACCACGCAAACGGGGACAGCATGCTGACGGCATTGCTGTCTGATATCGCGCGCTGCTGCATCGCCTTGCTGCTGCTGGCGGCCGGCGTGGGCAAGCTGCGCAGCCATGCTGCCTTCCGCGGCAACCTGGCCACCTCGTTCGGCCTGCCGCCCGCCGCCGCGGCCTGGGCCGCGCCAGCCCTGGTGATGACCGAACTGCTGCTGGCGGGCTGGATATTGGCCGGCGGCACGCATCTGCCGATGCTGCTGTCGCTATTGCTGTTGAGTACCCTTACCGCCGTGCTGGCCTGGCGCTACTTCACGCACAGCGTGGTGCGCTGCAGCTGCTTCGGCGAAGCGGCGCGGCCCGTCTCGCAGTACGACCTGCTGCGCAACGTGCTGGCGGTCGGCATCAACGGCGCCTACTGTGCGCTGGCGCAAGCGGCAACCGTGCCGGTCGCCACCACCGTATTGGCAGCCGGCCTGGCCGCCATCGCCTGCGTGGCCATCATTTCCCTGCACGACATCGCCACCCTGGCAAAGGCCGACTGATGGATGCCACCACATTGCAACTGGTGCTGGCGGCGCTGGCGTTCGCCATCTCCGGCAATATCTGGCTCAGCCTGGCCGTGCTGCGCGCCAGCCGCCGCGAAAGGCTGGCGCCCACGGCGCTGGCGCCGGGCGAGCCCCTGCCCGCCGTGCAAGCCCGCCGGTTGGCTGGCGGCGTGCGTTTTCAGCCGGGCACCGGCGGCCAGGCCGCCGTGCTGCTGTTCCTCGCCAGCCGCTGCCCGAAATGCGCGGATAAGCTGGCCGGCATCGAACGGCTGCTGCCGCTGGCGCGCGACGCGGGTCTGGCCATGTGGCTGCTCAGCGAAGAGCCGGCCCGCCGCCTGCGCGCCTTCCTGCCCGGCGACGCCTTGCGGGCTGTCACGGCAAGGCTGACGCTGCGCGACTACCGGCGCGTCAATCCCCTAATGAGCTCGCCATCCTACATCTTTGTCAATGACCAGGGACGCGTGGAAGCGGCCGGCCTGATCGGCGACGAAGACTGGCTGGCCCTCGTCGGACAATTGAACGCCGAACCGTCGCAGGAGCGCGCCGCATGAGCAACATCAACTTCGGCCCGCATTTTGAACGCCTGCGTCTGCTGTACCCCGTGCGCTGGCGCATCGCCGCCGGCCTGCTGTGCATGGCCCTTACCGTGGGCGCCCAGCTGGCCTTTCCGCAAGCCATCGCCTATTTCATCGACCACGTGGCGGAACTGACGCGGCGCGGCATCACGCCGGGCATGGCGGCCGCCATGCTGGCTTTCAGCGTGCTGTATGCGCTGGCCTCGGCCGCCCGCTTCTACCTGCTGCAGTCGAGCGGCCACATGGTCGTCATGGGCGTGCGCCGGCGCCTGTTCGATGTGGTGATCAACCAGCCCATCGCCTTCTTCGACAAGCACCATGGCGGCGAGCTGAACAGCCGGCTCACGTCCGACGTGTCGGCCCTGCATGAAAGCCTGACCATCGGCGCGGCCAATGCCCTGCGCTCGCTGTGCGTGTTTTTGGGCGGCATCGCCATGCTGCTGCAGCTGTCGCCCATGCTGAGCCTGCCGCTGGCCCTGTTCATTCCCATCAGCCTGTATCTCGGCAAGCTGTCAGGCAGCAATTACCGGCTGCGCGCGCGGGCCATTTCCGCCAGCCTGGCCGCCAGCGGCAAGGTGGCGCAGGAGTATTTTGCCCATGCGCGCCTGGTGCAGGCGTTCAACCAGCAAGGCGGCGCCATGGCCCGTTACGCGCAAGCCATGCGGGAGCTGCTGGGAGTGTCCCTGGCCGGCACGCGGCTGCTGGCCGTGTTCCAGGGCGCGCAAGGCTTGCTCGCGTTTGTTGCCCTGCTGACCACCTTGTGCTTCGGCGCCCACCTGATCGGCCAGGGCCAGCTGACGGTGGGCCAGCTGACGGCCTTCGTCATCTATGCCAGCATGGTGACGGACACGGCCGGCTCCATCAGCGAATTCTGGAACACCTGGATGCGCACCATGGGCTCGACCGACCGCATCTTCGAGATCCTGCGCAGCCACCGCGCCGTGCCCGAGGCGGCGCCGCAGCCGCCGCTGGCCGGCCACATCGCGCTGCGCGACGTGCGTTTTGCGTATCCCGAGCGCGTACAGGTCGCGGCGCTGGACGGTGTCAGCCTGTCCATCCGGGCAGGGGAAAAGATCGCCTTAGTGGGTGCCTCGGGCGCGGGCAAGTCCACCATCGCCAGCCTGGTGCTGGGCCATTACCAGCCCGGGGCCGGCAGCCTGCTGTTCGACGGCATCGATGCCCGCGTGCTGGGCCTGGCGCAGCTGCGGCGCCAGATGGCCGTGGTGGAGCAGGAGCCGGCCCTGTTTTCCGGCAGCATCGCCGACAATATCGCCTTTGCCGTGCCGGACCGCCAGGTGACGCGCGAGGCAATGCTGGCGGCGGCGCGCCTGGCGCACGCGCACGACTTCATCGAGGCGTTTCCTGACGGCTACGACACCGTGGTGGGCGAACGGGGCGTGCAATTATCGGGCGGACAGAAGCAGCGCATCGCGATTGCCCGCGCCATCCTGCGCGCGCCGAAAATCCTGATTCTGGACGAGGCCACCAGCGCGCTCGACGCCGCCAGCGAACAGCTGGTGCAGCGCGCGCTCGATGCGCTGATGCAAGGACGCACCACCATCATCATCGCCCACCGCTTTTCCACCATCGTCAAGGCCGACCGCATCATCGTCATGGACAAGGGCCGGATTTGCCAGCAAGGCACGCACGCCGAGCTGCTGCGTGCGGGTGGCCAGTATGCGCGGCTGATGCAGCAGCAGCTGTCGCAATTCCAGCAGTTGCATGACAGTACGGCTACCCTGTAAAGTGGTCCCACGATGAAAAAAACCTACCATGGCAGTTGCCACTGCGGCGCCGTGCGCTTCGCGGCCGAGATCGACCTGGCGGCCCCCAGCCTGCGCTGCAACTGTTCCTATTGCCTGAAAATCCGCTGCTGGGCCAGCCAGGTACCGCCCGCCCACTTCCAGTTGCTGGCCGGCGAAGGCGACTTGAGCGTATACCGCTTCGGCGCCGGGCGCGAACGCCACTATTTTTGCCGCCACTGCGGCGTACGCCCGTTTGGCTACGGCGATTCGCCCCGCAGCGGCCCATTTGTCGGCATTGGCCTGAACTGCCTCGACGATGCGGCGGTGGCCGAACTGGCCCAGACACCCATCACCTTTGTCGATGGCTGGCATGACGACTGGGACCGGCCGCCGCAGGAAACGCGACACTTGTAATCAATGCAAATGTAGAAATGGTTGTCTGCTACGCCGGAGTTTTCCTACGTGGCGACAAGGAGTGTCCCTATGGTTAAGCCCGACGCATGCAACGAGAATGGTCTCAACGGTGCTGCACGGCGCCGGAGCTCAGGCAGGAACATCCAACCCAATATTGGAGCGGATGACGACGCAGACTAACCTTAGGGGACATGATCATGACTTCGAACAGCAACGACAAATCCGGCAGCCAATCGGACAAACAGCAATCGGGCAGCCAACAGTCGGACAAACAGTCCGGCAGCCGCCAATCGTCGGGCGGTACCCAAGGGGGCACGCACGAGCAGCACGTCGAGGCGGGCCGCCAAAGCCACAAGAATGACGGCGACAAGCAATCAGGCTCACAACAGTCGGGCCAGCAATCGGGCCAAGGCAAGAGCAGTGGCGGCAGCCAGCAATCGGGTTCCGGCTCCGGCACGCGCGGCGGCACGCATGAGCAGCACGTGGAAGCGGGACGTCAAAGCCACAAGAATGACGACAAATCCTGATTTCCCAGGCATGGCCCGATGCCGCTTGTCGACATGAAAGCGCTGACGGCCATGCTGTGCGCCGGGCTGGGCTTGTGCCTGGCCGCCTGCGGCGCCAGGAATACGGCATCGAACGTGGAGGCCCCGGGCGCGCCAGCCGGGGTCTCCACGCGCGTGCTCGATGCTGGCGCCGACGCCCTGCAAGCCCGCCCGCCGATTGCGGCCCTCAATGCCTATCTCGACGGTTTTCATTTCTACAACGGCAATCTGCGCGGCCAGATGGAGGCGCACCATTATTGCGCCCTCCTCAATGAAGAGCTGATCCAATGCGTGATTTACGACGGCAACGTCAAGGATGCCAAGCTGATGGGCGTCGAATACATCCTCAGCGCCAGGCTGTACCAGGGCTTGCCCGCGGCGGAAAAAGCGCTGTGGCACAGCCATGTGCATGAAGTGAAGTCGGGCCAGCTGATCGCGCCCGGCATACCGGCCGTGGCGGAAAAGGCGCTGATGCAAAAGCTGGTCGGCACCTACGGCAAGACCTGGCATACCTGGCATACGGACCTGCACAAGACCTTGCCGCTGGGCGTGCCGCAACTGATGATGGGATTTACAGCCGACGGCCAGGCCGATGCCGCCATGGTGGCCGCGCGCGACCGCCGCTTCGGCGTCGATTCGGCCGAAAAACGCCGCCAGCGGGCCGATATCGCCGCGCCCGCCATCGTTGCCGGCGCCGACGCCTGGCAGCACGGCACAACCATCCAGCTGGCGGACCCGACGGGAATGCCGCACAGTGCATCATCACCACCGCCGCCATCCACGCACACGGCCGCGCCCGCCATTGCGCGCCCGCCCAGATAGACGGCACGCGAAAGGCCGTTGTCTGGATCGGCATTCTGGGCGATAATTACGCCCATGAACGATACCACTACCTTACCCCCATTGCCCGATCGCCTGTCGATCGACCCGAGCAGCCCTTACCACGTTGCAGCCGTGTTCGAGAACGACGTCGGCATCCGCTTCAACGACAAGGAACGTCTTGACGTGGAAGAATATTGCATCAGCGAACGCTGGATCAAGGTCGCTTCCACCAAGTCCCTCGACCGCCGCGGCCGTCCGCTGCAGATCAAGCTGAAGGGCAAAGTCGAAGCGTTTTACCGCTAAACACAGCTGTTCGCTCCCATCGAGGCCGATTTTCATCGGCCTTTTTTGCGTCCGCCGCTTTCCGCTCACGTCTCGCCGCTGAAGACCAGCCCGGCCGCGGCCGCCATCGGCAGCCACAGCATGGCGTCGGCCAGCACCTCGTCCGGCGCCCTGCCGCTGGACTGCGCCGCCTGCTGCGCGCACTGCGCCAGCGGCGCGCCGCCGGCCAGCGCCTGCAGGCAGTCGAACTGCCAGGGCTGCAGCTCGTGCATGGCAAGTCGGTAATGCATGCGAGAAATGGCCACAAAGGCGGGACTGGCTTCCGGCTGGGCCGGCACGGCGGCATCCGGCGCAGCCTGCACCTGTTGCCAGAATGAACACAAGGGAAATGACAGGGCCAGCAGCCGCGTGCACGGCGCCAGGCGCCAGGCCGGCGCATTTCCCAACAGTAAGTCCAGGCCGGAAGGCAACAATGACGGCGCCCGTTTTTCCAGCCCCGGCGCCCTGCCCGCCTCGCTGCGCGCCCGCTCCAGCCGCGCCAGTTCGACGGGAAAGCGCAAGACGACCCCCTGCGCGCCGGCGGCGCCCTGGCTGGCGGCGAGAAAATCGGCAAAGCCGCCGCCCAGGTCGTACAAGGTCGGGGAAGCGGACGGGTGGCGCCAGACATAGGCGCGGGCAAAGAACGCGAACAGCTCGTCGCCCATGACCTTGCGCAAGACGGGATAGTCGGCCTGCAGGCATTCGAGCAGGCGCTGCACGTAGCCGTCCGCATGGATGTGCAGCGGCGCCGGCCCGCCCCGTGCCCGTTTCAATACTTGCTCCTGCGTCAAGCCGTGGCGCTCGCTGGCCAGCTGCGCGCCGCGCGCCGCACCGCCCGGCGCCGTCATGGCCGTCAAAAACCACGATTGCAATTGCGCCAGCGGTGCGTCCGCGCGCGCGTCGCCGTCGGCGCTACGGGGCATTGGCCGCCTCCAGATGAAAGCCCAGCGGCGCCGAGACGGCGGTGGCCAAGCTCGCCGTGGCCGTGGCCGTGGCTGGTACGGCATCGGAAAACTCGCCCCGCCCGGCCGCGCGCGCCTTGTCGAGCTCGGCCAGCAGCTGCGGGTAAGCCGGAATGTCCGCATCCCATTCCAGCAGGGCCGAGACGCCGCCCGTCAGCTGCTACGCCAGCGCGTACAGGCGCCAGACGGCCGCCGGCACGGGGGCGTCGTGGGTGTCGATCAGCACCGCGCCGCAGACGGTGGGCCCGGCCAGGTGGATTTGCACGATGTGCGCGTGCGGCAACTGGCGGATGTAGGCGGCCGCGTCATAACCATGGTTATGCGCGCTGACGTGGACATTATTAACGTCGAGCAAGAGTCCGCAACCCGTGTCTTCGGCCAGGCGGCCCAGGAACTCCCATTCCGGCATGCTGGACTGGGCAAACTCCACGTAGCTGCTGGGGTTTTCCAGGATCAGAGGCCGGCCCAGGAATTCCTGCACTTGCCGCACCCTGCCCGCCACATGGCGCAGGCTGGCCTCGTCCAGCGGCAAGGGCAGCAAATCGTGGCTGTTGAGCGAGGCGGCGCCCGTCCAGCACAGGTGGTCGGAAATCCACGCGGGGCGGATCTCGGCGGCCAGCTGGCGCAGCTTGCGCAGGTAGGCCAGGCTCAGGGGATCGCTGCTGCCGATCGACAGCGATACGCCATGCATGACGATGGGCACCTGCGCCGCCACCTGCTCAAGCACATGGCGCGCATAGCCATGGTTATCGATGAAATTCTCGCTGATGATCTCGAACCAGTCCACCTGCGGACCGTGTTCCAGGATGTGCGCGTAATGAGGCGGACGCAGCCCCACGCCCAGGCCCAGATTCGGCAGGCCCAGGCGCGGAAGCACCGCTGGCTTGACGGCCCGCATCAGGTCGACGGCGGCAAGGCCAGGCGCAGGTCGGTGGGCGCCGGCGGCGCGCCCACCTGCGTGCCGCGCGCGGCCATCACCTTGCCGTAGGCTTCCCAGGCCTTGTCGTAGACATTGTCGCCGAGCGCAAAGCGCATGGTCTGGCCCAGCGGAATGCTGCGGTGCTCGGGCGCGGGACCGAAATCGTACAGGGTCATGGTGGCGGGTTCGGGCGGGTCCTTCTTCGTGGTGTTCGGATACAGCTGCGAGGCCGAAATCGGCACGGCGCAGCCGCCGAAGCCGCCGCATTTGTTGTCGCTGGGCGCGCTGTAGACTTTATCGTCCTGCGGCGGCGGTGGCGGCACGTAGCACTCGCTGCCCGGCGCCGCCGCAGCCTTGACCGAGTGGCCGCAGGACGAGCCGCCCGTGTCGGCCTGTGCGAAGCCGCAGCCGCCCTGGGCGTGGCAGCCGTTGGAGCCGCGGCAGGTATGGTAGACGGCCAGCGCGGCGCAGGTGGACGAGGCCTCGCCCTCCAGGTGCATGCCCTGGCAGGCGTGGTACAGCACGCCTTTCTCGGCCAGCGGCACGCCCGTTGCCAGGTTCGGCGCCTGGCCCAGCACGGCCCAGCAGATGGCCATGCGGTCGCCCGCGCCCACCATCGACGGATACGGGAATTCCAGTTGCTGGTTCAGCCAGTACTTGTCCAGCACGGAAGTAATGCCATAGATGGCGCCCGTGGCCACCGTGCTGAGCATTTGCAGGGTGCCGCTGGCGTCCTTCAGGCGGTTCAGGGCGCCCGCCACGGCAGCCGGCGCGGGGATGTTCTTCGGCGCGGTGGCCGGGTTGTAGCGCTCGTTGGTCAGCATGGCCTCGCTCCAGCGCCCGCCTTCCTTGTGCCAGCCGGCCCAGGTCTGCACGGGCAACATGGCCTTGACCTGGCCGAAGCGCTCATAGTGATCGAACGGGGCGCTGTCGTGGCGCGCGGCCGCATCGCGCGATTCGGCGTCCTTGCCATTGTTCGCGTACGACGGGTAATCGCACTTCAGGGCGGCCAGGTCTTCGCGGTAGTCGGGCTGCACGGCCATCAGGCGTTGCGCCGCGTCGCGGCGGTAGCGCTGGATGGCCGTGTCGCTGCCCTCGCCCTGGTCCGTGATGGCCGCCATCATGTCGATGGCCTTGTTGAACGAGCCCGCCTGGCCGCCATCCTGGTCCTGCGGGCCGAAGCAGGTGTCGAACTTGGGAAACTCGGCCCGCGCATGGCCCTGGACCTGGCTGTTGAACATGTCCTGCTGCACCGAGCCATTGACGAACAGTTTTTGCCACAGGGTCTGGCCATCCGTGTATGCGATGCTGATGTAGCGCGCATAGCATTCATACATGTAACCGATGGTGCCGAACAGGGGCAGATCATGCACGTGCTTGCCCGGCGTCCAGCCCACGAACGGTACCTCGGGGAAATACTTTGTGTGGTTGTGCTTGTCGAACTCGGCCAGCTGGGCGCGCGCCTGCTGTTCCGGCTGCTCGATGGCGAGGAACAGGTCGCACTGGTTGTCGTTCAGCTCTTCCAGGTTGACGCGCACGTGGCGGTAGCCGGCCGTGTCCTGCAGGTCGACGATGTGCGGGATCACCGTGCAATCCTTGCCGTAGCAGGTCCAGCCGTGGTCCTGCGACTGCAGCTCCGACCCCGTGAAGCATGGCGCCGTGCCGATGGCCGTGGCCAGGTTGGCCGCCATCTGCAGGTGCAGCATTTCCTGGATGAAGACGCTGAAGATGATATTGAAAGCCTTCTGCTCCTTCAGTTCGGGCCGCGCCGTGGTGCCCATGCCCGGCCACTGGCGGCCTTCGTAGTAGGTGATGCCTTTCGAGTTGATCTGGTGCGTGCCCTGGATCGAATACATGGTGGCCATGTACAGGGGAATGGTGAACAGTTCCACGCTGACGGCCGCCTGGGCGATGGCGCGCACGGCGGCCGTATCGGTGGCCAGCATGTCGAGCGGACGGTTGGTGATGGCGGCCTGGGTGCTTCCTAAAACGGGCATTTTCATTCTGTCTCTCCACAGGAAGGATGCGTTTCGGATATCGGGCCGGGCCGCGCCATCTGCGTGCGCTGCTCACGGCACGGAAATCATACGCCTGAGAAAGATATTTTTGCGGCAAGATTTGTGCGCTGGCCCAGGTATTGATCTGCGTCAATTCAGCTGGGCTTTCACCGTACAAATCAGCGTTTTACGCCGTCATTCGATGACAATTGAATAGAATCGGCAAAACGCGCGCGTGTATAAGGGACGCGCCGTCCAACGCCGGCGCGTCGCTTGCATGGTGATAGTCAGGCAGCCGGCGGCGGCTGGAAGGCGCAAAAGCCGGACCACTGCTCGCGGCTGTCGCACACTTTCAGGCAGCCTTGATTGCCCTTGAACGTGGCGACGACCTTGATGGGAAAGCCATACAGTGGCGTGGTGGCCAGGAAAGCGGACGGGCAGCTTTGCTCGTTGCTGAAGCGGAAAGTGATTTCTTCGCGGCGGCCCTTGCGCGCAAAGCTCAGCATGAAGGTTTCATTGCTGTTCCACTGCGCCTTGCCCGGCACGCGGAAGCGGTAGCGCGGGCTGCCCGGCTGCTGGCCCTCGAGTTTCTGTCCGAAGACGCGGCTGCTGGCCGTGGCCGTCTCGACCTTGGCGACCGGATACACGACGGCAAACATATACGTGCCCGCGAAACCCTGGTCGAAGCCCAGGCCCTTCTGGTAGAACGGCACGACGATATGCGGCGCGCCCCCGTATTCCACGCTGTTGCGCGCCGTCATGCGCGACGTCAGCTTGTCGTCGGGCGCTTGCCCGAAGACGACGTCCACTTCCACCAGGGCTTGTTGCTTGTCGATGTCTTGCGCCAGATAATCCCTGGGGGCGATCTCGCTGTGCACGCAGCCGGCCAGCAGGACTGCGGCGAGACAGCCGGCGATGAGTTGAGGGTAGCTCATGGCTGTTTTCCTTCCGGGGGCGCGGAACTGAGGCCCAAGCCCGTCACTTGCCAGCCGCCCTTGCCTTGTTTCCATTGAAATTGCTGGCCGAACCAGGCCAGTTCCAGCTCGCGCCGGATGCGGTTGCTATCCGTGCGGCCCTGGCGCGCCTTGATGGCGGCGCCCGCCTGCGCGGAAGCGGCCTCCGACAAGGGCTTCAGCCACCGTTGATACGTGTCGGGCGGCAAGGCCAGCACGCCGGCCACGCCGTCGTCGCGCGTGGCGACGATGATCCCCACCTTCGTCAGCGCATTCGTCAGATACGCGCCGCGCCGCCCGTCGGGCGAGACGGAGACCAGCATGGCGGACGCGTAATCGCCGGTGACGCCGCCCGGCACGTCAAACCACAGCAGCTCGCCCGTGACCGTGTCGAGCGCGCGGCCGTCGCGGGGAAACAGCAGCATCTCGGAACGGCCCGGCTGCGGCACGCCCCATTCGGGGTCGCGCTCCGTGCGCACCATGCTGTCGCGCTGCAGGGGGCTGATGGGACGCATCAGCGGTTCGCCATTCTGCACGCCGATGAGGATGGTGCCCTGGCCCGTGTAGCCCTTGGTGAATGCCAGCAGCATGGGCTGGCCCTCGCGCGTCGCTTTTAGCGGACGCACCTCCACCACTTCGCGCGCGCCGCCGGGCCAATACCCGTGCTGGCGGAACGACAAGGTGACGAGCGTGTCGTGGCGGTCACGCGTGACGACGAAGTCGCCGTATTGCTGCATCACCGGCACGTATGATGTTTGCGCCTGCGCGGCGGGCACGATGGCGGCAACCAGGGTGGCGGCGGCCGCCAGGCGGTGTAAAGGAAAGAACAGCATGGCATCCTGTAAAGGTCGCGCTGGGCGAAGGACGCCATCATAAACGATTCATCGCCAGCAATACTGTCCAATAGGAAACATCAGCGGCGCTGGATTTCGATCAGTTCGATCTCGAACAGCTTGGGCCACAGCTTGCCCGTGACAAACAAGCGCTTGCCCCGTGCATCCCAGGCGATGCCGTTGAGCACGGCGTCGGGATTGGCCGTGCCCCGCTGCTCGGGCGGCAGCAAGCCCGTCAGGTCGATCCAGCCAATAACTTTACCGCTGGCCGGGTCAATGCGGGCGATCACGTCCGCGCCCCACACATTGGCAAACAGTTGCCCATCGACCATTTCCAGCTCGTTCAGGCGGTCGATGGGGCGGCCCTCGGCCTTCACCTCGAAGCGGCGCACTTCCTTCAGGGTTTTCGGATTCAGCACGCGGATGGCGGACGTGCCGTCGCTCATGTAGACGAATTGATTGTCGCTGGCCAGGCCCCAGCCTTCGCCCTGGTAGCTGAACTTGCGTTTCAATTTGAAGGTCTTCAGGTCGAAGACATAGCCCGTCTGCGAAATCCACGTCAGGCCCAGGATCTCGTCGCCCACGTCCGTGATGCCTTCGCCGAACACGTTCTTGTCGAGCATGCTTTTCTGCAAGACCTTGCCTGTCGTCAGCTCCACCTTGCGCAAGGAAGACTGGCCGTTCTGGCCCGTGCTTTCATATAAATGCCCATCCTTGAACAGCAAGCCCTGCGTGAAAGCCTGGGGATCGTGCGGATAGGTATTCTTGACGAAATAGCCATATACGGGCAAGGCGGCCTGGGCGTAGCCCATTTCGCTCATCAGGCCCACGGTGCATAACAATCCCAGCAGCAATGAGCCGGCCGTGCGTTTGAGTCTGGTATTGACGTTGATGTTCATCGGGTCGGGCGGAAGTTGGGATTCGTCTATTGTAAACGTGCCGCGTCCGCCATGCGCGCCCTGACGAGCTCCAGCCAGGCGCGCGCCGCGAACGACAGCCGCCCGCCCCGGCGCCAGGCCAGCATCAGGTTCCACTCCACGGGCGGGCCGGCAAGGGGAATCACGTCAAACTGCGCCGGCTCCAGGGTGTCGCAATACATCTTCGGCAGCAGGCAGATGCCCACGCCCAGCCGCACCAGCGAGGCAATGAAATCCCACTGGCCGCTGCGGCCCGTGATGCGCGGCGCGAAACCGGCCCGCTGGCAGGCGTCCAGCACGATGTCGTTCAGGGCAAATGCGGCGCCGTAGAAAATGAAGGGGCTGTCAGCCAGCTCGGCCAGGGCCACGGACGAGCGGCCCTGCCACGGCGAGCCGGGCGCTGCCAGCAGGCACAGCGGTGAGCGCACGAGGGGCAAGGCTTCGAAATCCTGCCAGGTGGCCGCATTGCCCGGGTAGTCGAGCATGGTGCCCAGTTCCACCGTGCCGGTGCGCAAGTCGCGCTCGATCGCCTGCGTGCCGCTTTCATACATTTTCAGTTCGATGCCCGGATAGCGCTGGTGGTATTCGGCCAGCCACGGCGCCAGGGTCGAGTGCGTCTGCGGCGACACGCCGACCCGCAGTTCGCCCCGCTCCAGATGTTGCAGGTCGCGCAATTCCACCTTCAGCTCCGCGTGCAGGGCCAGCAGCTCATGCGCGCGCGACAGCACTACCTTGCCCGCGTCCGTCAGGGTAAAGCGTTTACCGGCGCGGTCCAGCAAGGCCAGGTCCAGCGACTGTTCCAATTGCTGGACCATCTTGCTGACGGTGGGCTGCGTCACGTGCAGCCTGGCGGCCGCGCGCGTAAAACTGGCTTGCTCGACTACTTCGACGAAGTAGCGCAGGGAGCGGATATCCATGATGCATTCCAATATCGAATGATAATCATGAGTTTAAGTCATTTTATCTTTTGATGCGGGCTCACTACAATGAAACCTTCCTCCTGCCGTTTGAAAGCCCGCCGTGAAAGCCGTCCCTTGTTCCACCACCGCCCCACTCTCCATCGCTGCCTGGCGCCAGCCCGCGCAGACCGTGTGGCAAGTGGGCATCCTGATTGCCGCCTGGTGGCTGGCCGACGCAGCCGCGTCCGCCCTGCACTTGCCGTTTTCCGGCGGCGTCGTGGGCTTGTTCGTGCTGGTGGCCCTGCTGCTGGCGGGCTGGGTGCGTCCCAGCGCCATCGAACTGGGCGCGAACTGGCTGCTGGCCAATATGCTGCTGTTTTTCATACCGCTGGTCGTATCCGTGGTGCAATTTACGCAACTATTGAAGTCGCAGGGCTTGATGCTGTTCGTAAATATCGGCCTGGGCTTTGCCAGCGTGATGCTGGCAACGGCGCTGACGGTGGAATGGGTATGCCGCTACGAACGCAAGCTGCGCCTGAATAAACTGCTGCGCCAGCGCGCCGCGAGGGAGCAAGCATGAGCACCCTGCTGCTGTCGCTGCTGTTCTTGCTGCTGACCCTGGTGCTGTTCTATGCCAACCAGGCCGTGCACCGCCGCCACCCGCATTTCTTGTTGACGCCCGCCATCTGCACCTCGGCCATCTTGATCGTCATCGTGCAGGCCACGTCGACGCCGTTCGCCACGTATTTCGGCGAGACGCGCTGGCTGCCGTGGCTGCTGGGCCCGGCCACCATCGCGTTTGCGCTGCCCATCTTCCAGGAGCGCAAGCTGATCCGCAAGCACTGGCTGGCCCTGTCGCTGGGCAGCTGCGCCGGCATCGTCGCGTCCGTGGCCGCCACCCTGCTGCTGGACCGGGTATTTGGCGTGCACGGCGACATGGCGCGCAGTCTGCTGGCCCGTTCCGTGTCCACGCCGTTCGCGCTGGAAGCGTCGCGCCACATGGGCGGCTCGGCCCAGCTGACGGGCATCTTCGTGGTGATGACGGGCTTGTTCGGCTTGATGCTGGGCAAACCGTTATTAAAACTGCTGCCCTTGCGCATGCGCATCGCCCGTGGCGCCCCATATGGCGCGGCCGCGCACGGCTTTGGCTTGTCCGTGGCGCGCCGCGTGGGCACGGAAGAAGGCGCCGTGGCCAGCCTGACGATGATCTTTTCCGGTGTCGTGACGGTGCTGCTGGCGCCGCTGCTGGGACATTTGCTGGGCTAGCGGTCCGCTTGCAGCGCCTGCATGCCATGCACGATCAGGTCGATGCCCGCCAAAAAATCCTCGCGGTCGTCGTGCGCGCGCAGTTGGCCCGCCACCTTGCGGGCAAACGGGAACGCCTGCGCATCGAGGCGTGACCACGCGCCCGCCAGGGTGTCGAGGAAATGCGCGCGCTCCAGCCCCTGTTCGCGGGCGATGACGGCATTGGCCGCATTCTGCCCGCTCACGCCCAGCAGATAATTGAGCAAGGCGCATGCCGCCATCCACTGCCGGTCCTGCGGCACGCCCAGCGCATCGACCTGCCGGCCCAGGCGTTCCAGGATGCGCACGGTGGGCAGCTGGCCCGGCGCGCGCGACAGGGCAGAGCCCAGCCACGGATGCGCATCCATCGCCTCGAACATGGCCAGCGCCACGGCGCGGATGCCCGCCTGCGGCGTATCGCCGGGCGGCGCTTCATCCATGGCGCGGGCGACGATGGCGTCGCTGGCGGCCGTGAACAGATCGTCCTTGTCGGCCACGTGCCAGTAGATGGCGCCCGCCCCCGTCGCCAGGCGCGCGGCCAGGGCGCGGAAGGTCAGGCCGCCCTCGCCCGCTGTGTCGAGCAGGGCAATGGCGGCGTCGATGATGGTGTCGCGCGTCAGCGAGTCGGCGCGTCGTGATGGGGTCGCTACGGTATGGGGCATCGCTTATCTTGACACAGATGAGGGCTTGCCGCAAAATTCTTCTGGAACGCCGTTCCATTAATATTTTAGAAACCACCTCAAGGATCACCATGCATATCGCCATCATCGGCGCGGGCCTGGGCGGGCTGATGCTCGCCCGCGTGCTGCACGTCCACGGCATCGCCGCCACCGTGTATGAAGCGGATGCGTCGCCGCAGGCGCGCCGCCAGGGCGGCATGCTCGACATCCACGAAGAAACGGGCCAGCAAGCGCTGTGGGCCGCCGGCCTGCACGACGCCTTCCGCGCCCTGATCCACGCGGGCGGCGAAGCGAGCCGCGTGCTCGACCAGCATGGCACGGTCCTGCACGACGAGGGGGACGACGGCACGGGCGGGCGCCCGGAAGTGCCGCGCGGCGAACTGCGCCGCATGCTGCTCGATGCCTTGCCTGACGGCTGCGTGCGCTGGGGCCACAAACTGACCAAGGTCGCAACGCTGGGCGGCGGCCGGCACCTTTTACACTTTGCGCATGGCGCCACGGCGGCCAGCGATCTGCTGGTGGGCGCGGACGGTGCCTGGTCCCAGGTGCGGCCGCTGCTCTCCAGCGCACAGCCCGCCTACAGCGGCATTGCCTTCATTGAAACGTATCTGTTCGACAGCGACCGCCGCCACGGGGCCACTGCGCAAGCCGTGGGCGCTGGTGCCCTGTTCGCGCTGGCACCGGGCAAGGGCATCCAGGCCCACCGCGAAGCCGATGGCGTGCTGCATGCGTATGTTGCCTTGAATAAACCCGAAGAGTGGCTGGCAGGCATCGATTTTGCCGACCCGGCCGCCGCCCGGGCAGCCATCGCCGCCCAGTTTGCCGGCTGGGCGGCGGCGCTCACGGCCCTGATCACGGACGCGGACACGCCGCCCGTGCCCCGTCCCGTGCATATGCTGCCCGTCGACCACCGCTGGCAGCGCGTGGCGGGCGTGACCTTGCTGGGCGACGCAGCCCATTTGATGGCGCCGGCCGGCGAAGGCGCGAACCTGGCCATGCTGGACGGCGCCGAGCTGGCGCAGGCACTCGCCGTGCAGCCAAGCGACATGGATGCTGCCCTGCTGGCGTATGAAACGGCGCTGTTTGCGCGCAGCAGCGCCGCCGCAGCGGAATCGGAACGTATCCTGCGCCTGTGCTTTGACGACGACGCGCCGCACAGCCTGGTTCGGTTCTTCACGGGCATGCGGGACGCCGGCCCGGCACGCGAAGTGTGAAAGGCGGCGCCAAAGCCCCACGCCAGCAGCCTTTATCGGGGATAATACGTCTTTCCCTCTTCCCAACAGCCGCGCCACGATGAAATACCCCGCAGTCCTTCCCTTCAGCGACATCCTGCCACGCCTGCATGAATTCGACGCCATCATCGACGTGCGCAGCCCGTCCGAGTTCGCGGAAGACCACTTGCCGGGCGCCATCAACCTGCCCGTGCTCGACGACGAGCAGCGCGTGCGCGTCGGTACTTTATATAAGCAGACGAGCGCCTTCGAGGCGAAGAAGCTGGGCGCGGCGCTGGTGGCGAAGAATATCGCGCGGCATATCGAAGACGGTTTGCTGGGCCATCCGCACGAGTGGAAACCGCTCGTCTACTGCTGGCGCGGCGGCAACCGCAGCGGCGCCATGGCGCACATCCTGGCGCGCATCGGCTGGCCCGTCACGCAACTCGACGGCGGCTACAAGGATTACCGGCGCCACGTGAACGCCGAGCTGGCCACCCTGCCCGAGCGCTTCGACTTCATCAACGTGCTGTGCGGCCCCACGGGCAGCGGCAAGAGCCGCTTGCTGCAAGTGCTGGACAAACAAGGCGCGCAGGTGATCGACCTGGAGCGATTGGCAGCGCACCGCGGCTCCGTGCTGGGCGGCCTCCCCGAGGAAGAGCAGCCCTCGCAAAAGGCGTTCGAAAGCGCGCTGTGGCAGCAGTTGCGCCAGTTCGACCCGGCGCTGCCCGTGTTCATCGAATCGGAAAGCAAGAAAGTGGGCCGCGTGCGCGTGCCCGATGCGCTGATGGACAAGATGCGCGCGGCCGCCTGCACGGACGTGCGACTGGCCACGGACCAGCGCGTGCAATTGCTGATGCAAGACTATGAACATTTCGTCGGCGATCCGGCCCGCCTGAACGTGCAGCTGGCCCTGTTGACGCAGCTGCATGGCAAGGAGAAAATCGCCCATTGGCAGCAGCTGGCCACGGCGGGCCAGATGGCCGAGCTGGTGGAAGAGCTGCTGGTCCAGCATTACGACCCCGTCTACCGGCAATCGATCGCCCGCAACTTCAGCCGCTACGCCCAGGCGACGCCGCTGGTCTTGCCCGATATTTCAGAACATGCCTTTGAGCAAGCCGCGCGCGCGTTGTGTGGTATTGTCGGCACTAATTCCCCCTAACGGCGCAGTGCCGGGGTCGGACCCTGAGGGTCCGACCCCAGACCTTGCGTTTGGGGTAAAAATGATCATCGTTGTACACAACATCAGCAGGAATTGCCATGTCAGATAGCGCAGCAACATCCAATACACCCATCCGATTGACCGAATTTGCCCATGGCGGCGGCTGCGGCTGCAAAATTGCGCCCGGCGTGCTGGCCGACATCTTAAAGGGCAGCGGCGGCTTTCCCCTGCCGAAGGAATTGCTGGTCGGCATAGAAACCTCCGATGACGCGGCCGTCTACCAGCTCAACGACGAGCAGGCGCTGATCGCCACGACGGATTTCTTCATGCCCATCGTCGACGATCCGTTCGACTTCGGCCGCATCGCCGCCACCAACGCCATTTCCGACGTGTACGCGATGGGCGGCACGCCCATCATGGCCCTGGCCCTGGTCGGCATGCCGATCAACAAGCTGCCCGTGGAAACCATCGGCCTTATATTAAAAGGCGGAGAAACCATCTGCGCGCAGGCCGGCATTCCCATCGCGGGCGGCCACACCATCGATTCCGTCGAGCCGATCTATGGCCTCGTCGTACTGGGCCTGGTCCACCCGTCGCAGGTGAAGCGCAACGCGGGCGCGCGCGCCGGCGATAAATTGGTATTGGGCAAGCCGATCGGCGTGGGCATCCTGTCGGCCGCGCTGAAGAAGAATGCGCTCGACGCGGACGGCTACGCCTCGCTGATCGACAACACCACCAAATTGAATACCCCGGGCAAGAAACTGGCCCTGCTCGACGGCGTGCATGCGCTGACGGATGTGACGGGCTTCGGCTTGCTGGGCCACACCCTGGAACTGGCGCGCGGCGCCAAGTTGCAGGCGCGCATCGCCATGGCTGACGTGCCGCTGCTGCCGCAAGTGCAGCAACTGGCGCAGAATGGCAACATTACGGGCGCCTCCGGCCGCAACTGGCAGGGTTACGGCGCGCAAGTGGCGCTGACCGACAGCCTCAGCGCCATCGACAAGGCGATCCTGACGGACCCGCAAACGGCCGGTCCCCTGCTGGTGGCCTGCGCGCCGGAAGCCGTCGAGCAAGTGCTGGCGATTTTCCGCGCCGAAGGCTTTGGCGACGCCGTCGTCATCGGCGAGATGCAGGAAGGCACGACCGGGGTTTCCGTATTTTAATGAACAATTTTTTCAAAGGCAGTTCCATGACCACGTTCTCCAACAAGTTCCCCGCCATCCTGGCCACCGTCGCCGCCACCCTGGCCATCCACAGCGGCCTGGCGCAGGCGCAGCAAGTATTGCGCGTGTCCGCCATCCCCGACGAAGCGCCGACGGAATTGCAGCGCAAGTTCAAGCCGCTGGGCAGCTATCTGGAGAAAAAGCTGGGCATGAAGGTGGAATTTACGCCCGTCACCGATTACGCGGCCTCCGTGGAAGGCTTGATCAATCACAAGCTCGACATGGTCTGGTTCGGCGGTTTCACGTTTGTACAAGCGAACGTGCGCAGCGGCGGCAAGATCGTGCCGCTGGTGCAGCGCGAGGAAGACACGAAGTTCCGCTCCGTGTTCGTGACCACCAGCAAGGACATCAACCAGTTGTCGGACCTGAAAGGCAAGAACTTCACGTTCGGCTCGGAATCGTCGACCTCGGGCCACTTGATGCCCCGTTACTACTTGCTGGCCGCCAAGATCAATCCCGACACGGACATGAAGCGCATCGCGTTCTCCGGCGCGCATGACGCCACCGTGGCGGCTGTCGCCGGCGGCAAGGTCGATGCGGGCACCTTGAACATTTCCGTGTGGGAAAAGCTGGTCGAAGCGAAAAAGGTCGACCCGAGCAAGGTGCGCGTGTTCTACACGACACCCGGCTACTACGATTACAACTGGAGCGTGCGCGCCGACATGAATCCCGTCGTGCGCAAGAAGCTGACGGACGCCTTCCTGGCGCTGGACCCGTCCACGGCCGAAGGCAAGGAAATCCTCGAGCTGCAGCGCGCCACGAAATTCATCCCGACCAAGGCCGAGAACTACAAGGATATCGAAGCGGCCGCGCGCGATGCGAAGCTGTTGAAGTAATTGCTGAATCTGTCGGATTACGGCCTCCGGCCTAATCCGACCTACGCTGCCGTCGCATGGCGTAGGTCGGATTAGCGGCGCAGCCGCGTAATCCGACACACCAACGCCCCCATACCGAACATCGCATGACATTCCAACTTCACAAGGTCTGCGTCCACCACGCGGGTGCCGCCGGCAGTGCGCTGGCCCTGCGCGACGTGGACCTGGACGTGGCCCAGGGCGAGCAGATCGCCCTGATCGGCCCTTCCGGCGCCGGCAAGACCAGCCTGCTGCACACCTTGGCCTGCGCGCTGCGCCCGGCATCGGGCACATTGCACATCCTTGGCACGTCGCCCTGGCAAGTCGGCAGCGGCGAACGCCACGCCTTGCGAGCTCGATTATTCCTGGCGCCGCAAACGCCGCCGCTGCCGCCGCGCCAGCGCGTCGTCAACGCCGTGCTGGCGGGACGCCTGCCGCAATGGAGCTTGTGGACGGCGATGCGCTCGCTGCTGGCGCCCGTCGACCCGCGCGCCGCGTGGGAAGCGCTCGGTAAATTCAACCTGCAGGATAAACTGTACGCCAGGGTCGACCGCCTCTCCGGCGGCGAACGCCAGCGCTGCGGCATGGCGCGCGCGCTCGTGTCGAATGCGCAAGTGTTCCTCGTCGACGAACCGCTGTCCGCGCTCGACCCCACCTTGGCCTTGCAGACGATCCATGTGCTGCAGGCGGAAGCGACGGCGCGCAACGCCACCCTGATCTGCAGCCTGCACCAGGTCGACATCGCGCGCGCCTGCTTTACGCGCATCGTCGCCCTGCGCGACGGCCAGATCGTCTTCGACTTGCCTGGCTCCGAGGTCAGCGACGCCATGATCGCCGAGCTGTACCGCAACAAGGCCGACGCCGCGCCCCAGTTCGAATCGGTGCAGGCGAACCTGGACGCCGCGAGGCCCCTTTGCTGAAGAGCACCGACGCCGCCATGCCGCGCGACCCCGCCTGGCGCGGCCGCCTGACCGGGGCTGCCATCGTGCTGCTCGTGCTGTGGCCGATGCTGGTGCAGGCCGAGTTCAAGCCGTGGATACTCTGGGATGCGCAAAGCCTGGCGGCCACCTGGCAATTCATCGCCAGCTTCGTGCCGCCCGCCCACTCGCTGGAATTCTTGCAACTGGTGGCCATTTCCAGCTGGGAAACCATCGCCATGGCCACGGCCGGCATGGCGCTGGCCATGCTGGGCGCCATTCCCTTGACCTTGCTGGTGACGGAGCGCTTGTCGATCTCCCGCATCGGTTCCGGCCAGGTGTCGCCGCTGGCCGCCAGCGTGCGCCATTGCGTGCGCGCGCTGCTGGTGCTGCTGCGCAGCGTGCCGGAACTGGTTTGGGCTTTGCTATTGGTGCGCATCGTCGGCCTGGGCCCGACGGCCGGCGTGATCGCCATCGCCCTCACGTATTGCGGCATGCTGGGCAAGGTGTATGCGGAAATCCTCGAATCGTCGGACGCCGCCGCCTGCAACGCGCTATTGCACAACGGCAGCGGCAGATTAAAAGCCTTGCTGTACGGCGCCCTGCCCGAATCGGCCGCCGAACTGGTGTCGTACACGATCTACCGCTGGGAATGCGCGATCCGCGGCTCCGTCGTCATGGGGTTTGTCGGCGCGGGTGGCCTGGGCCAGCGCATGGATGAATCGATGAAGATGATGGCAGGCAATGAGCTGGCCACCATGCTGATGGTGTTCGTGCTGCTCGTGGCGGGCGCCGACGCCGTGTCCGCCATGCTGCGCCGGAGGCTGGCATGAAGACGGAACCGATGTTGCCCGCCCCTACCCCCGTGCGCTGGTCGACCTGGGCCTTACTGGCCGGTTTGCTGCTGCTGGTTATCGCCAGCTTCGCCACCCTGCCCCTGAAATGGGGAGAATTCTTCAGTGCCGACGCCGTGCGCACGAGCGCCGACTTCCTGCACGGCTTCGCCCCGCCCGAGCTGGCCAGCCCCTTCCTGATGAAAGTCGGTGTGGCCACGTTCGAAACCCTGGCCATGTCGGCCATCGGCACGGTGATTGCCGCCCTCCTGGGCACGCTGCTGGCCCTGCCCGCCAGCGGCCGTTTCGGCAGCCTGGCACGCAACGCGACGCGTGGCGTGTTGAATGTGCTGCGCTCCATTCCCGAACTGGTATGGGCCTCGATCCTGCTGATCGCCGCCGGCCTGGGCCCGTTCGCGGGCACCCTGGCGCTGGCCCTGCACACGGTGGGCGTGCTGGGCCGATTGTTTGCCGACGCCTTTGAAAATTGCCCGCCCTTGCCGGCCGCCACCTTGCGCATCAATGGCGCCCGCCCCGCCGTGGCTTTCCTGTACGCCACTTTGCCGCAGTGCGGGCCGCAGATGATGTCCTACACCCTGTACCGCTGGGAAAACAATATCCGCGCCGCCGCCATCCTCGGCGTCGTCGGCGCGGGCGGCCTGGGGCAGATGCTGAAATACCATCTGTCGCTGTTCCAGATGCAGAGCGCCGCCACCGTCATCGTCGCCATGCTGCTGATGGTGGCCGCCGTCGATGGCCTCAGCTACCTGCTGCGCCGCGCCATGACCCGTTAATTTTCACTTTCACAAGGAATGCCCATGTCAGGCTGGTGGACGATTATCTCGACGGAAACGCCGGAGCAAATGGCCGATATGACGAAAGTCAACAAGGAAGCGTTTCTCGCCACGTGGGAAGCGGGCCTGTTTGGCGCGGACTGGATCGCGCAACTGTGCCAGCAAGGCAAGGCGACCCAGCTGGCCTTCAACGGCTTTCCCAACCGCTACACGGCCTCGGCGGACATCATCGGGCCCCTGCTGCTGGCGGGCATCGCCGAAGCGCAGGATGGCGAGTTTCCGCAGGACCAGCTCACGGGCTGGCCCGGCAGCATCACCGTGCACGGGGAGCGCATCGCCGCCTGCGCGCCCGGACAGCTGCTGACGGTCGAAGTGTGGGACCAATCGTAAATGATGATCAGAGGCAAATGATTTACACTGGCAGCTGAACAATAAAGGAGTTCATGCATGGGATTGGCAATAACAGTCGGCGCTCTGGCCGACCTGCACGAAGAAGACCCGGAAGGCGCGCAATGGCTGGCCGATTCCCTGGCGCAAGCGAACGCCCTGCTGCAAAAAGCGGGCTTGCCGCAGCATGGCGAACCGCTGGCCTTGCCGCAACTGCAGTCGCGCGCAGCGCTTGATTCCTTTCCATACAGCTACCTGCATTATCTGCGCCGCGCCTATGCGCATGCGGTCCAGGATGGGCAATGGCGGGCCACGCCGCTGGCCGAAGGCGAGGATCCAAGCGAAGATCCGGTGCTGGAAGCGGCGCAGGATGACCTGGAAAGCCATCTGCTCTGCCATTCCGATTGCGAGGGCTTTTATTTTCCCCTCGTCTTCGACGACGTCATTTTTGCCGATGAGGAACATGCGCTGCTGGGCGGCATGCTCGGTTCCTCGTACAGCCTGCGCGCCGAACTGGTCACGGTCGCGCCCGCGCTGGGCATTTTCCTGCTCGGCGACGAGCTGAGCGATGAAGAAGCGGCACGCATCAATGCACGCATCGACGGCGAAGACGGTCTCGAGCGCGAACTGATCGCCTGGCTGGCCGCGTATGAAGCTTGCAGGCTCAGCATCGCACACAAGACGGCGATCGTCTTCAATTGAGCCTGCTGATACGTCCCACCGCCGCCAGCGACTGGCCCGCGCTGAAAGCCACGCGCCTGGCCGCCCTGCTCGATGCCCCCACGGCCTTTGGCGCCAGCCACGCCAGCGCGGTCCGCTTTTCCGATGCCGACTGGCAACAGCGCGCCATCAGCACGCCGCAGCGCACGTTTTTCCTCGCCTTTGACGGAGAACAAGCCATCGGCCTGGCCGCGCAAGTGGTGGCCGGCAATGGCGAATGCCATTTGATCGCCATGTGGGTACAGTCCGCATATCGTGGCCTGGCCGTGGCGCAAGGCCTGGTCGACGCAGTGAAACAATGCGCCGTGGACAATGGCCACGTTCGCCTGGTGCTCGACGTGGCGCCCGAGAATACCCGCGCGGCGGCGTTTTACCAGAAACAGGGCTTTGTCTTTTTACCCGAATGGGAAGCGCTGGAAAGCCATCCGCATATCCGCGTGCAGAAGATGGAGTGGCTGGCGCCGACTTGAACGCCATCCATCTGTACACATAACAACAATCCCACAATGCTCGATACCGCTGCTTTCCCACAGCATGCGCTGGAGCGATGAAAGTACGATCGAACTGGCATTCGATAACGACCAAACTGCGCAGTGACTACCGGAATGTCTACTTGACCCGCTGCTTCTCCAGTTTGCGCGCCAGGGTGCGCCGGTGCATGCCCAGCCTTCTCGCCGTTTCGGAAATATTGAAATCCGTCTCGGCCAGCATTTCGTGGATGCGCTCCCATTCCAGGGTCTTGATGTTGGTGGCGCGATTCGTCAGTTCGATGTCTGCGTTGCCGGCCACGTGGCCGAAAGCCGCTTCGATGTCGTCCGTGTTCGACGGTTTCGCCAGGTACTGGCAGGCGCCCAGCTTGATCGCCTCGACGGCCGTGCCGATGCTGGCGTAGCCCGTCAGCACGACGATCAGCATTTCAGGGTCGTGCTGGTGCAGCATTTGCACGCAGGCCAGGCCCGAGGTGTTTCCATTGAGTTTTAAATCGACGACGGCGTAGTCGGGGCAATGCTGTTCCAGCAAGGCGCTCGCTTCGTCGAAATTGGTGGCCAGGATGACCTGGTAGCCGCGCCGCTCGAACGAGCGGCCCAGGGTGCGGGCAAACGCGGCGTCGTCTTCCACGATCAGTAACAGACGGTCATCCTGCATGGTGGTCGCTTTCTCTTTCCAGTTTGATGGCCGCCAGCGGCAAGGCCAGGTGCACCACCGCCCCGCCCTGCACCCGGTTGCGCGCCGTCACCGTACCACCTAAAGTACGCGCGACATTCACCACCAGGAACAGGCCCAGGCCGCCGCCGGGCTTGCCCTTGCTGCTTTGATATGGTTTGCCCAGGTGCGTCAGCATCGACGGCTCGAAGCCGGGGCCCGCATCGGTAACGACCAGGTGCAAGGCGTCCGCTTCGCGCGTCGCTTCGAAGCGCAGCCATTCGGGCGACGCTTCCAGCGCATTGTCGAGCACATTGCAGATGGTTTGCTTCAGGGTCGAATCGAAGACGACGGGCACGTCGTGCTCGATGCGGTTATCGTACTCGAAACCCTGGATCGGGCGGCTGGTGCGCCACTCGTCGACCAGGTCGTTGAGGAAGGTATTGATCGTCGTTTTCACGGAAGATTCCCCGCGCGCCTCGCCCGCCGACAATAAAATGCCGCTGACGATGCTCTTGCAGCGCTGCAATTGCGCCTGCATTTCCGTGATTTCTTCCAGCAGTTCGCTGTTCTTGCTCAGTTCCGGCATACGGCGCCAGTCGCCAAGGATGACGGACAAGGTTGCCAGCGGCGTGCCCAGCTCGTGCGCGGCGCCCGAGGCCAGCAAGCCCATGCGGATGATGTGCTCTTCTTCCGCCGCGCGCTGGCGCAAGTCGGCCACCTTGGCGTCGCCGGCGCGCTGGTTGCGGTTGATGCGCGTGATGAACACCACCAGCAAGGCGGCGTTCAAAATAAAACAGATCAGCAAGCCCTGCACGTACAGGCTGGAAAAGCCGCGCTCGGGGTCGATCGGCAGGATCAAGGGGCCGGGCAGCAAGGCCAGGCCGGCCAGGCACAGGCTGGTAATGGCCACCATGATCCAGGTCGACCACACTTCCAGCAGCACGGCGCTGAGGATGACTTGCAATAAATACAGGAAGGCAAACGGATTGCTGATGCCGCCGCTCAGGTAGAGCTGGGCCGTCAGCACGGTGACGTCGACCAGCAGGGCAAGAAACAGGGCCGTGTTGGAAACGGGCTGGCGTTCGTGCCAGCGCAACAGGCTGGCCAGATTGAAGGCGATCAGGCAGGACAGCACTTCGAGCATGTAGGGCACGGGCAAGGCGATGCCCAGTCCCACGCCCACGCCGAAAATGGTGCTGATCTGGCCGATCACGGCCAGCCAGCGCAGCTGGATCAGCAGCTTCATATTCTGGTGGCCGGCCGGATGTTCCATCTCGGCCGCCACCGCGCCGCGTTCTAGTACCTCGCGGTTGGGCAGGATTTCAATCCTGCCCGGCATGATCGCTTTCCTGGCGATGGGCGTTGCCCGCCTTGCGCGCGCGGCGGCGCTTGTCTTCGCGCACGATCCACCACGTGATGCCGGCCACCATCAGGGCCAGCGCGAACCACGTCAAGGCGTACACGAGGTGGTTGTTGTGGAAGGAGATCACGGTCAGGCCGCCGACGGGGGCGTCACTGGCCGTTTCCGATTTTTCCTTCGCATCGACGAAATATGGCGCGACGTTGGTGAGCATGTGCGAGGCGGCGATGGCGGCCACGTCGCGCGAATACCAGTGCTGCGTGGCAGGACTGTTTTCGCGCAGAAAACCGCCACCCGTCTCGCTGATGCGCAGCAAGCCGTCGACCTCGACGATGCCGGCCGGCGTGCCGGCGGCGATGCCGGCGCGTTTCGGCACGAAGCCGCGGTTGATAAGCACGGTGCTGCCATCGGCCAGGCGCAGGGGCGTCACCAGCCAGTAACCGCTGCCCAGTGCCGTCGTTGCCTGCACCAGGGTATTGAATAGGGGGAGATAAGTACCGGAGAGTCGCACGTGGCGGTATTCATCCGTTTGTGGCGTGATGCTGGCCCAGGCTGCGGGTCCAGGCGCGTCCGTTGCGGGCGCATGTACGCGTTGTTCGACGCGCTCGATCAGGTCAAGCTTCCAGAACAGGCGCTTGACTTGCCAGGTTCCCAGGACACAGAAACCGGCAAACAAGATCCCCGCCAGCAAGGCCAGTGCAATTTTTGAATAATGCACAGCCATGCCGCGTGGGCCTGGCGCGGCATCTTGCGATGCGGCGCCAGGGGCGCGCCCGGTGTTGCTTGGGCGCGTATTACTCATCATGGAGCCGTTTTCGTATGCATGTACTCAGGCATCAGATCCGGCATCATGTTGTGGTTCATGTGGTACATGACCCACAGGGAACCGGCCATGGCGATGCCCACGATCATGATCGTGAAGATCAGCGCCATCATGTTCCAGCCGCCTTCGGACTTGGTGTTCATGTGCAGGAAGTACACCATGTGTACCACCACTTGAACCGCCGCGAACGCCAGCAGGACCAGGCCCATGGTGCCCGAGTTGGTGATGGCTTTCGTCATCACCAGCCAGAACGGAATGGCCGTCAGGATCACCGACAGGATGAAACCGATCGCGTAGCTTTTCAGGCTGCCATGATCGTGGTTGTCATGGTGGTGGCTATCGCCGTGTGTGTGGTGGTCGCTCATGGCAGCACTCCCATCAGGTAGACAAAGGTGAAGACGCCGATCCAGATGACGTCCAGGAAGTGCCAGAACAGCGACAGGCACATCATGCGGCGGCCGTTTTCCGGGGTCAGGCCATGCTTGTTCAACTGGAACATCAGGGTCACGAGCCAGATCACGCCGAACGTCACGTGCAAGCCGTGGGTACCGACCAGGGCAAAGAACGACGACAGGAACGCGCTGCGCTGCGGACCGGCACCTTCGTGGATCAGATGAATGAATTCATACATTTCCAGCGACAGGAAGGCCAGGCCGAACAGGCCCGTGATGCCCAGCCAGACCAGGGTGCTGCGCAATTGCTTGCGCTGCATGGCCAGCATGGCGAAGCCGTAGGTGATCGACGACAGCAGCAGCATGGCCGTGTTGACGGCCACCAGCGGCAGGTCGAACAATGCGGCGCCAGTCGGGCCGTCCGCATAGCTGCGGCCGACCACGGCGTACGTGGCGAACAGACAGGCGAAGATCAGGCAATCGCTCATCAGGTAGAGCCAGAAACCGAGCAAGCTGCCGTTTTCCGGGTGGTGCTCGCGCACAAAGTAGCTGCGCGTGCTTGGTGCGGCGCCAGCGGCGCCGGTGTTATGGGCGATGGTATCAGACATGGCTGCTCAGCAATTTAGTATAAGCGTCTTCGGTACGGACCACTTCTTCCGCAGGAATGTAGTAATCGCGCTTGTAGTTAAAGGTATGGACGATGATCGTAATCATCATGATCGCGAAGCCGATGCCGGCGACGAGCCACATTTGCCAGATCAGGCCAAAACCGACCAGTGCGGACAGTGCGGCGATCACGAAACCAGCCCAGGTGTTCTTCGGCATGTGGATCTTCGTGAAACCGGACGTCGGACGCTGGTAACCGTGTTTCTTCATGTCGGTCCATGCATCGAGTTCGTGCACTTGCGGCGTGAAGGCGAAATTATAGTCTGGCGGTGGCGACGACGTCGACCATTCCAGCGTACGGCCGCCCCATGGGTCGCCGGTGACGTCGCGCAGGGCGTGACGGTTGCGGAAACTCACATAGAACTGCATCAGCAGGGAACCGATGCCCAGCGCGATCGATACGGCGCCAAACCAGGCGATGATGGTCCAGATTTGCAAGGATGGATCTTCAAAGTGGTTGACACGACGGGTCACGCCCATCAGGCCCAGCACGTACAGCGGCATGAAGGCCAGGTAGAAGCCGACGAACCAGAACCAGAACGAGCACTTGCCCCAGAACGCGTCGAGCTTGTAGCCGAAGGCTTTCGGGTACCAGTAGTTGATCGCAGCAAATACACCGAACACCACGCCGCCGATAATCACGTTATGGAAGTGGGCGATCAGGAACAGGCTGTTATGCAGCACGAAGTCCGCTGGAGGTACGGCCAGCAGCACGCCGGTCATGCCGCCGATGGTGAAGGTGACCATGAAGCCGATCGTCCACAGCATCGGCAGTTCGAAGCGGATACGGCCGCGGTACATGGTAAACAGCCAGTTGAAGATCTTCGCGCCCGTCGGGATCGAAATGATCATCGTCGTGATGCCGAAGAAGGAGTTGACGCTGGCGCCCGAACCCATGGTGAAGAAGTGATGCAGCCATACCAGGTAGGACAGGATCATGATGACGCAGGTGGCGTACACCATCGAGGCGTAGCCGAACAGGCGCTTGCTGCTGAACGTGGCAACCACTTCCGAGAACACGCCGAACAGCGGCAGGATCAGGATGTAGACTTCCGGGTGACCCCAGATCCAGATCAGGTTGACGTACATCATGGCGTTGCCGCCCAGTTCCGTCGTGAAGAAGTTAAAGCCGGCGACGCGGTCCAGCGACAGCATGGCCAATACAGCCGTCAGCACCGGGAAAGCGGCGACGATCAGGATGTTGGTGCACAGTGCGGTCCAGGTGAAGACGGGCATTTTCATCCAGGTCATGCCAGGCGCGCGCATCTTGACGATGGTGGCGATCAGGTTGACACCGGACAATAGCGTCCCGACCCCGGCAATCTGCAAGGACCAGATGTAATAGTCTACCCCCACGTCCGGACTGCCGACGATGCCCGACAGCGGCGGATAGGCGAGCCAGCCCGTGCGGGCGAATTCGCCGACGAACAGCGAAGCCATGACCAGGGCGGCGCCCATGGTGGTCATCCAGAAGCTGAAGTTGTTGAGGAATGGGAAAGCCACGTCGCGCGCGCCGATCTGCAGCGGCACCACGTAGTTCATCAGACCCGTCACGAAAGGCATCGCGACGAAGAAGATCATGATCACGCCGTGGGCGGTGAAGATCTGGTCGTAGTGATGCGGTGGCAGGAAGCCGGCATTGTCGCCAAAGGCGATCGCCTGCTGGGTACGCATCATGAGCGCGTCGGCAAAGCCGCGCAACAGCATGACCAGGCCCAGGATCATGTACATGATACCGATTTTTTTATGGTCGATACTGGTGATCCAGTCGCGCCACAGGGTACCCCAGACGCGGAAATACGTCAGTGCCGCAACGAGTGCGATACCGCCCAGGGCGACCATTGCAAAGGTCGCCAGCAGGATAGGTTCGTGAAATGGAATTGCATCCCAAGTCAGACGGCCGAATATAAGCTTCGTCAGATCAATATGGTCTAGCATTGTTACTCTCAGAGAAAAAAGGGAGGCGCCAGGCAAGCGGCGCCAGTATCTGCAGCGCAATGCGCTGCGGGATTCATGCAGTCGTTACTTGGCTTGAACGCCCTTTTCAACCACTGCATCGCTAGCGACTACTGCCGTTACGGCCGCTACCGGGCTTTTTGCCATCGTCAATTTGTATGGCTCGACCGGCGTCACGCACAGGGCGTCGGAAACGATGGTGCGGTTCAGAATTGCCTTGTACAGATCGCTAGGTACGGCGCTGTAGCGGCGCACCGGGTCGCGTTCGCTAGGCTGGGCCAGCGACAGGTAGTCGTCGCGGTTCAGCGCGCCGCCACCGGCACGTGCCGATTCCACCCATTTGTCGAAGTCCGCATCGTTGACGCCGTGGAACTTGAAGCGCATGCCCGAGAAACCGGCACCGCTGTAGTTCGCGGAGAAGCCTTTATAGACACCCGGCTTGTTGATGACGGCATTCAACTGCGTTTCCATGCCCGGCATGGCGTAGATCTGACCTGCCAGTGCGGGGATGAAGAACGAGTTCATGACGGACGACGCGGTGATCTTGAAGCGGATCGGACGATCGACGGGCGCGTACAGTTCATTCACGGAAGCGATGCCTTGCTCCGGGTAGATGAACAGCCATTTCCAGTCCATGGCCACGACTTCGACGATCATCGGCTTGTGGCTGGCGGGAATGGGACGGTTGGCGTCGATACGGCTCAATGGGCGGTATGGATCGAGGGTGTGGGTACTGATCCAGGTCAGCAGGCCCAGCACGATGATGATCAACAGGGGCGCGCCCCAGATAATCAGCTCGAGGCGAGTCGAGTGGTCCCAGTCCGGCTCGTATTTGGCCGCGGTGTTGTTTTTTCTATAGCGCCATGCGAACAGCAGGGTCAGGGCGATTACCGGAACGATAATCAACAGCATCAGCAATGTCGAGATGACAATCAGATTGCCTTGCTGAACTGCGATGTCGCCAGACGGATTCAGTACCACCGTATTGCAACCAGCCAACAATGCGAGAGGTAAAAGAAGCAGTCCGCGACGAACTTTTAATGAAAACATACAGGAAAGTCCAGTACAGGGGATGAAGATATGGTACTGTATTCTTACTGGAGCGCACTGGCAATTGGACGTTTTGTCCTACCCCTTGCTCGGACTTTCACTTGGTGGTCGAGGACTTTTCCTACAACTATCTAATGAATAGTCCTGCTCCGGGCGTGAGACACCCGGGGTAAGTTACGCGTTGGCCGAACTCGAAACGATATTGGAGACGATCATCATGTCCAGCACGCGCACACACAGCGGGGATGTACCCGCCGACTTTTCCCCCCATTCCCTGCGCGACGCACGCGGGGCCGGCACGGTCGAATCGCATATCGACCCCGGTGAGATCGCCGTCGGCGTGATCATCGGCCGCGCTTCCGAATACTTTGACTTCTTTGTTTACGCCATCGCCTCGGTGCTGGTGTTTCCGCGCGTCTTCTTCCCGTTCGAAGAGCGCCTGGAAGGGACTTTATATGCGTTCCTGATTTTCTCGTTCGCCTTCATCGCTCGTCCGTTCGGCACCGTGATCTTCATGGAAATCCAGCGCCGCATGGGACGCAGCGCCAAACTGACGTTCGCCCTCTTCCTGCTGGGCGTGTCGACGGCCGGCATCGCCTTCCTGCCGACCTACTCCCACCTGGGCTTTGCCGCCATCATCTGGCTGTCCGTGCTGCGCATCGGCCAGGGCGTCGCCCTGGGCGGTTCCTGGGATGGCTTGCCATCGCTGCTGGCCCTGAACGCGCCGGAAAACAAGCGCGGCTGGTACGCCATGCTGGGCCAGCTGGGCGCGCCCGCCGGTTTCCTGATCGCCGCCGGCCTGTTCTGGTTCATGCTGACCAACCTGACGGATGAAGATTTCCTCGACTGGGGCTGGCGCTATCCGTTCTATGTGGCGTTCGCCATCAACGTCGTGGCCCTGTTTGCCCGTTTGCGCCTGGTGTCGACGAATGAATATGCGCGCCTGCTCGACGAACGCGAACTGCAGCCCGTGAGCGTATTTGAAATGAGCCGCGGCCAGGGCCGCAACGTGCTGATCGGCGCCCTGGCCGCGCTGGCCAGCTACGCCCTGTTCCACCTGGTCACCGTGTTCCCGCTGTCATGGATTTCCGTCTACCAAACGCGTTCCGCCCCGGACTTCCTGCAAATCCAGATGGTCGGCGCCGTGCTGGCCGCCATCGGCGTGGTGATTTCCGGCTTGCTGGCCGATAAAGTGGGCCGCCGCACTACCTTGGGCGTGCTGGCCGTGCTGATCGCCATCTTCAGCGCCTTCGTGCCGACCCTGATGGGCGGCGGCAATACGGGCCAGGATGTGTTCATCCTCGTGGGCTTCAGCCTGCTGGGCCTGTCCTACGGCCAGGCTGCCGGCGCCGTGACGGCCAACTTCCCTGCCCGCTTCCGCTACACGGGCGCGGCCCTGACGTCCGACCTGGCCTGGCTGGTCGGTGCCGGCTTCGCCCCGCTGGTGGCGCTGGGCCTGTCGGCCAACTTCGGCCTCGCCTATGTCAGCTTCTACCTGCTGTCGGGCGCCGTCGCCTCGCTGGCCGCGCTGAGCCTGAACCGGGCGCTGGAAATCCGCGACTGACATATATATATACAGGCAAATCGGGTGGCAGCGCGCTGCCACCCGACAACACCCAAGAAACGCCGGCACCGTCCGGCGTTTTTTTATGCCCCGGACCGGCTTACTGTATCGCCAGCTGCCGCCCGCCCGTCCCCTCCTTCTTCGGCAAGTCCAGCAGCAGCACGCCATTTTCATAGCGCGCCTGGGCGCCGGCTTCGTCCACCTCGTGCGGCAGCACGAAGCTGCGGTATTGCTGGCCATACTCGCGTTCGCTGCGCACGGTCTTGCCGCCGCCGTCGCGCGTCACCCTTTCATCCTTGAGTTCGGCACTGATGGAGACGCGGTTGCCATCGATGGAAACCTTGATATCGTCCTTGTTGACGCCTGGAATGTCTGCCTGCACCTGATAGGCTTGCTCGGTTTCGGAAATGTCGACACGCATGCGTGACGACCCCACATCGCGCAAGCGCAAGGCGGGCGCGAAAAAGTCATGCATGAAATCTTCCATGTCGCTGAACGGGTCGAAACGTGCCAGCGGGTTTTGCGGATCGCGACGCATCAATTGATTGGCCATGATGTCCTCCTGCATGGGTTGGTTTGCACACGGCGGTCGTCGCAGGGACGCCGCCACCTCCTGCATCTTAGGATGCAAACCGCGTATCTCTTTGATCTGCCTCAATCGCGGCCAGCTTGATTTTCCCTCTGCTTTGATCTGTGCGCTACCCCGCTTTGCACGGGCTTGCGAGTCGGCAATTGACCGCAAGGCTGTTATGCTAGCGCACGCTATGCTTGGCCACCAGAAACCTTGCATTTCAATTAAAATTGACTTTTTCGCGACAGCCTTACACGGACATGATGAATACCAAGACCCCGATCGACTCCTTCAGCTTTCGCCGCATCCTCGCCCGCAACGTCACCTTGCCGCTGGTCATCGGGGTTGTCACGGCCCTCGTCTTTGTCGGCCTGATCGCCTACCTGCTCTCGGCCCTGCGCTCGGTCGAGCATTCCGAACGGGTGATCGGCAACGCGAACGAAGTCATGAAGCTGTCCGTCGACCTGGAAACAGGCATGCGCGGCTACCTGCTGACAGGCGATGAAACGTTCTTGGCGCCGTATAAATCGGGCAAGGCAAAGATCGCCGTGGAAATGAGCACCCTGCTCGAGCTCGTGTCGGACAACTCCATCCAGGTGGACCGGCTGCGCCGCATCCGCGCGCTGCAAGGGCAGTGGATGGAGTACGCGGAAGCCGTGATCGCCCAGCGCCGCAACAACCAGGAATTCCTCGCGCGCGTGCGCCAGGGCGAAGGCAAGCTGGAATTCGACGAAATCCGCCGCGAATTCCTCACCTTCCTGTCCATGGAGCAGCGCTTGCGCCAGGAGCGGGCCGACTCGGCCGAGGGCCGCACCATGCTGGCCGTGGTGGTGTTCCTGATCCTCAGCCTGGGCATGTCCGGCTTGCTCGCCTACCTGGGACGGCGCGAATTGCTGCGCCTGTCCGATATCTATAACGATGCGCTCGAGCAGCGCGGCAAGGACAACGACGTGCTGCAGGAGCAAGCGTGGCTGCGCACGGGACAGACGGAACTGGCCGCCCACACGAGCGGCCAGCTGGGCCTGCCGCAGCTGGGACGGCACGTGCTGGACTTCCTGGCGCACCGCCTCGACGTGGCCGTCGCCACCCTGTACGTGGTCGACGAGGATGGCAGCCTGCGCCGCACGGCCGTGTATGGTTTCAACGAACAGGGCGTGAAGGAAAAACAGGTGTTCAAGCTGGGCGAAGGCCTGGTCGGCGAGACGGCGCGCGAAAAGCGCCTCAAGCACGTGCAGCAAGTGCCCGAGAATTATCTGACCGTGACGTCGAGCCTGGGCAGCGGCGCGCCGCTGGAACTGGTGTTGGTGCCCGTCAACAATGAAGGCCTCGTCAACGGCGTCATCGAGCTGGGCTTTACACATCCCGTCAGCGCCCGCGCCAAGGAATGGCTGAATCTGATTGGCAGCAATATCGGCACGTCGCTGGAAGCGGCCCTGTACCGCCAGCGCCTGCAAAATGTCCTGGAAGAAACGCAGCAATTGAATGAAGAACTGGAAGTGCAGCAGGAAGAGCTGCGCACGGCCAATGAAGAGCTGGGCGAGCAGTCGCGCGTGCTGGAACAGTCGCAAGCCCACCTGGAAGAGCAAAAGGCGGCGCTGGAACAGTCGAACGAGCAGCTGGCCGTGCAGGCACTGTCGCTGGACCAGAAGAACATGGCGATCAGCCAGGCGCACGCCCAGCTGGAAGCGCGCGCGGAAGAGCTGCAGCGGGCCAGCCGCTATAAATCCGAATTCCTGGCGAATATGTCGCATGAGCTGCGCACACCGCTGAACAGCTCGCTCATCCTGTCGAAGCTGCTGTCGGACAACAGCAGCGGCAACCTGACGCCGGAGCAAGTGACGTTTGCGCAAACCATTTATTCGGCCGGCAATGACCTGTTGACCCTCATCAACGACATCCTCGACATTTCCAAGGTCGAGGCGGGCAAGCTGGAATTGACGCCGGACGCCGTGCCTTTCGACGAGCTGCTCAGCAGCATGAAGATGCTGTTCGGTGCCCAGGCGCAGCAAAAGAAACTGGTGTTTGACGTCAAGGTGGCGCCGGACACGCCGCCATCCTTCGTCAGCGACCGCCAGCGCCTGGAGCAGATCCTGAAAAACCTGCTGTCGAACGCCATCAAGTTTACCGATGCGGGCACGGTGTCCCTGCACGTGAGCGCCGATGCGGCCGGCCAGGTGCGCTTCCAGGTGCAGGATTCGGGCATCGGCATCGCCGACGACCAGCAGCACAAGATTTTCGACGCCTTCCACCAGGCCGACGGCACCACCAGCCGCCGCTATGGCGGCACGGGCCTGGGCCTGTCGATCTCGCGCGACCTGGCCGCCTTGCTGGGCGGCAGCATCGAACTGGCCAGCATGCCGGGCCAGGGCAGCACGTTTACCTTGGTGCTGCCGGCCGTCATGCCGGAACGCGCGGTGGAAGCGGCGGCAGCGCCCCGCGCGACGCCGCAAGCGCCCGCCAAAGCCGCGGCCGCCGCACCGAAGGCGGCCCCCGCCGCCAAGCCCGTGCCGCTGCCCACCTTCCAGGATGACCGCGATAGCGTGCCCCCGGCCAAGACGGGCCAGCGTTCCGTGCTGGTGATCGAGGATGAGCCGTCGTTTGCCGGCATCCTGTTTGACCTCGCGCATGAAATGCAATACCGCTGCCTGGTCGCGCACGGCGCCGACGAAGGCTTGCGCCTGGCGGAAGAATTCCTGCCCGACGCCATCCTGCTCGACATGGGCTTGCCGGACCGGCCGGGCTTGCTGGTCTTGCAGCAATTGAAGGAAAACCCGCTGACGCGCCACATTCCCGTGCACATCGTCTCCGGCAACGACCAGATCCAGGAAGCCATGCAGCTGGGCGCCATCGGCTACGCCACCAAGCCGCGCACGCGCGAGCAGCTGAAGGAAGTGTTCCGCAAGCTCGAATCGAAATTCACGCAACAGATGAAGCGCATCCTGCTGGTCGAGGACGACGAACGCCAGCGCGAAAGTGTGGTCCACCTGATCAGCGACAACGACGTGGAAATCACAGCCGTGGCGCTGGGCGAACAGGCGCTGGAATTGCTGAAGACACAGATTTTCGACTGCATGATCATCGACTTGAAGCTGCCCGATATCCAGGGCAACGAATTGCTCGAACGCATGGAGCATGAAGAGCTGTGCTCGTTCCCGCCCGTCATCGTCTACACGGGCCGCAACCTGAGCCGCGAGGAAGAAGCGGATTTAATGAAATATTCGCGCTCGATCATCATCAAGGGCGCCCGTTCGCCCGAACGCCTGCTCGACGAAGTGACCCTCTTCCTGCACAAGGTGGAATCCGAACTGTCGAGCGAGCGCCAGGGCATGCTGCAGCAGGTGCGCAGCCGCGAGCGCGTGTTTGAAGGGCGCAAGATCTTGCTGGTGGACGACGACGTGCGCAACATCTTTGCCCTGACGAATGCGCTGGAACAGAAAGGCGTGGTGGTGGAAATCGGCCGCAACGGCTTCGAAGCCATCAGCAAGCTCAACAGCGTGGACGATATCGACCTGGTGTTGATGGACGTCATGATGCCGGGCATGGATGGCCTGGAAGCGACGCGCCTGATCCGCGCCGATGGCCGCTACAACAAGCTGCCCATCATTGCCATTACGGCCAAGGCCATGAAAAATGACCAGGAAGAATGCCTGCAGGCGGGTGCGTCCGACTACCTGGCCAAGCCGATCGACCTGGACCGTCTGTATTCGCTGCTGCGCGTGTGGATGCCGAAGATGGAACGCATCTGATGCCACGCCACTCGATGGACAGTCGCTGATGTCCCCGCGCTACACGGAAGCACAACTGCAAGCGCTGATGGAAGCGATCTATCAGCGCTACAGCTACGACTTTCGCGACTATTCCCTGCCCTCGCAGCGCCGGCGCCTGAACCAGGCGCTCGAGCGCTTCCAGTGCGCCGACTTGCCTGCGTTGCAGCAACTGGTGCTGGACGACGCGTCCGCCTTTGGCAGGCTGCTGCAGATTTTGACCGTGCCCGTCACGCAAATGTTCCGCGACCCGGCCTTTTTCCTCGCCTTGCGCGAACACGTCGTGCCCGTGCTGAAAACCTACCCGTCGCCGACCATCTGGGTGGCCGGCTGCTGCACGGGCGAAGAAGCGCTGTCGCTGGCCATCGTGCTGCACGAGGAAGGCTTGCTCGAACGCAGCACGATCTACGCCACGGACATCAATCCGCAAGCATTGGCCACGGCCGCGCGCGGCGTGTATCCGCTGCACCGGCTCGAGGACTATGGCGCCAACTACCTGGCCGCCGGCGGCCTGGGCCGGCTGACCGAGTACTACACGGTCGAGCATGCCACGGCGCGTTTCCAGCAGCACTTGCTCGACAGGATCAATTTTGCCGACCACAGCCTGTCCACGGACAGCGTTTTTATCGAAACGCAATTGATATGCTGCCGTAACGTTTTGATTTACTTCAACAAAACCTTGCAGGAGCGGGCCCTGGGCCTGTTCCACGATTCGCTGTGCCACCGGGGTTTCCTGGGCCTGGGCAGCAAGGAAAGCACGCATTTCACACGCTTTGCCGCCGACTTCGAGCCATTGCCGGGTCCCGAAAAGCTCTACCGCAAGCGTGCGCCGTCGCACGCCGCTTCCCATTACGCTGGGCGGCACATGCCAGGATTGAAACATGATGAATGAAACAAGTACCAAACTGCTGATCGTCGATGACTTGCCGGAGAACTTGCGCGCGCTCAATGCGCTGATCCGCGAGAACGACCGCAGCGTCTACCAGGCATCGTCGGGCGAAGAAGCGCTGGCCCTGCTGCTGGAACACGATTTCGCGCTGGCCATCCTCGACGTGCAAATGCCGGAAATGGATGGCTTTGAGCTGGCGCAATTGATGCGCGGCACGGAAAAAACGCGCCACATCCCCATCGTCTTCGTCACAGCGGCCGGCAAGGAAATGAATTTCGCCTTCCAGGGCTATGAAAGCGGCGCCGTCGATTTCCTGCACAAACCGCTCGACATCAATGCCGTGCAAAGCAAGGTCAACGTTTTTGTTGCCCTGCACCAGCAGCGCAGCGAGACGCGGCGCCAGGTGCAGGCGCTCGAGCACAGCCGCCAGCAGCAGGAAGCGTTATTGAAGGAATTGCGCGCCACCCAGGCGGAACTGCAGCGCTCGCTGCGCCTGCGCGACGAATTCATGTCCATGGTGGCGCACGAGCTGCGCACGCCCCTGAACACGCTGTTCCTCGAGACACAGATGCGCACCGTCAACCTCGAACGGGGCAACCTGGCCGCCTTCGAGCCGGAAAAGCTGGGCAAGATGGTGGCGCGCGACGGGCGGCAGATCCGCAGCATGGTGCGCCTGATCGACGACATGCTCGACGTGTCGCGCATCACCAGCGGCAAGCTGTCGATCCGCCGCGAAGCGGTCGACCTGACCAGCCTGGTGCGCCGCGTGGCCGACGACCTGGGCCCGTATGCGGCCGCCACGGGCAGCGTGCTGGAAGTACTGGCCTTCGAGCCCATCCAGGGTTACTGGGATGCCTTCCGCGTCGAACAGATCGTCGTCAACCTGATCAGCAATGCCGTGCGCTACGGCCAGGGCCAGCCCGTCGAAATCAGCCTGGCGCACACGCAGAACAGCGCCGTCATCGAAGTGCGCGACCATGGTATCGGCATCAATGCGCGCGACCAGGAACGCATCTTCGACGCCTTCGAGCGCGTCATGCACCAGGACCGCACGGGCGGCCTGGGCCTGGGCCTGTTCATCACCAAGCAGCTGGTCGATGCGCATGGCGGCGCCATCACCCTGCAAAGCCAGCCCGGCAATGGCGCCCTGTTCAGCGTCACCCTGCCGCTGGCCGGCAGCTGAGGCCCGCATGAGCAGCACACCCGCCCCCCGCAACCAGGCCGGCGCCAGCGGCGTCGCCTTCTTGCTGCAACTGGAACGCCGGCTGCGCCTGCTGCAGGACACGGGCGAGATCCTGTCCCTGTCGGCGCAGCTGCTGGGACAGCGCCTGGGCGCCCAGCAAGTGGCCTGTTTCGATATCGACCAGACCCTGCAATGCCCTACCCTGCAGCATGCGTGGAGCGACGGCCTGGCGCCGGGCGCCACCGGCGAATATTTCCTCGGCGATTATGCCGCCCGCCTGGCCGATGCGCTGGCTGCCGGCCAGGCGCTGGCCGTCAGCGATGTGGCGAGCGACCCGCGCACGGCCATGCCGGCCGCGCTGGCCACGTTCTCGCGCCTGGGCATCCGTGCCTTCCTGAACATTCCGATTGCCAAGGAAGGCCGGCTGGCCGCCCTGTTCGTCGTGCACAGCAGCGCGGCGCGCCTGTGGCATGCGGACGAGATCGAACTGGCCGTGCAAGTGTCGGAACGGGTCTGGTCGACCATCTTGCGGGCCCAGGCGGAATCGCGCCTGCGCGCCCTCAGCGCCACCATGGAAACGCAGGTGGCCGAGCGCACGCGCGAGTTCGGCCGCACCTGGAACGTCAGCCCCGACTTGCTGGGCGTGCTCAACCTCGACGGCTATTTCGAGCACTCGAACCCCGCCTGGCAAGCCACCCTGGGCTGGTCGGCGGAAGAAATCCGCACGACGAAATTTTTTGAACTGATCCATCCCGAAGACTTGACGCGCACCTATGCGGCCTGGGAAGCGGCCAACCAGGGCCAGCCGGCGCTACGTTTCGAAAACCGCTACCGCCACAAGCTGGGCGGCTGGCACTGGCTGTCGTGGGTAGCCGTGCCCGAGGGCGAGAAGGTGTATTGCAGCGCGCGCGACATCACCGTGGAAAAGAAGCTGGAAGCGGACCTGGCCGCCCGCAACAGCGAGCGCGAACGGCTGTGGCGCAGCGCGCAAGACCTGATGGTCGCCATCGATGCCGAAGGCTGCTTTACCGCCGTCAACCCGGCCGCCAGCGCCATCCTGGGCTGGCTGCCCGAGGAAATGCTGGGCCGCAGCCTGTTCGACTTCGTGCTGCCCGAAGATGCCGCCGCCACGCGCCAGGCGCTGGCCCACGTGTCGCGGGAAGCCATGCCCAGCTTTGAAAACCGCTACCGGCACCGCGATGGCGGCCACCGCTGGCTGTCGTGGGTGGCGGCGACCGAAGGCGACCTGGTGTTTGCCACGGGGCGCCACGTCACCCTGGAAAAGGAGGCGGAAAGCACCTTGCGCAGCATGCAGGAATCGTTGCGCCACAGCGAGATGGCCCTGCTGCAATCGCAAAAGCTCGAAGCGCTGGGCAAGCTGACGGGCGGCGTGGCCCATGATTTCAATAACGTCCTGCAAATTATCTCGGGCAATCTGCAACTGCTGCAGATGACCCTGGACGGCGACCCGCTGGCTGCCAAGCGCATCGCCAGCGCCTCGTCCGCCGTGGAACGGGGCGCCAAGCTGTCGGCCCAGCTGCTGGCCTTTGCGCGGCGTCAACCGTTGAAACCGCTGGTGACGGACCTGGCGCAGCTGCTGCGTTCGACGGAAGAGCTGCTGCGGCGCGCCACGGGCGAAAGCATCGAGACGCGCCTGCTGCTGGCCGACGACTGCTGGCGCGCGCTGGTCGACCCGCACCAGCTGGAAAACGTCATCCTCAACCTGGCCATCAACGCGCGCGACGCCATGGCCGGCCAGGGCCAGCTGACCATCGAACTGAGCAACATCGTGCTGGGCAGCGACTACGCGGCCCGCCATGCGGACGTGGCGCCCGGCGACTACGTGCAGCTGGCCGTCTCGGATACGGGCACGGGCATTCCCGCCGAACTGCTGGACAAGATTTTCGAACCGTTCTTCACGACCAAAAGCGAAGGCGAAGGGACGGGCCTGGGTTTGAGCATGGCCTATGGCTTCCTGCGCCAGAGCGGCGGCCACCTGACGGTGGACAGTCTGCCGGGCCACGGCAGCACCTTCCGCATCTACCTGCCGCGCTCGCTCGAAGCGGAAACGGAACTGCCGCTGCAGCTGGGCGGACCCGTGCTGGGCGGCAAGGAAACCATCCTCGTGGTGGAAGACGACGTGCAGGTGCAGACGACGGTGGTGGACATGCTGCGCGGCCTCGGCTACGTCGTGCTGCGCGCCAGCGACGGCGAAAGCGCGCTGGCCATCGTCGGCAGCGGCGTGCCCATCGACCTGCTGTTTACGGACGTGGTGATGCCGGGCAAGGTAGCGAGTACGGAACTGGCGCGCCAGGCCCGGTTGCTGCTGCCGCAGCTGGCCGTCTTGTTTACCTCGGGCTACACGCAGGACGCCATCATGCAGGGCGGCCGATTGGAACCGGGCGTGGAGCTGCTGAGTAAGCCTTACCGGCGCGAAGACCTGGCGCGGCGCATCCGCCACCTGCTGGCCAATGGCCGCCACGTGACGGCCCTGCACCAGTACCGCGCGCAGCTGGCGCCGCAGCCTGCGCCGGCGCAGCCGGAGGGAAGGCATATCCTGCTGGTGGAAGACAATGCCGATGCGCGCGCCATGACGAGCGAACTGCTGTCCATGCTCGGTCACACGGTGCTGGCCGTGGGCACGGCCGAGGAAGCCCTGCCACTGCTGGCCACGTCGGGACTGGAACTATTGCTGACCGATATCAGCCTGCCGCAGATGTCGGGCGCCGAGCTGGCCGAACTGGCCGCCCGCGAGCAGCCGCAGCTGGAAGTGGTGTTTTCCACCGGCCATGCGCCCGCCAATTCCGGCGTGCTGGACCCGCAGGCGCGCTTCCTCGTGAAACCATTTACCGTCAAGCAATTGCAGCGGGCCTTGCTGCCGCCAGGTCAGTAGACGTCGAGCTGGCGCGCCTTCAGCGCGTTGGCCAGCTCTTCCAGGCCAAACGGCTTGCGCAGGAAGCGCGCGCTGGCGTCCTGCATCAGGCTGGCGCCCCAGTCGTGCCCGGAAGCAAACACGACGTCCAGCTGCGGCCAGTGCGCGCGCGCATGGCGCGCCAGTTCCAGGCCCGACATGGTGGGCAGGCTGATATCCGTCACCAGCACGTCCAGGCCCGGCATGGCCAACAGCGGCATGGCCGCTTCGGCGCTGGCCACGCCGTGCACGGTGTGCCCCAGCATATTGAGCATCTCGGTGGTCATTTCGCGCGCATCGTCATTGTCTTCCACCAGCAGGATGCGCCGCCCGGACGGGTCGGGCGCGCCCACCAGGCGGCGGTCGGCCAGCAAATGGCGGATGCGCCGCGCCAGGTCTTCGCGCTGGTAGGGTTTACTCAACAGTTCCACGCCCGCGTCCAGCCGCCCGCCCCGCATGATGGCGTTGTGCGTATAGCCCGACGTAAACAGCACGGCCAGGTCCGGCAGCAGCAATCTCGCCTGCTGCGCCAGCTCCTTGCTGCTGACGGGACCGGGCATGACGACGTCCGTAAACAGCAGGTCGATGGCCACGCCCGTGCCCAGCAGGGCCAGCGCCGAGGCGCCATCGTCCGCATGCAGCACGTCGTAGCCGAGGCCGCGCAGCATGTCGACCACCGTGTGCTGCACGGGCGCATCGTCTTCCACCACGAGGATGGTCTCGCCGCCGCCCAGCACGGGGCCCGTCAGGCTAGGCGGCGGCTCGGCCAGCTTTTCCAGCGAGCGGGGCAGATAAATTTTAAAAGTCGTGCCGGCGCCCGGCGCGCTGTGCACCTTGATGTGGCCCGCGCTCTGGCGGATGAAGCCGTAGGCCATGGACAGGCCCAGGCCCGTGCCCTCGCCTTCCTTCTTCGTCGTGAAGAACGGCTCGAATATCTGGTCGATCACGTCGCGCTCCATGCCGTGGCCCGTGTCCGTGATGGTCAGCAGCACGTATTGCCCCTCCAGCACATCGGCATGCAGGCTGGCATAGGCCGCGTCGAGCGTGACATTGCTCAAGGTAAACGTGAGGCGGCCGCCCTTGTCCATCGCGTCGCGCGCATTGATGGCCATGTTCAGCAGCACGTTTTCCATCTGGTTCGGGTCGACCAGGGTATGCCACAAGCCTTCGCTGATGAAGGTTTCCTCGGTCACCGCCTCGCCCAGGGCGCGGCGGATCAGCTCGTGCATGCGGCGCAGCAAGCGTCCCAGGTCCGTCACCAGCGGTTTCAATGGCTGGCGCCGCGCAAAGGCCAGCAGTTGCGACGACAGCTTGGCGCCCCGCTCGACGGCCGAGGCCGCCGAATCGAGACGCCTGGCCGCCTGCGGATTGTCGGCCACCGTCAGTTTCAGCAACTGCAGATTGCCGGAGATAATTTGCAGCACGTTATTGAAATCGTGGGCCACGCCGCCCGTCAGCTTGCCGATCGATTCCAGCTTTTGCGCCTGCAACAAGGCTTGCTCGCTGCGCACGAGCGCCAGACGCGCCTCTTTTTCATCGGTGACGTCGCGGCCGATGGCGTGGATCAGCTTTTGCGCCGGTACGGCCGTCCAGGAAATCCAGCGGTAGCCGCCATCGCGCCGGCGGTAGCGATTTTCCATGCGCAAGGTGGGCGCGCCGTGGGCCAGGCGCGACAAGTCCTGCAGGGCCGCCATGCGGTCGTCGGGATGCACGAGGCTGATGAAATCCATGCCCAGCGACTCGATTTCCGGCCGCTCAAGGATCTTGCTCCAGGCGGGATTGACGGCGATGATCATGCCGGCCAGGTCCGCCACCAGCATGATGTCGGTCGACAGCCGCCACATGCGGTCGCGGTCGGCCGTGCGGTTGGCCATTTCCAGTTCCAGCGAGGAATTCAGGTAGGCCATCTTTTCCAGCACGTTCTTCTGTTCCTGCACGTCCGTATTCGTGCCCACCCAGCGCAGCACCGTGCCCGCCTCGTCGAACAAAGGCAAGGCGCGCGCCAGGAACCAGCGGTAAGCGCCATCGCTGGCACGGCGCATGCGGAATTCGTGTTCGTAGGCGCTGGCGGTGGCGACGGCCCGTTCCCAGCTGACCTGCGTGGCCTGCACGTCGTCCGGATGCACGCAGTGGCGAAAGCCGCTCGATACGAGCGACTTCATCGATTGCCCCGTGTATTCGCACACCTGTTCGTTGACCCAGTAGGTGGCGCCGCTGCCATGCGCGAGCCAGGCCTGATTGGGCATGGTCGAGGCGAGCGAACGGAACTGCGCTTCGCTGTCGAGCAAGGCATTGCGCGCCTGCCAGTGCTCGTCGATATCCTCGCACGAGCCATACCATTTCACGGGATTGCCCCGCTCGTCGAGCCGGCAGTACGCGCGCGAATGCACCCAGCGGTACAGGCCATCCTGCCGGCGCACGCGCATTTCCGCGTCAAAAGGCTGGCAACTGCCCACCGATTCGCTCCAGGCCGCCAGGGAATGGGGCACGTCCTCGGGGTGGATGGCATCGAGCCAGCTGGTACCGAGGCCGCTGCCGCCCGTCCATTCGCGCCAGCGCTGCGCCACATAGTCGAGCTTGCCGTCGACGTCGGCCGTCCACAGCACTTGCGTGTTGAGTTCTATCGCGTAATGAAAGTGTTCGCGGCTGTCGTGCAGCGCCTGTTCCAGCTGGCCCCGCTCGATGACATGCGCGGCCACGCGCGCGGCCAGCGCCAGCAGTTCGATCTCCGGTTGCGTGGGATGGCATGGCGCCTGGAAAAACAGGCCCAGCACGCCCAGGATATGCCCCTTGGCGCCGAAGACGGGGGCGACCCAGCAGGCGCGATAGCCGTGCAGCATGGCTTCCTTGCGCCCCGCGCTCCAGTGCACGTCGCGCGTGATGTCGCCGCAATACACGGGCGCGCCGGAAAAGGCCGCCGTGCCGAACGGGGACGGCTGGTCGCCGCCGTGGCGCAAGGCCAGGCACAGGTCTTGCGGCAGGCTGGGCGCGGACAAGCCGCAAAAGCGGTCGGCCTCGTCGATGAGCACGAGGCAGGCATGCGCGCCGCCCTCGGCCAAGTCTTGCAGCGCCAGCAACAAATGCTCCAATGCATGGGCCAGGTCGGCGCCTGCCGCGATGCTGCCCAGCGCACTGTGCTCGGCGTCCAGCAAGGAAAGAATGTTATTTGCGTGCACCGTGTCGATAAGGGGAAAACTGATGCCCGAAATATACCATGGGGCAACGTTCTTGCAGGAGGAAAACAGCGCGTTGCTTGATCTCCGCGGCCACGCGGCCCTATGCTAAAGTGTTGCTCTCTTCTCAAGCGAATCCCAGCATGCCTACTTCATTGCCGTCCACCCTGATCGCCACCGCCCTGCTCGCCTCCACCCACGGCGCCGTCGCCGCCCCCATGAGCCTGGACGATTACCTGGCCCTGACCGGCCCCGCGCCCACGGCGCAGCTCGCGTATGGCCCCGCGCCGTCGCAATACGCGCAGCTGTTCCGGCCCGAAGGCACGGGACCGTTCCCCGTCGTCGTGCTCGTCCATGGCGGCTGCTGGACGGTGGCCTTCGGCGGCATCAAACAGATGCGCAACGTGGCCGGCGCCCTCGTCGCGCAAGGCATCGCCGTGTGGAACGTCGAGTACCGCCGCGTCGACGAGCCGGGTGGCGGCTACCCAGGCACGTATGAAGACATGCACGCGGCACTCGACAGCCTGCAGCAGCACGCGCCCCAGTACCAGATCGACACGAGCCGCATCCTCGCCATGGGCCATTCGGCCGGCGGCCAGCTGGTGCAATGGATCGCCGGACGGGAAAAACTGCCCAAGACCAGCCCCCTGTACCGCGACAGCTACCTGCCGGTAAAAAACATCGTCAGCCTGGGCGGCCTGGCCGACCTGCACCATGAAAAGGACTTGATCAAGACCAGCTGCGAGCGCGACATCGCGCAACTGGCAGGCAGCGCCAGCACCGAGCGCCCCGACATCTACAGCGACACCAACGCCGCCGACCTGATGCCCAACGGCAGCCGCACAGTCCTGGCGACCGGAGAGCTCGACACCATCTCCCCGCCCAGAGTCGCGCACGATTATGCGGCCAAGGCCCGGCTGGCCGGCGACCATGCGGAGGTCCTGATCTTGCCGGGAGCCAGTCACTATGACGAGATTGCGGCGACGTCGAATGCTTGGAAGATGATTTTGCCGGTGGTGAGGGAGATGCTGGGGATGGCGGCGAAATGATGAAAGTAGTGCCTGAAGCGGGCGATATAACAAAAGTGGCGTTCAAGGCGCGCGCATATCTGTCATCAAACGGTGTGCAGCCCAACTCCGATATTGCATCCGTCAACTATGCCGACGGCACACTCATCGTGCTGATTGCCTGTTCGCGTGAGCAAAATGACGTCAGCGGCCTGAAAATCACCTTCCCCGACGTGGACGGATTTCGATTGCTTGATGAATTCGACCTGGTGCGATACTGGAATTCCAGTGACTTCCCATGCGGCAGCCACCTCCTGGAAGTGCTGGCAGACGGCTGGAGTGCGGAAGAGAACATGCTCCAGGGTTTTGAAGGCACGCGACGCGAATGGCTGGTCGTCACCGGAAACGCCTGCCTCAGCGCATTTTGCCTTGCAGAGCCTGTGTTAGAGGAGGCAACATGGAAGTTTCAAGTCTAAACAGAGATACAAGAAAAATGTCCGTACAGATCGAACGCTACGTTGACGACGCCTTTCCGGGCCTAGTCGCGTGCATGCTGAGCGATGCCGATGGCTGCAGGCATGAATTCATTGAGAAAGTGCCAGTAGTTAGTAGCAACGATCTGCGTGCGGACAGCAGCTATCCGCAGCCGGGATACATTGCTTGCGTTGTCGAACACGAATGGATGGACACGGCTGGGCGCAAGCTGCTGCGCATCAATACACAAGCCCCTTGGGACATTGCGTCTGTTTCAGGGGTAACGGTGTTTAACGTACTGGAAGTGCAACTCATCGGCAGGTGATGACGGACGGTTAGCGCGTGCGACGTCAGCTAAACGAAGTGACAATGCGTGACTTTTTTTCGCTGGGTAATTCGTTATGCTCATGGGTCGCTGGCGGTCAGGAGCGGACACTCAGCCGTCGTTAGCCAACGTGCCCACCACATTTTATACTAGATCAAGAAAGATCACATTTCTATGAAACCACTTCGCCTGTTAACCTGCGGGACGTTGGTAACTGCATGGTTTGCGGCATCGACAGTCGTTGCTCAAACATCAATTGCCGAACAACAGGATGCACGGGTCATAGAAACTCTGCGTCAGAACGGCGCGGATGTTACCAAAGTACATGACATCGATTTCTTTCTCGCCTTTACACGAAAGGACGACGCGGTTGCCACTGCAGAGAAAATCAGTGCCTTGGGATACGAGATTGTAGGCGTTGGTCAGCCGCCCGCCACGAAGCAATGGGAAATTCACGCCAAGCGCAAGATGGTGCCAGAGTTGCAAGCAATGCAGGCGACTACACGCACGCTGCAATCCCTGGCAGAAGTTCGCAATGGGTATTACGATGGCTGGGGTGCCGTCGGAGTCAAATAGCGGAAATTGAGGGAACCGACGGCTTCATTGCGGCCAAGAGCGGATGGCCCTTGGCCCGCAATGCATCTGTACTGATGATGGAATCATTGAATGCAACATAAAATTCGAATTGCAGCCGCTGGAAACACGCTTGCTCCCGCGTTGGGAGTCTTGCACAAACTTGGCTATGCGGTAACTCGAGACAAGACGGCTGAACAACAGTATCAAGCGGAAGATGAAACTTGTATTTTTGTCGCTGATGACCCATTGACTCTACTGGGGCTTGTAAAAATTTATAAGGAACGTGGTGCTGACTGGCAGCCGAGCGATGAAGAAGTGCAGCGCTTGCTTTTGCTCGACGAATGTGAGGAATAACGGCCGAGTTCGGCCAGAAGCGGACCTTTAAATGCAGCCAGCACCTAGAGCGAAATGACTCTCAACTAATGATCAAGCTTACGGAATTACAAAGTTCTCGCGCAGTTGTTGACGACCTTGCACAGGCCTATGATTTCGACATCGACCGCGCTTCCCAGGACTATTCGTGGATAAGACTCACTCCAGAACACAGGTTCCTTGTGATTGCAGGCGAAAGCACGGGCGGCGCATTTCTCGCGTACGGCGACGGCGACTTCGACCAAATGCCAATACTTTATGTAACGTCCGAAGGCCAGGCGGGTAAGGTCGCTTCCAATCTCAGTGAATGGCTCGCCATCGTTGTAGCAGTACCTCACTGGCAAGACTTGCTCCATTTTTCGGGCGGCGGCGACCTAGCAGAGATGCGAAGAACAGCTGAACTTGTAAACGGAAGATATGCAGAAAAAGTCGCCAACAGTGCGAGGATGCATTTGATGACGGTCCTGGCTATGCAAGAAGAGATTTCGGATCCCATCGCGGTTTTTCATCGCAACGTTGCTGCCACCGATTGCACCGTTGTTGCTGCTGATGGCTGGCGGTACGAGTCACTTTTCAATAAGTTCAGATCAGACGACTTGCGTATCTGAAATCAGTTGTGCAGCAGTGGTCGTCCGGTTTGGGGCGGCTTCTGCCTCATGGTGACAAACCGTGAGCTTTGCACGAAGGCAAGATGCTATCCTCACCTGTTCGGCCGCGTTCGGCCAGGAGAGGTCGTTAATGCTGCCAGTCGCTCGCTCCAATTTATGGAACATAAGCCTGTGAAAGTAAAAAATATTCTATATGCGGATATCTTCCGCGACGGCGGATCGTACGGATTCGGTTTTGATTCAGACGATGGCAATCAGTATGAATTTTTTCTCCAGACCACTGTCTTTTCGGCTGCACAAGATACGACACATCACGCGCCAGTGATTTACCTTGACGACTGTAACAGCGGGCGCGTAGTTCGCTCCCTTTCGTGGGAAGAAGCGAAAAAATTCGTCGAGTCTTTACACTACAGTGACCAGCGGTTTGATGAGCTTGTGAATATCGTTGCAAACGAAGGAAAGAGATTTTTCAATTAGGCGGCTTGTGATTTCCGTCCAACTGGCGACGTCCGCTTTGGGGCGAAAGCTGACGCTCATCAACCGCGAACTGGCAACAGCAAGAAGAATAGGCCCACCCACTCAACCCAGGCTCCCCGGGCCCAGCGGGCCTGAAAAATGGCCAGGGCAAGGCGCGCGGGTGAAGACAGTACGATGAGTACGGCGAGCCCAAGCAACGCAGCCATGGCCATTTTCTCAGGCCCGCGGCTCTGGCCCGCTCTTCAATAAGCAATATAAACCTACTGAACACGCGCCAGGTACTGTGCCAGCTGTGCAAAAGTAGCCTTGAACCCCTCCTTCATCGACTCAAACCCCTGCTTGAACGTCTCATGCTGCTCATCGGTGGCCTTGTGCGGCGTCGACCGCAAGGTCATCGTCGTCTTGCCGTTTTCCTCGGTGAGGGTCATGACATTGAACGATTCCAAAGGCCAAGTCGCGCTGACCGGGTGCTGCACGGCATTGCCCTGCTTGTCGGCGAATGACAAAATCGAGACGATCTTTTCCGGCGCTTCGATGGCCTGGTAGGTGAACTTGCCCCACATCTCATAGCCATTGTCGGCGCGCATGCCGTAGTGGAAGACGCCGCCCGGCCGCAAGTCCAGCGCCAGCACGCTCAATTCGAAGCCGACGGGGCCCCACCATTGGGCCAGGCGCTCGGGCTCCACCCACGACTGGAACACCAGCTCGCGCGGCGCGTCGAAGGTTTGCGTGATGACAAAGTCGCTGCTGTCGCGGTGCTGTCCGTCCTGCTTCTGTTTTTCCGTCGTCATGCTGTCTCCTGATGGTGGTGGGCTGACTGTTAATGTACCAGCGGCGCCGACAAACGGAAAGGCCTGTACGCCTGCCAAACCAGCATGCTAGAATATTAGTTAGACACCTAACCATTAGACGACTCACCTTATGATTTCTATCGAAGAGCGCTTTTCCGCCGCGCTCCACAAGACGGCGCGCGGCTGGCGCCATGCGATCGACCGGCGCCTGAAAGACCTGGACCTGGGGCAAGCGAGCTGGATGTGCATCGCCATGATCGCCAAATCGCCGCAGCCGCCCTCGCAAAGCGAGCTGGCCCATCAGCTGGGCGTGGAAAACCCCACCATGGTGTCGATGCTGGACCGCCTCGTGAAATCGGGCTTCGTGCAGCGGCAGCCGTCGGAAACGGACCGCCGCGTGAAACTCGTCGTGCTGACCGAGGCCGGCATGCAGGTCTATGAGACCGTGCGCAAGGAAGCGGACGGCTTCCGCAAGGAGCTGCTGCAGGGCATTGATCCCGATCAATTGCGGGCCGCCACCGAACTGCTGGAAGCGCTACAGGCTGCGACGGAGAAATCCGCATGAGTTCGGCCACAGCCAGTGCCACGCCGGCGCTGCCCGCTTCACAGGACCCGACCCTGAACCGGCGCATGATCACGATTTCGATCATGCTCGCCACCATCATCCAGGCGCTCGACGGCACCATCGCCAACGTCGCCCTGCCCCACATGCAGGGCAGCCTGTCCGCCTCGCAAGACCAGATCACCTGGGTGCTGACCTCGTTCATCGTCGCCGCCGCCATCGCCACGCCCCTGACGGGCTGGCTGTGCGACCGCTTCGGCCAGAAAAACACCTTTCTCGTGTCTGTTGCCGGCTTTACGCTCGCCTCCGTGCTGTGCGGCCTGTCCGGCACCCTGTCCGAGATCGTCGCCGCCCGTTTGCTGCAAGGCGTGTTCGGCGCGGCCCTCGTGCCGCTGTCGCAGGCGGTCTTGCTTGACATCAATCCGCGCGAAAAGCACGGCTCGGCCATGGCCATCTGGGGCATGGGCGTGATGATCGGTCCCATCCTCGGTCCCACCCTGGGCGGCTGGCTGACGGACAGCTACAGCTGGCGCTGGGTCTTCTTCATCAACATCCCCATCGGCGCCATGGCCTTCTACGGCATCTGGCGCTACATCCGCAAGGACCCGCCCAACCGCCGCATGAACTTTGACATGTTCGGCTTTGCCACCCTGAGCCTGTCCATCGGCGCGCTGCAGATGCTGCTGGACCGGGGCGAGCAGAACGACTGGTTTTCTTCCACCGAAACGTGGGTCGAAGCCATCGTGCTGGCCATGAGCCTCTGTTATTTCATCGCCCACACGGCCCTGCGCCCGGCCGGCAAGTCCTTCCTCGACTACCGCCTGCTGAAGAATTCGAACTATGTGAGCGGCTTGCTGTTCATCTTTATCGTCGGCATGGTGCTGTTCGCCACCCGTGCGCTGACGCCGTCGATGCTGCAAGGCTTGATGAATTACCCGGCAGCCATTGCCGGCCTGGTGACGGCGCCCAGCGGCCTGGGCACGATGCTGGCCATGCTGATCGTCGGCAGGCTGACGGGCAAGATCGATACGCGCATCCTGCTGGGAGTGGGCTTTTCGATCACCGCGTTTTCGCTGTGGCAAATGGCCAATTTCACGCTGGACCTCGTGCCGAAGACGGTGGTATGGAACGGCATCATCCAGGGCATCGGCCTGGGCCTCGTCTTCGTGCCCCTGAGCGCGGCCACGTTCGCCACCCTGTCGCCGCAGATGCGGGCGGAAGGCACGGCCATCTACAGCCTGGTGCGCAATATCGGCAGCAGCATCGGCATCGCCCTCGTGCAAACCTTGTTGGTGCGCAATACGCAGATCGCCCATGCGTCCCTGACGGAACACATCACTATCGCCAACCCGGCCCTGCATGACCCCGGCATCGCCCAGGTGTTCGACCTGGGCACGAGCACGGGCATGGCGGCGCTGAACGGCGAAATCACGCGGCAGGCGTCGATGATCGCCTACCTCGACGACTTCTGGCTGATGATGTGGCTGACCATCCTCGTGCTGCCGCTCTTGCTCCTGATTAAACCACCGAAGAAAAATGCGCCCGTCGTGGTCGACCACGCGGCCATGGAATAACCCTCATGCACACACCGATGAAACTCTCCCTGAGCGTCCTGGCGCTAAGTTTATCCCTGGCCGGCTGCGCCAGCATCCCGCCCGACACGCAGCAGTTGCCGCAGCAAGACCTGGCCACCGTGCAATTGGCGGCCGACATCCACCTGGCCAGCGAAGGCTGGCCCGCCGTCCAGTGGTGGCGCCAGTTCCAGGACGATCAGCTGGACCAGCTGATCGAACAGGCGCTGGCCGCCAGCCCGAACCTGGCGGTGGCGAATGCCCGCATCGGCTCGGCCTTGTCCGCGTTCGATGCGCAACACGCGGAGCGCGGCCCCAGGCTGGACCTGGACGCGAATGCCAGCCGCCAGCGCTATTCGGGCAATGGCCTGATGCCCGCCCCCATCGGCGGCAATTACTACAACGAGGTCACGGTGGGCGTGCAAGCCCATTACGACCTGGACTGGTGGGGCAGGCACAAGGCGCAGATCGCCGCCAGCCTCGGTGAAGTCAATGCACGGCGCGCCGAATACGCGATGGCCGAACAGATGCTGGCGGCCGAGATCGCCCGCCACTACTTCAGCATGCAAAACGGCTGGGCCCGCATGGACAATCTGCATGCGCTGGTGGCCCTGCAGCAGCAACTGGTGCTGGACAAGGAAAAGCGCATCGCCAACGGCCTCGGTGTCAGCGACGACCATCTGTCCGCGCAAACACGCTTGAGCTTGCTGCAGCAGCAGATCGCCCTGCTGGAAACGCAGGTCGTCACGGAACGGGAAGCCCTGCGCGCCCTGCTCGGCGGCGACAGCTCGGCACTGGCCAGCCTGCAGCCAAAAGTTGCCCAGGCGCTGCCGCATGCCCTGCCCGGCAAGCTGGGCATGGAATTGCTGGCGCGCCGGCCCGACTTGCAGGCGGCCCGCTGGCGAGTGCAAGCATCGATGAGCAAGATCGAGGCGGCGCAGGCGGCGTTCTACCCCAATATCGACCTGGGCGCCTCGTTCGGCCTCGATGCCATCAAACTGGGCAAGCTGCTGCAATCGGGCAGCCGCACCCTGTTCATCGGCCCGGCCCTATCGCTGCCCCTGTTCGACAGCGGCCGCCTGCAGGCGCAGCTTGCCGGCGCACGCAGCGAACGCAACGAGCTGATCGCCGACTACAACCAGAACGTCTTCAATGTCGTGCGCGACGTGGCGCAGGCAGGCGCCAGGGTGCAAGGCGTGGAAAACCAGCTGCGGCTGCAGCAGGAAAACCTGCGCGCCAGCGAAGCGCAGCTGCGCAACGCGAATGCGCGGCTCAAGCAAGGCCTGGCCGACCGCGCCACGCAACTGAACGCGGAAATGACCGTGCGCGGCCAGGTGGACCTGGGCATGCAGCTGCAAAACCAGCGCCAGAACGCGGAAATCAACCTGACCGTGGCGCTGGGCGGCGGCTACCGGGGCAGCAGCGACTTTGCCGCCACGACGACTAAACAATAACGATCGATTACGGAACACATCATGAGCAGCGACACCACCACCTCCTCCTCCTCCACCGAACAGCCGGGCAAGCGCAAGGCCGTCCTGATCGCCATCACGGCCGCCTTTCTCGTGGCCGGCGCCGCCTGGACCGCCTACTATCAACTGGTGCTGTCCAGGGAAGAAGTGACGGACAACGCCTACGTGGGCGGCAACCTGGTCACCCTGTCCGCGCAAGTGACGGGCAATGTCGACGCCATCCGCGCCGACGAGACGCAGATGGTGAAAGCGGGCGCACCGCTGATCACCCTGAACGCCATCGATGCGGACCTGGCCCTGAACCAGGCGCAGGCACGACTGGGCAACGTCGTGCGCCAGGAACGCGAGCGTTATGCCAGCGTGGGACAATACGACGCCGTCGTCGAGCAGCGCCGCCTGGCCTTGGCCACGGCGCAGGGCAACCTGGCGCGCCGCGCACCGCTGGCGGCGGATCACACGATCTCGGGCGAAGACCTTGTTCACGCGAAACAGGCCGTCGACGACGCGAAAGCGGCCTTGATCGTGGCGCAGCGCCAGGCCGAGTCCGCCAAAGCGGGCGTGACCGGTATCAACCTGGCCAGCCATCCGGCCGTGCTGTCGGCCAAGGGCGACATGCTGCAGGCGTGGCTGGCCGTGCGCCGCAACGCCGTGGTCGCGCCCGTCTCGGGCTATGTGGCCAAGCGCAACGTGCAGCTTGGCACGCACGTGACACCGGGCACGCCCCTGATGTCCATCGTGCCGCTCGACCAGTTATGGGTCGACGCGAACTTCAAGGAATCCGAATTGCGCAATATCCGTGTCGGCCAGGCGGCGACCATCGAAACGGATTTGTACGGCAGCAAGGTGGTCTACCACGGCAAGGTGCTGGGCATGTCGGCTGGCACGGGCAGCGCGTTTTCCCTGCTGCCGGCGCAAAACGCCACGGGCAACTGGATCAAGGTGGTGCAGCGCGTGCCCGTGCGCATCACGCTGGACCCGAAAGAACTGGCCGCCCACCCGCTGCGCATCGGCCTGTCGACGACGGTGACGGTCGATACCAGCCACGGCGAAGGGGCAACCCTGGACCAGCCGATGGTGGCGTCCACCGTCTACACGACCCAGGCGCTGAGCCAGCCCGTGGACGAGGCTGAGAAGATGGCGGACGCCATCATTGCGCAAAACCTCGCACACTAAACCATCCGTTGAACTTAAACGACATCCGGGGTCAGACCCGACGGGTCTGACCCCAGCCTTACTTTGCCTCATCAGCAGACACGCCCCTATCGAGCACCCGCTACTTTATTTCGCCTTCCCCGCCGCCGCCACCTGATCCAGGATATGCTTGGGCACGGCCGCATAGTGCTTGAATTCCATCGTGTACGTGGCGCGGCCCTGGGTCAGCGAACGCAGGGTGGTGGAATAGCCGAACATTTCCGCCAGCGGCACCAGGGCCTTGACGATGCGCCCCGCCCCGCCGGGGATGTCGTCGACGCCCTGCACCATGCCGCGCCGGGCCGTCAAGTCGCCCATGACGTTGCCCATGAATTCTTCCGGCGTTTCCGCCTCCACCTGCATCATCGGCTCCAGCAGCACGGGCGACGCCTTGCGCATGCCATCCTTGAAGGCGATGGAGCCGGCCATGCGGAACGCGTTTTCGTTGGAATCGACGTCGTGGTAGGAGCCGAACGTCAGCGTGGCCTTCACGTCCACCACCGGATAGCCGGCCAGCACGCCCGCCTTCAGGGTTTCGATGATGCCCTTGTCGACGGCGGGAATGAATTCGCGCGGCACGACGCCGCCCTTGATGGCGTCGACGAACTGGTAGCCCGTGCCCGGCTCCAGCGGTTCGAGTTTCAGCACCACGTGGCCGTACTGGCCCCGTCCACCCGATTGCTTGACGAACTTGCCCTCGACGTCTTCCACCGTGCGCGTGATGGTTTCGCGGTACGCCACCTGCGGCTTGCCCACGTTCGCTTCCACGCCGAATTCGCGCCGCATGCGGTCGACCAGAATTTCCAGGTGCAGTTCGCCCATGCCCGACATGATGGTCTGGCCCGACTCCTCGTCCGTATGCACCCTGAACGACGGGTCTTCCTGCGCCAGGCGGTTCAGGGCGATGCCCATCTTTTCCTGATCCGGTTTGGTCTTCGGTTCGACGGCCTGGGAAATCACGGGTTCCGGGAAGATCATCTTTTCCAGCACGATGATGTGGTCGATGGCGCACAGGGTGTCGCCCGTGGTCACGGCTTTCAGGCCCACGGCGGCGGCGATGTCGCCCGCATACACTTCCTTGATTTCCTTGCGCTCATTCGCATGCATCTGCAGGATGCGCCCCAGCCGCTCGCGCGCGCTCTTGGTGGGGTTGTAGACCATGTCGCCCGAGTTCACCACGCCCGAATACACGCGGAAGAAGGTCAGCTGCCCCACGAACGGGTCCGTCATGATCTTGAAGGCCAGGGCCGAAAAGTGCTCGTCGTCGGCCGGATGGCGCTCCACCTCGTTGTCGTGCTCGTCGTGGCCCATGATGGGCGGCACTTCCATGGGCGACGGCAGGTATTCGATGACGGCGTCGAGCATGGCCTGCACGCCCTTGTTCTTGAAGGCGCTACCGCACAGCATGGGCACGATTTCGTTGCGGATGGTGCGCGCGCGCAAGGCCTGTTTCAGTTCCGCTTCCGTGAACGTGTCGCCGTTCAGGTAGCGCTCCGTCATCTCCGTCGTGGCTTCGGCCGCGTGTTCGACCAGGTGCTCATGCCACTCCTGCGCCTGCGGCAGCAAGCTGGCGGGAATCTCGCCATAGCTGAACTGCACGCCCTGGCTGGCGTCGTCCCACGTGATGGCGCGCATTTTCAGCAGGTCGATGACGCCCGTGAAATGCTCTTCGGCGCCGATGGGCAGCTGGATGGGCACGGCCACGCCCTTCAGGCGCTCGGCGATCTGCTTGCGCACGCGCAGGAAATCCGCGCCCACCCGGTCCATCTTGTTGATGAAGGCGATGCGCGGCACATGGTATTTGTTGGCTTGCCGCCAGACGGTCTCGGACTGCGGCTGCACGCCGCCGACGGCATCGTAGACCATCACGGCGCCGTCAAGCACGCGCATCGAGCGCTCCACCTCAATCGTGAAATCCACGTGGCCGGGCGTATCGATGATGTTGATGCGGTGTTCGGGGAAGTTGCCAGCCATGCCCTTCCAGAACGCGGTGGTGGCGGCCGAGGTGATGGTGATGCCCCGTTCCTGCTCCTGCTCCATCCAGTCCATGGTGGCGGCGCCGTTGTGCACTTCGCCGATCTTGTGATTGACCCCCGTATAAAACAGGATGCGCTCGGTGGTGGTGGTCTTGCCGGCGTCGATATGGGCGCTGATGCCAATGTTGCGGTAGCGCTCGATAGGTGTTTTGCGGGTCATCACAATCTCCATGGCTAGCCCGGCGCGCCAGTGTTTGCACCGGTTTTCCAGTGTAGCAGACATCGATTTGAGCGGCACGGGTGACCGGTTTTTACCATGCGCGCAACACCGACATTAACGCGCACGCGCGTTGCACAGGACAAACAAGAGTTTCGGCTATACTTTCAACTTTATTAATCCATCAAAGATTAATCAAAATCAATACGCACCGTAAATTATCGTGCAAGGCGACGCCGCCGGCATGCCAGCCCAGGTGCGCACCGAATGACATGCCCCACTCAGCCTATGACTATCCGACTAAGAAAAATAATCCTCTCCTCCCTGCTGGCGTCGCCGGCGCTCGCCATGGCCGGCGAACTGGAACAGCAAATGCAGCGTTGCGCCGTGCTTGGTGACGCCAGCGCCCGCCTGGGCTGCTTCGACACCCTGGCCAAGGCGGCGGAAAAAGCCACCATCGCCGCCGGCGGCGACCCTGCCACCGCTGCCGTCACCCTGGCGGCAGCCGCCGAGGTCGCCCCAATCACGCCCGTCAGCCCACCGGGCGTGGCCACGCCGGAAGCCGTCAACGCCGCCATTCCCGCCATCGCGCAGGCGGGTGCGGCACCGCCGGAAGCGCCGATTTCGCGCACCCAGCAATCGTGGGAACTGAACGACGCCTCGAAACGGGGCCTGTTCAACTTCCGCCCGCACCGCGACACCTATCTGCTGCTGGCCAACTACAGCGACGCTTCCAACGACGAACCGTTCCAGGACTTCACGCCGGCCGGCATCAAGAGCCAGCACGTGGAATTGACGTTCCAGCTGAGTTTCAAGATGAAGCTGCTAGAAGACATCGCCGGCACGCCCATCGACATGTGGTTCGGCTACACGCAGCAAAGTTTCTGGCAGGCGTATAACCGCAAGGCATCGAGCCCCTTCCGCGAGACCAATTACCAGCCTGAACTGATGCTGATCTTGCCGATCAACAAGAATTTCGCTGGCCTGGAATTCAATTACCTGAACCTGGGCCTCGTGCACCAGTCGAATGGCCAGACGTCGACCCTGTCGCGCAGCTGGAACCGCGTGTATGCGGAACTGGGCGTGGAAAAGGACAACCTGGCGATCACGGGCCGCGTCTGGCACCGCCTCGACAATAGTGCGACCGACAACGACAATATCGACATCACCGATTACATGGGGCATGGCGACTTGCGCGTGAGCTACCGCAACAAGGGCCATGAATACGCCGTGACGGCGCGCCGCAATTTCAGCAAAAAGCATGGCTCGATGCAGGCCAGCTGGGCTTTCCCATTGAAAGCCAACCTGAAAGGCTATCTGCAGCTGTTCTCCGGCTACGGCCAGAGCTTGATCGACTACAACTATTCGCAGAAATCGATCGGCGCCGGTTTCATGGTCGACCTGTAAGCGGTGTAAACGGTACATGCATAAAAAATGGCGCCGACGGCGCCATTTTTTTATCGGAATCCAGTTCAGTGCCGCCCGCCACCGAGCACGCGGGCCGGCAGCATGACGATGGCGCGCAGCAATTCGAACACGCCTTCCACGCCGATGCCGATCAGGCGGAATGGCAGCAACAGCAGCCAGGCCAGCGGATACAGCACGAGGGCCAGCAAGGCCAGGGGCCAGCACACCAGCAAGAGCAGCAGCCACAGCACGAATCCCAACATCGCGTTCCCCTCGAATGAAATGTGCGGAGCAAGCCGTGCTTGCCCCGCTACCGTGACGGCACTATAGCCAAGCGCCGCGGGGGCGGCAACAGCCGTGCGATGAACTGCTTGCTACGGGGATGAACGGTACAAAAACGGGAATGAACGGGGACTTACTGGCCGACGCAAATCACTTTCGTGATGTATTCATGCGCGTTCGGCTTCTTGCTGGTGGCCCATTTGATGGCCTGGTTGGCCTCTTCGATGGTCAGGACGGAAGCCTTGTCCTTCGACTTGATGAAGGACACGCCTTCAAACACGCCTTCCTTGCTGCGCATTACCTTGGCAAACACGGGTGGCCTGGTCTCGCCATCGCTGATTTTGTTCTGTTGCACGAGGTAACGCTGATCGATCTGTTCCATGATAATAAAGCTGTCCAGTGGGTAAAAGACGGAATATACCCTGAATGGACAAACGCCGCAGGATGAAATCGCTGCGGCGTTGCCCAAATTTGGTTTCGAACGGCTGACAAAACCGTCGCGAGCGGCAGTGAGTTGTGGCTAAGAAGCGCAACCGTACTTTAGTACGGTGAGCATCGCAGGCCGCAAATCGCGACGCGCAGCAGGTTTGGTCAGCTGGTCAGGCGTAGACAGGATTCTGCGTGACGGGCTGCAGATTCACGTCATAGATCACCTGCGCGCGGATCGACGCTTCCAGCGAAGGAATCGAGCCGCCGGCGCGGTACTGGAAACTCACCTGCAGCACGTCGCCCGCCTTCACGGCCACCGGCGCGGCCAGCGGCAGGCACATGTAGTGGTTCAGCCAGTCGATCGTGGTCGAGCGCTCGGGCACCACGGCCAGGATGTTCTTGGTGACGAAACGCAAGGCGTTCAGGGTGCCGCTGCGCTCGACGACGAACTTACCGTCGAAACCGAACACGCTGTCCGTCGGCTGGCTGAAGTCGATGATGCTGTAGACGGACGGCGGCGCCAGTTCCTGCACGCCCGGGTGGATGGCCGTGGTTTCCTGAAATTGTACGATGGGCGCATAAAAACCCTCGAAATCGTATTCCTGCTGCATCGGTTGCACGGCCATGATGACGGCTTCGGGCAGGAAGATGGGCAGCGGGCCGCCGAAGCGGGCCAGGTAGCGGCGCTTGAACGATTCGATCACTTCCACCTGCTTTTCGCGCAGCATGCCCACATGGATCATTTCGCAGATGACCACGTCGACGGGCTCGGGCGGCAGGTATTCGAAGGCGTCCGCGTGGACGACTTCCACTTTTTCACCGTTGGGGTTGAGCGCGAGCATCTTGCGCGCTTCCTTGACCATGTCCGGGTTGAACTCCACGCACCAGACCTTGTCGGCGCGCGCGGCCGCAAACCACGACAGCACGCCCGTGCCGCCGCCCAGCTCCAGCACCTTCATGCCGGGTTTCACCGCGTAATCGATCGCCGACTTGAACCCGTGCATGCGGTTCTGGTCCATCAGCATATTGTGATGGTAATGGACGGGGATAAATTGCCCCAGGTAACAACTCTCGATTTCTCGTTCATTCAGCATGTCTGTCCTCTTGGAGTCTGGCTCCGATGGCCGATCGGTTTTGTCATTCCAGAAAGCAGTGATGTCGCACGGGCTGCGCGAGGGGCGGCGACAATACAGCCGGCGCCTGACGGTGGTGTGATGGCCCATGCGAAAAATCTCCTGATTAATGCGACACGATCATTATCGTTAATCGCCAGGGAGAACAAAGGGCTGAGGTGAGAGGCAATTCCATGCCAGTTTTGGCGCTGGCATGGAAAATATTATCAGAACGACTATTTACGGGCAGCGCGCGCCTTCTGTGCCGCTTCGATGATGGCCACCACGCCCGGCTTGTCGCCGGCCTGGGCGAACTGCGCGGCCGTCCAGCCATGGTCGCTCTTCAGGTTGGCATCCGCGCCCCAGGACAGCAGCAGCTTGACGGCGCCCTCCTGTCCTTCGCGGGCGGCAAACATCAGCGGCGTGACGTTGGCGGGCGCGCGCGCATCGACCACGGCGTCGCGGTCGAGCAAAATCTTCATGATGGGCAAGTCGCCGGCCGAGGCCGCATAGTGGAGCGCCGTCCAGCCGCTCTGGTTGACCTTGGCGCCCTTGGCGAGCAAGGCGTTCACCGCGTCCAGCTTGTGTTTATATGCGGCCATCATCAGCGCCGTGTTGCCGTTGGCCGAACGCGCCTCGATATCGATGCCGGGAGCGTCGAGCAACACTTGGAAAACCCGGTCCGCATCGTCGCGCAAGGCCAGCACGAGCGGAATGTCGCCCCGCTGCGCGTCGGGCTGGTTCGGATTCATGCCGTCAGCCAGCATGCTGCGCACGCCGCTGGCGTTGTTGACGGACACGGCGCGGAAGAAGGCGTCCGGTTCCGGCGCCGCCTGGCTGGCGGCGGCACAGCACAGCAACATCGCCAGCGCGAGTTTTTTCATCATGTCTTACCTTAAGAAGTTATGGCAACTGATTGAATAATTTGAAGAAATTGTCCGTCGTCTGCTGCGCCACCTGGGCCAAAGGGATGCCTTTCAGGGTAGACAGGTATTCCGCCACGTGGGCCACGTAGCCCGGTTCGTTCATGCGGCCACGGAACGGTACAGGCGCCAGATACGGCGAATCCGTCTCGATGAGGATACGTTCGAGCGGCACTTCCAGTGCCACGGCCTGCAAATCCTTGGCGCTCTTGAACGTGACGATGCCGGAGAACGAAATGTAGAAACCCATGTCGATGGCGGCGCGCGCCACTTCCAGCGATTCCGTAAAGCAATGCATGACGCCGGCCACGCCGCCGTCGGACACGCCCGTGCCCTCTTCGCGCATGATGCGTATCGTGTCTTCGCTGGCCGCTCTTGTGTGAATAATCAAGGGCTTGCGCGTGATTCTTGAAGCTTTGATGTGAGTGCGGAACCGCTCGCGCTGCCACTCCAGGTCGCCCGTCAGGCGGAAATAGTCGAGGCCCGTCTCGCCGATGGCGATGATCTTCGGGTGGTCGGCCAGTCGCACCAGGTCTTCCACCGACGGTTCAGGCGTGTCTTCGTAGTCTGGATGCACGCCGACGGACGCGAAAATATGCGGATACTGCTCGGCCAGGGCCAGCACCTGCGGGAAGTCCGGCAAGTCGACGGACACGCACAGCGCGTGCGTCACCTTGTTCTCCGCCATCTTGGCGAGGATTTCGGGCATGCGAGCGGCCAGCTCGGGGAAATTGATATGGCAATGGGAATCGATATACATAAGGCGGGATTGTACCGGAGGGAGCAAAAACTGGCAGGGGAACGGCGGCGGCGCACGTCCCCTGCCGGGGCGGTTCGGATGCTGGCAGCCGATTACATCTGCGAGGCCGGGTGTTCGGCCAGCGGAACGAAGTTGCCGGTCGATTCGTCGAGCGCGTCGAGCGAGCCGTTCTCGATGTCGTACACCCAGCCATGCAGGGTCAGACGATGTTGCGCCATGGCCAGCGCCACCGAGGGATGGGTGCGCAGGTTATTCAGTTGCGCCACCACGTTGGCGCGCACCATGCCGTCGATGCGCGACTGTTCCGTCGGATGGTCGACCGATTCGTTGATCATGCGCGCCGCGTCCGCATGATGCAGCCAGCTGCGCACGGCCGGCATGTGATCGAGGCAGGCGCAGGTGGCGATCGCCTTCATCGCGCCGCAATCGGAATGGCCGCAAATGACGATGTCGGTCACGTTCAGGGCCGACACGGCAAACTCCACCGTGGCGCTGACGCCGCCCGGCTCCGGCCCGTACGAGGGCACGATGTTGCCCGCGTTGCGGATCACGAAGAGTTCGCCCGGCTCGCGCTGCGTCACCAGTTCCGGCACCATGCGGCTGTCGGAGCAGGAAATGAACAGGGCCTTCGGGGTCTGTCCCGTGGCCAGGGTCTTGAACAACTCGCGGCGCTCAGGAAAAACCTCTTTTTGGAAACGTAGGAATCCAGCAATAATGTCGCGCATAAATAAATGAAATGGTTAGCCGAACCCGTATTATCGCTGATCTGGCGCCTGCATTGCCTATTGCCCTTCGGGCGGCTGCCACAGTTCCACCTTGTTGCCCTCGGGATCGATGACCCAGCCGAACTGGCCGTATTCCGAGTCCGGCGTCTTGTCCAGCACATTACAGCCTTCGTCGCGCAGCGCTTGCAGAAGCGCGTCGAGGTCGTCGACCCGGTAATTGATCATGAAGGACGCCTTGCCGGGCGCGAACTGCTCGCTGTCCTTGGCCGCCACGGACCAGATGGTCGTGCCGCCAGTGGGCTGGCCAGCGCTATCCGTCCAGGTGAAGGCGGCGCCGCCCCAGGGCTGCACGTCCAGGCCCAGGTGGCGCTGGTACCAGGCGCGCAGCGCGGCCGGGTCTCGCGCCTGGAAAAAGATACCGCCAATGCCAGTGACTCGTTGCATGCACGCCTCCGTTCTGTCCAGTGCATTGACTGTAACACCGGGGTCAGAACGTGGCAATCGGACATGAACGGTAGGCAAAAACCTTATCAAGATATATAGTGATTTGCCGGAGCGCAACCATGGGGTTGCGCGCGGCTACCTGGAGATAGTTCATGCTGAAAGTTGCCGGCCCTTTGATACTGCTGTCCTGCCTGACCCTCACAGCGCATGCGCAAGACAAGCGCGACACGCCCAAAGCCATCCCCGAGGCTGGCCTGTGCGCACCCGTGTGTGCGTCGGCACGCCAGGATTGCCGCGCGCAAGCGCAAGGCGCGACGGAAAACGATACCAGCCCCATCTTGTCGATGAAGCCCAGCAGCAATCCCTACGTCGCGGCTGGCAGGAATGTCGACGCGCAAGCGGAGCAGCTGCGCCCCACCGAAGCCCAGGCCTTCCGCGCCCGGCGCGCCGAACGCCAGCAAGCGTGCGAAGTGCAATACCGCAGCTGCACGCGCGCCTGCGGCTAAATCCTCCGAATCGCGCCAGAAGTCAAAGAATCTGGATTAACTTGACAGCGCAAGCCCTTGATTTTATTGGCAACTGGATGCGTAATCGAGCAGCATGTCTTCCAGGAACAGCTTGGGCGACAGGGGATGCTCGGCAATCGCACGGCGCTCGTTGGCGGCCTTGATGGCGGCCATCAGGCGGCTGACGTTGATGCGCCCGGCCAGCGCTTCCAGTTCGCGCCGGTGGCGCGGGTAGTAGCGGATGGTACCGGATAATTTGACGGAAAACACGTCGTACAGCCAGCGCTGCAAGGACGCCACCAGCGGCGCCAGCGGTGCCTTCTGCAATTTGTCGGCCGCCTTCAGGGCCGCTTCCACGCCGGGATTGGCCAGCACCTGCAGCAACTGTTCCGTTTCTTCGCGGCCGCCCGATTCGGACTGGGCCAAGGCGGCCAGCGGTGCGCCGCCCTGCTCGCGCAGCCAGCTGTCCGCGTCGTTCAAGCCTTGAGCCTTGAGCCACGTCAATGCCTGCTCGTGGCTGGGCATGGGCAAGGCGAACTTGCGGCAGCGTGACAAGATCGTCGGCAGCAAGCGGTCCAGGCTGTTCGATGCCAGCAGGAACAGGGTGCCCGGCGGCGGCTCTTCCAGGGTCTTCAGCAAAGCGTTCGACGCGGGCGTGTTGAGCGCCTCGGCCGGATACAGCACCACCACGCGCAAGCCCTGGCGGTGCGTGGAAATGTTCATGAAGTCGGCCAGGTTGCGGATCTGCTCGATCTTGATGTCTTTCGACGGCGTCTTGGTCTTGGCGCTTTTCTTCGCGCCCTCGCCCTCTTCGCCGTCATCGGCCACTTCGTCTTCCAGCGCTTCGGGACGCACGCGGCGGTAATCGGGATGGTTGCCCTGGCTAAACCAGCCGCACGAGGCGCAGGCGCCGCAGGCATGGCCGTCGGCGCGCACGTCTTCGCACAGCAGCGCCTGCGCGAAATGCTCGATGAAGTCGGCCTTGCCGATGCCCTGCGCGCCATGGAACAAGATGGCGTGCGGCATGCGCGGGCGCAAGGCTTGCAATTGCTGCCAGGCGTCCTGTTGCCACGGATAGAGAGAACTGGTCATATCTTCTTCTTTTAAATCAGCGCGTTACAGTGCTTTGTGCAAGCAATGCATCAAGCAGTTGCGCCAGCTGCACCTGGATATCGGCGATGCTTTGCGTGGAATCGATGATGCGGAAACGCTGCGGGAACTGGGCCGCGCGGCGCAGGTACTCGTTGCGCGTGGCGGCAAAGAAGTCCGATCGCTCCTGCTCGAATTTATCCAGTGCGCGCGTGGCGTCCAGGCGGGCTCTGGCCACGGCCAGCGGCACGTCGAACAGGAACGTGATGTCCGGCTGCAGATGCGGGTGCACCCACGCTTCCAGCGCTTCCATCTTGCGCAAGTCCATGCCCCGGCCGCCGCCCTGGTAGGCGAAGCTGGCATCGGTAAAGCGGTCGGAAATGACCCACTCGCCCCGCTCCAGGGCGGGCGCGATGACTTGGGCGATGTGTTCGCGGCGGCTGGCGAACATCAGCAGGGCTTCCGTTTCCAGGTGCATCTTTTCATGCAGCAGCAGTTCGCGCAGCTTTTCGCCCAGGCTGGTGCCGCCCGGTTCGCGCGACGACACGAGGGCCACGCCCCGTTGCCGCAGGTAATCGGTAACAAAGCCGATATGCGTCGACTTGCCCGCGCCATCGATGCCTTCGAAGGTGATGAAGCGGGGTTGATAGTGTTGTGTCATGAAACTCTTGATCTGATAAGGATATTAGCGCTGGTACTGGTTCACGGCGCGGTTATGGTCGGGCAAGTTGGCCGAGAACTGGCTGGTGCCGTCGCCGCGCGCGACGAAATACAGCGCCTGCGTGCGGGCCGGCGCCAGCGCCGCCGTCAGCGATTGCGCGCCAGCCAGGGCGATCGGCGTGGGCGGCAAGCCGCCGCGCGTGTAAGTATTGTACGGGGTGTCCGCTTCCAGGTCGCGTTTGCGGATCTTGCCCTGGTAATTGTCGCCCATGCCATAGATCACGGTCGGGTCCGTCTGCAGCAGCATGCCCGTCTTCAGGCGGTTGACGAACACGCCGGCGATCATGGCGCGCTCGGACTTTTGTCCCGTTTCCTTTTCCACGATGGACGCCATGATCAGCGCCTCGTACGGGTTTTTATATGGCAAGGCCGGATCGCGCTTGAACCACGCTTCGGACAGGCGGCCGATCATGGCCGTGTGCGCCTGCTTGAAAATCTGCATTTCGCTGGCGCCCTTGGCGAACAGATACGTATCCGGGAAGAACAGGCCTTCCGGCAGCACGTATTCCGGGCTGATCTTCGCCATCAGTTCCTTGTCGGACAGGCCCACGGTATCGTGCTTGAGGCCGGGATGGCTGGCCATGGCCATGCGCATCTGCTTGAAAGTCCAGCCTTCGATGATGGTCAAGGATTCCTGCGCGAACTCGCCGCGCGCCAGCTGCGTGATCAGACGCTGCGGCGTGGTGCCCGGTTTCAGCTCGTAGGAACCGGCCTTGATCTTCGAAGTCTTGCCTTCGATGCGCGCCAGCATGTTGAACAGGATGGGCACGATGGGCACGCCCGCGTCCGCGATCTGCTGGCCGGCCGCATGCGCGCCGCTGCCCGGGCTGATCGTAAACGGGATCGCTTCGCCATCCGTGGTGATGGGCTGCTGCGCCCAGTACACAAAAGTACCGCCCACGCCGATGGCGGCGATGACTGAACTGACTACAAGTTTTTTAAAGAAAGCCATTGTTCCGATTCTTGTGATGCGCTCGCTGGCGGGCAACGCGCGCTTGTTATGATCGTTCATTTGTGAAGCAAGTGCGCGCAAAGCGGCGCCAACACTGGCAATCTTGCCGCTGCCGACGCAATCTGCGCGACATCACTATAATGAACCCGTAATGATAATGCTTAATCGCTGATCTAATGGAAATTATGAATAACTGGAATCAATTTTTAACTGCCCAAGGCGCCCGCCCCCTTGCCGCCGAGAACGCGCCTGACGGCACCGCGCTTGCCACCAGCGTCTCCCCCATCGCCGATTTTGGCCACTCCCTGACAGTGCCCCAGCTGCAAGAAGGTTTTGTCGCGGCCATCACGGACCAGGGTTTGATCGGCCTGACCGGCGACGAGGCAGCCAGTTTCCTGCACGGCCAGCTGACCAACGACGTGGAACACCTGAACCAGGAGCAAGTGCGCCTGGCCGGCTACTGCACGCCGAAGGGCCGCCTGCTGGCCAGTTTTTTGATGTGGCGCAACGCCACCACCATTTATCTGCAATTGCCGCGCGCCATACAGCCCGCCATCCAGAAGCGCTTGCAGATGTTCGTGCTGCGCGCCAAGGCCAAGCTGCACGATGCGTCCGTTGATGAAGCGAACCAGGTCATGCTGGGCCTCGGCGGCAAGCAAGCCGGCGCGGTACTGTCCGCCTGGTTCCCCGCCCTGCCCGCCGCGCCGTTCAGCAAGGTCGAGCATGCGCTAGGCACCCTGCTGCGCGTGGCCGATGCCTTCGGCAGCGCCCGCTATGAATGGCTGACGTCCGCCGCCACGGCGCGCGATGTGTGGCCGCAGCTGGCTGAAAAACTGGCCAAGGGCGGCAATGACGCCTGGCACTTGTCGGACATCCATGCGGGCATCCCGCAGATCACGGCCGCCACGCAAGAGCAATTCGTGCCGCAGATGGTCAACTTCGAGCTACTGGGCGGCGTCAATTTCAAGAAAGGCTGCTACCCGGGCCAGGAAATCGTCGCGCGCAGCCAGTATCTGGGCAAGCTCAAGCGCCGCACCACCCTCGTCAGCATCGCTGACGCAAGCGTCGTGGCCGGCGGCGAACTGTTTGCCGTCAGCGACCCCGAACAGCCTTGCGGCATGGTCGTCAACGCGGCGCCGAACGGCGCGGGCGGCTTTGACGCCCTCGTCGAAATGAAGCTGGGGGCGATCGAAGAAGGTTCAAGCGCCGCCGGCGCCGTGCGCTACGGCTCGGCCCAAGGTGCGGCCGTGCATTTCCTGCCCATGCCTTACGTGCTCGACGCACTCGACTTGTGAGAATGCCATGAAAGATTTGTACATTTATTATCAGGTCAAGGAAGAGCACGCCCAGGCGCTGGAAGCCAGGGTGCGCGCCTTGCAGGCGAAACTGGCGGCCGCGTCCGGCGTGGCGCCGCAACTGAAGCGCCGCCCCGAGGCCAAGGATGGCTTGCAGACGTGGATGGAAATCTACCCCGTCGTCGGCGAAGGTTTTGCCGAACTGCTGGCCGCGGCCGCCGAGGAAGCGGGTTTGCTGTCCCTGACGGCTGGCGCGCGCCATACGGAAGTGTTCATGGATTTGCCCCCATGTGCCTGATCGTTTTTGCCTGGAAAGTCAATCCGCACATCCCGCTGATTGCCGCCGCCAACCGCGACGAATTCTATGAACGCGCCAGCGCCCCCGCCGGGGCCTGGCCCGAGCACCCGCAAGTGTATGCGGGCCGCGACCTGCAGGCGGGCGGCAGCTGGATGGGCATCACCCAGGCCGGCAGCGGCAGCTCGCGCTTTGCCGCCATCACGAACATCCGCAGCCCGCAAGACCGCAACCCGGACGCCCCCTCGCGCGGCGCCCTGGTGGCCGACTACCTGGCCGGCAGCATGTCGCCGCAGGACTATATCGCGCAGATCCGCCCCGGATGCAAAGCCTACAACGGTTTCAACCTGGTGCTGGGCGACGCGGATACGCTGATCTGGTTTTCCAACCGGGGCGATGGCGATGCGCGCAATGGCCAGCCATTGGAACCGGGCATCTACGGCCTGTCGAACGCCCTGCTCGACGCGCCGTGGCCGAAGGTCCTGAAGACCAAGGCCCAGTTCGCCAGCCTGCTGTGCCAGGGCGCGCCCGACGAAGCCTACTTCGACATGCTGGCCGACACCACGCGCGCACCGGACTTCCGCCTGCCCGACACGGGCGTGCCGCTCGACCTCGAGCGCGTGCTGTCCGCCGTCTGCATCGAAACGCCCGGTTACGGCACGCGTACGTCCACCGTCGTCAAATTGTTCCCCGATTCGCCCGGCGAACTGCATGAGCTGGTGATTCAGTAAGCCAATACTGGGGTCTGACCCGCCGGGTCAGACCCCATGCACCACCGTCTCTCCTCTCCGGTTCATCGTCCCTTGTCTCGCTAAAAGATTGGCGCGCAAAAAAAGAAAGCGCTTGCGCAAGCGCTTTCTTTTGTTTACGATGGATTCCAACGCGGCGACACAGCCGCACACTATTGCAGCACACAATAAGAATAAAACCATCAGGAGACACCATGGCCACCATGGAAGATGTAGCGCGGGCGGCGGACGTATCGTTGTCGACCGTCTCTCACGTACTCAACGGCACCCGCAAGGTCAGCCCGAAAACCGTCGCCGCAGTCAACGCGGCCATGCAGCAGATCGGCTATGTGCCGAACATGCTGGCGCGCGCGCTGGCCGGCTCGTCGTCGGGCACCATCGGCGTGGCCATTTCCGCCTTCACCAATCATTACTTCAGCGAAACCGTGCGCGCCATCGAGGCCGCTTGCACGCGCCACGGCTTGATGATGCTGTTTTCCGATACGCATGACGATCCCGAGCAGGAGCTCAAGGTGGTGCAGAACCTGCACCAGCGCCGGGTCGACGGCATCGTGCTGGCGCCTTCGGGCGACGCGCGCAACCGCACGCTCGACTACTTGACCAGCAACAAGATCGCTTCCGTGCTGGTCGACCGCATGTCGCCGCAGCCATTCGACCAGGTGGGCGTGGAAAACATCGAGGCGACGGCCCGGCTGGTCAGTCATCTGATCGCCGTCCACGGCCACCGCCGCATCGGCTTCATCAGCGGCGCGCCCGGCCTGTCCACGACGCACGAGCGTATCGAAGGCTACCGCCTGGCCTTGCAGCGCGCCAATATCGCCTTCGATCCGGACCTGCTGCGTTCGGGCGAATCCAACCTCGAGCGCAGCGGCGCGGCCACGCGCGAGTTGCTGGCCCTGCCCGCCGGACAGCGCCCGACGGCCATCGTGGCCGGTAACAATCTGATGACCATCGGCACCATGCATGCCTTGCGCGACGCACAGATTGCGGTACCGCAAGATGTGGCGCTGGCCGGCTTCGATGATTTCGACTGGGCCGATTACTTCAGCCCCCGCCTGACCGTGATGGCGCAGCCGCTCGAAGAGCTGGGCGCCATGGCCGTCGACCTGTTGATCGACCGTATCGCCAACCCGGGCCGCGCCCAGCATGTGCAGCGTTTGTCGCCGACCTTGCGCGTGCGCAATTCCTGCGGCTGCCCCTGACCTTTTACCGTAATCGATTATGCATCCAGCGATTTCCCTCGGTATCGACCTCGGTACCTCCGAACTGAAAACCGTGCTGATGGACGGCACTGGCACCGTGCGCGGCCAGGCCTCCGTGCGCATCGATACCAGCCGCCCGCAGCCGGGCTGGTCCGAACAATCGCCGCAGGACTGGTGGGACGCCTGCGTCAACGCCCTGGCGCAGCTGCGCGCCAGCTGGCCGCAGGACTACGCGCGCATCGCCTGCATCGGCCTGTCGGGCCAGATGCATGGCGCCGTGCTGCTCGACAGCAACGACAACGTGATCCGTCCCGCCATCCTGTGGAACGATGCGCGCGCCGAAGCCGAAGCGGCCAGCCTGGCGCGCGACTATCCCGCCTACGCGGACGTGACGGGCAGCCTGCCCATGGCGGGCCTGACGGCGCCGAAACTGCTGTGGCTGCAAACGCACGAGCCGGCCGCGTTCGCCGCCATCGCCTGCCTGCTGTCACCCAAGGATTATCTGCGCCTGCGCTTGACGGGCAATAAAGTCACCGACATGTCCGACGCGGCCGGCACCCTGTGGCTGGACGAGGCCGCTCGCGCCTGGTACGGCCCCATGCTGGCCGCCTGCGGCCTGGTGCCCGAACAGATGCCGGCGCTGGCCGAAGGCGACGCGGCCACGGGCACGGTGCCGGCCGCCGTCGCGGATCAGCTGGGCTTGCCCATGGATGTGGTGGTGGCCGCCGGCGGCGGCGACAATCCCGTCTCGGCCGTGGGCATCGGCGCCGTCAACGGCGGCGACAGTTTCATTTCGCTGGGCACCAGCGCCGCCATCGTCAGTGTGACCGAAGCGCCCTTGGGCAACCCGGCCGGCGGCGTGCACAGCTTTTGCCACGCCCTGCCCGGCCGCTGGTACGCGATGGGCGCGATCCTGTCGGGCGCCAGCTGCCTGCGCTGGGCCACTGGCGTGCTGGGCCAGCCCGACGAGGCAACCCTGCTGGCGCTGGTGGAAAGCGCCGTGCCGCTCGACACGGCCATCGCACCGTCCGCACCGCTGTTCCTGCCCTACCTGTCGGGCGAGCGCACGCCGCATAACGACCCGCAAGTGCGCGGCGCCTTTCTGCAGCTGGGCCACGACAGCACGCCGGCGCAGCTCGGTTACGCCGTGCTCGAAGGCGTGGCGTTTGCCTTGCGCGACGCCATGGCGGCCGTCACCTCGACGGGCGCCGTGGTGCCCCACTGCATGCTCGTGGGCGGCGGCGCGCGCAGCCAGTACTGGGCGCAGCTGCTGGCCAATGTGCTGGGACGCGAAATGCGCACCCTGCACAACAGCGAACTGTCGGCCAGCCTCGGTGCGGCCAAGCTGGGCTTTGCCGCCATCGGTGACGCGAGCCTGCTGACGCAGGGCTTGCCCATCAAAAATACTTTCCTGCCCGATGCCGCGCACAGCGCAGCCTTGAGCATCCGCTACGGCCGCTACCGTAGCCTGTTTCCCGCCGTGCAAGCTCTGCACCAACTCAGTGATAAGGAATAGCAATGAATCAGCTGCAACAATTAAAGCAACACAGCACCGTCGTCGCCGACACGGGCGACTTTTTGCAACTGGCCCGCTTCGCGCCGCAAGACGCCACTACCAATCCGTCGCTGATTTTAAAGGCCGTGCTGCAGCCCGATTACGCGCCATTGTTGGAAAGCACGGTCGCAGCCCACAAACATGCCTCGCTCGACGATATCGTCGACCAGGTGCTGGTGCGCTTCGGCCTGGAAATCCTGAAAGTGGTGCCGGGCCGCGTGTCGACGGAAGTCGATGCCCGCCTGAGCTTTGACCGTGATGCCACTGTCGCCCGCGGGCGCCGCCTGATCGCCCTGTACGAACAAGCCGGCATTGGCCGCGAACGCGTGCTGATCAAGGTCGCCGCCACCTGGGAAGGCATCCAGGCCGCGCGCGAACTGGAAAAAGATGGCATCTTTTGCAACCTGACCCTGCTGTTCGCCTTTTGCCAGGCCGTCGCCTGCGCCGACGCGAAGGTGCGGCTGATTTCGCCGTTCGTGGGCCGCATCTACGACTGGCATAAAAAATCGCTGGGCGCGGCATGGGACGAAGCGGCGCGCAGCCTGTCCAACGATCCAGGCGTGCAATCGGTCACGCGCATCTTTAATTACTACAAGCAACATGGCATCGCCACGCAAGTGATGGGCGCCAGCTTCCGCAACGTGGGACAGATCACGGCCCTGTCCGGCTGCGACTTGCTGACCATCAGCCCCGACTTGCTGGCCAAGCTGGAAGCGGCCGACGCGCCGTTCGAGAGCGCGCTGGGCACCGACCTGGGCGCGGCGCAGCCGGCCGTCACGTATGACGAGGCGGCCTTCCGCTACGCCTTGAACGACGATGCGATGGCGACCGAAAAGCTGGCCGAAGGCATCCGCGGCTTTGCCGTCGATGCGGGCAAGCTCGATGCCATGATCGAGAAATTACGCAGCCAATAAGTTTGCACCCAGTTTTTACCCGTAGCACCGTTTGTTTTTACAATAAAAACCCTTGGAGATCCTCATGAAAAAAGTCATTACCGCCACCCTGCTGCTGTCCGCCGCCTGCGGCGCCTTCGCCGCCGACAAACCGCTGAAATCGATCGGCGTGAGCGTGGGCGACCTGGCCAACCCGTTCTTCGTGGCGATTGGCCGCGGCGCGGAAGAAAGCGCGAAAAAGCTGGGCGGGCCTGGCGTGAAAGTCACCACGGTGTCCAGCAAGTATGACCTGAACACCCAGGTGGACCAGATCGAAAACTTTATCGCCAACAAGACCGACATCATCATCCTGAACGCCGTCGACTCCAAGGGCATCGCCCCGGCCATCAAGAAAGCGCGCAATGCGGGCGTGGTCGTGATCGCCGTCGACGTGGGCGCCGTGGGCGCTTCGGCCACCGTGATGTCCGACAACACCATGGCCGGCGACGTCTCGTGCGCCTACCTGGCCAAGCAGATCGGCGGCAAGGGCAATGTGGTGATCCTGAACGGCCCGCCGGTCACGTCCGTGATCGACCGCGTCAATGGCTGCAAGAAGACCCTGGCCGCGTTCAAGGATATCAAGATCCTGTCCGACAACCAGAACGCGGGCGGCAGCCGCGACGGCGGCATGACCGTGATGTCGAACCTGCTGACGGCCCATCCGAAGATCGACGGCGTGTTCGCCATCAACGATCCGACCGGCATCGGCGCCGAACTGGCGATCAAGCAATCGAAGCGCACGGACGTGAAACTGATCACGGCCGTCGATGGCGCGCCCGATGGCCAGAACGCCCTGAAAAACAAGGCCGGCCTGTTTGCCGCCACCTCGGCGCAAAACCCGTACCGCATGGCAACCGATGCCGTGCAGATGGGTTACGACATCATGAACGGCCGTACGCCGAAACAGACCATGGTGCTGTTGCCGACCCCGGCCATCACCAAGGAAAACGTCGCCACCTACACGGGCTGGGTAAAGAACTGATCTGCCTGACCTGAACCACGTGTTGCCCGCCCCGGCCCTGACCCAAGGGCGGGCAACAGTTTCAAAAGCAAGGAAGGACAGTCATGAGCGACGATATTATTTTTGAAATGCGCGGCATCGAGAAGCGCTTTGGCGCCACGCGCGCGCTGCGCGGCGTGCACCTGACGGTGCGCAGCGGCGAAATCCATGCCGTGATGGGAGAGAACGGCGCCGGCAAGAGCACCCTGATGAAGATCCTCTCGGGCGTGTACACGCCGGATGCCGGTGAAATCATTCTCGACGGCAAGCCGATCAAGATCCGCAGCCCGGGCGAGGCCCGCGCGCTCGGCATCAACCTGATTTACCAGGAACTGAGCGTGGCCAAGAACATGACGGTGGCGCAGAACGTCTTCATGGGCAGCGAACCGAAGGGGCCGTTCTGGACCGTCAAGGGCGGCGAGATGCGTGCGCGCACGAACGCCATCCTGGCCGACCTCGGTTCCCGCTTCGACGCGGACACCATGGTAGCTACCCTGTCGATCGCCGAGCAGCAGCAGGTGGAAATCGCCCGCGCCCTCGTGCACGAAAGCCGCATCCTGATCATGGACGAGCCCACTGCCGCCCTGTCCGACCGGGAAACCGAACAATTGTTCCGCATCATCGAAGAACAGCGCGACAAGGGCCTGGCCGTGCTCTACATCAGCCATCGCATGGCCGAGGTGGAACGCCTGGCGCGCCGCATCACGGTGCTGCGCGACGGCGCCTATGTGGGCGAGCTGGGCAAGGATGAGCTGGATCAAAAGAAAGTCGTGCAAATGATGGTGGGCCGCCCCGCCGACGACTTTTATTCGCACCAGCGGCGCACCACGCGCGGTGCCGAGCGCTTGCGCGTGGAAAGCGTGGGCGGCGGCAAGGTCAAGCCCGCCTCGTTCGCCCTGCATGCGGGCGAAGTGACGGGCCTGGCGGGACTCGTGGGCGCGGGCCGCACGGAACTGGCGCGCCTGATTTTTGGCGCGGACAAGAAGCAATCGGGGCAAGTGTGGCTCGACGGCCAGGAAGTGCACATCCACCGCCCGCTGGCGGCCATCCGCCACGGCATCGGCTATCTGCCGGAAGACCGCAAGAGCCTGGGCTTGTTCATGCAATTGTCGGCCATGGAAAACATGTCGATGAATATCCTGTCCAAACATTCGACGGCGGGCGTGGTCAACCGTGGCGCCCTGACGCAGCTTACGCGCGAGGCGATTGCCAACCTGAACGTCAAAGTCTCCGGTCCGGAAGGCATCGTCGGGGGACTCTCCGGCGGCAACCAGCAGAAAGTCTTGCTGGCGCGCTGGCTGGCCATCGCGCCGAAAGTCCTCATCCTCGACGAACCGACGCGGGGCGTGGACGTGGGCGCGAAGAGCGAAATTTACAAGATCATCCACCAGCTGGCCGATGCGGGCACGGCCGTGCTGTGCATTTCCAGCGAACTGGCCGAGCTGGTCGGCATCTGCGACCGCGTGATGGTGATGTGCGAAGGACGCCTGACGGGCGAAGTGACGGGCGACGATATCACGCAGGAAAACATCCTCGCCTACGCTACGCAGCTGGAAGCGGCATAAGAACAATCAACAGGAGATAGCAAATCATGACAACTACCACCCGCGGCGCCCCGCGCGCCGCCGAACCCTTCAATGCCTCGAACCTGATGCGCCGCCTGGGCATGCTGCCCGTGCTGGTCGTGCTGTACCTGGCCATGTATGGCCTGACCGTGTATTTCTCGGCCGACGGCACGTCCACGTTCATGACCAGCAACAACACCATGAACATCTTCCGCCAGGTATCGATCAATATCGTGCTGGCCTCCGGCATGACCTTCGTCATCCTGACCAGCGGCATCGATTTATCGGTCGGCTCCGTGCTGGCCGTCTCGGCCGTGGCAGGCATGCTGATGTCGCTGTCGGCCCAGTTCGCCGGCTTTTCGATTCCTGCCTTCCTCATCGTCGGCTTGCTGCTCGGCGCGCTGAACGGCGTGCTGGTGGCCCTCGTCGGCCTGAACCCGTTCGTCGTGACCCTGGGCACCATGACGGCCCTGCGCGGCGCGGCCTATCTGCTTGCGGACGGCACCAGCGTGCTGAACACGGAAATCCCCAGCTTTGAATGGATGGGCAACGGCAGCTTCCTGGCCGTGCCCTGGCTGATCTGGCTGGCCGCAGCCGTCGTCCTGCTGACCTGGTTTATTTTGCGCAAGACCACCCTGGGCCTGCATATCTACGCCGTGGGTGGCAATATCCAGGCGGCACGTTTGACGGGCATCAAGGTCGGTCTCGTATTGATGTTTGTCTACACCATCAGCGGCCTGTTCGCGGGCCTGGGCGGCGCCATGTCGGCCAGCCGCCTGTATGCGGCCAACGGCAACTGGGGTACCGGTTATGAACTCGACGCCATCGCGGCCGTCGTGCTCGGCGGCACCAGCCTGATGGGCGGCGTCGGTTCCGTCTGGGGCACCGTCATCGGCGCCCTGATCATCGGCGTGATGAACAACGGCTTGACGATCCTGGGACTGTCGTCGTTCTGGCAGTATGTGGCGAAAGGTGTCGTGATCGTGCTGGCCGTGATTCTCGATAAATGGCGCCAGAGCCACGCGCAGAATTAACATCCGGGGTCAGACCCTCAACACCGCTAACGCAAAGCTCTGCGCCAACGTTATCGGGGGTCTGACCCCAGCAGTTAAAACTGCAAGCGCATCTCCACATGCGCAATCCCCGCCTCTTCAAACACCTCCCCCTGCTGCACGAAACCGTGGCGCGCATAGAATGGCGCGGCCACGGTTTGCGCGTTCAACACCACCGCCGCATCACCGCGTTCGCGCGCCTTGTCCATCAGCACGGTCAAAATGGCGCCGCCCACGCCCGTGCCGCGGCCAGACTGGCGCACGGCCATGCGGCCAATGTGGCCATCGGGCAATAGCCGACCCGTGCCGACGGCGTTGCCTGCGTCATCATAGGCCACGGCATGCAGGCAGACGGCGTCCATGTCGTCGAGTTCGATCTCGGCCGGCACTTTCTGCTCATCGACGAAGACTTCAAAACGGATGGCGGTGGCGTCGGGGCCGAGGGTGGCCCAGTCGCCGAGGCGGATGGTGTGCTTGGTCATGGTGTAATGTAGAAAGAAACAGGCCGTTATTGTCGCACGGCCTGCCTTTCGAGAGGGAGATCAGCTGAGCTTGACCAGCTGCTTGCCGAAGTTACGGCCTTTCAACAGGCCGATGAAGGCTTCCGGCGCGCTGGCCAGGCCCTCGGCCACCGATTCGCGGAATTTCAGCTTGCCCGTCGCCACCAGGGTACCCAGTTCCGCCAGGCCTTGCGGCCAGAATTCCGGCTGCTCGGAAACGATGAAGCCGCGCATGGTGAGGCGGTTGGTGAGGATGAAGCGCGCATTGTTGAGCGGCGTCGGTTCGCCGTTGTAGCCGGCGATCCAGCCGCACAGGGCCACGCGGCCAAATGCGTTGGTGCGCGCCAGGGCCGCGTCGAATACGGCGCCGCCCACGTTTTCAAAGATGGCATCGATGCCGTCCGGCGTGGCCGCGGCCAGGTCGGCTTCCAAGTTGCCCGCCTTGTAATCGACGCAGGCATCGAAACCCAGCTCGTCGACGACATACGCGCACTTCTCCGCCCCGCCCGCGATGCCGACCACCCTGCAACCTTTGAGTTTCGCCAGCTGGCCCACGACGCTGCCCACGGCGCCGCTGGCGGCCGACACGACCACCGTTTCGCCCGATTTCGGCGCCATGATTTCGTTCAAGCCATACCACGCCGTCATGCCCGGCATGCCGACGGAACCCAGGTAGGCGGACGCGGGGATGTGCGTCGTATCGACCTTGCGCAGCATGGTGCCGTCCGATACGGCCACTTCCGTCCAGCCCAGGGTCCCGACCACCGTGTCACCGACGGCGAACTTCGGATGCTTCGATTCGAGCACCACGCCCACCGTGCCGCCGATCATGGTTTCATCGAGCGCCTGCGGTGCCGCATAGCTTTTATTCGTGCTCATGCGCCCGCGCATGTAGGGATCAAGCGACAGGTACTGGTTACGCACCAGCAATTCACCATCGTTAATGGCGGGAATGTCTTTGGTTTCCAGACGGAAGTTATCCGACTGCACTTCTCCGGTGGGACGCGAGGCGAGGACGATGCGTTGGTAGGTGGTCATGGAGGCTCCTTGTTGGACGAACAATCTAAACCCCAGAGCAAATACCGGGGTCAGACCCTGAGGGTCTGACCCCAGCCCTTCGTTTGGGGTTAACGGGTTTTCACACTTCGTAATCCATGCACTGTCTGGCTTCCCGCACAGCCCCAAAAAACGGCTTGATTTTCACGTGCTCGGGATGGTTCTGGTAGGCGTCGAGCGCTTCGCGGCTGGCGAACTCGCTGTACAGGACGATGTCGTAGGTCGCTTCCAGGCCCGGCTGGGCCACGGCTGCCTCGAATTTCAGGATGCCGGGGACCAAATCCGAACAGGAATCGAGCAGGGCTTTCAGTTTCAGGGCATTCGTGGCGCGGTCGGCGCCTTCGGCATGGTCTTTGAGTTTCCAGAAAACGATGTGCTTGAGCATGGTGGCAGGCTGCTTGTTTATTAATGAACCATTACTGTACCCGCTATCGGCGCGCCTTGCAGAAAGTACACAGCAAAAGAAAACGGGCGGCACCCAGGCCGCCCGCAGACTTGCTGTCAAGCAAGCATCACAGCACTTCGAACAGCCCCGCCGCGCCCTGCCCGCCGCCGATGCACATGGTCACCACCACGTATTTGACGCCGCGGCGCTTGCCTTCGATCAAGGCGTGGCCCGTCAGGCGGGCGCCCGACACGCCGTACGGGTGGCCGACGGCAATCGCGCCGCCATTGACGTTCAGGCGGTCCATGGGGATGCCCAGGGTGTCGGCGCAATACAGCACTTGCACGGCGAACGCCTCGTTGAGTTCCCACAAGCCGATGTCGGCCACCGTCAAACCCGCTTTTTTCAGCAGTTTCGGGATGGCGTAGACGGGGCCGATGCCCATTTCATCGGGTTCGCAGCCGGCCACGGCAAAGCCGCGGAAGATGCCCAGCGGCTGCAAGCCTTTCGCTTCGGCCACTTTCGCGTTCATCACGATGGCCATGGAGGCGCCGTCGGAGAACTGGCTGGCATTGCCGGCGCTGATGACGCCGCCCGGGATGGCCGGGCGGATCTTCGCCACGCCGTCGTAGGTCGTGTCGGCACGGATGCCTTCGTCGCTGGAAATCGTCACCTCGCGCGAGACCAGCATGCCGCTGCCCTTGTCGGCCACGCCCATGATGGTGGTCATCGGCACGATTTCCGCGTCGAACAGGCCGGCGGCCTGGGCCGCGGCGGCGCGCTGCTGGCTTTGCGCGCCATACACATCCTGCCGCTCGCGCGAAATCTGGTAGCGCTTGGCCACGGTTTCGGCCGTCTGCAGCATGGGCCAGTACACTTCCGGCTTGTGCTGCTGCAGCCAGACTTCCCTGTACATATGCGTGTTCATTTCATTTTGCACGCAGGAAATCGACTCCACGCCGCCCGCCGCATAGATATCGCCTTCGCCCGCGATGATGCGCTGCGCCGCCAGGGCGATCGCCTGCAAGCCCGAGGAACAGAAGCGGTTGACGGTCATGCCGGCCGTGGTGACGGGGCAGCCGCCGCGCAAAGCCACCTGGCGCGCGATATTGCCGCCGGTGGCGCCTTCGGGGAAGGCGCAGCCGACCAGCACGTCTTCCACTTCTTCCGCCTCGATGCGCGCGCGCTCGACGGCGGCCGCCAGCACATGGCCGCCCAGGGTGGCGCCATGCGTCATGTTGAACGCGCCTTTCCAGGACTTGGCCAGGCCCGTGCGGGCGGTCGATACGATGACGGCTTCATTCATGCTGTGTCTCCTTGTGGGAATGTTATGTGGTCAATGATGTTAGCTCGGAAGCAGAATAGCACATTTAAGTACGGTCGTTCGCAAAGTTCTGGCGGCCCGCGATTTGTAAGCTTGGTGTAAGTTTCAAGCAAGCATGACGTAAGGTTCGGAGAACACACTCGCCCCAAGCTGTTGCAAGAATGGTCAAAAAGACCTCGGCACCAGTTCACTATAAAACATAGGGAGACAAACCATGGCATCATCATCCGGCCCGGCCGACGTACGGAAAATTTCCACCAAGGGAACGCCGATCACGCCCGAGGAACGCAAGGTCATCTTTGCGTCCTCCTTGGGCACCGTTTTTGAATGGTACGATTTTTACCTGTACGGTTCGCTAGCATCGATCATCGCCAAGCAATTCTTCATCGGCGACCCCACCACCACCTTCATTTTCGCGCTGCTGGCCTTTGCCGCCGGCTTCATCGTGCGTCCGTTCGGCGCGCTGGTCTTCGGCCGCCTGGGCGACATGATCGGCCGCAAGTACACCTTCCTGATCACAATTCTGATCATGGGCGGCTCCACCTTCATCGTCGGCTTGCTGCCGGGCCACGCGTCCATCGGCATCGCCGCGCCGATCATCCTCGTCATCCTGCGCATCCTGCAAGGCCTGGCGCTGGGCGGCGAATACGGCGGCGCAGCCACCTACGTGGCCGAGCACGCGCCTGAAGGCAAGCGCGGCGCGTTCACGGCGTGGATACAGACGACGGCCACGCTGGGCTTCTTCCTGTCGCTGATGGTCATCCTGGGCACCCGCCTGGCGACGGGCGAGAAGGATTTCGAGGCATGGGGCTGGCGCATTCCCTTCCTGGTCTCCGTCATCCTGCTGGGTATTTCCGTGTGGATCCGCCTGGCCATGAATGAATCGCCGGCATTTGCCAAGATGAAGGCCGAGGGCAAGACCTCGAAAGCGCCGCTGACGGAAGCGTTCGGCAAGTGGAAGAACCTGAAGATCGTCATCCTGGCCCTGATCGGCCTGACCGCCGGCCAGGCCGTCGTCTGGTACACGGGCCAGTTCTACGCCCTGTTCTTCATGATCCAGACGCTGAAAGTGGACCTGGCCACGGCCAACGTGCTCGTCGCCGTCGCCCTGCTGCTGGCCACGCCGTTCTTCCTGTTCTTCGGCAGCCTGTCCGACCGCATCGGCCGCAAGTACATCATCCTCGGCGGCTGCCTGATCGCCGCCCTGACCTACTTCCCCATCTTCAGCGGCCTGACGCACTTCGCCAATCCGCAGCTGGAAGCAGCACTGAAGAACTCGCCAGTGGTGGTGGTGGCCGATCCCGCATCCTGCCACTTCCAGTTCAACATGACGGGTACCAAGAAGTTCCCATCGTCGTGCGACATCGCCACGGGCTTCCTGTCGAACAGCTCGGTGAACTACACGAAGGAAGACGCACCGGCCGGCTCAATCGCCAAGGTACGCATCGGTACGAAGGAATTTACGTCGTTTAACGCCGTCATGACGCCGGACGGCCTGAACTTCGATGCCGACAGCAAGGCCCATGAAGCAGCGCTGAAGAAAGAAATCGGCGCCGGCATCAAGGAAGCTGGCTACCCAGCGAAAGCCGATCCGGACCAGATCAACAAGCCGATGGTCGTCCTGCTGCTGTTCATCCTGGTGCTGTACGTGACCATGGTGTATGGCCCGATCGCCGCCATGCTGGTGGAAATGTTCCCGACGCGTATCCGCTACACCTCGATGTCCCTGCCCTACCATATCGGTAACGGCTGGTTCGGCGGCTTGCTGCCGACCACGGCCTTCGCGCTGGTGGCCTTCAAGGGCGACATCTATTACGGCCTGTGGTATCCGATCGTCGTCGCCCTGGCGACTGTCGTGATCGGCACTCTGTTCGTCAAGGAAACCAAGGACAACAATATCTACGCCGACGATTGATCCGTTGCAAGCCCTGGCCGCAAGGCCGGGGCCCGCAAAGCAAAACGCCGCTGACTGGTCAGCGGCGTTTGTTTTTTTATGCAGCGTATGCGGCGCAGGCGGCGGCAGGCTTATTTGTCGCTCTTGCCCTTTTTTACCTGGTCGCGCTGCTGCACGTATTCCTGGTAGCTGGTCTGGTTGCGCTTGCGGCAGGCATTGCGGTCGTCGAAATTGTTCAGGCTATTGCAGTACTCGCCGATCTTGTCCCGGTTCGCGTCATACAGTACTTCGCAGCCGGTCATCGCCAGCAAGAAGGGAACGATCAGATATTTCATTGCTACTCTCATGGATAGGAACGGATTGCGCGAAAAAACACCAGATTGCCCGCTGGATAAGCGTGCAGCTTTATCTTAACGCGATCCCGGCGGAAAGTACAAGCGCTCGGTATTACTTAATAGGAAGGATTCCAGTGCGCGCGCCGCCCCCCGCATGCTATGGTGGAAGTTTCACTCACTTAGTTCTTGCCAGGCATGCTTCACATAGCACCCGCCCCCTGCGGCCCGCTGCAGCCCCATTTCGACGCCTTGCTGCAAGACGTCTGCGCCAGCCTGGCCACGCACGCCGGTCACTTTCTGGACGGCATTTACTTGTACGGCAGCATAGCCCGTGGCGAAGCCACGCCGGGCGTATCCGACCTCGACCTGACCCTGGTGCTGCGCCAGACGCCCACGCCACAGCAGGGCGACGCGCTGGAAGCGCTGAGACAGGCGCTGCAGGCGCGCCACCCGGAAGTGCTGAAGATCGATTTCGATATTGGCGACCGGGCCCAAGTGCTAGCGCCCGAGCACCTGTACAGCTGGGGCTATTGGCTCAAGCACCAGTGCCGCTGCCTGTGGGGCGATGACCTGGCGCGGCACTTTGCGCCGTTCGCGCCGTCGCGCGCCATCGCCCTGGCCGTGAATGGCGACTTTGCCCGCGTGCTCGACGACTATGCGCGGCGCCTCGATGACGAGCGCGAACCTGCCGCCATCGTGCGCCTGCAGCGCGAAGCATCGCGCAAGCTGATCCGTTCCTGCAATATCGTGCGCCAGGACGGCGAACCCGGCTGGCCCGCCAGCCTGGACGAGCATGCGGCGCTGCTAGTGCGCCACCATCCCGCCATGCGGGCGCAAATGGCGTATTTCCTCGCCCTGGCCAAGCCAGGCGCCGCCCCGGCCAGCGGTTTTACGCCCGCGTTGCGCCAGTTCACGCAGTGGCTGGCGCAGCAGCAGGCCCTTTAAACGTCCAGCTCCCCGTTCAACAGCGGATTGGCCGCCGCAAACGCCGCCAGGTGTTCGAGCAGCACGCGCACGCGGGCCGGCAGGTAGCGCCGCTGCGTCCACACGGCGTACACGTGGCGCGGCTGCGGCATCCAGTCGGGCAGCACGCGCACGAGCGAACCGCGCGCCACCTCGTCGCGGCACTGCAAAAGCGGGCACAGCAAGATGCCGATGCCCGCGTCGGCCATTTCCACGGCCAGGCGCATTTCATTGACGCGCAGGCGCGCCTGCGGTTCGATCAGCATTTCGGCACCGTCGCCGGGCCGCCGCAAGCGCCAGCTGCGCAGCGGTTCGGCCACGATCAGCTCGTGCCGTTCGAGGTCCTGCAAGTCGCGCGGCACGCCGGCGCGCGCCAGGTAGCCGGGCGCGGCCACCATCACCAGCGCGGCGCTGCCCAGGCGGCGCTGCATCAGCGAGGAATCGTCGAGCGCGCCCACGCGGATGGCCAGGTCGGCGCCGCTGCCCACCAGGTCTTGCAGCAGGTTCGACAGTTCCAGTTCCAGGCGGATGTCAGGATACTGCTGCATGAAGCTGACCCAGGCCGGCGTCAGCAAGCCGCTGGCGAAGTTCACGGGCGCCAGCACGCGGATGCTGCCCGAGACGGCCGACAGGCTGGCGTCGAGCTGCTGCGTCGCCTGCCGCAAGGCGTGCACGAGGGGCCTGCACTGCTCGTAGTATTGCCAGCCCTCCGCCGTCGGCTGCAGGCGGCGCGCGCTGCGGTTGAGCAAACGGTAGCCGAGCTGGCTTTCCAGCTTTTGCAGCCGGCGCGTGACGGTAGCGGCGGGCAAGTCTTCCTTGACGGCCGCCGCGTGCAGGCTGCCCGCCTCCACGATGGCGACAAACAGGGCTAAGTCATCAAGCATGATTCGTCGAGCATGATTGCATTTTCGGAATTTGAAATTAAAAATATGGCTCTAGTATAGATTGCTGCAAGTCGTTACGCTGCATATCTTCACCATTTTGAAAGTGCCCCATGTCCGATGCCCTGCGCCTGCGCTGCGTATTTGCCTTCCTGATGTCGCTGGTCATGACCCTGCTGATGAGCGCCTGGGTCACCTGGCTCAATATCGGCCTGCAGGCGGACTTCCTGCCCCGCTGGCGCCACGCGTTCCTTGCCGCCTGGCCCGTGGCCTTTTGCGCCGTGATGCTGTTCGCGCCCCGCGTGCAGCTGATGAGCCGCAGTATCGTGGCGCGGCTCGCCCGCCGCCCTTAACCGGCAGTTGGCCGCCGGCGGTGTCACTCGGTCACTGCCGCCCACGGCCGCCCTGATCCGGGCTATGCTATGGCCGTCCTTGTTTTTACAGCGGAGTGCCCATGCTCGATCACGTCTCCCTTACCGTCAGCGACCTGGAACGCGCCGAGCGCTTCTACGACGCCATCTTCGCCGCGCTGGACGTGCCCAAGGTGGGCAGCGACCATGCCAATGCCTGGATAGGCTATGGCGAACGCAGCGATGCCGAGCACCCCGAACGCAGCTATTTTTCCGTGCGCCTGGGCCCCCAGCCCGACGACGCGCCGCGCCGCCATTGCTGCTTCAAGGCCCCCTCGCGCGCGGCCGTGCAAGCGTTTTGGCAGGCCGGACTGGCACACGGCGGCATCGACCTGGGCGCCCCCGGACTACGCCATTATCACGCCAGCTATTACGCGGCCTTCCTGTTCGATCCGGACGGCAACCGCATCGAAGCCGTCTGCCATCAGGACGAATCCAACTGACAGGACGGGAAATCCGCTTCTGTTCGGCATTTCCACTTCCATATGGTTTTGCCTATAATGGCTGGCACGCCATGCCGGTCCCCGGTCCCCGCATCAAGAAGGAGATTCATGCATCATCTATTCGTCGGCCGCCCCGCGCGCACCATGCTCCTCTCCAGCGCCGGCTTGCTGCTGGCAGGCTGTTTTTCCGGCTGCTCCCTGCTGCCATCCTCGCCGGCCACGCCAGGCGTGCCCGCCACAGCGGCCCTGCCCGACGCCAGCATCGCGTATACCCTGAGCGGCCAGGGCGGCTTGCCCGTCGTGTTCCAGTCGGCCATGGGCGACGGCAAGGATGTATGGGCCAAGGTGGTGCCCGAAGTAGCCCGGCAGCACCGCGTACTCGTGTACGACCGGCCCGGCTACGGCGACAGCAAGAAGACCACCACGCCGCGCGACCCCTGCACCATCGCCGCCCAGCAGCGCGCCCTGCTAGCGCAAGCGGGCCTGAAGCCGCCATATGTGCTGGTCGGCCACGGCCTGGGCGGGCTGTACCAGTATGTGTATGCCAGGCTGTACCCGCAGGACGTGGCGGGCATCGTCCTGCTCGATCCCACGCATCCGCAGCAGTGGAACCGCCTGCAGACGGACGCGTCCACCTACGCCATGCTCGTGAAGACGCGGCGCAAACTCATGTTCAACAGTACGGAATCGGCCGAATTCGATGCCCAGACGCAATGCCTGCAACACGTCGACATGAGCAGCCCGCTGCGCGTGCCCGCCATGCTGCTGGTGCGCGACAAGTTCGGCATCGAGGAAATGGGCTCGTTTGAAAACGTGGTGCGGGCCCAGGAAAAGGATTGGCAGCGCCTGTCCGGCGCGCCGGCCATCGAGCGCATCACGGGCGCCGGCTATTACATCCAGAAAGACAACCCCGTCATCGTCAACGAGGCGGTCAAGATGGTGGCGAAGAAGAAGTAAACATGCTTGCTGGCGTCCGTGGTGGCGTCGGATTAGCGAGGCTTCGCCTCGCGTAATCCGACAATATTGTTGGCGTCCGCTTAGCTATTGAAACCCTTGCCCTCGCCCGCCAGCCTCACCAGCAGGGGCGCCGGCGTCCACGCTTCGCCGTGGCGGCCTTTCGCGTAGCCATTGATGGTATCGAGCACGTTCGGCAAGCCCACCGTGTCCGCGTAGAACATCGGGCCGCCGCGGAACAGCGGGAAGCCGTAGCCCGTCAAATACACCATGTCGATGTCCGAGGCGCGCAAGGCGATGCCTTCTTCGAGAATGCGCGCGCCTTCATTGACGAGAGCGTACACAAGCCGTTCGACGATTTCCTGGTCGCCGATCTTGCGCCGTGCCACGCCGATATCGGCCGAGTGCTGCACGATCATGGCAGTGACCTGTTCCGACGGATACGCCTTGCGGTCGCCCGCCTTGTAGTCATACCAGCCGGCGCCCGTCTTCTGGCCGTAGCGCCCCAGTTCGCACAGCAGGTCGGCCGTCTTCGAATACGTGACGTCAGGTTTTTCCACGTAGCGGCGCTTGCGGATGGCCCAGCCGATGTCGTTGCCGGCCAGGTCGCCCATGCGGAACGGGCCCATGGCGAAGCCGAATTTCTCGACGGCCTTGTCGACCTGTTCCGGCAAGCAGCCTTCTTCCAGCAGGAAACCGGCCTGGCGGCTGTACTGCTCGATCATGCGGTTGCCGATGAAGCCGTCGCACACGCCCGAGACGACGCCCGTCTTCTTCAGCTTTTTCGACAGCGCCAGCGCCGTGGCCAGCACGTCCTTGCCCGTTTCCTTGCCGCGCACGATTTCCAGCAGTTTCATGACGTTGGCCGGGCTGAAGAAATGCGTGCCGATCACGTCCTGCGGACGCTGGGTGAACGCGGCGATCTTGTCCAGGTCCAAAGTGGACGTGTTCGAGGCGAGGATGGCGCCCGGCTTCATGACGGCGTCGAGCTGTTTGAACACGGTTTCCTTGACGCCCAGCTCTTCGAACACGGCTTCGATGACGATGTCGGCTTGCGCGATGTCGGCATACGCCAACGTGCCGCTGACCAGCGCGATGCGCTGCTCGGCCTTCTCTTGCGTCAGCTTGCCCTTCTTGACCGTGTTTTCGTAATTCTTGCGGATCGTGGCCAGGCCCTTGTCCAGCGCTTCCTGCTTCGTTTCCAGCAGCATCACGGGGATGCCCGCGTTGGCGAAGTTCATGGCGATGCCGCCGCCCATGGTGCCGGCGCCCACGATGGCCGCGCTGGCGATCGTGCGCACGGGCGTATCGGACGGCACGTCGGGCACCTTGCTGGCGACGCGCTCGGCAAAGAAGGCGTGGCGCAGGGCTTTCGATTCCGGCGACTGCACCAGCTGCATGAACAGTTCGCGCTCGTATTTCAAGCCATCGTCGAATTTCATCGTCACGGCGGCCGCCACGGCGTCGACGCATTTGAGCGGCGCCGGGAACGGGCCGGACATGGCCTTGACCGTATTGCGCGAAAACTGCAGGAACGCTTCGTGGTTCGGGTAGTCGACCTTGCGCTCGCGCACTTTCGGCAGCGGACGCACGTCGGCCACCTTGGTGGCGAAGGCCACGGCGGCTTGCAACAGGTCGGCGCCGGGCGCGATGACTTCGTCGAACAGGGCCGTGCCCGCCAGCTTCTCGGATGCCACGGGCGTGCCGGAGACGATCATGTTGAGGGCCATTTCCAGGCCCAGCACCCTGGGCAGGCGCTGCGTGCCGCCCGCGCCCGGCAAGATGCCGAGTTTGACTTCCGGCAAGGCCATCTGCGCGCCGGGCGCGGCCACGCGGTAGTTGCAGCCCAGCGCCAGCTCCAGGCCGCCGCCCATGCAGACGCTGTGGATCGCCGCCACGACGGGCTTGGTCGACTGTTCGACGACGTTGATCAGGGTGTGCAGGGTCGGTTCCGTGAGCGCCTTGGGCGAATTGAATTCCTTGATATCGGCGCCGCCGGAGAATGCCTTGCCGGCGCCCGTGATGACGATGGCTTTGACGGACTCGTCCGCCAGCGCCTGGCGGATGCCGGCCACGGCGGCCGTGCGCGTCGCCAGGCCCAGGCCATTGACGGGCGGATTGGCGAGGGTAATGACGGCAACGGCGCCGTTCACTTGATATTCAGCACTCATGTCTCTTCCTTATTGGTTTTGCTCAACGTATGAGGTGGTTGCAAGGGATGAAGCTTTACTATACCGCATAAAAGAACGCTCGTATTATTTTTGTCGTGTGCGCACAGCCGCCAGCATGCTACGCCATGGTACAACATCGTTTGCGGAAAGATTCTGCTGCAAGCGGCAGGCTGCGGTAGAAGCTATCACTTGGATATTCATTTGAATAATAAAACGGCAATAATAATAACGGCGTTTTATTATGTGAAACAAGGCGTTTGTTATATGCCGGCATGGATCGATTGCGACAATTTTTACATTATTTATTCCCGCCCCTTGTTTTTCCCAAGATGCTGGGGAATAATAAAATTATTGATTCAAATCAATACTCTACAATTTATCTACTAAAGGCAAACCGCAGGGCAAACACTGGCGGCAGTTGATCGCGCACATTCTCACCGATTATCACCAGAGGCCGGCCGCTGCAATAACATCCCTGTCTTATATAAATAGCAGAAAAAATAATAACAGCAGCCTATCGTTCCCATTCCTCTTCTCACCCCGAAGGAAATACTATGGACGCAGCCAGCCATGTCAGCCACTCCCAGGATCTGGACTTACAAGCGATAAATACTGCATTGAACCGTGTCCAGGCCGTCATCGAATTCGAACTCGACGGCACCATCCTGCATGCGAATGACAATTTCCTGCGCGTCCTCGGCTACACCCTGGCCGAAGTGCAAGGCAAGCACCATGCCATCTTCTGCGACCCCGAGTATGTGAAAACGGCCGAATACCACGATTTCTGGGCCAAGCTGGGACGTGGCGAGTTCGACCATGGCGAATACAAGCGCCGCGCCAGGGATGGGCGCGAAGTCTGGATCAACGCGTCGTACAATCCCATCCTCGACGCGGACGGCAAGCCGTATAAAGTCATCAAGTTTGCCACCGACATCACGGCCAGCAAGCGCCGCAACGCCGATTACGAAGGCAAGATCGACGCCATCAGCAAGGCGCAAGCCGTGATCGAGTTCCGGCTCGACGGCACCATCCTCGACGCCAACGACAATTTCCTCAAGTCCGTCGGCTACACGCTCGACGAGATCAAGGGCAAGCACCACCGCATGTTTTGCCTGCCCGAGTACGCCCAGAGCGAGGAATACGCGCAGTTCTGGCAGAAGCTGGGACAAGGCCAGTTCGATTCGGGCGAATACAAGCGCGTCACCAAGGACGGCCGCGAAATCTGGCTCAATGCCTCGTACAACCCCATTTTCGACGCGGAAGGCCGGCCCTTCAAGGTCGTCAAGTTCGCCAGCGACGTCACCGCCCTGAAAAAGCGCAATGCCGAATACGAGGGCAAGGTCAGCGCCATCGGCAAGGCGCAGGCCGTGATCGAATTCGACATGCAGGGCAAGGTGCTGGACGCGAACGACAATTTCCTCGCCGTCATGGACTACGACTTGAGCGATATCCAGGGCGAGCACCACCGCATGTTCTGCGAGCCCGACTATGCCGGCAGCGCCGAGTACAAGAAATTCTGGCAAAAGCTCAACCGGGGCGAATTCGACGCGGGCCGCTACAAGCGCCTGGGCAACCATGGCAAGGTGGTATGGATACAGGCCACCTACAATCCCATCCTCGACCTGAACGGCAAGCCGTATAAAGTGGTCAAGTTCGCCATCGATATCACGGACCAGGTGAACCTGGAAAACAGCATCCAGGCCAAGGCCGCCAGCGACAGCCGCAAGGTCGATGCCCTGCTCGGCTCGGTGGCGCGCGCGGCACAAGGCGACCTGACCTGCAATATCGTGCCCGAAGGCGACGAGCCGATCGACCTGCTGGCCGGCGGCATCAGCAAGATGATCGTCGACTTGCGCGGCGTGATCGGCAACGTGGTGTCGGCGGCCAACGGCTTTGCCGACGCCTCGCACACGATCGCCGAGCGGGCCACGGGCGTGGCCGTGGGCACGCAGGCGCTGGGCGCCACGGTGGAAGAAATGAACGCCTCCATCGACGGCTTGACGTTTTCCATCAATTCCATCGCGGAAAACACCTCGAATGCCGATTCGCTGGCGAAAGCCACGCAGCAGGAAGCGGAAGCGGGCGCGCGCGCCGTCGCCAAGTCGATCGAGGCGATGGACTTGATCAACCGTTCGTCGGAAGACATCGGCGAAATCGTCAAGGTCATCAGCGAGATCGCCAACCAGACCAATATGCTGGCCTTCAATGCGGCCATCGAGGCGGCGCGCGCGGGCGAGCACGGCCTGGGCTTTTCCGTCGTCGCCGACGAGGTGCGCAAGCTGGCCGAGCGTTCCTCGCAAGCGACCAAGGAAATCTCCAAGCTGATCAACGAATCAGTCAAGCGGGTGTCCACCGGCAGCGAGATTTCGCGCCAGGCCAGCGATGCCTTCGACAAGATCGTCTCGGGCGTGGCCAAGACCACCCTGGCCATTTCCGATATCTCGAAGGCGGCCAACGAGCAGCTGCTGACGGCCCGCGAAGTGTCGACGGCGATCCAGTACATCGCCGAGGAAACGGAAAAGTCGGCCGCCAACTGCGACAGCATCGCCCGCTCGACGGATGGGCTGAACGAGCGCGCGGGCAGCCTGAACCAGACTGTCTCCGGCTTCGTGGTGTAGGCCATGAGCCACGCGGCCACCTTGACGCCCGAGGTGCTGACGACCCTGATCGCGCTGGTGCGCCAGCATACGGGCATCGCCATGACCGCGCGCAAGAGCGTCTTGCTGGAACGGCGTTTGCAGCCACGGCTGCATGCGCTGTCCCTGCCCAACTACCAGGCGTACCTGGACCGGGTGGCCAGCGACCGCGACGAGGTGGTCCATTTCATCGACCTGGTGACCACCAACGACACCCTGTTCTTCCGCACGCCGCAGGTCTGGGATTACTTCCGCGACCGCTACCTGCCCGCCTGGGCGCGCGCCCATCCCGATGGCTGCCTGAACATCTGGTCGGCGGCGGCGGCCAGCGGCGAGGAGCTGTATTCGATCGCCATGCTGTGCGAGCAATTCAGGCTGCAGACGCCCGCTTTCCGCTACCAGATCCTGGCCAGCGACATTTCGCAGCACATCCTCGGCGCGGCGCGGGCCGGCCAGTACAGCGGGCGCTCCGTCGAACGCATCCGATTGTCGCACCCGGACTTGCTGCGCAGATATTTCACGCCCGCGCCGTACGGCGTCAAGGTCAACGAGGAATTGCGGCAACACGTCAGCTTTGCCCAGCATAACTTGCTCGAAGCACTGCGCCCGGCGCGGCAATTCGACCTCGTGTTCCTGCGCAACGTGCTCATTTATTTCGACGCCGGGCACCAGGAAACCGTGCTGCGCCAGGCACGCCTGAGTCTCAAGGATGAGGGCCGGCTGATCCTGGGCGAGTCGGAAAGCATCGCGCGCCTCGGTACCGGCTATCAATTCGAATTTCCCATGATTTACAAGGCGGGTAGCGCATGAGCATCATCATCGAGCATGGCCTGGCGCCGCACCATGTTGGTATGGGGCAACTTAGCGTGGGCACGCCGGGGCAACAGCTGCAAGCACTGCTCGGCTCCTGCATCGGCATCGGTTTCATCTGGAAGAACGGTCCCTGCTGCGGCCTGGCCCACTGCCTGCTGCCGGAAGCGCCCGGTGCCGAGCATGCTCTTGGCGCGCGCTATGTCAGCCAGGCCGTGCCTTCGCTGCTGCGCCTGATGGGCGTGCGCCAGGCCGATTACGCCGATATCGACGTGGTGCTGGCGGGCGGCGCCCACATGTTTGGCCCGCGCAACGGGCGCTTGCAGGTGGGCCGGCAAAACGCGGAAGCGGCGCATAAATACCTGGACCAGTGCGGCTTGCACGTCAGTTTTTGCGCGCTGGGCGGGCGCCACGGGCGCCAGTTGCTGATCGATTGCGCCCGGCACAGCTACGCCGTCACCGATGTGGTGGCGCCACCCGAATTGATTCCACGCAAGGAAGGCGCATATGGATATGCATGAAGAGCGCGACATGGCGACCGAACTGTTCGGTTCCTTCCACCTGGGCGACGATGAATTCGCCCTGCCCGCCAGTTGCATCCGCGAAGTGGTCAATTATCCCGCGAAAGTCACGGCCCTGCCCCTGTCGCCCGCGTACCTGGAAGGCATGTTCACCTTGCGCGGCAGCGTCATTCCGGTGGTCAACCTGGGCCGCCTGTTCCGCGCCGATGCGCCGCGCGCCGTCGCCACCGACAAGATCGCCATCCTCGATTTCCAGCAAGTGCTGATCGGCATCGTCTTCCAGGACACGGGCGAAATCCTGCGCGTGCCCGCCAGCGCGCGCAGCGCCCTGCAGTATGCGGCAGGCGACAGCCACGCCGTCATCGCCGGCACGATTTTGCTCGACGGCGGCGCGCGCCTGCTGCAAATCCTCGACCCGCACGCCCTGCTGCGCATCGAAAACGTGCCCCATGTACTGGCCCTGCAGGCGACGGGCGCCAAGCTGAGCACGGCCCGCTACCATGCGCAAAGCGAACGCCGCCAGTGCGTCAGCTTCCATGCGGCCGGCGCCACGTTCGCCTTCGAAATGCTGGCCATCCAGGAAATCATCAAGGTGCCGGAGCTGCACAGCTCCCTGCTGAACAGCGCGCTGTGTCTGGGCCGCATGCATTTTCGCGGCAGCCAGGTGGCCGTCGTCGACTTCGGCGCCCTGCTGCAGGCGGCCGGTTCCGCCACGGCGGCCAAGGCGGCCACCTTGGACCAGCGCATCATCGTCGTGCGCCTGGGCGACACGAGCGTGGGCTTCCTCGTCGACTCCGTCGACAGCATCGTGCATTTCTTTGGCGACGAAGTGCTGCCGATTCCCCTGCTGAGCAAGGCGCACGCCGCCATGTTCGCCGGCTGCATCACGAAAGAGGGCCTGGGCGACATCATTTTCCTCGATCACAAGGGCATCCTGTCGCAGGCCGAGATCGTCGAGATGCGCGACGGCCATGCGCGGCTGTACCCGGCCGACACGGAGACGGCCGCCACCACGCACAAGGCGCGGCGCCGCGTCTACATCACGTTTACGGTGGAAACCCGCTTCGCCGTGGAAATCGGGAAAGTGCGCGAAATCATCGATTTCAGCGGCGCCATCACCACGCCGCCGGGCATGCCGGCCTGCATGCGCGGCATGCTCAACTTGCGCCAGCAAATGATCAGCATCATCGACTTGCGCCAGCTGTACGCGATGCCGGCCCTGCTGGACGATAGCGCCGGCAAGATCTTGATCGTGGAACGGGGCGCCGAACGCTACGGCTTTCTCGTCGACCATGTCGACAACATCATGACCATCTCGGACAGCCAGCGCTTTGCGGCGCCGCAAATCATCCGCACGGGAGAACATGACGACTTGCGCAGCGAAATGGATGAAATGATCGATATCGGCACGGATGCGCAGCGCCAGACCCTGTCCGTCTTCCAGTGCGATCATCTGCTGGAAAAACTGGAGACGGCGCTGCCGCAAGCGGCCTAGCTTGCCTTACATCCCGGGCAGCCGGTGCCCCTTGAACTGCTCGCGCAGCTTGTTCTTCTGGATCTTGCCCGTGGCGCCCATGGGCAAGGCGTCGATGAACAGCACGTCGTCAGGCGTCCACCACTTGGCGATCTTGCCCTCAAAGAACTGCAGCAAGGCGTCGCGCGTGACCTCCATGCCGGGACGCAGCACCACCACGAGCACGGGACGCTCGTCCCATTTCGGGTGGAACACGCCGATGCAGGCCGCCTGCAGCACGGCCGGGTGGGCCATGGCCAGGTTTTCCAGGTCGATGGTGCCGATCCACTCGCCGCCCGACTTGATCACGTCCTTGCTGCGGTCCGTGATCTGCATGTAGCCGTCCGCGTCGATGGTGGCCACGTCGCCCGTGGGGAACCAGCCATCCTGCAGCACCTCGCCGCCCTCGTTCTTGTAATACGAGGAAATGATCCACGGTCCCTTCACCAGCAGATGCCCGTACGCCACGCCATCCCACGGCAATTCCTTGCCGTCGTCGTCGACGATCTTCATGTCCACGCCGTAGATCGCATGGCCCTGCTTTTGCAGGATCTTGCGCTGCTCGTCCTTCGGCAAGTCCAGGTGCTTGGTCTGCAAGCCGCCCGCCGTGCCCAGCGGCGACATTTCCGTCATGCCCCAGGCGTGGATGACCTCGATGTCGAACTTGTCGATCAGGGTATCCATCATGGCCGGCGGGCATGCCGCGCCGCCGATCACGGTGCGGCGGAAGGTGGAAAATTTCAAGTTATTCTGCAAGGCGTGGTTCAGCAAGCCCAGCCAGACGGTGGGCACGCCGGCCGAGAACGTCACTTTTTCCGCCTCGAACAATTCGTACAGCGACTTGCCGTCCAGCGCCGCGCCGGGAAACACCATGCGCGCGCCGGACAGGGGCACGGAATACGGCAAGCCCCAGGCATTCACGTGGAACATGGGCACGACGGGCAGCACCGTGTCGGAGGCGCGCACGTTCAGGGCGCTGGGCATGGCCGAGGCATACGCGTGCAGCACGGTCGAGCGGTGCGAATACAGGGCGCCCTTGGGATTGCCCGTCGTGCCCGACGTATAGCACAGGGTGGCGGCCGAGTTCTCGTCGAACAAGGGCCATGCGTAATCGTCCGAATGCGTGGCGATCAGGTCTTCATAGCACAGCAGGTCGGGGATGGTGCTGCTGGCGGGCATCCGGTCGCGGTCGCACATCAGGACGAAATGGCGCACGAACGTGCAGTCGGCGGCGATTTTCTCCACCACGGGCAAAAAGGTCAGGTCGAACAATAAAACCTGGTCTTCCGCGTGGTTCGAGATGTAGGCGATCTGGTCGGGAAAGAGGCGTGGGTTAATCGTGTGCAAGACGGCGCCCGAGCCGGACACGGCATAGTAGGCTTCCAGGTGACGGTAGCCATTCCAGGCCAGGGTGGCGACCCGGTCGCCCATGCCGACGCCGAGGCCATGCAGGGCATTGGCCAGCCGGCGCGCGCGCTGGTGGCAATCGCGGTAGGTGTAGCGGTGCATATCGCCTTCCACCCGCCGCGAAATGATTTCGCTGCCGCCATAATGACGCGCTGCAAACTCGATAATGCTGGAAATCAGCAGGGGCTGATTCATCATCTGGCCCATCACTGGACTCAAGGGAAATGCCGACATCGTGTCTCCTGGGGTGGATACTCGGTTATTGTTGGAATTTAAAGATTTTTCCTAGTTTCGTACGGTCGTGCGGAAATCGTCAACGCATTTCGATATTGCATTGCAGCATGGAATTTTTGATTCCGTTTCCAGCCGCATGGGCAAGCGCCGCACGCCCTGGCGCGGTGCGGTAAAATCGTGTTCCAGGCTGGCGCTTCCTGCCGCCACATCTTATTTGAATGGAACTGCCATCACCGCTCATACCTTACCACTGGATAACGCCTTTGCGGCCCTGCCGCCCGCGTTCTATACGCGCTTGATGCCCACGCCCCTGCCTTCGCCTTACTTTGTCGCCGCCAGCGCGCCGGCAGCAAGCCTGGTGGGGCTCGATGCGGCGCGCCTGGCCGAGCCCGACTACGTGGCGTTGCTGAGCGGTAATGCCGTGGCCGAGCGCTCGCAGCCCCTGTCGGCCGTGTATTCGGGCCACCAGTTCGGCGTCTGGGCCGGCCAGCTGGGCGACGGGCGCGCCATCCTGCTGGGCGATATCGCCACGGAAAGCGGTCCGATGGAGCTGCAATTGAAAGGCGCCGGCGCCACGCCGTATTCGCGCATGGGCGACGGACGCGCCGTGCTGCGCTCGTCCATCCGCGAATTCCTGTGTTCGGAAGCCATGGCGGCGCTGGGTATTCCCACCTCGCGCGCGCTGTCCATCATGGGTTCGCAGCAAGGCATCATGCGCGAAACAGTGGAAACGGCCGCCGTCGTCACGCGCATGGCGCCCAGCTTTGTGCGCTTCGGCTCGTTCGAACACTGGTTTTACCGCAAGAAGCCGGAGGAACTGAAAATCCTCGCCGATTACGTGATCGACGGTTTTTATCCCGATTTGCGCGCCGCAGCAAATCCATATCAAGCCTTGCTGGCCGAGGTCTGCGTGCGCACGGCGCACATGATTGCGCAGTGGCAAGCCGTGGGCTTCATGCATGGCGTCATGAACACGGACAATATGTCTATCCTGGGATTGACGCTCGATTACGGCCCCTTCGGCTTCATGGAAGCGTTTGACGCGGAACACATCTGCAACCATACGGACCAGCAGGGCCGCTATTCCTATGCCAACCAGCCGCAGGTGGGCCACTGGAACTGCTATGCGCTGGGCCAGGCGCTGCTGCCGCTGATCGGCGAAGTGGAACTGGCGCAGGCGGCGCTGGACAGCTACCAGAGCGCCTTCGCGGAGAAGATGAATAGCTTGCTGCGCGCCAAGCTGGGCTTGCGCACGCAGCAGGACGACGATACGGCGCTGTTCGACAGCATGTTTGCGCTGATGCAAGCCAATCATGTGGATTTCACCAACTTCTTCCGCGCCTTGTCCACACTGCAGGTGGCGGCGCCCGAACACGACACGGCGCTGCGCGACCTGTTCATCGACCGCCCCGCCTTCGATGCGTGGGCGGCGACGTACCGGGCGCGCCTGTTGCTTGAGAATAGCGTCGATGCCGAACGGCAAGCGGCCATGAACGGCGTCAACCCGAAATACGTGCTGCGCAACTATCTGGCGCAAGTGGCCATCGAGAAAGCCCAGCAGCAGGACTACACGGAAGTGGCGACATTGCTGGAAATATTGCAAAAGCCATTTGACGAACAGCCCGAACACCAGCACTATGCGGCCCTGCCGCCCGACTGGGCCAGCCACCTTGAAGTCAGTTGCTCATCCTGAGGAGTCATTATGACCACCAATAAAGTCAAGAAAACCGACGCCGAATGGCGCGCCATGCTCGATTCGATGCAATACGAAGTCACGCGCCACGCGGCCACGGAACGGGCCTTCACGGGCAAGTTCTGGGACCACCATGAACACGGCATCTACACCTGCGTCTGCTGCAACACGCCCCTGTTCGCGTCGGACACCAAGTTCGACTCGGGCTGCGGCTGGCCCAGCTACTTCCAGGCGCTCGACCCGGCCAACGTGACGGAAATTGTCGACCGCAGTCACGGCATGGTGCGCACGGAAATCGTCTGCGCCGTCTGCGACGCCCACCTGGGCCACGTCTTCCCGGACGGCCCGCCGCCGACCGGTTTGCGCTATTGCATCAATTCGGCATCGCTGCGCTTCGATCCGCAGCCTTGATGCCACAGGAATGACCGGGAGCGCGAATGTTGCTCCTAAGTCATTCCTAAGATGTTTACACCACGCTCATAGTAAAGTCTCGCCATGAAATTTCTATTCGACCTCTTCCCCCTGATCGCCTTCTTCGCCGCATTCAAACTGGGCGGCATGTATGAAGCGGCCACGCACGATTTCGTGCAGCAATATTTGTCCGGCTTCGTGTCAGGCGGCCTGATCAAGGCTGACCAGGCGCCGTGGATACTCGCCACCCTCGTCGGCATCGTCGCCACGGCCTGCCAGGTCAGCTATCTGCTGTTGCGCGGGCGCAAGGTGGACGGCATGCTGTGGCTGTCGCTGTTCATCTTTGTCGTGTTCGGTGGCGCCAGTATCTACCTGCATGACGATTTCTTCCTGAAATGGAAGCCGACCCTGATCTACTGGCTGTCCGGCCTGGCCCTCTTGATCGCCCACGTGGGATTCAAGAAAAACCTGATCCGCAAGACCATGGAAGCGCAAGTGCAATTGCCCGATGCCGTCTGGAACCAGCTGCTGGCCGCATGGATCATCTTCTTCGGCGCCATCGGCGCGCTGAATTTGTTCGTCGCCTTCGTGCTGTACAAGGGCGACATGGCCGCCTGGGTCAGCTTCAAGGCGTTTGGCGCGACGGGCATCTTCTTTGCCTTCATCGTGGCGCAAACCCTGTTCCTGGCCAAACATATCAAGGAAGACGCATGAACACCATCACCCAAAACGCCGCGCCGGAAACGCGCATGGAGCGCATTCGTACCCGCCTGGAAACGGCACTTTCTCCTCTGGAATGCGTGCTGGAAGACGACTCGGCGCGCCACCGAGGCCATGCGGGCGCCGCCTCGGGCGGAGGCCATTACAATCTGCGCATAATTTCTAGTCGATTTGAGGGGCTCAGGCTCGTCATGCGCCATCGACTGGTGTATGATTCCGTGCACGATATGATGCATAATGAGATACATGCATTGGCGATTGTGGCCCTGGCGCCGTCCGAAGTAGTGTAAGGATGGCGTCTTGGCGTACCCGAGCCATGTGATGGATTTCTTCCCATGCGTTTTTTACGAAACTTTCCCTAACAGGATTTAATAATGACTTTTAAGCCAGCCCGCTTGCTGATCGCACTACTCGCCGTTGTCGCGGTACCTGTTTTTGCGCAAAATGTTGCCGTTGTTAATGGCAAGCCTATCCCATCGTCGCGCGTTGATGCAGTCGTCAAGCAAGTCGTCGCCCAAGGCCAGCAACCGGATTCGCCGCAACTGCGCGAAATGATCAAGAAGGACTTGATCGGCCGTGAAGTGCTGATGCAAGAAGCGGAAAACAAAGGTTTCGGTAAAGATGCAGCAGTCAAGCAGCAAATCGAGAATGCGCGCCAGGCCATCGTCATCAACGCCCTGGTCGGCGACTACCTGAAAAAGAACCCCGTCAACGACGCTGAAATCAAGGCCGAGTACGACCGCTTCGTGGCGCAGACGGGCGACAAGGAATACCATGTACGCCACATCCTGGTGGGCACCGAGGCGGAAGCGAAAGACATCATCGCCAAGCTGAAAGGCGGCGCCAAGTTCGAAGATCTGGCCAAGCAATCGAAAGATGCGGGTTCGGCCGACAATGGCGGCGACCTGGACTGGGCAGCCCCTTCGTCGTTCCCGAAAGTGTTCTCGGACGCCTTCGTGAAACTGCAAAAAGGCCAGGTCACGGACACCCCGGTGCAAACGCCTAACGGTTTCCACGTGATCAAGCTGGACGACACCCGCGCGGCAAAACTGCCGACCCTGGAAGAAGTCAAGCCACAGATCGCCGAAGCGCTGCAGCAAAAGAAATTGCAAGCGTATCAGGAAGAAATGATCAAAAAAGCGAAAGTTCAGTAAGAACTGACCTCCCCGGCGCCCTTTTCGGCGCCGGTCGTGTATTCTGCGCCTGAATGCGCACTGCGCGACAGTCGCGCATATCGATTTTTAGTATATTTATTAGGAATGAACATGATTTTGAAGCCAGCCCGCCTGATCTTAGCCCTGGTCGCCGTCGTCGCGATCCCTGCGTTCGCGCAAAACGTGGCCACCGTGAATGGCAAGGCCATCCCATCGTCGCGCGTCGACCAGGTCGTCAAGCAAGTCGTCGCCCAAGGCAAGCAAGCCGATTCGCCGCAACTGCGCGAAGCCATCAAGAAAGACCTGATCGGCCGCGAAGTGCTGATCCAGGAAGCCGACAAGCAAGGCTACGGCACGCGTCCGGAAGTCAAGTCGCAGATCGACAATGCCCGTCAAAGCATCATCATCAACGCCCTGCTGGCCGACTACGTCAAGAAGAACCCTGTCAAGGACGCTGAAATCAAGGCCGAATACGACAAGTTCAAGGCCCAGGCCGGCGACAAGGAATACCATGCACGCCACATCCTGGTGGCCACCGAAGCGGAAGCGAAAGACATCATCGCCAAGCTGAAAGGCGGCGCCAAGTTCGAAGAACTGGCAAAAGTATCGAAAGACGGTTCCGCAGCCAATGGCGGCGACCTGGACTGGGCTAGCCCAGCTTCGTACGTGAAGCCATTCTCCGACGCCATGGTCGCCCTGAAACCAGGCCAGATCACGCAAACGCCCGTGCAATCGCAATTCGGCTTCCACGTGATCAAGCTGGAAGAAACCCGTCCGACGAAGCTGCCGGCACTGGAAGAAGTCAAGGGCCAGGTGGCCGAGTCGCTGCAACAGAAGAAGCTCGCCGCCTACCGCGATGAACTGATGAAAAAAGCCAAAATCCAGTAAAAACGCCTGATATAAGCTACTGCGCGTCGCGCTTTGCGGCCTGCGATGCTCACCGTACTATTCGTACGGTTGCGCGTCTCGGCCACAAATCGCTGCCGCTCGCTACGCTTCTATCAGCCGTTTGGCTAGCTGGACAAGAGCGCTCTTCGGAGCGCTTTTTTTACGCCTGGAGATGCCATGAAACTACATGAAGAATTAAAAATCGCGCTGGAAGCGGTTGCCGAACCGGGCCGCGCGGCGCCCATGCAGGCGTATATGCGCGGCCAGTTCGTGTTCCTGGGCGTGGCGGCACCGCAGCGGCGGCTGGCCGCCAGGGGCTTGCTGGCGGGCTTGAAAGGCGTGGGGGCCGAGGTGCTGCTGGAACATGCGCAACTGCTGTGGCAGCAGCCTGAGCGCGAATACCCGCATGTGGCGCTCGACATGCTGGCCCTGCACCGGCGGCAACTGGGCGTCGCACACCTCCCCGCCCTGCTCGGCCTGGCGCGAGAACGCGCGTGGTGGGACAGCGTCGACGGCATGGCCGGCATCGTGGGCGAGGTGCTGCAGGCGGAGCGCCAGCGCGGCGGCCATGCTCATGCGCACATGGATGGCGCCTTGCGGCACGCGGATTTCTGGCTGCGCCGCATCGCCATGCTGCACCAGCTGGGCTGGCGCGGCGATACGGATGCCGGCTGGCTGTTCGATGCGGCGCTGGCGCTGGCGCACGAAGACGAATTTTTCATCCGCAAGGCCATCGGCTGGGCCCTGCGCGATTATGCGCGCCACGCGCCCGAGGCCGTGACGGCGTTTGCCGGCGCGCACCGCCGGCAACTATCGCCGCTCAGCTACCGCGAAGCGCTGAAGCACCAGCCACCTTGAACGACTGGCCGCCCAGCAATCGCAGCGCGGCATCGATACGCGGTGCCGCATCCCAGGCCGGCACGGGCGCCAGCAAGCCCAGCGCCATCTGCCGCAACGGTTCGGCGATCACCATGGCCAGCAGCAAGCCAGCCAACTCTGCCCCATCCTGCAGCACCAGATGGCCGCGCGCCGCCTGGCGCTGCAACCACTCGGCCAGCAGGGCCGTGCCCCGCTCGATGCCGTTGCGCTGATATACGGCCAGCAAATCGGCGCGCGCGGGAAACTCCGTGCACAGCAGACGGAACAGCCCCACGGCGTCCGCCGTCAGCACGCGCGCCGCCATCGTCTGCAATATCTCCTTTAGCAATGGCAGCACTTCGCCGGCCACGGCCGCATCGTGCGCCATGGCCGGCAAAAAAGCGTCCGTCCAGCCGCGCACCACGAGGGCCACGAGTTCCTCGCGGTTGGCCGCGTATTGATACAGCGACTTTTTTGCCATGCCCGCGTGGCGCGCCACCGCTTCCATGGTCGTGGCCGCATAGCCTTCGTTCAGCAGCAGCCACGTGGCCGCCTGCACGGCCGCCTCGCGCGCCTCTTCGGGCGGGCGCGCCGGACGGCCCCGTCCACGCACAGCCTTGCTCTCTGCCTTGCTCTCTTCTTCCTGCATGCCGGCTCCAAGCTTGATCGATGGGCAATTTTACACTGAAACACGTTTAGGAAACGTTAAACGTTTCTTTAATATATAATTGGCTCACCCAAACAAAGGAGAACGACATGACGCACGACACGCACAATGCATTCCCATGGAGCATCACCGGCACGGGCAAGCTGCTCGACCCGTTTCCCCTGCATCTGGAAACGGGCATCACGCGGCTTGAAGATGGCTGCCTGCTGGTAGCGGCGCGCACCGAGCTGCACGGCTGCAGCGGGCGCATGCTGGACTGGTGGTTTACGTTTTTCGAGACGACGCAGCACATCAAGTGGTGGCATCCGCACGACCACGTGGCCCATCACGGCTGGAACAGCGCGTGGAAAAAGGGAGAAAGTTATTACGGCGCCTCGATCGAAGCGGTGGAATCGCTGGGCGACATTCCGCCCGTGAAAGCCAAGCTGAAGTTCCATGATCCGAAGGAGGTCTTTGACCCGGCGCAACTGCAGCAGGCAAAGGACAGCGGCGCCCTGTCTGCCGCCGTCTGCGCGCGCATCGGCTTTGGCGAGCACGTGCAACTGGACCCGCATGGCGATCCGCTCGATGGCGAAATGCTGCACCTGACGCGCGACACACCGACGGGCTGCGTGCTGCGCAGCCGCTTCTTGCTGGGCCGTAACAGCCTCAATCCCGTGCGCGACGTGCCAGACGCGCTGGGCCTGAATTTGCTGCGCCATTGCTACAGCGAATTTACCTATCTGTCGCGCTTTTTACCGTCGCTGTACTACGGCGAGCATGCCAACGGGGAAAAGGCGCCGCTGCCCTGGTAAGCTGCCTTACAGCCGCTTGTGCATGCGCGCCAGCGGCAACTTGATGTCATCGGGTAAGTCGAGATAAAAATCTTCCGTCACGGCAAAGCCGCTGGCCAGGTACAGCGGCACGCCCGGCAAGGTGGCGGCCAGTTCCAGCGCCGTAAAACCGGCAGCCCGCGCCTGCCGTTCGCAGTGGCGCATCAGCATGCTGCCGAGGCCCTGGCGCGCCGCGGCCGGTTCCACGAAGAATGCGCGGATGCGGCCCGGCTGGCTGGCCGGATCGAGCAGCGGGTCCGGCCCGCTCTTGGCGCGGTCGGCGCCATACAGGGTGGCGCGCCGGCTCCAGCCGCCGCAGGCCAGCATGGCGCCATCGCGTTCGATGACGAAATACGTGCGGTCGGCAATGAGCTGCGTATCGACGCCGAACACGTGGCGCGTGACGGCCTCGGCCTGCTCCGGCGTATAGAATCCCGCGCTCAGCGCCACGCCGGAACGGGCGATCAGCGCGTTCATGGCGGGCACATCGGCCGGCAGCGCCACGCGCAGGTTGGTCGATGCACCAAAGCTGAACCAGGCACGGCTGATGCGCCCCTGCTCTACCTCATAGGTGGCCACCAATTCCTGCGCGGAAATACCGTCCGGCGTGTCGCCATGGACGATTTCATGGTCGATCACCAGCTTGCCGCAAGCGATACGGTTGAGCAGCTGCGCCTGGGGCCGGCTGGCGGCGAAACGGGCCGTGAAGCGGGGGCCGATCTGCGCGCTGCCCGTGGCCAGCAAGGTATCGGGGTGCTGGAATTGCTGTGCGTCATCAGCGTAAATGGCCAGCAAGGCCGCCACGTCGTGGGCATTGTAGGCGTCCAGTTGGGCCTGGACCACCGCGACGGGAGAAATGCGTGTATCGTTGGCAAGCGCCATGCGTGTACCTGTTGGGAGTCGATAGAAAGTTGCAAAGGGTAACATTGTCGCCCCTGTCGCGGCGTGGTTTACTGCGATAATAACAAGATTCGTCGCAAGTGGCATATTGAGGCGTCATCCATCAACCGTACAGCGCAATCGCACAAACACAGCAGGAGTAAATATCATGAAATGGGAAGGCAATCGCGAAAGCGACAATGTGGAAGACCGCCGTGGCGAAGATGGCGGCGGGGGGGGCGGTGGGGGCGGTTTCGGTTTTGGCGGACGCTCGATCGGCATCGGCACCATCGTCATCGCCCTCGTCGGCTCGTATGTACTGGGCGTCAATCCCCTGACCTTGCTCAACCTGCTCAGCGGCGGTGGCGGCGGCCAGGTCAGCACCCAGCAAAGCCAGTCCCCCGCGCGCCAGCCGCCCGAATCGGACGAGATGGCCCGCTTCGTGAAAACCGTGCTGGCCGATACGGAAGACACCTGGGGCGCCCTGTTCAAGGCCGAAGGCGGCAGCTATGTGAAACCGAAGCTGGTGCTGTACTCGGGCAGCACGCCGACGGCTTGCGGCACGGGCCAGAGCGCCAGCGGGCCCTTCTATTGCCCCGGCGACCAGAAAGTCTACCTGGACCTTGATTTCTTCAACCTGATGCAGCAGCGCTTCAAGGTCTCGGGCGAATTTGCGGAAGCGTATGTGATCGCCCATGAAGTGGGCCACCACGTGCAGAACCTGCTGGGCTTGTCCGAAAAGGTCGACAAGGCGCGCCGCACGCAATCGGAGCGTCAGGCCAACGCCATGTCCGTGCGCCTGGAATTGCAGGCCGACTGCTTTGCCGGCGTGTGGGCATTCCACGCGAACCAGGACCGCAAAATCCTCGAGCAAGGCGACGTGGAAGCGGCCCTGAAAGCGGCCACGGCCATCGGCGACGATGCATTGCAGCGCCAGTCGCAAGGCCATGTCGTGCCGGACTCGTTTACGCATGGCACCTCGGATCAGCGCGTGCGCTGGTTCAGCAAGGGCATCGAAAGCGGCCAGATTTCCCAGTGCAACACGTTTGAGGCGCGCCAGCTGTAAGGATCGCCAATCCCCGTGCCGCCCTGCGCGTGCACGGGGACGTTGCTTCTACTTCAAATCGATGCGCCCGTATTGCCCATGCGTCTCGTCATCCGGCCCGGCCGCATAGAACAGCGTATTGACGGGCTGGCTGTTAAGGCCATTGCCGAAGGCGATGCCCCACAAGCCATCGATCACCAGCGGCGTGCCATCCGTCTTGAGCAACGCGCCCCCGGCGGTACCCGTGTCGGGGTCATAGGCATTGATCTTGCCATCGCCAAAATTCCCTATCAACAACATATTGCTGGCCGTGCCGAAATCGGCGGGCGCCAGCGCCATGCCCCATGGCGCATTCAGGGCGCCGCCGGTCACCAGCCGCTTGATCAGTGTGCCGCCCGTGTCATACACATTCACGATACCGAGGCCGGCGCCGGCCTCTTCATCGTCGCCGCTGGCTTCCCGCTTCGCGTACGCGACATAGATGCGCTCGCCAATGGCCTGGATGCCGAACGGCGCATAGCCGGCCGGCAAGCCGGGGTCGCTGAATGCGCCAGGCAGGGAGACCCTGGCAAAGCTGGCATCGAAGACATCGACGCGCCCGTTGTGGAAATCGCTCGCATACAGGTAATTGGCGCCCGCGTAGCGCGAGATGGCCAGGCCCTTGTAGACGCTGCCGCCCGCGCTGCCATCGAACACGACCAGGGCCGTCGTCGGGCTGACCGTGGGCGACCAGGCGGAAATAGTCCCGCTCTCGCTGGCGAAGATGAAGGGGCTGGGCGCCGTCACGCCGTTCTGGCTCAGCTTGAAGTCCTGCGTGCCGTTGAATACGATGCCCGTCGGGCCTGCCGGGGTGCTGACCACCAGCGATTGCGGCACGCCATTGCCATCGTACAAGGTGGACTTCGCCGTGCCATTCGCGGCCACCCAGACGAAACCGCGTGGGTTGAAGGCCACGCCCCAGGCGTTGACGAGGTTGGGGTCCGTGTGTGCGGCTGGCAAGGCGGGCGTGTCCGACACCAGGCTGGTCGCCGCATAGGCGCTCGCGGCCGGCGGGTGATGGTGATGATGGCCGCCGCAGGCAAACAGGGCCGCGGCCAGCGCGGCGGCGAAACCGGTGCAGATCAGTTGCTTGATGCGGTGCGTGTCCATGGCATTCCCCTCGGCGTGATGGCAGCGTGCTGCTGCCTGCTTTCAGGGTAGAACCCGGCCGTACCGAATACTTGAGGCGCGTCAAGCGCAACGAAGATAGACCGTGTCAGGGCACGCCGACGTCGTAACGCTTGGCCAGCCGCTTCAATTCGCCCGTCTCGATCAGGCTATTCAATTCCTGGTCGAACTGCAGGCGCAGCTTGTCGAAGGCGGGCGAGCGGGGATAGGCAAAATAGCCGTTTTGTATGTCGATGACTTTGGGCAGCGGTTTTACCTGGCGGCCATAGCCGAGACGGGCGACGACGGGGTCGGTATTGCGGCGGTTGCTGATGAACACGTCGACGTGCTTGTGCACCAGCATCTTCAAGCCATTTTCCACATTGTTGGCCACGCTGACCTGCAAGCCGGGCCGCACGCGCTCCCATTCCGCGCCATAGGCCCAGCCATTGAGCAGCACCACCCGGCGGTTGTTCAGCGCCGCATAGTCGCCATCCCAGCCGAAGCTGGCGTCCTGGCGCGTATAGAAGACCATCTGGTCCTGGTAGAACGGCTTGTCGGAAAACGCCATGCTGGCGATGCGCTCGGGCGTCTTGTAGGGGCCGATCAGGATATCGGCCTGCCCCTGCACCAGCATGGCTTGCGCGCGCGCCCACGGCACCATGCGGAAACGCACGGTGTTGCCCGTGCGCGCCGCCATCAGGCGCAGCAGTTCCGCGCCCAGCCCGCCATACTCGCCGCCTTCCTGGTACTCGAACACGCGCTCGAACTGCGCGCCCACGGCCAGCAGTTCCCGGGCTGGCGCCTGCGATGGCACAACTAGCGCCGGCCACAGCAGCGCCAAGGCCAGCAGGCGCCGCCCTGCTCTACTCATCAGCCGACGATACGCAAGGAGTAATCGGTGGCCCGCACATCCTTGGTCAGGCTGCCGATCGAGATGCGGTCCACGCCCGTTTCGGCGATGGCGCGCACGGTGTCGACATTGATGCCGCCCGACGCTTCGAGCAAGGCGCGGCCACGCGTCAATGCCACGGCCTCGCGCATCATGTCGTTGCTGAAGTTGTCGAGCAGCACGGAGACGGCGCCCGCATCGAGCGCTTCCTGCAATTGCGCCAGGGTTTCCACCTCGATCTGCACGGGCACGCCCGCGTCGAGATTGCGCGCGTTTTCCAGGGCCTGGCTGACGCCGCCGGCCGCCGCGATATGGTTTTCCTTGATCAGGATGCCGTCATACAGGGCCAGGCGCTGGTTCTTGCCGCCGCCCACGCGCACCGCATACTTTTGCGCCAGGCGCAGGCCCGGCAAGGTCTTGCGCGTGTCCAGGATGGACGCCTTGGTGCCGGCGATCACATCGACATACCGGCGCGTGGCCGTGGCCACGGCCGACAGCAGTTGCAGGAAATTGAGGGCACTGCGCTCGGCCGTGAGCAAGGCGCGTGCCGGCGCCTCGATCGTGCAGACGACGCTGTCGGCCGTCATCATGTCGCCTTCGGCATAATGCCAGGCAATATCGATGCTGCGGTCCAGGCTTTTCATGATGCCTTCGAACCACGGCGCGCCGCACAGCACGGCCGCTTCGCGCACGATGACACGGGCCGTGACGATATGGTCGGGCGGCACGAGCTCGCCCGTCAGGTCGCACTGGCCCACGTCTTCCAGCAGGGCGGCCAGCAAATTGCCCTCGAACGCGCGCGCCAGGGCCGGGTCGAAGGGAGCGAAAGAATTAACGAGGGTACTCATGCTGGACCGATTCCTTGGAACAATGTGGTTTCTTTTGCCAGGTCCGCGCCCGGCTTGAGGCCTGCCTTCTTGGCGGCGGCGAAGTCGAGCATGCGATTGATCGAACGCACGGCCAGCTGGCCGACGGCGGGATCGACGTGGATTTCGTTGTGCATGTTTTCCAGCGTTTGCGCCAGATTCAGCAAGCCGTTCATGGCCATCCACGGGCAATGTGCGCAGCTTTTACAGGTGGCGCTGTTGCCGGCCGTGGGCGCTTCGATGAAGCGCTTGCCTGGCGCGGCCGCGCGCATCTTGTGCAGGATGCCGTTGTCGGTGGCGACAATAAAAGTGTCCGTGTCCATGGTTTGCGCTGCCGCGATCATTTGCGACGTCGAGCCCACCATGTCGGCCAGCGCCACCACGTTCGCAGGCGACTCCGGATGCACGAGCACCTTGGCTTGCGGATACTCTTCCTTGAGCAAATCGAGTTCGATGCCCTTGAATTCGTCATGCACGAGGCAGCTGCCTTGCCACAGCAGCATGTCGGCGCCCGTCTGCTTCTGGATGTACGAACCCAGGTGCTTGTCGGGCGCCCACAAGATTTTCTTGCCCTGCGCATGCAGGTGGGCAACGATGTCGAGGCCGATCGACGACGTCACCATCCAGTCCGCGCGCGCCTTGACGGCCGCGCTGGTGTTGGCATAGACGACGACAGTACGGTCGGGATGGGCGTCGCAGAAGGCCGTGAATTCGTCCACGGGGCAGCCCAAATCGAGCGAACAGGTCGCGTCGAGGTCCGGCATCAGGACGGTTTTTTCGGGACTGAGGATCTTCGCCGTTTCGCCCATGAAGCGCACGCCGGCCACGACCAGGGTCTTGGCCGGATGGTCGCGCCCGAAGCGGGCCATTTCCAGGGAGTCGGAGACGCAGCCGCCCGTGGCTTCGGCCAGGTCTTGCAGGTCGGCATCAACGTAATAGTGGGCAACGAGCACGGCTTCGCGCTCGATCAGCAAGCGCTTGATGCGCGTGATCAGTTCGGCTTTCTCGGCCGGGGACGGCGTCGCTGGCGTGCGTGCCCAGGCGTGGGCAGTGCAGCTGGCTCCGTCTTGTGGATGTTCGTACTCGACGGATTTGATGGCTAAAGTTTGCATGGCTGTGTCAAACAAAAACGGGATAGACCGGCACGATTGCAATGAAGCAGGTGCGCCGGAACGAATGGACCGCGGCGCGTCGGTGTGGTGCTGGGTGGCTGGCCTTGTAATGTCGGATTACGCTACGCTAATCCGACCTACGCGACCAACCCGGGGAACTCACCCTGACGTAGGTCGGATTAGCGCACAGCGCGTAATCCGACCCAACGTGAGCGTACCAATTAATCGATACCCTGGCTCTTCAAATAGTCTTCGTAGTTGCCGCGGTAATCGACCACTTCATCTTCCTTGATCTCGATGATGCGGTTGGCCAGCGAGGAAACGAATTCGCGGTCATGCGACACGAAGATCAGGGTGCCCGCGTATTTTTCCAGCGCGATGTTCAAGGATTCGATCGATTCCATGTCCATGTGGTTGGTCGGCTCATCGAGCATCAGCACGTTGTGGCGGCCCAGCATCAGCTTGCCGTACATCATACGGCCCTTTTCACCACCGGACAGCACCTTGACGGCCTTCTTCACGTCGTCGCCGCCGAACAGCAAACGGCCCAGGATGGAACGCACGGCCTGGTCGTCGTCGCCCTCTTTCGTCCACTGGCCGATCCAGTCGGTCAGGTTCGTGTCCTTGGCGAAATCTTCCGTCGGGTCTTGCGGCATGTAGCCCACGTTGGCGTTTTCCGCCCACTTCACGCGGCCCTGGTCCGGCTGCAGGCCGGCGATGTCGCCCGCGATGCAGCGCAGCATGGTGGTCTTGCCGGCGCCGTTGGCGCCGATGATGGCGATGCGTTCGCCCGCTTCGACCATGATGCTGAAGTTCTTGAACAGCTGGCGATCAAAACCTTTCGAGATATTCTCGACTTCCACGGCCAGGCGGTGCAATTTCTTTTCGCCGTCGAAACGCACGAACGGATAGGCGCGCGACGATGGTTTGATGTCGTCGACCTTGATCTTTTCGATCTGCTTGGCGCGCGACGTCGCCTGGCGGGCCTTGGATTTATTCGCGGCGAAGCGGCGCACGAATTCCTGCAGCTCGGCAACCTTGTCTTTCGCTTTCGCGTTGTTGGCCAGCTGCTGGTTGCGCGCCTGGGTCGAGGCGAACATGTATTCGTCGTAATTGCCCGGATAAATCTTCAAGGTGCCGTAGTCCATGTCGGCCACGTGGGTGCACACCTGGTTCAGGAAGTGGCGATCATGGGAAATGATGATCATGGTGGAGTTGCGCTCGTTGAGCACGTCTTCCAGCCAGCGAATCGTGTTGATGTCCAGGTTATTCGTCGGCTCGTCGAGCAGCAGGATGTCCGGGTTCGAGAACAGCGCCTGCGCCAGCAGCACGCGCAGCTTCCAGCCTGGCGAGACATTGCTCATCGGGCCTTGATGCAGCTCGATGGCGACGCCGGCGCCCAGCAGCAGTTCGCCGGCGCGCGATTCGGCCGTGTAGCCGTCGTATTCGGAGACTTTGCCTTCCAGCTCGGCGGCCTGCATGTAGTCGTCGTCCGTCGCTTCCGGGTTCGCGTAGATGGCGTCGCGTTGCTGGATGGCGGCCCACATTTCCGTGTGGCCCATCATGACGACGTCGAGCACGCGCATGTCTTCAAACGCGAACTGGTCCTGGCGCAGCTTGCCCAGGCGCTCGTTGGTATCGAGCATGACGTTGCCGCCCGACGGGTCCAGGTCGCCGCCCAGGATCTTCATGAACGTCGACTTGCCGCAGCCGTTGGCGCCGATCAAGCCATAGCGGTTGCCGTCGCCAAACTTGACGGAGATATTCTCAAACAATGGCTTGGCGCCAAACTGCATCGTAATATTTGCTGTAGAGAGCATGTGATATTGGGTCTTTATTCAGTTAAAACAGCTAGTTAAGTACTTTTCTCTCATTATACAGCACCCACCCTCATCGCTCTATAGCGGCCCGCCAAGGAACACCCGAGTGCATACGGAGAAATAATGGCAAGAAAATACGATTGCCGTATTTCAATTTAGCGGATACGCTGCGTGGCATCCGTTTTCCACCTTCTACCTTACAGGCATCACTTGAAGAAAATCACCCTCGCCGCCGCCGTGGCCGCCATTGCCATCGCCGCGACCGCCTATGCTTCGCCCTACTATGCCTTGCGCCAGATCAAGACCGCCCTGGCCGAGCGCAACGCCGACGCCCTGGCCGAACACGTGGACTTCCCCTCCCTGCGCACCAGCGTGAAGACGCAGCTGGAAGCGAGCATGGCGCGCAGCATCGCGGCGACGGCCGGCAGCGACAACCCGCTGGCCGCCCTGGGCCAGTCGATCGCCAGCGCCATGCTGGGCAAGATGGTCGACGCCATGGTCTCGCCAGCCGGCGTGGTGGCACTGGTCAACAAGAGCGCCCTCAGTCCGCAAGCGAATATGGATACAAGTGCGGACGCGCCCGCCGACGGCGCAGCGAAAAAAGCCGAGTATTCCGCAGGCTATGCCGGCGTGAACACCTTCGTCGTGCGCGCCAAGGACGGCAATGCGCAGGAAGGCGCGCTGGTCCTGCTGCGCCATGGCGTGTGGGGCTGGAAACTGAGTTCGATCGAGATTGCGTCGGCGATGGCTGCGCGCTAGCAAGGAACACGCATGCGCAGGCGATCTGAGACACAATGCGTGTCACTCGTATTGGATTGCAGGAAATTTCATGCTGAAACACACGGCCTTATCGCTGGCGTTGGCCCTTGCCGGCGCCGCGCCATTCGCCCACGCCCTCGATGGCACAGCCGGGAGCAGCCACTCCGTCGTTTCGCGCATGCAGGCGGAAACATCGAGTGCGGCCGACCCCGACGCCCCCGCGCCGCTGCCCGTGCCCAGCGATATCTCGCTGGCCGAACTGGAGCGCCGCCTGGCGCTGGGTCAGGCGCAAGCGGCCGAAAAGCACCTCAGCAGCGCGCTCGATCCGGCCGCGCTGACATCCCTGGCGCAGCAGATGGATTGCCGCGATATCGTCGGCATGCAGCCGTTCGGTTTCCCGCTGGAGCAGACGCAGCCCACCGTCCTGAGCGGCGCCCACCTGCTGGCGCGCTGCCCGGACCGCGCTTACGTGACGATCACGGCGATGTCGATGGCAGGCAAGGCGGGCAAGCGCGCCTCCCTCAACCCGCAAACGTTCAGGCACACGGTCGATGGCAGGCCGGCGCGGCGCCTGTATTACAAGGCGCCCAACGGCCGCCAGAAGGAATCGCTGACCATCGTCGACGGCAGCTATGCGTATGCGCTCGAATACTGGTCGCTCGATGACAGCCAGCACAGCGGCATGGTGGGCATGCGCCGCATGGAAACATTGACGTTGCCGCAACGAAATGGGCAGAAATAATCAGAATACTGTATATTTATACAGTTATTGACTATTTTCCTGTCCGCCATGCCTGCACACCCGCATACCGCCTTGCCGTACACCATTTCCGTCAGCGCCACGCTCGACGCGGAGGTCGAGCAAATCATCCTCGACGGCTTGAACGCCTATAACGATGCCATCACCGGCTATAGCGACAGGCAGGTATTGAGCGTGGTCGTGCGCGACCGCGACAGCCAGCGCGTGCTGGGCGGCGCCATGGGCAGGACCTCGCTGGGCCTGCTGTTTCTCGATTTGTTTTATTTGCCCGCCCCCTTGCGCGGCCTGGGCCTGGGCAGCCAGGTACTGGCGCAGTTCGAGGAAGAAGGACGCCGGCGCGGCTGCGCCTCGGCGGTGCTGTACACCATCAGTTTCCAGGCGCCCGAATTTTACGAGCGTCGCGGCTGGCGCCGCTTCGGCGAGATTGCCTGCCATCCCGACGGCACGAGCCGGGTCTTCATGAGCAAGACACTGCACGATTGAGTGCGCTGGCGGCGGCAACGCTGCCGCCAGCGGCAGAGACAGCTTACATGCCCAGCGATTTGAGCAGGTCGGCGTTGTCGTCGTCTTCCGGTTCCGCCGCAGGCGCCGGGGCGGCGTCGCGTTCGCGGTTCGCATATTCGCTATCCATCAGCGAATCGGCGTCGACTTCGCGCGAATCGAAATCGTGCAGCTTGATGAACTCGGTACGGTCGATCGCCAGTTCCAGATAGAAAATATTGTTCTTTTCTGTATAGAAAGTGACGCGGCGCATTTCCGGGCGGTCCAGCGGCGTGTCGACGCTGAGCATCACCTGCTTGTTCAGCACCAGCATCTTCGGCTGGCTCTGGGTGATGTTCGTTTGCAGCTCGCGTCGCACCTTGCCCGTGAAGTCGCCCACGATCTGGTTCATCAGCTCGCCCATGATGTTCGACACTTCGTCCGACGTGTAGAAGCTGGCCAGCTCCGACTTCGGCATACCCATGTGCAACATGTAGCGTTCGTAGATTTCCATCGCCGTATCGGCGGCGAAATTGAGCACCACCAGACCCGTGAAACCGCCATCGAACATGACGAAGCAGCCGATGTCCGGCTTCAGGCCCGTCTTGGTGATGCGCTGCACCATGCCCGAGTAATTGACCTTGCTTTGCGTTGCCACGTTGAGCACCCGAACCACCGAGTTACACAAACTCATCAACAAATCTTCTGTACCGTACACAACATCCTTTTCTGCATCCATGAGCAATCTCTCCTACTATTTTAAAGATGACAGCACTGTTCCCTGCCCGCCGCGAGCCGAAACACGACCGTTTCGCTCAGCAAGCGGACGACTTCACCTTTGCATGCCCGACCTTGCGTGGCAGCGCGCCGCGTTGCCGCCGACGCCAACCGCCCTCTTACCTTTTTCTGTATAGAAATAAGTATCAGATGCGCAGAATACCGAGATGTAACATTTCCGTCCAGCCATACCTGCATTTACTTGACGATCTGTGCGGAAATGCCATATCTGGCCTGAGCAGGGGCGCCGGCATTGGAAATAGTAACTAAAAATCAAGTGCGCGCAAGACCACGCTGCTGACCAGCAGATCCCGGCTCAGGTAAGCGAAGGCGCGCTGGCCGATGCGCAGGCGGTGGGTGTCGAAAATGCGCAGCAGATCGCTACCCTGCCCCTGGTCCAGGCTGTGCAATGCCGTCACAGTGATGCGGCAAGTCTTTTCCGCCCCGAAGACGGTCAGATGGAAGCGGATGGCATCGCCCGCCTGCTCGAGGGCGATGCTGTCGCGCAAAATTTCATAGGGCATGGCCACTCTCCCTGCTGTGCATGCCATGTTCTGGCCCGAGGCGCCCGTTCATATGGCGAACGTGGCGGCAGGCAAATCGATGATAAAGACGCAGCCATGGCCGGGCACGCTTTCCACGCTCAAGGTGCCGCCATTCGCTTCCACGCTGCGCCGGGCAATCGACAGGCCCAATCCCCGCCCCGCCTTGTTGGCGCCGCCTTGCGTGAAGGGCAGAAACATGTCATCGGCCGCCTGCGGTGACAGGCCGGCGCCGTTGTCCTCCACTTCGATTTTGATGTGCTCGCCGCTGGCATACGCGCGCAACACCACCGTGCCATTCGGCGCGGCAAACTTGAAGGCGTTCTGCAGCAGGTTTCCTGCGGCGGAAAGCAGCAAATCCTTGTCCGCATCGATCTGCAGCAAGGGCGCGACCGCTTCCACGATCAGGGTGCAGCGCGTCAAGTCCGCTTCCAGGCTTGCCAAATAGCGCAGTTCACTGATGAAGTGATTCAGGGAGAAAACCGAACGCTGCAAGCTCAGTCCCGCTTCCACCCGCACTTGCGCCAGTGAGCGGTCGATCAGAGTGCGCAAACCCACGAGGCTGCGGTCGAGCACGGCGCCGGTCGCACCCGACAAGCCCATGCCGCCCTGCTTGAGGGCGGTGACGGCGAGGCTGGCCGTGCCCAGGTGATTGCGCAGTTCATGGGCAAAGTGGCCGATGCGCTGGTTCAATGCCAAGGCTTGCTCGTTGGCGATCAGCACGTCGCGCCGCTGGGTAAATTCGGTCACGGCTTCGGCAATGCCGTTGTCGAGGCAGCGGTTCAGCGTCCTGAATTCCTCGACAGAAAATTGCTCGCCCTGCGCCACGGCAAGATCGCTGATGGCCTGGCACAGGTCGCCATAGTCGTGTACCACCTGTCCGACGGAATAGCCGAGCGCCAGCAATTGCCAGCCGTGCATGGTGGCACTGTCGGCCAGTTCCGATGTGGCCAGCGCCTCACCGTCGGCGGGGCCGGAAATGGCCAGGCTTTGCGCCATCTTGCCCGCCTCTTCCGCCTTCAAGGTACGGGTCAGCTGGTCCAGGAAGATGGGGATGCCTTCCCTTAACTGTATTTCGGTCGAAAAGCGCTGGGGCCGCTTGCCCACCTTTTCGCGGCAACGGCGCTCCAGCTCGGCGCGATTTTCAGCTAGGAATACATGCATCATGACGTTTTCGGCAATCTCAATGATCAGGAACAAGCCAGCGTAGCGCGATGACCGTTCAGATACCGTCTGTTACCGTACATATTTGACCGATCGCCCGCCTGGCGCCATGCAGCGCACGCCTCGGCCATCCCCCTGTGCTATTGTCATCAGGTACATCACCAGGCAGGAGCCATGCATGAGCAACATCGTTACCAGCGTCTCGTTTCGCTACATCGATCCGCGCCACAAGGAACCGGGCCCCAGCCGGGAATTCATCAACCAGAATATTCTGCTGCCGCCGGGCGCCCATCTGCCGCGCATCGGCGAAGCGATCGAACTCATGCACTGGGACTTGAACCGCGACATGAAATCGGGCGTCTATTCCGTGCTGTTCGTCCACACGCGCATCGCCTTGTTCGATGGCAATGACAAGCCGTCCGGCTGGCACACCACGATCACCGTGGGACCGCAGTCCGACGAGATCGACGCGCGCTTCCTCACCGCCCCCTCGTGACAACCGTGCGGCCCTTGTTGCAGCCAGGCCCGACCACCTAAAATAGTGCTTTATATTAAACATGATCGTGACGGCAGCCGGTGGCACCGTCACGTGCAATGCAGGGAAAGACGACGATACAGATGAGCAATCTTGTAGAGCAGGCAACACAAGAAATGACGGCGGCAATAGAAGCGTGGTTTGCCGAGCGCCTCAAGCGTACCGACCTGGAAGCCGCCGTGAAGCGGACCACCTTGCAAATGGGCGTTTTTAACGATTTCCTGCTCGACTACAAGCCGGGACGCACCACGGCCGACGATTTCCATCTGGCCGAGGCCGATGATGTCGCACCTAGGACGCCTTCGCGCCTCGATGAAGCCGTCGTGCGCGACACCATCGCGCCCCGGCTGGCAGCGCTCGTGCGGGCGAAGCTGGAAACACTGGCCGACACGCCCTTCGTCGATTACCGCTTCAGCTTTCGCGGCAAATTCCAGACGGCGCAGGGCGTGCTGCACCTGAACCTGCTCGAGTATGTCAACGCAGGCAAGCGCACAAGCTTGCTGGAAAACATACGCGCGTATGTCGCGCAAAAACTCGAGCATGGCAACCGCCCGACGAAAAAGCTGGAAACCTTCTTCCTGGCGCGCCACCTGCTCGATCCCCACCTGTTTCCCCAACCCGATATCGCCTGGACAATCGCCCAATTCGAGCGCATCGAGCAGCTGAACAAGTCGCGCCCGCAAGCGCTGGCCGAACACCGCAGCGATATCATCCAGGCCGTGTCGGCGTGGGCGGAAAAGCAGTTCCTGCCGCAGTTCTATGACGTGCAGCAATCAAGCTACCGCGCCACCGAATACACCTTGAAAGAGGGCGCGGCGCTTGACACGCAGGCGCTGGCGCCCATCGACCTGCTGCTGTATGGCGCCGTGATGATCTTGCGCCACGAACCGAGCTACGCCAAGTCGACGGGCGTCAAATTCCTCGACATCGCGCGCGAACTGGGCAGCGAACGGGCCGTGCGCATGCTCAAGGAAGGCAGTGGCACCTTCGCGCCCGACGCCGTCCACCTGAAAAATGCGCAGCTGGAATGCCGCGCCAACGATGTGTTTGCCACGATCAGCATCGCGATTGCTAAGGAAGAGGAAGGCGCGTACGCGCAGGCGCTGGCCTTCATCACGCATTTGCTCAACAACGGTTTCCCGAAAAGCTGCCAGATCAAGCTCAAGTCCAAGGTCAAGGCATACCTGCCGATCAAGGGACTGGCGAAATCCGATACGCACCGCTTCTTTGCCAACGCCCTCGCCTATCCCGCCCTGCAGCCGCAACTGGAAGCGTATGCGCGCGCCGCCATCGAGCAATTCGAATTCTATGCCGACACGGAAGGCGAAAAGAATTGCATGCCCGGCAGCTATGCCACGTTCGGTCTGGGCTTGCTCGACGCGCGCTATTTCCCACTGGTGCAGCACTACATGGCCAACGTCGACGAGGAACACCAGTCCGTGCAGGACCAGTTCACGGCGGCCTTTGCTGAAAAGCATGGCGTGACGCGCGATTCAGCTCCCGTGCTGGCCGCGTGCCTGCGCGCCTGCACGGACAACGCCAAGGTGAAGATCCAGGCGGAACTGGAAGAAGTGGAGAAGCTGGAACTGTTCTGCCAGCAACTGCAAGGGCTGGAAGGCTATCTGCTCGAGCACATGCTGTATCCCATCTGGGGCAAGCTGGAAAAACTGGCCACCCTGGCGCGCAAGGCGCAAGGCCGGCGCAAGGAACTGCTGCAGGCCTTGCTGGAAGCGGCGAGCAAGACGCACGCCTAATGTGTGCAACGTTATGACTTTCACCATTTATAATGCGGGCGCCAAAGTTGCTATAAAGCATTTTTTGGCGCCTGACATTGAATCGTGGAGAAAATACATGCACCAAACAGTAGCAACATCGCGCGCCACGCTGCTGGCGGCAGCCTTGGCCGCCTCCGTGGCGTTGGCCCAGCCCGCCATCGCCGCGGAAACCGCCGTGGAACTGGCGCCCGTCGACGTGGCCAACCTCTACATCAAGACCATCATCAACCATGATGCAGCGAGCGTCGCCCAGCTCAATGCCTATCTGCGCCCCACGCGCCTGGCGGGCCAGCAATCCGCCGAATATGCGTCGTACAGCGGCTTGAAGGAAACGGATGCAATATTCCCTGCAAAAACGGGCAAGCTGATCGCCGACTTGTTCCCCGCCGCCATGCGCGCGGCCGTCACGCCTGCCGCCGAACAGCTGGCCGCGAATGTGATTGCCGCCATGAATGGCGCCGTGTGCCAGGCCACGAAGGCGGCTCCTGTGACGGTGGAAAACGGCATGCAGACGGCTGCCGTCAGCTTCGAATGCCAGGTCGTCAAGGTGCCGGTGGCATGGGCACCTGCCGCCCAGCAACTGGCGAAGAGCGGCTGCAAGGTCGAGCAATGCACGGCCGGCCTGCAAAAAATCGCCGCCACCTACACGAGTTCGCCGAAACAGACGTGGCGCGCCGTGTTTGCCCTCAGCCGCGAAAAGGATTCGGAAGCCTGGCGCAACGATTTCGCCCGCGAAACCTTCGATGAAATCTGGGAATACCTGTAATCCTCGCCTCGTTTAGAATGGCTAAATGGACAAATTGACACCAGTACCACAACCCGCAGGCCTGGCCTTGCTGCGCTTGATCGACCCCGACCATGTGGAAGGCGCGGTGGTCGCGCAAGCGCTGGCGCAAGATTTGCCTGCCCTGCACGCCAGGCAATTGCTGGCGCTGCTGCGCCGGCTGCGTGCCGCGCAATCCAATCAGCAGGATTATGCGGGCGCCAGCGTCGAGCAGGCCGAACACCAGTTCGGCGCCGCCATCGCCGCAGTCAAGGCGGAGCTGGCCACGCGGCCGCACATCCCCAACAAGCAGGAAGCCAAGGCGCTGCGCCAGGCGGCGGCAAAGAGGCGCTGAACGGGTCTGCGGTGCGCGGATGGGAACTGCCCTCCTTTTATAATCGGTGACGATACATTGTTTCCCGCACTGAAAGGACTCCCCATGCCCACACGTTTTTCCCGCCACGTAGCCGGCTGCGCCATCCTTGCCGTCGGCGGCCTGGCCGCCATGCAGGCGGCCCATGCCCTGGAGACGGGCCCCATCGACGCGCGCGCCGTGTGGCAGGAGCGCTCGCTATCGGCTTGCCGCAGCGAACAATCGCCCACGGCGCCCGACGTCTGCCTGCTGCGCACCATGCAGCGCTCGGGCGCCCGCCCGCAAGCCATCGCCGCCGCCAGGATGCTGGTCAAGGCAAACAAGGCGGGCTTCATCTCGGCCTGGCGCCCGCTGGGCAAGGCGGCCCTGGCCACCGTCACCTATCCGTTCCGCGCCAACACGAATGAAGGCACCCTGCTGATCGGCAGCGATGGCGCCGCCATCGACGTCGACGAGGACTCCGTGCGCGAGGAAGACCGCGCCACACCGGCCTGGCGCGCGTTTGCCGCCGCCCACCCAGACTCTGTCCCGTTCGCCCCCGCCGACTTTATTGGCAGCACAGCGACCGCCGATGGCGGCCAGAGCGTGCTATTTTCTACGCCCCTGATCACCTGCCACGCCTGCGCCGAGGATGGCGCACTGCTGGTTGCCTACACGATCGACAAGGCGGGGATCGTGCGCGAGCGCAAACTATTGACGATCAAGTAAGCCTGCCTCAAAGATAAGATAGAATTGCTTAATGGCATGTCTATACGCGTACATGCCATCTATCCACTACTTATTATGGGAAAACATGCGCCGCTCTTGCCTTGCACTGCACCTCACCGCCGCCCTGCTGCTGTCCAGCTCTGTCCACCTCGCCACTGCCGCGCCCGCCGCTACGGCTAACGCTGCCGCCAGCGCGGCCACGCCGCTCGTCATCGGCGAAAGTTTCACGATCGACTCGCAGGCGCTGAAGGAACGGCGCCACATCAATGTGTATGTGGCGCGCGCCTGGGATACGCCGCCCGACGCGCCCCTGCCCGTGCTGTACATGCCGGACGGCGGCGTGGCCGAAGACTTTTTGCACGTGGCCGGCTTGCTGCAAGTGTCGGTAGCCAACGGCACCATGCGCCCGTTCATGCTGGTCGGCATGCAGAACACGCAGCGCCGGCGCGACCTGACGGGGCCGACGGACAGCGCGGAAGACCGCAAGATCGCCCCCGTCGTGGGCGGTTCGCAAGCCTACCGGGCCTTCATCCGCGATGAATTGATGCCGGAAGTCAAACGGCGCTACCGCACGACGGGCGAGACGGCCATCGTCGGTGAATCGCTGGCGGGCCTGTTCGTGGTGGAAACATACCTGCTGGAACCACAGCTGTTCGACCATTACCTGGCCTTCGACCCCAGCCTGTGGTGGAACCAGGGCGCCCTGCCGCGCCAGGCGGCGGACCTGCTGGCCAAGGGCAAGCCGGGCAAGCGCAGCCTGTACCTGGCCTCCAGCAGCGAAGCGGGCATCGCCGTGGAAGTGCAGCGCCTGGCCGACGTGTTGCAAAAGCAGGCGCCGTCCGGCTTGCAATGGCATGTAGAGAAGATGCCGGAAGAAAGCCATGGCACGATCTATCAACCGGCAGCGTTAAAGGCGTTCCGCGCCGTGTTCAAGCCGGCTGCCGCGCCGCAGTAAGCGGAAAGTTAGGGCGCCGGCAGCGCCTGCCCCATCTGCTCGCGCAGCCAGTGCAGCAAGGCGGTGCGGCGCGCATCGCCGTCGAACGGCAGCGGCGACAGCAGGAAATAGCCGCTGCCGTCACGCCGGAAACCCAGGGGCGCGACGAGGCGCCCGCTATCGAGGTCTTCGCGCGCCATGAAGACGGAGCCGATCGCCACGCCCAGGCCGGCGCAAGCAGCTTGCAGGCTCAGATAGAAATGCTCGTAGGTCTGGCTGTCGCCGTGACCGCCGTGACCGCCGTTGCCGTCGTCCGTGCTGGCGGCGCGCCAGTGCGCCCAGGCGACCGGGCGCGACGCCGTGTGCAGCAGGCGTTGCGCGGACAGATCCAGCTTGCCTTGCCGCAGCAGGGCCGGCGCGCACACGGGCGCGATCCATTCATCGCACACCTTTTCCACATGCAATCCTCCACCCCACGCAAAATCGTTGCGGCGCAGCGCCACGTCCACCGCATCGCGCTGGAACGCCACCGGCCCGCCCGAGGCGAACAGGTGCAGCGGTACTTCCGGATGGCGCTGGTAAAAGTCGCCGAGGCGCGGGATCAGCCATTTCATCGCGATCGTCGGCTCGCATGACACCACGAGCGGCGCCTGACGCGCCGGCTGGCGCACCGCGTCGAGGGCGGCGTCGAGCCGTTCGAACGCCTGCTGGACGGCATCGCGCAACTGCGCACCCGGCGCAGTGAGGAAGACGCCGCGGTTGCGGCGTTCGAACAGGGCCGTGCCCAGCGACGTTTCCAGCAGGCGGATTTGCCGGCTGACCGCCCCGTGCGTCACGTGCAGCTCGTCCGCCGCCTGGACGAAGCTGCCCAGCCTGGCGGCCGCCTCGAAGAAACGCAAGCTACCGAGTGCTGTCTGTCTGATCATGATCTGTCATTTTTTCTCACACATATCGGCAAGATAACATCGTTTTTCATCGGCTGCCGTTATTGGGACAATATGTCTTCCGGCCGGCGGCAGCGGCGCAGATTCTTGCCCATACAGGCGATGAATACTCACCGATTGTCATGCGGCCGCCATTCTCCAAGGAAGATACATGATTGCATTGATTACCCTGCTGGCCGCCATCGTCCCCGGCCCCGATTTCGCCATGGTCACGCGCAACAGCTATCTGCATGGCCGCCGTGCCGGTTTGCTGGCCGCGCTCGGCATCGCGCTGGGCGTGCAAGTGCACGTGTTCTATACGATGTTTGGCGTGGGACTGATCATCGCCAGTTCACCGGCCCTGTTTACCGCGATCAAGACCGTGGGCGCCGTGTACCTGATCGTGATCGGCTGGAAAACCTGGAGCAACCGCGCGGGTCTCGTCATCGACCTGCACGGCGGCGCCCGCGTGCCCCGGCATAAGATTTTGTTCAACGGTTTGCTGACGAATGCCCTGAACCCGAAAACCACCTTGTTTGTCATCAGCACCTACACCCAGGTGATGCAGCCCGGCACGCCATTGAGCGTGCAGTTCGGCTACGGCCTGTGCATGTCCGCCATCCACCTCGCGTGGTTTGCCCTGGTGGCCATCTTTTTCTCGCAAGCTAACTTTCGTTTGCGCATGGTCAGCCACCAGCGGACCATCGACCGGCTGATCGGCACGCTGCTGATGGCCCTCGGCGTGCTGCTCGCCTGCGCCAACATGGACAAACTGTAATGGCGCGCACGGCTCAGGCACATGCTACGGCGGGTAAAATCGGCGGCCCTGCTTTTCCCGCCTGAGTGCCGTCCGCCATGAGCTTTTTGCAATTATTTATCCTTTCCATCGTCCAGGGCTTCGCCGAGCTGCTGCCCGTATCCAGCTCCGCCCATGTCATCATGGCGGAAAAACTGATGGGGCTGGACCCCACGTCGCCCGAGCTGACCATGCTGCTGGTAATGCTGCATACCGGCACCATGTTCGCCGTCATCGTGTATTTCTGGAAATCCTGGCGCGCCACGTATTTCAGTTCGGCCAGCGCCTTCCGCAGCAATGTCCTGCTGCTCGTGGCCGCCACGGCCCTGACGGGCATCGTCGGCTTCGGCTTGCTCAAGGGCATCACCCACTTCATGAGCAAGGATGCGCCCGGTTTTGAAATCGAGCACCTGTTCGGCAACGCGAAACTGATGGCCGCCGCGCTGGCCGCCGCCGGCGTGCTGATCATTGTCTCGTCGCGCCTGCAAGCGCGCCAGCATGGCACCTTGTCCATCGGCAAAGCGATGGTGATCGGCGCCGTGCAAGGCCTGTGCCTGCCCTTCCGCGGCTTTTCCCGCTCGGGCGCCACCATTTCGGCCGGCATCGCCATGGGGGTGCCGCAGCGCCGCGCCGAGGAATTCAGCTTTGCCCTGGCCGTCGTGCTGACGCCGGCCGTGCTGGTCAAGGAAGGCTGGCGCTTCTACCAGGCCGTGGCAAATGGCAGCCTGGACCATCTGGAACACGGCAACAGCCTGCTGCACCTGCTCGGCCCCAGCCTGCTGGGCATGCTGCTCTCGTTCCTGGCCGGCTTGCTGGCCCTGCGCTGGCTGTCGCGCTGGCTGGAACAGGGCCGCTGGCATTTCTTTGGCGCGTATTGCCTGCTGGCCTCGCTGGTGGTGCTGTACGTAGGGTAGAATCGCCGGGTTTATAGTTTGTCACTACCATCCCAGCCAGGTTCTACAGAAAGCCAACGATGAATTTCGCCGCCACCGCCGCCCTCTCCCTAGCCATGTCCACCGATGCCTTCGCGGCCGCCGTGGGCAAGGGCGCCGCCCTGCACAAGCCGCAATGGCGCGAGGCGCTGCGCACGGGGCTGATCTTTGGCGTCATCGAAGCCATTACGCCCATCATCGGCTGGGCCCTGGGCAGCGTGGCCGCGCCCTACGTGGAAGCGTGGGATCACTGGATCGCCTTCAGCCTGCTGGGCGTCATCGGCTTGCTGATGATACGCAATGCCCTGTCCGACGCCGACGAGGAAGAAGCGCCGGCCCAGTCGCACTCGTTCTGGGTGCTGGCCGTCACGGGCCTGGCCACCAGCATCGACGCCATGGTCGTGGGCGCGGGCCTGGCCTTGCTGGGCGCCAACATCGTCGTCACGGCCGCCGCCATCGGCTTTTCCACCTTCGTCATGGTGACCCTGGGCGTGATGCTGGGCCGCGTGCTCGGTACCATCGCCGGGCGCCGCGCCGAGCTCGTTGGCGGCCTCGTGCTGATCGTCATCGGCTGCGTCATTTTGTACGAGCATATCGGCCACCCGGCCTGAAGCCTGGCCGCGCACGGCACAAGCGCCGGCGTGGCCGGCAGCGCGCTTTGTGCTACATTCCATACTCTGCATCCCTGTCTCGCAAGGTGACCACCATGGAAACTCTGGAGCTGATTTTTGCCTCGATGGTACGCGAAACGGCCGAGTCGATACGCGACCACCATGTCCCTTTTGCCATCAAACACGACGAGCGCGCGTATTTCGAGTGGATGGATGGGCACCCGATCAATGGTTATATCCAGGAAGCGTATCGCGAGATCGAGGAAACGGCCCAGCAGATTCGCGCCATTCGCGCTGGGTGAGGACGCTTGCCGCAAGCTACTGCGCGGGGGGCTTTGCGGCTGGCGATGCTCACCGTACTTATGTACGGTTGCGCTTCTCAGCCACACATCCCCTCCGCTCGCTACGCTTGCAACAAGCGTCGATACGCTAGTTGAATGCGTTCAAGGGACGTATTGATACAAATCAAACACTCTGCTGTTCGATACGCGTGGCATGGTCATGGCCCATGACAATCAGGTCTGGAGGCGGCAAACATGGATCAGGAACAAAAACACCAGATCAGGGGTTATGAATTTCATGTGGCGGGGGCGCTGGAGAAGGATGGGCGCTACCGGGGCATGATCTTGATCAGCAAGCGCGGCGATACCCTGCAGGTGTACGCCAAGCCCGTGCTGATTGAAACGCCGAGCAGTTTCAAGTCCGTGCATGCGGCCTTGATCGAGGCGTCGGCGTATGCCCAGGAACTCATCTATAACGGCGCCATCAAGGCGCTGCTGCCGGCCGATGGGCCGCTGGCCGGCAAACAGGCGCCGCAGCCGCCGGATTTCGTCGGCAACTGACGCTGGCAAGCGCATCGGGCCACCCAGGGGCGCGCGTATAATGACGCGCTTTCCCGGATGAAAACTCAACACCATGGAATTTGTGAATTTACCGCTCGTCTTCCTGGTCGGCTGCGCGCTGATCGCCTTGCTGGCCAAGAAAAATGGTTACTCGTGGTATCTGTTTTTCTTCTCGATCGCCGTGCCCGCGCCCCTGTTGCTGCTGGCCTTGCCCCATGTGCTGGGCGTGGAGACCGCGTCGCTGACCTCCGTACGGCTGGGCACCGCCCTGCTGCTGCCGCTCGCGGGCTTGCTGCTGGCCCTGCGGGGCAAGCGCTAAGGCTGTTTCAGCGCACATGCACCCCATCGGCCAGGCGCCAGCCTACCGACAAGGCCAACTGCTGCGCTTCTTTTTCGTTGCTGCAATCGTCGTAATCACAGGTGTCCGCATACGCGCCGCACGCCTGGTTCTGGCTGATGTACGAACCGACCCAGCGGCCATCGCGGCGCTGGCTGGCCGTGGCGCTGATGATAAAACCTTTGTGAATGGTGGGGTTTTCAAAAGACATAATTCCTCCGATGCAAAAATAGCGTCAGGGATCTGACTGGGTTCCACTGTGCGCCACATGCTGCCAGCAGTCTGTACGTTTGATCACACTCACGAAAAGGACGCACGCCGCGCTCGTGCCACATGACGATCGGGTATGATTTCAGCATGTGTGGACGATTCGATCAAAATGACACGGCGCGCGTGCTGGCGTCATCCTTCGGCTGGACGGACGCGGTGTTCGACAGCGAGGCCGAGCCGCACCTGAACGTCTCGCCCGGCACGTACCGGCCGGTGCTGCATATCCAGGATGGTGTGCACAGGGTCGACGATGTCTTCTGGGGCTACCGCCCCGCCTGGGCCGCGCAAGCCGTGCCCGCCCCCGGCAAGAAAAAAATTCCCATCGCCATCAATGCCCGGCTGGAAAAATTGGCAAGCGCCTACTGGAAACCCTTGCTGCGCGCGGGGCGCGGCATCGTCTGCGTCGATGGCTGGTATGAATGGACGGGAGAGAAAGGCCGCAAGCAGCCGTGGCACATCCACCGCAAGGACCGCGCGCGCCTGTTCCTGCTGGCGCTGGCCCAGTTCGGCCCGTACAAATTCAACCGCGAGGAAGCGGGCTTTGTGCTGGTGACGGCCGACAGCCTGGGCGGCATGGTCGATATCCACGACCGCCGCCCCGTCGCCGTCAGCCTGGAAGACGCGCACCGCTGGCTCGACCCCGCGCTCACGCCCGAGCAGGCGCTGCAGCTGGCGCGCACCTGCATGCTCGACGTGGACTTGTTCGAGTGGCATGCCGTCGATAATCCCTTTGTGCCGTCCGCCAAACCCAAGGCGCCGCCGCCGGCGTCGCCCCAGGGCGCCTTCGACTGGGGCGCCGACTAGCTCAAGCGGGCAGGCGCGCCAGCCGGCGCCACAGCGCTTCCATCGGTCCCTGGCGGAAGTGCCGCAGCCAGTAGCGGCTGAGCAGCACCTGCCCCGCCATGATGATGAGCGCCAGGCCCAGCATTTCGGCGGGACGCAGTGTGGCGCCCCAGCCCAGGCCCGGCCCCTGCAGCAGCCAGGTGCCGAGCAAGGATTGCAATAGATAATTGCTCAGCGCCATGCGCCCCACGGGCGCCAGCCATGCGCCGAGCCAGCGCAGCATGAAGGGACCGGCCAGCATCAATGCCGCCACATAGCCGGCCGCCAGCACCGGGCCGCCCGCGAACAGCCCCACTTCGAACAGGGCCGTATCGAACACTTGCTGATACGGATCGGCCACCTGCCATGCGACGGCCCCCGCCGCCAGCAGGTTGAACGGCAAGCCCACGCCCAGCCCCACGGCGCGCACGCGGCGCCACACGCGCTCGTGGCGCCGCGGCCGCGTCAGCCAGCCTAAGCGCACGGACAAGATGCCCAGCAGGAACAGCACGATGATGTGCGGCAGCATGACGGCGGCGTACAGCAGCGAGACGAGGAAATCGTTGGCGCGCAGCCTGGCCACGGCCCACGCGCCGCCTTGCGTGTAGGTCGCGTAGCGGGCAGCGAAGTTTTGCAAGTCATGCGCCGTGTCCGGCGCACCGCCCTGCTGCCCCACGGGAATGAGCAGACACATGAAGAGCAGGAAACCGCCCGCCACCAGCCAGGCGCGGTTGCGTATGCGGCTCAGTTTGGCCGCTGCCAGGGGCAGGACCAGCATGCCGGCGACCGCATACGAGGTCAGCACGTCGCCGCTCCAGACAAAAAAACCGTGCAGCAGGCCGAACACGAGCAGCCAGCGCAGCCGGCGTTTATACGCCGCTTGCGCCGCTTCCCAGCTGCCCAGCTGGCGTTTCAGGGAACGTGTCTGCAGGGCAAAACCAGCACCGAACAAAAAGGCGAAGACGGGATAGAACTTGAATTGCGCCAGCGCCGCCACGCCGAAAATGACGAGCTGGTCCAGCACGGGCGGCTGCGCCGGCAAGGTGCCGTAGCGCAAGGACAGCGTGCCCCAGGCAAAGCCCCAGATATTCACCAGCAAAATGCCAAACACGGCGATGCCGCGCAGCACGTCGAGCTGCAGCAACCTGCCAGGCCTGGCGCTCATCGAGTTCAGGGGCGCGCCAGGGTCGGGTAATCGCTCACCAGCAGGCTGAAACCGGACGCATCCGATTGCAGCCGCGCCTGGCCGCCGAACGGCAAGGTGACCCGCCGGCGGATGTGGCCGAACTCGAGTCCCGTCAGCACGGGTACGGGCAGGCGTTCGCGCACGTAGGCCAGCATGACGTCGAAATCGTAGCCCTTGTCCATCGGACTCAATTTATAGGCGGAAAAGTCACCGAGCACGACCGCATGCTGGCGCTCGAACACGCCCGCGTGCAGCAATTGCAGCAGCATGCGCTCGACCCGGTACGGGTGCTCATTGACGTCTTCCAGGAACAGGATGCCGTCATTGACCTGCGGGAAATACGGCGTGCCCAGCAGGTGCACGAGCATGGCCAGGTTGCCGCCCCACAGCTTGCCTTGCAAGTCGACCTGCGGATTGCCGGCTGCCGTACCCGTGACCGTGTGCGTGGGTCCCGCCAGGCATGACCACAACTGATCGAGCGTAAATTGCTCGGGCTCGTCGCGCGTAAAATCGTCGCAGATCATGGGGCCGGCAAAGCTGGCGCGGCCCGTTTTCGCCATCAAGCCCATGTGGAAGGCCGTGAAGTCGCTGTAGCCGACGAACAGCTTGCCGCTGGCGGCCATGCGGTCGAAATCGATGTCGGGCAGGATGCGGCTGATGCCGTAGCTGCCGCGCAAGGCGATCACCACCTGCACGTCCGGATCGGCGGCTGCCGCGTTCAGCTGCGCCAGGCGGCCCGCATCCGTGCCGCCGAAGCGCTGGAAGCTGCGTTCGGGGTCGTAGTAGGTGTGGACGGTGGCGCCTTGCGCCTGCAGGCGGGCGATGCCGCGCGCCACGGCCGCGTCATCGGGCGCGCAACCGCCGGGCGCCACGATGGCGATGCCAATTTCAGGTGTCTTCAAAATGCCCGTGCCTTCAAAAGTGGTGGGCGCGCCTAGGCTGGCTGGGAGCGCATCTGGGGCGCCATCTTACCTTGCAGATGCACATCGATCAAGGCGAGCAGGCGCTCGATCAGCTGAGGCGGCATGTCGTGCCCCATGCCTTCGATCACTTCGAGCGTGGCGCCCGGAATCAGCGCCGCCGTATCGATGCCGCAGGCGACGGGGATCAGGGGATCGGCCGCGCCATGGATCACCAGCGCCGGGCAGCTGATGCTCGGTAGCAAGGCCGTGCGCTCGCCCGAGGCGGCAATGGCGACCATCTGCCGCGCCACGCCTTCGGGGCAGCTGCCCCGCTCCAGCGCCGCTTCGATGCGCTGGTACAGCAGTTTTTCCGAGACGGGATAGGCGGGACTGCCGATGACGCGCACGGTGGCCGCCATGTGGGCCATCAGTTCGGCGCGGCTGGCATTGCGCTTCGGGCGTTGCAACAGGGCATTGCGCGCCGCCCGCGTGGGGCCGGGCAAACCGCGCCGGCCGCTGCTCGACATGATGGAAGTCAAACTGAGCACTTGCAGCGGCGCGCGCGCCGCCATCACTTGCGCGATCATGCCGCCCATCGACACGCCGATCACGTGCGCCTGGGCAATGCGCAGGGCCGCCAGCAAACCCAGCGCGTCGTCCGCCATGTCATTCAAGGTGTAGGATGTTTTCAGGGGCCAGCCCAGGAGGTTTTTCACGTAGGCCAGCGGCAGATACGGTTTGCCCGCCTGCGCCATCTTGCTCGACAGGCCGCTGTCGCGGTTGTCGAAACGCACGACGCGAAAACCTTGTTCGACGATGCCTTCGACGAAGTCCGCCGGCCAGGCGATCAGTTGCATGCCCAGGCCCATGACCAGCAGCACGCACGGATCATCCGGGTTGCCGTGGCTTTCATAAGCTATGTTGAGGCCGTTCGCCATGATGGTTGCCATGATTGCCTCTCTTCAGGAACCAGCACGCAGACACGATCGCTGCGGCCTTGCAATCAGCATACCACTATTGTGCTTCAGACATGAGACCGGCACGCGGCACCCAGCTGAAGTGTTGCCGCGCCGGTACGGCGCGCGGCAACTCTGCTGCTACTTACTTGGCCTTAGGCAAGGAATCAGCCAGCTCGACCCACGCTTGCGGCTGCGGTTTGCCCCGCTCGCGCACGCCGAAGAAGGAGACCACTTGCGTGCCGTCGTTGTCGAAGAATTCGACGGACGTGACGCCGCCGCGCTTGACGACCCAGCCGCTGCGCAGGGCCGTGTCGCGGATGTGCAGGTTGAAGTCCGGGTCCAGCACGTTGAAGAAACCGCCGGCAGCCATGGTTTTTTCGATCTTGCCGCTGTAGATCTGCGTCAAGCCTTCATTGCCCAGGAACACCATGATGGCGACCTTGTCCTTGGCCGCGCTTTCCAGCAGGGTGCGCAGCGCTTGCGGCGTCACGCGCTCGACCACGCCGGCCGGCGCCAGGCGCAGCGCCTGTTCGCGCGTCAAGTGGAATTCGCGCATGATTTGCGCGAACTGGTGCACGTCCGTCATGTCTTTCCAGGCCAGCTGGAATTCCTTGACGTCGATCTCGCTGTCCGGCTTTTCAGCGGCCTTGGGCGCCACGGCCAGCACGTTCAATTCCGCGCTTTGCTGGGGCAGGCGGAAGGTGGCCACCAATTTATCGTAGACGGCCACGCCCGCATCGCTGCGCACATAAATCTTGTGCACGGCCGTGCCGTTGGCATCGAAAAACTGCAGGCTGCGCGTCGGCTTGCCGTCGCGGCCAGGCTGTTCCACGGCAAATGCGTATTTCCAGTTTTCAAAGTGGAAGCGCAGGTCGATCTGCCCACCCAGGTAGCCGCCCGCGATATTGCGCTGGCGCGCCTCCGTTTCCGGGTCTTGCTTGGCATCGGCCTGCTCGGACTTGTCGCCCGCCTGCTTGAACTTGCTGGCCACGCCCGTCGTTTCGATGACGCCGTTTTCATTGCGCGTGATCGCTTGCACCAGGCCCAGGTCCAGCGCGGCGCGCATGATCTCGCGCGGCTGGTTGCCGTCCGCCTGCAGGCGCGTGACGCCCTTGCCGATGTTGGTTGCCAGCAATTGCGCTTCGGACACACCCAGCGCGCGCGCCGCGTCGCGAATCTGCAGTTTCGGCTGTTCCGTGCGCAAGGTGGACCAGCGTTCCGCCAGGGTGGCTGGGGCCGCGTATGCGTTTGCAATCAGCAGGCTGCCTAGCAGCGATAGAACGAGTTTGGATAACTTCATAGAGAGACCATTCAATCAAACATGGAAAATAAGAGGGGCAAGGACCCCTCCCCGGTAAAAATCAGAAATTGACGCTGACGCTGGCTGCGACGTTGCGGCCCGGCTTGGCATAGCGCTCGATCTCGGCGCGGTTGGCGGCCGTGGTGCCGGCGGCCAGGCTGCGCGAGGCGGCGTAGTCCCAGTACTTGCGATCCGTCAAGTTATAGACGCCGACGACGATCTTCGCGTTCTTGTGCACGTTCCAGTACGTCGACAGGTCGAAGATGGTGTACGACGGCACGGTAAACAGGGGACCGGCATCGCCGATCAGCAGGTTTTCCGGCGCCTGCTTGGCGCCCGCATGCACGGCCGTCAGCGCCAGGCCGAACAGCTCGTTTGCATGGTTGTAACCGAAGGTCAAGGCCGACTTGGCCGGCGCCACCGAGTTCAGGCCGCCGCTCTCGCCCGTCTGGGTATTGAAGGAGCGACCCTTGGCCACGCCGGTCGCCAGGTCGACGTGGTAGCCCTGCATGGCCGGCGCCCAGGCGCCCAGTTCCGCGCGCAGGGTCAGCTCGGCGCCCCAGGTGCGGGCATTGCCGATGTTTTCCGGGCGGAACAGGCCGCGCGTAATGGTCGGGTAGTTCACCGGATCATCTTTTTGCATCACGTAATCGACCATGTCCGTGTATTCCGTCTGGTAGACGGACGCGTGCATGCTCAAGCCCCTGGTGACGTCGCCCTTCAGGCCCAGTTCATACGCCTTGCTGGTTTCCTTGCGCAAGTTGGCATTGCCCAGCACGGCATAGCCCTGCCCCGTCCCCGTGTAGCTGAAGGAGTCGTAGGTGCCCGTGCGCTCGGCCGCCGTCGGCAGGCGCGTGCCGCGCGTGAAGGTGGCATACGCGTTCATCTGCGGCAGCACTTCCACGGACAGGCTCAGGCTGGGCGTGAAATAGGTGTCGCTCTCTTCGCGCACTTCCTTGACCGCGTTCGGCACGGCGATCGCATAGGTTTGCAGGTTTTTCGGTTCGTTCTTGCGGTAATCGGCACGCAAGCCCGGCGTCAGCACGGCTTTCTTGCCCGCCAGATTGAAACTGAGATCGTCGCGCACATACAGGGCCAGCTTGCTCGTGTCCATGTCGGCCATGCGGTTCTTGTTGGTGACCTGATGCTGGCCCGTGGCGACGATGACGCGGTCTTCGCGCCACGGACGGCGTGTTTTCAGCTGTTCCAGCTGCACGCCGTACAGCAGTGCATTGTCCGCGTTGAGCTGCTTGAACGCTTCCGACGTCAGGCCGATGCTGTCATTCTTGAAACTGGTATCGATGGAGCGCTGTGCCGGGCTGCCGAACGTGTAGAGGCCTTGCGTCTTGTCGTCGGTTTTCGCATTCTGCAGATACACTTTCGAGGTCAGGCGGTCGAACAGGGCGACATCCTTGAGCACCACGTCGTGACCCAGGCTCACGCGCGTGCGTTTGGTGGTGGAATCCTGCTGCACGCCCGTCGGGTAATACGTGCTGACCTTGCTGCGCAGATCGCGCTTGTTCTTGCGCTCGAACATGTCGACCGTCAAGTCCAGCTTTTGTTCGCCAGGCAAGGTCCACACGAGCTTGGACAGCAAGGCGTTCGAATGCCAGTCATCCGGGTTGACGGGCGTGGTGCCGCGGCTGTCCGTCTGCTCGCCATCGCGGTGCACATAGACGGCCAGGCCCTGCAGATTGGCGCCGATCCTGGCGGCGCCCGTCAGGGTGTGCGCATTGCTGCGGTCGGCAGTGGCACGGCCGTATTTATAGGCCACGTAATGGTCTTTCCCCTCGCCCAGGTAATCCTCGGGCGACTTGGTGATGAAGGCCACGCCGCCGCCCAGGCCGGGATTGGCGCCGCTGGCCGCCGTCGTGCCCGAATCGATGCGCACTTCGCGGAAGGTTTCCGGGTCGAAATAATCGCGACCCGTGGCGAAAGCGTTGAGGGTGTTGCCGTCCGGCTTGGGTGCCGCGTCGGGCAGCGAGATGCCGTCGAGTTCCAGGCTGACCCGGTTGCCTTCCAGGCCGCGGATGTTGTAACCGGTATTGCCCGAACCATCCCACACGCTGCCGCTGCCCGAGGCCGCCGCCGGCGCGCTGATCAAGGGCAGGTAGCGCACGATGCCGCCCATCTCCGTGACATTGCGGCGTTCCAGGTCTTCCGCCGTGACGACCGTCTTGGTGCCGGCGCGGCGTTCATAGTCCTGCTTGGCGTTGACGACGATTTCCGGGAAGACGGGCAGCTTGGCCGGCTCCTGGGCAGCCGTGCCCGCATTGATGGCGGCCGTTTGCGCCTGCGCGGGCAGCAAGGGAGTCGCGAACAGACCCAGCAAGGCGGCGCGCAGCACCAGGTTATGGCGGCGGACAGGCAGGCGGGTTGAGGATACGACGGGGGCAGCGGAGCGCTGCGTAGGCACTGTAGTCATGATGATCCGGTCTAAGAGTAAAGGCTGGCTCTTGAACCCGGATCGATAACGATAGTGTTAACGATGCGTAAGGGAAGTTTGCTGGCGAAGACAATACTGTAACACGAATCATTCTCATTTGAGAATGGCAAAGTGGTCTAGACAGATGTTATTTCGCAACAATTATAAAAATGCCAGCCGGGATGGCTGGCAAGGCGTCAGGTAGCCGGATTGGCCAGCTTGCGCGCTTCCGCCTGCGCGCGGCGGCGCTCGGCAAAGAAACGCTTGAGGAAGGCGCCGCACTCGTCGGCCAGCACGCCCCCTGCGATGGCCGTCTGGTGGTTCAGCGCCGGCTGTTCGAACAGGTTCAGCACGGAACCGCAGGCGCCCGTCTTCGGGTCGCCCGCGCCATACACCACGCGCGCCAGCCGGGCATGCAGCATGGCGCCCGAGCACATCACGCACGGCTCCAGGGTCACGTACAGCTCGCAGCCAGGCAAGCGGTAGTTGCCCAGCTTTTCGGCGGCCGCGCGCAAGGCCATCACTTCCGCGTGCGCCGTGGGGTCGTGGCGGCCGATGGGCTGGTTGTAGCCGACGGCGATGACTTCCCCATCCTTGACGACGACGGCGCCGACGGGCACTTCGCCCAGGTCCCACGCGTGCTGGGCCTGTTCCAGGGCCAGCCGCATGTAGCCCGCGTCGCGCGCGCTAGCGTGCGTTTCAGTCATCGGTCACTTCTGCCCAGCAATTTGGCGTTTCATGCAGCACCAGCTTATGCAGGTGCAAGCCCGTGCCGAAATGGTCGGTAAACGCGGCCTTCAGGATCTCGAAGGCGATGCGCGCCAGGTTTTCCACGGTCGGGATGCGGTCGATAACGACGGTTTTATGGTCGGGCAGGCTGGCCAGGAAGTCGCGCACGGCCGTGTCTTTCTCGTAGACGAGGAAGGCGTGGTCCCAGACATCGACCAGATGCTGCTTGGCCAGCGTCTTGACGTCGGAAAAGTCCATGATCATGCCATTGTCGGAATTGCCTTCCGCTTCGATGACCTTGCCGACCAGCGTGATTTCCACCGTATAGCGGTGGCCGTGCAGGTTGCGGCACTGGCTTTTGTGGTCGGGAATGCGGTGGCCCGCGTCGAATTCGAGCTTGCGTGTGATAGTCAGCATATTGTTTTATTAAGGTATTTGCAGGAGTTTATGGGTTTGCAGGCTCAGCTTCCACTTCGGGTTGCTTTTGCATGTCTCGATGGCCAGCTTCATGTTGTGAGCGGCCAGGGGGCCGTCCATCGCCTGCACGAAGAAGTTCTCGAAGTCCAGTTGTTCGTAGGCGGCCAGGTCTTGCTGGAACTGGGGGATGACGACCTTGATCTCATTGCCCTTGTGGACGACCAGTGTCGAGCCCATCTTCGGGCTGACGCAGATCCAGTCCACGCCGGGCGGCACGGGCAAGGTGCCGTTGGTTTCGATGGCGATGGTAAAGCCGACCGCGTGCATGGCGTCGATCAGGGCCGTGTCCAGCTGCAGCAGCGGTTCGCCGCCCGTAAACACCACGTATTTGCTCGGCGCGTAGCTGGCCGGCCACAGGCTGTCGATCAGCGCGGCCAGTTCCTGCGGCGTCTTGAACTTGCCGCCCAGTTCGCCGTCCGTGCCGACGAAATCCGTGTCGCAGAACTGGCACACGGCCGTGGCGCGGTCGCTTTCGCGGCCCGTCCACAGGTTGCAGCCGGAAAAGCGGCAAAACACGGCTGGACGGCCCGCGTGCGCACCTTCGCCCTGCAGGGTGTAAAAAATCTCTTTGATGCTATAAGTCACTGTATTTCCTAAGAGCTGGCTGGCGCATCGCGCATGGATGCAGGCGCGCCCGGCGCAAAAAGACAGGGCCGGGGCCGTAGAGCCGATTGACAACCCTCTATTATATGCCGCCATGACACTTCCCGTGCAAATGCCGTGCCTGCCACCTGCCGCTGCCGCATCCAGCAGCAAGAAAGCCACAACGGCGGGCCAAACTGCGCAGCTTTTGCGTTTAGACAATATAAATAACCCAAGGTTAATATATTTTCTGTAATAAAATTGCCTGATGGAAAACATTTAGGGAGCGAGGAAATGATGCAACGCTGGCTACGCCCGCCGTACCGCCTGAGCATTCTGGCCTGCCTGGCGGCCGGTGCACTCGCTTCCCTGCACGCCGGTTACGCCGCCGGACCGCTGCTGCAGACGGGCGCGCCCTCCCCGCTGATGCTGGCCTGCGCCATCCTGTCCGGTGCGCTGGCCCTGCTGCTGTGGCGCCAGCACCGCCTGGCGCTGCGCCTGCGGGCGCTGGAACAGCTGCGCGCGGACGCCGAGCAGGGGCGCCTGGCCAGCGGGCAGCAGCAGGCGCGCGAACAGGAGCGCCAGCGCATCGGGCGCGACATCCACGACGACCTGGGCCAGCACCTGCTGACCTTGAAGATCGACCTGTCCATGCTGCAAACCAGCACGCACGGCGCGGCGCCCCATCTGGCGCAGCAGCTGGCCGTGATCGTGCGCAATGTCGACCTCAGCATCGCGGCCTTGCGCTGCGTCATCCATGACCTGCGCCCGCCCGCCCTCGACGCCGGCCTGCAGGCGGCATGCGAGGAACTGCTGGCCGACTTCAAGCGCACGACGGGCATCGATGGCCGCTGCGATTACCGGCTCGACGCCGCCGCCGGCCGCGCGCATGACGTCTTGCTGTACCACGTGGTGCAGGAAGCGCTGGCCAATATCGCCCGCCACGCGCGCGCCACGCATGTCCAGCTGTGCCTGCAGCAAGCGGGCGCCACCGTGGAATGCCGCATCGGCGACGACGGCGTCGGGCTGTCGGGCTCGCCGCCGCGCCTCGGTTGCGGCCTGTCCGGCATGCATGAGCGCGTGGCCGCCGCCGGCGGCAGCCTGCATATCGACAGCCGCAGCGGTGCCGGCACCACCTTGCGCGTCGCGCTGCCCTTGCCGGTCTGTCACGACGAGGCGATGGACCATCGCTGAAAATATTGCTCAATATCAACACCTTCGGCCCGCCACGCTGCATCATGGCCAGCGAGCCAGCCCCCATTCACGCCCAAGAAGGATGCTTTCATGCCGGATAGCCACGCACCTGCCAACGCATCGCCGTATGGTGAAGCCCAGGGTTTCGCCGTCAAGATGATGGAATTGCTGGTCGTGCCCACCTTTGTACTCGATGTGCATGGCAAGGTGATGATCTGGAACCGCGCCTGCGAGCAACTGACGGGCGTGCCGGCGGCCGAAGTGCTGGGCACGTGCGCGCCGGGCCGCTGCTTTTACAACGACGAGCGCCCCACCCTGGCCGACCTGCTGCTGGCCGGACGCGGCGGCGACATGCGCGCCCTGCATGCCCAGCAACCATACCGCAGCAGCACCGGCAGCAATCTGTGCGCGGAAAACTGGTGCGACATGCCGCGCACGGGGCGGCGGCGCTACCTGGCCGTCGATGCCAGCCCCATCTACGGCAATCACGGCGAACTGATCGCCGTCGTCGAAACCCTGCGCGACATGACCGATGAAAAACGCGCGCAGGTGGAACTGGAACGCCTGGCCACGCGCGACGGCCTGACGGGGCTGGCAAACCGGCGCTGCTTCGACGACACCATCCTGGCCGAGTGGCAGCGCGCCCAGCGGCAGGGCCAGCCCCTGTCGCTGCTGATGGTCGACGTCGACAATTTCAAGGAATACAACGACAGCCACGGCCACCAGGGCGGCGACCTGTGCCTGCGCAAGGTGGCCGGCGCCGTGGCCAGCGAAATGCGCACGAACGACCTGGTGGCCCGCTACGGCGGCGAAGAGTTCGCCGTCATCCTGCCGAACCAGTCGCTCAAGGGCGCGGCCATCGTGGCCGAGCGCATCCGCCAGCGCGTGGAGCGGCTGCAGCTGCCGCGCCAGCGTCCCGACGGCGCCTGCGTCACCGTCAGCATCGGCGCGGCCACGGCCCTGCCCGGCCCCGGCACGGAACTGGGGCAGTTGATCCATACGGCCGACTGCGCCCTGTACCGCGCCAAGCACCTGGGCCGCAACCGCATCAGCCTGCCGGAAACGACGCTCACGTAAGCGACAATTACATGCACAAGTAACACGACCAAATTTGGTGTATATTTGGTCCTCTAGCAGTTTTTCTGATTCGGAGCCGCCATGGACCTCAAGGAACGCATCAAGCCGATTTCCTACCTGAAGGCCAACACGACGGAGATCGTCAACAGCTTCGACGCGGGCCAGGACGAGCCCATCATCATCACGCAAAATGGCGAAGCGAAGATGGTCGTGCTGTCGATGCACGCCTACCAGGAAAGCAAGCGGCAGGCGCGGCAGATGCAGGAACAGCATGCGTTCATGAAGCTGATCGCTATGGGCAATCAGGAAATCGCGCGCGGCGACGTGGTCTCCGAAGAAGATTTCCTGACCAGCCTCGACCAGGCTTGAAATGACGCGCCTCGTCGTGCTGAAAAGCGCGCAAGCCGATTTCGATGAATTGCGCAGCGATTTCAAGGCGCGCCATGCGGCCGCGGCCTGCGAACAGTTCTCCTCGGACTTTCGGCAACTCTTTGCCCATCTGAAGACCTATCCCGACAGCGGCGCGCCCATCGAAGAGGCCCGCGACCTCGGCTTGGACTTGCGGCAGCGCCTGTGCCACGACATCCGCGTCGTGTACCAGCATGAGCGCGCGCACGGCATCGTGTATATCCGCATGTTCCTGCCGACCCGGCGCGATTTTCTCAGCCACCTCACCACGCGCATCCTGCGGCCCGACTTTTAATCTCGCCCTATGCACGGCGGCATGAATATTCTATGCTGCGGCGTTGCACTTTCATAACATCCAAAAAAGAAGGAGCCCTCGTGTCAAGAATCATGCCCGCTTTATTACCCGCTTTCGCCCTGGCCCTGTCGGCCATGGCCTCGTCGAACCTGGGCGCCGCGCCCGTCAAGCCGGCCGCCGCCAACACCGCCGCCGCCGGCAAGGCCGATCTGCTGCCGTTCAAGGCGACGGAAAAGACCCTGGCCAACGGTTTAAAAATCATCATCGTGCCGACCGGCTTCCCGAACCTGGTCTCCTTGCAGATTCCCGTGCAGACGGGCTCGCGCAATGAAGTCGAGCCGGGCAAGTCCGGTTTCGCCCATTTCTTCGAGCACATGATGTTTCGCGGCACCAAGGCCTATCCGCCCGAGAAATACCAGGAAGTCATCACCCGCGCCGGCGCGCGCCAGAACGCCTATACGAGCGACGACCTGACCAATTACCACACGACGTTTGCCAAGCAGGACCTGGAAACCGTGCTGAAGGTGGAGGCGGACCGCTTCCAGCACCTCGATTACGCGGAAGACGCGTTCAAGACGGAATCGCGGGCCGTGCTGGGCGAATACAACAAGAACAGCGCCAATCCCGTCTCGAAACTGTTCGAAGTGATGCGCGACAGCGCCTACACGACGCATACCTACAAGCATACGACGATGGGTTTTATTCAGGACATCGAAGACATGCCGAACCAGTACGCGTATTCGAAACTGTTCTTCGACCGCTGGTACCGCCCCGAGCGCACCACCATCATCATCGCCGGCGACGTGGAACCGCAGCAAGCCATCGCGCTGGTGGAAAAGTACTGGAGCGGCTGGCAGCGCGGCAAGCAGCAGGCGGCCGTGCCCGTGGAACCCGCGCCGCGCGGCCCCGTCTACAAGCACGTGGCCTGGCCCACGCCGACCCTGCCGTGGGTGGCCGTGGGCTTCCACGCGCCCGCGTTTTCCGTGAAGGACAAGGACCAGGCGGCGCTGGCGACCTTGCTGTCGCTGTCGTTCGGCCGCACCTCGCCCCTGTATAAACGCCTGGTGCAGAACGAACAGAAGGTCGATCAATTGTTCGAGATGACGCCGGACCGCGTCGACCCGACCCTGGCCGTGCTGGGCGCGCGCGTGAAAAACATCGACGACGCCGTCTACGTGCGCGACGCGATATTGGCCACCGTGGCGCAGCTGCGCGACACGCCGGTGAGCGAAAAAGACCTGGCGGACGCCAAGTCGGCGGAAAAATACGGCTTGATCCGCTCGCTCGACAACACAGAGCAGATCGCCGGCACCCTGGCCTCCTTCGTGCACTTCGACCGCTCGTATGCCACCATCAACCAGTACTACCGTCTGATCGACACGCTCACGCCGGCCGACCTGCAGGCGGCTGCGCGCAAATACCTGACGGACGACGGCCTGGTGGTGACCACCCTGTCGCATCAGCCGATGGCGGCCGCCATCGCCACGACGCCGAAGCTGGCCAGCCTGCTGCCGGCCGCCACGAACGCGAAGTTCGACGTGCTGGTGCAAAAGTCGGCGCTGCCGCAAATCCGCTACAAACTGCTGTTTACGGCCGGTTCCGCGCAAGACCCGCAAGGCAAGGAGGGCCTGGCCGCGCTGACGGCCGCGATGGTGGCGTCGGGCGGCTCGTCCGAGCGCAAGATCGATGAAGTCAACCAGGCCCTGTTCCCGCTCGCCGGCAGTTTCAGCCAGCAGACGGACAAGGAAATGACGACGTTTACGGGTTCCATCCACAGGGATAACTGGACGCAGTTCAACGCCATCGCCCTGCCCCTGCTGCTCTCGCCCGGCTTCCGCGAAGACGACTTCCGCCGCCTGAAGGATGCGCAAAAGAATGCGCTGCTGCTGGACCTGAAGGACAACAACGAAGAGGAATTCGCCAAGGAGCGGCTGCAAACCAACGTCTACGCGGGCACGCCGTACGGCCACCCGGTGCTGGGCACGGTCGCCGGCATCGACGCCATCACGCTCGACGACGTGAAACAGTTCTGGAAGAGCGCGTATGCGCAAGGCGCCGTCAAGGTGGGCATTTCCGGCGACGTCTCCGACGCCATGACGGCCTCGCTGACGCAGGCGCTGGGCAAGCTGCCGGCCGGCCCCGGCTTGCCGGCCACGGTCAAGCCCGCGGGCCGCAAGGCGAACGGCCTGGAAGTGGAAATCATCGAGAAAAACACGCGCGCCACGGCGATTTCCTTCGGCCTGCCGCTGGAGGTGACCCGCACGCACCCGGACTTCCCCGCGCTGTGGCTGGCGAAGACCTGGCTGGGCGAGCACCGCGCCTCGAATTCCTATCTGTACCAGCGCATCCGTGAGATTCGCGGCATGAACTACGGCGATTACGCGTACATTGAAGCCTTCCCGCGCGGCATGTATCAGTTCTTCCCGAACCCGAACCTGGGCCGCAAGGCGCAGCTGTTTGAGATCTGGATCCGCCCCGTGGCGCCGGAGAACGCCCACTTCGCCCTGCGCGTGGCCCTGACGGAATTGGGCAAGCTCATCGACAACGGCCTGACGCAGGACGATTTCGCCACCACGCGCGACTACCTGATGAAGAACGTCTTCGTCATGACCTCGACGCAGGACCAGCAACTCGGTTACGCGCTCGATTCGCAATGGTATGGCACGCCCGAGTTCACCAAGCTGATGCGTGACGGCTTGTCGAAACTGACGGTACAAGACGTCAACCGCGCCATCAAACAGCACCTGTCGGCGCAGAACCTGTCCGTGGTGATCGTCGCCAAGGATGCGGCCGGCCTAAAGGAAAAGCTCGTCAGCGACGCGTTTTCTCCCATCAAGTACGACGGCAACAAGCCGCAGGCGCTGCTCGATGAAGACAAGGTCATCGGCGCGATGAAGCTGAACATCCAGCCGGCGGCCGTCACCGTGACGCCGGCGGCGCAGGCGTTCGCGAAGTAATGGCGCCGGTCCATGCACCAATAAGCGGCATCCATAAGCGCACCAATTAAAAACAGACGCACCAAGTCATTGCAGGGATGGCCGCCAGCATAATGCTGGCGGCTTTTTTTATGTATGGAAATGGCGCACCGCAACATCAAATGGCGATTATCTGCCGATATTATCTCGCCTCGCCGGGGACGTCATAGAGGCTCCGTCACCGCACCAGAACGGTGCATCTGCAATATATTACAAATGTAAAAATTTGCAACTTAGGTAGACATGTGGAGAGCAGCAAAAATTCATCTCAAGCGATAATAATTAAAACTTATTCCTTATAAAACAATAGCTTAATAAATTAATGATGTATTTTTTTCATTAATTATTGATCAATTTTTCAATATTTCTTAACATAAAATTTCTTGTCTGCCATCAATTTTTTACCGAATATGTAAGCGTGGAAATATTCTGGACAAACTGTTGTGTCAACGTGACAATATTGAAAAAAAGCATGGCACAACTTTTCTGAAAATGTTTTGATAAAGGTCTAGGCAATACTGTTTATACGGTTTTGCAACAAAAATCGCTGAAGCGATCCACTAGACCGGGAAAGTCGGACATCGCATAACGATGAACGACCATGTGTTCAGCAGTTGAAATTCGATGGAGAATATTTTGCTTAAAAAAATAGTCTTAAAACAAAGCGTAATCGCAGTCGCCCTGACCTTGTCTTCCTCGCAGCTGGTCTACGCGCAACTGGCGCCGCAGGAGCCGGCGCTGCAGAAAATCCTCATTACCGGGTCCAACCTGAAACGCGCCGACAAGGAGGGCACCTCCCCCGTCGACGTGATCACCGCCAAGGACATCAAGGACAGCGGCGCATCGACCGTGGCCGAACTGATGAAACTGGTACCATCGATGGGCACCGACACCAACCAGGACCAAGGCAGCGGCAGCGGCTTTGCCAAGGGTGTCGCCACCGCGTCGCTGCGCGGCCTGGGCTCGAGCTCCACCCTGATCCTGCTGAACGGCCGGCGCATGACGCCATCGGCGTATGCCGACCCGAACAACGGCAACTCCACGCTGTATGACTTGAACAGCATCCCGCTTTCCGCCCTGGACCGCGTCGAAATCCTCAAGGATGGCGCCTCGGCCGTCTACGGTTCGGACGCCATCGGTGGCGTCATCAACTTCATCACCAAATCGAACTACCGCGGCGCGCAAATCGCCGGCAACGCGGGTGCCAACGACGATGGCTTGTTCCGCCGCAAGAACGTGAATGGCTTCTTCGGCACGGGCGACCTGGAAACCGATGGCTACAACATCTTCGCGGCCGTCGACTTCTCGCAACGCGACCGCGTGGCACGCCGCGACGCCAAGGATATCGCCTACTCGACCTACCAGGACTTGAACGGCCGCTTCCGCTCCAATTACTCGAGCTCCATCTCGAAATATGCGACGGTGTACCGCGAATCGTCGCCAGGCTCGCGCAACTTCGGCGTCACGCAAGCGACCGCGCCGGCCCGCGTCACGTTCAATCTGGGCTGCGACCCGTCGGAGCGCATCACGGGCAGCACAAACGATGGCCTGCTGCCAACCAGCATCCTCATTGGCCGCACCTTCTGTAACTTTAACGCCGATCAATTCCTCGAAAGCCAGGGCGATGGCCGCGATGCCAGCGTGCTGAGCCGCGGCACCTTGAAGCTCAGCAGCAACATCACGGGCTACGCCGAAGCGGCGTATACGCGGTCCTCGCGCTCGTACACGGGCGTGCCGATCACCCTCGGCACGACCTCCGTCACCAACTACATGGCGACGGGCCTGGCCGATCCCTTCCAGGTCATCCTGCCGATTGGCCATCCCGACAACCCGTTGACGAATGCCCGCGCTTCGGTTGCCTACCGCTTTGAAAACCTGCGTGGCGGCTCGGAAACGATCAACCAGAACATGCGCCTGCTGACGGGCCTGCAAGGCGATCATTTCGGCTGGAGCTGGGATACGGGCCTGCTGTGGAACCGTTCCGAACGCGATGAAACGCAATATGGCCGCCTCTACCTGCCGACCTTGCGCAAGCTCAATACCGGCACCTCGCTGGCCCAACTGGCGGCCGATCCGACCATCGGCTACGATCCGAAAAGCGAAGGTCTGGCGGAAATCGTCCAGCTGGACGGCAAAGCCAGCACGGAATTCGGCAAGCTGGGCGGCGGCGCCATGGGCCTGGCCATCGGCTTCGAACTGCGCCAAGAGAAAATCCGCATCGATCCGGACAGCAAGGTTGCCAAAGGCGAGATCTACGGGCAGTCCAATACCATCATCGACGGCCAGCGCAACGTCAAGTCGGCCTTCGTCGAGCTGCGCACGCCATTCACCAAGAGCTTCGAGATGGACTTCGCGGGCCGGGTAGACAAATATCCTGGCATCAAGACCAACTTCGTGCCGAAAGTGGGCGCCAAGTGGACGGCCACGGATACGCTGGCCTTCCGCGGCACGTATGCCGAAGGCTTCCGCGCTCCGGCGCTGTCGCAAGTGACGCCAGGCGGCGCGCAATTCTTCCTGTCCGGCGTATGGGATCCAAAACGCTGCCAGGAAGATGAAAGCACGCCACGTCCAGGCGGCGTGACGGCCGACTGCAGCAAATCGATCTCCGGCGTCGGCGGCGCCAATCCGGACCTGAAGCCGGAAACGTCGAAAAGCTATTCGCTGGGCCTGATCTACTCGCCGACCTCGAACATCGACGTGGTTGTCGACGTGTACCGCGTGCGCAAGGAAAAAGAAGTGGCGCTGGGTACGGCCAGCGAAGCGCTGAAGAACGAAGACCGCTCGCCGGAAAACGTCCTGCGCGACCAGAACCCGGCCAACTTCATCACCGATGCGAACGGCAATCCGATTCCCGGCACGGGCACCTTGTTGTCGGTCAAGACTCCCTGGTCCAACCAGGGTTCGACCGAGCTGCGCGGCGTCGACTTCGAAGGACGCCTGCGTAACAAGCTCGGCGAATGGGGTTCGCTCAGCACCGCCTTGCGCGGCACCTACGTCTACAGCTACAAGCTGGAGCAGCACGAAGGCGACACGGTCAGCAATGTGACCGGCACGCGTCCTGGCCTGTATGACTGGCAGCTGTCGACCGGTACCGACATGCCGAAGGTCAAGGCTTCGCTGACCACCAACTGGACGCGTGGCGACCATAGCGTCAACGCCTCGCTGAACTTCGTTGGCAGCGTATCGCTCAAGCGTAACCGCGACGGCGCCGAGATCTACGACCAGCCTTTCTGCTACTACGGCACGAAGAAACCGACGGACGCGGCGCCGGACCGCAACACCACGATCCCGGGCTATGAAGCAGCCTTCCCGGACTGCAAAGTGGCCAGCTGGACGACGGTGGGCCTCGGCTATACATACACCGGCTTCAAGAACCTGAGCCTGGGCATCAATATCCAGAATCTGTTCGACCGCGCCGCACCGTATGATCCAGGCTACCCGAACGAAGGCTACAACGAAGGCTTGCATAACGCCTATGGCCGTTATTTCACCTTCAATGCGCGCTACACGTTTTAATTAAACGCAAGCAAGCAGCAAACGCCTCCTGCGGGAGGCGTTTTTTTTGGGGCGCTATTCGAAGGGATTGGCCACCGACGTCACTTCGGGCGGCGGCAGCTGGTCCGGCAACTCCTGCTTTTCCAGCTGCGCCACCACGTCGCCCAGCAGCTTTTGCAGCTGCTTCGCCAGCGCCAGGCCCGGCTTGTCCAGGGTCAGGTCGATGTCGCCGCTGATGCTGATGCGGTCGACGCGGTTTTCGATGGTCAGACTGCCGATTTCCAGCACATCGCTTTCATTGGCATACGGGACGAATTTCTTTGCGCACATGGCATTTCCTCTCAAGGCGATTATTTTTTGGACTTGCTATTGATCTTCGGCAAACTCAGCATGCGCAGTTTCTGCTGCCGCGTCAGCGACGGTAACAGATCGATGCCGATCCTGTCTTCCAGTTGCGCAATGCTCAGCACTTCATACGCCTTGGTGTCGACGTTTTCAATGAAGTAGGCGGCGCCGGCGCGCTGGCGCGGGCTGTACACGGCCTTGTACAGATGGCTGGGCACGATGACTCTTCCCACCTTGCGCAGGTTGCCGCCAATGAAAGCCGGCCCCGTGATCACGTACAGGTCGCCCTCTTTCTTCGCCATCTTGCGCACGGCGCCCTCGATACCGGCCCACACATAGCGGTTGTTGCGCGAGTCTTGCGGCACCATATTGGCCAGGGTAAAGCTGTCGCGCTGGCTCTGGCGGTCCGGCATGTCGCCGTTGGGCGCCATGTGGCCACGGTCGAAACCGCTGCGCGCATAATCGGCCAGCTCCGCGCGCTGGGCGGCGGGCAGCTTGCGTTCGGCATGGAAGGAGTTTTCACGCGACAAGTCCTGCGCCGCTTCGAGGTTGTTCGCCGTCAAGTGCTCGGCCGACCACAAGGGCGTGCGGGTGATACCCGAGTGCATCACGCCAAACACGTTGTAGCACAGCTCCCTGGTTGCCACGTCGAGCTTGGGGTTGGTGATTTCCGGCTTGCGGCCATCGACGTAATGGGCAGGACAGGCATCGGCATGCGCCAGGTTCGCGGCAAAGGCGGAAGCCAGCACGCCGCACGCCAGGGTCAGCCTGGCGATCGATCGTTGAATCATATTTCCCTAGTTGAAATCTTTGCAGGCCAGCATTCTAGCGGACGCCGGCCTTCACCACAAACCTGCACCCGCCTGGCGTGTGCGGCGGTGAACGGGCATGCAGGCGGGCCTGCGGGCGGCCCCGCGCAAAGCAGATGCAAATAAAGGCCAACAGGTCGCGCACAGCCATTCATATCTGCTAAGATTGCCTTGATTCGTTCGCATCGACCATTCAAGATTTGGAGAGCATATGATCAAAAAAACCCTGCTGCTGATCGTTGTCGTCGTCGCCGCCATCCTCGGCTATGCCACCACCAAGCCCGACACCTTCAGTGTCCAGCGCGAAATCACCATCAAGGCCCCGCCCGAGAAAATCGCCGCCCTGATCACGGATTTCCACTACTGGGCCGCCTGGTCGCCGTGGGAAAAGCTCGATCCCGCCATGCGCCGCACGTTTACGGGCCCGGCCAATGGCTTGGGCGCGCAATATGCGTGGCAAGGCAATGACAAGGTGGGCGCGGGCCGCATGGAAATCACGGAAGCGGCCCAGCCCGAGCGCACCGTCATCAAGCTCGATTTCCTCAAGCCGTTCGAAAGCCACAACACCACCACCTTTACCATGACACAAGAAGGCGACGGCACCAAGGTGAACTGGACCATGACGGGCCCCAGCCCTTACGTCAGCAAGGTCATGACGGTCTTCGTCAGCATGGACCGGATGATCGGCAAGGATTTTGAAAAAGGCTTGAACAACCTGAAGGCGGCAGCGGAACGCTAAGCCTGCTCGCCGCAAGCAGAAACAGGGCCCGCGCGGCCCTGTTTTATTTGGCGCTCCCCCTTGCGGCTTGATCCGCAGCAAGGGGATGTGCCGTCAGAACTGTTCGATCCAGGCGGCCAGGTGGTCTGGCGTGAGCGCCGGTTCGGCCTGCACCAGCTTGCCCTGCAAGCCCAGTTCCGTCTTGCTCAGCTGCAGGGACCAGCCGCGCCGCGCCAGCCACAGCAAGCAGGCCAGCCAGAACGAGTGGATAGCCGAGACGGGCGTGGTGGTCGGCGTTTCCAGGAATTCCGTCAGCAGCCGGCCATCGAGGAACAGTGCCGTGCCGCCCTGGTTTTGCAGCGCCGCGCCAAACACGGGCAGCAGCATGTCGATCGCCTGTTCCACGCCGCGCCCCGGATGCTCGCGCTCGAGCGTGTCGAGCTGCTGGCGCACGGCGGCGGCAAAGGCCGTGCCGCGGAAGGCTTCCGAGCTGACCAGGTCGGCATAATCCATCAGCAGCCAGTCCGGCTCGGGCGGCGTGACGCCGGCCGTCAGGGCCGCCGACAGGTACGCTTCCACGGGCAGCTGCTGTTCCGGACCGGCCAGGCTGGCGCACAGGGCGTACAGGGTGCCGATGCGGTTGGCGACGGCTTGCCGCTGGCGCACCATCAGCTTTTCACGCAGCAACTGGGCGTGTTCATTGCGCAGCCGTGCCAGTTCCAGCGCCTGCTTCAATTCCATGCGCAGCGCCGCGATATCCCACGGCTTCTGGATGTAGCGGTGGATCTGCCCCTGGTTGACGGCTTCCACCGTGTGCTCGAGCTCGGAATACGCGGTGGTGAGTATGCGCACGATGTGCGGATGGCGGTCCCAGCAATACGACAGCAATTCGTTGCCGTAGGCGCCAGGCATGCGCTGGTCCGATACCAGCACGGCGATGCGGTCGGCCTGCTCGTCGAGGATGCGCTTGCCTTCCTCGACCGAGGTGGCCGTCAGTACCTCGGCCAGCGGCGCGATGGCGCGCTGGAAGTATTTGAGGGCGTTGGCCTCGTCATCGACGTAGAGTATCGTCGGCAAGCCTTGCGCCGGCTCACGCTGAGCCGGTAAACGCAGATTGGCGTCAATCATGCTCGTTCCTTATATGTACTGGAAAATTCAGGGTTACCGTGGTGGAACTGCCAAACTCGGTGGCGATATCGAGGTTGCCGCCGAACGACTGCATCATGCGGTGGCAAAACACCATGCCCCAGCCCTTGCCTTCGCCGCCGCTGCTCACGGGGTCGATCAACAGCTGTTCGACGATCTCGGGGGCGATGCCGGCGCCATTGTCGCGCACCGCGATACGGCCCGCATCGATGCGGATGCCGATCGTCGGATGGGCTTGCTCGCCGGACGAACGCAAGGCATTGGCCAGCACGGACGACAAAATCAGCGCGACGCAATTGGGCGACTCGGCAATGGAGAAATCGTCACCCACTTCGACCGCGATGGCGGCGCGCTGGGCCGTGCTCAAGGGGTAGCTGTCGAGCAAGGCGGCCAGCAGCTGGCGCGCGCTGCCGGCGCGGCGTCCGCCCTGCATGCCGGGCCCGGCACTGGCCAGGCGCACCGTGTCGATAAAGCTGGCCAGCACGGACAGGCAATAGCGCGCATTGTCGTGCATCAAGGCGGCCGCTTCGCCGATCTCGGCCTGCGCTGCGGCGTCCGCCTGCGCGCGGCGCGCGATGCCGCGCGCAAAATTGGCGATGGCCGCCAGCGGCGTGTTCAATTCATGCGCCAGAAAAGCCAGCGATTCCTCCATCGCCACCAGGCCCTGGCGACGCGCGGCGCGCTCGCGCCCCGTCTGCACGGCCAGCTGCAGCGCCGTTTGCATGGCGGCCAGATCGAGCGGCTTTTCCAGCAAACGGAACAAGGTGCCGCCATTGATCAGCTCGAGCAGCACGTCCTTGTCCGCATACGCGGTGACGAGCATGCAGACGATGTGCGGATAGCGCTGCGCCACTTCCTGCAGCAATTCGCTGCCCAGGCGGTCCGGCATGCGGTAATCGGTGACGAGCACGTCGATGTGGCCGGCCTCGTCTTCCAGCAAGGCCAGCGCCGCATCGACGCTCTGCGCCGTCAGCACGCGGTAGCGCTGGCCGACAGCGCGCTCGAAATACTTGCAGGCGAGCGCTTCGTCGTCCACGTACAGCACGCTGGCGCGGCTATCGTTGTCCATGCTAGCGGCCCTCCCAATCGGAGCGCTGCAAGTCGAAATTCATGCTGGCCCATTCGCCGAGCACGCTTTCAGCGCTCAGGGTGCCGCCGTGGCGCTCGATCACGCCATAGCTGATGCTCAGGCCCAAGCCCAGGCCCTGCCCCACTTCGCGCGTGGTGAAGAACGGCTCGAACACGCGCGCCAGGTTTTCCGGGGCGATGCCGGGGCCGTTGTCGCGCACGCTGATGCGCAGGCGGTTGTCGTCCCAGTGGGCCGTGATGCGGATCTCGAACGGCGGCGCATTGCCCTTGCGCATGGACAGCACGGCATTGCCCAGCAAATTGATCAGCACGCCCACGATGGCCGCCTCGTCGCCGCGCACCAGGGTGTCGACGGGCAAGTCGTGGCTGATGCTGACATTCTTCGTTTCATGCCCCACGAGGCGGATGGCCGCGTCGAGCGCGCTGCGGAACTGGAAGTGGCCCGTTTCCAGCTGGTTGCCGCTCTTGCGGTAGGCAAAGGTTTTTAAATCGGACACGATGTGCTGGACGCGCAGCATGCCCTGCTTGGCGTCGGCCAGGCATTCGCTCACCAGCGCGCTTTGCTTGGCGGCCGGATCTTCGATGGCCACCTCGATGGCCATCATGCAGAAATTCACGGGATTATTCACTTCATGCAACATCCCCGCGGCCAGGGTGCCGATGGCCGCCATTTTCTCTTGCTGCAGCATCTGCCCCTTGATATCGGCCAGGCTCTTGTTCGTTTCTTCCAGCTGCGTGTTCTTTTGCGCCACTTCCGCCTTCAGCTGGAACAGCATGAAGCGGGCGCGTTCGTTAAAATAGGTAAATACGGCGCTGATGCTGGCCGACATGATGAGGAACAAACAGTTGACCACAAACGTGCTCGGCAAGTCGAAGCCGCCCGCATGCCAGACGCAGGCAGCCACGTACAGCAGGCAGGAAATGGCGCCGAAGACCATATTTTGCCACAGGCCGAAGGCCAGCACGATACCCGAGGAATAGATGGCCAGGGTCATGCCCACATAATAGATCGAGGTGGCGCCTTCCGTGACGGCGATCATCCAGGCGATCATGATTTGCGGCAGGATCAGCCAGACAAAGGTCAGCCCCTGGATGCGGTCTTGCGCCCAGCGCGTGCGCATCGCCAGCACGACGCAAAAGATCAGCACGGACACGAGGATGCGCGCGCTGGTAAACGCCGACTGCTTGTCCGGATACAGGGCCGAATCGAGGCCCATGCCCAGCAGGATCAGCACGATGCCCGTGTAGGCCCCGCCGCGGCTGAATTCCAGGCGGAAATCGCGCAAAACCGCCGTGTAGCCGGCGTGCAGGCCTGGGGTATCCATCATCAAGGAATGCTCACTTCCGCAAACACATTCACGCCCGTGGCGTCGACATAGATTTTCGGGTCCGTCGCATGCTCGGGCAGCAAGGCCGACAAGCCCGCCTCATTGCGATAGATCAAATGCCATTCCAGCAAATGCTCCATGCCGAACTTGCCCGGATTATCCGCATGCACGTTCGTCACCAGCAGGCGCCCGCCGGGACCCACGCGCGAAGCGAAGTGCATCAGCAGGCGCGCGCACACCTTGTCGGACAGGTAATCGAAGAGGCCGGCGCAATACACGGCGTCGAAACTGCCGGGCAAGCCCGTGGCGCCCGAGCCGTGGCGGCGCTTGAGCAGGTTGTGCACGGAATCGTGCACATAGTCGATCTCGACCACGCGCCCCGTGCGCTGCATGATGGTGGTCAGGCGCGCGCGCGTCCAGTCCAGGGTCTCGCTGCTGAAGTCGACCAGTTCGAAGGCCAGCCATTGCGCATCGGGGCAGGTGTCGAGGAAACGCTGCACCTCGATGGCCGGGCCGCAGCCCACGTTGAGCACTTTATACACCCGCCCGGCGGCGCGCGCCGCGGCCGCCTTTTGCGCCAGGAATTCCGTCAGGATATCGATGCGGTTGCGGTGCGCCGTGGCCACGGCCGCCTGCAGGAAGGCCGCATTGACGATCTGAAAATACGTGCTCGGGCCCTGGCGCGGATCGTCCAGCAGCTGATTGACCATCTGGTAATCGCCCGCATAGCCGAGCGGCTTGGTAAACGTGCGGAAGACGAACGGGGCGCGCAGGATCAGCGGGTGCAGCGCCGCCTGGGCGAACGCGCGGTGGGCCGGCGCCCGCTCTTCCTCGACGAGCGAGGCTTCCACCTCGAGCTGGCGCAAGTACAGCTGGGTTTGCTCCATCAGGGGCAAGGCCAGCTCGTCGAAGATATCGGGACGCAGGCGGCCGTTTTCCTTCGGCAGCGAGTCGGACAGGTCGACCTGCTCGACCCAGCGCGCCACTTCCGACAGGAAGGCGCGCATTTCGTTGACGACGATCTGGTAGTCGCGGCGGATGCGGAAGCGCTCGCCCCAGCCGGCGACAAAGGCGCTCGACTCTTTCAACACGGCGCCCTTGACGACGACCACGTCGCTCAGCTCGCGCCACTCGTCGATCAGGGTCACGGAAACGATGGCGGTCAGGCCCGTGTTGACGCTGCTGATGACGACGGCCTTGCCCACGTAGGCGTTTTTCGCCCCCATGCGCACGGTCACGTCATTGAGCACCTCGCTGACCTGCACAATCGAGTATGGATTATAGATTTCCATGACCAGCGAATTGCGCTGCAAGTTGAAAATCGTGCCACGCACCGCCTCACCTTGGGTGTTGCGGAAACTGACGACTGGATCGATCTGCGATTGTGAATACACGATTGAGCATTATCAAGTTGCCCGGTTTCCGGCGCACCACACTGGTGACGCCAGTTTCCAGGCTGGGTTAAGGCACGGCACACCGGTCGTCTGCCGCCGGCCCGCCATCGTGATGGCGGTATTGCGGCGTCGCGTGACGCCGTGCCGGAGCGCCTCAAAGCGCGTCTGTTCGCTCTCTGATCGAGTGTACTATGGATGTAGCAGAACGGGCAATTGTTCCCTCAGGAACAACTGCCCGTGGCGCTGGCGCGCAACGCCGGCGATCATCCCGCAACAAACAGAGCCAGAGCATGCCGCAGCAACTGTGGCGTTTGCCCCGTCCAGCGTTTGAACGAGCGCCGGAAGTTGGTGGCATCATGAAAGCCGAGGTAGGCGGCCACGGCATCGTTGTCGTAGCCATGCGCCTGGAACAGATAAATCGCCTTGTGCGCGCGCACCTGGTCCAGCTCGGCCTGGAAATGCGTGCCATGGCGCGCCAAATGGCGTTTCAGGGTGGCGGGACTGACGCCGAATTCCTGCGCCGTACGCTCCAGGGTGGGCGCGCAGCGGATGTTCGCCAGCAGATAGTCGTACAGCGCGCCGAGCAGGCTGGCGGCGGGCACGGGCGCCACGGCGGCCGCGCGCAAGGCCAGCGCCGCCGCCGTGGCATTGCCGCGCGGCCAAGGACGGTCGAGCCAGCTGGAATCGATGAGCATGGCGTCGACCTGGCAATCGAAACGCAGCGCCTGGCCCAGGTGCACTTCATGCTGCTCCACGTGGCGGGGCCGGGCGCGGTTGAAGCAGAAGCGCCATGGCAAGGATTCTCCCGCCAGCCAGCGGCACATGGCCGCCAGCGCCGTCATGTGCATTTCCACCAGAAACGGCAGCTGGCTCGGTGCGCCGAAGGCATCGACCCAGTACAGCACGTGCATGTCGCCCACGACACGCAGCCGGGGCTGCAGCAACGGACACAGCAAGGTATGAAAGTCGCACAGGATGGTCAAGGCCTGGCGCAGATTCTGCGCCTGCAGCAAGGCATGGCTGGCTGCGCCGTAATGGCCGGGCAGCATTTGCTGGCCCAGCATGAAGCTGGTGTCGGCACTGTCGAGGCCGCGTGCCACGTTGGCCAGCAATTGCAGGTATTGCGCGGCGCTGACCTGGCTTTCCACGGACGGCAGCGCGCCGCCGTCCAGGCCCGTGCCCTTGAGCAGCGGCGCCGTGGCCAGGTCGCGGCTGCGCGCGTAATCGAGCACCAGCGCCGGCTGGTGATGGGCCGCGATGCTGGGGTCGCCCTGCTGGTTCAGCGGCATCAGGCGGGCGCGGCGCTGCTGGCCCTGGGACTGGGACTGGCGCTACGGCCCGGTGTTTCCACGGCCCGGCTCAGCTCAGCCAGCACCACTTCCGGCACGCCATCGGTGAGCGAGCAGGCATGCCGCAGGCTCAGACGGATTTCGCGGTTGTCGTTGGCGTGGTGGCGCATCTGCCCCACCATGACGCACAGGTGGCGTGCCCTCACGGCCGCATCCTCGCGCGACACGCCCGGCATCAGCACGGCAAAGCGGTCGCCCGCATAGCGGCACAGCAAATCGTCATTGCGCAAGTTCAACAACAGCATGTGGCCCACGGCTTGCAGCACGCGGTCGCCTTCGCGGTGGCCGTATTCGCGGTTAATCAGGTGAAAGCTGTCGATGTCGAGCAAGACCAGCGCGCAATCGAAGCCGGGCCGGCGTTCCTGCTCCAGGCGCATCTGCGTGCGCAGGTAGCTGGCGTCGGCCAGTTGCGTGATGCGGTCGAAGGCGCGGTGGTCGCGGAACAGGCGTTCGCGCTTTTGCAGGTGTTCGTTCAGGCGGAACTGTTCCTGGCGCCAGTAATACATGCCGATCGTCAGCACCAGCATGCCAAACGGAATCAGGGCTTCCAGCCAGTTATCCCACACGGCGCTCTTGTCGACGGCGAAGAATTCGTCCAGGCAATCGGCCCAGGAGCCCAGCATGATGGCGCACAGGCCGCCGGCGATCAGGCTCGTCACCCGGCCCCGTGGACGGCTGCTGAGGGTAAACAAAAACCAGATGCCCGCCATGACGGCCGTGCCGCCTTCGCAGACGATATCCATCCACTTCCAGATGGCAAACGGTTTAACGTGGCCCAGTGTGGCGTACAGGAAAAAGAACAGGGGCAATGCCAGCGCGGCGGCAATCAGGCTGTTACGGTGCAACGGCAGCATGTGGGGAACCTTTAAAAGTGGTGCTGTCGCCACGATAGCGCCCGCCCATGACGGCACGATGACATGCGCCACGCCCGTGCGGCAGGTGCAAACGGCTCATCATTATCAACGCGGCGGATGCAAATGCGGCAAGCCATTGCCCATGCGCCCTGTGCCGGCAGGTCATTTCAGCTCATCACGGTTAATTTCCGGCCGGAAAGCGCTCCCCCGCCGTTGTTTTCAGGGTGACAATCCCTTGCCTGTCACGCAACCGTCATATTTGCTGCCTAGAATCCGCCCGGTTCCTTCCTTCCTAACCGAGCTCTTCATGAAAACCATGCACACTTCCTTCCCCTCCCCGCTGCGCCTGACGGCCCTGTCCCTGGCCATCATGACCGTCTTCAGCGGCGTTAGCCAAGCACAGGCACAGGACGATGGCCAGCCAGCCGCCACCGTGGTCGTCAGCGGCCAGCGCGCCAGCCTGCGCAACGCCATCGCCGCGCAAGAGAAAGCCGACAACATCATCAGCGTCATCAGCAGCGACGATATCGGCGGCTTGCCCGATAAAAACGCGGCCGAGGCGCTGGCCCGCTTGCCGGGCGTGTCCGTGCAGCGCGACCAGGGCGAAGGCCGCTACATCACGGTGCGCGGCCTGGGGCCTGACCTGAACGCGGTCACCATCAACGGCGCGCTGGTGCCGTCGCCGGAAGCGGGCCGCCGCGCCGTGGCGCTCGATATCCTGCCTGCCGGCCTGATCCGCACGCTGGAAGTCTCGAAGACCTTGCTCCCGGAAATGGACGCCAACTCGCTGGGCGCCACCATCGAAGTCAAATCGCTGTCCGCCTTCGACTTGCCGGGCAAGCTGCTGTCGGCCAACGTGGCCGCCAGCCATGATGAAAAGACGGGCAAGACCAGCCCCAGCGGCGGCGCCCTGTGGGCCCAGCGCTTTCTCGATGGCAAACTGGGCGTGGCCGCGGGCCTGAGCGCGGAAAAGCGATCGTTCGGCTCCGATGACGTGGAAACGGGCGGCGCCTGGAGCAAGGGTAAATTGTCGGGCCTGGAATTGCGCGACTACCTGCCCGTGCGCAAGCGCGGCGCCCTGGCCGTCAACCTCGACTACCGCCCGGAAGCGGGCAACAGCTGGTTCCTGCGCTCGTTCGTCAGCGAATTTTCCGACAATGAAGTGCGCGACCGCCTGACCATCAGCAATATCGCCGGCGGCAGCCTGGCCGAAGGCGAGACGGCCAGCGCGCGCGCCGAGCGCCGCATCCGCCAGCGCAAGTACACGCAGCAAGTGCGCTCGCTCGTGCTGGGCACGCAGCAGAAATCGGGCGACTGGACCCTGGACGTGAAAGGCGGCCTGAGCCGCGCCACGGAAGATACGCCGGAGTCCTTGAACGACGGCCGTTTCCGCGGCCTCAGCAATTTTGCCGGCATCAGTTTCAATGGCACCGAGCAGCCATTGTTGAGCGGCCCTGCCTCGCTGTACGATCCGGCCAGCTATGCGCTCAATGCCATCACCCTGCAAAAGCGCTATTCGAAGGACAATGAACACCATGCGCGCATCGACCTGGCGCGCAAGTTCGACATCGCCACCCTGAAGTTCGGCGCGAAGGTCAGCCGCCGCGAAAAAACCAATGACACGGATCAATGGGCGTATAACAGCAGCAAGGCTTCCAGCGGCAATTACTGGGGCGCCGGCTCCACCTCGATGAGCGCCTTCGTGCAAGGCCACAATCTCGATTACGACCTGGGCAACATCGGCGTGGCGCTGGACCCGGCGCTGATACGCGCCAGGGTCGCCGGCCTGGACCGCGACAAGGCGCGCCTGGCCACGGAATCGGTCATCAACGATTACCGCATGCATGAAGACATCAACGCCATGTATGTGCAAAACAGCTATGATTTCGACGCCTGGCACATCCTGGGCGGCGTGCGCGCCGAACGCACCAGTTTCGAGGCCGCCGGTTCGCAGGTGGACAGCGCCGGCGTCGCCACGCCCTTGACGCGCGAACGCTCGTACACCAACTGGCTGCCGAACCTGCAAGCCCGATATGACGTCGATCAAAAAACCAGCGTGCGGGCCGCCTGGACGCAAGCCGTGGTGCGCGCCAACTTCAGCCAGCTGGCGCCCGGCATCAGCCTGGCCAGCAACACGGAAGCCGTGATCGGCAATCCGGACTTGAAACCCTTGAAGGCCAACAACCTCGACCTCGGCATCGAGCGCGTGCTGGGCAACGACGGCGTGATGTCGGCCTACGGCTTCTACAAGGACATCAAGAACTTCACGTACACGACGAACCTGGCCGGCACGGGAGCATGGACGGGCTACACGACGGCCACCTCGTATGCGAACGGCGACGCGGCGAAAGTCAAGGGCATCGAACTGGCTTACATGCAGCCGCTGCGCATGCTGCCGGCGCCCTTCAACAAGTTCCTTGTGGGCGTCAACGGCACCCTGAGCACCTCGCGCGCGCAAATCGGCCGCTACGACAAGGCGAGCAAGCAGCAGATGAACCGCGACATCCGCCTGCCGGGCCAGTCGAACCAGGTCATGAACTTGATGCTGGGCTATGAAACGGGGCCCGTCAGCGCCCGCCTGGCCCTGAACTACAAGTCGCCTTACCTGCTGGAAATGGGCGGCGATATCCTCGATCAAAGCCAGGACCGTATCGTGGACAGCCAGAAACAACTCGATTTCTCGCTGTCGTACCAGATCAACAAGCAGTTCCAGGTGACGTTCGAGGCAGCCAACCTGAACAACGAGAAATACTATGTCTACCAGGGCACGAAGCAGTACAACGTGCAAAACGAACAATATGGCCGCACCTTCAAGGTGAGCCTGAAAGCCAGCGCCTTCTGATGATTGTCAATAACATGAAAAAAACCGTACTCTGCAGCGCTTTGCTGGCTGCCTTCTGCATCAGCGGCACGGCGCAAGCCGCCCCCGTCGCGTCCAACGCCATCCCCTCCTTCACGCAGGAAGCGGAAGAACTGGCCCACCTGCCCGGCGGCGGCTGGCTGACTTTGGACAAGCACGGCTTGCATTTGTTCAATGCGGCCGGCCAGGAGCAGGACCGCATCGCCGTGCGCGCCAAGCAGCTCGACACGCGCATCGATGGCAGCAAGGTGCTGGCCGTCTTCCTGGAAGCGGACACGCAGCGCCCGCTGCCCGTCTCCGTTGATGTGCAGGCCGGCAAGCTCGTGAAACTGGCGCCGTTTCCCGTGCCGACGTTTTCCGTGGAAGCGTCCTGCCTGTACCGCGACGCCCAGCAGCTCGATCATCTGTTCTTGATCGGCAAGGATGGCCAGGCGGAACAATGGGTCATGCAGGGCGAGCAGCGCAGCCTGGTACGCAAACTGGCCCTGCCGCCGCACGCGAAACATTGCCGCGCCGACGATGGCGCGCAGCGCCTGCTGGTGAGCGAGTCCAACATGGGCGTGTGGGCGTATGACGCCGATTCGGAAGGCATGGGCAAGCGCGAAGTCGTGGCCCTGCGCAAGCCGCATGGCCAGCTGGAAGGCGGCGCCGGCGCGCTGGCCGTGCTGCCCGGCGGCGTGGCCGTGCTCGACGGCAAGGCGGACAAGCTGCACCTGTTTTCCCACCAGGACGGCAGGTGGACGGCGCAGCCAGCCCAGACCGTCGCCTTGAACGTGCGCAAGGGCGACAGCCAGCTGGCGCTGGACAAGGACGCCTTGCTACTGCGCGGCAAGAACGGTTGGCAGGCGCGGCCCTTGAAATGGACAGGCAAGGCGGAAACCCAAGCAGCGGTGGCCATCATCGCCCCGCAAGCGCAGACGGAGCCGATGGCGCGCCAGGGCGACGCAGCCGACGACCCGGCCATCTGGCTGTCCAGGAATCCAGCCGATGCGCGCATTCTCGGCACCAACAAGAAACAGGGGCTATTGGTCTACGACCTGCAAGGCAAGCAGACGCAGCTGCTGGAAGTGGGCCGTTTGAACAACGTCGACGTGCGGCAGAACATCCAGTTGGGCGGCAGCAAGGTCGACCTGGCCGTGGCCACCCAGCGCGACGACAACAGCATGATGTTATTTACCATCAATGCCAGTGGCGAGGTGGCGGAAGCGGGCCGTTTTCCTACCGGTCTGAAAAGCATCTACGGCATGTGCTTGTACCAGCCAGCCGGCGGCGGCGTACAAGCGTTCATCAACGACAAGGACGGCACCTTCCAGCAGTACAGCATCGGCCTGGAAGGCGGCAAATTCAGCGCGACTCTGTTGCGCAGCTTCAAGGTCGCCACCCAGCCGGAAGGCTGCGTGGCCGACGACGCCAACGGCCGCCTGTTCCTGGGCGAGGAAACGCGCGGCATCTGGACCACCTCGGCCGACGCCGCCAGGCCGGACGCGCTCACCATGGTCTTGCCCGTGGGAGCGCACCTGACGGCGGATGTGGAAGGCATGGCCATCTACCGCAAGCCAGGCGCCAAGCCCGACACCGGCTACCTGATCGTCTCCAGCCAGGGCGACAGCAGTTACGTGGTGCTCGACGCGCAAGCGCCGTACAAGGTGCGCGGCCGCTTCAAGGTGGGATTCAACTTGCCGGTCGGCATAGACGGCACGTCGGAAACGGATGGCCTCGACGTCACCTCCGCCAACCTGGGCGGCGCGTATGCGCAAGGCATGCTGGTGATCCAGGACGGCTACAAGCGCTTGCCGGATGGCCCGCAGAACTTCAAGTATGTGGCGTGGGGGGATGTGGCGAAGGCCTTGAAGCTGGACTGATGCAATGGGGGCGGCCCGCACAGGCTGCCCCAGTTCACGAAGTAGGTCGCAATAAATTATTGTGATTTCTGACTTCCATAACCGGCGCTCTGCGGCTTTACCCGCTGCTGGCAGTGCCTGCACTGCGTCGCAACGGGCGCCTTGCAGCGCATCCCGTTCTGTTCGTCATAACTTCACAATAATTTCCCACGACCTACTTAGCTGCGCTGAAGATTGCCGCTAGCTTGCGCGCGGCATATCGATGGCGAAAGGCAGGCTTTTGCCAAAAAATTCCACCTTGCCCGTGATGGCCAGGCGCTGCGCCGACAATTCCACCAGGCGCAGATCGGCCACGTCGCGGTATTCCATCATGTAGAGCGCGGATTCGCAGTCCGTATTGCCGGCGTCAACGGCAAGCATCTGCACGGGTCCGTCATCCGTTCCCGCTACGAGCAAGCCTTGCAAAAGGAAGGACGGCGGATACAGCGCCCACGACCAGGGCGCATCGTCGTCTTCCGTCAGCCGCATGAACGCCTCGTCGTCGGCCTCGATCCTGATATTGATTTCCCGCATGCCACCGGCACGTGGCGCCAGACTGATGCGTGATTTCGCGACATCCACTTCAAAATTGGTGTCGCCGATACGGAACACAGTCATTGCCCTGCTACTCCTGTAGACGCGTTAATTATACGGCTCGATAGAACGCCTCCCCATCGGCCAGCAGACAGCTGCGTGGAATGCGTCAATCGCCCTGCTGTTGCCACACCGCCTTGCCGCCCTTGATATAAATCAAGGCACTGGCGGAACCCTCTTTCGCCACCACGATCCCGTCCGTTTTCAGCCGGAGCGATTTTTCATGGTAGCTGCGCTGGAGCGAGCCCTTGTCTTCCACCTGCCACACTTCCAGCCAGGCGAAATCGTCGCCGCCATTGGACAACACATGTCCCGCCCCGACGATCACGGGCGCCGTCTTTTGCCGGAACAGGAAGACGATGCCCTCTTTCTTGCTGTCCTTGTTCTTGATCAGGATAGCCAGGTCGCCCTTGCCGTCGCCATCGAAGTCGCCGCGCAGGACGAAGGGATTTACCCGTGCGCTGACCTCGATCGCTTCGCGCTTGGCCAGGCTATCGAGTTGCTGCGTTGCCCAGGTCGGCAATTGCGCCTGCGGCGGCAAGGCCTGCGCACCGGCCATGCCGGCCGTGCACGCCAAAACGAGGGTCACTGCCATGCTTCTGCCATTCATGGGACGGCTCCATCAAGATGAAGAATCGGGGTGGCGCCCGGCGGTTCCGGGTGTGCAGGCAGAATAGCATTATCAGAAAATACTTGCACTACCTCAACAGTGCCCGCTCTCCATCGCCTGTCAATGCGGGCGGCCAAATTGCCGTCCGTTGCAGATCTGCCAGCGACTAGCAGCCTGTGGCGTATTAAAATGGCGCCCCATGACCTCCCCCGCCTCGACCTCCCCCCTGCCCGACAGCATCCTGCTCCCTTCCCTGGCCGTATTGGGAGGGCAGATTTCCGTCAATCTGGGGGCGGCGATTGCGAAGAATCTGTTTCCTGTCATTGGCGTGGAGGGAATTACCGCGTACCGCGTGGGGTTTTCGGCGCTGATCCTGCTGGCCATCTTCCGGCCATGGCGCTACCGCCTGACGCGCAAGGATGTGCTGAACTTGCTCGTCTACGGTTCAGTGCTGGGATTGATGAACTTGCTGATTTACCGGGCATTTGCGCTGATACCGATCGGCATCGCGGTCGCCATCGAGGTGACGGGGCCGCTGGCCGTGGCCATGCTGTCGTCGCGCCGGCCTCGCGATTTATTCGCCGTCGCCTGTGCCGTGTTCGGTTTATATCTGCTGCTGCCCCTGCAAGGCAGCCCGGGCAGCCTGGACCCCGTCGGCGTGGCGTATGCGCTGGGAGCAGCCCTGTGCTGGGCGCTGTACATCATCTTCGGCAAGCGTGCCTCGACCTTGCAGGGAGGGCAAGCCGTAGCCTGGGGCATGACGGTGGCGGCGATGGTGACGGTGCCCATCGGCGTTGCGTACTCGGGCACGGCCCTGCTGGCGCCATCGATTGCCTTGATGGGCCTGGCCATTGCCATGCTGTCCAGCGCCCTGCCGTATTCGCTGGAAATCTTTGCCCTGCGCCGCTTGCCGCAAGGCGTGTTCGGCATGTTCAGCAGCGCGGCACCGGCCGTCAGCGCGCTGGCCGCCATGGCCGTGCTGGGAGAACTGCTGAGCCTGACCCAGTGGCTGGCCATCGCCTGCATCGTGTTCGCGTCGGCCATGGCGGCGCTCGGCGCCCAGGGCAGCAAGCGCTAGCGCTAGTCACTGCCTCCGGCAGCGGTGCCTGCACAGCTGGCGGGCAGGTTTTGATGCCCGGCTGTAAAATGCGTCATCGCTTGCCATACAGTCCATTTAGTCCATTTAGTCCATTCCGTCCATTTCCGTCTCCCCCATGACATCCCCATTTCTTTTTCGCTGGCTCTCCCCTCTAAGCGCGGCAGCCCTGCTGCTGGCGCCAGCCGCCATGGCCAACGCGGCCGCGCCTGCCGCTCCGCCTGTCCTGAAAGGCAATGCGGAAGCGGGCAAGGCCGCATTTCGCAAGTGCGCCTCCTGTCACCAGGTGGGACCATCGGCGCGCGGTGGCTTCGGCCCCAAGCTGACGGGCGTCATCGGCCGCAAGGCCGGCAGCACCACCGACTATAAATACTCGGCGGCCATGAAAAATGCGAATATCATCTGGACCGAGCAAAACCTGGCCGGCTTCCTGCGAGCACCGAGCGACTTCATTCCCGGCAATAACATGCGCTTCTGGGGCATCGGCAATGCGCAGCAAGTGGCCGACTTGCTGGCCTACCTGCGCACGCAGTAAAACGTCGCAGTCAGACGTCGCCGTCAGACGTAAAACCGTCAAACGCAAGTACAAGGCCTCTGGCCGGGCACAAGCAAAACAGAAGCATGGCGCTTAGCTATCCAAGGCATCGAGCACGCCCTTGCGCTTCTTGTGCCCCGCCTCGTATTCGCGCAAGCGCTTGCGCTGGGCAGCAGACAGGCCGCCCAGCTTGTCGCGGATCTGCGCCACCGTCAGGTGCTGATATCCGGCAATCGGCAAGTCGCGTGCCGCCGGTGCGGCAGCCGCCTTGGCCGCAGGCTTGCCCGCCCGCTCCCGGCCGGCCGCCTCCTGCGTTTCGCCCGCTTGCGCCCTTTGCTTGTTCACGATGCGCGCGGCGACTTCGTCCTCGCGGCCCGGATAGCGTCCTTCCTGCTTGAACTCCTTTTCCAGCTTCCTGAACTCGCGCTCGCGCTTGGGACTGGCACCGACAGGCATCTGCTTCCCCTAGGGCTTGGCCGGCAGCTTGCGCACGCACAGATAGATGGAATACAGCGCCGCCAGCCCCACCAGCACGTACACGCCGCGCGACGCCGTCGTCATGGCGCCCAGGATACGGGCCACGATATCGATATCGAACAGGCCCACCAGCGCCCAGTTCAAGCCGCCCACGATCAACAGGATCATCGAGATCCAGTCGACCACGTTCAGGCGTTTGGCCGTCATTTCCTGTTTTGCCGCACCGTCCGATCCTGCCTGGATATTCGCCATCTCAACCTCCCTTGGATAAGAAGAATGACCCGCCGCCGGGTCTGTGCAAGGAACAGTGTAGGCGCGGCACCGGCACGCGCCAGTCGGACGATGCCGGGTATGGAAGTAGGAAGACTCTGTAATAAGACGGGTGATTTTATCTGGCAATGACAGTCCCCCGGGAGGATGCCCATGCCAGCACATCATTGCCTGCCGTTGCTAAACAGGCAGTGACTAATTCCAATATGGAAATATTTATAGATTACTTAGTACCGCACTGCTACACTCATTTCACCCCAGCAACTTCAGGGGCAAGCGCCGCGCCCTGCCGCAGAAGGGGACACGGCCACCATGGGACAACAGCTGAGGGGACATGAATATTTCAAACATACGCATCGGTGTACGCCTGACCACAGGCTTTTTGCTCGCATCGCTGTTGCTGGCGGTGGTCGTCGGCATCAGCACGTGGCAACTGGCCACGGTGAGCGGGGAAATCGACAGCAGCGTGAACCAGCGCTATGCGCGCATCGCGCAATTGCAGACGACGCGCAACAGCACGCAGGAACAGCCTGCCCTGCGCGAGATCGACCGGCAGATCGCGGCGCAATCGGCGCAGATGCGCGCGGCGGCCGAGGCGGCCATGGCCCGCGCGCACGATACCAGCGTGTTGATCATCGCGCTGGGTCTGGTAGGCGGCGTGCTGAGCCTGGTCACGGCCTGGTTCATCAGCAGCGGCATCGTGCGGCCCTTGCGGCACGCCGTCAAGGTGGCGCGCAAGGTGGCTGGCGGCGACCTGAGCGGCAATATCCGCGTCGAATCCGGCGATGAAGTGGGCCAGCTGCTGCAGGCGCTGAAAGACATGAATGCCAGCTTGATCCATATCGTGGGCGATGTGCGCGGCGGCACGCAGGATATCGCGGGCGCCTCGGGCGAAATCGCCGCCGGCAACCTGGACCTGTCGCAGCGCACGCAGGCGCAAGCCAGTTCGCTGGAACAGACGGCCGCCGCGATGGAAGAGCTGACGGGCACCGTCAAGCAAAATGCGGACAATGCGCGGCAAGCCAACCAGCTGGCGCAATCGGCGGCGGCAGTGGCTGGCAAAGGGGGTACGGTGGTGGCGCAAGTCATCGATACCATGAGCTCGATCAATGCGTCGTCGAAAAAGATCGTTGACATCATCGGCGTGATCGACGCCATCGCCTTCCAGACGAATATCCTGGCCCTGAATGCGGCCGTGGAAGCGGCGCGGGCCGGCGAGCAGGGGCGCGGCTTTGCCGTCGTGGCGTCCGAGGTGCGTACCCTGGCCCAGCGTTCGGCCGGGGCCGCCAGGGAAATCAAGCAATTGATCGGCGACTCCGTCGAGCGGGTCGACGCGGGCGCGCGCCTGGTCGATACGGCGGGCGCCACCATGCGCGACATCGTGGCCAGCGTGCACCGCGTCACGGACATCATGGGCGAGATCAGCCTGGCCAGCGGCGAGCAATTGTCGGGCATCGAGCAAGTCAATGCCGCCATCGTACAGATGGAACATGTGACGCAACAAAACGCCGCCCTGGTGGAACAGGCATCGACGGCGGCGGCGAGCATGCAGCAGCGCGCCACCCTGCTGTCAGGCACGGTGGGCATCTTCACCTTGGGCAACGAGACAGCGCCCCGGCACGCGGCGCCGGCCATCAGCCTTGTCGCGGCGCACGACAAAACGCGTGACAGAACCGCGCTGGCACGGTCGCCCCTCCCTGCCGTTAGAGCGCGCCTGAAAGCCTGAGTTCCCGCTTATCGCTTATTGCTCATGCTACAGCTGCTTGTACATGATGGTGGTGGCGTCCAGCTGGTCGCCGGCCGGCGCCAGCGCATAGGCGGGGATGCTGCCCGCCACCACGTAGCCGAGCGACAAATACAGCGGTTCCGCATGGTCGCCGCTGCGCGTGTCCAGGGTCAGCAGGCTGCGCGGCAGCTGCCGCGCCTGCTCTTCCAGCGCCTGCATCAGCTGGCGGGCGATGCCGTGGCGCCGAAAAGCGGGCGCAACGAGCAGCTTGCGCACTTCGGCCCGGTGCGCCTGGTTGGGATTGGTATCCCAGTCCAGCTGCACGGCCCCGGCCACCTTCCCTTCCACTTCGGCCACCAGCAGCCGGCGCACGCCGCGCGTCACGGCGGGCAACACATTGTCCGTCCAGAACGCCTGGCTGGCCGCCACGTCGAAGGGCAAGATGAAACCGATGCTGGCGCCGTCGTGCACGCAGTCTTGCAGCAAGGCGCCCAGTTCCGGCAGGCGTTCGAGAATATCGGCGGATGAAAAATGGCGTAGCGATGGGGACATATCAACCTCAGACGATGAACAAAAAATAGCGGGCGCCGCTGTCGGCTGGCGTCGTAAATGCGCTGGCGCCATGCAACTGGTAGCGCAGGCAATCGCCGGGCATCAAAGCGTACGCGCGGCCGTCGACCGTCACGTTGAGCTTGCCGTCCTGCAGCAGCAGATGGTGTTCCATGCCGGGCCGGGGCGAGGCGGCATAGCTGATCGTCACGCCCGCGCCGAGCTCGCATTCGAGCGCTTCGCCGGCCAGCGCGCGCGACGGGGGCGAGACGGAACGGCGGACAAAGCCGGTGTCCGCATCCGTCCACACGCTTTGCTCAGCCCGCCGCACCAGGGGCGGAAAATCGTCTTCGACCATGCGCAGCAGGCGCGACATGGCCAGGCCGTACGCGGCGCACAGCTTGCCCAGCACGGCTGTCGTCGGGCTGACTTCGCCGTTTTCCAGGCGCGACAGCGTGGCCCGGCTGACCTGGCTGGCACCGGCCAGCTGGTCCAGCGACCAGCCCCGCTCCACGCGCAACTGTTTCAGGCGCGCCGCCAGCCGCTGTTCCGTATCGTTGTCTGCGAGTGTCGTAATTTCCATATATGGGAATATATTCCACATATGGAAAACAGTCAAGCCATGCGCGAGGCGTGGCGGCACAGCTCCAAGAATCCCGTCAAACGGGGCGAGAGGATTTTCTTCGATTGGCGGATCAGATAGAAATTGCGCTCCAGGGGCGGCAGCATGGTTTCCAGTTCTACCAGTTGCCCGCTGGCCAGCAAATCGGCCACCACGACCCGCGACAGGCAGGCGATGCCGAGACCGGCCGCCGCGCCATACTTGATCGCTTCCGAATTGCTGAACTCGCCTGCGGCACGCAGGTAGTGCAGGTACGGCACCAGCGCCTGCTCCACGGCTTCGCGCGTGCCCGAGCCCGCCTCGCGCAGCAGCCAGCCCGCCTGGTTCAGCTCCGCAAAGCTGAGCAGGTGGCGCAGCTGCGCCAGCGGGTGCGCGGGCGCGGCCACGATCAGCATCTGGTCCGTCAGCCACGGCTCCACCAGCAAGCCCGGCTCGTGGCACGGCCCTTCGATCAGGCCGAGATCGACACGGAATTCCGCCACGGCGGCGGCGATATCGGCCGTGTTGGCAATCGTCACCTGCGGAATGCTGCGCCCGTACTGCTGCGCCGCCTGGGCCAGGATCTGCGGCAGCAGATAAATGCCGATGGTCGTGCTGGCGCCGATCTGCAGGCTGACGGGCACGGACGGGTCGGCGCCAGCGAACTGGCGCTCGATGCTGGCCGCCGCGTCGCGCATCTGCCGCGCCTGCGGCAACAGCAGGCGGCCATTGTCGTTGAGCAGCAATCGCTTGCCGACCCGGTCGAACAGTTGCGCGCCGAGCAAAGTTTCCAGCTCGTTCAGGGCCGCGCTGGTGGCCGATTGCGACAGAGCAATCTGTTCGGCGGCCGCGCTGGTGCTGCCCGTGTCCGCCACGGCCAGGAAGATCTGCAATTGCCGTAACGTAAGCGCCATCTCATATACTCATTTAATAGGTTAAACATACAAAAACAATCCGTTTTACCATTTAATCGACGAACTGTACAGTCATGTCATACGAACCAAGAACCATGGAGTACGGCATGTCTTCTCTCTCAACAACTAATACCACCAGTTTCAGCGACCGCTATAGCCGCCTCTTGCCAGGCCTGCTGCTGAGCGGCATCATCGCCTGGGGCGCCATCGCGCTGGGCAAGCTGGAATGGATGCAAAGCCACGGCATGAGCGCCCTGACCCTGGCCATCATGCTGGGCATTGTGCTGGGCAACAGCGTGTATGGCCGCCTGGCACCCACTTGCGGCGCGGGCGTGGCCTTTTCCAAGCAGACGTTATTGCGTCTTGGCATCATCCTGTATGGTTTCCGATTGACGTTCCAGGATATCGGGCAAGTGGGCCTGGCCGGCATCGCCATCGACGCGCTGGTGCTGACCTCCACGTTTGGCCTGGCCATGTTCCTGGGCACCAAGGTGTTCAAACTGGAACGCAACAGCGCCATTCTGATCGGCGCGGGCAGCTCGATCTGCGGCGCGGCGGCCGTGATGGCGACGGAACCCGTCGTCAAGGGACGCAGCGAAGACGTCACTGTCGCCGTCTCCACCGTCGTGGTGTTCGGCACCATCGCCATCTTTTTGTACCCCGTGCTGTACCAGCTGAACCTGGGCTGGCAAGTGCTGGGCGCCACGCCCACGGCGTTTGGCGTGTACATCGGTTCGACCGTGCATGAGGTGGCGCAAGTGGTGGCGGCCGGCAAGTCGATCGGGCAAGAGGCGGCCAATGCGGCCGTGATCGCCAAGATGGTGCGCGTGATGATGCTGGCGCCGTTCCTCGTCATCCTGTCGGCCGTGCTGGCGCGCGGCAAAGCCAAGGCCGGTGGACACGACAAGGCAGCCAAGCTGGCCATCCCCTGGTTCGCCTTCATCTTCATCGGCGCGGTGGCCTTCAATTCGCTGGGCCTGTTGCCAGCGGGCACCGTGGCCGCCATTACCGAGTTCGACACGGCCCTGCTGGCCATGGCCATGGCGGCCCTGGGCTTGACGACGCACATGTCGGCCATACGCCGCGCCGGCATCAAGCCCCTGCTGCTGGCCGGCCTGCTGTTCTGCTGGCTGATCGCCGGCGGCGCGGCCATCAACCATGTGGTCGCCAGCCTGTTTGCCTGACCTTGAGCCTGATTCAGGCCGGGGCCGCTGACACGGGAGCCGAAAACTTCGTACAATACAGTTGTTTTGACTCCCCCAATCCGGCTTCGGCCCCACCCAGGAACATCCATGCACCTCTCGAACTGGCTGCTTTTCTGCAGCGTCGCCCTGCTCGTCACGTTTTCTCCCGGCCCGGCCGTCTTGCTGGCCATCTCGAATGCCATCGCCGTCGGCCCGCGCCGCGCGATGATCAGCAGCATGGGCAATGGTTTTGGCTTGTTCATCATTTCCGGCGTGGCCATGGCCGGCATGGGCGTCGTGCTGGCCACCTCGGCCACGGCCTTCATGCTGCTGAAACTGGCCGGCGCCCTGTATCTGGTCTTCCTGGGCATCAAGCAATGGCGCAGCAAGACCAGCGTCGTGGCGGAGGCCCCCGTGGTGCAAGGCGCGGCGAATCCCAATTCATTCTGGAAACTCTTCCGCCAGGGCTTGACGGTCGCGCTGACCAATCCGAAAGCCATCCTGTTCTTTTCGGCCCTGTTCCCGCAATTCATCACGCCGGGCGAACCGGTGGCCATCCAGTTCACCGTGCTGACGACCTCGTTTGTCGCCTGCGCCATGCTGGCCCACCTGTTTTACGCCAACCTGGCGCGCCTGCTGAAAACCCAGCTTGCCACGCCGGGCCGCGCCAAGCTGTTCAACCGCATCACGGGCGGCGCCTTCGTGCTGCTGGGCCTGAGCCTGCTGCGCCTGCGCAGCAAGGCAGCATAAGGTCACTGCGCCGATAGAAACGCCTCGATGCTGGCCGCCAGGGCCAGCGGCGTTTCATTCATCGGATAGTGTCCCGCATTGCCCAGCACCTCCAGCCGGGCGTGCGGGTACCACGCCAGATACGTGCGGCGCATCAAGTCCGCATCGAAGCGGGGGTCGTGTTCCCCCACCAGCGCCAGCAAGGGCAGTGTCGACGCTGTTGCCTGCACTTCGCCGCTGAAATCCGTCCCGCTCCACGCGAGAAAATAGGCGGCAAACGCGGCCTGATCCGCGCTTTCCCACGAGTACTGCGCCTTCCAGTCCAGCCAGGCACCCGACAAGCGCCTGCCCGTGCTGCGATCGATGATGGCGCGCCGCGCATCGATGTTCGCGCCGGCATCGAGAAACAGTTGCCGGGCCGGCCCCTGCAGCGCCACGCCGCAGCTGGGCACGGGCGCCACGGCCACCAGCTTGCGCAAACGCAAGGGCGCCAGCAAGGCCAGCCGTTCCAGCGCCATGCCACCCATGGAGTGACCGACCACGCTGAATGTGGCAAAGCCCAGCGCATCGGCCAAGGCCAGCGCGTCGCGGGCAACCTCTTCCATCGAATACTCGCCCGCCGCGCCACGCATGCCGCCATAGCCGCGATTGTCCATGAAGACGTAGCTGAAGGCGCCGCCATCGAGGGCCGTTTCCATCGGCGCAAACGCGTGCGCGTCGCCAAACCAGCCGTGCAGGACGATGACGGCGTTGGGACCATGGCCCACGCGATGATAGGTATTGTGCATATGCATCCTTGAAGGAAAAGTCTGCATGGTAGTGGCACAGGCAACGGCCCGCCTTCGATGGCAGGTCAAATACTGTAGAGTACGGGCCATGAATGATTTTTATACGGAAGTGCCGCGAACACTGATCGCCACGGCGCGCGACTATGCTCCCGGCGAGATATTTCCCAGCCACAGCCATGCACGCGGGCAATTCGCCTATGCGGCGCGCGGCGTCATCAGCGTGCATACGCCGCAGGGCAACTGGCTGGTGCCGCCGCAACGCGCTTGCTGGGTGCCGGCCGGGCTCGTGCACGGCATGCGCATGCAGGGCGCCGTGACCATGCACAATGTGTTTATCGATCCGCACGCCATCGCCGGCATGGATTTGCCGCCCGATTGCCAGGTGCTCGATGCCACACCGCTGCTGCGCCAGCTGCTGGCCGAAGCGGTGACCGTGGAAGCCTTGTATGCGCAAGCGTCGCGCGCCGGACGATTGATGGCTTTGCTGCTCGACGAGATCGCCGCTGCCAGGCCCCTGCCCCTGAGCGCGCCCCTGCCGCAGGACGCCAGGCTGGCGCGGCTGTGCATGGAATTGCTCCAGCATCCCAGCCTGGACAGCGGCCTCGACGCGATGGCGGCGCAGGCAGGCATGAGCCGGCGCACGTTCACCCGGCAATTCCGCGCCCAGACGGGGCTGGGCTTTGCCCAATGGCGCCAGCAAGCGTGCCTGCTGGCCGCCATCACGCGGCTGGCCGAGGGGCAAGCCGTCACCCGCGTGGCGCTCGATCTCGGTTATGCCAGCCCCAGCGCTTTTACGGCCGCCTTCCGCCGCGTGCTGGGCCAGGCGCCCAGCGACTATTTAGCTTAGGAAATGATGGCGGCGATGCGCCGCGCCAGTGCCTGCGCCAGTTTCTGCACATGGTAGCCGTCGACAAAGCCATGGTGGGCCTGCGCGGAAAACGGTATCCGCATGCGGCCATCGTCCTGCGCGGGGCCGAATTTGCCCCAGGTAAAGGTCGGGATGTCGGCGTCGCGGTGGCGGCAGATCGGGTGCTCGATGGCCGCCAGCTCCAGCCATGGCAGGCAGGTGATGAAGATATTGTTGCGCTGCTCGCGTTCGGTCTCTCCCTCGCCCGTGTTGATCAGCGCGGTGCTCGCTTCCGCGAGGCGCTTCGCTTCCAGGCTGCGTTCGATGAAGAGATCGAGCTGGTCCGTCATGGTAAAACGCGTGTAATTGAGGTTCTCGTCGCCATTGATGACGGTGTAGGACGCGGGGAAATCGTCGATCCTGATCACTTCGCCCTGGCAGATGCGGTACATGAAATTGTCGATATCCTTGACCGTATTGAGCAGGCAAAACAGGAAAAAGTGAAACACGGGGATGTTCCGTTCCTTGCACCAGGGCCGGAAATCCGGCACGTCGAGCTGGAAGTTGATGTTGACAAGGGGATTGTCGAACGCGCGGAACAAGTCGTAGCGGTCGCGCCGCTTTTCAAAATTTTTCATGCGGCGAGTGTAGACGATGGAAGTGCTGGCGGGCAAGTCACGCCGCACCGGCAGCGCTGCCCGCCAAAATTTCCCGGGCCACCTCGGCCACACCTTCTTCCAGCTCGGCAGCCGTTGGCGCCAGGGCGAAACGCTGCAATTCCCCGTCCAGGGCGCTAGCCAGCCCGGGAGAATGGCGCACGATGCCCAGCAGAACAACATATTTCCATTGTTCATCGTCACTGGCCAGCACCGTCTTCAGATACGGAGCCAGGCATGGGCCGATGCTGGCCAGAAAAGGCAGGAGGATGGCGGCCACGGGCCAGTTCGCATCCTGCACCCACTCGAGGATCTGCGGCATGGCGGGACGGATTTCCTCCCATGGCAAGGAGGTGAAGGCTTGCGCATTGCCCGTATCGTGTTTATCGCGCGGCAATGGCAGACTCATGCGAGGCATCCTGTCATGCGGCGCTGCCGGGAGCCAGCCCCTTCTGCACCTTCCACGCCAGCGGCAAGGTCAGCAGCAATACGGCCGCCAGCGCCAGCAAGGCCGTGGGCACGCTGGTATGGTCGCCCAGCGCGCCGAACAGCACGGGCGACAGCGCGCCGCCGCCGATGCTGCCCGTGTAGAACAGGGCGAACGCGTGCTCGCGCTTGCCGGGCTCGGCCAGTTCCGGCACCGCGCCGTACAGCACGGACGAGGTGCCGTTCAGCGCCAGCCCCAGCAGGGGCAGCATGGCCATGATGCCGGCCAGCGGCAGCCACAGGGCCGCGACGATCAGCAGCGAGGTCATCGATTCCGTCAGCCACACGGTCTTCATCATGCCGATGCGCGCGCCCAGATAGCCGCACAGCAGCTTGCCGAAGGCGCCGCCCACGAACAGCAGCGACAAGGCCACGCCGATGCCTGCCGTACCCGCGCCCTTGCTTTTCAGCAGGAATGGCAGGAAAGTCAAAAAGCCCATGCGCACGGCGCTGTCCAGGGTGCCCGTCGCCAGCAAGGCACGAAAGCTGCCTTTGGCGCCGCTGCCAGTGATGGGTTTGACCGCCTTCTTCTGGCTGGCCTGGATGTCTTCCGGCTTCGGCAGCAGCCACCACAGCAAGCCAGCCGCCGCCAGGCCCAGCAAGCCCAGCAGGGAAACGCTCGCTTGCCAGCTGCACACCAGCAACAGCAAGCCCACCAGCGCGGGAATCAGGGTCTTGCCGATATCGCCCGCAAAGTTGTAGTGCGACAGCGCCTCCTTCACGCCGCCGCCCGCCTCGTGCGTATCGGTGACGATGGACGAAGCCAGCGGATGCTGGGTGCTGGCGCCCAGGCCGCCCAGCAGCAAGGCGATCAGCAGCACGGCCAGGCCGCCTGCCTGCCCCGCGATCAGGTAGGCGATACCGGCCAGCGCCGTGCCGCCCACCAGCATGCGCTCGCGTCCCCAGCGCTTCGCCAGCCGGCTGGCCAGCAGCTGGAAACCGGCCATCATGCCCGAGTACGACCCGCGCAACAGCCCCACCATGGCATAGCTGATGGCAAACTGCGCCTGCCAGATGGGCAGCAGCACATAGATCACGTCCGTCAAGCCGTCATGCACGGCATGCGCGCTGCAGGCGGCGAACAGCGAGCGGCGGCGGATCGATTTATCGGAGGAAGGTGCTTCGGGGGACAACGCGGCGGTGTGCGGGTCGGTCATGGCTCTGCGGCTGAAAATCGGAAGAGATAGCCAGTATATAAGAGTAGCGGCTCATCCGTATGGCAGCGCGGCTTATCCTTGCGGGTGGATCAGCGCATTGAGCACCATGTCTTCCCACTTGCCGGCAATTTTCAGGTAGGCCCTGGCATAGCCTTCCCGCTCGAATCCCAGCGTGCGTAACAGGCGCTCGCTTTTCACGTTGGCCGGCATGTGGTTGGCCATGATGCGATGCAAGCCAAGTTCCTCGAAGGCGTAAGCGATCCCCGCCGCCGCCACTTCGCGCATCAGGCCCCGTCCTTCGCAAGCCTTGGCGACAGAGTAGCCGAGATTGCAGGCCTGCAGCGGCCCCCTGACGATATTCGTGAAGTTGCATCCGGCGACCATCGTGTCCGAGTCGCGGCCGATGGCGATGAAATTGACGGCGTTGCCATCCAAAAATGCGCGACAGGCGCTCGCGGCACGCGCAGCGCAGGCCTCCACGGTGTAGAACTGGCTGTCGCGTTCGGGTTCCCACGGCGCGAGGTGATGCCTGTTTTCCTGCTGGTAGGCAAGCAGCAGGTGCGCATTACCGGGGTGCAGCACGGTCAGGATGGTCCGAGGCGTTTCAATGAGGGGGAATGGCTGCATGGGTATCCAGAGTCGGGCGTCGTCACGACACTCTGCGGTATCCGCCATGCCGCGTCAATGCCGTCGCATGCAACATGCGCGGCAAACCTGCCCTTGCGCCCCATCAAAGCGGCGCAAGGGAACTTGCCTGACTTGCCTGCCTTACTTGGCCATCGCATCCTTGGCCATGCCATCCTTTTTCATCTCATCCTTCTTCATGCCGTCTTTCGCCATGGCATCTTTTGCCATGCCATCCTTGGCCATGTGATCCTTCTTCATGTGCTTCTTGGCCATCGGCTTGTGCATGCCGTCCTTGTCCATCGCATCCTTGTGCATGGCATCGGCCGAGGCGTCCTTGGCCATCGGGTCTTTCTTCATGGCGTCCTGGGCAAACGCGGCGCCCGACATGAGGATGGCGGAAGCGATGATGGCGGCGAAGGTGGTAATGGTGGTTTTCATGATAAGTCCTTGTCTCTGGTTAAATGGGCAAATGCCCGGTGTGAAAGCGACTGCGGTACTACTGGTGCTGCTAAAAGTGTTCAAGAGCCGCCGAACCAGTTATATCCCTGGTTTTCCCAATACCCTCCCGGATACGTGTTCGTCACGAAAATGGCCTGGATGTGCTTGGGGTTCTTGTAGCCCAGCTTGGTCGGCATGCGCAATTTCATCGGGTAGCCGTATTTGGGCGGCAACTCCTGGCCGTCGTACGTGAGGGCCATGATGGTTTGCGGATGCAGGGCCGTGGCCATGTCGATGCTCGTGAAATAATCGTCGGCGCACTTGAAGCCGATGTATCTGGCCGTCGTGTCGGCGCCCACCCGCTTCAGGAAATGGGAAAACGGCACGCCGCCCCACTTGCCGATGGCGCTCCAGCCTTCCACGCAGATGTGGCGCGTGATCTGGGTTTCCTGCGGCAGGGCGCGCAGCTGCGGCAGGGTCCACGGCTTCTTGTCGGCGATCAGGCCGCTCAATTCCAGGCGCCAGGCGTCGCCATCGACCTGTTCCACTTCATCCTCGCCGTAATAGGCGTTGAAGGGAAACGGCCGCGTGATCATGGAATCGGGATACGTCGGCGCCAGTTTATTCGGGTCGAACAGCCAGCCCTGCACCCGGTCGTTCATGCGCGACACCGCCGTCAGGGCCGTCTCGATGCTGGACGGGTCGCTGGCGTTGCAACCCGTCAGCAGGGACAGGCCGCCCAGGGTCAGGCTGCGCTGCAAAAACAGGCGGCGCGACGGCTGTTTGATCTGGCGCAAGGCGTCGGCCAGCATGGCCTGGCCCTGCGCTTGCACGATGATGGATTTTTTCATGCTCATCTCCTTAGCGGCCGCGCAGCATGGCGACCAGGGTGCGCGGTACCAGCGCCACCATCAGCAGGTGCACGCCGACAAAGCCCGTCAGCAGCGCCATGGCGATGAAGTGGACCCTGCGCGCGCTCTCGTAGCCGCCCAGCAGTTCGCGCAAGATGGGAAACTGCACGGATTTCCACAGCACCAGACCGGACAGCACCAGCACGATGCAATCGAGCATGACGAACAGATAGGCGGCGCGCTGCACCATGTTGTAGCGGCGCGGGTCCGCATGGGCCAGCTTGCCCTTCAGCGCGGCGACGAAATCGGCTAGCAGCAGGCGTGGAGACAGGGGAAAGAACTGGCGCCGCAGCCGTCCCGAGACGATATTGATGACCAGATACAGCAGGCCATTGGCCACCAGCAGCCACATGGCGGCGAAATGCCATTGCAGGGCGCCGCCCAGCCAGCCGCCCAGGGTCAGCGCGCGCGGCAGCTCGAAGGGGAAGAATGGCGCCGCGTTGTAGATGCGCCAGCCGCTGGTGGCCAGCACCACCACGGCCACGGCATTGAGCCAGTGCGTCAGGCGCAGCCAGGCGGGGTGGATCACGCTCGCTTGTCCGTTCATCACATCACTCCTTTCGCGCAGGATGCCGTGCTGACGGCTTGCAGGATGGCGCTGCTGTCGGCTCGCTGCACGAAGGCGACCACTTGCAGCTGCTCGGGGCGCCAGCTGGCGGGCAGGCTGACTTCGCGGCGCAGCCGGGCGCGGCCTTGCGCCAGCGCAACCGGCCCCACCCACAGGCGCACGGCCGCATCGTGATGCAGGGCGACGCCCCGGTTTTCGCCGCGCAGCACGGTCGAGACGATGCCGCTTTCGCTGATGGCGACGTACAGCTGGCCGCCCGTCCGCGCGTCGGGCGCGCTGGCATCGGCTTCCAGCGTTAATTTTCCACCCGGCGCCGGCGCGGCGGACAGGCGGATAGCGACGGGCGCGGCGGTCGCGTTGATGCGGCGGATGGCGGCCGGCAGTTGCGTATCCCAGCCACGCAATTCCGTGCCGCCGACGAAGAACTGCGGCGTGTAAGCCACGTGCCGCGGCTGGTGGCGCAGCAGCTCGGCCTGGCGCGCATCGAATTGCGCCTGCGCCAGCGGGTCCGTCCAGCCGATCTGGTCCCAGTACGTGACGTGCAGGGCCAGCGGCACGATCAGGCTGGCCGCCCCCGCTTCCTTGCGCAAGGCGTTCAGGCGCTGGTCGGCGGGCGGGCAGCTGGAGCAGCCTTCGCTGCTGTACAGCTCCACCAGCGCCGCCGTCTGCGCACCGCTTTTGACTTCGCAGCGCTGGCCGGACGCCAGTTGCGCGTACGCCGGTGCCGTCGCGGCCCACAGGCAGAGCGGAACGAGGCTGGCGGCAAGGCGGTGCTTGATATGCATGATGACTACCCGTTATAGTGAATGAAGAAACGTGCTTGCCTGTCAATTCGCCGCACCGTGCGGATTGGTTACAGCCACACTCAAATAATTTAAGATTTATTTTTTTCAACGCCTGTCACCAAAGGCTTGCATGCAACGAATACCAATAAGCGAGCAGTTGCACGGCACGGAATTGCGGCTGCACGGCTTGATGCTGCGCGGCCTCGACGGCGATGCGGCGGCGTATCGCAGTTTCTTGCAGGCAAGCAGCGCCCATTTGCGCGCATTTTTCCGGCGCCGCCTGCAGCGCTGGCCGGACGAGGTGGAAGACCTGGTGCAGGAATGTTTATTAGCCATCCACAACCAGCGCTTGACGTATGACACGGGCGTGCCGCTGACGTCATGGATCCATGCGATCGCCCGCTACAAGATGATCGACTGGCTGCGCCGGCATGGTCGGCGCGAGGCGCAGCACTTGCCGTATGACGAAGAAGATAGCGCGCAGGAACTGTTTTCCAGCGCCGATGCCGAGGCGGCCGAGGCCAGCCGCGACCTGGGCAAGCTGCTGGCCACCCTGCCGGCGCAGCAGCGCGACGCCATCGTGCATACCAAGCTCGACGGCTGGTCCGTGCGCGACACGGCGGCCGCCATGGACATTTCGGAAGCCAGCGTCAAGGTAGCCGTGCATCGCGGCTTGAAGGCGCTGGCGGCCCATTTAAGGATAGAAGGAAGCGCACCATGAAAACCGATGACTTGATCGCCATGCTGGCCAGCGGCCCCGACGTGGCCGCCGCGGCGCCGCCCGGCACGCACTGGCGCGCCGCAGGCACCTTGAGCGCCGGCCTGCTGGCCAGCGTGGCCTTGATGGCCATGCTGCTGGGCGTGCGGCCCAACCTGGAACAGCTGGCACTGCTGCCCGACTTCTGGATCAAGGTGGGCTTCGTCGTGTGCCTGTGCCTGGCGGCCTGGCACGTCAGCCGCCGCCTGTGCGTTCCGGGCGCCAACACAAGCGCCCTGCCCCTGCTGCTCGCCATGCCCCTGCTGCTGATGTGGGCGCTGGGCGCCATCATCCTGAACGAGGCGCCGCCCGAACAGCGCGCCGAGCTGTTCTGGGGCGCCACCTGGCGCAGCTGCCCCCTGCTGATCGCCATGCTGTCGCTGCCCATCCTGGCCGCCGTGCTGCGCCTGATGCGCCAGCTGGCGCCGACGCGCCTGCGCCTGGCCGGCGCCGCCGCCGGTTTTGCCGCCGGCGGCCTGGCCGCGCTCGTGTATTGCCTGCATTGCCCGGAACTGGCGGCCAGCTTCGTCGGCTTCTGGTACGTGCTGGGCATGATGGTGCCGACCGCCATCGGCGCCGCCGTCGGTCCCAAAGTGCTGGCCTGGTAAGGGCCCGGCAAGGTCAGTTGCAGACTTTGACAAAGAGTTGAATCCGTTTTTTGTAGCCGTTCGTATAAGTCAGGCAGCCTGCAGTTTCTTGGACTTGTCTGTCAACGCTAACAAAAATCGGGAGAATCGAAATGTCATTGTCATACTCGAAAACCGCACTGGGCGCCGCCATCCTGGGCAACCTTCTCGCCTTGGCCATCGCGCCAGCCGCCTACGCTTCCAGCCACCGCGAAGCGCCGTTCATCACGCAAAACCCCAAAGTCGACGCCACCGACTTCTATATGTTCCGCAGCTATGAAGCGGGCCGCGGCGCCTACACCACCCTGGTGGCCGACTATATTCCCCTGCAGGACGCCTACGGCGGCCCGAATTACTTCGCCATGGACCCCAACGCCCTGTACGAAATCCACATCGACAACAATGGCGACGGCAAGGAAGACCTCACCTTCCAGTTCCGCTTCAACAACACCATCAAGGACGGCCAGTTCACCGTGGGCGGCAAGAAAGTGTCGATTCCGCTCGTCATCAACGGCGGCGCCATCGATTCCGTCAACCCGGCCGGCCTGAACGTGCGCGAGACCTACAGCGTGACGGTGGTGCGGGGCGACCGCCGCTCGGGCACGCGCAGCAGCGTGACCAACGCCACGGGCGGCGGCACGACCTTCGACAAGCCCGTCGACTACATCGGCACCAAGTCCATCCCCAACTATGCCGCGTATGCCGCGCAGCACGTCTACACGGTCAACATCCCCGGCTGCGCCACGCCGGCGCGCATGTTCGTCGGCCAGCGCAAGGACCCGTTCGTGGTGAACCTGGGCGAAACGTTCGACTTGATCAACATCAAGGCGCCCGCCACGGAGTTTGCCGCGAATGCGGAATCGGCCGCCAAGGATGACCTGGCACGCAAGAACGTCACGGCCATCGAGATGGAAGTGCCGACCGCCTGCCTCACGGCCGGCAGCGACCCCGTCATCGGCGGCTGGACCACGGCCAGCCTGCGCCAGGGACGTCTGCTGAACCCGGCGCCGGGCAGCACTGCGGCGTCGAAGGAAGGCGGCGCGTGGGTACAGGTGTCGCGCCTGGGCATGCCGCTGGTGAATGAACTGGTCATCGGCCTGAAGGACAAGGACCGCTTCAACGCCAGCAAACCGTCCGGCGACGCGCAGTTTGCCGACTATGTCACCAACCCGACGGCGCCGGCACTGGTGGAGGTACTGTTCGGCTCGGCAGGCGCCAAGGCGCCCACCAACTTCCCCCGCAACGACCTGGTGGCCACCTTCTTGACGGGCATCAAGGGCGTGAACCAGCCCGTCACCGTGACGGCATCGGAAATGCTGCGCCTGAATACGTCGATCGCGCCCACCAACGTCGGTGCGCAAAACCGCCTCGGCGTCATCGGCGGCGATAACGCGGGCTTCCCGAACGGCCGCCGCCCCGGCGACGACGTGGTCGACGTGGTGCTGCGCGTGGCCATGGGCAAGCTGTGCACCTTGAACATCGGCTGCGCCCCGGCCGACGCACCGGCCGGCGCCCTGCACTTTACGGACGGCGCTTTCCTGGATGAAACCTTCTTCACGGCGGGTTTCCCTTACCTGAAAACGCCCGTGGCCGGTTCGCCACAGCAGTAACAAGGAGAACGCGATGAAAAAGCTCTATCTGATCGGCGCCCTGGCGCTCGCGGCCCTGCTGGCCGGCTGCGGTGGCGGCAGCAGCAGCCATGGCGGCGATAACGGCAACGGCGGCACCACGCCGCCTCCCGTGGTCTTGCTCGATGCGTTTTATGTGGCCGTCAGCAACGTCATCCTGACCACCAGCGATGACAAGGATGGCGTCGCCATCGACGCCATCATGGCGACGTCGCCGGAAGACACGGAACCGGTGCCGCTGTAAGGCCCTTGCGGGCGCCGGGGAGTCCGCTCTCCGGCGCCCGCATCAATGACTGTTGAGGGCATCCATGATGAAAACACCGATTTCCCTGCTGTGCGCCTGCCTGCCCCTGCTGGCCCAGGCCGCGCCCTACACTCCGAAAGACGGCGGCGCCGTCATCGAACAGCTGCCGCGCCGCGCCGACGCCACGCAGAGCGAGCTGCGCGGCCTGCGCCAGCAATTGAATGCCACGCCGCAAGACCTGGCGCTGGCCGGCAGCCTGGCGCAGCGCTACATCGCGCTGGCGCGCAGCGAAACGGACCCGCGCTACCTCGGTTACGCGCAAGCGGCCTTGGCGCCCTGGTGGCGGCAAGCGGCGCCGCCCCTGCCCGTGCGCCTGCTGCGCGCCACCATATTGCAAAGCACCCACAAGTTCGGTCTCGCCCTGCAAGACCTCGACGCCGTCATCGCCCAGCAACCGGCGAATGGCCAGGCCTGGCTGACGCGCGCCACCGTCCTGACCGTGCAGGGCGACTACAAGCAAGCCACGGCGGCCTGCGCGCGCCTGTCAGCCCTGACGACGCAGCTGGTCACCGTCACCTGCCTTGCCAATATCGCCAGCGTCACGGGGCGGGCAGCCGCCAGCGAGCGCCTGCTGGACCTGACCTTGCAAAGGAGTGCCGGCGCGGCGCCCGAGCTGGAAAGCTGGGCCGCCACCCTGCTGGCGGAAATGGCCACGCGGCGCGGAGATTCAACGCTGGCCGAGGCGCGCTACACCAAGGCACTGGCGCAGCAGCCGCGCGACAGCTATTTGCTGGGCGCCTACGCGGATTTCCTGCTCGACCGGCAGCGTCCGCAGGACGTCGTCAAGTTACTCAAAGACCAGCAGCGCATCGACGCCCTGCTGCTGCGTTATGCGCTGGCGCTGCAGGCGTTGCCCGGCCGGCAGACGGCATTCCTGGCGGCCAAGGCCGAGCTGGCGGCCCGCTTCAATGCGGCCATGCAGCGGGGCGATACCGTGCACCAGCGCGAACAAGCCCGTTTCGCCCTGTTCTTGCAGCAGGATGTGCCGTCCGCGCTGCAGCTGGCGCAGCAGAACTGGGCCATCCAGAAGGAAGTGCCCGACATGCGCATCCTGCTCGAAGCGTCCCTGGCCGCGCGCAACTACGGCGCCGCGCAACCGGTGCTGGCCTGGATCGCGGCCAACGGCGTGGAAGATACGGTCCTGCAAGGGCTCGTCAGGCAACTGGGGCCGCAGGATGGACAAAAAGTCAGTTTTATCAAGAAAGCAGGTGTGCTGTGAAACGCTGCCTCTTCATCCTGTTCCTGTGCGCCTGGCTATCCCCCGCGCAGGCGCACAAGCCCAGCGACAGCTATCTGAGCCTGGCCGTGCACGGCCAGCAGGTCGAGGGGCAATGGGATATCGCCCTGCGCGACCTCGATTTCGCCATCGGCCTCGATGGCAATGGCGACGGCGCCCTGACCTGGGATGAAATCCGCGCGCGCCATGCGGCGATTGCCGCCTATGCGCTGCAGCGCCTGCAGCTGGCCAGCGACCAGGGCGTCTGCCCCTTGCAAGCCGTCGAACAGCTGGTCGACAACCACACGGACGGCGCCTACAACGTGCTGCGCTTTCGCGCCGACTGCCCGGGCGCCGCGCCAGCCAATCTGACCATTGGCTATACGCTGTTCGCCGACCTCGACCCGCAGCACAAGGGGCTGCTCAAGATCGATAGCGGCGGCGCCACGCAAACGGCCATCTTCGACCCGGACAGCCCGCGCCAGACCATTTCGCTGGCCGCGCCCGACCGCCTGGCGCAGTTCGGCGCCTACGTCAAACACGGCATCTGGCATATCTGGATCGGCTACGACCATATTTTGTTTTTGCTGTCGCTGCTGCTGCCGGCCGTGCTGCTGCCGGGCTTGCGCGAACAGCAGCAGGGTCTGAAGGCGGCTTTTTATGACGTGCTGAAAGTCGTCACGGCGTTCACGCTCGCCCATTCCATCACGTTGACCCTGGCCAGCCTGTCGCTCGTATCGTTGCCCTCGCGCTGGGTGGAGTCGGCCATCGCCGCTTCCGTGATCCTGGCCGCGCTGAACAACCTGCTGCCCCTGTTCCGCGGCAAGCGGCCCGTGGCCGCCTTTGCCTTCGGCCTGATCCACGGTTTCGGTTTTGCCAGCGTGCTGCGCGACCTGGGCTTGCCCCAGGGTTCGCTACTGGCCAGCCTGCTGGGCTTCAATGTGGGCGTGGAACTGGGCCAGCTGGCCATCGTCGCCGCGTTTTTACCCGTCGCCTGGCTGCTGCGCAAGACCTGGCTGTACCGGCAAGTGCTGACCGTCGGTTCGCTGGCGATTGCCCTGGTGGCGTGCGTGTGGCTGGTGGAGCGGGTAGCCGATATCAAACTCATCAGTGCTTGATCGCGCCCCTCATTGGCCTGGCTACGGCGGCGCTGGCCGAAGTGGGTCGGGCGGCCGAGGAGCAAGGCATCAGGGAAAACCGATAAACACTTGCGGCACGGCCTGCGTCAGCCACACGCCATTGTCCGACACATAAAACACATGGCCCTGCGCCTGCATGGCGGCCGCAGCGACCGTCAGCACGACGGGCTTGCCGTGGCGCGTGCCCACGGCCACGGCCGTTTCGCGGCTGGACGACAGGTGCACGTGGTTTCGCGATCCGGGCAGCAAACCACCGGTACGGATCGCCTCGATAAAGCGGCTGGCCGTGCCGTGGTACAGCGTGGCGGGCGGCGTGGCGGGCGGCAGATCGATATCGACGGCGGCCAAGGAATGCCCCTGGTTGGCGCGGATGCGCAAGCCGTCATCGCTGATCGCATAGCGCGTCTTGCTGTCGCGCGCCACTACGTCATCCAATTGTTCGCGGGAAATATGTCGCCCATGCTGGGCAGAGTGCGCCAGCAGCTGGCCGATATCGGCCCAGCCCTGGGCATCGAGTGCGAGGCCGATTTTTTCGGGCGCGTGGCGCAGTATGAGGGAAAGGAATTTACTGGTTTGTACTAGGTGATCGGTCATGCCCCAGTTTACCGTTATCAGAACGCATACGACAAGGTCAATCGCGCGGAACGCGGTTCCACCGGATGAAAGTGCCGGTCGCCTACCCCGTCTTGCGCCTCGCCGGGCAGGCGTGACGCATAGTAATAATCGATATCGCTGGCCCGTTTATTCAACAGGTTGAAGACGTCGAGCGACAGCCGCGTCCTGCGGTTGAGCTGGTAAGCGAGGCGCGCATACGCGAGCGTGGTCGAGGCCGAGCGCACGCTATTGTCTTCAATCAAGGGACGGGGGCCGAAATAGCGCAGCTGGAAGGCGCCCGACCACGGCCCCCGGTCCGTCACCGTTACGCCGAACGACGCCACCTTGTCGATGGAACCGGGAATGAAGTTGCCGGCCGGATCGTTTTGCGTGTAGCGCGAGCGCGAGGCGGCCAGGTCCAGGTCGAACAGCAGCCACGGCGCGGCAACATAATGGTTGTTCCACTCGATGCCGTGGCGGCGGCTGGCGCGGCTGGGCTGCGTTTCGCCCGCGTCGCCGACGAACAGCAGTTCCGACGCGACGTCGAGGCGCCACAGGGCCAGCGAGCTTTGCAGGCCCGGCAGCCATTCCGTGCGCGCGCCCAGTTCCAGGCCCTTGGTCGGCACCAGGGGCGTGACGGGCGTCGATGGCGAGCCATCGGGCAAGCGCGTCTGCGTCGTGCCCCGCGCATCATTGCTATGGAAACCCTTGCCGTAGTTCACGAAAAACTCCGTCTTGCTCCACGGACCGAGGATCAAGGACAGTTTCGGCGACACCACGTGGTCCTGCGCCGTACCGCTGTTGCCGGCTATGCTGCTGGCCACATTGAAACGGTAGGCGTCGTAGCGCACGCCCGTCACGGAACGCAGCCATGGCAGCCATTGCACGGTGTTTTCGCCGTACAGGCCGACGCTGGCCTCGCGCACGCGGTCTTCTCGCACCGTGCTTTGCCGGATGCGTTCTACCGTGCTGTACAGGCCCACGGGCGACAGCCGGTCATAACGGGCCTGCACGCCGAGCTTGTTGCGCAGGGGAAGACCGAACAGCTCGGTGGTCCAGCTTTCGCTGGCGTTGACACCGGCCACCGTGCGCCGCTCGCTTTGCTGGAACTGGTCGCCGGCGGCCGGGTCGGCCAGGAAATAGGTGAAGTCACTGTTGAGTTCCAGCTGCGAGCGGATCAGGTAGGCGTCAAACTCGAACACCCGGTTTTCCGTGCGCCGGCGCATCGCATACGACAGGCTGGCGCGCGAGGTGTCGCCGCCGTCGCTGGGCGCGAGCGAGCCGAAACGGCCGATCTGCCCGGACTCCACGGCACGCAGCGGCACCTGGTCCGTGGCGTTCCAGCTGTTCTTGTAGGCCATGGCCGTCACGCTGAAGCCGTCGTCCTGCGTGCCCTGGCTATAGCGCAGCACGCCGCTGACCTTGCGCACGCGCTCCGGCACGTCCCAGGGGCCATTGTTGCGGTTCACCTCCAGGCCGTACAGCAGGGTGCCTGGTCCGGCGTCGAGAGAATCGGCCACGACGCCCCGCATATAGCCGTGCCGGCCCACGGACACGCTGGCCAGGCCTTGCGGCAATCTGTCGGCCAGGCGGATGCGCGCCGCGCCCGCCGAGGCGAAATCGCCTTCGCCGGCGAAATACGGCCCCTTCTTGTAATCGATGCGCTGCACCAGTTCGGGAATGAGGAAATTGAGGTCGGAATAGCCCTGGCCATGCGCATGCGTGCGCATGTTGACGGGCATGCCGTCCACATAGGTGGCGAAATCCGTGCCATGGTCGAGGTTAAAGCCGCGCAGGAAATACTGGTTGGCCTTGCCGTCGCCGCTGTGCTGGGTGACGATCAAGCCCGGCACGAATTCCAGCAATTCGCCCGTGCGCAAGGCGGGCCGGTTGACGATCAGCTCATTGGTGATGACGCCCTGGCTGGCCGCGTCCGAGGTGCCGACAGCATTGTCGTAGTGGCCCGTCACGCGCACGGTGCGCGACGCATCCGTGGACGATGCGGCCTCCGGCGCAGCCGCCTTGCCGGCACCGGCCACCAGCAACAAGGCACAAGCTGCCAGCTGTTTGCGTTTTATCAATTGCATTGCGCCTCCCCTTTTTATGATGTCAGTACAGGCTCCTACGGGATATATACGCGGCAGGCTGGCTGTCTGGATTCAGCATTTTTCAAGGAGCGACCGTGGACCTGAGCGACAGCACCGGCAAGGCGAGCAAAAGCGTCACCGCGGTCGTGCGCAAGCGCGACGTGCTGCCCTACATCCTGCTGTTCATCCTGCTGGCGGGCTTGCTGGCCGTGCTGGCGGGCGCCCTGCTGCCGCCCTACTACCACGCCGTGCCGGCCCTGCTGTGGAGCCTGGGCTTTTGCGTCAGCGGCATGCTGCTGGGCTTCCTGTTCGGCATACCGCGCACCCTGCCGTCGGGCACCGTCAACATGGCGCCGCCCGACGAGCGGACCAATGGCAAGGGCCGCCCCACGGACGAAGCGCCCCCGGCAGGCGCCGATGCGGCGGCCGGCACCCCCAGCAATACCCTGTTCCTGGGCACGCCGACGCCCATGGAAATCAATTCAAATCTGGTGGAAGTGTCAGACTGGCTGACGAAAATCATCGTGGGCGTGGGGCTGATCGAACTCAAAAGCCTGCCCGGCAGCGCGCGCAGCATGGCCGCCTTCATCGCGCCCAGCCTGGCCACGGACACGCCCACGGCCATGGCCGTCGTGGGCGGCATCATGCTGTTCTTTTCCGTGCATGGCTTTTTGATCGGCTATTTGCTCACGCGCATTTACCTGTCGATCATGATCAAACGGGCCGACAGCCTCGTCAAGAACGAGTCCGTGCGGCTGGAAAGCGGCAAGGAAATCGAAGTGACGGAACTGAGCCGCTTGCAGCAAAAGTCGCTCGACGACATGCAGGAAGCCGTCACGCAACTGCTGCTGGCCCATCCGCCCGATGGCGGCGCCGCCGTCACGGCCCTGGCCGGCGTGCCGACAGCGCAAAAGCCTGCCAGCCTGGTGCTGTGGCTGGACGACCATCCGCGCAACAATACCTTGCTGGTGGAACAGCTGGAACGGGAAAACATCAAGGTGGACCAGGCCGTGTCGACGCGGCAGGCGCTGGCCATGCTGCAACAGAAGCACTACGCGCTATTCATCACGGACATGGCCAGGGTGGAAAACGGCCGCCGGCTCAAGGATGCGGGCGTGCGCACGGTGCGCGAAGTACGCCAGACCTTGCCGGAACTGCCCATCGTCGTGTATTGCAGCAAGGATACGGTCGCCAGTTACGGCACGGAAGCGCAGGCGGCCGGCGCCCGTTTCATCACCACCTCGGGCACCAGCCTGCTGGCCAGCGTCAACAAGCTCATACATGAAAAACGCGAGGATGGCGCTCAGCCACCGTCATAGGCGTAGCTGCCCACATGGTGCAGCGAGCTGCGCTGCGGATGCGCCAGTCGATTCGGCGCAAACACACAGACGACCGTATCGGCCAGCAAGCCCTGCGCGTCCGCGCATGCCTGCGCCAGCCAGCTGTCCGCATACGACATGCCATCGAGCAACTCTGCCAGCGGCACCGGCGAGGCCAGCAGCGCGCTCTCGAAGCAGGCCGGCTCATAGTCCGTCAGGCCCGTTTCCAGGAAGAATGGCGACGGCACGGCATCGCCATCTTCCGTGTACGCGGGCGCCAGGTAAGCCTGCAGCGCTTCCCAGCTGGCAAAACGGCCGCTGCAGGTGAAGACGTGGACCATGGGCAAGTTGGACGTCAACTTACAGCTTGTCCATCTTTTGCCGTACGGCCGGCGCCGTCGAGGCCGTCGGCGCCAGTTCCAGGTAGGTTTTATAGGCCGCTTTCGCCTTGGCCGCATCGCCGGCCTTGGCATAGGCGTCGCCCAGGTTCAGGTAGGCGATGGCGCGCGACGGGTCCATCTTGACCGTGTTTTCAAACCAGCGTGCCGCTTCGCGGTATTTTTCCTGCTTGTAGAAAACAAAGCCCAGGTTGTTGGCCGCCAGCGCGAAATCGGGGCGCAATTTCAGCGCTTCCGTAAATTGCGCTTCCGCCGCCGCATACTGTTTCTCCTTGTACAGCTGCAAGCCGCGGTCGTTGGCCCGCTGCGCCAGCTGGCGCGTGGAGGTCGGTACGGCGCCCGGCGTGACGATCTTCTGCTCGCCGCCCTGCAAATCCTTCACCGTCACGCTGGCCGCCGCCGGCTTGGCGTCGAGCTTGCTGTTCAGGGCGATGGCTTCCGTCGACAGCTGCGTCGTGTTCGGGCTGAGGAATTCCGTCTCGCCCGGCAATTCGAAGACGAAATCGCCCCCTTCCGATCCGGGCAGGCTGCCAAATGCGGGCGTCTGGTTCGAGACACTGGACACGGCCGGCGCTACATACGCCGCCAGTTCCGTGGCCGTGATGAGGCCGTCGCCGTTCAGGTCGCCCTTGCCCGCCAGGCCTTGCAGCAGGGTCCACGTAAACACGGAGTGACCGTTCGGTCCGCCATCGGCCACCAGCTGGTCGCCGCCGCCGGCCGTCAGCATTTGCCGGCCGATGCGTTTGGCATTGTCGCGCAGGAAGGAGCTGGAACCGGCGCCGCGCGTCAGGCCCAGGCCGCTGTAGCACGCGTCCATGACAAAGAACGCATGCTTGGCCGTCAAGGACTCCGCGATATTCTGGATTTCCGTCATCGGAATCGCATCCGTGGCGAACTGCGCCGGGTCGGAATCGACGGGCACGATGTAGCCGAGGTCGCGCCCGGAGCTGAGCTTGCGCGTGGCGCCGTGGCCGGCGAAGAAGACGAAGATACGGTCATTCTTTTGCACGCCGCCATGGGCCAGCTTGTCATGGAAGGCGGCCAGGATGTTGTTACGCGTCGCCTCGCCATTCTTCAAAGTCACGACGCGTTCGGGCGCAAACGCGAATTTTTCAATCAGCGTTTCGCGGATGCCCTGCGCGTCGCGCACCGCATATTGCAGTTTCGGCCATTTCGCGTAATCGTCGATGCCGATCACGACGGCCCAGGAATTGGCGTAGCCCGTGGTGACGGGCACTTTCTCGGGCGCGGGCGCCGTGCTTTTCGCCACCTGGAAGCTCGTGCCATCCCAGCCAGCGAATTGATAGCCTTCGGCGATCAGCTTGTCGAGCACGGCCGGCAAGGCTTTCACCGTGCGTTCGTGGATGTCGTGGAACAGGACGATGCCCCGCCCCGCCTTGTCGACGGACGCCAGCACCCGGTTCGTGATCGAGCTGGGCACGGGGTCGGCCCAGTCCAGCGAATCGATATTCCACATCACGGATTTCAGATGCGCATCGGCCAGCGCGGCCATGCCTTCGCTGTTGCGCGCGCCATACGGAAAGCGGAACAGCGCGGCCCGCTCGGGGCTGATGGCCTTCAATAAAGTGTCGGTGCCGAGGATTTCGCCTTTCAGCTTGTCGCCCGTCTGTTTCGACAATTGTGCATGGCTGAAACTGTGGTTGCCCACGGCATAGCCCTCTTTCATCAGCTTGCGGCTCACTTCCGCGCCCGCGCCCAGCTTGGCGTGGCCTTCCGCATCGAGCGAACCCAGATTGCGGCCCACGTTGAAGAACACGGCCGGCACGCCATACTGTTTCAAAATGGCGCTGATTTCTTCCGTGTAGCGGCGGTGCGGGCCGTCGTCAAAGGTCAGCACGATGGTTTTCTTCGGCAAGCCCAGGCCGAAGATTTCCGCCTCATCTTTTTTTGGCGCCGGCTTGGCTTCCGGGACAGAACCGGCCGGGGGTACCGCATACGGCACGACGATGCCGTTTTCCTTCAAAATCTGTTCGCGGCTGTACAGTTTTTTCAGCTGCGCCACGTAATCGTCCCACCGTTCGCGCTTGAGTTCGATGGCGCGCTGGCCCAGGTTGCCGAAGATTTGCCGGATTTCCTTCTCGTAATTGCGCTCGATCTCGCCCAGCGCGTCGAGGTCTTCGGAAATGCGCTTGTGCAGCTTGATCGCCGGCAAGGACGAATCCTTGGCCACGTCGGCCAGCATGCTTTGCAGCAGCTCGCGGAAAGCCAGGCGGTCCGCGTCGTACAGGCTTGGGTCGGATTCGATATACGTCAACAGACTGTCGAGCGCCTCGAAGCGGCCCGGATTGGTCGGTGCCGTCAATTGATCGAGCGCCGCATCGAGCTTGGCGATGCGTTCCTGGTTTTCATGGAACAGCGCCTGCCCCACTTTGCGGGCTTCGTCGCGCGCGCCTTCTGGCAAGCTTTGCTCGTCGGCCAGCAGCACGATGATCTTGCGGAAATTGCCCAGCAAGTCGCGGAACTGGCTGGCCACGGCGGCCGTGTCGACGGCGGAGTGCGGCGCGGCGGCCGGGCTGCCCGAAGCCGGGGCGCCGGGCGTGGCCGTGGCGGCCGGTCGGGTGTAGCTATAAATGCCGGCCCCAGCGGCGAGAGCCACGACAACGGTGGCGGCGATCTTGATCGGCTTGGAAGTCACAGGCTTGTCATTCCCTTCACATACTATTCATACAATTCAGATGGCGCGGATGCGCAAGATGCATAATTGTAGAGCACACTTGGTAATTTGCTCATCCCGCACGCTGAATTTCGGCAATAATATCGCTGCACACCTTCATAGATAGTGAAAACGGGAACGACGATGCACAAGAAACTCTGCGCTGCGGCGCTGATGCTGGGCGTGGCGCTGATGCTGCTGCAATTGCGCGCGCATGCGGGCAACGACGTGGTCAATGTGGCGGGACGCGTGTGCCTGCCGCACTGAGCCACACCCTGCGGCCGGATTACACCTTGGCCGGTTCCCAGTAATTGGCCAGGCCCAGCTTTTTCAAGCCGGCCGCCACGAAACGCGGTTCCAGCAACTCTTCCGCCGTCAACGGCTGGCGGATCAGCTTTTGCTCCTGCGCAAACGCCAGTACCCGGCGGTAATGGCGATACACGGCGTCGTCGTACAGGGGCGACCAGCGCTCCTTCCACTGCAAGCCCGGATCGTCGTAGCTGCGCCGCACCACGCTGTCCGGTGTGCCGTTGCGCGTGCCATCCTTGATGATCGCCTCGCGGTTGCCATCGAGCGCCGCCCAATGCTGGGCCCGCAGCCAGGCCGTGGCCACCAGTTCGGCGATATCGGGATGGGCTTGCGTAAAGTCGCGCCGCGCCCACAGTTCCGCCCGCATTTTTCTCTCCGGCAAGCCCTTGCTGGACCAGATGATGCGGCCGATACCCTTGTCTTCCAGCGGATAGCCATTGATCATGAACAAGGCGTCGACGGCGCCCGTGGCCAGCGCGGCCGTGCCCGGTTTGAGGTCCATGTTTATCAGGCGAAAATCCGTGGGCGACATGCGCTGGTCGGCGATCAGCTGGCGCAAGCCCAGTTCCCACGGCCGGCCCCGGTGCACGCTGATGCGCTTGCCCTTCAGGTCGGCCAGGGACGTGGCGCGCGAACCGGTGGGCACCAGCAGGAACTGGTCCGTCCCCCGCCCCGCCGGCACGATCACCTGCGTGCGCACGCCGCCCGCGTTGAGTATGACGGACGGCAAGTCGCCATACGCGGCCATGTCGATGCGCCCGCTGGCGAACGCCTCGTTCATGGTCGCGCCCGTGTCACCCGTGACGGGCAGCCATTCCAGCCGCACGCCGCGCAGCTTGAGTTCGCGGGCCAGCCAGCCTTCCTGCTGCACGCGGTAAGCGATGCCGCCCAGTTCCGCCTTGCCGTTTTCCGCAAAGCCCGTCGAGGCGATGCGCAGGGCCGCCGGCGGCGCCCCCGCCGCTTTCGCCGCCGAGGCCGCCTTTCCCGCCAGGGGCAGCAAGGCCAGCCCGCCCATCACCGTGCGTCGCCGCATCGCATTCTCCTCATCATCGAACATGGCCACCGCTGACGTGCTTCCCGCTCAGGCCGCGCGGCGCGTCTGCGCCAGCGCCGAGTCGAAGGGACGGGGATCGATCCACGCGCGCACGTCAACCTTGCTGGGCAGGAAATTCCAGCGGAACAAAAAGTCGCTGAAATCCTGCAAGCCCGCGATCGACGTTTCCGCCAGATCCGTGTCCAGGCGCAGATGGGCATCCTTGCCGTAGGCCACTTGCACCCAGTGCTCGCTGGCATTCGATTCGCGCGCCAGAAAACGCCGCGTCTCGTCCGCATGGCCGCGCGCCCACGCTTCGGCCCGCAGCACTTGCTCGACCAGGGTGACGGCCGAGCTGAAATGGTGGTCGAGCAAGTGCGCATCGACGCTCAGGGTGCGCGGCGTGCCGTTATTGGCGCGGATCAAGGGCTCCGGATGGCTGCCCGTGTCGATCACCGTGTGCAAGCCGAACTGCTGCGCCAGCTGGGCGGCCGAAGCGCCTTTCAGGAAGATGGCATCGACCTCGCCCCGCAGCAAGCCCAGCAGTTCCGGGCTTTGCCCGCCGCGCCGCGCGCCGCTGAACAGATTCGTTGCCGCGCCCCGCTCCGGCGGCGCCTCGCTCTGGCCCGCTTGAATGACATAATCGACCAGTTCCACGTCGGCAACCGTCAAGCCTTGCAGGCTCAGCGCGTTTTCCAGCCCCCGCAAGGCTTGCGCGCGCGCAAAGTCGATCTGCGCCCTGGCCCATAATGGCAAGCCGAAGCGCCGGCCCTTCAAGTCGCGCACCGTCTCGATGCCGCTGCCGGGAAGAGTCAGGATCAGCTGCGTCTCGTCCGACCACGACAGGCCGATCACGCGCGTGTCGCGCCCCGCCGCCCTGGCCCACAGGGCGGGAATATTGCCGCCGTGGCGCACGGAATTTTGCAAGGTATGGTCGAAATGCGATTCGCGCACGGCTTCCTGCTCCGATTCGCGCAAGGAGCGCAAGCTGGTGCCGTCGGCGCGCAAGGCTTCTTCCAGCCAGCCTTGTTGCAGGGAAATGCCCAGGCCCGTGGGAACGGGACAGCGCGTGTACCACAGGGTGTCGAGTGCTGGGTTTGCTGCCTGACTGTCATTGCTCATGCTGTCTCTCCAGGTTGATGGATATCAAAAAAACTACAGCGCCATCCTGCGCGCCCATTCATTGCCATCCCACAGGCTGCTGGGATCCACTTCCTGCGCCACGGGCGCGTGCGTGTCGTCGAGGTCGCTGAAATCCGCATGCAAGCCGTCGCGGATGCCAACGAAACCCGGCGAACCGCGCTGGCGCGGGTGGGCCAGCGGCACATCCTGCACCCGGCGCACCTTGCCGGGACGCGCATCGAGCACGACGATGCGGTCGGCCAGATACACGGCTTCATCGATGTCATGCGTGACCATCACCATGGTGATGCCCTCGTCCTGCCACAGGCGGCGCAGCTCTTGCTGCAGGCGCAAGCGGGTCAGCGCATCGAGCGCACCGAGCGGCTCATCGAGCAGCAGCACGTCGGGCCGCCCGACCAGCGCGCGCGCGATGGCGGCCCGTTGCGACATGCCGCCCGACAATTGATGCGGGTAAGCATCCGCATAGCCGTCGAGGCCCACGCGCGTGATTTCCGCCGCCACGCGGGCGTCGCGCTCGGCCTGCGGCACACGGGTATTGCTGAAGGCCACGGCCACGTTCTGCTGCACCGTCAGCCACGGAAACAAACGGTGATCCTGGAACACGAGGCCCCGGCGCAAGTCCGTGCCGCGGATCGGCACGCCGTCGTGCAGCAGCAAGCCCGTGTAATCCGTGTCCAGGCCCGCCAAGAGACGCAGCAAGGTGGATTTGCCGCAACCGGAGGCGCCCACGATGGCGACGAATTCGCCGGGTGCGATCGTCAGGGAAATATCGTCGAGCACCAGCAGCGGCGCGCCTTTCAGCGAAAACGACTTGCTCACGTGCTGCACTTGCAAGCCGCCGTTCAGGTGCTGCCGCTGCGGCAGCAAGGTCGATGGGGAAACAAAATCATTCATGGCGTACTCTCTGCGGTGGGGGCGAGGGAAGAAATGGCGGCGGGCGGCGCCCGGCCCAGCCAGCGGCTGCCGTGGAAACAGAGCCAGGCGGCCAGCCAGGGAGCCAGCCAGATCAGAAACACATTGCGCAAGCCCGTCACGTCGGCCAGATGGCCGGCCGCCAGCGCGCCAGCCGTGCCGCCCACCATGCCGAACAGGGTCAGATGGGCGGAGACCCTAGCCTTGTCGACAGGGGCGCGGGCGATATTGTCCGTATTGACGAGGTTATTCACGCCCAGGCCCAGTCCCAGCAGCACGGAGGCGCCCAGGTAAGCGATGCTGGACGGCCACAGCCCGAGGATCAGCAAGGCCGCCATGATGGCCAGGTGGGCGCCCCCATACAGTTGCTCGCGGCGCCGGCTGGCCAGCACGAAGCGCCCCAGGAACAGCAGCACCAGCACGCAGCTGAGTCCCTGCACGGCCATCAGCCAGACGGAGTGGTGCGCAGGCCAGTGCAGCACGCGGATGGCCAGCAGGATGGAAAACACGCCCACGCTGGATGCCGTGAAGCTGGCGAGGATTTCGAACAGGTAAGTCACGCGCACGATAGGCAGGCGCAGCAGTTCGCGCAGGCTGGCCGCGCCGGACAGCGTACCCTGTCCTGCCTGCTTGCGCGGCGCCGTATTGTCAGGCAACACTTGCCAGCCCAGCACGGCCAAAATGGCGAACATCAGGGCCGAAATCAAAAAGCCCGCCTTCAAGCCCAGCTGCGCGATCAGGTAATTGCCGCACAGGGGTCCGAGGAACTGCATGCCGAGGATTAATGTGCCCTTGTACCAGCCCGCCTTGCCCTGCCCCAGTTCCGGCAGGCGCACGAGAAACACGGTGCTCATGGCCACGATGCGCAGCGAGATGCACAGCCCCACGAGAAACATCAGCAGGGCCACCCATTGCCAGCCGGGCAGCCACGGCAGCACGCAAAAGGCCAGCGCCAGGCTCAGGCTCACTCCCGCGTACAGGTGCTTGGGGTTGCCGCGCGAAAGAATATAGCCGGCGGGAATGGTGCCCAGCGCCATGGCCAGGGTTTCCGCGCTGCTGATCGCGGCCAGCTGGAAATTACTCACGTGCAAATGCAAGCCCAGCAAGGTGGCCAGTACCTTGTTCATGCCGATGGTCACGCCCGACAGCAGGGTCAAGCCGATAAAGCGCAGCAAGAAGGCGCGCAACTCCCCTTCGCGGGCGCTGGCGGCCGCGTCTGGCTGGAATGGCAGGGATTCACTCACTGCTGCGCCCCTTCACCAGCAGGCGCGCGAGCCGCGCAAACGCCACGTTCATCGCCTGCGCCAGCAAGGCGATCACGAGCACGGCCAGCAGCACGACATCCATGCGCCCCGACACTTCGCCGTTGAGCAATAAGGAACCCATGCCGGGACCGGCCGCAAACAGCAGTTCGCCGCCCAGGCAAGCGAGCCAGGCGAACGCCAGCGCATGCGTGACACCGGTGACGATGGCCGGCATGGCGCCCGGCAACAGAATCTGGCGCAGGGTTTGCCAGCGCGTCAGGGTCAGCACCTGCCCCACTTCGCGTAATCTCCCTTCCACCTGGCGCATGCCCGCATACGTGTTGAGCACGGTAGGATAGAAGGCGGCGATGGCGATCACCAGCAGCTTGGCGCCGTCGCCATTGCCCACCCACAAGCCCAGCAAGGGAATCAGCCCCAGCAAGGGGACTTGGCGGATGCTGTGGAACAATGGGCCGATCAGGCGGTCCGCCAGCGGCGACTGCGCCATCAGCGCACCCGTGACGATGCCGGCGGCGCCGCCCAGCAGCAAGCCGGCCAGCGTGCGTCCCAGGCTGGCGCGCAGATGCACCCACAGTTCGCCCGTCAAGACCAGGTCGCGCAGGCTGTGCGCCAGGTCGCCCAGCGAGACAAAGATGTAGGCGGCGGCAGCGCCCTGGCCGGAGGCCCATTGCCAGGTGCCCAGCAAGGCCAGCGGCAGCAGCGCGCCCTTGAAGATCACACTCAAACGTTGCTTCATGCGTTCTCTCCACTGCGCTTCCAGCGCATCAGCCGCGCTTCCATCGCGTGGCAGACCCGGTCCAGGCCGAAGCCGATCACGCCCGTCAGCACCACGCCCACCATCACCACGTCGAGGCGGAACATTTGCCGGCCCATTTCCATCATCTGGCCCAGGCCGCTGTCCGCGGCCAGCAATTCCGCGCCCACCAGCACCATCCACGAGCGCGACAGGGCGATGCGCATGCCCGTCAGCGCGGCCGGCACGATGGCGGGCAGGACGATCAAACGGATGCGCTGCCAGCGCGAAAAGCAATACACTTGCGCCACCTCAAAGTAGCGCTGTGACAGGTTGCGGATGGCGTCATGCACGGCCAGCGCGACGATAAAGAAACTGGCCTTGGCCACGATAAACACCTTGAAACTCTCGCCTATGCCGAACAGCAAGATGAACAAAGGGATCAGGGCGACGGTCGGCAGCTGGCGCAAGACATTGAAAGTGGGATCGACATAGCTGCGCAAGCCCGGCGACAGGCCCAGCACGACGCCAAACGCCAGGCCCGCGCTGGCGCCCAGGCCGAAACCGGTCAGCAGGCGGAACAGGCTGATGCCCAGGTGCTGGCCCAGTTCGCCGCTCTCGGCCAGGTCGCGCGCCGTCAGCAGCACTTGCCACGGCGACATCAGGATGTGCGCGGGCATCCATTCGAAAATGGTAGCGATGCTCCACAGCAGCAGCAAGGCCAGCGGCGACGCCCACACGGACCAGGGCGAGCGCACAAAGCGCCGCAGCCAGGGAATGGACGCCGCATGCGCCGGCGCGGGAATACGCGGCAAGGCGACAGTGAGGGAAGTCATGGCGCCCAGTACGTCTGCAATTTCAGCTGCGCCAGCGCCTGGTTGACGAACTGGGGCGCGAACAGGCTGTCGACTTGCAGGGGCCGCCCGATCAGCCCAGCGCTCTTCGCATACGCCGCCTCGCCCACGTAATGCTGGCGCAGGCTGGCCGTGAACAATGGCGACCAGCGCGCCTGCCATGGCGTATGGTCGCCCGCCAGTTCGCGCCGCACGACGCTTTCCACCTGGCCCGCGGACGCCTCGGTGCGCACGTATTCGTCTTCGCCACCGGCGCCGGCAGCCCGGTGGTGCTCGCGCACATACGCCGTCACCACCAGCTGGGCCAGCTGCGGCCAGCGTTGCAGGAAGCCGCTGTCGGCCCACAGTTCCGCGCGCATCTTCCAGTCCTGCGGCGGCGCCTTGCTGGACCAGATGATCTTGCCCACCTTTTTATCTTCCAGCAAAAAGGCGTCGCTGAGGGTAAAGAAGGCGTCCGCGCCGCCCGTCGCCACGGCCGCCGCGCCCGCCTGCGGGTTCAGGTTGAGGATTTTTACGTCGCGCAAGGTCATGCCATTCGCTTCGAGCAGGCGCGCGAACGGGTATTCCCACGGCCGGCCACGGTGCAGGGCGATCTTCTTGCCCTTCAGCTCCTTGATCGACCTGGCCGTGGAGCCGTTCGGCACCACCAGATAGGTGTTGCTGAAGCTGCCGCCAGGCAGGATCAGCCGCGTCTGCAAGCCCGAGGCATTGGCGATAATCGACGGCAAGTCGCCATACTGGGCCAGGTCGATCGAGTGGTTGGCAAACGCCTCGTTGACTTGCGTGGCCACGGAATTGGTGGTGACGGGCACCCATTCCAGCTTCACGCCCAGCTTGCCCAGTTCGGCCGCCAGCCAGCCTTGCGCAGCCACCTGGGCGGCCGAACCGGCAAACACGGTTTTGCCGGACGGCGCCGTGCGCGCCACGACGGCGATGCGTACGGCGGCCGGCAGCGGCTCGGCCGCCGCCGCGATGGCTGGCGCCAGCACGCTGGCCGCCAGGGCGGCCGCGACGACTTTGCGCCAGCTCAAACGTAAGAATTTCAATGACATTGCGGGCCTGTTCTAGTAAGGGTTACACCAGGTCGGTGGCAGGCAGGAGCGACAAGGCGCGCGCCGTGTCGATCAGCTTGCTCATCTTCCATTGCTGCAGCAGCACGCCGGGACCGAAGTCGCGCGAACCGCCGATGGCTTCGGCCGCGATCTGGATCCGCGCGCCCTCTTCCAGCAGCAGGATGAATTCGGCCAGCTTCAGCAAGCCCTGCTTGCCCCACACGGTGGCGCCGCCGTTCGCTTCCAGGATGGCCGTGGCATGCGTATTGCGGGCGATTTCGCCGAGGATGAAATCGACCTCGGGCTGGCGGCGGTCGATATAGATGGGAATTTCGCGGATCAGCTGGAAGCGCTGCACGGGCACGTAGCGGATCGGCAGGGTGCGGTGCGTCTGCGCCCACGCGCCCAAGGACGGCGAATGCACGTGCGAGATCGACGTGACCTCGGGCCGTTCGCGGAACAGTTTTAAATAGCGCGCGCCGCCGTTGTTGGCGTCGCCGAGCAGCACCGTGCCGTCCAGCGCCAGCACGGCCGCCTTCAGGGGCTGGCCACGGCGGAACGGACCGGGATCGTTGACCACCACGACCTTGTCGCCGCCAGGGGTGCGCTCGACGAAGCCCACCGTGCCATTGGCCGTCAGGCTGCCCGTCTCGCGCAAGCCGTCGAAGGCGATCTGCGCATCGCGCCGCACCTGTTCCACGAAGGCCAGTTCGGCCGCCGTCAACTCCTGCGTTTGTACTTGCTCTGGTGCTTGTGCTTGTGCCACGTCCGTCATGTCATGCTCCATTCTTGAGGTTGAGGTACGAATCAGTCATGCCTCTACTTTCGCAAGACGCGTGCCAGCGCCGGGGCCGCAGAAATGGCGGAGCGCTGCTGCCTGCGCAACAGCGGCTGCTGGCGCGGCAGCAGCGTTGTGCGCAGCGGCTGTCGGCAAGCCAGCAAGCGGCGCGGGCACGGTTCCTGCACGGCTCCAGGCTCCACCCACCATGAAAGAATCCCATGACTACCGCAACCGCCCCCGCCGTCGATACCGTCTGGTTCACGCGCTGCCCCGTACCCACGGCCACGGGCCTGGCCTATCAACTGGGCTGGCTGGACGAGGAATTCGCCCGCGACGGCATCGCCTTGAAGACGCTGCAGGAAGTGGGCGGCGAGCTGGCGCGCCACCATTACGACCACGGCCTGTCCACGCTCGTGCGCGAAGGGGGCAACCTGCTGGCCCTGCCCGCGCGCGCGCAAGGAGCGCCCACGCGCCTGATCGGCCTGACGTGGATCGATGAATGGCAAGCCATCCTCGTGCGCCCCGGTTCCGGCATCGCCACGCCCGCGCAGCTGCAGGGCAAGCGCCTGGCGCTGCCCGTCTTCCGCGCCGAAGACTTGCGCGAGAACCGGCGCGGGCGCAGCATCGCGCGCGGCATGAGCCTGGCCGGCTACAAGGGCGTGCTGGCGTCGGCCGGCCACACGCTCGACGATGTGCAGCTGGTGGAAGTGGGCGCCGACGCCCAGGCATCGGCCAATCTGGGCGCTGGCCTGTGGCAAGGCATCGCGCCGCTCTTGCGCGGCGAAGTCGATGCCGTCTACGTGAAAGGCGCGGCGGCGGCCGAGGCGGCCCGCGCGGCGGGGCTGGAAGTAGGCATAGCCATCGACGCCCTGCCCGACCGGCGCTTCCGCGTCAACAACGGCACGCCGCGCCCGATCACCGTGCATGCATCCATGCTGGAACAGCATTTCGAGCTGGTCGTGCGCTTTTTGACGCAGACCTTGCGCGCCGCGCACTGGGCGCGCAGCCACAAAGAAGATGTGCTGGCCATCCTGCAGGGCGAGACGCGGGCCGGCGCCGACGCCGTGGCCGAAGCCTACCGCGACGGTTTTCATCTGACCCTGGCGCCCGACCTGTCCGACGACAAGGTGGCGCTGTTCCGCCAGCAGAAGGATTTTCAGCTGCAGCACGGTTTCCTCGACCGCGACGTCGATATCGACAGCTGGATCGACCGCCGGCCGTTGGAAGAGGCGCAGCGGCGGCTGGAGGCGCTGCTGCGGGTGGCGGCGTAGTGGTGTTGTCGGCTTACGCTGCGCTAAGCCGACCTACCGCTGCGCTGAGCCGACCTACTGGAAGAAAAAATGGCCGGCAAGTTTGCCGGCCTTTTTTACCTCAGGCAGTCACGCTCAGAACTGGATCGTGTACGACGCGCCCACCGTGCGGCCCTGGCCGATGATGACGGTGTCGCCGTTGACGGCGCCGGGCACGAAGCTGGTCAAGGTGTGGTTGCGGTAGACCTTGTCGGCCAGGTTGTTCGCATATGCCGTGATCCGGTGCTTGCCGCCCGGGAGCACGTACGACAGGCGCGCATTGGCCAGCGCGAAGCCGCCCTGGTTCAGCAAGCCGCGCGCGTCGCTTTGCGGGTCGACATAGTAGTACTGCTTCGACGTGTAGCGCACGTCGCCGCTGAAGACCAGCTGCGCGCCATTGCCCAGCGGGTAGCGGTAGTCGGCCGCCAGCAGGGCCGTCACATGGGGCGAGCGCACGAATTCGTTGCCGGAACGGTCGCCGCCATTGTTCTGGATGGCGAAATCGTCGAACTCCGTGCGCAGCAGGCCCAGGTTGGCATTGACGTGCAGGTTGTCCGTCGGCTGCGCCTCGATCTCGAATTCCGCGCCGTTCACGTGGGCCTTGCGCACGTTCTGCAGGTAATTGACGCTTTGCGTGGGGTCGCCGTTGTAGACGCCCGTGATATTAACCTGCACGTTCTTGTAATCATAGTGAAAAACGTTGGCGTTGAAATTGAGGCGTCCGTCCAGCCATTCGGACTTGATGCCCGCCTCGAACGAGTTCAGGGTTTCCGGCTTCACCGTGTTCAGCGCCCGCACGTCCGTGGCGCTCGTGTTGTAGCCGCCCGACTTGATGCCGTGTGCGTATTTCAGGTAGCCGCGCAGGGTGCGGCTGAAGCGGTATTCGGGCGTCACATCATACGTCAGCGCGTTCCACGTGGTCGATGGATTCGACGTAAAGTTATTGTTGGCGACCGAGGCGGCCGTGTAATTGCCGCCCTGGACCGTGTTCCACCAGTTGGCTGCGTCGCCGAACGTCACCGTGTTCGAGACGGCCTGCACACGACGCAAGTCGAGGTCCTTGGTTTCCGTGGTCCAGCGCAAGCCGAAGGTGGACAGCAGCTGCTCGCTGAAGTTGACGGTCGTGCTGCCGAAGATGGCCGCGCTGCGCGCCTTGTGCTGGTAGATGGTGCGGTTGTAGCCGACGGGCTGTGTGCTGCCCGCCAGCGCCGGCACGGTGCCGTTGGGCAGGCGCGCGCCGGCCGAATCGGCATCGATCTTTTCATTGAAGTAGAACAGCCCCGCCACCCAGCTCACGGCGCCGTTCTGCGGCGACGTCAGGCGCAGCTCCTGCGACACTTGCCGGCTGCTGGCCTTGGCGCGGCTGCGGCCCACTTCCAGCGGCGTGTTGTCGCTGTCGCCCGTGGCCTCGTTCCTGAAATTTTCATAGCCGGTGATGGAAGTGAGGGTCAGTTCGCCCAGCGCATATTCGAGGTTCAGCTGGGCGCCGCCCTGTTTCACGTCGCTGTCGGCGGGCGCGTTCGTGCTGACGTCATCGGGATTCGTGCTGGGGATGTAGCCGTTGCGGTACACGCCATTGGCACCGTAGCTGGCCACGGTGGTGGTGGCGCCCTTGGTCGTATAGTCGCGGTAATGGAGGTTCAGGTTTGCCGTCAGGTCGCGCCCGATCAGGGCCTTGAGCTGGCCGCGGATGGCGCTGTCCTTGAGTTTTCCATCGCGCTCGCCCGTAAACTGGTTGTGGAAGCGGCCCTTGTCCTGCTGCTCCGTGTGGAAGGACAGCCGCCCCGCCAGCACCTCGTCGACGAGCGCGCCGCCGATGGCGCCTTCGGCCAGCTTGGTGTCGTAGCTGCCGTAGTCAAGCTTGGCGTAGCCGCTGGATTTGAACGAGGGTTTGCGCGAAATGACGTTGATGGCGCCGCCCGTCGTGTTCTTGCCCCACAAGGTGCCTTGCGGGCCGCGCAGCACTTCCACCCGGTCCAGGTCGAACAGGGGGAAGCCCGTGGCGCTGGAATTGCTGATGTAGACGTCATCGAGGTAGAAGCCGACGGGATTCGGAAAGTCCACCTGCTGCTGGCCCGCGCCGACGCCGCGTATCCACCAGCGCGGGCGGCCGTGCTGCTGCGTGCCGGCCGAGGCGTTCGGCACGTAATTGAGAATTTCGCTGGCCGAGCGGCCGATGCCCGTGTCGAGCAGCTCCTTGCCGCCTAACACCGTGATCGCGCTCGGCACCTTCTGTGCCGATTCCTCGCGCTTTTGCGCCGTCACCGTCACCGATTGCAGCGAGGCGCCCTCGCCCGCGCCATTCGCGTCGGCCGCGGCAATGACATCGGCGCCAGGCGTTTCCGCATGGGCCAAACCTGGGGCGAGCATCAGGCCGCCGATGGCGAAGGCCGAGCGCAGCGCGCGGCGCACTGGCGTCAGGTGGAAAGGAAATGGGGAAGAGTCGGCGGGGGCAGTCGAACGGCGCATGGGTGATTATCCTTGAGTAAAGTCAAAACGCGAGATGGTGATGACCAGTATTGCAAGGGGCATGCCCGCTGCCGCAGCGCAGCAAAATGGAACTTAAGTGTTTGATTTCAAAGGAAGACTATCGTGATGATAGCGCTGTTGATTTGGCAGCAGCGCCGGTGCCGCGTGCTGCCTGCGCGACAGCAGGCGGTGGCGCTGCTGTCGCGGCAACAGGGCAAAGGATCAGGCGGCGCGCAGCAGTGCTGCCGTGTGGCCGCGCACGAGCGGCAGCACTTCCTCGCCCACCCTGTACGCTTCTTCCAGGTGCGGCGTGCTGGCCAGGATGAAGGCGTCGGCGCCCAGCTGCACCAGTTCGTCGAGGCGTTCGGCCACCTGCTGGTAGCTGCCGACGATGCCCTGCGTCTGCCCGCCGCGCAGCAGGTTGAAGCCGGACCAGATATTCGGCGCCGTGATCAAGTCCTTGTAGCTGTTCAAGGTGGTCGGTCGGTTGCCCCGCTGGCGCGCCGCGCCCACGGAATCGCCGCCATCGGCGCCGAGGAACTGGCGCAGGGTGGCCGCATCGACGGCATCAAAGCCCTTGCGCACCTCGTCCCACGCTTCTTCTTCCGTGGCGCGGGCGACGATGTCGACGCGCACGGCGCACTTGATCTTGCGCCCCAGCAGCGCCGTCTTTTCCTGCACGCGGGCGAATTTCTCGCGCAGCTGCTCGAACGGTTCCAGCCACGTCAGGTAGTAATCGGCGTGCTTCGAGGCCGAACCGAGGGCCGCGTCGGACGAGCCGGAAAAATAGATCTCGGGGAAGTCCTGTTCGGACAACGGCGTGGCCAGGCCCGCGTCTTCCACCTGGTAGAACTTGCCCTGATAGGAAAACGGTCCGCCGCGCCACACGCCGCGCACCACGTCGAGAAATTCCGTCGTGCGCGTGTAGCGGTCGTCGTGGCCGGCCGCATCGCCCCACCACAGCTGCGCCGGGCCGCCGCCGCCCGTGATGACGTTGTACAGGGCGCGGCCGCCCGTGGCCCGCTGCAGGCTGGCCGTCATGCGCGCGGCCACCACGGGGTTCAGAAAGCCGGGCTGGAACGGGATCATGAAGCGGAAGGTGCGCGTCTCGCGCGCCAGCAGCGCGGAAATGGCCCACGGTTCATCCGTCATCGGAAACGACGGGATCAGGCCGCCCTGGAAGCCCGATAGTTCGGCTGCGCGGGCGATCTCCGCCAGGTAGTCGATATACGTAAAACCGTCGGCGCCGCCGCCACCGAGGCCGGCCTGGCGCAGGTTGTCATTGCCGGGAAACCAGTCGCCGCGAAACGGCGTGCGGGCGCGGTGCGAACTCGGTTCGCCATGCGTGGGGATGCGCCAGAAAAAATCGATTGCCATGTGAAGTACTCCTTGGTAAGTTGGATTCAGGCCGCTTGCAGCTGGGCGCTCAACGCTGCCCGCACGCGAGGCAGCACGTGTTCGCCGATGCGGTAAGCTTCCTCGAAATGGGGGATGGCCGCCAGCACGAAGCTCGATACGCCCGCCTGCGCGTACGCTTCGAGCGCGGCGGCCACCTGCGCATAACTGCCGACCAGGGCGCCGTGGGCGCCCGTCTGCGCTTGCGCAAAGCCGGGCCAGAACGCGGCCGCACCGCCGTCGGACGGCAGTTCATCTGGCAGACCCGCGCCGCTGCGGTAACGGCGCGCGTCGCGCAAGGCTTCGTCGAACGTTTCACGGGCCAGCACGTCAAGGCGCACGCCCGCCGCCACGGCGCGGCCCAGCTGGCGCGCCTGCGTTTGCAGGCTGGCGATGGAAGGCTGCAAGTCCGCCACGGGCGCCGCATCGAATACGTGCACGTCGGCCTGGCGCGCCGACACGGCCAGCGCCTCGGGCGTCTCCCCCGTCAGGTAAATACTATTCACAGGATGGCTCGCCAGCGGGCCCTTGAAGCCGCCATCCTGCACTTCGAAGAACCTGCCCTTGAAGCTGAACGGCGACGTATTCTGCACGCCGCGCGCCACCGTGATGAATTCCTCGATGCGGGGCAGAATATCGGCGTCCGGCGCCGCATCGCCCTGGCGCCGGCGCGCGGCCGCATCGCCGCCGTGGCCGATCTGCCAGGCGAAGCGCCCGCCCGTGAAGCGCTGGAAGCTGACGGCGTTCTTCGCCGCGTACACGGCCGAACCCCAGGCCGCGTCGAATTCGGCGATCAGCTTCAGGTGGCGCGTGCTGCGGGCCAGGTAGCCGGCGACGATCCAGCTTTCATCGCCCTGCGTATCTTGGCGTATCTGGATGCCGTTGAAGCCGGACAGGTCGGCCGCGCGGGTCGCTCACGCCCGCCTGCAGGGGACTGGGCGCGCCAGCGGCCCGTTCGCCCCGGCGCGTGATGCCGGGCGCCGCGTAACGGCCGTCGCCGCTGGTGGGCAATTGCCAGATGAATTCGATGGTCATGCATGGACTCCTGTCGTGGGTCGAAGAAAACACCGCCGCACATTGGCGCGGCGGCCTGCCCTTCCCTCCTCGCAGAAAGCATGCCATGCGCTGGATACCGATCGACGCCCGAAGCTGCTGCTTGCGCAGCAATCGGCTGTACTTATGGCAGCAATGTGCTGCGCGCGCAGCAGCCATAAAAAAAGCCGGAGCCGCAGCGCTGCGGGTCCGGCTTCAGGGGAAGATGCAGGATTAGTCGATGGCACCCGCCTTTTTCAGGAAAGTGCGCAGGATGTTGCGGCTCAGGTTCAGGTGTTTCGCCGTACGTACCTGGTTGCGCTCATTGCGCTCCCACGCGGCGCGCACCAGTTCCTGCTGCATCGCTTCGAATTCCACGGCCTCGCCCGAGTCGAGCAAGGCTTGCCAGGCGCGGGCAAAGCGCTCGGCGGCCAATAAATCGTCCTGGCCGGACGCGCCGTGGGCCGCGTAGGCGATGTCGGCGCCGCCGGCCCACGCGTCCGGCACGGGCACAGGGGCGGATGCAGGTGCCGGAGCGCGGTGCCAGCCCGACAAACTCAGGTCTTCGGCGCGCACGACGCCGCTGCGGCACACGAGCAGCGCGCGGTGGATGACGTTTTCCAGTTCGCGGATATTGCCCGGCCATGGGTAGGCCAGCAAGGCTTGTTGCGCATCGAGGTCCAGCTCCACCTCGCCCAGATGCAGGCGCTGCGCATAGATGGCCATGAAGTGGCGCGTCAGCGGCATGATGTCGCCCGGGCGCTCGCGCAGGGGACGCAGCGGCAGGCCGATCACCTGCAGCCGGTAATACAGGTCTTCGCGGAAGCGCCCGGCCCGCACGGCTTCGGCCAGGTCTACGTTGGTGGCGGCGATCAGGCGCACGTCGATGGGGATGGCCCGCCGCGCGCCCAGGCGCACCACTTCGCGTTCCTGCAGCACGCGCAGCAGCTTGACCTGCATCGCCAGCGGCAGGTCGCCGATTTCATCGAGGAACAGGGTGCCGCCGCTGGCCGTCTCGAACCAGCCAGGTTTGCCCTGCTGCGCGCCCGTAAACGCGCCTTTTTCATAGCCAAACAGCTCGCTCTCGACGAGGGTTTCGGAAAAGGCGCCGCAGTTGATCGCCACAAAGGTCTGTTCGGCGCGTCCGCTCAAGCCGTGCACGTGGCGCGCGATCAGTTCTTTTCCTGTTCCCGTCTCGCCCGTGATCAGCACCGTCGCCTCGCTGGGGGCGATGCGTTCGATCAGTTCGTGCAGCTGGCGCGAACGGGGGTCGGCAAAGACAAAGGCCGTGGCGCGCACGAGCAAGCTCATTTGCTGCGGGTCGCGGAAGGCGACCAGCGCCTCGCTGTCGCCGTCATCGCCGGCGCCGCGGGCCAGGTGGGCGCTGCGCGCGAAATCGCTGCTGAAATTGTGAGCTAAGAGTTCCATGGGCCGACTATACCGCGCGCCATCTCCAGGCGTGAACGAATGGTGCCGCGCTAGCTTATCCGGATTTTGCATATGCGCCGCGCGGCTCCAGTGCTGGCCCGGAGTTTGCATGGCCAGCCATGCACGCCATGTCGTCAACACACCACGGAGCCACCATGCCGCAACGCCAGCTTGTCCTGAACGTCTTTTTGCAACGCCACGGCCATCATCCGGCCGCCTGGCGCCATCCATCGGCCAGCGCCAGCGGACGGCCCAACCTCGCCTGGTGGCTGCGCGCCGCCCAGCTGGCCGAGGCGGCCAGGTTCGACAGCTTTTTCATCGCCGACTTCATCGGCCGGGCCGGCGACGTCACGCCGGACACGGGCCGCGCCGCCGTCGGCCTGCCGTTCGAGCCTTTCACCCTGCTGTCGGCGATTGCCGCCGTCACGCGCCACATCGGCCTGATCGCCACCGTCAATACGAATTACGAGCACCCGTATCACGTGGCGCGCAAATTCAGTTCGCTCGACCACCTGAGCGGCGGACGCGCGGGCTGGAACGTCGTGTCCTCGTTCGGCGAACACACGGCGCGCAATTTCGGCATCGATGCACCGCGCAGCCACGCGCAGCGCTATGCGCGGGCCGACGAATTCGTCGCCCTGTCCAAGGCCCTGTGGGATAGCTGGGACGACGATGCCTTCGACCGGCCCGACCGCGCCGGCGGCCAGTTCTACCAGCCGGCAGCGGGCCATGCGCTCGATTTCCAGGGCGAGTATTTCGCCTCGCAAGGCTTGCTGGACTTGCCCCGTCCCGTGCAGGGCCACCCCGTGCTGGTCCAGGCGGGCAATTCCGAGACGGGCCGCGAATTTGCCGCGCGGCTGGCCGAGATGGTGTACTGCTCCGCCACCTCGCTGCCCGTGGCGCAGGCGTACTACGCGGACGTGAAAGGACGCATGGCGAAATACGGCCGCGCGGAAGATCAATTGAAAGTCACGCCGGGCCTGTCCGTCGTGGTGGCGGAGTCGGATCAGCAGGCGCAGGACCAGTTCGGCGAACTGCAGTCGCTGGTCGACTTCAGCAAGCTGGAATTTGGCGGCTTCGACTTGTCCGGCTACCCGCTCGACGGCCCCCTGCCCGACCTGCCCTACGCGGCGGGCGACAACGGCAAGGGACGTTTCCAGCAGCAGCTGGAGCTTGCCCGCCGCGAGCACCTGACCTTGCGCCAGCTGGTGCTGCGCTTTCGCGTGGCGCGCGGCCACCTGCAAGCGATCGGCTCCGTCAAGACGGTGGCCGACGTGATGGAGCAGTGGTTCGTGGAACGGGGCGCGGACGGTTTCAACGTCGTGCCGCCGCTGCTACCGCAGGGTTTCGAGGACTTTACGCGGCTGGTGGTGCCGGAACTGCAGCGGCGCGGCCTGTTCCGCACCGAGTATGCCAGCAGCACCCTGCGCGGCCACCTGGGCCTCGACCGGCCCGCCAATCCGCATACGCGGGCGCGGGCCGCCTGATCAATCAGGATCCGGATCGAAATGCTTGCGCAAGCCTTGCCAGCACTCGAAATAATCGTGTTGCAGCAGGCCGCCGTCCAGCGCGAACGGCGTGGGCTTGAGGATGGTGCGCGTCTCGAACATGAAGGCCATGGTGTCGGCCACCTTCGCGGGCGTGGACGTGTCGCCGTGCGAGGCTTTTTCGAACGTCTGCGCATCGGGACCGTGGCCCGACATGCAGTTGTGCAGGCTGGCGCCGCCAGGCACGAAACCGGCCGCCTTGGCGTCGTACACGCCGTGGATCAAGCCCATGAATTCGCTGGCCACGTTGCGGTGGAACCAGGGCGGCCGGAACGTGTGTTCGGCGGCCAACCAGCGGGGCGGGAAGATGGCGAAGTCGATGGCGCCGAACAGCGGATTTTCGCTCGGCGCCTGCAGCACGAGGAAGATCGACGGGTCGGGATGGTCGTAGCTGATCGAGCCGATGACATTGAAGCGGCGCAAATCGTATTTATAGGGTGCGTAATTGCCATGCCAGGCCACCACGTCGAGCGGCGAATGATCCAAGGTCGTGCGCCACAGATGGCCGCCGAACTTGGCCACCAGTTCGCACTCGCCCTCGATATCCTCGTAGGCCGCGTGCGGCGTGAGGAAATCGCGGCTGTTGGCCAGGCCGTTCGAGCCGATGGGCCCCATGTCCGGCAAACGGAAAGCCGTGCCGAAGTTTTCGCACACATAGCCGCGCGCCTGGCCGTCCGGGAGGGTGACGCGGAAGCGCACGCCGCGGGGAATCACGGCGATTTCCTGCGGTTCCAGTTCGAGCAAGCCCAGTTCCGTGGCAATCGCCAGCCGCCCTTCCTGCGGCACGACCAGCAATTCGCCGTCGGCCGAGTAAAAGAAGCGCTGCATGGAGCGGTTGGCCGCGTACACGTGGATGGCGCAGCCGCTCATCGCTTCGGCGCTGCCGTTTCCCGCCATCGTCTGCCAGCCGTCGATGAAGTCCACGGGCGTGGCGCCGTCGGGCAGCGGCAGCGGGTCCCAGCGCAGCTGGTTCGGCGGCGCGGGCGGCATGGCGTGGAAATCGCTGACGATGCGGGTATTTTCAGCCAAGGTAAACGGCGGATGCTGGCTGGCGGGACGGATGCGGTACAGCCACGAGCGCCGGTTCTGCGCGCGCGGCGCCGTGAAGGCCGTGCCCGACAGCTGCTCCGCGTACAGGCCCAGGGGCGAACGCTGCGGCGAATTTTGCCCCTGCGGCAAGGCGCCGGAGATGGCTTCCGTGGCAAACTCGTTGCCGAAGCCGCTTTGGTAGCCGGCGCCTATCATGCGCTCTCCGCCAGGCCGTCGGCCGCGTCGCGCAGCAAGCCTTGCACCACGTCGGCCTTGCCGATGGCGCCCATGGCCAGCAAGGCGAAGCGGGCCAGGAACAGGGGCGAGCGCTGTTCGCCCAGGCCGCCCATGGTGTGGCACAGCTCGGTGTAAAGATTGTCCAGTTCGATGTCGGTCATGCTGCCTCCTTAATAACTTTTAATGACCCGCTGCGCAAAGTACTGGGGTCAGACCCACCGGGGGGGCACGCCCCAATGGGGCATGTCCCGATCCCGAAGGGACTGACCCCGGCTTTTGCCAGCGCTTCAAGCACCTGCCCCACCCTCACCTCGCGCCAGCGGCCCAGCACGTGCCCATCCGGACGCACGAGATAAAACGTGCCTGGCTGCGCGTCGAACAGCGAGCATACCTGCGCCGTGTGGTCCCAGGCGCCCCCTTGCTCGCCGCTGCGGGCGATCGCCACGGTCGTCAACGGCAAGCTGTCGCTCAGCGCCAGCAGTTCCGCGGGCACCGCGCCATCGTCGCTGAAATACAGGCCCGTGAAATGGCCATCCCCGCGTTTGAGCAAATCGGTAATATACCCCGCTTTTTGACCGCCGTTGTGCGGCAGCGCGAGCGGGCACTCGGGCAAGACCGTGCCCGGCGCGGGACCGGCCGTGAACACGTCCAGCTCAGGCGCATTCAGGGCCGACTGCGCATACGCGATGGCGCTCGTCTGGCGCGGGTTGATCAGCGAGCGCACCTGCGCATGTTTGCCCGCCAGGCCCAGCACGGCCGTGCGCATCAGCTCGAAGGCGAACGTGGGCGGCGCCATGAATTCCGTGCTTTTCGTGCCGTGACGCAGGTTTTCATGGGCGGCATAGACGCGCTCGTCCGAATAGCTGTCCAGCAAGCTATCCGGCGCCTGTCCCTTGACGACATAGGCGAGTTTCCAGGCCAGGTTGTCGGCATCGTCGATGCCGGAATTGGCCCCGCGCACGCCGAAGATGGGCACCAGGTGGGCCGCATCGCCCGCGAACAGCACGGGACCATGCCGGTATTTTTCCAGTGTCAGCGCGTTGGCTTTGTAGATGGTGATCCACACGGGATGCCATGGCTGTGTCTCCCCCATCATGGCCAGCAGGCTGTCGACGCGGGGTGCCACGTTTTCCAGAAGCACGGCCGCCTGCGCATCCTCGTCGTCGCGCAGCTGGTAGTCGATGCGCCAGATATCGTCTGGCTGCTTGTGCACCAGCACGGTGGAGCCAGGATTCGACGGCGGGTCGAAATACGCGAGGCGCTCCGTGGGGCGCTCGCTTTTCAGGTGGATATCGACGATGACATAGCGCCCTTCGTAGCTGGTGCCCTGCAATTTCAAGCCCAGTGCCTCGCGCACCACGCTGCGCCCGCCATCGGCCGCCACCAGCCAGTCCGTGTCGATCTGGTAGGTTTCGTCGGGCGTCGCCACGGTGACGGTGGCGCCGCCGGTGCGCTGCTGCACGCTGGTGACGCGCGTCTGCCAGCGGATATCGATCAGCTCGCTCTGGCGTTCGGCCGCGTCGAGCAGGAATTGCTCGATATGGTATTGCGCCAGGTTCACCATCGGCGGCAATTTCTGGTTCGCGTCTTGCGGCATCGTAAAGTGCAGCACTTCCTCGTCGCGGTAAAAGCTGCGTCCGCCCGCCCACGGCAAGCCTTTACTCAGAAAACCGTCGAGCGCGCCCAGGCGTTCGATGATTTCCAGGCTGCGCCGCGAAATGCAGATGGCGCGGCTGCCCGTGCAGACGCCGTCGTCCGCCTCGATCAGCACCGAGCGCACGCCGTGGCGCGCCAGGCCCAGGGCCGTGGCCAGTCCCACGGGGCCGCCGCCGACGATCAGGACGGGCACGTGCTGCGTGCCGGCGCCCGCAGGCTTGCCGGGCGGATACACTTTCGGCACATGGGGATAAGGGTGGAAGGTATCGCTCATGATGTTTCCTCTTCAACAATATTATTTGCTGCTGCGCGCGATGGGCAGGGTCAGCACGATGGCAGCACCCGCCACCAGCAGCACGCTGGCATACAGCAAGCCCGTGGAAAAGCTGTGCGTGAGATCCTTCAGCCAGCCCACGACGACGGGATTGAGGGCCGAGCCGATATTGCCCGTGGCATTGATGACGGCGATGCCGATGGCGCGCGCGCCCAGGCTCAGGGCCCGGTCCGGCGTCGTCCAGAAGACGGACATGGCCGTGTAGGCGCCCGTCGAGGCCATGCACACGCCCAGCAGTTGCAGCACGGGGTTGCCGGCATACGCGGTCAGCAGCCAGCCGCCGGCCGACAGCAGCATGGGCCAGACGATATGCCAGCGGCGCTCCTGCAGCCGGTCCGAGCGGCGGCCCCAGACAATCATGCCGATCACGGTGCAGACCTGCGGGATGGCCGCCAGCAAGCCAATCTGGGTGTTGCTGGCGCCGCTATTGAAACTTTTCACGATCAGCGGCGTCCACACGGCCACCATGGCCAAAGTATTCACCAGGCAAAAGTAGGCGATGCCGAATTTCAGCACGGTGGGTGACAGCATTTCCGCCAGCACCGAGGTTTTCTGCGCCTGCGCCACAGGCTTGTGCTCGGCTGCCAGCATGCGGGCCAGCACCTGCTGTTCCAGCTTGCCCAGCCAGCTTGCCTTGTTGGGCGAGTCATCAAGGTAGCCGTAGACAGCCAGGCCCAGCAGCACGGAAGGCATGCCTTCGAGCAAGAACAGCCATTGCCAGCCCTTCAAGCCCCAATGGCCGTCCAGTCCCAGGATCAGACCGGACAGGGCCGAACCGATGGCGGCCGTGACGGGCATGGCGATCATGAACAAGGCATTGGCGCGCGCCCGGTAGGCGCTGGGAAACCAGTACGTGAGGTACAGCAGCATGCCGGGCAGAAAGCCCGCCTCCGTCACGCCCACTAAAAAGCGCAACGCATACAGGCTGGCCGGGCCGCTGGCGAACAGGGTCGCCGTCGAGGCCAGGCCCCAGGCGATCATCATGCTGCCGATCCATTTACGGGCGCCAATGCGGGCCAGCACGATGTTGCTGGGAATGCTGCAGGCGATGTAGGCGATGTAGAACAGGGTGGTGGCAAAGCCGAACTGGGTGCCGGACAGGCCCAGGTCTTGCATCATGGTCAGGCCGGCAAAGCCGATGTTGATGCGGTCAAGAAAGGAAAACACGAACAGCAGAAATAAAAATCCCAGCAGATGGCGCGATACCTTGCGCATCACCTGCTGTTCCAGTTGCACGCTGGCCGCGTCGAGGACGGGCGCCGGGGTGGCGGCGATGGCGGGGGTGGCCCCTTGGGCGATGGTCATGCTTGTCTCCATAAGGTGTCGCCCTCCCCTTGTTGATTTTATTGGGTGAGAGCGGCCGGGTGGTCCCGGCTTGAAACACAGTATGCAGACGCGCGACGGGAACCCTGTCCCCATTTTGGGGACATTTCGCGGCGAACACAGTCAAAAAGGCGGAGCCATCCCTACGTCCAAGGGACTAGACAGGCGCTGGCGCCATGCACAGGGCAAACAACTGGCGCTGGCTGGAAATGCCCAGGCGTTTATACGCGCGCTTCTGGTAGGTGATGACACTCGATGGCTGCAGGCCCATGGTCTCGGCGATTTCCACGGCCGTGAAGCCTTCGAGCACGCAGCGCAGCACGTCCAGTTCGCGCTTGCTCAAGGCGGGACAATGCTGGCGCAGCCTTGCCAGCATCATGGGCGCGACGCCTTGCGCGGGCTGGCCGTTCAAGCTGTAGTGGTGCTTGGCCGCATGGGCGAACAGCGGCGACAGGGTTTCGATGGCGGCGATTTCGCCAGGCTGGAACTGGCCCTGGCTGCTGTCGCGGTAGAAATTGACGGACAGCCAGATATCGCCGGCCGGCTGCACCAGCAAGGATAGCCGGTCCGAGACATTCGGTTTTTGATAGCAGGTGGCGCGATAGCCGGGATGGTCGATCTCGTCGCTGGCTTGCTGGTGCAGCACGATGGCGGGATCGATTTTCCGCCCGGGCGCGGGCGCGATCACGCGCTGGTTGCCGTCGAGCGCGTAATAGTGGCGCGCGTAGCTGTCCGCAATATCCTGCAGGAAACGCCCGCCGCGCCGGTCGGCCACGGCCACCGTGCGGGGCCGGTTGCCGAATTCATAGGCAAAGATCGTGCACTGGGAAATGGGCGCGGCCGTGCTCACCGTCTTCAGGATGGCCCCGGCGACGGCATTCACGTCGGCATGGCCGATGGCGGCCACCAGGTCAAGGGCGCGCCCCAGATCCAGCTGCCCTTCCGCCTGCCGCCGCTCCACCTGCCAATAGCGCATGGCCGTCTCCCGTGACGCTTATTGTTGACGCTGCGGCAAGACCCAGTCCGGCCGGATGTAGTGGCAGGTGTAGCCGTGCGGCAAGCGCTGCAGATAATCCTGGTGCTCCGGCTCCGCTTCCCAGAACGGGCCGGCCGGCGCCACTTCCGTCACCACCTTGCCGGGCCACAGGCCGGACGCGTCGACGTCGCGGATGGTGTCTTCGGCCACGCGCTTTTGCTCGTCGTTCGTGTAGAAGATGGCCGAACGGTAGCTCGTGCCGCGGTCGTTGCCCTGGCGGTCCGGCGTGCTGGGATCGTGGATCTGGAAGAAGAATTCCAGGATCTTGCGGTAGCTGATGGTGCTCGGGTCGAAGATGATTTCGATCGCTTCCGCATGCGTGCCGTGGTTGCGGTAGGTGGCGTTGGCGACGTCGCCGCCGCTGTAGCCCACGCGCGTGGCGATCACGCCCGGATAGCGGCGCAGCAGGTCTTGCACGCCCCAGAAGCAGCCGCCGGCCAGGATCGCGGTTTCGTTGTCTTGTGCCATGGTGTCTTTCCCGTTCTAGTCAGAAGCAGCTATCTTACTCTGTCGCGCGACTTTCTTCAGCGGGCCAGCAAGCGCTTGAGCTGCGCCGCCTGGTAGGCACCGATGGCGTCATTGAACAGGCAGCGGATCAGGGGATCGTCGACGATGTCGGCCTCCGCCAGTGCGGCCCGCGCCCCGGCATCGAACGGGCCGTCGTTGATGCGCATGTACATCGACGTCAGCGATTCGCCCAGCACCAGCGCCGCATGGCATTTCACCAGCGGCACTTCGGTGGTCCAGCCGGGTGCTTCGTTCGTCTCCGGCACCAGGTCGATCAAGTCGCCATGCGTGCGGTAATGCAGGGCCGTGACCGCGCCGTCATGGCCGTACAGGGCCAAGCGCCACAGGCGCGGTTGCTGGAAGTAGCTGTCCTCGGGCAGTTCCATGTCGCGGTAGCGTTCAAGCAAACCGTTCCGGCAAAAATCGAGCACCAGCGCCGCATCATGGGCACTCAAGGGCGAGAAACGGAGGGCGATGTCGGCCGTGGCGGGCGGCGGCGCGTCGGGGCGATAGTCGAAATCCACGTCCTGCGGCCCCACAGGGAGCACCCAGGGCAAGGGTTCGGCGCTGCTCACTCCGTGCGCGTCGAGCAGCACGGACGTCGATGGATCGAGGCGGAAGATGTGCGCCTCGGGCAGCGCGGCGCCGATTTCATCGGCAAAGCGGCGGTAGGTAACGGGGAACATCGCGTGGTTGTACCAGGACCAGTCTTCCTGCACGAACTGGCAGGAACTGGGCACGAGGTAACGGGGCGCCAGCGCGCGCAGCTGGGGCACCCAGTCGTCGGGAAGCTCGACCGGGCCGCGCGCTGCCAGCGACGGCGCGATGACGGCGATCTCGCGCATGGTCTGGAACGGCCACAAGACCATGTCCCAGGGCGCGAACGCGGCCAGCTGCGCCAACGTCTCGGGGCCGATCCAGGAGTCGACGACGTTGAGCACGTTCATGCCGGCCGCGCGCACCTGGAACAGCGAATCGACATCGTCGTCGAGCGCCCGGCGCGGGATCACCTCGATGGCGCCCACGCGCACGGGCACGTCCACGTGCAGCCGCTGCACCTGCGTAAAACCCAGCGCGCGGATCATCGCAAACAGTTCGTCGAAGACGCAGTACAGGTAGATGGGCGTAGCGCGGTCGAGCACGTCGAGGCTGTCGAGCGAGCAGTGGTCGTCGTGGAAGTGCGAGATGAAGACGGCATCCCAGCGCAGCCGGCGCACGGCGTCGAGGTCGAAGCGCACGGACGGAAACGCGTGGCAGTTGCGGCTGAACGGATTTTCGACGATGGGGTCGAAGGCGATGGCCGTGCCTTCGCATTCGAAGACATAGCCGGCGTGCAGGATGCGGGAGATTTTCAGGGGCATGGGGGAAAGCTGAATAAACCCAACGGCAAATTCCGGGGTCAGACCCGCCGGGTCTGACCCCAGCTCTTGCTTTTGGGGTAAAAATAAGCACCAACTTGACGGGAATGTCTAATACGGATTATTCAGCACATCCATCGCAAAATACGTAAAGATCATGTCCGCGCCCGCGCGCTTGATGGCGCCCAGGGTTTCCTGCACCACGCGGCGCTCGTCGATGGCGCCGGCCTGCGCGGCGAACTTGATCATCGCGTATTCGCCGCTGACCTGGTAGGCGCCGATCGGCAAACGCGTCACTTCGCGCAGGTCGCGGATGATGTCGAGGTAAGCACCGGCAGGCTTGACCATCAGCGCGTCCGCGCCTTCGGCTTCGTCGATCAAGGACTCGCGCACCGCTTCGCGGCGGTTCATCGGGTCCATCTGGTAGGTCTTGCGGTCGCCCTTCAGGGTGCTGCCGGCCGCGTCGCGGAACGGGCCGTACAGGCCCGAGGCGAACTTGGTCGAATACGCCATCACGGGCGTGTCGTGGAAACCGGCCGCATCTAACGCGCTGCGGATGGCCGCCACCTGGCCATCCATGGCGGCCGATGGCGCGATGATGTCGGCGCCCGCCTGGGCCGCGATGACGGCCTGCTTGCCCAGGTTCAGCACCGTGCTGTCATTGTCGACCGTGTCGCCATGCAGGATGCCGCAATGGCCGTGGTCCGTGTATTCGCAGAAGCAGGTGTCGGACATGACGACCATTTCCGGCACGGCGTCCTTAATGATGCGCGACATGCGCGCCACCAGGCCGTCCGGGTTCAGGGTGTCCGTGCCGTGGCTGTCCTTGTGGTGCGAAATGCCGAAGGTCATGACGGAGCGCAGGCCGGCGCGCGCGTAGCGCTCGACTTCCTGCGCCAGCTTCGCTTCGGGAATGCGGCGCACGCCGGGCATGGACTTGATGTCGATGAAATCGCTGCTGCCTTCGTCGACGAAGATCGGCAGGACCAGGTCGCGCGGATTGATCTCGGTTTCGCGGAACAGCTCGCGCAGTTGCGGGGTCGCGCGCAGGCGGCGCATGCGCGAAGTGGGGAATTGTGCTGGCATGGGGTGACTGGCTTCAGGTTAAGAACGCCAGCAAGTATACGCCGATCGCGCCGCTTGCGCCGGGCTGCGCCGCAAAAAAGCCGCGCAGGTCAAGAAACCCTGCCCCGCGCCTTCATTGCGGCTGCAACAGGGCCGCCATTTGCCAGCGCATGTCCGCCGCCAGCTGCACCAGCATGGCGCCGCGGCGGCGCGCATCGGCGCGTTTTTTCGACGGCACCAGCTCCAGGTCCGGCATCCGGCAAGGGCCGCATGGCAGGCGGTAGTTGCCGTCGCCGGCAGGCAGCGCATGCAGCTCGCGCCACGCCAGGTCGTAGTCGCACGAGATGTGGCGGCGCCGGCGCCAGTTCAGCGCGATGCGGTTGGCGTTGCTGACCAGGTCCAGGTGGCTGCAGCCGAAAAAATCGCCCAGGTCGCGCAAGGCGGCCACCATCAGGTTTTTCGGCCGGCAGCCGTGCAGCGCCCGCGTCGCTTCCTTCACCGCCTGCGCACCCGCCTGCGAGCGCAAACCCTGCAAGGCACCCAGCTGGATGACGGCGCCGCCGGGCTGGGGACGGAACAGGAAACTGGCCAGGTACAGCGACACGCCGTCGCGCGTCAGGCGCAGGCACAGATCCCCCTCGCGGTGGCTGTCGTGGATGGCCGTCAGCTGCAGGCGGTAGGTGGCGCCATCCTTGCCCTCGATGGCGGCCAGCACCAGCGCGCGGCGCGCCGCGTATTCCACCAGCGGCCGCGCGCCCGCCTGCCACAGGAAGCGGTAATGCCCGCGCAGCAGGTCCACCCTCGCCGCGCAACCGAAGCGGCGGCTGGCGTAGGGGCGGTAAATCTTGTACAGCAGGCTGGGATGGGCTTGCGCCAGCGCCGCCAGGCCAGGCATGCCCGCGACGAAGGCTTGCCAGCGCGCGCGCTGCACGGGAAAGACGATGGCGCCCAGCGCAGCCTTGAGGCGGTGCCCATGCTGGCGCAATGCCGGCTGCTGCGGCGCGGCGTTGTCGCCGGTGGCGGTGAAAGTATGCATGCGAACGGCTCTACTGAACGGGATGCGGCGACGGCCGCAGGCAGCCCGCAACGGGCGGCTGCGCGCTGGCAACCGTCTGTTGCGGGTAGAGCGGATGATAGGGGGAGGTGAAAACGAAGGGGGTTACAAGTTGGTAATGTGCCGATACGCCACGCCGGCCTGGCAGCGGCGCCTTAGCGCAGCAGACGCAAGCGCAGGCGCAAGCCCGGCGCCGCGTCCTCGATCTCGAGGCTGCCCCCATGCAGGGCCGCGATGGCGGCCACGATGGACAGACCCAGGCCATTGCCGGGCAAATGGCGGCTCTTGTCGAGCCGGTAGAAGCGCTGCGTCAGCTTCGGCAATTCCTCGGCAGGCACGCCGGGGCCGTTGTCGCGCACGGCCAGCCAGCTGCCCTGCTCATCGCTGCCGGCCGACACTTCCACCGTGGCGCCCTGCCCCGCGTACTTGATGGCATTGTCGACCAGGCTGGCCAGCGCGCTGCCCAGCAGGTTGCGGTCGCCGCGCGCCGGCACGGCCTCGCCATACATCTGCACCAGCAGCACGCCCTGCTCGTCGGCCGTCGCCTCGTACATTTCCACGATGTCGGCGCCGATCTGATGCAGGTCGATGTCATCGAAATTCTCGGGACGCATGCCCGATTCGGCCGCCGCGATCTGCAGCAGCTTGTCGAACACACGCGTCAGGTCGTCGATGTCGTCGATGGCCCCCTGCGCAGCACTTGCGTAGCCGGCCACGCCCTGCTGCTGGCGCAAGGCGCCGTCGAGCTTGTTGCGGATGCGCGCCAGCGGCGTGCGCAGGTCGTGCGCGATGGCGTTCGATACGTGGCGCACGCCTTCCATCAGGTGTTCGATGCGGTCGAGCATTCGGTTGATGTCGCGGCTCAGCAAGCCAAATTCATCTTCGCTGGAGACGGGAATGCGCCGGCTCAGGTCGCCCGCCTCGATCTCGCCCGCCGTGCGGCGGATCTGCCCGATGCGCGCCTCGAGCTGGCGGCGGAACAGCCAGGCGCCCGCCGCCACCAGCAGGATGGCCACCCCGCCGCCATAGGCCAGCGAGCGCAGCACCAGGGTGCGGATCGACTTGCCCTCCTCCATGTCGCGCCCGACGAACAGGCGCGCGCCGCCCGCCAGGTCGCGGATCAGCATGCGCGCGGGCACCCGGCGCCCTTCACGCGTGACGTCGCGGTGCAGCAGGCGGCCCACGGGGCTGCCCAGGTCGGGCCAGGACGACAGGTTGCCCGCCACGCGGCGGCCATCGGCATCGACCAGCAAGAAGATCTCCGTGTCGCTGTCGGTGCGGTCGGTCAGCAGATGGGCGATTTCCGCCGTCGTGCGGCTGCTGCCGCCCTGTTCGTACAGCGCGGCGAGACGCTCCGAGAGCAAGGCCAGCTTGCGGTCCACGCTGCGATCGAGCACGCCGATGGTGCCGAAATAGAACACGGCGCAGACGATGCTGATCGACACGACCACCAGCACGCCATAGCCGAGCGCCAGCCGGGCCGCGATCGAGCGGTGCAGCTTACGCACTGTCGAGCACGCCCAGGGTATAGCCGACACCGCGTACCGTGTGGATCAGCGGCGGCGCAAATTCCTTGTCCACCTTGGTGCGCAAGCGGCTCACCTGCACGTCGATGACGTTGGTCTGCGGGTCGAAATGGTAGTCCCACACGGCTTCGAGCAGCATGGCGCGCGTGACGGACTGGCCCTGGTGGCGCATCAGGTATTCGAGCAGGCGAAATTCGCGCGGCTGCAGGGCGATTTGGCGGTTGGCGCGCGTCACGCGCATGGTGCGCATGTCGAGCACCAGGTCGGCCACCTGCAGCTGCGTCGATTCGGGCACGGGCGCGGCGCGTCGCAGCAGCGCCTCGATGCGTGCCAGCAACTCGGCGATGGCGAACGGTTTCGACAGATAGTCGTCGCCGCCGCTGCGCAAGCCGCGCACGCGTTCGTCCACGCTCGACAGGGCCGACAGCACCAGCACGGGCGTGTTGCGGCCCATGCCGCGCAGGCGCGCGACGATGGCCAGGCCGTCGATCTCGCCGGGCAGCAGGCGGTCGAGCACCAGCGCATCCCAGTCTTCGCCGCAGGCCAGGCGCATGCCGTCGATGCCATTGTCGCAGGCGGTCACGTCGTGGCCCGCCTCGCGCAGGCCGGCACAGATATAACGGGAAGTTTCGGCTTCGTCTTCGATGACCAGGCAGCGCACGGGAGATTCCTTGTAAAGATCAGGCAGCAAATACGCGCAGCATACGCCAGGCGCGCGCCACTTGCCAGTCCCGCCGCGCAGGCCCGGGCCATCCATATCGCCGCATTCGGGCGCGCCGCAGCGTGCGGCGCGCGATAACAGGGTCGGGTACAATACAGCCTCGACAATGTTTGGCCGCGCCCGCGCGCGCCTGCTACAGGCGCCGCACGGCTTGCCGCGGCCTGCATCGCCACCACTGCCACTAACGAACAGCAGGCGCGCCCGGCGCGCGCCACAGACCAATACAGCCATGAAATCGACCCACTCTCTCGCACTGGCGCTGGCCATGGCCAGCGCATGCGGCAACGCCGCTGCCGCAGACACCAAACAAAGCATGCTGTTCGATGAAATCCCCATCGGCAGCTGGAGCACTTCCGCCGAACTGGGCGCCATCACCACCTCGGGCAACACGGTCGGCACCTCGGTGACGGGCAAGATCGACGCGCGCCAGGAACTCGACGACTGGAGCAACCAGTACATCTTCAGCGGCTACTTCAAGGAAGACGAAACGACGAACGACGAGGGACAAAAGATCCGCGAACGCTCGGCCGAACGCTTTTCCGCCTCCGCCAAGGCCGCCTACAAGCTGATGGCCGACCATGAAAAACTGTTCGTGCTGGCCTCGCACGTAAACGACAAGTTCGGCGCCTACACCAAGTACTCGACCCTGGCCGTCGGTCATGGCTCGCGCTGGTACCAGTCGAGCGACAAGAGCGTCGACGTGGAAGTCGGTCCCGGCTATTTCAGCGGCACCAACGACACGGGAGAATCGGAACACGGCCTGACGGTGCGCGGCGCGGCCGCCATGAAGTGGAAGATCAGCCAATCGGCCATGTTCACGCAGACGGTCAGCGTGGAACGGGGCACCTCGAACACCCACTCGATCGCCGAAACGGCCCTCAGCACGAAGATCAACGGCACCATGCAGATGAAGGCCGCCTTCAGCGCCCGCAACGATACGCGCGTACCGGACGACAAGAAGAACACGGATACGCAGACCTCGCTGACCCTGGTCTACTCGTTCTGAGATGCCGGCCACGCTGATGCGGCGCTTGCGCCTGGGCGCCCTGCTGTGCGCCGCGGCGCTGCTGAGCGGCTGCGCCGCCGTCACCGTCAGCGCCATTTCTCCGGCCGACTACCTGCAGCAGCGGCGCGGCGATATCCTCACCACGGGCAAACTCAGCGCATCGGCCAGCGAGGTGCTGCGCATTATCGGCAGCGACATCGCCGCCTGCGAAGCCAATACGGGCAGCTGCCGCGCCGACCTGGCCCGCTCCGAGCTGCTAAGCGACGAACAGCGCCTGGCGACGCTCTCCGAATTGTGGCTGGAAAGCGCGCTGGCGGAAGAAAAACAGGGCGGCCACCCCAGCGCCGAGCTGCTGGCCGCGTGGCTGGAATCGGCCCGTTACGCGTATGCCTACCTGTTCTACACGACGCGCACGCCGGGCCAGCGCGCCTTCGAGGAACGCCAGACGCAAATCCGCGACTACTATAACTACGCCGTGCAAAAGGCCGTCGGCAACCTGTTCCGCCACCGCGGCGAATACCGCCCGGACGGCCATGTGATCCGCGTCGCCGGCTGGCAGATCGACAGCGAACTGTCGGCCCTGCGCCTGCCCGACGACGGCACCCTGCCCGAAGAACTGCTGCCGGCCACCTCGCTGTCGTTTTCCGGCCTGCGCAATGTGTACCGGCGCGACGGCTTCGGCGCCGACCTGGTCGCCGTCATGCCCAAGCCCCCGGCGTCGAAAGGCGACTATGTGCCGTACCAGGAGACGCGCTTCCCCGTCGTCACGGCGCTGATCCGCTTCGACGGCAACAGCCTGCAGGAGGTATTGGCCACGCAGCAGCTGCTGGTGATGCTGGTCGACCCGACGCGCAGCGAATCGACGCGCATGGCGGGCCAGGAACTGCCCGTGGCCGCCAACTTCACGGCCGGCTATGGCCTGTGGCTGGCCCGTTCCGGCTTCGGCGTGCAGGCGCTGCGCACCCTGTTCGGCCGCGCCGACGGCATTTCGCGCCCGCAGGTGCACCTGATGCAGCCCTACGACCCGAACAAGCGCACCATCGTCATGCTGCACGGCCTGGCCAGCAGCCCGGAAGCGTGGATCAACGTGGCCAATGAACTGATGGGCGACGAACAGCTGCGCCGCCGCTACCAGATCTGGCAGGTGTACTACCCGAGCAACGCGCCGCTGGCCGCCAACAATGCGGCCATCCGCAAGGCGCTCGCCGCCACCCTGGCGCAGTTCGACCCGGCTGGCAAGGCGACGGCCGCGAACGATATGGTCTTGATCGGCCACAGCATGGGCGGCGTGCTGGCGCGCCTGATGGTGTCCGACGCCAGCAACACCCTGCTCGACGCCATCACGGAAGAATACAATTTGAAGGGCAAGAAGGCGGAAAAAGTGCGCGCCGGGCTGGCGCCCTACCTCAATTTCACGGCCATGCCGCAGGTGAACCGCGCCATCTTCATCGCCGCGCCGCACCGCGGCACCTCGTTCGCCAACCACAAGGTGGCGCGCTGGATCGCCAATCTCGTCACCTTGCCCATCACCATGCTCGACCAGCTGTCCGACGCGGCCGGCAGCCTGGCGCAGCTCGACACGGGCAGCAGCGAGCCGCTGCGCATCCCCAACAGCATCGATAATCTCAGCGACAAGGACCCGTTCGTGCGCCTGGTGGCGGACCTGCCCATCAGCCCGAAAGTGCGCTACTACTCCATCATGGGCAACGACACGCCGGACCTGCCGCTGGCGGAATCGAGCGACGGCGTGGTGCCCTACGCCAGCGCCCACCTCGACGGCGCCCTGTCGGAAAAAGTCATCCCCTCGTGGCACAGCGTGCAGGAAAGCCCGCAGGCGATCCTGGAGATACGGCGGATTTTGCGGCTGCCGGACAGCTTGCCCTGATCGGCCGCAGATATCTCGCTGTCTGATGCAGGAAAATGCGTTTTTTGCTTGATAAAGTTGCGAAACATGATAATCTTGTGTATAGCACGCCTGGCGCATATACCCGAGGAGCGAACATGACAGCGCATCTGCATCACGACACCCTGGCGCCCGAGCGCCGGGAATGGACCGACAACGACCTGCGGGTAGTGGAACAATTCTCGCAATTGGTGAACGCACAGCTCGACCTGTTGGCGCAAGGTCCCGAGCGCCAGCGTTTGATCGGCCTGGTCACGCGCGCACTCGATGCGGCGCGCGCCTCCCTGGGCGCAACGCCGCCGGGCATGCCACGCCAGCTTCCCGTGTCAAAACTCAAGGTATCCGATGTGATTGGGCAAGGATGGGTGGAACTGTCGCAGGCGTCGCTGTATCGCGCCGTGGAAAGCCAGCGGTTCTATTGCGTGACGCCCAAGGGGCGCAGTATCGGCAAGGAGTTTCCGGCCTGGCAATTTGTCCAGCCCGTGCCGGAACTGATCGCGCCCGTGCTGGCCGTCCTCGCCGGCCAGCCCGGTAGTGACATCCATGCCTTCTGGATCAGCAGCACAGACGAACTCAACGAACTTTCGCCGGCAGAGATGCTCGCAGGAAAATCATTCGAAACGCGGGCCGACATCCACCCCAGTCAGCAGGCGCTGCTGGATTTGCCCGCCAGCGAGAGATTGCGCAAGGTGCTGGCGGCGGCGAAGTGGCAGCATAGGGGCATGGCCGACATCGTAGGCTAGCCCCGCATGACGTTTGAACTAACGCCCGTCCCGCCAGAAATGACCGCGCGCCTGCCGGCACTGGCATCGCTGCGCGCTGAATTATTGAGTCATATCATCACCCATCCAGCAGGCCAGGCCCTGGTGCGCGCGGCGTGGAACACGGCATCCATCTGGCCATTGAAAGTCCAGCGCACATACCGCTTCGGCCCGCCCGCCGAACTGGCAGATGCAGCCGGCTTTCCCTATCACTGGGCGTATATTGCGGACGATGCCTACACGGCGGCCTGGGAAGCCCAGCTTTGCCAGAACGACGTGACGCGTCCGGGCACCTTTTATATCGCGCATGGTGCGGAACTGGCGCTGCTCGCCACGCTGTCGTTCAGCGCCCCGCTGCAATTGCTCGACCTGACAGGGCTGGCCGCCAGCCGCCTGGGTATCTACGATCAATTGCGCAGTCCCGACCACGGCTGGTGCCAATGGCTGGGCTGGCAGCTGGACCAGATCATTGCGCAGGAGGCCGGCGCGATTCATGGCTTTGTGTATCCATCGCGCCGGCAGCCCGGCAAACTTGCCTATGCCATTTCATCGCGCCACATGGCAACCTTGGGCCAAGCCATGGCGTGCTCACAGCTGACATTCGGCGACAGCCCTGCGTATGCACAGTTGCTGGACGACCGCCTGCGCGTGGTTCCGCCCTGAGCTGATACGCCCTACGCCGGCTCGCGCCACTTGTCCTTGATCTCCAGCATGGCCGGCAAGTGCTCCACGAACAGCGCCAGCAAGTCCGGATCGAAATGCGTGCCGCTGTCGCGCTGCATGGTGGCGATGGCCTCTTCGACCGTCCAGGCGCGCTTGTAGGGGCGCTCGCTGGTGAGCGCGTCGAAGACATCGGCGATGGCGACGATGCGGCCTTCGTGGGGGATTTCCTCCCCTTTCAAGCCTTGCGGATAGCCGCTGCCATCCCATTTCTCGTGGTGCGTCAGGGCGATGGTGCGCGCCATTTTCAGCAGGCCGCCCGCGTGCTCGCCGATGATGGCCGCGCCGATTTGCGCGTGGCTGCGCATGACGTTCCATTCGTCCGCATCGAGCTTGCCCGGCTTTTGCAGGATGGCGTCGGGGATGCCGATCTTGCCCACGTCGTGCATGGGGGCCGCATTCAATAAATCTTCCGCCCTGGCCGCGCTGTAGCCGGCAGCCAGCGCCAGCTGGCGCGCGTAATAGCTCATGCGGATGACGTGCATGCCCGTCTCGTTGTCCTTGTACTCGGCCGCCTGGCCCAGGGTCTGGATCACCTGCAGGCGCGAGCGGCGCAATTCCTCGGCATCCACCAGCGACAAGTGCGTGCGCACGCGGGCGCGCACGATGGGCGGGCTGACGGGCTTGGTGATGTAATCGACGGCGCCCGCGTCAAAACCGTCCGCCTCGTCCTTCACGTCGCACAGGGCGGTCACGAAAATGACGGGAATGGACGCAGTGACCGGCATGGCTTTGAGCTGGCGGCACACTTCATAGCCCGTCATGGCCGGCATCATGATGTCGAGCAGGATCAGTTCGACGGGGTTGTTCTGCGCCAGTTCCAGCGCCTTCTCGCCATCCTTGGCGTACAGCAGGCGGTAATCGTCCTGCAGGATCTGGCGCAGCACCTGCAGATTCGTCGCTTCGTCGTCGACCAGCAGCAGGATCGGTTTGTCTTCTTGTAAGGTCATCGTTAGCCCAATATCAGGAAAGGTCGGCAGCCGCTGGCGCCTCGAGCCACGCCAGCAGCTGGCGCAGCACGCCCACGGCACGCGCAAATTCAAAGTCGTCGATGGCGCTGGCCAGCGCCTGCAGGCGCTGCTGCTGGCCGTGCGGCGCCAGCATGGCGGCGATCTGCGCCATCAGGGCGTCGTCCAGCTGTCCGCCCTCCAGGCTGGCGATGGCTTGCCGCAGCAAGGCGCCGGCAGCTGGCGCATCGAGGGGCGCGCTGGCGGACGGCGCGTCCATGGCCACGGCCGGCATATTTACCTCTTCCAGTTCGCCGGCCAGCGCCATGAAGGCGGCGGCCAGCTGCACCAGCAATTCGGTGGCCGGCAACTGGCGCGCGATCGCTTGTTCGATGCGTCCCAGCAGGCTTTCGACCTGCACCAGGCACAAATTGCCCGCCGCGCCCTTGATACGGTGCAGCAGGTGGCCGGCCACGCTGCCGCCGCCGCGTTCCAGTTCCGACGCCAGCATGGCGGCGCAGTCGCCATTGGCCTGCACGAAGCGGCCGATCGCCCGCTGCAAGGCTTCGCGGCCGCCCCACAGGGCGATGCCGCGCTGCCAGTCCACCTGGCCGGCGGCCGCACGCGCCGCCGCGCCGGCGGCCGGCGGCGGCATGGCCACGGCGATATCGAGCAGGCGGGCGATTTCCGCCGTCAGCTTGTGCATTTCCAGCGGCTTCGAGGCGAAGCCGTTCATGCCCGCCGTCTGCGCGGCGCGGCGGTCCTGTTCCAGCACGCTGGCCGTCAGGGCGATGATGGGCGTCGCCTTCAAGCCCTGCTCGCGCTCGTACACGCGGATCAGGCGCGTCGCTTCCAGGCCATCCATGCGCGGCATCTGTACATCCATCAGGACGATGTCGAAGCTGCCCTTGCTGAACTCGCGCACGGCGCTCTCGCCGTCGCTGGCGGCGATCACCTGGTGGCCGGCCGCGCCCAGGCTGATCAGGAGCAGCTCCACGTTCTGCGGCACGTCGTCGGCCGCCAGGATGCGCAGCGGCGGCAAGGCCACCACGGGCTGCTCGCTGCGGCGCAAGACGGCCTTGCCCGGCGCCAGCGGCAGCAGCACGTGAAACACGCTGCCCACGCCCAGGGTGCTCTCCACCGTGATGGTGCCTTTCATCAGCTCGACCAGCTGCAGCGAAATCGTCGTGCCCAGGCCCGTGCCGCCAAATCGCCGGCTCATCGAGGAATCGGCTTGCGTAAACGGCGCGAAGATCTTGTCCAGGCGGTCGGCGGGGATGCCGATGCCCGTGTCGTGCACGGCGATATGCACTTGCTCGCCCTGCATGTCGACGGCCACGCGCACATGGCCCACTTCCGTGAACTTGACGGCGTTGCCGATCAGATTCGTCAGCACCTGCTGCACCCGGCGCGCGTCGCCGAGGAAGAACTGGCCCATGCCGGGATCGACATCGACATGCAGTACCAGGTCGCGCGCATGCGCCGTGACGCGCAGGGAGGCGGCCACGTGGTCGACCAGATCGGGCAGCGAGAAGTCCACCAGTTCCAGCTCGGTGGCGCCTTTTTCCAGCTTGGCCGTGTCGAGGATGTCGTTGAGCAACTCGAGCAGGGAACGGGCCGACTGGCGCACCGTGCCCAGGTGGCGGCGCTGCAGGCTGTCCAGGGCCGTCCCCAGCAGCACTTCCGTAAAGCCGATGATGGCGTTCATCGGCGTGCGGATTTCATGGCTCATGTTGGCCAGGAAGCTGGTCTTCGATTCGGCGGCCAGCTCGGCGCGGTCTTTCGCCGCGCGCAGATTTTCCTGCATGGCGCGCCGCTCGCTCACGTCGGTGGCCAGCTTGACCACCTTGAACGGCTTGCCGTCCGTGTTGAAGATCGGATTGTACGAGGCCTGTATCCACACTTCCCGGCCATCCTTGCCGATGCGCTTGTATTCGCCCGTATTGAATTCGCCGCCCGCCAGGTGCTGCCAGAACGCGATGTAGTCGGGCGAAGTCACGAGGGCAGGTTCGCAGAAGATGCTGTGGTGCAGACCGAGCACGTCGTCGAGCCGGTAGCCGACCAGGTCGAGGAAATTCTGGTTGGCCGCCAGGATGCGCCCCTGCAGGTCGAACTCCGCGACCGCCGTCGCGCGCGAGATGGCCGTCACCTTGCCCTCGTATTCGGCGTTGCGCAGTTCGCTTTCCGTGATGTCGAGGATGACGCCGTCGATCCAGCGCACCACGCCGTCGTTGTCGAGCACGGGACCGCTGCTTTCGCGCACCCAGCGCTCGCGCCCGTCGCGGTGGATCATGCGGTAGACGTTCTCGAAATCGCGCTGTTCGCCGGCCGCCTGCACGCAGGTGTCGTTGACGCGCTGGCGGTCGTCCGGATGCACGAGGTCGAACAGCCTGACCCGCCCTTCGATGAAGTCCTGCGGCATCCAGCCCGTCAGGTTGAAGACGGCATCGCTGATGAAAATCATCTTCCATTCGGGCGCGAAGCTGCAGTGGAAGGACACACCGGGGATATTGCGGATCAGGGTGCGGTACTGGCGCTCGCTGTCCTTCAGCGCCTGCTCCATGCTGCGCGACGAGCGCATGTCCGTGACGAAGGCCACGAACAGGGGCTGGCCCGGCATGTCGATCTTGCCGATCGCCACGCGCATGGGCAGCACGGCGCCATCCTTGTGGCAGCCATCGAGTTCGCGTCCGCTGTCGAGGATGCGCGAGGCGCCCGTTTCCAGGTAATCGCGCAGATAGCCCTCGTATTCGGCCGCGTCGGCCGGCTGCAGCAGCACGCTGGCGTCGCGCCCCACGATCTCCGCTTCGCGCCAGCCGAACAGGCTTTCCGCGGCGGGATTGAAGGAGCGCACCTTGCCCTGTCCATCGATGGTGATCAAGCCGTCGGCGGCCGTGTCGACGATGGCGCGCAGGCGCGATTCGCCGGCACTGGCATGGCGCAGCAGCTGGCGGTAGCGCAGCAAGCCGTTCGCGGCCGCCACGAAGACGGTCAGGGTGATGGTGATCAGGGCCACGGCCAGCGCCACGAACGAAGCTTGCACGGTGATCGTGTTCTCGCCGGCCGTGGGCGTGCCGGAAAAGCGCGCGGCCAGCATGCCCGTGTAGTGCATGCCAGAAATAGCCAGACCCATCACCACGCTGCTGAGCAGCAAGGATGCCAGCGGACTGAGGCGCTGGCGCATGGCGCTCAGGCCGAAGCGCACCCACAGCGCCAGCATGGCCATGGTGACGGCCACCAGCAGCGACAGCGCGAACAGCCACGGTTCGTAGTGCAGGGTCAGCGAGGTTTGCATGGCGGCCATGCCGCTGTAATGCATGGAACCGATGCCCACGCCGACGAGCACGCCGCCCACCACCAGCTGCCGCCAGTTGATGCTCGGACGCGCCAGCAAATGCAACGCCACCCATGACGCAGCCACGCCGGGCAGCATGGACAGCAGGGTCAGGCCGGGTTCGAAGGAGACGCGCGTGCAGATGTCGAAAGCGAGCATGCCGATGAAGTGCATCGACCAGATGCCGCCGCCGAGCGCGATGGCGCCCGTGACGATGGCCGTCTGGCGCTGGAAGCCGCGCTCGCTGCTGCGCGCCATGCCGGCGATCTGCAGGGCCATGAACGAGGCAAAGATGGCGATGCCGATGGAAAACAGCACCAGCCAGGCATTGTGCGTGCCATAGATGTACGGCAAGGTATCGTTCGATACGGCAAAGATGGAACTCAGCATACTGTCGTGAACTAAATAGAGTGAAACGTGACGTCGCAAAACATGATTGCGCACCGCGCGCCGGCGCCCGGCTTTTTAGCAAAGCGGCAACACAGCGAAAATGACAACGGTAGCAATCGACCAGGGCAAGGCTCGGTCATCACGCCCGCGCCTGCCGCGCGGGGGAAAGATGCTTTTTACAGAGAGAAAAAGCGGAATGCGGTCGAACTCTGGCGCGGGTGACTGGCCGCCAGCGTGACGATGATTTTTTAAAGAGCCATGAGTATAGTTGCTTTACGAAAATATTCATAGGACTTCAGCAATATCATGACAATAAAAGCAATATTCTGCGGCCCTGATGCGACAATGTCCCGGCGCTCAGGCCGGCGGCCACTGCGCGCGTATCGTGGAAGATTCCTGATAAGTGGGACCGGCCCGTACGGCCACGGGGATGCCGGCCAGCTTACAACGGTGGCTCAGCTCGTCCTTGATCTGCCGCAACGACCAGCGCTGCGGCACCGGCAGATCCATGCCCACCACGCGGATCAGCGGGCAGTCGTCGAGGGTCGTGTGCAGCAGCAGCTCCAGGCGCGCCATCGGTGGCCCGCCCCGGTAGACATCCACCGCGCCCGCGTAGGCGACCACCTCGAGCGCACGTATCTGCCGCAGCGCCAGCTGCAGCGCCTTCTCATGACCGGGCAAACGCCGCGCCACCCGCCGTAGCAACAGGCCGGCATCGTTGATTTCGACATGAAAAGACAGATTGCGATCCGGCAGCAGGACCAGGCCGATGGTCCAGGCGGCCAGCGCAGGCAGGAGCAGCAGCACCGCCTCGCCCGCGTACGGCACATCGCGCCAGACGGCTTGCAGGACAAAGGCGAGGATCAGGACGCAGCCGCCCAGCAGCACGCTGCGCCACAGCACGGGACGCAGATTGGCCATCATCGCCGCCTGGGAACTTGCATCGTCGGCCGGCGCAAAGCGTATCCACTCGGCGCGCGCCGGTTTCAGCTTGCGCACCACTTCTCCGCTCAGGCGTTTTGCGCCAGCATGCCGCGGAACCATGCCAGTTGCTCGCGCGTCAGGTAGTTGGCGCCATCGCCATGCAGGATGACGATCTCGATCTCGGCGGGAATCGACGCGATCAGTTGCGCGCCCGTGACGGGAATCTTGGGAAAATTGATGCCGGCCAGGAAGGCCGGGTCTTCCGCCACCGTCACGCACTGGCGCTCGGGATTCGGCGACGGCACGAGGAACAGGTCGATCTGCTCGCTCTGCCCGCCGATGACGACGTGCAATTGCGCGGCCAGCAGTTCGGGCAGGATCAGTTCGATGTTATTTTCGGTGCGCGATTGCTGGAAAGCGCTTTTCAGGGGCGTCAGGACGTGTGTGGCGGTCATGGGAACAGTAAAAAATGGGGACGGCGGCAGTGTAGCAGAGGCGCCCGGCCGGGCGCGCTCCGCTGGCGCCGCGGCTACAGCTTGTAGTTCAGGGACAGCAATACGCTGCGCGGCGCACCGTAGCGTTCCAGCCCGCCCGACCACGCATAGCCGAGGCCCTGGTAGTAGCGGCGGTCCAGCACGTTGTCGACGCTGACGCGCAGCTGCACCTGCTCGCTCAGGCGGTAGCCGGCCGTCAAGCCGACGATGGCGTAGCCGCCCTGTCGCGTCAGGTAGCCCGTGTCGCGACGGTAGATCTTGTCCTGCGCGTACACGGAGCCGCCCAGGTTCCACCGCGCCAGGCTGCCGCGCAGCTGCACAGTCGTGTACAGCTTGAACAATTGCTTCGGCTCATCCGTGGCGATGCGCTGGCCGATGTTCGCCGCCACGCTATCCTGCGTATACTTGGCCAGCACATAGGTGTAGCCGCCCGCGATCTGCCAGCCCGCCAGTGGCGAGCCCGACAATTGCAGATCGACGCCTTCGCTCTGCACCTGCCCGGCCGCGCGGGCGCAATAGATGGCCCCGCCCGTGGGGCAATTGACTTCATCGGCCATCGCGCGGTTATTCTGCTTGATGCGGAACAGGGCGCCGCCGGCATTGAGGCGGCCCCCGAAGTACTCGCCCTTGACGCCCACTTCCAGGTTGGTGCCGCTCAACGGCGGCAAAGTATTGCCGCGCACGTCCAACGAGCTTTGCGGCTCGAAGATCTGCGTGCCGCTCGCATACACGGAGTGATGCTGGTCCAGGTCGTAGACGAGGCCCGCATACGGCGTAAACTTCGCGTTTTCCGTCAGGCCGCGCCGCCACGTGGGGTTGCTGGCATACCAGCCCGTCACGTCCTGCGCATACCAGCCGAAGCGCCCGCCCAGCACCAGCCGCAGCGGATCGGCCAGGCTGAAGTTGCCGGCCGCATAAATACCCTTTTCGTCCGTCTTGCGGCCCCAGTTGTACGGCTCGAACGGCGCGCCGTTCATGCGGTAGGCATGGGGATTCCACTGGCGGATGTCAATCACGCGCGCGGCCGCCCCTTCCCAGCTCTGGCCCGCGTCCGAATCGTCGTGGCGGTAGCTGGCGCCGACGATCACGTCGTGCTGGCGGCCGAACCACGTGACGGGGCCGCTCAGGCGCCAGTCAGCCACCACCTGTTCCGTGTTGTACTTCCAGCCCGTTTCCGACTGGCTGAAGCGATAGATCTCGCCATCGATGCGGCTATTGGTGGTGTTGCGCGTGCTGGAAGAGGCATCGATGCGCGTGATGGCAAAGCGGCTGCGCCAGCCCTTCTCCAGCCTGGTTTCCAGGTCGGCGAAGACGACGTTGTTGTCGCGTTTCTGGAACGAGTCGGCATTATTCAGGAAGGTCGAGCGCGGCAAGTCCATGTGGCGTCCGTCGGCAAACGTCGGCAAGCCGACAAACACGCCATCGGTGCGGCTGTGCTGGCGCGAGAAACCGATGCCGGCCGTGGTCGATGGCGTCAGGTCCGCTTCGACGATCGCATACACGGTGCCGTTGGTGTTGTTGACCACGTCGACGAAACTGTCGCTGTCGCGCCAGCCGGCCGCCCCCCTGCCGCGCACGCTGCCCGAGGCGTTCAAGGCATTGCTGGCGTCCACAGTGAATTGCCGGTCCTTCCAGCTGCCCAGGTGAGCGGACGCGTTCAGCAGGGGCGTGGCCGTGGGGCGCTTGCGTATCATGTTGATGCTGCCGGACGGCGCGCCCGCCCCCTCCATCAAGCCCGTGGCGCCGCGCACCACTTCCACGCGGTCGTACATCAGCATGTCGGCGGAAACATTACGCTCATTAAAACCCGTGACATCGAGCGGCAAGCCATCGACGTTGACGTGGCTCAAGGCAAAACCGCGCGCAAAATACGTGGTTTCCTGGTCGGACACGCCCTGTGTCTTGCCATACAGGCCAGGCGTGGCGCGCGCGACGTCCTGCAAGGTGGTCAAATCGAAATCTTCCATCTGCTGGCGCGAAATCACGCTGACCGTTTGCGGCGTGTGACGTTGCGACAAGTTCAAGCCCGTGGCCGTCGACATGGCGCGCGCCGTATATAAACCCGTGCCTTCCGTGGCGCCGTCCGCCTCGGCGCTGACGACCACGGCGGGCATGCTGGCCAGGCCGCCATCGGCCGTACTGGCATTCATTTTGTGCAACAGATAATTGCCGCTACCGCTGGCTGTCACCTCCAGGCCGCTGCCTTGCAGCAACGTTTGCAAACCGGCCGCGACGCCATAACGGCCCTGCAAGCCCGGCGTCGCCAGGCCGTCGAGCGCCATGCCCTGCGTGGACAGGTTCACGCCGGCGGCGATGGCAAACGAGGCCAGCGCATCGCGCAGGCTGCCGGCGGGAATGCTGTAGTCGCGCAGGCTGGCGGCCGGGCTGGCCTCGGCCGCCAGCGCGGTCTGCGGCAAAGTGGCGCCGGCCGCACCCACGGCGAGTAACAAGACCAGCGCGGCGCGCACGGCGCCGGTGGCGGGATGGAGCGTCATGCGTGCTGCTGTCAAAGTGCGGTGCTGCAAAGCCATGTAAACCCTTTCGATGGTTCGGATTGTTCGTTCTCTACCTTGTATGACGAAGCAATCTGCAAAAAGGGACAGGCAAGAAGTAAATTGGAGCACGTCGGCTTACGCCCTGCGGGCTAAGCCGACCTACCATACCCGACAGGCGTAGGTCGGCTTAGCGTGGCAAGGCCACGCGTAAGCCGACAAGCTCAAGCCGCCTCGACACTGATCCAGTAGCGCGTGCGGCGCGCCAGCCGGATCGGCAAGGCGCGCTGCAGCAAGAGCAGGATGTTGTCCGGGTCGTGCAACTGGAAGATGCCGTCCACGGGCATGGCAGCGAGCGCCGGATCGCAGCGCAGCACGCCATAGCGGTAGCGGGCCACCTGTTCGAGCACCTCGCCCAGCGGCATACGCTCGGCGATCAGTACGCCCCGCAGCCAGGCGTCCGCATGCGGCGCCAGCGGCGTCAAGGCAGAAACGGCCGCGTCGTCGAAACTGCCCTGCCGCCCCGCATCGACCCTGCGCAAGGCGTCGGTAGCTTCCCTTGGCCGGATCTCGACGGCGCCCTCGCTGACGCTCACCTGCGTACGCGGTGCCAGCACGCTGCCGCCCTGGCGCACGCTGAAGTGCGTGCCCAGCGCGCGCACGACGCCATTGCTGCTGCGCACGAGGAACGGGCGCGCCGGCACGGCGCCGTCGTGCGCCGTGGCGACGTGGATTTCGCCGGCATGCAAGACCACCAGCCGCGCCGCGCCGTCAAAGCGCACGTCGATGGCCGTGTCCGTATTGAGTACCAGTTGCGTGCCATCGGGTAATGTCATGTGGCGGATTTCGCCCCTGGCCGTGCGAATGGCCGCGCGCCGCGCTTGCCACGGCGCCGACTGGCTGGCCAGCCACAGTGCCGGTCCGGCCACGATCAGCCCGGCCAGGCCGTAGAGCACGGCACGCCGCTGCGGCGACTGCGGCGCCCCGTCCGCCGCCTGGCGCAGCACCGGCGGCACGCTGGCCAGGGTGCCGCACACGAGCTCGGCCCGTTTCCAGGCCGCTTCGTGCGCGGGATCGCTGGTGCGCCAGGCTTGGAAGGCTTGCTGTTCGTCAACGTTCAAAGGCCCCCCGTGCAAGCGCACCAGCCATTGCGCCGCCGCGTGGGCGGCGCGCGGGTCGATGGCAGCCGTGCTGGCGTTCACAGGATCAAGAGGATGCAGCGCTCGAACGCCTGCACCATATAGCGCTTGATGCTGCGCTCGCTCACGCCCAGGCGCCGGGCGATTTCTGCATAGGCGAGGCCATCGACATGCGCCAGCAGGAAGGCGTTGCGCACGAGCGGCGGCAAACCGTCGAGCATGGCATCGATGCGCTGCAAGGCTTCCAATACCAGCAAACGCTCTTCCGGCGACTGCATCAGCAGATCGGGCTGCTGGGCCAGGGTTTCCAGCCACGCCTGCTCCAGCGACAGGCGCCGGTAATGGTCGATCAGCAGGCGCTGCGCCACCGTGGTGAGATAGGCGCGCGGTTCGCGCAGGCTCTGCCGGTTCTCGGGCGGCGCCGTCAGCAGGCGCACGAAAGTATCCTGCGCCAGGTCGGCCGCATGGTCGGCGCACTGCAGCTTGGCGCGCAGCCAGCGCATCAGCCAGCCGTGGTGGCTGCTGTAGATGCCGGCTATCGACTCGCTGGACTGCGCAATGTTCACTCGGGACTCCAATGCGCGCAAGGCAAGGCGCGACTAATTGATAATAATTCTCATTATCACAAATCCTTGCCTCCGGCGTCAATGCCGGCGCCCGCCTATCGCTGGAAAACGTTGTTTCAGCGCGGTTGCCGGCTCTTAGCGGCTGATATACAAGCTCTTCATGACCATGCCGCCGCGCATTTTCTTCGCGCCCGGCGCCAGCCCGGCGGGACAGGCACCGAGGAACTCGCCCGCCAGTTCCGTGCGTTGCACCTCGGTCTTGCCGTTCAGTTCGATAATGGTGTCGGCGGTCAGGGTATACGCCTTGGCCAGGTCGCCCTTGAAATTGCCCGCCAGCTTGGCGCCAGGACAGCTGGACTGGAAGGTGTAGCTGTCGCCCTGGCGGCTTTGCGACGCGATCTGGCATTCCTGCTCGAAATCGCTCCACAAGTCGTCGTCGATCAGGCGGTCGCGTTGCTGATCAACGCAGATTTCCCAGGAAAACGGCGAGGTGGCGGGCGTCACCTTCCACAGCCCCGTGGCGCGCTGCAAACGCTGCGCCGGCTCGGCCGCCGAGGCGGACGCGGCTGCGCACAGGGGAAGGATCATCATCAGGAACAAGGTCGCGCTGCGTTTCATGTCCATGGCCTTCAGCTAAAGACTTGAATATAGCAAAGGGACATGCGCAGCACGCGCACGCTTGGCGACCATGACTGCTGGGGCTGCTGACACGGAAATGCGGCCACCGCAATGGCAGATTGGGCATCTGCCATTGCGCCTGGCGGCCAGTAATACGATCAGTGCTGGCCGATCTTCATGATCTTCAACGCATTCGTGCCGCCCACCTTGCCCATCGGCTCGCCCCAGGTCAGCACGACGGTGTCGCCCTTGGCCACGACTTTATGTTCCACCAGCAGATCTTCCGCCTGCTGCAAGACCTTGTCGCGGTCGGTGCCGGACGTCAATTCCAGGGTGCTGACATTGCGGTACAGGGCCAGCTTGCGGCGCGTGCCCACGCTGGGGGTCAGCGCGACGATGGGGATATCGATGTTGCAACGGCTCATCCACAGGGCCGTGGAGCCCGATTCCGTCAGGGTGGCGATCGCTTTCACGCGCAGGTGATGGGCCGTAAACAGCGCGCCGTAGGCGATCGACTGGTCGATGCGCGAGAACGTGGCGTTGAGGAAATCGGCGTCCAGCTTGCAGGTATCCCACTTTTCTGCATCGAGGCAAATGGCGGCCATGGCTTCCACCGTTTCGATCGGATAGCGGCCCGACGCCGTTTCCGCCGACGTCATGACGGCATCCGTGCCATCGAGCACGGCATTGGCCACGTCGGACACTTCCGCGCGGGTCGGCACGGCGTTGACGATCATCGATTCCATCATCTGCGTGGCCGTGATGGCTAATTTATTCGACGCGCGCGCCATCTTGATCATGCGCTTTTGCAAGGCCGGCACGGCCGCGTTGCCCACTTCCACGGCCAGGTCGCCGCGCGCCACCATGATGCCGTCGGAAGCGTCGAGAATTTCCTGCAGCGCGGGAATGGCTTCCGCCCGTTCGATCTTGGCGATCATCATCGGCTTGTGGTCCCACGCTTCGCCGGCGATATTGGCCAGCTGGCGCGCCATGACCATGTCCGTGGCGTTTTTCGGGAACGACACGGCCACGTAATCGGCCTGGAAACTCATCGCCGTCTTGACGTCTTCCATGTCTTTCGCCGTCAGGGCCGGGGCCGACAAGCCGCCGCCCTGGCGGTTGATGCCCTTGTTGTTAGACAATTCGCCGCCAATCTTGACGGTCGTGTGGATTTCGCTGCCGACGACTTTATCGACCGTCAGCACGATCAGGCCGTCGTTCAGCAGCAGCACGTCGGCAGCGCGCAAGTCGCGCGGCAATTCCTTGTAGTCGAGGCCGCAGCGCTCGATGTTGCCCAGTTCGCCGTTCTCGCCCCATTTCGCGTCGAGGATAAAGGAAGCGCCGTTTTCCAGGAAAATCTTGCCTTCTTCAAACTTGCCGACGCGGATTTTCGGACCTTGCAAGTCGGCCATGATGGCCACTTCGCGGCCGCACAGCGCTGCCGCTTCGCGCACCATGCGGGCGCGGTCGATATGGTCTTGCGCCTTGCCATGCGAGAAGTTCAGGCGCACGACGTCGACGCCGGCCTTGAACATGCGGACGAGGGTATCGATATCGTTCGAAGCGGGGCCGATGGTGGAAACGATCTTGGTGGCGCGTTGCTGTACTTGCATGGTCATGGTGTGCTGCTTTCTATAATGAGTTGCTACAAGGGCCGGCCTTGTGGGCCGGCCGTCCTGGTGCGCTGGATCAGCGGTGATTCTTGTTACTTGGCCGCCATCAGGGCGACGGTCGTGTCGAGCATGCGGTTCGAGAAGCCCCACTCGTTGTCGTACCACGACGACACTTTCACGAGGCGGCCCGAGACCTTGGTCAGGGTCGAATCGAAGTTCGACGAGGCCGGGTTATGGTTGAAATCGATGGAAACCAGCGGTTCCGTCTGGTACGTCAGGATGCCTTTCAGCGCACCTTCCGACGCCGTTTTCAGCAAGGCGTTGACCTCTTCCACCGTGGTATCGCGCTTGGAAATAAAGGACAGGTCGACCAAGGAGACGTTGATCGTCGGTACGCGGATGGCAAAACCATCGAGCTTGCCATTCAGTTCCGGCAAGACCAGGCCGACGGCGGCCGCCGCGCCCGTCTTGGTGGGGATCATCGAATGCGTGGCCGAACGGGCGCGGCGCAAGTCTTCATGCATCACATCGGACAGCACCTGGTCGTTCGTGTAGGCGTGCACGGTAGTCATCAGGCCCGATTCGATGCCGATGGCGTCGTTCAGGGGCTTGACTAAGGGTGCGAGGCAGTTCGTCGTGCACGAGGCATTCGAGATGACCGTGTCCGTGGCTTTCAGCACGTGCTGGTTGACGCCGAACACGATGGTGGCGTCCACGTCCTTGCCGCCCGGCGCGGAAATGATGACTTTTTTCGCGCCGCCCTTCAAATGCGCCGAGGCTTTTTCCTTGGTGGTGAAGAAACCCGTGCATTCGAGCACGACATCAACGCCCAACTCTCCCCATGAAATCAGGGCCGGGTCGCGCTGCGCGAAGACGCGGATGCGGTCACCGTTGACGAGCATGTTCTCGCCATCGATGGTGACGACGCCGGGAAACTTGCCGTGCACCGTGTCGTAGCGCGTCAGATGCGCATTCGACTTGGCGTCGCCCAGGTCGTTGATGGCGACGATCTCGATATCCTGCTGCTTGCCGCCTTCATAAAACGCGCGCAAGACGTTGCGGCCGATGCGGCCATAGCCATTGATGGCAACTTTGATGGTCATGCTGTCTCCTTGTTGTTTTCTACTGAGTTCGTAAAGCAAACCCAAGTGCAAAGCTGGGGTCAGACCCGGCGGGTCTGACCCCGGAATTTCGGCAACTCTTCCCTAAAAGTTAACCACTATTCCGCAACCCCGCCGCAATGCCATTGATCGACAAATGAATCCCAGTGCGGGCCGCCGCATCCTGCTTGCCCTCGCGGAAGCGTTTCAACAACTCCACCTGCACGTGGTTGAGCGGATCGATGTAAGGGAAACGGTTGCGTATCGAGCGCTGCATCAGCGGGTTGGCTTGCTGCAACTCTTCCTGGCCCGTGATCAGCTTCAGGGCGTCCAGGGTGGCCGCGTATTCGGCGCGGATGCGGGTAAAAATGGCGTCGCGCAGAGCCTTGTCCTTGACCAGTTCCGCATACTTGCCGGCGATGGCGATGTCGCTCTTGGCCAGCACCATGTCCATGTTCGACAGCAGGGACGTGAAGAAGGGCCAATCCGTGTACATGCCGCGCAGCACGTCCGCCCCGTCGGCGGGATGGGCGGCCAGGTAGGCTTGCACTGCGGAACCGAAACCGAACCAGCCCGGCAGCATCAAGCGGCATTGCGCCCAGCTCAAGACCCAGGGAATGGCGCGCAAATCCTCGATCGAGGTCGATTTCTTGCGCGAAGCGGGACGGCTGCCGATGTTCAGCGCGGCAATTTCCGCGATCACCGTCGATTCCCAGAAGTACTGCTCGAATCCGTCCGTGCCGTAGACGAGGTCGCGGTAGGCGTTCAGGGCCGTGCCGGACAGCTCTTCCATCGCGGCTAGGTGACCCGCGCCAGCCGAAGCCTTCGGCTGCAGCTGCGCTTGCGGCAGCAGGGTCGACTGGATGGTGGCGGCCACCAGCACTTCCAGGTTGCGGCGCCCCACTTCGGGGTTCGCATACTTGGCCGTGATGACTTCGCCCTGCTCCGTCAAACGGATCTGGCCCTGCACGGCGCCGGCTGGCTGGGCCAGGATGGCTTCGTAGCTGGGTCCGCCGCCGCGGCCCACGGAACCGCCGCGGCCGTGGAACAGGCGCAGCTTGATCTGATACTCCTTGAACACCGTCACCAGCTCGATCTCGGCCTTGTAGAGTTCCCAGCCGGACGTCAAGAAGCCGCCGTCCTTGTTGCTGTCCGAGTAGCCGAGCATGACTTCCTGCTGGTCCGCGCGCGAGGCGAGCAAGCCCCGGTAGAACGGCAAGCCAAACGCGCGCGCCATGATGGCGGGGCCGGCGCGCAAGTCGTCGATGGTTTCGAACAGGGGAATGATGTTGACGTCCACTTCGCGGCTGTCCTGGCGCAGCAAGCCCACTTCCTTCAGCAGCAAGGCCACTTCCAGCAAGTCCGACACGCTGGCCGCCTTGGAAATGATGCAGTTCGGCACCGATTCCTTGCCGTATTTCACATGCGCTTCGCGCACGGCGCGGAAGATGTCGAGTTCGGACGTCGTTTCTTCCGAGTACTGCGCATACGGCGACGTCAGCAGGCGCGGCGATTCCAGCTCGGCCAGCAGCAAGCTGATGCGTTGCTCTTCATCAAGGTCCAGGTAGACGAGGCCCGGCTGGGCGCCGGCGAACAGCTCGCCCACGACGCGCTCATGCACGTCGGAATTCTGGCGCAAGTCCAGCGGCGCCAGCGAAAAGCCGAACACCTTGACGGCGCGTCGCAGCTGGCGCAGCCGGCCCCGTGCCAGCGCGCGCAAGCCGTTGCTGACGAGCGAATGCTGGACCACGTCCAGGTCGGCCAGCAGCTCGGCGGCCGCAGCGTAAGGCTGCACCCCGTCCGCTTGCTTGCCCTTGCCAGAGAGCACGACGCGCGTGGCATCGAGGCGCGCATGGATGCCATGCAGGGCGCGGCGGTACGGTTCGTCGACACGGTGCGGCGAGGCATCGGCCGAGCGCTCGGCCAGCGCGCGCAGCGGCTCGCTGCACGCGTTCAGGATTTGCGCCAGCGACAGTTGCGAAGCGAGCTTGCGCAATTCGCCGAGGTAAAAATCGAGCACCTTGTCGGCCTGCGTCTGCAGGGTGCTGCGCAGGATGTCGGCCGTGACGAAGGGGTTGCCGTCGCGGTCGCCGCCGATCCAGCTGCCGACCTTCATGAAATTGGGCAATTCCGCATCTTCCCAGCGGGCATCGCGCTGGGCCAGCATCGTTTCCAGCGAGGAATACAATTTCGGCAGTTCACGCAAGATCGTGTGGTCGTAGAACGACAGGCCATTGGCCACTTCATCCATGACGGACAGCTTGCTGGTGCGCAACAGGCGCGTTTGCCACAGGGTCACGATGCCACGGCCCAGCGCTTCTTCGTTCTGCTGCGCCTCTTCCGGCGTCATTTGCACGCGGTCGCGCTCGCTCAACAGGCGCGCGATGGCCATCTGGCAATTCTGGATGCTCTTGCGCTGCACTTCCGTCGGGTGCGCCGTGAACACGGGGCTGACAAACGCATCTTCAAAGAAAGTTTCCAGCGCATCGGCCTTGCCCGCGTCAAACACATTGCCGACGGCATGGCTGAGACTGCCCTGGCGCGGTGGCGAACCGGCGATCAAATGGGCGCGCGTGCGGCGGATATGGTGTTGATCTTCCGCAATGTTGGCCAGCAGCGAGAAATAGCTGAAGGCGCGCGTCAATTGCGTGGTTTCTTCCTGCGACAGCGCTTGCAGCGCATCGGACAGCTGCGCGCGCGCCGCTTCATCATTGTCGCGGCGGAAACGGATGGCCAGCTGGCGCACATGTTCGATGCGCTCGAAGGCGGGGTCGCCCAGGTGGTTGCGGATGGCGTCGCCCAGCAGACGGCCCAGCTGGCGGATATCGCTGCTCAGCAGCTCGTCTTTCACTTCATTCATTTGCATGGTATTCATTTCCTGGGGCGGCCACGGCGGCACCGCACAAATTGCGTAGTACGCGCTCCCCGGCCGGGAAACGCCCATCATCCGATTTTTGTAGTAAATTTACCTTATTGCTTCACCATCCTCTTGATTTTCATCAATAAAATCCATGCTCAAAGGGCCGGCAAGGGCCTGCAAGCTATTTGCCAGGGCAACAATATGAAAATTTACTACGCATTTAAGCGAAAGGCAATCAACTTTTGTCTTTCGAGGATGAAAAGTAACGGCGCAACACACATCGCAGTCGCTCTCCTGTATGCTGCGGATGAAACAAGGATGTAATCCACATCTTATGAACGATATCCCATGCGACTGACTGCCTATACCGACTACACCCTGCGCACCCTGATGTACCTGGGCGTGCACCGCGACCGCCTCGTGACCATCCAGGACATCGCCGACCTGCATGCGATTTCAAAGAATCACCTGATGAAGGTGGTGCACCAGCTGGGCCTGTCGGGCATCGTGGAAACCGTGCGTGGACGCAATGGCGGCCTGCGTCTGGCGCGCGACCCGGCCGAGATCAATATCGGCACGGTCGTGCGCGAGACGGAAAGCGATTTTTTCATGGCGGAATGTTTTAACAAGGAAAACAATACCTGCCCGCTGACGCCCGATTGCCTGCTGAAAGCCAAGCTGGGCCAGGCCACGGCCGCCTTCCTGGCCGTGCTCGACACGGTGACCCTGGCATCGATACTCGAAGCAACGCCAGGCGCGCCAGCGCTGGCGACCGGCGTGATTCCCTTGCGCGTGGCCAAGTAAGCGCGCCAAAAACAACAATGCCCGGCGAACCGGGCATTGTTTGCTGCAGCAACTACCTAAAACATCAATGCGCGCTGGCGCCTGCCGCGCCGATGCCCGTTTCCGAACGCATTTGCTGCGCTTCGTAGCCTGCACGGTCGATGCGCGCGCGGGGGCTCTTATCGAGCACCGAGAACAGCCAGATGCCGACGAAGCCCGCCGTCATCGAGAACAGCGCCGGCGACGCGTACGGGAAGAGCGCCGCCGGGTGGCCCAGCACGTCGACCCACACGGACTTCGACACCACCGTCAGCGCGACGGCCGTGATCAAGCCCAGGAAGCCGCCGATGGTGGCACCCCGCGTGGTGCAGTCTTTCCACAGCACCGACATGAACAGCACGGGGAAGTTGGCCGAGGCGGCAATGGCGAACGCCAGCGAGACCATGAAGGCGATGTTCTGCTTTTCAAAGGCGATGCCCAGCACCACGGCGATAATGCCCAGCACGATCGTCGTCACGCGCGACACTTTCAATTCATTGGCGCCCGTGGCCTTGCCCTTCTTGATGACGGTGGCATACAGATCGTGCGAGACGGCAGACGCACCCGACAGGGTCAAGCCCGCGACCACGGCCAGGATAGTGGCGAACGCGACCGCCGACATGAAGCCCAGGAAGACGTTGCCGCCCACGGCCTTGGCCAGGTGCACTGCCGCCATGTTGTTACCGCCCATCAATTTACCGGCCGCATCCTTGAACTCGGGATTGGTGCTCACCAGCACGATGGCGCCAAAGCCGATGATGAAAGTCAGAATGTAGAAATAGGCGATCCAGGTGGTGGCCCAGAACACGGACTTTCGCGCTTCCTTGGCGCTTGGCACCGTGAAGAAACGCATCAGGATGTGCGGCAGGCCGGCCGTGCCGAACATCAGCGCCATGCCGAACGAGATGGCCGAGATCGGGTCCTTGATGAAGGAACCGGGGCCCATGATCGCTTCCTTGGTGGCATGCACGTCCACCGACTTGGCGAACAGCGCTTCCGGGCTGAAGTTGAATTGCGCCAGCACGGCCACGGCCATGAAGGTGGCGCCGCCCAGCAGCATCACGGCCTTGATGATCTGTACCCAGGTGGTGGCCGTCATGCCGCCGAACAGCACGTAGATCATCATCAAGGTACCGACCAGGACGACGGCGATCCAGTATTCGAGGCCGAACAGCAGCTTGATCAGCTGGCCCGCGCCCACCATCTGCGCGATCAGGTAAAAGGCCACGACGACCAGGGTGCCGGACGCGGAGAAAATGCGGATCGGCGCCTGCTTGAAGCGGTAGGCGGCCACGTCGGCAAAGGTGTAGCGGCCCAGGTTGCGCAGGCGCTCGGCCATCAGGAAAGTGATGACGGGCCAGCCGACGAGAAAGCCGATGGCGTAGATCAGGCCATCGTAGCCGTTCAAAAAGACGGCGGCGGAAATGCCGAGGAACGATGCGGCCGACATATAGTCGCCCGCGATGGCCAGGCCGTTCTGAAAGCCCGTGATGCCGCCGCCGGCCGTGTAGAAATCGGAAGCCGACTTGGTCTTCTTGGCCGCCCACTTGGTGACGAACAGGGTAAAGATGACGAAGACGGCGAACATGATGATGGCCGTCCAGTTGGTGGGCTGCTTGACTGCCTGGCCCAGGTCGGCGCCGGCCGCCAGCACGCCGCCGCTGGCGCCCGCCAGCAAGGCCAGCGCTGCCAGGCAAGGAAGTTTGCGCTGCGTCAAAGTGGCGCCGCTCATGCCTGCACCCGTGCCTGGATGGCGCTGGTCAGGTCGTCGAATTGCTTGTTGGCGCGGCGCACATAGATGCCCGTGATCACCACGGTAAACACGATGACGAACAAGCCGATCGGCATGCCCCAGGTCATCACGCCCGTGCCCGTTTTAGTGGCAAGAAATTCCTTGTCAAACGCGATCAGCAGGATGTAGCCGTAATACACCAGCATCATCAGGCCCGTCAGGGCCCAGCCGAAGCGCGAGCGCACCCGGACCAGCCGATGATAGTTGGGATCGCTCTTGAGTTTTTGTACCAGATCGTCATGCATGTGTTGCCTCCGTTATGTGAGCCTGCTCTTTTCTTGTCGAGCTTGTATTCACAATACTGCGCGAGACTTACCCGCCCCTTACGGCGGCGGTTTTTTCTCGCAGGGGCAACACACGGCAGACAAGGTCAGTTCAGCGCGGCTGCCGGTCCGAAGAATTCATGGTGCGTCTGCCGTTCCGGCACGCCCAGTTCGCGCAGGTATTGCTTGACGGCCCGCATGAACGGCTGCGGCCCCAGGAAATACGCGTCGACGTCGCGCGAGGCGGGCAGCCAGTGACCGAGCCGCTCTTTATTGAGCAAGCCGACGGCGTCCGGGGCGTCTTGCTCGCCGTCATGTTCCGCGTAGCAGTAATAGCGCTGCAGCTGCGGATGCTGCGCGGCCAGTGCATCGATCTGCGCGCGGAACGCATGCACGCCCTGGTTGCGCGCCGCGTGGATGAAATGCACGGGACGCGTGCCGCGCAAGGCCGCCGTCAGCATGGCCAGCGTGGGCGTGATGCCCACGCCGCCGCTGATCAGCACCAGCGGCTTGTCGCCATCCCTCAGCACGAAGTCGCCCGAGGGCGGCGTCAGCTGCACCGTGTCGCCCGCCTGCACGTGGTCGTGGAAGAAATTCGACACCTTGCCGCCCTCTTCGCGCTTGACGCTGATGCGGTAGGTCTGGCCATTGCTGGCGGCCGACAAGGAGTACTGGCGGCGCATGGGCACGCCATCGACCGTGGCCAGCACGCCGATGTACTGGCCCGGCGCAAAGTCGAGCACGGGCTGGCCATCGGCGGGCGCCAGCAGGAAGGACGTGATCTCGCCGCTTTCCACCGTCTTGCTGCGCACGGTGAAGTCGCGCGCGCCGCTCCAGCCGCCCGGTGCGGCCGCCTGCGCCTTGTAGATGCGCCCTTCCTCGCCGGCCAAAATATCGGCCAGCTGGCCGTAGGCCGCGCCCCAGGCGTCGATGACGGCGTCGCTGGCCACCTCTTCGCCCAGCACTTCGCGGATCGCCTGCAGCAGGCTGGCGCCCACCAGCGGATAGTGCTCGGCGCGGATCTGCAGGGCTACGTGCTTGTTGACGATGGTGGCCACCAGGTCGCCCAGCGCTTCCAGCTGGTCGATATGTTTGGCATACATCAGCACGCCATTGGCCAGCGCGCGCTGCTGGTCGCCGCTGTGCTGGTGCGCCTGGTTAAAGTACGGCAGCACTTCGGGATGGTCGCGGAACAGATTCTTGTAGAAATGGCGCGTCAGCGCTTCGCCGCCCTGCTCGAGGATGGGGACGGTGGCCGTGATGATGGCGCGTTGTTCTTGGGTCAGCATGTGGAATCCCTGTATGAATTTGAAATAAGAAGAAAGTCGGAAAATAACGGCAGCTAACAAAACCGTAGCGAGCGGCGATGATTTGTGGCTAAGAAGCGCAACCGTGCTAACGCACGGTGAGCATCGCAGGCCGCAAAGCGCGACGCGCAGTAGGTTTGGTTAGCTGCCCTACAACGCTTCGATGGCGGGATAAAGGTCGTGGTCTTCGCGCCGCATGCGCTGGAACAGCGCGTGCAGTACGGTATTGGCTTCGCTGCGGAAGGCGTCCGGTTCGGCAGCCAGGCGCACGGGCGTATTCCAGCGGCCCGCGAAATCGAGGTAGGCGCCGGCGATGCCATGCATCTCGTTTTCATACTGGCGCCCCAGCCGGGCCACAGTGGCCACGCCGGACGCCTGCGCGGCCGGGTACAGGTAGCGCTGCTCGACGGCCAGGTGCAGCTTGATCAAGCCGCTCATGGCGACGATCTGTTCGGCGATCGCCTGCGCCTGGGCGGCAACGCCGCCGCGCGCCAGCCGGCGCAAGTCGTCGATGGCGGCCAGGATGGCCAGATGCTGCTGTTTGAATTTGTCGATATTCATGGCGTGTTTCTCTTGTTGAGTGTTGCCAGTGTAGCGGAATTCACTTAAACATGCAAACTACATGCATCTTTAAAGGCGCCAATGTTTCCCACAGGAATGTACATCGACATGCGCCACTATGTGCGGCACAGAACACAAGCTAAAGCGACGTCTGCCTATAATTTATTCATCACAGCGCGGACCCGTTTGCGGCCGTGCCGCACCCTCCACTTCAGTCAAGGATCAGCATGAAAAACAAAGCGGGCATGGGCCAGGCGCAGCAACTGGCCGGCATCATCAACGAACACCACACGGAACTGCTGGACGGCTGGATGGCCGGCCTGATCGCCCGCCTGGTGCGGCGCGACAAGATCGCCGAGAACGAGCTGCGCCAGCAGGCGTCGCAATTTTTGCCGCTGCTGGCGGGCGCGCTGGAAAGCGGCGACTCGTTCGACATCGAAGGCGGCGCCTGGGACGATACGCGCCAGTTGCTCGCCGAAATATCGCAGTCGCGCGTGCGCCAGGGCTATTCGCCGATCGACACGGCCAGCTTCATGTTCTCCCTGAAGGAACCGCTGTTCGCCTACCTGCGCAAGCAAATCACGGCGCAGCCGGATCAGCTGGGCGACGCCATCGTCAGCACCAGCAAATTGTTCGACGAGCTGGGCCTGCTGACCATCGCCATCTACCAGAAGGCGCGCGAACAGGTGATATTGCGCCAGCAGCAGGAATTGCTGGAACTGTCCACGCCCGTGGTGCAGCTGTGGCAAAACGTGCTGGCCCTGCCCCTGATCGGCACCCTCGACAGCGCCCGCACGCAGGTGGTGATGGAAAGCCTGCTGCAAAAGATCGTCGACACGGGCGCCCTGATCGCCATCATCGACATCACGGGCGTGCCCACCGTCGACACCCTGGTGGCACAGCACCTGCTGAAGACGATCGCCGCGGCGCGCCTGATGGGCGCCGACTGCATCATCAGCGGCATCCGCCCGCAGATCGCGCAAACCATCGTGCACCTGGGCGTCAACCTGGAAGACGTGATGACCAAGGCCACCCTGGCCGACGCCTTCGTCGTGGCCCTGAAACGCACGGGTTCCAGCATCACCTACCAGCAGCAACAACACTGAGGCGCCTATGGAAAGAATCCCCATTTTACGCATGGGCCGGCTGCTGCTGGTGACGATCCAGGTGGACATGCATGACCGCCTGGCGATGACCCTGCAGGACGACCTGACCACCCGCATCGTGACGGACCGCGCCACGGGCGTACTGATCGACATTTCCGCGCTCGACATCGTCGATTCCTTCATCGGCCGCATGATCAGCAACACGGCGGCGATGGCGAAAATCCTCGACGCGCGCACCGTCGTCGTCGGCATGCAGCCGGCCGTCGCCATCACCCTGGTGGAACTGGGGCTGACCCTGGAAGGCGTGAGCACGGCGCTCAACGTGGAGCTGGGCATCAAGCTGCTGGAACGGAGCGGCGCATGCGCATGACGGGGGCGCCGTGCTAGGCGCGCAGGCACAGGAGCGGGTGCAACAGCTGCAGCAGATCCTGCCCCTGCACAGCGACGAGGACGTCGTGCGCTTGCGCAAGCAGGTGCGCGACAGCATGGTCGCCATGGGTTTTGGCCTGATCGAACAGACCAAGATCATCACGGCGGCCAGCGAACTGGCGCGCAACACCCTGCGCTACGGCGGCGGCGGCGAGGCGCGCATCGCGCGCGTCAGCGATGGCGCGCGCCAGGGCCTGGAACTGCGCTTCGTCGACGCGGGACCGGGCATCGACGATATTCCCCTGGCGCTGACCGATGGCTATACCAGCGGCGGCGGGCTGGGACTGGGGCTGGGCGGCGCCAAGCGCCTGGCCGACGCATTTCACATCGACACGGCGCCCGGCGCGGGCACCACCGTCACCATCGCGAAATGGAAGCTGTTTTGAACCACCAGGAACCACAGCCTGACATTCTCAGGCAAAGAAGTTTTCCCATCGGCGAACCGAGCGAGATCGCCGCGGCCCGCCGCGCCGGCAACGAACTGGCGCGCCGCATCGGCTTCGACGACGTGCGCACGGGCCAGCTGGCCATCATCATCAGCGAAGCGGCCACCAATATCGTCAAGCACGCGCAGCGCGGCGAAATCCTGCTGCGCAAGGTGCTGCGCGGCGGCACCAGCGGCATCGAAGTACTGGCCATCGACAACGGCCCCGGCATGGCCAATGTGCGCCAGCACATGCAGGATGGCCATTCCACCACCGGCACCTACGGCGTGGGACTGGGCGCGATACGCCGCCTGGGCCAGGAATTCGACCTGTACACGGCGCCCGGCAAGGGCACGGTGCTGATGGTGGTGGTCTGGGGCCAGCACGCCAGCAGCGCCATTCCCGCCCATCCGAACTGGCGCATCGGCGCCGTATGCCTGCCGCTGGCCTCGGAACAGGTGTGCGGCGACGCCTGGAACGTCGTGTGCGAAGGCCATGAACTGAGCCTGATGGTGGCCGATGGCCTGGGCCACGGCCCGCTGGCGGCGCGCGCGTCGGAGCGCGCCAGCGCGCTGCTGGAACACGACACGCCCGGCTTGCCGCCCCTGCCCGCCCCCTTCATCGAACTGGCCCACGGCGCGCTGCGCACCACGCGCGGCGCGGCCATGGCGGTGGCGCACATCGACAGCGCGCGCCGCGAGTTGCGCTATGCCGGCGTGGGCAACATCGCCGCCTGCGCCTTCGACGCGCAGCAGCGCCGGCATCTGCTGTCGCATAACGGCATCGTCGGCAGCAATCTGCGCAAGGTGCAGGAATTCTGCTATCCGTGGCAGCTGGGCGCGACCTTGATCATGCACTCGGACGGCTTGCACACGCGCTGGGACCTGGAACAGTATCCGGGCCTGGCGCAATGCCACCCCAGCCTGGTCGCCGCCGTGCTGTACCGCGATTTTGCGCGCGGACGCGACGACGTCACGGTGGTGGTGCTGCGCGAGCATGAGGAATACCAGGCTGTAACGGCAGAAACAGCAGAAAGGACAGGTGGGGCATGACGCAACGCATATTGACGGCCCATATCGGCAGTGAACTCGACGTGGTGGGCGCACGCCAGCGCGCGCGGCAGATCGCCGCCCTGTGCGGCTTCGGCGTGCAGGACCAGGTACGCATCGCCACGGCCGTGTCGGAACTGGCGCGCAACGTCTACAACTACGCCGGCAGCGGCAAGGTGCATTTCGCCATCGATGGGCAGACGGCGCCGCAGGTGCTCAGCATCCGCATCGAGGACCAGGGTCCCGGCATCGCGCAGCTCGACCGGATACTGGCCGGCACCTACCGCTCGCCCACGGGCATGGGCCTGGGCATCCTGGGCGCGCAGCGCCTGATGGACCGCTGCCATATCCACAGCGCGCCCGGCGACGGCACGCAGATCACGCTGCACAAGCTGTTCCCGCGCGACGCGCCCCTGCTCGACGGGCAAAGCATCGGCGCCCTGTCCGGCAGCCTGCAGGCGCTGCCCTCGGATATCACGCTGTCCGAAGTGCAGCAGCAGAACCGCGAACTGCTGAGCACCCTGGCCGAACTGAAGACGCGCCAGGACGATTTGCTGCAGCTGACGCGCGAGCTGGAAGACACCAACCGGGGCGTGGTGGCGCTGTTCGCGGAACTCGATGAAAAAGCCGACCACCTGCGCCGCGCCGACCAGATGAAGTCGCGCTTCCTGTCGAACATGAGCCATGAATTCCGTACCCCGCTCAGCTCCATCCGCGCGCTGTCCAAGCTGCTGCTCGACCGCATCGACGGCGAACTGTCGGAGGAACAGGAAAAGCAGGTGCTGTTCATCCTGCAAAGCGCCGTCAGCCTGAGCGACCTGGTGAACGATCTGCTGGACCTGGCCAAGATCGAGGCGGGCAAGGTCGACGTGCACGCCAACAGCTTCCAGGTGGCCGACCTGTTCAGTGCCCTGCGCGGCATGCTGCGCCCGCTGCTGGTGTCCGATACGCTCACGCTCACCTTCATCGATCCCGATCCGGCGCTGCACATCCATACGGATGAAGGCAAGCTGTCGCAAATCCTGCGCAACTTCATCTCCAACGCCCTCAAATTCACGGAGGCCGGCGCCATCGTCGTCAGCGCCACGCCCTTGCCGGAGCAGGACGCCATCCGCTTTTCCGTCTCCGACACGGGCCTGGGCATCGATGCCGAAGACGTGCAGCTGATCTTCGAGGAATTCAGCCAGGTGGAAAACCACATGCAGCGCAAGGTCAAGGGCACGGGCCTGGGCCTGCCCCTGTGCCGCAACCTGGCCACCCTGCTCAATGGCACGGTGTCCGTGGACAGCACGCCGGGCCACGGTTCGCTGTTTTCCGTGGTCCTGCCCACCAGCTACCATGCGCCCGAAGGCAGCCTGCCGCCGAGCGCGCCGGCCAACGACAACGGCAACGACCAGCGCATCGGCGTGCTGGTGGTCGAAGACAATCCGCCCGTGCGCCTGCTGTATGAAAAATTCCTGGCTGGCAGCGAATTTCGCGTCGTCCCCGCGCGCAGCGTGCGCGAGGCGCAGGAACGCTGGGAACAGCAGCGCCCCGCCGCCGTCATCCTCGACATCCTGCTGCACGGCGAAACGGCCTGGCACTGGCTGGCCGAGCTGAAAAACGACCCGCTGCGGCGCCAGGTGCCCGTCATCGTCGCCACCGAGATCGACGACGTGCGCAAGGGCCTGGCCCTGGGCGCCGACGCCTATTACGTCAAGCCGCTGTCGCGCCAGCAATTGCTGGCGACCCTGCGCGCGCTGATCGGCAACCAACACCACCGGCAAGAGCCGGTTCCGCCGCAAGGCACAACCACATGGGACAATGCGCATGCTACCGGATAACAACAGCGATGCTCTGATCCTGAACGTCGATGACAGCGATGGCGCACGCTACGCCAAATCGCGCATCCTCAAACGCGCCGGCTTCAAGGTCATCGAAGCCTCGAACGGGGGCGACGCGCTGCTGCGCGCGCGCCAGGACCGCCCTAACCTGATCCTGCTCGACGTCAAGCTGCCCGACATCAACGGCCTGGAAGTGTGCCGCCAACTGAAGGGCGGCGCCGAGACCAACACCATCCTGGTGCTGCAGACGTCGGCCTCGTGCATCGGCACGGCCGACAAGATCCGCGCCCTCGATGGCGGCGCCGACAATTACCTGGTCGAACCGATCGAGGCCGATGAACTGATCGCCAACGTCAAGGCGCTGCTGCGCCTGGGCCGGGTCGAACGCGCGCTGCGCGACGTGGACCGCCGCAAGGATGAATTCCTGGCCACCCTGGCCCACGAATTGCGCAATCCGCTGGGCCCCATCCGCACGGCGCTGGCCCTGTTGTGCAAGCTCGACCCCGTCGTGCCGGCCGTGCAGGACAATGCGCGCCGCACCATCGGCCGCCACACGGACCACCTGGTGCGCCTGGTCGACGACCTGCTCGACGTGTCGCGCATTTCGCAGGGCAAGATCTCGCTGCAATGGGACAGCGTGAGCCTGCCCAGCGTCATCCGCAGCGCGCTGGAAACGAGTTCGCACAGCATCGAGGCGCGCGGCCATGCGCTCGACGTGCATCTGCCCAAGGAAGAACTGTGGGTCTGCGGCGACGCCGTGCGCCTGTCGCAGATCGTCGCCAACCTGCTGCTCAACGCGGCCAAGTTCACGGCGCCGGGCGGGCGCATCGCGATTTCCGCCGTACGCGAAGGCGACAACGTGCGCATCCGCCTGAGCGACAACGGCATCGGCATCGCCGCCGCCAGCATCGACAGCATCTTCGGCCTGTTCGAGCAGAGCGGCCATTCGCCCGACCGGGTGCAGGACGGCCTGGGCATCGGCCTGTCGCTGGTGCGCAACCTGGTGACCTTGCACGGCGGCCAGGTCAGCGTGCACAGCCCCGGCGTGGGGCTGGGCAGTACCTTCGAGGTCATCCTGCCCCTCGACGCCAACGTGCCCGTGGCCGCCGCCGCGCCGGCGCCGGAGGCGGCCAGCGGAGGCAGCCAGCGCATCCTCGTCGTCGACGACAACTGCGATGCGGCCGACACCCTGGCCGAACTGCTGGAAATGTACGGCCACACGGTGCGCACGGCCTACACGGGCGCGCAGGCGACCGAGCGCACCCTGGAATTCAAGCCCGACATCGTCTTTCTCGACATCGGCCTGCCCGACATGAGCGGCTACGACGTGGCCGGCAAACTGCGCCAGCTGCCGATACCGCAGCAATTCCAGCTCGTGGCGCTGACCGGCTATGGCCAGGAACACGACCGGCAGGCGGCCCTGCAGGCCGGGTTCAACGAGCACTTCGCCAAGCCGGTCGATTTCGGCAAGCTGGCCATGCTGGGGCTGCATATCGCACCATGAGCGGGGTAGCCGGCTGCCTGTTGCCGAGGCGTCGGCTATAATCGGCGGCCGGCGACGGCGCCGCATCGCATCCGCCGCGCCGGGTCCCCCCACCATTGGAACGATCACATGAAAACCCGCACGCCGCTGCTGCGCATCACCATGATACTGGGCGCCCTGCACGCCCTGCTGGGCTGGCTGCTGCTGCCCGCGCTGCCCGTCGGCCTGGCCGGCTGGCTGCTGGGCGGCGCCGTCTTGCTGGCCTCGACCATGCTGATGCCGATGACCATCTTCGCCCGCGCCGTCACCAACGATGCGCGCCTGGCCGACCGTTTGAGCTGGGCCGGCTCGCTGTGCATGGGCTTTTTTTCCTCGCTGTTCGTGCTCACCATGCTGCGCGAACTGCTGATGCTGATTCCCGCCGCCCGCCCGCATGCGCAGGCCTCCGCCGTGGCGGCGCTCGCCCTGGCGCTGCTGGCCACCGTCGTCGGCTTCATCAACGCCCGCCGTGTGGCGCGCGTGCGCGAAGTGACGGTGCCGATTACCGGCCTGCCGGCCGCCCTGCAGGGTTTTAGCATCGTGCAGCTGAGCGACATCCACGTGGGTGCCACCATCAAGCGCGCCTACGTGGACGCCATCGTCGCGCGCGCCAACGGCCTGCAGGCGGACGTCATCGCCATCACGGGCGACGTGGTCGACGGCACGGTGGCGCAACTGGGCAGCCATACGGCGCCGCTGGGCGAGCTGCGCGCGCGCCATGGCGTCTTCCTCGTCACGGGCAACCACGAATACTATTCGGGCGCCGCGCCGTGGGTGGCGGAATTTCGCCGCCTGGGCTTGCGCGTGCTGATGAACGAACATGCGGTGCTCGAGCACGACGGCGCGCGCCTGGCGCTGGCCGGCGTCACCGATTTCAATGCCGGCGCCTTCGATCCGGATCAACGCAGCGACCCGCAGGGCGCCATCGCCGGCGCGCCAGCCGATATCCCCCGCATCCTGCTGGCGCACCAGCCGCGCAGCGCGCCCGAGGCGGAAGCGGCCGGCTACGACCTGCAATTGTCGGGCCACACGCACGGGGGCCAGTTCTGGCCATGGAATCTGTTCGTGCCGCTGCAGCAGCCTTACGTGGCGGGTCTGCACCGGCAAGGCCGCCTGTGGATTTACGTCAGCCGCGGCACGGGGTACTGGGGCCCGCCGAAGCGCATCGGCGCGCCGGCGGAGATTACAAGACTCAGGCTGGTGGCGGCGTAAGCTTCACTCTTCCCAGCTGGCCATCCACGCCGCGAAACGCGCCACCACGGCCGGCGGATTCAAACGCGCCATCGCGCCTTCCAGCGGCTCGCTGTCGCTGACCTCGAACAGCAGCACGGCTTGATCGCGCTGCGCACCCCTGCCGAAACAGCCTTCGGCGTCGAGCTGGGCCAGCGCCGCGATGCAGGCGTCGAACACGCCGGTGCGGAAGATGGCGAATGCGACGTCGAACGGCAAGCCGCGGTGCGCCTGCAGCAGCAAGCGGTAGGCGCTGTCGAAGTAGGCGCCGCCGCCGTCAAACGCCCACTCAGCCGGGTTCCACAGCATCTCTTCGCCGTATTCCGAGGCGGCCAGCGCTTCGCGGCTGTTCGCCATGGGACCGATGGTCATGGCGCTGTCGTCGCTCACCAGCGCAAAAGCGTCGATGTGCTGCTCGGGATGCGCACGGCGCACGCAGTCGAAAGCCTGGCGCGCGGCGTCCGCCACCAGGGATTGCAGCAGCGCGAAATCAAACACTGCCGGGTCGACGACGCTCGCACGCGCCAAGCTGTAGCCATCGGCCAGCGCCGCCTGGCAACGGGCGACGTAGGCGGCGTGCGCCTCGGCTTCGCTGGCGTAGTCCTTGCGCGTCTCCTCGCCCCACGTCATGGCAGCGCCGGCGGCCGTCCACACGGTCGTGCCAAAGACGCGCGCTTCCCGGAAACGGGCCGGCTGATCGCCATCAAAGGTGTAAAACAGACTGTAACTGCTATGCATAGGAATTCTCTATCGGTTAATCGGGCCGTATCTGCGCGGCGAAATCGCGCTGGCGGAACTGCTCCAGCAAGAAATCGACGAAGACGCGCGTCTTTGCGGGCAGCAGCTTCTTGCTCGCATAGTACACGGACAGGGGGCCGGAATCGGCATGCCAGCCTGGCAGCAGGCGGATCAACGCGCCGCTGCGCAAGTGGGCCAGCGCGTGCGGCATGGGCAGCAGCGCCACGCCGACACCCTGGATGGCCGCCTGCGCCATCGCTTCCGGATCGTCGAAGATGGCGCGCGGCCGGCATTCGGCCACGCCTTCGCCGCCCGATCCGTCGCGCAATATCCAGCTGCGCAATCTGCCGCTGCCGGCCGAGCGGCGCGCCACGCCATCGAGTTGCGCCAGGTCCGAAGGATGCGCGGGCATGCGTTTGCCCCGCATGAAGGCGGGCGACGCCGTGGCGACGACGTGGGCATGCCCCAGTTCGCGCGCCACCACGCCGGGCGTGAGCTCGATGCCGCCGCCGATGGCGACATCGAACCCTTCGCCGATCAAGTCCACTTGCCGGTTGTCGAAATGGCAGTCGGGAATGACGCCCGGGTAGCGCGCGATGAAGTCGCCCAGCAAGGGCACGACATAACTGCGCCCGAACGACGGCGCCATGCTGATTTTCAGGATGCCGGCCGGCTGGCCACCCTCTTCCGCCACGCCGGCGATCGCCTCGCGCAAGGTGGACAAGGCGCCGCCTATCTGCTGCAGGAAACGCTCGCCCCCTTCCGTCAGGGTCAGGCGGCGCGTGCTGCGCTGGAACAGGCGCAGGCCCAGGCTCGCTTCCAGCCGCGCCACGTTCTTGCTGACGGCCGCCGGCGTCAGCCCCAGGCGGCGCGCGGCCGCCGAAAAGCTGCCCAGCTCGGCGGAGAGCACAAACGATTGCAAATGATTGAGGGCGTCCATGCGCCTATTTTACCTGGTCACTTGATCGTTTTAGTTGAAAGTGATTGTAGCGATTCATGGCTAGCGCGGCAGGAATCAAGCATGGATACTGAATTCCTCGACTCCTCACACAGAAAGCCCATCATGCAAACCCAAAGCAACCATACCCAGTCACTGCTGAACAAGATCGCCTTTGTGACGGGCGGCTCGCGCGGCATCGGCGCGGCCATCGTGCGCCGCCTGGCCAGCCAGGGCGCCAATGTCGTCTTCACGTATCAAAGCTCGGCCGCCGAAGCGCAGGCGCTGGCGGCCAAGGTGGAAGCGGCTGGCGGCAAGGCGCTGGGCGTGCAAGCCGATGCGGCCGATGCCGCGGCCCTGACGGCCGCCATCGACAAGGTGGCGGCGCAGTTTGGCCGTGTCGACATCCTCGTCAACAACGCGGGCGTATTCCTGCCCGGCGCCATCGATGATTTTTCGCTGGCGGACTTCGACAAGACGATTGCCGTCAACGTGCGCGCCGTGTTCGTCGCCATCAAGGCGGCCGTGGCGCACATGCAGACGGGCGGGCGCATCATCAATATCGGCAGCACGAATGCGCACCGCATGCCGTTCGGCGGCGCAGCCGCCTACGCCATGAGCAAATCGGCGCTGAGCGGCCTGACGCAAGGCCTGTCGCGCGACCTGGGACCGCGCGGCATCACCATCAACAACGTGGAACCGGGCCCCGTCGCCACCGACATGAACCCGCCCACGGGCGACTTCGCCGACCTGATGCACGGCCTGATGGCACTGCCCCGCCACGGCACGGCCGATGAAATCGCCGGCATGGTGGCTTACCTGGCCAGCGACGAAGCGGCCTTCGTCACGGGCGCGGGGCTGAAGATCGACGGCGGTTTTGCCGCCTGATCCAGCCCGAACATCAGCGAACGGTGCGCCGCCACGCCCGCCATGGCGCCATCGGCCACCGCGAACGCCACGCTGCCGGCCATGCGCCCCGCATCGCCGCAGCAAAAGACGCCGGGCACGCTGCTGGCCTTTTGCTCGTCGGTGCGAACGAACGGGCCCATGGCGCCCTCGTCCAGCGCGCAGCCCAATTCGCCGGCCAGGGCACTGGCCAGGCGGGTGCGGGTGGCCACGAACAGGCCGGCCATCGCATGGCGGCTGCCGTCGGCCATGACCACGTCGGCCACGCCGTCGATCCGCGCCACGGGCGTGCGCACCACCGTCACGCCGCGCGCCTCCAGTTGCGCCAGCTGCGCCGCATCGGGTTCGAACGCGCCATTCAGGAAAAAAGTGACCGTGCCCCAGTCCGGCAGCATCAGCGCATGGTGCATCGACAGGGGCCCCGTGGCCAGCACGCCGATGGCGCCCTGCTCCAGTTCATAACCGTGGCAATAGGGGCAGTGAAAGACGCTGGCGCCCCAGCGCTCGAACAAACCATCTACGGGCGGCAGCTCGTCGATCACGCCGGTGGCCAGCACCAGGCGGCGGCCGTGAACGACATTGCCGTCCGCCAGGATCACGTCGAAGCCATCGCCATCGGAGCTGGCCGCCGCCTGCACGGCCGTGCCGTCCAGCCAGGACACGGTGGCATACGCCAGCAGCTGCGCCTTGCCCTGGGCGGCGATGGCGGCCGTCCCGCTGCCGTCCTGGGTCAGGAAACCGTGGGAATGGCTGGCGTAGCGGTTGCGGCGCTGGCCGCCGTCGATCACCAGCACGCGGCGGCGGGCGCGCGCCAGTTGCGTGGCGGCGGACAGGCCGGCGTAGCTGCCGCCGACGATGATGGCGTCAAAGATGTGCATGGGGTGCTCCTTGGTGGATGGCATATTGTTGGCTGAAACGTTCGGCCAGGTCGGCCAGGGTGACGGCGCCGAAGCGCCGGATCAGCAGCGCCTCGGCTTCATCGAAGGCGCCGGCCAGCGACTGGTTCACCACCTGCTCCACCAGGCAGCCCGGCTGGTCCACGCGGTTACCCATGGCGAAAATGGTCGGCGAACCGACGGCCACGTAGATGTCTTGCAGGGTCACCCTGTGCAGGTCGCAGACGATGCGCCAGCCGCCGCCATGGCCCTTGACCGAGGCCACGTAGCCGCGTTCGCGCAAGCCGGCCATCACGCGCCGCACCAGCACGGGGTTGGTGTCCAGGCAGCCGGCGAGTTCCTCGGACGTCATCGGGCGTCCCGCGTGGGCCATGTGCAGCAGCACATGGAGGATCGATGATAGTTTGCTGTCGCGTCTCATGTAACCAATCATAGTACATAAGATCCGCATATGCAAACGAGTTGCAATTATGGGGCAAAAAAAAGGCCAGACGTTCCAGTCTGGCCCCGGCCTTTGCTGCGGTTCGACGCTTACGCCGCCTTGCGGCGCCGTCCCCGCCACCATAGCAGCAAGGCCAGCAGCACCAGCACGCCGACGATGATGCCGGCGCGGGCCAGGCCGATCAGGTTCGAGGCAGGACCGCCGTTGCGCAGGGTCGTCACCTGCTCCGCCGTCACCTTCACGTCAGGATTGCCGTACATCTTCTGCACGTAATTGCCGAGGGTGACGATCTGCTCGTCCGACAGGGTCTGGCGGAAGGCTGGCATCAGGTGTCCCGCAGTATGATTACCCTTGCCATCCTGCCGCTCCACGCCATCGAGGATCGCCATCACCAGGTTGTTGCTGTTGCTGCGGCCCGTCGCCGAGTTGTGGAACAAGGGCGGCAAGCTGCCGTCGAAACTGCCCTCGCCCCTGGCCTGGTGGCAGCTGGCGCACTGCGCATCGTACAGCTGCGCACCCGACATCTTGTTCAATTCCTGCGGCAGCGGCACGCCGCGGATCGCATTGAGCTCATCGCCCGCCTGGCCCCATTGCGTCACCGGTTTCGTATCCGCCTTGTCGCGGATGGCGGGTACGCTCTTGATGTAGTGCGCGATGGCGCTCAGGTCCGCGTCGCTCAGGTGCTTCAGGCTATGGTCGATGGCTTCGGCCATCGGTCCGGCAGCCTGCCCCCGGTGCGCTGCGCGGCCCGTGCGCAGGTAATCGACCAGGTCTTGCTGGCTCCAGCTGCCGATGCCGCTGTTGGCGTCCGAGGTGATGTTCGGCGCAAACCAGGTGCCCAGATCAAAGCCCCCCAGCTCTTTCGACAGCTGCTCGGCCATCAGCGCGTTGCGCGGCGTGTGGCAGGTGGTGCAGTGGGCCAGCCCTTGCGTCAGGTAGGCGCCGCGGTTCCACTCCATGCTCTTGGCCGCATCGGCCACGAACGGCTTCTTGTCGAGGAAGAGCAGATTCCAGCCCGCCATCGACAGGCGGATGTTGAACGGGAACGGCAAGTCCGTCTGTGTTGCCGGCGCCGTGTCCACCGCCGCCACGCCATGCATGAAGTAGGCGTACAGGGCGGCCGTGTCGTCATCCGTCACCTTGGCGTAGGCCGTGTAGGGCATGGCCGGGTACAGGTGCGCGCCGTCGGCCCGCACGCCATGGCGCACGGCGTCGGAAAACTGCTTGAGCGTGTAGTTGCCGATGCCGTGCGTTGTCGATGGCGTGATGTTGGTGGCGACGATGGCCCCCAGCGGCGTGGCCAGGGCCAGTCCGCCCGCCATCGGCTTGCCGCCAGGGACGCTGTGGCAGGCGATGCAGTCGCCCGCCGTCGCCAGGTAGCGGCCGCGTTCGATGGCCTGCACGTCGGCGCCAGGGGCGTTCGCCGCCAGCACAGGCAAGGCCAGTGCCAGCAAGGCGGCGCCGACCGCCATTCTGAAGGTCGCCATCATGCTGTTCCTCCCTGTTGTTCGTCGAGGATATGCTTGACGGTGCGCAGTGCCACGGCCAGGCCGTTTTCCGTCGAATTGCAGGTGCCGGACGTGGGCAGCACGCCGGTGCTGCACAGGAACAGGTTGGCATGGTCGAAGGTGCGGCCCCACTGGTCGCACACGGCCTTGGCCGGATCGGAACCCATCGACAGGGTGCCGCAGATGTGCTGGTTGTTGGCGAACACGCCTTCCTTGCTGTGGCGCAGATTGGTGCCGCCCATCAGTTTGGCGATCTGCTCGAAATCCTGCTTCGAGCGCTCGTGGCCCCGTTTCGTGTACTCGTCGATCGCATAATGCGCCTGTGGCTTGGGGATGCCCATGGCATCCTTCTCGCTGCTGAGGGCGATGCGGTTTTCCGGGTTCGGCAGCACTTCCAGCACGTTTTTCAGGCTCATTTCGCGCGCCGAGCGGAAACGCAGCTGCTGTTCGAATTCCGCGCCAAACACGCCCTTGCCGATCAACTCCCTGGTCGCGCCATCGACGCGCGAAATGTTCGTGAAATCCAGGCGGTATGGCGAATGCTGGCTGCGGAAGTCGCCGTCGCGCATGGTGTTGATCGAATTGGGGCTTTGCGGGCCCCGGCCCAGCCACAGGTCTTCATCGGCGTCGAAGGTGATCGAGGTGCTCGGGTGGTCCATCAGGTTGCGGCCCACCATGTCGCTGCTGTTGGCCAGGCCGTTCGGGTACTTGTCCGTGGCGGAAACGAGCAGCAAGCGGGGGCTTTCGATGCCGTTGGCGGCCAGGATGAAGGTCCTGGCCGTCACGCGGTGGCTCTTTTTATCCACGTCGTAGTACAGCGCGGCCGTGATGCGGCCCTGCGCGTCGTGTTCCAGCTTGTAGACATTGGCGTTGCAGACGATCCTGACGCCCGCGTCTTCCGCCTGCTGCGCGGCGATGCCGCCGTGGTATTGCGCGTCGATGGGGCAGATCGGCTGGCAGCTGTTGTTGCCGCAGCAGGCCGGGCGGCCATCGTAGCTGACGCTGTTGCGGGCCACCGTATTGCCGACCACCTTGAACGACGGGTCGAGGCGCTCGCGGATGCGGCGCATGGCGTACGGCTCCGTCACGGCATCCATCGGGAATGGCTGCTTGCGCGGCGACCCGGTGTTGTCCGCGCCCGAGACGCCCATGATCTCTTCCGCTTCCTGGTAGAACGGCTCCAGGTCTTCGTAGCTGATCGGCCAGTCGACGCCCACGCCATACAAGGTGTGGATGCGGAAGTCGTTCGGCACGTTGCGCCAGGCCTGCGCGGCCCAGTGCCACGAGGTGCCGCCGAACTGGCGGATGTATTCGGCCGGATACGGGTACGGGCCCGCCTGCACCAGGTAGCCGTTATCCTTCGGCTGGTAGATCGGGTGCGGCGCCGTGGCCACCGACGGATACGGCGACATCCAGTCGCTGCGGCGCGTCGTGTTGCGGAAACGGGCGACGATTTCGCCGCGCGACACGCGCGGGCCCGCTTCCAGGATCAGCACCGAGGCGCCGGCCAGCGCCAGTTTGCGCGCGGCCAGCGAGCCGATGATGCCGGAGCCGATGACGAGGTAATCGGCGGAGAGTTCTTCAGCCATGATGGCTCCTTAAATTGGTTTTCTGGCCCAGCTGCCGTAGGCGCCGTAGGAATACGTGGGAGGCTTGAGCACGTCGGCCACGACGGCCGCATTCAGCGCCTGCTCGTAGGCGACGCAGACGGCCGCCTCGCCCGTGCCGACGATGCCCAGGTACCAGGCGCTGGCGATCTGGCGCGGCAGGGCCGCCAGCGGCGACTGGGCCGGGTCGAGCGCATCGAGCGCTTCCTGCAGGCCGGCCGCCTGCAAGCCCTGCGCATTGATCAGGGCCAGCAGCGCGCGCACCTTGGCGGGGAAGGCGGCGTCCTGCGCCACCAGCGCCTCATACAGGCGCCTGGCCAGCACGGGATCGAGCACCTGGCGCCCGACCAGCATGGCCGACACGCCCAGGAAGGCGCCCTGCTCCGCATTGGCGACCGGTTCGGCCAGCGCCCAGGGAATCAGCGCCGCGGCCGAAGCCGACAGCAAGCCGGCCAGCACCATGCGGCGGCCGGGATTCAGGGGGCCGCGGCCCTCCTTGTTGTGTGTAGCGTCCAATTGAAGCTCCCGTGAGTTCAGCAACCGTTCAGAAAGAATGCTTGAGACCGACCATCACCACCGTCTGGCCGCCGTTCGACGACGGCGTGCCGTTTTGCGAATCGCCGACCGAGGCGACGGCGTCGACGATGGCGCCGTTCTGGCCCAGGGTCTGGCCGCGCGCCAGCTGGCGCGCTTCGATCAGGTAGATCGCCGTGCGCTTGGACAGCGCGTAATTCTGTTCGAACGACAGCTGGCGGTAGCGCGCGCGGTCCGACACGCCGTTGGCGCGGCTGGCGAAGGTGTCGCTGTAGCCTGCGGACAGGAACCACTGCGGCGTCCACTGGTAGCTGGCGATCAGGCCGGCCGTGTTGAAGATGGCCGTGTCGCGGAACGTGGAATGGCTGCCCGCCTGGTATTGCACGTTGCTGGCGTTGGCGCCCACCATCCACTTGCCCATCGTGTAGCGCGCGCTGGCGGCGATGAACTCGATGCTGTCGGCCGAGGCATAGCCCTGGTTGATGGCCGAGATGCCGAAGCTGGCCGAGGCCTTGTCGCTCCAGCCGGTGCCATTCTGTCCATTTTTCAGTTTCAGGTAGCCGAGCGCGAATTCCGCCGGCGAGGTGCTGTACTTGACGGCGGCGCTGAAGCTGCTGCCCGCGGCATTGCCGTCGGCCGCTTCGCCGAAGCCGTATTGCGCGCTCGCTTGCAGGCCGCGCCAGGCGGGCATGCTGTAGGTCACGGAATTGCTGATGCGCACGGTCGTATCGAGGCCGTCGATATCGCCCGGGTGCGCGCCGGTGGCGCCCGTCAAGACGTTGCTCGATGCCAGCGAACCGACGAGCAGGTAGTACGGCGTGTACTGGCGGCCCGCCGTCACGCTGCCGTAGGCTGCCGATTGCAGGCCCACGTAAGCCTGGCGGTTGAACAGGGCGCTGGCCGAACTTTGCGCGCCCGTATCGCTTTCAAAGCCGTTTTCCAGCAGGAACAACGCCTTCAGGTCGCCGCCCAGGTCTTCCACGCCCTGGAAACCGATCTTGCTGGCGGACAAATTGCCGCTGCGCATATAGGTATTCGAATTGCCGCCCTGGTTGCTCGCGTACGCGGTGGCCGCGTCGACCACGCCATAGATGGTGACATTGCTTTGGGCGCAAACGTTTGCGCCGATGAGCGTGGAGACGGCCAGCGCCGCGGCGCGCATGCATGTAGTGTTCATTTTTTCCTGACTTTCCTGTTTTATTGTACGCTCGGCAAGTACCGCCACCACGATGGCGGGTACAGGCTGCGGCGCCGCGTTGCCTTCCCATCAGCGATGGGGGTTCCGCTGTTCTTCTTGATCTGGATCAAGTGAGGCAAATTATACGCTTATTTACTCACATGTAAGTGATTGACAGTAAGCCGTAGTCTTATAGCAAAACATTGATTGGTCTTATAGCAAAACTGACAGAGGCGCGGGCACAAGCCCGGCAGGCCGCGGCAATGTGCGGAACAGGCATGGCAAAAGCAGCGGCGGCGCGTGTTGAAAAACATGCGCCCGATGGATGCTCAGGCAAGGAAAAGTTCGGGGTTCAGCGCAGGATGGCGGGCGCCACCGGCAGGGTTTCGAGGGCAATAAACGCTTCCAGGGTGCGGCGCATGTCTTCGAACACCTGCTTGCCGTACGCCGCTTCCAGGTGTTCATATTGCAAGTCGATCAGTTTACCCATCTGCAGCAGCAGGCTGGCGCCCGCTTCCGACAGGTGCACCTTGCGGCGGCGCTGGTCGCCTTCGAACTTGCTGCGTCCGATCAGGCCGATCTCTTCCATGCGCGCCAGGATGCCGCTCATGCTGGGACTGGAAATCTGGCAGATCTCGCACAGCTCGCGCGGTTCCAGGGTGGGGCTTTCGTTCAGCGCGCGCATGATGCGCCATTGCTGCTCCGTCACGCCGAAGTGATTGAGGATGGGGCGGAAATGCTGGAGCAGGCTGTCGCGCGCCTTCAGCAGCAGTTGCGGCATGTTCGGATAACGGATCGGTAGCTGCAAGCGGAACTCCCTGAATGGCCAGCAAATGAGCGTCATTATACGGCCCGCCCAGGGCAAACGGCGGACTGGCAACGATGTATTTTTCGCTACGTCCGCCCTGCCCCACGCCCTTATCCCTTCCCTTCTCCCCGGCCTTTTCCCTCCTCGTGCGCATGCCGCTGCACGGACCACAGCACGCCCGCCGTCAGCAAGAGCATGGCCGCCCACTCCAGCGGGCGCGGCATGCGCTGCGCGTAGACGAAGCCGTACAGCAGCGCGAACAGGGTCTCCGACAGGATCAGCTGGCCCGACAAGGTGACCGGCACCCGGCGCGACGCCAGGTTCCACAGGTAGTTGCCGATCACGGAAGCGCCCAGCGCCAGCAGCAGGCAGACGAACCAGAAGCGGGGCCAGTCGCGCGCAGGACCGCCATCGGCGCCACCCGCGGGCTGCAGCGCCAGCATCACGGCGCCCACGACCAGCGCGATGACGCCGCTGGCCAGGCCATACAGCATGGCCCACTCCGCGGCGCTGACATGCGCATGGCGCTTGAGGAAACGGGCATTGTCGAGCGCATACCAGGTCCAGCACGCGAGCGCGCCGATGGCGCACAGCACGCCGGCCAGCTTGTGCGCCAGGCTGGCGCCGTCCGCGCCCGCGCCTGCATGGCTGAAGATATCGACATTGATGCAGGCGATGCCTGCGGCCACCACCAGCAGCGGCAAGGCCAGGCGGCGCAAGGGCGGCGCGCCGTGGTCCTTGCGGCCGAACAGCGTCACGCTCAGGGGCAGCAAACCAATGATCAGCGACGTGGGCGCCACGCCGGCCAGTTTGACGCCATACGCCAGCAGCAGGTAATACACGACGTTGCCCGCCAGCGCCTGGCGCAGCATGGCCAGCCAGTCGCCGCGCCGCAGCCGGCGCAACAGGGGCAAGAGGCGCGGCAGCATCAAGCCGGTCGCCAGCGCGCCGTAACAGAGGTAGCGGCCCACCATCAGCTCGGCCGGAGAAAAGTCCGGCAGCAAGACGGGCACAATGAAAACGGCGCCCCAGAAGGCGCCGGCCAGCAAACCAGATACGATCCCACGCCACATGCAGCCACGCTCACGTCATTATTTCAGGGACGCCAGTATGGCATGCTGTGTGGGATGGCGTCAGCCCCTGGCTTTTCTCTGCCCGGGGATGAAGTGTTCGCGCACGGCCTTGGCCAGCAAGTCCGGCGGCAGCAAGCCCTGTCCCAGCAGGAAGTTGTTGAAGGCCAGGCGGTCGAATCGGTCTCCCAGCGCCAGTTCCGTTTCCGCGCGCAGCTGCAGGATGCGCGTATAGCCATAGAAATAGCTGCCCGCCTGGCCGGGCATGTTGAAGGTGTAGCGGTCCAGTTCCTGGCGCGCCATCGGTTTCGACAGCATCACTTCATCCGTCAGGATGCGCCCAGCCTCTTCGCGCGTGACTTGTCCCAGGTTCAGCATCGGGTCGAGCATGGCGCGCGCCGCGCGCAGCATGCGGAACTGCAGCGCGATGAACTGGCCCTCGGCCGGCTCGTACGGGATCATCTCCGCTTCCGCGTACAGCGCCCAGCCTTCCACGTTGACGCTGTTGAACGCATACAAGCTGCGTGCCTGCGACACGCCCCGCTCCACCATGGCGCTGAACTGCAGTTCGTGTCCGGGACGGCCTTCGTGCGCGCTCAGGGTCCAGGCCGCGCCCGCGAAATTGAAATCGTCATACGCCTCGCCCTTGCCGTTGGCGGCCGGATTGCTGACGGGGAGGACGAACTGGCCGTGTTCTCCCGTATTGCCGATCAGCGGAGGCGGACGCATATGCGGCGCCGGCTGGGCCGCCGATTCGGCGGCGGACGCCAGGCGCATGGTCATGGCGCGCGCAGGGATATCGACCACGCGCTGCCGGGCGATGCGTTCCTCGAGCTGAGTATTGACGCCCTTGTAGTGCGCTTCGAGCTGCGCGTTGGGGATGGAATCGCTCTTCAGCGCGCGCAGCACCTGGCGGTAGTCGCTACCGTCGACGCCCTTCAAGGCCAGCTTGGCCGCTACCACGGGCGCCAGCGCCTGCATGGCGGCGCGCGTTTCCAGGTAGGCCACCTGCGCCCGTTCCACCAGCGCACGCGGCTCGATGTCGATGCCCACCTGCTTCAGGCGGAACGCATACAGCTCGGGCGCCATGCGGAAATCCGTGCGCGACAAGGGCAGCACCACCTGCTTTTCCCACGCCGCATATTCGTTCAGCTGCTGCTCCATGGCGGCCAGCGCCGGTTCGGCGCCCGCGATATGCATGTCGGCGAACAGCTTGCGGATGCCGGCGATATACGTGGGCACGTTTTCCAGCGACTGCGCCACCTGCAGGCGCACGGGACCGGCCAGGCCAGGCGTGCCGATTTTCTCCGTGAAGCGCGCCTTCGCCTGCTGCGTGATCGGCGTGCTGCCCGGGAACTGGCCCACATAGCGCTGCAGGCGCTCGAGCGCCTTGGCGCGGCGCGCGGCCGGACGCTGCTCCTGCAGCAGGCTTTGCATGCTGCCAAAAACCATTTGCGGCACGTCGACCCATGGCAGGGTGTATCTGGCTTCCAGCTCGGTGCCTGCGATTTCCTGGTCGACGGCGCCGATCAGAATTTCCAGGTCCTGGCGTATGCGTTCGTCGCGTTCCAGTTCCAGCTTCTGCTGCAACTGCGCGCGCGCCTTCCGCATGGCCGCCACCTGGCGCCCGGTGATGTCCGGCCCCAGGTCCGCGGCCAGGCCGTCGTATTGGGCCAGGCCCCTGTCGGACGCGTCTTCGGGCGAGAACTGCGCCTGCGCCGCCAGCACGATGGCCGCGTTGCGGTTGCTGGACTCGACCCAGGCGGACGACGCGCTGGCGGTGGCCGGGACGGCGGGGCCAGCGGCCATGGCGGGCATGGCCAACGCGGCTGCAAGCGCGGCGGCAAGCACGGTCTGGTGCAATTTCGGAGTGACGGACATCGGGGGATTCCTTCCTGAGGTGAGCGATGAGCGAAGCGGCGAGTATCGGCCAGCCTCGCATGCCTGTCAATTCAGGCCATTCAGGACGGGCAGATTCCACGGCGTGACGATCTGGATGGTGGACAGTGACGGCGATTGCGCCAGGGCCGGCAGCGCGCCCTGTGCCCGCAGGATTTCCTGGCAGGCGCGGCGCATGTCCTGGCCCAGGTCATGGTGCAGCACGGCCTGGATGGCGCCCGACTTGAGCAGCGCCACATTGTCCGCATCGAGGTCGTGGCCGATGAAGACCTGGCAGCGCCGGCCCGCTCGCGCAAAGGCCTGCACGATGGCGGCATTGCCGCCGCCGATCGAATACACGGCGGCGATGGCCGGGTGATCTGCCAGGGCTAGACGCACCAGCGCACCCGTGGCGCCGTCGATGCCGTGGCCCTCGCTCACTTCGACGATGGACAAGTGGCGGTGCCGTTCGCGCAGCGCGCGGCGAAAGCCGATCTCGCGCTCTTCCTCGCCATGAAAGCGGTTGCTGCTCAGGGTCACCAGCACCTGCTGTTTTTTCCGGCTGCCCAGCCACTGGCCGACCAGGCAGGCGGCCGTCTCCCCCGCCGCGCGGTTATCCATGCCCACGTAGCTGCGGCGCGCGGAGCCTGGCAAGTCCGTCACCAGGGTCACCACGGGAATGCCGGCCGCCGCCAGCCGGTTCACCGCTTCCGCCACCGCTGGCAAGTCCGGTGCTTTCAGCAGCACGCCATGGCTGCCGTTCTTGCGGATGCGCTCGAGCAGGTCGACGATGCCGTCCACGTCCAGCGTTTCATGCAGGTGGAAGCGCGAGCGCAGCACGGCCGGATGCAAGGACGGCAGCTCCGATTCGAGTGCCAGGCGCACGGCGTCCGTGAAGCGGCGCGGCGCCACCATCAGCACATCAAGCATGAATTTTCTGCCGGCCAGGCCCACCTGCGTGCTTTGCCGCGCCAGTTCGTCGAGCGCCTGCATCACGCGGCGCACGGTATTCGCATGCACGCCCCCGCGCTGCTTGATCACGCGGTCGACCGTGGCCACGCTGACGCCGGCCTGCAGCGCCACGACCTTGACGGGGAAAGGATGCGTCATGCCATATCCGATTCAGATTGATGGTTTTTTGATGGATTTCTTGATGAAAAATGCGGATTTTCATCCCTATACTGATTCTACAACTTAAACAACGGAGACACCGCATGCCCATCTCAGACGCCGCCGCGCAGACCTCCCCCTACTGGCTGAGGCCGGAACACTGCGACCTGCAGGATTTCATCGCCACCGTCAGCCAACGCACGGCGCTGGCCGACTATCCCCACGCCGCCGCGGTGGAAGAAAACATTCTCGTCTACGACTGCGACCAGGTGCGCGCGCTGGCCGGCAATCCGCTGGCCTTGCGCGCGCTGCAGGCCGAATGGGGCCGGGCGCTGATGGATGGCCCGGGCGTCATCGTGCTGCAACGCGCCGTCGCCGACATGGGCACGCTGGAACAGGTAAGCGGCGTCTTTCGCGCGCTGATCGCCGAGCAGCATGCGAGCGGCCAGGCGGCCGGCGACCATTTCGCCAAGGCTGGCGCGAACGACCGCATCTGGAATGCCCAGCAAAAGCTGTGCCTGCGCGCGCCGGAAGCGTTCGCGCGCTATTACGCCAACCCCGTCTTTGCGTGGATCGCCGAGGCCTGGCTCGGTCCCGCCTACCAGATGACGGCGCAAGTCAATGTCGTCAACCCGGGCGGAGCGGCCCAGGCGCCGCACCGCGACTACCACCTGGGCTTCCAGAGCGCGGCCAGCTGCGCCGCCTACCCCGCGCCCGTGCACCAGATGTCTGCCCTGCTGACACTGCAGGGCGCCGTCGCCCATTGCGACATGCCGCTCGCCTCCGGCCCCACCCTGTACCTGCCCGGGTCGCAGCGCTACCGCGCCGGTTTTCTCGCCTGGCAGCAGCGGCCGTTCCGCGACTATTTTGCGCAGCATTGCGTGCAGCTGCCCCTGTCCAAAGGCGATGCCGTGTTCTTCAACCCCGCCCTGTTCCATGCGGCCGGGCATAACCGCTCGCCCGACATCCGCCGCATGGCCAACCTGCTGCAAGTGTCGTCGCCGTTCGGGCGCGCCATGGAAGCGCTGGACCGCCGCGCCATGAGCGCAGCGCTGTATCCGGCGCTGCAGGCGCTGCGTGCCCGGGGCGCCCTGGATGATGCTGGCGTGCGCCACGCGGTGGCCGCCTGCGCCGAAGGCTATGCCTTCCCCAGCAACCTCGACCGCGACCAGCCCATAGACGGCATGGCACCGCCCACGCAGCAGCAGCTGATGCACGCAGCGCTGGCGCAGGACTGGCCCGCTGCCCGCTTCCTCGACGCGCTGGACAGCCACGCCTGGCGCCAGCAAGCCTGAATCCCTCACCGCGACACGAACGGAGTACCCGCATATGCAAGACATCCACATTGGCCTGATCGGTGCCGGCTACATGGGCAAGGCCCACACCATCGCCTACAAGGCCGTGCGCAGCATTTTTCACACGGCCCTGAATCCCGTGTGCGCCTGCATCGCCACCAGCAGCGAACAGAGTGCGGCGCGCAGCGCGCAGGAACTGGGGTGGCAGCGTTCCACGGGCGACTGGCGCGCGCTGGTCAATGATCCCGCCATCGACGCCGTCATCGTGGCCACGCCGCCGGCCACGCACAAGGACATCGTGCTGGCGGCGCTGGCCCTGGGCAAACCCGTATTCTGCGAAAAGCCGCTGGGCATGGCGGCCGCCGAATCCCTGATGCTGGCGCAGGCGGCGGAAAGCGCGGGCGTGGCCAACATGGTCGGCTATAACTACATCCGCACGCCCGCCAGCCAGCTGGCGCGGCAGATCATCGAGTCGGGTGAAATCGGCGAGATCATCCACGTCGCCGCCGAACACGTGGAAGACTACCTGCACGACCCGCGCGCACCCGCTTCGTGGCGCACGCGCGAGGCGACGGCGACCAGGGCCGGCGCGCTGGCCGACGTGGGTTCGCACCTGCTCAACCTGGCCCTGCGCCTGGGCGGCCCCGTCGACGCGCTGGTGGCCGACATGAATATCGTGCACGCGCAGCGGCAAGGCCCGCACGGCATGGAAGCGGTGGAAAACGACGACCAGGGGAATGTGATGCTGCGCTTTGCCAGCGGCGCGCTCGGCGCCCTCACCTTCAGCCGCGTGGCGGCCGGGCGCAAGATGGGCTACACCTACCGCATCACAGGCACCAAAGGCGCGATTGCCTTCGACCAGGAAGACCAGAATGCACTGTGGCTGTACGACGCCGGCCGCCCCGCCCAGCGCCAGGGTTTCCAGCGCCTGCTGATGGGTCCCGCCCACCCCGACTACCTGGCATTTTCCCAGGGTGCGGGGCACGGCACGGGGTACAACGAGCAGATCGTCATCGAAGCGCGCGATTTTCTGCAGGCCATCGCCAGCGGCGCGCCCGTCTGGCCCACCTTCCGCGATGGCTACGAGGTCGACCGGCTGATCGATGCCGCGCTGCGCTCCATGCAGGAGCGCAGCTGGATTTCCGTTCGTTGACGGCTGGGACGGTTTAGTAGGCCAGACCGTAGCCGAACTTGTACAGCGGATGGGCCGTGTCATACGGCACGTCCGATTTCTGTACCTGCACTTCGGCCATCGACGAGGGCAGCTCGAACGGCAGCTTGCCTTGCGGCTTGGCCTTGCCCGTCAGGACATCGAACAGCGCGCCGTCGCTCACGCCGAAGTTGGCGACGATGGCGCTGGCCTTGTCCTGCACGTTGCCGAGGATGGCCGGACGGTCCAGGTACACGGTAACCACCGTCTTCGGCGCGTATTTCGCCGCGTTCTTGATCGCCTCGTAGTCGGCATTGCCATCGACGTAATCGAGGCGGCCCTCGTGCTGCATGCTGCCGAAGATGTAGTTCGGGTGCAGGGTTTCATACGGCGTGGCCACGCGCAGCAGGGCCACGTCCGCTTCCTGCGGCGTGGCGACCACCGTGTAGCCATACTGTTTCGCCACGGCCGCATCGATGCCGTACAGGTAGACCTTCTTGACGGTGGCCGCCAGCGGCAGGACCTTGTCCTTGTTTTCCAGCAAGACCAGCGAACGGCGCTGGGCATCCAGGCCCGCCTCGACGAATTCCGCCTTGCCCACCGTGCTGGCCGCCTTGGCCGCATCGACAAACGGGTGTTCGAACAGGCCCTGCTTGAATTTCTGAATCAGGATGCGCCGTGCCGAGGCGTTGATGCGCGCTTCCGTCAGCTGGCCCCGCTGCACGGCTTGCGTCAGGTACGGCGCTTCCGTCACGCCGCCAAACTGGTCCATCCCCGCCGTCACGGCCTTCACGTAACGCTCGGCCTTGGTGGCGTCTTCCATGCCCCACGGCGTGCCGAAGCCGATGAAGGAAGGCGCGACGCCCGGCGCCGTGCCGTTGCGGCAATTGGCGTCGCAGTCGGAGGTGATGCCCCAGTCGGACAGGATCACGCCCTCGAAGCCGTATTTGCCGCGCAGCAAATCCGTCAGCAAGGTCTTGCTGAAACCGGCCGCCACCTGTTCCAGCGTGATGCCGTCGATGGTGATATTGCCGTCCGGCAGAGCATAAGTGGGCATGACGGAGGCCGCCTTGGCCGTGAATGCGCCCTCGAACGGTTTCACGTGATAGGCAAAATTGTTGCCCGGGTAGGTCATGTAGCGGCCATAGTAATTGTGCCCGTCGAAGCCCTCTTTCGTGGCGCCGTAGCCGACCCAGTGCTTGACGACGGCCACCACGCTGCCGTCATGCAAACCCGTATTGCCATCCTGGAAACCCTCGATATAGTGCTGCACCATGCGCTTGGCCAGGTCCGCGTCTTCGCCAAAGGTGCCGTTGATGCGCGCCCAGCGCGGCTCCGTGGCCAGGTCGGCCTGCGGCGACAGCGCCTGCGTGATGCCGACGGCCAGGTATTCCTGGCGCGCGATGTCGCCGAAGCGGCGCACCAGCGCGTCGTCGCCGATGGCGGCCAGGCCCAGGGTTTCCGGCCACTGCGAGAAACCCTTGGTGCCGGCGCTGGCGCCCACCGTGTACTGGAAATGGTGGCGCGGGTCCGTGCTGATCGACACGGGGATGCCATGGCGCGAGGTTTCGCTCAGCGCCTGCACCTTGTTGTACTGGGCCGCCATATTGGCCGTGTCGCCCGCCATGCGGGTAATGAAAGTGTTGACGTACTGCTTGACGATCAGGTCTTGCAATGCCGTCAAGTCATACGCACCGCCCAGGCCGATGCCGGAAGGGTCGGACACGGTAGGCGCCGTGCCGTGCATCATCAGGCCCGCCTTTTCGTCGAGGCTCATGCGCGACAGCAAGTCGTCGGCGCGCGCCTCGGCCGGCAGGCGCCAGTCTTCGTAGGGGTCGATCTTGCCGTTGCGGTTCATGTCCTTGAAGGTATAGCCGTCGACTTTCAACTGGGTGTAGGTGGTGGCGCCGAACACGGGCTGCGTGTATCCCTCGCTGCCGGTATCGTTGCCGCAGGCGGCCAGGGCAAGCGTGGCGACGCAGCCGGCGACCACGCGGGCCATCGGTTTCAAAGTGCAATTCATCATTATCTCCAAGACTGTTTTTGTAGGTATCAAGGCGCGGCAGCAAGGCCGGCCAAAAACAATATAGCGTGAGAATGCGTGAGTTTCTTGACTGCGCAGCACGCGTTTTATACCCGCGAGAACAATTTTTGGTTAGATGGCACAACAACCAACAATCTCCTACAAAGTGCTAATATTTGTGAAAAATTACTACAACAAGCAAGATAAGCAGGAGACAGCCTTGCACAAACCCGACACGCGTACGGTTTCGAACCGCATCGCGCAGCAATGCGCGCGCGCCATGCAGGCCGACGGCCACGATCCCGCCGATTTTTTCCGCCATACGGGCATCACGCCGGCGCAGCTGGACGAGCCGGGCGGCCGCATCAACGCCGAGCGGCACCGCCGCATGACGGCCTACGCCCAGCAGCTGCCGCAGCACCGCGGCCTGCTCGATCTCGACGTGACGCACTGGTTCGCGCATTACTCGGGCATCGCCCACGTCTGCTTCAACCGCCCCACCCTGCGCAGCGCGCTGCACGAGCTGCTGCACTTGCGGGGCCTGATCGGCGAATTCGACTTCATGCTGATGAGCGAAAATGGCACGCGCATCGAGATCGAATACCTGTCCGAGTTCTGCCCGGCGGGCGGCGCCATGCAGGCGCTGGCCAATTTCCGCATGCTGTCGCTGGTGGCGCGCGCCTATGACGATGGCGCGCCCACCGCCTTCCATGCCGCCTTCCAGGGCAAGGCGCCGTGGTTCGCGCCGGCCATTTCCGAGTGCTTCGGCGCCGCCGTCACCTTCGGCCAGGCGCGCAACACCTTGACGTTCGACGCGCCTGCGCTGGACCGTCCCTTCGCCCAGTTCAACGCCATGCTGGCGCCGCACGCGCTGCGGCACGCGCAGGGGCAATTGCAGCAGCTGCAGGGCGCGCAGCTGTTTTCGGCCCGCGTGGAGCAGGCCATCATCGATTTGCTGGGCCGGCAAGGCGCCGGGGACGCCGAGGGCACCGCGCTGCTGCCGGCCCTGTGCGACGGCCTGGCGATGAACCGCTGGACCCTGCAGCGCCAGCTGCAGCAGGAGCAGACCTCGTTCCGCGCGCTGGAATTGCGCGCGAAAAGCCGCGAATCGCGCCGCCTGCTGCGCGAAACGAGCCTGAGCGTGGTGGAAATCAGCGAGCGCCTGGGCTTTTCCTCGCAAAGCGCGTTCACCCGCTTTTTCAAGAACCAGTTCGAACTGCCGCCGGCGCGCTACCGGCAGGATGCCGCCGGAGCCTAGAGAAAGAGACAAGCAGCAAGAAACAAACAACAAGCAACAAGCAAACCGGAAAACCACGAAACGGCCCAAGTCAAGGAGACAGGCTCCCCGGGCCAAGCGAGCCTGAAAAATGTCGAGGGCAAGGCGCGGCGACGCAGACAGTACGCCAGTACGGCAAGGAGCTGCAACGCCGCCATCGGCATTTTCTCAGGCCCGCGTCTCCGGCCCGCTGTTTTCAATCTTCACCACCCTTGCCTGCGGCCGTATTCTGAACCAGATCGCGTACATGGCCGGCAGGAACACCAAGGTCAGCACCGTGCCGGCAAACGTGCCGCCGATCAGGGTGTAGGCCAAGGTGCCCCAGAAGACCGAATGGGTCAGCGGGATGAAGGCCAGGATGGCCGCCAGGGCGGTAAGGATCACCGGCCTGGCGCGCTGCACGGTCGCTTCGACGACGGCATCGAACGGCGCCAGTCCGGCCGCCTCGTTATGGTGGATCTGGCCGATCAGGATCAGCGTGTTGCGCATCAAAATGCCCGACAGTGCGATCAGGCCGACCAGCGCATTGATGCCGAACGGCTGCTGGAACAGGATCAGGGTGGGCACGACGCCGATCAAGCCCAAGGGACTGGTCAGGAAGACCATGACCATGGCCGACATCGAGCGCACCTGCAGAATAATCATCAGCAAGGTCAGCGCCAGCATGATGGGGAACAGGGGCAGCATCGCCTGCGTCGCCTTCGCCGATTCCTCGATCGAGCCGGCCTGCTCGATGCGGTAGCCGGCCGGCAGCTTGTCGATGACGGCTTGCAGCTGCGCCGTGATGGCGCCCGACACGTCGGGCGGCTGCATGCCGTCGGCGATGTCGCCGCGCACGGTGATCGTCGGCTGGCGGTCGCGCCGGCGCATCACGGGTTCCTCCCAGCGTACCTCGACCGTGCCCACCTGCGACAGCGCGATGCGCTCGCCGTTGGCGCCAGCCAGGGTGAGATCCGCGATACGGGCCGGGTCCAGGCGCATGTCGCCGGCCGCGCGCGCCACCACCTGCACCGTGCGGATATCTTCGCGCACGGCGGTGACGGGCACGCCGCTGAGCAGGAACTGCAGCTGCTGCGCCACGGCGCCCGAGCTCAACCCCATGGCTTGCAAGCGGTCCTGCTGCAGGCTGAAATGCAGGGCGGGCGTGCGCGTGCCCCAGTCGGTATTGACGGTGCGCATCATGGGACTGGCCAGCATCACGCGCTGCACCTGGCCGGCGATGGTGCGCAGCACCTCGGGGTCCGGGCCGCTGACGCGGTAGGCGACGGGAAACGGCGAATACGGGCCGAACACCAGTTGCGTGACGCGCACGCGCGCCTCCGGCGCCAGGCCGGCGGCAACGGCCACGCGCAAGCGCTGCTTGAGGCTGTCGCGCGCCTGCTGGCTGTCGGTGCGCACGACGATCTTGGCAAACGAAGGATCGGGCAATTCCGGCCCCATCGCCAGGTAAAAGCGCGGCGCGCCCTGGCCCACATAGGCCGTGACGATCTTCGCCTCGGGCTGGTGCGCCAGCCAGGCTTCCACTTTCGCCGCCGCGCCGCTGGTCTGCCCGATCGCGCTGCCGTAAGGCAGTTGCACTTCGATCAGCACTTCGGGACGGTCGGAGATGGGAAAAAACTGCTTCTTGACGATGGCCATGCCCAGCACGGCCAGCACGAACAGGCCGATGACGGTGGCGAACACCAGCCATTTGCGGGCGATCACGCGTCCCAGCAGGCGGCGAAAACGGTGGTAACGCGGCGTGTCGTACAGCGCGTCATGGCCGCCGGCGACCTTTTTCAGCTCGGGCAGGAGCTTGACGCCCAGGTAAGGCGTAAACACCACCGCCACCACCCACGAGGCGATCAGGGCGATGCCGACGATCCAGAACATATTGCTGGTGTACTCGCCGGCGCTGGAGCGGGCAAAACCGTTCGGCATGAAGCCGACGGCCGTGACCAGGGTGCCGGCCAGCATGGGCGCGGCCGTATGGCTCCAGGCATAGGCGGAGGCGGCGATGCGGCTGTAGCCCTCCTCCATTTTCACGACCATCATTTCGATGGCGATGATGGCGTCGTCCACCAGCAGGCCAAGGCCCAGGATCAGGGAACCGAGGGTGATGCGGTCGAAGTTCTTGCCCGTCGCGGCCATCACGATGAACACGACGGCCAAGGTCAGCGGCACGGCGGCGGCCACGACGATGCCGACGCGCCAGCCCATGCTGACAAAACACACCAGCATCACCACCAGCAGCGCGGCGAGGAACTTGAGCATGAATTCATCCACGGCCGCGCCGATATTGACGGCCTGGTCGGTGACCCTGGTCAGGCTCATACCGAGCGGCATTTCAGTGCCAATGGCCGTCACTTCCCGCTCCAGCGCCTTGCCCAGGTCCAGGCCATTCCAGCCATCGCGCATGACCACGCCCAGCAGCAGCGCCGGCTCGCCGCCATTGCGCACCAGGAAGCTGGCCGGGTCCTCGTGGCCGCGGCGCACGGTAGCGATATCGGACAGGGCCAAGGTGCGCCCCTGCGCCACCACCGGCGTGTCGCGGATCTTTTGCAGCGCGTCGAGCGCGCCGTCGAGGCGGATGAACACTTGCGGCCCCCGCGTCTGGACCGAACCGGCTGGCGTGAGCGCATTCTGGCCATGCAACGCCGCAAACACGTCCTGCGCCCTGACGCCCAGGGTGGCCAGGCGCTCCTGCGAAAACTCGACATAGATGCGTTCGGCCTGCTCGCCGATGATATTGACCTTCTTCACGCCCGGCACGTGCAGCAGGCGCTGGCGCAAGGTTTCCGCCTCGCGCACCAGCAGGCGCTGCGGCTCGCCCCGCGCCTTGAGCGCAAACAGGGCAAAGGTGACGTCCGCGTATTCGTCGTTGATCATGGGGCCGATGACGCCGGACGGCAGGTTGGCCGCCTCGTCGCCAGCCTTCTTGCGCGCCTGGTAGAACTCGGCCTGCACCTGGTCGGGCGGCGTGCTGTCGAGCAGGGTCAGGGTGGTAAACGCCAGGCCGGGCGTGGTATAGGTTTCGGCGCGCTCGTACCAGCGCAGCTCCTGCAGGCGCTTTTCGATCTTTTCCGCCACCTGGTCCTGCATTTCGCGCGCGCTGGCGCCTGGCCAGGCGGTGACGATGGTCATCACCTTGACCGTGAAGGCCGGGTCTTCCGCCCGTCCCAGCTTGAAGAAGGACAAGAGGCCGGCCAGCGATATCAGGCAGATCAGGAACAGGGTGATGGAACGCTCGCGCACGGCCAGCGCCGACAGGTTGAAGCCCGCGCTCATGGCCGCGCTCCCGCGCCCGCTTGCTCAAGCGCCACCTGCTCGCCGTCGCGCAGCAGGTGGGCACCCAGCGCGACGATGCGTTCCCCGCTTTTCAGCTGGCCGCTAACGTCGGCACCGTCATCGTGCAGTCGCCGCACCTTGACGGGCCGCCAGGCCAGCCGCGCCGGCTCGCCCTGGATCAGCCACACGCCCGGCCCCTTGCCTCCGTCGTGCAGGGCCGCGAGCGGCACCCGTACGGCATCGCCGGCATCGGCGCTACCGGCGATGCGCACCGTGACGGTGGCGCCCAGCGGCGCGCTTGAGAGCGCTGCATCGAGCACATAGCGCGCCTCGAAGGTGCGCGTTTGCCGGTCCGCGTTCTGCGACAGCTGCCGCAAGGTGGCCGGCACGCTGGCACCCTGCCGGCCAAACAGCGTGGCCTGGGCGGTCGAGCCGAGCGCCGGGCGCAAGGTTTCCGGCAGCTGGATCGCCGCTTCGCGCCGCCCGTCATGGGCCAGGCGCACGGCCGGCTGCCCGGCAGCGAGCACCTGGCCCGGTTCGGCCAGCGTCTCCGTCACGATGCCATCGGCATCGGCCAACAGCACCGCATAGCGCAGCGCATTGCGCGCCACGTCGGCCTGGGCCTCGGCGGCCTTGAGCTGGGCAGCCGCGGCGTCGGCCAGCGCCCTGACCTGGTCGTAGGCCGAGGCCGAGATGGCGCCGGTGCCGCGCAAGTCGCGGTAACGCGCTTCCTCGTCGGCCGTCTGGCGCGCGCGGGCGCGCTCGGCCGTGACCGCGTCCTGGCGTGCCTGGGCCAGCAATTGCAAGTCCTGCGCATCCAGGCGCATCAAGGCCTGGCCACGCCGCACGGCCTGGCCGGCATCGACCAGGCGTTCCTGCACCTTGCCGGCGACCCGGAAACCCAGTTCGCTTTGCACGCGTGGCGCGACCACGCCGGTAAAGCTACGCGCACCCGACTCGGCACCCTGCACCGTTACGGCGCGCACCAGCGGCATGGCGGTACGCGGATCGGCTTGCGCCTTGTCGCCGCAGGCGGTCAAGCCCAGGGAGAAGGCCAGGGGCAAGACGGAGATGACAGCAGATGAGGCAAGACGGCGCCAGCGCATAAGAATCCCATGAACGAATTGAACAGGGTTCTCATTCTGGTACTAGTGACCAAATAAGTCAACAGTCACAAACCAGCATTGCGACTAGGGCGACAAGCTGCGCAACACCAGGCTGGACAATTGTGCCGGCGCCGTCTCGCTCGTCTCCAGGCTGTGCTGCAGCAGCAAGGGATTGACGTAGGGACGCATCACCAGATAGATCGCGCTTGCCGTTTCATCGAGCGGCGTCTTGCGCTCGAAGTCGCCCGTCTTGCGGCCTTGCTGCAAGATATCCTGCAGCAAGGCGCCCATGGCCAGCTCATAGGCCTGCACCGTCGGCCAGCGCCCGGTCGCGGCCGAGGCGGCGATGTCATACAGCTTGCGGTCCTGGAAGAACAGGCGCAGGCTGGCCTCGACGCTGGCCTTGAACATGCGCCGCAGCTTCTCTGGCGGCTGGCCGGCGGCATCCACCGCTGCCCTGACCTCGGCTTCGATCTGGCGCAGGCAGTTGCCGCAGATATGTTCGCCGATGGCTTGCTTGGACTCGAAGAACTTGTAGATATAGGCCTTGGAAAAGCCGATGGCCTTGGCCAGGTCGGAGACGGTGGTCTTTTCGTAGCCATACAGGCTGAAATATTCGGTGGCGGCGACGACGATCTGGTCGCGCACATCGTGGCCGGCCGGGCCGCGCGCGGGCGACGGCATTGTTGGCTGCAGTGTGGTGTGGTTCATGGCGACAGCTTAACGCGCCACGCCACAATGCACAATATGTGACTAAAATGTATTATAGTCACTCATTATTCCCTTTTTGACGAACAGGACGATCCCATGCCCACCCCGCCCCTTCCACGCCTCGCCCTCATGCTGCTTGCCGCCGGTCTGGCCGCCGGCTGCACCGCCGGCGCCGATTACCACCGGCCCGCACTGCCGCAAGCGGCGCAGTATCTGCACCAGTCGGCAGTCGGCTTGCGTCAGGATGCCGATGCGGCCGAACTGCAGCAGTGGTGGACGGCGTTTGGCGATCCGCACCTGACCCGCCTGGTGACGCTGGCACTGGCGCAAAACCTCGACCTGGCGCAGGCGGCGGCCAGGGTCCAGCAGGCGCGCGCGGCGCTGGGCGCGGCCGACGCCGCCTTGCTGCCCTCCGCCAATCTCGATGGCCAGACCGCGCGCGCCTATCAATCGGTGCAGACGCCGCTGGGCAAGGTGCTCGATGCCGCGCCCGGGTTCGCGCGCGCCGGCAGCGCGCACGAAGTCAACCTGGAAGCGTCGTGGGAACTCGACCTGTTCGGCGGCCTGCGCCGCGAACGCGAAGCGGCGCGCGCCGACTACGAGGCGACGGCAGCGGGATGGGCGGCAGCGCGGCTGGCCGTCGCGGCGCAGACGGCCGACTTGTACCTGACCATCCAGGGCCTGCAAACGCGGCGCGATCTGGCACGCAAGCTGGTCGACACCCAGGCGGCGGCGCTGGACATCGCCGCGCTGTTGTATGGCAAGGGGCTGGTGAACGAGCCGGTGCTGCGGCAGGCAGAGGCGGCACTGGCGCAGGCGCGCGCGGCCGTGCCGGGCCTGGAAACGGCGCGCGACGTGGCACTGCATGCGCTCGACGTGATGCTGGGCGCGGCGCCCGGCACCCATGACCAGGAACTGCCCGCCAGCGGCATCATCGCGGTCGCACCACGCATCACGGCCGGCGGTACGCCAGGCGACCTGCTGCGGCGCCGGCCCGACCTGATCGCCGCCGAGCGGCGCCTGGCCGCGGCGAGCGCGCGCACCGGCGCGCAAGTGGCCGAATATTATCCCAAGCTGAGTCTGGGCGCCCTGCTCGGCAGCACCACCGCCGGCGGCGCCCTGTTTGCCAGCGGCTCCGGCCAGGCCGCGGGCGTACTCGGCATGCGCTGGCGCCTGTTCGATTTCGGCCGCATTGCTGCGCAGATCGACGCCGCCAAGGGCCAGGAAGCCGAGTTGCTGGCGGCCTACCGGCTCGCCGCGCTGCATGCCACGGAAGACGTGGAGAATGCCTGTTCGGCGCTGCTCGGCTACGAACGGCAGGCAGGCCTGCTGGCGCAAAGCGTCGATGCGCTGGAGCGCGCGCGTGCCTCGGCGCTGGCGGCCTTTCAAAAAGGAGCGATCAGCCGCCACGATGTGCTGCAGGCCGACGCCCAGCTGTTGCGAGCCGAGGATGCGCGCGCGCAGGCGCAATCGGCCGCCGCACGCGCGGCAGTCGCCACTTACAAGGCGCTGGGCGGCGGCTGGCAGGCGCCTGCGCCTGCGTCCCTGGCGGCGCGCTAAAGGCGCGACAGCGCTCAGAAGAAGTGGCGCATTCCCGCCATCACGCCATGTTGCGTGCGCCCCGCGCCCACGGTGCCGCCCGCGTCCAGCGCCACGGCCGCCGCGCCATCATTGGCCATGCGGCCGATGGCGCCGTAGACGGCCGTGCGTTTGGACAGGTGATATGTCAGGCGCAGGGTGGCCAGGGTCGCATCGTTCGCACTGTCCTTGACGGCCAGTCTGGCCACCTGGCCGTCCAGCACCAGCGCCGGGGCCAGCGGATATGCGGCGCCGAAGTACAGCAGCTGCGAGTCGACGGGCACCGTGGCGGCGCGGATCGTGCGGTCGATCACGCCGCCGCCGATTTTCAGCTGGCCGAGCATCGCGTAGGCGCTGGCGATCACGCGGCGGTCGAAGTTGCGGCTCGACGCGAGGCCGTTGGCCGCGCCCGCGTTGCCGTACATGATGTCGTACGAGACCGTGGCGCCGTAGCGGCCCGTGTCGTAGCCGAGCAAGGCGGTGATCTGGCGGCAAGCCTTCGCATTGCCCGCCACTTCGCCCGCGCAGCCGGTGGCCGCCGGCCCGCCCGCCGCCGAACCATCGCGCCCCAGGCTGTAGGTGGCGCCCAAGGTCACATCGGAAAACGTGCCCAGGTAACCGATGGCGTTGTCGCTGCGCGCATTCGGCAGGTACAGATCGAGGCTGCTGATGGAAAACAGGGCCGGGCCCATGATGTCGGACTTTTGCGTGGCCCAGAACGACATATTCATCTGCCGCCCCAGCATCACGCTGCCATAGCGCCCTTTCAGGCCCACCCACGACTGGCGGCCAAATAATCGCCCGCCCTGCCCCGCGATGCCCGTGTCGACGCCGAAGCCCGATTCCAGCGCAAAGATCGCCTGCAAGCCGCCGCCCAGGTCTTCCACGCCCTTCAAGCCGAAGCGCGACGGCAACGAACCCGTGAGTGTCGGCACCTTGACCATGCTGTCGCCAGCCGCATTGACATTGCTCGTGTAGGCCACGGAGCTGTCCAGCACGCCGTACAGGGTGACGCTGCCTTGCGCGTAGGCGCCTGTGTACACGCCGCAGGCGCACGCGCCCAGCAGCACCACGGTGATGGCCTTGAGTTTTTTCATGCTTGTCTCCGTTTTTTGGTTTTGTATTGTTTTATTCGGCGTCTGGCTGTGCATCCGGGTGCGCCTGCCGGAACGCCGGCAGCGCCTCGCACTGCGCGACGATGCGGCGTATCGTCGGATACAAGGCCAGGTCGCACTGGAAGCGCAGCGCGTTGTACACCTGCGGCACCAGGCAGCAGTCGGCCAGGGTGGGCGTGTCGCCATGGCAGAAGCGGCCCGTGTGCGCACTGCCCGCCAGCTCCGCTTCCAGCGCGGCCAGGCCCAGATGGGTCCAGTGCCGGTACCACGCGTTTTTCTGCTCCTGCGACAGGGCCAGGGGCCCCGTCAGGTAATTGAGGACGCGCAGGTTGTTGAGCGGATGGATGTCGCAGGCGCAGACCATGGCCAGCTGGCGCACCCTGGCGCGGCCCAGGGCATCGGCGGGCAGCAGTTTTTGCCCCGCCTGCGTCTCGTCCAGATACTCGATGATGGCCAAGGATTGCGTCAGCACGGCACCACCATCCTCCAGCACGGGCAGCAGGTGCTGCGGGTTCAGGCTGGAAAACGCGGGCGTGAACTGCTCGCCGCCGTTGCGGCTCAGGTGCACATAGGCCGTGTCGGCATGCAGCTGTTTCAGGTTCAGCGCAATGCGCACGCGGTAGGACGCGGAACTGCGGTAATAGCCATGCAATTTCATACGGTGCTCTCTTTCAGAGTGACGGGAACGGTGCCGGCGGCAGTCCGGGTGCGCATCAGGCGGCCCATGGCCAGCAAGGCCAGGGACGCCAGCACGGCGGGAATGGCCAGCAAAAAGAAGATGGTTTCGTTATCGAGTTTCAGGGTCAGCATCAGGCCGCCGGCCATGGAACCGAGCACGGAGCCGCTGCGGCCCACGGCGGCCGCCCAGCTGACACCCGTGGCGCGGCTCGACGTGGGGTAAAAGGCGGCGGCCAGCGCATTGGCGCCCACTTGCGAGCCGCTCACGCCAAAGCCCACGCCGAAGACGGCCAGCACCAGCAAGGCCAGGCTGCTGCCCGACAGGGCCACGACGACGATGCAGCCGGCGGCGGCCAGGTAGGCGATGCTCAGCACTTTATGGGGGCTGTAGCGGTCCATCCAGCGACCGAGCAGGATGGCGCCGACCGTGCCGCCCACCTGGAACATCATCGTCACCAGCGAGGCGTTCGACAGGGACAGGCCATTGCCGTTAAGCAAAGTCGGCATCCAGCTCGACAGCAGATAAATGATCAATAAACTCATGAAGAACGTGGACCACAGCAGCAAGGTGCCGCCGATCACGCCGGGACGGAACAGTTCCGCCATGGGCGAGCCGGCCAGCTTCTTGTCGCTGACGACCAGGCGCGGCAAGGCGGCCACGGTGGGCGCGATGCGGCGCATGATGGCCTGGCTGCCGTCGCGGCCCTTGAGCACCAGCCAGCGCAGCGATTCCGGCAGCGCCAGCAGCAGCACGGGTACCAGCAGCAGCGGCAAGGCGCCGCCCAGCATCAGCACGCCGCGCCAGCCGATCAGGTGCAGCAGCTGCGCCGAAGCCAGGCCGCCCAGCGCGGAACCGATGGTAAAGCCGCAGAACATCATGGTCACGAGGCCGGAACGGCGCTGCTGCGGGCAGTATTCGGACGTCATGGTCACCGATGTCGGCATGGCGCCGCCCAGGCCCAGGCCCGTCAAGAAGCGCAGCACCAGCAGCATCGTCAGATCCGTCGACCAGGCCGACAGCAGGCTGGCCGCGCCGAAAAACGCCACGGAGACGATCAGCACGGGGCGTCGGCCGTAGCGGTCCGCCAGTGGGCCGAACAGAAAAGAGCCGGCCATCAGGCCAAACAGCCCGGCGCCGAACAGGGGCGCCAGCGCGGCGGGGGACAAAGCCCACTCGGCGCGGATGGCGGGCGCGATGAAGCCGATCGAGGCCGTGTCGAAGCCGTCGATGGCGACGATGAGGAAGCATAGCCAGAGGATCAGCTTCTGGTAGCGGGAAAACGGGTGGCTGTCGAGGAAGTGCTGGACGTCGGTGCCGGCGTGGGTAGTCATGGTCTTGTCTCCATTCTTATGCGTGATGGTGCTGTCGGGCTGCGCGATCTGTGCCGCGCTGGCCCGAGGTTTTTACTGCACGGCGACGGTGATCGGCGTCAGCCCGGCGATGCGCGCCTCCATGGTTTGTCCGCTGATGACGGCGCCCACGCCTTCGGGCGTGCCCGTCATGATGATGTCGCCCGGCTGCAGCTCGAACAGGGTCGACAGGTTGGCGATGACTTCATTGACGGACCAGATCAGGTGCGTCAGGTCGCTCGTCTGCACGACCTTGCCGTCCACTTCCAGCACGATGGCGCCCGTGGTGATCTCGCCGCTGTAGGCGATAGGCGTGAGCGCGCCGATGGGCGCCGAATAGTCGAAGGCCTTGCCGATTTCCCAAGGGCGGCCCTGTTCGCGCATGCGCATCTGCAGGTCGCGCCGCGTCATGTCCAGGCCCACGCCGTAGCCGAAGATGTGCGAGGCCGCGTCTTCCAGGGCGATGTCCTTGCCGCCCTTGCCGATGGCGACCACCAGTTCGATTTCATGGTGGTAGTTCGACGTCTGCGCCGGATACGGCACCGTGGCCGTCACGCCGGGCGACACGGGCACGACGGACTTGTCGTCATTCGGCTTGCAAAAGAAAAAAGGCGGTTCGCGGTCCGGGTCGAAACCCATTTCGCGCGCATGGGCGGCGTAGTTGCGGCCCACGCAGTAGATGCGGCGCACGGGAAACTGGCTGTCGGTGCCGACGATGGGCAGGCCGGCGATGGCTTGGGGGGCGAAGATGAAGTTGGTCATGATTTTCAGTGGTCCATTGAGGGAAATTGAAATCTGGGGTCAGTCCCTGCGGGATCGGAATGCGTCCCATTGGGACGCATTTCCCCGTCGGGTCTGACCCCGGCAGTTAATCTAAAAACTGCTCGCGCAGCACGCCCATCGCTTGCTGCACGGGGCGGTCGGAAAAACTGAACAGCACGACGTCGTCCTGCGGGCAGTCGAAGGAGACCAGGGCCCATGACGGCACGACGAAGGTGTCGCGCGGGGCGAAATCAAACACTTGCTCGCCTATCGTCACCGTGCCGTGGCCTTCGACCACGCTGTAGACGGTGCCGTCCGTGCTGCGCGCGCGCTTGCCGGCAAACCCCTTGGGCAGCAGCTGCATGAAGGTGGCCATGGTGGGCATGGGCGAGCCGCCCGTCAGCGGATTCGTGTAGCGCAGCTTGTAGCCGTGCCAGTCGTCGAGGGCGTCCGTGCGCGACAGCAGGTCCAGCGCTTCGCGCGAGCGGGCATACGGGTAGTTGAAGATGGGCGAGGTGGCGCCCGCGTGCAGGGACTTGACGGGCGCCATGTTGTAGCCGTAGCGGGCCATGCTCTGGCCTTCCGGGCGCGTGACGACCTGGCTGTCTTCCGTATCGTTTTCCGCGAAGCCGGAATCGAAATAGCGCAGCATGGGAATGTCGAGGCCATCGAGCCAGACGACAGGCTCGCAGACGCCGTCCGCGCCCAGGTTGCCATGGTCATGCCAGGTCCACGACGGCGTGATGATGAAGTCGCCCGGGTGCATGGTGGTGCGCTCGCCTGCCACGGTCGTGTAGGCGCCCTGCCCGCTCACGACGAAGCGCAGCGCGGACTGGCTGTGGCGGTGCGATGGCGCCACTTCGCCGGGCAGGATCAGTTGCAGGCCCGCGTACAGCGATTGCGTGATCGACGAGCGGCCCGGCAAGGCCGGGTTTTCCAGCACGAGAACCCTGCGCACGGCTTCGTGGGCCGTGATCACTTCGCCGGCGCGCGCCAGCTGCGGCGCGATGTCGGCATAGCGCCACAGGGCCGCCGCATACGGCGCCGTCGGGTGCGGCGGCACCAGCGTGTGCAGGGATTGCCACAGCGGCGAGAGGTGCATGCCGCTCAGGGCTGCATATAAAGCCTCGCGTTCAGGCGTTTGATGGGAAGTCATGCTGCCTCCTTTTCGGTGGCGGCCAGGCAGGTTTGCGCCGTCCAGCCATACAGCCAGGCCAGCGCCTCATAGAATTGCGCCGGCGTGCGGCCGCGCCACAGGTCGTTGCGCACCAGGCGCTCGACGCCCCTGGCGTGGTACAGCCGGCCCATTTCGCGCGCCGACAGCACCACGCGGGCCGTGCGGGCGATGCGCGAGGTCTGGTACAGCTGGAAGGCGGCGGCCATGTCGAAATCGCAGGCGCGCACGGCTTCGCCCAAGGTCACGGCGTCTTCCAGCGCCATGCAGGCGCCCTGCGCCAGGTATTGCAGCATCGGGTGGGCCGAGTCGCCCAGCAGGGTCATGCGCTGCGTGCTCCAGTTGGCGACGGGGTCGCGGTCGGCCGTGCTCCAGCGCTTCCAACTGGTCGGCTTGTGCAGCAGCTGGCGCGGCTGCGCGTGGACGCCGTCGAAATAGGACAGCACTTCTTCCTTGCTGCCGTCCGTGACGCTCCACGCTTCCTGCTCGCGGCTGTGGAAGGTCACCACCAGGTTGTATTGTTCGCCATTGCGCAGCGGGTAGTGCACGAGGTGGCAGTTCGGGCCGGCCCAGACGACGGGCGCGTTCCAGCGCAGGTCGGCCGGCATGTCGGCGGCCGGCACCACGGCGCGGTACACCACGTGGCCGGAAACGCGCACCGCATCGCCCACGATGCGTTCGCGGATGACGGATTTCACGCCGTCGCAGCCGATCAGCACATCGGCGCGGAAGCTGCGTCCTGCCGCATCGACCACGGTGACGCCGTCGGCGTCTTCCATGACGTCCGTCACCTGCGACGAGGTCACAAACGTGATCAGGGGCGAGGTGCGCACCGCGTCGAGGATGGCGCCGTGGATGTCGGCCCGGTGGATGACGGCGTAGGGATTGCTGAAGCGTGCGCGGAAGGCCGCGTCGACGACAAAGGTGCCCACTTCGGTGGCGTCGACGGCGTCCATCATCACCAGGCGTTCCGTGAAGACAGCCTTGGCGCGCGTGCGTTCGCCCACGCCCAGCGCGTCGAGCGCGGCGAAGGCGTTGGGCGCCAGCTGGATGCCGGCGCCGATCTCGCCCAGGGTCGATGCCTGTTCCAGCACGGTGACGGCCAGCCCCAGGCGCGACAGGGACAGGGCGGCGGCCATGCCGCCGATGCCGCCGCCGACGATCAGCACGGACGGCTTTTGCGTAGTTTCCATTTCTCTCCTCCAATTGATCTGTGTGCTTGCGCGAAGCACGTTTGCTGTGCTCTTGGTATGGCAAGCAGTGTGCCGACAGGTCAATATTTGGTAAAGCGATGGAATACAATAGCCACAATCACGTTTTTAAATAATGGTGGAATCCCCTTATGTCGCGCTTCGATATCGAATTGCTGTTCATCTTTGACGAGATCTATAAAAGCCGCAACGTGACGCGCGCGGCGGAAAACCTGGGCTTGCCCCAGTCGACGGTGAGCATCGGCCTGGGCAAGCTGCGCACGCATTTCGGCGACCGCCTGTTCGCGCGCACCTCGAAAGGCATGGAGCCGACGCCGCGCGCGCAGAACGCCGTGCAGGACGTGCGCGCCGCGATCGCCGCCTGGCAGCACGCGCTGGCCGACCAGCCCGTGTTCGACCCGGCCGCCAGCACGCGCGAATTTGCCATCTGCATGACGGACATCAGCGAAATCGTGCTGCTGCCCACCCTGCTCAACCACCTGCAGCAGACGGGCCCCGGCATCACCCTGGACGTGTCGAAGATCGCCACCGACACGCCGGCGCGGCTGGAAGGCGGCGAGGTGGACCTGGCCGTGGGCTTCATGCCGCATCTGGAATCGGGGTTTTATCAGCAGAAACTGTTCGACCAGCATTTTGTCTGCCTGGTGGCCAGCAGCCACCCGCGCATCCGCGACAGCATCACGGTGGAAGAGTTCCTGGCGGAGGGGCATATCGAAGTGAAAAGCTCGGGTACGGGACATTCCATCGTGGAAAAAGTACTGGCGGCGGCCGGCGTGCAGCGGCGCATCGTGCTGAAACTGCCCAGCTTTCTCGGTGTGTCGCGCATCGTCGCCGAAACCGAGTACATCGTCACGGTACCGTACCGCTACGCACTGCAGATGCGAGACCACGAAGCGTTCCGCATCCTGCCCTTGCCCGTGGCGCTGCCCAGCTTTTCAGTCAAGCAGCACTGGCACGAGCGCTACCACCAGGATGCGTCGAACCGCTGGCTGCGCCAGACCATGGCGCAGCTGTTCGGGGCGGGCGACGCGACAGTGTTGCCAATTGAGTAATTTTTCCGCATACTGCCAGGCCTTGCCCTTCATTGCCGTCCACTATGCTTATCAGCCTGCGCCCCGTCACCGTCGACAATTTCGACCTTATCAGCGACTTGCCCCTGTTGCCGCAGCAACGCGACTATCTGGCCAGCAACGACTATTCCATCGCGCAAGCGAGTTTCCATCCCGCCATCCTGCATACGCGCGCCGTGTATGGCGATGAGGAAGTGATCGGCTTCCTGATGTTCGTCTCGCCCGACGCCGACGACCCGCCCGGCCACTACCAGATCTGGCGCTTCATGATCGACCACCGGAGCCAGGGGCAAGGCCATGGCCGCGCCGCCCTCGCCCTGGCGCTGGCGGAAATCCGCGCCCGCCCGGATGCGCGCAGCATCGAAATCTGCTACAAGCCCGGCAATGCCAACGCGAAACAGTTTTATGCCAGCATGGGTTTCGTGGAAAAAGGCATGGACGCGGATGGCAATGACATGCTGGCCGTGATCGAACTAAGCTAGCTGCCTGGCGTCGCGCCCGCATCGGCCCTGGCATCGAACGCCAGCCGCGCCGCATCGATGGCGTCGCGGTGGCCGTAGGCCCAGGCGCCCAGCGCGCTGATGGGAATCAATAGCGAACGCCCCAGGTCCGTCAGCGCATAGTCGACGCGCGGCGGCACGGTGGGAAACACGGTGCGCGTGACGAGACCGTCGCGTTCAAGACCTCGCAGGGTCAAAGTCAGCATGCGCTGCGAGATACCGCCGATCAGGCGGCGCATCTCGTTGAAGCGCTTGGTGCCATTGCCCAGCAACATCACCACCATCACGCTCCATTTGTCGCCCACGCGGGTCAGGATGTCCGTGATCGGGCGGCACGAGTCCGCCACGCCCGCATGGCCACCGTGGTCGCGCATGCGCTTTTCCAGCTCGGCCCCACGCGCGGCCACCTCGCCAATAGTCACATCCGTGTGCCCCAGTGTGGAAAAAGTGCCTTCTTGTGCGTTCATTTGATAGTCACTATATTTAACTCGGTTACAAAAACATACCACCCGATCATACCATCCAAGAAGGCATATATGAACATCCTGCATATCGATTCCAGCGTCCTCGGCGAGCACTCCGTCAGCCGCCAGCTGACCGCCGCCATCGCCGCCCGCCTGCAAGCGGCCGCGCCCGGCGCCACCGTCCGCTACCGCGACCTGGCCGCCCAGCCCTTGCCGCAATTTACGGCCGCCCCCGGCGCCGCCGAGGGGGAAATCCTTGCCGCCGCGCTGGACCAAGTACTGGCCGCCGACATCATCGTCATCGGCGCGCCCATGTACAACTTCGCCATCCCCAGCCAGCTCAAATCGTGGCTCGATGCGCTGGCCGTGCCCGGCAAGACCTTCCAGTATGGCGCCAGCGGCCCCGAAGGCTTGCTGGGAGCCAAGCGCGTGATCATCGCCTCGACGCGCGGCGGCTACTATGGCGCCGACACGCCGATGGCCGCCCTGGAACACCAGGAAAGCCATCTGCGTGCCTTCCTCGGCTTCCTCGGCATCACGCAGCTCGAGATCGTGCGCGCCGAAGGCGTCAAGGTGAGCGACGCCGCCAGGGCGCAGGCCTTGACGGCGGCCTTCGAGCAGATCGGCGCGCTGCAGGCGGCGTAGGTTCAGCTTGATTATCTGGCTGCGGCGGAAACTGTTTCGGCGCAGCCAGACTGGGCATGGCGGACAAGAAAAGGCAAACTGCGCTAAGCTGCATCCGCCCCACCACTTTACAAGGACCACCATGACCCTGATCGTCGTCGCCACCATCGATGCCCAAGCCCAACATATCGACGCCGTGCGCGCCGCCCTGGAAGCCGTCGTGCCGCCCAGCCGCGCGGAAAGCGACTGCCTGCGCTACGAACTGCACCTCGACAACAAGATTCCCACGCGCTTCATCATGCTGGAAGAATGGACGGACAAGGCAGCCCACACGGCGCATGAAGCGACGCCCCACTTCAAGACCCTGGTGGACGCCGTGGGCGACAAGGTCGTCAACATCGACATAGCGGAATTGAGCAAGCTGAAGTAATAACCGGCGCGTTGCGCAAGCGTGCCGCCATCTTGGCAAGTTGCCATCTATAATATGGCAACTTTTCTTTATGACCATCATGACGACACTTTCCTCGATACGCGGCGCCGCAGCGGCAGCCGCCTTGACCCTCTGCACCGCCGCCTTCGCGCAAGCGCCCATGCCCAATCTCGTGGGCGAATACAATCTGCTCTCATCGAAGACCGTGCCGCCCAGCAACTGGGGCTATTCCAAGGCCCGTGTGTCGATCAAGCAGCTCGATGACCATCACTTGCTGATCCTGCTCGCCTGCGAATGGAAACGCGAGCCGAAGGCCGTCTGCGGCGACTATTTCTATGCCCAGTGGCGCGACGATGGCCTGTATCTGCAGGACATGAACACGTTTGCCATGCGCCTGTACTTCGATCCCGCCACGCGCAAGCTCACCATCATTTCGCGCGGCGCCGACGCCAAGCAAAGCGTGCGCCACGAAGTGTTCGGCACGACGACCGAGCCGCTGGTCGATACCGCCCTCGTGCGTCGCATGAAGCGCGAGCAATCGAATGCCGACAGCAAGGAAAACCGGCGCGTGTTCGGGCCCTACACCAAGTGGGACTACAAGGAAAACCGCATCGAATTCCAGCGCCAGGACTTGACGGCGCGATAATGCGGCGACTGATCCAGCCCATGCGGCGCCAGCTGCTGCGCCTCGCCGGCGCCCTGCTGTGCTCGCCCGTGCTTGCGCGCGCGGCCGACAACGAGCTGCCCCGCGCCGTACGCCAGCGCATCCTGGCCACCCTGGACTCCCCGCTGCCCAAGGTGCTCAATGTGCACCATCTGGCCCTGATACGGCGTTTCAGTATCGGCTGGTCGCCCGTGGAAAGCGGCGCGCCCATGCTCAATCCCGCGTACCCGCTGGGCAAGGGCGACACCTTGGAACTGGCCATGCAAGCCATCGCCAGTCAGGATGCGGCGCTGGCCGCGCAACGGCTGATGGAAGCGGCGCAGCTGCTGCCCCACTTCGTGCAGATGGCGAATCTGAAACCAGGCAGCTATGCCAACGGCAAGGCGTCATTCACGTTTACCACCCGGCACCTGCAACTGCTGCGCCAGCAGTCGTGGCTATCGCTGGAAATGCTGGGCATGGGCGCGCCCGGGGATTACCTGGCCGAAGGTTACTGGCCTACCCCGTCCGTCGACGGCAAGCGGCCCTACGGCAATTTTACGAATTACCCCGTGGAAATGGCGCAAGCGCTGGACCTGCCCCTGCACCGCCAGGCGGACGGCAGCCTGACCATCACACCCACGTTGCGCACGGAACTGGAAGCGCTGCACCAGCAGACCATGCCCGCGCTGCAGGTGTTCGTGCGGGAAGCGGGCTTGCGGCGCAATACGGTCTGAAGCGTAGCCTCCTGTCGAGTACCTACGGCACTCCCCGACCAATTACTATCCAGTAGACGAGCATGCCCCATCGCCGTGCGATGCGGTACCGAAGCGTGACAATTGTCCTCGCATTGCGACGCATAACAACTTGTTTTCAAGCCTGCTCAATCTGATTTTCCCCTTGTCCCGGTCTGCTTGGACTGAAAACAATTGGCAGGCCCATCTTCGATTCCAATCATTTTGGGTGGCGATGGGTCTTTTCTGCGAGCATGAATCAACACACGCAATGCGACAGATAGCGGCACACCATTTGTTCGCAGGTATTTTGCTGCCACGGCGGTACCAAGCATTTCCTGGAAAATAATCGCGACATCTATTTTTTGTGCGGTCAATGCATCGATCCGTCTTCGACGATCAAGTTCTTCTTGCGCCAATCCACTGATGTAATTTTCATTTACCATGTAAATTTATGTTAAGTATGGGACAAATCATTGCATCTTTACACCTCAGGCAACCGCAATTCTGGAGGCCGCATTCAAACATCCGTTTCCACCCTCTTGCGTATCTCTGCCCTGACCCTGTGGATACGGCTTCGCACTGTTCCCGTAGGGCATCCCATCCTTATTGCAATTTCGTCGTAACGCATACCGTCATTCTCACGCAGCAATAATGCTTCTTTCAACAGCGGCGGCAACTCAGAGATGATTCGAGCAATCTCCAGCCCAGTTTCCATTGCACTGCATATTTCCTCAGGATTATTTTCATTGAAAATATCTAGTGCAGCAAAGGCATTATTTACGCCATCGATTGAATAATCCGCACCTGATTCAACCCCTGCCTCATGACGATAATATTTTTTAATACTATTCATGGCAATTGAATATAACCGCGAACAAAATGCCGAATCGTTACGGCATCCTTTAAACCATTGAAATGCAGTGAGAAAGATAATCTGCACCACATCATCGATATCTTGTTCATGATCTATATGATGACTGACCAACATTCGTATACGGATATGATATTTGACATAAAGAGTATGAAATGCCGATGGATCACCGGAAAAAATTCTTTCCATCATGAAATTTTCATTATTCTCAAGCATTACTCGCTCATCGATATCAAGGATGAGCTTGTATCCTAGCAGTAAGAATCTACCCTCAAATCAATACATCAAGAACATTGATTTATATCAAAATAAAAACATAGTATAAAATCAATCATAAAAAATAAATATCAATATGTTTTCTCGAGAAAATAATAAAGATTGGAAATTATTTTTTCCAAGATGTATGCAATACCTATCCAGCCTGGAATTTTTATTTATTCCGCATAAGAAATGTTTCCACCAGACAATTTCTATAACCGGAAAATTATTCATGTGTCCGTTTTCGTGTGCGGCGAAAAATTTTTATATAGTAATATTTAAAAAAGACAGCACCTGAATGAGCATTTTTGATGAGTAAAAATATAAGGACTTCATACGTCATCGAGTTCACACAGCGAACGACGCGGGTATTAAGGTCGCTCGATGTCGATTCTGGACGAGTGAAGATTGATATAAAAGACACGGCGATGCCGTTCGACACGCGCATAGTCGATGCGTGGGTCAGCATGGAGGACGGTGTCCTGTGGCTGGAGCATGAAACGGGAGGGGAATATACGGTGAAAATCAGGCTTGCCACAGTGCTGCGTTGGTCACGTCAGCCCAAATGGTAGCCAGACTGCCGACGTCACTCTGCAATTTGACGCCGGTTCCCATCATCTAATCTACTGGCCTGCGCCATCGGCCGATGGCAAGCGCCCGTACGGCAACTTCACGAATTACCCTGTGGGGAAATGGCGCAGGCTTACAGTGAATCGAGCCTGTCCAGCATGGCGGCCGCCTGCTGGCGGAAAGCGACGATTGTTTCCTCGTCCATCTTCTCCAGCTGGCGATACGCCATGCCGATGCGGGGATTGCGCTCCAGCGTATCGGCGTTGCGGTGGAAAAAATCCCAGTACAGGGCATTGAACGGGCAGGCACGCTCGCCGGTGCGCGCCTTCTTGTCGTAATGGCAGCCCTTGCAGTAATCGCCCATGCGGTCGATATACGCGGCACTGGAGACATACGGCTTGGTGGCCAGCAGCCCGCCATCGGCGAACTGGCTCATGCCGACGGTATTGGGCAGCTCCACCCATTCAAAGGCATCGATGTAGATGCCCAGGTACCAGCCATGCACCCTCGCCGGATCGAGGCCGGCGAGCAGCGCGAAATTGCCGATCACCATCAGGCGCTGGATGTGATGCGCATGGGCCTGCTCCAGCGACTGCGTGATCGCCTGCGACAAACAATGCATCTTCGTCTTGCCGTTCCAGAACCAGGATGGCAGCGGACGCACATGGCCAAAGAAATTCTTCTCGGCATACCCGGGCATCTGCGCCCAGTAGACGCCGCGCACATATTCGCGCCAGCCCAATATCTGGCGGATGAAGCCCTCGACCGCGGCCAGGGGAGCATGGCCGGCGTGATAGGCGGCCTGCGCCCTGTCGACGACTTCGCGCGGGTTGAGCATTTTCACGTTCAGCGCGAACGACAGCAGGGAGTGGAACAAGCGCCATGCCTTGCTGCTCATGGCATCCTGGAAATCGCCAAAATGCGGCAAGGCCCGCTCGATGAAGGCATCGAGCTGCTGCAGCGCCTCATCCCGGTTCAGCGCCCACGCCAGCCGGTCCGCATGGGGCGCGCCGAAGCTTTTCACGCCGGCGGCGACGATGCTTTCCCATAGGCGGGAATGGTCATGCACGGTGCGCGGGTCTTGCGGCTCGGCGGGCGTGCCGCGCCAGGGCTTGCGGTTATCGTGGTCGAAATTCCACTGGCCGCCGACGGGTTTTTTCGCGTCTTCCATCAACACCTGGTGCGTGCCGCGCATCTGGCGGTAGAAAAACTCCATCAGCCATTGCTTGCGCCCGGCGAAAATATCGGCCGCCTCGTTGCGGGCCGTATAGAAATGCTCGCTGTCGACCATCAACCACCGGACCGCCGAGCGTCGCCCGGCCTCATACAGCTGCTGGTCGAGGCGCCATTCGTCGGGCGCCTGGTACTCGACCGCGCCGGCGTCATGGCGGCGGACCAGCGCTTCGATATTCTCCGGTATCGAGCGCCTGCTTTCCGCATCGCCGATGGCGATGTAATGGACGGTGTGGCCATCTTCGCGCAGCTGGCGCGCCAGGTCGCGCATAGCCGCGAAGATGGCCAGGATTTTCTGCGCATGGTGCAGCACATAGTCGGTTTCCTGCCGCACTTCCATCAAGACGTAGATGGTGGCGTCGTCGACGTCGGTAAACCAGCGGTGCTGCGCATTGAGCTGGTCGCCGAGGATCAGGCGCAAGGTGGGCTTCGCTGTCATCGTAGTCCTGTATCAATTCACATAGTAAAACGGCGCCAGCCCGTCGAAAGGAATGATCTCCAGCGTGCCGCCCGAGGCGCTCAAGGCGGCAAGGCAATCGCCCATGATGGCGAGCAGGGGCAGGCCGGCGGTAGTGACGTGGTAATCCGCCATGGAAGTGACCCCGGGGCCGACGGCCTCGCCCCACGGCGGCCGGCTGGCAAGGTCATTGAAATCCCACACCAGCTGCCCCGGCGGCAAGGCGGCAAGGCCAGCCTGCATGTTCCGCCACTCGGCGCAGGCCGCAGCGGCATCGGCGGCGTCCAGCCGTCCCCGGTACAGTTTGAGCATGATGCAGGGAAAGCGCGAGCCCCACTCGCCCTCTTCCAGGCGCACGGCCACGGTGGACAGCAGCGAATGCAGCAGCACCGCGTAGCCGATGTCGCCAAGCGTGTCGCCATGCCGGAATGCGATGGTCACAATCGTCGTCTTGTAGGCGGCCGCTTAGCCTTGCGGAACAGGCACGGGCTGCGGCAACGGAGCCGGAACGGGTTCCGGCACGGCCTTGCCATGCGACTCCTGCCCGCCCTCTTCCACGGGCACGGCCAGCGGCGCCGGCGGCGCGCCTTCCTGCAGCAAATCGCCCGGTTCTTCCACCGGTTCATCCTGCGGTTCCTCGACGGGTTCCACATGGCGCAGCGGCGGCGGTGGCTTGCCGCCGGGGAAGATCGCGTCGCGCGACAGCTTGCCCGTGTCGAGCGCCGTCTTGAAGAAGTCGCCCACCACCAGCACGGCGTTGTGGCCGCCCTGGCCCCAGTAGTTGCTGCGCATGGTGACGCGTGCATCGTTGAAACCCACCCAGGCGCCGCCGACGAGTTCCGGGTGCATCAGGATGAACCAGCCGTCCGCATTGTTTTGCGTGGTGCCGCTCTTGCCGGCCACGTCGGAGCGGATGCCGAAGCGGCTGCGGATGGCCGTGCCCGTGCCCCGGTCGATCACGCCGCGCATCATGTCCGTCAGGGTGGCGGCCGATTCGGCCTGCATGGCGCGCTTGGGCTTGTCTTCGCCGAAACGGGCGATGACCTTGCCTTCGCGGTCCGTGATGTGCGTGACGACGAACGGCAGACGCGCTTCGCCTTGCGCCGCGATGCTGGCGTAGGCGTTGACCATTTCCAATAAGGTGACGGGACTGGTGCCCAGCGCCAGCGACGGCACTTTTTCCAGCTTGCTGTCGCGGATACCGAGCGCGCGCGCCAGCTTGATGATGGGCGGCAAGCCCACGTCTTGCATCACTTGCGCCGTGATCGTGTTTTTCGAGTAGACGAGGCCGTCGCGCATGGTCATGTCGCGGCCCGTCGTGCCGCTCATGTCCGTCGGGCGCCATTTCGTGCCGTCGGCCGCCGTGATGTCCATCACGGCATCGCGGTAGACGTGGTCAGGGCTCAGTCCCTTTTCCAGCGCCGCGCCGTACACGATGGGCTTGAAGGTGGAACCGGGCTGGCGCGCCGCCTGCGACACGTGGTCGAATTGTTCGCGCGCGAAGTCGCGGCTGCCCACCCAGGCGCGCACGGCGCCCGTGGCCGGGTCCATGGCCGCAAAGCCCGCTTCCAGCCGCGTCTTCGACTTGCGCAGGGCCGCCATGAAGGCGCGGTCGCCCTTTAGCTGCGCCAGCGCCTCGTCCGGCGTGCCGCCGGCCGCCGTCAGCTTGCGGTAGTCGCCCGACTCGCGCACGAAGGCGTCGAGCAGGGCCGGATGCGATTTCCAGAAATAATCGAAGGGCACGCTGCCGCCCTGCATGCCCGCGTACATGCCCGTCGAGGTGGACGACGGCACGCCCGCGCGGCTCCATTCCACGTCGGCGATCGCCTGCAAGGCATTCGCCTGGCGCTCGACGGCCCGCTCGGCCGCCTGCTGCAAGTCGTAGTCGAGCGTGGTGTGCACCACCAGCGCATCGAGTTCCAGGTTGTAGTCGTTCTCGTCGGCCCAGTCGATCAGCCATTTGCGCACATAGGCCGTGAAATGGCTGTCCGACTGCGCCCGCTCGCTCTGGCGCTCGAAATGCAGGCGCAGCGGACGCTTGATCAGCTGCTTGTAGCGCGCCTCGTCGATGACGTCATGCTTGCGCATCTGGCCCAGCACCACATTGCGCCGCTGCAGGGAGCGTTCGGGATTGCCGACGGGATTGTAGTAATTCGTGCCCTTGAGCATGCCGACCAGGGTGGCGCTTTCCAGGATATCGAGGCGCGACGCTGGCTTGTCGAAATACGTGCGGGCCGCCATTTCGATGCCGTAGGTGTTGTACAGGAAAGGAACCGTGTTCAGGTAGGCTTCCAGGATTTCCGTCTTGCTGTAGGTGGCCTCGATTTTCAGAGCCGTGATCAATTCCTTGAGCTTGCGGTTCAGGTTGCGCGAGCGGCCGATTTCCTCGGGGAACATATTGCGCGCCAGCTGCTGCGTGATGGTGGAACCGCCCTGGGGGTTGCCCCCTGCCGTATGCAAAATGGCGCCGGCCGTGCGGGTGAAGTCGATGCCATGGTGTTCGTAGAAACGGTGGTCTTCCGTCGAGATCAGCGCGCTGATCACGTTCGGCGAAATCTGTTTTAACGTGACCCGCTCCTGCAAGCCCTGGTCGAAGCGGGCCAGTTCCTTGCCATCGGCGCTGACCATGGTGGTCGGCGCGGCCGCGCGCGCCTGGCGCAAGTCGTGGATGCTCGGCGTCAGGGGAATCAGCAGCAGCATGTAGACGATCGTCAGCGCCAGCAGGGCCAGGAACGACCATAAGGCCAGCACCAGCGCGCGCCGCACGGGCGGCAAGGTCATCAGGTGCGCGTGGCCGCGCCGGTACAGCGCCACTGCCTTGATCCACGCCACTCCCGCCACGCGCACTGCCTGCGCGCGCGCCCATGTGAACGCCTGCCGTGCTTTTTCCTGAAACTGCTCCATGCCTGATGCCATGCTTGTAACCTTGTCTGATGCCGGATTATCCGTTTCAGCAAGTATATAGGGCGGGCAACAAAGCGGGCCGGAATTTACGCCAGGCAAGCATCGAGGCGCGCCAGCGTGACGCCCACATACGCGCCCACGCAGCGCGCGTCATGCGTCGTAAACGGGTTGTCCAGCTGAAGCAAGCCGCAATCGCAGACGACGGGATCGACCTGGGTGACGACGCCGAGCGCCAGGTAGCGCCAGCCATCGAGGCGCACCAGGCGCTTTTCCCGGCCGGGATTGGCGCGGAAGATGGCGTCCCAGTCGTCAAGTTCGCTGGCCATGGGCCACAATTCGAGCTGGACTTGCGTGCCGGCGGCCAGTTGCGCGCCGCCGAACTCGTCCATTACGTGCAGACGCTGGCCGTCCACCTCGATGACGGCTTCCAGGTAGTCTCCCTCGGTGGCGATAAAGGTGGCGGCGACGAAGCTGGCCGTCACTTCTGCGCCTGCTCCAGCAGGGCCGGTAATTCTTTCAGCATCGCTGCGCGCGTGCGCAAGCCTGCGGACTGCTGACCCTTTTGCTCGTCCTGCACCAGGCGCGCGAACACGATGCTGCGCTCGCCCTTGCTGGCCCAGCCCACGAACCAGCCGTAACCGTGCGCTTCGTCAAAGCTGCCATCGGCCTTGCGCGGGAAGGCGGCGCCCGTCTTGCCATGCACTTGCCAGCCGTCCACGTCGTCCAGGCGCGTCAACTTGTGGGTCGCCTGCATCGCCTGTTTCGTCACGGGCAGCTGGTAATTGACCAGCTTGCGCAAGAAGCCCAGCTGTTCCAGCGGCGAGATTTTCAGCGACGAACTGATCCACGAGCGCTCCAGGCCGTTGTCCTTGCCCGGGTCGCCCGAGACATCCGCATTGCCATAGCGCAAAGCCTTGGCGTATTTCTGGAAGCGCTCGGCGCCCAGCGCCTGCGTGATCTGCTGCGAATACCAGACGACCGAATACTGCATCCAGCGCGACGGGTCCGTATCCTGGCGCCACGCTTCGCCGCCCCAGTCCACATAGCCCTGGCGAAATGGCAGGCTGGGCTTGTGCTCGTCCTTGAGGAAGCCGGCGTCATAGCCCATCAGGCTGAGCGCGATCTTGAACGTGGAGGCAGGGGTGACGCGGTCGATGCAATTGCCCTCCTGCAGCAGGACGGCACCTGTCTTGGCGTCGGCCATGGCGGTGCAGATGGTGGCGGCCTGGGCTTGCGAGGCGGCCAGGACGGCGCCTGTCAGGCCGAGGATGAACGGGAAGAATGCGCGGTATTTCATGGGCCTCCGGGGTTGGGGGAGAAGAACAAAGCGAAATTGTACCGGGCAGCGCGGCGCGATGCCAGCGCTGATGCAGTGCATGCGCGCTAGCGCCCCGCCGGCGCGCTTGGCTGGCGTTCCCGCTTCAAATGCTCCTCTTCCAGCTCGTCCATGCCCAGCTTTTCCTCGTCGATCAGCGCATGCTCGCGCCGCTCGCGCTCCAGCTCCTCTTCCAGGCTGTCCTCGCCAGGCTCCTGCGTGATTTTCTCCGGCATGCGGTCTTCCTCCACGGTGGTTGAGTGAAAAGCTCAGGCTAGCTGGCCCGCCTGCGCCACGGCATCGTGCGGATGCAGGCTTTCCATATGCCGTACGGTAACACGCGGCTGCGCATAATGTAGCGCCAGTGCCGCCTGCACGCGGCGTGCCGCGTCTTCCACGTACATCAGGTTAGCACCATTCAAGCGCGCAAACGCCTGTTCGTCCGCCCGCTTCACGGCCGTCTGCAAGGGCGTCGCCAGCGCCGCTTCCACCCGATCGATCAGGGGAAACAAGTCCAGCTCCGCCTGCTCCGTCAATGGCACGGTCACCGTCGCCGTGCTGCGCTGGCTGTGCGGCGTGGCCAGGCTTGCATGTTCCTGCAGCCAGGCGTGCGCGGCCGCGCCATCGATGCCGCCCGCGCCGAACCGCGCCGCAAACGCGTCGGCCAGCAATTGCCGCGCCAGCGCCGCCGAGCACGGACAGGTCGACGAGTAGCCGATCTCCACCGTCAGGGACAGGGCAAAACCCTGCTGAGAAACACTGGCCTGCAGGCGCACGGGATACGATTTCCATCCCGCCAGCCCCGCCGTCAGCAGCGCCGGCTGGCGCCGCAGCACGGGAAACGCCAGCGCGATGCGCGCCTGCGTGCTGCCGCAGTCGGCGTGACTGTCCACCATGCGCCGCAACACGGCGGCCAGCGCGCCCGCATCGAGCGGCTGCGCGGCGGCAAACGCGTCGAGCAGCAGATACAGGCGCGACATGTGGATTCCCTTCACGTGCGGATCGGGCAGATCGACTTGCACGTCGGCCCAGGCATGCACTTGCTGCGCCTGCCCGCCCTCTTCCAGCCACAGCGGCAAGGCGATGCCCTGCATGCCGACCCATTCCAATGGCAAGGGGCTGCCTGAATGGGAACCGGCCGCCACGTCGGGCAAGGGCGAAGAAAGGGAATCGCGCTTCATGTCATGGCTCCATATGCAAACAAGTTGCATATCATGGAGAAAAAGCGCCGCATTTGCAAGTATCTTGCATTAATGCGGCGAATAATTTATCTTGACTCGCTAACACATGTCAGATAATGTTGACACATGACAGATACAAATACACCCCGTCCCACCGGCGACCGCTTGCTGGCCATGCTGGCGGCGCTCGACAATCCGCACCGGCTGCGCATCATCGCGGCGCTGGCCAGCGGCGGGCGCAACTACATCAGCCAGCTGGCGCGCGACCTGGGCATCAGCCGGCCCCTGCTGCATTTGCACCTGCAAAAGCTGGAACACGCGGGACTCGTCACCAGCCAGCTGGAACTGTCGCATGACGGCAAGGCCCTCAATTACTTCGAGGCCAGCCCATTTGAATTGCTGCTGACGCCGGCCAGCATCGCCGCGGCGGCGTCCACGCTCACCCCCAACGCCGATTAATCCTGAACTGTAGAGGTCATCATGTCTGAAAATATCTTTTTCGCCGCCTTCTTCTTCCCCTGCACGGCCGCCGTCATCATCTTCGCCCTCAAATATACGTCCGGCATCGTGCAGGCGCGCGCCCGGCTGGCGCAGGACGGCGCCTACCAGGAGCTGGCCAGGTCCATGGCCGCCGCGCAGGCGGAAACGGCCGTTTCGCTGGCCGCGCTGAACGCTTCCGTGGTGCAGATCCAGGCGCGCCTGGGCAGCCTGGAGACCATTCTCAAGGAAGTCGAGTAAACCCTGTCGTTGCCAAGCCATAAGCAACCCATAAACTGGAGAACCACCATGAATACCGTATCGACCGCCCGTCTGTATGCGCTGCGCGCCATGTATCTGCTGGTTGTCCTGGGGCTGGGCAGCGTGCTGTGGCCCGGCATCGTCACGCCGCACGCGCCGTGGGAACTGGCGCGGGGCACCGTCAACTGCATGCTGGCCGCGTTTTCGCTGCTATGTTTGCTGGGCTTGCGCTATCCGCTGCAGATGCTGCCCCTGCTGCTGTGGGAGGCGCTGTGGAAGACCATCTGGCTGCTGCTCGTGCCGCTGCCGCAATGGCTGAATGGCCAGATCGATCCCGCCACCGCGGCAACCGCGTTTGAATGCGCGTTCGTGGTGCTGGTCTACCTGGCCATTCCGTGGCGTTATGTGCATGCGCACTACATCCTCAAGCCGGCCACGCCGTGGCGCCAGCTCAGGCAGCCTTGCGAAACGTCAAATTGATGCGCTGCGCGCCCAGCAGCACGTGCTCGCCCTCCTTCAGGGGCGCCACGCCGTGAAAGCGCAGGCGGTCGGCGCCGCCCCATACCACCACGTCGCCGTGCAGCAGCGCGATGCGCGCCGCCTTGTCGCTGCGCTCGGCGCCGCCGAACAAAAAGGTGGCCGGCAAACCGAGCGAGACGGAAACGATGGGCGCAGTGAAATCGCATTCGTCGCGGTCCTGGTGCAGGGCCATGCGAGCGCCGGGTGCATAGCGGTTGACCAGGCAGGCGTCGGGAACAAAGCCCGGATAGCCGGCCGCCTGCGCCGCCTGCTGTGCCAGGCGCAGGAACACGGGCGGCATCGGCGGCCACGGTAGGCCGCTGGCCGGATCGAGCCGTGCATAGCGGTAGCCGCGCCCATCCGTGATCCAGCCCAGGGGGCCGCAATTACTCATGGCCACGGACATGCGCAAGCCGCCCGGCGTGGCCATGTGGCGCAGCGGCGCCGCCAGCACGATGGCGTCCAGCGCCGGCAGCAGCTCGGGCAGATACGGCAGCGCAAAACCGCGCAGCAGGACAGACGCGGACGAGCCCGGCACCAGCAGCGCGGGGCCGGCCGGAGCCTGGTCTTCATCGGCAAACAGGGACAGGTTCATGCCGCCTATTTTAGCCGCATTACACAAAAAGCCCCCATGGTGCGCTACAGTAGCGCTTCCAGCCACTACCACCCGCCTCCACGATGGATCATTACGCCGATTTGCTGCAAACCCTGGCGCAGCAGGAAGAATCCCTGCAATTCGAACGCTTCGACAACGACGCCGCGCTGGCCGTGGGCCTGTGGATCGTCGAGGAAGTGCGCAAGCGGGGCAAGGCCGTCACCGTCAACATCACGCGCAATGGCCAGGTCCTGTTCCACCACGCCATGACGGGCGCCACGGCGGACCAGGCGGACTGGATACGCCGCAAGAACAACACGGTGCAGCGCTTTTGCCGCAGCTCCTACTACATGGGCATCTCGTATAAAAGCCGCGGCAGCACCTTCGAAGACGTGAAATACCTCGATGACATCGAGTACGCGGGCCACGGCGGCGCCTTCCCCCTGCTGATACGGGGCGTGGGGCTGGTCGGCACGGTCACCGTGTCCGGCCTGGCGCAGGCGGACGACCACGCACTGGTGGTGGCCGCCCTGCAGGCGCAGTTGGACAAATAGTCAGGTCGCCACCGCCCGGCGCAGGGCCGCGCGCGCCAGCAAGCGCGTGGAATCGAGGGTCGGCAGCGGCGAATTGGCGTCGCCGATGATCAGCGGGATTTCCGTGCAGCCGAGGATGACGGCGTCGCAGCCCTGCTCGCGCAAGCCGGCGATGATGGCCTGGAAGCGCGCCACGCTGCTCGATTTGACCACGCCCGGCACCAGCTCCTCCATGATGATGCGGTTGATTTCGCTGCGCTCGTCCTCGCCCGGACGCACGCAATCGATGCCGCGCGCGGCCAGCCTGTCCGGATACACGGCGCTGTCGACCAGCCAGCGCGTGCCCGTCAAGCCCACGCGGCGAAATCCGCGCGCGGCCGCCTCGCTGGCCACCACGTCGGCGATATGCAGCCATGGCAGCGGCGAACGGGGCGCCATCAGCTCGAATGCCTGGTGGATGGTATTGTCGGGGCAGATCAGGAAATCGGCGCCCGCCGCGGCCAGCTTGTGCGCCGACACCAGCATCAGTTCGGCCACGCCGGCCAGGTCGCCCGCATTCAGGCAAGCCACATAGCGCGCCAGCGGCGGCGTATGCAGCGTCACTTCCGGATGTTCATACGCGCCCAGCGCATGCGCGCCCTCTTCGCAAATCGTGCGGTAGCACAGGGCCGCGCCTTCGGCCGAGCAGCCGACGATGCCGATATGTCGTGTCATGCGATCTTCCTTGTCAGTTAAATGCGCTGGCCGCCGTCGATGGGAATTTCCGCGCCCGTGATGTACGAGGCGCGCTCGCTGCACAGGAATTCCACCAGATCCGCCACTTCGGCCGTCGTGCCCAGCCTGCGCAGGGGGATTTGCGTGTCGACGATGTGCGAGGTGCCCGGCGACAGGATGGCCGTGTCGATCTCGCCCGGCGCGATGGCATTCACGCGCACGTTCAGCGGCGCCATGTCGTTGGCCATTTCGCGCGTCAGCGAGGCCAGCGCCGCCTTCGAGCTGGCGTAGGCGGAGCCGGCGAACGGGTGCACGCGGTAGCCGGCGATCGAGCACAGGTTCACCACGGAGCCGTGCGCATTCGACAGTTCCTGCGCAAAGCCGCGCGTCAGGGCCAGCGGCGCAAAGAAATTCGTGTTGTACATTTCCTGCCAGGTCTGCATGTCGGTGGTCAGCGAATTGACGCGCGAGCCGCCCGGCCCCTTCGGCGACACGCCCGCGTTGTTCACCAGCGCGTGCAATTTCGAGTCGCCCAGCATGGGGCGCAGGGTATCGACCATCTGCCCGATCTGGCTCAGGTCCGACAGATCCATGCACACATGCGTGTTGTGCTCCTGGCTGCGAGGGCAGCCGCCCGGAATCGGGCTGCGCGACACGGTGATGACCCGCCAGCCCAGGCTGCGGAAGCGCTCGGCCACGGCGTGGCCGATGCCGCGGCTGGCGCCCGTGACGATGGCCGTTTTCTGTTCAATTTTCTGTTCAGTCTTGCGTGTGTTCTGCGTCATGTGCTTCCTTGTCTTGTTCTGTTGCGCCGGCATGGATGCGCTCCTGGCGCATCACATACGCCAGCATCTGCGTGCCGCCGTCGAGGATGTCCTGTTCGATGGCGCGCCGCGCCGCCGCCCCGTCGCGCTGGCGCAGCGCGGCGATGATGGCATGGTGGTGGCCCACCCGCATGTCGGGCGAAAAGCTGGCATAGCCGGCGGCGATCAGGGGTGCCGTCTGCATCCACAAATGGTCGACGAAGCGTTTTAACGTCGGCATGCCGGCCGCCTGCGACAGGCCCAGGTGAAACGCCTGGTTGCATTGCAGGGCCGCCGGCAGGTCGTGCCGCGCAATCGCCTCTTCGTTCGCCTGCAGCAAACGTTCGAGGTCGGCCAGGGTGGCGTCGTCAATGCGCTGCGCCGCCTCGAACGCCCCCAGCCCCTCCAGTTCCAGGCGCAGCGCGCGGATTTCCAGGTAGCGTGCCACGCTCAGCACGGGCACGCGGAAGTCGCGCGGCGAGCGCAGCACCAGCGCCTCTTCCTGCACTAGCTGCAGCATGGCGTCGCGCACGGGCGTGACGCTGGTACCGAGCTGCAGTGCCAGCTCGCGGATGCGCAGCCGGTCGTTCGGCTGGTAACGCCCGGCCGCCAGTGCCTCGCGCAGCATCGCGTACACGGACTTGCCCAGATTGACGTGCACCAGGCTGTCCAGGGGATGGTTCATCGGTGTTCTTCAACTGTGTCAAATTATGATGCATCATACATCAAGGTGAAAAACAGTGTTTTTCCAGGCGCGCGCCGCAGACAGAAAGCGCCGTCAGCACGTACAATCAGCCGCCACCGCATCGAAAGGAGCGCACTTGAACTGGGATTATCCGCACGCCCACACCCTGCCCGTCACGCCCGAACCGGGCGACATCGACGGCTTGCAGCATACGAACAACGCCGTCTACGTGCGCTGGTGCGAGCATATCGCCTGGCACCACTCGGCTACCCTGGGGCTGGACCTCGACGATTACCGGCGCCTGGACCGGGCCATGGCGATACGCCGCGGCGAATACGATTACCTGCTGCCGACGCGGGCCGGTGAAGCGCTGACCCTGGCCACCTGGCTGTGCGCCAGCGACGGGCGTTCCAGCATGGAGCGGCGCTTCCAGCTGGTGCGCGACAGCGACGGCGCCACCGTCGTGCGCGGACGCTGGGACTTGATCTGCATCGAATTGAGCAGCGGCCGCGCGCGCCGCCTGCCGCCAGAGTTCCTGGCCGTGTACGAACCGGCCATCGTCGCGGCTGCCGCGTAAAGCGTCGCCCGGGCCGCCGTTTTGCGTGCCGTTCGGCGAAGATGCGGGGCTTTTCTTGCGCCTCCGCAGTGCAACATGCATTTCGCTCCTGCTTTGCCCGTGCATGCTTTAGAATCAGCGACCTCAGCCCCGTAAAAACAGGATAAAACATATGACGGCAGTCGGGAATACCGAACCACAAGAGCTCAAGCGCGGCCTGAAAAGCCGCCACATCCAGCTCATCGCCCTGGGCGGCGCCATCGGCACCGGCCTGTTTCTGGGCATCGCGCAAACCATCAAGATGGCCGGCCCTTCCGTGCTGCTCGGCTATGGCATCGCCGGCGTCATCGCCTTTTTGATCATGCGCCAGCTGGGCGAGATGGTGGTCGACGAACCCGTCGCCGGCTCCTTCAGCTATTTCGCCGACAAATATTGCGGCCACCTGCCCGGCTTCCTGTCGGGCTGGAACTACTGGGTGCTGTATGTGCTCGTCAGCATGGCCGAACTGACGGCCGTCGGCATCTACGTGCAGTATTGGTGGCCGGGCGTGCCGACCTGGGTCTCGGCGCTGATCTTCTTTTGCGCGATCAACGCCATCAGTTTGTTGAATGTCAAAGCGTTTGGCGAGATGGAATTCTGGTTCGCCATCATCAAGGTGGTCGCCATCATCGGCATGATCGTCTTCGGCGCCTATCTGCTCGCTTCCGGCGACGCGGGGCCGCAGGCATCGGTGGCCAACCTGTGGCAGCACGGCGGCTTCTTCCCGAATGGCTGGCAGGGACTGGTGATGGCCATGGCCGTCATCATGTTCTCGTTCGGCGGCCTGGAACTGGTGGGCATCACGGCGGCCGAGGCGGATGATCCGAGCACGACGATTCCGCGCGCCACCAACCAGGCCATCTACCGCATCCTGATTTTTTATATCGGCGCGCTCGGCATCCTGCTGTCGCTGTACCCGTGGCAAAACGTCGTCACCGGCGGCAGCCCTTTTGTCCTGATCTTCCATGCGCTCGACAGCAACCTGGTAGCCACAGCCCTGAACGTGGTGGTGCTGACGGCGGCCCTGTCCGTCTACAACAGCGGCGTGTACTGCAACACGCGCATGCTGTTCGGCCTGGCCAAGCAGGGCAATGCGCCGCGCGCGCTGCTGCACCTGAACCGCCGCGGCGTGCCGCTGGTGGCGCTGGGCGTGTCCGCGCTGGCCACGGGCGCCTGCGTGGTGGTCAATTACTTCATGCCGGGCGAAGCGTTCGAAGTGCTGATGGGCCTGGTGGTCTCGGCGCTGATCATCAACTGGGCCATGATCAGCTGGATCCATTTGCGCTTCCGCGCGCAGAAGAAGGCCGAGGGCAAGACGACCCTGTTCCAGAGCCTGGGCTACCCGTTCACCAACTACCTGTGCCTGGTGTTCCTGGCCGGCATCCTGGTGATCATGTACCTGACGCCGGGCCTGCGCATCTCCGTCTACCTGATTCCCGTGTGGCTGGCCGCGCTGGGCGTCGGCTACTGGATCAAGCAAAACAAGGCCAAGGCATAGACTGTTTTACGCCGCATCCAGCCAAGCAACAAGCAAACAAAAAAGCCCGTCTTCGCAGACGGGCTTTTTGCATTGGGCGCGGCCGTGTCTACGCGGCGGCGGTCCCGTCCTCTTACGGCAGCACGTCGGCTTGCCACAGGCTGATGGTCTGGCCCGCATACGATTGCAGCAGCACGTCGTCGCTCAACGTCTGCATCGCCTGCAGGCGCTGCTCCGCCTTCTTCTCGGGCGTCATGCCCACCTCGCCCGTCCGGTACGGCCCCAGCACGGGCAGCAAGTCGCGCAGCACGGAATAATTGCCTGGCGTGGTCTTGTCCGATTCCAGCTTGCCCAGGAAATACTTCATGACGTGCTCGGACTGATTGCCCTCCTGCCGCAAGCTCGCCGTCACCATCTTGCCATCCTTGTAAGCCACCTGCGCATCGCTGCTGGCCGTATCCTCGATCTGGTGATACGTATAGTTCTGCGAATCCGTGTTGGCCGTCAGGCGCAGCGGCACGCCGGGGACCAGCGTCTGATGGAAGCTCGCGCTCAGCTTCGATTGCTGCCGCTGCCTGATTGAGCGCTCGTCCTGGCTGGCGCCGGCCTGCTCCGTCTTTTGCGACACTTCGTAATTGAAGCCATCCTTTTCCGAACTGCGCATGGGATTGCTGAATTTCACGGCTTGCGACACGGAGGCGCTGAAATCGGCCAGCCCCGTCAGGATGGACTTGTCCTCGGCCGCCAGGCGCCACTTGCCCGTCGCGGGCGTATCCGTGGCCGCTTGCGGCGCGGCGGCATTGCTGTGCAAGGCCGTAAAGCTGTCCTTGAGCATGGCCACCAGGCCCGCGTCGCCATGACCGCGCGATGCCGCCTGGTCGAACTGCTTCATGTAACTGTCCAGCGCCTTGGCCTGCTGCTGCTTGCTGCCTAGCGTATTGAGTTGGCTGGCGTCGACCTTCAGGTCCAGGGAGCCGGCCACGCCGCTGAAGCTGACCTTGCGCTGCGCGCCATCGGCCTGGAAGTCCAGGGTCTGCACGCCGTCCATCTCGCCGCGCACCTTGACTTCCGCATGCAGCTTCACCGACTCCAGCACCTGCTGGTCGAACTGCATCAAGCCTTCCAGCTTGATTTTCGGCGTGCTCTGCCCCAGGCCGTCAATGGCCGCCTGGAAACCTTTCGCCAGCTCGCCCAGGGCGCTTGCTTCAGCATCGCTGAGCTCGCCGCTGGTCGTCATGTTTACGGCCAGGCCGTCGCCCTGGCTGTCGAGCGACAGCTTGACTTCCACGCCGCTCCTGGTGGTGATGCTGAGGGCAACCCTGTCTTCGCCATTGCCATGCAGGCTGCCCGGCGCGATGCCGGACGCCGCATAGACATTCGGCGTGGTGCTCGGCGGCGGCTGCCGCATCGCCTGCGAGAAATTGTAGTTTCCCAGCTTGACCTGTCCCAGCATGGCCGCGCCCAGGCCGCTGAAGCGGCCGCCAAACGTATACGACGAGAAACTCTTCGTCATCGCCTCGCTCACCTTGTCGCGCGTCGCGCTTTCCCACACCATCGGCGGCTTCACGAGCGCGCCTGCGGCGCTGCCGCCGTTCACGCTCTCCGGGCTGAGGGCAACGATGGTGGACGGCGCGGACGCGGACGATGGCGCGGACGCATCCGTGCGGTTCGACGTGGCGGCGGAGGCCCGCGACGGGGCGCTGTTCCAGCTTGAAAGTGGAGAAATGGAGGTCATGGCGCTGTCACCTTGCAAGTGGCGGAAAGGGGCATCATAAAAGTTCGATATGGTTAGTTTTTTTGCAATCACCTGGCGCCAGGCAAACCTTGCGTCACGTTATCTGGCGTGGTGGCAAGTACTGCATGGCAATACTGCATTAACGGCAAGAAACAGCAAAGCATGAGCGTCGGGTAAATGAAACATTTTCATGCCGTCCACCTTGCTTGCCGCAACAAGTTGAATCGCTGCCGGGAATGTCCATTAGAATGCTTTTCTATGGAACACAAGATTCTGCACGCCCCGCTGGCCAGCTTTACCGACTTGTTGCTCGACGCCGTGTGCATGGTCGATGTGGAGGGACGCTTCGTCTTCGTCAGCACCGCTTGCGAGCGCATCTTCGGCTATACGCAGCAGGAAATGATCGGCAAGCTCATGCTCGACATGGTCGCCCCCGCCGACCGCGCCCGTACCCTGGCGGCCGCGCGCGCCATCATGGATGGCCATGCGCAGACGCACTTTGAAAACCGCTACCTGCGCAAGGATGGCAGCCTGGCCCACATCATGTGGTCAGCCCGCTGGTCCGCCGCCGACCAGTTGCGCGTGGCCGTGGCGCGCGATATCACCTTGCTGAAACAGGCGCAGGCAAAACAGGCCGCGCTGTACGCCATTTCCGAAGCCATGCAGGCGACGCAGGACTTGCCCGCCTTGCTGCACCGCATCCAGCACATCATCGGAGAACACTTGCCCACGCGTAGCCTGACCTTGCTGCTGCAGGACGAACATGGCGCACAGCCTTTGATGACCTGCCATGCCGGCGACAGCGCGCCCCAGCCGACGTCGCCCCTGGCCAGCCTGCTGTGCGACGAAGTCCTGCGCAGCGGCCGTTCCCTGCTGCTGCAGGCGGGACAACTGGCCGGCCTGCCGCCCGCGCTGCAAATGGCGGCCGGCGCCCTGTCGTCGTGCTGGCTGGCCGTGCCCCTGTATTCCTCGCTGGGCAGCATCGGCGCGCTGGCCTTGCAAGGCGAGCAGGATGCCGTCATTGGCACGGCGCAAGACCAGGATTTGCTGCAATTTGTCGCCAAGCAGCTAGCCATCGCCATCGAGCGCCGGCAGTTGCAGACGCAAATGCAGTTCATGGCCATGCATGACGAGCTGACCCGTTTGCCGAACCGCCGCCTGTTCCACGACCGCCTGCACACGGCATTCGCCCGCGCGCACCGCCAGGAAGGCCGGCTGTCGCTGCTGTTCCTGGACCTCGACAACTTCAAGCGCGTCAACGACGACCACGGCCATGCCTGCGGCGACCTGCTGCTGCAAACGGTGGCGAATCGCCTGCGCGATTGCATGCGCGAAACCGACACCTTGGCCAGGATGGGCGGCGATGAATTCGTCGTGCTTCTGGAAAGCAATGCCACGCCGGCGGACGTCAGCCTGATCGAGCAAAAGATCCATGCGGCCCTGGCCGCACCGGTGCACCTGGGCAACGGCCAGCAGCTGCAGATCGCCGTCAGCATCGGCGTGGCCCACTATCCGGAAGACGGCGATACCATGCAACTGCTGCTGCGCCATGCGGACCGGGCCATGTACACATCGAAAGTGCTCGCCGCCGCCTCGCGCTAGCGGAAGCCTCTCCTGGCGACAGTACCCCCATGCTATACTTTCCGGCGATGCTGAGACTCTTCAAAACATGGCTGATCCTGCTGCTGATCGCGGCGCTGCCGCTGCAGGCGGCCGCTGCTGCTGGCGCCATGCGGACGTGCGCGCCGCGCGCTGCCTTGCCTGCCGCCGCGATGGCAGCGGCTTGCCAGCATCACGCTGCGCAGTCATCCGCCATCACGGACAGCGCCGGCACGCCGGAAGACAGCAAAACCCCTGCCAAGCATCCCGCATGCGGCGCCTGTTCCCTCTTTTGCCTGGGCGCCTTGATGCCGCCTGGCCTCGCCCTGCCTGCCGCGCCCGTCAACGGCGCGGAACATGCTGCCCTGACTACTGCCACCTTGCTGCCGGGATTCATTCCCGACGGCCCGCGCCGGCCCCCGCGGCCGCTTTCCGCATAAATTCCAAGCTCGCCCCAAGCAGGCCATCAACGTGGCCACGATTGAGTTTATTTATCTGAAAGCAACACATGATCAAACATTACATGCTGCGCGGCGCCTTCGCCGCCATGCTGGGCTTGCCCACGTTCGCCATGGCGGCCCTGCCCGTCATTGAAGTCTACAAGAGCGCCTCGTGCGGCTGCTGTTCCGAATGGATCAAGCACCTGGAAGCGAACGGTTTTACCGTGCGCGCGAAAAATGTCGAGATGCCGGCGCAATACCGCAAGCTGGCCGGCATTCCCGACGCGCTCGGCTCCTGCCACACGGGCCTCGTCAACGGCTACGCCATCGAAGGCCATGTGCCGGCCGGCGACATCAAGCAGCTGTTGCGCGAGAAACCCAAGGCGAAGGGCCTGGCCGTGCCGGCAATGCCGATGGGCTCGCCAGGCATGGAGGGACCGCGCAAGGATGCGTATGACGTCTTGCTGGTCAAGAACAATGGCAGCACCGCGGTCTACAAGCACTACCAGTAAGATGCGGGGGAAATGAAAAACGCCGCTGGAATCGCTTCCGGCGGCGTTTTTTTGTGTCAGGCGGTAAAGAACTTACTGCCTGTCAGGACTGCATCAGATGGTGTCGAGCACGGCATTCAGGCTGGCGCTAGGACGCATGACCGCTTCCGTCTTCGCCGGATCGGGCAGGTAGTAGCCGCCGATATCCGTTTCCTTGCCTTGTACCGCTTTCAGCTCGGCAACGATCTTTTCTTCGTTGTCGGCCAGGGCCTTGGCCACTGGCGCAAAGTGCGCCGCCAGTTCCGCATCGTCCTTCTGCGCTGCCAGGGCTTGCGCCCAGTACATGGCCAGGTAGAAATGGCTGCCGCGGTTGTCCAGTTCGCCGGTGCGTGGCGATGGCGACTTATTGTTGTCCAGCAGCTTGCCGGTGGCTTCATCGAGGGTTTTCGCGAGGATCTTGGCCTTCGCATTGCCCGTCTTGATGCCCATGTCTTCCAGCGACACGGCCAGCGCCAGGAACTCGCCCAGCGAATCCCAGCGCAGATGGTTTTCTTCCACCAGCTGCTTGACGTGTTTCGGCGCCGAACCGCCGGCGCCCGTTTCGTACATGCCGCCACCGGCCATCAATGGCACGATCGACAGCATCTTGGCGGACGTGCCCAGTTCCAGGATCGGGAACAGATCGGTCAGGTAGTCGCGCAGGATGTTGCCGGTCACGGAAATGGTATCCAGGCCGCGGAACGCGCGTTCCAGGGTGTAGCGCATGGCGCGCGTCTGCGACATGATCTGGATGTCCAGGCCCTTGGTGTCGTGATCCTTCAGGTAAACCTGTACCTTCTTGATGACTTCGTTCTCGTGCGGACGGTAGGAATCGAGCCAGAACACGGCAGGCATGCCCGAGTTGCGCGCACGGGTGACGGCCAGCTTGACCCAGTCGCGGATCGGCGCGTCCTTGACCTGGCACATGCGCCAGATATCGCCCTCTTCCACCGTTTGCGTCAGCAGCACTTCGCCCGTTTCCAGGTCGGTGATGTTGGCGGTGCCGCCTTCAGGCACTTCAAAGGTCTTGTCGTGCGAACCGTATTCTTCCGCTTGCTGCGCCATCAGGCCCACGTTCGGCACGGTGCCCATGGTCTTCGGATCGAAGTTGCCATGCCATTTGCAGAAACCGATCATTTCCTGGTAAATGCGCGCGAAAGTCGATTCCGGCATGACTGCCTTGACGTCTTTCGGACGGCCATCGGCGCCCCACATCTTGCCGCCGATGCGGATCATGGCTGGCATCGACGCGTCGACGATGATGTCGTTCGGCGAATGGAAGTTGGTGATGCCCTTGGCCGAATCGACCATGGCCAGTTCCGGACGATTCGCGTGGCAGGCGTGCAAATCTTTCAATACTTCATCTTTTTGCGACGCTGGCAGGGTCTCGATCTTGTCGTACAGGTTGCTCATGCCATTGTTGACATTGACGCCCAGCTTGTCGAACAGTTCCGCATGCTTGGCGAACGCGTCCTTGTAGAAGATGCGCACGCAGTGGCCGAAGACGATCGGGTGCGACACTTTCATCATGGTGGCCTTGACGTGCAGCGAGAACATCACGCCCGTCTTAAAGGCGTCGTCGATTTCCTTCTCGTAGAACTCCAGCAGCGCTTTCTTGCTCATGAACATGCTGTCGATGATTTCGCCCGCTTGCAGGGAAACCTTCGGTTTCAGCACGATGGTCTTGCCCGAAGCCGTGACCAGTTCCATCTTGACATCGCGGGCCTTTTCCAGGGTCAGCGATTTTTCGCCATGGTAGAAGTCGCCATGGTGCATGTGCGAGACGTGGGTTTGCGATGCCTGGCTCCATTCGCCCATCGAATGCGGGTGCTTGCGTGCATACTCCTTGACGGCCTTCGGTGCGCGGCGGTCGGAATTGCCTTCACGCAGGACCGGATTGACCGAGCTGCCGATGCATTTGCCGTAGCGGGCCTTCAAGGCTTTTTCTTCTTCGGTCTTCGCATCTTCCGGATAGTCCGGCAGCTTGTAGCCACGGCCTTGCAATTCGCGCACGCAAGCGATCAATTGACCTTGCGAGGCGCTGATGTTCGGCAGTTTGATGATGTTGGTGTCCGGATTCTGGGTCAATTTGCCCAGTTCAGCCAGGGTATTCGGGACTTTTTGCGCGTCCGTCAGGAATTCGGGAAATTCAGCCAGTACACGTGCCGCCACCGAAATATCGCTGGAGACGACGTCCACGCCGGCCGGCGCGGTGAATTTTTTGATAATCGGCAGCAGGGAATACGTCGCGAGCAGCGGCGCCTCGTCAGTCAGCGTGTAGATGATTTTGGATTTTTGTGTTGCCATGTTCATTCCCTTGTATGCGGTGATGCCTGGTGGTTAACTTTCTTCATTCCAAACACAGGACGGTTAGCCTTGCTTTGGACGGCTAGTGTGCCGGCGGTGACGCCGTGCTTGCCCACCGCGTATTTTAGACTGTCCTGCCGCAGTTTGTGTATCCGATGGCGACGAATCTTATATAAGACAGCAAATATCCGGAACTACCGGGCCAGAACGGCCATTTTCCGCCTTGAAATGGATACGGAGCGGCGGCACGGCATGTATGCCGCCTCGAAAAAACATTCCATATTGACAATATTCAAGTCGAAGCGACGTCACGGCCCCTCGTTCTTGACGATGCCGCGCACATTCGTCAGCGCCAGGCAAACGTTCAGCACGATCAAGGCCCAGGCTTCGTCTTGCCAGCCCCAGCACACCCACAGCACGTTGCTGAACAGGAAAACCCAGAACCCGGCAAGGCGCCGCGCGGCCATGCGCGAGCCCACCAGCCAGGCCGCCAGCAGCGAAGCGGCCATGGCGGGCCATTGCAACAGTTCGATAATGTCCGACATGGCGCCTCCTGTGCATCGTTCAGTTGGCAATATTGTCTGTTGTTTTATCAGCGCACGCCTGCCCATCCCGCCCCACTTCCCCGTAAATCCTCAGTCGGCTTGATGTCGATTAAGCCAGCTTATTAAAACAGCCATACGATGAGCGTGCTTGCTTCTTTTATTCATCCATTGTTTGTCTTTTCTCAACTGAAAGGTATTTCAAATGAAACCTGCTATGCGGAAAATCAAGTCAATGCGGCAACAATTGGGACAGGGCATGACGGAATACATCGTCATCGTGGCCCTGATCGCCGTCGCCGCCATCGGCGTATATCAATTGTTCGGCGCCACCATACGCAACCAGACGGCCGGCATCGCCATGGAGGTGTCGGGCAAGAACGGCACAGCCGCCATCGCCAAGGCCGGCGGGGCCGCCACCAAGGCCGAGACCGCCGCCAAGGACACGGCGAAGAACAGCCTGTCCACGTACGGCGACCAGGCCACCACCGGCAAGCAGGACTAGGCTGCCGTCGCCAGCGAGCCCCCGAGCCAATGAGCGCCTCATCCACATCATCATGACACCGCTACAGGCAGTCCGCCTGCCCCCCTTCGCGCAACGCCGCCAGCAAGGCCAGGCGCTCATCTATGGCATTATCGTTCTCATGGGCGGCCTGGCCGCCCTGCTCTTCGTTTTCAATACGGGCCAGCTCACGTCGGAAAAAACCAAGCTTGTCAATGCGGCCGACGCCGTCGCCTACAGCGCCGCTGTCATGCAGGCGCGCGCCCTCAATTTCGACGCCTACACCAACCGTGCGCTGATGGCCAACGAGGTCATGATCGCGCAAGCCGTCAGCATCGCCGCGTGGTCCGCCCATGTCGTCAAACATACGGAAAACGTCACGCCCCTCAACTGCCGCAGCTATTATTCCGTGCCGGCGGCGCTGCTGCTGATCGATTACATCCCCGTCTGCTACCTGCTCAGCTTGCCTACCGCCAGGAATACCGCGCAAGCCGTCGACCAGGTGGCGCAGCAAGCAGCGCAGGCCAGCGTGCTGGCATCCGAAGCGGCCAAGGCCGTCCTGCAGGGGGCGCAGGCGAACATGGCGGCCACCATCCTGCCTGCCCGTAAAACGCTGATGCAGCAGGTGGCCGACGCCAACTATGCGGGCGACGGCAGCGTACATGTCGACAGCATGCCCATCACCGATACGTTCACGCAGTTCGAGGGAAGCAGCTTCATCCGCGCGTATGCGGGCGCCGAACGGGGCCGCTTCAAGCAGGCGGCGCTCGCGGCCGCCCAGCGCGATGCCTTCGTCCGGCAGCGCTCCTGGACCTCGGCCAATCACCTGCCTTGCCTGTTGGGCAACAAGGCGGAGTTCCGCCGGCGCGGCGGTACGGAGCTCGTCGACTTCGACGAGTGGAAAGCCATGGACACGGCGTCGCTGCACCACTGGTCCTGGCATACGCACGGCCTGTTTCGCCTGCCCACCTGCGACGACGATGAAATGCCGCTCGGCTACGGCACGCAGGCGGCGGCCCACGGCACGCCCGACGACAGCGGCGCCGCTTACGGCCAGTCGCGCCCTGGCAATCCCCGCGCCAGCGCCCTGGCCAGCAGCAGCGACTGGCATTACAGCGGTTTGCCCACCTTTTACGACATCGCCGTACCGGCCCTGGCCTACGCGTCGACGGACCCGCAGCCGCGCCTGACCTTCGCCATCCGCCTGACGCGGGCGAAAGACCAGCTCAGGACATCCGATGGCAGCTCCGGCATCAAGCCGGGCGGCCGCCTGGCCCTCATCGACGGCAAGCCGGCCCACGCCGTGCTGGCGGCAGTGTCCTCCGCACAAGTGTATTTCGAACGGCCAAGCGGGCGCGACGATGGCATGACGGAGCTGGCCAGCCTGTTCAACCCGTATTGGCAAGTGCGCCTCGTGCCGACCTCGGCGGCCGATCTGGCGGCCGCCACAGCAATGGGAGGCGCGCGATGAAGCCGTTTGGCCTGTCCCTGCTGCTCCTGCTTTGTGCGCTGTTGCCGGCCGTGGCCAGCACGCCGGGCGAAGATGCCGTGCGTCAGATGCCCATGGCCCACGAAGCGCTGGCGGCGCGCGACGCCAGCGTCAAGGTGCACCTGGTCAGCGCGCGCGGCTACCTGGACGGCAAGCCCGGCGACGCGGCCGGCCTGGCCCGCCTGCACGCGGAAGTACAGGCTTGCGTCCAGCGCAACAGCGAACGGGGCATCGCCTCGAAGCCGCCACACGCCTGGCCCGAACATGTCATCAGCATGCGTCTGGACACCTATGCGGCCGTCAACCGCAGCATCGTGTACGCCGCCGGCCTGTCCTATGCCATCGATCCCCGCGATTGCAGTCTGATGGAAGCACGCACCAGCAAGGCCAGCCTGTCATCGAGCCTGGGGACCTGCGAAGTCGATTTGTGGGCAAAGACGGCGCACGGTCATTGCGATGCCACGGGGCAGGCGCGCGCCGCGCCGCCGCGCCGCCAGCCGCCGATGACGGCGGCGCAAAAGGCCGACATCGTGCGCCTGGCGGCCGGCAGCCCGGCCATGGCCGCATTCGCTGCCGCCATGCAAGCGAACCCGCAGGCGGGCATGGGCGAACGCAAGGTCATCCTCGGCCTGGAATGCGAGGTCCGGCCCAATCCGCTCGACCCGGAGGGTAAGAACTGCGTGTCGCGCGGCGGCTCCTTCTCCTCGCTGGACGCCATCGGCGAAGCAGGCATGTCCGGCATGACCTTGGAAATGAGCTCGCCCAACGGCATCGAGCTGCGCGCCACGCAGGCCAGGCTCGACACCCTGGTGCCGAACGCCGTTTTCGCGCCCTACCTCGAGGGCGGCTTTCGCATCACGCGCCCGGAGAGCCGGCCATGAAACGGCACAGCTTTCGCCCCAGGCACGACCGCGGTCAGGCGCTGACGGAGTTTCTCGTGCTCGCTGCCGCCCTGTTGCCGCTGTACCTGCTGCTGCCCCTCATCGCCAAATACCAGGACATCGCCACGCAGGCAGGCATGGCCAGCCGCTACGTCACCTTCGAGGCGATCACGCACAACGATGCGCAGAGTGCCTGGAAGCCGCCGGCAGCCCTGGCCGGCGAAGTGCGCCGGCGCTTTTTCAGCAATGCGGACGCCCCCATCAAGACGGGCGATACGGCCGGTAATTTTCTCGCGCACCAGAACCTGTTCTGGCGCGGGCCTGCCGGCATCGCCCTGATCGCGGACTTCGACAGCGACGTGGCCGTCAGTTTTGGCCCCGGCAACGCGGCCGGCCATGCCGGCGCCTTCACGCCCGCCAGCGACGGCGCACCTTTCAACGGCTTGCCGGGCGCCTCCGCAGGCCTGCACACCGCCGACGAACTGGGCTTGCCAAGCCGCGGCATTTACCGGGGCAACGTCAGCGTGCGCCTGGCCAAGCTGCCGGCAGGCATCGTCGCCTATCAGCCGTTTGACAGCCTCGACCTGTCCATCCGGCGCCATACGAGCGTGGCCATCGATGGCTGGGCGGCCGGGTCGCCGGCCCAGGTGCAGTCCCGTCTCGACAGCAAGCTGCTGGTTCCCGCCACGGCGCTGCGCGATGCGGCGGGCGTGGTCAATGCCAGCGTGACCCTGGTGGAAATAGGGCACATCCAAGGTCCGAAGCTGGGCCAGCTCGACTTCTGGCGCGATGTCGTGCCGCCCGACCGACTCAGGTAGGCATTGCGCCATCCACCTTATCCGCATCAGGGGAGATTGCAGAAATGACAGCGAAACAATATCTTCGGCGTCTATCAGGCGCGGCACTGGCGCTGTTGCTGCCCTGCGGTGCCGCTGTGTCGGCGCCGACAGCCTGGCCCGTGATCGCTGTTCCCCCCGGCATTGAAACCTTTGCCACAGGTGGCGAGATGCGCGTCAATGGCCTGCCGCTGCACATGCGCGGCGTGCTGTCGGCCAGGACGCCGGCCCAGGTGGCGGCGCTGTTCCGCGCCAGCCTGGGACAACCGCTGACGGAACACACGCGGGACGGCACGCTGGTGCTGGGACGGGCGCTGGGCGAATTTTACGCCACGGTGCAGCTGCAGCCAGCGGGAAGCGGTACGCGCGGCCTGCTTGCCGTCAGCCGCCTGGGCGCCGCGCCGGGGCCGCACGATAGCCCCACGGACAGGCTGCTGTCGCGCTTTCCTGCCGGCTCGCGCTTGCTGACGCAAACGCGTTCGGTGGATGGCCCGCGCCGCGCCGAGTTGCTCACTGTCAGCAACGCCATGGGCGTCGAGAGCAATGTCCGTCACTTGCGGCGCGCCCTCGAAGCGCAAGGCTACACGCTCGAGCGTGCGGACTCGGCTGCCAGCGCGCCCGGCGGTGCCACCTCGCTGTTTTTCAAGACCTCCGGCAGTGAAGCGCTCGCGGTGATTTACCGCGACAGCCAGGGCAACACGGCCATCGCCCTGAACACCATCACGCGCCTGGAGTCCGCCAGATGAGGCCCCGCTTCCGCCGCCGGCCGCAAGAGGGCCAATCCAGCGTCGAGTACGCCATCGTCTGCGCCGCGCTGGCCATCGCCCTGGGCGTGGGCATGAGCGGCGAGACCAGCGTGCTCAGGCAACTGCTGGCCGCCTTCAAGTCCGCGTACCAGGACTTCAGCTACGCCATTTCCCTGCCCGGCTGAGCATCATGAAAATTCCCTTTCCCCCGTTTTCGAAGATCAACAAGACCTGGGTGGTACTGGGCGCCGCACTCGCCATCGGCCTGCTCGCCGCCGTCGCCACGCGCAGCTTCCTCAGCTCCCGGGTAGCCGAAATCGAGGCGCGCAATGTGCATCAGACGCTCAGCGTCGTCGTTGCCAAGACGGATCTGGCGCAAAACACGATCTTGTCGAGCGACAACGCGGCCGTGCGCAAGATTCCCGTCGAATATGCCCACTCGGGCGCCGTGCAGCCGGGCGATTTCGAGCGCATCGCCGGCAACGCCATCGCGTTTCCCGTCAAGGCGGGCGAAATGATCATGTGGAGCCAGATGGCGGGCAAGCGCGTGCCCACCTTTTCCGCTCGCCTGGCGGCGGGGCGGCGTGCCATCACGGTGGTGGTCGATGAAATCAATTCGATCTCCGGCATGCTGGAACCAGGCGACCTGATCGACCTGATGCTCACCATCGACCAGAACGGCAGGAAGGTGGTGCTGCCGCTATTGCAAAGCATGCAAGTCATGGCCACAGGCCAGCGCTCGGTCGATGATGCGAAAAACGGCGAGGCCGCGCAATTTGCCACCGTCACCCTCGACACCACGCCCGCGCAAGCGCGTAACCTCATCATCGCGCGCGAAAGCGGCAAGCTGACGGCCTTGCTACGCAATCCGGCGGACAAGGCCGCGCCCGGCCAGCAAGACTATGACCTGTCGTTGCTGTTCGACGCCCGGCCGGATAGCCTTCCCCTGCCGCAGCGGCGCGGCATCCCCGTGCTGTATGGAGGCAGCGGCATGCCGGCGCCGCCCGACGCCCTGCGCCTGCGGGGTCATCGCAGCGGTACCGATCCGCCAGTGGCGATGCCGGCGGCGCCAGTGGCCGCGCCGCCCATTCCACTCATCAACGCTGTCGCCGCGCCTCCCTGAGGCGTACTGGCGCCAGCCTGCCTTGCGCCAGTACGCAAGCCACCGCACGCCCTTTGTATGGACAACGTCCCATGAAACGCTACTTCCTCTCTCTGCTGCAAGCCCTTTGCATACCGCTCGTGCTGGGCGCGGGCATGGCGGCGCCGGCCTGCGCCCGCGCGCAAACGGCACCCCAGGGCGTAATCCAAGGCAAGGCGCCGTTCGCGGCCAGGGCCGGCAGCATGCCAAAGTCGGCCAATGCCGGCAATACGGCAGCGCGCTACCAGCCCATCGGCAAGCAGGACGATGCCGAAGCGGAGCCCGAGCTGGAGCTGTACCTGGGCGAATCACGCGTCTTCCCCACGCCGGGTGTGGCGCGCATTGCCGTGGGCAATGGCCAGGTCATCACCGCCAACGCGCTCGACGACAGGGATGTCATCATTTTCGCCAACGGCGCCGGCAACTCCTCGCTGTTCGTCTGGCACCAGGATGGCCGATACCAGCGCGTAAAAGTCACGGTGCTGCCGCTCGACATGCGCCGCTATGCGCGCGACATCGCCAGCTTTTTGTCGGCCATCCCGAAAGCGAAGGCCAGCGTGGTGGGCGACAAGGTCGTCGTCGAAGGCGATGAATTGTCCGACGCGGACCGCGACAAGGTGGCGGAACTGGCCAGACGCTATCCGCAAATCGTCAATTTCACCAGCCCCATCGGCTGGGAACAGATGGTCATGATGGACGTCAAGGTGGTCGAGTTCCCCCGCACGGAACTGCGCGAGCTGGGCCTGAAATGGAGCGCCACGGGCGGCGCGGCCATCGGCGGCATCTGGGCGCCGTCCAGCCGCGGCGATGCGGGCCGCTATGCGATCAACGTGCGCACGGGCGAGGCCAATGCGCCGCCGATCACCGTACCGAATGGCGGCAACGGCGGTTTCGTGCCCCTGCCCTCGAACCTCACCATCCTCAGCGCCATCAACCTGGGGCTGAACGCGCAGTTACTTGCACTACAACAAAATGGCACTGCCAGCATCCTTGCCGAACCCCAATTGTCGACGCGCAGCGGCTACAAGGCCAGCTTCCTGGCCGGCGGCGAGATTCCGTATTCCGTCGCCTCCGTCAACGGCGTGACGGTGCAGTTCAAGCCCTACGGCATCAAACTCGACATCGAACCCAAGGTGGGCAGCAATGGCGTCATCCGCGCCGTCATCGAATCGGAAGTAAGTTCCATCGACGCCTCGCTGTCCACCAGCAGCGGCCCGGCCTTGCTGACGCGGCGCACGCGTACGGAATTCAATGTGCGGCAGGGCGAAACCATCGTCCTTGCCGGACTGCTGCAACGCAATAGCAGCAGCGACGTCGACAAAGTGCCCCTGCTGGGCGACATCCCCATCCTGGGCACCCTGTTCCGCTCGAAGCGCTACCAGAACAAGGAAACGGAGCTGGTGGTATTCGTCACGCCCAGCATCGTCGACAGCCGCAGCGCCGGCCTGGCGGACCGGGCGCGCAGCGCCACGCAACGGCTGGAGCAGCAGCTGGGCCAGCCGCCCCACCTCAGCGATCCCCTGCAGCCCGGCGCGGATGCGGCCCGCTTCAACCAGGCGCCGCCGTCCGTGCCGGCGCAGTGAAGGCCATCATGTTCCAGGTCGACATCCTCCACCCCGACGGCAGCGCCAGGCAAGTCAACGTACCCGACGACTGCATGGTCGGCAGCAAGACCAGCAACGACATCTGGCTCGACAGCTGGCGCATCGCCAAGGAACACGCGCGCCTGCTCAAGACACCCTCCGGCGTGTTGCTGGAAGACATGGGCTCCTATGCGGGCACCAGCGTCAACGGCGTGCGCATCCGCAGCCAGCACGGCCCGCTGGCGCCGAGCGACGTGATCGCCATCGGCCCCTACAGGCTGCAGGTGCAGGAAGCGGCCAGCGCGGCACGGCCCGTGCAGGCGGCCGCCTTCCACTCGCGCTCGAGCAGCGCCGCCACGCGCAACCAGCGCGCCACGGCGGAAATCCACGCCTCGCGCCTGGCGGCGGAAAAAATGCAGCAGCACATGCAGCGGCAAGCGGGCGACAGCGCCGCGCCGGAAGAGGACTTTGCCATCATCCTGGCGCCGCAGGCACGCCAGCAGCTGGAATTCGAATGGCGCCAGCGCCTGCACGCCATCTTGCTCGAAACGATGGATTTGCGCCGCCACGACGTGTCGAAAATGAGCGACGGGCAATTGCGCACGGAAGCGCGGCGCTACATCCACGACATCATGCGGGCGCAGCGGGCCGATATTCCCGAGGAACTCGACTATGAACTGCTGGCCAGGCAGGTGCTCGACGAAGCCGTAGGCCTGGGGCCGCTGGAGGAATTGCTCGACGATGCGGGCGTCACGGAAATCATGGTCAACCAGTTCGACCGGATTTATATCGAGCGCGACGGCAAGCTGGAAAGGCATCCGCTGACGTTTACCAGCGAACGGGCCGTGCTGGGCGTCATCGAGCGCATCGTCGCGCCGCTGGGCAGGCGCATCGATGAATCCTCGCCCATGGTCGACGCGCGCCTGAAGGATGGCTCGCGCGTCAATGCCATCATCGCGCCCCTGGCATTGAAAGGCCCGGCATTGACGATCCGCAAGTTCGCCAGATACAAGATGACGGCGGACAATCTCGTGCAATTGGGCGCCCTCAGCGCCGACATGGCCGCTTTCCTGCAAGTGTGCGTGGCGGCGCGCAAGAATATCGTCGTCTCGGGCGGCACCGGCTCCGGCAAGACGACCCTGCTCAACATCCTGTCCAATTTCATTCCCGCAGGCGAGCGCATCATCACGGTGGAAGATGCGGCCGAGCTGCAACTGCACCACGAACACTGGGTCAGCCTGGAGGCGCGCCCCGCCAATGTCGAGGGCAAGGGCGCCGTATCCATCCGCGAACTGGTGCGCAACACCCTGCGCATGCGCCCCGACCGCATCGTCGTCGGCGAATGCCGGGGCGGCGAGGCGCTCGACATGCTGCAGGCGATGAACACGGGCCATGACGGTTCGCTCACCACCCTGCACGCCAACAGCCCGCGCGACGCCCTGGCGCGCCTGGAAACCATGGTCTTGATGGCCGGTATGGAATTGCCCCTGTCCGCCATCCGCGACCAGGTCGCTTCCGCCATCCACCTGATCGTGCAGCAGACGCGCTTTGCCTGCGGCACGCGCCTGGTCAGCAGCATCACGGAAATCACGGGCATGGAAAGCGGCAAGTTCCAGATGCAGGAACTGTTCCGTTTCGTCCACCTCGGCTACGCCGGCAAGAGCGATGGGGCCACGGTACGCGGCTATTTCAGCGGCTGCGACCTGCTGCCGGGCTTTTACGAAACCTTGCGCAGCCAGGGCCAGCCGCTCGACACGACGATTTTTCGCCAGCGGGAGGCGACATGACCACCGCCCACATGCTGCTGTTCATCACCGCCATCGCCGCGCTGGCGGCGGCCATCCTCGCCTGGCTGGTGATCGACATCGGCATCGCCACCATGCTGCGCTACCGCGCCCACTTCACGGAACGCACGCGCTTCCAGGTGCGCGAATTCTTCCTGTTCGTCGATCCGGCGCGCATCTTCCTGGCCCACGCGGCCAGCATGACCCTGGGCGCCATCATCGCCGGGCTGGCCAGCGGCAGCGTGCTGGTGGCCACCCTGGCCTTCATCGGCCTGGCGCTGCTGCCGCGCGCCGTGTATGCCTGGCTGCGCCGGCGCCGCCTGCGCAAGTTCGAAGAGCAATTGCCGGACGCGCTGATGATGCTGGCCGGTGCCCTGCGCGCGGGCCTGAGCCTGAACCTGGCCATGTCGCAGCTAGTCATCGAGGCGCAGGCGCCGCTGGGCCAGGAATTCACCCTGCTGCTGCGCGAGCAGCGCCTGGGCGTCACCCTGGAGCAAAGCTTGAACGGCCTGGTGCGGCGCATTCCCACCCAGACCACGATCCTCGTGGTGTCGGCCATGCGCATCGCGACGGAAACGGGCGGCGGCCTGGCGGAAATGCTCGAACGCACGGCCAACACGGTGCGCAACCGCCTGCACATCGAAGGCAAGATCCGCGCACTGACGTCGCAGGGCAAGTTGCAGGCGTGGATAGTCGGCCTCTTGCCCGTCACCCTGATGCTCGTGCTCGACCACATGGAGCCGCAGGCGATGGATCAGCTGTGGCACACGCGCATGGGCTGGGGCGCGCTGGCCGTCATCGCCACCCTGGAAGTGCTGGGCATCCACGTCATCCGGCGCATCGTCGCCATCGATGTCTAGGCGCCGCCATGTCACCCACCCGCATCGAACTGACCATCACCGCCCTGGCCATGCTGTCCGGCCTGGCCATGGCCCTGCTGGCGACCCTGCTGGCCAGGGCGGTAGCCGCCATCCCGGCCGAGGACCGCAGCTACAAGGACGCGCCGCCGCTCGCCTTCCGCCTGCTGTGGTGGCCCATCCACTGGGGCGGCCATACGCTGCGCCCTTTCATTGCCAGGGCGCCCACGGCCGCGCTGCCCGTGCGCCTGCGCAAGGCGGGCCTGGAATACAGCCTCAGCCCCTCGCAGTTCATCGCGGCGCGGCTGCTGTGCGCGCTGATCGCCGCCGCCTTTTCGTGCTGGGTGCTCGATTCGCTGGGCCAGGGCAGCCGCAGCGGCGTCGGCGCCGTCCGCTACTGGCAGGCGGGGCTTGCCGGCGCCGGTACCGGCTGGTGCTACCCGGCTATCTGGCTGCGCGACCGCATGGCGCTGCGCCGCAGTGCGCTGAACAAGTCCCTGCCTTTCTACCTCGACCTCATCACCTTATGCGTGGAGGCGGGCCTCAATCTGCAGGGCGCGCTGCAGCAGGCGGCGCTGAAGGGGCCGAAAGGCGCGCTGTGCGACGAAATCAAGCGCGTGCTGCGCGATGTGCGTAGCGGCAAGGCGCGTGCCGACGCGCTGCGCGCCATGAGCGAACGGGTGCAGGAACCGGCCGTGACCAATTTCATCACGGCGCTGATCCAGGCTGAACGCATGGGCATGAACCTGGGCCCCGTGCTGCGGGCACAGGCCGACCAGCGGCGCTCCGAGCGTTTCCTGCGCGCCGAAAAGCTGGCCATGGAAGCGCCCGTCAAGCTGCTGTTCCCTCTCATCGCTTTCATCTTTCCCTGCACCTTCATCGTGCTGTTCTTTCCCATCGTCGTGCAATTCATGCAGTCGGGCCTATAAGGAGCCGCCATGCCGATACCCGCCCCCAGCATCCTGCACACGGCCAGCGGCGCGCACGCGCTGGACCTGCGCCTGGCCGACACGTTTGTCACGCGCCTGCGCGGCCTGATGCTGGCCGCCCCGCTGCATCGCGCGCAGGGATTGCTGATCACGCGCTGCGCCAGCGTGCATGCGGCCTTCATGCACTATCCCATCGACGTGATCTACCTCGACCGGCACGGCGTCGTCACCCGCTGCGTGCCCGGCCTGCGCCCATGGCGCGCCAGCTTCGGCGGCCTCGGCTGGCGCGCGCCGCGCACGGCGCACACGCTGGAACTGGCTGCCGGCGCCATCGCGGCCCTGTACATCCGCCCTGGCGACCGCCTGCAGCATCCACGGCTGGAAGCTGTGCCCGCAACGGTGGCCGGCATGCGGGACAAGGCCCAGCGCGGCTCGGCGATGATCGAATTCACCGTGGTCGGCCCCATCATCAGCCTGCTGGGACTGTCGATCCTGCAATATGGCATGTTGTTTTTTGCCAGGACACAAATCAACTACGCGGCCTTCATGGCCGCGCGCGAAGGGGCCGTCGCCCATGCCAGCGTCAGCAGCGCCTACGCGGCGTACACGCGCGCGCTGATCCCCATGTACGGCGGCGGCCAGACGCCAGCCCAGCTCGCCGCTTCGCTGGCCAAGGCGAACGCTGACCTCGGCGCCAACGGCACCGGTAACGCCAGCATCGAGCTGCTCAACCCGACCCGTCAAAGTTTTGATGACTGGAACGACGTGCACAGGCAAATCGCGCTGCATACGGGTAACCGCCGCGTCATCCCGTACAGCGGCCAGAGCCTGAAGGAGCAGAAAGTGGGTGCCAGTTCGGGCCAGACCATCCAGGACGCCAACCTCATCAAGCTGCGCATCACGCATGGCTACCTGCCAAAAGTTCCCCTGGTCAAGAATCTGTATGCCACCTACCTGAAATGGCTGGACCCGCACACGGACGCCTTTCACACCAAGCTGCTGGCCAGCGGGCGCATCCCCGTGGTGACGCACGTCACCGTGCACATGCAGTCCGACGCCATCGAAGGCAACAGCCCCGTTTCCGCGCCGGGGCCGGGCAATGGCGGCACGCCCGTCAATCCCGGCACCCCACCCGTGACGAGCGGGCCGCCGCCCGCGTGCGACAACCTCAGTTGCACCGACCCGCCAGTGACACCGCCCGCCTGCAACCCGTTCACGGACCCGCAGCATTGCGTGCCGGAACCGTGCTCCATCGTCTGCTGCGAACCGAGCTGAGGTAAACCATGTTGCCATCTCTATATATTCATCGTCTGCGTCGCCGCCGTATCAGCCTGCCGGCCTGGTTCTTGTTATCCTGCATGCTATCTTTTACCTTGCCCGCGCGCGCCTGCGGCCCCGAACCGGGCGGCCCCCCGTCCCCCTGCAGCGGCGCCGTCGCCGGCGTGGGCGCCAGCGGCGGTCCCGATGCGGGCGCGGGCAATCCCATCAACGTCATCACCGGCAATAAATACCAGCGCGAGGAAGACTTGCCCGCCCTGCCCGGCGTGCTGGGACTGGAAATCGTACGTCACTACAACAGCGCCTACAGCAAGCCAGGCAGCCCCAACGGTCCCATGGGACGCGAATGGAAACTGTCGTATGAAACCGAACTGATCGACAAGGATGGCCGCATCCAGATCCTGCAGGCCGACGGCGCCCGCGTCATCTTTGACCGCGATCGACGGCATCCAGGCCTGTGCAGCACGGCGCTGCCGGCCCACGGCCGCCTGACGCTGGCGCCCCTGGCCAACGGCGCCAGCGACTACACCTGGACCCTGCCCGACGGGCGCCGCCTGCATTTCAATACCTTGGGCAAGCTCGACAGCATCACGGCCGCCACGGGCGAAATGCTCAGGCTGCTGTATGACGATAACCATCTGCTGGTGCAAGTGACCGACCCGCAAGGCCGCAGCCTGCACCTGCGCTACCTGGCGCGCACCTCGGCAGGCGCCAGGGCCGGCACGCAATTTCGCGGCGTGCAACACATCGACAGCCCCGTGGGACGCTTTTCCTACGACTACGGCGGCGCGCCGCCACCGGGAGCCCTGTCCTTCGAGCGGCGCATCCTGCTGGCCAACCTGCTGCGCGTGCACTTGCCGGCGGGCGACAAGGCGCAGCCCGCCGTCAGCCGCCGCTACCACCACGAAGACCCGCGCCTGCCCTGGCTGCTGACGGGCATCAGCATCGAAACCGGCAGCGTCGGCGGCCCGCCCGTGGCCACGCGCTACGCCACCTTCGGCTACGACAGCAACGGCCGCGCCAACCTCAGCACGCATGCCGGCAATGTCGGCAAGGTCACGCTCGATACCAGCGAGGGGGGAAAAACCGTGCTCACCAACAGCCTGGGCCAGCGCACCGTCTACCGCCACACCATCGTCGGGGGCCAGCAGCGCCTGCTGGAAGTACGCGGCGCCGGCTGCGCCAGCTGCGGCGAAACCAATGTGCGCTACGCCTACGACAAGCTGGGGCAACTGCTGGAAACGACCCGTCTGGACGACAAGGGCGAGCCCGTCAGTGCCAACTGGCGCGAACTGGACCCGCTGGGCCGCACCGTCCGCGCCGGCAGCGTGACATATCAGCACGGCAAGCGGGGCGCCGCGCAATGGCGCCTACGCCTGGAATACGCAGGCGACGATCCCGCGCCCACGCTGATCGCCCGCCCCAGCGTCGTGCCGGGCAAGGAGCGGCAAACGCGCATCGAATACAACGCCATGGGCCAGGTCCTGCGCGTGACGCAGACGGGCTGGGTGCCAGGCCACAACGACCAGCAGGCAACGGCCGCCATCGCGCGCACCACCAGTTACCAGTACGCCATCATCGCCGGCCACAGCCTGCTGACCCGTATCGACGGCCCCCTGCCAAACGGCAAGATGGGCACGCCGCTGGACTCCGAGGTCACCGTGTTTGAATATGGCCAGCCGGCGGACAAGAGCAACGCGGGCAAGCTGGCGCGGTATGACGAGCATGGAACAAGCGACGTCCCCCTGACCGCCATCATCGCGCCTGGCAATCTCAAGCGCGCGTTCACCTATGACGGCGCCGGCCGCATCGCCACCATCTCCGATGCGCTCGGTCAGATCACCCAGTACGCCTACACGCCGCGCGGCCAGTTAATGCGCCAGACGCGCGACGGCGCGACGTATGCGGCGCGCTACGACGGTCTAGGTAATCCGCTCGAAATCGCATACAGCGACCAGGCAGGCCAGCAGTCGCTTGCCCGCCTGGGTTACGACGCTGCCGGCCGCCGCATCTGGAACGCCTCACACCTGGGCATCGTGACGCGCCATCGCTACGACACGGAAAACCGCCTGCTCGATACCACCACGCAATCGAGTACCATCAAGCAAACCCTTGGCTACCGCTACGACCCGCTGGGCCATCTGCTGGCCATGACCGATGCGAATGGCGCGCGCTCGACGATCAGGTGGAACGCACGCGGCCTGCCTGATACGGTGGCCGATGCGCTGGGGCGCGTCACGCGTTTGCACCATGACGCCATGGGCAATATCGTCGGCGTGACGCAGTGGGCGAACACGCCGGAGGCATTGGGGCAAAATACGGAAACCCGCTTCGAACGCGATATCGACGGCCAGCCCACGGCCGTGACAGCGCCAAACGGCGCCACCACCCGCTATCTGCGCGATGATTTCGGCCAGGTCATCGCCACCATCAGCCCCGACAGCGGCATGACACGCCGGCAATTCGACGCCGCCGGCAGGCTGATAGCGGGCACCGACGCCATGGGCAACCAGGCCAGCTACGCCTACGATGGCGCCGGGCGCATCGTGCGCCAGGTCATCACCGATGTCGGCGCTCCGGCCGACCAGCGCCAGACCGTCACCACCTGGCGCTACGCGGGCGCACACCTGGTCGGCATCGATCACCCGCAACAATCCGAGCGCTACAGCCATGACGCGCATGGGCGCCTGTCCGTCAAGACCGTCATCATCACGCTCCACGGCGGCAAACAGGCCAGCTATCACACCCGTTACCGCTACGACAGCCTGGGGCAGCTGAGCGGCATCAGCTTGCCGGACGGCAGCCTGCTCGAATACCGGCGCAACGGCCAGCAGCAGGTAGTGGCGCTTGAGCGCCAGCTCGTCCACAGTCCCTGGCTGCGCTGGCTGTTGCCAGGGGCAAGCATCGTCAAGGACCTGGAGCGCGACATTATCGGCCTCAAGCGCTACACCTATGGCAACGGCATCGAGGCCCTCTATCAGCGCAGCAAGGAAGGGGCGCTGGCGCGCATCGTCTACCGCAACGCGCGGGGGGACCAATCCGGGAAGCAAGCCGTCTTGGCGTTGCAAGCCGTGCTGGGCATCGGCCAGGCGGTGGCCGCACCAGCCGCCGCGCTGCCAGCCGAAGATGCGCAGCAAGCCGCGCGGGCTGACGCACTGGGCCTGCCACCCGATCCGGCCGCCCTGCTCGACCACCGCTATCTGTGGGACGTGCAGGGCAATTTACTGCATACGAGGGACAGGGACGCCGCCAGCAGCTACGCCTACGATGCCCACGACCGCCTGATCGCTGCGGGCACCGCCTCCCTGGCCCCGTCAACGGCGGCAAGCTTCGACCGCTACCACTACGACAGCGGCGGCAACCGCCTTATCAGCCAGGAAGATATCGCCAGCCAGGATGAACTGCGGCGCAACACCGTCCGCGCCAGCGCTACAAACGACGCCCGCTACGACGCGGCCGGCCAGCCGCAGCGCATCGGCCAGCGCCGCTATGTCTGGGATGCGCTGGGCAGGCTGTTGTCAGTGCATCAGGGTCAGGACCTGCTGGCGCGCTACCGCTACAACCATCGCGGGCTGCGCATCGCCAAGGAAGTGCGCGGGACGCGTACTTATTATCTGTACGACGACGACAGAAAGCTGCTGGCGGAACTCGATGCCGACGGCAAGATCAGCCGGCAATACATCTATCTTGCCGGCCAGCCGCTGGCGCTGATCGACACAGCGGCCGACGACGACGCCGAATCACGGGAACAGCGTGGGCCGCTGGCGCAAGCCATGGCCGACATCTCGGCCATCTGGCAAGCCTGGTTCAGTCACGGCGAGAGCATCGCCTTCCTGCACAACAACCACCTGGGCGCGCCCGAGCTGGCTACCGACACCCATGGCCGGCCCGTATGGCAGGCCGCTTATGCGCCATTTGGCAAGTTAAGAAAAACAAACACCCAGTACGCCTTCCAGCTCAAGCTGCGCCTGCCGGGCCAGTATGCCGACCAGGAAACGGGCTTGTACTACAACGACCAGCGCTATTACGACCCGGCCCAGGGCCGTTACCTGACGCCCGACCCGCTGGGTCTGCGCGCCGGCGCCAACAACTACGTCTATGTCGCGGGCAATCCGCTTAAATATGTCGATCCGAACGGGCTGATCCTGTTTGCGTTTGATGGCACGGGCAACAGCGAACATCCGGCCTCGACGAGCTCGATTTCCAATGTGCTGAAGTTCTACGAAGTCTATGACCAGATCAAAAATGGAAAGGCTTTTTATATCACCGGCATCGGCACCACCAACCAGGATATGCCCTACGCCGGCAGTGCCATTACGGGCGAAGGCTTCGATCAGCGCGTGAGCCTGGGATTGAAATTTCTCAACAATTTCATAGGAACCGATAGCGATACCAGCATTCTTAATATTGACGTGGTCGGCTTCAGCCGTGGTGCAGCCGAGGCACGCTTTTTTCTCAATGTCGTTGCCGACAACCTCAAGAAAAATGACGGCGCCTATGTGACTGATGGGAAAAGCCGCTGCCTGAACCTGCGCTTCGAAGGCTTGTGGGATACCGTGCCGCATCTCGGCATATTGCATCAGGACGAAAAACAATACTTCTTTTCAGTACCGGCCGCCGTCAAATACGCGGTGCACGCCGTGGCGCTGAACGAGCACCGAGGCGGCGGGGATGACTTCGATCTGCGCTCCATCATGGACACGCCGGGCCAGACAAATTCCTCCACGCGCATTGAGAAGGCATTCATTGGCAGCCATTCCGACATCGGCGGCGGCTTCGGCACCGGCGACCTGTCCGATGTGGCGCTGATGTGGATGGTTGAACAGGCGAAGGGGCAGGGAATCGCGATTGATAATACAAAGCTCAACGACAATGGATGGAGCACCATTACCAACCCCATCTTGCATGACCGGAGCGGCAACAGGTTCAACAGCGACGACATTACCGTCACCAGATACGTCGGCTATGAAAACGGCAAGGAAGTATCGCAGACGGACGCGGTCTTCGATGGCAAGCGGACCTCGGACACCAACGATTTCATCAATTTTTTTCCCGATGCTTACAAGTGCGGCACGATGGCCAATCCCGATATCGGGCTGGTGGACATGAACAAATACAAGCTCTGGCTGGCCAGTTATGGCTTAAGCATCAGCACCGGCCCCATCGTCAACGCTTCCTGCAAGGCACCATCATGAAAACATATCTGCTCCAGGCAATTTGCCTCCTGGCGGCCATCGCCCTCTGCACAGCCTGTGCCGCACCACGCTCGCAGCAAGGACCCGGCATGATCGTAACGTTCAGCAACGGCATCAAAGGCAAGAAGGTCGACGTGCTGCGCGCACGAACGGCGAACGGCGTATTTTTTCCGACCCCTGGTTCATTAGGTCCTGACAAGAATCCGATGACAGGCGGCAAGACCATGGGCGCCGCGCCGGACGGCCGCGAGCTGCCGCAATGGGTGGAGTTCGAATGGAAGGTATGGCCCTATCCCTATCCTGACATGCCTGCCGAGCCGGTAGCACTGCAGGCATGGAGCGACGGCGTGCACGCCATGTCCCGCTCGCTGTCCATCCAGACAGCCCGCGTCGCCGTCCGGTCACGCGTGCCGCAAGACGTCATTGACGAAGTGCTGGCGTCAAACAGGCAAAGAGCGCCCAACGCGCTGCCGGACAAAGATCTCTGGGTGTATTTCATCTGGTACGAGACGGGAATCAAGTTTCGCTGGAGGCTGCTACAGGGCTGTTGCAAGATGCTGCGCGAAGGCGGCGACGAGCTTGCGCCATGACCAAAGCCCCAGACAACCAGCACCGGCCGGCGCGCCCGCCGTGGCCGCCGGCCCTACCATCAACACTTCCTGCAAGGCACCATCATGAAAAAACATCTGTTCCAGGCAGTTTGCTTCCTGGCGGCCATCGCCCTCTGCACTGCCTGTGCCGCACCACACTCGCAGCAAGGCCCC